>ERZ511473.4-NODE-4-length-1016822-cov-17.550449_pt1 | contig 1016822 bp, 876 predicted proteins | sample MGYA00374947_ERZ511473 | MGnify/ENA primary metagenome ERZ511473 (study PRJEB26303, sample SAMN06343854) | sediment metagenome | isolation source: hot spring sediment | place: Canada: British Columbia | collected 2012-09-26 ...
AGGGTTGGGCTGTTCGCCCATTAAAGCGGTACGCGAGCTGGGTTCAGAACGTCGTGAGACAGTTCGGTCTCTATCCGGCGTGGGCGCATGGCAGGGCTGCGGGGAGCCGCCCCCAGTACGAGAGGACCGGGGTGGGCGGACCGCCGGTGTGCCAGTTGTCCCGCCAGGGGCAGGAGCTGGGTAGCCGCGTCCGCGGGCGAGAAGCGCTGAAAGCATCTAAGTGCGAAGCGCCCCCCAAGATGAGCCCTCCCGCGTGCGGGAGCCCCCTCCCGCACGGTAAGGCCGCACCGAGACCAGGTGCTTGCTAGGCGGCCGGTGTACGGGTGGTAACACCCTCAGCCAAGCCGTCCTAATGGCCGAGCGGTCGTCAACCTGTTTCTCACGGCCATGGTCTCCGCCCGTGCTCCCTGCACGGCAGACTCAAGCGTGCTCCAGAACACGTCATTCGGAAGCACGGCGAGCTCAGCCTGACGCTTTCATCCACGCATCATCCTTGGACCTGGGTGTTCTGAGACTCCAGGCCCTGCCGGTGGTTTGAGCGCGGTGGCCCCACCCGTTCCCATCCCGAACACGGTCGTGAAACGCCGCAGCGCCTACGATACTGGCGCCGCGAGGCGCTGGGACAATCGGTCACTGCCGGCAGGGCCTTTTTCTTTCTCCCACACCGGCTCACCGCTCAGCCTCATTCCGCACCCAAGACGTTACTGCTTCCAGCACCTCCTCAACGGTCACGCTCCTGAGATCCTGGCCTTTCCAGAGCACCGACGCCCGAACTCCCCGCGGCGCCCATATCGCTGGATCGGTCGGACCGAAGATCGCCACTACCGGGATGCCCAGCGCAGCGCTCAGGTGTGTCACGCCGGAATCATTGCCTACATAGGCATCACAGCAGGCAAGCACGCCAGCAAGCTGCTGGAGTGTGAGGCCGGCTACGTGTATCACCGGCAGTAATGGACTTTGTGCCCGAAGGTGCGCGAGAACCTCGCCAACCGGTTGGGCGTCCGCCGGACCTTCGATCAGCAGGAGTGCGGCGCCATGCTCCCGCCGGAGACGCCGGCAGAGTTCCGCATAGCGCTCAGCCGGCCAGCATTTCCACCTCCCACCTGACCCTGCATGCACAGCGATGAGCATGTCTGCATCTCGGAGCACAGCACCCCAGTGGCGATGCAACCAGGTCCGTGCCGCTTCGATCTCTGTCTCGAGAAGACGGATTTCAGGCTGCCGCTCGCTTCTCGCAAGGCGATCAAGCTGCAGACCCAGCGGTGCCAGCGTGGCCAGACAATGATCAGTGACGTGGATCCTGGGGCCGGACTCGGGGAGCGGCGAGGCGGCAAGAACGGTGCCTCCGGTCAGGCGGCGTAGATTGTCTGCAACGGTAGCGTAGTCGCGCAACCAGACGATGCAGAGCTCGTAGTCTCGCCACTCCGCCACCCATGGTCCGGTCGGTACCTGCAGAGGCATGAAGAACTCAGGCGGGACCGCAAGATCAAACGAGTATCCTGCGTCTACGACACCCCGGCCGGCAACGAGCTCCAGAGCGGCGCGGTTGCCATAGACGGTGATCTGTGCCTGGGGAAAGCGGCGCCGCAGCCATGCCAGCGCCGGCAGCGTGACGAGGAAGTCACCCAGCGCGCCGGCACGCAGCACGGCAATCCGGCGCGGCGGAGCGACAGTCATCGTAGCGTAAGCAAGTCCTCTTCTTCCAAGGGCTCACTTACCTCTGCGCCGGGGACGGGGTAGGACTCACGTGCATAGCCCCGGTAGAGCATCGTGAGCAGAGGCGGCACGATCAGGGTAGTGACCACACTCATCACTACAATCACGGAAAGGAACTGATCGGAGAGAGCACCCAGCGATCGTCCAATGCCGGCGACGATCAGCCCGACTTCGCCCCTGGGCACCATTCCTACACCCACAAGGGCCATTGAACGCGGTCCCAGCCCCACGACGCCCATCCCACAGCCGATCAGCTTGCCCAGGATGGCGATGAGGGTGACCACAGCGGCCAGCCCGATAACCGCCGGATCAAGGAACAAACGCCAATCCACCTGCATACCGGTAACGATGAAGAAGAACGGCACCAGGAACTCATACAAGGGCTGCACCTGATCTTCAAGCCGATACTGCTCGCGTGCCTCGGCGAAGACCATGCCGGCGAGAAAGGCGCCGATAATCGCTGCCAGGCCAATCGTCCCCGCCAGAGCCGCCAAGCCGAGCGTCACCATCAAGGCGACGACCAACGGGGCATTGTGGATATGCAGACGCTCGAGATGAATGCTGTAATTGCGTGTCACGCGCGTGCCTAGCAGCGCTACAAAGATCACAAATGCAATCGCCTGGACGCCTACTGCCAGAACCGGCCACGGATGCGCGGCGATCGTGCCACCACTGCGGCCCGCTGCAGCGACAATGGCCAGCAACATCATGCCCAGGATGTCGTCGATTACCGCCGCACCCAGGATAATACGCGCTTCTACGCTATGCAGCACCCCTAAGTCACGCAGCACGCGCGCGGTGATGCCGACGCTAGTGGCCACCAGCGCCGTCGCTACAAACAGGTCGGTCACTTGTGGGGTAGGCTGGGTGGTCATAAAGACCAGGCCCAGTCCGAATGGCAGGATAATTCCTGCGATTCCAACCACCGCAGCACTCCATCCCACACGCTTCAGGTCACTCAGGCGCGTCTCCAGCCCCACGTAGAACAGCAGCACGATCACCCCGAGCTCAGCAATGACGTGGTACACCATATCAAGGGCTTCGCGCGCCGTGTCCTCGCTATGGAGTGCAGCGATTAACGCTGCCGGCGGCACGCCGACGAGCCCAAGCGCATACGGCCCGATCAGCATACCGGCAAGCACCTCGCCAATCACTGCCGGCTGCCGCAGGCGTGAGAACAATTCGCCCGCCAGCTTCGCCGCGGCATACATGATGAACAAGTGAATGAGTACAGACGTAAGAGGGGTCATCGCTCCGCTCGCCATCGCACCGGGCTCCGTCGAGGCATCAAGCCACGGTCAGAGGGGAGACCGACACACGACCTCATGCCGGGCTCCGTGGCCGCCAGAGCCAAGTGAATCGTATCGGTCTCGGTAATGATCGGGCGGTCAAATCGTCGTTCTGGCCTCCAGCATACAAGTTACCTATTATTCCGCTTATTCCGCCTCATCGCAACCGTCACGCCCGCGTGTCGGCCAGGATAGGAGGCCGTAGCCTCGGGCTACGGCGCCGCGTGAGAGTGCTATAAAGCGCCCGAGGCTGCTCGCCGAGCCCCGGCATGCTCAGGGAAGCACCGGCCTTGCCGGGTCATACCGCTTCGGTGTAGCCTGTAAACGTGCGAGGGGAAGTACATCGGTGCGAAGATGTGCACGCAGAGATGGAGCGAGGAGCAAGGGTGACGATCTTCCACGGACCGAACCTTGGGTACGTTCTAGAGCTCTATGAGCAATACCTGCGCGATCCTCAATCGGTTGATGCAGCGACGCGGGCCTTCTTCGAGCACTGGACGCCGCCGGTCCTCGACGGCGTGGCCGCGGCGCCGGCCGCTGTGACAGCACCGCCCCAGCTGGATCCTCTTAAGGTGGCTGCGGCCGTGGCTCTGGCGCAGGGCATTCGTGAGTACGGCCACCTGGCCGCGCGCGTCGATCCCCTCGGCAGTGAGCCGCCAGGCGCGCCGGAGCTTGAGCCGGCCACGCATGGTATCACCGAGGAGGAGCTCGCGCGCTTGCCGGCGGCTATCGTGGGCGGACCGCTGGCCCGCACCGCCGCCAACGCGCTGGAGGCGATCCAGGCGCTCCGCCGTGTCTATTGTGGTTCTATCGGCTATGACTATGACCACGTGCAGGTCGCTGAGGAGCGGGTCTGGCTGCGCGATGCCGCCGAGAGCGAGCGTTTCCGCACGCCGATGAGCCGGGCGGCCAAGCGAGCACTGCTGGAGCGGTTGATCCAGGTGGAAGCGTTCGAACGGTATCTACACCGCGCGTTCCCGGGCCAAAAACGCTTCTCCATTGAAGGCTGCGATATGCTGGTGCCGCTGCTGGACGAAGTGATCCGCTGTCAGGCCCAGCGCGGCAACCGTCAGGTCTTCATGGGCATGGCGCACCGCGGCCGTCTCAACGTGCTGGCACATGTCCTGGGCAAGCCCTATGAGACCATCCTGGCCGAGTTTGAGCACTCCATCCAGCGGCCGCAGACCTCTGCCTCCGAGAGCAGCGACGAGGGATGGACCGGCGACGTGAAATACCACTTGGGGGCTCGCCGGGCCGATCGCGATGGGGCGGTGCTCTCCGTCCCGATCACGCTGGCTCCCAATCCGAGCCACCTCGAGTTCGTGAACCCTGTGGTCGAGGGCATGGCTCGCGCCGCTCAGGATCGGCTTGATCAGCCCGGCATACCTCCGCTTGACCTGGAGGCGGCGCTGCCCGTGCTCATCCATGGCGATGCGTCCTTCCCAGGACAGGGCATCGTGGCCGAGACGCTGAACCTCTCGCGGCTGGCCGGATACCAGACCGGTGGCACCATTCACATCATCGTCAACAACCAGATTGGCTTCACTACTGAGCCCTCAGAAGGACGCTCCACGCTCTATGCCAGCGATCTGGCCAAGGGCTTCGAGATCCCTATCGTGCATGTGAACGCCGATGATCCCGAGGCATGCCTGGCAGTGGCGCGGCTTGCTTGCGCCTATCGCGATCGCTTCCACAAGGACTTCCTTATCGATTTGATCGGCTATCGGCGCTGGGGACACAACGAGCAGGATGAGCCGGCCTACACGCAGCCGCTGCTCTATGAGAAAATCCGCAGCCATCCGACGGTGCGTGAGCTCTGGGCGCGCCGGCTCATCGAGGAGGGTGCGGTCACGCCGGAGGAAGTTGAAGAGATGTTACGCGCGGCCTACGCTCGCCTCGAAGAAGCTCACCGCGCCGCCCTTGCCTCGCCTAATCCGGTCGCGCGCGATGTAGCGGCACCTGCACCGGCCCGCGCGGTTCGTCCCCAGCGGATAGAGACCGGTGTACCGGCCGGGCTGCTCCGTGAGCTTAACGAAGCGTTGCTACGGCTCCCAGAAGACTTTACCCTGCACCCGCGGCTGGTCCGGCCGATGGAGCGCCGACGTGCCGCGCTGGATGACGGCACTATTGACTGGGCACATGCTGAGACGCTGGCCTTTGCATCGCTTCTTGCCGAGGGGGTGCCGGTGCGTCTGACCGGCCAGGATACCGAGCGCGGGACCTTCAGCCAGCGCCACCTGGTCCTCCACGATGTGCGTACCGGCCGGCGGTATGTCCCTCTGGCAGCCCTCCCTCAGGCGCGTGCATCGTTCGCTGTCTACAACAGCCCGCTCTCAGAAAACGCCGTGCTCGGCTTCGAGTACGGCTACAGCGTGCAGGCACCGCGCGCCCTGGTGCTCTGGGAGGCGCAGTTCGGCGACTTCGCCAACGCCGCCCAGGTGATCATTGACCAGTTTATCGTTGCGGGCAAGGCCAAGTGGCGCCAGACGCCGGCACTGGTCCTGTTGCTGCCCCATGGCTACGAAGGGCAGGGGCCGGAGCACTCCAGCGCACGTCCCGAGCGGTTCCTACAGCTCGCCGCAGAGGAGAACCTGCGCATTGTGAACTGCACAACTGCGGCGCAGTACTTCCATGTGCTGCGCCGCCAGGCCAGGCTGCTGGAGAGCGATCCACGGCCATTAGTGATCTTGACGCCAAAGAGCCTGCTGCGTCATCCCCTGGCAGCAGCCCGCCTGGATGAGCTGGCCACAGGCAGCTTTCAGCCTGTCCTTGACGACCCGGCCGCTGTGGATCGCCGGAACGACATCACGCGCCTGCTGCTCTGCAGCGGCAAGATCTACGTCGATCTGGTCAGCAGCGAGCAGCGCGCCACAGCTACGGATACGGCAATTGTGCGGCTAGAGGAACTCTATCCCTTTCCGGCCGAGGAGCTGGCGCAGGTGCTGGCACGCTACCCGGCGCTCCGCGAGGCGATTTGGGTACAGGAGGAGCCAAAGAACATGGGCGCCTGGAGCTACGTGGCGCCGCTCTTACGTGATCTGCTCCCGCCTGCGCTCGAGCTCCGATACATCGGCCGCCCGAGCCGCGCCGCGCCGGCGGAGGGCTCAGCCGAGGCCCATGCCGTCGAGCAGGCACGCATCGTGCGGGAGGCGCTGAGCGGGGAGCATTATTAAAACAAAAAACGGCGAAGGAACAACAACCTAACTAATTAATAACGAACTAATAACGAACGAAGGAAGAACGTCCGGGAGTAGAGCATGGCAGGAGAGATCCGGGTACCGCCGCTTGGAGAGTCGGTGGTTGAGGCGAGCGTTGGGCGCTGGCTCAAGCACGAGGGGGAACGCGTGGCCGCCGGAGAGCCGGTGGTCGAGCTCGAGACAGAGAAGGTCAGCCTTGAAGTCGCAGCGCCGCAGGCAGGTGTACTCCAGCGCATCGCCCGGCATGAAGGTGAGACAGTCCGGCCCGGCGATGTATTAGGCCTCGTTGCTGAAGTCGCTGAAGAGGTAGGTGCGGTGGCTGCCGGACCGCAGCCGGCCGCCGGGGCGCCGGCAGCAGCTGCCCCGCCACCTGCCGCGGCGCTCGAGGGCGTCGTACCGCCGTCGGCTCCCTCTGCTCGCCGTATGGCAGCCGAGGCAGGGATCGACCTGGCCCGACTGCAGGGCACCGGTCCAGGGGGACGGATTACCGCGGAAGATGTCCGTGCCGCGATCACCCAGGCCGCGCCTGCGCCGGAGGTGGTCGCTCCGGCGCCGCCTCCCCAGCCGGCACCGCCACCGCCTGCCGTCGAGCAGCCAGAGCTTGCTCCTGCGCGCGGCGAGACGCGGCGGGAAGAGCGCGTGCGGATGTCTCGCCGCCGCCTCACCATTGCGCGGCGGCTGGTCGAGGCGCAGCGCACCGCGGCGATGCTGACGACCTTTAACGAGATCGACATGAGCGCAGTCATGGAGCTGCGCCGCCGCCGTCGGGACTCCTTCCGCGAGCGCCACGGGGTGGGGCTTGGGCTAATGTCTTTCTTCACGAAGGCCGTGGTGAGCGCCTTGAAGGCGTTCCCGCAGCTCAACGCGGAGTTGCAGGGCGAGGAGCTGGTGCTCAAGTATTACTATGACATCGGCATCGCGGTGGCCACCGACCAGGGCCTGGTGGTGCCGGTGGTGCGCGATGCCGACCGCAAGAGCTTCGCCGAGATCGAGCGCGAGATCGAGGACCTCGCTACCCGCGCCCGCGAGAACCGGTTGACGCTCCAGGACCTGCAGGGCGGCACGTTCACCATCACCAACGGCGGCGTGTTCGGCTCGCTCATGTCCACGCCGATCCTGAACTATCCCCAGGTGGGCATCCTGGGCATGCACCGTATCCAGGAGCGACCGGTGGTAGTGAACGGAGAGATCGTCATCCGTCCGATGATGTATGTGGCGCTGTCCTACGACCACCGCGTTGTTGATGGCCGCGAGGCAGTGCTCTTCCTGGTACGGGTGAAAGAGCTAATCGAAGATCCTGAGCTCCTGCTGTTGGAAGGCTGAGGGATGGCAGTAGAGGAGCAGCACTACGACTTTACCGTGATCGGCGCCGGACCCGGGGGCTATGTCGCAGCGATCCGTGCAGCTCAGCTTGGTTTTCAGACCGCCTGTATCGAGAAAGAGCCTGCGCTTGGTGGAACGTGCCTGAACGTCGGCTGCATTCCTTCCAAAGCACTTCTCGATTCGACAGAGCTGTTCTACCAGATCAAACACAAAGCTGCCGCGCACGGCATTGCCGTGCAGGGACTTACCGTCGATATCCAGGCCTTGCAGCGCCGCAAGCAGAGCATCGTGCACCGCCTCACCCGCGGCATCGAGTATCTCTTCCGTAAGCACGGCGTGACATGGCTCCGCGGTACAGCCAGGCTGGTTGCACCCGACCGCATCGAAGTCACCGATGCAGACGGTGGCCGGAGCATGGTGACCAGCCGGCACATCTGCATCGCCACGGGCTCTGCACCGGTGCCCTTCCCCGGCGTTCCCTTCGATGAGGAGCGCGTGCTCTCTTCTACCGGCGCGCTCGCCCTCGCCCAGGTGCCGGATCACCTGATCGTGATCGGTGGTGGCGCAATTGGCCTGGAGCTCGGCAGCGTCTGGCTGCGTCTGGGGGCACGCGTGACCATTCTTGAGCTCATGCCGACGATCCTGCCCGGTATGGATGGCGAGATCGCGCAGCAGGCAGAGCAGGTGTTCCGGCACCAGGGCTTCGACATCCGCACCGGTGTGCAGGTCAGCGCCATCGAGCGGCACGCAGAAGGGGTGCGCGTCTTCCTCCAAGGCGGCGACCGTCTTGAGGGAGACTATGTGCTTGTGGCGATCGGGCGGCGCCCCTACACCGAGGGACTGGGCGCCGCCGAGCTTGGTATCCGCTTCGACGCGCGCGGGGGCATCAGCGTTGACGCGCAGTACCGTACCGGCGTTGGGCAGATCTCTGCCATCGGCGACGTGATCGGCGGCAACATGCTGGCGCATAAAGCCATGGAAGAAGGCGTCGCCGTGGCCGAGCTGGCTGCTGGGAAGAGGGGCATGGTGAACTACGATGCCGTCGCCACGGTAGTATACACGTCGCCGGAGATCGCCTCGGTCGGCCGCTCAGAGGAAGAGCTGCGCCGGGAGGGGTACGAACTCCGCGTCGGCAAGTTTCCCTTCAGCGCCGCGGGCCGCGCCCGCACCCTGGAGGAGACCGACGGCCTGGTGAAGGTCCTGGCCGACGCCAGGACCGGACGGCTGTTGGGTGTGCATATCCTGGGCCCACATGCCTCGGACCTGATCGCCGAGGCTGCCCTGGCCATGGAATTCCAGGCCTCTGCGGAAGACCTGGCGGTCTCTGTGCACGCACACCCGACGCTTCCGGAGGCGCTTAAAGAGGCAGCGCTGGCCGCGCTTGGTCGCGCGCTACACCTCTAAGTGCGCTACATATAAGTGCGCTACATGATAGTTAAGTTCAGCTCTCCTTCCCAGGCTGATGCCGCAGCCTTCTCATGTAGCCAGCGCCTTTCGACTCGGTTATACCGCGTCCGTGGTGAAGCGGGCCCGCGCTGTGATAATCTGTCACAGTCTTCTGCCGATCTGTACTGGGTTTCGCTCACAGGAAACGAGGGGGGCTATCATGCTACGTCGACTTACTCGCAGGAGCGCGCTGGGCAGCGCCGTCCTTTCAGGAGCGCTGCTGGCTGCCTGCCGCACCACCGGCACCGGCGGCACAGACCAGGCTTCCAAACCGGCCCGGTACGACAACATTACCCTGCAGCTCTGGGGTTCCTACGGCGCAGGCGAGCGCGAGGCGCTGCTGAAGTACTACGACCGTTTCGCCCAAGAGCAGGCGCCGGGACTTACCGTTGAGATCCAGATCTATTCCAATGCAGACTTTATGTCGAAGCTGATCGCTGCATTGGCCGGCGGTACTGGACCCGACTTCACCCGCTTCAAGGAGTACCAGGCTATTGACATGGCCTACAAGAAGGCTGCTGTAGCCTTGGACGGGTACCTCAGCCGTGAGAAGAACCTTAAGCTCACCGACTTTACCCAGCAGTCGGTCGAGGGCTCACAGTATCAGGGCAAACTCTACGGCATCCCGCACCATCACCAGTTCGTGATGATGGGCTGGAACAAGGAATTGTTCAAGATCGCTGGTCTGGACCCCGAGCGAGGCCCGCAGACCTGGCAGGAGCTGCGGGAGTACGCAAAGAAGCTCACCGTGCCCGCCAATGAGCAGTGGGGCTTCCGGCTCTACGAGTTCGGCCCTCCGCCGCGCGAGCAAATCTTTAACTGGTTTATGGAGTGGGTCTGGCGCAACGGCGGCGACGTGTGGAACCAGGATCGCACTCGCTGCACCGTGGACTCTCCTGAGTCGATCGAAGCAATGCAGTTCATGCTGGATCTCATGTACGCCGACCGCTCAACTATTCCACCTTCAGAGCGCCAGATCGGTATCGAGACAGGCAAGCTGGGCATCTGGATGCCGACCGGCGCAGGTGTGCTGAATCTGCGTACAACACAGCCGCACCTGAACTTCGGCCTTGGCCCCATGCCAAAGCAAAAACAGTTCGCTACTCAGCTCCAACACAACACTTTCTCAATCATGGAAAATTCCCGGCTTAAGGATCTGGCCTGGCAGGCTATCGTTTTTATGTGCCGCGATGACATCATGCAGGCCTGGCAGTCTGATCCGGCAATCTCCACGCTGCCGGTGAAGAAGGCGTTGTTCGAGAAGCCACCCTGGTCCGATCCGGCCAGTGGGTGGAAACCGATCATCGATGTGCTGCGTATGCCGGGCAACCGGCCAAAGCCGCATATCCCGGACTGGGACGAATACACCGAAAAGAATATCGTTCCCTACCTGACAGAGGCCTGGCGTCAGCAGCGATCGCCCAAGGACGCCCTTGGCGAGGCGGCTCGCCAGGCCAATCTGTGGCTGTCCCAGCGACAGCGAGGGTAAGAGCTCCGTCCGAGCACCTGGATCTGTCCCGCGTACCAAAGATTCCCCAGGAGCACCTTCGATGTCTACCTGGCGACCCGAGCCCGGCTGGTGGCGCCGGCCTCTGCGCATCAGTCAGACGAACCTCCAGGTACGCGATACGCCGCGCTACCGGCCGGAGGTATTTATGCGTCAGCTCGCCGAGATGCACAATAACGTGGCCATTGCCAACGCCGGTGGCATCTATGCCTGGTATCCCACGCGCGTGCCCGACCACACGCTTAACCCCTTCCTGGATGGACGGGACTTCGTGGGTGAATGCGTCGAGGCAGCACATGCTCATGGGATGTACTTTGTGGCCCGGGTGGACTTTAGCCTGGCAGACGATGCCATCTACGCGCGCCATCCCGACTGGTTCGCCCGTGACCGCGATGGACAGCCAGTCCTCGTGGGCGAGCCACGCCCAGGGCCCTGGAGCTTACTGTATTACACCTGCCCCAACGCTCCCTACCGCAACGAGACAGTCGCGTTTCCGGTGCTGCGAGAGCTCCTGGAACGCTATCCCCTCGACGGGCTCTTCATCAACGCGGCGGGCTTCCGACCGTGCTGGTGCGGCATCTGCGCGCGGCTCTACCGCCGTGAGACAGGCATGCTGCTGCCGCGCACAGAGGACTGGAGTGATCCGAACTTCCGCCGCTGGGTGGAGTGGCGCTACGACCGCATGGCCGCTAACTTCGCCGCGATGTACCGCGTTATTCAGGAGACCCGCCCGGGCTGCTTCTGGACCAGCGAGTTCGGTGCCATCACCACCAGCCGGCCTTGGCAGAGCGGCCAGGACCTCTTCCGGCTGAAAGATGGCTGTACTGTCATCACTACTGCTTCTGGCGATAACATCGCCGGCGGGCGCCCGCCAGTGTGGCTGCCGGCTATCCACGCCAAGTACGCCCGCGCGATCTCGGAGCCCGAAGTCCCCTGGGCCACGGTGCACCCGGCGCCCGGGCTGGTGTGGCGGCACACCGGCCTGCCTGCAAACGAGCTCCGTCTGTGGCTAGCTCAGGTGAACGCCCACGGCGCCTATGCCTGGCATGCGATGACCGGCGTGCCCGATACGCACTACGACCGCCGCAACCTGCCGGTCCATGCGGAGTTTAACGCCTTCCTCAAACAACACGAGGAGTACTTCCGTTCAACCACGCCGGTTGCGCCGGTGGCGCTGCTGTGGTCACGCAGCACGCTCGAGCGCTACGGGGCCAACCATCCTGAAGAGCGCTACCAGCACGAGTTCTTTGGCTTCTGTGAGGCGCTGCTGGGCCACGGCATTCCCTTCACGGTGATCCCGGAGCAATTTCTCACCGACGATCGGCTGGTCCAGTACGAAGTGCTGGCACTGCCGAACGCCGCCTGTCTTACGGACGATGCAGCGGGAGCGGTCCGCCGCTTTGTCGAACGTGGCGGCGGGCTGGTGGCCACGCATGGGACGGGGTTGTTCGACCAGGAAGCCCACCTGCGCGACCGCGGCGCGCTCGATGATGTGCTCGGCATTGAGCACACCGGCCACCATATCGGAGGGCAGACTGCCTCCTACGGTCGCATCGAGCAGCCCGACCACCCGCTCTTTGCCGGCATCGGTGATACCCGCCTTGTGCCCAACGACTTCAGCTTTTGCAACGTCCGCCCCTCCGAGGGCACGCAGGTGCTGCTGACACTCGTGCCGCCCTTCGCGCCGCCCGGGGGCGTTGGTGCGCCGCCGGAGCGCGCCTCGATCCCAACGGACCACACAGAGATCCCGCTGGCGGTGTGTCGCGGCCGTGTCGTGTACTTCTCAAACGAGCTCGGCCGTCTGGCCTGGCGCTATCGCCTGCCTGATCATGCGCGACTCATCGCCAATGCCGTACGCACGGTTGCGCCACGCCCCTTCCCGGTCGAGCTCATAGAGGCACCCTATGGCGTCCAGCTCTCCCTCTTCCGGCAGTCCTCGCCCGAGCGGCTGCTCTGCCACCTGGTAAACGCCGTTGGCGCCGGCACCGTCCGCCATGATGTGGTGCCTGTACGCGACCTGCGCGTGCGCCTGCCCGAGGGGACCCGCCGCGCCCGCGCACTGGCCTGCGCAGCCGATCTGGCAATTCAGGACGGCATTGCCCTCCTGCCGGTACTGCACACCTGGGAGATCATCGTTGTGGAATAGTGGGATAGGTGGAATAGCGGAATAGGTGGGGTAGATAAAGGAAGGCTCGCATGAAGATCAGCTTCGGCGTGGGTGCGCCTACGGAAGATCGCCTTCGCTACGCGAAGCAGCTTGGCGCGGACGGCGTGTCCTGCGCGGCGCAGGCTATTCCCGGCTACGTCGAGCGCGGGTACACCACAGTGGATGAACTCGCGGAGCTCAGGAAGCAGGTCGAGTCCTTTGGCCTGGAGCTGCTGGTGCTGCGGCTTGCTCCTCAGGCGACCGCAGCAGTCCTGGCCGGTCGCCCGGAGCGCGACCGCGAAATCGAGCACATCTGTGCTACGATCCGAGCCGCCGGAGCCGCGGGCATCCCCACGGTGTTCTACAATCTTACCCCTGGCGCAGCCTGTTGGTGGCATGGCCCCAGGCGCCCGGCGCTCCTGTGCCCGGGCCGGGCGATGTGCGGGTCGGCTCAGGGCCTGGCCGCTATTATAAGCCGGTCGGCCGCGGCGGCGCGGTGCTGCTTACACACGAGAGCGCCCGCGTGCCGGTAGACAGCGCGCGGGTGGCCCCGGAGGTGCTGGCACCCTACGGTCAGATCTCGGCCGACGAGCTCCGGGCGCGCATTCGGTACTTCTACGAACGGGTGATCCCGGTTGCCGAGGAGGCCGGGGTGAACGTCGGCGCGCATCCCGACGATCCTCCGGAGCCGTCCTACCGCGGCGTCCAGCAGATCTTGAACTGCGTCGATGGCCTCAAGCGCCTCGTCGACCTGGTTTCCAGCCCGCGCAGCGGCCTGCTCTTGTGCGTGGGCACGCTGCACGAGATGGGGGAGGATACCATGGATGCCATTGAATACTTCTTGCAGCGCGGCAAGGTATTCTACGTACACTTTCGTAATCCACGCGGAACGGTGCGCCGTGGGTATTACCAGGAGGACTTCCTCGACAAAGGCGACCTGGACATGTTGGCGGTGATGCGGCTGTTTCACCGCTACGCCTATCAGGGCGGGCTTGACCCCGATCACGCCATCGGCGTGGTGAATGACCCCGACGGGCGCATCGCCTTTGCCTAGGAGCTGGGCTACATGAAGGCCCTCAAGGCCGCAGTGGAGGCAGAGGGACAAGCATAGGTAGTTAAATAGTAATTAAGCAGTAAAAATGACGTGGGCAGGTCTGTTTTAGAGTACAGGCACGAAGGGGAGGGCTGGCGATGATCTCGCATGGTTCTCTGAACCGGACACTCTCGCGCCGCACTATCCTAGGCGCCACCATGAGCGGCCTGCTGGCCGCGGCATGCGCACGAACGCCGCGGCCCGCTGGTGAACAGGCCGCGCGCGGCCGTGAGCCGGTCACACTGCGGCTGACCTGGGTAGCCAAGGAGTTCGAGCACACATTTCAGGTGATGGGCCCGGTCTTTGAGCAGCGCTATCCCTGGGTGAAGCTGCAGCTCGAAGCCTCGCCGGACTACCTAGAGAAACTCACTGTGCTGTTCGCCACCAACACCATCGGCGACGTGATGTTCCTAGAGTCCGATGATGAAGCGTTCTTCGCCTACTGGGCCGCTGCTGGCATGCTGCGCCAGCTCGACGACTACATCAAGCGTGACAAGTACGACCTGAACGTCTTCTTCCCCGAAGCCATCCGCGCACTCAGGAGCGTCGATGGCAACATGTGGGCGTTCCCGTACAAAGCGTTCATGGCCCGCTGTGGATTGTTCTTCAATATCGATCTCATCGAGCGGGCTGGCCTGCCCCTCCCCACCGACGACTGGACCTATGACGATCTGGCGCAGGCTGCGCAGAAGCTGACCCGTCGCTCCGGCGGGGAGGTAGAGCTCTGGGGCGGCGGGCGCAAGATGGGCGGTGACCTGGCCTTCACGGCCATTATGCGTGCGTTCGGTGGGGACCTCTACACGCCTGACGGCAAGCGTACCTTGGTGGGGCATCCGCGCTCGCAAGAAGCAATCAATTGGTGGCTGGATCGCTACTTGAATGATGGCACCATTCTGCCGGACCTAGCCGCCAACTCCTTTGCGCTGTTCCAGCAGGGCAAGGTGGCATTGCTGGCCGGCCATAACCCGGGCGACCGCGTGACCATCGCCAATGCCCTGAACCCCAATAACGTGCGCTGGGGGCTGGTACTGATGCCTAAGGGTCCGGCCGGCCGCCGCGGCGGTTCGTTCTTCATCACGCCCACCGGCATTGCTAAAATCAGCAAGCACCCCGAGGAAGCGTGGGAGTTCCAGAAGTTCCTGGCGGAGAAAGAGACCGGGGTGGTGATGGGCTTCCCCACGCCGGAGAGCGGCCAGACCTCTTCGCACTTCGGCGCACGCAAGGATATCTACACCGACCCACGCGTCTTGAATGCACCGGGCATGCCGCCGGGAGTCATGCAGGCCCTGGCCCGCTCGATGGAGCTGCCAGAGCCGCTGCACTGGCCGCACAACTTCCGCGCCGCCGAGGTGGAAAAGGTCCTGAACGACGAGGTGCGCAAGGCTGTGCGCGGCGAGGTGAAGGCAAACGCCGGCTTCTTCCAGAACCTGGAGCGCCAGATCCAATACATCCTCGATCAGCCGCGGCCCACGCCGCAGTAGCAAACGGTCGCGGCCCGGTGGCCGGCTTCCCGGTCCGGTGCACGCCAGTGTATAATGCAGCCGCATAGTCAATAGAGAGCCTACAGGCGATGACGGAGAGAGTAGGCCGGGACAAGTCTTCAGAGAGGCGGGGTCGGTGGCTGAGAGCCCTGCTGGACAGCGGCCCGGCCGAAGTTCACTCCCGAGCCGGGCAGGGGAACGGCGCCGCTTTTTCGCGAGACCTCCGCGCCCAGTAGTCTGCCCCGGAGGGCCCGCCGTTATAGGGGCCGCCGGCTAGAAGGGTCTGCGGCATGCTGCGGCAGCCCGGAGGCCGGATTGAGCGGCGCCGCGACAAAGCGGCGCAAACAGGGTGGTACCGCGGAGCGCATGCGGCCGGCACCTCCGTCCCTGTGGGGATGCGAGCTGCCGGCCTTCTGTTTTCGAGGCCATTTCAAGAGCGCTCTTAATAGTGAAAAATAAAATAAGGGTAGACGAACAGGTACACGCCTCGGCAGATGAACACAAGATAAACGACAGCAGAGGAACCGATGACGGTGCAAGCTACCGCGCTTATCGAACAACTGACGGCACTGCGCGAGCGTGCGCTCCAGGAGCTCGCCGGCGTGCACGATGCGGCGGCACTCGAGCAGTGGCGGGTCGAATACCTGGGCCGCCGCGGCCGCCTGGCTGAGCTGATGCGCTCCTTGGGCCAGCTCTTGCCGGAAGAGCGACCGCAGGCCGGACGTGTCGCCAACGAGGTCAAGGAGGCGCTGGAGCAGGCCCACGCTGCCAAGACCAGGGAGCTCGAGCGCCGCGCGCTCCAAGAAGCGCTGGAGCGCGAGCGTATCGACGTGACCCTGCCCGGCCGCCGTCCCCCGCTGGGCCAAGTCCATCCTGTCACGCGCACGCTCCGGGAGATCGTGCAGGCCTTCCAGCTCATGGGCTTCCAGGTGGTGGAAGGCCCGGAAGTCGAGTGGGACTACTACAACTTCGAGGCCCTCAATATCCCGCCCGATCATCCGGCCCGCGACATGTGGGATACGTTCTATATCACCGATCCGCACGATCGGGCGGCTCACGGGCCCCGCGGCCCGATGCTATTACGCACTCACACCTCGCCGATGCAGATCCGCGTCATGGAGCAAACCCGTCCACCGGTGCGCGTGATCGTGCCGGGCCGCGTCTATCGCTATGAGGCGACCGATGCTACCCACGAGAGTGAGTTCTACCAGGTCGAGGGCCTGGCCGTCGATCGGCACATCACCATGGCCGATCTCAAAGGCGTACTGACCGAGTTTGCCCGCCTGCTCTTCGGAGCAGAGCGGCGCGTGCGCTTCTACTGCAGTTACTTCCCCTTCGTCGAGCCGGGCGTCGAGGTCGCCATCGACTGCTACCAGTGTCGCGGCGCGGGCTGCCGCCTGTGCAGCCACACTGGCTGGCTCGAGATCCTCGGCGCCGGGATGGTGCATCCCAATGTGCTCGCTGCAGTCAACTATGATCCCCAGGAGTACACCGGCTTTGCCTTCGGCATGGGCGTCGAGCGCATCGCCATGCTCAAGTACGGCGTGGACGACATTCGCCTGTTCTATGCCAACGACCTGCGCTTCCTGCGCCAGTTTCGCTGATATCGAGCGTCTGCTATCGAGCTTCTCCCCTCTCGTGGGAGAAGCCGGGGTGAGGGTAGTGCATCATGAACATCCCGCTGAAGTGGCTGCGTGAGTACGTAGACATAACTTTGCCGGTGGAGCAGCTGGCCGAGCGGTTGACCCTGGCCGGCATCGAGGTGGCCAATATTCGCCGCATTGGCGGCAACTGGGATCCCCAGAAGCTGTTCGTCGGGCAGGTCGTGGAGATCACACGCCATCCCAACGCCGACCGGCTCCTGCTCGTGACGGTGGAATACGGCGCCGAGGGCGCCACGGGCGAGCAGAGCAAGCGTATCACCGTCGTGACCGGCGCCACGAACATGCAGGTGGGGGATAAAGTGCCCCTGGCACTGGCCGGAGCGCGGCTCATCGATCCGCACAGCGAAGAGCCCAAAGAGATGGTGCTGAAGCCAACTACCTTGCGCGGGATACGCTCCGAGGGGATGGTGTGCTCCCCCAAAGAGCTGGGCCTCTCCGAGGACCACGAAGGGATCCTGATCTTGCATCCCGAGGCGCGCGTCGGTGCCCCCCTGATTGAAGAGCTTGGCGACATCATTCTCGAGCTCGAGGTGACGCCGAACCGCCCCGACTGCCTGTCGGTCATTGGCGTGGCGCGGGAGGTTGCGGCGCTGACTGGCCAGACGCTGCGCCTTCCCTCGGTCGAGGCTCCGGAAGAAGGCCCGCCGGCCGGCGACCTGGCATCGGTGGCGATCGAGAACCCGGAGCTCTGCGCGCGCTACATCGCCATGGTTGTCCAGGGCGTCACAGTAAAGCCGTCGCCGAAGTGGATGCAGGAACGGCTCGAACGGGCCGGCATGCGCCCCATCAACAACGTCGTCGATGTAACCAACTACGTCATGCTGGAGTGGGGCCAGCCGCTGCACGCCTTTGACTACGACACGCTGCGCGGCCGCCGCATCATCGTGCGCACGGCGCGCCCGGGCGAGGCGATCGTGACCCTGGACGGCCAGATGCGCACGCTCACTCCCGAGATGCTGGTCATCGCCGACGCCGAGCGACCCGTCGCCATCGCTGGGGTGATGGGTGGCCTGGAGACCGAGGTGGGCGAACGCACGACCACGGTACTGCTGGAGTCGGCGAACTTCAATCCGGTGAGCATCAGGCGGACGGCCCGTGCCCTCAACATTCCCAGTGAGGCGCAGCGCCGTTTTGAGAAAGGGCTGCCGCCGGAGCTGACCGTGCCGGCCATCCGTCGTGCCGCACAGCTCATTCGTGAACTTGCCGGCACCGCCGAGCGGCGTCCGGTGATCGCCAAAGGTATGGTCGATGCCTACCCGCGCCCGGCCGAGCCGCGCCGCATCCGCCTGGCAGCCTCAGAGGTGCGGCGCGTGCTGGGCATGGACATTCCTCCTGACCGTCAGGAGCGTATTCTGACCTCACTTGGCTTCAGCATCCAGCGCGAAGATCAGGCATTGCTCGTGACGGTCCCATATTGGCGGCGTGACGTGACGCTGCCGGCCGACCTCGTGGAAGAGCTGGCTCGCATCAGCGGCTACGATGAGCTGCCCGCGACGCTGCCTGAGGGCCGGCTGCCGCCCCCGCGGATCGATCGAAGGCTCTACTGGGAGGAGATCGCGCGCGACGTGCTGGTCGGCTGCGGGCTCTCCGAGTGCATCACCTACGCGCTGACCAGCCGCGAGCGGCTGCGGCGGCTGCTGCCTGCCGACCCCGAGGCCCTGGCCCTGCCGCGCTCAGAGGATGGCGCTGCCGGCGCGCTGGTGGCTGAAGTCGAGGCCAGGCTGCTGCCCCTGGGCATCCAGCCACTCAAGCTCTGGAACCCCATGACCAGCGACGCCGACGTCCTGCGCACATCGGCGATGCCGCACCTGCTGGAGACGTTGTGGAGCAACCTGCGCTACCAGGATAGTGGCGTGGCCCTGTTCGAGATCGGGCGCATCTACCTGCCCCATCCCTCAGGCCGCGAACTGCCGCAAGAGCGGAAGACCATCACCGTTGTGCTGGGGCAGTACAAGACCAGCCCGCGCCGACCATCGCCGGTGGAATATGACTACTACGATCTCAAAGGCATTGCCGAGACGCTGCTGGAGCGCCTGGGCATCCGTAGCTTCGCCTTCCGGCCCGTCGTGCACCCAACTTTCCACCCCGGCCGCGCCGCAGTGATTACGCTGCCGGCGCAGCCACCGACAGCCGGAGTCCCAGGTTCAGGCAGTGAGCCGGTCCGGCGCGGTCACGCTGAGGAGCAGGTAGTTGGCATCCTGGGCGAGGTGAGCCCCGAGGTACGGCGGAACTTTGATATCGACGAGCGCGCGTACTTGATGGGGCTGGATTTTGACCTGCTGCTGCAGTATGCCACCACGGAACGGCAGTACCAGCCGCTGCCCAAATATCCGCCGGTCGTACAGGATATCGCTCTGATTGTCGACGAGGCGGTGCCTGCAGCCGAGGTCGAGCAAGCGATCCGTGCTGCTGGAGGCGAGCTGGTGGCCGATGTGCGGCTCTTCGATGTCTATCGCGGTGATCCCATCCCACCCGGCAAGAAGAGCCTGGCTTATACGATCACGTACCAGGCGCCCAACCGTACGCTTACCGACGAAGAAGTCAATCAGCACCAGGCGCGCATTGTCCAGCGGCTGGAACAGGAGCTCGGAGCCACGCTGCGCGGGTAAGAGCCTGGGTTTCTCCGGTTGCTATACTATGCGTAAGGAAAACTAAGTGCTCCTTCCCGCCGAGGCCGAGCGTCAGCGCGCCGAACGGGCTGAGGCTGAGCCGGCGCGCCTGCGTGCCCAGCTGCGCGAGCTTGGGCGCGATCCAGACGCTGCGTCCTTGGGCGAGACGCGGGCATAAGCCATCCTGTTCAGGCTAGTGGTGAGACGCGTACCTCGGGTATACTGGTTAGGGATAGTACTGGTTAGTACGTAAGCCTGATTAGTACGCAAGCAACAAACCATACCGTGGGCGCTACAGGCACTATGAACGCAACGAATTCCGTAGCTCCAAGTGGCGCCAAAAAGCGCGTGTTCTCAGGTGTGCAGCCCACCGGCCGGCTCCACATCGGGAATTACCTCGGAGCGATCAAGCGCTGGGTGGACTTTCAGGACGACTATGACTGCATCTTCTGCGTGGTTGACCTTCACGCTATCACTGTCCCGCAGGACCCCAAGGAGCTCCACGAGGCCACGCGCATCGTGGCCGCGCTGTACCTGGCCGCCGGCATTGATCCGCAGAAGTCGGCGGTGTTTGTCCAGTCGCATGTGTCGGCGCATGCCGAACTGACCTGGATCCTGAACTGCTTCACGCCCATCGGCTGGCTGGAGCGCATGACGCAGTTCAAGGAGAAGGCCGGCGCCCATCGCGAGCGCGTGAGCACGGGGCTCTTCGACTATCCGGTGCTGATGGCCGCGGATATCCTGCTCTATGATACGCACCTGGTGCCCGTGGGCGAGGATCAGAAACAGCATATTGAGCTTACGCGGGACATCGCTGAGCGGATGAATAACCGTTATGGCGAGCTGTTCGTCATCCCAGAGCCGCATATCGCCAAGGCCGGGGCGCGCATCATGGGGCTGGATGACCCGACCAAAAAAATGAGCAAGAGCGAGCCCGGACGCTACCATGCGATCTATCTGCTCGACTCTCCCGACGAAATCCGGCTGAAGATCAGCCGCGCCACGACTGATCCGCTGCGGGAGATCCGCTTCGACGAGAGCCGGCCGGGTATCTATAACCTGCTTACGATCTATCAGCTCTTCACCGGGATGGAACCGGCTGCGATTGAGGCGCGCTTTGAAGGCAAAGGCTACGCCGAGTTCAAGCGTGAGCTCGCCGAGGTAGTCATCGAAGGGCTGCGCCCCTTGCAGGAACGCTATCGCGAGCTCATGCGCGATCCTGCCACTATCGAGGATATCCTCCGCGATGGGGCGAACCGTGTGCGGCCGATCGCCGAACGCACGCTCAAGCGGGTGAAGGATGCTGTTGGCCTAGGCTAAGTGTCGGCGTTTCTTCGCCTGGAGCGAACGTTCAGGCATACTCCTCGGCATGCGGGGCGCACGGCCGTGCGCCCCGCTCCGTACGAGGCGATACCAACGATGACGCGAGAAAGGTCGCTGACTGCCAGGGAATCCGCGCTTCACTTGCCCGGCCCGGACGGGCACGCCGAGGCTCGGGCAGACGCCGACGCGGCACATGCTGCGCGTGAGGCGGCGCGCCGGCTCACACTCCTGCGCGGCGTGTTGGAGGACGATGCCGGATGGGCGATGCGCTCGTTCCTGGAAGCCCTTCGCCACGCCGACGCAGATGCGGCAACGGAGACATATAGCCGTCTCTACCGCCTCCTAGCTGAGGAGGCGGAGCTCGGCGATGCGCTGATCATCGAGGACGCCTGGCAATCGCACCTGGTACGCCGGCTTCTCTCTGACGTCAATGCGCTGAGCCGCAAGGCCGAGCTCGCGGGAGCCGCTGCCGTCAGTCCGGCCTTGCTGGAGGCAGCACGGCACGATCTGCGCTGCCTGCAGGTACTCTTTCGCTTCGATGCGGCGGCCGCCGCGGCCGCGCTGGCCGCGGTGACCGGTCAGGGGGGGTGGCCGGAGTGGCGCGGCTTTGCGTCACTGCGCGCGACGGCCACACAGCCGGTGACGCTCGCCACCCGCCTCGCCGAGGCACCGGACTGGGGCGAGCTGGCCGAGGCGCTGGCCGAGCACTACGCCGCAGCCGGTGCAGGCATTTTTGCACAGTACCGCGCCTTTCGCTGGGTACGCCGCGGTCCGGATGACGGCCGGCTCGTCGGGGTATCGCCGTTCGATCCTATTCGCCTCGATCAACTTATCGGCTATGAGACCGAGCGCCGGCTGATCATCAAAAACACCGAGCACTTCCTGGCAGGCCTGCCGGCAAACAATGTGCTGCTCTATGGGGACCGCGGCACCGGCAAGTCGTCGACGGTCAAGGCCCTGCTGAACGAGTACGGCGACCGTGGCCTGCGGCTGATCGAGGTACCCAAGCAGGCCCTCGCCGATTATCCGAAGATCATCGCCCTCCTGCGCGGCCGGCGCGAGCGTTTTATCCTGTTCGTGGACGATCTTTCCTTTTCCGAGCAGGAGACCTACTACAAAGATCTTAAGGCTATCCTCGAAGGCAGCCTGGAGGCACGGCCGGAGAACGTGCTGGTGTATGCGACCTCGAACCGCCGTCATCTGGTGACCGAGCGTTTCTCCGATCGGGAGGCCGACCCGAACGCCGAGGTCCGCACCATGGACACCGTGCAGGAGAAGCTTTCCCTGAGCGACCGCTTCGGCCTCACGGTGGTCTTCCAGGCGCCGGACCAGGAGCGTTACCTGGAAATCGTCGAGGGCCTGGCGCGGCAGCTTGGCCTGGAGATCGCTCCGGACGAACTGCGGCGGCAGGCCTTGCAGTGGGCAGCCTGGCACAACGGCCGCTCCGGGCGGACGGCGCGGCAGTTCATCGATTTCCTGGCGGCTGAGCTGGCCCTAGCGAGGCAAGGCAGGTCCTGATGCATCGTACCGTCCTGCCCGTGGCCATCGGCATTGCCGTTCTGGCTGCGGTGCTCGTGGTGAGCGACCCTGTCAAGACGCTGGCGGCGCTGCGCGGCGGCAACCCGGCGCTGGTTGCGCTCTCCTGCGGGCTGGTCGTGCCGGCCGTGCTGTTGCGCGTTGTGCGCTGGAAACTGATGATCGCGCCGGTCGCTGCGCTCAGCGTTGCTGAGGTGTACGCTCCGGTCACCGTTGGGTACATGGCCAACAATCTTCTGCCGGCGCGCCTGGGGTACATCCTGCGCGCCGTGCTGGCGGCGCGGCGACGCGGCGTGGACCTCCCCTTTGCCCTGGGTACGGTCGTCGTTGAAAAGCTGGTCGAAGGGGTTGTGCTTGTCGCGATCGGTGCGGCAATTCTGGCCGCTGTTCCCACCTCAGGGGCGCTGCGCGGCGGCCTGGCTCTGTCCGCCCTCGCCTTCATCGGGGGATTGGTCGTGCTCTGGCTGCTGGCGCCGGTAGGCGAGCAGGTGTTCGGCCTCACCGGGCTCTGCCGGCCGCTCTGGCGCCTCCTGCCGGCGCGCGCCAGCGCACGCCTAAGCCACTGGCTGCTCTCGCTCCTGGCCGGCCTGGCCGGCCTGCGCCGCCTGGACCTGGCCGGCGGCATCGCCGGGCTCTCGATCGTCTCCTGGCTGATCGAAGGCGCTGCCTACGTAATGGCCTTCGCCGCTTTCGTGCCCGACGCGCCGCCGGCCGTGCTCATCGCCGGGCCGGTGCTCGTAATGGTCACTGCCAACATCGGCGGCGCCCTGCTGCCCAGTCCGGCGGCTGTCGGCACATTCGAGGGCATCGGCGTGGCCACGCTCGCCTTGCTGGGCGTGGAGGAGGCCCGCGCCCTGAGCTTCTTGTTAGCGTATCATGCCGCCAACGTTGTCGTGATTGTGGGGATGGGCCTGCTCGGCCTGTGGAGCGAGGGCCTATCCTTTGGACAGGCCATGGCCGGCGCACGCCACGCCAGCACTTCAAACATCTCCCCCACCCGGCCCGACCGCGTAGGCAGGGCTGTAGATCCCCACGTGCCGGTGGCGGAAGGACACGGCGACTGAGTGCACGCTGTGCGGCCCTGGGGACGAGCTGTGCTCGCAAGACCAGGCTCCTGCCGGCAGCTTGGTCTCCCAGATCGAGACCAAGCGTCTTACTCTCTGCGTCGAGCCCACAGGTGCTCCAGACCATCGCGCGGCTGCCAGCCCAGCAGGCGCTTCGCCTTGTCGTTCCGGAACTTGCGATGAGGCACGTCGGTGAGGATGTGGAACACCTCAAACGGCCGCGGCAGACTCGGCACCTCCAGCGCCAGGCGCATGGCCTGCGCCGCATCCTCCCATGACACGGTCATGGGAAAGACGCCGTCGGGGCGGGGCTGCGCCGTCTCAGGGTTCACGAACTGCGAGAAGAGCAACGCCGGCACTTCCAGGCCGTATTCCTCGGCAAAGATGCGGCAGACCTCCTGGCCCAGGTACTTGGTGTGGCCGTAGAGGTGCGTGCCGGGCCGCGGCGGGGCATCCTCCGGCACGTCGAAGTCATGCCAGTAGCCCACCGGGTGCTGCAAGGTCACGAGCTGCGGGCCGGTGTGCACCACCCGGCGGATGCGGTGTGCCACGGCGGCACGCATCACGTTATACGCCCCGATCAGGTTCACCTTGAACGCGCCCACCGGGTCCGGCCGGATGACTGTGCAGTTGATGATCGCATCCATGCCCTCGCAGGCCGCCAGCACCTGTTGCGGGTCGGTCACGTCTACGATACGTGTCTCGTGTGGCGGGCCGGGCAGCTTGATCGTCGGGGCGCCGGGCGACTGCGGCTTGGCCTCCCGCTCGACCTCCTCCAGGGGACGGATATCGGTCAGGCGCAGGCGGTAGCGCGGCACCAGTACCGGCACAGTGATCGAGGCCAGCGGCCCGCCGGCGCCGAAGATCACCACGTTGCGGATCGGCCGACTGGGGATCCTGCCAAACGTCTCCGGCACCAGCGCATCAAGCAGCTGGGGCCAGGGCTGCGCGCGGGACCGCGGCGGCGCTTCTGGCCAGCGATCGCGGAAGTCGTGCTGGGGGGCAAAGCCCAAGTTCTCCTGGGCCGCGGCAGCCAACGGGAAGCGTGCGAACGGGCCGCCCCGCGAGATATGAAATACCCACCAGCCCGACCGCGCCAGGCGCCCTTCCGGCTCGAAGGCCAGCGCGCGCCGAAACGCCTGTACGGCATCGTCCATATGCAGCCAGCTCACATCAAAGGCGCGTCGGCGCGCCTCTTCATCATCCACAAGCGTGCCCAGGCGCAGGCAGATCACGCGCATTGGCTCGGTGCGGCCGAACTCCCGCGCCGAAATCTCGGCCAGGTAGAGCGAGAGGTCGCGCGGATCGGTGTTGGGCCGCGGCATCCAGCTCTCGGCGACCTGCCAGTGGTGTGGATAGCGGCGCAGCAGGTCCAGCGAGCTGGCCAGCACGATCTTCGGCACGCCGGCCTCGGCTGCAGCCATCATCAGCCGGTAGCCGCCCCTGGTCACCATGTCCAGGAGCTCGTGCGGCGGCGTGTCGGGTCCGGCAGCAGGGTACAGTGCCGCCAGGTGCAGGATCGCCTCAACGCCTTCGACGGCGCGCCGGCAGAGCTCGGCATCGCGCAGGTCGCCGATCAGATCAAGCCGGATATCGCCTGGTTCGATAGCATCGAGCGTGCGGAGTTCGTGCTCGGTGCCCAACGCTGCGGCCAAGGCCCGTCCCAGCGGGCTCGCCGCGCCGGTGATTAAGATGCGCATACAGACCACCCCCTGCGGTGCTGGAATCGCTGCATACCGCGGCGTATGGTGGCACAATCGCGCTCCCCACGCAACTGCGGCGATGATTGCCTGAATATGCCGTCTGCGCTACACTGTGGCGGAGGACGAGTACGCCGGCGGGGCACAGCAGCGAGCTCGCGTGCCGGTGCACATCTGTCTGGTACATCCCTTGAACTTATCGAGCACGTGCCCGCCGGTAACGGGAGGCGCGCATGCAGACTGAGCCCAGGTTCGATCTCCTGATCTCTGGTGGTACGGTGATCGACCCCGGCGGCGGCCACGAAGGCCGGCTAGACGTCGCCATCACGGCTGACCGCATCGCCGCCGTGGAGCGCGATATCCCTCGCACAGCGGCGCGCCGGGTGATTGACGCCACCGGCAAGTATGTTACGCCGGGATTAGTGGACCTGCACACCCATTGCTACTGGGGCGCCACGTACTGGGGCATCGAGGCCGATCCGGTGGCGGCCAGCACCGGCGTGACCACCTGGCTGGACGTCGGCTCTTCCGGCGGGTACAACTTCCCGGCCTTCCGTCGTTTCCTGATTGAGCCCTCGCAGGTGCGCATCTACGCCTTGCTGAATATCTCCTGTATCGGCCTGACCGCGCCCACGTACGAGCTCTCGAACCCGGACTATCTCGACGTGGAGCTGGCTGCCGGCATTGCCGAGGCGAACCGCGACATCATCCGCGGCATTAAGGCCCGCATCGACCGCAATACGACCCGCGGGGTCGGGATCGAAGGGCTGCGGCGCGCCCGCGAGGCGGCTGACCGTCTGGGCGCGCCGCTGATGGTGCACATCGGCTCCGGCCCGCCGCCGCTGGAGGCGATCTTCTCCCTGCTCAAACCGGGCGATATCCTGACCCACTGCTTCACCGGCGGCAACCATCGCATCATCAATCCCGACGGCAAGGTGAAGGACTTCGTCAAGCGGCTGTGGGACCAGGGGCTCATCCTGGATATCGGACATGGCACAGGCAGCTTCTCGTTCGAGGTCGCCGAGGCCATGCTGGCGCAGGGGTTGCTGCCCGACGTGATCTCGACAGATATCCATCAGATGAGCATCCAGGGTCCCATGTTCGACATGCCGACGACGCTCTCGAAGTTCTTGAACCTGGGGATGAGCCTGACCGAGGTGATCGAGCGGGCGACGGTGCGGCCGGCGCGGGCGATTGGCCTGACCGACCTCGGCACGCTCACGCCGGGCAAGCCAGCGGATGTCGCGGTGTTCGAGTTGCAGGAGGGCGAGTTCACGTTCTACGATGTCTTCGTACAGCCGCGCCGGGGCACGAAGCGGCTGGTAAACGTCGTGACGATCTGCCGCGGCAAGGTGCTGGAACGCGTGCCGCCACGCCCGTTGCAGCCCTGGGCGGCGCTTCCAAAGCACCAGAAGCAGTTCCAGCAGCCGGGGCCGTGGCTGGAGCGGATCCGGTAGCCAGATGCACGGCGCATGCTGGTTGACCGGTTCGGCAACCGAGTGCGGTAAGCCGTAGAAGTCGCATCCGGTCTGCGGGCTGGGTGCAGGTCGAAACACAGGGAGAGTGGCTACGATGGCAAGCACGACGATCGATTTCGGACGGCTGATCACAGCGATGGTGACCCCGTACGATCGCGAGGGCCGCGTGGACTACGCGCAGGCGGTGCGGCTGGCGCGCGCGCTGGTCGAGAACGGCACAGACTCGGTGGTGGTCTCCGGTACCACCGGCGAGTCGCCCTGCCTGTCGGAGGAGGAGAAGCTGACGCTCTTCCGCGAGATTGTGCAGGGGCTGCGCGGCACCGGCGCCAAGGTGATCGCCGGGACAGGGACCTATAACACCCAGGAGAGCATCGAGCTCACCGAGAAGGCCGACCGCCTCGGCGTAGACGGCTTTCTCTTGGTGGTGCCGTACTACAACAACCCGCCGCAGGAAGGGCTCTACCGCCACTTCAAGGCGATTGCTGCCTGCACAGATAAGCCCTGCATCCTGTACAACGTCCCCTCGCGCACGGTGCGCAACATGGAGGCTGCCACCGTGGCGCGGCTGGCTGAAGTGCCCAACATCGTCGGGGTGAAGGAGGCTTCCGGGAATCTGGACCAGATCGCTGAGATCATCCGCACGACACCGCCTGGCTTCCGCGTGTGGAGCGGCAACGACGCGGACACGTTTAACATCGTCTGCCTGGGCGGTTACGGCGTCGTCTCCGTAGCGAGCCACCTGATTGGCCGGCAGATCAAGGAGATGATCCAGCGCGCCGTCGCTGGGGACCTCCAGACGGCGGCACGCATGCACCTGGAGCAACTGCCGCTGGCGCGGGCGCTGTTCCCGCCGGTGGCGCCGGTGGCATCGCCCTCAGCGATCAAGGCGGCGCTCAACATGTGCGGCTTCTATGTGGGCGGCCTGCGCCTGCCGTTGATCGAACTTCCGGAGGCCGCGCAGGCAAGCCTGCGCCGCGTGCTGGAAGGCTACCAGCTCGATAGCTATCTCTCGCTCCGGCAGGCCGTGGCTTGACGGACTCTCGGCGCCTTCCCCTTCCCCCGGCATGCCGGAGCTGAGCGCCCCGGTCGCCGAATTGGAAAACGATCATAGAGCTCTGCGGGCATCAGCGTGCCAGCCGAGGCCCGCCGGCAGGAGGCTCCGGCCGACACGCGGTGGAAGACACTAGTGCCGGCCGGAGCCACACCGATGCCCGGTGCAGAACGCTACCTGAACCTGATGCCACAGCCACCGGCGGCTTGGTCAATCTGCGGCTTCAAATCAAGATAGATGCGCGGGCTCACCGTGCCATCGCGGAAGATCTGCTCGTTCGCCCGCTGCACTATCGGCCCGGCCTCGAACTGGCACAGGAAGATCTCCTCGGGTTTGGGATAGCCCATTGTAATCAGCGCATCCCGTACGACGTTGAGGTTCACCTTCTGCGCACCCGGCGACACCTCCCGCGCCGCTTTCATCCAGGCGTCGAAGACGGATTTACGCGGTGGGATAAGCAGATCGACCGTTGCCTGCCGCGTGTAGTACTCCGGCGTGGTGATGAACTTTACCAGCTCCCAGGCCTCGTTCTTCGCCTTCGTCCCACCCCAGATCGCCCAGCCATCGGTCGTACCCAGCACGGTGCGGTTGGCCGGTCCCTTCGGGATGTGAGCGAGAACCCAGTCCTGGGTCATGTTGCGGGCCACGTCACGGAAGGCGGCCATAGTCTCTTCCATGGTGGGAAGATGTCCAGCGTAGAAATGATCGCGCTGCAGCTTCCCAGGCAATGGCCGCTGGTCCGGGTGAATCGGCATGAAGGTTTTTATCATCCCACAGACGTGCGCGCATCCATTCGAGGGCCTGCTGTACCGGCTCCTCGGGGAGCAGCGTCTTCGTCAGGTCCTTGGGGTCGACCACTTGGTCACCAAACATTACTACGTGGTACTGGAACCGGTCATAGATGTGTACAGGGATCCAGCCACCATAGACTTGTTTGTCGCCCTCCATGCGTGTGAGGCGCTTGGCCATGTGCGCATAGTCATTGTGATCCCAGTTCTCGGTAGGCGGCTGCTGGCCCGCCTGCTGGAAGTGCTCACGGTTCCACATCAGGACCACCATGTTTACATAGGTCGGCATTCCGACACGGAAGCTGGTGGTCGGGATGACAAAGGCATCCCACTGCCACTTCATGAAGTCGTCCAGGTCGGTCCGTTTCAGGTCTTTGACCAGGTCGTTGTGGTTGATGATTAACTCCTTGGCCGCGTATTGCCACAGAATGTAGCCCCAGCCGTGGAGCACGTCCGGCCCGGTGCCGGCAATCAGCATCGGCAGCGTTTTATCCAGGTTGCCGGCATCGTACACAAACTCGACCGTCACGTGTGGCCGCTGCTGCCTGAACTGCTGCATGGCCTCGGTAGCCAGGCGCTCGTAGCTCTCACCCGGCCCTCCACGGATCTGCCATACGAGCTTGACCAGCCTGCTCTCACCAGCCGGCTGTCCCTCCCGACGCGGGGGCTGGCAGGCTACCAAAGGCACCGCACCGGCGCTTAGAGATGCCGCCAGCGCGGTACGGCGTGTCATGTATATGGGTTTGCTCATGCGTGAATAGCCGGTCATGATACACTTTTCGTCATCGTTCCGAACATGTACGGGTACTTTACGACCAGGAGACCGCTACTGCGGTAGCAGTGGGTAGCTGCCTTCGGCGCGAACTGCGCTGCGCGCGGCCGGGACGATCATAACGTCGCGGCTACAGGCGATGATTTCATTCGGATGGATAAGACCGCTGGAGCCAAGCCAGCGCTCCCAGAAGGGCGCCGCCAGCTCGTATGCCTCGATAGCCTGCCTCGATAGCCAGGGAAGCCACGTTCACGTATGCATCGGCGAGATGGCCCACCCGATCGCCGCGGTCCGTCAGCACTTCCAGCCCGACCAGCGCCGCCAGGTCGATCCGCGGGTCTTCGTCCTCCAGCGGGAGCGCAGGCGCGCCGTCGCCGGGATCCAGCATCACCGCATGCCGTCCGATGCGCCGGACGCGCGGCGCCGAGATGCGCAGCGGCGATGCCCAGCGCGGCTGTACATCAAGCGCGTCGAGACGCGAGGCCGCCGGATCGATCAGCACGTCGGTGACCTCGCCCAGGACCCGCGCGCGGAAGAGATCCACGGCCGGAAGACCAAGCAGCTTGGTCACCGCCACGCGCACGGGCGCCGGGTGCCTCCAGGGTTCTCTTTGCTCCCAGGGATCGCTGGATTATACTCATTATCTCATTGTTTCATTATCTCATCACTCTCAGAGCTGCGCTGAAGTACCGCAAGTACCTCTATGCCTGTGCGTGCGCCTGGGCCGGAGCCCCTCTCAGTGGCAGGCAAATTCGCCGGCTATACAGCTGGGAGCCCGCGCCGGCCCTATCTCACCCGGCTGAAGAGCAATATCGTTGCCGGCCCATCGTCTTCGCTTGTTCATCACCCATTCTGCAGGTACCCAAAAGTCCTGGGAGCCCGGCAGGCACATTGACAGCACCCGCGGACCTGGCCTACAACGAGAGCGGTGAGGTGTTGGATTGGAGAGGAGGGGTTGATGGGGTACGAGACCTTACTGGCCAAGCAGGCGCTCTTCGCCGGGTGCAGCCTGGCTCAGCTTACCGAGCTGGCGCGCAAGCTCCAGCCACGCAGCTACCACGAAGGCGATGTTATCTTCTACATGGGCGATCCTGGCACCGGGCTTTACCTGGTCACGCGCGGAACGGTTAAGGTAAGCCTGGAGAGTGCCGATGGGCAGGAGACGATGGTCGCCTTGATCCTGCCCGGCGACCTCTTCGGCGAGCTCGCCGTGCTGGACGGCGAGCCCCGCTCGGCCACCGCCATCGCCATGGAGCCGGTAGAGGCGCTGTTCCTGCGTCGGGAAGACTTTGTCGACTTCATCGAGCATACCCCGGGCATGGCCATGCGCGTCATCGGCATGCTCTGCCGCCGGCTGCGCCAGACCGATGAACTCCTCGGCGACCTGGTGTTCTACAATGTCTCCGGCCGCGTGGCGAAGAAGTTGCTGGAGCTAGCCCGCACCCATGGCGTGCACGCCAACGGTGGGGTCGCGATCCGGCTGCCGCTGACCCAGCAGGAGCTGGCGAACCTCGTCGGCTCCTCCCGAGAAAGCGTGAATAAGGTGATGCGCTACTTCCGCGAGCGGCGCTACGTCAGCATCGACCGGCGCTATATCACCCTCCACCAGCCGGAGCAACTCGAGGCACTGGTAGCCCTGTAGCTCGTCAGCCAGCGTCCTGCCCGGCCAGCCAGCGGCGCACGTGCGCCAGCGCCTGGGCGAGGAGCGCTCGATGCCTGGGGTCGTTAAGCCAGCGGCTTCGTCCGCTTGGGTGAGGAAGGGGCACATACAACCGCTCACCCTCTCGGTAGGTTGTACCGACCACCTCGTCTAGTCGCCGTTGTGCTGCGCCCGGCACGAACGCATCGATCGCCATCTTGCCTACCAGCAACACCAGCCGCGGCCGGATGATCGCCAGCTCGGCGTCGAGATACGGGCGGCAGAGGGCACACTCTTCCGGCGAGGGACGGCGGTCGCCTGAGCCCGACGGCGCCGGGCCGGGGAAGCAACGTGTCAGTGAGGTGAGGAACACGCGGCGCTCAAAATCGCCTGCACCGAGACCGGCGTGCTGGAGCCACAGGCGTAACGTTCGCCCACCTGGCCCGGCAAAATGGCGCCGCCGCTCGCAGGAGAGCCTGCCCGGGGCCTGCCCGATCAGCATGATGTCCGCCGTGGGCAGGTTGTGAAAGAGGGGACAGGCGCGCTCGATATAGCCCCGCTCCTCACAGGCACGACAGGCCAGCACCTGCGCTTCAAGCCGGCGTAGGGCTTCCGTCCGCACCGCCAGGTCGCTGTCCCGCGTTACTTCCATACCGCTTTGCTGCACCATGCTCCCTGCTATGCGTACCTGCACGAGGTACCGGTGTCACGATGCTGGAACGGCAGGTGTTGCTTCTTCGAGCACACCATGATAGATAAAACCTGTGCTAATATATGCTAGCGTAGCCGGCTCTCAATGGTTGCCGTTGCGGGCCGGCTGCGCTAGGATTACTGCAGCAGAGCGCTTTCTCCGCCGGCACTGCAGCAGAACAGGCGACCGGTGTGGTGCTCTGTGAGGTGCTATGTTCTCGACCTTGCGCGCCGATATCAAAGCCATCTTTGAACGAGACCCAGCAGCGGTCAACATCATCGAGGTGCTGCTGGCGTATCCCGGCCTGCATGCTATCCTTTTCCATCGCGTCGCGCACTGGTTGTACCGTCGCGGCGTGCCGGTCATCCCGCGCTTGATCTCGCACCTGAGCCGCTTCCTCACCGGCATCGAGATCCATCCGGGCGCGCGCATCGGCAAGGGCTTCTTCATCGACCACGGCATGGGCGTGGTCATCGGCGAGACGGCCGAGATTGGCGATAATGTGACGCTCTATCAGGGGGTAACGCTCGGCGGCACCGGCAAGGAGCGCGGCAAACGTCATCCGACTATCGGCAACAACGTGGTGATCTCTGCCGGAGCAAAGATCCTAGGGGCCATTACCATCGGAGATGGCTCGAAGATCGGTGCAGGTGCCGTGGTGCTGCGAGATGTCCCCCCCTATTCCACTGCGGTCGGTGTGCCCGCGCGCGTGGTGGCCCGCCGCGATCCAGTCACCGGCTCAACCACGCGGGTCGAGCATCTGCCCGACCCGGAGTATGAGGCGATCCAGGAGCTCCGGCAGAAGGTCGCCGAGCTGGAGGCCCGCCTGCGCGAGCTGGAGCAGAAGCACCAGAGCGTGCGCGAGTACATCTCCCTCACGCGCTGAGACGGACCCGGCGCATGGAACTGATCTGGGGCCGCAACCCTGTCTTTGAAGCGCTGCGCGGCCGCCGGCGGGTGCATCGTGTGTACATTGCCGAGGGCGTGCGCCCATCCGCCGAGATCACCCGGTTACTCGATCTGGCTGCCCGCTGTACCGTGCCGCTCGAACGCCTGCCTCGCACCGAGCTGGACCGCCTGCTGCATCGGAGCGATCACCAGGGCGTGGCCGCCGCTGTCGATCCGTATCCGTACGTCGATTTCGATGAACTGCTCCCCGCGCCGGGCGAGCCGGACCCGCTCTATCTTGCGCTTGACGAACTCAAGGACCCCCAGAATTTCGGCACGCTGCTCCGCACAGCCGAAGCGGTACAGGTGCGCGGCGTCGTGCTTCCTTTCCACCGCTCCGTCGAAGTGACCGGGGCCGTGTGCAAGGCATCTGCCGGCGCAGTAGAGCACCTGCTCATCAGCCGGGTGACGAACCTAGTCCGGGCGCTGGAGCAGTTGAAAGAGGCAGGGGTCTGGATCTTCGGCCTAGAGGCCGGGGGACCGGACGCATTCGACCGGATCGACTGGGACCTGCCCGTCTGTATCGTGGTAGGGAGCGAAGGCGAGGGGCTGCGTCGGGTAGTGCGGCAGCGCTGCGACCGGCTGGTCTCGCTCCCCATGGCCGGCAAGATTAACTCACTGAACGCGGCCGTAGCCGGATCGATCGTGCTCTATCACGCCTGGCGGTGGCGCACGCGGGTGGGCCAGAAGAGCTCATCCGAGGTAGCTTCACGGGGTCCCGGCCTCGCCGGTTTCCAGACGCTGTCGTAACTCAGCCATCTCCCGCTCGATCCGCTCCAGCTCCTGCCTGGCGCGGCGATGCCGCTCCACGCGTGCTTCATCCACCTGGCCCGTCAATTGTTCGAGCGCACTCGGGTGCGCCGTGTGGTGCAGGATTTCCTGCCAGTGCTCCTGCTCGTGCTGCAGCTCTTCGTAGCGCTGGACCTGCGGGTGGAGCTCAGCGAGCTCACGGCCGATGCGCTCAAGCTCGGCGAGAGCGCGGTGGTAGCGGGCCAGGCGCGCCTCATCTACAGTTCCGGTCATCTTCTCGAGCTCTGTCGGACGCTCGCTTATCGCTAGGATATGATGCCAGTGCTGCTGCTCGCGCTGGAGCGCCTCATACCGCTCGAGTATTCCGGCCACCGAGTCGCTCCCTTCTAGCCCTTTTTAGGCATGCTCGACACGTACCGGACCACCCTCAGGCTACGCTATCTACTATTATCAATGTTATTTTAGATTTTTCGATGAGCTCCCCCAGGCTGACCGTAAGACTCACATCGGGTTCTTTCTGTTCCACTCATCGAGGATGACTTGCATGTCGCGCTGCGCTTTCTGGAGCGCCGCTTCAGCCGACAGCTTGGCCTCAGGGCCCAGCCATTCAGCCACCGCCGCGTTGTACGCCCGGCTCAGGTTCGTGTATTCAGGATGCGGGATGATCGGCGGGGCATACTGCGCGGCACGCACGAACGCTTGCTGGTTGCGCGGGCGGGGGTCGCTGCTGGGCGGCATGAAGACCTCCTGCGCTACCTTCATCAGCGCCGGGATGATGTGCCCCTGGCTCCCTGCCCAGCGTAGATGTTCCGGTCCGACCAGCCAGGCGGCAAAGTCCGCCGCCGGGCCTTCATTGGGCGTGCCATCCACGACAAAAATCTCCTCGACGCCCAAGAAGGCTCCTTTGACCCGCCGGCCGCCCAGCGTCAGCGACGGCACCTCGACGATATCCCAGTCGAACGCGGCCTGCCGGAAGGGATCGAGGCCCCAGGTGCCGCCCACATACATAGCGCAGCGCCCGTTCTGGAAGATCGGCAAGAGCCCGATCTCGCTGTATTCTTTCTGAGTTGGGTTCACGCCATGCGTTTCCCAGAGCTCGCGCATCAGCTTGAGCATGGCCAGCGTGGCGGGGTTATCGATGACAACCTTTGTCGCGTTCGCGTCGAGCCAGCCGCCGCCGTACGCCACCGGCCAGAAGTTCGAATAAAACGAAGCCATGATCCCCCAGATTCTGCCGCCGCCTTCACCGCGGGTAAGACGTTTCGCCTTGACAATCGCCTCTTCCCACGTCCAGTCATCGGTTGGCGGGCGCTCCCCGACCTCGCCGAACTGCTGTTTGTTGTAGAACACAGCGGTCGTGTTGAGCCCCATCGGCAGTGCCAGCATCTTGCCGCGAAACTTCTGTGCCTCGACGATTGTGGGGAAATAGTCGGACAGCTTGAGCCTCCGGCTCGACATCAAAGGCTCGGCGTTTTTGAAGGTCTGCCAGAAGGCATGGATGCCTACGCCGAACCAGCCCAGGTCAAGCTGGCCACCGCCGGCGAGGGTGGTCAGGATCTTCTCGGTCGGGTTGGTGTTCCACAGGGGCTCGATAGTCACATGCGGGTTGGCCTTCTGGTACGTGTCGATCGCCCACTCCGCCCAGGCCCGCTTCGGCGGGGTGTACTCTGGCCACTCGAAGACCAGCTTCACCGGCTTCTTCGTGGGCTGTGTGTCGCCAGTACCGGGCAGCGCCCCTGCGGGCCGGCACGCCGCCGGTAGGCCCAAGGCGGCAAGACCCTGCATCACTACGCGACGTGTCAGCTGGCGACCGTGCAGCATCGGTACCTCCTCGTACGTGCCGTCACGCGAACCTATCCACCTATCCAGTGGAGCCTGCAGGTAAGACAGGCTCCAGACTAGCCCAGGCCGGTGAACGTGTACCGCTCATCCTGGAGCCGCTCCTGCGCCTGGCGCAGTCCCTGTGTCCTTCCGCACCGCCATCCTGCTGCAGTATACTGCCTCTACAAGCTTCCGGCTAGTGGCCAGAGCCCCTGGGTTCAGAAGCACTCTATACTTTTATACTCCCTTTACTCCCTATACTCTGTAAACTAAGTAAACACATAAAAACCCAACCGAGGAGGGTGGCGATGTCTACAAACGGCCTTATCGGGCATAGGATGATGCAAATGAGCCGTCGAGGCATACTGTATGGGTTGCTAGGCACACCCGCCGTCGTCGCTGCATGCCGCCGCACGGGCCCGCCCACGGCGCAGCAGGAGGAGTATGTATCCGCACCACTGAAGGGGCCGGTCACCCTGACTTACTGGGACTGGGCAGAGGTGTGGCGAGAGCTGATCCAGTCCCTGGTTACGCGCCAACAGGAGCGCCGGCCGGGGCTGACGATCGACTGGCAGATCGTACCGGATTACTGGAACAAACTTCAGGCCGCCATTGCCGGAGGGGCTGCACCGGACAGCTGGCGGATGAACGGTCCAAACCTCCCGGCCTGGGTGAGCAAAGGGCTGCTTGCCGATCTAACCCCCTTCTTCAGCCGGGACAAGGCTGCGGCGGCGGACCTACAGGCCACCGCACTGGTGTTCCAGGAGTACACCCGCCGGCAGGGCAAGCAGTGGTCTGTGCCCTTCGGCAATGCCATCAGCGGTATCCTGGCCTACAATGTCAATATGCTTCAAGCCGAGGGCCTCCAACCACCGGCCGAGCTCGGCGAGCGCTGGCGCTGGCCACTGCTGGCGGAGTACGCGGTTAAGCTCACTCGCGCCGACGGCTCGCGGCATGGCTACCACTCCGAGCGCGGCTCCGAAACGGGCTGGCTCCCATACCTGTACGCTAACGGCGGGGCGCTGTTCAGCGAGGATGGCAAGCGGCCGGTGATCAACACGCCGGAGGCGCGGGAGACGTTCGAGTATCTGGTGGACTTCGTGCTCAAGCTGCGCGCTGCCCCGACGGCGCAGGACCTCTCGGCGGAGAACGCCACCCAGCGTTTCCTCACTGGCAAACTGGCTATCATTCCGCGGGGCAGCTGGGAGATCAAGGACCTGAACCGCCTGGTGAGGGACTTCACGTACGATATCGTGCCTATCCCGCGGGCGCCGCGCACCGGCAAGAACGGCAGTACCTCACAGCTCGCCAGCGTGGTGATGAACCCGGCCACGCGGCAGCAGGGCGAAGTCTGGGAGTGGCTGCGCTTCATCGGCAGCAAAGAAGGCCAGGATATCATCGCGCGGGCGGAATTCTTCCCGGCGCGTGTTGAGTCGGCAGAGACAATCTACTATGATCCCAAACTGGGGCCGGCCCATCGGCCGCTCCTGCGAGAGGTGCTCGCAGTGACAAAGCCGCTCCCGTACCTGGATGTGGGGAACTGGAGCCAGTAAGGCGAGGTGGTCAACCCGCTGGTTACGCAGATGTTCAACGGCCAGACCGGCGTGCGTGAGGCGCTTCAGAAAATGCAGGAGGACCTCAGCGCGGCGATCGAGCGCGGGCTGCAATGAGCCGGAGAGCTGGCTCACCTGAGCGGTGGCTGTCGGCGTCAGCCAGCGAGGAGCGTGCCGACCGACCCTGGACGTGAGGCAGAGGCGTGACACCAACGATCGAACACATTGCGGTCTATCCCCTGAGGCTGCCGCTCAAAGAAGCCTTCAGCATCGCGCGCGGCACGGTTGCGTCGCCGGAGACGGGCGCGCCGCACGTGTACGTGCGCGTCACCTCTTCGGACGGCATCGAAGGCTGGGGTGAGGCACGGCCCAGCCACCGCTGGAGTTACGAGACGCTGGAGAGCGTGGTCACCACGCTGCGGGGCTACCTGGCTCCGGCCGTCCAGGGCTTGCCCATCTACGACCTTGAGGCCGTGCACGCGCGCATGAACACCAACATCGCCCCAGGCATCACCCTGGGCCAGCCCATCGCCAAATCTGCCCTGGACATGGCGTTGCACGACCTGATCGGACGTACGCTTGGGCTCTCCCTGCCGGAGCTGTGGGGGACCCGGCAGCGTACCGCCGTCGAGCTCAGCTACATGGTATCTGCCACAACGCCTGAGGAAGCGTTCAAGAAAGTCAGTGCGGCGCGCACCGCAGGCTACCGTGGGGTGAAGGTCAAGATCGGCCTTCACCCTATGCGCGACCCTGAGATCTTACGTGCGGCCAAGGAGGTGGCCGGCAGCCTCTTTGTCTGGGCAGATGCGAACCAGGCGTATACACCTGCGGAGGCGCTTACGCTTGCTCGCCACTGCGAGCGCCTCGGCATCGATATGCTGGAGCAGCCGCTCCCGGCGCACGCCATCACGGCACTGCAGCAGCTTGCCGCTGCAGTTGATATTCCCATTGCCCTTGACGAGTCGGTGGTATCACCGCCGGATCTACTTGAGCTACTGCGCCGCGGTCCGCTCGACGCCGTGGTGATCAAGGTCTCCAAGAGCGGCGGCCTGCGCAACGCCCGACGCATGATCGAGATGTGCCGCGATGCCGGCGTCGCCCTTCTGGGCAGCGGGCTCACGGAGTCACGTTTAGGCTTCGCAGCCGGCGCAGCGCTCTACGCCGCGCACGGCATTTCCTGGCCGGTTGACCTCAACGGGCCGCAGTTCCTGAGCGACGACCCATTGCCCGGCTCGCCGGCCGAGATCGGGCCATGCTATGAGCTTCCGCGCGGGCCGGGTATCGGAGTGAGCCCCGATCCCCAGAAGCTGGCACGCTTCGGTGAGGATGCGCTGGCACGCGTTCCAGGCTGATTGTACCGGGTCAGCCGAGGGAACCGGCTGGCGCAGCGATCTTTGCGATACGTGCTCCTAATGCCTACGACGCCTGATGCCTATGACAATGGTGACCACGATGATCAAGCTCTCTGCCTGTATCGAGATGCTGTTCCGGGAGGTGGAGTTCCTGCAGCGCATCGTTGAGACGAAACGCCTGGGGCTCGATGCCTACGAGTTCTGGAGCTGGGCGAACAAAGACCTAGATGCGCTCGAAGCACAGCAGCGCGCTACTGGACTGAAGCTGGCCGCGCTCGCTGCTGCGGCGCGCTCGAATACGCTCTTCTCCGACCGTAACCGTCAGAACCTGGTGGACCCGGCGAATCGCGCCGACTTCGTGCAAGGTATCGCTGAGAGCGTCGAGGTAGCGACACGACTGGGCTGCCCTACCATCATCGTCACGGTGGGGAACGAGCTGCCCAACCGCTCACGAGAGGAGCAGCGGCAAAGTATCATCGATGGCCTGATCGCTGCAGCTCCATTGGCCGAGCGCGGCGGGGTCACGCTGGTTGTCGAGCCGCTTAACACCCTGGTCGATCACAAGGGATACTTCCTCTGGTCCTCGCGCGAGGGCTTCGAGATCGTGCGGGCTGTTGGGAGCCCACATGTCAAACTCCTCTACGATATCTATCATCAACAAATCATGGAGGGGAACCTCATCGCCACGATCGAGGCGAACATCGATCTGATCGGGCACTTCCATATGGCCGATGTGCCCGGCCGCCACGAGCCGGGCACGGGAGAGATCAACTACCTGAACGTGCTCCGCCGTATCGCCGCTACCGGCTACCAGGGCTATGTTGGACTGGAGCTCCGGCCAACGAAGCCCACACACGAGGCACTGCGCGATTTCGTCCAGGCGGTGGCAGCACTGTGAGCGGCAGCCTTCAGCGCTGGCGTGCGGTTAGCTTTGGCCCGGCGAGCTCGCTCCTCGACCGCACGGTCCGGCCTCCCGCCCGCAAAGGCGTCGATCAGACGTGATACCGTGGGGTAGCGCGGGATCAGGATGAGGGGTTCAGAGGAGTTCAACGGGACTCCTGAGGCTTCTCCTGCGCCCGGCTTGGATGGCGTTCGTCGTCCTGTCCGTGTAGCTCCTGCTCGAAGCGCTGCTGTGTCTCTTGCCAGATCTTCGTCTTGCGGACGGTGACGACTGCCTTGCCGGCCAGCCAGCCCAGTGCGCGGCCCAGCTTCTCTTCCGGCGTCCGCGCCGGCCGCGGCTTTGGGGCCTCAGCCCCTGCCTTGTTCTCCTCGTGCTCGGTGCGCTCACCGGCCATCTTGGACCTCCCATACCACGCCTGCGGCACGCTGTGCCCCTACACGCGTGCTACTGCGCGAGCTCGTAGCGGGTGACGGTGACGCCGCCAGCAAACCGGCGCTCCAGCACTAGGCGTCCCCGCATCCGCAGCCACTGTCCTGTGAGATCACGGCTATCCCACATCCAGTCTTCCCAGCGCACAACCCATAGAGACGGGCTCCAGCGCACCGCGCTCGCCACGGCGCGCAGACCCTCGTGCTCGGACATGCCCGGGTAGTTCGTATACGGCAGGTCTACCCGCCGGTAAGGAGCATCGTAGTACCAGGCGAACGGACGCTCTGCATAGCCGGCCAGGAACCCGATCTGGTCCTCAGGACCGGCCAGGGCACGCACCAGGGCGGCAGCCGCGCGAAAATCCGCGTTCGGCGGACGGTGCGCCAGGGCATAGCCCCACGCCGCGGCCACGTACCCGGCGAGCACGAGGCCCGAAAGGATGTTTCCTGTGCGCCACACCGGTCGCATGGGTACAGCATACCCTCTCGACCGGGTGAACAGCAACCCGAGCACTCCGGCAGCAACGAGCACCAGAAACGGCACCAGCATCGGTGTCAGATAACGATCGCGGAAGACGGGGACGCGGCCCTGCAGGGCCAGCGTCCCGGCGAACGGCACGAACAGCCACGCCAGGACTAGTATCTGAGTCGCAGGCCGGCCGCGTAGTGCCCAGAACCCCGCCAGCGCAAGGAGCGCGAAGGGAAGCCACGCTGTGGCAGGGGGACGCCAGGGGAGATGTAGCGTGAACTGCTCCAGCAAGGCCAGCGCTGCACCGGCAGCATCCACGGGACGGTGGCCGACATCGGCCCCGCGCAGGAGTACCTCTTTCTGCCATCCGGCCAAGGGCACGTACGGCAGGACCAGCGCAGTCGTGGCCAGCATATAGGCGCGCCGCCCGTGCGGCCACCCCGGCCACAGCGCGAGCCCGGCGATCACGTTCGCCACCAGCACAAGCGCCCCGAAAAGATGGATATACGGCAGCACCGCACCGGCAATGACATAGACGAGCCAGGGCCCTCCAGCACCCTGCTGCCAGCCGCGCACGAAGCTGTACTGTACGGCCAGGGTGAGCAAGAGGTACAGGGCGTACATCTTGCCGTCCTGGGCGTACCACACCAGGCAGGGAGAGAAAGCGACGAGCGCGGCGGTCAGGAGCGGCAGGCCGCGCTGCCCCCGGGAAAGCAGGCTCTGGGAACCCGCCGGCTCGGTTGCCGGTGTCCGTAAGGCGTCGAGGTTCAGGAGCGCACGCACGAGCGCTGCGCTCACCGGAACAGCCAGGGTCGAGCAGGCCGCAGAAAGAAAGCGCAGTCCATATTCGCTTTCCCCCGCCGCGGCAAGCCAGAACCGGAGCAGCAGGAAATACAGCGGCCCGTTCTCGCCGATCTGCCCGAAGCGGCGCAGCTGCTCGTCCAGCGGGGCGCGCGCCATGGCAATGGCATCTACCTCATCGAGCCAGAAGCTCTGATGGTGCAGCCCGGCCGCGCGCACAGCAAAGGCGGCGAGCGTGAGCGCTGCCAGACAGAATACCGGAAAGGAAGGCGACGCCGTGCGAGGGATAGAGGTCCGCGCGGCGTCGCCTTCCTTGAGATGCCGTCGGTAAGGTATTCGAGATGAGCCGTTACTGGGGCACGCGGTCCGGGAACACGCGGAAGTAATCGGTGCCGACATTCGCGCGCTCGACCTGCCAGTCGGGCGGGTTCAGCGGGTCGTAGGTCAGGATCGTGCGCTGGAACGCTTGCACGATGATCCGCCGGCCGCTTACCGGCCCCTTGGTGACCACTGCTTCCATCGGCTCGGTAATAGGCAGGCCGATGTCATGCAGCCACCCGCCGGGGAAGAGATCGGCCCGCGTGATGTATTCCCAGAAGAGGGGGTGCACGACGTGACCGGGCGCGGCAGAAAGCGCGGCCGAGAACGGAATGAACACGCCGTTCACGACGGTCATCGGCTGGCCGGGGGTGAAGCCGGGCGGGACCGGCACGCGTTTGGCCTCAATGGCTTCGTCGGCGATCGTCGCATAGGTGACGGTCGAGACATCGCCGCCGACCGGCGCGAGACTCCGCACTGCAATGAGCTCATCGACCAGCAGCCCGTACTGGAACTGGAAGGCCGGATCCGGCGACTCGCCGCGGTGGTCCTCCATGCGCCCCTTCTCGAAGTATTGCACCAAACGGCCGGTGAGGATGTGCGGTCGGGAGATCGCCCGCCCAAGCAGCCGGAAACCGTCATGCGTGTCGTAGTAGGCGCGGAAGACCGGATCAACATCAAAGAACGACGGGACCCGCGGCACCGGGGTGGGCTGCGGCGATACCGGGGTAGGCTGCGGGGACACCGGCGTGGGCTGAGCTTGCGGCGTCGGCGCTCCGAACGTCGGGACAACGCTTTGCAGCACGAGCACTGCCGTCGCAATACCAAGCGCAATGCCGCGCCAGCTCTGGGTCCGATGCCATATCCATGTGACACGTGACCTCAACGTATTTGTCTCCCTCCTGTGCTAAGTTTCCGTACCGGCATAGGTGTCCTACCTGTGGTCTCCGGGGCGGCAACGAAGTGAGAGGCAGGCGCAGGACTGCACCGGAGATACCATCCTCTGCACCCCCCCGCCACCGCGCTCCGCACTTCTAGACGAGCAGCCGTGCGCGCGGTTGCAGAGTTCACATAAGCAAACCCGCCGGAGGGACGACGCAGCGAGGAGGGAAGCGGCAGGCTACAGTAAAGAAACCGGGCCTAGCTGCTGCGCGGCAGCTAGGCCCGGCCGGCTCCCACCCTTCCTTCAGAGGACTCAGCGGCGAGGTTATCTGCGACCGTGTAGAGTGGCAGGGGGTATTCCTGCAAGACGTCTCCGACAAAGCGCTGGATCTGCTCGAAGAGCGCCAGGTCCCACTCGCTGACAAAACTGATGGCTGTGCCGGGACGGCCTGCTCGAGCTGTCCGGCCGATGCGATGGATGTACTCTTCAGGGGTATCCGGCAGGTCGAAGTTGATTACGTGAGTGAGATCGGGGATGTCCAGGCCACGGGCAGCCACGTTGGTGGCAATGACCAGGTGGATCTCCCCACTTCTCAGCTTCTGCACAATCGCCGTACGACGGTGCTGGGGCACGTCGCCATGGAGCGCCATCACCGGCCAGTCAGGCCGGAGCTGGCCGGCGAGCCAGTCCACCGAGACCTTGCGCCGGCAGAAGATGAGGGCACGCATGCCGTCGCCCTCGCGGGCGAGCAGCCAGCGCAGGGCGTCGACCTTATCCTGCTCGGCCACCAGGGCGTAGTACTGCGTGACAGTCTCGACCGTGGGCTGGTCGGGAGCAATGCGCACGCGCACCGGATCGCGCATGTAGCGGTGGATCAGACCGAGCACCCATGGCGGGATGGTGGCGGAGAACAGGCCGGTCTGTCGCTCTGCCGGCACGTGCTGCATGATCCACTCGATGTCCTCGGCGAAGCCGACGTCGAGCATCTCGTCGGCCTCATCCAGAATGACAAACCGCACGCGGTCGAGTCGCAGGGCGCCATTGCGCATGTGATGCATCACCCGGCCGGGCGTGCCCACCACGATATCTGCTCCGGCACGCAGCGCGGCGACTTCCGGCTGCATGGGCGCGCCGCCATGGAGCAGCACAACGCGCACCCCCCGATAGGCCCCCAGACGGGTGAGCTCGGCGCGAACCTGCTGCGCCAGCTCCCGCGTGGGCACCAGCACGATGGCCTGGGGATACTGCTCGCCCGGGGTGATCTGCTGCACCAGGGGGATGCCAAAAGCTGCGGTTTTGCCGGTGCCGGTCTGTGCCTGGCCCACCACGTCGCGGCCGGCCAGCAGCAGCGGGATTGCCTCGCGCTGCACCGGCATCGGCTCCACATAGCCGATCTCGCGCAGCGCGGCCAGGATCTCTTCGGCTACGCCCAGCCTGGCGAAGGCGACCGGCTCACCTAGAGCATCGTGCAGCGCCGGCGCCGGCTCGTAAACGGCGGCGTCCTCTGAGACATTGCCGATCACTTGGCCGTTGCGTCCGGGCGTGGTCAGGAGCCGGTGTACCCACCCATCCGCGTGCACAGCGCCGTTGCCGTGCACATAACCATTGCTGTGCACGTGGCCGTTGGCGCGCCCACGCATAGGATCCTGTGCATGGACAGCGCCGAGCGTACTGCCGGACACACCTGGGCGAAGCGAAGCGATCAGAGAGAGCGGGGCCGGGTGATCGAAGAGGTACGTTCCCCAGCGGCAGGTCGGTGTCGGGGGACGGAGAGGGCGTGCGGTGGAGCCGAAGCGTCGTGCCGAGAGAGCCCGGGTATCTCGGGTGCCCCAGCGTGAGCGCAGGCGGCCGTGCTGTGAAGCGGTGTCGGTCGGTGTACACTGCCGCTCCATAGGCTGACTGCGATGATCGATCCGGTCGATAGCAACTTCCTCCTTCACCTACTATTCTCTACTACTTTATTTTTTATCCTGTTTTACTTTTATCCTGTATTACAGTTCTACCTGCACCACACTACCCCGGAAGAGGAGCTCTTAAACGCGACGACAGGGCGGCGGCGAAGATGGGCAGGTACGGCGCACCAGCCCATACGCGTCCAGCCAACCACCCTGTCCACATCTACTACGGTTACTACCGTGTTTACAGTCCTAACAGGTTTCCAGTCCAGTGCGCAGCCCTCTGGCCTTCACCCCGGCCACGCACTACCGAACTATATCGCAACCGCGCGTAGCCTTTTCCAAGCTCTGAAATACCCTTCGACATAAGCATAGCAGGGGGATGCTCATTGTGCAAACCTGCTGTGCCATTTTGGGCAGAGCACTATTTGGGGCAGGGCGCCATAAAGACCGGCAGTCGTGGGGTCGCACTCGATTCAGGTTGTTGCCGGAGGTTGTTCGGTGAACGACTGTAGATCGCAGCGCTACCGCGCTCCCAGGAGCACCAGGGCAAGGACCGCGCCACCAAGGAGGAAGCGATAGTAGGCAAATGCGGCCAGCGAGTACCGCCGTACGAAGCGCAGCAGGAAGCTGATCGCCAGCAGGCCAGAGATCGCCGCAGCGACAGCACCGACCGCAAAGCTGAGCGCTTCAGCGGGAGCAAGACCGGCGTGCAGCAGCCGACGCAGTTCGAGCAGGCCGGCTCCGGCAGTGATCGGCATGGAGAGGAGGAACGAGAAGCGGGCGGCAGCCTCGCGATCAAAGCCACGCAGCAGGCCTGCTGTGATCGTGATGCCTGAGCGCGAGACACCGGGGGCCAATGCCAACGCCTGGCTCATCCCGATAAGCAGGGCGTCCTTCCAGCCGACGCATTCCAGTCGGCGATGGCCGCGGCCGGCGCGGTCGGCTACGAGCAGCAGCACCCCGACCGCGATCAACAAGATCGCCACCAGCGTCGGCCGGCGCAGTGTCTGTTCGATATAGTGCTCGCCTACTACTCCGACGATAGCGGCCGGCACCGTAGCAGCAGCAAGCAACCAGGCTAGCCGTTCGTCTCGACAGGCATCTGCCGAGCGCACACGTGAGCTGCGACGCAGACGCATCGCGAAGCCAACCAGCATTGCACCGGCCAGGCGCAGCCAGTCACGCCAGAAATAGATGAGCAGCGCCAGCAGCGTGCCCATATGCAGCGCTACGTCGAACCTGAGCGCGGCGTCCTCCGACAGGTGCCAGTTGAAAAGCCAGCGTGCCAGGATAAGATGCCCGGAGCTGGAGATGGGGAGAAACTCTGTCAGCCCCTGGATAATGCCCAGCAGGATCACCTCGACGAGATGCATAAACGCTTGCCTTTCCTTGCGTTCTTCCACTCATATCATAGCCTTCTCAGGCCGCGCGCCTGCGTGCCTGCAAGACACGCTGCCTATCATACACCAGAGGCAGAACCGTGGCCTAAGGCACAGCAATGCTCTTTTATCTTTCTCATCTCTCTTTTACCTTAAAGACACAGATATCAAGGCACAAAAAAGGGGCACAGAGGATTAAAAAAGGCCTAGAAACGCCCACGCTTGCCGGGTGCGAGGCGACTTTCGTGCGTGCATACTCGCCAACCACCGGCGAACGAGCACCGACAGAAGCTTGTGCAACTTCTCGTGCCCGGTGGAGCGTGTGCGCCGAGGACAGGCGGGGAGAGAGCTCTACGCACCGGCCACCCGAAATGGCAGCCGGCCGGGCAGTGCCGTCTCCAGCGACCTAGCTACGGCTCCAGCGATCTGGCTACCACGGTCTAGAGCGGCGTGCGGGTATTCTTCTCGCCGTCGTAGCTGAACAACACCCGCTTCCCGTCGAGCACCGACTCCAGGTGGACCGGACGGCCCCACAGCTGATAAACGTGTCGCAGCGTCAGCTCGGCATAGCGCACGTCCAGGTCTACCCCTTCGTGCATGTGCTTGAGGTACAGTTCCATATTGCGGCGGTAGTCGCCATTCTCCACCACGATGTATGGATCGCCGAAGTTGGTGAGGTTGGCGACAAGTTGATCGCGCACCTTCTGCCAGTCTTTCTCCACGATGCGCCACTCGCCGTCTTCGAACTTATAGATGTACAGATCCAGCTCTTCGACCAGCTCTTTGGTGAGATAGGTCCGCAGGAAGGAGACGTCGCTCTCGAGCTCGCGCACCTCGAAGATCTTGGCGCGGCCTTCACCCCCCTTGCGCCCGTAGAGGCGGCGCTCCTCGTCAGACGGATTGTCCCAGCGGCGTTCGATATCCTCGAAGATCTTCATGCCCACATAGTAAGGGTTCAGCTGCCGGCGTGAGGGCGCCAGCACCTGGGCGTGCATGCGGGCGAACTCGGCGTACTCGGCGCTGCTGAGGTCCAGCTCACGCATGATGCGTGCATGCCAGAACGAATTGTGATTCACCAGTCCGTTCGCTACATAAGCGTGGGCGCTGTCAACCGTTATATCGTACACATCCGCGCAGCCCGGCTCGATCGACACAATCGTATCCTCAAGGGCTTCGCGCTTGAACCAGCGATGCCCGGCGATATACGCGTCCAGCGCATGCTGCTTGCGCTCCAGGGTAAAGCCGATCATCTTGCGGAAGCGCCGGGCCGAAGCTCCCCTGATCTCCAGGTGGAGACACCCATCGCGCTGCGCTCGCTGGGTAGACAGGATGCCGTAGTTCAACAGAACCACCTGCACCGTCTTGATCAAGTTCCGGCTGGCAGAGGACAGGATCACGCCCTCTGGGCCGGCGTAGGCGTCTGCGTCGAAATAGCCGCGCAGGAACGCCGAGACGACCGCACGCGGCGAGCGCAAGATCGGCTCCGGCACCTGCTTCTCCGGCGCCTTGGCCTTGAGGTCGATGCCGAGCTGCTCGAGCAACTGCCATGCCTCGCGAGCGTGGACCTCCACCCTCCAGCGGCAGCCCCTCACAGTGGGATCAGCCCGCACCGTGGCGAGCACTCCGAGCGCTCGTTCCACGATATGGGCCAGCCGGCAGGCATGGTCTTCATCACTACAGGTGAGGCAGATACCCGACTTGGTACGATTGCCGTCGCCGACATAGTACCCTAATAGGTATGCCAGCTCCTCATCCAGATGGGTCGGGACTCGAAGAGCATGGCGCGTGGGGAGCACCCGGCCATATCTCCCGCCGCGATACCCAACGGCCGCCAAGGCATCCTCGATGGCGAGCGCGCTGCGCGTCGATCTGCCGGCGCGGTGCCGCAGCACAGTCCAGACGGAGACGTTCGCCGCCTGAGCTACGTCAGCCAGAGAATGGTCCGGCTGAGCTGAGGCATAGTCGATAGCCACATATTGCTGGGGCCAGATGTCGGTGCCGGCAGCCAGGGCGATGCGTTGGCCTACCCGAACATCACTCAGGAACGCCCACGACCCGTCGGCCAGGCGTACTCGATGCTTGAGCGCGCCCTCGATCGAGTAGCCTCGACGAGTGCGCAGACGCAGCGTGGGGACCTGCTCTTCTTTGTGGAACGCTGTGATCGGGTGCAGTGCGCGCGGTTCGCCGCTGGCCACCCGCATGGCTACCTGCGCATCGTAGAGCGCCTGAAAGCGGATAAGCCCGTGCTCGGTGAGGACGAGCGAATCCCCCGTGGCGCACGCCCATCCTTCGTTCATGATCTTGGTCTGCATCTGCGGCACGAAATACAGCCGCTCGGCGCGCACGATGCTGATGATGTCGCGCTGCCAGTCCTCCAGATCGGGCGCGTGCTCCATAATAAAGCCGAGCACGTCTTTCTCCGGCTCAGGCGGGATCTTCTTCTTGCGCGGCTGGGGCTCCGGCGGCTTCTCCTCACGGCCCAGCAGGAGCAGGTCATCGTAGGGCGTACTGGGGCCCTGCCGGCGTGGGCGCCGCCCGCGGGCGCCTTGCAGCTCCTCCTTCGCCGCCTTGCGCAGGAGCACGTGGGGATCTACATGCTCCTGAATCGACAGCACTGCGTCGAGGAACTTCTCCACCTCGAGTTTGCCATGCTCGAACTCGTAGCGGCGGATGCGCTCGGCGTTGACGCTCACCCCCTCGATCATCTGGCGCGACGTATGCTGGAAGTAGACATTGTGCTTGAAGAAGTCGCAGTGCGCCAGCACGTGCGCCACGACCAGCTTGTTCTGCAGCAGCGAGTTGCCCTCGAGCAAGAAGGCGTAGCACGGGTTCGTGTTCACCACCAGCTCGTAGATCTTCGAGAGACCATAGTCGTACATGGTCTTCATCTGGTGGTAGGCGCGCCCGTGCGTCCAGTGGGAGAAGCGGCCCGGCAGCCCGTAGGCGCCGAACTCGTACATAATGCTGGCCGGCACAATCTCGAAATGGGTCGGGAACGGATCGAGGCCAAGCCGGCGCGCCACATCCCAGATCTGCTCGATCGCCTTTTCCAGCTCGCGCAGCTGCGCGGGCGTCATCTCAGCCTGTCGCTTCAGCGGATGCTCGGCCGGGGTCGCTGCCCCACCGCTCAGTTCATCCCCCATAGTGCTGCCACCTCGGCCTCTTTTTTCGAGAAGAATTTCTTCAACGCCGGATAAACGTCCCGCTTGTCACGGATCACAACCGACACAAACCGTGGGTCGGTGATCGTCGAGAACGCCGACATCAGCGTGCTGTGGGAGCTGTAGCCATGCTCCTGGATCTCGCCATACCCGAAGATGTTGGAGACTTCCAGGAGCTGCTTCACCAGCTCCACGCACAGCCGGTTATCGCTATCGCCCCAGTTGTCACCATCAGAGAAATGGAACGGGTAAATGTTCCATGCCGAAGGCTCAAAGCGATCCTTGATGATCTCCAGGGCCAGCTTATACGCCGATGACACGCGCGTGCCCCCGCTCTCCCCCAGCCGGAAAAACGTGTCCTCATCGACCTCTTTTGCCTCGGTATGGTGCGTGATAAAGACGATTTTCACATTGTTGTATTTCTGGCGCAGGAAACGTACCATCCAGAAGTAGAAGCTGCGCGTGATGTACTTCTCGAACTCACCCATAGAGCCGGAGACATCGCGCATAGCGATAATCACCGCGTTCGTCTCCTGGCGCAGCTCCTCGTTCCAGGTGCGGAAGCGCAGGTCTTCGTTCTTGAGCCCCCCGAACACCGGCCGGCCGGCCAGGGCATTGCGCTTGATGTTCTCGAGGATCGTGCGCCGCTTGTCCAGATTCGACATGATGCCGGTCCGGCGCACCTCGTCGAAGCGGATGGTCCTGGTCGAAATCGTTTCCGCGCGCTTTTGCTGCAAGTTGGGCAGGCCGAGGTCCTCGAAAATCAGCGCGGCCAGCTCGTCGATGGTGATCTCTGCCTCATAGTAATCGATGCCCGGCTGATCCCCGGCGCCCTTCCCTTTGCCAGGGCCGCCCGCCTGAGCGCCCTCGCGCGCCAACACATCGCCGACCTTGGAGTCGCCAGTGCCCTGCCCGACATGCCTCCCCTTGCGGAAGTCGTAGCGGAAATGCGGCAACTCCAGCGAGCGGATAGGGACCTTTACTACCCGCGCGCCGTCAGAGGTAATGATGCTCTCTTCACTGACGATGTCGGCGAGGTTCTGCTTAATGGCCTCGCGCACTTTCTCCGCATGCCGCGCCTGGTCTGCCGGCCCTTTACGGTGCAGCGACCAATCTTGGCGAGAGAGTGACACCGATCCACTCATCTGTTGTCACCTCGGAGCCGGTGTATAGTGCGTCCGCCCCCCCGATCCGGCTCCCCGGGGAGCAACGAACCCGTCACCTAGGGAGCGTTCTGGCCGGGCGTGCCGCGGACGCACTATGCACGCGTGCACTACCGGTTCAGCAGCGTCCCCACATACTTCAGCAGTTCATTAGCACACACCGGACAATAGCCTTGCTCGGTGCACAGGCGGTTGATCACATCGTTGATGCGCTTGAGCTGTTCGGCGTCGGGCGTCTTCGTTGAGGTGGTGATCTTGACCACGTCTCGCAGATCGGCGAAGAGCTTGCGCTCGATCGCTTCCTTCAAACGCTCATGGGAGGTGTAATCAAACCGCTGCCCGCGCCGTGCCAGCGAGGAGATGCGGATGAGGATCTCCTCGCGGAACGCCCGCTTGGCGTTCTCAGTGATCCCGATCTGCTCTTCGATCGACCGCATCAGCTTCTCGTCCGGCTCGATCTCTTCGTCGGTGATCGGGTCACGGAGCTTGGTCTTGTTGCAATACGCTTCGACGTTATCCAGATAGTTGTTGAAGAGCGTGCGAGCCGACTCCTCGAACGAGTAGACGAAAGCGCGCTGGACTTCTTTCTTCGCGATCTCGTCGTACTCGCGCCGCGCCTCGGCGATGAGGTTGAGGTAATGCTCCCGCTGCTCCCGCGTGATGCTGGTATGCTGCTCCATGCCGTCCTTGAGGGCACGAAGCGCATCAATCGGGTTCAGGCACGTGGTGCCTTCCTGGACCAGCGCGTGGGACAGGCGGTTGATCACATACCGCGGTGAAATGCCGTCCATGCCCTCGCGCAGCGCCTCTTCCTGCAGCTCCTTCACATCCTTCTGCGTGAAGTCGTCCACATCCTCGCCGTCATACAGCTTCAGCTTCTTCATCAGGCTCATACCGGCGCGCTTCGAGGGCTCCAGCCTGGTCAGCACCGCGAAGATGCTGGCGACGCGCAGCGTGTGCGGAGCGATGTGCACGTCTTTCAAGGCGCTCTGGCGCAGCAGCTTCTCGTAGATACGGATCTCGTCGGAAACGCGCAGGTTATAGGGCACGCGGATAACGATGATGCGGTCCTGCAGCGCCTCAGAGCGCTTATTGGCGATGAAGTTCAAGTACTCCGCTTCGTTCGTGTGCGACAGGATCACTTCGTCGGCATAGATCATGGCGAAGCGGCCGGTCTTGATACTCTGCTCCTGGGTGAGCGTGAGAAGCCCGTACAGGAACTTCTCATCGCTCTTCAGCATCTCGATGAACTCCATCAGGCCGCGGTTGGCAATGTTCAGCTCGCCATCGAAGCGGTAAGCGCGCGGATCCGATTCGACGCCATACAGGCCGATGGTGGAGAGATCAATCGAGCCGGTGAGCTCAGTTATGTCCTGGCTCTTCGGATCGCTGGGCGAGAAGGTGCCGATGCCAATGCGGTTCTTTTCAGAGAAGACGATGCGCTGGACCGGAACGTCCTCGTGGCGGCCGCCCCACTTTTCCTCGAGATTGAGGCGACACACCGGACAGAGATCGCCTTCGATGTAGATGCCGTACTCGCGTTCGATGTCGGGCCGCAGGACCTCAGGGATCAAGTGCAGCGGCTCTTCATGCATGGGGCAGCCTTTAATGGCGTAGACCGCGCCCTCATCGGTGCGTGTGTACTTCTCCAGGCCACGCTTGAGCAGGGTGACAATCGTTGACTTGCCGCCGCCGACAGGGCCCATGAAGAGCAGGATACGCTTCCGCACTTCCAGCCGTTTAGCTGCGGACGCAAAGTAGTCCACGATCTGCTGGAGGGTACGATCAAGGCCAAAGAGATCGTTGGCGAAGAAGTTGTAGCGTACTTCCCCGTTCTTGCCGGTCTCAACACCGGCGCTCATAATCATGTTGTAGATACGTTCATGGGCAAGCTGCGCGACTTTAGGATTTCTGACGACAATGTCGAAATACTCTTTGAACGTACCTTCCCAGGTAAGCTTGCGCTCCTCAGCACGATACTTCTCCAACTGAGCGATGAGGTCCATGGTCTCCTCCGATCTGCGCGGCGGTCAGGCTACCGCCCAAACTCCCCCGCACGCCGTGCTTCCAGGCCGCCGCGGGGATCGTGTACTCTCCTCCCTATGCACAACGCTGCATGTCCTTAGGCTATATCGTCTGGAACTGTCCCTCTATCCTTACTTAACTTATCTATCTATACGCTGTGCTGCTCTCGTCGGTTGATCTGGCCTTGGCCGGTGCACTCCTTGACCGCTTTCCCTCGCCCCCCTTCCTGGGCCCGCGCAGGGCAGCTGTCCACGTACGCTACGCCGTTGCCTTCAGCTCCAGCCTGAATTCGTCGCCCGGGGCATCGAGAACCTCCGCCGCATGACCCCAACCAAAAAAGGGCATGCTCCTAACCCCGAATAGAGTCGAGGAGGACCAGCCCTTTTCGGAAGCACACCCGCACAAGCAGGACGACCGGCTAACCACTCATCCGGACAACGCCCCGCGCGGGACTGCCTGGATGTTCAGTTGTATCGCTACTGTGTTACTAAATCTATCACGCCTGGCTAACGTACGCAAGAAGGAATAACCATCCGGGTCACAGGTACTCTCCCCTACTCCTAGCAGGGAGATCCGTCGCCCCACGAAGCCGGCTACCGGCCTCCGACGCTCCCGCCGCAGTCCCCAGCAGGCACCACTGAGACAACACAGATGCACAAAGCATGCCAGCCCTAGACGGCACAGCGCGCGGCTGGCATAATCAGTCCATCAGCAGGCACCGGCAAGAGGCAAAGAAGCGCAGGTGAGCGAGGCTCAGCCGGCGTGGCGCCCGACCAGCCCCCGCTATAGCGTGCGCCCGGGTGTGGCGCCGGCATGCCGGCACGCTGCTCTGTGGTGTGCCGTGATCTGGTGTCTCGCACTCTGGTGGGCGGTGACTCCGCTACAGGCGCAGGAGCAGACGGTCATGCGCGGCGTCGTGCTGGACAATGCCGCCACCACACGTGTCATTGCCTTGCGCGGCGAGGACGGCCTCGACTACGCTATCGTATGGGACGAGCAAGCCGTGGTGCGCTGGCTCGATGGCAGCCCGGCGAGCTTCGGTGCCATTCAGCGTGATATGCCGCTCCAAGTCACCGGCACCCTTGAGCGCACGCCGGCCAGCACAGTGCTGCGGCCGGCTGCGGTGCGTATCCTGCGCACGCCAGAAGGCATACCGCAGACCGGTGCAGCTTCTCTACCCGGCTGGGTAGTCCCTGTCTTGCTGTTGCTCCCTGTGGCGGCGCGGCTGGTGCGGCCAGAGCGCACCACCGACACCGGCAGCGAGCTCATTGTGCGCCAGAGAAGGCAGCGGACCTGGTGTTGAGGAGGCATTCTATGCACGAGGGGCACCCATATCTCAAGCGATGCATGGCGCATATTTTCCAGCCGGACGGCCGTGCGCTGATCGTCGCCCTTGACCACACCCGCAGCGGACCGGCGCCGGGACTGGAGCGCCCGGGCGAGACCATTGCCCGCGTCGTGGCCGGCGGCGCCGACGCCATCCTGACCACATACGGCATTGCCCGGCACTTCTGGCACCGCTTGGGCAATCGCGGCCTGATCGTCGGCACCGACGGGATGCGTCCGGTCACCGAACACGCGGTGCTCGATGCCCTGCGCCTCGGCGCGGACGCTGTCGAGCTGAAAGTCTTTCCAGGCAATCCTCAGGAAACGCGCCTGCCGGAACTCAACCACCTGGCGGCGGTCTGCGCTGAATGGGGGATGCCGCTGCTCGCCGAGCCGATCCCGGTCTCGTTCCAGGAGACCTCGGCCCATACGCCGGAGAACATTGCCAAGGCCGCGCGCATCGCTGCAGAGGCCGGGGCCGACTTTGTCAAAGTGCATTACACCGGCGCAATCGAGACCATGCGCCGAGTGATCGAATGCTGCTACGTGCCGGTCGTGATCCTGGGCGGCCCGCGCATGGCCTCTGAGCGTGACGTGCTCCAGGTCGTGGCCGATGCCCTTGAAGCCGGCGCCCGGGGCATCGCCTTCGGCAGAAACATCTTCGCCCACCCGCGCCCCGACCGTATGACCGCCGCGCTGGCCGCGCTCATTCACGGTGGGGCAACGGTCGACCAGGCCCTGCGCGAGCTGGCCGTGCCGGTAAGCGTATAGCGCGGGCTCGGACGCAGCCGGACTCATCCCCCCTCATCCCCCGCTTCCCTCGCGCTGGACCAGCGGGAGAAGCCCGGCCAGGGCGCGGCCCACTGCTTCGCGGTGCCGCAGTAGCACGGCTGGGTCGCGGGTATAGGCTTCGAGTGAGGGGCACGTCTCCTCGAGAGCGCGCCACAGCACGCGCCGCGCCTCCGCCGCGGCGTCGGCAAGCCGTTCGCGGGCAGCGGCGCTTGCCGGGCCCGGCGCGCCGGCGCGGGCCAGCTCGGTAGCGCGGTCGCATGCCTCGCCCAGCAGCCAGAGGTACTCGAAGTCCTCCATTCCGTCGCGGATCGTCTCCCAGCGCATGGAATCTACCGGAACTGCCCGGTTCGCCCCGCGGCCCGGGTAGACGATGAACGGGTCTCCGGCAGGCAAATCGCGGGCCTCCACCTCCTCCCAGGGATCGAGCAGCACGCCGCCGAGACGGTGGTGTCCGTAGAAGTTATAGCCCCAGTGCAGGAAGCCCTCGATGCGGTTACTGTAGGTCAGCCAGTGAATGATGCGCGTCTTGATCAGCGGATAGTCAATGAACCGGTTCGGGTACCGGTCCCCGCGCGGATTGCAGCAGGTATACCACCAGAGCTCCTCGCCCTGCTGCTGGCGGGCGCGGTGAAACTCGCTCACTTTTGGCAAAAGCGGCACCCAGATATCCACGGCTCCGGCCACATCCTCGCAGGAGAGCGCATCGATGCGCCGCACCTCCGGCAGCACCGAGCGCACAAACGCGCCCAGCTCACGGTACGCCGGTGCCTGCACCGGCCCCGGCTCGTCCGCCAGGTGGATGATGAAGCGCTCGAGCCAGCCACGCTCCAGCAGATGGCGGCGCAGCTGCGTCAGGAAATCGCCAATGCGGCGCCGGAAGGTCTCCCCGCCGAACCAGTAGCGCAGTGGCTGGTACAGCCGCCCGTCGTCCTGGCGCGTCACCAGCAGATCACCGGCCGAGTAGAGGTTCGGATCCGCTGGGTCGCGCACGATCTTGGTGGCCACATGGCCGCCCTCGATGCGGACGAGGCCATGGCGCAGGAACGTCTCCACCCAGCGGTCGAAGTGACGATAGTCATACGTGATATGCCCTTCGCGATCAACCGTGCCGGTGATGAGCTGGTAGAGCGGTGTAATGAAGACGTTCTGCCGATGCGCGGCCATGTTGGCCGCGATACCGTCTACGATCTCCCAGAACTCAGGCGACCAGCGTTCCACCCTGTAGAAAGCCGCCAGGCTCGAAGGGGGCATACACCAGTTGGTCAGCCACATGTGCGACTGTTCCGGCAGGCGGAACGGCAACACCTCCAGCTCCAGCGGTACTGCCGTGCTCACGCCATCGCCGCCGACCTGCACCTCGCCGGCGTACCGGCCGGGCGGGGCGTCGGGCGGAACGTAGATCGTCACCCAGAAGGCGCGGCTCTCGCCCGCGGGCACAGTGAGCACGGGCTCGGGCACCAGGGGATCGGGGAAGAGACCGGGCGAGGGCCGTTCGATCTCCTCGCGCGGGCAGGCCCAGCGGCCTTCGGTATTGCTGAGGCGCGCCTGCACCAGCCCGACCGCACGAACAGAGGCACCGGCATCGGGAAGCATGGTGCCGCGCTCCTGGTGACGCAGCGGCCCGAGGCGGGCCTCGACGCGACAGGGGCGCGCCCCGGCGGTCACTGCCACCTGGAACGCCTCGTATTCGCCCTGCGCCGCCAGCAGGCGCACCGGCGGCGCAGCGCCTTTGCGCTCAGCAGTGTCGTCTGGGAAGACCCGCTGCAACGGCCGCACCGGCCAGACCGTGCATACAGTTCCAGGACCCGTCAACGCGCTCCCTCCCTCCATGCCTTACACGTTCTTCATGCCTTGCACGTGCATGAATACACTTTAAGAAACAAATACACAAGACAAATACACCTCAAATACGCTAGAAGCAGAAGATTCATACCATAGCCGTGCCGGCGGATTCGTTGTGGGTAGAGAGAGGCCCTGTCCATGCCCCCGCCGGAGCCCGCCTCGGGCCTCAGGCATCGGGCCCCCTGGAGCTGCCTCTTCAGGCAGGCCAGGTGCAGAGACGTTCCGGCTATATCAGGGGGCGATCGTAGCCTAACGGTGGACACTTCGCCGGTCAAGTGTTCGGAGGAGTAGGTCAGGAGCACAAACCTGGGAAGTGCTCCGCACCGCTGGACGGGCGAGGCCGGCGCTGGCATAATCCAGGCATGAGCTACGCCGCGCCGGGTGCGCCGGGCGCGGCGCCGGAGCACAGTCAAGGAGGGCAGGGCAATGCCGCCGGGTGCGCTGGCAGGGAGTGAGCGGCTGGAGCTAGTGCAGCGCGCGTTGCAGCAGGCCGGCATGGCCGCGCTGGTGTGCCGGCTCCCCGAGAATGTCTTCTTCTTGACCGGATACTGGCCGCTCAGTAGCTTCGCCTTCGCCGTTGTGCCGGCTGCCGGTGAGCCGGCGTTGCTGCTGGTACGCACCGAGCAGCCCTATGCCGAGAAGGCACGCGTGCGGGACATCCGCACCTTTGGCTGGGGCACGCTGGGCGACGGCGACCCGTACGCGCAGGTCGAGGCGTTGTTGAGCGGGCTGGCCCAGGAGCGCGGGCTGCGGCACGGCACGATCGGCATCGAACTGGGCTTCGAGCAGGTCGCTGCCGGGCACAACTGGGCCGAGCCGCTCCTGCCGGCCGCGCCCACCCGGCAGCTCCTTGGCCGCGCTTTCTCCGGGTGCACCTTCGCCGACGCGGCGCCGCTGTTGCACGAGCTGCGGGCGATTAAGAGCGCCGAGGATATCGAGGGGCTGCGCGTGGCGAACGAGGTGGCCCAGCTTGGCCTGGCCGCCTTCGTGGAGCATTTCCAGCCTGGCCGCACCGAGGCCGAGGTCGCCGCGGCGGTGGAACATGCTATTTACGCCCAGGGCACCGGCTACCGGCCGGCCGGCGGCGGCGCGCCGGTGCGCCGCGTGCGCGCTTGGGCCCAGCTAATGACCGGACCCGCCTCGGCGCTCGCCTACACGCCATTCCCCGCCTCCAGCGAGCGCCGGATCCGCCCCGGCGACCTGGGTGTGCTGGAGCTCGGCACCGTCGTGGATGGCTACTGGTGTGATTTGACGCGCACGCGGGTAGCCGGCACGCCGGACGCGCGGCAGCGCGAGGTCCACCAGGCTGTGCTGGAGGCCCAGCGCGCGGCCCTGCTGGCGATACGCCCGGGCGTGCCTGGAAAGGAGGTAGACGCCGCCGCGCGTACGGTGTTAGAGCGCGCCGGCCTGGGCGCCAGTTTTGTGCACCACACCGGGCATGGCATCGGCTTTCGCTACCATGAGCCGGTGCCCTTCCTCGCCCCGGGAAGCGAGCGCCCCTTGGCGGCGGGCATGGTCACGAGCCTTGAGCCCGGCGTGTACATCGAGGGCTGGGGCGGCCTGCGTATTGAGGATAACGTCGTGGTGACCGCAACGGGCGCCGAGTCGCTCTCCAGCTTCGATCGCAACCTGCGATGACCGGCACCTCCATGCTGAGCGAGTCGCCCGAAGAGCGGCGGGAGCGGCTGGCCCGCTTAGGGGCCGATGCGCTCATGGCACTCAGCCCCACGGCCGCTGCCCTGGGGGCAAGTTTCCTCGCCGGCGTAGCGTTGTTTGCCCTTCCCATCGTTGTGCTGACTGCTATTACCACTCTCGGCGCCATTCTGGCTCTGCCCGGGGCCACAGGACCGGGGACCGGCGCTCGCAGCGGCACAGCGCCGCAGCCGGATGCCGCTGCGGCGCTGGAAGTGGCGCTCAGCGTGACAGCCTTCGGCGTGACCGGCGCCCTCGTGGGTGTGCTGCGCCGAGCACGGTTACGTCGGGCAGGCGTGCATACCGGAGCCGCGGGCGAGATTTCGGCACCCCCAGAGCTCCTGGTGATGTTCGTCTGCTTCGTCTTGATCGAGGCAGCCCATGTCGTCCTGGAGCCCCGGCTGCTGGCCTTGTTTCGCTCATCCCCGAGCACGGTAGGCATCCTGCTGGGTGTCCTGCTGGTACTGGCCTGGGGCGGGCACCGGCTCTGGCGCTGGCTGGCGGACACCCTGCTCTGGCAGCTCGCGCCTGGTCCGGCGCGACAGGCCGCTGCGGCGATCGTCCAGGCAGAGCGCCGGCGCAGCACCGGAGACGCCTGAACCCTGGAGCGGCTCGGCTGCGCTGGGATCTGCCAGTTACTCGCAGAGGTGATGTAAGTCAAGTAAGGGGGTTCGCCATGGATCTTCGTGTAGCTCAGCGTCCCTTGAAAGCCCGCTATCGCCGCGACCCCGCTGCCGCCCGGATCATCCTGCAGGCGCGTGGGAGCGAAGCCGGCGTGCCGGTCGCCTGCTCCGTCGATCTCGGCCGCGCCATTTACGCTGCCCAGGCGCACAGTGGCGTGGGCGGCCCCGGCACTGCGGCCTGCTCAGGCGACCTCTTGCTCGGGGCGCTTGCCGCATGTGCCCAGCTTACCTGCCAGATGGTAGCTGCTGCCCTGGGGATCCGGACAGCGCGGATCGAAGTTGTGGCGGAGGGGGAGCTAGACCTGCGAGGGACGCTGGGCATCGCGAAGGAAGTCCCTGTCGGCTTCCAGGACATTCGCCTCCGGTTTGAAATTGATGCGCCCGATGCGACGCCGGAGCAGCTCGCGGCCTTGCGGGAGAAGAGCGAGCACTACTGCGTCGTGATGCAGACGCTCCGGCAGCCTCCGCCGATCACCGTCACGTGGACCTGAGCCGGACCTGGGGAGTGGTTTGACCAGGTGCACCGCCCTTGCTACACTGAAACGGGCAGAGGCCCGCAGAGGTTCCGACCCCGGTCGAGTGAAGGGAGGTGGTATCACATACAGGCCAGAGACGGAGCTCCTGGAGCGCACGTCACGGCCGCACTGAGGTGCCAGCTACCTCCCGTGTCTGTGTCCAGGAGGTGACCGCCGCAGGAGCAGGGATGCGCCGGTTGCCTGTTCGCTGTCCTATCACTCGCCGCTGGGAGCCATCGGGCCGGATGCCCGACGGCTCTTTTGTTTTTTGAGCCCCGCGTGGTTTGGGTATGGTCTGGAAACACGGCGCAGGGTACCTCAAAGGCACAAATGTGGCATAGCTGGAGGGGAGAGCAAGGCGTGACGCCGTCGCGGTCTGACGCTCTGGGTCTGGCACCAACCTCGTCGACAGAAGCCGAGGGCACGCGCTGCGGTATCGTGATGCGCGTCGCCGGACCATTCTTCGACGTCTTGACACCGGATGGCATCGTCTGGCGCGCGGTCGTGCGCGGCGCCCTGAAAAAGCAGCGCCTGCGCACCGATCCGGTAGCTCCCGGCGATCGCGTGGATATCCGGCCGGTCGGCCCCGGCGAGGCTGTAATCGAGCGAGTGCACGAGCGAGTGCGCACGCTCTCTCGGCTGGCGCGCGGCACCGACGATATGGAGCAGGTCATCCTGGCGAATCCCGATCAGGTGGCCATCATCTTTGCCGTCAAGGAGCCCGAGCCGCACTTCCGCATGCTCGACCGCTTCCTGGTCATTGTGGAGGATCGCGAGCTTCCAGCGTTTATCGTGGCCAACAAGATCGACCTTGACCCCACCGGAGAGCTCCGTGCGCCGTTCCGGATGTACGAGCAGATCGGTTATCCGGTGCTGTACATCAGCGCCCGTACCGGCGAAGGCCTGGACCAGCTGCGCACGTATCTGCACGGCCGCATCACTGTGCTGACGGGCCCGTCGGGCGTGGGTAAGACGAGCCTGCTCAATGCGCTCAAGCCCGGCCTGGGCGAAGCGACGCGCGAGGTCAGCCGGGCGACCGGCAAAGGCCGACATACCACCTCAGCCACGCGGCTCTTCCCGCTCGACGACGGCTTTCTGGCTGATAGCCCCGGCCTGCGCACGCTCAGCTTCTGGAACGTGGACCTTGAGAACCTCGACTATCTCTTCCGAGAGTTCCGGCCGTACCTGGGCGCCTGCCGCTATAACGATTGCGCGCACTGCGAAGAGCCCGGCTGCGCCGTGCGTGCAGCCGTCGAACGCGGCGAGATCCCTGCACCCCGCTACGAGAGTTACCTGCGCTTACGCGAAGAGGAAGAGAGCGAGGACTGACTCAGGCTGCCTGCCAGCAGCGTACTCCCTCAAAGTCGAACGTGAAGTCGATGAGCTGGACGCCGCGCTCGGCCAGGGCGCGGCGCAGGCGGTGTTCCTGGTCGGCAGCGGAGTAGAACAGCACGCAGCCGCCGCCCCCAGCGCCGAGCGCCTTGCCACCTAAGGCGCCGCTGCGGTGCGCCAGCTCAAACAGCTCGTCGATCGTGCTGTTGGTCACCGACGGATCAAGCTGCTTCTGGCTTTCCCAGTTCTCCTGGAGCAGCGCCCCAAAGGCGGCAAGGTCGCCGCGCAGCAGCGCGCTCTTCATATCAATGGCGATGCGCTTGAGCGTATGCAGCGCCTGAACGGTGCGCGGTACACCGGCCTGGTAAGCCCCCATGACGGTCGAGATAATGTTGCCGGAGACACGCGACCTACCCGTGTAGCACATCACCAGGCGCTTTTCCAGTTCATAGCGCGTGGCGGGGGCAAGGTGCAGGGGGCTCACTTCTACCGCAGGATCGTGGAACTCCATGAAGTTTACCCCGCCCAAGGCAGCGGCGTACTGATCCTGTTTGCCTCCTGCATTGCGTAGCTCCTCGATCTCGAGTACGTGCGCCAGCCGGGCCATTTCATGAGGGCTCAGCTTCGCCGGCTGGAGCAGGTTGAGCACAGCGACGAGCGCCACCCCCATGGACGCCGACGAGCCGGTGCCCGAGCCGGGCGGCGCGTCAGAGCGCACATAGAGCTCCAGGCCCTGCCGGATCTCCAGCCGGCGAATGGCAGCCTTGATCAGATCTAGGGTGCCATCGTACGTGAGTTCGGCGAAGCCGGCCGCGTGCACGGCGGTATCGAAGTCGGCAGAGTAAATCCGAATGGCTTGGTCCCGGCGTAAACGAAGGGAACAGTACGAATACCGGTTGATGGCAGCGTTGACCACTGCACCGCCTTGCTCAGTGGAGTACGGCGGCACATCGGTCCAGCCACCGGCCAGGTCAATGCGGATTGGCGCTCGGCTGCACAGCGCCGCGCCCTCTCTCTGCGTAGCCATTGCCCTGCTCCCTTCGCTCGTGCCCGGCCGAAGCGACCGCGTCGAGTTGGAGCGGCTCAGTACCTCACGGCCGGATCAACACCCTTGCCTCCGATAATACCTTCTTCCTGATAGCAAGTACGCCGGATGCCTCGCCAGAGGGGCGATTCGCCCCGTTCCCTTCTCAGGGACGAGCACCCGCGCGTCCAAGGATCTGCTGCTCGGCGCGATAATAGGCGCGCGGCCGTGTTGGCGCCTCGATCCGCAGCTCCTCTCCCCCGGGACTGCGCAGCACGAGGATGTAGCGCTGGCCGGGTTCGGGTCTTCCCTCGCTAACAATCTGCCATCCCGCCTGCTTGATGTGTTTCTTGCGAATGCGCGTCGAGCCTCGCATCGAGGATACTCCATTTTTTCTATAGTGTTGATATAATGTGTACTTAAAACATTAGTGAACGCATTAGAATTGCGTGAGGAAAGAAGTAGCTGACACACAATGGCAGCGCTGCGCGCTGCCATTGTGTCTTCTTGGTTTTCCCCATGCTTCCGGCGGCACCCTAGCGATGACGCAGTGATGACATAGCAGGGAGACGCCGTGCCTGAGAAGGATCCCCGCTGCGCAGGGTGCCGCCGGATAGGCCGGCCGAAGCGTTACGCCGGTGGCTTAATCTCGTTTACACGGGCGCGCACGTAGTCGGGATCGGTGTACCACCGCGCGTTGAGCTCGATGAACTCCTGCTCCTCCTCCGGGACCGCATCAAGCGGGTAAATCGCTGTGACCGGGCAGACTGGCTCACACGCCCCGCAGTCGATGCACTCGTCGGGGTTGATATGGAGCATGCGGTCAAGCCCCTGTTCGAAGTGGATGCAGTCCACCGGGCAGACCTCGACACAGGACTGGTCCATGGTGTCGATGCAAGGCGACGTGATGACGTAAGGCATCGCTCGCTCCTTCACGCATAGAGATAGCATAAAGATAAAAGCTAAGCGAGAGAGCGCTTAGCTCCAGCGCGCTCGTGCCGGGCTGCGTCTGCGCCCGACCCCCGAAGACACCGAAGGCAAACGGGACATCCCAACGCCTCCAGGCGTCCGGACCTGATTGTACCGCATTTTGGATGCAGCCGGCAGCCGAGTGCACTCCCACTTCCGTCGCTCGTTCCAGCTGCGCATCAGGGCTTTACTCCAGGCAGGCCAGGGCCAGCACGCTGGGGAGCGGACCACCTTGAAGCTCGACCGGCTGCCACGAGTCGCCGTGATCAGTGCTGAGGTAGAGGCGGCCATCGCGCAGCCCGGCGTAGAGGGTGCCGGACGGGCCGATGGTCAGTGCATACACCATGCTGTCAAGCGGCTGCGGCAACCCGCCGCCAAGCGCCTGCCAGGGCCCGGCCCCGCGCCAGCGGTAGATGTATGCCTGCGCATGCGCGCTGTGATGGGCGTCATATGCACTGGGACTGGCGGAGACATACCAGCAGTTCGGGTCTTCAGGGTCTACGGCCAGCGCCCAGGTGTAGTGGCGGTCGCGGCCGGCATCAACTCGCTCCCACGTCAGGCCGCCGTCACGGCTCCAGGCAGTACCGCCTCCACCGGCCTCATACGCGCGCCCCGGCACGCGGGGATGCCAGGCCAGCGCATGCACATCGCGCTGCGCATGCGGGCGGTGATCCAGCCAGGTCTGGCCGCCATCAGCAGAGTACATCAGCCCACCCAACTCGATCCCCACCAGCAGCACGCCGGCATCGTGTGGACTGGGCGCAATCCACCGCACGTGTGAGGTCCACGGCCGCGGTGGAAAGCTCCAGGTTGGCGCAGAAGGAATGCGCCGCAGCGCCGCCAGTTCCTCCCAGGTACGCCCGCCATCAGGGCTGCGGAAGAGCATGCTTGGCTCACACCCGGCATACACCGTGCCATCAACCGGGCTCACGGCCACGGAGAAGACATCCGAGTGCGGGAACTCTAAGCACTGCCAGTGCGCACCTCCATCGGTGGTCTTCCAGACGCCTGTGCCGCGTGCGCCCGCATAGAGCGTGCCTGGACGGTGAGGATCGGGAGCAAGGCACTGCACCCCGGTGCCCGGCAGCGCCAGCTGCACCGTGCCTTTCCCGCCCTGCAGGCGAACCTGCGCCAGACCATCGCCTGTTGCCACATACAGCTCAGCCATGCCGGAGGACTCCTACTCAGCATGCACACGCCTCCATGGGAGGCCAGCTGCCATCCCTGGCGCAGCGCGCTCAGTCTCAGCGTGCCTATTGTACCTCGCGCAGGCACACCACACACGCCACAGATCAGGGGCTCTACGCCTGAGGCCGCACTGCCAGCACCGGCCGCGTGGTGCCTTCGAGCAAGCGCACACACGTGCCGCCCAGCACCGCGTGGAGGCCTCCGAGCCCGCGCGTGGTAAGGGCAAGGAGATCTGCGTGCGCATCCTGCGCCACCGCCAGGATCGTCTCCACAACCGGCCCCTCTTCAACCACGATCGAAGCGCGCGTTCCCTCTGCAGCCAGCGAGTCCCGCACGCGCTCCAGGTAGCGATGCAGCACATCGGGACGGTGCTCTGCGCTGGCGCCGGGGCGTGCCACGCTCACCAGCACGAGCTCTGCGGCAAGACAGCGCGCCAACGGTGCGGCGTGGGCCAGGATCGCCTGAGCGCGATCCGATCCGTCCAGTGGCACAAGGATCCGGCGATAGCGCTGCGCCAGACCCCAGGTGCGCGTTCCGATCCCAGAAATTGGCGTCACCAGCAGGACCGGAAGATGTGTGCTGTTGAGCACGTCGCCGGCGACACTGCCGTGGAGCCACCGCTCAATGCCGCGCCGGACATGCGTGGCCATGGCGATCAGGTCCGCGCCAATGGTCTGAGCCTCGCGCACGATCTGCTTCGCCGGCGATCCCATGGCAATACCGCTATCGACCGATACACCCAGCACAGCGCAATATTCCACTGCCCCCTGCAGATAGTCCTCGGCCAGCCGGATGTGCGCGCTCTCCTCTTGCGAGACAGATGTGAGATCGATATCGTCGGGCCCCTCAACGACACGCAACAGCCGTACCGACGCGTTACATACGTCCGCCAGCATCAGCGCATGTGGCAGCACCTGCTCGGCCAGGTCAGACCCATCCAGCGGCACCAGGATCTTGGTGAACATTGCTTCCCCCTAGAGAACAACACGACCGAAACCACCCCACGGCCTCACGCCGCTTCTCTGCACAGCATACCAAACTTTGTGGACAGCAGGGAGTACCGGACCCTGGACCGTTGCCAGCGGCCTTGCTCTTCCTCAATGCCAGGTGCCACTCTTCCTACTGGCGGCGCGCTGGCCGGAGTGCAAGAATGTACTACGGGATGGGCTCCGGGAGCTGCACGTGCCGTTCGCAGGGACGCGCGGGCCTGGACGTGCTCCTGCCGCTGCCGGCGGTGACGTAGCCCGCTTGGCACGGCCGGCAGGCGGCAGCCCGCCCCGGAGCAGTGAACGAGCGTGCCGGCGCGAGCGGAGCGGCACAGCACCAACGTGCCACGCGTGGGAGGGAGGACTATGAGTGCTGGGGGCTCGACGACGATCCGTCCACACGAGCAGCAGGCGCCGCGCGTTGAGGTGTGTACGCTCGAGCGCCAGGCGGTGACGAAGACGTGTCCGTACTGCGGCCGTCGCTCTCTGGTCGCGCGCGGCCAGTTTCTGACCTGCCGCGCGTGCGGCGCTGCGATTTGGCGCGCGGAGAGCTGAGAGCACAGCGGGCTTTGTGTGGTAACATAGTATCTACAGTGTGAGAAAGATTCGATACATGCGATGTCATGCTGAGCTGATGGAGTGCAGGATATGTCGGTCCAGCACACCGATCGTCCCCAAGAGCGCGAGGTTGAGCTTCACTGCGACGGCGTAAAGCTGGCAGGCATCCTGGGGCTGCCGGATCACCCACGCGGCATCGTGCTGTTCGCCCACGGGTCCGGCAGCGGACGGTTTAGCCCGCGGAACCGTATGGTTGCGGGTGTCTTGCAGCAGGCCGGCATTGCCACCCTGCTGTTCGACCTCTTGACAGAGGTCGAGGCTGCAGACCGCCGTCGCGTGTTTAACATCGATCTGCTGGCAGAACGGCTCCTCTGTGCGACGCAGTGGGTCCGCCGTCAGCCGGAGACTGCTGCGTTGCCAATCGGGTACTTTGGAGCGAGCACGGGCGCAGCCGCAGCACTCCAGGCCGCCGCGCAGCTTGGCTCTGACATTGCCGCCATTGTCTCACGTGGCGGCCGGCCTGACCTGGCCCTGGCTTATCTGCGCAAGGTGCAGGCGCCGACGCTGCTTATCGTTGGTGGGGCGGACGAGCCGATCATCCCGCTGAACCAGGAAGCCTACGAACTGCTGCAGGCGCCCAAACAGCTCGTGATTATCCCCGGCGCCTCGCACCTGTTCGAGGAGCCGGGTGCTCTGGAGGAGGTTGCCCGCCTGGCCCGCGACTGGTTCCTGCAGTACCTGCCTCAGGCAGTACGCGCCGGCACAGCGTGACCCGATAGTGCCGTCCGCGCCGCCAGATTTGCTGCTCAGGCGGGAGAACCCGTACTATAGTTGTAGCGACATTGCATTGCTGTCCAGGTGCACCCGTGTACTAAAGGGCGCGCCTCCGTGAGTGGGAACGAGATTTGTGTGCTGGGAGGTTGACATGGAGTCGTACGCGCCGATCGGTGGGGAGCAACCTCAGCGCGCGACAGTACAAACAGAAGTGGATATCCCTGTGCTGGGGGTTGCCTTCGAGCGGTTTCGCGCCTGCCGGAACATGAGCAAAGCCGCGCTGGCAGCCTACCTGGGCATCACCACAGCCCAGTTGCGCCGTCTTGCGCTCTGCCGGCCCCCCCAGACACCGGAGCAGCGGCGCTACCTCTGCTGGGCTTTCGGGATCAGCGAGCAGAAGCTGGACGAACTGCTGCAAGAGGTGCGCGCGATAATGAGCCGGCCGGCGGAGTCTGAGCGCGAGCTTGTACACGGCTAGGACAGCGAGTCCACAGCCCCTAGGGTCCTTGTTCGCACGTGAACGCGAGCAATCCACCCCTCTGGCACGGCGCCGCGCCGGCGCGGCGCCGAGGTGGCAGCACCTGCATAGACCGCCGGCGCATTAGTTCTCCGCTGCCGGCGGTTCTTGCATGGCCTCCAGCGCTTTCAGGGCCTCCGCAGCGCGTACCGGCGCTTCTTCGCGAGCCAGCGAGGAGAACAAAGCGTCTCGAACCGGCTCAACAGCGCGGCGCACTGCACCGTCAAATCGCCCCAGCAGGCCGGCGGCGCTGTCGCGTAGCCAGTCGGTGAGCTCATGCTGGATCAGTGCGTGGAGCACCGCACGAGCAGCGACGCGCTGGGGCAGCCGACGCAGGCCGGTCTCAGCCAGCCAGCGCACGCCGGCGGACGGATCGTTGAGCAAGTTCGCCAGCGGCTGTGCGGCACGCTCATCGCGCAACGCGGCAAGCACGCGCGCGGCATGCCAGCGCACATGCTCGCGCTCGTCCGCCAGCAGCGGCAGTAACGCTGGCACGACGGCCGGCCCAAAGGCGATCAGCGCATCCGTAATCGCCCCGCGCGCATCCGCCGGAGCATCGCCGAGCACGGCGGCGAGGTCCGAGATAGCGGCTGTATCGCGCAGCTTCGCCAGCGACCGGGCGACCTCTGTCACAACGTGCGCGTCGGGGTCGCGCAGGGCCCGGCGTAGCGCCCGGCGCCCTTCCTCGCTGGCTGGAATCTCGCCCAAGAGCCGGGCCGCGGTGCGCCGGATGGCTGGATTGCCGGCTGTCAATCCCTCCACGAGCGCCGGCTCCGCCGCGTCGGACGCGTAGGTGAGCAGGGCTTCGGCAGCCCGCGCCAGCGCATATTGCGCCGGCGATCCCACCGGCGCCCCCGGCAGCTCGCCGCCGTCCCACGTCCCGGTGGCAACGAAGCGCAGCAGTCGGCGTGCTAGGTTCTGCCCGAGCACAGCTGCCGCAGCCTGCGCCGCGGCAAGCTGTTGGCGTGGGGACTCTTCCCGCAAGGCTGCCAGGAGGACCGCGGCGGCTCCCACATCGCCCTGCGCTGCCCGCCGCGCCAGCGCCGCCTGCGCCGCAGCGCCTTCCGGCCACGCCTGCGCAGGCGGCTGCCCGGCCGGACGGATCACCAGCACCGGCACGGGCGAGGCGCCCACGATCCGCTCGGCCACGCTGCCTAAGGCAAACCGGCCAAGGCCCGAGCGCCCGTGCGTGGCCATCACGATAAGGTCCACTTGGTGTTCGGCGGCGACGCGCAGGATCTCGTCGGCAGGTAACCCCCCGGCAATCTCTCCCCTCGCGCGCAACCCCGCGGCGCGGAGCTGTTCGACGGTGTCGGCTACATAGCGCTCAGCCTCAGTTCGCTGGGCCTCGAGTAACCCCTCGATGTAGGGAGTGGCGTAGCCGGCCAGTGCATCGCCATAGACGTACGGTGCAGAGACCGGCGTAATCACCCGCAGCACCACAATCTCGGCGAAAAACGCCCGCGCCAGGGCCTCGGCCAGCGGGAGCGCCTGCTCAGCCAGGGTAGAGCCGTCAAGGGGCAACAGGATACGGTGGATGTCCGGCGAAACATGCGCCGCGCCCGCCCGTACTAGCAGCACCGGGCGGTGGCTCGCCCGCACGACTTTGTCGGCCACGCTGCCAAGCACCCAGCGGCCCAGCCCAGTCCGTCCATGCGTGGCCATCACAATCAGCGTGATGTCGTGCTGCTGGGTGTACTCCGGGATCGCGTCTGCCGGCTCAGCCTCAATAACCGCCGTCACCACGGTATAGCCGGACGTGCGCAGGCGTTGTGCCATCTCGTCAAGATAGCGTTGCGCCTCGTCCCGCAGCGCATCCACAAGCGGACGAAAATCGACGTCGAGCCCGGCCGGAACGACCACGGCGCGCAGCAGATGCAATGTGGCGCGAAAGCGCTGCGCCATGCCGGTAGCCAGCGGGAGCGCCTGCTCGGCCAGCGGCGAGCCGTCAAGCGGAACTAGGATGCGAGCAAACATAACGCGACCTCGTCTCCCATCACTGTGTGCCGCTCACCCGGCACGACCGGGGAGCATAGCCTGCCACCCACGCCTGCCTTCCTCTCCAGCATCGCATAGGGCCAGGGCGCACGCAATCAGGCTTTTTCCGGATTCCTCTGACCGCCGGGTCGAGACGGTACCGGCAGCATCGCGAGCGCACGCTGCCGCGCACGTGCCACAGTATGGCGGTTAACCGCGGCGATCTCCGGGCTGGTGGGCCGCTCGCTCATCTCCGGTGGGTCGTATAGGAGCTCCGGCAAGGGGTGCGTATCATGCACGCGGTAGCGAGCCAGCCATTCATCCGGTAGGCGTGCCGGGGGCCTCCGGCCGCTCATCTCGGCCCAGAGAAGTGCCCAGGAGCGCGGCACGACCCGGTAGACCGCATATCCCCCACCACCCAGAGCAAGCCAGCGTCCGCCGGAGTATGTGTGCGCCAGGTGATGCACCAGCGCAGCCTGGCGCGCCAGGCTGCGCGTCGTGAGGCTGAGATGGGTGAGCGGATCCCACTCGTGGGTGTCGCAACCATGCTGGCTCACGATCAGGTCCGGACGGAACCGCTCGGCCAGCATCGGGACCAGGCCCTCGACCGCCTCCAGCCAGGAGTCATCGCGCGTGAAGGGCTCCATAGGGACGTTCACGGCCCAGTCATGCCCGGCTCCGGCGCCTAGGTCGCTGACATCTCCGGTGCCGGGAAACAGGCACCGTCCTGTCTCATGGAAGGACACCGTGAGCACCCGTGGGTCTGCAGTGAAGGCAGTCTCAACCCCATCGCCGTGGTGGGCATCGAAATCGAGGTAGAGTACCCGCGCGCCGTACTCACGCACAGCAACGGCAATAGCAATGGCAGCGTCGTTGTAGATGCAAAAGCCAGAGGCGTAGCTGCGATGGGCATGGTGCAGGCCGCCGGTAGGATGGAAGACGTGGTCGCAGCGGCCCTCCATGATCTCACGCACCCCTACCACCGCAGCGCCGGCTACCAGTGCGGCCGCCTCGTGCATGCCGGGAAAGGCCGGCGTATCGCCCGGTCCAACTCCATAGCGGCTGGCCTCGCCCCGCGGCACATCCGGCGCCCATAGGCTAAAGCGCTTGATCGCATCGATGTAGGCAGGCGCATGCACCAACATCAGCTCGGCATCGGTCGCTGCCCGCGGGGCGAGCCACTCATCCGGCAGAGGCGCAATGTGCAGCCCATGCAAGAGCTCAAGCGCGACCTGGGCACGTTCAGGGCGCAAGGGATGTTCCGGGCCTAGGTCATAGGCCTGAAGCGCATTGCTATAGACCAGCCGCGTGCGACAGCGTCTCGGATCGCCAACGCCCCCGGCTTCAGGCGCCCATCCTGTCCTGTCCAGCTCAAAGCGGGTCATAGCTCTCCAATCTTCGAAATCTATATTATCTGTTTTATTTATTCTTCAGCGCACATTTGTTTTGGTTATGATCGTAGCGGGGGGTCTCTACCGGAGTACTCGCCCGGTACGACACACCGGCGGGCGTCCGCACGACCCTATGGGCTTGCCCTTACCTGGTCCAGGGCATAGGCAATGGCACGCGCGAGCGGCAAGGCATGTCCTGCGCTCCACGCCGCTGCCCACGTAGCGCCGTCCAGACCGGCCTGCCCGGCGCGCAGGGCTCGATCGTAATAGACCCGGTCGATTGGCAGCAGCGGAGCCCCAAGAGCTTCGCGCACAGCCTCGGCAGCCCCGAAGAGGTGCGCCGCTCTCAGGAAGTCTCCTCGCGCGACGGCGACCGCGCCCAGGCCCAGCAGTAAAGCCGCGAGATTATCATGGTCCTGCACTTCCCAGAAGAGCTGCAGGCTCTCGCGGAGCAAGGGCTCTGCTGCGCTGTATTCCTCCTGGTGCAACGCCACCAGCGCCAGGTTGCTCAACGCCAGCGCGGTGCCGCGGCGATCACCCTGTCCACGCACGTACGTCACGTTCTCCGAGAAGGCGCGCCGGGCCGCCGCATAGTCGCCCTGGCCTAGGGCAACCAGGCCAAGGTTATTGCGTGACCGGACCATTCCAGCCTCATCGGCAAGCTCCCGCTTGATGGCGATGCTCTCTTCCAGCAAGGCCCGCGCCTCGCCGTAGTTCTCTTGGAGCAGGGCCAGGATCCCCAGATTGTTGAGCGCGTCGGCAATCTCCAGCTTGTTGCCGAGTGCGCGCTGAATAGCAAGGCTCTCATGGAGCAGGGCAGCAGCGCGCGTATAGTCGCCCTGCGGGCGAGCCAGGATGCCTGCAGCCAGCAGTGCTCGCGCTCGCTGCGCGGTCGGAGCCTGCGCAGCAGGTAGGGCAAGCACCTGGTCGAGCCATTGCCGTCCCTCTCGAAAGTGGCCGCGCACCAGCCAGAAGCGTCGCAGCGCTCCGGCAAGCCGGAGGGCGATCTCCGTTGGAATGGACGGGCCTGCCCTCGGGATCACAGGTGCGTCGTCTGGTCCGGCCTGGCTGTGCTTTCCCGAGTCCGGCACACCTCCCCTCCCAGCATCCAGGGCCCAGTGCAGCGCGCCGCGCAGGTTGTCGTGCTCCTGTTCCAGCCGGTCAAGCCACGCCGGCTCCTCGAAGCCCGGCATGCGGCGATCCGCTTCCTCAGCCAGCCGCAGATAGTACAGGGCGTGGGCACGGCGGACGGCTGCCGCCTCCCCGGCTGCCTCGAGGCGTTCCAGCCCGTACTCGCGGATCGTCGCCAGCATTGCCAAGCGTGGCTCGCCATCCGGATGCCAGCCGTGCTCCTCCTGCCGGAGCAAGCTCTTGGTCACCAGCGATTCCATGCCATCCAGCAGGTCCATGCCCAGGGGTGGCACGTGAGCTCTCCTGACCGACGCCGTCTCCTCCGCCAGAGCCTCGCCCCCGCATACCACGTCGGCCGCTTCCAAGGTCCATCCGCCGGCGAAGACGGCCAGACGCCGAAAAAGCGTCTGCTCCGGCACCGTAAGTAGATCGTAGCTCCAGGCAATGGCGGCCCGCATGGTCTGCTGCCGCGCCGGCAGGTCGCGTGCGCCTCCCCTCAGCAGCGGCAGCCGTCGTTCCAGGCGAGCCAGCAGCGCATGCGGAGAAAAAACACGACAGCGCGCCGCCGCCAGCTCGATAGCCAGGGGCAGCCCGTCCAGCCGCCGACAGATCTCCGCGATAGCTTCGATATCCTGCGGCGTTAGGGCGAGATCCGGCCGCATCTCCCGAACCCGCTGCAGAAACAGTGCCACGGCGGCGGACCGGGCCAGGACGCCGGCGCGCTCGGCGGGATCCCGCGGCAGGGCAGTGTGTTCAGGAAGCGGCAGTGGTTGAACGGAGACCTCCTGCTCCCCGCGCACGCGCAGCGCCGTGCGGCTGGTCACCAGGAGCTTCAGTCCAGGACAGGCCGCCAGGAGATCAACGAGGAGCGGGGCAGCCTCCACGACCTGCTCGAAATTATCCAGCACCAGCAGCATCCGCCGCTCACGGAGAAAGCCTGCAAGGCTTTCTGCAACCGGCTGTGTAGCGCTCTCCCGAATCCCCAGGACCTGGGCGATAGCCGGTAGCACCAGAGCCGCATCGCTCACCGCCGCCAGCGGCACAAAGGCCACGCCGTACGGAAAGGCTGCCTGCATGTGGGCTGCTATCTCCAGGGCAAGGCGGGTCTTGCCCGTCCCGCCCGGGCCGGTGAGGGTCACCAAGCCGGTCGACTCTGCACGCAGCCGCTCTTGTACAAGCTGCAGCTCCTGCTCCCGTCCGATCAGAGGTGTGCGGGGCACCGGCAGGGCATACTGCTGCGGCGGGTCCTCCGGCCGCGGGACCTGCGGCTGAATGGCGAGCTGGGCCAGCTCGAAGCGTTCAGTCAGCACCACAGCGAGGTCATTCTCCAGCAGCTCGCGGAGTTCCTCCGGTGTGGCAAAGGAGCGGTACGACGCGGTGCCGTCATTCCTGATACGATCCAGCAAATCCTTAAGCCGGGGCTCGCGCTCTGGGGCCGGGGTCTTGATGTAAATCAGGCGTGGCTTGCCGGCGGAGAGATGGTACTCATCCTCCAGCCCGGAGATAGTCATGTCGGGCGCGACCCAGCCGTAGCGCTGCCAGTAAATGCCCACGAAGATATCGCTCTGGGCCAGGTAGGCCCGGTAGAGCTCCTGCGGTGGGTGGGGCCGAGCGCCGAGTTCGAAGAGCACAGGAGTGAGACGGAGCTTCTGCACGGCCTGCTGGGCGGCCGCCCGCTCGGGCGCGAGCTCCTGGAGTGTGGAACTGATGAAGACGCGCAGGCGGCGGTCGGGCGTGCGGATCACTCGCGACGGTGCCGGCAGCTCAGGCATATGTGGCCTCCCCCGCGCCCTCCCTTGCCGGGAGGGCAGCCATGCCCGTGCAGCTGTCTGGCACTCCGAGACGCCCCAGCGCACAGGTACGGAGACTATTGTAGCAGCATCGGCGCGGCACCGGATATACCAGGATTGTACCGGGGAGCATCGTCCACACCGGCCAGAACACCCGCCCTCCCCGAGCCGTGCTCGACGGCGGTGCAGCTGCTATGATTCTTGAACGCTAGGGGAACGTGTGGCGATGGTCAGGTAGACGCACGGCCGGCACGACGGTGAGTCGCCTATCTCGCTCCCTGCCGGAGAACTTGCAGGCACACGCCGGACAGCAACGCAGATGGCAAGCGCGATACGACGGATTGCCGTGTTGACGAGTGGGGGCGATGCCCCGGGCATGAATGCGGCGGTTCGCGCAGTGGTGCGCTGCGCTGTGGCCCAGGGGATGACCGTCGTCGGTGTCCGCAACGGGTTCGCCGGTCTGGTGGCCGGCGAGTTCACCCCGTTGACGGTGCGAAGCGTGGGCGGCATCATGCAACAGGGTGGCACCGTCCTGGGCAGCGCGCGGTGCCCTGAGTTTGCCACGGAGCCGGTACAGCGCGCCGCCCTGGAGCAGCTCGCCGCGCAGGGGATCGAGGGACTGGTCGTCATCGGGGGGAACGGCTCGCAGCAGGGCTCGGCGGCGCTGGCACGTCACGGCTTTCCGGTTGTTGGCGTTGCCTCGACCATCGACAACGATTTGGCCGGTACAGATATCACCATTGGAGCGACCACTGCCCTGGACGTAGCGCTGGAAGCGATCGATCGTCTCCGGGCCACGGCCTCAGCCATGCACCGCGCCTTCCTGGTCGAGGTGATGGGGCGGAAGTGTGGGTATCTTGCCTTGATGGCCGCGCTGGCGGGGGGCGCTGAGGCAGTGGTCCTGCCGGAATTCCCTGTCGAGCCGGAAGACGTGGCCCGCGCTCTGCAAGAGGCCCAGATGCGGGGCAAGAGCCACGCGATTGTGGTCGTGGCAGAAGGTGCGCCATACAATGCCACGGCCATCGCCGAGCACTTCCGGGTACATCGCGACCGCCTGGGGTTCGAGGTGCGAGTCACGATCCTGGGCCACGTCCAGCGGGGAGCGGCACCGAACGCCTTTGACCGGATCCTGGCTAGCCAGCTCGGCGCTGCGGCTGCCGACACCCTGGCGCGGGGGGAGCATGGCGTGCTGATTGGCCTGCGCCAGGGCCGGGTCTCCGCGACCCCGCTACACGAGATCGCCGGAGTGCAAAAGCCGCTTGATCCCGCTCTCTACCGGTTGGTGCAGGTGCTGGCCATGTAGCTCAAGCAGGCCTCTGTTCGGCCCGCCGCCTCGCCCGCCGGCACGTAGGGAACCTGCCGCACAGCGCTACCACCCAGGTCATACGAGGTTGGATCCACAGCGAGCCGGGCCCGGTACAAGAGGGCCCGCGCCGCATACCCGCCGCACAGTAGGGAATTTTCCCTGATGGCACCGCCGTGCTGTGGAGGTAATCTTGTGCTAGAGTGGCCTGACGTGGTCGCGTAGTTCCCCATGATCCGGGGTGCTTCGCTTGTGCCGGCACGCGGCCCGGCCAGGAGGTAAGCGCCATGGCTATGCTGTTGCTTGACGAGGATGCCCTCAGGAAGGCCCTCACCGAGACGTTGCCTTCCCTCCCGGAGTACCAAATTGATCAGCTGGTCGCCAGGATCAGCAACCTCGCAGAGAAGTGGGACGAGGTCGACCCACTCTCCGGTGAGATGGGGCTGGCATTCTCGGTGCAGTGCCAGTCGCTCTGCCCGGTGGCTCAGGATGCCCTCAACGGCACCGGCAACTACCGTGTGCTCCGGCGGCGCACTACTGGCGTGTTGGCTGCAGCAGCCTGAAGCCCGTCGAGGATTGTGTGTCTTGTAGGGGGCTGTATGGAGGCAAGCAGTGCCTGCAGGCGGACCGCCCCTACCCTGCCGGCCCGGCTCGCAGGCGGGAGAGTTCCGGCGGGTGTGCGCGCCCTGGTTCCTGTGCGCGAACTGATCCTGCTCCGGCGGCACTGGCGCCTACCCCTGAGCCTGGGGCTCCTGCTGGCGGTAGTGCTCGAGCTGGCGGCCGGCCGGCAGAGGCCAGGCCGGCTGCGGCTTGGTCTGCTGGGGGTAGGCATCGGCATCTACGCGGCCTGGCTCGCGCGGACGATCGCCAGATTGTACAGCCTGGCTGAGGATGAGCGTGCTCGCCTGGAGGCTGTCATCGCCTACTCGCCGGCCGGCATTTTGCTGTTCGACCAGGAGAGCGGGCAGATCACGGCCAATGCCAGCGCCAAGGTACTCCTGGGCCTGCCGGCTGGTGCCTGGCTCGATCGCCGACGGCTTGATGAGCTCATCCGCACGCCAGAGGGTGCTTGCCTGGACGCGGAGGAGCTTCCCTGGGTACGTGCCCTGCTCGGGGCGACGTTGTATAACCAGGAAGTGCTTATCGTCCGCCCCGACGGGACTTCTTCGCCGGTCCTGATCAATGCTGCCCCGCTCAGCCGCGATGGTCGGGTCACCGGGGCCATCGTGGTGCTTCAGGACATCTCTGCTCTCAAAGAGCTCGAGCGCCAGCGGGAAGAGTTCATCAGTGTGGTGGCCCATGACCTGCGCTCACCGCTGGCGCTGATTCGGGGGTACGCCGATCTGATTCGGAAGCTCCCTGCCGACAGTCATGCCGGGGAGCAGGAACACCGGGCGCTGGCGTACATCCAGGAAGCGGTGACCCGGCTGGACCGCGTGATCGGCGACCTCCTGGACATGTCGCGCATTGAGGCGCGGCGGCTCGAGTTGCATAGGGAGCCGCTCGATCTTGCCGCACTGGTAGGCGAAGTTGTCGAGCGCGACCGGCTGCTCCTGGCCGGCCATCCCGTCCGTGTAGTCACGGATGCGTGCCCGGCGATTGTTGAAGGCGACCGGGGTCGGCTGGAGCAGGTGCTGATGAACCTGCTCTCCAACGCTGGGAAGTACGCGGAGCCTGGTAGCGAGGTCATCGTGACTGTACAGGTGCTTGACGGCCATGCCAGGGTCTCCGTGACGAACCGGGGCGAGCCAATTCCTCCCGAGCACCTGGCACGTCTGTTCACTCGCTTTTACCGCACGCCACAGACACAACACCTTCCCGGATTGGGCCTTGGGCTGTACATTGCCAAGGCCCTGATCGAAGCGCACGGGGGTGAGATCCATGTGGAGAGCAGGCCAGACGGGCTCATCACCTTCTGGTTCACGCTACCACTGATGCGCACGCCGCCAGCGACTAGCTGATCGCGCCGCCGGGAGAGGGTGTCCTCTCGTGGACGGCATGCCCCCCAGTGCACTCACGTACATGCGCGTTCCGGGAAATCGGCCTGCCTAGTGGCCGGGAACGTTCCCCGGTGATCGCAGGAATCCTCTCATAATTAGCTAAATTAGTTACAGGTGTTTAAGACACACCAGCCGCCGCAGGCCCGCGTGGGAGGCCAGGGCATGAGACCGGCACTCGCCGGCGCGATTGTTGCTGTTGTGCTAAGTCTGCTGCTCACGCCGCCGGGACGGACTGCTGGCAAGGCGGCGCTCCTCGTGTCGGAGCAGTTCCCGCACATCCCGGTGAAACCGCTGCGGTGGATGAGCTCCCCGCCTACGGTCGAGCAGGTTGAACTCGATGCCGGCCAGCCGATCCTCGCCGACGTGGTCATCCCAGACCAGCGGGGAAAACACCCCGTCATCATCCTGGCCATGGGCGTCCGCACGCTTGACGAGGACCGGCCGGTCCTGCTGGGGTTGGCGGACACGCTGGCGCGGCTGGGGTACCTGACGATGTGGCCACGCAGCCGCGCGATTGAAGCCCGCGAGATCTTTCTCGAAGACCCAGAAGTGTTTGTGCGCAGCGTGCTCTACGTGCTCGAGCGGCCGGATGTGGAGCCTCGTCGCATCTCGCTGGTGGGCTTCTCTATCGGCGCGTCCATCGCCCTCGTAGCGGCCGCCGACCCGCGCATCGCCGCGCACGTCCACGCTCTCATCTTCTTCGGCGGCTATTATCGCCTCGTGGACTACCTCACCGCACTAGCTACATTTGAAGTGGTAGTCGAGGGCAGGCGTATGCCGTGGACCCCGCATGATTGGGCGGTCGATCTGGCAGAGCAAGCGCTGCAGCACCACGGCCTTTCCCTGGAGGACGTCCGCCATGCTGCCTGGACCTCGCAACTGCCACCTGAAGTTGTACAGAGCCTCCAGCGCGTGTCCCCCGACGCGCACTTGCAGCGTCTCCAGGCAAAGGTCTTCATTCTCCATGATGTAAGCGATGCCGCAGTGCCATGGGTGGAGAGCCAGAAGCTCCAGCAGGCGCTCGATCCGGCGCTTCTGGGCGCCTACCATATTTCCAATATATTCGAGCACGTGCAGTTCCGGCGACGCTTTGATCCCGCCATGGTCGCCGAAGTGCTGATGCTCTCTACGTTCCTGTACCGCGTGCTAGATTTTGTCTAACCTCGTGGAGGCGCTGGCCGGGAGGACGACCTGGTCGAGAGGACCTGCCGGGGGAAACGTGCCGGCTTGCAAGCCTTCGGCTTGCGATACATAGCTGCCTCCCCTATGCTGAAGAGAATAGGGGAGCAGTCGAAGGATCGGGCGAATGAGCGCTCTGGAGACGACACCACCGCGCGCCCAGGAGTTACGCGAAGCAGCCGGCGGCCTGACCGAGGCGGCGGCGTGGCGGGTAGCAGCGCGCACCGTCATGCTTGTCTTCGCGCTTGGACTGCTCATCTGGCTGTTCGTACGGCTGCAGACGGTGCTCATGCAGGTGCTCCTCGCCGTGATCCTCGCTGCAGGCATGTCCCCGCTGGTGAACCAGCTTGCGGAGCAACCGTGGCTCTCCATCGGGCGGTGGAACTGGCGACCCTCCCGTGGCCTGGTTGTCCTGATCCTGTACCTGACCCTCGTCCTCCTCATCATCCTGCTGGGCGCTATTCTGACGCCGCCGCTGGTCAACGAGATCGAGGACCTGGTCCGGCGGCTGCCCGGCTATGCCACGGACCTGCAGCAGTGGTTGATGACCCTGCCGGAGCGCTACCCATTCCTGCCGGCGATCAATCTGGCTGAAGGGCTGGCCGAGCAATTGCGTACCGGCGCCGCCCAACTGGCCTCGCTGCTCGGACAAGCGCTGGTGGTCGTCCGGGTCGCCCTGGGCGTGCTGAGCGGCACGCTTAACGGCATCTTTGTGCTGATCCTGGCCCTCTATATGACCGCCGATAGCGGGCGGATCCTCCGGTACCTCATCGGGTTCCTTCCGGCCGATCGCCAGGATCAGGCAGAGCGCGTTGCGGCCCGCATAGGCGAGCGGTTGGGCGGCTGGGTACGGGGCCAGCTTCTGCTCAGCGCCATTATCGGCACGATCATTTTTATCGGCCTCCTGGTGATCGGCGTGCGCTATGCTGTGCTCTTAGCGCTGATTGCGGCAGTTGGTGAGGCCGTGCCCATGGTCGGGCCTATCTTTAGCGCCATCCCTGCAGTGCTCATCGCGTTCCTCCAGTCGCCGCTCCAGGGCCTGCTCACGCTCGCGCTGTACGTCCTGGTGCAGCAGCTCGAGAACAACCTGATCGTCCCCAAGGTCATGGAGCGCGCTGTGGCCTTGCACCCGCTGGTGGTGTTGATTGCGCTCCTGGTGGGAGCTGAGTTGCTCGGTGTAATGGGCGCGATCCTTGCGGTGCCCGTTGCGGCGGCCCTGGCTGTTATGCTGGACGAGGTGCGGCGCAAGCGGCAAGGCTCATGCGCAGGCACGTCATAGCGCATACCCGAGGCCGGGCCACGATCGATGTGCCGGCGAAGAGGCGTCGATCCCGAGCCAGGTGTACCCTCGTTACTATCCGCTACCATCCGCGGGAGGGTCCTTTACAGCCATTCCCTGGCCGGGTTCATTGCCATGCTGCCGCCGCGCTACGCCGTACCGGCGGTTTCGCCCAAGAGCCGCTGAAACCTGACGTAGGCTTCGTTCCAGAGCGCAGCTGCATGAGGATTTGGGGGATACGTCTCGATCTCAAACGAGCGGCGCACCAGCTCACGTCCCTCAGCAAGCGACGACAGCCGCCCCCGTGCCATGGCCTGCACCAGCACATTGCCCAGCGCGGTGGCCTCCGTCGGGCCGGCTAGGACCAAGCGGCCGGTAGCATCGGCTGTGAACCGGCAAAGCAGGCGATTGCGTGCGCCACCGCCGACAATATGGACCGGTTCGACGCGGCGGCCGGCGAGTTCATCGAGCTGCTCCAGCACCAGGCGGTATTTGAGCGCCAGCGACTCCAGAGCGCAGCGAACCACTGCACCGGGGTCCTGCGGTTCCGGCTGGCCGGTAGCCCGACAGCATGCGCGCAGGCGCGCCGGCATGTCGCCGGGCGCAAGGAAGTCCGGGGCGTCGGGGTCAACGAGCGCCTGGAGCGGCGCAGCGCGGGCTGCCAGGTCGATGAGCGCATCATACGTGTACTCGCGTCCCTGGCGCGCCCAGGCCCGGCGACACTCCTGCACCAGCCACAGCCCCATCACGTTTTTGAGCAGGCGGAAGGTGCCGGCAACCCCACCCTCATTGGTAAAGTTCAGCGCTAAACTACGTGGCGTGATCACCGGCGTGCGGACCTCGATCCCCACCAGCGACCAGGTGCCGGAGCTAATGTACGCGTGGGGAGCGGCGTCCGGCTCGCCTGGGGTCACGGGCACTGCAGCCACAGCTGAGCCGGTATCGTGGCAGGACGGAGCGATCACCGGCACACGTCCGCTGCCGGTCTCTTCCGCAACCTCGGCTGCGAGCTCGCCCAGGATCGTGCCGGGCGGCACGATCTGCGGGAAGATGCGCGCCGGGATGCCCAGGCGCTCGATCAACGACCAGGCCCAGTTTCCAGCGCGCGGATCGTACAGCTGCGTCGTTGTCGCGTTGGTGAACTCGCAGACTCGCCGGCCGGTTAGCCAGAAATTAAATAGGTCGGGAATGGTCACAAACGTCGCTGCGGCATCGAGCAGGGGCGAACGCCGCACGACTAACGCTAGAAGCTGATACAGCGTATTGATGGGCATGAACTGGATGCCGGTCGCTGCGAAGATCTCTTCGCGCGGCACACGGCGGAATGCCTCCTCCATCATCCCCTGCGTGCGTGGATCACGGTAGTGGTGCGGCAGGCCGAGGAGCTCTCCATCGCGGTCGAGCAGAGCAAAATCCACGCCCCAGGTATCCACGCCGAGCGCGGCGATTCCTCCCGGGCCCGCCTGCAGGACGCACCGGGCCAGCCCGGCTTTCACTTCTTCCCAGAGACGCAGCACGTCCCAGTACAGGCTCTTTCCGACATGCACCGGCCCATTGGGGAAGCGATAGACCTCGTGCAGGGATAGCCGGTTCCCGTCAAAGCGCGCCAGCATGGTGCGCCCGCTCTCGGCGCCGAGGTCTACGGCAACATAGGCTTCTGCGCCGGCAGCAGTCATGGCGCGTCCCTCCACAGCAGCGTTGCAAACAGCAGATGCGAGCACCAATAGAATAGTAGATAGATAGTAGATAGTAGGATAGGATATGTGCTTCCGATGCTACTGCGCTGCGTGGCAGGGTGCAAGCCTACCGTGCGGCACGCTCACGGCTATACATCACAAAGTACGTGCGGCAGACTTGATCAAGGAGCTCAGCACTCAGGCGCAGTGTGATCCGCCGGAAGCGCGCGCGTGCGGTCAGTTGCTCCAGGATGTCCCGCGGATGGCATGCCCGCAGGGGACGGCCCTCGGCATGATAGTGGCGCCGCAACAGGTGCTGGAACGCGGCTTCATCCCAGGGCACACCATACTGCTCGCAGTTGCGCCGAAAGATCTCGCGGTATTGCTGCTCGTCGGGATTACCCACATAGATCTTAAATTTCATGCGACGGAGAAACGCCTCATCAACGAGATCCTGCGGATCCAGGTTCGTCGAGAAGACGATCAGCTCATGAAAGGGAATCTCGATCTTCTTGCCCGAGCGCAAGGTCAGCAGATCAACACGCTTCTCCAGCGGTACGATCCAGCGGTTCAGCAGCTCGTGTGGACGCATGGTCTGCCGGCCGAAGTCGTCGATCAGGAACATCCCCAGGTTCGCCTTCATCTGCAACGGGGCTTCGTAGTATCGGCCGGTTTCGTTGTACAGCAGTTCCAGACTCGCCAGCCGCAGTTCCCCGCCTGCCACTACCAGCGGGCGCTTGATGTACACAAAGCGCAGGTCTCGGCCGGCTGCGGACGACGCTGGCTCGGCGACCTGCTCGTGAATTGCCGGATCGAAGAGTTTAATCACCTGGCCGTCGACCTCGAGGGCGTGGGGCACGTATACGGGGCTTCCCAGCAGGCCGGCAATACGCTCGGCAATCGAGGTCTTCCCATTCCCCGGCGGCCCAAACAGAAAGAGCGAGGAGCCGCAGGCGACGGCAGCACCCACTTCGTCAAGCAGATCGGGGCTCAGAACGAGATCGGCAAAGGCTGCCTGGACCGCTGCCGGAGTGAGATCGGGATGATGCCGCTGCGCCAGAACGGACGCCACGTACGTGTCGAGCGGTACAGGCGCCGGTCCTTCGTACTGGGTGCGGCTGCGCGCTTCCTCGGCGCGCCGGCGGCCCTTCTCAGTGAGCACGTACACGTAGCCGCCGTCACCCAGGCCGCGCTGGCCCTTGACCTCGACCGCCTGCTCGCGACGCAGTCCTTCGAGGATCGGCGCAATAATGTTTCCGAAGTGCAAGGCGAGACGCGCTGCGACCTCGTGCCCGGTACACTCGTGGAGCGTGTACAGAGTGCGCAGGATGCTGTCGGTCACAAACGCCTGCGTCAGTCCCGTCGCTTCGAGAGACATCGGACGCGGCGGGATGTAGGCAGCCATATCTCCTCTCCCTGAGGCAGGTACGGGCTCCGCGCCGGATAGCCCGTGTGAGGGTAGCAGAAGCAGGCTGTGCTTTTCTTCAGGGGATCTGGTGGCAGCATGCCCCACGATCTCAGCTCCTCCGTCCGCTTGACATGCCGTTGCAGCCGGCAAGGCACTCCAGCGGAGGGCGTGTGCGGTGGAGCCCGGCGCGGCTGAGATGGCCGGAAGACCATCTTCGCCGGGCGACTCGGTCCGGTGCCTGGACGTCGCGGGCTGTTCCCCATCTTCGGCGATGTCTGAACCGTGGCGGTAGTCGCTATTGAGCCCCATGCACAGTGTCGCTCCTCCAGCGCTATCCTGGACCGGCTCATGGCTGCTACCCTGTGCCGCGGCTGTGCCGGATGTCGGTGCACTGGGACGAAGGGTAGGCTGAGACGAATACCTACTCGCCGTGTCCTGAATGCTTTCCTTAGAGAGCGCCTCGTGTCCCGCGTCGGACTGCCCAGGGTGTATTGCGCTCGTCCCCACGTTCTGTGTCCCGCGAAACCGAGAGAACAGCCCCACCGTCCTTCACCTCATCATCCTGTATAGAGTTCTGCAAATTTTGTACATTTTCCTGGCATTTCTTCGAAAGAGGGATGTTTCAGGCCTTGAAACCGCGTGTGGAGGTCTTCGCCCTCAGTGACATTCTCAGCTTCCCGAGCTGGAAATCCAGGTAAATGTTCACCATAGGGAGAGCGCACATGTGGGTATCGCTTTGAGAAAACCCGGGAGGAAGCTGGGGAGAAAAAGAAGTAGCACAGAGAAGGAAGCCGCGCGAGGAGACATCCGTCAGGGCTACCCGAATTGCCGGGCAGCCCTGGCGGATGTCTGGCGGGAAGCGCCTGAGCAAGTCGCCCAGGCTATGCTCGGGCCGACTCTTGCAGCAGACGGCGGAGCACCAGCGGCAGAATGCCGCCGTGGCGGTAGTACTCGACGTCGATGGGACTGTCCAGGCGCGCAATCACCTGGAAGACCTTCTCGCTCCCATCCTCCGCGCGCGCCCGCACGGTCAGCCTCTGGCCCGGCCGCAGCCCACCGGAGATACCCTCGACGCTGTAAAGCTCCCGACCGGTGAGGCCCAGCGAGCGACGGCTCTCGCCGGGCAGGAACTGGAGGGGGAGGATACCCATGCCGACGAGGTTACTCCGGTGGATGCGCTCGAAGCTCTCGGCAATAACTGCCTTGACCCCCAGGAGCAACGGCCCCTTGGCTGCCCAGTCGCGGGAACTGCCGGTGCCGTACTCCTTGCCGGCGATGACAAGGAGTGGCACGCCCTCGGCCTTATAGCGCTCTGCGGCATGGAAGATGCGCATGACCTCGCCGTCGGGCAAGTGCACCGTCCAGTCGCCCTCTTTGCCGGGCACGAGCTCGTTCCGCAGGCGCACGTTGCCAAAGGTCCCACGCACCATGACCTCATGATTGCCGCGCCGGGCCCCATAACTATTGAAATCGAGCGGCTTGACGCCCCGTTCAATCAGGTACTGCCCCGCAGGGCTCGAAACCGGAATACTCCCGGCCGGGGAGATATGGTCCGTTGTGATCGAGTCGCCGACCATGACCAGGACACGCGCGCCGGTGATATCCGTTGGCTCAGGCGGCTCTAGGGCCATATCCTGGAAGTACGGTGGCTCCTGCACATAAGTAGAATTCGGGTCCCACTCGTACAGGCTCCCCTGGGGCACCGGCAGGGTCTGCCAGTGCTCATCGCCCTTGAAAATCTCGGCGTAGGTTTTGCGGAACACCTCCGGCGAGAGCGAGCGGTCGATCGCCTGCCGGATCTCCTCCTCGGTGGGCCAGATATCGCGGAGGTAGACCGGCTGGCCATTGGGGTCTTTCCCCAGCGGCTCGCGCGTGAGGTCGATATCGACCGTACCGGCCAGGGCATAGGCCACGACCAGCGGCGGCGAGGCCAAGAAGGCAGCGCGCACCTGCGGATGAATGCGCCCCTCAAAGTTGCGGTTGCCGCTTAAGACGGCCGCGACAACGAGATCGTTCTCGCGCACGGCCTCGGCAATGGGCTCAGGCAGCGGCCCAGAGTTGCCGATACAGGTCGTGCAACCGTAGCCCACCACATGGAAGCGGAGCGCCTCGAGATAGGGCAGGAGATCGGCTGCCCGCAGATAATCGGTCACTGCCGCAGAGCCCGGCGCCAGGCTGGTCTTGACGTGCGGTTTCACCACCAGCCCGCGCTCCACTGCCTTCTTCGCCAGCAAACCGGCCGCGAACATCACCGACGGATTAGAGGTATTGGTACAGCTGGTGATCGCCGCAATGACAACCGACCCATGGCTGAGCTCGGCATGCACACCGTTGAGCTTCACATCGATCTGCTTCGGCTGGGGATCAACGCCGACGGTCGGCTGGCTGGGCTCGACCGCCTCGTTGACCGTACCGCCCTCCCAATCGAAGCGGCGCAGCGCATCCGACATCGCCGGTTCGCGCTGCGTCACAAACTGGTCCGGGAAGGCGGCGCGAAAGACCCGCTTCACCTCTGACAGCGCGATGCGATCCTGGGGACGCCGGGGCCCAGCCACGCTGGGCTCCACTGTGCCGAGGTCCAGCTCGACGACGGCGCTAAATTGGGGCTCCGGCGCCTCATCAGTGCGGAAGAGGCCTTGCTCTTTGCAGTAGCGCTCGACCAGCTCAACCAGAGCCTCCTCACGGCCGGTGCTCCGCAGGTAGCGCAGCGTCTCGTCGTCCACGGGCCACAGCGCGGCGGTGGCGCCATACTCCGGCGCCATGTTCGAGATAGTGGCGCGGTCGGGCAGGCTGAGCTGTGACACCCCGGGGCCGGTCAGTTCGACAAACTTGTCCACTACCCCGAACTTGCGCAGGAGCTGGGTCACCGTCAACACCAGGTCGGTGGCCGTGACCCCCTCGCGCAGAGTACCGGTCAGGCGCAGGCCGACTACCTCAGGCGGGAGCAGGTAGATCGGCTGGCCCAAGAGCACCGCCTCTGCCTCGATACCGCCAACGCCCCAGCCCAGGATGCCCAGACCGTTGATCATGGTCGTGTGCGAGTCGGTGCCCACAAGGGTATCAGGGAAGGCAACCGCCTCGTTATCGATCACCCGCGTCTGGACCACCCGGCCCAGATATTCCAGGTTCACCTGATGGACGATGCCACTGCCCGGCGGCACGACGCGGAAGTTCTGGAAGGCCTGCTGCGCCCACCGCAAGAGAGCATAGCGCTCGCGGTTACGCTGATACTCCCACTCGACGTTTGTGCGGAAGGCCAGCGTAGAGCCAAACATATCTACCTGGACCGAATGGTCGATAACCAGATCGGCCGGCGCCAGTGGATTGATACGCTGTGGGTCCCCACCGAGGCGCGCCACTGCCGAGCGCATAGCGGCCAGGTCGACCACCGCAGGCACCCCGGTGAAGTCCTGTAGCAACACCCGGGCCGGCATAAAAGGAAACTCGCCCGGGCGGTTGCCCTGCGGGCTCCACTGCGCTAGGGCCAGCACGTCCTCCTCGGTGACCAGCCCGCGGCCGCAGTAGCGCAGGAGGTTCTCCAGGAGAATGCGCACGGTATAGGGGAGACGGTCCAGGTTGCCGATCCCATGGTCGGCCAAGGCCGAGAGACGGTAGTACGTATACGTCTCCTGACTGCTCGGAAGGGTCAGCGTAGCACGTGCACCGAAGGGATTGGGGGATGGCGTGCTTGTCATTACCACGATTGGTCTCCTTCTCGTGGGTTCGCCGAATAGCTCACGTGCCGCCGCAGTCCCTGCCCAAACGGCTCAGAGAAGCGAGCACGCCGTCGGCTGAGCGGCGGCACCGTGCTGTTGTGTATGGCTCTGCCAAGAGTATAGCAAAGAGAGTACGGTCGAGTGCTGTGACGCAGAGACCTCGGCGCGACCACTACCCGGACCAGGGCACCGGCAACGCTATCCAATCAAGAAGCCGATGCCTTCTCCAGCCTGCCGAGCACCATATCGAGCCGGCGTTGCATCTCACTCGGCGTGCCAGCCTCGGCGAGGCGAAGCACACGGTCTCGCAACGCCGGGTCTTCTGCATCGGCTGTCCGACGAAGCTCACCGGTCACAAGATCCCAGGAGAGTACAATGACCGGCCGATGATCGCTTTGCGCCGCCCACCTCTGAATAGTCTGCCGCGTGTGTATGAACCACGGATCGCTCGGGCAGCAGTATACGTGTGGCGGCACAACAACCAGCTCATGCTGGGTAAGATCCTTATTGAGTAAATAAGTAAATATTGAGTAAATAAGTAAATAATGTATAAATAATGTATACCTTGACGAATAGTACGCAACATATCCTCCGAGGAGGAATATCTCGGGAATAGAGAGGGCTAGGCACAGAGTGCATGGCAGCAGCGCACTGCCGGACCCGCACAGCTCACACTGTGCTGATAGAGCGGCCTAGCAGGGCCTCCAGCGGCTGGTGCGGCAGGTCAAATGCAGCTGCCACCCCGGGATGGACGATCACCCCATCATACGTGTTCACCCCGCGCGCAAGCTCTGGGATCTCGCGCACCGCGCGCTCGAAGCCTAGATTTGCCAGCCGAGCGACATACGGCAACGTAGCATTCGAGAGCGCATAGGTCGACGTGCGGGGCACCGCGCCCGGCATATTGGGCACCGCATAATGCAGCACATGACGCCACTGGTAGACTGGATCGCTGTGGCTGGTCGGCCGCGTCGTCTCGATGCAGCCGCCCTGATCCACGGCCACATCAATGACCACGCTGCCGGGCTTCATCGAGGCCACCATGTTACGCGTGACCAGGCGAGGCGCCCGCGCGCCGACCACCAGCACAGCGCCGATGACGACGTCTGCATGGTGCACCGACTCGGCAATGTTGCGCGGGTTGGACGCCAGCGTGGTCAGGTTCCCGTGCAGCACCTCGCTCAGATGCCGCAGCCGAGCGATGTCGCGATCGATGAGCGTCACATGGGCGCCCATGCCCAGGGCGACCTGCGCTGCCGCCGCACCGACCGTCCCGGCCCCGATGATGACGACGTCTGAGGGGCGTACGCCGGGCACGCCGCCGAGCAGCTTGCCCCGGCCTCCATTCGGCCGCTCCAAGTAGTGCGCGGCGACCTGCACTGCCATCCGTCCGGCGATCTCGCTCATCGGGATGAGCAGCGGGAGCGTATGGTTGTCCAGCTCGACGGTCTCATAACCAATGGCCGTGACGCGCCGGCGCAACAGCTCCTCGGTAAGCTCGCGCGAGGCAGCTAGATGGAGGTAGGTAAACAGGAGGTGGCCGGGCCGCAGGAGTTCGTACTCCTGCGGCAGCGGCTCTTTTACCTTGACAATAAGGTCGGCCTCCAGGAAGGCGGTGGCGTGGTCAACGAGCGTGGCTCCGGCGTGAACATACTCTTCGTCGGGGAAGCCGCTGCCCTCGCCTGCGCCTCGTTCGACCAGTACACGGTGACCCTGGCCGGTGAGCAGCTCAACGCCGCCGGGCGTGGCGGCGACACGGAACTCCTGGTCTTTGATCTCGCGCGGAATGCCAATAATCATTCGTCTCACCTGCTCCCTTGCAAACCGGACAGCCCCGTCCGAGGCCGGCGTCACTTCGCCGGGCAGGCTCTTGGTAAGCCCACTACTATGCTACCATGGCCGCTCAAAGGCTCCTACTATGTACTACCCATCTGCCACCGGTTTCTACCATACTCCCCGCGGAGGGGCGGCGCCGGATGCACCGGCAGCATCTAGCAGTATCTGGCAGAAAATGAGCAGCATTTGACCTGGCACGTGCAATTACACTATGGCAACGTGTGCCCGGTACGATGCTGTATTCCGCACAGGCTCCAGGGGATGAACTTAGGGAGGACTCGCCTATGCAGGCATACTCCGATGTAGCTGAGCAAGCGTATGACTTGATCGGCTTATTCCTCGCTGCCTCCAGCCTCTTGCACGATGCACGGTTGTTCGTGGAGCTGGCACAGCTCTTCGAGCGCCGCGGCTGGTCATCTATGGCAAAAGAGACCCTGCAGCGGGCAGCCGGCCGGTTGGTCTATGCCACTCTCCTCATCGACGCAGCAGCGGATTTGAATTGATGAGAGGAACGAAGGAGTAGTAGTCGAAAGGCAATGTTTCTTCCTATGTTCGACTGTCAAGACGTCAATCGTCTACATGTGCGTAGCGTTCGCCTGGTCTGCGGAGCCCTGCGCAGTAGCCCGGCGCAGCGCCTCCACCAGCCGCTCCGGCCTAACAAGTTCCGCCAGCGCCCGCAGCGCATTCGGCTCAGGCTCCCACAGCCAGGCCACCCGCACCCAGAACCCCTCCACCACCGCCGAACGGTAGATGCCCTGGGCATCCGGCAGCACTTGCTCGTACCGGCCCTCGGGCCCCAGCCGGTAAAAGAGGGCGTGCTGGTGTCCCGGCCGGTTGTCCAGCACCCAGTACTCCGGCACTCCGGCGGCCTCATACTCTGCGAACTTCTCCACCTGGTCCCGCTGCACACTCTCATCGGAGACCACCTCGATGATCAGGTCGGGAGGGCCGATCACCCGCTCGGGGGTGAGGCGATCGAGATGGGCGGTAGCCAGGAACATGAGGTCGGGCTGACGGGCCGGGCCCTCCGGCCGCAGCCGCAACTCAAACGGGGCTAGGCGCACGAGGCCGAGGCCGAAGAGCTCCACATAGAGGCCAAGCAGGCGGTCGAGGAACTCAACTAGACGCTGGTGCGCATCCTTCGGCGGCATCTGCACGATAACCTCGCCATCCACCCATTCCGCATGAACGTCCTCATCGGCCCACTGCAGGTACTCCTCGTAGGTCATGTGCAGAGGCGCTGGAGCCAGCGTCGGTTCCTCCGCGTGTGCCGGCTCTTCAGGAGACGGTTGCACAGTACTTACACGCTGCGTGCGGTCCTGAGGTTCGCTCGTGTGCACAGGGCTCCCCTCCACTATTCTGCCCACATTGTAGCATCCCGCCCAGTTCTTCCCCGGCCGGCCCCCGGTTACCCGCGGGTAACCGGGGGCCGGCCGGCATGGCCAGCGTTCCCCTAGCCGCGCAACGTCATCAGGTTGCCCGACTCGTAACGTCGCAGTCCCAGGCGGAAGACACTCACCGCCAGGGCCATGCTGCCGCAGGCAAAGCCCAGCAGCACAGCCAGCCCAGCCGGGACGAAGCGCCGCAGAAGCTCCACCGGTACATGGGCAGTGAACGCGGCCGGCAGGAGGGTAAAGAGCAGCAGCTTTGTCCAGCCGCGGAAGAGTGAGCCGGGGTAGAGGGAGAGCGTTACCAGCGTGTTCTGCGCCTGCGTGGCGGCCGTCTCAGCGTTACCGATGAAGAATGCCAGCGAGCCGGCCAGCACCTGAAAGGCCAGAAACACCGCCATGCTCGCTCCGACCAGCACACTATACAGCACGATCGTCGCCGGATCCAGCCGGCCCGCCAGCAGGAAGGCCGCCAGCCCAAAGGCCACGTCGCCCCAGCCCGGCAAGCTCATGCGGCTCACCAGCACATGCAGCAGGACATTCCTGGGCAGGGCCAGGTAGTAGTCAAGCTGGCCTTGCACAATCAGCGTGGCCAGGCGCGAGCCGTTTCCGAACAGCGTCACCGCCAGCCCGAAGGATGGGGCGACCACCGCCCAGAGCATCACCACGTCGCGTAGCTCCCAGCCGCGCACCGCCGGAAAGCGCTCGAAATAGAGCCACCAGAACACGAACATGATCGCATCGTTCAGCATCATCCCCACGCACTGGGTGATGAAGGAGGCACGATACTCCATCGCCGCGGCCAGGTTCACCCTGAGATACGCGCTCACAAAGGAGAGTGTCGACACTGCTCGTTTCCACAGTGCACCGCAGGACACCCGAGCCGGCATCTCCAGCTTATCCGCCATGGATGTTCACCTTTCTCACCGCGCGGGTGTACACCCGCGCCATCAGACAGCCGAGCGCCAGCAGCCAGATCACCTGTACCATGAGCAGCCAGGCCAGCGCCTCCCAGGAGAAGCTCACGAACAGCCGCGCCGGGGCGTAGGTCACCCCGGCGAAGGGCAGGAACCGCGCAATGGCGGCCAGCACCTGTGGGAACAGGTCAAGCGGCAGAAACAGACCACCCAGGCTGAACACCAGCTTCTGGTAGATCCAGAAGAAGGGCATGGTGTCCTCGAACCAGAAGGCGGCCAGGCCAATAGCCGTCTCTACGGCGAAGTTGAGGGTGAGGGCAAGCGCCAGCGCCACCAGGCCGGCAGCGGCGGACAGCGGTGTCACAGCCGGCGGGCCGCTCGCCGCAAGGGCGATGGTCGCGCCAACAGTGAAATTCAGTGGAAGGCGCAGCGCCGCCTCACCCCAGTAGCGGGCCAGATGGTACAGCACATAGTTGTATGGCCGCACGAGCGCCAGCGCCAGCTCTCCCGACTTCACCTCCTCGTCGATCTTCTGCGAGATGCGCGGCGCGCTGAGCACCACCGTCTCGGTCAAGACGAGGTACCAGATCAGGTCGCCGCGCGTAAGCCCGGCGATTAGCACGCCGCCGGTCTGCTCATAGGTGACCGTCCAGAGCTGCACGAACACAAACAGTACTAGGGCCATAAACGCGGCCGGCACCAGCATGTCCCGGGGGTACATTAAGCTGGAGAGCGCCGTCGCCGTCAGGACGGCGGTGTACTTGACAAGCTTTCGCATGGCGCTCCTCCATCCGCCTCTTTTGTTTCTGCCTCTTTTGCTTTCGGCGTTCCTAGCGATCCTGCAGCTTCTCTGGCTGGTTCCACGGTCGCGGCAGGCACTCCGTTTGCGTCGTTGCCACGCGCCGTGCCGCGGCCGGCGTAGATCGCTGCGATGATCTCCTCCAGCGGCGGGTCGGAGATCGTCACATCGGCGACGCGGCAGGTGGCGAGGATCCGCCCGACCACTACTTCGATCGACTGCCGCGCCGTCTCCACCTCGAGGGTGAGCACATAATCCTCCCGCCGAATGACTCGCACGCCGGGTAGCTCTGCCCCAATGGTATGCGCCGGTGTCTTATCCGCCGACTCCTCCAGCTTGAGTTCAATGACCTTGGTCGGTATGAAGCGGCGCTTAAGCGCCTCCATACTGTCATCGAAGATTACCGTGCCGTGGGAGATCACGATAACGCGGCGGCAAAGCTGCTCGATATCGCCGGCATCGTGCGAGGTCAGAAACACCGTTGTGCCTTCGGTCTCATTGAGCTCGCGTAGGTGGGCGCGGATGCGCTGCCGCGCCACCACGTCGAGGCCGATGGTTGGCTCGTCCAAGAACAGCACAGCGGGCCGGTGGAGCAGAGCGCCAACAAGCTCACAGCGCATCCGCTCGCCCAGGCTGAGCTTGCGCACCGGCGTGTGCAGGAACGCGGCGATGTCAAACCGCTCGATGAGTGCGGCGAGCCGACGGCGGTAGTCTGCCCGGTCAAGCTCATAGATCCGGGCTAGCAGCTCGAAGCTATCGATCGGCGGCAGGTGATACCAGAGCTGTGAGCGCTGGCCGAACACAGCGGCGATGCGGTAGACCAGCTCCTGGCGGCGCTCCCACGGCACCAGCCCCAGCACCCGGGCGGTGCCGCTGGTAGGATAAAGGATGCCGGTGAGCATCTTGATGGTGGTAGACTTGCCGGCGCCGTTTGGCCCGATGAACGCTACCATCTCTCCCGGCGCAATGGTGAAGTCGATGCCGCGCACCGCTTCAACGGTGCGATACGTTGGGCGGACGAGCGACCGTAGGCTCCCCAGTAAACCGGGCGGCTTCTCCTTGGCGCGGAACACTTTGCGCAACCCTTGCGCTTCCACCACAGGCGTCATTGCCCTACCTCCTTCTGCCTAAACCTTAGGCGCTGCACCCCTCCCGTTTTCGCTCCGTGTGTGAAAGATGCCTATCACCGTGAGCCCGAAATAGAAAAAAGCCACGGGCAGCGCTATGGCCTGCCCGTGGCTCTGGCTCCTGTGTCGGTGCTTGGGCCTGCACTCGGCGTCTAGGTCACCAGGTGCACTCCACCTCCCTTGCGCGAGCCAGCGAGCATGGCCATGCTGCCGCAGCAATAAGGCTGCGGAGCATCCACATGGACGAGAGGACCATGAATACCAGCTCGCGAGTCTGCGCAGGGTTCATAGCTGCAGTATAGCGGTTCTGTCTGGCTGGTGCAACCGTGTAATAACGTGTAATAACACAGGATAATAACGGCCAAGGGTCTGATTACTACGCTACTCTAGCGCGGCGTCAACGCTGATCTCGACGTTGCCGGCAAGCGCCTTGGACACCGGGCAGTTCTTGCCGGCCGTATTCGCCGCGTCCACGAAACCGGCGTTGTCGACCCCGGGAACCTGGCCGCGCACCGTCAGGCGCATGGTGGTGATCTTCAGCGCGCCCTCGACTCGGTCAATCGTGCACACAGCCGTGGTGCGTAGGCGCGTCGGCGGCGTGCCCCGCTGGTTGAGCGTGTTCGCCAAGGCCATGCTGAAGCAGGCCGCGTGGGCGGCAGCAAGGAGCTCCTCGGGGCTTGTCCTGCCGGCCGGCTCCTCGATGCGCGACGCCCAGGTAACCGGCAAGGGCCCGAAGGCACCGCTGCTGACACTGGTGATCGTACCGTGCCCTTGGGTCAGATTTCCTTCCCAGACGACTTCGGCGCGACGCTCTGCCATCGTTTTCCTCCTTCGGCGGATGGATCAGCATCTCTCGAGCGTACCGGCAAGGCACCGTACGGGCGCCGCGCTGCGACGGTCCACGGCGTTCCGGCTTCGTCTACACCCCAACCAGCGGGCCTGTACGGCACCGCCTACGCCACGCCGACCAGTATACCGCATGGGTCCCCTGGTGCGAACATGTGGTGGAGGTTTGTTTGCCGGCAGGAGGCTGCTATGATGGACGCCGGAGCGGGCTCTCATGCGCGCATGATACTGCCACACGCTGCGGAGGATGCAATGAGCACTGTGCTGGCCATCGTGGTCGACCCTGAGGCGGAGGGCCGGCTGGCGCTGCGCGAAGTGCCGGCGCCGGTGCCGGGGCGCGATGAGGCGATCGTGCGCCTGGCGGCCACCTCGCTGAACCCGGGTGAGCTCCGCCGTGTAGCGAGCGCCGCGCCCGGCTGGCGACCCGGCTGGGATATCGCCGGGTGGGTCGAGCAGCCAGCCGCGGACGGCTCCGGGCCACCGGCAGGCGCACGCGTGGTTGGCCTGCTGGAAGCGGGTGCCTGGGCCCAGCGCGTGGCTGTGCCAAGCCGGTCGCTAGCCGCGTTGCCAGACGCCGTATCATTTGCCCAGGCCGCAACGTTGCCGGTGGCAGGCCTGACGGCCCTGCGCGCGCTCAGGCGCGGGGGCCTGCTGCTGGGCCGGCGCGTCCTGATCACCGGGGCAAGTGGCGGCGTGGGCCACTTCGCCTGCCAGCTCGCCCGGCTCAGCGGAGCACATGTTGTGGCGGCCGTGCGCTCTGCTGAGCGAGCCGCAGCGGCGCGAGAGTCGGGCGCCCATGAGGTCATCGTTGGCGACCCTGCTGCGGCAACCCAGTTCGCCCCTTACGACCTTGTGCTAGAGTCCGTTGGAGGGCCGTGGCTTGCGGCTGCGCTGGGCATGCTGGCGCAGGACGGTATCTGTGTCTCGTTCGGCACCACCGCCTCGCCCGAGGTCACCTTTGATGCGCGGCGCTTCTATCTGACCGGCGGTGCCAGCCTGTATGGATTCATCCTGTTTTACGAAGTAGCTCGCCATCCGGCAGGAGGAGACCTTGCGCTTCTGGCCGGCATGGTCGCCGATGGTCGGCTACGGCCGCGCATTGATCTGGAGCTGCCTTGGACCGAGATCGCTTCGGCTGCCCGGCAGCTGGCCGAGCGCCGGGTAACGGGCAAGATTGTGCTCCATCTGCCGGCCTGAGCCAGGCAGCACCCCGGAGCACCGGATAGGTACGCCGGGCGCAGCGTTTCAGGCAGCGGCGGTCCCTCCCGCGCGCTCCCGAGCGTGCATGTACACCTCCAGTACACGGTCAGCAACGCGCTCCCAGGCAAACTCCTCCGCGCGGGCGCGCGCGTTGGCCTCCAGGCGCGCCCGGAAAGCGTCATCGCGGAGCAAGCGGAGCAAGGCGAGAGCGAGCGCGGCAGGATCGCGAGGCGGGACAAGCAAGCCCTCGACCTCATGGCGGACGACCTCACTGTACCCCGGAATAGCCGTCGCCACGACGGCTCGTCCCGATGCCATCGCCTCGAGCAGCACGATGCCAAAGCTTTCCCCGCCGGTTGAGGGGAAACAACACACTGTTGCCGTCGCGTAGCAGTGAGCCAGCTCGCTGCGCGAGAGCTGGCCCAGGAAGACGACGTCGCGCACGCCCAGGCTGGCCGCAACAGCTTGCCAGCGGTAGCGGTCAGAGGTGGAGTAAGCCCCGGCGACAAGGAGCCGGGCGCGCGGCTCGGCTTGCTTCAGGGCGCGAAACGCCCGCAGGAGGTAGCCGAACCCCTTGCGCGGTTCTAGCCGACCCACGAAGACAACTGTCGGTCGGCCATCGGCGTAATCCTCCAGCGGCGGTACATCCGGGCGGAAGTGATGCACATCTACGCCGTTCGGGATGATATGGTACTCGTCCGGAAAGTACCGAGCGACGTAGCCCCGGGCTGCCTGCGACACTGCAATGCGGGCGTGCAGCCGCCGGAAGAACGGCCGCAGCAGCGGCCGCCAGAATGCATAATAGCGGCTGCGCTCCCAGTAGGCATGGAAAGTGCCGACGTTCGCCGCGCGGGAATACCACAGTACCGCCAGCGGCAGCAGCGGAAGGAGCGGCTCATGCAGGTGCAAGAGGTCGAACGTCTCCTCTTCAAGAAGCGTTTGCACGCGGCGAAACACCCGCGGCGACAAGCTCACCCGCGCCCACGAGCCGTGTATCGGCACGCGCACAATACTTCCCACGCGATGCACTTGCACGCCGTCTTCCTGCACCAGTGCCTCCTCCAGCGCTGAGGAGGGAGCGATCACCCGCACATCATGGCCGCGGCGGACCAGCTCGCGCGCCAGATTGGCGATGTGCTCGGTTACCCCGCCGGGAAAGGGATAGTCGTACGGTGACACCAGGCCGATCTTCATCAGACTACTCCCTCTGCCCGTCCCCAGTGCAGACAATCCATTCTTTCTCTCCTGTTGCTCTTATTTGCTTGTTTCTTCCCTGCTTATCTTTTTACCTATTATTTTTTTAATTTATTTTTCTGACTATTTTTCTAATGGACCAGGCACCATACATTTATAGAGTACCGTAACGTTCCGGTCAACGTCGCCGCTGCGCTGCACCTATCGAGCAGTGGCGTGAATTCTTGCTCCGGCTGTATTGACTTCGCACACGCCAAGGGGGACAATGCAGCGTGGAGTATGCGACGGCCGGCGGAGAGGGGAGGAGTCTCTATGGCTGAGATACAGACGAGGGTTGTTGCATACCGGCTGCAGCCAGAGCAACTTACCAGTCCGTGCGATCCGGCACAGTTTGACTTCGAAACCACGGAGGGACTGCCGCCCCTGGAGACCACCATCGGCCAGCCGCGGGCGATAGAAAGCCTGGACTTCGGCCTCGCGGTGCGCACAGCGGGCTATAACCTGTACGTAGCCGGCCAGCCCGGCACAGGGCGGAATTCGACATTGCTGCAACGGCTGCGGGAGCGGGCCGCGGGCGAGCCGGTGCCACCCGACTGGTGCTATGTCTTCAACTTTAACGATCCTTACCGGCCGGTGGCGTTGTCGCTGCCGCCCGGCCAAGGCGCACGCCTGGCCCAAGCCATGCGCGGGCTGGTCGCCGCCTGCCGGCGAGAGATCCCGCGCGCATTCGAGGGAGAGCACTACGAGCAACGTCGCAACAGCATTCTGCAGCGATTTGAAGAGACCCGTCACCGCATGCTCCATGAGCTTGAGCAGTACGCCCGCGAGCGCGGCTTCGCCGTGGAACTCACCCCCGCCGGCATTCTGACCATGCCGCTGCAGGACGGGCGGCCGATGGCGCCCGAGCAATTTGCCGCACTACCGGACTTCGTACGCGCCGCCATCGAGGCGCGCGGCCAGGAGTTGCAGCAAGAGATCAACCGCACGGTGTCGCAGATCCGCCGTCTGGAGAAGCAGGCACTGGAAGCCCTGCGCGCCCTCGATCAAGAGATCGCACGGTTCGTGGTCCATCCCCTCGTCGAAGAGGTACGCGAACAATTCGATGGCCTCGAGCGCGTGCAGGCCTACCTAGACGCGGTCGAACAGGACCTCATCGAGCGGCACGATCTCTTCCTGCACCTCCAGCAGCACGCCGAGGCGCACGCTGCGCGCGGGATGCCGCTTGCGCTCTCGGAGGAAGACCTGTTCGCTCGCTATGAGGTCAACGTGGTGGTCGACCACACTGGAGCGCGCGGTGCTCCGGTCATCGTCGAGCACAATCCGACGTACTACAACCTCATCGGGCGGATCGACTATACCGCTCGCTTCGGCGGCATGGTCACCGACCATCGTTTCATCAAGGCCGGTGCCATCCTGCGCGCCAGTGGCGGCTATCTGGTCGTACAAGCGCGCGACCTGCTGGCCTCGCCCTTTGCCTGGGATGCACTCAAGCGCGCGCTGCGCACCCAGCAGGTGGCACTGGAGAACCTGGGCGAGCAATACACCCCTATTCCCACGGCCACACTTAAACCCGAACCCATCCCAGTGAACTTGAAGGTGGTGATCGTTGGCGACCGCCTCGTTTACCAGCTCCTCTACCTGCTCGACGAGGACTTCCAGAAGCTGTTCAAGGCGCGTGCTGACTTCGATACGGTGACGGACCGGACCCCGGAAGCTGAGCGCGCCTATGCCCTCTTCCTGGCCCATCAGAGCCGGGACCGTGGGCTGCTTCCCTTCGATCGCACGGCGGTAGCGCGCGTGGTAGAACATGGAGCACGTTTGGCCGGTCATCAGCGCAAGCTCTCCACGCGGTTCAACGAAATCGTCAATCTGGCCGCCGAATCCAGCCATTGGGCTCGCCAGGCCGGGCGCTTGGTCGTCACCGCGGAGGACGTGGAGCGAGCGATCGAGCATCGCATCTTCCGATCGAACCTGATTGAGGAGCGTCTGCAGGAGCTGATTCGCGACGGCACGCTGCTGATCCAGACCGAGGGCGCGGTGGTGGGGCAGGTGAACGGCCTGTCGGTGGTAGATCTGGGCGACTATGCCTTTGGCCATCCCAGCCGTATCACGGCCCGTGTTGCGCCGGGGAATGCCGGGGTGGTCAACATCGAGCGGGAGATCCGTCAGTCGGGTCCGGCGCACAGCAAGGGAGTGCTGATCCTGGCCGGCTATATCCTGGGACAATACGCCGCTGAGGCACCATTGACCTTGAGTGCCTCGCTGGGCTTTGAGCAGGTGTATGAGCTGGTAGACGGGGACAGTGCCTCCTCGGCAGAGCTCTACGCCTTGCTCTCCGCCCTAGCCGAGGTGCCGCTGCGGCAGGACCTGGCCGTGACCGGCTCGGTCAACCAGCTGGGCCAAGTGCAGGCGATCGGCGGCGTCAACGAGAAGATCGAAGGCTTCTTCGCCGTGTGCCGCATGCGCGGCCTGACCGGCACGCACGGGGTGATCATTCCCCGTGCAAATGTCCAGCATCTTATGTTACGCCGGGACGTGATTGAGGCCGTGCGACAGGGGCAGTTTCACATCTATGCCATTGACCACGTGGACCAGGGCCTGGAGCTCCTGACCGGCATGCCGGCCGGCCAGCGAGCGCCCGACGGGACGTACCCGGCAGATACGGTGCATGGCCGCGTGGCGGCACGGCTGCGCGCGTTTGCCAAGCGGATGGTCGAACTCCGTGCTCTAGCCACAGGCGACGGCCGCGAGACGGGCAGATCTTCCGCGGAGGCGTCCGGCGAGGGGGAGGGAGCCGGCTCGGCCGGTCTATTGTCGGAGCGAGCCGCCCGGGCCTGACCGATGTGCGCTACGCCGGCTTATGCTGTGGAAGCGCGGGCATACGTCCAGGCCAGCCGCACGGCGTCACGCACCTGGTCCCATGCCGTCTCTTCCGACGGCGACTCCGGCAGGTACCAGTGCTCCCGCAGGTCTGGCTCCACATCTTCAAACGAGCGGCCCTGGTACTCCGGCCGGTGGGCCATCTCCCACCCCCACCGCACGGCATCTTCGATCTCATCCCAGAACGGTCCGCCGGGCGGCGCGCCCCACTGCGCACGTAACTCTTCGCGCACGGCGTCAAAGCTTCGCTGCGATTGCATAGGCTACCTCCTGTGCTTCTCCAGCAGATAGTATGGGAGTGAACAGTGTGAAACGGACGGTGGGAAAAGGTCCTGGAATTCCGCACCGTTGTCCCTCTGTACAAATATAGCCCGGCGCGCGCCCGGCCAACGAACCAGGCAAGAGGAGCACATGACAACGATCCCCGGCCTAGCCGAACTACCGCGCCGCTAGGCCGGTGGCCGGCTGCGGGCAGGGATGAGGTAGCGCGCTTATGCCCGATGCAGGAGCATGCCCGATGCACAAGATGGCCTGGCCGCCTCGCCCGTTTGGCAAACGTGGGCTGCCGCGTCAGAATCACGTACGACAACAGCAGGATGCGGCACACTGTGGACTATCAGTGCAGCGTGGTGGCCGCGTCCCACAGGCCGGCTCTACGACGCTTACGTGAGCATACACCCCGTACAGTACAGGAACACGGTACAGGAGAAGAGGACCTATGCCACGCGATCCACGCCAGCTGCGCAGCCAGCGCCTGCGCGAGGTGAACTTCCAGGGCGACGCGCTGCGGTTGGGCATGAACTGGACCGAGGAAGACCTGGCGAAGCCCCAGGTGCTGATCGAGAGCGCCTGGGGAATGGGCCATCCCGGCACGTTCCACTTCCGGCCGCTCATTGAAGAGGTCTCAAACGGTGTCTACGAGGCCGGCGGCAAGCCAGCGGTCTTCACCGTCAGCGACATCTGCGACGGCGTGGCGCAGGCACATTCCGGCATGAGCTACTCACTCGTCTCGCGCGACATCATGGCCGCCATGGTGGAGATCCATGCGCTGGGCCATCCGCACGACGGCATGGTGCTCATCTCCGGTAACGATAAGTCGGTGCCGGCGCACCTGATGGCCATCGCCCGGTGTAACCTGCCGGCGATCCATCTGCCGGGCGGCACGCAGCTCAACGCCCCGAACTATATCACCTCAGATTACATGTGGTCCATGGGCGCGGCGGTCAAGCGCGGCGAGCTCTCCCCCGAAGAGCTCTTCCAGGCCCAGAAGACTGCTTGCCCCACGTGCGGCGCCTGCCAGTTCATGGGTAGCGCCAGCACGGGCCAGGTGATCTCTGAGGCGCTGGGTCTGGCCCTGCCTGGCTCGGCCCTTATCCCGGCGCCGCTGACCAAGCACTTGCGCTACGCCCGAGCCTGTGGCAAGCAGATTATCAGACTGATCGAGGAAGACCTCACCCCGCGGCGCATCCTCACCCGAGAAGCATTCGAGAACGCTATCATCCTCCATGCCGCCGTCGGCGGCTCCACGAACGCCCTGCTGCACCTGCCGGTGATCGCCCGTGAGGTCGGTGTCGAGATCACCATTGACGACTTCGACCGGATCCATCGCCGCGTGCCGGTGCTGGCGAACGCCAAGACCACGGGCAAGTACCCGGTCGAGTACCTGTGGTACGCCGGCGGCGTGCCGGCCGTGATGCTAGAGCTGCGGGACCTGCTCCATCTCGATGTCCTTACCGTCACCGGCAAGACGCTGGGCGAAAACCTGGAGGAGATTGAGAAGAGCGGCTTCTTCACTGAGACGCGCGGGTATCTCAACAACGTGAAGGTTTCTAAGGAAGAGATCATCCGTCCGCGCCACGATCCGTTCGGTCCCGAGGGCGGCGTGGCCGTGCTGCGCGGCAACCTGGCGCCGGGCGGCGCGGTGATCAAGCACTTCTCCGTCCCCAAGGAGATGCATGTGCACATCGGGCCGGCGCGCGTCTTCGACTTCGAGGACAGCGCCATCCAGGCGCTGCTCGAGCGCCGCGTGCAGCCGGGTGATGTGGTCGTCATCCGGTACGAAGGGCCCAAGGCCAACGGCATGCCGGAGATGTATTACGCCACCGCCATCATCGCAGCCGACCCGCGGCTCACCGCCAGTACAGCTATTGTCACCGACGGGCGCTACTCCGGAGCGGCCAAGGGACCGGCCGTCGGCCACGTTACTCCGGAGGCGCTCGATGGCGGGCCGATTGCCCTGGTCGAGGATGGCGACCTGATCGAGATCAACGTGCCGGAGCGCCGCCTGGCCATTGTGGGCATCAAGGGCCAGCGCTTATCTGAGGAGCGCGTAGCAGAGGTGCTGGCCGAACGTCGCGCTCGCTGGACGCCCCCGCGGCCGCGCCACGAGACAGGCATTCTGTCGCTCTATGCGCGGGTGGCCGGCAGCGCGGCACACGGGGCAGCAATGACCTAGGGTATCGTGTCGCGACAGCGGAAGATTGACGTTCCTGAAGAGCTCCGGCCTTTGCTGGAGCGACCGCCAGACTGGCCGGACGCCCAGGCCTGGCGCATCGTTGCTGCAGCCTGCCGCGCTCGAGGCTACGTCGCCTGGGCTGCGCAGGTGCGCGCGCCCGATGGCCGCGTGGAATGGCTCACCGGCCTGGCGCGCAGTCGGCCGCGCGTGGTGCAATCGGAGGCAGTCGAGGCCCTCATCGCCGCCCTGGAGCGCGTTCCCCCGAGCGAGCCGGTCGAGATTATCTCCCCGACCAGTCTCCGCTACCTGGTGCAGGGACGAGCTTTTGCCCCGAACACGCCGGAGCGCCGGCTCTACGAGCTCGCCCGCGGCAGACGTATCTGGGCTCGTTACGCCCTGGGCGAACTGGAGAAGCTGACCAACGCATGCCTGGCACGATCCTACACCGTGCTACAGCTGTTGCGCTTCCCCGGCGAGGCCGCTGTGCGACAGGAGCTTGCCGTCGACGGGGAGGCGCCGTATATCTTGTACGCCGACGGCGGCTGTGCTCGTGGTGTGGCGGTGGCGGCCTGGGTGCTCCGCCGCGATACGCTGTACCAGGAACGCTGCTGGACCCTTGACCTGCCGGCAGGTCGCGACTGTGTCCGGCTGGCCGAATTCGTTGCCGTCGCCGATGGGCTTCGGACACTGCCGCCGGGTGCCAGCGCCGTTGTGGTCACCGACCACGTTGATATCACCGACTTCGGTGTGCATGGTGAGCCATCGTTTGCCCCGAGCCCGCACGTCGCCACGGTGCTGGAAGAGGTGCGTGCGCTGATTGCAGCCCGACGGGTGCACTGGTACTGGGCGGAGCGCAGCGAAACAGAGGGACAGAGACGTTGCCAGGCGCTGATCGAGCGACGGCTGGCTGCCGCGCACGCGCTCGATCGCTTCCTGGCAGCCTGCCGGCAGCTCGGCCTGCGGCGGGTGTTTCTCCCGGACTTCGCGCGCTGGCTGGCGCCCCACGGGCCGTCGAGACGTGCCCGCCGCGCCTGGGACGGGGCGCGGGAGGAATGGGCAGCCACATTTGAGGCCACGGACAGCTTCTTGCAGGCTCGCGAGCCGGGCCCGCGGCTGGGCCTGCGCCAGATCGCCCTTGGCACCGGGGCAGCCCCAGACATTGTGGCTGCGTTCGAGCGGTCGCCCATCGCTCGCTGGTGCGCCAGCCTGGCACAGACCGTGCCACTGGGCGGTGCGGTTTGCGCCTACACCGGCCGCCTGCGTAGCGGGTTTCCGCTGGTCGTGCTGCTCTACCCGCCGGCTACCGCCATGCTCATTCAGCCGCGCCCGGGCGCCGAACTCTCCCACGCCCTAGACGCGGCGGCGACCATGCGCCCCGTGCAGCTCTAAGAGCAGACGGTTGCCGGCCGAGTGATCCTCAGGCTGCCTGCTCAGAAGCAGCCGGGTGTACGCTTCTCCACTGGCGACGAAATCCTGGAAGAGTCCTGATGCGCCGGGGCTGCGCCAGACGCTATGATAGCCCCGGCATCGTCCTGTCGCTGAGAGATTCGCTGTAGCGGGTTGTACCGGCTGGAGACCGGCATACTGATTGCCAGCCGGTTGTTTTCCGGAGGTTGAGATGTGCCGACATGATTGCGGTCACCCTTGGCGCGGCGTCACGGAGCGTTCCGTCGGTCTCGAGACAGGGGAGCGCTGGCGCCGAGTACCGCGGCGCGGCATAGGGCTGCTGGCCCTGGCGCTGGCTGGTGCTCTGGGAGCAGCCTGTACTGGCCAGCAATCCGGCCGGGCCCGGCCAGACGCTCCGTTGATCGCCGTGCCGCCACGCACCTCATGGCCGCCGCAGTTCCAGCAAGCCTCCCCCGAGGCACAGCAGGCGTACCGCTTCGCCGTAGCCCACCCCAAGGTGTTGCAATACATGCCCTGCTACTGCGGCTGTGGCAGCATCGGCCACACGTCCAACAAAGACTGCTACATCCGGGAGGTTCGCCCTGGCGGGACTGTCGTGCTCGATCCCCACGGGTTTGGCTGAAGCATCTGCATCGGCATCACGCGTGACGTGATGGCCCTCTATAGCCAGGGCCTGCCGCTGCGCCAGATCCGGGCCCTGGTCGATGAAAAATGGGGCAGGTACAATCTGCCGGCCACGAACACACCCCTGCCTGAGGAGTGAGAGGCAGGGTCTATACCGGATACTGCGCCAGCACAGCCGACTGGCCAGTGGTGCACCCCTGGAGGGTGGAGCCAGGATGGGCTTTACGCCGAACGCACGATGTCCTATGATTTCCCGGCCATGCAGCACTTGTACGATGTCATCGTCCTCGGTCTCGGCGGGATGGGGAGTGCCGCGGCCTATCACCTGGCGCAGCGCGGGGCATGTGTGCTCGGCCTGGACGCGCATCCGCGCGGGCACGCTCTGGGCTCCTCACACGGCAAAAGCCGCATCATCCGCCAGGCCTACTTTGAGGCGCCCGAGTACGTTCCGTTGTTGTTCCGGGCATATGTTCTCTGGAGGGAGCTTGAACAGGAGAGCGAACGCAGCCTGCTGCGCATCACAGGTGGTCTGAATGTGGGGCCGCCCGACGGTGAGCTGGTGGCCGGGGCACTCGCCAGCGCGCGGCGGCACGGCCTGCCGCACGAGTACCTGACCGCCGCCGAGGTCAACGCGCGCTTCCCCGGCTATCGGCTGCCCGATAGCCTCGCCGCGGTGTATGAGCCCCAGGCCGGCATTCTCGCCCCGGAGGAGTGCACTGCGGCGCACCTGGACCTGGCAGCGCGCCGCGGCGCCGAACTGCATCATAACGAGCCTGTGCGCCGCTGGGGCGTGGCCGGCCCAGACGTGCGTGTCGAGACGGATCAAGCTGTCTACACTGCCGCACGACTCGTCATCGCCCCGGGCCCTTGGGCCCTTGAGGTGCTGGCGGAGCTGGCGCTGCCGCTCGAGGTGCAACGGGTGGTAAACGTACATTTTGAGCCGGCCACGCCGGAGCTGTTCACGCCGGAGCGCTGTCCCGTGTACCTATGGGAGCTGCCAGAGGGCTTTTACTACGGCTTTCCAGCGCTGCCGGAGCAGGGCATCAAGTTCGGGCGCCACGACGTGAGCGAGCCGTGCACGCCGCAGACTATTCGCCGCGACGTCTCTCCGGCCGAGGTGGAAGCGCTGCAGAGTGTACTCAACCGCTACATGCCAGGCGCCGCTGCGGCGGTGAAGTGGACCCTCACCTGCATGTACACCAACACACCGGACCGCCACTTCGTCATCGACCGCCACCCGCGCCATGAGCAGGTCACCATCGCCTGCGGCTGCTCCGGCCACGCCTTCAAGTTCGCCAGCGTGATCGGCGAGATCCTGGCCGAGTTGGCGCTCGCTGGCGTGACACACCACTCCATTGGCTTCCTGACACTGCGGCGCTTCGCTGCCCCTGGGTAGCCACCGTCCGGTGGCGTTACCAGACGCGCTTGGCCGGGACGTTCAGCGGTGTGTTGACGAGGAGATCAACCAGCACAGGTCCATAGGCGATCACGACGAAGATTGCCGCCACCGCAAGCCATGGGCGCCAGCGGTCGAGTAGCGCCGACGACTGGTCAGGACCGGCTACTGCGGTAGCGAATTCGACCGGCGCCGCTGCCTGCGCCGGAGCACGGAGCGCCGTGAGCGCGATATTCAGCACGTAGATCACGCCGCTCACGAACATGATGACTCCGCCCACCGCTACAAGCGGCAGGATCTCTTTCCATTCCGGAAGGACATAGAGCGCCAGGCCGATCTGCGTCCGCCGCGGCATGTCCAGTAATCCCAACCGATGGAGAGCATTAGAGAAAATTGCCATCCCGACGAACCACAGCCAGGGTTGCACTTGAGCCAGTAACCGGCTCCACAGACGCCGACCGCTCAGCAGCGGCACTAGCCAGTAAGTAACCCCCATGTATGTCAGAGTCACCGCTGCCCCGACGGTCAGATGGAAGTGGCCCACCACCCAGGCCGTGTTGTGCACCGCCAGGTTGACCTCGTAAGACGCATTCACCAGTCCGCTGATCCCGCCGAACGCGAACAGGATCATCGCCAGGAGCTGGGCGACGACGGACGGGTCGCCCCAGGGCAGGCGCATGATCCAACCCAGACAGCCCGTGCCGCCACGGGCCCGTCCGGCATCTTCCAGCGAGGCTACAACGTTAAAGAACGTCAGCAGGCTAGGGAAGAACACTGCGAAGGTAACAAAGGCGTGCACCAGCTTCCAGTTCGGTGAAATCCCTGGGTCCGTAAACTGATGATGGAGCCCCACCGGTGTGGACAGCAGCAGGAACAGAATAAACGCGGTACGCGCCATGGGATCGCTGAAGAGGCGGCCACCGGCCTGGCGTGGCACAAGCGTATACCATGACACATACGCAGGCAGCAGCCAGAAGTAGACAATGGGGTGTCCAGTGAACCAGAAGAGTGTGCGCGCCAGCAGGGGATCGGTGGTGCCCAGCAGACCAAGCGACATAGGGATGGTAAGAAAGAGCATCTCCACAGCAACACCCAGGCTGGCGATCGTCCACATCACGAAGGTAACCAGGGCCATGAAGGCTGCCAGCGGGGTGCGCTCACCCGGATGCTCCGCCCGCCAGGCGCGATAGGTCAGCACCAGGTTGAGCGTTACGAGCCACGTCCCGACCACGACCAGCGTGAGGCCGATGTAGAAGGCTGGATGGGCGTTGAGCGGTGGGTAGAACGTGAACATCACCGTGGCATCGTTGGTGAGCAGCGGCCATGCCGCCAAGAGCAAGCCAACGACCATGACCCAGAACGCACCTAAGGAAAGACGCGAGCTAGCCAGCGGCCGGTTGTAGGCGCGGGTAGTGATGAATGTGAGAAACCCGCAGATGAAGAACGTTGTCCACACCAGGACGAGCAGGACGCCGTGGATGGTCAGCCCATGGTAATACGACCGGATCCATGGATAGATGTCGGCATAGACGCTCAGCCCGGCGTGATCGAGGGCCTGGAACAGGCCCATCAACCCTCCTACCGCCAGCGCAGCAATAGCGATGCCGAGGTACGCCCCAGAGAGGCGGTCCTCCTGCGCAAACATCTGCCTGCCCTCCCGGCCTCGATGCTCGGCTACAGGAACCGGACGCCGATCAGCCTTGGACAATCACCTTGCCGGACATCAGGTGATGGCCGGTGCCGCAGTACTCATGGCAGACGAACAGATACTCCCCGGGCCGGGTGAACCGCGCTGTGGCACGCGAAATCTGCCCCGGGATAATCATCATGTTCACATTCGTGCCATGAATGCGAAAGCCGTGGATGACATCCTGGCTGGAGGCAATGAACGTGACCTCAGATCCAACGGGTACGCGGATCTCATTGGGGGTGAACGACCATGTCTTGACAAGGATGACGGCCTGGTAACGTCCGGGCGCCACCTGGGTTATGCCGGGGGCATTAAATGGCGGCGTTTGCTCCAAGGTACGGGGATCGACGCGGCCGGCATGGCCGGGCACGTGGATGCCCATACCAAAGGCTGTGACCAGCAGGGCGACCAACATACCGGTCGGAATAGCAATACTCGGGAGGATCCAGGCGAGCTCGAAGAGCACATGCGAACGGTTCATCGGTTATGCCCGCCTCCAGAGCAGGAGATAAACGTTGGCCCACAACACAACCAGTACCGACAAGTACAGGATGAGAAGGATAAACGTACCGCGCGGTGGTCCATGATCCTGGAGCTCTGAGGGATGCTCGTCCATAAGCCGCTCCCCGCATGTACAGCTTCTCCCCCTGTACCATCTCCTCAACGTTGGCGGGCGCAACCACTATAACACCCTGCCCGTGGCCTGTCAATCGCCGACCCGGCTCGACCATATGAACAATATAAGGCTGCGTCGGCCGCGCCCCACGCACTCTCCGCGGTCCATCCATACGATCACGCAGGTCAGCCCATACGATCACGCAGGTCAGCGCTGCGTACCCGCCCATGAGATATCCGATCATGCATCACCGGGAGGTTGCGCGCACAGCACAGCCAACAGTCCCCTTGCAAGGGGACTGTTGGCTGTCTCAAGTCTGCTTGGAACTGCCGAAGATAGTAACAGAAACGCCGCAGGGCGCTGCGGGGTGGTACCAGGCGACCATCCAGGCAGCAGGCCGGCGGGTACGATCATCACTACGGGGCCGGAAAGGACTCCGGCTTCCGTCAGCGGCAGAGGAGGCCAGACGTATGGGTGTTCGGATCAATACCAATATCGATGCGCTGAATGCGCAGCGCAACCTGTTGATGACCGGCTTGCAGCTCTCCAAGTCGATTGAGAAGCTCTCCAGCGGCCTGCGCATCAACCGCGCCGGCGACGACGCCGCCGGGCTGGCGGTGAGCGAGAAGCTGCGGGCGCAGGTCCGTGGTCTGAACCAGGCCATGCGCAACGCGCAGGATGGCATCTCACTGATCCAGACCGCTGAGGGTGCACTTAACGAGACCCACAGCATCCTGCAGCGCATGCGCGAGCTGGCAGTCCAGGCAGCGAACGACGCCACGCTCTCCGCCGACGACAAGGCGGCCATCGATAAGGAGATGGACGAGCTGGTGGCAGAGATCGATAAGATTGCCGAGCGCACGGAGTTCAACGGCACCAAGCTGCTGAATGGCACCTTTACCAATAAGACCCTTCAGGTGGGTGCCAACGCCAGCCAGACGCTGTCGGTGACCATCAGCTCAGCGGCGGCGTCCGCGCTGGGCACGGCCAGCAGCTCGCTGAACAACGTGGATGTGACCACCGACCCGACGGCGGCGATCACCATCATCGACGCGGCGATCGTCGATGTGAACAACATTCGCGCCGATCTGGGTGCCAAGCAGAACCGGCTGGAGCACACCATCGCCAATCTGGGAGTAGCCGCGGAGAACCTGGCTGCCTCAGAGAGCCGCATCAGAGATGTCGATATGGCCGCCGAGATGGTTGCTTTCACCAGATCGCAGATCTTACAGCAGGCCGGCACAGCCATTCTGGCACAGGCGAACCAGACGCCACAGAGTGTCTTGGCGTTGCTCAGGTAGCAGTCCGGTACCGGCAGCCATCTACGACATCCGGCGTGGTCCGGTCTAAGCACACCGAGCGGGGCACAGCGCTGTGCCCCGCTCGATTTTTTTTGCTCACATGGTGCGCCGGGCGTCTGCGCCGGCGCACACACAGGTATCGACCGCTCAGGTAGATGAGGTCCCGGCAGCGGCCACCGGCTGCCGGCTGCGGAAGCGGGCGATCACTTCAGTGTACACGTCCTCCCACAGGCGGGCACGATGGGAGATGGCATACCCCTCAGCTTTGGCCCGGCCGGCCTCGCCCATCTGCCGGCGCAGGTCCGGCGAGGACAGCAGGCGCTCCAAGGCAGGGCGCCACTCACCCGGGCCGGCGAGGATGACCTCCTGCCCATCGCCAGCATACTGCACATACGAGGCTGTGGGAGAGGCCACTACCGGCTTACGACAGAGGCCGGCTTCCATCAATCGGATGGCGCTCTTGGCGTTGTTGAATCGCCCGGGCAGCAGCGGCGCCAGTACGACGTCGAACTGCGCCACCATGCGGGCGTACTCCGGCTGTGGCACCGGCGGCAGGAAGATCTTCTGCTGTTCCGGCAGGCGAGTGAATAGCGGCAGGATGCGCGGCGCCGCCCCGATTACCAGCCGCGTCTCGGGATGGGCTAGAAAGAAACCGGTCAGTTCGTCAACCAGCGGGCGGAAGTCCTGCGAATGGGTATCAGAGCCGGCGAAGCCGAACCACACGCCGTCGTGTGGATCAGGCTCCGGTGGGTGCTGCCACAGGGCATTGGTATCATCCCAGCAGTTCTCGAGAATGTAGACGTGCCGGTTCCAGGGCGCACACTCCTGTGCCAGGCTCGTGGTGGTCACGGTAACGGCGTCGGCGGCACGGCAGCAGGCCTCTAGCGCCTCCGGCCAGCCACCTTCCTCAAAGAAGCGGTAACAGGGATGCTCCGGCGGGACTACCCCGTGGGCGAAGAGGTCGTCTACCTCAACAATCACCGGAATCCCGTTCTCGTGGCACAACTCTAGGACGTTCAGGCAGGCCATCTGGTTAGGACGGTGCAACACCACCAGGTCGGGCTCGTGCTCCGGCAGCTCACCGAAGTTGATCGCCTCGGTGGTATGGCCGAGCATGCGCAGTCCCTTCGCCGGTGTGTTCACGCGCCAGGTCGTATGCCACCCCTCCACGAAGTCGCACATGTAGCAGATATGCATGTTCTCGTTCCCCTCTGCTCGCGAACATCCGGCCTTATAGCCATCAGGCTGCCGGTGACTCGCCGGCCGGAGCGGCCTGGTCGACCGATACAGGAGGTCTGGTTACGACGTACCCCGTCTGTGAGGCGTTGCGGTCTTTAAGAAAGGGATACGTTGCCAGATCGATGGGCTCGATCAGCGCGTCCGGCAGGCATGCCTGTAAGAGCTCACGCAAGGACGCCGCCGTGTATGTGCGCCGCGGCCGATCCTCAGGCGCGGTCTGTGGTTGCTTCATCCCGCGCAACGACCGCGCGGGAGGCTCTGCCGCGCGCGGCACGCCGGCATCGGTGACGACCACACCAAGCCGCCCACCAGGCTTCAGCAGGCTGTACCAGTAGGCCAGCGCGGCGCGGTCATCGTCCAGATACGGCAGCAGGTGGCCCGCATAGATGTAGTCTGCCGTGCCGGGCAGGCAGAAGAACAGGTTGCAGGCGTCCACCCTGTAGTTCAGTTCAGGTGCGCTGCGGATATCCACGTTGATGAAGCCGGGGAGCGGATGGTCGCCGCTGCCGACGTTGATATAGACAACCTTCGGGGCACGGGGACGGCCGACCAGACCGCGCAGGCCGCGCGGCCGGCCGCCCTGACCGAGCATGCTCAGCGGCAGGTCATGGCACCACTTCTCCTGGAAATACACCTGGGATTGGAGCTCACGCCGGATCCAATCGGGATCGCGCCGCCGCTGGCTGAGCGTCGTGCCTTCGTCATGCACGCCCCAGAATTCCGGCAGCAGGGCAACGTGATAGCCGGTGCCGCGGTACTGCAGACAGAGGTCAACGTCCTCGTAGCAGTACCAGTAGGCCTCATCGCAGCGTAGCGCGGTCTTGCGCAAAATCCAGCACGCGCTGCTGGCAGCCGGCACAGCGATCGGATAGTTCACCACGGCGTAACGACCGCGGCCGATGTGTACCGGATAGCGATTGTGCCGGTGCAGGTTGATGCCGACGTGCTGGACGCGGCCGTCGCGGTACAGCAACCTGGCGCCGATGATGCCGATATGCGGCGCCTGGGCCAGGTACTCGACGGCCGGCTGCGGATCGCACATCAGGTATACGTCGTTATGCAGGCACAGCACATACGCATGCCGGGCAGCCTCCAGGCCGCGGTTCAGCGCAGCGGCGTAGGAGAGCATCTCGGGGAGCCGTAGAACCTCAACCTCGTAGTCGGCGTACACACCGGTCAGATCAACGGTCGAGCCGTTGTCCACTACAATGAGCTGCGCCGGCCTAGCGTGCCGGCGCAGGGCCTCAAGCGTGCGCCGCAGCGCGGCCGGTGCGTTGTAGCCGACTACCACGACGGAATAGGGCGTCGAAGACATCGAGCCACCTGACGATGTTTTTGGTGATGGCGTACTGTTCCGCTCTTCGGCGGTTGGCCTCGCCCATGCGCCGACGCAGCTCTGCATCGCGCACCAGCAGTTCCAGGAAGCGCACCCACTCGCGCGGGCGCTCGGCAAAGAAGCCGTTGACCCCGTGCTCGACGTACTCCAGGTACGGCCCGACGGGGCTTGCTACCACTGGTGCGCGCACCAAACCGGCCTCCATACAGCGGATCGGCGACTTGGCACGGGTAAACACGTTATCTACTAGCGGCGCAACGACGACATCCAGATAGCTCAGGAGCAAGGGATACGTCGGGAACGGCACCAGCCCCAGGTGTAGGAAGTTTTCCGGCGGCACCTGCATATCCTCAAGATACAGGTGCGCGCCGGCCTCGACGACAATGACCTCCGGACAGCGCTGCACCAGCTCTTCCAGCGCGTCTTTGAGCATGCGCAGATTGTTCCGGTGGGAGACGCCGCCCGCAAACCCGACGTAGACCCGCCCTTCCTGCCGCGGCGGGCGAGGTGCATCCCACAGGGGATTGGAGTCGTCATAACAGTTCGGCAGGACATAGACATGCGGGTTCAGGGCGCGGTACTCGCGGGCGATCGCCTCTGTCGGAACCGTCACTGCGTCCGCCTCACGCACGCAGGACAAGAAGAATTTCATGGCGTCGTTGCGTGGCACCGGCTGCGCTGCCGCCTCCGCCTCGCTCAGCACGCCGGCGCTCACCAGCGCTTGGCGGTGCCATTCGAAATACTTGGGGTTCCAGGTCACATAGGCGGGGTTGTCCACCTGGATACTGCCCGGGCGGATCAGATCGTCTACATCGACGATGGTGCGCACGCCGGCAGCTCGGCATTCGCGGATCACCTGGAGCATCTGGGCGGTGTGCGGCCGCTCCAAGATCAGGATGTCCGCGGTGAGGTCTTGCGGCGGCGCGTTGATGTTTCCCTCTTCGCAGACACAGCCCAAGGCGCGCAGACAGCGCAGGGGGATTTCGATCCGCCAGTAGGAGGCATTGTCATCCTGGTCATGCAGGGCAAAGATCTTCACAGCTCTCTCACCGTATCCGGCGCGCTTGGCCTTCGTGCCGAAGGTCCCGGCAATGTCGGGCGCAGTATATGCCCTATTCAGCGGTCTTCAATAGGGTACGGGGTACTTGGTATCCCGGCCGTTTGGCCTTGTCTGAAGTACCCGCACGTACCTCGCCGCAGGTTAAGCCGGTGGCTTAACGGCGCGCACGCAGATTTGCCAGGGCACGTCGGCGACCCAGTAGGGGCAATCATCCACGCGCTCCAGCTCTTGGAAGCCGGCCAGCGTGAGCAGCAGGGAGAGCAGGTAGGGTGAGAAAGCATGGCGATGCCGTTGCTCAGGCACGTCATCCAGCCCAAACATCGCCTGGTAGACTGAGATGACAGGATCAGTCCAACGGCGGTAATGCGTGGCCACGTACTCGAAGTCCGGTACAGTGACCCAGAGCACCCCGCCGGGTGCGAGTAGAGCGTGCCAATGGCACAGGGCACGGAGTGGATAGTCGAGATGCTCCAGCACGTGACCGGCATAGAGCTCGGCGACGGAGTTCTCGGGGAACGGCAGCGCCTCGGCTCGGGCGACAACGGTCACTCCGGGGAGTGCCCGCACGTCAACGTTGACCCATCCGGCCAGCGGATACTCCCCACAGCCTACATTCAACCGGATCATCGATCACATCTCCCCTTGTTTTTTGTTTATTTTTCTCATAGAGGCTGGTCTGAAACTAACTTCTATTGCGTTCACATGGGAATCCGTAACTATCTGGTCGGTTTGTAAACTCGCTTCTTCCGCTACTCCTCTCCTACGCATTCCCGCTGCCGGGGCAAGGCTGGAACCTGCTCCGGCAGCATACACCCTGCTTCCCTTTGAGCATTCCAGCGGCAGACAGGAGTGCGCTTCTTGCTCATTAAGCCATACCCTGGGACAAAACCCCTCCCGCTAGGTAAAATGGCAGAGGCCCACCTGGGGTATTTCGGACCATACGCCTTCCGGGAACAGGCATCGATGTTCGAGTAGGGCGATGCAAGCGAGTAGCGCGATGAGCCCACAGCCACGAGCGGCGTTCTCCACCCGCGCATACCAGCCGGAAGACGAGGCCGCGGTGATCGACCTCTGGAACCGGTGCCTCGTGCGTGACACCGTTACGCCGCAGGTGTTCCGGCGCAAGGTACTGCTCGACCCACACTTTGACCCGGCCGGCTTTCGGCTGGCCTGGCATGACGCGGAGCTGATCGGCGGCTGTCTCGCCATGGGCCGCGCCGGGCTGGGCGGCACAACCGGCTGGCTGCGCATGATCTTCGTGCACCCGGCATGGCGCCGCCGCGGCGTGGGCTCCCGGCTGCTGGGCGAGGCGCTCGAATACCTGCGCCGCGCCGGCAAGACGCAGGTGCAGGTCGCAGCGGGACCGAACTACTTCATCCCCGGCGTTGATCTGCACGCCTACGCTGCCGCGGTGCCCTTCTTCGAGGCCTATGGCTTTGTGCGCGGCAGCGAGAGCATCAGCATGGATGCCTCGCTGGTGCAGTACGAGATTCCTGCCGAGGCGCTCCAGACCGAGGCGCGACTGCGCTCCGAAGGGATCATCGTCAAGCTCCTTGAGCCGGGCGAGATCCTGCCGCTGCTCGAGTTCCTGGAGCGTGCCTTCCCCCACTGGGTCGAACCGGCGCGTGAACTGCTGGTGTGGTGCACCCATGGCTGGGCCGACTATGACCAGTTCCTGATCGCTCGGGCGAGCGACGGGCGTGTCGTGGGCTACTGCCAGTACGACGGGGAACACTTCGGCCCCTTCGGCGTGGACCCGGCCATGCAGGGGCGCGGTATCGGCACTGTGCTGTTAGCGCGCTGCCTGGAGCGCATGCGCGCCCGCGGCTATCACTCAGCCTGGTTCATGTGGACCGGCGAACGAGCGGCGCGTCTTTATCGCCGCTTCGGCTTCGTCGAGACGCGGCGGTATGTCTCAATGCGGAGGACCTTATGAGCGAGCGCGTTTCCGCCACGCAGCACCTTATGGTCTTTGGCGCGCACCCGGTGGACCCGGAGATCACCTGCGGGCCGGTAATCGCCAAATACACCCGCGCCGGCCACCGCGCCACGATCGTGTATCTGACCCTGGGCGAGGCCGGCAACCCGCACATGCCGCCGGAGCAATACAAAGAACAGAAGCGCCGCGAGGTGGCCGAGGCCGCGGCAGTGCTCGGCGCCGAGTATGTGGTGCTGCCATACCCCGACAGTGACCTGCCCCTGAACCGGGAGGCGCGTCTGGCCATCTGTGACCTCCTGCGCGAGCGCCGGCCGGACATTGTTATCACCCACTGGTCGCACTCGCTTAGCGGCGATCACACCGCAGCGTATCACCTCGTGCTGGACGGTGTCCGCCTGGCGGCCTCACCACGCATCCAGCGCGCGCTGCCCCCTTACCAGGTGCCACACCTCTACGTGGCGGAGAACTGGGAGGACCCGTTCGGCTTCCAGCCCGAGGTCTACATCGATGTGACAGATACCTACGAGATCTGGCTGGAGGCGGCGCAGAAGCATGAGCTCGTGCGCGGCGGTATCTTGCCCTTCCCATATTTGGAGTATTACACCGCCCTGGCGCGGGTGCGCGGCGCTGAAGTGGGTGTACGTTACGCGAAGGCATTCATGCGTGTGCGCGAGCGCCGCGAGCGATACGACTACTTCCCGGTGTAACGGCCGCCTCGGCGCGCCGGAGATCTACCTGGTCGACCGCCCCTCAGCAGCCGTCGGCAAGCCACAGCGCTTAGATACTGCTCTTGCGTCGGGCTCGTCCAGCCGGTACCCTGGGAGAAGCCGGCACACTGACGACCGGCCGACACGGGACGCACAGGGAGGGAAACAGGCACGATGGCCTACTTGCTGGGCATCGATGTTGGCACGACCGGCACGCGCGCCGTCGTCGTTGCGGAGGACGGCACGATCGCGGGGGTTGGGACGTCAGAGTATCCCTTGCTGACACCACAGCCGAAGTGGGCTGAGCAGCACCCCCAGGATTGGTGGAGTGCTACGTGCGCGGCTGTGCAGGCTGCGCTCGCGGCCGCGGGGATTACCGGAGGAGACGTGCAGGGCGTGGGCCTCTCTGGGCAGATGCATGGCCTGGTGCTGCTGGATGCCCAGGGAGAGGTGCTCCGTCCGGCTATCCTCTGGTGTGACCAGCGCACCACAGAGGAGTGCGTCTGGATCACCGAAACCGTCGGCGCGCAGCGGTTGATCGAACTCACCTGTAATCCGGCTCTGGAGGGCTTCACCGCGCCGAAGCTTATCTGGGTGCGACGCCATGAGCCACACCTTCTGGAGCGCACCGCAAAGGTGCTGTTGCCGAAGGACTACGTGCGCTGGCGGCTGACCGGCGAGTTCGCAACCGAGGTGTCCGATGCCTCTGGGACGCTGCTGCTGGATGTGCGCAACCGTCGCTGGTCTGACGAGATGCTCCGCCTGCTCGATATCCCACGTTCATGGCTGCCGGACGTATACGAATCACCGGTCGTGAGTGGACGGATCACCGAGGCCGCTGCCCGCGCCACCGGCCTGCGCGCCGGCACGCCGGTTGTCGGTGGGGGCGGCGACCAGGCTGCCGGAGGTGTGGGCAACGGGGTGGTGCGTCCCGGCATCGTCTCCTCCACAATCGGCACATCGGGCGTAGTCTTCGCCTTTGCCGACGAGGTACGGCTTGACCCACGCGGTCGCGTGCACACCTTCTGCCACGCCGTGCCGGGCAAATGGCACGTGATGGGGGTGACACAAGGCGCCGGGCTCTCGCTGCGCTGGTTTCGCGATAACTTCGGTGAAATCGAGATGGAGGCCGGGGATCTGACCGGGATCGATCCGTACACGCTCCTTGTGCGCGAGGCGGAGCGTGCGCCGGCAGGTAGTGAAGGCTTGCTGTGGCTGCCGTATCTCATGGGCGAGCGCACGCCACACCTCGATGCCAATGCCAAAGGCGTGCTCTTCGGCCTCACGGCCCGCCACACCCGCTTTCACGTCATCCGCGCCATCCTGGAGGGCGTCGCCTTTAGCCTGCGTGATTCGTTCGAGATCCTACGTGAGATGGGCGTGCCAATTGCACAAGTGCGCGCTTCCGGCGGCGGCGGGCGCGCCGAGCTGTGGCGCCAGATCCAGGCCGATGTGTTCGGCACACCAATGGTGACCATCAATGCAACCGAAGGGCCCGCGTTCGGAGTAGCGCTTCTCGCCGGGGTCGGCACAGGGGTGTGGGAGTCGGTTGAGGAGGCGTGCGACGCTACGATCCGTGTCACCTCCGAAGCGCAGCCCGATCCGGCGAACACAGCCCTGTACGACCGGCTGTACCAGATCTATCGCAAGCTGTATCCGGCGCTCAAGCCAAGTTTCGATGCCGTGACTGCAGTGATCGCTCCGTGAAATGATCTCTAGAGGGTAGTTTCTCCAGTAGCCGGCACAAGTCGGTAGCCGGCACAAGTCGGTAGCTGCACGAGATCGAAGCTGGAAACGAAGCGCCTCGATCCGCCCCAGCTCCGGCAGGACACCGACGTTGGCTGGATGGTGGGAGATCCAGCGGGGCGCCCGTGCTCCAGGCTCGCCTCATCGTGCGGGGCGCCCCACCGACCCAGGTGGTGTCCTGGGGCTCATCTGGTGTCCTGGCTCATCTGGTGTCCTGGCTCATGCGAAGGATCTGGGCGCCAAGCGCGTTGCCCTGCACCTGCAGCTGCGCCAGGGCGACCTCCAGACGAGCGAACTTGCGCTCGAGCTGTTCACGCTTGCGCTCTAGGCGTTCCTCCATTTGCTGGATCGTCCTGTCTAGACGCTGGATACGCCGGTTCTCTTCGCTCTCGCGACTTGCCAGCACCCCTGACGCAGCGGTCAGGTTTCTAATAAAGTCCAGCAGCGGGTGCAGGACGCCGCGCTCACTTACGGTCACGGTAATCGTCTGTGTGCCGGCTTCCAACGTCGGCTTTGCAGTGAGGGTAATTCCAGGAATAAGGGTCGTGTTCGACTGGCCCGCGGCAATGGTGCCGGTCACCGCTGTTTCCGGTGCGCCTCCATCTGGAGTGAACACCGCAGAGAGGTTCCCACCGGCATCGGACGTAATCGTGTAGGTGCCGGCGCGATGGTCCCGCGTTGGAACACCGCTGATACGATCAATCGATCCCGTCGTGCCGCTCAAGGTGGCCGTGGCGGTATAGGCATTGAACAGGTTGGCCACAGCATCCGGATTTTCCTGCAGCTTCGCACGCAGCTTTGCCTCGTCCAGGATAAGCCGGTTCGTGGAGCCGACTGCGCTGCCGACGGCGCCGGTAGAGATACCGATGTCAGCCAGTGACTGCAGCGTGCCTGTGAGGCCGGTCGCCCGATCAGCAACGAGCCGGCGCAGGGTACGCTCCATCTGCTGGATGAGGCTATCCCCAAGGAGGATGCCGCCGGTCTTCGTTGTCTGGTCGTACGAACTATTCTGCTGGATCAGGTCCAGGACTTCATTGAACCGGTCTACGAACTCGCGGACATGCTTGACCGTGGTGTCGGTATCCTGGCCGATGGTGACGGTCACGGGCGTTGCGCTCACGCTTTTGAGCTCAAGCGTGACGCCCGGCAACACGCCGGTGATGGTGTTGCTGGCGCTGGTGAGCTCGTTGCCGCCGTTGACGCCGCTGATTGTATAGCGCGCCTGCTGGCCCAGAGTCTGCGACGCGCCGAGCAGTCCCATCGCCGCCAGGAAGTTGCCGGTCACGTCCTCAAGGGTAATCTGCGTTCCACCGGTGCGCTTGCTGGTAAGCTGCACCCGGTCTGTGACCGGATCGTACGTGGCGGTCACGCCTGCGCTGGAGCTCGTAATGCGGTTGAGCACGGTAGCCAGGGTATCGGTGCCCTTGTACGTGATCTCGACCCCATTAATCTTGAACTTGCCCTCACCCGTCGCCGGGTCAACGGTGACGGCTGTGGCAAGGCGCGCCTTGCTATTGTCGTTCAGCGGTTGGTTCGTGGCCGCGCCGCCCATGCCCCAGGCACTGACCACGGTATTCCCATTCACCTGAGCATCGAGCAACCCGGCGGCTGCCAGGAAGTTGCTGGTATCGGCGCCGCTGCCCAGCCGGATGGTCACGCCGCTCGGCGCAGTGAGCCGCAGCAGGTTCGGCCTGCCGTCAGCATCATTTTCAAGAGTGGCTGTGATGCCCAGTCCCGAGTTGTTGATCTTGCCCAGGATACTGTTGGAGCTGGCATTGTCGACACCATCACTCAAGACGGTGTTGGCATCGATGGTGATCGTGGCGCTGGATTGCGTGGTGCCGTCAGAGGTGTAGAGGGTAAATGTCCCAGTTGTGGGAGTGGTCCGGAACCCAGCGCTGGCAAGTGGTGCATTTGCTGTGACCGCCATGCCGATCGGGCTGGTCGAGCGCACCGTCGTAGCCGTAGCAAGCTGCAGCACCGTGACCTGGTACGTGCCGTTCGCAGCATCCGGTCCGGCAGAGCCGCTGACAACCGTGGTGCCCGGGGGATTCGCTGCGGAGAAGGACTTCGCGTTCACTGCGCTGCGCAGGATCAGCGTGTCGAGTGCACTTTGTAACTTGCGCAGCGCGTTGTTCAGGTCCTGGAATGCTTTGACCCGCTTGTTTGCGGCGTCCTTCTGCTGGGCGATCCGGTCGATGGGGCGCCGTTCGATAGCGATGAGCTGGTTGATGATATCGCTAGTGCGCAGGCCCGAGGTCAGGCCATCCACAGCGAATAGACTGGACATTGCGCCGTCTCCTCATGTCGTACCGTATTCGGGCGCCTACTTCGTTGCTTCTAGCAGCAGGCCCTGGTAGCGCTGCAGTTCTTCGGCAAGCCGTAGGAGTTCATCCGGGGGGATCGCTGCGAGCACCTCGCCGGTGTGGGCGTTGATGATCTTGATCTGCAGACGGTTAGTCTTGTCATCCACCACGAAGCGGGCGTATGTCTCCGCAGCAAGCCGGCGGCCGCCATTTCCCCCATCGGGCCGCTCCCCGGTCGTAGCGTGCTCATCGCGGCGCTCTGACGCCTGGCCGGCACTGGCAAGCTGGGGAGTGCCCGGGGGTCCTTGGAGGCTCTGCGCGACCTGCTGGACGCGCGCTGCCGGTTCCGTGGGATAAACAGGAGGCGCCGCGCCGCCGATCCCATCTATCCGCAATGCCATGCGCTTCACTCCTGGCCGAATAGGGACTTGTGAGACCTTTGCTCTCTAGTCCTATCTTCGACAGCGCGCTGGAGAACTTTAGGTTGTTGGCGGTGCCTCGGGCGGCACGTGGACGGTGGTCTCGTGCGTATAGGTCACCAGGCCCGGCGCAGCCCCCTTCACCGGCCGAACGTAGCGGCGCAGGGTATAGTCGACTGCCACGCTGGCTGCGGCGTGGCTTTGCGAGTAGAAAGCGGCAAGAGAAGCCGCACGCCGGATGACGTGCTCCGGCACGCTGCGGCCTGCTGTACGCAGGATAATGTGGGCGCCGGGCACGCCGCGCGCATGGAGCCACAGGTCGTGGGGCGCTGCCAGGTCAAAGGTGACCGTATGGTTCTGGCGTGCGCTACGTCCGACGAGCACCTCATAGCCATCGATGATAAGCCGGCGTGGAGGGAGCGCCTGTGACCGGCCGGCAGGCCGCTTTCTGGCGCCGGGAGCCTGGAGCACCCCGCGCTCGACCAGGTCGGCTTCGAGTTCGGCCAGCTCCGCCGGAGTGGTTGCGAAATCAAGCAGCACCTGCTGCTCGCGCAAATAGGCCAGCTCATGTGCCGCGGCCTCGATCATGGCCGGTACATCGGCCACAGCCCGGCGCGCTTTGCTGTACTCTTTAAAGTACTCCTGGGCGTTCTCCACGGCAGTGAGCGCGGGATTTAAGGTGATTCGCTCGCCATCCAGCACTACCTCACGCTGCCCTTTGGTGATCCCAGCGGCGTAGGTGAGCAGAAGCTCCCCGGCCCGACGCAGGCGCTCGCTTTCCGCTGCTTCGGCAAGGGCACGCTGGAGCGAGGCACGCCACCGCTCCACCCGCTCGATCTGGCGCTCGATCGCCTGGCGCAGCAGCGCCTTCTTCGGATCGTATGGCCCGGCCTGCTCCTGTTCACCGTGGAACGCCTCAATCGCCGCGCTGATGCTCTCGACGCAGCGACGCGCGGCGTAATGCGTGAGCTCATACGGCGCGTAGGTAACGGCTCGCTCCTGCTCCAGGCCAATGCAAGGCTGCCAGGCCGCCTCGCCGCGTACCGGTGCCCAGAGCGCGGTTAGGGTCTCTGCCAGCACCTGCCAGTCCGCCACATCACCCACGAGGGCGAGGGACGAGCCTGTCGCGCGGTAAGCGACTTCCTGTGCCGCCAGCGGGCTCATGCCGAGCACTCCGCCGACCAGTGCCTGCCACAGCGGCCGGTCTGCCGGCTGCAGGGCCAGCGCTGTACGCAGCCGCTAGCCGGTCAGCGCCAGCGGCGAAAGCTTGCCTACTTGTGGCGGCGGTGGCCGGTACTCCATACCAGGCAGGATCAGGCGCTGACGGCTCATCTCCGGCGTCACGCGCTTGATGCTGTCGAGCACCAGGCCAGCACTATCCACCAGGATCATGTTGCTATGGCGGCCCATGATCTCGAAGATCAGGCGGGTCTGCCACAGAGCGCCCGTGTCAGGGTCGCGGCGCTGCACATGCAGGATCAGCACGCGCTCGAGTTCCGGCTGCTCGATCTCGACGATGCGCCCACCACGCACGTATTTGCGCACCAGCAGCAGGAACGGCGTCACCTCATCGGAGGCACGCGCCAGCTTGCCGGAGACGAGGTGTATCCGTGCGTCCTGAGCCTGGGCCGAGGCGTAGAGCCAGTGCGGCCGGCCGTGGGCATAGATCTCCAGACCAAGCGCCAGCAGCCCTGGATGCAGCGCCTTCTGCACCCGGCCCCCTAAGATAGTGGCGCAGAGCTCCTGCCGTACTGCAGCAAGGGTCAACGCGTCAAAGTACATTGTTCCGGGGAATGTTTGTGCTCGGTTTCTTTGCTGAATACAAGCTCGTGCTGCACTGCGTTAATACTAGCAGGTTCAAGCCACGGCCAGATAGTTTCCCGGCTGCCCGGCAGCTGCCAACGCAAGAGGTGCGTCAGCGGGCTCAGGAAAGACCCGGCATTAGCGGCCAAGCCGCAAGCGGAGAGCTTCGGCTGCGGCGAGCACCGCGAAGACCGGCAGGACGCGCTGGCGGCGCCAGCGCCAGGGCTGCCGGATCAGCCGGTAAAGCCACTCCAGGCCGGCGCGCCGCATCCAAGCCGGCGCACGGCGCACCCGTCCGGAGAGAAAGTCGAAGGCGCCACCAACGCCGATGGCCACGCGCACGTCCAGACGCGGCAGGTTACGAGAGATCCAGAGATCCTGGCCGGGGGCACCATAGGCGACGAGCAGGATGTCGATCGGCGCCGCGGCCTGCACGGCGGCGACCGTGGCGGTATCATCTTCTGGTCGAGGCGAGCCGCTATACGTGCCGGCCACGACGAGGCCCGGATGCCGTTCGGCCAGCCGGGCTGCGGCGAGTTCCGCCACACCCGGCGCAGCGCCCAGGAAGAAGAAGCGCCAGCCGTGCGGCGCGCCATGGCGCGCCAGCGCCTCGATAAGGTCCGTGCCGCGCACCTGCTCGCGCAGCGGCCGGCCCTGTAGCCATGCCGCCAGCAGCAATCCCACGCCGTCCGGTACATTGAGCCAGCTCTCCTGGAGCACACGCCGGAACGCACTATCACAGCGGGCCCGCATGACAAACTCAGGGTTCGGCGTGGTCACCTGCGCACGGCCGCCGCGCGTGATCACCGCGGCGATCGCCGCCACGGCTTCAGCATAGGTCACGTCATGCACCGGCACGCCCAGGACGGTCACCTGGCGGAAGGGGGCGTGGCCGGCAGCGGCGGGCACAGACGGGTCGGACACGCTCACCGACGGCATGCACCCCACAGCCCGCGGCCGGCCTCGCGGGCCTCGCGCTCGAGGGTCAGGAAGAGCTCCTGGTACTTCACATCGGGCGGATAGGTCACTGCCTGGGCGTAGCCCAGGCGCACCAGCTCCGCGTTGACGAAGAGCTCGCCAACGTAGACATAGCGCAGCAGCCGTCCGTAGCGATCGGTCTCGCTCACATCCCGCTCTAGGCGCACCACCTTGCCGTCGACGAGCTCTTTATTTTTCGCCGCGGCCTCGCGCCCGAAGCATTCCACCGGTCGGCGCGGGTCCGCGCTCTCCGGAGCATTGATGCCGATATACCGCACGCGCACCCTGCGTCCCCCGAGCTGTACATCAATGGTATCGCCGTCCACGACATGCACTACACGCCCTTCTTGATACGCTCCGGCGCTGCCGGCCGCCGGGGCCCCGGCGGCCGGCAGGAGTCGCTCCGGCCTGCACGCCGGAGCGGCCACCAGGATGAGCACAAGCAAGATGGCCAGAAGCCATGACGCCCCGCACACGGCCCTGGGCGAAGTGCGGCCCAGGGGGTGCCTCTCATCCCGTGCGTGCGAGGTCATGCAAAAGACCAAGCGCGTGCTCAACCGCGGCCTCCCCGGTGCCAGGCGCCCACACGGCAGGATAGCCATAGTACCGATACGCGATGTCGATCTCATATCCGCCCAAGGGATACGAGTCCCGATCGGGCACGTACCCGATGTTATCGTTGCTCCAGCCGGCCACGAGCAACGGCTGCAGGGGCGAGCGCGCTTTGAGGGCCAGGCCAAGGGCCACGAAGAACTCGCCGGGTAGGGCGACGATGCCCACAGGGCCGATGCGCAATGCCTGGACCTCGGCCGTGTACGTCGGAATCGGCTCGCTGCCGCGCAGCAGGCGTACCAGCCGCGCTGCATGCTGCACGTACACCACCTGATCGGCACGCCACTGCGGCGACAGCGGAACTTTGCCGGCCTGCCGCGCCTTTCCCTCCTGCGCCAGGGCAATGACCCGCTCGAAGTCGGGCAGTGGTGCAAGCTCCAGGCGGAGCTCCGTGCGCCGGCCGGCGATCCTGGAGGCCTCGATCGGCGCCGCCGTCTCCCACAGCCGGCGCGCCACCGCGCCGATCGCGCGTCCGGCCCGTTCGGCCGCCTCGTAGCCTCGCCCATCCATGCGCGGATTGATATCGCCCCCGGCGCCGTTGATATAAAGCACCAGGCCGCAGCCACGCGGCTCAAGCTCGTCACGCAGGTAGGAGACGTAATCCGCCGTCGCCAGTGTACTGCCGTGCCCTACCGCGGTGGGATGGCAGGTGTAGTGCACCACGCTGCAGAGCGGCTGCCCTGCCTCAGTCTCGAGGCACAGCACGATCACCTGGGGATCGATCGGGCGTACTGTGCCGGTGCGCAGCCCCACGCGGTTGATCGCCGCCTGAGGCTCCTCGCCGGCCGCCCAGCTCAGCCGGACGGGCTGAAGCCCGGCAGCCGCCTGTGTAACGGCCTGCACCAGGTTAGCCTCCAGCCGGGCGAGATACGCCGGGTCAGGCAGCCCGATCCCGGCGATGACCCCGGTCTCAGGTCCGCCGTGCGTGTGCGTACAGCAGTACATCTGGTGGTCCGGTCGGATGCCACATATCCGGGCCACAGCCTCCCGCACCCGCTGCACCAGGCGCCGCCCTACCCCGATCACGTCGCAGGACACAAGCGCAGCGCTGTCGCCACCGTTCTCAAGGACCAGAGCAGTGGCGTAGAGCGGGTCGTGTACACCGCTGCACGGGCCCTCACGAAGGATGAAGCCGGTGAGATCGATGCCGGGCGGTGGGGTAATGTCAACGCGCGCAACACCAGCCCGCACGAGCACGCTTCCTCCTGAGCTTTCTCTCCACTGCACGAGCATAGCAGAACCGGCGCCGGGGCGTCGAAACATCGGCTGCACCCTGGCCCTTGCAGATTTTCCTCAGGGATCCTGACGGGCTACAATAGCCGACGTGGCAGCCCGACCAAGGGCTCGCTGCACCAGAGGAGGAGGCGGTGGCAATGCAGTTCTTGATGTTCACCAAGCACCTGCAGGAGCTCCCAATTGCACAGGCCGGCGAGGTGGTCAAAGAGCTCGGCTTCGATGGGGTCGACCTGACGGTCCGCCCGGGCGGGCATGTGGCGCCCGAGCGCGTCGAGCACGATCTCCCTGAGGCAGTACGCGTGCTGCGCTCGCTCGGCCTAGTCACCGGCTTTATCACTACTGCCATCACTGGCCCGGAGGACCCCTACGCCGAGGCGATCTTCCGGACGGCCGCCGAGCAGGGTATCAGGTTCCTCAAGCTGGGTTACTGGCGCTACGAGGGCTTCGGCAGCCTGCGCCGCCAGATTGCCGAGACGCGTGAGAAGCTGCGCTATATTCAAAAACTGGCGCGCACATATGGGGTGCGCGCCTGCATCCATAGCCATTCTGGCCCGTATCTTTCAGCAGTAGCGCCGGTCGTGGCCATGCTGCTCGAGGGATTCGACCCGGACGCCCTCGGCGCATACGTAGACCCGGGCCATATGACGGTTGAGGGCGGCGGCGCAGGCTGGAAGATCGGGCTCGACCTGCTCTCGGACCGCATCTCGCTGGTGGCGGTGAAGAGCTTCGGCTGGTTCCGTGAGCCAGACAAGAGCGGCCGCATGATCTGGCGGCACAAGCTGGTTCCGCTTGAGGAAGGCACGGTACGCTGGGACGAGGTCTTCGCCTGCCTGCGCCAGGCCGGCTTCGACGGCTATGTCTCGCTGCACAGCGAATACCAGGGACCGGGGAGCTGGCGGGATCTCTCCCTGTCCGAGCTTATTGAGCAGACCCGCCGCGACCTGGCATATATAAAACGCGTTGTTGCAGGGAGCATGTAAGCTCCCCACGTTGCTTCTTCTACATAGGTTTACTTCTTTGTCTCTAGATTTCCATCTAACAAATTTTCTAGCAAACTTTCGGTACGGAGGCGGCATCTCTTGGCAATGCTGCGGGCAGTGCTCTTCGATCTGGGCGGCACGCTGGTCGAGTATGAGGTTATCCCATGGGAGGAACTGGAGCAGCAGGGCTGGCGTGGCGTCTACGCCGCCCTGCTGTCGCGGGGCTACCAGGTCGGCGCCTGGGAGGATTTCTACATGGCGATGCTGCATGCCAGCAATCGCGCTTGGGAACGGCTCGTGACGAAGCAGCAATCGAGCCACCTGCACGGGGTTATGTCCGAAGGGTTCGGGACGCTGCGGCTGGATATCCCCCAGACCGGGCTGGAGCAGTACAGCCTGCACTTTTACAACGGCGTTGTCGAGCATGTGCAGATCTACGAGGATACGCTGCCTGTGCTCACGCTGCTGCGTCAGAACGGCCTCAAGATCGGGCTTATCTCAAATACGCTGTGGCCGGCCTCCATGCATAACCGCGATCTAGAGCGCTACGGGTTGATCGAGCTCTTCGATGCGATCACCTACTCGTCGGAGGTAGCACACACGAAGCCGCATCCGGAGATCTTCCTGTATACGCTGGGCCGCATAGGTGTCCAGCCGGAAGAAGCCGCTTTTGTAGGCGATCGCCTGATCGACGATGTGAGCGGCGCCCAGGGCGTGGGCATGAAGGGTATTCTCAAGACGCACCCGCGCCGGTTGCCGGTTGAAGGCATCGTCCCAGATGCAGTGATCGACCAGCTCGCTGAGCTGCCGGAGGTGCTGGAGCGTCTGTTCCCCGGCACACGTCTGCGCCGCCCTGAGCCGGTCCGCTAGGTACCCCGCTGCAGAAGAGCCTCTTCGCCATGGCTGCTCCTCTGGACCCGCCGCTTGTCCTCCTCGCCCAGGCAGGCCGCGTCCTCCTCCCGTTGCTTGCCGCCTGCTCCCTCGCCGGCTACGGCGCAGCCGGGTGGCTGCTGCCGGAGACATGGCGCCGGCACGAAGTTGTGCTTATCCCCTGGCTTGGCTGGGCGGTGCTCACGCTGACGCTGTACACGGTTGCGATCGCGTTTCCGGCGCGGCTTGCGCTCTGGCCGGTGCTTGCACTGGCCGCCATGCTCGCCATCGTGCGGCTACGAGATCCGGCGCAGCGAGGGCTCGGCGTACGGCGGGAGCACGCCGGGGCACTGGCAGGCGCGCTACTGGCGCTGGGTCTGGCCCTGGCTCCACATCTGCGCCAGGGCTCGCTTGCCCTGCTGGTGCCCAACCTGGATGAAGAGTACTACGCTACGCTGAGCGAGTTCCTGCGCCTGCGTCCGGCCTGGCCATGGTTTGACCCAGGTCCATCCACCGGCGCGGCAGAGATCGTGCGCCTGCCGGTAACGCGGGCGCTGGGCTGGATCTACCCCTACACCATCGCCGCGGCGGATACCTTGAGCGGCCTGGATCCCTATCGCACGCTGATGCCGGTAAACTACTTGCTCTACGGCCTCAGTGCGGCCGGAGTATGGCTCGTGGCCCGCGGAGCGTTTGGCCTTGGACCTCTGGCGGCCACTGCCGCTGCCCTCCTGTATGCCTCAAACGGATTCCTGCTGTGGATCGTTGGCTATGGCTTCGGCCCAAACGCAGCGGCGCTGGCGGCACTGCCGTTTGCCGTGGCCGCCCTGCAGGAGGCACTGCGCGCGCCATGTCACCGGCATACCGTCTTCGCCGGGATCGCACTCAGCGTGCTAGCGCTCTCGCACGCGCCGCTCGTGGCGATCCCCCTGGCGCTGGGAATAGCCGGCGCTGCTGTAGCAGCACTACTGTGCAGCCGTACTATTGGACCCATTGGACCCATCTTAAAGGGGCTGCTGTGGACCGGCGGGTACATGGCGCTGGCCGGGCTGTGGGGCCATGCCGCAGTGCTGGAGTTTCTGCTACGCACGCGGCTGCAGGGGTTCATGACCGCTTCCCCACCGGAATTTGCGGACGCTGCCCTGGCGGTCGGCCTGGGGCTACGCCCATTTGGCTTCCAGCGGGACGAGATGCTTCTGGCTCGCCTTGGGCTCGTCGGCGCATTTGCCGGCCGGCTGGAGAGCCTGGTGCCATGGCTGGGTCTCTTGATCGCCCCGGCCCTGGCAGCAGGAGCTCTACCGGCCCTGCGCCGTGCACCGGCAGTCGCCGGCTTTGCCGCGGGCGCCGCTGCAGCAGCGGCGTTCGCGCACTTCATGCAACGCCATCCTTACGCGTATTTCAAAGCACTCACCCTCGCCGCCTGGGTGTGGCCGCTGCTGCTCGCGGGCGGGATATCCGCCCTGCGGCACGTCCGTGCCCGACGGCTTGCCGGGCAGGTAGCATTTGGAGCGGCCGCACCGGCTGCAGCAGCGCTGGCGCTGCTGCACGGCACTACGCTCGCCCAGTCGCTGTGGTACTACTGGCACGGCTGGGGCTGGTCGTTGCCCGGCCGAACGATCGAAGCAGCGCAGCGTGTCGCTGCCGCCATTCCTGCCGGCGCATCCGTACAAGTCTCGGGACGGCTGGCCGACCCGATCCCTGCAGCACGCGTCCACGTGCTCGCGCATGCAATGGGTTTTCACAGCGCACGACATCAGCAACGCACCTGGGATGCCCGCCTGCGGGGAATGCTCCTGGCGCTGCTTCCTGATCGGGATGCGGTCGGGCTGGTGCGCGCCCACTCGATCTCTCGCGAGCAGCCGGCACCCTCCGCGCAGGCCGCGCTGTACGTGCTGGGCAACACCGAGGACAGCCGGCTCCACGGCCTGTTGGAAGAAGACCTGATTCAAGCGGACGGCCCGTTTCGGCTGTACGATGCCCGCACCGTGCCGCGCTGGTTGCCTGACGGCCGAGAGCCCATGGCCGGCGAGGCCACGCCGGAGCGCCCGCTGCGGTTGTATCTCTCCGCCGCAGGCATCGTCGAGGCACTGTCAGAGCAGCTGAGTGGGCCGGCCGGGACCTCCCCGCGCCGCCTGCTGCTGGGATTTTTGGCATCCTCGGCGGTGGAGGTCGAGATCGCGACGGCCGGACAGACCTGGCACACAGAGGTGCCGCCGGGCCTTTCATGGTATGCTACGCCGGTGCTGGACCTACCGCAGACGGTTGCGGTGCGGCCGCGCGAGGGAGCCGTGCGGGTGGTTGCGGCGCGCCTGTTCGCTCCGGCGGGGGAGGCACCGACGGCTCCTGCGCAGGCAGGACGGTGGCTGAGTGTAAGCGGGAGGGTTGAAGGGAACAGCGTCGTGCTCTCGGTGTGGTATGCTGCCCGCGATGCGCAGCAGCTTGCCATCGGTGCTCTGCTGGACATCCGCAGCGGCGCCTTCGCGCGGGATGCTGTGGTGCTGCCCACGCCGCTTGACCTGAACGGACCGCCGCAGCGCTGGGAGGTACGCTTCCCGCCTCAAGAGGGCAACCCGACGCACATGCTGAACGGCACGGCAGTGGCGGTGCCGGCGCTGGCCCGCCCGCCGCAGTACCTGGGCCGGACCTGGGCAGTCCTACGCATCATGCGCGGATACGAAGAGCTGGACGAGCTCCCCCTGGCGTACTGGGACAGCACGCCGGAGGGACCGGTGAACCTGACAGTTATCACTACGCCGTACCTGATCGATCTGTCGAATGTGTAATCCCGCCGGCAAGGCGGGCAGGTTGGCAACGGGGGAGTCATGCGTGTCCTGATGGCGCTCAGCTACTATGCGCCGCATTGTAGCGGCCTCACCAACTACGCGCGCCGTCTCGCCGAGGGACTGGCCGAGCGCGGGCACGAGATCACGGTGCTGACCACCCAGCACGCGCCCGCATTGCCGCGCTGCGAGCAGATGAGAGGAGTCACGGTCGTGCGTATGCCGGCAGTCGGGCGCATCTCGCGCGCGACCCTGGCGCCGGGTTTTATTCCCATGGCATTGCGCCTAGCCCGCGCGCATGACGTGATTAATCTCCATCTGCCCCTGGCCGAAGCCGGCCTGCTGGCGCCGCTACTCCGCCGCATCACTCGGCGTGAGGTAGTAGCCACCTACCACTGCGACGTGCGGCTGCCGGGCGTGCGCGGCCGGCGATTGCTGGAGCGCAGCATGGCGTGGGCCTCCATGCTGGCGGCTCTCGAAGCACACTGCCTAATGGCGACAAGCCGCGACTATGCGGAGCACTCGCCGGTTTTGCGCCGCTTTTTAGCGAAGGTGCAGGTCGCCTATCCCCTGTTCGATGTGCTACAGCCGCCGTCCCAGGAGGCGCAGGAGGAGCTGCGCGCCGCGCTTGGCCTGGGACGCGGGCCGCTGATCGGCTTTCTCGGTCGCGTGGCAGCCGAGAAAGGCCTGGATGTGCTCCTGCGCGCGGCGCCGGCCATCCTGCAGGCGCTGCCGGATGCCACCATCGCTATCGCCGGCGAGCACACCGCTCTGCCAGGCGGCTCGATCATGGATCGATTACTGCCGCTGGCCCATGCTGCCGGAGAGCGCGTGCGCTTCACCGGCTTTCTGCCCGATGAGCAGAAAGCCGCCTTCCTGGCAGCCTGCGATGTGCTGGTGTTGCCCAGCACGAATCCAACTGAGGCGTTCGGAATCGTCCAGCTCGAGGCCATGCTGGTTGGCACCCCGGTGGTTGCCTCTGCCCTGCCCGGCGTACGTGAGCCGGTGCGAGTGACCGGTGCGGGCCTGCTCGCCACGCCGGGAGACCCTCGCTCGCTGGCCGAGGCGGTCTGCCAGGTCGTGACCTATCGGCCGGCCTATGCCCCGGACCCTGCGGCTATTCTGGCACACTTCGGTCCAGAGGTGACCCTCGATACGTATGAGCGCTGCCTGGCCAGCGCCGCCGCGCTGCCGCTTCCAACGAAGCGCACGGCCGAGCAGGCGCGCGACCAGGTGACTGTGGAGACACGGCCATGAAGATCACTGACATTCAGGTCTATCCGGTAAAAGGGCGGCACTGGCCGCGCTTTCCCATGGTATTCGTCGAGGTGCGCACGGATAGCGGCGTGACCGGCATCGGCGAGTGCCTGCTGTACCACACCACGGGCGTGATCGAGAGCCTGCGCTGGATCACCGAGGCGCTGCTCGGCCAAGACCCGCTGCGGATTGAGTACCACTGGGAGCGGCTCTTCCGTCGCGGCGTGAACATGGCAGCCCTGAGCGGGATCGAGACCGCGCTATGGGACATCGCCGGAAAGGTCTGCGGGCAGCCGGTCTACAACCTGCTGGGCGGACGCTGCCGCGAGCGTATCCGCGTCTATGTCGATGGCTTCTTCCGCGGCGCCGAGTACGTCGAGGAGCAGTACCAGGCCAAGGCCATCGCTGCCGTCGAGCAAGGCTTCACTGCCCTCAAGATGGACGTGGATGAGCCGATCCCGGCGGCGCAGCGCTTTAACCGGCAGCTTACCGAGACCGACTTGCGCCACTGCGTCCGCATGGTCGAGGCCGTGCGTGAGGCCGTCGGCCCTGAGATAGACCTGGCTATCGACTGCCACGGGGCCTTCGACGTGGCCTCGGCCGTGCGGCTGGGCCGCGCCCTGGAGCCCTATCGCTTGATGTGGATTGAGGACCCGGTGCCCTCGACGAACACGGCTGCCATGGCGAAGGTCACCCAGGAGGTCGCCACACCGATCTGCACCGGCGAGCTGCTGTGCACGCGCTATGAGTTCCGCGAGCTGTTCGAAAAGCAGGCAGCCGATATCATCATGCCTGATCTGGCTCGCACCGGCGGCATCCTGGAGATGAAAAAGATTGCTGCCGCCGCGGACACGTATTACATTCCTGTTGCGCCGCACAACATGGTCGGCCCGGTGGCCACCATCGCCAGCGCACACCTGTGTGCCTGCATTCCGAATTTCCTGGTGCTCGAGTTCCAGATGGGCGATGTGCCCTGGCGCGATGAACTGATCTCGCGGCCTGTACTGATTGCAGACGGTCATCTCGAACTCTTCGATGCACCGGGGCTGGGCATCGAATTAAACCACGCAGCGGTGGAGAAATACCGTGCCGAGTAGCCGGTGCGCCCGGCACAGCGGCACAGAGCGCCGCCTGCTGCAGGCGCACCTGCGTGGACGGCGCGGACAGCAAGGGGACATGGAGGCATATAGGTGAGGACCAGCGATGTCTAGTCCAGTTGAGGGCGTCCTGCCGGGGCGCGGCCTGCGCGGCCTCGTCGGCAAGACAGCCCTGATCACCGGCGGGGCACGAGGGATCGGCCTGGCCATTGGAGAACGCCTGGCGGCCGAGGGCGTAGCCGTGGCCCTGGGAGACCTGGACTACCCGACCGCGCAGCGCGCGGCAGAGCGGCTCGTGGCCGCAGGCGCTCGAGCGATGGCTGTGCCGCTTGATGTGACCGACCGTCGCTCAGTTGAGGTAGCTGTCGGGCAGGTGATTGCCGCCTGGGGCGTGCTGGACATTCTGGTGAACAATGCCGGCATCGCCGGGCGCTCTGTGCCCACCTGGGAACTCACCGATGAAGACTGGCACAGCGTCCTGGCGGTTGACCTCACGGGTGTGTTCTATTGCTGCCGCGCCGTGCTGCCGCACATGCTGCAACGCGGCGCCGGCCGCATTATCAATATTGCCTCCATTGCCGGGAAAGAGGGTAACCCAAACGCTGTGCCCTATTCCGCGGCTAAAGCAGGGGTAATTGGCCTGACCAAGGCGCTCGCCAAGGAGGTCGCCACCCGCGGTATCTACGTCAACGCTGTTACACCCGCGGTGATTGAGACCGACATCCTGCGGCAGGTGTCGCCGGAGCACGTCCAGTACATGGTAAGCCGTATCCCCATGGGCCGCACCGGCCGTCCAGAGGAGGTCGCGGCGCTGGTGGCCTGGCTGGCCTCCGAAGAATGCAGCTTCTCGACCGGCGCCGTATTCGACATCAGCGGCGGGCGAGCAACTTATTAAACTTGTTTTTTGTCTAACCCGATTTTTAAATAACCTGATTTAAATGCGCGCCCAGTCCTGCCGGGCATGCATTCACGCGCCTTTCTAGTTCCTAGAATTAACAGCTAGAAAGGCCAGCGCGCAGAAGCATGGGTGGTAGTGGCCGGAGGAACTCCCGCGGGCTCACACTCCGTGCCATCACTGCCGGGCCGGCGTGCAAGCCTGCTCGCTCGCGCGTTTTTACCTGCTCCGGCACTGCATCGGCGTTCAAGTCGGAAGTACGCTCAGCAATCGGTAAGACGTGGCGAAAGCGAGGCGTTGCGTTCCTGCCGCAAGAGGTGTACTATCTCGTCGGCCATGCAGGCTCTGTGTAAGATGCCGGCATACCCAGCATCAGCAAAGCAGGAGCGAGAGTAATCAGTGGCCGAGCAGCCCGCTGACGTCGCACCTGAGCCGGTGCTTCGCCTGCTGCAGCAGGCGGCCGGCCTCCAGGGCATCAGGATCGAGGACGAAGATCTCCACAGAATGGAGTGGCGCGCTGTGCGAGCGATCCAGGCAGGCGCACGGCTGCGCGAGCTCGACCTCAGTAGCGTCGAGCCGGCGGTGACCTTTGCCCCTGGAGAAGCACCCAAGCCCAGTTAACCCCAAGGGAAGACGATGAATGCGGATGAGCTGTGCTGGCTGAGCCTGAGCGAGCAGTCGGCGCTGGTACAGCGGCGTGCGATCTCGCCCCGCGAGCTGACGGCGGCTATCCTGGACCGCATCGATCGCGTAAACCCGCGCCTGAATGCCTTCATCACCGTGCTGCGTGAGCAGGCCGAGCGGGAGGCAGCCCGCGCCGAGCAGGAGCTCGCTGCCGGACAGAGCCGCGGGCCGCTGCACGGACTGCCCATCTCGCTCAAGGACCTCTACGACACGGCCGGCGTGCGCACAACCGGCGGAGCGAAGATCCTGGCCGATCGCGTGCCTCAGCAGGACTGTACGGTCACGCGGCGACTGCGCGAGGCCGGCGCGGTGATTGTCGGCAAAACGAACCTCCACGAGTTCGCCTTTGGGGTCACCAGCGCCAACCCGCACTTTGGACCGGTGCGGAACCCATGGGCGCCCGACCGTGTGCCAGGCGGATCAAGCGGGGGATCGGGAGCGGCAGTGGCCGCGGGCATGGGCGCGGCCTCTCTGGGCAGCGATACCGGCGGCTCCATTCGTATTCCGGCGGCGCTCTGCGGCATCACCGGGCTGAAGCCCACCTATGGCCGGGTAAGCCGCGCCGGGGTGCTCCCGCTGGCATGGTCTCTCGACCACGCCGGGCCGATGACCCGCACGGTAGAAGACGCCGCGCTGGTCCTCCAGGCCATCGCCGGCTACGATCCGGCAGACCCAGCGTCGTCCCGCGCGCCGGTGCCGAACTTTCGCGCCGAACTGCAGGACGGCATCCGCGGCCTCCGCTTTGGCGTGCTTCGCCGCTACTTCTACACTGAGCTTTCGCCCGATGTCGAGGGTGCCGTCGAGGCTGCGCTGGCTGAGCTGGAGCGCCTGGGCGCGCGCCGCGTCGATACGGAGTTATCGTACATCGACTATGCCCTCGATGCCATGGAGTCGATCATCCTGCCGGAGGCTGTATCGGTACATCTGCAGTGGCTGCGCGAGCGCCGGGCCGACTACGGCGAAGACGTGCGGGACCGGCTGCTGGCTGCGCTGGCTATTCCGGCCGTGCAGTACGTGGATGGGCAGCGCGTGCGCCGCTTGATCGCGCAGGGCTTTAGCGAGGCACTGCGGCAGGTCGATGTGCTGGTGACGCCGACTACAGCCATTCCTGCTCCGCCCGCGGCCGGCTTTCGTGATCCGCGCCTGCTGACCCGCTTCACTGCGCCGATTAACCTCACCGGCTTGCCTGCCTGTGCGGTGCCGTGCGGCTTTTCCGCCGAAGGCCTGCCGCTGAGCATCCAGATCATCGGCCGCGCCTTCGACGAGACCACGGTCCTGCGCTTCGCCTGGGCCTACGAGCAGGCCACCGAGTGGCATCGGCGCCGCCCGCCCCTGGCTGCGGAAGCGTCTTGAGATGCTTCGTCATGCGCGGCGGATCAACTCCCGCAGGGCTTTATAGCCGATGACGTGGATGCCCGCCGCATGCACACATGCACATACTGCTGCAGCTCCGTGCTCGTGAAGGCGCGATAGTCGGCCACCCGCGCCGGCCAGTCCGGACAGATGGCCCGGAGCTCAGGAGTATCCTGCGCCGGATGGAGGATAAAAAGGGACAGCCCGGATGGAAGCGCGTCAATAGCGCGGCACGCTCGCTCGATGCGCTCCGCGGCGTCAGAGAGCGGCAGTGCCCGGAAATGGTCAAACAGCGGCATTCTGCGCGCTTCAAGCTCCTGGAGTACCGGCGTGTACCTTCTCTCGTGCCCCGGTGTCAACCGTCTCCTGCCCGGGGGCTGCCATACCCGTAAGGGTTAAGCGGTGTTAATCAGGCGTTAACCATGCCGGCCGGCTCTGTTTAGCGGCCGGTGCCGGCCCGTTAATCCACCGCCGCTATAGTGAGAACGGCTAACCGGCACAGGCCGGCATTTCGGCTGAGGTCGCTGCCGCCGACAGGCACGCTGATCAGCCTCATTTTCTGTGCAAAGAGTGCTGCACTTGGAGTTTGTAGAACAAAATAGGGCATCGCTCGAGAGACTGCTGGACGCTGCTCAAACAGCCGCGCGGTGCGTAGCTCTACATCGTACCGGATACGGCGGGTCCATGCCCACCCGACGGCGCGCATCAGCGCTGCGAATGGCGCGCCGTTGACGTGCTCCGCCGAGCGGCCTATCATGGGCATGGGTAGGGTTTCTCGGGAGGCGCCGACTTCGCTCATCAATGCCCATAGTGTCGCCTGTATTCGTCCAGGACTCTTCACCGATTTGATCGTGTTCATTGTGTGTTGTGTCTCAGCGTTCTGTGAGGGTGTTGATTCTGTGAGGGAGGAGAGCAGCATGATCTCTCGGCGCAAGCTGATCACGTCCGGCATGTTTGCGGGCGCACTGCTGGGGAGCACGGCTCTGGCGGCGTGCCGTCCCGGCGGGACGGGCGCAGGCAAGCAGGCCGGCTCAGACGAGCAGAGCGGCATTAGCGCCAAGCCGGGGACCGTGGTCTTCTGGCACTGGGGCACCCTCGGCGCCGACAACTACTTCGAAGGCTTCCGGGGCGTCGTCGAGCAGTTCATGCAGCGGTATCCTAGTATCAAAGTCGAGCACGACATGCCGACCGGCTACTGGGACAAAGTGGTCGCCTCCATTGCCGCAGGAACTGCGCCTGACGTCTTCCTGATTAACAGTGTACGCAATCGCGAGTGGGCGAACAACGGCACCCTGAACGATATCAGTGCGTTCCTGAGCAAGGACAAGGCCGCAGCCAAAGACGTGCAGGCGGTGATCAAGGTCTTCACCGACTGGTATACCGTCCAGGGCAAGCTCTACGGCATCCCCTGGGACTACAGTACCATTGCCACCGTCTTTAACCTGGCCCACCTGCGCGAAGCCGGTCTGCAGCTTCCGGCGCAGTTGGGCGACCGGTGGAACTGGAATCTCGCGGCAGAGTATGCGCAGAAACTCACTAAGCGCGAGGGTGAGCGGGTGCGCTGGGGCTTCACCGCTATCGCCAGCACAGAAACCGGCTGGTATAACTTTGTCGTGGCCAACGGCGGCGCCATGTTCGACAAGGAAGGAAAGCGCTGCACGATCGCCTCGCCACAGAGCATCGAGGCCACGCAGTTCCTGGTTGACCTGATCCACAAGTTACAGGTCTCGCCGACGCGCCAGGAGCTCTCCAACGCGGGCGGGGTGGTGAAGGCGATGCAGTCGGGCGTCGCCTCGATCACTACGAACGGTGACTGGAACTTCAAGCCTCTGGCCGATCCCGCGGTGCCCCTGGAGTGGGATGTGAGTTACATCCCGCGCTCGCCGCGCACGAACCAGACGGCGAGCATCGCCAATCTGCGCGGCCTGGTACAGAGCCCCAACACGAAGGTGCCGGAACAGGCCTGGCTGTTGATGACGTTTATGCTGCGCAAAGAGATCCAGGACACCATCCCCAGGATCTGGCAGGAAGTGCCGGCGCGGCTGGATTCGGCGCTGGAGAACTACGCCGACCCGGCCAAGGCCGGTCCGCCGCCGAACCGCCAGGCCCTTGCGGAGTCTATTCGCTCGGTGACCCCGCTGCCGGCCCACGACTGGACGCCTATCACGCGCTTGTCCGAGACCTGGACGCCCATCCTGAACGACATCTGGGATGGCGAGGTCGGCGTGGCCGAGGGGCTGCGCCGGATGCAGGACGACGTCCAGAAGGTTATCGATGAGTTCCAGAAGGGGAAGTAGGCCGTCCGGCCGGGCACACGCGGCGCCTGCCATGCCCGTGGAGTGCCGCGTGTGCCCTTCGGTGCCGGTACGAGCTCATATACTTCTACTATTTTAACTTTTATTTTAACTTTTAGATATAGATAAAGGAAATAGAGAGGAAATAGATAAGAGAGGAAAGGTTCGAGAAATGAAGCAATTGAACTTACAACTGACCCGTCGCAGCGTCCTGCAGGCAGTCCCGTTGATAGGGGGCACGGTCCTGGCTGCCTGCCGCCAGCCGGGCGCGGGCCCCGCGCCGTCCGGCGACCAGCAAACGGCGCTGAAGCCCGGCACGGTGCTGTTCTGGCACTGGGGTGGCATTCAGGTAGCGACGAATAACTACCACCCCAGCTTCACGCACTACGCGGACAAGTTTATGGAAAAGTTCCCCCATGTGAGGGTGGAGGTGGATAGCCCGGCCGGCTACTGGGACAAGATTCCGGCGAGTATTGCCAGCGGCAACCCGCCCGACGTGTTCTTCATGAACAGCGTCAACAACCGACCGTATTTCAACCAGGGCGCGATCAAGGACCTGACGCCGCTGGCCAACAAGGATCGCGCCTGGGCGCGTGACCAGCAGCAGATGCTCAAGGCGTTCGTGGACTGGTACACGCTGCGCGGGAAGCTGCACGGCATTCCATTCGACTACAGCACGATTGCGAACGCCTATAACCTAGCGCATCTACGCGAGGCCGGCCTTACTCCACCCTCGCAGCTCGGTGATCGATGGGACTGGAACATGCTGGCCGACTATGCGGCGAAGCTTACCCGCCGCGAGGGCAACGAGGTCGTGCGCTGGGGCTTCCTCGCCCTCAATAGCATCGAGGTCGGCTGGTACAACTTCGTCGCCGCGAACGGGGGCTCCATGTGGGACCAGGACGGCCGCAGGTGCACGCTGGCTGCTCCCCAGGTCATCGAGGCGACACAGTTCCTGGTCGATCTCATTTACAAGAGCCAGGTCTCACCCACGCGCCAGCAGGCCGACCAGGCGGGAAATAACGTCGTGGGCCTTATAAATGGCAAGTACTCCATGACCACGAACGGCGACTGGAACTTCAAGCCGCTCTCGCAGGCCCAGGGCCTCGAGTGGGATGTGACGTTCATTCCGAAGTCGCCGAAGACCGGCAAGACGGGCAGCATGGCGAACCTGCGCGGCCTCGTTATGACCGAGCAGACGAAAGTGGTCGAACAGGCGTGGGCATGGATGACCTTTCTGGGCACAAAGGAGATCCAGGACACTATTCCGGTCCAGTTCGCCGAGGTGCCGGCACGCACCGACTCCGCGCTCGAAGTCTATACGAACCCGGACCGGGCCGGCCCGCCGCCAGGCCGCCGGAACCTGCGCGAGTCCATCCTGGCGACGCTGCCGATCCCGGCCCATGAGATCATCCCGTGGACGCAGTTCACGCCGCTCTTCACCGGCCCCCTCAACGACATCTGGGATGGCAAAGTCGGCGTGGCCGAGGGGCTGCGCATCGCTCAGGAGAATATCCAGAAAGCCTCGGACGAGGCGTTTAGCCGGAAGTAGTCAAACAGGCGGTTGTGCCGTCTGGAGAAGCGGCACTCTGTTGCTATTCTGCCATGCCGGCTGCCAGCGCCTCGTGCCGGCGCTGCCCTTCGTGCCGCGCCGGCGCACCGCCGGCGCGGAGGAGCGAGAGCAGCGCAGCGAGAGCGGCGAGGGTAGCCAGGGCCAGGAAGCTATCGCGGTACGCTGCGGCATGAGCCTGGGCAGGATCAGAAGCGCCGGCATAGGCAGCCAGCCGGGCCACGAGGAGCGTGCCGGCCAGCGCCACTCCCAAGCTCATGCCAAGGCTGCGGGTGAGGTTCAGCAGCCCTCCGACGACGCTCAAGGAGCTAGACGGCGCTGCGCCCATGACCGAGCTGTTGTTCGGCGGTGTGAAGAGCCCCATTCCCACGCCGAGCAGGGCAAGTGCCAGGGCGAGGAGCCCAAGCGGGCGTCCCTCCTGGAATGCCAGCGCCGTAACTGCCAGCGCTCCCAGCGCCATGCCGGCTGTGGTGAGCACCCGCGGCCCGAGGCGGTCGGACAGCCACCCACCCAGCGGCGCAGCGAGGCTTAGCCCGAGGGGCACCGGGGCAAGGAGTAGCCCGACCACCTGCGGCTCGAGCCCGCGCTGGTCCTGGAGGAGGAAGGGTACCAGGAAGAGCGTCCCATAGAGGAGCAGATACGAGAGCAGGCCGGTAAGGTTCCCCAGGGCAATGGTGGGGTGAGTGAAGAGACGCAGGTCAACGAGCGGCTCCGCGGCCCGCCGCTCGTACCAAAGAAAGCCGGCCAGGGCGACCAGGGCGGCGGCCCCGGCCGTCATGGTCGCGGTGCTCTGCCACCCCCATTCGCTGCCCTGGCTGAGGGCAAGCAGCCCGGCGAAAGCTGCGGTAGCGAAGAGGGCTGCCCCCAGGTAGTCAAAGCACAGCCGCCCCTGCCGGCGGTGCTGCTGCACCGGTAGAAAGCGCAGTCCCAGCGCGATCCCGAGCAGGGCAATGGGCACGTTTACATAAAACAACCACTGCCAGCCGGCGTGGCTGAGTAGCCAGCCGCCGGCCACCGGCCCGATCGCCAGGCCGGTCGCCTGTGCCGCGCCCTGGATGCCGATAGCACGGCCGCGCTGGTGCGGTGGCGTGGCCGCGGTGATCAGGGCGATGCTGTTACTCTGCATCATGCTCGCCCCAATTGCCTGCACCGCGCGGGCGGCAATCAAAACGCTCAGCGAGGGCGCCAGCCCGCAGGCAGCCGAGGCCAGACCGAATACGGCGAACCCGGCGAGATAGATGCGGCTGCGGCCGAGCAGGTCGCCCAGCCGTCCGAAGATGGTGAGCAGGCTCGCCAGCACCAACAGGTAGGCCAGCGCCACCCATTCTACCTCCGCTACCGGCCGCTGAAACACCGCGCGCAGCGTGGGCATGGCTACGTTCACAATGCTGGCATCCAGCGCGGCCATGGTGGCGCCCACACACACGGTGGCCACTACCGTCCAGTGCGACCGCGCCGTCGCGCCGGCCTGCTGAGCCAGAGCCCGGGCGCGAGGCGGAGAGTAGCGAGAATGTCTGAAGGCGACGCTGAACATTGGCCCGTGTCTCCGGTGCAGCGGGCCCGCCACGTGGCGGGCCCGGCTATCTTTGCCCCTCCAGTCTACGATCATGTGAATGATTACACAAATAGCGATTTCACAGAGAATGTATAATCTATTGTGATGAATTCCGAGAGACGGGCTTCGCTTGAGGGGCTGCTGGACGAGCTGCGCACGTTTCACGCCGTAGCGCGGCGACGCAGCTTTACCCGCGCGGCGGAAGAGCTGGCGTTAACCCAGCCGGCAGTGAGCGGCCACGTGCGCCGGCTTGAGCGCCGGCTAGGCACGCGGCTCTTTGTGGTGCGCCACCGCCAGGTGTTTCTCACCCCAGAGGGCGAGGTCCTGTTCGCGTTTGCTGAACGAGTCTTTAATCTTCTCGCTGAGGCCGAACGCGCCGTGGCTGAGGTGGCGGCCCTCGAGCGCGGACAGCTCCGCCTGGGCGCCAGCACAACGATCGGCATCTATGTCCTGCCACCGGTGCTCGGCACCTTTGCCCGCCGCTACCCAGGCCTGCGTATCACCCTGGATATCGGCACCACGGCGGAGATCGCCGCGCGCGTGCGGCGTGGCGAGCTTCCGCTGGGCCTGGTGGAAGCTGAGGTCGAGCCAGACGGCGTCCTAGTGGAGCCGTTCCTCACCGACCGGCTGGTCCTGATCGTGCCGCCCGATCACCCTTGGGCTCGCCGGGGTCGCATCGGGATCGAGGAGCTTGCGGGCGCGGCGCTGATCCAGCGTGAGCCTGGCTCCGGTACCCGTGCCCTGGTGGAGCGGGCACTGCATGCGCACACTCTGGCCCCGCGCGTGGTCATGGAATTGGGCAACACCGAGGCGATCAAGCGCGCGGTGATGGCCGGCCTGGGTGTAGCGTTCGTCTCCCAGTACACCGTTGCCGGAGAGCTCCAGGCCGGCCAGCTCGCCGCCGTGGAGACCCCTGAGCTGGCGCTCGAGCGCACGTTTCACCTGATCATGCCGGCAGATGGCTACCGCCCTCGCGCCGTCCAGGCATTCCTTGACCTTCTGGCTCAGCAGCACGCAGGGAGCTGAACATGACCCTACAGACGCAGCAGGCCCTCGTGCACGCCGATCTCCCACATAAGCACGAGGCCCAGAGTAACGCTGGCCAGACCGGCGGTGAGACGTAGCAGCGCGTTCGCACGATGAAACCGTTGCGCGGTAAAAACTAGGGGTAGGCTGATCGCCGCGCTCATAGCCAGCATGCCACCGATTGAGCCGACCCCGAAGACGAGAATGTAGAGAACACCCAGCCACGGCGACGGGATCGTGCTCAGCACAAGCAGCATCAGCGCCGCGCTCCCGGCCATGCCGTGCACCAACCCCACTACGAAGGGGCGCCCCTGTGTCACCCAGTTGTGATGGGTGTGTGCCGCCTCGGCCTCGTGCGGCATATGGATATGGGGATGGATGTGCAGCCTGCTGCCATGAGCATGGGCGTGAACGTGCAGCGTCCCGCCGCGCCAGAGCTTCCACAGCAGGTTGCCGCCCAGCACAACCAGCATGATTCCGACGCCAAACTCCATGCCGAGCGCCACGCGCTCGGGGATCTGCAGACGCAGCACCAGCACTCCCAGTCCCGCGACCAGGAGCGCTGCGGTGTGGCCTGCTCCCCACAGCATGCCCACCAGCGACGAGCTCAGCAGCGATCGCCGTTCACTCACGATTGTCGAGACGGCGACCACATGATCGGCGTCAAGGGCGTGCTTCAGCCCAAAAACAAAGCCGAGCCCAAGGAGCGAGAGCGACGTAAGTTCCATCCAGCGTTCCTTTGTACAGCGTTTCTCTACTACACCGACGGGCGCTACCGGAACCGGTACACACTATAGGTTCGGCGCCGCGCGCGTGCGCGCGGATGCCCGGCAGCACGCCCACTCAGCATATCTGTTGCCGCAGGTCTTGCATAGCGGCCTTCTTCGGGTCATCCATTGCCTTATGATGCCTTTTCCGGCGCGGTGGCCTTATTCAGACCGGTAGACAGACTGCGAGATTTTAGAGGCTAAAGACGCAGGACGCCAAGCTGAAGCACAGCCCGCGCCGTCAGCACCAGCCCGGCAACGGTAATCGCGCCGGCGCTCAGGAGCGGGGTAGCCCGCAGAATCCAGCGGCTCCCCGGCAGTGCATCGGCGGGCACCCGCTCAAGCAGGCGACCGGCATAGACGAACAGAACCCCGATCCCCGTCAGGACCCCTGCCAGCCCCAGGCTGAACGCCACTACCAGCGCCAGCCCGAAGCCGGTACGGTGCAACGCGATCGCCCCTAACAGCACGACCAGTGCCGAAGGGCAGGGCAATAACCCGCCTGACACCCCGAGCGCCAGCAGGCTGCGCCAGCTCACGCGTGCTCCATCCATCCCAGGTGGCAGATGGGAATGGGCATGTCCGTCGTGCGTGTGGACGAAGGCTCCCTCCATACCGCATGCTACGCGGTCATCGTGACGTTCGTGTCCATAAACCTGTCGAGAGTGACAGATATGCACATGATCGTGGCGCATATGGAAGTGAGCGCCCGCATATAGATGAACATGCTCATGACTCTGTGGTGCAAGAGGATGTATGTGCCCAGGCATGGTACCGTGGTTAAGCTCGTACCAACCGTCTGTCTGTGCCAGAGATGTGGCATGCTGCACCGTTTGTGCACAGCCGTCGTGCGGGGCGCCGCACGGTGGAGGGATGGAGAGGGGAAGCACCGGCCCGGCCTGGGTGGCGGACGAGACCGGCAGGCCGGCGTGTGTGCCGTCATGAGCCGGTCGCCCACCGCCGGGGCCGCCTGTGCGCAGCCCTTTCCAGCGGACGCTGCAGAGCCACACCCCTAGGCCTACAACGATGAGGCCGGAGAGCACGCTCAGCCAGGGATAGAGCCGATCCGGCAGGATGTAGCGAGAAGCAAACAGGGTGCCGAGCCCGAGCGCAAACACGCCTGCGGTGTGAGTGATCGTTACGGTCAAACCGAGGAAGAGCGCATGACGGAGCGTGCCGCGAGCGCCGACCAGGTACGCCGCCACCACCGTCTTACCGTGGCCGGGGGAGAGCGCATGGGCTGCCCCCCAGAGCATCGCTGCTAGCAGGGAGGCGGCAATCACGCCGGCGCTGAGTTCTCTGGCAGTGACCAGCTCGGTAAAAGCGTTGCGCGCCCGACCCGACACCGCAGCCGGCGCTGACAATGGGGGCGCATTTCCAGTAGTCTTCGCCTCGCCGGCGCCGGGGCGGAAGGTGATGCTTGCGTCGCGGCGATCCAGCGGGCTGCTCAGCATGTCTTCCGGATAGGCGCGCAATTCGTCGCTGCGGTCCTCAGTCGGCGCAGTCGAGGATAGGATGGTGCTGCCACCGCCGCCACGCACCACGATCTCCTTCCAGCCCAACCGCTCTGGGTAGTTACCGTCGCGGTAAAGCACATGACGTACTCTGCCGGTCGCGCCTGAAGGCAGCGGCGCTTCGAACCACAGCGCCAGGCGGAGGGTCTGCAGGCCGCCTTGACCCGGTAGCAGAGCGGCTTCCACCTCGCCATCTTGCTGGAGCTTTAGCTGCACCCCATCGACCGTCAGGTGGAGTCCCCCAGCTAGGGTGGCCACTTTCTGAGCCGCATATGCCGCCAGCTCATCCGCATCGACACGTCCGTTACGGTCCTGATCGAGGATTGGCAGCTCCTGGAAGGTCGGGATCTCGGCCATGTCAAGCACGTAACGGACCAGGATGCGGTCTGGCAGGAGCTCCAGGCGGCTATAGCGGTTGGTTGTAACGTTGCCCAGCGGATGGGCTACCACGGCCTGAGGAAGGACAAGGAACAGCGCCAGTGCGGCGGCACCGACCAGCAGCCGCCCTACTCGGCTACCGTGCCTGGGCACCTGGGAAAGCATAGGCACACGGAGCGTCCTCATAGTCTGCCATCCGTTATATCGGCCAGGGCGCGCCGCGTAGCAGGCGCATACCTGATAGAGAAAGAGGGGTTGATCGCCAGGGCCTGCTCCAGGTGAGTGCGTGCCGCCAGATGATCGCCCGCACACAGGGCCAGCATACCGGCGTGGTAGTGCATCAACGCATCGCGAGTGCCTAGGCGCAGGGCCTCGCGGGCATAGGCCTGCCCTTCCTCACAGGCGCCGTTCTGGTGGAGCGTCCAGGCCAGCACGTCGGCGGCGTGGATGCTGGGGCGCCGGCCGTACTGCGCGCGAGCGCGGGCAAGGGCACCCTCCAGATCCACCCCATGGTCGGCGTGAAACAGAGCCATCTCCAGATCGGTATCGACGCCGTTGGCGCGCTGCAGCCGATCGATCGCCCGCACCAGCGCATACTGCTGCGCCGCTGCCTCGCCATTGCCGGAGGCAGCGTAGATATCGCCGAGCAGGATAACGTACTCTGGAAGGGGCAACGCGTCGCTTGCCCGGCGAAGGAGCTTCGCTGCCTCGTCATAGTGCCCCTGTGCCGCCCGCACGCGGCCCAGTCCGGCAAGGGCAGGCATGTAGTTCGGGGAGCTCCGCAGCACTGCCGCATAGGCTGCCTCGGCCTCGTGCAGGCGCGCCTGGGTGAGGTAGAGATGGCCTAACTGCACCTGCGTCCAGGCTGTGCCCTCGCTGCCGGGCGCCCCTGCTTGCACCGCCATCTGCATCGCCTCGATCGCGCCCTCTACGTCGCCATGTAGCTCGCGCAGGTAGGCGACCCGTGAGTACGAGGCCAGATCCGGGCGCAGGTCCACCATATGCTGCACTGCCGCCACAGCCTCGTCATAGCGGCCTAGCTCGACCAGCGCGTCTCCAAGGACACCGTAGATCGCCGCACGGCTGGGATTCACCGCCAGGGCCCGCTGTCCCCACTCCAGCGCCTGCTGAAACTGATGCCGAGCCAAGGCCAACGTACCCATCGCGGTCATTGCCTCAGGGTCATCTGGCTGGAGTTCAAATGCCTTCGCCAGCATATCCTCGGCCTTCGCATAGAAGCCGGGATCACCAGTCTCACGCGCTTTCTGCAGATAGGCTGTCCCAAGTTCAACGTACGTCCGCTGGTCAGAAGGGCGCTCGCGCAGGCGCAGCTGCAGGCGCTCGATCAGACGATCCGTACGCTCGCCGGGGCGCGGCAGCTGCACCCGACTGATGGTCTGAGGATGCTGATAGACTGACAGTGTCCGCAGCACCGAGTATGCCGGCTGCGACACGGCAACCAGCACTGTGAGCAGCGCCGCAAGCGTGAGGGCTGTGCTGAATCGCTGTCTCAGGACCATGGTGTACCACTAGCCTTTCATGGGAGATGCCTGTACCGGCGAGCCCTCCCGTACCCTGTCGCTGTGCGACATGGAGCCAGGCCGGAGCGCATGGACCCACTAGGGAGTGCCACTTAAGCGCTACGACCAAGCTCCCCTGCGCTTAACACGACAGCCTTGGGTGGTTTACGTGGTGGAAATCCCTCCTAGTCATGATCATGCGCGTGGCGGTAGCCCTCGTGCGGCGTGGCCAGGTACGGGAACGCAGCCAAGTACGGGACGTCATTGCTATCAACGTTGTCTCCGAGGGTCAGAGACACCGGGCAATTGATCGCCCCCAGCACGTGCAGCACCCCGCCGGCGGCCGCTTTCAGATCGATATCAAGCACATCGTCTCCCACCCGGCGGCCATTCGGGAAACCAGCCGGATCGCCGCCGAAGAACCCCAATCTGTTCGGCGATGCAGAGGGCGGGACTTTGTAGTTCAGGCGGATCATATCCGCCACCACCGGGGTAGAGCTGAGTTGATTCCCGCCTGCATCAGCGAATGGCTTAAGGCTCGGCACCTTGCTCGCCAGCGCCTCTGCCGTCGCCTTATCGATCCCTTTCAACAGCGCAAGCTCGAGATCGACACGGCCATTCACCGGCGTGCATCCTGTGAGGCTGTTCAGAATGGGGATGAGCGCGGCCGCGCCTTGAGTAGTGCCAGGATTGACGACGAAGTCGCGGATGTTGGCCGCGTCGTCCTTCGGATGGGTGGCATTGTAACGATCCTTCGCCCGCAAGGGGATCAGCACCTCGTTCACCAGCGGATTCCCCAGGCGAGACACCTGCACAAACAGGCCGGCGCTTGCCGGTGCTTCCCCATGGGGACGCAACGTTGTGATCTGCCGGCGGCTGGCCGAAGCCCAGACACCGATAATCCCCTGTGCACCAGCAGCCTCAAAACGAGACTTTGGTATCTCCAGAGCGATGGTATGGACATTAAAGCCGCTGGTAGTGTCCACGCCGGGGTTACGGATGTTAATGAGGTCGAAGCTGCCCATCAGGTCCACGTAGAACCCTTCGTCGCGCGGTCCGGCGAAGACGCGGATCTGCTCCGGACCGCTGCCAATGGTGTGGATCGCCGCGTTGGCGAGCGTAGTGTACGCCGCAGTAGTATCACCGGACGGCGATCCTAGAAGAGATTTGGGCCCAACGCGGATTGGGGCAACCCGCGCGTCCTGCAAGAGAACTGTCTTGGGATCGAGCCGGCGATCCTGGAGCGGGCCGCGCACTTCCGAGAGCGTGTAACTCTGCTGTACGTTCAGGTTGGTGTACTGTGACGTCGGATCAGACGGGTTCGGAGGAAGGCCAATCACGCCGGTGTTATACAAGAATGTGTTCGGCGTGATCGCTCCAATCTTCGTCTTAAACTCGAACTGGTAGGTCAGGTTCTCCTTCCCATCGCCATCGGTGTCTACCATGATCTCGTAGAGCACGCTATCGGAGAACCGATAGTGGTTTGGCCCCTCGCCCGGCTCTTCCAGCGGAATATAGTTGGCAATGAGCGTCACCGCGTCCGGCCGAGCCGGGCTGACAAACGCGTAGACGTCGGTGTTATCTGCCAGCGGATCCTCGGTGATCAGTGGGGCATCGCGATGGCTGGAGGCATCACTGGCCTGGGGCGGCCAGGGTGGGATCATCAACGTGAGTGCTGCAGCAGCCAGCACGCCCAGGTGGGCAAGCTTATGTAAGGCTGGCATCTTGCGTGTCCTCCCTGTTGCTCATACACGTCTGGATACGCATGGATGGGTGTGGAAACCACCCCATCCCCTCACCTTTGCCTGCTACTGTCTCGTGCGGTGTGTTTCCTCCTTCCCTAGATCTCTAGATCTCTATTGATTCCCGGGCCGGTATGCACGGGATAAGCCTGTCACCGCTTTGCCCCGAGAGCTCCACGGCAGCCTGTGTCGGGGGTGCTCACGTGCCGGTAGCTCTCAGCATGCACCGGCAGGCTGTTCACATCCCAGCCCAATCCCTGTCCATTCTCTGCTCAGGTCATGCCCAGGGATGCTTTATCGAGCTGTCCTGCCTCAGGACAGGCGCCCCTTGACAGGTGCGGCAGTGAATGGGAAAGTTAAAGTCGCTATGAGTGTGCTGCGGTGGCTCGTCCGGCAGAGTATCGTTGCGAAGACCTGCGGGGAGGCTGCAGCACTGTATGATCAATAGGTGAATGACGAGCACAGGGGGAACATGCGCATGACCGGAGCTTCTCACGTCTTGGCGGTGAGCGAGCCGGCGACGGCGGTGCGCTGGACGCCCGCTCGGATCAGCGCCGCGCTTGACCGCATCCTGCCGCAGGTGGAGAAGCCGGCGCGCTATACCGGCGGGGAGTGGAACGCCATCGTGAAGGACTGGGATCGGCTCGATGTGACGATGGCAATCTGCTACCCCGATGTCTACGAGGTCGGCATGTCCAACCTCGGCATTCAGATCCTCTACGACTTGGTCAATGCCGAGGAGTGGGCGTGCTGCGAGCGTGTCTACGCGCCCTGGCCGGATATGGAGCAGAAGCTGCGCCAGTATGGCGTGCCGCTCTACAGCCTGGAGACGCGCCACCCGCTGGGCGACTTCGATATCATCGGCTTCTCGCTGGCCTATGAGATGATCTTTAGCAATGCGCTCACGGTGCTGGACCTGGCAGGCATCCCGCTGACCTCGGCTGAGCGCACGGAGGCGCATCCGCTGATCATCGCCGGCGGGTCGGGCGTGCTGAACCCCGAGCCGATGGCCGACTTCATCGATCTGTTTATTCTAGGCGAGGCCGAGGACACACTGCTCGAGTTCCTGCGGCTGTACCGGCGCCATAAGGCGCAATCGCCCCACAGCCGGCCAGAGCGAGCGCGCCTGCTGCGCGAGGCGGCGCAGATCCCCGGCGTCTATGTGCCGTCGCTGTACCATGTGGCCTATAACCCGGATGGGACCATTCAGTCGATCAAGCCGGCGGAGCCGGGTGTGCCGGCGTTCATCGAGCGGCAGAAGGTCGACTTCACGTGCAAGCCCATCCCGGTGCGGCCGATCGTACCGTTTATCGAAACCGTGCACGACCGCGCCATGATCGAGATCATGCGCGGGTGCGTCCACGGCTGCCGCTTCTGTCAGGCCATGTTCATCTACAGTCCGGTGCGCATGATGCCGTCTAAGAAAATCCTGGAGGCGGCCGAGCAGCTCCTGGCCAATACCGGCTACGATGAGCTGGCCTTGCTCTCCCTCTCCAGCGCCGACTACCGCGGCATCAACGAACTGATCAAGGCGCTCTCGGAGAAGTTCGGCGATAACCTGATGTCGATCTCGCTGCCGTCCACGCGAGTGGATGCCTTCAGCGTACAGCTCGCCGAGCTGATCCACCACCGGCGCAAGGGCGGCATGACCTTCGCTCCGGAGGCCGGCACGGAGCGGCTGCGCGAGGTGATCAACAAGGGCGTCTCTGAAGAGGAGATCATGCGGGCCGTGCGCACGGCCTACAGCAGTGGCTGGCAGCAGATCAAGCTGTATTTCATGATCGGACTGCCCACTGAGACGCTCGAAGATGTGCGCGGCATCGTGCGGCTGGCGCACAAAGTGCTGGAGGTTGGCCGCGAGTATCACGGCCGACGCGCCAGGGTTCATGTGGGCGTGTCTACCTTCGTCCCGAAGGCGCATACGCCATTCCAGTGGGTTGGCCAGGATACGCGCGAGTCTATTATGGAGAAGCAACGCATCCTGCGCGAGGGGCTGCGCCATCCGAACATCCGGTTCCACTGGAACGACCCGAACGAGAGCGTCCTGGAGGCGATCCTGTCCCGGGGCGATCGCCGCATCGGCCGGGCCATTCGCCGGGCCTGGGAGCTGGGCGCCCGCTTCGATGCATGGTCGGACCAGTTCAAGTGGGCGGCATGGGAGCAAGCCCTGCAGGAGTGCGGCCTGGATATCCACTTCTATGCCCACCGCGAGTTCGGCCTGGGCGAGACGCTGCCGTGGGACCATATTGTGTCCCGCACGAAGCGGCATGCCCTGATCCGGCAGTACCGCGCCGCCCTGGACGAGGGCAGCATTCCGTTGCCGGTCGTCGCGGCAGAGCCGGCTGCGGTGCCGGCGTAGGCGTGAGGGGGAGAAGACCAACCATCCCGGTAGCCACTCCGGGAAAGGCGTAGGGCAGCAGTGGATCGGCGGTACCGGCAAGAGATCGAAGAGATCCTGGCACGCCTCGAGCGGGAGCAACCCGACTGGGGCACAGGTGGCCGCGGCCGTCAGGGCGGCCCCGGCCGCGGCGGTCCCGGCGATCCCTTTAGCTGGCTGCGTGCCCTGGCCTGGCGGCTGACTCCTGGCTCGGTCCTTCTGACCATCCTCCTGGTTGGGTCAGTCGCCCTGGCTGTTGTGGCAAACCTCCTGCGTCCGTATGCCCCTCCGCTGGCCGGCTCCCTGGGGCTGGCTGCCGGCCTCGCTTTTCTGGCGTACTATATCCTTGCTTTCCGCCGCGGCAATCCCTTATTTGAGCGCAAAGAGGTGCGCTGGCGTGGCCAGGTGATCGACCTGCCACGCCGCCCGCGCTGGGGCCTGCCGCGTCTCCCTTCGTGGAGCGAGCTCCGCTGGCGCTGGCGGATCTTTCTGGCACGCTTCCGCCAGCGCTGGTAGCCCGGCGGAGCAGGCACGGCGCATGCAGTACCGGGCGCTAGCCCTTCTCACGTCGTGCAAGGATATCGTTCACTCGGCGCGCCGCCTGGGGTAGCACTTCCTTCGCTGAAGCGCTGCCGTCCCAGACCTTCTTCAGGCTCTCGTTCCAGCCCTCCCGCTCGATCTGCCGCCATTCCGGGATCAGTGGCAGCGTCCGGACCCGCTGGTCGATGAACGCCCGCATATTAGCCGGCGGCTTGCCGGAATTGAGGAATCTCGGGTCGTTTGCCGCTCGCTTGTTGAAGGGGATGAAGCGGCCCTCCAGCGCATAGATGAGCATACCCTCATAGGACCCCTGAAACTTCAGCCACTCCCAGGCAGCATCTGGATTTTTGTTGTTCTCGGGCATCATCATGCCGTTGCCTTTATACAGGCCGGTCTGTGTGCCAGATTTGCCGATCGGCATGATCACCACGTCCCATTCGAAGTCCTTGATCTGATCACGGTACTGCGGGATGTCGGTAAACCAGTTGTGGTACATGCCCAGCCGGCCGTTGATAAACAGCTGCTGTGTACTCACGCCGCTCGGTAGCGAGAGCGGCGCCACTCGATGCACGTGGGCGAGGTCGGCGATCCACTGGATCGCCTCGATGGCCTCCGGGCGATCAAGCAGGCAGACGTTCTGGTTGAGGTCAATGAGCTCGCCGCCGAAGGCCCATACGAACGGCCACCAGAGCCCGGTCTGGCGCATCGTGCCCCACACTCCCTGCTCCGGCCTGGCAATGGCGCGAGCATACTGTAGCAGCTCCTCGAAGGTCCAGCCTTCCCGTGGAAGCGGCAGCCCGTACTGCTCGAAGAGACTCTTGTTGTAATAGTACGCGGCATTGCCCCCACGAACGTTGGGGAAGTAGTAATAGCGTCCGCGATAGATGAACTCGTCGAACCAGGGTTGGAAATACTCGTCTTTCTTGATGTCCTTGTTAATACGGGCAGTTAGATCCATCATGATGCCCTGCGAGGCCATGCCGCGCACATCGTAGCCATCGATCATGACTGTCTCGGGCGGATTCCCCCCGGCGATCATGCTGATAACTTTCTCCAGATGGTTGCCGCCCTCGTTAATCAGCTCGACTTTGATCTCTGGACGGCGCTGCATGAACGCATCGATGACCTTCTGGTCGATCGCATTGGACCAAGCGTTGCCCCAGACCATATAGCGTACGAGACCCTGAGGCTTCTGCGCCACCGAGGGGCTCGCAGCGCCCGGTGCGGCACCCAGACGGCATGCTGCCGCCATCCCGGCCGGCATGGCCGTGGCTGCCAGCAGGAGCTTTCGACGGCTCACACTTGTACGCATGGTCTTGCCCTTCCGCAGTCTCTAGCCCACCTTAACCCGAGGGCATAGCGCGGCAGTATAGGAGAACATCCCTGAGCAAAAAACCCCGCCATTCTATTCCGGAGAATTCACATACCATCATACGGTATCTCTCGCTCCCATGCATGTGAATTTGCTGAGACGGTGCGGTTAGGGCATGCAGCGCGTTTAGGTGCGCCATAGGCCGGGTAGGTACCTTCTGCCTACCCGAGAGGACCCTGGTCCTGGGACCGGCCTCGCCGACCACTCCAGAGCCCACGCCACAGATAGGCAGGGCGGGAAGGAAAGTCTGCACTGTAGGCCGTGGTGGCCGCTGAGAATACCTTCTACCCTGCATAGTGGATGTACGTGGCGCACGGCCCAGCAAGCGCTGCAGCGCCGGGTGGCATGTCTCGATTTTCCAAGCAAGACGAATGAGAGCTGATGGGTGGAGGCACACACGTGAAACAACCGGGGTGGATGTTGGGAAAAGGGCGGTGGCTACCGGTGTACCGGGCGCTTGTTGCCTTGGCGATTGTACTGGCCGGCCAGGTGGCGAGCCTTCTGGTTGGCCGCGGCACCGCGCCGGCTCCAGTGCTGGCGGCGCCGGAGGTGCTCGCAACGGAAACCTTAAATGCCAATCAATCGACGCCGATCGGCAGCGTCATAGTCAGCCGTGACGGCGACAGCCTCTACGTCGAGTTCACCCTCACGGCGTCGGGCTGGACTATGTCGAATGCTTACCTGTGGCTGGGCACCTCGCTTGACAATTTCCCGAAGGGTCCGGGGAAGTACCCATTTAAAGCAACGCTGAGCCCACCAGGCACCTCCTACAAATTCGGCCCGATCTCCCTTTCGTCCCTGGCCGGCTGGAGCGGCTGTGGAACGTTCTACGTCGCGGCACACGCGGCGGTGCAACAGAACGGCGGCGGTCAGGTCTCGGCCTCTGCGGGATCTCAAGGTGATTGGCCGAACCGGTACTTCCCGGTGACGATCGCCTGCCATACCCCGACGGCGACGCCGACCAGGACGCCGACGCGGACCCCCACCGCGACATCCACGCCGACGGCCACGGCAACAAGCACACCCACGGCGACGAGCACGCCAAGCCCAACGGCGACCCATACTCCTACACCGACCGAGATACCAACCTATACCCCGGTACCCACCAGCACGCCGACGGAAACGCCTACTGCAACGCCGACGTACACCCCGACGGCGACAAGCACGCCTACAAAGACACCGGTGCCCAGCCCGACTGCAACGCCTACTGAGACGGCGACGCCAACATACACGTCAACGCCGAGCCCGACGGCGACCAACACCCCCACCGAGACACCAACGCCGACTTACACGCCGGTGCCCACCAACACACCGACCGAGACACCGGTGCCAACAGCCACGACCACGCCGACAGAGGTTCCTACTCCAACCTCGACGCCGGTGCCTACCGCTACAACCACGCCGCTTCCCACGAACACACCAGCTCCCACGGAGACCCCGGCGCCGACGTCAACGCCGTCGCCCACGGCGACAACGCCGCCCACCAGCACTTCTGTGCCGACGAATACGCCGACGTCTCTGCCATCGCCCACGGCCACCGCATCGCCGAGCGCGACCCCGACCGAGACACCCACGAGCACGGCGACGAGCGTACCGGCAAGCCCAACCACCGCTCCATCGGTTCAGACATCCTCGAACGATGACCGACCGCAGCCGTCGCCCACGCGCACCCCAACCCGGACACCAACGGCCGTTCCGCCGACGGCTGTGCCGCAGGCAACGGCTACCGCAACGCCGGTGCCGGTGCTTACGGTGCTGCCGCCCGTGCTGCCGCCGGCTCCATCGGTCTCACCGGCAGTGCCCGAGCCCCAGGAACCGGCTCCGCCGGAGACTGCGCCGGCGGCAGTGGTGGAGGCACCGGCCGAGCCTGTGGCACAACAGCCACAGCCGGCTCCCATCGCCCAGGTGCCTGCTGCCGCGCCGGCTCCCGTTGCGACGGCGCAGCAGCGAGCGACCGCTCCACTACTGCCGGTGACAGGCAGCGGGACAGGGAGCCCTGCCGCGGCTCAGATGCTCAGCCTGGGCTCCGTGCTGCTGGGGCTGGGGGTGCTGCTGCTACGCCGGCCCGGGCGCGGCACCTCCCGCTAGCCACGCCGGATCCGGCGGGTTCGCAACAACAGAGAAGGCGGCCGGTTGGCCGCCTTCTCTGTTGTTCTCTATGTGTTTCATAGCTAGAGACGAACGGCGGGCAATAACGATCGACGAGCGTACGGTGCCTATCGCACGCTCCCGCGGCGTGCTTCTGTGCTCAGCGCTCGACATACAGGATGCGTCCGCAGCTCTGACAGTGCACCAGCTCCTGACCGCGGCGGGCGCGCTGGATATCCATCGCCGGGAGCACAAGCCGGCAGCCTGAGCAGCGCCCCTGAATGACCTCAGCCACGGGAGTTCCGCCGGTGCGCGACTTCAGGCGCTCGTAGTCTGCCAGCACTGTCGCGCTCACTGCGGCGGCAAGAGCAGCGCGGCGGCGTTCGAGCGCGGCCAGTTCCTGAGTGAGCCGCTCGCGCTCGGCAGCGAGGATGGCACGCTCGGCTTCGCGCGTCTGACGAGCCTGTTCCAGGGCTGCCCGCGCTCGGCTCAGCTCGGCGGTGAGCCGCTCAATCCGTTCCATCGCCTCGAGCACTTTATCCTCATACTCGCTCTTGCGCCGCTGCTGATACTCGAGCTCATGCTGGAGGCTCTGCAGCTCCTTCACGTTGCGCACCCTGCCGCCGTACAGGAGATCGCTCAACCGTTTGATCTCTTGTTCGGCTGCGGTAACCGTCACCTCGTGCTCATGCTGATCGATGCGAGTCTGCCGGAGCTCAGCTTCCAGGCGGCCCACCTCCGCCGCCGCCGCTTCAACGCGGCTCTCATCCGCCAGCGCGCGCTCGACTTCGGCAAGGCGCTGGCGATATGCCGCCAGCTGTTGCTCCGTCTGCTGCAAGTCAAAGAGGACACGCGCGGGATCCGGCACAGGTCGCTCCTTGGCCACGCCAGACTGGGTTTGCCGCTCGGGGCGGGTACCGGCTCCGCATAGAGAGGAGCCGGGTCGCTTCATCTGATTGTACGCTCAGCGCGCCGTGCGTCAAGCCAGCGCCCCGAGCTTGTATCTCCCCGGGGAAGTCTCTATACTGCCCTTCGTATGTCTGCTTTCGACGGGCAAAATACACAACTACATAAAAACGCGTGTGTTTCTTGCCCTCTTCCTGCCCTCCCTGGTCTCTATCTTGCAGACAAGGCGAGGAATAGAGCAGCCAGATCCGGTGGGCCAACCGATGCGATCGATGCTGGCAGCATGACGTCTAAATACACGACGTCGAAACAGACAAGAGGGATGGAAGGAAACGTCATACCATGCAAACGCAACAGACGGGCATGTGCCGGGCGGTTCGTGATCACATTATAGCGCTACGCACCACGCTATCTCTGATGGTGATCATTGCATTGAGCGCTCTCGTTGCTTTCACCGAACCGGTCTTCGCGCAGACACCTCCACCGCTAACGGCCGAAAAAACGGAACAGACCCACTGGGAGCAGCCGTTCACCTGGGCTATTCAGAAAACGGCGAACCCTATTACGCTGGATCTCGTGCGCGGCGCCGGCGGCACCGTACAATATACCGTACGGCTTACGAAGACTGCCGGCACACAGCGGGCGTGGGTAGATGGTCAAATCTGCGTGACGAACAATACATCCGGTCCGATCACAATCAATCGGATTAATGACGAGCTGCGCTTTATTCCTAACCCCAGCAATCTCGATAACTACCAGGTTATTGCCACAATCACCGTTAACCTTGCCGGACACGCTACGCTCGCAGCAAAAGAGCGTTTTTGCTACCCATATCGCATAGATATCCCGGCGCAGCAGATCAACCCCGGCGGGCTCTATAAAGATGTTGCCGAAGTTCACGCCTCGCAGGAAGGCCAGCAGCAGGAATTCGTGGTGATCGCGACCTTCGCTGCACCGCTGGCGAATCAGCCCACAGCGGTAAACAGCTCGGTCACGGTGGACGATACGAACGGCCAATCGTGGACCTTCTCAGAAAGCGGCCAGCAGACGTACACGCGCACCTTCACCTGTGATCAGGGCATTCACACGAACACGGCAACGATCCGGCAGACCGGTCAATCCTCGACTGCGACGGTCACGGTAACGTGCCGCGCACCAACCGCCACGCCGACGACACCCCCCTCACCAACGCCGAGCCCCAGCAGCACGCCGGCAACGCCCACCGCATCGCCGACTGTACCGCCCACGGCAACTATGACTGCAACGGCGACGGCACCAGCACCCACGGCCACTGCTACGACCACTGCAACCGCAGTACCATCGCCTACTGCGACCACAACGCCATCGCCCACACCCCCAGGCGCATCCGGCGGTGGCGACGGAGATACCAATGCGTCTCCTACCGCCACTCCGACGCGCACGCCCACACCCAGCCCGACGCCTCCGACGGCGACGCCTGCGCCGCCAACCCCCACTCCGGCGCCGCCAACAGCCACGCCTGCCCCGGTGATCACCGTGCTGGCGCCGGTCGTCCAGCCGCCCCCGCCGACCCCCGTTCCCATGGCGACGGCCACCCCGCCGAGCACGCCGACGGCGGTTTCGGCGAGCGGACAGGAGTTCATGCGCACGCCTACACCGCTGCCACCGGTTACCCAGCCCTCCGCCGCGTCGTCGGGAGGACAGGTTGCACAGCTCCCCCAGCAGGGGACGGTCCCGACAGCGCACACACCTGCACCGCTCCTGCCGCGCACCGGCGGCGGCATAGGGAGCCTCCTCAGTGGTGCACTAGTCGCCGGGGTCGGTATTGCTTTCTGTCTGGCCGGCCGGCAGGTAGCCCGGCGCGTCCGGCAGAAGAGCCGGAGACCCGGCGGCCGGTGAGGCCCGCTTCGCTTTCGGCACACAGCCTCAGAAACCATGACGGGCGGGTCACTACAACCCGCCCGTCTCAGGGAGAGCCTTGGTAGAGCGCAGGGATAGAGTGCACGCGAAGTGTATTGGAGGCCTACCCCATGGCCATCAGCCCGAGGCCATGGCCAAACCGGTTAGTTTGCACATACACCAATCGCCGCGCCGCCGTTGCCGCACCACTGCTGCGTTCCACCCTGTGGCGTGCCGCACACGGTGGCGCTGGCGACGATGGTTCCAGTGCTGCTCGAACTCACCGTGGCCGTGAATCGGACGGTGGCACAGCCCTTTGCCGGCACCATCTGGCCTGCTTGCAGGAGCTCGCAGCCCTGATCATGCTTTCCATTAAGGCTAGGGCCGACGGCCCCCCCTCCCACTGAGAGTTGTACACTATCAATTTTAAGCGGCACCGGAAAGCAGTTGTCCAGCCGGATATGCCCGCTGATCTGGCCGTTCGACGCCCCGCAACCCGCGACCTCAACATCGAGGCCGGAGGAGACGTTGCAGGCCGCCTCGGCCACTTCCAGTGTACGCATTGACGGGACGACGTATGCCGCTGCCGGCGCCACTACGGCGCCGGCGCGGATCAGGCGCCGGCGCGTCTTTGGATCAAGCCCGGAAACCGTTCTCGCTGCGCGCGGTTGGTGTCTGTCCATTCCCCGCTCCCATGTAAACTGAGATAGCTAGTCTCTCAAGGCAGCATACCGCCCTCACCCCGACTGTACCACCGCCTCAGGGCACATCCACAGACCATATATGTAGTCCTGGAGACGTACGTCGTACGATGAAACAAAACTCTAGGCAGGGGCCGTATGGCCTATCCAGTGGCATCCTGAAGCGCTTTGCTTTCTGCGGCCCATAGAAAGCCGCGCTTCATGATCGTCAGCACCGGCTCCATCGCCACAATGTTGGCCTTGTGCCCGAGCGAGCAGTAGAACACACGGCCGCGGCCCCACATTTTCGTCCAGACCACCGGCATGTCCACCGGGCCGTTCGCACTATGCGGCCCCTCGACGGTCGGAAAGCGCGTGGTAGCGAGCACCTTCACCGCCGGGTCCACATGCATGTAGTACTGCTCCGAGGCTACCTCGAAGTCCTCGATCCCGGCGGTGATCGGGTGGGCGCGCTCAACGATATGCACGGTATAACGCACGCCGTCTCCGCCGGGATGCGCCACCCACTGGCCGCCGGTCATGAACTGCCAGTCTGTGCTCTCGCGGAAGGCGTCGCACATGCCTCCGTGGCAGCCGGCCAGGCCTACGCCGTGCTCCACCGCCTGGAGCACCGGGGTTAGCTGCTCGCGCGTGATCCTGCCCATCGTCCAGATGGGGATGATCAGGTCAAGCTCGCGCAGGTTCTTATAAACAAAGGCATCGAGCGTATCTGCGACCTCCACAGCAAAGCCAAGCTCGACCAGCGCGTTGCGAAAGATCGCGGCTACCAGCGCCGGCTCGTGGCCCGGCCAGCCGCCCTGCACGATCAGCGCTCTCTTCACGTTTGCTTCCTCCTGCCGGTTGCATATACCGTGGGATCCCTTCTTCGCCTCAGTGTGCGCTATGGCGGTTTAGCCTGTCAACGCGCCGGCGAAGTCATTGAGGTTTCGGTCAGCAGCCAGGCCCGCAGGAGCTCGCCGACGCTCCAGGCCTGGGCGATACACCCATCGGGCCGATGCGGCGGATCGCCGTCATACACCTCACTGACCGAGCCCAGGCCGGCGACGCGCAGGTGCTCCACAAGTGGCAGCAGCGCCTGCCGCACCTCCTCCGGGCGCTCACCGGCCCGCAACGCCACGTCGACATAGGGGCCAAGAAGCCACGGCCAGACCGTGCCCTGGTGGTAAGCAGTGTCGCGCTGCCACTGGTCGCCGGCATAGACGCCGCGGTAGCGCGGGTCATCCGGGGCAAGCGTGCGCAGACCATAGGGCGTGAGCAGCGCCTGGCGGACACGGTGCAGCATAGGCTGCCAGTAGGCCGGCTCCAGCGCCGGATGGGTCAGCGCTGCGGCGATAAGCTGGTTCGGACGCAGGCTGGCATCGTTGCCATCGGGGCCGTCAATGACGTCGTAGCAGTAGCCACCGGCGGCGTACCAGAAGCGCCGGTTGAACGAAGCGCGGGCCCGACGCGCTAGCTCCGCCAGCTCTACCGCCGTCGGCTCGTCGTTCAGAGTGCGAGCCCAGTCTGCGGTGAGCGCCAGCGCGTTGATCCACAGGGCATTGATTTCCACAGGCTTGCCGATGCGCGGTGTCACCGCCCACTCCCCGATTTTCACATCCATCCAGGTGAGCTGCGTGCCGGGCTCGCCGGCATAGAGCAGGCCGTCTGCCGGGTCCATGCCAATGCTGTAGCGGGTGCCGCGACGATGCCAAGCGATGATCTCACGGAGGAGTGGGTACAGCTGTGCCACCAGCGAGCGATCCCCGCTGGTGCGCTCGTACCGCGCCAGCGTCTCGAAGTACCACAGGGTAGCATCGGCGGTATTGTAATCGGGCGTCTCGCCTGCGTCAGGGAAGCGATTAGGCAGCATGCCGCGGTCGGCGAAGCGGGCAAAGGTAGCGAGGATATCCCGCGCTTCCTTGAAGCGTTGCGTGCACAGGCACAGCCCGGGCAGCGCAATCATCGTGTCACGGCCCCAATCTGTGAACCAGTGATAGCCGGCGAGGATGGTCCGGCCCTCGGTCGGACTGCCCGGCAGTGTTCGGCGTACAATAAACTGATCGGCCGCCAGCACCAGCCGGCCGGCCACGCCTGTGTGCTCCGGCAGCGGAAGCTGCGCCAACCGGACGATTTCGTGCTCGCGTGCCCACTCGTCCATGGGTGATTCGCGGCCGCTCAGCGGCGCTTCCGCCGGTGGACCGGCAGCCGCGCGTAGCACTACGGGATACCCCGGCACGAGAGAGATCGTCAGCACGCCCGGCCGGTAGAGGTCTTCCAGGAAATCCAGTCCACGCTCACGCTCGCGGCGGTGCAGGTAGCGCCAGTACCAGTCGGGGGCTTCGACAAAAGTGCCTCCGGGACCTAGGTCAAGGTGCAATGGCACCGCGCCGGTAAACGCGATGACGGTGCACCCGCCGGACCTGGGCGTGACCGTCATACGCCAGGCAGGGTCGCCACGAGTCTCATGATGGTAATCGCGGTAGGTGACGAGGGGCGTCAGCCGCAGCACGGCGGTGTGAGACGCATCCAGCAGCTCATAGCGCACCAGGGTGCAGTTCTGCCCGTCCAGCATCCAGAGTGTTTTGCGCAGGATGCCGGCCGGCGTGCTGTAGGTCCACACAGGCACCGTGCCATATAGAGCGAAGCGCTGAAGCAGCCGATAGCCCTCAGGATAGATGGTCCCATCGTGGAACTCCGCGGTGTCGAGCCGGACCCGCCGACCGGCGACCTCGAGTTCCTCGTCGAGCCGTGCCAGCATCACGGTACGCCCCACCGGGGGATGCAGCGCAGCCACCAGCAGGCCGTGGTAGCGTCGTGTGTTGGCACAGCAGAGCGACGACGACGCATACCCACCGATCCCGTTGGTGACCAGCCACTCGCGGTCAAGCTGGAAATCGAGATGTGCGAGCTCCTCCCGTTCAAAGGAAAGCTCCGGAAGCGGGGGCGGGATCACGGTGTGCCTTCCTCGTGTGTTCCCTGGTCCGGCTCACGATCGTCCGGCGCCTCCTGGTACTCTGCAATGGCGAAGAGAGCAGCATCGCGGCGCACGTCCCGCCCGAGGGCTGGTGTAAGCGCTGCAGCCAGGGCGGCATAGAGCTCGGCGGCACGGGGCGGTGTATCGTCGCCGGGCTCTGGGGCGATATGCGCTGCGCCCTCCATCGCCTCGCCGGCAGCACGCAGGATCTCCCGGCGAGCCTGCTCCAGCAGCTTGACCAGATACTCGTTCACCTGCGCAGCGGCTTCAAGCTGGTCGGCATTCAGCCGGTAGGCGCGGTAGAGCCAGGCCATCGCCAGGACGTCTTCTTGCTCGGCCATAGCCCGCCGCGCCCGCACCAGGCACCAGACGGTCTGCAGATAGTCATCCTTGCCCGCGCGAGCGCGCAGCTCGGCCAGGCGCAGCACCTCAGCGCGGTAATGCTCACGCTCCGGCGGCGGCAGATGGTCAAGCCGGTCCAGTATCTCCAGAACACGCTGCTCAGGAGCGCCGCGCACGGGGCTGGTGATCTCCGTCATAACGACGCGACGCTGGAAATCCACAAGTGCGCGCCAGAGGGTCAAACGCTGCTGCAGCTCAGGCAGGCGCGTGCGCCCTGCCGCCTCTTCTAGGAGCGCCTGTGCGGCCCCGAAATTGCCAAAGGACAGGCTGACAAGCGCTCGGCGCCCCAGTTCCTCGGCAGTATCTTCCAGGGGGTTCACCGGCACGCCCGCCACGACCAGGTCGGTATTGGCGCGCTCTGCCGCCAGCACGCGCGCCAGGAGTTCATTAAGGGGCAAGGCGGCGTCCACGGCGATCGCAGGTCGGCCCCCGCCAAAGCGCCACTGCTCGACGGCGCGACGCAGTGCCTCAACCCGCTCAAACAGGGCGCGGGTCGCCTCGTGCCCTGCCGCGTCGGGGGCGGCAGACTGGACGAGCGCTTCCTCGACGGCGGAGTCCTCTTTAGACATCCGAGCCACCGGAACTGTGTCGTGCAGCATCGTGCTGGGCGCTCCACCGAGGAGATACTGACGCATCCCTGCCTGCTGCAGAACGATTGTGCCGGCTTCTCAGCGCGCCGGCAAGCGGTGCCATGGCAGGTCTGTCGAGCGATCAGGGAGTTGTACGACACGCCCAGTCTCGCTATGATGCAGCCCCGGCATCTGAGGCTATCTAGTCCCGGTGGCAAGGCAATCAGGGGCCGGCGCAGCCGGCAGGAGGAACATCGGTGAAGGTCGTCGAGATCAAGACATACATCATGGAATCCCCGGGGCGGGAGTACGTCTTTGTCAAGGTGATCACGGACGAAGGTATTCACGGCTGGGGCGAGGGAACCCTCGAGATGAAACAGGGCACCGTCGCTGCGGCGGTGAAAGACCTTGAGGGCTTCGTCCTGGGCGAGGACCCCACGCGCATTGACTACCTCTGGCAGCGCATGTACCGGCACGGCTTCTGGCGCCCGGGTGTTGCAGTGCTAAGCGCTATCAGCGCCATCGAGCAGGCGCTCTGGGACATTACGGGCAAGGCGTACGGCCAGCCGGTCTACAAGCTGCTCGGCGGGGCTGTGCGCAACTATATTCCCTGCTATACCCACTGCGGCAACCCGCAACGCGCCCTGGAGCTCATGGAGCAGGGCTGGCGGGCCTTCAAGTCCGGGCCCGGCGGCGGCCGCGGCGGCTCGGGCATCGTCGACGAGCGGCAGCTCGTGCGCGATGCGGCGCGCGCTTTCGAGGCGATGCGCAAGGCGGTCGGCGAGGACGTGGAGCTGATGTGCGATGCGCACGGGCGCTTCCGGCCAAGTGTGGCCATCAGGCTCGGCCGGGCCCTCGAGCCGTACGACCTGCTCTTTTATGAGGAACCCGTGCCGCCGGACAACATCATGGCGCTCAAGAACGTGCGCGCGGCGAGGCTGACGATGGACCTCGCCACCGGCGAGCGCGCCTTCACCAAATGGGGCTTCCGCGAGCTGATCGAGAACCAGCTTGTAGACGTCATTCAGCCGGACGTCTGCCACTGCGGCGGGATCAAAGAGTTGCTCAAGATCGCTGCCATGGCCGAGACATACAACATCGTTGTGGCGCCGCATAACCCGAACGGGCCGGTCGCTACCGCGGCAAGCGTCCATGCCGCGGCCTGCATGCCGAACTTCCTGATCCTGGAGTACGCCCTCTCGCCCACCCGCGACGAGTGCCAGACCGGCGACGCATTTAAGGCCGTCAACGGGCGCATCGAGCTGCCCACCAAGCCGGGCCTGGGCATCGAGCTGGATGAGGCGTACCTGGAGCGCCATCCATGGCAGGGCGTGAAGCTCTGGCGCGGGCTGCACTACGCCGACGGCAGCGTTGCTGATGTTTAGTGTAACGCAAAGAAGCTGCTCTGTAGCGCAGTCAACCGGCATGATCGTCGTCCCCAGCAAGCGCTTGTAGCAGTGCCGGCGGATCCCTCTATCGTGCCATATCACGCGCTCCATTCGTGGCTGGGCCGCTCGGGCGATACAGCGGTCGTTGCTGAAGATGCCCCGGCGGCCTAGCAGCGCAGCCAGGTGCCGCATCTTTCCCCCGGAGCCGGGCTATGGCTCCGGTGACGGCGCGATACCGGAGCTGGTGCTTGCCGCTGCTCCCGAATGCCGGGGACAGGGCGTCGGCGGAGCGTTGCCTGCCGCCCTGATGGAGGCGGCTTGTGCCGCCGGGTTCGGCGCAGTGGGCCTGAGCGTGGAGCCTACGAACCATGCGGTCCGGCTCTACGAGCGGCACGGCTTTATGAAAGCCGGCGAGAGCGGCGGGTCGTGGACGATGTATGATGTATGAGGACCTCGACCCGCCCAGCCCAACCTGAGCGGCGAACATGACCGTGTGTGTAAGACACGAAAAAGAAAGCGGGGAAGGCGTATTAGCCTTCCCCGCGAGGCCGGACGCAAAGGCCGTCAGCCGAGCTTGATGTCCGGCTTTTCGGGGTCAAAGCCCATCGACTTCCCTTTGTCGATGATTGCCTGAAGGCGCGGCTGGAGCCTGCTGACCGCATCCTTGGCGTTGCGCTCCCCCTCGTAAATAGGCGCGAACTCCTCATTCATCGCCGGGACCATTTCTGAGGCCCAGCCGTAGATAGCGCGCACCTCGGTCTTATAGAAAGGCCGCTGGCCTGCCTCCCGGGCGGCATCGACAAGGAGCTGCGTGTTCGCCGTGGGCGACTGTGACACGTAGCGCTGGATCTCCTCGGGCGTATCGAAGATGAGCTCGTCGGTGACGTAGATGCGATAGCCCTCGTTGCCCTCCGGGCCAGAGATGTACTTCAGCGCGCGCCAGGCTGCCTCGCGGTTCTTGGTGTCCTTCAGAATTGAGCCGCGCAGGAACGCCGGCACCATCTCCATCGGCGGATCGCCGGCCCGCCGAACCGGCGTGCGCAGAGCAGCCCACTGGAAGTTCTCACCGATCGTGCGTCGGAAGGTCGAGATGAGCCAGCCTCCACCGTACTGGAACAATACCTTTCCGCCGGCAAACTGGAAAGGATTCGCTCCAACGCGCTGGGCTGCTTCAACCTCCGAGGGCTTTGGGGAGACTTGATGTCGGACAACCAGGTCGGCCTGCCACTGGATCGCCTCGACGGTCTGCGGCATATCCCAGGTTGGCTTGGTTAGGAGATTGAACGCCTTGTTGTACTCAAACATGTCGCCGCCATTGGCCCAGATAAGCGGCGGCATGCGGCTGAACCAGTTGTCAGCCGTGTAGCCCCACTGATCGATCCGGCCATCCCCATCGGTGTCGCGTGTTACCGCCCGACAGAACCGCACAAAGTCGTCGAAAGTCATCTTGCCATCGCGCGGCGGCTCAATGCCGGCGTTGCGCAGCATATCGAAGTTTGTCCAGAACACGTACGCAGAAAGCCCGCCCGGCATGGCCCAGAACCGCCCGTTGAACTGCGCGGCCTCGACCGGCTTCTTGAAGTACCGGCGGGTTTCCAGGATACGGTCGCGCTGGATGAACGGCGTCAGGTCGGCCAGCAGCCCGCGCACGGCGTATTCGATCGTCGTGCCTTGTGTCACATCCGGCGCGTCGCCCGCAGCAACCTGGGCCAGGAGCTTGTCCAGCACGTCCGCCCGAGGCTGCACGATGAACTCGGCCTCAAGCCCGGGCTCCCGTTCGGCGATTTCCCGCTTCCAGCGCTCCCAGAGCTCGCGCCCCTGCTGCTCGTCCACAAAAGTGCCCATAATGCGCACCTTCGCCGGGGCCTGGAGCCGCGGCGGCTCGGTACCCTGCGCGCCGGGCCTGGTCGCCGGCTGCCGGCAGGCAGCAAGCGCGGTAGCTGTGAGTATCCCCCCGGCTTTCAGGCAAGATCGGCGCGTGATGAACCCCGATCCTGCGCGCTGTGCTCCAGCTCTTGGCACACCAGACATGTATCCCCTCCTGCGCCGGCACTGTTTGCTCGGTGACGCCATGCCGACTATACATGAGAGTACTCTACACCGCAGAGTACTATACACTGCGACACATCCCGATCAAAATCGGCGCGTTATACCCGGGCAGTACCCTCTATAGCCGAGCCTGGCACGAAGCTTGCCAACACCTGAAGTGTGCTTGTGGATGCCTCTGCGAGCCTGAGCGTACGCGCCACGGAACCTGCGACGGAGGCATGAGGGGATTGGATGTGAACAGTCTTGAATAGGTTTGGATAGGTTTGAATAGGTACGGAGGGAGGCACCGATGGCTATGGCAAAGGATCCGGTCTGCGGTATGCAGGTCGACGAGCAGGAGGCGCGCCAGAAGGGGCTGGTGAGCGAATACCAGGGCCAGACATACTCCTTCTGCGGCCCGGGATGCAAGCGCGAGTTCGAGCAGAACCCCCAGCGGTATGCTGCCCCTCAGGGCGCCACGCGTTGAGCCAATTCAATAATGTCGATGATGTGCATGATCCATTCCAAGGAGTAACAGCGATTCCAAGGAGTAACAGCGATGAGCGGCGGGCCGGTCCGACGGCTCTATCGCTCGCGGCGCAACCGGATGCTCTTCGGGGTAGCCGGTGGGCTCGGCGAGTACTTGGGCGTGGACCCAACAGTGGTGCGGGTGCTGTGGGTCGTTGGGGGCGTGTTGATGCTCCCGATGACCGGGCCGGTGGCGCTCTTGCTCTACGTTATCCTAGCGCTGATTATTCCGCCGGAGCCTGAGTAAGGGCTCGCCGGCACTCTCGCGCGGCTTAGCGAGCGGCGGCGTAGATCATACCGCCCAAGTGCTTGACCAGCCCTTTGAGCTCCATCATGGTGAGCAGCGCGCTCACCGTCGCGGCGGGCAGACCACAGGCGCGTCCGATTTCATCCACATGCTGCGGCTCGCCGGCAAGGGCATTGAGTATGGCGGCCTCTTCGAGCGTCGCCGGCACGGCGCGTGCGACTTCTTGCTGCTGCGGCGCCATGCTCAGGTTGAGCTCGGCCAGGATATCTTCTGCACAGGTGACCAGCTTTGCCCCCTCCTGAATCAGGCGGTGCGGAAGCGCGGCGTTCCGCGAAAAGATATTGCCGGGCACCGCGAAGACCTCACGGTTCTGCTCGAGGGCGTAGCTGCAGGTAATGCGCGCGCCGCTATCAAGGGGCGCCTCCACCAGCACTGTGCCGAGGCTCAGTCCGGAGATAATGCGGTTACGCAGGGGGAAGTTCTCCGCAGCCGGCTGGCTGCCCAGCGGAAGCTCGCTGAGCAGCGCACCGTGCTCGACGATCTCTGCCGCAAGCGCAGCGTTCTCAGCCGGATAGACCACATCGATGCCGGAGCCCAGCACAGCAATGGTGCGACCACCTGCCGCCAGCGCGGCGCGGTGCGCATGCGTGTCGATCCCGCGTGCTAGGCCGCTCACCACCGTCACTCCGCCGGCAGCCAGAGCTCCGGACAGCCGCTCAGCCACTTCGCGGCCGTAGGCGCTGGCCCGCCTGGTGCCCACCACTGCAACGGCCCAGCCATCCTCAGGCATCAGCGATCCCTTGACGTAAAGCACCGGCGGCGAAGCCGGGATCTCGCGCAGAAGCGTTGGGTACTCGGGCGACTCCCAGGTCAGCACAGATACGCCGAGCTGCCAGACGCGCTCTTGCTCTGCTTCCGGCGAGATTGAGCGCCGCGCCATGACGATGCTCTCCACACACTTCGTGTCGAGGCCGCACTGCGTGAGCTCATCCGCTCCTGCAGCCCACGCCGCCCTGAGCGAGCCGAAATGCTCCAGGAGCCGGGCAAAGCGGGCGGGGCCAATGCCGGGGATGCGGTGGAAAGCGATCCAGTACGGTGTATCTTCCATGGACCCCTTGCTCAAGCTATCTCAAGCTATTCGAGCCCTGCTCTTTAATAAACTTTACTGTCCTGGCCGGAGCGTAAGACTGTAGCGTTTCACCAGCGGGGCCCGCTCGGCAGCAAAGACAATCTCGAACCGTCCAATAGCTTCGGGCATGAGGGGCGAGACTGAAAGCGGTGCCACAAGGGTCTCCAGCTCTACGCCATTCTCGTCGTAGAAGGTGCAGACCACCAACGTACCACGAACCGGCCGCGTCCCTGTGTTCTCCACCTCACCACGGACGACGATCGCTCCCCTGCTATCCCGTTCAACCGTTTCGGAGATAAGCTCCAGGTGGGCGGGCGGAAGCGTCTGAAGCAGGCGTCGGCGCGCCCAGCCCTGCACGCGGGCGCCCATACAGGTGCCAAGCTGCACCGCCGCGAGCACCGCTGCAATCGCCACAGCGCGACGAGAGCGCTGCAGTGGAGAGGGTCTGGCCAGCATCGCCCGGTATCCGCACGTCTAGGTGGCACTATATCATACCTGGTGCCGACGTGGGCACGGGGGCCACAAGTTTGGCGAACCTGCGTGCCGACGGGTAAGATGGGGCCATCATCAGATACGGTGTTCTGGAGGCTCTGGCGCGGAGGACCATGGTGGAGTCACTGCCGGGTTTAGCGGCCGCGGCAGCGCTGGCCGCGGCGGCCGGGTTGAATGCCTATGTGGTGCTGCTGCTGGTCGGAGCCTTGGCGCGCTGGACCCCGGTCCTGCGGCTGGACCCGCCGTTTACGGTGCTGACGAGCACTGAGGTGCTTGGAGCAGCGGTGGTGCTCCTGGCACTTGACGCCGTGTTTGACAAGGTGCCGCGGCTTACGCCAGCTTACAGCCGCGTGGGGCTTATTGTCCGTCCGGCTATTGGCGCCTTGCTCTTTGCTTCCCAGGAGACACCCTTGGGCGCCGGCTCCCCGACTGCGTTCGTAGCCGGGCTGGTTCTTGCCCTAGCCATGCACGGCCTCAAGACCTATGCTCGCCCGGTGCTGCTTGGGCGTCTCTACGGCATGGGCGGTATGCTCGCCAGTCTGGCGGAAGATATTGCAGCGAGCTTAATCGTCGTCACCGCAGCGCTGGCACCGTACCTTGGAATCATGCTCGCGGTAGCCGCTGCGGTGGTGCTGGGTGCGGTGGGGTTGCAGCGCACGCCCCAGCCTGCTACGAGGTCGTAAGCTGCACCGCTCAGGAGCACCTGTACTGCACGGCGCAGGCTTCACGGGAGGATAGTGTGATTTTCGGGCAGGTGGCGTTACTGGCACTCGCTGGACTTGTGGTGGGAGAGCTTGCCTGGCGAGCGACGCGCGTGCTGCCGCCGGATCCTCCAGCACATCCGCCGACGCCCCTTCTCGCCTGGGCCACGCGTCTCTTCACTGCAGGGCTTTTCGCCATAGCCGGCTGGCGCTTTGCCGACGACCCGCGCCTGCTGTTTGCCCTGCCCTATATCGTCGTGCTCGTGATCATTCTCGTAATTGACCTCGAGCACCGCCTTATCCTGGACAAGGTGACCTTCCCGGCGATGGGCGCTACTCTCCTCGCGTCGGCTCTGCCGGTGAAGCTTGGCCCGGACTTTCGCAGCGCGGTGCTTGGCGGTTTGGTCGCGCTGGTGATCTTCGCACTGCTTGTGGCTGTGGCCTGGCGCATCCATCCCGATGCTCTGGGCATGGGAGACCTCAAGCTCGCCGTCCTAATCGGCCTAGCCAGCGGCTTTCCCGCTGTGCTCACAGCGTTGCTGGCCGGCTTCGTCGCCGGAGGGATCATTGCCTTCACCCTGCTGGTGCTCAGGCTGAAGCGCATGAAAGATACCATGCCCTACGGCCCTAGCCTCGTGCTCGGCGCACTCTATGCCCTGTTCCTGCTGCCTGGGAGCTAAGGCCTCCACCGGGTCTTACGTGCCCCCCAACAGCTCCACACTCTCGAAGACACGCTCAAAGTCCGGGCGCAGCCGGTCAAAATCCTCGACGGTAGCCGCCTGAGCAATCAGGGTATATTGCTTGTCGCCCTTAAACAGAAAGCGCACCCACTTCTTCCAGGTGCCCGGGGGAACATCTGTCGACGCGGTGCCTTCGCCGGTATGCAGAAAGGTATAGACCTTTTCAAAGCCAATGGCATCTTTGAAGACGATCCGCCGCTCCTCGAGCACCTGTGCCTCAGGCAGCGAGCTGATGGCCTCAGCGAGCTCGCTCTCCAGTGTCGGCAGATCGTCGCGCTCGACAGTGCGCGGCTGAGTATAGACCTCAACCAGGACCCCGTCGTGCGCATTTGGGCCGACCATGACCACCGCCTGTGAACCGGCCGGGGGCAGGTAGCGCCGCCACACACGCGGATACCACAGGCTGAAGCCGTGACGATGGTCAAAGTACAGGATCATGCCGCGCCAATCGCGCCGCGGGGGCGGTGCCTGCGGCTCGGCTGCCTCAGCCGGCAGTGTGGCTGAGCCGTCGGGCTCCGGAAGGTTCTGTTCTGCGGTCACTTCACACCCCTCACCAAAGCAAGCTGTAAGTCCAAGGAAATCAGTACCATGCCCCAACACAGCTTTAAAGATAGATAAGATTAAGATAAAGACCAAGAATAGTAAACGCGATCCGTACATCGTTCCCCGCGTTCTTCCAGGAGCTTCACCGCCGGGGAAACGATATCCCAGTCTCTGGACTCACCACAGGCGCGCAGGGAAATCGGTTAAGAGCTCGAAGCCGTTGCGCGTGACGACGATTTCCTGCTCGATACTGGCACCGCCCCAGCCCGGGATGCGCACCGATGGCTCGATGCACAGCACCATTCCTTCCTCGAGCACAACACGCACGCCCGGAACGAGGTAGGGCTCCTCGACCGTCTCCAGGCCGATCCCGTGGCCCACGAAGCCTGAGGCATAGGCCTCAAATCCATCATCGGCCAGCGAACGAAGAGCCAGCGACACCAGCTCATCCACCACTACGCCAGGGCGCACGCGCGCCAGCACGCGCTCAGTGGCACGCAGGACGGCTTCGAGGACCCGGCGTTGTTCGGCGTCCGGCGGCCCCACCACTGCAGAGCGCAGCACGTCGAACTGATAGCCCCACCAGGCGCCGATGATGTCCAGGGTGACCATATCGCCGGGGGCAAGTATCCGGTCTGTAGCCTGCGGCCACCGTGAACTCTGCCCGGCCAGCGGTCCGGAGTGTACGCGCAGGTAGCGCACGAAATCCGCTCCCGCCGCCAGCGCTGCTGCCGTGCCTGCCGCGCAGATATCCCACTCCTTGCGGCCGGGATGGAGCTGACGCAGGGCGGCCTGCAGGCCGGTGCCGGCCAGGGCTGCCGCTTCGTACAGCAGCCGGACCTCGGCCTGGCTCTTACGCATGCGCTGCTGCGTCAAAATATCCTCCGCCGGAACCAGTTGGAGTTCGGGCAGCGCCTGCATCAGCTCGCGCGCGACCACCGCAGGCAGGATGTCTTCCCCGGCCACGCCAACGCGACCGCGCGCAAGACCGAGATCGGCAAACGTGTCGATCAGCGGCGACACCAGGTCGTTACTGACACGTACATCGGCTACAGCCACCATGTCCTTCCGGTAGGCGCGCCCATCGGCCAGCAGGACGGGATCACCGGCGACAGGCACGATGAGGAAGCCATGGCCCAGGCCGCGCATCCCGTCGGCAAAGACCGACGCTGGAAACGGAGGAAAATGGTTGGTCAGATAAGCCAGGTTCCCGGGCCGGTCATAGAACGAACGCCCGACGACGAAGAGGGCATCCAGCCCCCGCGCGGCAACGAGCTCTCGCGTGCGTTGCTGCCGCGCGCGCACTTCCTCCTGGCTGATCCCATGCGTCGAGAACTGCTCGACCGGAACCCGCCACTCGTCCACCTGTTTCACATCTGTTCTCTCTCCCCGAGAAATTTTTCAGAAGCCTGAAGTCCTTCCATGCTGTGCAGCCGGTCGCTCTCCAGGCATGCCGCGCCGTGTCATTCTAACACGGCAGCCGGACTACCACGGTAGTCGGACTACCACGGCAGCCGGATGGAGGGGCTCCCGCCGGGCTCTCCTGTCAGTGCGGTGCCTGTCGGTGCACGCCCCACCCGGCAGGCTGTTTGGGCCGTGGCCGCACCGGTGTGCTATACTTTGGCCCGTCGCGGCCGAGAACGGCTGCGCGGCTGGGCTGGATGGGAAGACGCATGGACTTTGCAGGCCGTGACACCGGGCGGGAGCCGGGCAGCGCGCTCAGCTATCAGGAGGCACCGCCCCGCCAAGGTAGCGCTGAGAGCGTCATTGCCCCCGATGGGCTCGTGCGCCCCCTGTCGCTGCACCGCCACTTCATCCTGTTCTCCGCCGGCGTCTTCTCGCTGCTTATGGCCGAGACCGGTTGGTACGCTGCGGTGCGCTATGGTCACGGCACAGCACACGAAGTCCTGGCCCACGTTGGGCTTAACAGTGTCACGGCCTTTGCCGGCTTCGTGCTTGCCTTTGCCGCAGCTCCGAGACTGTACCAACGCCTGTCACGAGCCGCCGGAGAACGCGTGGTCGTGCAGCTCATGAAGCAGTGGGCCTGGATCGCTGCCATCCTCAGTGTCTTCAGTACGATCATCGCCATTTCCTATGTCCCCCTGGCAAGCGGCAGCCTGGCCGGCACCTTCCTGCTGCTCCGCTCCTGCTTCCTATATGCTTTGCTCGGCAGCGCGGCGCCGCCGGGGATGGTGCTCTTCGTGATCTACGTGCGCTACCTGCGCGAGCACGGCATGGACGACCGCTATAAGATCTTCGGCGTCTGTGCCACGCTTGCCGTGCTCTTGCTGGTGGTGATCCTGCGCTTCCTGAACTTTGATGCCCGGCCAGATCTCACTGACATAGCGCTCATCGACAGCATCCACAACAATGCCGGCAGTTTGCTCCTGCTTGCCGGCGCGCTGACCACGTATCTCTGGGCCGTGCGCTGGATCGCCGATCACTGATGCGCCCGATGGACGCCCCTGAGAGTTGACGCTCACCCGCAGGAGCCTAATAATGTCGCTGTCATTTCAGTGCCCTGTGTACGGCACCGGCAGAGCTCGACACGCTATGTCTTGTTTGTGCTCAGGGTCGGATACGGTGCGGAGCCCAAGCGGTGGGAAAGCGGGATAAGGAGAGCATTGGGTTCGGTGTCATTGGCCTGGGCATCGGGGCCTCCCATGTGCGCGCCATTACGCAGACGGAGGGCGCTGAGCTTGTCGCCCTGTGCAGCCTTGACACAGCGCGTCTTGCCGCCATCGCCGAACGGAATGGGGTCAAGGCCACCTACACAGACTACCGCGAGATGCTGCGCAACCCCGACGTGGATGTGGTCTGCATTGCCACGCCCAGCGGGATGCACGCCGACATGGTGATCGACTGCGCCCGCGCTGGGAAACACGTCGTGTGTGAGAAGCCGCTTGACGTGCGGCTGGACAAGATCAACGCTGCCATTCGCGCATGCCGCGAGCATGGGGTGAAGCTGCAGTGCATCTTCCAGCGTCGCTTCGAACCGCTTCACCAGAAGATTAAAGAAACGATCGCGCGCGGCCGCCTGGGCAGGCTCGTGCTGGCCGATACGTCGCTGCGCTGGTATCGCACGCAAGAATACTACGACGGCGGCTCTCCGCCCGGCTGGCGCGGCACCTGGAAATACGATGGTGGCGGCGCATTCATGAACCAGGGCATCCACGCTATCGATCTCCTCCAGTGGCTCGTCGGCCCGATCACAGCGGTGTTCGCCCGCACAGGCACCTACACCCATCATATCGAGACCGAGGACACCGGGGTCGCTGTCGTGCGGTTCGCCTGCGGCGCTCTCGGCACGGTCACCTGCACGACCAGCGCTTACCCCGGCCTGACGAACGATTTGCACATCCACGGCGAGAACGGCAGCATTCTGACCTCGGACGGCCGGCTAGTCGCCTGGAAGATTCGCGGAGAACGCGAGCAAGAGGAAGAGCAGGCAATGCTGGCGAGCTTCGGCGGAGCGACCGGCGGGAGCGCTGCGGCCGACCCCATGGCGCTCAGCCTGTCCGCGCATTTCCCGCAGATTCGCGACATGGTGCTGGCGATTAAAGAGAACCGCGAGCCCGCCGTGCCGGGCGAAGAGGCACGGCGGGCTGTGCGGGTAATCCTGGCACTCTATGAGTCCGCCCGCACGGGCCGCGAGGTGGAGATTAGACACGATGGCTAAGCTTTTTGCCCCCCGTCCCGGCCGCCCGTGGATCATTGGTCATCGCGGGGCGATGGGCCATGCCCCGGAGAATACCTTGGCCTCATTCGAGAAAGCCCTGGAGCTGGGCGCGGACATCCTGGAACTCGACATCCACTTGAGCCGGGACGGCGTGCCGGTCGTGATCCACGATGCCACTGTTGACCGCACGACAGATGGGAGCGGTATGGTAGCCGAGCTCACGCTTGCTGAGCTTAAGCGACTGGACGCAGGTATCCGGCGTGGCGAGCAATGGCGGGGGCAGCGCATCCCCACCCTCGAAGAGGTGCTGGCGTGGGCGCGCGGTCGCGCTGACTTGCTGATCGAGATCAAGCATGGCCCGGGCGGTACACCGTACCCCCGCCTCGAGGAGAAGCTGGTAGAGCTCCTGGCACGCTACCACATGACCGGGGCGGTGATCGTGCAGGCTTTCGACCATCAGGACGTTAAGCGCGTCAAGGAGCTTGACCACTCGATTGCGACGGCGATCCTGTCAAGCCGTCCGTTTGAGGATCCTGTAGCTGCAGCGCGGGCCGTCATGGCGGACCTGGTGCGGCCACGTAACGAACACTTCAACGCCGCACTCGTGCAGGCCTGCCATGCCGCAGGGCTGGCAGCCGGCCCCTGGGGCGTCCAGGAGCCAGAGCGTCTGCGCGCCTGCATCGCTGCCGGGGCGGACAGCATCGGCACCGATTACCCGGATCGCCTGGCTGCCCTGCTCCAGGAAGCGTGAGGCATTCTGCGTCCGAGGAGCCAGAGGTCCTGGAGCGCCGTGAGGTCCTGGAGCGCCGTTCGGAATCGAGGAGCGATTACTCTTGGTGGAGGCTCGCCCGGTGTTGCGGATCCTTTTGACCCCGTTGGCCCCCGAGGTCCTGGAGATCGCCCGGCGGCTGCTCCCGCCCGGCTTTAGCCTGGAGGTTGCCGGGACGACCGAGGCAGAGTTCCTTGCCCAGGCGGAGCAGGCCGACTTCCTCGCCGGTTTCGTGGGCAAGCTCCCGCCGGACTTCTACCGGCGCGCGCAACGGCTCAAGCTGATCCAGCTCTTAAGCGCCGGCTATGACACCATCGAGATCGAGCGGGCGCGGCAGGCCAGCGTACCGGTAGCAACGAACGGCGGCGCCAATGCCATCTCCGTCGCCGAGCATGCGATCATGCTGATGCTGGCAGTATACCGGCGGCTGATCGAAATGGACCGGCTGGTACGTCAGGGCGGCTGGCGCAGCGCCCTGCTCGGCGCTGAACGCATGTATGAGCTTGCCGGTAAGACGGTCGGCATCCTTGGCCTGGGAAACATCGGTCGCGAGGTGGCAAAGCGGCTGCACTGCTTCGACGTCCGAGTGCTGTACTTCGACCCAGCACGCCCGACGGCAGACGTGGAGCGGGAGCTGGGAGTATGCTTCGCTCCCTTTGATGAGCTGCTGCGGCAGGCCGATATCGTCACGCTCCACCTCCCGCTGAGCCCGGCCACGCGGGGCCTCCTCGGACGGCGCGCGTTTGCGCTGATGAAGCCCGGCGCGGTGTTGATTAACACCGCGCGGGGAGAGCTGGTGGACGAGGCAGCGCTGGTGGAAGCGCTGGAGAGCGGCCGGCTGCTGGGAGCCGGCCTGGATACGCTGGCTCAAGAGCCGCCTCCGCCGGACCATCCGCTCCTGCGCAGTCCCCGGGTTGTGCTGACACCGCACAGCGCCGGGCCGACGTGGGATAGCTGGCCGCGACGTTTCGCCAACGCCTACGCTAACATCGAGCGGGTCGCCCGCGGCGAGGCTCCCTTATGGGTAATCCCAGAGTTGCACGGGAGCGGGACGTAAGGGGCCGCGCGGCTCCGGAGATGCGTCCTGAATTTTACATAACCAAAATACTGCGCGCCACCTCGCCGGCAGCAAGGGCACGGAACGCCTCGTTCACCTCGTCCAGGGCGTAACGGCGCGTGATCAGCTCGTCGATCTTGAGGATGCCTGCCATGTAGAGGTCGACCATGCGCGGAAAGTCGGCCCACGTGCGCGCGCTGCCATAGCTCGAGCCAACGATCGCCCGCTCGCCGCCGACAAAGCGGCGGGGATCAAGCGTCACCGTCTCGCCGGTAGGTGGCAGGCCGATCACCACGCAGAGCCCGCCCGGCGCCAGGCACTCAAACGCCTGCTGAATGGCGCGGGTATCGCCCACGGCAACGAAGCTATAGTCGGCACCGCGTCCGGTGATCCGTTTGATGGCCTCGATCGGATCCTCACGCGAGGCATCCACGGCGTGCGTTGCCCCTAATCCTTGAGCATACTCCAGCTTGTTGGCCCGCACGTCCACAGCGATGATCGGATGCGCCCCGGCGATACGCCCGCCCTGCACCACGTTCAGGCCAATGCCGCCGGCACCGAACACCGCCATGCTGGCCCCGGCCGGCACCTTTGCGGTGTTCAGCACCGCTCCCGTGCCGGTCATCACTGAGCATCCGATCAGCGCGGCCTTCTCCAGCGGCATGTCCTTGCGGATGGGGATCGCGCTCGATTCAGGGACGACGGAGTAGGTAGCGAAGGTGGCCACGTAGCCGTAATGGTAAACCGGCTGCCCGCGCAGGCGCATGCGCGTGGTGCCATCGAGCAGCACTCCAGCACCGGGGGCGCGGCGCTCACACAGCACCGGACGGCCGATGGCACAGTAGCGACAGCGCCCACAGTTCGGCGCCCACGAGAGGATGACATGGTCGCCGGGCTGGACGTTCCGTATGCCGGGCCCGACGGCCTCGACGACTCCGGCGCCCTCGTCGCCCAGCACGATCGGTGTCTGCACGTTGGCCCAGGAGCCGTCGGCGGCATGCAGACAGCTATGGCACACCCCGCTGGCAACGATCTTCACCAGCACCTCGCCTTCCTTCGGGGGATCCAGCTCGACCTCTTCGATGGTCATGGGCTCGCGTTGCCGGTGCAGGACTGCAGCGCGCATGGCACGTGCCTCCTCTTCTCGCGCATAGATTGCCTACTCTCCACCTGCACAGTGGTTGGATTCCGGCCTGGTATGTTCTGTGGCGCAGTGCTCTTGGGATGTAAGTCAGGGTAGCACAGCACCGCATACGCCGCAACAGACGACCTTCTTGCACAGCTTTGCGAGGATGAGGAAGGGCCTCCCCTTCTCCCACGGCGCGGCAGAAAGGGCCAGGGGACGAGGGATCGGCGCGCTCACGCGCCGGCGGGTTCCAGCACGATGTGGCGGCGCCACTCTTCGCGCGGCACAGGAAAGTCGGTGCGATAGTGCGCGCCGCGGCTTTCCTCACGAAGGAAGGCAGCCATGGCAACCAGTCGGCCGGTGAGCAGGAGATTCGCCAGCTCGTGCTCGGGCCGTGTGCGAGGAGGTACCTCGGCCATAGCAGCCAACCAAGCGTCAAGCTGCCTCAGCGCTTCCTCCAACCCCTTGCGGTGCCGCACCATGCCCGCCCGCTCCCACATCAGGCGCTGGAGCTCGGTCAGGCCGGGCAGGGAGCCTGGACGGGCCTCGGGCAGCCGGACCGTATGGCGGACCTCCGGATTCACGCCCTCAGGGCCGCCGGCTGCCCCCAGCGTCCTCCGGATGATACGCCGGGCGAACACCAACGCCTCCAGCAGCGAGTTTGAGGCCAGGCGGTTTGCGCCGTGGACACGCGTGTTGGCTACTTCGCCGCAGGCGTACAGGCCGGGCAGGCAGGTCTCCCCCCACAGATTGGTGCGCACGCCGCCCATGAAATAGTGCGCCGCCGGCGCAACCGGGAGGCGCTGCCGTGCCATATTGAGGCCATAGCGCTCACACGATGCGAAGATCGTGGGGAAGCGCTGGCGCAGGAAGCGCTCGGTCCGGTGCGTGATATCCAGGTATACGCAGCGGCTGCCGGTGCGCGCCATCTCCGCCAGGATAGCGCGGGCCACCACATCGCGGGGCGCAAGCTCTCCTCGCTCGTCGTACCGTGGCATAAAGCGCTCGCCCTCGGCGTTGAGCAGGATGCCCCCCTCGCCGCGCACTGCCTCTGAGATGAGAAAGCGCGGCGCACCATCGAGCGCCAGCACCGTCGGGTGGAACTGGAAGAACTCCATATCTCCGACGGCCGCCCCGGCGCGAAAGGCTAGCGCCACACCGTCGGCCGTCGCCACAGGCGGATTGGTCGTATGCAAATAAAGCTGCCCGGCCCCGCCGGTCGCGAGCACGACGTACCGCCCCTGATACACGGCCTCGCCGCGGCCGTCTATCCCGACCAGCGCGCGCACGCCAACGACGCGGCCTGCATCAAGCAGAAGCTCGGTTACGAAGCAGTGCTCGACCACGGTGATGGCCGGGGCCTCCCGCACGCGCGCCATAAGGGTCGCAGCGATACGCGCGCCGGTGGCATCACCGCCGGCATGCAACACCCGCGGCACCGAGTGCGCCCCTTCCAGGCCAAGAGCAATGGCCCCCTCGTGGGTGTCGAACGGGACACGCAGGCGCCGAAGCTCAGCCACGCAGCCCGGCCCTTCTTCGGTAAGCACACGTACCGCTGCCGGATCAGCAAGCCCGGCGCCGGCGGCGAGGGTATCCCGCATGTGAAGCTCGGGCGAGTCCTGCTCTGAGACCGCGGCGGCAATGCCTCCTTGGGCGAACCAGGTGTTACTTTGCTCCAGCGTCTCTTTCGTCAGCAGCAGCACTGTGCCCTGCTCAGCAGCAAGCAGGGCGGCGAAGAGTCCGGCCAGGCCACTGCCGACGATCACATAGTCATACATGCACCTGTCGTCGTCGACGCTTAACGCTCAGGAAGATGAAGCATGACCGGAGACAAGCCGGCAACGGATGAGGGGAGCCGGCCGCACTCACTGCCATTACGCGGTGATTGACAGCATCCGCTCCAGAGCAATTCGGGCCCAGCGCGCCGTCTCCTCATCGACTTTGATCTGGTTGATCACCTCGCCGCGCACCAGCGCCTCCATCACCCAGGCAAGATAGGCGGGGTGAATACGGTACATCGTCGAGCACGGGCACACAATCGGATCGAGACAGAACACCAGCTTGTCGGGATGCTCCTTAGCGATGCGATTTACCAGGTTAATCTCCGTGCCGACTGCCCATTTGGTGCCCGGCGGCGCATTGCTAATCACTTTGATGATGTACTCCGTCGAGCCATTATCGTCAGCGGCCTGCACCACCTCATAGCGGCACTCCGGATGCACGATCACGTTGATATCGGGATACTTCTTGCGCGCCCACTCAATCTGTTGCACCGTGAACCGTTGGTGCACCGAGCACCAGCCGCGCCAGAGAATGATCCGGGCGTTGCGAATGGCCTCAGGCGTATTCCCACCCAGGGGCTGGTTCGGATCCCAGACGATCATCTCATCCAGGCCGATGCCCAGCTTCACGCCGGTGTTACGCCCCAAGTGCTGGTCAGGGAAGAACAGCACTTGATCCCCGCGCTCAAACGCCCAGCGCATCGCCCCCGGCGCATTCGAGGAGGTACAGACCACCCCGTCGTTGCGGCCTACGAACGCCTTCAGGTTCGCCGCCGAGTTCATATAAGTGATAGGCACAATCCGCTTGTCGCTGATCTCTGTTAGCGTCTCCCAGCAGTCCTCGACGTCGTAGATATTCGCCATATCGGCCATGGAGCAGCCGGCCTCCAGGTTAGGCAGGATCACGATCTGGTGCGGCTGGCTCAAAATATCGGCCGTCTCAGCCATAAAGTGCACGCCACAGAAGACGATATACTCGGCATCGGACCGCTGGGCAGCCAGCTGGGAGAGCTTGTACGAGTCGCCGCGGTAGTCGGCGAACTTGATGATCTCATCCCGCTGGTAGTGATGGCCCAGGATGACAACCCGCTTGCCCAACGCCTCTTTGGCGGCGGCAATGCGCTGGTCGAGCTCCTGCTCGCTCATTCTAAGGTACTGCGCCGGCACCTTTGGGCGCTCATCGAGCTGCAGTCCTGTTACGATCACAGGCGTGGTGACCATGGAGATGCAACCTCCTCGTGAGCGTCGTGAACGCGCGCCATTCCACCGCTCTCGCCGCACGAGGCCGGACACCCCGCGCGGAAGCGATGGCCCATGCCATCGGCAAGGTCACCGGATTCCTCCTCGATGCCTGCCGACCGCGGCCCGCTCCCCGGCGCACTCGGGCGGTGACCACGATCCGGAGGCTGCAGGGACGGCCGGGGGGCTTGCCGGTCCTCAGGCACCCGGCTCCCCGCAGCTACGGAAGGGCTGTCTCCGTGCTATTATTCGTAGCAGGATGTTGGCTTCCTAGATTATAGCCGATTGCTAAGGCGCAGTCGCCTCATCAGCGTACTGCGCGGGGAGCGAGCCATGATCTATCTCGATCACGCCGCCACGACCCCCCTCGATCCGCGCGTGCTGGAGGCCATGCAGCCATTCTTCAGCGCTCGCTTCTACAACCCGTCCAGCATCTACACACCAGCCAAAGAGGTGCGCCGTGCTGTGGAGTGGGCGCGTGAGACGGTCGCCCAGATCTTACACGCGCGTCCGACAGAGATCATCTTCACCGCCGGAGGCTCGGAGAGCGATAACCAGGCGATCAAAGGCGTGGCCTTCGCCAATCGCCACCGTGGCGACCACATCATTACGAGCCAGGTGGAGCATCACGCGGTGCTGCACACCTGCCAGTACCTGGAGCGCGTCCATGGCTTCCGCGTGACTTACCTGCCGGTGGATCGCTACGGTCGTGTCAACCCCGCCGACCTGGAAGCAGCGATCGATGACCGCACGATCCTGGTCACGATCATGCTGGCGAACAACGAGGTGGGCACGATTCAGCCGATCCCCGAGTTGGCGCGCATCGCCCGGGCGCGCGGCGTGTACTTCCATACCGATGCCGTGCAGGGCGGTGGGACGCTGGACCTCAACGTGCGGCGGCTTGGCGTCGACCTGCTGTCGTTGTCTGGCCATAAGTTTTATGGCCCCAAGGGCACGGGTGTGCTGTACATCCGCCGCGGTACGCAGATCGATCCGCTCATCCACGGCGGAAGCCAGGAGTATGACGAGCGCGCCGGCACCGAGAACGTGCCGGGCATCATCGGGCTGGCTACCGCGCTCCAGCTCGCCTACACCGATTTCGAGGCCAAGATTGCCCACCTGCAGCGGCTGCGCGACCGCCTGATCGAGGGTGTGCTGTCAAGCTGTGAGGGAGCGATGCTGACCGGCCACCCAACCGAGCGGCTGCCCAACAACGCCAGCTTCTGCTTCGAGCACGTCGAAGGCGAGTCCGTCTTGCTCAACCTGGATGTCCTGGGCATCTGCGCCTCCAGTGGCTCAGCCTGCACCGCCGGCTCCACCGAGACGTCGCACGTGCTGCGCGCCATGGGCATCCCGGAGAGCTGGGCGCGCGGGCAACTCCGCCTCACCGTAGGTCACGAGAACACTATGGAAGAAATCGAGTACGTCCTGCGTGAGCTGCCCTCAATTGTGCGGCAGGTACGTGAGCTTGCGACCGCCGGCAGCCCGACCACGGCAGCGGTTGGGCGGGCGTGAAGCTCCCCGTTCCGCTCCCTTCCGGCAAGCGCGGGAGCAGCAGGTTGACGGCGCCTACTGCTCCCGCAGCCAGCGATCCAGGAACGGGAACCCCTGGCGGCCACAGAACTCGTGCTTCCCCTCGAAGATCTCGCAGCCGAGCCGCTCCGGCACCCCGAGGAGTTCATAGGCGCGCCGTACCTGTGCCACCGCCGCGCGGGTAGCCTCGACCGGGAAGATATGGTCTTCTGTACCGCCCTCCACAAAGAGCGGCCGCGGTGCGATCAAACAGGCAACGTCGGCCATCTCGGCGTACTGCAGGATCCCGGGAATGTAATTGTCCTCGCAGTGGCTGATGGCCATAATGCTGTCGTGAAAGGAGTTCAAGTAGCCACTGACCAGTGCTGCCTTGATGCGGGGATCTAGGGCAGTGGCGAACAGGGTGATCGTGCCGCCTCCGGAGATGCCCAGGCACCCGATGCGGGTTGCGTCGACCTCCGGCCTGCGTTCCAGGTAATCGACCGCGCGCATGACGTCCCACACGCGGATGCCGCAGACAGTGCGGCCCAGCAGCAGGGCAGCCAGAGAGAGCTTGCGGCAGGACGATTTGCGGGCGCTTTGTTGGATGTCCTCCGGCTCGCGACGTTCGCCAAAACCGTACTGCTCCGGGGCAAGGACCACGTACCCGCGGCGGACAGCCTGGATCGCAAAGTCCTTCTGGTACTCGCCGGGCTCGCTGCGCTGCGTTCCATCCTCGGCGATGCCGACGATCTCGTCTTTCCCGCGGCCGTGGCCATGCAAGCAGATCAGCGCCGGGCGCCGCTCGCCCGGCTGTAGGTCGCCGGGGAGAAGCAGCCATGCCGGTACCGGTGTCTCCGGGCGGGTCCAGTACAGCACCTTCTCCCGCACGTAGCCGTCCAGCTCGTTTCGCTCCAGCACCCGCGGTGCCAGGTCGCACACCGGGTCGTCGAAGCCCCCGAGCAGGTCGAGCAGCGTTGCGGTCAGGCGGGCGTGCCAGAGTTGCCACTCCGTAAGCGAAGTCGCCCGAAAAGCCAACCGCGCGGGACGGCGTTGGTAGAGCGCCTCGATATACAGATACGGGCGCAAATCGGGAAGCGTCTCTGCCATTGGCTCCTCCTTCCATGTCGTGTTCCATGCACTGGCGTACGGGCGCAGCCCGCTGTGCTCGCGAGCTTGGCCCGGCCAACCTGCCGGGCCTCCCCGGGGCCCACCGGTCCACGCAGACACCACAATCACAACACGAGATCACACTACGAATACGTGTAGGGGTGCAGCGTGCTGCGCCCATCCATGGCGGCCCGGCGGGCTGGACGGGGAGCGCGGGCTGCGGTGCACAGGGTGCCACACGTTGTCATGGGCAGCACGCAACACAGGGCGCGCCGTACATGGCACGGGCGCAGCACGCTGCGCGATGTCGCCGATTATGGTAATGGTCTTGGCGCTGAACATAGCGCAGCATGGTGTGTAGGGGCGCAGCGTGCTGCGCCCCCCTACTATGCTGCTGGATCGCGTCCAAACGGGAGCGCATCCGCCGGCTGGGCGCAGCACGCTGCGCCCCCCTACATACTATGCTGCGCTCCATGTCGTGTGCTGCACCCTGTAGCAGACTGCGCCCCCATGCAGCGGGCTGCAGTGTCTCCGCACGACACCTGAAAAAACCCATCGCACGAACGCACGAAAAGGAGCAGCGGGCGAAGCACGTACGTGCTTCGCCCGCACCGTGGCCCAGGGACAAGACCGACGTTCCTCGCTACCAGGAGATCCCTCCCCAGTGAGCGAGAACCAGCGGCAGCCTGCGGATGCCACATAGACTACCCATGCTCTACACCACCTCCTTGCGTTCCCGCCAGGGTACCAGGCAAGAACAGAGCCGTCAACGCGTACACGTACGGCGCCACCCGACCGCCCGAGACAAGGCAAGGCGGATGGCTTGACGGGCCATGGCGCACCCGGCTATGCTCCCGGATAGACGTACCAGGGGAGCATGGGGCGCAGTGTATACCATCGGCACAGCAGGGCACGTTGACCACGGTAAGTCCACCCTCGTGCGGGCACTCACCGGGATCGATCCCGACCGCCTCCAGGAGGAGAAGGCCCGGGGCATGACGATCGACCTCGGTTTCGCCTGGCTCACCCTGCCGAGCGGGCGAGAGATCAGCATCGTCGATGTCCCCGGCCACGAGCGCTTCATCAAGAACATGCTGGCTGGTGTCGGTGGGATCGATGCGGCGCTCCTGGTCATCGCTGCCGACGAGGGCGTGATGCCACAGACGCGCGAGCACCTAGCCATCCTTGACCTCCTGCAGGTGCGTAACGGCGCCGTCGTGCTGACCAAACGAGACCTGGTGGACGAGGAGTGGCTGGAGCTGGTCAAGGAGGACGCGTGCCAGGTCCTTGCCGGCACCACGCTCGAGGGTGCTCCGATAGTGGCTGTCTCAGCCCTCACCGGCGAGGGGCTGGATGAACTCGTCGCGCTGCTTGACCGACTACTCGACCGGACTGCGCCGCGCCGTGATGTGGGGCGTCCACGGCTTCCGATCGATCGGGTCTTCTCCATCGGCGGTTTCGGAACCGTCGTCACCGGAACACTGCTCGACGGCTCGCTGTATATCGGCCAGGAGCTCGAGGTGCTGCCGGCCGGGCTGCGCACGCGTGCGCGGGGGCTGCAGTCGCACCGCCACAAGGTCGATCGCATCGCGCCGGGCAACCGCGTGGCGGTGAACCTGGCCGGAGTTGAGGTCGATCAGCTCCAGCGCGGCGATGTGCTCACCGTGCCAGGCGGGTTGAGCGTGACGCGTGTCCTGGACGTGCGCCTGCGCCTGCTGCAGGCGGCACCAAAGCCGCTGGCCAACTCTGCCGAGGTGACGTTCCATACAGGCACGGCAGAGGTGCTGGCGAAGGTGCGCCTGCTCGACCATGACGAACTGGCACCCGGCCAGAGTGGCTGGGCACAGCTTCGCCTGGCACGGCCGGTTGCCGTAGCAAAGGGAGACCTGTTTATCATTCGCCAGCCGTCGCCCAGCCTGACGCTCGGTGGCGGAGAGATCGTGCACGCGGGGGCGGTGCGCCGGCGCCGCTTCCGTGAGGAGGTTGTCGAGGAGCTGGAAGTGCTGGCCGAGGGTACCCCTGAAGCGGTGCTTTTCCAGCTCGTGCAGCACCGTCAGCCGGTGGAGCAGCGCACAGTGCTCGATGCCAGCGGGCTGGCTCGTCAAGTGGCAGAGCCTGCGCTGGCCGCTTTGCGCGAAAGCGGCCGCCTGATCGCTCTGGGACAGACACTTGTCACCGCTGAGGGATGGCAAGCGCTGGCCGGCCGGCTGCGCGCTGAGGTCCAGAGCTACCACACCGCCTATCCACTGCGCGCCGGAATACCTAAAGAAGAGCTGCGCACCCGCTCGCGGCTGAACGCGCGGGCCTTCGCCGAGGCGCTCAGCCGGCTCGTGCAGGCCGGAGCCCTGGTCGATGCCGGGACCGTGGTGCGACTGCCGGAGCATACCGTCCGCTTCGACGGTGAGCTGGGCCGCCGCGTAGATGCCGCGCTGGCTGCGCTGGCGGCCGATCCGTTTAGCCCGCCGGGCCTGGCTGAGCTCCAGGCCCGCTTCGGTCTGGACGAAGAGGTGATCGGTGCCCTGGTTGAGTCCGGCCGCATTGTGCGCCTCAGCCACGATGTGCTCTTCACTCCCGAGGCCTACCGGCAGGCGGTCGCCACAGTGACGGAGATCATCCGCCGCGATGGGAAGGTCACCGTGGCCCAGGTGCGTGATGCGCTGAAGACCTCGCGCAAGTATGCCCTGGCGCTGATGGAGTACCTGGATGCCCAGCGCATCACCCGCCGCATCGGCGACGAACGTGTCCTGGCACGCTAGCTGCTTGGCTTCATGTTCATGTCTATGTTCATGTCTCTACGGCCTTTCCGGCACCACTGGACTGGTCCGTGCGGCCAGACGTCAGACCCTGAGAAGACCTACCACAGAGCTGGACAGCGAGCAGCAGGAGGAGACGCCGGCAATGCCGGACTATGGCAGGCCGATCGAATTCGGGTTCTTTCTGATCCCCGATGCCGATGAGTACCCGGAACTGCTCAGGCAGGCTGAGCTGGCCGACCGGCTTGGCCTGGACTATATCGGTATCCAGGATCATCCCTACCAGCGTCGCTTTCTCGACACGTTCACGCTCTTGCCGGCGCTTGCCGCGCGCACGTCACGCGTGCGCTTATTCCCGGATGTGGCAAACTTACCGCTGCGACACCCTGCCATGATCGCCAAGGCCGCGGCATCGCTAGACATAATCAGCGGCGGGCGGTTCGAGCTTGGCCTGGGTGCCGGCGCCTTCTGGGACGCTATCTGGGCCATGGGCGGTCCACGGCGCACGCCCGGCGAGGCGGTAGCAGCCCTGGAGGAAGCCATCGCTCTCATCCGGCTGATGTGGAGCGGCGGGCGAGGCCTGCGCTACGATGGCCAGTACTACGCCCTGCGCGGCGTCCACGCCGGACCGGTTCCCGTTCACCCGATCAGCATCTGGCTGGGAGCGTACGGTCCGCGCATGCTGGCACTCACTGGCCGGCTGGCCGATGGCTGGGTCCCCTCAGCGCCATACGCCCCGCCGGAGAAGCTTCCCGAGATGCAGGCGCGCATCGACGATGCCGCGCGGGCCGCCGGCCGCGACCCCGCCGCGATCAAGCGGCTGTACAACGTGAGCGGGCGCATCACCGACGGCGCCCGTGGAGGACCGTTTGACGGTCCCGTGGATCAGTGGGTGGCAGAGTTGAGCGCCCTCGTGCTTGATCACGGTATGGACACCTTCATCTTCTGGCCTCAGGAAGCACCGACCCAGCAACTGCACCGCTTCGCCGAAGAGGTGACACCACAGGTTCGCGCTGCGGCAGCGCAGCACCGGGCGAGTCGCCCGGCATGAACCCGCTCGCTCCATGGCGCCGGCCCGGTCAGAAGCGCTCTTCCTCTAGCGGGGGCTTCCGGTTCTTCGATGCCTAGCTGATGATCACGCTCGACAGCATGCCTCCTGCCTCACGGTGCACACCCCGGGGCATGGCACGTGCTCTGCTACTCGATGGAGCAACCGGAGCGACCGGCGCAGCGATACAGCTGCCGGCCGCCTGCTCCAGGCTTGCTTGCATTGTGGGCGTAGCCGGGCGCTGCGCGGGGTTCCCGCGTGAGCGCCGGGGAAAGGACCAGAAGGCTGTACAGGGAGGCACCTGATGCAAGAGATCGGACGGTACCGGTGTGCAGAGTGCGGCGCCGAGTTCGAACGTCGTGAGCAACTCACCGCGCATCAGCGCCAAGCGCGCCATGGCGAGGAGCAGCCCGCAGACCCGTTAGAGCGGAGCGCGGGCGACTTGCGCTGCGTTCAGTGCGGCCAAGTGTTCGGCAGCCGCCAAGGGCTCGAACAGCATCTCCGCCATGCCCACTAACGCTGCGCCAGGGCATACGCTCGATCAATGAGCTCCATAGCAGCGAGGCAATCACTGATGGTGGCAAGCGGTGGGTCGCCGCGCTGAAAGCGCGCCAGCGCGTCCACCACCAGGCCGGGATACGAGGATGCCGGCACATCTACTGCCTGCTCGACGCACCGGCCGGGGGTGGCAATGGTAAGGCTGCTGCCGGTTTCGCTGATGTAGAAATCGCCTGCAGAGAGGCGCCATGCACTGTCCCCGCCGGCCACATCAGTGGGATACGTATAGCCCGCCTCAATGAGGCCAAGGACCCCGCTGGCGCTGCGCAGGCCGACGACGGCGTACTCTTCAACGCCCAGCCCGTAGACACGGTGACTGACGTACGCCCAGGTCACCTCGACGGGTTCCTGTACGATGGCGTTGAAGAGGTCAATGCCGTGAATGCCCAGGTTCCGCAGCGGCCCGCCTCCGGAGATGGCCGGGTCAAGCATCCAGGCACAGTTCCAGCGTGGGTACCGCGAGGGGTAGCCGTTAACAATGCGGGCGTGCACCAGGCACAGCCGCTCGAGTCGGCCGGCCCGGCGCGCTTCCTGGACCTCCCGATAAAAAGTCGAGAGCCGTCGCGGCAGAGCTACGGCAGCAAAGGGCGGTCGGAGCCGCTCGGCCAGCTCGGCCAGCGCACGCACCTCCTCGGCCGAGCGGCCAAGCGGTTTTTCCATCAGGAACGGCAGGCCGCGCTCCAGCAAGAGCCGGCAGATATGCGGCATGCGGTCATGGCGGCCGAAAGCAACCACGAAGTCCGGCTTTGCCGCCTCCAGAGCCTCTTCCGGAGTCGCGTAGACGGGGCAGTCCAGTTCCGCGGCAAGCGCCGGACCTGCGGTGCCGGTGCTATCAGAGAGCGCAACCACACGGGCCCCGGCCTGGTGCAGGCCGGTCACGTACATGCTGGTATGCCAGTGCGCAGCTTCGAGAATGGCAATACGAAGCGGCGTAGCCATCGGGTCAGTCCCCCTGCGCGGTCAGGCCGCCATCGACGACCAGGCAGTGGCCGGTTACGAACGACGCCTCATCCGACGCCAGGAAGAGGATGCACTGCGCGACCTCCTCCGGCCTGCCGCTGCGCCCCATCGGCGGCACGCGCTCGCGCCGCTGAGCCGCCTCTGTCTGCAGAGGCGGCAATCCGAGCGCAACTCGCTCGGCTTCGCCATGGGCCAGGATGGCCGTCTCGATCGGGCCCGGACAGACGGCGTTGACGCGAATGTTGCGATCGGCATACTCCACCGCCATCTGCCGCGTCAGAGCAATGACCCCGCCCTTGCTGGCGGCGTACGCAGCCCAGCCGTGAAACCCGAACATTCCCTGTACCGAGGCTACGTTGACGATCGTGCCGCCGCCTCGTCGGAGCAGCGCTCGCACGCCATCGCGGCAGCCGCGATACACTCCGGCCAGGTTGACATCGAGCACCCGTTGCCAGAGCTCGGGCGGCGTCTCATGGACCGCTGCACCCACGCCGATGGCAGCATTGTTGACCAGGATGTCGAGCCCGCCCCAGCGTAGCTCGGCTTCGTGGATCGCGCGCTGGATGTCACCGTCCTGAGCCACATCGGTATAGACGTACAGCGCTCGCCCACCGGCCTCAATAATCTCGTCCGCCGTCGCCCCGCCGGCTTCCACATCCCGATCGGCCACCACGACCGCCGCCCCCTCCTGAGCGAACAGCACGGCCGTGGCCCGGCCGATCCCGTACGCCGCGCCGGTGATCACAGCGACCTTGCCCTCCAACCGCCCTGCCATGGCTCATTCTCCCTCCCACGTCCTTCGCAGCATCCCCGTTACCTGCCAAAGACCACCGTGCCCTCGCTCGTCACGCGCTCGACGGGCGCGGCATTCTGGAACGCCGTGGCCAGCAGACGCTGCTCCACCGCGGCGCGGGGACCCACGCGCAGGGCCGTGCCGCGTTCGATAGCGCGCAGCAGGCCACAGCCCGGAATACTGCTGTGGGGCTCGATGCCGCACACGTACTCGCGCCCCCACCAAGGGTAGCCGCGCGTGCCACAGCACTCCTGCCACAGCCAGATGTACGGGAACACCCGCACATCCCAGACCAGCGCGAAGCCCAGACCCGTCTCCATGTTCTGAAGAGCGTACCAGCCCTCTTCCAGTTCGGTGAGATAGCATACGTCGCTCGACCGGCTCTGCGGGCCGGGCATCTGCCGGAGGTCCACCGGCCGGCCATCGGCGCCGGGGATCACCGGCCATGTCCCGCGTAGACCACGCGGCAGACGCTGCCTGCCGGGCAACGGGTCCGGATGTGTCTCCACGGCGCGCGCCGGCACCGTCAGTCGGCAGGCTGGTGAGAGGAAGGGGGCGCCAAAGGTCGGGTGATGGCCCCACATACACTCCAGGACCTCGTCGCTCTCGTTGACAATGCGCTCCTCGATCACCAGCGTGGGCGAACCGGCCTCCAGCCGCAGCCGCTTCTCGACAAAGAACGGCATGCGCACCGCCTGCGTCCAGCAGCGCACCTGCACGGCTTGAGCATCGGTGCGCTCGACCTCGTAGTCCCAGGAGACCTTGCAAATATCGCCATGGAAGCCGAGGGCGGCGCCGCGGTAGACGCATGGGTCGCCGCCATTCGGAAAGATCTCCTGCCAGCCCCCGGGGTAGTAGTCCATATATGAGGAAGAGGGGTCCGGGGACGGGGCAAGATCCGTGGCAGGATTACGTACGCCGGTACGCGAGCGCCACAGCAGGTTTACCCCGGATGGCCTGTATACAAAGCTGATGATGTCGGTGCCGCGCCCGGTCAGCACGGTTACGTCCAGCAGGTCATTCTGCATGACCAGCGCAGACACGCCGCGTAGTGCTAGATCAGTGCGCAGGCTGCATCCTGTGCTCATCAAATGCCTCACCGGCCCCCAGCGTTCGTCGAGCCCCATCCGGCGTGCGGTGGCTGCCGACGCACCATCATAGCGCATCCTGCAGCGCAGTGCATCCGCCCGCGTGCGCTGCAGAAAAAGCAGCGCCTTCATTTGCCGACGGACTCAGCATCCAGTACAATGACGCCGCCGGTACATTAAGAATTTGCTAAGAGCAGGCCGGTATATCCCAGGGAGGTAGCGGGCGTGTTCCTGGCGTGGCCGGGCAGGATGCCGTACCGCATCGGCATGGGAACTGCTACTGCGCGTGCGGGGCCGCAGTCGGTTCGTATCCGTTATGTGTTCAGCTGCCTGGGACACGCCGCGGCTGCCGGGGTGCGGGCTGGCGTGCTCCGCGACCTTTTCTGTCTTCTCCTCTTCTTCGGCGCTGCGCTCTTCCTCTTGCGTGACTCGCTCCTGACCGGCCGGGTGTTTTACGAGAACGACACCCGCGATTTTTACTACCCGTTGATGGCGCGGGTGGCCCAACTCCTCCGCCAGGACCGCCTGCCGTTGTGGGCGCCCGAGCTCTTTGGCGGCTATCCACTCTTCGCTGATGGTGAGGCCGGCACGCTTTATCCCCTGCACTTCGTCGCGTTGAAGCTGCTGCCGTTCGAGGTGGCATTTGTCTGGCTGCGTATCCTGCGCTACTGGCTGGCGGGCAGCTTCATGTACGCATATGGCCGCTTTACGGGCATGTCGCGCGGTGGTGCCCTGGGCGCGGGCCTGGTGTTCATGCTGTGCGGCTTCTCCATCGCGCAGATGCACCACACCAATATCAGCCAGGGCGCCATCTGGCTGCCGGTGGTGCTGTTGTGCGTCGAGGGAGCGCTCCGCAAACCGTTCCCACAGCGTTATCTCTTCATGGTTGGCGGCGCCCTAGCGCTGGCCTGTCAGGCCCTGGCCGTGCACGTGCAGGTCGTCCTGATGACCCTGCTCGCCACAGGCCTGTATGCGTTGTACAGGGTTATTGTGGGGCCGGTAGGCGGAGGAGTCTGGGGCGGCCGCAGGCCGGAGCATGCTCCGCTGACACGCGCCACAGTCCGGCTGTTGCGCCGCGGTTACCGCGTGCTTGTACAGAACATTCTCCCGCCGGGGCTTCTCACACAGGCCACGGGCGCGGCATCAGGCGCCGCTCGGTTCGGTAGGCTCATCGCCCGACCGGTGCGTGGAGTGCGCCACGCTCTATGGCTGGCGCTTACCGGACTGGCGCACGTGACGTGGCGCGCGGCCCTCTTCATCGTGCTGCTTACGGTTATCGTCGGTGGCGGACTGGGTCTTGCCGCCGTGCAACTCCTGCCGCTGTACGAGCTTGGTCGCTTCTCTTTGCGGGCCCATGGCGTTTCATACTCCTTCGCCACGCAATACTCGCTGCCCCCGGCCAACTTGGTCACGCTGCTGCTGCCCGACTTGTTCGTTGACCATGGCCGGTACTGGGGCGCCTGGTCGCGCTGGGAAACCACCATCTATGCCGGTATCGTCCCGCTTCTCCTGGCACTGGTTGCCCTGCTGGCGGTACGCAACCGCTCTGTGCTCTTCTTTGGCCTGCTCGCGGTGCTTGCCGCCATGCTGGCGCTCGGTGACCAGTCGCCCTTTGGCCTGCACCGCCGGCTCGTCGAGCTGCCGGGATTCATGTACCTGCGCGCGCCCGGCCGCTTCGCGTTCCTGTTCGATACCGCTGTCGCCGTATTAGCCGGCCACGCGATCACCTGGCTCAGCTGGCGCGGCCGGCTGCGGGTAACGCTGCCGGCGTCGGCCGCTTCACTGTCGGAGAGCGGGCAGCAGCGAGCTCCGTTGATGAGGGCGGCACAGCTGCTTCAGAGCGGTGCAGTGCGTGGCTGGACGGCTGTTTGCGCCGTGGCGGCGGTGGTCGGAGTGCTGCTCCTGGCCGCGCTGTTAGATGCGCTGGCACTGCTCGGCCCCCTGGCACTGCAGCGCCTCAGTGCGAGCCTCGCTGCCGACAAAGAGGCAGCGGTCGAGGCGATCCGTCGGCTGGTGCTCTCGGCGCGAGGAATGGACGGTCGGGTCACGATCGAGTACGCCTACCACTGGCTGGAACGGGCGCTGGACGCGAGCAATCCGCTGGTGGCCCTGCAGGTAGGCTTCCTGGTAGCCGGGGCGCTCGTGCTGTTCTGCTGGCTGCTCGTACCGCGGCTGCAGGCGCTCTGGCAGGCGCTTGCGCTGATCCTGATTGCCACCGACCTCCTCACCTTTGGAACGCGGTTCCATCCGCTTATCTCCCTGCGCGAGCTTGGCGAGCCCTCTCCGGCTGCCCAATTTCTGGCTGCTCAGCCGGGTCTCTTCCGCGTCCTCACGGCCGGGCGAACGCCGGACCGGCCAAACCGTCTGCTGCCGGTAGGGCTTCAGGAGGCGGATGGCTATAGTTCACTCCAGCAGGACCGCCATTTGCAGTACATCGCGCGGGCACGCTTCACCGAGAACCGTCTGGTCGATCTCTTGAACGTGCGCTTCTTGGTGCAGCCGAACGTGTTTACGCCGGCGCCCAGCTTTGAGCTCACGTCATACAATCCCATCCGGCCACTGATGAGCGCCTCTGCAGGCAATGCCGCGTCAACCATGGAATTCCGCGTGCCGAGTGCTCGCGCCGATCGCCTGCGCCTGGTCTCAGCGCTCCATGTCGGCGCGGCGGTGCCGCAGGGGGAGCGGGTAGCGCAGATTATCGTCTACCCCGCCGATGGCTCGCCTCCTCTGGTGCTGCCGATCCTGGCCGGAGTACATACCGCTGAGCAGAACATTGAGCGTGAGGATGTACGCCCGCAGGCCCAGCACGAGCGCGCCCGCGTCGCCCAGAGCCTGCGCTCCCGCGATGCACAGGGGCGCGAGTACCAACGCTACCTGTATTTCGCCGAGCTACCGCTGCCGCGCCAGATGGTGATCAGCCGCATCGGCGTGAAGGCGCTGCACCCTACCGCCCGCTTTCAGCTCTACGGCCTGAGTCTGTTCGACTCAGCGACGTGGCAGGCCATGCAGTTCACGGCGAGCGAGCTCGAGAAATACGTGGCGGTCTATCGCGATGAGCGCGTCGTGATCTATGAGAACCGCGCGGTGTTACCGCGGGCCTTCCTGGTCCCGCGGGCAGTGAACATGACTGCGCCGGACCCGGATGCCCTGAATGACGTTATCCTGACCCAGATGACCGAGGGCGACTTCGATCCCGAGCGGATGGTGATCTTAGAGAATGTGCCGCCGGACACTGCCCTCCCCTCGCCGGAGCCGGCAGCGCCGGGGCGGCCGGTCGTGGCCAACGCTCCCTACTACACTGAATCCATAAGCCCTGCCGGCACAGTGCGCATCGATCGCTATACCGCGCAGCGCGTACGCATGACTGTGCAGGCTGCACAGCCCGCAGTATTGCTCTTGACCGACACGTATTATCCGGGCTGGAGGGCATTCATCGATAACGCCGAGGTGCCGGTGTACCGCGCCGACTTCATCTTCCGTGGTGTGCTTGTGCCGCCCGGCGAGCACGTGGTCGAGTTTGCCTACCACCCCGCGAGCTTTGAGGCAGGACTTGCGCTGACGCGACTGGCCGCCTATGCCCTGGCGAGCCTGGCGGCTTTCTGTGTGCTGGCCACCCTGCTACCGCCTGCAGCGCGGGCGCTCTGGCGCTGGGTGCCGGAAAGGCGCCGGCTTCGCCCGCTCCCTGCTCCGGGGTCAGCTCCTGCCGGCTCCGCCGCTGGGTGACCCGTTACTGCGGGGTTGGCCTTGAGAAACCCGATCACCTGGGCCGCAATCCGCCGTGCCGCGCTCGCTGCGCCCTCTTCTCCGCGCCAGACCTTGTTCAGCTCGGGATTAATGAGCTCGTTATGGATCTTTGCCTCATCCTTGGAGACGAGGCGCACGAAGTTGTGCTTTGCGGCCTTAAGGAGCTCGATGCTGAGGCCCGGGGTCTCCAGGGTTGGGATGCTTTGATGGACACGCACTGTGACCTTCTGAACATCGGGATTGAGCCACAGCACAACAGGTGAGCCGGTGCCCCCACCAGCCATTCTAGTCGGGCTAGCCACGCCCGCTCCCGTGCGGTATGCTGGGACCGGGCGCGGCTGATGTGGATAGCCGCACAGGAGCCCTGCGAGGAGCGTTGCCGCCATGCGCTACGGTTTATTCCTCATGCCCCTTCACCCTCCCGAGCGACCGGTGGCTGATGCCTACGAGTATGACCTGCGCACGTTGCAGGCAGCCGATGCCCTCGGCTTTGACGAAGCCTGGATTGGTGAGCACTTCACCAGCGTCTGGGAGAACATTCCAGCCCCTGACCTGTTCATCGCGCGGGCTCTGGGCGTGACCCAGCGCATTCGCCTCGGCACCGGTGTGGTGCTGCTGCCGTTTCACCATCCCGTCCATGTGGCACTGCGCCTGGCCTGCCTCGATCACCTGGCGCGAGGCCGCCTCATGGTCGGTATCGGCTCCGGCGGCATCCCGGCTGATCGTGAGTTCTTCGGCCTGACCTTCACACCGGAGCAGAACCGCACCTACACGCGCGAGTGTCTGGAGATCATCTTGAAGATCTGGGCCGGTGAGCCGTTCACTTACGAAGGAGAACTCTTGCAGGTGCGGGCACCGGCCGTGCGCCCTGAGACGGCTACCGGCGTGCTCCTGCGTCCGTATCAGCAACCGCATCCGCCTATTGCCGTGGCCGGAGTGAACCGGACGTCGGAGGGCCTGGCGCTGGCCGGTGAGCGCGGGTGGATCCCGCTCAGCACGAACTTCCTGCCGGGGCCGGCCTTGCGCGAGCACTGGGCAGCCTACGCGGGTGGGGCAGCGCGTGGGGGCCATACACCGCAGCGGTCTGCCTGGCGGATCGCCCGCGACATCTACGTGGCCGAGACCAGCGCGCAGGCGCGCCGCGAGGCCCGTGATGGTGCAATGGCGCGGGCATACGACGCGTATATGCTGCGCCTGGTAGGAAGCGGTCCACGGGGGCTGGGTATCTTCAAGCCCGCTCCCGATGCCATGCCCGACGAGGCCGTCACCGTAGACTACCTCCTTGAGCATGTCTGGATTGTGGGCAGTCCGGCAGAGTGTGTGGCGCGCCTGCGCGCGCTCTCCGAGGAGGTGGGCGGCTTCGGCACAGTACTCATGATCGGGCATGACTGGATGCCCCACGAAGACCGATGGTTCCGCTCTCTGGAATTGTTCGCCACGCGCGTCATGCCCGAGCTCGCCGAGCTGTAGCCGCTGCGCCGGTTACCCAACCCTGTATTGCCGGGACAGACACCTACGTGCAGGCGTGGTAACATAAGTTGAGCGGTTGGTTCTCTCGTGAGCACAGTTAGAACAGGAGCGCCTCGGTGCTGGGCTGGCTTACCCTCCGGCTGCAGGCGCTCAGCCTGCAGATCAAGCTGACCCTCTTCGCTGCTGCATTGGTGCTCTTCGCCGTAGGTATCACCGGCGTCGTAGCCTGGCAATTAATCGACCGCCTAGCCGAGTCGGTCGCCCGAGCACGTCTGGAGCAGGCAACGCAGTTTGTGCAGATTGAGTATCAGAACCTGCTCGAGAACGCGCGCATCACCGCGGAGGTGCTCTCGGCGCGACCGCCGCTGCAGCGCTCCCTTATCGCTGAGGACGCCGCGACGCTGGGAGCGATGTTGCAGAGCGTCCAGCGCACCCGCGCCGGTGATTTCATCGCCGTGGTCGATGCGGGCGGGGAAACCGTGGTTGCGCTGGAGCGCGGGGGCACGCCGCAACGCGGTGTCCTGCTGCACTCGGACGAGGCGGTTGTGCGAGCCCTGCTTGGCCTTCCGGCACAGGGGCTGGAGGTGGTGCCCGGGGAGAGCGTGCGGGCCGTGGTCGCCCTGCCGGTGCGCTCGGGTGAGGATGTGGTCGGAGCTGTGATGGTCGCGTCCTTCCTCGACAACGTGCTGGCCGAACGCCTCAAGCTGGCCACGAGCTTTGACGTGACGTTCTATGCGGGCGACCGTGCTACAGCGACCACACTGCGCCTGCCGGATGGCACGCGCCAGGTCGGGGTGCAGGTGCCGCCTGACGTCAGCGCCGCGGTGATGCAGGAAGGCCTCACCGTCGAGCGCGTGGTGCGCGGGCCGCGCGGCCGGTTACTCGTGCGCTATTCTCCGCTCCGCGGAGTCGATGGACAGATCGTGGGAATGTTCAGCGTCAGCGCGCCCGTGGCGGTACTCTTTGAGACACGCACCAGCATGCTCGCCGTCTTCGGGCCGGTCGTCGCCGGAACGCTCGCCCTGGCCTTCGCAGCCGCAGCCCTGGTGGCTCGCGCGCTAAGCCAGCCAGTGCGGGCACTTGTCTTAAGTGTCCAGCGCATTGGCGAGGGCGACCTCACCACCCCGGTCCAGGTTGCCGGACAGGACGAGGTTGGCCGGCTGGCCGCCGCCATCGAAGATATGCGCCGCCGCCTGCTCAAACATGCCGAGGAGCAGGAACAGCTCAACCGGCTCAAGGATCAATATCTCTTCAACGTCGCGCATGAGCTGAAGACTCCGCTGACGACGCTCGCCGCCAGCGTCGAGCTGCTGGCGCAAGACGACGGCACTGTGCCTGAGGAGGAGCGCCGGCACTTTATTACGATGGTACAGCGCAGCACGACGCGGCTCCAATCGCTGGTCGACAACCTGCTCGATCTGGGCAGCCTGCGCACCGGGCGCTTCCATATCACGCCACGTCCGGCTGTGCTGAGTGAGATCGCTGTCGAAGCGGTGGCGAGTATGCAGTCGCTGCTGGAAGCTCGGCGGCAGCGCGTTGAGCTACGCTTTCCACAGCCGCCGCCGGTGGTGCTGGCCGATGCCCGGCGGATCCAGCAGGTGCTGGTGAACCTGCTCTCCAACGCCATCAAGTACGGGCCGGAAGGAGATACCATCATTATTGCGGCGCAGGAGCTGGACGACCAGGTGCGGGTGAGCGTGACCGACCATGGCCCCGGCATTCCGCCGGAAGAGCAGCCCCACCTGTTCGAAGCCTATTTCCGCAGCGCCATGGCCCGTCAGCTTACGCCCGGCGTTGGCTTAGGCCTGGCTATTGTGAAGGCGATCGTCGAAGCGCACGGCGGCAAGGTCGGGGTGGAGAGCGCACCCCAGCGCGGGACCACGATGTGGTTTACGCTGCCGCTGGCAGGTGCGCCGGCCGGTGAAACGACGGCACCCACGCAAGCCGGAGCCGCGGCGCTGGCCGCTGCCGGCCCGGCGGGAGACAGGCCATGAGCGCCAAAATCCTGGTCGTAGACGATGACGTTGACCTGCTCGATGTGGTTTCGTATGTCCTGCGCCGCCAGCAGTTCGAGGTCGTGACCGCGACCGATGGCCTGCAGGCGCTCGAACAATTCGAGCGGGAGCGGCCGGACCTGATTGTGCTCGACGTCAACATGCCCGGCCTGGACGGTTTTGAGGTGTGTCGGCGCATCCGCGCTGTGTCGGACGTGCCGATCATCATGCTTACCGTGCGGAACGAGGATGTGGATGTCGTAGGTGCCCTCCGCCTCGGCGCCGACGACTACGTGACCAAGCCGTTCAGCACGAGCCAGCTTGTTGCTCGCATCCAGGCTGTGCTGCGCCGCGCCGCCCACCGGCGGGCCGAGCCACAGCCGGTCCAGGCGCCGGCGGGCTTGCAGCTTGATCTCGCAACGCACTCCGTCCGCTGGCGTGGACAGACTATCCCGCTCGACGTCGTGGAATACAAGGTGCTGGACTACCTCGTGCGCCACGCCGGCCGCGCGATCCCGCCCGAGGAGCTCATCGACTACGTCTGGGGAGCGGGGCATGGCAGCCCCGAGTTGCTTCGGATCTACCTGCGGCGGCTGCGTGAGAAACTCGAAAGCGACCCGGACAACCCGCGGGTGCTGCGCGCCGAAGCCGGGCGTGGCCTTGTCTTTGATCCATCCGCGGCACCGGCCCCGAGTGGAACTGCGTGACTCGCCGAGCTCGTTTCGTCGTTAATCCAGTCCACGTCAGCGGGTATTCCGTGCCCCGGCTGCTGCAAGTTCTCGCTGTGCTGGAGCAATCGGGCATTCAGCCGGAGGTGCTCTACACTCGCCCAGATGAGCCCCTGGCGCCGCGCATTGCCGAAGAGGCCCCCAAATACGATCTCTACCTGGTGTGGGGTGGCGATGGCACGGCCGGCGATGTCGCAGCCGGACTGATTGGCACCGGCGTGCCGCTGGGCATTCTGCCGGCCGGTACTTTCAATAACATTGCTCGCGCCCTGGGCTTGCCGAGTGATCCGGTGGCCGCGGCACGCCTGCTGGCGTCGGCACGGCCGCGGGCGATGGACGCGGGCTTTGCCAACGGCCGGGTCTTTCTCGAAGTCGCAGGCGTCGGCCTCGACGCCGCCGTCATGCCGTTCGGCGAGCGGCTGAAAGCTCGACAGCTCAGCGCCCTTCTGCCGGCGTTGATCCGCCTGGCCCGCTTTCGCGCCGTTGAGGTCACGCTTGACCTTGACTATGCGCGCGGCATACGTGTACATACGCCCCTTGTAGCCATCGCCAATGGTCCCTTCTATGGCGCCGGTTTCGCCGTGGCCCCGGAGGCACGCTGGGACGATGGCCGTCTGACCGTGCGAGTCTTCGAAGGCGTCACTGTCCCGGGGCTGCTCTGGTACTTCCTGCGCATCGCTCGCCACCGCCTGCCCACCCGCCCGCGCGGGCAGACGTTTCGTGCACGGCGTGTGCGCGTATGCGCCGAGGTCCCTCTAGCCGTCCATGCTGATGGCCGCGCGATTGGCACCACCCCCATGACCTTCGAGGCGCAGCAGGCTGCGCTCCAGGTGCTGGTGCCTGCACCGGCCACGTGATTTCTGTACCCCTTCTCTTTTTCTCTTTGGTTATTTTAGTTATTTTTTAGCTATTTTTAGTGAGTAGTTATTTTTTTTAGGTAGTTATTAGGGCTTTCTACCCCGAGCACGCCTGCCGCCCACACATGTACGGGTCCAGCCGGCGTATCGGACTAGGTGCGCAGCAGCACCAAGAGCACAGTAAGCGTCCCGATGCTCACCAGCGTGCTCAGGAGCACCGTGCTGGTGACAAAGCTCGGGCGGGTATCGAACTCGATGGCCCACAGGGCAGCAGAGACTGCCGTGGGCATGCTTGCCTGAAGGATAGCCACGCTCTGCACCAGGCCACGCAGTCCCAGCACCTGCGCAGTGACGGCCGCGATCAGCGGGGCGACGCCCAGGCGGAGGACTGAGGCAGCTACCGCGCCTCGGATGTCCGAGAGGCCCTGCACCCGTGCAAGCTGGATGCCCAGGAGAAGCAGCATGATGGGCACCGCTGCGCCGGCGACTGTTTGCACGGCTTTCTGGATCATCGCTGGAGGATGGATGCCGAGCAGGTTCACCGCGGCGCCAAGGAGAACGGCATAGGTAATCGGAAGACCCACAACGCTGCGCAGCGCACCGGCAGCGCCCAGCCGGCTCTGTGAAGCGAGGAAGACCGCAAGCGTATTGCCGAACATGGCCTGAACGGCAAAGAAAATCACTGCGATGTCCAGGCCTGCGCTGCCGAAGGCAAACTGGGCCAGCGGAAGGCCAAAATTCCCGGAGTTCGTGAAAAGAACACAGAGAAGATACGCGTTGCGCTTGCTGCGCTCCCAGCGGCCAAGAAGCGCCGGCACGAGCGTGAGCCCGCCGAGCGTCAGCATCTGGAGCAGAACGAAGAGCCCAATGCGTCCGATCTCTTCGCGCGGCAGGGTGCTCGAGGAGAGCGAATTGAAGGTGATCGCCGGCGACAGGAGATACACCGCAATGGCGGAGATAGAGCGCAGGTCAACAGCACGCTTCCGCCCAAAGAAGTACCCTGCCGCGGCAATGAGCAGCACCGGTGCCACGACCTCCAGCAGGGTGGAGGCAGCCCGCGAAACAGCCTCAAGCATGCGGCAGCTCAGCTCGCTGTGGCATCGCGCAGCAGCGCGGCCGCTGCGCGGGTCAGGCTGTCCACCGACGAGCGGGAGGCCAGCACCACGTCTTTCTTGTCATTCCGCCGTACATAGTACGAGAAGCCGCTGGGATTGAGTTTGCCGACCGCAATGCTGAGTTCCTGCCGCCCGGCGAGCACGCTCGCCTCAAACGAGGGTGAGTCCAGGCCATAGCTCGGGTCGGCGCTGAGTTCCGGCAGCAGTACCCGCTCGGAGCGCAACTCGAGCAGCCGGTCCAGCACCAGAGAAACCTTGCCGGGTACGTCGGGCGTCTCGGGGGTGGGCGTGATGTTCACGCCGGGAGGCAGGGTAGGTGTGGGGGTCGGCGGTGGAAGCTGGCCCTGCCGCTCGAGCACCTTCCAGGTATCCCCGGCGCGCTCAAACGTCGCACTGGCGCCCTGATACTTGATCTGGAGTCGGCTGACGTCAGCCTTGTTGAACGTCATGAGCGGCTGCGGTCCCTCTCTAGGGGGCGGAGGCGGCTTCCGCCCCTCCGTGATATAGACAGCACCAAGGAGCACCAGGAAGATTACCACCAGGATGACTGTCGCGCGGGTATTCATCTCGCCTGCTCAAGCGACTGCGTATTCTCATCCCCTGCCTGGCAGGGCACTGTGCCTGGTCTTGCCACGCCGACGGCAGCGCCCAGGGCGTGGCTAGCGGCGTTGCAGCGCCTTCATCAGCGCGAGCACTAGCATGACGCCGGGCATGACCACAACGGTCAGCAGAAAGATCGTAGTCACATCCGCGGCGCTCAGGTTCAGTAGTTCGCGCGATGGCGAGCGGGCACGAATAGAGATCAGCGATTCCTCCTCCGCCAGCCAGTTAACGCTGTTCATGAGGAGGTCCTGGTCCCCGCTCTGCGGCAACAGCACGTTACTGGCGAAGTCGGCATCGCCGATCACAACCAGGCGCGTGCTGGCCGCCTTCTTCTCCTCGCCGGCCGCCTGTGCCGTGCCACCGCTCGAGGCGGCCGGCGAGGTCTCCTCACCCTTGTAGATCGCCACGGCCACCGTCGCCGGCCCGCGCTTGTCCAGCGTCTCGTCGAGCTGATTGCCCGGGCTCACCTTGATCCAGCTGCGCTGCGTTGATTGCAGCAGGCGGGTGATGCTCACCCCTTCGGGCGGCTGCTCTGCCACCTCTAGCGGCCGTGCCCCGGCCAGCACGACGGGGATCAGGTTATTCGTAATGCGGTGGGCCCCGACTCGTGCACTCCCGCCAATGTAGAGCGAGACAGGATCGCCGAAGAAGGTCGCCTGCGGATCGGTCTCGACGACGAACCCCTCGCCCAGAGTCACCCCATACTCCGCCAGGATGTCGTTCAGCCCGGTTTCAACGCCGGGCTCGACCATGAGCAGGAGCTTCCCGCCGCTGCGCAGGTAGTTCCTGAGCACAGCAAGCTCGCGCTCCCCTAAGCGCTGGCGCGGCGACGGCATGACGAGCAGCGCAGCGTCCTCAGGAATCGCCGTGACCGCCGGAAGCTGCAGCTTCTCAACGGTGTAGTTCTCACGGCGCATGAGCTGCGCGGCGCCCGAGTAGCCGGCTCGATCGCTGTCATCCAGAGCGCGCTCGCCATGGCCCTCAACGAAGTAGATCTTCTTGCTCACCCCGCGGGTCAGCTTTAGGATGGCGCTCGTGTATTCCTGCTCGGTAGCGATTGAGGCGGTCTCCCGCCGGTCGCCCAACTCAAACACTGTGGTGCCGGAAACGCGAATGTTGTAGCGATCGGCGAGCCCCGGCTGGCGATCTGGGTCAATGAACTCGACCTTGATGTGGGGCGATGCCCGCTGGTATTCCTTCAGCAGGTCCCGCGCGTCACGCTCGAGCGGGTCTCCCCCCACGAAGAACGCCCGTACCTGGATGTCCTTATCCAGGCTGCGCAGGATCTCCCGGGTCTGCGGGGCAAGGGTATACGCCTTTTCACGGGTGAGATCCCAGCGCCAGTTATACCGGTAGGACAACCAGTTCAGGATCACAACGATGCCGATAAAGGCCACCGTCATCACCAGCGTATTGGCGCCGGCCCGTGCCGTGCGCGTCCGGGCGAAGGCGCCGAGCGTCTCGAGATGGCCGTACAGGTACAGCACCAGCAGGATACCGCCGGCGCCAACCAGCACCCGCTGGGGCCAGTCGAAGGCGTGCGTGATGCTGTACCAGCCAACCCCGGCCAGCACCAGCACCGCCCCTACGACCCCAGCGCCAAGGGTAATCTGCCGGATAAGTGCTTTCGTACGATCGTTCATGGCCTGTAATCAGTCACGTCCAGGAGCAGCCAGGCTACTTCCAGCGCGCACTTTCCACCGAGCGCACGGTCAGGAAGAGGCTGATGACGATGAAGCTGGCAAAGTACACCAGATCACGGGTATCGATCACGCCCTTAACAGGATCGTCCAGATGCCGCACCAGGGAAAGATACGAGAGCACCGTGCCCGCCGGGCCGGTGGCCAGGACGTTGGCAGCCGCATCCACGATCCAGAGCACCAGCAGCATGCCAAAGGCAAGCACGGCGGCGACGACCTGGCTGCGCGCCAGCGACGAGGCGAAGAGCCCCAGCGATAGGAAACAGGCCCCCATCAAGGCGACCCCTAAGTACCCGCTCAGGAGCGGCCCTAACTCCGGCCGACCATAAAAGATCACAATGAGCGCATAGAGAAGCGTGAAGCCAATCATCACCAGGTAGAGCACGAACGCCGCAAGGAACTTCCCCAGAACCACCTGGGTATCGGTGATCGGGTAGGTCATGAGCAGCTCGATCGTGCCGCTGCCGCGCTCTTCGGCGAAGAGGCGCATGGTGATGACCGGCACGATGATCAGCAGGATCACCGAGAGGTTCGGCAGGAAGCTCCGCAGCGACGCTTCGCGCACGAAGAAGAGCCCCAGCGAGAAGAAGATCCCGCTTACACACAGAAAGATGGCGATGACTACGTATGCCAGGGGCGAGGCGAAGTACGTGGTCAGCTCCTTCTGCATGACCGCCAGCGTCCCTCTCATCGCATCGGCACTCCTTCCCGCGCACGCGCCGGCTCGTCGCGGACGGGTTCATCCGTTGTCGTCAAGCGCACAAAGATCTCCTCGAGGCTCATCGCCTCGCGATGGAGCTCCAGTAGCCCCCAGCCATTTCCCACCACGACCTGCGCCACGCGCTCCCGCACGTCTGACCCAACCTTGCTATCCAGGGCGAAACCATGCACCGTGTTCGTCACCCGGCCCGTCTCATGCACTGCCAGCACCCCGGGAATCCGCTCCAGCGCCTGGCGCACCTGATCGGCCGGCCCGCGCACGTGGACGGTAATACGCTCTGACCCGCTGAGCCGCCGCGCCAGCCCTTCAGGCGTGTCCTCAGCCACCACAGTGCCATCGCTGATAATCACCACGCGCTGGCAGGTCATGCTCACTTCGGGCAAGATATGCGTGCTCAGGATGACGGTGTGCTCGCCGGCCAGCTCCTTGATGAGCTGCCGTACCTCGATCACCTGCCGCGGGTCGAGCCCGCTGGTCGGCTCGTCCAGGATCAGCACCGGGGGATTGCCCACCAGTGCCTGTGCCAGCCCGACGCGCTGGCGGTAGCCTCTCGACAGCTTGCCGATGAGGCTGTCGGCGCGGTCGAGCACGTTCACGCGATCCATGACCTCCTCGATGTGCTGGTCCCGCTCGCGGCCATCCACACCCTTGACCTTGGCCACGAACTCCAGGTACTGGCGCACCGTCAGGTCAGGATAGAGCGGCACGTTCTCCGGCAAGTAGCCAATACGCCGCCGCACCTCCAGCGACTGCTCCAGCACATCGTAGCCGGCCACTTTCGCCGTCCCGCTGGTGGGAGGCATATACGCCGTGAGAATGCGCATCGTCGTGGTCTTGCCGGCCGCATTAGGACCCAGCAGGCCGAGGATTTCGCCTTTCTCGACCCGGAAGGTCACGTTATAAATCGCCAACTTCGTGCCGTAATACTTCGTGAGCTCGCGCGCTTCAATCATAGGCAGTTGTCATAACCCCACCCCAACCCCTCTCCGCAGGTAGAGGAGGGGCACCCCTTCGCCCCTCCCCCCACAGGGAGAGCCGGTGGGAAGCCGTAGCACCTGCGGGATCCGGAGCACTCCCTGCCCGCAGAAGAGGAAGGCCGAGGTAGGGTGGCTCAATCCAGCTTCAACACCGCCATAAAGGCTTCTTGTGGGATCTCCACCTGGCCAAGGCGCTTCATGCGCCGCTTGCCTTCCTTCTGCTTCTCCAACAGCTTCCGCTTGCGCGTCACGTCACCACCGTAGCACTTCGCCAGCACGTCTTTCCGAAGCGCACGGATGGTCTCCCTGGCGATAACCCGGCCGTTGACCGCAGCCTGGATCGGTACCTCGAAAAGCTGCCGCGGGATCAGCTCGCGCAACCGCTGCACCAGGTCGCGGCCAACCGTATAAGCCTGGTCGCGGTGTACAATGAGCGACAGCGCATCGACCGGCTGGCCATGGACCAGCACCTCCAGCTTAACCAGATCACCCGGACGATAGTCGGCGAACTGGTAGTCCAGCGATGCGTACCCCTGGCTGCGGGACTTGAGCTGATCGTAGAAGTCCACCAGGATCTCGGCCAGCGGCACGTCGTACTGCAGCAGCACGCGCTGCTCGTCCAGGTATTCCATTTTGGTGAAGATGCCGCGGCGGCTCGTCACCAGCTCCATCATCGCCCCGATGTACGACACCGGGGTGACGATGGAGATATGCATCCAGGGCTCCTCGATGCGTTGGATGCGGTCCGGCGGTGGCAGGTCGGCCGGATTCTCGACCATGACCACCTCGCCGGTCTTCAAATAGACCTGATACTCAACGCTGGGCACTGTGGCGATGAGGGACAGGCCGTACTCCCGCTCCAGCCGCTCCCGCACGATCTCCATATGGAGCAGACCCAGAAAGCCGCAGCGGAAGCCGAACCCCAGGGCCGCCGACGTTTCCGGCTCGTACACCAGCGAGGCATCGTTCAGCTTGAGCTTCTCCAACGCATCCCGCAGGGCTGCATAGTCCACATTCTCGACCGGGTAGAGCCCGGCGAAGACCATCGGCTTGGCCGGGCGGTAGCCCGGCAACGCCTCCTCAGCCGGCTCATCCAGGCGAGTGATCGTGTCGCCTACCTGGCACTCACGCACGTTTTTGAGGCCGGTCGCGATCCAGCCCACCTCGCCGGCAGCAAGGGACGGGACCGGCGTGAGCTGGGGCCGGAACACCCCCACTTCGAGCGCCTCCGCAGTGGTGCGCGTCTCCATCATGAGCAGGCGATCGCCGGTCGAGAGCGTGCCATCCACCACGCGCACATAGGCGACCACACCCTTGTACGGATCGTAATGGGAGTCAAAGATCAACGCGCGCGCCGGACGGTGGCGCAGACCACCCGGCGGGGGAATGCGCTGCACGATTGCCTCGAGGATCTCAGGTACGCCGGTGCCATCCTTGGCCGAGGCCAGGATCGCCTCGCTGCGCGGCAGGCCGATCGTTTCCTCCAGTTCCCGCAGCACCATCTCGGGCCGGGCGTTCGGCAGGTCGATCTTGTTCACCACGGGAATGAGCTGCAGGTCATGCTCCAGCGCGAGGTACATGTTGGCGAGGGTCTGCGCCTCGATACCCTGGGCCGCGTCGATGACCAGCAAAGCCCCCTCACAGGCGGCCATCGCCCGCGAGACCTCGTAGGTGAAGTCTACATGGCCCGGCGTGTCGATCAGGTTCAGCTGGTACGTGCGGCCGTCGCGGGCGGTGTAATACATGCGCACGGCCTTGGCCTTGATCGTGATGCCTTTCTCACGCTCGAGCTCCATCTGGTCAAGCACCTGGGCGACCATCTGCCGCGGTGCCAGCGTGTTGGTTAGCTCGAGCAGCCGGTCGGCCAACGTAGACTTCCCGTGGTCAACATGTGCAATGATGCAGAAGTTCCGGATCAGCTCCTGTGGTGTGTGCACAGGGGTCAAAGTGTCGATCATCAAACCACCGATTTGCTGGACAATCGCTTCTAAGTATAGCGCATCAGCCGGCTCCCACCGCCCGCTCCCCACTCCGCCGGCCGCTCATCCTGGAACGTATCGATTGCGTATCGATCACGTGACGGGAAAGAAAAATCAGACCAGTTTCTTGACAGAACTGTAACCCGGCCATACACTCCACGCTTCTGGAGGGGGACGATGCCGCTACAATCAGATGATCCCGCCGAAGTGGATGCACTCACACATGCGCAGCTACGGCGCTGGCTCCACGACGTGCGCCAGCCGTTACAGCAGCTCAGCAGCGCTCTTGACCTGCTCGCACTGACCGTGCTCGATGACCCGGCTACGCCGCAAGAGCAGCGGGAGGTCATCCAGCTCGCTATGGAGGCGGCCCGGCGTATCGAGCAGAAGTTCCACGAGCTGGACGAGTACGTCCACGGGTCTCGGACCCCGCCAGGCCAGCAGTGAGGAGGGCAGGCACCGGTGAGTACACCGGTGCCTGCCGCATCATGCGTACGTGTGCGCGGATGCTGGAGGCTGTAGGCGGTACAGTCTTGACGGCGCCGTTCAGGTTCCCCCAGCTCACCCAGCGGCACGGCGTGATCTGCAACACAGGCGCCCGCTCCAAGTCCATGGTTCGGTACTGCGGATATTTGTCCCGCAGAAGCGCTAGGGCGCGGGCATGGGCCGGCCCTTCGGTAATGACCGTGGCTGTCCCGGTGACCAACACGTAGCCCAGGCGAGACCAATCTTCGTCGTACCGGTCGGCCACCAGGGCCACCTGGGGGTTCTCCAGCACGTTACGCACCCGCTTCAGACGCAGGGGCACAACACACTTTGGTTTGGCATCGATCACTGAGTAAATGTGCCAGCCGGCTGCGCCTTCTGGAGGCGCCCAGTCGCAGGCGAAGCAGATGGGAATGACATGTGGTGTGCCGGCGCGATCCGCTGTGGCCAGGTGTGCCACGCGGCACCGGTCCAGAAAGGCCTGCACCACCTCCTCGGGGAGCCCTCCACCGCGCGGTGCACAGGCGAGCGCAGGGTCGCGAGCTCTCCTATACATGCCTCACTCCTCCCGCAATCCCACGATGCGCAGGCTGGTGCGTGCACGGTGCAGGCGGTTAAGGCTCAACAGCACCGCAGTAAAGTTCTCAACGTACCGTGCCAAGGCAAGCGGGCCGGCATGGACGGGACGGAGCTCAGGCATGCGGCGCACCAGGCCGGCGGCCAGTTCCCATGCTGCGGTGTGATCGGTACAGACCAGCACATCGCCGCGCAGCACGCGATCCGGGCGTCGCAGCAAAGCGTTGTCGATGTGATTGAACGCGCAGGCCACCAGCGTCTGAGGCAGCAGCACTTGCACCAGCTGAGCGGCGGATCCCTCCGGGACGTCCAGGGCACGCAGTTGCCCGTTGACGACGGCCAGTGCATTGATGGGAGAGAGCACGGCTTTGCCGGCAAGTAACCCGGCAAGGGGCGGCAGGGCCTGGCGCAGGGCGTCGTACGGGAGGCTGAGCACCGCCGCATCCGCCTCCCGGGCTGCCTGCTCGTTGGTTAGTCCCTCGACCCGCGCCGCCGGCACAGCCTGCTGCACAGAGGCTGCAGCAGCCACGGCACGCTCAGAGGAGCGGGACCCAATGAGCACGTGCTCGCCGGCCAGGGCGAGACGAATGGCGAGCCCCAGGCCCTCCGGCCCGGTCCCGCCCAACACGGCAATCTTCATGGCACCTCGTACCTCGGATGCCAGCCTACCCCTTGCCAGGTAGTGATCTTCTCCGGCAGGACCTTGATCAGCCAGCGTGGCTTGTCGAGGGTAGGCGTGAGGTATTCCGGGCCGCGCTCGCCCAGGTACCGCCGCGCCATGCGCTCGGCGATCTCTACCCAGCGGCCGCCTACGTTCGGCTCTTCTAGGATTACGGCTCGCCCTTCCACCAGCACCTTCTGATAGGGCGGCGTTTCTTTATCGATACACAGCATCACGCGCGGGTCGCGCTGCAGGAAAGCCGCCCAGGCCGACTTCTTGCGGGCGACCAGATAGAAGCCCTCGCCGTCCCACTCATACCAGACCGGGACCACATATGGCGAGCCGCCTTCCTTCAGGCAGGCGACCTTGCAGATCCACGGTCCCTGCAAGAACTCATCCATCTCCCGGCGGCTCATACCACCGATCCGGCGTCCACGCCAGCTCTGATCGCCGGGTGGTACGATTGACTGTCCTCCCTCGCTCATGGCTGATCTCCTCAGCGTATGCGGCAGCGTTCGTGGGGTCTCTGCCACACACTCAAGGAGCCATCTCCGGACGTCTCAGCGCCACAAGGCATCTAGAGAAAGCTCCAGGCCAGGAAACAGCTCAGGACGCAGGAAGCTGCCAGGCCCATACCTCCCCACTAGCATATAGCCCCCCTCCGCCAGCCGGTACACTTCCAGCGTGCGCTGCCCAGGGTCTACAATCCAATAGTGCGGCACCCCAGCCCGCGCATACCGGCGCAGCTTGATGCCTCGGTCGCGGGCCTCGGTGCTGGGCGAGAGCACCTCCACCACCAGATCAGGTACTCCCTCGATACCCCGCTCAGTAATGATGTGCGCCCGCTCGTGGGCCACATACACCAGGTCGGGCTGCACCGCATTCTCTGCGTCCAGCACTACGCCCAGCGGCGCCGTAAACACCTCCCCGCGCAGATAGGCCCGCAGGTATTGCCACAGGTAGCCGTAAAGATTACCACACACGCGCTGGTGGGCAGTCCCTGGGGAAGGGGCCACGTAGAGCTCTCCATCGATGACTTCGTAGATCCTGCCATCGTCGGGAGCCTGCCAGATGTCCTCGGCCTGAAACCGGACGCGCGGGCGAACGCTCATCGGCGCCACCTCCTGCGCCGATTATACCCCTCAGGCGCCATCCGCCGACACAAACCGGCTCTGTCACACCGCTCTCATTCATAACGTAACGCTGCGCGCAGTGTCGACACCGGTCCCGCTGCCGGCATGCTACGATGGTGGCAGAAAATCAGAAATTCTGCTGCCAGCTGTTGCCGGTGAGGGGTCACGATGCGTGCTATGACGGTGCAGGTCCGCCGTAGAGGCACAATTACGCTGCCACATGAGCTCCGCCAGCGGTACCACCCTGGCGAGGGAGACGTGTTCACGCTCATCGATCTCGGGGAGGGCAACTTCCTCTATTAACACCGCATGTTTCCCAGCTTGCCCGCCTTGGCGACGCGGCCGCCCAGGAGCTGGCGCGGGAAGGGGTAAGCCTGGAGGAGTTGCTAGAGGCGCTTGACCGCGAGCGCGAGACATACTACCGCGAGCACTATCAGGGTGCCGAAGCCGAACCTCTTTCTCGATAGCAGGGCGCTCATTGCGGGTGTGCTGTCGAGCACTGGTGCAGCGCGTGCCCTCTTGCTTCTGGCAGAGGCTTCGCAGATCACTATTACCGTCTCTGAGCAGGTCATCGTTGAGACCGAGCGGGCGTTAGCGCGCAAGGCCCCTGGTGCCTTACCGTACTACCGGGAGGCGCTGCGCGCTTCGGGGCTGCAAATCGTGCGGGATCCACCGGCAGCTGATGTGCATGCTCATCACAGCATTATTGCGCATCCTGCAGATGTACCTATTGTGGTTGCCGCCATGCGGGCCGGCGTCGATTACCTGGTCACGCTCAACCGGCGCCACTTTCTCGATGATCCGTAGGTGGCAGCACGCGCCGGACTGCCTATCGGCACGCCGGGGGATGCACTCGCCTGGGCGCGGCAACAGCTTGCGCAGCGCCATGAGCGCTGACCCTCTGGCGCCGGGGAAGTGGCTTGCCTGTCTTCTCCTCTGTAGGCAAGCCCCGCCTGGCGCGGAGCTCCCCGTCGGCTGCTGCCGGCCTCCCCGTCCATGGACAAGCTTGTAGACAAGCTGATGGAGCCTTTGCTATGGTACACGTGCTTCTCATGCCCAAGGATATAGGACTTGAGCACCCCCAGGGAGACAGCCGGCGATGTCTACGACAGCTTCTCTGATGAGCGATGCAGTGGCGCCCTCTTCCCCGCTTCATGTGGGCGTTGCCCGCGGGATCATTACCCCACCGATTGGCATCCCGATGGTGGGCTTCGCCGGGCGAGGGCCCTCCGAGGGAGTTCACGATGACCTGACGGCCACGGCCCTGGTGCTGGCCGCAGGCGAGCAGCGTGCAGCGATTGTGGCGCTGGACCTGCTTTACCTGCACGACGACCTGGTCGAGCGGCTACGCCGCGCCATTGCAGCGCGCACAGAGGTGCCGGCAGCACACATCCTGCTGGCCTGCAGCCACACCCACTATGGCCCGGTGCTCGACCCGGCCCGCAATGGCGGCGACTCGCCGCTCGTGCCCTGCTATGTGGAACATCTGGTGCATACCGTCGCCGGCATCAGCGCAGCCGCTGCAGCGCGGCTGGCGCCCTGCCGGCTGGCCACCGGCAGGGCCCACGTGCGCATCGGCATCAACCGGCGCCAGCGCTTCCCAGACGGCCGTATCTGGCTGGGGCAGAACCCGGATGGGCCAATCGACCCTGAGGTGCGCGTGCTGCGCCTGGACGGCGAGGACGGGCAACCACTGGCCGTGCTGCTGAACTACGCCTGCCATCCGGTCTCGCTGGGCAGCCAGGTGCGCCTGCTCTCGGCCGACTTTCCAGCCTGGGCACGGCAGGTGCTGGAACAGCTCGTCGGCGGGACCGTGTTGTTCATCCAGGGCGCGGCAGGCAACATCAACCCGCTGCTAATGGGGCCAGACTGGGAGCACCCGCGGCGGCTGGGATACACCCTGGGCGCCGCTGCGGCACAGGCGGCGCTCTGGGCCGAGCCGCGCCAGGCCGTCCCGCTACGCGTTACCCGCAGCGTGCTGGACCTGCCGGCGCTGCTACCTGAGAGCGTCGAGGCCGGCCGGCGGCTCGTCGAGCAGCTCGAGGCCGAGCGTGCTCGCCTGGAGGCGCAGCAGGCCCCCGCCGGCAGCTTGTGGTGGAACCGCCAGCGCCTTGAGCGCGCCCGTCGCGCTCTGGCCGCGCTGGAGGGCGGCGAGCCACTCCCGCCGGTACGCGCTGAGCTGCAAGCAATCCGGCTGGGCGAGTGTGCCCTGGTCAGTGTGCCGGGCGAGCTCTTTGCAGAGATCGGCACGGCCATCAAGCGCGCGTCGCCCTTCGTGGTCACTTGCATCGCCGGGTATAGCAACGGCAGCATTGGGTACATCCCCACCCGGCGGGCCTACGCCGAAGGCGGCTACGAGGTTACTCATGCCTGCCGCATCGCCCCTGAAGCAGGTGAGATGATCGAGCGCGCAGCGCTGGGCCTGCTCAGCCGGCTTGCCGAGCCCTGATCCGCGCGTGCGTCTCCTATGCGACCGGCAAGCCCCCGGCCGGTAGCGCCGACTCGGGGGACGCATCCGCTCGCGGATGCGTCCCTGAGCATGCAAGCTGTGCGTTCTTACGCGATAGTTTACTTCGCTAACTTCCTTGACACCCCGTCAAACGCAAGCTTATCATACAGGCGAGACCACAGCCGGCTGACCGGCCGAGGAGTGGCATACGCCTCGCTGAAGCTGCACACGGGAGGTGCAAACGCGGAGGGCCCCAGACTGACCGGCGACTGTCGCGCGCACGTCACCAGGTCTTTGCCCCCAGCCATCGGCCTCACCGGCGGCGCTTCGCACGCCATCTTACGGCAGAAGGGGGTGAAGCTATAGCAGTGACACCTGAGCTGATTTTGTGGGGTGCCGTGGCAGGAATTGCGCTGGTCCTCGTGGGTGGGGGGACCGTATTCCTGCTACGTCATATTTCTGCCCTGGCCCAACTCCGTGCCGCGCGCGCCGAAGTGGACCGGCTGCTGGCCGAGGCGACGGCACGGAGCCGTGAGATCGAGCTGCAGGCAAAGGATGAGGCGCTGAAACTCCGCGCCAGCATCGAAGCCGAGCATCGGGAGCGTCGGGCCGAACTCCAACGACTTGAGCGGCGCCTGGCGCAGAAGGAAGAGAGCCTGGAACAGCGCATGGCTGCGCTGGAGCGCCGGGAAAAGCAAATCGCAGCAAAAGAACAGGAGGTTACCAAGCTCCACCAGCAGTTGGAGCAGTTGAAGGAGCAGCAGCTTCGTGAGCTGGAGCGGATCGCCGGCCTGACATCCGAGGAAGCAAAGCGCGTGCTGCTGCAGTCAATCGAAAACGAGGTACGGGAAGAGGCGAACCGCCTCGCCCGGCAGATTGAGCGAGAAGCTAAGGAGGAGGCCGAGAAACGGGCCCGCGAGATTATTGCCGTGGCGATCCAGCGCGTGGCGGCCGATCATACCGCGGAAACAACGGTCTCGGTGGTGCCGCTCCCCAACGAGGAGATGAAGTCGCGCATCATCGGCCGGGAAGGGCGGAATATTCGCGCCTTTGAGGCAGCCACCGGCGTGGACCTGGTGATCGACGACACCCCCGACGCAGTGATCGTCTCGGCGTTCGACCCGATCCGTCGGGAGATTGCGCGGCTGGCCCTCTCACGCCTGGTGCAGGATGGACGGATTCAGCCTGCCCGTGTCGAGGAGATGGTAGCCAAGGCGCGCCAAGAGGTCGAGCAGATTGTGCGCGAGGCCGGCGAGCGCGCCGCGCTGGAAGCCGGTGTGCATGGGTTGCACAGCGACATCATCGAGGCGATGGGCCGGTTGAAGTTCCGCATGAGCTACGGGCAAAACGTGCTCGCGCACTCGGTGGAGGTCAGTCTGCTCGCCGCTGCAATGGCCGCGGAATTGGGTGCTGATGTGAATGTCACTAAGCGCGCAGCCTTCCTCCACGATATTGGCAAGGCGCTTGTCCACGAAATGGAAGGCCCGCATGCCCTGATCGGCGCAGAGTTTCTGCGCCGGTATAACGTCTCGCCCAAGGTGGTGCATGCCGTCGAGGCGCACCATGGCGAGGTGGAACCTCAAACGGTCGAGGCCTTCCTCGTGGCAGCCGCGGACGCCATCTCGGCAGCGCGACCGGGGGCCCGGCGGGAGACGGTCGAGAACTATATCAAGCGGCTCGAAGCGCTTGAGGCCGTCGCCAGCTCCTTTGAAGGTGTCGAGAAGGCCTATGCCATCCAGGCAGGCCGCGAGGTGCGCATCATGGTGAAGCCCGGCGCCATCGACGACCTGCAGTCGATCCGCCTCGCCCGCGATATCGTCAAGAAAATCGAGGAGAACCTCGAGCATCCCGGCCAGATTAAGGTCACAGTCATCCGCGAGTGGCGCGTGGTGGAATACGCACATTAATCTACACCCTCGCGCGCCAGGGAGCCCCGGCGTGGCCGCCACGCCGGGGCTCCCTGGCGCGCCTCGTAGAGGAGGACGTATCACTACCCTGCGCATCCTGATGGTCGGGGACGTCGTGGGCAAGCCCGGCCGGCAGGCAGTGAAGCTGCTCTTGCCCGAGCTACGCCGCCGCTTGGGCGTCTCCCTCGTGGTTGCCAATGGGGAGAACGCGGCCGGCGGCCATGGCCTCACCCTCGCCACCGCCGATGAGCTCTTTGACGCAGGCGTCCACGTCATTACGTCGGGCAATCACATCTGGTCGCAGCGTGAACTTATCCCCCACCTGGATGCGCTCACCCATGTGCTGCGGCCGGCAAACTATCCCGACGGCACGCCGGGCCACGGCTGGGTCACCGTGCACGTGCCCAACCCAGCCGGGGCAGGCACCGTTCCGATCACCGTTCTCAACCTGTGCGGCCGTGTGCATCTTCTTACGCTCGATTGCCCCTTCCGCACGGCGGATCGCATACTCGAGCTGCTCGATCCGGAGGCCCGCCGCATCGTGCTGGTGGACTTCCATGCCGAAGTTACATCGGAGAAGGCCGCCATGGGCTGGTACCTCGATGGCCGCGTCACAGCGGTCGCCGGAACTCACACCCACGTGCCAACCGCCGACACCCGCCTTTTGCCACGCGGCACTGCGTACGTCACGGATATTGGCATGGTGGGACCGCGCGACTCGATCATCGGCGTTACTGTGCGCCCCGTCCTGGAACACTTTCTCTCCCAGCGTCCAGTCCGGTTTGAGGTTGCCCGAGCTGGGCCGGTGGCCTTCAACGCCGTGCTGATCGACGTTGACGCGGCCACCGGCCGCGCCACCGCCGTGCAGCGCGTTGATGAGGTCGTCAAGGTCAACCACGCTCCGGGGCTGTAAATCGCGCCTAGCCTGCGGCGCGCCCGCGCGGCCGTCCGGCCAGCGAGAACGCGCCAAGCAGCACAAACAGCGCGATGATGAGGCCGAGCACCAACCAGCCCTGGTTCATCGCCAGGCTCCTCCGCACAGTCTCTACCGGCAGCCTCTCAGTCAGAGGGTGTGATTCTGGTCCGGCGGCCCTTCCAGAGGGAGCCGGAAGTAAAACGTCGAACCCCGCCCTTCCTCCGACTCCACCCACATCTCGCCGCCGTGCCGCCGCACCAGCTCGCGCGCGATGAACAGGCCGACCCCCAGGCCAAAATGGCCGCGGTGTAGCTCTCCGCTCAGGCGGAAGAAACGCTCGAAGATACGTTCGCGTTGGTCACGAGGGATGCCCACGCCGCGGTCCTCGACCGCAACGATCGCCTGTCCGGCCGCATCGTCTCGATGGACCCGCACCTCAATCCTCCCGCCGCCAGGAGAGTACTGAATAGCGTTATTCAGCAGGTTGGTGAGCACCTGGATCAGCCGGCGGCGGTCAGCCACCACGACCACAGGCTGCGGAGCTACCACTTCGATATGGTGCTGGTTCGTCGTGAGCTGAAGCTCCTCAGCCACCCCGCGTGCGAGAGTAGACAGGTCAAACCGGCCGAGTTCCAGCGGGAGCAGGCCGGCCTGGATCCGCTGCACGTCGAGCAACTGGTCGATCATCTCCAGCATGCGCTCAGCCTGATCCGCCACGCGCTGGAGGAGATCGACCTCGGAATGGCGCCCCTCACGCTCGGCGCGGCGGAGGAGCACCTCCAGATAGGCCTGCATCACGGCCACGGGCGTCTTCAGCTCATGCGTGACAATGCCGATGAACTCTTCACGGGCGCGGGTGTCGGCTTGCTGGCGCTCCAGTTCAGCGCGGCGAGCCTGGAGCTCGCTCCGTTCGATCAGGGTGCCAGCGCGCGCCGCGATAAGCAGCAAGAACGCCAAATCTTCCCGCCCGAAACCGCCGGCTGCCCGACTCGCAGCGTACAGCACGCCGCGCCGCTCGTCACCGACTGGGAGCGGTACGACCAGGAGCGCACGCATACCGCGCGCGCCGAACAGCGCCTCAGCCGTAGGATCCGCGGCAATGTCGGGCAGGTTCTCCGGATGGCCGGTACGAAAGGCCCGCGCCAGCGGATTGTCACTCTCGACGGGCACACGCAGTGGTATCCCTGCGCCGCCCAGTGTCCCCTCCTGGCGACCAGAGGTAGATACTGCGGCTTCCGGCGCCACCAGTGCTTTCCCGGCCGGATCGTACAAGAGCAGGCCGGTCAGATCAGCTGCCAGTGCTCGGGTGAGCACCTGGGGCAACCGCTGGAGCACATGCTCCGGTGCCGCCTCGGCAGCCAGGTCGAGCAGCCGCAACAGGACCTCTCCCTGACGTGCGCGGCGCGCCTGAACGCGGTAAGCGCGATCCTGTTCAATGGCGGCACCAGCAAGCCCGGCCAGGAGGTCCAGCCACCATATATCCGTCGCAGTGAAGGGCTCCGCCTCCTGGCGAGTCGCCGCCAGCACCCCAATAGCCCGGCCATATACCCGCATGGGCATCGCCGCCAGGCTGCCCGGGGGATTCTCCCGGCCGAAGATGTCACGGTAGCGGGGTTCCTCTGCGGCAGGACACACCGCCCATGGCCTGCCCTCAGCGAGCGCCAGCCCCTCGATGCTATCCTCCAGCCCAATGCTCACACCCGCCGGCACCCCGCCCACTGCGTAGCGCACCACCAGCCGCTCACCCTCGAGCAGCAGAATGTAGCACTCGCGGGCACGGAGCAGCCGACGCACCTCCATGAGCAATGTCTGCAGCACCCCGCGCACGTGCCGACGATCGCGCAAGGCATCTACCACAGCCTTCAGCGCGGCTGCACCGGTGACGTCGGCGCTCCCGGCCTGGCCAGGCAGCGGCGGCCAGGCACTGGCAGGGAGCGCAGCGCCCGTATCCGTCGAGGGAGAAAGGTTGGAGACCGTTGTCGAAGACGGTAGCGACATTGATCAGTGGACAGACGCCCCGGCTACCTGTCCGGATGCGGCCTCGCGCTCCGGATGGAGATAGTCCACGAAGCGGTAGCCAAGGCCTTTCTCGGTGAAGATATACTTGGGATGCGCCGGATCAGGCTCGATCTTCTGGCGCAGGTAGCTGATATACAGGCGCACGTAATGCTCTTCCTCACGATACTCCCAACCCCACACTTTGGTGAGCAGCGACTCGGCAGTCATTAAGCGGCCGGGGTTCGACGCCAGATGGTAGAGTAAGCGATGCTCCGTGGGGGTGAGCTTGATGCGCCGGCCACGCACAATCACCTCGTTGCGCGCGAAGTCAATGGTCAGGTCATCGTCAACACGCAATTCCGTCTTCGGAATGGCACGCGGCATCTCAGCCCGGCGGAGCACCGCGCGAATACGTTCCAGCAGCTCCCGCTGGCTGAAGGGCTTGGTCACGTAGTCATCCGCCCCCAGGCTGAGGCCACGCACCTTGTCACGCTCCTCGCCGCGTACAGTGAGCAGGATCACCGGCACATTCCAGCCTGCTTCACGGATGCGCTTGAGCGTCTCGAACCCATCCATCCGCGGCATCATCACGTCGAGGACGATCAGGTCCGGTAGCTTCTCGCGCAGGATCTCCAGCGCCTGCAGTCCATCGGACGCGGTAAAAACTGTATATCCCTCATCCTCAAGGTAAAGCTGGATGGCATGCGCCAGCCCAGGCTCATCATCCACGACGAGGATCCTGCGCTGCTGATCCATACTCACACCCCCACATCGCCGCACTTATCCGGCCAGACACCACATGCTCACTCATCAACATGTATAGCTCTCTGCCCTACGCGTGCCCCCACTTCCGCCAGACATCACCTAAGATCATACCATGGGTACTCGTGAGACTACCGGGATACACTCTTACAAGATCCGCTGGCCTGGGAGGCCGGAGCACAGAGACTGTCCCCGCCTCACCGGGCCGACGGATTATCGAGACGTGGCTGCCTCACGCCGCTCAAACGGCCAGACATTGGCGTGCGCAGCCCAGCCAAGCAGCGCGAAGACGGCTACCAACACCCCCACGATCAGCGCGTTGTAGAACGCACCTGCCACGGTGGTGTAGCCAAGCACCCATGGTGAGATAATCAGCCATAGTCCGAGGATCACATTGAGCCACGCGAAGATATACCGCATCGCCACTCACCTCCCGGCACGCCTCGGGCCGCATCCCAGGGCCATTGCCCGCTTTTCCAGTCCATAGCTTAAGCCGGGCAGTGTAGGGAAGGTATAAGAATTCCATCAGATGCATGTTAATGTTAGTTTACGTCACAAGGACGCCAACACCCTTGCGAGGTAGCGGCAGCTCCGCTACAGTGCCAGATGCCATGGAAGGTGAACGCTCTTCCGAGCCTCAGCTCCAGCCTAAGCGGGTCAGCGACAGCGCCGTGACGCTGGCGCAGCACATGCTGCCGACCGACGCGAACCCCTGGGGTAACGTGCATGGCGGTACGATCATGAAGCTGGTCGATACTGCCGGGGCCATCGCCGCCATGCGCCACGCCCGCCGCCGCTGCGTCACGGTCATAATGGACTCCATGACTTTTCTACACCCGGTGTACGTAGGGGACCTGGTGACACTGCATGCGCGCTTGACCTGGACCGGGCGCACCAGCATGGAGGTCGAGGTGATCGTTGAGGCCGAGAACGTCACAACGGGCACCATCACGCACACCTCGACCGCCTATCTCGTGTATGTGGCGCTGGACGAGCAGGGGCGCCCGTGCCCGGTGCCGCCGCTTGAGCTTGTCACGGACGAAGAGCGGCGGCGCTGGCAGGAAGCTGAAGCGCGGCGTGCTTACCGGCTGGCGCAGCGGCAACGCCAGGCATAGCCGGCATGCAGCGATAGTACGCGCTACCGGCGTGAACAGACCAGAACGCTCACCGCGCCACCTGCTCTGCAGCGCGCCGCAAGGCGGCGAGCACGAATGACGCTGCCCCCGGCTTCGGGTTGCTGAGCACCGGCAGGAAGACCAGGCGCTCTAGCATGCGCTCGGTGCGCGGGAAATCACCGCGGCGGTAGCCCCGGTAGTCCCCGCAGAGCGGGCCGCGGTTGCGCGTAAAGATATCGAACCCCTTGGCGAAGAGCGGCAGCTCGTGCAGGAGCCCGTAGCCGCTCCGGCGCGCCGGCACGCCCTGGGCCCGTACCGCGGCGATGAACGCGTCGGTTGACGCACCGCCCATCTCCTCAGGCACATGGTGGATGGGGAAGCCATAGAACCCGCCCCGCTCCACCCCGGGGTATACCTTCACCGGCCGCAGCCCCGGGATATCTGCCAAGCCGGCCTCGACCTCAGCGATGTATGCCCCGCGACGGCGATTCAGCTCGGGCAGGCGCTCGAACTGTATGCTAGCGATGCCGATACCCAGCGGATGCGAGCGTAGCTTCATGCCCAGACCGAGGGGCTGAAGCTCAGCATACCTGGCCGTGACCAGGTCCAGTCCCACGACACGGTTACACTGGCCCACCAGGCAGGCCCGCTCAAAGATATCCACGTCGTCGGTGGCCAGCACACCACCCTCTCCTGCGCTCATCGCCTTCGAGCCCTGGAGGCTCCAGCAGCCGGCGGCACCAATGCTCCCGACGATCCGTCCGCGATAGGTCGCCCCGTGGGCGTGGGAGCAGTCCTCGATCACCGGCACGCCGGTCTCACGGCTAATCTGCATAAGGGCATCCATATCGCAGACATTGCCCCAGAGATGCACCGCCACGATGGCGCGGGTGCGCGGCGTGATGCGCCGGCGCACGTCCTCGGGATCGAGCAGCATGCTCTCCGGGTCGCTCTCGCAGAAGACCGGGCGAGCACCAAGCAACAGCGCCGGTCCGATGCTGCAGATCCAGGTGTACGTGGGGCAGATCACCTCATCGCCTGGGCCAACACCTACTCCGAAAAACGCGCTGTAGAGCGCAGCCGAGCCGTTACAGGTGGTGATGGCGTACCGCAGGCCGGTCCACTCGCGCCAGCGACGCTCGAACTCGCGGACCACAGGTGTGCCGCCGGAGAGCTCGTTGCGAAGCGTCATTTCATAGGCGAGCCGCGCCTCAGCCTCGGTCATCTGCATCCAGTCGTCGAGCTGGGGGAAGGGTGATTGGGCTGTCTGAACGAAGACCTGTGGAGCGGGCGGTGGTCCTGCCACGCGCTCCCCTGTCGAGGCAATGCACTCAGTCCCCGTTACTACGCCGGTGCGCCGGGGCGTATCCCCTGACATATCTATTGACATATCTATCACCTCTCCTTCTCGCACAATTCAGCAAGTACTTACCCAGTGCATCCCATGCTACGCCGGTGCCGGCGTTTGTGCAACTGCGCCCCTCTCATGGCTTTGGCACAGACCAGACGTATGCGGTCGCTGTATACTACTGCCGCTGCGGTTGCATGTAGCCGCAGAAAGCGGCGAGGCTATTGCTTATTCTGGTACCCGCTTGTTCGGTGGGGTTCGTAGTTTTCAGAGGTATTCCCAGCATACGAGCCCGGAGGCACACGATATGAAGAGCTATGGGCTAACGCTCCTCTTGAAAGACGATCCTGTGCTGATTGAACAGTACAAAGAGTACCATCGCCATGTCTGGCCCGAGGTGCTCCGGCGGCTGCGCGAGGTCGGTATCCTGCGCATGCAAATCTTCCTGCTCGGCCGACGCATGTTCATGTACATCGACACCACCGACGACTTCGAGCCGGCACGCGACTTTGCGCGCATTAACGAGGACCCCAAGTCGGCCGAGTGGGATCGCTTGATGCGTACGCTCCAGGAGCGCGCGCCTGAGGCGCGCGAGGGCGAGTGGTGGGCACTGATGGAGCGCGTGTTTGATACTGAGTGGCCGCAGCATAAACCGTACATGAGCCCGTAACTCAGGCTTCTCGGCGATACTGCACCGTCGGGGCACGGCAAGCAGATAGACTGTCTGTTTCACCGCCGGACCGGCGCGGTTGACCGACCCGGCCCGGCGGAGTACCATGCGGCCGGTCGGGCCAGTACTCCATGCCAAGGCGGCGATGAACTGCGGCAATTTAGCGGTAGTCTAGCGACAGTCTACAGTCTAGCAGTCTGTCTAGCAGTCTACAGTCTATAAGGAGGCAACGCATGCGCGGCGTGGTGTTCCTTGGCGAGCGCGACGTGGCTCTTCGAGAGTTCCCGGATCCCACCCCGGGTCCGGGCGAGGTGGTGCTGAAGATGCGGTCGTCCGGCCTGTGCGGCAGTGACCTGCGCCCCTATCGAGGCCCACGGCGCGATCCGGCCACGGTCAAAATCTGTGGCCACGAGCCCTGCGGCGAGGTCGTCGCGCTGGGACCAGGCGTCACCCATGCGCGCCTCGGCGACCGGGTGATGGTGCACCACTACTTAGGCTGCGGCGAGTGCAAGTACTGCCGTGTCGGCTACTCGCAGCTCTGCCTGAAAGACCACATCACCTACGGCTCCAGCGCGCATGGCGGCAATGCCGAATACATGCTCACGGCCGAAAGCACTCTGGTGCGCCTGCCCGACGAACTCACCTTTGAAGAAGGCGCAGCGATCGCCTGCGGCACCGGCACCGCGTACATGGCACTCAAGCGGCTGGATGTGTCGGGACGCGACACGCTGGCTATCTACGGCCAGGGACCTGTGGGACTGAGCGGCACACTGCTCGGCTCGCGCATGGGCGCCCGGGTCATTGCCGTCGATATCGTGCCCGAGCGGCTGGAGCTGGCACGCCGGCACGGCGCCGAGGTCACGATCAATGCCGCCGAGACCGATCCGGTCGAGGCGATCCGGGCCCTTACCCACGGCGAGGGCGCCGACGCTGCGCTCGACTGCACCGGCAACCCGGAGGCGCGCGTCAACGCCGTCCGCTGCGCGCGGACCTTCGGCCGCGTCTGCTTCGTCGGCGAGGGCAACACCACTACCTTCAACGTGAGCCCTGACATCATCCATAAGCAGCTTACCATCTACGGCTCCTGGACCTTCAGCACCGTGGGCTTGGAAGAGTGCGCCCGCTTCATCGCCGACCGGAAGGTGCCGCTGCGCGAGATCATCACGCATCGCTTCCGTCTCGACCAGGCAGCCGAGGCGTTCCGCACCTTTGATAGCGGCAAGACCGGCAAGTGCGTGTTCGTCATGGATTGATCGTCGTAGACGAGCATGGACCGAGATCATCCATGCTGACCATTCCTGCACATTCTTACTTATTTATTCTCTTATGACGGAGGATGGAGACGTGACTCAGCCCGCTGCTCCGTTGCCCGGCGAGTCCCTGACGGCGCCGCCATGGGAGCCCTCCGGGGGTATGCCGGCGATCAAGATCACCAACGTGAAGGCGATCTGCACGGCGCCCGATGGCATCCGATTGGTGGTGGTTAAAGTCGAGACCAGTGAGCCGGGGCTCTATGGCCTCGGCTGCGCCACCTTCACCCAGCGGCCGCTGGCGGTGGTAACGGCCGTCGAGCAATACCTTAAACCGTTCCTCATCGGCCGCGATCCGAACGACATCGAAGACATCTGGCAGGGAGCCTACGTCAGCTCGTACTGGCGCAGCGGCCCGGTGCTCAATAACGCCCTCTCCGGCGTGGACATGGCCCTGTGGGATATCAAGGGCAAGCGCGCCGGCATGCCGGTCTACCAGCTCTTCGGGGGCAAGTGCCGCAAGGCGGCGGCCCTCTATGCCCACGCCTCCGGCCGCGACTTCCAGGAGCTCGAGGACAACGTGCGGCGCTACATGGAGCAGGGCTACCGCTACATCCGGTGCCAGGTGGCGGTGCCCGGCTATTCGACGTACGGCGCGCGCACGGCGCCCAATCGCACCCAGCCCAGCCCGCAAAACCTGGGGCTCAGCCGGGCGCCATGGGAGCCAACGCCGTACTGCCGCATCGTGCCCAAGATGTTCGAGTACCTGCGCAGCCGGTTGGGCGAGGAGATCGAGCTGCTGCACGATATCCATGAGCGCATTCCGCCGATCCAGGCCATCCAGCTGGCCAAAGAACTGGAGCCGTACCACTTGTTCTTCCTGGAAGACCCGCTGGCGCCCGAGGACATCGATTATTTCCGCATCATGCGGCAGCAAACCTCTACCCCCATCGCCATGGGCGAGCTCTTTGTAAACCAGAACGAGTACGTGCCGCTTATCCGCGACCGGCTGATCGATTTCATCCGCGTGCACATTTCGGATATCGGCGGCCTCACCCCGGCGCGCAAGCTGGCGGCCTTCTGTGAGTTCTTCGGCGTGCGCACCGCCTGGCATGGCCCGGGCGATGTCTCGCCGGTGGGCCACGCAGCGAACCTGCAGCTCGATCTGGCCTGCCCGAACTTCGGCATCCAGGAGCAGCACGTCTTCGGGGAGCGCACCCGCGAGGTGTTCCCCGGCTGTCCGGAGATTCGCGACGGCTATCTCTGGTCAAACGAGAAGCCAGGCCTGGGCATCGACATCAACGAGGAACTGGCCGCAAAGTATCCCTTCCCGGAGCATCCCCTGAACGGCGCCTGGCCGCCGGTGCGGCGGATCGATGGGACGGTAGTAAAGCCGTAGGCATACGCCCGGCGGGCGCGCTGTGAGTCGCTCGCTCAGAGCAGCTCAACCCAGGTCTCGATGCGCGCCCGCCAGCGCCGGCCCGGCGGCAGCACGATCAGGCCAGCGTCAATCCCGCGGGCCTGCAGGTGGGGAGCATCGGTCGCGCAGGTGTAGGGCTCGAAGCATACCACTGCCCGATCCGGCGGGGCATACACCACCCACTCTCGAAATGCAGGGTACTCGGCGCGCGTCACCAGCGTTAAGCCGGCCGCTGGATCCTCCAGCCGGCAAGTGCTCCAGCCATCTCTCGGCTGGAGGGCCGTAAAGACATGATCGTAGGCCGTGTCATCGAGGGCACGGCCGCTGCGCAGGTCGAGCGTCCCCTCCACCGGCAGGACACGCCCGGTGGGGATACGATCGGCATCGAGCTCCCAGTAAGCTGCGGCCGGAACCTGAATGCGGCAGGCGCCGCGTATCCCTGCCGGGGCCAGCGGGGCGGCAAAGTACGGGTGCGTGCCGAAGCCCATCGGCATGGGACCGTGGCCGGTATTTTCCACGTCGACTGTCTGGCATAGCCGCCCGCCCTGGAGCAGGAACTCAAGCCGAAGCACGAAGGGGAACGGAAACTGCCGCTCGATCTCGGGAACGTCCCGGCTACGCAGGGTGCACAGAAGCACCGCTCCTTGCTCGTGCGCCTCGGCCCGCTCAACCTGAAACGGCTGCCTGATCACCAGGCCGTGGATATGGTGTCCCTGCGGAGTGTTCGGCTCGAGCTGGTAGGTGCGGCCCTGGAATGCAAAGCGGCCCTGGCGCAGGCGGTTCGGAAAGGGGAACAGCACCGGCGTCCCCCAGCCGCTGGGGCGCTGGCGCAAGGCGGCGAAGTCCGGCGGCGCGGCGATCGCCTCCACGTGGGCACCGCCATGCGGCACGCTGAAGCGGAACCAGTTTGCCCCCAGCGCAGGGACAATCGATGCGGCCACCCCGGTCTCGCTGTCTCGCAGGGTGTAGACTGCAATGCCTTCCTGGCTGCCGCGTTCCACGGCATAGCGCGCTCCCACCATATGCCTTTTCCCTCGTGCTTTTTCTCAGGCGATGGCCTGGCCGCAGCGATCAGTGCTGCGGCTTCGGCGCGAAGAAGACCAGCGCCGCAGCGCGCTCGTTCGAGCGATTGGCGATGCCGTGGGGCAGGCCGGCCGGGGCCAGCACTGCCTCCATCGGCTGAAGCTCGCGCGCTTCGTCTCCGACGGTGACCACCGCCCGGCCTTCGAGCAGGATGTAGATCTTGTCTGAGTCGGCGTGGGCATGGACCGCCTGCTCCTGGCCAGGCTCCAGGCAATATACATCACAGAACAGGTGCTCGGTCTCGAACACCGGGTGCTTGACCATTTTGTCGGGCGCATACCGCCGCGCCGTGGCGATGTTTACGACCTGCATAGGTGCCTTCTCACGCTCTCCGTCTATGCCCTTGCTGCTTCTCAGCCGGCCCAGGAGCGCCCGTGTACAGCGCCTGACAGCACGAGTTTCTCCAGGAGGTGCCAGCCTGGTCCGGCGGGACAACCGGCCACGCACAGTATACCGTACCACCGTTTTGCGTCCGGTACCGCCGGGCGTACAATGCAGATGGACACACCGGCGCGACGTGATTGGGCCCACACTCCACGTTGCCTGCCTGGGTGGTGAGGCGCCGGTCTCCGATCTCACCGCACCCTGTTTCTGCCAGTTCTCTGCCGGCTGTACCGGTCATCACTCCCTGCGTCGACGCGCAGATGCACCACGGGCGCAGCAGTACCAGGCTATGCCGGTAGAGCCGAGGTTGTCCGGGCGTGCTGCGGATGGGCAGAGGAGGAGCGCAGGATCGATTGCCTGAGGAGGTGCAGCATGCATGAGGGAGTGTCACAGCCCGCGCAGCCTTTGATTCTCGAGGGTGCGCCGGAGCTGCGCATCCACGAGCGGTACCTCCTTTCGCGCTTGATCGGCCTGCCGCTGCTTGACCAGGACGGTGATGCCGTGGGCTACCTGAGCGACCTCATCGCCCGGATCGAGATCGAGGGCCATCCACAGCGATATCCCCACGTGACAGGTCTGGTGGTCCGCCCCGGCGGGCGCGGTGGTCCACCGCCGGAACGCCTCACGGGGCGGCAGATGCGGCGGCCTCCTCCTGGTGGCCATGCGTTCTTCGCCCGCTGGAACGTGGTCGCCCGCCTGGATGAGTCTGGGATCACCCTGCGTTCAACACGCTTCGATCTCCGCCCATTCCGCCGCCGCGAAGGAGAAGTCTTGCTGGCAAAGGACGTGCTGGACAAGCAGCTCGTCGACCTACGCGGCCGGCGCGTCGTGCGGGCAAACGATGTGATCCTGGCGGCCGGGGAGCCGCTCCCAGGACCAGGCGCAATGACGGCACCGGTGGGCAGCCCCGACGCGGTTACCCCCACGATCGTGGTCCTCGGTGTAGATGTCAGCACCGGAGCGCTCCTGGCGCGGCTGCTCCCGGCGGCGCTGGCGCGCAGGATTGAGCCATGGCTGCACCGCCGGCTGATCCCGTGGGACGATATCGAGGTCTTCACCACCGACGCCCCGGGCGTGCGTCTGCGCCTCAAGCATGAGAAGCTGCGTCGTCTGCATCCGGCCGATCTGGCTGCCCTGGTGCAGCAACTACCGCGCAGTGGCGGCGCGGAGCTGCTGGCGGCTCTGGACGAGCCCCTGGCAGCCGACACCGTCGAGGCCCTCGACGCGCCGGCCCAGGCAGCGCTTCTGGCCGACATGCCGCCGGCCCAGGCGGCCGATATTCTCGAAGAGATGGCCCCGGACGAGGCAGCGGATGCACTGGCACAACTCTCCCCCGCGGAGGCAGATAAACTGCTGGGCGAGATGGAGGCGCCGGAGGCCGCCGAAGTCCAGTCGCTGCTCACCTATCAAGAAGGCACCGCCGGGGCGATCATGACCACCGAGTATGTGGCCTTGCCGCGCGACCTGACGGCAGCCCAGGCACTGGAGCGCCTGCGCTCGATGGATTGGCTGCCGGATTTACTGTACTACATCTACGTGCTCGATAAGGAGCCAGACGGCCGGCTGGTGGGGGTGCTGACGCTGCGCGAGCTCATCCGCGCGCATCCCGATGTACGTATCGAGGAGATCATGCGCCCGGAGCCGGTCACCGTCACTGCAGAGACACCGGCTGAGGAAGTAGCGCGACTGATCGCCCATTACGACCTGGTGGCGCTGCCGGTGGTCGACGCCGATGGACGGCTCATCGGCGTGGTGACGGTGGACGATGCAATGGATGTTATCCTCCCGCCGGAGTGGAAGCGGCGGTTGCCACGACTGTTTAGCTAGGGGGAGTGAGGGCGGTGGCCGGCATGGCGGATGAGCAGCGCGGTCCAGCGGAAAGCAGAGCCGGCCCGGTGCAGCAGGCATCGCCTGCAGGTGTTCCAGGGCACTCGGCTGCGGAAGAGGTTGCGGCGCGCGTGCCACGGCCCGCGCGCATCGGGCCCAAACACCTTCCCTGGCGCGTAGCCGGGCGGGGCGTGCCGCGCCTGCCCAGAGTGCGCGTGCGCGACGTGCTGCAGCGTCCGGGCTGGATGCTGTACCTCTCGCTCCTCGGCCCGGGCCTCATCGCCGCCAATGCCGGCAACGACGCCGGTGGGATCGCCACGTACGCCAGTGTAGGGGCATCGTTCGGGTATTCGCTCCTGTGGGCGCTGGCACTTATCACTGTGAGCCTGATCGTCGTCCAGGAGATGGTCGCCCGCATGGGTGTGGTCACCGGCAAAGGGCTCTCCGACCTCATCCGCGAGAACCTGGGCGTGCGCTGGACGGCCTTTGCCATGCTGGCGCTCTTCGTGGCCAATGCCAGCACCGTCACGTCCGAGTTTGCCGGCATCGCCGCGGCCGGGGAGCTGTTCGGTATCCCCAAGTACGTCTCCGTGCCGCTGATGGCCGCCGCAGTATGGTGGCTGGTGGTGAAGGGCTCCTACCGGCGGGTCGAGCGAATCTTCCTCCTTATGACGCTGGCGTTCTTCGCCTACCCGGCCTCAGCGTTCCTGGCGCGGCCGGATTGGCGCGAGGTCGTACACGGCTTCATCCGGCCACAGATCCGCCTGGATACCGAGTACCTGGTCATGTTCGTGGCCCTCGTCGGCACGACGATCACCCCGTATATGCAGGTCTTCCAGCAGACCAGCGTCGTCGAGAAGGGCCTGCGGGTCGCGGAGTACCGCTACGTCCGTCTGGATACGATTACCGGATCGCTGTTGTCAAACCTCGTTGCCGCGTTCATCATCATTGCTACTGCAGCAACCCTGTACAAAGAGGGCGTGAAGGTGGAGGATGCCGCCAGCGCCGCGCGGGCCCTGGCGCCGCTGGCGGGAGAATACGCCGGCGTGCTGTTCGGGATCGGCCTGTTCGGCGCCTCCATGCTTGCAGCAGGTGTGCTTCCGCTTGCCACCGCCTACTCGATTAGCGAGGCGTTTGGCTGGGAGCATAGCCTGACGCGCGAATGGCGGGAAGCGCCGGCGTTTTACAGCCTGTTCACCTTGCTGATCGTCGGTGGTGCCGCCATCACCCTGATCCCCGGGCTGCCGCTCTTCCGCCTGCTTGTCCTGGTCCAAGTAATAAACGGAGTGCTGCTGCCAGTGCTGCTCTTCATCATCTTGCGGCTGGTGAACGACCCGGAGCTGATGGGCGAGCACGTGAACACGCCCCTGTACAACCTGCTGGCCTGGGCGACGGCGCTCTTTGTGGCCACGCTCTCGGTGGTCATGGTGCTGGCGACGGTTGTCCTGCCGGCGGTCGGGATCAGCCTGGCGTCATAGGCTCAGCGAAGATGGCCGCACCCACCTCACTCCTCATCATAAGCCGATCTGAGATAGAGACCCTGCTGGATGTGTCCCTGGCATTAGACGCAGTGGCACGTGCCCACGCCGCGTATTCGTCTGGCCGGGCTCACTGCCCGCCGCGCCTGCATATGCCGGCGGGTGTAGACGCCGCCGCGATCCTGGTGATGCCTGCCGCTATCCCGGACGCCGCGGCGCTCGGCACGAAGCTGATCTCAGTGTACCCGCAGAACGCGGCGCGCGGGCTGCCCCTGCACCGGGCAGCCGTGTTGCTCTTCGACTTGGAAACCGGCCGGCCTGCTGCGCTCATCGACGGCGAGACGTTGACGGCAGCGCGCACCGCCGCGGCATCGGCGCTGGCCACACAGTACCTGGCGCGGCCGGACGCTGCCGTGCTGGCGCTGGTTGGCGCCGGAGTACAGGCTCGTGCGCACCTGCAGATGCTGGCTGCCGTCGCCCGGGGTGAAGCGTCCATCCCCGAAGGCGCGCTCTGGCCCGGTCCCACCGTCCACGGGTTGCGCGAGGTGCGTGTGTGCAGCCGCACCGGCGCAAGCGCCGCTGCCCTGGCCAGGGACATGGCCGGGGTGGCCGGCTGTCCGGTACATGCCGTCGCCACTGCATACGAGGCGGTCGAGGGAGCCGATATCGTCGTCACCGCCACCACGGCCGGCGAGCCGGTGATCCGCCGCGCCTGGCTGGCGCCGGGCACACACATCAATGCGATCGGCGCCTTCCGGCCTGCCGCCCGGGAGCTTGACTCAGATACCGTCGCCGCGGCAACGCTGGTGGTCGACTCTCGGGAGGCCGCTCTGCGCGAGGCCGGCGACGTGCTGATCCCCATGCAAGAAGGCCGCTTCGATGCCGGACACATTCACGCCGAGCTGGGGGAGCTGGTGCTGCGCAGACGTTCAGGCCGGACTGCCCGTGATGAGCTCACCGTCTACAAATCGGTTGGTCTGGCTGTGCAGGACATGGCGCTTGGCGCAGCAGTGATGGCGCGGGCTCTCCGGCGCGGGCTTGGGCGTATGGTAGACTTCTAATGCAGCGCCACATCCTTGTAAGGCTCTGCAAGGATGTTCGATTGGATCAGTTTCCATCGTTAACGCGTCTAAGAAAATTAAGTTAAAAAAATACAAATAAAACTGGCACGCACGTATCGCCAGAGCGTAGAAGGCAGGAAACCGATTTGAGCCGAGTGCAAAGCCCGGTAGGAGAGAAGGCCGCCGAGCAAGGAAATAACCGGCCGTCGCTGTTGCGCAATCTCTTGGATGGCTTTGTCGAGCCGTTCAAGGAGCACCGGCAGGATCTCCTGTTAGCCAACGCAGCGTACTTTGGCCTGGTTGTGATCGGCGCCTTGATCAGTGCCGCGAACCCGGAGATCCAGCGTGCGCTGCTCCAAAACGCGCGCACGGCGCTCACCCAAGGGCCTCTGGCCACCGTCGCCCAGGCATATACCGGCGGCCACCTTGTGCCGGCAATCGTGCTGACTTTCGCCTTCAATCTGTTTGCCGGCACGCTTCTGTTCCTCACCCTGCCGTCCCTGGTCGTGCCGTTCGCCGGGGTGGTCCTGGGGCTCATGCGCGCACTCACGTGGGGCCTGCTGTTTAGCCCGACCCGCCCAGACCTGGCCATAGCGATGATCCCGCACCTCGGCACAATGCTGCTGGAAGGCGAGGCCTATGTGCTGGCAATCATGGGCGCATTTGTGCTCTGGCGAAATGTACTCTGGCCGGATCTCCAGCGCGACGTACCATCCAGCGCCGGCTCGCCTCCTAGGCCGGACCGAGCACGAACATACATCGCGGGGGTGCGCCTGAACCTGCGGCTCTATGTGCCGATTACGGTACTCCTTCTCGTTGCAGCGATCTACGAGGTGCTGGAGCTCACCTATATTGTTCCGCGGCTTCTGGAGCGGTGAGAGACTGTCAGCGGCTTTTTTTTGAGAGCGGATTGAGCGGATTGATAGGAACGTCGCCATCCAAAAGAATTGTCGCTCACCCAAGTAAGGGAACGAGGGAATGCTGCCTGACGCCAACGATCTGAGTAGCAAGAGAGATGGCGATTATGGGTAATGGAGAGCATTGAGAGGCATCTTCCTCCCCTCAAGGCTGTTGTGGAGGAGCTTAGCCGCCTTACCCTATGACGTAGCATAGTGTACAGGAGGCTGACAGCGGATTATGCCGACAGCCTCTACCTCGGCATGTGCGCCTCTCCCGCCAACGCCCCAGTGACCCAATCCGCCAGCTCGTGCGTGCCGAGGGCATCGCGCATGGCCAGCCGCATGGGCACGCCTGAGGCCGCGTAGACATGCTCCGCCTCGCTGTAGCCCCTGGCGACCTCCCCTGCCGGTACCGGCCGCCTGAGCTGATCCACCAGCCCAGCCAGGAGCAGCGGCCGTGGGGCCACCAGCGCTGCGGCGTCGGGCAGATCATAGTCCCACAGTGCAGCAGGAATGAACACGGTCAGGCTATGCGCGTGGCGCTCGTTCAGGACGAGACTAGCAAAGCTCGTCAGGCCGCCGTGCACTGCCGCAGCCGCCACGCGCGGCTCCAGCGCTGCCAAGTGCAGCGCCAGCAACCCGGCCTCTACACCCAGGCCCGCTACGCCTGCACGGTCCGCATCTACGTCCGGACGCGCCAGCAGGGCTTCAAAGGCGCATGCGGCGTCGTACAGGCGCATCGTGAAGAGCCAGCGCCCCAGCATCAGACAGTCCGCCGCGTGCACCACGTCGCGGTCGTTCGGGGGATCCGCGGCCGTCTCGCCCCGGCCGCGCACGTCGACGGCCAGGACAGCAACGCCGTGGCGCACCAGCTCAGCCGCCAGCTCCAGCACTGCCAATTTTCCTTCGTCGCTCAGCGCCAGGGTGGCAGGAAGGGCATGCCCTTCCTGTTCCGGGCGAATGAACCAGCCGGGGATCGGCACCCCAGGCTCGCTTTCAAACAGCAACCGTTCCACCAAGAGCCCATTCCAGGGCACGTGGCCCAGCGAACATACCGGCGGCGCACCGGCCGGCGGGGTATACCGCAGCGTCGTGGTGATACGACGGCGCAGCTCCTCCTGCTGGCGGGCCAGCTCCTCACGCTCGCCAAGATGCGGATGCCACGGGCGCGGCCGTCCAGCAATAATCTCTTCAGCCAGAGCGCGATTAAGATGGAAGATCGTGCGCCCGCCCAGCGATGAGAGCACCTGGCCCGTCGGCGTGCAGTTGAGCGCTTCCGGCGGCTCGATCTCAATGGGTGGCTCCTCCACGTGCTCGTGCGGCGGATGCGCCTGGCCCGGGCGATCATGCTTGAGCCAGCGGTTAAACCAGGCGTACGTCGCCTCGCGCATCGGCTTGGAATAGTCGTGCGCACAATCCGTCTCGCTAATCCCCACGCGCTCAGGGATGCCGAAGAGCTGATAGACGCGCAGGAGTTCGAGATAGGTTTCACGTGCGCCGACCAGCGGGAAAAAGTCGCGCGTCGCTGCGTTGATGAGTACGGCGCCGGGCAGGCACGGCAGCAGCAGGTCGGCGTGCTCGATGCCTTCCAGGATCGCATCGACCGGGCACTGTTCGTCGTCGGCAGCCTGGTCGCGCTCCAGCCAGCGCTCGCGGCTGGTAATGAAGACGGCCGGCACCGACGCCTTGATGCGCGGGTCCAGCGCCGTCAGGTAGGCTGTCTGCGTTCCACCGCCTGAGGCGCCGGTACACCCGATGCGCTGCGGGTCCACCTCCGGCCGGGAGCAAAGGTAATCCAGCGCGCGGATGCCGTCCCAGACGAAGTAGCGCGCGATGTTTGTGCCGATGAGATAGCACTGGTGGCCGGCGTGGAAGTGCTGTGCCGTTCCGAGCGGGATAGGGATCGAGCCATCGGGATCGAGATACTGGCTGCGCTCGCCCTGGCCCGGCGGGTCATAGGTCAGGGCCACATATCCCTGCAGGGCAAGCCCGGCGCACAGCCGCTGCATCTGCTCAACGGCTTTTGACTCCTTCCAGTGGCCCACCGGACAGAGCACACCCGGTGCCGGAAACACCGCCTCGCTGGGGACGTAGAGGTTCGCCGTCACGTAAAATTCCGGCAGGCTCTCAAAGATAACCTTCTCGATGCGGTAGCCCCGCTTCTCGATCACGCCGGTAATGCGCGGGTTCAGCGGGGCGCGCTCCTCGGGCAGGCCGCCGAAGAGCTCCGCAAGCTGCTCGCGCACCCAGCGCTGCCGCGCCTTCCATTCCTGGCGGGTGGAATACCCGGCCAGTAGGAGCTTGCGCCGCCAGAAATGCTCCCGCGCCAGGGTGAGAATATGCTTATGTACAACCTGTGCCGGCCGCGGGTACGCGGCCAGACCGGACAGCACGCACAGTTCCGCCGGGGATGCTTCAGTAGGCGACGGCTGCGTACTCATGCGGATCCTCTCGTCTCCTCAGCGCTTCCTTTCCCCTCAAGGGCGTGACAGTCTATCCCTCAGCTCATCTGAGCAGGCCCGACCGGCCGCCGCTCGTTCAGAGCCGCCTGCTCGATGCCGGCGCTCAAGGCAAGACACTGCGCGACAAAGTCGCGGCGTACCAGGTAATCGGCCTGATCGAAGTTGCCGGCCAGGGCCAGCCAGCGGCCAAAGGGATCAGGCAGCGCTCGCAGCGCTTTACGGATCTGCGCCATTAGATCCAGCGTCTTATTAATGGCGAGTAAGACGTCTCCCTCGCTCACTGCGCCGGCGCCGCGCCCGCTACGCAGATGAGCGATGGCATCGGCAAAGCTCGCCCCGCGGGCCCAGGCAAGCACCACGCCGGCCAGGGCGAAGTTCGGCGCGGGCGAGAGCGGCAGCCGGGCCTCCTCTTCAGCGCGCTCGATCTGGTGCAGCAGGTCAAAGATGCGCGCCTGTAGCTCGTATAAGTGGCCCGGCAGCACATCCCAGGCCGGCTCTGGCCCCTCGCGGTCATAGGCAAACCACGAGCAGACCTCGGCCAGCTCAGCCGGCTCCAGCGGGTCCAGCAGCCCCTGCCAGATCAGCTCGCTGATCAGCAGGGCAGCGGGATCGTAGATCCGTTGCAACAGCGCCGCTTTCTCCGTGCGGGCGCCGTCCTGCAGGTATCCGAAGCGCTGCAAGACCCGGGCGAAGGCCCGCACCGTATCGCGGGCCTCCCGCTCGCGCTGGCGGGAGAGATAGCGCACCTCGCGCTGAGCCGCGGCAATCTCCTCCTCGAGCTCTTGCCGGCGGTGCTGCCAGCGTTCGTGCTGGCGCCGCACCGGGCAGGCATGGCAGGGATGTTCGCGCAGTTCGCGGTCCAGCTCCTCCACCTGTGCGGCCAGTTCACGCACGCGCTCCTCCGTCTCTGCGATGCGCGCCTCCAGCCGACGAGCCTGTTCCTGGCGGTGCCGCGCTAGCTTCTGCACGAAGCTTATCGGCAGGCCCAAGCGACTGCGATCGCGCACGAGCTGATGCCAGTCGGCACTCTCCAGCACATCGCGCACGTCCGGCACCGGCGCGGTAAGCGCGCGCAGGGCTTCCGGCAAGGTTACCCGCAGGTCCGGGGGCGGCAGCGCCAGCACCTCCGCCACCAGGTGCTCTTCGTCACACTCGACAACGCGGTGCCCGCACAACAAGAGATAGCGCGGCAGGTGCAGGACATCATGCCCTCGATGGGTGCCCTCAATCTGCACCTCATGGGGCGCCAGCCGGCGGATCAGCAGACACCAGCCATGGGAGGACGTGAAGAGCGGCTCGCCGCCGCTCATGCGGCGCAAGGTGCGGCGCACCAGGGCGGCAGGCGGCGCCGGCCACGGCGGCGCCTGCTCGGTCTGACGCAGCCGCTTCAGCTCGTATTCCTGCCGCGCCAGCTCGCGCCGCGCCTGACGCAGGTCGGTGCGCAGCTCGACATAGCGTGACAGCGCTGCCTCGCCCTCTTCCAGCGGCAGGATGCCGCTGGGACAGCCGGTGGGCGTCGCGGCAAGACGGGCCCGCAGCTTCTCCACCTGCTCGACCGCCTGCTGCAACTCGAGGTCGCGCTGGAAATGGGCGAAGCTCGCGGCAAAGAGGGCAGCCAGGCGCGGCTGCTCCGGGTGCTGGTCATCCCAAAGGTTGAGCACGCTGTTGTAGCGCGCCTCGAAAGCAGAGACCAGCGGCTCCAGCGGCCCTGCCGCGATTGCCGCGGCCTCCCGGCTGGTGATCCAGGGCGAGTACGGCACCACGACGGTGCCGGCGGCATCGATGCCGCGCCGTCCGGCCCGCCCGGCGAGCTGGCGGAACTCAGCGCTGGTGAGCAGCCGGCGCGACACGCCGTCGTACTTGGTCATCTGTCCGATCACCACGGCGCGCGCCGGCATGTTGATGCCGAGCGAGAGCGTATCGGTGGCAAAGACCACCGGCACAAGACCCTGAGCAAACAGCTCTTCCACGAGCTGTTTGAGCGGCGGCAGCAGGCCGGCGTGGTGGAACGCCACACCGCGCTCGAGCAGGCTCTCCAGAAGACGCACCTGGGCCAATTCGCGATCCTGCGGCGAGAGCGCGGCGAGGAAACTGCGCAGCGCAGCCTTGCGTCGCGCGGCCGCTCGCGGTGTCACATCGAGTTTTAAATGCTCACAGGCCTGCGCCGCCTCCTCACATGCGCGACGGCCGAAGAGGAAATAGATCGCCGGCAGCAGCCCCTCGTGCAGCAGCGCCTGGACCAGGTCCGGTGGGGACGGTTCGCTGCGCGGGCGAGCCTGTGCAGGTACGTCCGGCGGGCGCGGCCGGCGCAGCTCCCCGCCGGCCCGCACCAGTGGCTCGACAATATGGCCCTCGGTATCCACGAGCGGCCAGAAGCGGCCCTCAAGGTAGTACAGGCACTCCAGCGGCACCGGCCGCTCAAGATGCTCTACCAGGCTGGTCGGGCCGTGCGCGCGGGTCAGCCAGGCCGCCAGCTCGCGCGCGTTCGCAACGGTGGCCGAGAGGCAGACCAGCAGCACGTGCTCTGGACACAAGATGATGCTTTCCTCCCACGCGGTGCCGCGCTCCGGGTCGGCCATGTAGTGGATCTCATCAAACACCACATACGCCACATCGGCCACCTGCTCGGGCTGCTCCATCAGCATGTTGCGCAGCACTTCGGTCGTCATCACCAGCAGGGGCGCAGTGGCGTTATAAGTCACATCGCCGGTGAGCAGGCCCACATCGTCCCCGTAGAGCCGGCGCAGATCGCGGAACTTCTGGTTGGAAAGCGCTTTGATGGGAGTCGTGTAGAAGGCGCGGCGGCGATGCCGATGCGCGTCCCAAACGGCATACTCGGCCACAACGGTCTTGCCCGAGGCCGTGGGTGCGCAGACCAGCACCGAGCGCCCGGCCATCAGCACACCGATCGCCTCGAGCTGAAAAGGGTCCAGCGTGAAGGGGTACTGTGCCAGGAACTCCGCGGGGACCGGCACCGCAGCCGCCGGCAGCGGCACTTCCGGCGTCGCCTCTGCAGCGAGTTCTTCGACTTCACCGTCCGTGTCGTCCCGTTCAGGCAGCGGCTCGCGCATGGCTCTGTGCCCTCTCGTCTGTACAGACTGTACCACAAGAGGTAGCCTGTTGTCTTACGAGCTGTCTGCCGAGTTACCCGACAGGCCATGCGAACGCCGAAGCCGCGGGAGACCGGACACGCGGTTGCGCGCCCTGGATCTGTGAACATCTTGCCAGTGCGCCGTCGCGCCCGCTATCCCGTACCCAGAGCGTTCTACACGACACGCTTCAAACGTGAGAACGTCGGCCTGGCCTTATCTAGAAGCGATCTAGAAGGGCGCTACTCCGTCACCCCGCGAGCTAGGCGACGTGGGCGACCCGGCCGGCTACAGCGCCGTGCTCTCCGGCGACGCAGCCCCCAGCACCGCCGGGGCTGGGCCATCGCGGTGGAGCAGTGGAGCGGGAGAGGGGTCCCCTCCCCCTGTGGGGGAGGGGAGCTTAAGGCTGCGATTGGCTGGACACTACACGCATGCTGCCCGAGATATGCCCTAGGCACACGCGCCCGATGGCCTGTCCTCGTGGACGCGGTGTACCATCTGAGGACCCGGCCGAGATATTGGGATACGTAGGAGCAGGCACAGGGGCCTGTCCCCTCTGCACTCCCGCTCCGGGCACTGAAGCTCCCACAGGAGGCACCGCTCCAGGCACATGCGCTGATCTCTTCCCAACCAGGTCATCTTTTTGTCTTTGCCTTGCTAAGAAGCAAGATCGGCGCAGCTATCATCCCTGGCGCGCTACGAGGCCGGCGAGTTCGCGATAGTCGCAGCCATGAGCTCCCCTCCCCCCGCAGGGGGAGGGGCCGGGGAGAGGTCCCCTCCCCCAACATAGTACAATCAGACCAACAACGTTCGTGTAGATATCTCCAAAGAGATCTCAGCTATCTCTCAGATATCTCTATAAAGATATCTCAAAGATATCTCCTAGATATTTCCAACGGAAAAGGTCGATGAAAACATCAACCGTCGCTCGGCTGCTTGACTTGCTGCGCGGCTACCGGTTGGCGATGGCCGTGGCCGTGCTCTGCGCGCTGCTCTATACGCTTAGCGCTCTGGTGCCGCCCTTGCTCATCCGCGGCATTCTCCGCGACCTGCTAGAGGCGCGCGGGAGCGCAGCCACCGTAGGAGCCGTTGTGCTGGCCTTGGCCGGCATCGCAGTGCTGCGCGCCGCGTTCCGTTATGGCGACGCCATCATTTCGCATGTGGTGGCCTACCGCATCCTGCATGAGCTCACGGTACGCGTCTACGCCCACCTGCAGGTACTGCCGCACCGCTTCTTCACGCAGCAGCGCATCGGTGCGCTGGTCTCTCAAGCGCTCTCCGATGTGGAGACGGTGGAAGTATTCATCGCCCACGCGCTTGGTCAGCTCGCGCAGGCGCTCCTGGTGCCGCTGAGCATGCTGGCGGTGCTGTTCGTGCTGAACTGGAAGCTGGCGCTGGTCGCTGCTGCGCCGATGCCGCTGGTCGGCTGGCTGGTACTGGTGTTCACGCCGCACACGCGGGCGGCGTGGCGGCAGGTGCGGCTGCAGCTTGCCGAACTGAACGCCACCGTACAGGAAAACATCGCCGGGATGGCAGTCATTAAAGCCTTCACACGGGAGCGCGAGCGACTGGCGCTCGTGCGCAGCACGAGCGAGCGCTTTCGCGACGACATCATTGCCGCGAACGTGTGGTCGCTGGTGCCGGCCAGCAGCATCGAGCTCCTGGCCGGGCTGACCACGGCGCTGGTGGTCTGGCGCGGCGGCCTGGCCGGGCTGGGCGGCGAACTCTCGGCCGCCGATCTCTTCGTGTTCGTGGCCTATCTCGGCCACATTTACCAGCCTCTGCTGCAGCTCGCCACCATCAACGAAGGCGTGCAGCAGGCCCTGGCCAGCGCCGAACGGATTTTCGCGCTGCTGGATGTACAGCCGGACATCGTTGATCCTCCGATGCCGGTGATCCCCAGGCAGCCGCGCTGGACCATTTCCTTTGAACACGTGACGTTCGGCTACGACCCTGACCGGCCGGTGCTGCATGACATCTCGTTCGAAGTCGACGAAGGCGAGACGGTAGCGCTGGTTGGGCCTACCGGCGCCGGGAAAACGACCACGGTCCATTTGGTGCCGCGCTTCTACGACGTGCAGGCAGGTGCGGTCTATGTAGCCGGGCACGACGTCCGCACGCTCCCGCTGGCCTATTTGCGGCGCAACGTGGCCATGGTGCTGCAGGATGTGTTCCTGTTCCACGGCACGGTTCGCGAAAACATTCTGTTTGGCCGGCCCGACGCAACGGAGCAGGAGGTCATTGCTGCAGCACGCGCCGCCAACGCGGAGGAGTTTATCCTACAGTTGCCGGATGGCTACGATACCATTATCGGTGAGCGCGGCGTGCGGCTCTCCGGTGGCCAGAAGCAGCGCCTGGCCATCGCTCGTGCCCTGCTCAAAGATGCTCCCATCTTGATCCTGGACGAAGCGACCTCTTCGGTGGATCCTGAAACGGAGCGGCAGATCCAGGAGGCGCTGTCGCGGCTCAAGGCACATCGGACCACGCTCGTGATCGCGCATCGCCTCTTCACCGTGCGCGATGCCGACCGCATCGTGGTGCTCGAGCGCGGACGGATCGTGCAGATGGGCACGCATGATGAGCTCGTGCGCGCCGGCGGGCTGTATGCCGCACTCTATGCGGCGCAGGAGCAGGCTCGCCGTTGGACCGTTGCTGCCTCCGGCTTCGCGTCCTGAGCGCGCCTTCTGCATTGCTGCAACGCAGGGCTTGGGCTAATATAGATTTGTGCCTGGCGGCCGTAGCCGGCGGCGAGCAGGCTCCAAGTCGAGGGAGAAAGACAATTGATGAGTGTCGAGGTTCGAGTGCCGACCATGCTGCAGCGGCTGGTCGGCGGCGCCAGGACAGTACAGGCCGAGGGCCGCACGGTCGGAGAAGTACTGGACGATCTGGAGCGGCGCTATCCCGGTCTTAAAGCCCGCGTGGTTGCCGAGAACGGCGAGATCCTGCGCTTCGTGAATATCTACCTCAACGACGAGGACATTCGGTACCTCCAAAAGCTGGATACTCCAGTGACCGACGGGGATCGGATTGCTATCTTGCCCGCACTGGCAGGAGGAGAGGCGAGCTGATGTCGAGCGGCATCTCATCCACGGCTAGCCGTACGGCTACGCTCGACCGGCCGGTGCCTTGCCCGGAAGTGCCCCTCCACCTGGCCAGGCCGGTGGCGAGCAATATTCTTGATCTCATCGGCAACACCCCCCTGGTGGAGCTCCGCTCCTTCAGTCCTAAGCCGGGCATCCGGCTCTTCGCCAAGCTGGAGGGCTACAACCCTACCGGCAGCGTGAAAGACCGCATCGCGAAGTATATGATCGAGGATGCCGAGCGCAAGGGCCTCCTCACCAAAGACCGGATCATCCTTGAGCCGACCAGCGGCAACACAGGCATCGCCCTCGCCCTGGTCGCTCGCTTGAAGGGCTACCGGATCACTGTGGTCATGCCCGAGAATGTCTCCGTCGAGCGTCGGCAGCTCCTGGAGATTTACGGCGCGGAGATCATCCTCTCGGAGGGGGAAAAGGGTTCCAACGGCGCGATTGAGGTGGCGCAGAAGCTTGCGGCCGAGAACCCAATCTACTTCATGCCATACCAGTACGGCAACGAGGCAAACCCACGGGCGCACTACGAAACGACCGGCTGTGAGATCCTGCGTGACCTGCCGGAGGTGGACGCCTTTGTGGCCGGGCTGGGCACCGGCGGTACGCTGATGGGCACCGGCCGGCGTCTCAAGGAGTTTAACCCAAACGTCAAGATCATCGCTGCCGAGCCACACCCCGGCGATCGCGTGCAGGGCCTGCGCAGCCTCGAGGAAGGGTTCGTCCCCCCTATCCTCGATCTCTCCCTGCTCGACGGCCGTATCCTGGTCGATAGTCAGACCTCCTTCCAGATGACGAAGGAGCTGATGCTGCGCGAAGGTATCTTCTGCGGCGTGTCGGGCGGCGCGGCGCTCTATGCCGCCCTGCGCTGGGCCCGCCGGGTCGAGCGGGCAAACATCGTTGTTTTAATCGCCGATGGCGGGTGGAAGTACCTGAGCACCGGCCTGTGGACCAAGGACTGGGCGCAGGTCGAGGAAGAGACCCGCGACAAGATCTGGTGGTGATCGCTACACCGCCTTCCTCGTTGCGTCAGTCGCAGCGTCGTCTCTATCTCTTACCGCCCTCTCTGCTCTCCCGGCGATGGAGACGGCGCTTTGCGTTACACCTGCTCAGCCCGCTGCTGGGGCTGGCCTGGCCGGCACATCTACGCCATCAGTCTGGCAGCACCGGCTCCGCTACGCCTGCGCCCCCCGGCCCGGCACCGCTGCCGGCCGATCCGGCGGCCTACTGGCAGGCGGCGCTGGAGCGAATGGTACCGCGCCGTGGCCCGAACCGGCGTCTGGGCCTTGCCCAGGCTCACTACCTGGCCGGCACCGCGGGGGGCTACCGCGCAATCTTTGGCGGCCTGAACCGCTATCGTATCCCGGCCGAGGCCATCGATCCACAGCACGGCCGCATCCTGCCGCACTTCTTCCCCGGCGATGAGAGCTGGTGGATCGAGCGGCTGCGCGACGCCGGCGTGCCTCAGGTGGCCGTCCTGGAGACCGACCCGGCTCTGCCGGACAGCGCTGTGGCCGGCGTGGCCACCCAGGTCGCGAGCAGACATCGCCCCCAGGGCATTATCCTGGGCAATGAACTGAACATCGACCCGCACTGGTACGGCAGCCGCGCCGATTCCTTCCGGGTCATCGGCGAAGACGAGCGTATCCGCCGCTACCTTGAGCAGTGGCGCGCCGTCCACCAGGCAGTGAAGGCTGTTTCGCCCTCTATCCGGCTGTTCTTCTACGGCGAGGCCCATTACGGCGACCTCTACGACGGCGGCCGGCCAGTCGAGCGGGCCTTTCTGCGCCGGCTGGTGAGCGCCTGCATCCGGCGGGGCGACCCCTTGCCCGACGGGCTGGTCTTTCACTACTACGGGCCGGTGTGGGGCCTGCCGCAGCGCGCTGCACAATACATGCGCTTCGCCCGTGAGACCGGCATCCCGGCGCAGGTGTCCTGCCTGGAGCTGGGCCCGCCCGCGCCGATTCTTGACCGTGAAGAGGAGTCCCTGCTGCGGCGGCGGGCGGCGACACATCCACGTTTCGAGAGCCGCTACGACGAGCTGCGCGCCCAGGGATGGCTCACTGAAGAGGAACAGGCTGCGCTCGTGGCGCACCAGCTCGCCGTCGCGGCCGGCACGCCCTGGCTGGCCGAAGCCTGCCTCTTCAGCGCCACCGATGTGCCGGACGACCCGCAGCACACCGGCCTGGTCGGCATGCGGCTGGGCCTGTACCGCCCGCGCCCGGCGCTGGAGGTGTTCCTCTTCCTCCAGCGCCTGTTAAACGAGCTCATCCTGGCCGAGCTTATTCTCCCGACGGAGAACAACGGCGTCGCCGAGCTGCGGATCCAGCGTGACGACGGCCTGGAGGCACGGGTACTCTGGAGCGAGGCGCTCCCCGATGACGTGCGCGCCCCCGAACGGGAGGTCCTGCTGCCGACCCTGGCAGTGGCCTTCCGCGCCGATGGCACGCTGCTGCAGGCGCCCCAGCGCGATCCCGCGCCCTTGACCTTGCCCGGCTCAACCACGCCCCAGTGCGGCGGGCCGGCGGTGGTCGTCATCTGACCAGCGTGAGCTCGGCGAGGCGGTAGAGCTCGAAGGCCGTCGCCCAGGCGGTAGAGCCACCGATGCGTTCGTATTCGACGGCAAGGCCGATTCTGCCGCCCGCCGTCAGGGACGGCAGGCCCACCTTCGTGAGCGGTACAGCCAGCTGGACTGACCACCAGCCCTCAGCGCGCAGCACGGCCAGGTCTGGTCGGGCATGAGCAAACAGCGGGGACTCGGGATAGCTCGGCTCGTCGTCCCACCACGGGGCATCGTTGTGCTGCGCCAGGATATGCGGACGGCTGTCGTAGCTGCGTACCCGCGCCAGGCCGGTCGCTGCGTCAACAGTAATCGCCAGGTTGTCCCGGCCACACCACCAGCCCGTCCCCGAGCAGTCGACCAGGAACGTGACTTCCGCCGGTGCGCGCAGATCAGCGCGCAGGTACAGCGTATCCGCCTGCCAGGCGGCCAGCGTGGCAGCGTGAAACGCCGGGGCCTGGGAGAACTCGATGTCGGGCGCCAGCAGTGTCCAGCCGCTCTGACCCAACGATGGGATTGCCGGCGCGCCCGCAGTGAGCTCCTGACTTGTTGGGTTGTTCGGCGGACCATCGGTGTATAAACCTGCCTGCACCAGCGCCTCAGCAGGGGGGAAGCCGGGCGGAACATCCTCGACAACGCGGCCGTAGTGCGGCACCAGCGCGGTGTAAGCATCGAAGTGGGCAAGCAGGCGCGCCTGGTAGTCGTAATGCTGACAGGCCGGCCAGCCGGCGTGCCAGGGCCGGTCGCCATCGCCGAGGACCTGTCCGCAGCGCCGGCACAGCGCGTCGAGCACATGCTGGAACTCGTGCACGAAGACCCAGGTGAGGCCGTAATCTGCAGCATTGTCCCGCCGGGGATAGCGCACCGCGGTCGGCACAGGGTAGTCGGAATGAGCGAAGCCGCGCCCGTGCAGGGCCACCGCCGGTCCCTCGCTCACCACGTCCGGCGAGAGCACACCCCATGCCCAGGTACCGGAGCCGGCGGGCGAGATCTCAAAGTAGGCGCTGTAGCGGTCGGTCGGAATCCCGCGTCGCGCCAGGGCCTGCGCCAGCGCATGGACCATGCTGTGGAAGTCAGCACCGATGGGCTGCGTCTCGGTAACAGACAAGAAGTCACAGGCGAGGAAAAGCCTGCCGCGGCTATGGCGCCAGTAAAACCGCTGTGCCTCCGCAATAGCCTGCTGCAGGCGCGGCACAGCCTCCGCCGGAACCTCGTCCCGAGGCGTGCGCCGGTGCAGGACGGCCAGGACCGGCACTTCGACATGCATCAGGCACTCCGTAAGTATTGCGAACTATGGCTGCTTCCACACGACGATTTTGCCGCGCGTATGCTGGCGTCCAGCGTTGGCTGGATTATATACTGTGTACGTGGATGTGGGTGTACGCCCCCAACCCTGATCCATCTCGAGCTCAGATCTTCAGGGCCTTGAGCTCTAGAGACCGACAGAGATATGGAGGTGTACTATGCCCATCTATGAGTACTGGTGCCCGAAGTGCAGGCGCGAGTTCGAGCAGATGCGGCCGATGAGCAAGGCCGATGAGCCGGCAGCCTGCCCGACCTGTGGCACGACCTCGCAGAAACTGCCGTCGGTGTTCGCCTCCGGCTCCGGCTATACGATCAAGGTGCCGGCAAAGGACGCGCTGCGCAAGTGGGAGGAGCCTCAGCCTGCCCAGACGCAGGCATAAGGCTGTATCTGCCGGCTGCGTCATCTGATAGAGCTCCGCCTGCCTGGGGTGCAGGAGCGGCTGTAAGGCCGCTCCTGCACATTCCCTCTGTTTGCCTTTCCCACACTGCCTCCCCGCCTGATAAAACCTGAAGGTTTCCTGGAAATCAGGTAAACGTTTTGTTAAGAAGCTCGGTCCTCTCCTCCCTCTAACTCACTCTTCTAACGATGCGACGTTAGACTAGAACGGATGCAGCGGACCACAAGCAGCCCGCTGCAGTACTACAACGTCACGCACAGATCAGCTTCGGAGGAGGAGAACGATGGCGTGGATCCTCACAAAGCGGGTGCTGGGCCTTGCTGCGCCGGCGCTGGTAGCCGGCGCCCTGGTAGCCGGGGTCCACATCGCCGGAGCCCAGGCACCCACGCCCACCCCGACGCCGCAGCCACAGGCCACCGCGACTCCGGCAGCACGCGCCGGACGAGCTGCCGAACTCCGACAATACCTGAATAACGTCCTGGCGCGCGCGGCGCGCAAGCTGGGCATCGACCAGGCCAGGTTAGTCGGAGCCCTGAAGGACTCAGCCAAAGAAGAACTCGATGAGCTGGTCAAGGCCGGCCGCATTACCCAGCAGCAGGCCGACCGCGCCAAGCAGCGCATCGACCAGAGCGAGTTTGGCTTCCTGCGTGCGGGTCCCCCCTTGCCCCCACCAGCCTCTGCTCTGGGGCGCGGCCACGTGATCAATACGGTGGCGTCGCTCACTAACCAATCGCCGCAGGAAGTGATGCAGCAGCTCCGTAGCGGCAAGTCGCTCAAGGAGATCGCTGAGGCAAAGGGCATCAGCGAGAGCACGCTGATCGATAAGCTGCTCGAGCCGCTGAAGAGCCGGCTGCAGCAGGCGGTGAGCAGTGGCCGCATTACCCAGCAGCGTGCCGATGAGATGCTGGCGCGGGCGCGCCGGACGACGCAGCGGATGGTCGAGGCACAGCCGGGTGCGCGGCGAAACCCCTCAAGATAGGGGGCTAGATAGATCGGTGAGCGGCGGCCGCCGCCGCCAGGTCCTCAGGTGTGACTGTCCGGCAGAGGCGCATCCTCCGCCGGAAGTTCGCTTACCAGGGAGATGTGCTGGGCCGTCACTCCAAGCAACAGCCGTCGGTCGCCCGCCTCGACGACGACCAGCAAGCGACCCTGACCAAGCGAGGCGCTCTCGATGACACGGATGCTCCGCGTGCGGTGTGCAAGCCCGCCCGGCCCGAAGCGGCGGAGCAGCCAGAGGGTGCCGTATAGCAGCGCGAGGACGATGCCCAGGTTCACGGCAAGGCTGAGCAGCCCCTGGAGCACATCATTGTCCGGGGCTGCCCCGATCCATGCGGGCGCAGGCTGCGCCGCGCTATGCTCGTGAGGTTGCGGCACGGCCTGGAAGGCGGCGCCGGCAGGCGAGGCAGCGATGGCTGCGGCGCGCGCCGTCTCCAGTGTTGGAACTGCCGGTATCACCCACGCGGCTAGCAGCGCAACAACGAGCATACCTGCAAAGATTGCCACAGCAGCCGCAGACCGGCTGCGCCGGCGCGGCTGCGCCGGCGGTAGTGCCAGCGGTGTCAGACATATCGCCTGGAACAGGGCATTGCTCCCGCGGGTCATGAACCAGCCTGCTCAGTGTGCCGACGCGGCGGGAGAACCTCGGTGATGCGGACGCCGAAGTTCTCGTCAACGACAACGACTTCGCCGCGCGCGATCAGCTTGCCATTCACGACAACATCCAGAGGCTCGCCGGCCAGCCGGTCAAGCTCGATCACGGAGCCCGGCGCTAGTTCGAGTAAGCGCGCCACGGTCAGCTGCGCACGCCCGAGCTCGACGGTGATCTGCATCGAAACATCGAGCAGAAGCTGCACATTCGCCGCAGGTACGGCAGGCGTGCTGGGCCCCAGCGGCGCGAACTGCACCGGGCTCACGGTCGGCCGCGGACGGGGCTCAGCCGGGGCCTGCTCGACGAGCCCTTCACCGGCTTCGCCGAGGTCCAGGCCAGCGCCGGCCTGCGCGGCCTCTTCTGCTAAGCGGGCAAAGAGCTCTTCCGCGCTCTCCTCCCCTGTGCCGTGATCGGGCCCCAGCGCGCCGGTCAGGGGTTCCACACCGGCGCGCTCCGTCTTTTCCTCCATCGACATGCGCTCCAACGAGGTTCTCTCCTCCAATGACGTCAAATAACATGCGCTCTCCAGGTCGACGTGCCCTTATCCTTCGTCCGGCTCCATCACTTCGGTGATGCGCACCGCCAGCTTGCGGCCGGAGCGTCCCGGTTTACAGCGAAACTTGCCGAAACGCCCGATCTTGAGACACAGCGTGCCGTGCGCGGGCGTGTCCAGGCGGATAATGTCGCCGGGGCGCAGCTCCAGCAGCTCGGAAAACCGCACGTTTGCCCGGCCGAGCTCAACCACGACCGGTAATTGCACGCCCCGAAGCTGCGCATCAAGCGCCAGGCGGTGACCGGAGCCGGTGATGCGGCCGCCACCGTGCAGCCACGTCTGCGCATTCAACCGCGGCAGCACAGGCTCCAGCATAGTGTACGGAATGCAGATGCTGATCGAGCCAGTCGTGCCCATAATGTGCCATTCGAGCACCAGCAGCGCAGCCACCTCACCCGGCAGGGCCGACTGCACCAGCCCCGGACTGAGCACGATGTCCTCAACGCGAGGCTGCAGCTCCGCAACAGCGGACCAGGCATCACGCAGCGCGGCCAGGAGCTGGTTCGTAATGGTGCGCAGGAGCGAAAACTCGATCTCGGTGAGTTCGCGGGGTGCCGCGGGCGCCGTCCCGGCGCCGCCGAGCAGGCGGTCCAGGGCCACCATGGTAGTCGTCAGGCTGTATTCAATGACGGCGCGGCCGGGCAATGGCTCCATACTGATGATGTTCACAATCGTCGGGCTGGGCAGTCCCTCGATGTACTCGTCGTAGAGCACCTGCTCCACCGAGGAGAGCTGCACGCTCATCGGCAGGCGCAGATAGGACCCAAGGGTTGTGCTACAGATCCGTGCGAACGTCTCGTGCAGCATCTGCAGGGAGCGCAGATGCTCTTTGGAGAGCTTATCCGGCCGCAGGAAGTCATACAGGCGGATCTTGCGTCCGCCGCTACTGCGCGCTTTTTGGTCCTCTCGCTGACCCATCGAAGAGAGCAGGGAGTCGATTTCCCACTGGGCCAGGAGCGATCCTCCAGCCTGGCCGCCGGCGCGCGTCCGCTGCGCCAGCATGGCGTCGATCTCCCATTGTTCCAGCGTTTTCTTGCCTGTCTCACCGGGTACTGACATTTCCTGGCTCTACTCTCGCACCTGCTGGGATATCGCCGCTGCGCTCACGCACTTCCCTGCCGGGTCTGCGCACACACGATGCGCTATGCCGGCCACATAGAGGCGCGGCGCTCCGCACGCTGCCACAGCCATCAATGGCTACGAACAATGGCTACGGGTTATAGCTACGGGTTATTGAATGATGAATTGTGTAAAGTACACCCCAAGCAGCTTGTACTCACCAACAAGGGGCCGTAGCTTCTCCATCATCTCTTTTCGAAGGGCAGCCTTCCCCTCCGGAGTCATCAACTGCGCCGAGGTCTTCGATGTGAGGATCGTGGTGAGCTGGTCCTCGATCAGTGCCGAGCGCGCGGCCATGTCTTTGGCCAGCTCGTCTTGCTTTTTCTTGTACGCGTCGCCCTTGAGCTGCTCCGGCTTGGCCTTTGGCTCGGCGAGCTCAAGCACAACCTGGATCTTGAGGTAGCGGAAAGCTCCGCTGTCGGCCAGATTGACCACCCGTTCGCGCGTGGGATACAGAATGCCCACGGCGTACGGAAGCTCCAGGTTGCGCTCGGCTTCTGATTTGACCACCGCGTGCTCGGAAACCGCCGCGGTAGCCTCTGCACCGGGCGCGCCGATTTCGATACGCAGGCCCCCGCTCTGCACTAAGAAGACCACGCCGCCGCCCGCCAGTGCCAGGACCAGCACGAGGGGCACCGCCATCAGGATAAGCCGTTTCATCGGTGCCCGCTCCTCGCCGAACTCGCAGCCGGTGTGCTGCCCCGCATCACCGGCGTCGGCTCCGGCAACCAACTCTGGCTCGCCGACGGCGCGCCTAGCGGCCACGTGAGCTCCTGGGGCTGCTGGGGATACAGAATCACGATGTCGGCGCGCCGGTTGCGGGCGCGCCCCTCACGCGTGCTGTTGTCGGCCACCGGGCGAAACTCTCCGTAGCCCACGGCACTTAGGCGGCTCGGCGCAACGCCGACAACCTCGGAGAGATAGCGCGTCACGGCAACAGCGCGTGCGACAGAGAGTTCCCAGTTCGACGCGTACAGCGCGGTATGGATCGGCACATTGTCGGTGTGCCCTTCGACACGCACATCGTTGGGCATCTTACGCAGTTCCTCGCCGAGCACTTTGAGTACTTCAATCCCCTCCGGACGTAGATCGGCACGCCCGGAGTCAAACAGCAGGTTTCCAGACAGGCTGATGATGATCCCCTCGCGGGAGGGCGTGACCGTGATCGCCCCGGGCGCGCTCAGACCTTCGGCCACCTGGATCAGCTGCGTACGCAGCCGGTTGTAGTCCTCACCGATGACCTGCTGGGGGATGCCGCTGAAGTCCTGCGGCAGCAGAACGCCCCGGCCGCGCCCCGGCGACGTGCTGATGGCGCCGAAGACGCCGATGTTGAACGCCCGCTCGAGCGCCTCGCTGAGCGTGGCAAACTTCGCTCCATCCGCCCGAGACATGGCAAACATGATAATGAAGAACACCATAAGCAGTGTGATGAGGTCGGCATAGGTAATCAGGTACCGCTCTGTCCCTGCGCCGCCATGCCCGCTCTGTCCGCTTCCATGTCCGCCTGCAGGAAAACGCCGCCGTGCCGTCATAGCCTTCATCCCTCCCCAGGTCCTCTATGCGGCACGGGCCCCTGCGGTGCTCGCGTCGCTCTCGCCGCCGCTGCGCAGCCGCGGTGGGAGGAAGGCTTCCAGCTTCTCACGCACGATGCGCGGGTTATCGCCTGCCTGCACGGCCAGCACCCCCTCCAGAGCGAGCTGCCGCAGTGCCAGCTCGTGCTTGCTTTTCTGCTTGAGCTTGCCGCCCAGCGGCAGATAGACCAAGTTCGCTGTGGCCACGCCGTAGAGCGTGGCGATGAACGCGACGGCAATCTGCTCCCCCAGCTGCTCCGGCTCGCTCAGGTGGCTTAGCACGTGCACCATTCCCATTACCGTTCCCAGAATGCCCATGGTCGGCGCATACCCGCCCATTGCCTCTAGCATGCTGTAGCCGGCTTCGTGTCGCTCGGCGAGCGAGGCCATCTCTACCTCAAGCACCGAGCGGATCACCTCGGCATCGACCCCATCGACCGCCAGCATTACGCCCTTCTGAATAAAGGGGTCCTGGATCTGGCGCGCATCGGCCTCCAGCGCCAGCAAGCCCTCGCGGCGTGCCTTCTCCGCCAGCTTGACGAACAGCTCCACGATCTCACGCTCGTCTTCACGGTGCTCAAAGAGGGCCTTCTTGATGAGCACGGGCAGACGCAGCACACGCTCGAATGGAAAGGCGACGAGCGTGGCCGCGAGCGTGCCGCCGACCACAATGATCGCCGCAGACGGACCGATCAGCGCCACCGGATTGCCGCCTTCCAGCATCAGACCTCCCAGCAGCGCACCGACGGCGGCGAGCAGGCCCAGAATCGTTCCCTTATCCATCACCTCTGTCTCCGCACGGCTTGCCGGGGTCAAGGAGGCCGGGAATCGGGCGCGCCAGTGCGCGCCGGTAGGCCAGCACCTCAGCAACCACCGCGGGGACCGGCTCCTGGACCAGGTACTTGCGCCCGGTGGTGAGCGTCACGACGGTATCCGGGGTTTGCTCGATCGTCTCGATAAGCTCGGCGTTGAGGAAGAACAGCCTGCCGTCGAGGCGGTGCAGCGCAATCATCGGTCGCGTATCCTTACGCTGGTGCAGACGTACACCGGCTCACGCCCATGGCATAGCTGCCTCTGCGTACTCGAGCCTTGCGGCGCCCGCGCGGCCTCCTTGCATCCCACAGGCATCCTACCCGGCTCGCGCCCGGCGCTATAGGGTCGCACGGCTGGATCATGATAGCCGCCGGTCGTCTCCTGCTCAGACTTTCGTACTGCGCGGCTTGCCCGCCCAGTGTCGGGCACCAGGGTGCGCTACTTGGGCGCCACCGCCTTTAAGGCCACATGCACCTCCAGCGGGCCGCAGGGCGTGCGCAGGGGAATGACCAGCCGGCTGATGTCGAGAGTCGAGATCATCATGCCGCTGCCGCGGATGAGGATCGGCGGTGCCAGGTTGCTGGGATAGCCGGCCTCCGCCAGGAGCGTGCCAGCCACCCCCGTGATGACGTTGCCCAGCTCGGCGATGCCGCTCTCCGCCAAGGCGTCGAGCTCAAGAAACGTGCGCCCCATGATTGTGGAGACGATCTGCCGGGCAGTCTTCTCGCTCATGCCGTACAGGACGATGCCTTGGATCGAGCCGGTAACTCCTACCAGGGCGGTGACGTCCTGGGTTGTGTAGGCCGAGCGATGCACCGCCAGCTCGCCGCGTGACACCTCTGCTCCAAGCTCGGACTCCAGCACCTGCTTGGCTGCCTGCAGAAACGGCGCGATGAACTCCACCTTCATGGTCATGGATGCGCCTCCATCGCCGGATTGGCCGGCAAAGACCAGATACACGCTCCCCTACAGTCCGAGCATGGAGCGCGTGTCGCTCAGGAACGCCTCCAATTTCGGCATCATGTCGTCGATGTCCTGGGCCGTGGTATTCAGCAAGGCAAGCACCTGCCGGTCGGCCTGGTGTAAGAGCCGCCCGGCGGCTCCGCCGCGCCCCAGCAGCCAGGCCACCACGTCGGCAAGGTGGACCACCGCACCGAGCCGGTCTGCCGGCAGGCCATCGGCGAGCGGCGTATGATGCCGCCCAATCGCCTGCGCGATGCCTTCCGGCAGGCCCCACTTGAGCGCGACCAGCGTGCCCACGTACGAGTGGTCGTAGCCCAGCACAGCCTGCTCGGCCTGGAAGAAGGGGATCTGTCGCTCACGCACGAGCTCGCGCACCAGCTCAAGCTGGCCGGCGGCGAAGCGATCGAGCAGCACTTTCCCCACGTCGTGGAGCAGACCGGCGACGTAGGCCTCCTCGGGACTGACACCCTCACCGGCCATCTGCGCCAGCAGGCGCGCCCCCATGGCCGTGGCAATGGAGTGCTCCCAGAGCCGGCCCTGCTCAAGGCCGTAGCCGGCAACTCGGCGCTGCAATATCCGCGAGGCAGAGGCCGTCAGCAGCAGACCTTCCATCGTCCGATAGCCCAGGCGCACAATCGCTTCGGCAACGGAGACGATGCGCCGCGGTGAGCCAAAGTAGGCAGAGTTGGCCATGCGCAGAATCTTGCTGGTGAGCGCTTCGTCCAGGCTCACCACACTGGCTACCTCGCCAATGGTGTAGCCGGGATCGCGCATGAGCTGGAGCGCCTTGCTGACGGCCTGGGGCAGCGCTTCAATGTCGCCCGCATTGGCCACCATTCTGGCGGCTGCTATCGCTGCGTCAGGTGCTACAGTCAGATGTGGGGATATGGTCTGCATCGCGAACGCTCTCCTTCTTCTCGCCGGTCATTCCTCAACGCACGCCGCGGCCTGCCCACTCACGCACCGGCGACCATGCCTGCGCTCCGGCCGGGGCGATCTTGCGATAGAAGGCCGTGGCCCGCGGCTCGAAGCCCAGTTCCTGGGCACGGCTGAGCACCTCGGTGCCGCCGAGAAACAGGTATCCGCCCGGCCGCAAGGCCTCCCAGAATTTCTGATATAGGCGCTCCTTCGCCACATCAGTGAAATAGATCACCACGTTTCGACACACGATCAGATCGAAATTGCGCTCGAACGGATCCGACAGAAGGTCGTGCTGCCGGAACTGCACCATGCGCCGGATGCTTGGCACCACTGCATACGTGCCGTCGCTCACCGTGAAATAGCGCTCCAGGTACCGCGGTGGCACGCAGCGTACCTCGCTCGGCAGGTATCCCTCGCCGCGCCGCGCCCGCTCCAGTGTACGGGCATCGATGTCCGTCGCCAGGATGCTGGCTCGCCCGGCCAGGCCGGCATCGTCAAGCAGCATGGCCAACGAATACGGCTCAGCGCCGATCGAGCAGCCGGCGCTCCACACGCGCAGTACCATCCCACTGCGCGCAAGCTCTGGAAGTATTTTCGCCCGAAGCTGCTCGAACCTTTGTGGATCACGAAAAAATTCTGAGACGTTGATAGTAAAAAAGTCCTCAAACTCTTGCCGGCGGCGCGGATCACGTTCCAGCAGGGCGGCGTACTCGGCAAAGGTGCGCACACCGGCGCGCTGCACCAGCGTGCCCAGCCGCCGGCGCATCTGCCCGGCTTTGTAGTTGCGCAGGTCTATGCCGGTGAGGGAGAGCACCTTGCGCTGGAAGTAGGCGTAGTCCAGGTCGTGCACCGCCTGGTCCACGCCGATGCCCTCGTCGGTATGCTCGTCGGTATGCTTATATGACCGAGATGGCACCTATTTCCTCCAGGGCGGGCTACTCGAAGCTGCGCTGCGGACCTCAATGGCACGGCAGATCGCCGCCGGTAACTCATCCAGCGGGGCCACCACGTGGGCATGGCCATCTTCGATCACCGCGCGGGGCATGCCGTATACCACACAGGAACTCTCGTGCTCGGCCAGCACATACCCGCCGGCTGCGCGTACCTCACCGGCACCGTCGCTGCCATCGCGCCCCATGCCGGTAAGGATCACGGCGATCACGCGGTGGCGGAACACCTCCGCGGCGGAGATCAAGCACACGTCAACCGACGGTCGAACGCCGTGCACGCGCTCGCTTTGTTCGAGCACGATCCGGCCCCCCGGCTCGAAGCCCACATGGTAGTCGCCCGGGGCAATGACTGCCTCTCCGGCGCGCAGGAAGCTGCCGGATGTGGCCTCGTACACGGGGAAGGGACAGTGCTCGTCCAGCCGCACGGCCAGCGAGCGAGTAAAGCCGGCCGGCATGTGCTGCACCACAACAATGGCCGCAGGCAGACCACCGGGAAGGCTCGGCAACAGCCGTTGCAATGCGTTTGGTCCCCCGGTCGAGCTCCCGATGATCACCACCCGATCCGTTATGCGAAGGGGCCTCCCGGGCACCTTCTGGATCCGCGGGGCGGCCGGAACACCGTAGCCGGGGAGAGGCAAGGGACGCGGCAGGGGCCGCTCGGTCGTTGGGAACACACTGGCAAGGGCACTGGTGGCTCTCCCCCGGGGCCGCACGGCGGCGCGCAGCTTGGCCACAAGCTCGCTCCACACCGCCTCCGCCTGCCGCGCGTTGCCGGGCTCCGGCTTGGCCACGAAATCGAGCGCGCCCAGGTCAAGGGCCCGGAAGGTTTCCTCCACGTCGCGCGCGCCGGCTGAGCTAAGGATCACCACGGCACAAGGCATCCGTCCACGCAGGCGCGCCAGGACATCGATCCCGCTGAGCCGGGGCATCTGAAGATCGAGCGTCATGGCGTCCGGGCGGAGCCGCTCGATCCCTTCCAGCGCTTCTACGCCGTCGCGCGCGACCCCGACCACCTCGATGTCGGGCTCAGCGCCTAGGCGCGCCGCCAAAATATGGCGCATGAACGCCGAATCATCGGCGATCAGCACCCGGAGCTTTCCCGGCCCAACGCCCTGTGCCTTCACTGTGCTGCTCCATGTACCATGGCCGGCTTCAGCGCTGTCGGTGTGCCGGCTCCACGCGACTCATAAGCGACCGATGAGCGGCTTCGGTTTAGGAAAGAATCTTGCGCACGGCGCCGAGGATGCGGTCCGGCTGGAACGGCTTCAGCACGAAGTCACGGGCGCCGGCCTTCAGCGCCTCCATCACAACGGCCTGCTGCCCCATGGCCGTGACCATGGCGACGCGGGCATTGGGGTCGACGCGCTTGATCTGCCGCAGCGCCTCCAGCCCGTCCATCTCCGGCATGGTCACATCCAGCAGGACGGCGTCGGGGCGCGCCTCTGTGTACTTCTGGACAGCTTCTACGCCATTGCCTGCTTCAATGACATCGAAGCCGTTGTCCTTCAGAAGCTTGGCACAGCGCATACGCATAAACGCGGCGTCGTCCACAACTAGGATCGTGGGCACCTGGTCCTCCTTGTGGCTGCGAGGTAGAAGCAGGATCCAACCTGCGCCTCCCCTACGCGGTTTTGCAACCTGCCTCTGCCAGATATAAGGTTCACATCTGCGCTGCCGGCCGACAGCATTGCCCTCACCCCGCCCCCTCGTCTGCGGCGCCGCAGACGAGGCGAAGGCGTTTCCATGCAGAGTTGCCCGCAGCGACGGCCCTGAGGCCTGCGTCCCGGCCGAGAGCCTGCGCACCGTGCCGGGACACCCGCAGTAAGCCTATGCTCACGATGCGGCCGTCCGTTCCGGCCTCCGGCTACAGTTCCCGACATATACCACCTGCGGTGCGTACGACGGTGCGCCCATCGGCCACGTACAAATGCACGGTGCGGCCGCTGGTCCCACCGGTATCTTCCCGGTAGACCGCCAGGCCATGCCGCTGCAGCGCAGCGCGGACTGCCTCCAGATTTCGCTGTCCTATTTGCATCATCGGCAGCGCCACGCCGATATTCAGCACCTGCGCGCCTCCCACCAGGCGCACAATCAGCTCCTGCCGCCGGCATCCCATGCGCTCCATCTGTGCAAGGAGATGCGGCACAGCAGTATCGGCAAACTTGCCGGCCAGAGGCTGCCTCCCATGGCCGGCGCTTCCCCCGGCCGGCAGCACCACGTGCGCCATCCCCGCGGCGCGGCGCGCCGGTGCATAGACACAAATCGCCACGCAAGAGCCAAGCCCATAGGCGACCAACACGTCGCGAGGATCGGCACTCACCTGCACGTCGCCCAGCGAGACGCTGATCTGCCGCACCAAGCCCGCTTCAACTACCGGGAGGCTAGACGCCGGCACGTGACGAGTGCTCCTTGGCCAGGTGTCGCAGCAACGTCTCAAGCAGCGCATAGCTGGGCAAGACCAGGAAGCGACCCTCGACCGCCTCGCCATCCTGGCTCAGACGCGTGCCGATGACCAGGACCTCGTCGCGTTCAAGGCCGACGTCGGCCACCGGCGCATCCAGGATCGCTCCACACATGTCGCGCAGCACGATGGGCGGCGTGGGGTGAATCTCTAAGCCGCACTCGTCTGCCAGCACATTGACGAAGAACGATCCGGCGATGTTTCCCAGCTCAGCCAGGGCCGACTGCTCCATCTCGCCCAGCTCGACCGTGGACCCGGGCGGCCGGCCGAGGAGAAGGTCGGCGAGTCGCAAGGCCGCGCGCTCTTCGAACAGGAGCAAAATATGTCCATGGGCATCCGCAGTGACGCCCAAGTAGATACCGATCACCGGCCGCGCCGGATCACCCACCAGCACCGGCGCATCTCCCAGTGATACAGTGTGCACACCGGTGGCTTCGGCGCGGAACGGCACGCCCACCATCTCCGTCAGACCGGCGCCCACGTTGGCAATGCCGCGCAGCACTGCCTGCTCCAGAACGGCAAGGCCGGTACTCTGGCCGTTGATCATGTTCCATCCCCTTTCCCGCCCTGTTCAAAGCAAAGGTGTGTCACGCGCCGGGCAGGGAGCCCGGCACTGCCTCAGTCATCCGTCACCCGCGCGCCATAGCTACGCATTGTCTCCTGGTGCAGCAGCCCCAGCACATCGATGATCAGCGCCAGGCGGCCATCGCCGAGCAGTGCCGCGCCGGCAATGCCGGGGATCTCACCCAGGAAGGCGCCTAGGGGCTTAATCACGATCTCTTGCCCGCCCAGCAGCTCATCCACGATGAGGCCGGCCTGCTCCTGCCCCATCCGTACCGAGACCACATACGTGTAGCGGCCGTCCTGCCGGGCAGCCTCACAGCCCAGCACGTCATACAGCCGTACCAGCGGCAGCACCCGGCCGCGGAGCTGGATCACCTCACGATTATTGACATAACTTATCTCGTCGGGAGCCACACGCAAGGTCTCGGTGACGGCAGCGAGGGGGACGGCGTAGATCCCGCTGCCCACTGCCACGAGCAGCGCCTGGATGATCGCCAGCGTCAGCGGCAGCTTGATCGTAAAGCGCGTGCCCCGACCCGGCGTCGAGGAGATATCAATCGTGCCGTTTAGCTTCTCGATATTGGCGCGCACGATGTCCATGCCGACGCCTCGGCCGGAGAGGTCGCTCACCTGCCGCGCCGTCGAGAGCCCCGGCTCAAAAATCAGCCGCAAGGCCTGCTGGTCAGAGAGACGCTCTGCCACCTCGGCGGACAAAAGGCCGCGCTGCACGGCAATGGCCTTCACCCGGGCCGTGTCAATGCCCCGGCCGTCATCCTCTAGCTCGATCACGATGTGGTTGTCCTCATGCCGCGCGGCCAGCCGGATGGTGCCCGTCTCCGGCTTACCGGCAGCGCGACGCTCTTCGGGGAGCTCGATGCCGTGATCGACCGCATTGCGCAACAGGTGGATCAACGGATCGCTGATCTCCTCGAGCACCGAACGGTCCAGCTCCGTGTCCTGTCCGTGGATCACCAGCTCGACGCGCTTGCCCAGCTTGCTGCTGAGATCACGCACCAGCCGCGGGAAGCGATTGAACACTGTCTCGATCGGCAGCATGCGGCTCTTCATGATCTCTTCCTGCAGCCGGTCGGTGATGCGTGCGACCTGCTGCACCGACTCGGCCAGGCCGCTGATCAGGCCGCCGTCGCCATACCGCTCTTCAAGCTGGGTGGCGAGCTGGGCCAGCCGGGTGCGATTGATCACCAGCTCGCCCGCCAGGTTCATCAACGTATCCAGGCGCTCCACGTCGATGCGCACCGTCTTTGCCGTCCACGCGCCGCTGCGTCCGCCCGGCGCAGCGGCGGCAGCGGCCGGGGTGCTCTGAGACTGCTGCGCGGCCGCAGACACCTGGGGTGTACGTGGAGAAGCGGCGCGTTCTGCCGAGAGAGGCAGCTCGGGCGCGCGGGGCTCCACAACCAGCCCGGTGACGTCTTCGATCGCTTCGAGCGCCTCAACCAGGCGCTGCGGGTCGCTCACATGCCGCAGAATGAGCCGGAGGGATCCGCCGACACGGCCGGCCTCGATCTCGTCTTTTGGCGGCACCGTTGCCTCGATCGCTCCATGCTGCCCGGCCTCCAGCACGACCTGGAGCGCCCGCACCGCGGTCCATTCGTTCTGCGCCAGGCTCACCTGCACCTCGTAGTCCGTCGCGCCCTCACTAGGAGCGGAGGGCGAGGAAACCGGCGGGAGGTCAGGTTCTCCGGCAGGATTCTCAGGAGCCGGCACGTCGCCGGGCACACCAGAATGCTCCCCTGGGCCATCCTCGGGCGCCGCGCAAGCCGACGCAGCCGCATGCTTCTGCAACGCGGCCGCCAGTGCCGCGATCTTAAGCCCGCTCTCCTCGAGGGTGGCGACCTCTCCCTTTAAGGTGCGCAGGGCATCAAGGGCCGCCAGCAGCGTGTCTACAATGTCCGTCGTCACGCCGAGCTCGCCACGACGCAGCCGGTCCAGCAGGGTCTCCATCGCATGGGTAAGCTCGGCCATCCGGTGATGGCCGATGGTTGCCGCAGATCCCTTAATGGTGTGAGCAGCACGGAAGATCTCCTGCAACAGCGCCGTGTTGTCGGGCTCCCGCTCCAGACGCACTAGGTCCTCATCCAGGAGCTGGAGGAGCTCCTCCATCTCAGCCAGGAAGACCTGCCGATCCTCGGCGTCGGCGTTAAGCTCCAGCGGCATAGCTATCTCCCCTTCGGTGATCCTGCCGGTGAAGGACTGTACCGGCAGGATCACCGGGCGTGCGGATGCGTATCTTCCCTCTCTCCCAATGATCGGCAGCGGGCCATCCTTCTTGAGCTGTGGAGGGCTGCCGGGGCGCCGAGTGCCAGGATAGAGCAGCGTGGCCGGCCGGCCACGCTGCTTAGGCCAAAAGACTAGGACCGATGGCTCCCCAGGACCTTCTGGGTGGCCCGGCCTTCTTTCTCAGGGCCCCCTGCTTAAGCACTGCCCGACGCATGGACGATAATGATGTCGAGCGGACACTTCTGCTCTGCCACAGCTCGCGATGGCAGTGAGCAGATGTGTGCTCATGTGCTCTCTGAATCTGGTGAAGCGTTTCCGACCTGGGCATAGAGAGCAAGGCGGTGGCATAGAGAGCAATCCTGTAGTTTGATCGGAGGGGAATATTCGTGAGCTGGTTCCATAACCTGCGCTTGCAGTGGAAGCTCCTGGTCGCATTTTCGGCCGTGCTTCTGATTGTAATTGGACAGACCATCTTTGTGTACAAGAACATACGGAACAGCCAGAAGGCGGCTGAATGGACAGAGCATACCTATAAGGTGATCGGTCTGGCCAACGCAGCACTCGGTGCTCTTGTTGATATGGAGACCGGATATCGAGGATTTTTGATCGTCGGACGGGACGAGGCGCTGGAGCCATATAATGCTGGAAGAACTACATACCAGGAAAAGCTTGAAGAACTCATAAAGGAGACATCAGATAATCCTGCTCAGGTGAGGCGCTGGCAGGATCTCAAACAACGGGCGGCCGCATGGCAGAGTACGGTCACAGAGCCCGGCATCAAGCTCCGCCGAGCTGTTTCCGAAGGCAAAGCCACAACCGAGGATGTCCTCAACTTCGAGGGAACCGGCGAAGGGAAGAGGCATTTCGACGGCATGCGCGCTGTCTTTGCCGAAGCCGTTGGCACTGAACAAGCGTTGCTGGATGCTCGTAGCAAAGAGCAAGCTGCTGCAAATGCGTTGCTCCAGCAGGTCATCCTCTTCGGAACAGGGGCGACAATCCTGTTAAGCGCGGGCATTGCCCTGTACCTCGCGCGCACACTCACCCGCACCGTTTCACAAATTGCCGGCGTAACCCAGCAGATTGCCCGCGAAGACCTCCCCTCGTTTGTTGCCGCGGCCCAGGCGATGGCAGCTGGCGACCTGACCCAGTCTGTAGTCGTACGCGCCGAGCGCGTGCAGGTGAGCAGCAAGGACGAGCTGGGGCAGATGGCGGACGACTTTAACCAGATGGTCGAGGCCCTGCAGCAGGCCGGAGCGGCTTTCGAGGAGATGAGCGCCGGTCTGCGCCAGCTTGTGGGCCAGGTGCAGACATCGGCGAACAACCTGGCGGAGACCAGCGAACAGCTCGGCGCCGCCGCCGGGCAGACCGGCGCAGCGGTCCAGCAGGTCACCTCAGCCATCCAGAACGTGGCGCAGGGCGCCCAGGAACAGTCCGGAGCGGCCCAGGCGACGAATCAGGCAGTCCAGCAGCTCAGCAGAGCGATCGTCCAGGTCACGCAGGGTGCCGAACAGGGCGCACGCACCGTGCAAGCTATTGCCGCCACAGCTGGACAGATGGCAGCCAGCGTCGAACAGGTAGCCGGCAACGCCGGCAACGTGGCCGCCGCCAGCCAGCAGACCAAGGCATCGGCCGAGCAGGGAGCCCAGGCAGTGCGTCAGGCCGTCGCCAGCATGTCCCAGATCCAGCAGGTCGTGGAGCAAGCAGCGGCGCGCGTGGCCGAGCTCGGAGCACTGGGGCAGAAGATCCACGCCGTAGTGGAAACGATCGACGATATCGCCGAGCAGACGAACCTGCTGGCCCTCAATGCCGCTATCGAGGCTGCCCGCGCCGGTGAGCACGGCAAGGGCTTTGCTGTCGTGGCCGATGAGGTGCGAAAGCTGGCGGAACGCTCGCAGCGGGAGACGAAGGCAATCGCCGAGCTTATCACCCAGGTGCAGCAGGCTACCTCTGAAGCCGTCGCAGCGATGCAACGCGGCTCGCAGACGGTAAATGAGGGGTCCGAACGGGCAGAGCAGGCGGGCACCGCTCTGGCGGAGATCCTGCGGGCCGTGGAAAGCACTGTCCAACAGGTGAGCGGCATCGCTGCAGCAGTGCAAGAGATGGCGGCCTCTTCACGAGAAGTCGCCTCAGCAATGCAGAGCATGAATACCGTCATCGAAGAGACCAGTGCCTCAGCACGGCAAATGGAGCAGCTCGCCCAGACCGTCATGCAGCAGGTGGAGTCTATCGCTGCTGTGGCCGAAGAGAACAGCGCAGCCACAGAGGAAGTGTCGGCGTCGGCCGAAGAAATGAGCGCGCAGGTCGAGGAAATGAGCGCCCAGGCTGAAGAGCTGGCGGCCACCGCCGAGCAGCTGCGTTCGCTGGTGGCGCGCTTCAAACTGGAAGCCGGCATGACGGCGGCCCTTTCCAGCGCCGCTCCCCGGCACGACGCCCCTGTGCATGAGCTGCCGCCGAACGTCACCCCGCGCCGCCGCGCCAGCGACTGGCAGGCCCCGCCGGTCGCTGCGGGTGCCGCCCGCCGCTCAGCTCGGCAGGGGCGGAGTGCGTAAGAGGCGGGGGGGCGAGGGACCCCTCCCTCTGTGGGGGAGGGGTCCCTCACAGGTGGCGTTCAAACCACTCGCTGATGCGCCGCAACCGCTCCAGCCGGTGCCTGGGCTGACCACTGCGTGAGAGATTGTGATCCTCGTCAGGGAACCGGACGAACTCAACCGTGCGGCCGCGGTGCTTGAGGGCCACGAAGAGCTGCTCGGCCTGCTCGATCGGACAGCGCAGATCGTGCTCGCTGTGCAGGATCAGCAGCGGCGTGGTGATGCGGTCGGCATAGGTGATCGGCGAGCGCTCCAGATAGGCTGCCGCATTCTCCTGCGGAGTGCCGCCGACCTCGAAGCCGGCAAAGTACCACCCAATGTCGCTGGTGCCGTAGAAGCTGTAGAGGTTGGAGACCGACCGCTCGGTAACCGCCGCCTTGAACCGATCGGTATGACTTACGATCCAGTTGGTCAGATAGCCGCCGTAGGACCCGCCGGCTACCCCCAGGCGCTGCGAACCAATGCCGTCGTGGCTCAGCGCAGCCTCGACCCCGGCCATGACGTCCTGGTAGTCCAGGGTGCCCCACCGGTGCTTGATACAGGCGGCGAAGGACTGACCGTACCCCTGGCTGCCGCGCGGGTTTGTGTACAGCACCACAAAGCTGCGCGCCGCCAGATACTGAAACTCGTGCATGAACGTGTAGCCATAGAGCGCATGGGGCCCGCCATGGATATACAGAATAAGCGGGTACCGCCGCCCCGGCTCGCGCTGCGGCGGCCAGAGCAGCCAGCCCTCGATCTCCTGGCCGTCGAACGAGCGGTAGATCAGCCGCTCAGGGACGCTCAGCTGCACCTCGGCCAGCCATGCCGCGTTCACGGCGGTGAGCCGGCGCTCCCCTTCGCCGCGGCGAACCACAAAACACTCGCTGGGATCCAGCGGCGCCGATGCGGCGAAGACCACGCCACGGCCGTCGGGGGTGAGATCAAACGCGTATACCTGGCGCTCCCCTCCGACGACGCGCTCGATTTCGCCGCCGGCGGCGCTGAAGCGCACCACATGACAGCATCCACGGTCACTCACCAGTGTGTAAATCCAGCGGCCGTCCGGCGACCAGCGCGGCGGCACTGTCTCCTGGGCGCTGCGCAGGTCGCCCAGGATATGGTTTGCCAGGCTGCGATCGAGCCCTTGGGAGAGGCACTGCGCCTGGGCGCCCTCTGCACTATCCGCCGGCACACACCAGAGCTGCGTGTTCGTCGCTAGGCCGGTGTCGGGCGGATTGGTGTGCCCCAGATAGGCGATCATGCGCCCATCCGGCGACCAGGCCGGGGTGCGCGCCGGCCCCAGGCTGCCGGTCAACTTCCGCAGGGTACCTGCCTCGGCCTCCGGCTCGACCGTCACCACCCAGATGTCCGAGACCGTGTTGATGTCGCGGTCCGGCGTGCGGTTGGAGGAAAAGGCGATGGCCCGCCCGTCGGGGGACCAGGCCGGATCGGAGTCGTCCCAGTCGCCGTCGGTAAGCCGGCGCGGCTGCGGCAGCGGCACATCATCGCGCTGGGGCGGCCCTTCAAAGGGGACGATCCAGAGGTGCCGCGGATGGTCTCCAATGAAGCCCTCGCCGTCGGCGCGGTACTTCAAACGCGTGATCACGCGCACGTCCCCTGTAACATTGGACGGTACGGCGGCATTGCCGGCATCACTGCCCCGCGGGCGGGGCATGCCGCGCGACAGGTAGGCGATGGCGTTCCCATGGGGCGACCAGGCCGGATCGCTCACGCCGTGCTCGTGGTTGGTAAGTTGCCAGGCCTCCCACCATCGACAGGGAGAACCCAGAGCTGCTTGTCACCCGAGCGGTCGGAGATGAAGGCAAGGAAGCGCCCGTCGGGTGACCAGCGCGGCTGCGTGTCATTCGGCCCGGCGGTGAGTCGGCGCGGCGGGCCTCCCTCGAGAGGGACCACCCAGACAGTCGAGCGGTAGCGGTTCTGGCTTTGATCGATCGAGCGGATAGCAAAGGCCACGTACCTGCCATCGGGGGAGACCTGCGGATCGTTCACCACCCTGATGGCACAGAGGTCCTCTGCCGTTACCAGACGCCGGCCGGTGGTGCTGGTCATCGCCCACACCCCCTCCGCATGCTGCTCTCTGCCCTACAAGGGCATGCTAGGTCCCGCCGCAGCGCGATGCGCATAGTACCATACGAGGGGCCAGGCGGCTCGATCAAGCGGACGTCGCAGGACCAAACCAGCGCTCCAGCCGCTCGCGCTCGAACTCGAGCTTCGCCTGGGCGAACTCTCGAGAAGGTCCGGCCAGCTCGACCTGCGGCGCCGGCTCCGCCAGGAAGCGCCCGCGCACCAGCATGCCCTCGCCGCGCCCCACCTCCAGGAAGCAGAAGCCCTCGCCGGTGAAGGTGACATCTGTTGAGCGGCCGGCGAAACGGGCAGCGATCTGCGCAGCGACAACCTCTGCCTCAGCCTCGGCGAAGACACCGGCCTTGGGCAACGGCTGGCCATTCGCCATCGGGATCTCGGTCACGTCGCCGATGGCATACACGCCGGGAAAGCGCGTCTCCAGCGTGCGCGGGTCGACCTTCACCCAGGCGCCTCCCTCGGTCAGCCCGCTCTGTACCACGACTGCCGGACAGCGATGCGGCGGCACTCCCAGCAGCAGGTCAAACGGCCTCCGCTCATCCCCCAGGACAACCGCACCGGGCTCGACGGCCGCGGCGCGCCGGTTTGCCAGGAAGGCAATGCCCTGGGCTGCCAGCCGCCCCTCGATCGAAGAGCAGCCGGCCTGCCCCAGCAGCGGGATCGACCGCGGCAGAGGAGTAAAGACCTCAAGAGCAGCCTGGATGCCGTCCCGCGCAAAGCGCTCGCGGAGCAGGAGCGCCAGCTCATAGGGCGCCGGCGGGCATTTGTACGGCGCCCCGAAGATGCCAATCACGACGCGTCCGCCACGAAAGCGCTGCAGCGCCTCGGCGGCGCGCGGCACCGCGCGCGGATCGTAGACATTCAGGGCGTATTCGCTGAAGCCAGGCACCTGGTCCGGCGCCAGCTCGGCTCCCAGCGCCACGACCAAGGCGTCCGCTTCCATGCGCTGCCCATCGAACTCGGCGGCGCGATTGGCCGGATCGATGGCTGTAATCGTTGCGGGCACGACCCGAATACCGAACTGTGCCAGCGCAGCCAGCGGGCGCTGCCCCTCTTCCAGCGTGGCCTGGCCGCTGAGCACCCAGTTCTTGCGCAACCCCATCATGAAGTGGGTCCGCCGCTCCACAAGGATGATCTCGTCTTCCGGCGGCAGCGCGCGCCGGAGCGCATGCGCCAGCGGCACCCCGCCGAAGCCACCGCCCAGAATCAGCACTCGATGCATCGCTCACCTCCACCAGTCTTGCGCCGGGGCACAGAGCGGGTAGTCCCAGCCACCATGCAGTCCAAGCCGGCCACCCCTTGCTTGATCACTGTGCCGTCACACTGCTGCGGTGAGCCCGCGCCACAACAGAGGAACGTTCTGTACGACGAGGAACAGGGCCACCAGGATGAGCAGGCCGGCGAACAGCCGCCGCAGCAGCGCCTCCGGCACCGTCCCGGCGAGCCGGGTCCCTATACCGATGCCGACCATCCCCCCTGCCAGGAGCGGCAGTGCCAGGCCGGGCTGTAAGCGCCCGACCAGAAAGTGGCCGGCCAGGCCAGACGCGGCATTCAGGCCGATGATGGCCAGCGATGTTGCCACTGCCTGGGGCATGGCGATACGGAGCCCGCGTAGCAGTGTGGGGACAATGAGGAAGCCGCCGCCTACCCCGAAGAAGCCGGTCAGCAGGCCGATGCCCAGGCCGGCACCGGCAGCGCGCAGGCAGTACGCCAGCCCACGGCAGTCACCGAGAGGGGCCTGCGCGGCGCTCGGGCGCCAGCGTAGCAGCATCATGGCAGCGGCAAGGAGCACGCCGGCAAAGAGCAGCAGCACCAGCGCCCCGGGCATCATGCGGTTCAGCAACACTCCCGGAAGGGCTCCGCACAGGCCCCCGGCGGCGAAGACCAGTGCGGTTCGCCACCGCACCCGTCCGGCACGATGGTGGGTGAGCGCGCCGAAGGCCGCGTTGGTGCCGACCACCAGCAGCGAGGTAGCTGTTGCCGTTGGGACCTCCTGTCCGAGAAGATAGACCAGCGCCGGTACAGTCAGGATGGCGCCGCCACCGCCCAGCATGCCCATGACCAGCCCGACGACTGCACCGATGATCGCAGCCGGCCAAAGCGCCACCGGGTCCACCTGCTCTCCTAAAGCGCGCGGCGAGATACTGCACCGGCACAGAGTATACTCCGTTTCGCACGACGGCGGTTACCAGCCCTGGGTGCGCTGCTCACGAGGCTAGCGAGGCGAGCGCCTTTTCCAGCCGTTGCTTTGCCTCACGGGCGATCGGTTGCAGCGCCGGATTGCCCACGATCCCGAGTGCAGCCTCGGGGTCAAGCGCCTCGACGATGCTTTCGCTGTCGCCGGCCTCATAGACCACCACATTGCAGGGCAGCAGCAGGCCGATATCCGGCTCAAGCGTCAGCGCCTGATGCGCCAGCGGCGGGTTACAGGCACCCAGGATAATATACGGCCGGTAGTCAACGCCGCGCTTCTCCTTGAGCGTCTTTTGGACGTCGATCTCAGTCAGCACACCGAAGCCTTGCTCTTTCAGCGCGGCTTTCACCCGTTCGACAGCTTCCGCGTAGGGCAGCTGCACCTTCAGGCCGAAGCCATAGCTGTGCCGTAGCTGAAGCTGTGCTGTCATCACGCAAGCCTCCCATATTCGAACTGGGACCCGGGCTCTATGGGCGCCGGGGCCCGGTACTCTGCGGTTCTGCAGTACGTTTCCCTTGCCGGCCGGCACGGCGTCAGGCCGGCGTATCCTGCATAACGAGATAGCGTGCCGCGGACCGCGCAGTCATGCCGCCGACCCTTCTGCCGGTCCAGGCGGGTGGCCAGAGCTGCCGACCGTGCCTCAGCTTAGCTTACCCAGCAACTTCAGGGCACGGGCGACGGTCTCCCTGGCACGCTCCGGCGGCAGGCTGGCCAGGCACTCGTCCATGTAGCGGATCAGTATCTCGGCCGCGGCCCGATCAACCGCGGTGCGCACGGCCAGAAGCTGGGTGATGATCTCCTCGCAGGAGCGCCCTTCTTCCAGCATGCGCACGACGCCGCGGAGCTGTCCCTCGGCGCGGCGCAGCCGGTCGCGCAGCGCCTTGTTGCGTGCCACCGCCGGCGCCGCGGTCTCCTGGTCAGTTACACTGAACTCTGCGTCAGCCATGGCGGTCCATGCTCCTCGACAGCCTACCTGGCCGTCCGTAGCGGGATTCCTCAAGTCCCACCGCGAGAGGTACATACACCGCCGGTCTCACTGCCTACGTTGGTGCGGGCGACCATTGAGATCAACCGGCGGGCACCCCGCGAGCCGCAAGCGGGACATGGCGGCACCTCGACCGCCCCCAGGCGCATCAATTTTTCATATGTATGGCCGCATTGCTGACAGCGGTACTCGTAGATCGGCATAACCCTTCACCCATCCCCGAAATATCATCTCGGTCCGATTATACCCTCGGGGGGTATATGGCGCAAGCTGCTGGCGTGCGGCGCTTTCTGTCAGCATAGGCACGCTCAGGCGGTCACAGTATTGGTATTCCTCACGCGCGCGGGCGGCTGTGCCACGCTTGCGATGGCGTTGTGTAGCACAGCTGGTATTCCTCACGCGCGCGGGCGGCTGACCGGCTACAATGCAGGTCGAGCATCGATCCTGCCACCGGGCAGGACCGGGAGGGGACTATGCACATCAGCGATGTGAAGGTCATTGTCGTTGAATTGCCTGGATCCGCGCACCTCTGGCAGATCATTCCAGTGCCTGATCCGCACCGGCTCCGCTACAGCCACCGTGCTGTCGCCGGCGCCCAGCGGAGCTACGAGATGTTCATGGTCGTGCGGACCGATGATGGCATCGAGGGCGTCTGCACGTGCAGCACACCGGACATGACGCCTCAGCGGCTGGAACTCTTGCGGCTCCAAGTGCTGGGCGCTGACCCGCTGCGGCGCGAAGAGCTTTATCAAAAACTGCACCGCGGCACACGGTGGGTGTACCAGACGCCGGGGTGGTTCGGCAGCTTCGATAATTGCCTCTGGGACATTGCCGGCAAGGTGGCCGGGCTGCCGGTGTGCCGGCTCCTCGGCCAGGTGCGCGACCGCATTCCCGCCTACCACACCGGCGGCGACGGCGATGGCACGATCGAGCAGTACCGGCGTACCATCGACGAGGCGCGCAGGCGGTGGGGGATCACTGCATACAAGTTCCACAACTACCAGGGCGCACGGCAGCATGTCGAGCTCTTCCGACAGCTGCGTGGCGAGCTCGGGGACGACTATGTCCTGATCAATGATCCGGTGTGCTCCTACTCGCTGCGTGAGGCGATCGAGGTAGGGCGGGTGATGGAGGAACTCGGCTTTCTGTGGCTGGAGGAGCCATTCCATGAGCAGGAGCTGCGTCAGTACCAGGAACTCTGCGCCGCGCTAACCATGCCTGTGATGGCCACGGAGATGCTGATGCACGACGTGAACCTCTGTGCCCAATGGGTGCTGGCCGGAGCAACCGACCTTGTGCGGGCGAATGCACGCTACGGGACGACCAGTGTGGTGAAGCTGGCGCATTTCGCCGAGCTCTACGGCACAACCGTAGAGCTGAATGCCGGCGGAGGCCTAGGCGGGCATATCCACGTACAGCTTCAGTGTGCCATTCCGAATACCCAGTACTTCGAGCATTTCGCCGGTCACCGGCAGCGCGCCCTGGAGAGCGGTATCGCCAACCCGCCGGAAGTTGTGAATGGCTTCCTGTCGCCTTCGCTGCTGCCTGGCTGGGGCGCCGAGCTCGACTGGGGCTACATCCGCGCCCACACAGTAAGCGAGTTCTGAGATACTGATCATGCGATATTTTAGTAAGTTAAGTATTAATATAGAGAGTGATACCCGTACGCTACGCTATGGACGAAGCCAGCACTGCATGGTGCCGCCAGTGCCGATGCGTACCGCAGACTTCGACTACGAACTTCCACCTGAGTTGATCGCGCAGGAGCCGATAGAGCCGCGCGATCACGCTCGGCTGTTTGTGCTGCACCGCGCGACCGAACGCTTCGAACACCGGCGCTTCTACGAACTGCCAGAGCTGCTACAGCCCGGCGATCTGCTCGTGGCGAACGACAGCCGTGTGCTCCCGGCGCGGCTCTATGCGGTGAAGCCCCAGACCGGCGGGCGGGTGGAGCTGCTGCTCCTAAAGGAGCACACCACCGGAGTATGGGAGGCCCTGGTACGCCCGTCGCGACGGGTGCGTCCCGGCAGCCGCGTCGAGCTCCTCGACCAGAACGATGCGCCGAGCGGGCTCACCGCAGTCGTCGGCGAGACGCGCGGCGCCGGGCGTGAGGTGCGCTTCGAAGCGCCGCTCCACCAAGTGCTGGAGCGCTGCGGCCGGGTGCCCTTGCCGCCTTACATCCACACCCCGCTGCAGAACCCTGAACGCTACCAGACGGTCTATGCCCGTCACCCCGGCTCGGCAGCAGCGCCCACCGCCGGGCTGCACTTCACGCCGCAGCTCTTGGAGCGGCTGCAGGCGAAGGGCATCCGCCTGGCGTTCGTGACGCTGCACGTCGGGCTCGATACCTTTCGGCCGGTGACCGAGGAGCGGCCCGAAGAGCATAAGATGCACGCGGAGTACATCGCCGTGCCGTCTGAGACAGCCGCAGCGGTGAACGAGACGAAGGCGCGCGGCGGCCGGGTGATTGCCGTGGGCACGACCGTGGTGCGCACGCTTGAGGCAGCCATCCGCGCCTCGCCGTCCGGCGTCCTGGAACCCTATGCCGGCACGACCGATCTCTTTATTCTGCCCGGCTTTGAATTCAAGGTCATCGATGCCTTGATCACGAACTTCCATCTGCCCCGCTCGACCCTGCTGATGCTGGTCTCCGCCTTTGCCGGCAGGGAACTCATCCTGCGAGCATACGCCGAAGCAGTGCGCGAGCGCTACCGGTTCTATAGCTTCGGGGACGCCATGCTGATCCTGTAGAGCGTCGGTTAGAGAAGACGCCGACGGCTATGCCGTTGCAGCCGCGGCAAGAGGGGCACGCTGCAGGGGCACCGGAACACCGTAGGGGCACGGCATGCCGTGCCCCTACTCATGGTATGCTGGAGCGCTCAAGGTCCAAGAGCGGGGGCAGGTCGTGGAAGCGACGCTCTTCGAGCCGGACGATATTCTGGAGCTGCTGCACGTGTCGCGCCGCGCGTCCGGCGCCCTCGACGATGCCCTGGAGCAGATCGAGGGCAAGGGGCTCGCCCCGGCGCGCCTGCTCTAAGGCATACTCGGCTGTGGCAATGGTAAGGCTCAGGTCGTTATTGATCTCGTGCGCGGCCGTGTGAGTGGCCAGTAAGGCGCCGTCCAGCCGGGCTGCCGCCACCTCATACTGGTGGAGCCGGGCGTTCTCAAGGGCGATGGCGCCGTATGCGGCGAGTATCTCCAGCAGGCGCAAGTCCGATGGCCGGCAGGCCCGCCGCTCTCGCCAGTTCGCCATAAGTACCCCGACCAGCCGCTCGTTGTAGCGGGCAGGAACCGCCGCCACTGTGTGCGTGTCTTCTTCCCGGATCGTACGGTGCAGCGGATGGCTCGGCATGTCCTCGATGAGATAGGGCTGCCCGGCTGTCAGCAGGTCGGCCAGCGGTCCCCAGATGGCCAGCGGTGGATTGCGCTCATCCCAGTGTGGCTCGCCAGTATAGCGCGTGGTGAAGCGGCGGCTGAGCTCGCGCGGGTGCTCGTCGATGGGATAGAACGAGGCAGAAGCGGCGCCGAACAGCCGCTCGACGGCGCGAAGGACTGCGGCCAGGGCGCTATCCAGGCTCAGGCCGGGGGTGATCCGCTGTGCAACCACGTGGAGTTCCTCAGCAATCAGACGCTGGCGGTGTTCGGCCTCCAGCGCCCGATGCATCTCAATGGCGACAGCCACATGGTCGGCCAGGATATGCGCCAAGTCCAGCATGTCCGGCTCTACCGACGCATCGTGGTTCCAGCCGGCACTGAGCGTGCCGAGCACTCCCGACCGGCCGATCAGGGGCACGGTGAGTACATACTTCGACACGCCATACCGCTCGACAGTTTCCCGGTGGTAGCGGGGATCGCCCAGCCGCGTGAAGGCGGGCTCGCGGGTGCGCACCACGTAGGCCAGGATATCCTCGTCCGGGGACGGCTGCGCAAACAGCGGCCGAACGGTCTCGGCAACCATCTGGGGGGAGGTGCCTAGCCCGCGGTAGCCCCGAATAACCCCAGCCTCAGCGTCGACCAGTGCCAGCAGCGCCCGCTCGGCGAAGGTGAGCTCAACAATCGCCCGGAGGGCGAAGTCACACACCGCGTCAAAATCGCTCTGGCTGTGTACCAGCGCGCCAAGCTCACGCACTCGCCGCAGGTGGAGCCGGCACTGTTTACGCTGATTGTCTGATGTGCTCATAGAGCTATCCTGCCAGGCCCATAGACGCTCGATCGTGGCAGCTACTCCCTGGGCGAACGTGGCCAGGCGCTCAGCATGCACCGCCGTGAAGCGGGCCGGCTCCGCATGCGTGACTGCTAGGGCGCCGATGACACTGTGATCTACTATGAGCGGCACGCACAGCGCACTGCGCCGGCCGGCCTGCCTCTGTAAGAGCGGCAAAGCCGTACGCGCGTCAGCCAGCATGTCATCGCTGTGCACGACCTCTCCGGCAGCGATGCACCGCCCGACGATACCGGCACCGATCGGTATCCAATCGGGTGCTACAACGTCGCTCCCAGTGGGAGCGGGCACGCGGGCCACCCGGACGGCGCGGTGGCTCGCCCAGTCAGCGCGATACAGGAACGCCAGCGAGGCACCCGTGAGCATCAAAGCATCCTGAAGGATGACGCTGAGGGTGCGCTCAAGTTCGGTCTGGCTGACGTGTTGTCGAGGGGGTTCGGGTCTCTCCACGCACCGCTCCTGGGCGCCCGGGCATGCGCCCAGCCAGACGCGCTGTTCGCCGCCATCGCGGCAAAGTAGCAGTGTCACCGGTATTATATCTGCCGGCCGGTACAGCCCCAACACCGCTACCCGACTTTCCCACCACACTTGTGCCGGCCTGGCACGGCGGACCGGCAGCAGGCAGTGCGGGCCGACCTTGTTCCATCAGACATTACGGCGCTTTCATCACTGCCGGGCTATGGCAGCAGCGTTGGCGCAGCTTTTGCTGCCCGCACTCGCAGCATGGTATACTTCGGATGCGCTGGACCAGGTGCCCCCGGTCTAAGCACCTGCCGGTTTGCATGCCCACGTAGCTCAGCGGTAGAGCAGCTCACTCGTAATGAGCAGGCCGTCGGTTCGAATCCGACCGTGGGCTCTTCGTTGTTCTTTGCCCCTGCTCCGCTTCCTCCACTACGGCCTCACTCTATGCGCTCGTACAGGCGTGCACCTGGCTACCGAACAAGCCCCTATGCTAGACTTGCATGAAACGGCCATTTCTGTAGTGCCACGTATGAAGTGCCACACCAATGGACGCGCTTACCTTTGTGCATGCCCGCCTGGGCATGGCTCTCCTGTTGTATCTGGTAATCTGCGGCATCTGGGGGGTAGTTGAAGCGCTGCGCGGGCGCCCTGCCAGCGGGGCGTACCTGGGAGCGCTCTTCATTGCCACAGGCATGGCCCTCGTGCAGGCGTTGCTGGGCATCATCCTCCTGCTAAATGGACGGATGCCGGGCGAGTGGCTGCACCTGGTGTACGGCATCCTGGTGCTGGGCACGCTGCCGGTGGCGTATAGCTACGCCCGCACCAAGTCGGGGAAGACGGCTATGGTGATTTATGCCGTGGCCACCCTGATTGCGGCAGCCGCAGCCGTGCGGGCCCTAGGGACAGGAGGGTAGCCCGATCCCTCACCCCAACCCCTCTCCCGCAGCTGCGGGAGAGGGGTTGGGGTGAGGGTTACACCGTCCCTGCCGGCACCGCCTCGGGCTTCTTAGTGAAGACCAGACCGTCCGGCGTGACGTCGACCAGGACGGTATCGCCGTCCTTGAACTCGCCGGCCAGAATGCGCCGGGCCAGCGGGTTCTCCACCTCGCGCTGGATCGTGCGCAGGAGCGGCCGGGCACCAAAGACCGGGTCGTAGCCAACCCGCGCCAGGTACTCCTTCGCTGCCTCGGTCAGCTCCAGCTGGAGGCCACGCTCGCGCAGCCGCTGCGCCACCTGCTCGACCTTGATCTCCACGATCTTCTTGATGTGCTCCGGCTCCAGCGGGTGGAACACAATGATCTCGTCGATGCGGTTCAGGAACTCCGGCCGGAAGTGCTCACGCAGCACCTCGCGCACCCGCTCCTGCACCGTGTTCCAGGGCACCCGCGCATCCTGCATGCTCTGGATGTACTGGCCGGCCACGTTGGACGTCATGATGATCACCGTGTTGCGGAAGTCCACCGTGCGGCCCTGGCCGTCGGTCAGGCGGCCATCATCCATCACCTGCAGCAGGATGTTGAACACATCCGGATGCGCCTTCTCAATTTCGTCGAACAGGATGACGCAGTACGGACGCCGCCGCACCGCCTCGGTAAGCTGGCCGCCCTCTTCGTAGCCGACGTAGCCCGGCGGCGCACCGATCAGCCGAGCCACGGAGTGCTTCTCCATGTACTCGGACATGTCGATGCGCACCATGGCATCCTCGTCGTCGAAGAGGAACTCCGCCAGCGCACGGGCGAGCTCAGTCTTGCCCACGCCCGTTGGCCCGAGGAACATGAACACCCCGATCGGCCGCTTGGGGTCTTTGAGACCGGCGCGGGCGCGCCGCACTGCATCGGCCACGGCGCGAATGGCCTCGTCCTGGCCGACCACGCGGCGGTGCAGCGCCTCTTCCAGGCGCAGCAGCTTCTGCACCTCGCCCTCCATCAAGCGGCTGACCGGGATGCCGGTCCACTTCGACACGACCTCGGCGATGTCCTCCTCGGTCAGCTCCTCCTTCAGGAGCGCGCCGCCCTGAGCCTGGAGCTGGGCAAGCTTCTCCTCCTGCTCCTTCAGCTTGCGCTCCAGTTCGACCAGACGGCCGTAGCGGAGCTGCGCAGCGCGGTTGAGGTCGTAAGCCCGCTCGGCCTGCTCGATCTCAATCTTGACGCGGTCGATCTCCTCCTTGGTCTGGCGGATGGCGGTGATCGCCTCCTTCTCCGCCTGCCACTTCGCCTTGAGCTGGGCCGACTTCTCACGCAGGTTGGCCAGCTCCTGCTCCAGCTTCGCCAGGCGCTCCTTGGAAGCCGGATCGGTCTCTTCCTTGAGGGCCTCGCGCTCGATCTCGAGCTGCAGGATGCGCCGCTCGATCTCATCGAGCTCCGCCGGCATGGAGTCGATCTCCATGCGCAGCCGCGCCGCAGCCTCATCCACCAGGTCGATGGCCTTGTCCGGCAGGAAGCGGCCCTGGATGTAGCGGTGGCTCAAGACCGCTGCGGCGATCAGGGCCGAATCACGGATCTTGATACCGTGGTGCACCTCATAGCGCTCACGCAGACCGCGCAGGATGCTGATCGTATCCTCCACACTGGGCTCGTCGACAAAGACCGGCTGGAAACGGCGCTCCAGCGCCGGGTCCTTCTCGACGTGCTTGCGGTACTCATCCAGCGTGGTCGCGCCGATGCAGTGTAGCTCGCCGCGAGCCAGCATCGGCTTAAGCATGTTGGATGCATCCAACGCACCTTCGGCGGCGCCGGCACCTACCACGGTGTGCAGCTCGTCGATGAACAGGATGATCTCGCCTTGCGACTGCTGGATCTCCCGCAGCACCGCCTTCAGGCGCTCCTCAAACTCGCCGCGGTACTTCGTGCCGGCCACCAGCGCGCCCAGGTCGAGCTGCACGATGCGCTTGTTCTTCAGCCCTTCCGGCACGTCGCCGCGCACGATCCGCTGTGCCAGGCCCTCGACAATAGCCGTCTTGCCCACGCCCGGCTCACCGATCAGCACCGGGTTGTTCTTAGTGCGCCGCGACAGCACCTGCATGACCCGGCGAATCTCCTCGTCGCGGCCGATCACCGGGTCGAGCTTGCCCTGTCGCGCCAGCTCTGTCAGGTCGCGGCCGTAGCGCTCCAGTGCCTGGTACTTCGACTCAGGGTTCGGATCCGTGATGCGCTGGCCGCCACGGATCTGCTGCATCACCCCGAAGACCCGCTCGCGAGTCACGCCGAAGCTGCGCAGAAGCTGTCCGGCTCCGCCGCGCTCGGTATCTTCCAGGATGCCCAGCAGCAAATGCTCGGTGCTGACATATTCGTCGGTGAGGCGGTTGGCCTCCTGGAACGCCTGCTCGATCGCCCGGCGTAGCCGCGGCGATGTGGTCAGCTGGCTGGGCCCGTAGATCCTGGGCAGCCGCTGGATCAGAGTCTCTACCTGGTTGCGCACCTGCCGCGGGTCAACGCCCAGGCGCTGCAGGATCTGCGGCACCACGCCGCCCTCCTGATCGACCAAGGCAAACAGCAGGTGCTCGACGTCAAGCTGGCTATGGTTATGTTCTTCTGCCAGGCGCTGGGCGGCAACAATCGCCTCCTGCGCCTTTTCCGTCATCTTATTGATGTTCACTTACCGTACCTCCCGTATTTCGCCAGTACCGCTGACTCGGAAGCGGTGCACCGGCTCGGCGCCGCCCTCGATGCGCTGCAGCGCAGCCTTGAGCCGGGCGATCTCACGCTCATATTCTTCGCGCACTCGCGCGAGCTCCTGCTCGAACTCGGCGCGCATGCGCTCCATCTCCTCTTTGAGCTTGAGGATGATCTCGACGCCGGCAAGGTTCACACCCAGGTCTTCTGTCAGGCTCTTGATCTGCCGCAAGCGCTCGATGTCCCGCGGCGAGTAGAGCCGGATGTTTCCCTTCGTGCGTCGCGGTGTGACGAGCCCGAGCCGCTCGTACTGGCGTAGGGTCTGCTCGTGGGCACCGATCATATCGGCAGCCACACTGATGATGTAGCACGGCTCGTCACTGGTAGGATGGAACATACCTACCCTCTTCTAGCGCTTAGCTCCTGGCACCGGCGTACCCGCTCCGCAGCGCCCGCAGCTCGGCGAAGAGCTCGCGCTCGCGCGGGCTCAGATTGGTGGGCAGGAGCACGTGCACCTTGACGTACAGGTCGCCCTTCCCGCCGCCGCGCAGCCTGGGCATACCCTCGCCGACCAGGCGGAAGGTCTGTCCGTTTTGGGTCTCCGGTGGAATGCGCATCGTCTTGCGCCCGGAGAAGGTCATCACGTCGACCTCCCCGCCCAGGACGGCATCGGTCAGCGGGACGGACAGCTCCATGTAGAGGTCATCGCCCTTGCGCTCGAAGACAGGGTGAGGCTGGACGTGGATCTTGAAGTACACGTCGCCCGCCGCACTCCCGGCTGCCTCGCCGGGCACGCGCAGCTTGAGTCCCTCGTAGGCTCCCGGGGGAATGCGGACCGTCAGCTCGCGGCGCCGAGCCACCGTACCGGTACCGCGGCAGGTCGGGCACGCTCCCATGCCCACAAGGCCGAACCCCCGACAGGTCGAGCAGGTCTCGTTGAACTGCAACCGGAAGCTCCGCTCGACCCCACGGTACGCCTCTTCGAGCGTGATCTCGACGTCCTGCTCGATCTCCTGGGGCGCCGTCTGCTGGCGCACGGTGGTGCGCGTGAAGCCGCCCGGTGCGCCCATCCCACCCAGGCCGCCCAGGCCGCCGTGGCCGAACAGCATCTCGAAGAAGTCCGAGAAGCCACTGCCCCCGAAGCCGCCGAAGCCCATCCCCGGCTGGCCGCCCTGCTCGCGGGCGCGCTGCTGCGCTCGCTCCCACAGGCGCTGCCAGGCCTGCTGAGCATACTGACCGCCTCGGGCCCACTCGGCGCCGAACTGGTCATACTCCGCGCGGCGCTTCGGATCAGACAGCACCTGGTAGGCTTCGTTGATCTCCTTAAAGCGCTCCTCAGCCTCCTTGTTCCCCGGGTTTACGTCCGGGTGGTACTGCCGGGCCAAGCGGCGGTAGGCCTGCTTGATCTCCTTCTCGGTGGCGTTCTTCGGGACGCCCAAGATCTTGTAGTAGTCTTTGAATTCCATGGTCGTGAGCAGGACACCGTCTACGTGTCAGGTAGAGCACACCTCCGGCGCGGCTCCAGCGACCGGAGGTGTGCCTGTGCCGTACTTCCTTATGCCTGCTGCGGCCGCACCGCCACCCGCACCTTGGCCGGCCGGAGCACCTCATCGCCGTAGAGGTAGCCTTTCTGCACCTCGTCAACGATGGTGTTCTCCTCCACCTCGGTCGTCTCGACGGTGCCGACCGCTTCGTGCAGGTACGGGTCGAAAGGCCGGCCGACGGCCTCGATCGGCTTCACGCCTTCGCTCTCGAGCACCTGGCGGAGCTGCCACAGGGTCATCCGCAGGCCGGTGACCAGCGCGTTGGCCTCGGCATTCTCGCCCGACATGGCCACGTGCTCGTACTCCGTGGCGCGCTCGAGGTTATCGAGCACACCCAAGAGCTTGAGCAGCAGCCCGCGCTTTGCGGTGCGCTCCGCCTCGCTGAGCGTGCGCTCGGCCCGCCGGCGGTAATTCTCCAGGTCAGCCCGCGCCCGCAGGAAGCGGTCCCAGTTAGCCTGGGCCTCGGCCCGCGCGTCGCTGAGCTGGCGCTCCAGCTCCTCAACCGACACGCCGGCCGTTGCCTCGGCCGGCCCGCCCTCCGGGCCGGCCGGCTGCTCCGACGCAGGGCCGACTTCTTCGGTCTGAGGGGAGCGGCCCTCGCGCTCCCGCAGGAAGTCATCGCTCATGACGCCTGCCTCGCTCCCTCCGATTACGACTTGCCCTCATCGCTCGAGCGGAACTCAGCGTCCATGACGTCGCTCTGCGGACCGCTCGTGGACTGGCCACTCGACCCAGACCGGCCGCCGGTTGCGCCCGCTCGGGCGTAGATATGCTCGCCGATCCTGGTGGAGACCCGCGTGAGCTCCTCGCAGGCCTGGCGGATGCGCTGGATGTCATCGCCCTTCAGCGCCTCCTTAACTTTCTCCAGCGCCTGCTCGACCGCCGTGCGGTCCTCCGGCAGGATCTTATCGCCCAGGTCGCGCAGCATACGCTCGGTCTGGTACACCAGCGAGTCGGCGTTGTTGCGGACCTCGGCGGCCTCGCGGCGGCGGCGGTCCTCCTCGGCATGCGCCTCGGCCTCCTTGATCATCTGCTCCACCTGCTCCTTGGTCAGGTGGGTCGCCGCCGTAATGGTTACCTTCTGCTCGCGCCCGGTGCCCAGATCCTTAGCGGTCACATGGACGATACCGTTCGCATCGATGTCGAAGGTGACCTCAATCTGCGGCACACCGCGCGGCGCAGGTGGGATCCCTTCCAGGCGGAACTGGCCCAGCAGCATATTGTCGCGGGCCATCGGCCGCTCGCCCTGGTACACCTTGATGTCCACCGCCGTCTGGCCGTCCTCGGCGGTCGAGAAGATCTCGCTCTTGCGCGTCGGGATCGTCGTGTTGCGCTCGATCAGCTTATGGAACACGCCGCCGAGCGTCTCAATGCCCAGCGACAGCGGCGTCACGTCGAGCAGCACCACGTCGTGCACTTCGCCCGTCAGCACACCCGCCTGGATTGCTGCGCCGACGGCTACCACCTCATCCGGGTTCACGCCCTGATGCGGCTCCTTCCCGGTCAGCCGGCGCACGAGCTGCTGGATGGCCGGCATGCGCGTGGCGCCACCGACCAGCACGACTTCATCGATATCCCGCTCGGTAAGCTTGGCATCTTCCAGAGCGCGCTTGAACGGCCCGATGCAGCGCTCGGTCAGATCGGCCGTCAGCTCCTCGAACTTGGCCCGCGTCAGCGTCACCGCCAGGTGCTTCGGACCATACTGGTCCGCCGTGATGAACGGCAGGTTGATCTCCGTCTGCACCACGCTGGAGAGCTCGATCTTGGCCTTCTCGGCGGCCTCGATCAGGCGCTGCAGGGCCTGGCGATCCTTGCGCAGGTCGATGCCATGCTCCTTCTGGAACAGATCAGCGACATACTGCACAATCCGCTGGTCGTAGTCGTCGCCGCCCAGGTGCGTGTCACCGGCGGTGGCCTTTACCTCGAAGACCCCCTCGCCCACCTCCAGGATGGACACGTCGAACGTGCCGCCACCCAGGTCGAAGACGAGGATCGTCTCGGCCTTCTTCTTATCCAGGCCATACGCCAGCGACGCCGCCGTCGGCTCGTTGATGATGCGCAACACCTCCAGGCCGGCGATGCGACCGGCGTTCTTCGTGGCTTGGCGCTGCGCGTCGTTGAAGTACGCCGGCACGGTGATCACCGCCTGCGTCACCGGCTCGCCCAGGTACTTCTCGGCATCGGTCTTGAGCTTCTGCAGGATCATCGCCGAGATCTCCTCGGGCGTGTACTCGCGACCGGCCGCCGGGATGTACACACGCGCCTCACCATTGGGCCCCTGCGTGACCTTGTAGGGCACGCGTGCCGCCTCCTCCGTGACCTCGGAGTAGCGGCGGCCCATGAAGCGCTTGATTGAGAAGATGGTGTTCTCCGGGTTCAGCACCGCTTGCCGGCGCGCCAACTGCCCGACCAGCCGCTCGCCGGTCTTGGTGAACGCCACAACGGAGGGTGTGAGGCGGCTCCCCTCCGCGTTGGGGATCACCACCGGGTCGCCGCCCTCCATCACGGCGACCACCGAGTTCGTTGTACCCAGGTCAATGCCGACTACCTTGCCCATCTCTTCGTCTGCCTCCCGGTATTCGGGTGCCGGAGCGCCAGCAGGACTGGCGGATCACCTGCCCAGCCCATGCGCCCACGCCCCCGGCACCACCGACATGCTGCCCCAGGTTCTCCCTGAATTAGTTGACCACCGCCGGCTGGGGCGCCGGCTCAATTTCCGACTTCAGGCCATCGCCCGACACCACTACCTCGGGCGTGACCGTAGCCGGCTCCCGACGCAGGGCCACTGCCAGGACATCGTTGATGTGCTCAGCCCAGACAAACTTCATTTCGCTGCGCACATCCTCCGGAATATCCAGCAGGTCCTTGCGGTTCTTCGCCGGCAGGATGACCGTGCGAATGCCGGCGCGATGCGCTGCCAGGATCTTCTCCTTGATACCGCCCACCGGCAGCACCCGGCCGCGCAGCGTGATCTCGCCGGTCATGGCCACGTCACCTCGCACCGGCACCCCGCTTGCCGCCGAGATGATGGCCGTTGCCATCGTTACCCCGGCAGAGGGCCCATCCTTCGGCACGGCGCCGGCCGGCACGTGCACGTGCACTGTCTGGTGCTCGAACCGCTTGGGATCGATGCCCAACTCGCGGGCATGCGAGCGGGCGTACGACAGCGCCGCGCGCGCCGACTCCTGCATCACCTGGCCGAGCTGGCCGGTCAGGATCACGTCGGGCTTGCCATCCATCAGCGTGGCCTCGACCGCCAGCGTATCGCCGCCGAACTCGGTCCAGGCCAGGCCGGTGGCCACACCCACCTGATCCACCAGCTCCTCCGCGCCGAACGGGAAGCGCGGCGGCCCGAGGTACTTGTACAGGTCGTCGGCGACCACCTCCGTGCTGGTCACCTGGCCCTCCGCGATCTGGCGCGCCACCTTCCGGCACACCGCGGCGATCTCGCGCTCCAGGTTGCGCACACCTGCCTCCTTGGTGTACTCGCGAATGATGTGCCGCAGGGCCTCATCGGTGAAACGCACCTGCTCCGGCGTCAGCCCGTGCTGCTGGAGCTGCTTCGGCACCAGGTAGCCTTTGGCGATCTGCAGCTTCTCCTCCTCGGTGTAGCCGGCGATGCGAATCACTTCCATGCGGTCGCGCAGCGCCGGCGGGATGGTATCTAGCACGTTCGCCGTAGTGATGAACATCACCTTCGACAGGTCGAACGGCACCTCCAGGTAATGGTCCGAGAAGGCGTAGTTCTGCTCCGGGTCGAGCACCTCCAGGAGGGCCGACGACGGATCGCCGCGGAAGTCCATGCCGATCTTATCGATCTCGTCGAGCACGAAGAGCGGGTTATTCACCCCGGCGTTCTTCATGCCCTGGATGATCCGGCCCGGCAGCGCGCCAATGTAGGTGCGGCGGTGCCCGCGGATCTCCGCCTCATCGCGCACCCCACCCAGCGAGATGCGCACGAACTTGCGGCCCAGCGCCCGCGCGATCGAGCGCCCCAGGCTGGTCTTGCCCACGCCCGGCGGCCCGACGAAGCACAGGATCGGCGTGCGCAGCGACGGCGACAGCTTGCGCACGGCCAGGAACTCTAGGATGCGCTCCTTGACCTTCTCCAGTCCGTAATGATCCTCGTTCAGGATGCGTGCCGCCTCCTTCAGGTCGAGCCGGTCCTCCGTGCTCTTCGACCACGGCAGGCTGACCAGCCAGTCAATGTACGTCCGCAGCATGCCGACTTCCGGCGAGTGCTGCGGCATCGCAGCCAGGCGATCGACCTCTTTCAGGGCGCGCGCCTTCACCTCCTCGGGCATGCCGGCCGCCTCAATCGCCTGGCGCAGCTCATTGATCTCGGCCGTCAGCGGGTCGGCCTCGCCCAGCTCGCGCTGAATGGCCTTGAGCTGCTCACGCAGCAGGAACTCTCGCTGGGTCTTCTCCATCCCCTTCTGGACCTCGGCCTGAATCTTGTTCCGCAGGTCCAGGATCTCTAGCTGCTTGCCCAGGAACACGGCCACCTTGCGCAGCCGCTCAACCGGGTCGTACGTTTCCAGCAGGTCCTGCCGCTGGGCGAAATCCATCTCCGGGGCCAGCGCGATCATATCGGCCAGCGCGCCGGGCTCTTCCACGTTGCGCACCAGCGTGACGACCTCGGCCGGAACGCCCTGGCTCTTCTCCACGTACTGCTCGACCTGGGACACCACCTGGCGCATCAGCGCCTCGACCTCAATGGTCTTCTCGACGTCTTCGGAGATGCGCTGCACGTGGGCGCGCAGGTACGGCGTCGTCTGGGTGATGCCCAGGATGCGGGCGCGATGCTGCCCATGCACCAGCATCTGCACGCTGCCGTCCGGCATGCGCACCGTCTGCAGTACCCGCACCACTGTGCCCGTCGTGTGCAGATCGTTCGGCGTGACCTCGTCGATGGTCGGGTCCTTCTGCGCCACGATCAGCACAAAATGGTCCTTCTCCAGGGCGGCCTCCAGGGCCCTCAGGCTGGCAGGCCGGCCTGCCTGGAGCGGCATGACCATGCGCGGGAACAGAACGGCGTCGCGCACCGGGATCACCGGCAGCTCAGCCGGCGTCACCACATCCCGCCCGACGTTCTTAAACAGGCTGACGATCGACATGTACTACTCCTCAGCGACCGGCCCAGGCAGCGTCTCCCGAGCGAGCGCGTGCCCGGCACCGGCCCTCATCGCCAATACTTTAGTCTGAGACTAGTATAGAACTTGAGCCGAGTACTGTCAAGGATTAGGACGGGATTCCTACCCATAGGGGGAAGACGGCTGAGTGGAAAGGGGGGCCTGTCGGGCAGAGCCGGGGCAGCGGCTCGCCCGCCCTCGCCCGCTCTATGAAGGGCGGGCGAGCCGGTCCGGAGCGCCGCACCTCTCCGCCGCGGGCCCGGAGGGGCGCATGATCATGCGCCTCCACCACCCTAGGCCGGCGAGGACGCCGGGGACGAGGGCGCTCCGCCCCGCGAACTTGTCCGGGCTGCGCTTGGCAGCGTGATCACTGCACCAGCAAGGGCTCGGCCATCACGCGGTCGGCAATCTGCTGCGCCTGGTTCAGTCCTTCGCTCACCCCCACGTTCGCCAGCGAGATGTCGCGGAAGATCTGCGCCAGCTCGCTGCTCAGCCGGTTGAAGCGCAGGTATGGATATGGGCCGGGCAGGGCAGCGATCCCCGGGATGGCAGCCAGGAAGGGCTTCTCCTTCACCGCCTGCTGCCACTCCGGCGTCTGGTAGAACTTCACCCGCGGATGCTGGCCCTGGAGGCGCTTGAAGCGCTCAACGCCCACCTCGACGCTGGTGAAGAAACGCATCCACTCGAAGGCCGCGTCGGGGTTTTTGGCCTCGGTTGGAATTGATACCATGTTCGTCCACGTGGCCGAGGCCGGACCGCGGCCGCGCGGACCCGGCGGCACCGGCACCAGCCACCACTCGAAGCCGGGCGGCGCGTTCACCAGGCCGGTGGAGGTGGAGTCCCAGATAATCGACACCTGGCCGCCCACAAATGCCTGCCGCGCGTTCGACGGCCGTTCGGCGTTCAGCGGCGGCGAGACACGATAGCGATAGATCAGATCAAGCCAGAATTGCACCGCCTCCACCGCAGCGGGCGAATTCAGCAGATACTTGCTCTCGTCCTGGGTCATGAGCTGCCCGCCGTTCGAGTAGAGCCAGGCAGCGAGCCACGGCAACGACAGCCCGGGAACCAGCATGCCGATCTGCGAGAACTGCCCGCCCTCCATTCTGGTGAGCTTCTGCGCAGTGGTGGCGAGGTCGGCCCAGGAGCGGATGCCGGACCCGCGCGGGTCAAGAGCGGCTGCCTCCATGTGCGCCCTACTCACCGCAAAGCAGAGCGACTCCGGCCCCATCACCGGAATACCGAAGACATCGGCACCCTTGGTGCGGAAGAGCCGCGAGCTCTCAAACCATTCGCCCTCCCCGACGTCAGGGGCCTTGGCGATGTAGGAGCGCAGATTGCGGAGGATGCCGGCATCGTAGTTATCACGGCCGAAGACCACCGATACAAACGTACTGTCGGGAGGCTGCCCGCCGGCGATCATGGTGATCAGCTTCTGATTCAGGCCACCGCCGGCCGGACCGGTCTGGTACTCCACCTCTGCACCGGTCCGGCTGCGGAATGTATCGGCGGCCCACTGCATGAACTCGTCGTAGCCGGGGCCCAGGTTGTTCGTCCACCAGTGCAGGAAGACCAACCGCTGGCCCTTGATATTGGCGGCTGTCACGCCGGTCCCCTCCGGCGTTGCGCCGCGCGGTCGCTCGCTGCGACAGGCTGCCAGCACACCGGCGCCTGCTACCGCCGCCACCCCGGCAATCACATGCCGGCGGCTAAACCCGCGCACCGGCTCACCTCCTCGTCCAGACACGTGGGCACCATCTCGCGTACGCATGTCGCCTTTGCCCTCCCAGAGAGAATATCTTCCTAGTTCTAGTGAGTTACCCTAGCGAGCCATCCAATCCCATCTCACTTTTGCCACAGCTGTTCAAGCAGGGCGAGCGCCGTCTCGACGATCCGCTCGCCCTCGCCGGGAGCGAGGACGCTGGCTTCCGGCTCATAGCCACCCTCCTGGAACGCGCGCACAGTCGGGATGTAGCCAATGCTATCGTTCGCCAGCTCTATGACCATGGTCTGACCAAAAGGGGAGCGGCGCTTGATCTCCAGGCCGAGCTCAACGAAGAGCTCCCCCGGCACGCCCACGAGCGCCAGATCGCCCACACGAAGCGCCTGCACCCAGGTGGACAGTTCCCCTGGGAGATCGCGCATCTGCCGCAGCACTCGCCGAGCGAAGGCTCTCTCGCCCATGAGCACACGCTCGCCGGCAGCCAGGCGCGCTTCGATCTGCTGCGCTCGAGTAACGTCTGCCTCAGACGGCGGCTCACGGCGCCGCACGGTCACTTCTGTGTGCGCTGCGCCGATGGGGGCATCAGACACAAACGGCATCTCGTTCCAGGCCCAGAGAGCCGCCGCGGCGATCAGGGCAGCCACCCGCTCGACATGCTGGTACCGGTCGTTCGGAGGGCGCCGTCCGCCGAGCACGTCGATGTTATTGATGTCGGCAGAGGCACCATTGCAAAGGGCAGCCACGAACGCCTCGCCGCGCAGCCGCTGGATCAGCTGAGAGAACATTCCGAAGTAGTCAGCCGAGATGGCGTACTCTGCGTCGGGCGTCCCTACATAGTGCAGGGCATAGTTCGCCAGGAGGCCGAGGGCGTGGCCGTCGGGCCGGCGCAGGCAGAGCACACCCACCTCCGGATCGATTGGTCCGGCCGGCTCGACGACATCGGGATTGCCGATGCCCGGGTTCGTCTGCACGGTGCCATCACGCATGCGGTAGCGCCGGTTGAACGCCACGCGGGGCTCACCGGCCCGTCCCCAGCCGGCCTCCACAGGGGCGCGGCGGTCCCAGGCCAGCCGCACGGCGTCGGCGATCCGGCCGATCAGGAATTCCGTGTACGGATCGTCTCCGGTCTCCGGGCCGGTGTGGGTGTGTGTGCAACAGATCAACACCCGCTCGGGAGCAAGTCCCACTGTCTCGAGGATGCGTGCCTTGGCGCGGTCCAGGTAAGCGCGCCGCACCCCGATGAGGTCGCACACTGCAATGGCAATTCCGGCGCCGTCCTGCTCTAGGGCAAAGCTGCGTACATAGAGGGGATCATGGACGGCACGGGCGCGCCGCTCGTGGAAGAACCCCCGCAGCGGCGCGCCCAAGGGCGGTGTGATGTCCAGACATGCTGCCCCGGCCCGCAGCACAGCTTCTCCCCCTTCCCACAGTGCTTACTCTCTACAGTAAGTGCTGTAGCACTTCCTGCACACCCTTGGCAGAGGGTGGAACGGCCAAAACACAGACACGGCCCAAGTATACTCCTGGACGGCGGAAATGTATATACTGCTAGGCGAAATTTGTGACCGGGCTACACCGAGCAAAGGAAGTAGGAGGCCGTGGAGCTCGACATCGTTGGGGTAGGCTTTTGCTGTCTCGACATATTGCTGCGGGTAGAGAAAATTCCGCGGCCGGAGGAAGGCACGCGGGTGTTGGAAACCTCGCGGCAGGGCGGTGGAATGGTCGCCACGGCAATGGTGGCGGCAGCGCGGCTCGGAGCGCGCTGTGGCTTTGTGGGCTGGTGTGGCGACGATGCGGTGGGCCGCGAGCTGCTGGCAGAGTTCGCACGCTATGGCGTCGATACGTCGGCGTTCGTGGTGCGGCGCGGCGCCACGTCTAATCTCTGCTATGTGCTCGTAGATAGTCGCACCGCCGAGCGCTCGTTCGTCGGCCACCACGGCACCGCCGCGCCGCTGCAGCCGGGGGACCTCTCCCCGGACTACATCATCGCCGGGCGCATCGTCCACCTGGGAGACGAGGGTCCCACCGAGCAGGCCGCGGCGCGCTGGGCGCGGCAGGCCGGCCGGCTAGTCGCCTTCGACGGGACCTCCTGGCATGGCGAGGCCAGCCTGGCCTTCCTGCCGCTGGTGCACGTGCATATCGTCTCGCGGTTCTACGCCGCCGGGTTTGCAGAGGCGCTTGGCCTGCCGCTTCCACAGACGCCCGAGCGCGCCCTGGAGCTCGCTCGCCGCCTGCGCGGCCTGGGGCCGGATGAGGTGATTATTACGCTGGCTGAGCAGGGCTGCGTTGCCGTCGGGCCAGAGGGCGAACGGCATGTCCCGGCGTTCTCAATCGAGGCGGTCGATACGACTGGAGCCGGCGATGTCTTCCACGGCGCGTACTTGTACGCCCTGCTGCAGGGCTGGCCGGCCGAGCGGCGACTAAGCTTCGCGTCGGCCGCCGCAGCGCTGAAGTGCCGGCGACTCGGTGGGCGCGCCGGCATCCCCACGCGTCACGAGCTCGAGGCGTTCCTAGCAGCACAGACGCTGCCACCCTCTCACGTGGCGTCCACGTGCAGGTATGAAGATAGGCCATGAAGCACCACCGGCGGCTCACCGACCTCGTTCTCCGTTCGGGGAGCTAGGATGGGTGGAGCGCAGAGCTCAACCAAGGGGAAGGAGGGTAGGCCGGGCCCAAAGGTCCAGGCAAGAGGGCAGGCACCGAGCACCAGGTAGGAGCCCGGCATGCCGGGCTCCTACCGCGCACACGAGGGGTCTTGCGTCCCGAAGCAAAGAGGATTGCGCAGCCGGTCCTGACAGGGTAGAGGCCCGCCATGCCCCCTACGCTTGCCGTTGTGTGCGCCCCTCTTGGCGCTCTGACAGAGGCCCGGGTAGGGGCTCGGCATGCCGTGCCCCTCTATCCTTGCCGCGTGAATGGCCGTTTGGATGGGTCATGTTTGCAGTCTTTGCAGGAGGGAAAAATACCAATGCCGCGCACCGATCACGAGCTACCGGGTCACGATCCTGAAGAGAACGGACAGGAGCGGGAAGAGGGAAGCGAGGAATACCGCCTGATGCTCCTGCTCGACCGGCTGGAGAGCCTGCGTGAGGATATGCTCGAACTTGGCGTGTACTCACTTGAAGAGGTAGAGCGGCGCATCGAGGAGCTCCATCGCAAACTGGATGAGCTCTAGCGCCGCCGTGACCACACCCAGACGTTGCGGTAGTAGGGGCGAGAGTACTCCGTGCCGTCCAGGCGAAAGCCGGGCAGGTCCATGAAGATGCTGTTCCACACCGGCTGGTCCTGGCGCACCTTTACGGTGACCTCTTCCGGGGAGAGCAGGCTGATCAGCTCGCGCACCAGCGCCTTCAGCACACCGGTCTGTGGGGCATCGCCGGTGGTTCCCATATCGCGAATGGTGACACTGCCATCGACGCGCATGTGCCACTCGATGAACCCCAGCAAGTGCCACTGCTTGTCGCGGGGGTCAAGGGCCTCGAAGACCAGCAGCTCCTGCCGCTGCACCGCCTCTTCGTAGCGGGTACGCTTGCCCTTGCCATCCGGCTTCAGCAACGTGAAGCGGATCTGCTCGCGCAGCGTATCGCAGTCTTCCATTGTCGCGTAACGGATCCGCGTATCGGTGCGCGGCATGGATGGTCACCCGCCTCATATCCTGTGAACGTTCTGCTCCCCACGGCCCCGGCGTTGCCATACCCGGCGTGCAAAAATCGCGCGCCAGAGTATCCGCACCGTGTCCGTGCGGCACCTGCGAGGCAATTATAGCATGCCTCTTCGCTCCTGGAGCCCTAGACGCTGCTGTTCCTGACCCGCCGCGCTCTTCTCCATCGCCTGCCTGCTTTTCCAGGGAGCAGGCTACCCGGTTCGGTGATGCCACGCGCGGCCGCGCCTGGTACGGTTAGATATGCAGGTACATAGCATACCTCGCCGAGTGTGCAGACACGCCGGTGGTGGACCGGCATGATGCCGACGAGCGTTCTCCTGGTAAATCGCCCGGCGGCGAGCGGATCTGAGACGGTAGAGTAGAACCGGCGGCAGAGCGGGCTAGACAGGCTAGAAAGGACCCACAATGCACGAGGTATCAGGGGCGCCAGGCGAGCAGGCGGAGACAAGCCTGCTGGCGGCACTTTCCCAGGAACTGGCCGAGGCAGTTGAGCGCGCGGCACGCGCGGTCGTCGAGGTGCAGGCGCGGCAACGGCTGCCCGGCAGCGGTGTGCTCTGGTCGGCCGATGGCCTCGTCGTGACGGCCGACCATGTGATCGAACGGGAGGAAGATATTACGATCGGCCTGCCCGACGAGCGAGAGGTTCCGGCCCGACTGGTGGGACGCGATCCCGGCAGCGATCTGGCCGTGCTGCGGATCGATCCGCCAGGGCTGCCGGCAGCGGAGTTCGGCAACCCCGCGGCGGTGCGCGTGGGACACCTGGTCCTGGCCGTGGCGCGGCCGGGTACCGGCGCGCCGATGGCTACGGCCGGTATTGTCAGCGCCGTTGATGGCGTGGTACGCACCTGGCGCGGTGGGCTTATCGAGGGATTGATCCGCGCCGATGTGACGCTCTATCCGGGCTTCTCCGGGGGCGCATTGGCCGACACGGCCGGACGGATCCTGGGCATCGCCACCTCCGGGCTCTCGCGGGGAGTGAGCCTTGCGCTCCCAGTCCCGGTGGTAAACTCTACGGTGCAGGCGCTGCTGGCCCATGGGCGCGTGCAGCGCGCATACCTGGGGGTAAGCTCCTATCCGGTCCCATTGCCCGCTCCCCTGGTCCAGCGCCTGGGGCTCCAGCAAGGAAGTGGCCTGCTCATCGTCGCGGTTGAGCCGGGCAGCCCGGCCGAGCAGGGTGGGCTCCTACTGGGAGACATCATCATCTCGTTCGGGGGGCAGCCCACTCGTGAGCCAGGCGATCTCCAGATGGCACTTGGCCCTGGTCGCGCCGGCGTCGCCACGCCGGTGACCATTATCCGCGGTGGAGAGCGGCGCGAGCTGACCATCACACCCGGCGTGCGCCGGTAGGAGTGCGGCGTTCTCAGGACGGTGGTTTGGTGGAGAGGAGAACGGCAATGGCTCTCTTGATGCCGCCGGGGCTTGCCACAGTGCTGCACGAACGGTTCTCGGCTGAGCTCGCGGCCCTGGCAGAACGAGTGCAGGAAAGCGTCGTGCTGATACGCAGCGGCCGCAATGGCTCAGGGTCGGGCGTGATCTGGCGCAGCGATGGCCTGATCGTCACCAACGACCACGTAGCGCCATTCGAACGCGCCGAGGTAGTGCTGGCCGGAGGAACACGCCTGCAGGGGCGCGTCGTCGCGCGCGACCGTGCCCTTGACCTGGCAGCTTTGCAGACCGGCGCGACCGGTCTGCCCGCTGCCACGCTAGGTGACTCGCGGCGGCTGCGCGTTGGCGAACTGGTCCTCGCTGTGGGCAATCCCCTGGGTTCCCGCGGCGCTGCGTCCCTGGGCATTGTGAGCGGGACCGGTCCCTTGTTGTGGGGAAACCGCCGCATCGGCTGGGAGCAGCGCGAGTACATCGAAGCAGATGTGGAGCTCTTGCCCGGCAATTCCGGCGGGGCACTAGTCGATGCACGGGGGCGGGTGATCGGCATTCCGACGATGGTCACCGGCATGGGACTGGCGCTGGCCGTGCCCAGCCATGTGGTGACGCGCTTTCTCGCTGGAGAGGGTGCCGATCGACGGCCGCTGGGAATTGAGACGCGCTGGGTGGAGTTGCCACCGGTTCTCGCGCAGCAGTGTCCGGCAGGGACGCGTGCCGGGCTGCTGGTGGTGGAGGTGAAGCCCAACAGCCCGGCTGAGCGCGCCGGGCTGCTCACCGGTGATATCCTCGTCTGCGGGAACCGCCGGGCCCTGGGTTGCGCCGAGGAGCTCCAGGCAATCCTTGCCGCGGCGCCCGAGGGTGGCGTGGAGCTCCTGGTCCTACGGGGCGGGAAGCTCCACACCCTCCATGTGCCGCGCGGGTAATCCACAGGAAGGGAGGCGGCAATGCGCGTTGCTGTGGTCGCGGAATCACGTCTGGTGCGAGGGACGCTGCACTCCCTCCTGGCCGAACACGCGGACATCCAGCTTGTGGGAGCTGGGGCCGAACCTGCCGATCTGACGGCACTGGTGGCGGAAGAGCGGCCCGATGTGCTGCTTGTGGCGTGGGAACGAGACAGCAGCCTGCCGGAGGAACTCACCGGCCCGGGTGGCATCGGCGCAGACCTACCGGTCGTGGTCGTAACCGACCTGTTGAATGCCGCGCGAGTGCGGCAGGCCCTCGAAGCCGGCGTGCGCGGGCTCCTGCCGGCCGAGTGTCATGCCGACGAGCTCGTCGCCGCCCTGCGCGCGGCTGACGCCGGGCTTCTTGCACTCCATCCTGCAGCTGTCTCCGGCTTGCTCGCCGCACCGCCGGAGCCGGCGCCGGTGGCAGCGACCGAGCCGGCCGGCGAGCGGCTGAGCGCTCGCGAGCTTGAAGTGCTGGCCCTCCTGGCCGACGGATTGCCGAATAAAGCCATCGCGCGCCGCCTACACATCAGCGAGCACACAGTCAAGTTCCATATCGGCTCGATCATGGCCAAGTTGGGCGCCTCCAGCCGCACCGAAGCCGTCACGCGGGCCGCGCGTCGCGGCTTGCTCATGCTCTAGTCGCAGGCTGCGGCGCGCGTGGCCTTTCCCTCACAGTACCCTCCATCTCGCGGCTTCCTCTCTAAGATTCTTCAACTCTCTTCTTTTTTATCTACAATAACTAATCTACTTAATGAGGTCACCTGTGGTGGCCTCGGGCGATTGAGCCCGGCTGCCGAATGGACTAGAATACCACTGCCGCGGTGACGCCCCGGCACATATAGGTGCATAGCATAAATGCATAGATAGTAAGTGAAGAAGACGAAGGTCATCTGGGGAGGAGAGTCGAGCAATGGCGATTGGATCTCGCAAGCGATGCACCGGTGCTCTCTCTCGGCGCGCAGCGCTGAAATACCCGATTGCCGGCGTGCTGCTCGCAGCCTGTGGACGTCCAGCCGCCGGACCCGTTGAAAAGCCCGCAACGATGCCGCGCGCTGGCGGAACGGTACGCTTCACTTTCTTCGGGAGCATCGAAGAAAAGGCCGTGTGGGAGAAGATCGCCGAGCAGTTCATGGCGCACACCCCTGAGGTCCAGGTCATCCCCGAACATATCCCCTCAGACTACTTTACGAAAGTGCAGACGGCCATTGCCGGGGGCGTGGCGCCCGATGTGATCCTCATGGAAGACAAACCAACCGCGGGATGGGCCAAGAACGGGCTCTTTCGCGAGCTCGACTCGTTCATCTCGACCGACCGGTCGTTCCGGCTGGAAGACTATTACACCGTGCTGTTCGATGGGCTGAAGTACCGCGGCAAGCTGTACGGGCTGCCCCAGCACTGGTTGACCCAGAGTATCGCCTACAACAAGCAAGCGCTCAGCAAAGCTGGCGTGAAGTTCCCGCCAACCGACTGGCGCGATGCAAGCTGGAACTGGACGGCGCTGCTCGATGCAGCGAAGAAGCTGACGGTACGTGAAGGCGGGAGAACCGTGCAGTGGGGCTTCCCGCTCACCGGCTACTCCTGGACGCGCTGGCGCATGTGGGTGTGGCAGAACGGCGGTGAGGTGCTCTCCAGCGATCTGAAGCGCTGCCTGCTGGACACGCCGGAAGCAATCGAAGCCCTGCAGTTCTACGCCGATCTCGTCTACGTCCACCATGTGGGGCCGACGCCGGAAGAGCGGCGGGAGACCGGTAACCTGGGAGATATCGACCTCTTCGCCCAGGGCAAAGCCGCAATGATCGCCACACCGCCGTACTTCCACCAGCTGCGTAACCGGGTCAAGGATTTCGAGTGGGACATGGCGCCGCTGCCTCGGCAGAAGCGCAGCGCTACGCCGCTCTGGCCGGACTCCATCTCCATGTATGCGGAGACGAAAGTGCCGGAGGCTGCCTGGGCGCTGCTGCGCTTCGTCGTCGGCCCCGAAGGGCAGACCACGATCACGGAACTCGGCCGCGGCGTGCCGGTGCTGAAGAGCGTGGCCGCCTCGAAAGCCTTCCTGCAGGAGGACAAAGACCCGAAGAGCGTGCGGATATACCTTGACGTGCCCCAGTACGGCGTGGTGACCCAGTACACCACGGTGTGGGAGGAGATGGAGCGGATCAACCGCGAAGAGCTTGAACCCGTGTTCCTGGGCAAGCGCACCGCCCGCGAGGCGGTCACCAGCCTGGTGCCGCGCATCAACCGTCTCTTGGAGCAGGCAGTCTATGGATAACGCTTCGCCCCTGCCCAAGGTCGTGCTCATCGGCGACTCTATCCGCCTCGGCTATGCGCCCCTGGTGGCACAGCGGCTGGCCGGACGCGCCATCGTCACGGGTCCAGCGGAGAACAGCGGCGACAGCGCGCACGTTCTTGCCCACCTCACCGAGTGGGTGATCGGCGAGCAGCCCGACGTCGTGCATCTAAACTGCGGGCTGCACGACCTGAAACGCGCGCGGGAGACCGGCGAGTACCAGGTGCCCCTGCCACAGTATGTGGCTAACCTCCGACAGATCGTGCAGCGGCTTCGCGCTGCAACAACAGCTACGCTGGTCTTCGCCACCACCACGCCAGTCCTGGATGAACGGCACACGCGACGGGACGTGCCATTCGACCGCGCCGAGGCCGACGTCCGGCGCTACAATGAGGCGGCCGTTGAGGTGATGCTGGAGGAGGGCGTGCCGGTCCATGACCTGCACGCGCTCATCGAGCACGCCGGCCCGCAGCGCCTTCTGGCCGGGGATGGCGTCCACTACACGCCCGAAGGCTACGCGCGCCTGGCAGAGGCCGTTGCCGACTGCGTGCTCCGCCACCTGACCATCCGGCGCTACCGGCCGCTTCCGGTGCCTGCATCCGGGCCTGAGGCCGAGGCAGCGTATCGGGAGGACGAAGCGCGCCGGGATGCCTGTGTGCCGCCTGCATACCGAGCTCTGGCCGTGCCAGACTTCGTTCCGCCCCTGGATGCGGCGGACTGGCAGCGCCGCAGGCCGCAGGTCTATCAGGCTGTGTGGCAGTCGCTGGGTGACCTGCCGCCGCGCCCCGCGCCACGTACGCGCACGGTCTCGTACGAGCGCCGCCGTGGATACACTATCGAGCGCGTGTCACTGGACAACGGTGTCGATGGGGAGATCAGCGCACTCGTGCTGGTCCCGGAGCTCCTGTCCCGCCCGGCGCCGGCCATTCTGTGGCTGCATTCGTCTACGCCGGATAAGACGCAAGTGTTGATCCCGCACACGAACGGCGGGGCCGAGCCGTTAGGTGAGGCGTTTGTACGCCGCGGCTGGGTGGTGCTGGCCCCGGACGCCTACTGGCACGGCGATCGGGCCGGCACCGGCCCTGCCGGCCCCCTGGAGACTGGCCGTGCGGAGCAGGAAAGCCTCTTCAAGTTCCACCTCTGGTTCGGCCGTACGCTGTGGGGCATGTTCGTGCGCGACGACCAGATCGCCCTGGATTACCTGTGCAGCCGGCCGGACGTGGACGCCGGCCGCATCGGGGCCACGGGTATGAGCATGGGCAGCACGCGGGCCTGGTGGCTTGCCGCCCTCGATGAGCGCATCGCCGCAACAGTGGCGGTGGCCTGCCTGACGCGGTACCAGAACCTCATTGCGCACGGGCAGCTCCGCCAGCACGGTATCTACTACTTCACCCTGGGGGTTGCTCAAGCACTTCGACAGCGAAGGCGTGCTTGCGCTGATTGCGCCGCGGCCGCTTCTCGCCCTGACCGGGGCCCTGGACGCCGGCTCGCCCGCGGACGGCGTGCGTGTGCTGGCCGCGAAGGTGGGAGCAGTCTACGCTGCTCTTGGGGCTGCCGAGCGCTTCCGGAGCGTCCTCTACCCGCAGGTTGGTCACACCTATACCCCAGAGATGCGTGCGGAGATGCTGGCGTGGTTCGAGCGCTGGCTCGGGCACGCCTGAGCCGGAGCCTCCTGCCCCTTCCGAGACTCCGGCCGCACAGCATATGGCCTCGGAAGCCGAGACCATTAAGCCATTAAGCTATTCTTACTACCCTAACTAAGCTTGCAGTGCCCGAGCCACGGCACTACGCTTCCACTGCATTACGGATGATCTCGACAGAAGGCCGGCCGGCGCGGTCGATCTCGATGGTGACCACATCGATGCGCCAGGAGGGCTCAGGCCCGCCAGCGCTGCACGCCTCAGCGATGTATGACTGGGCCAGCGCGAGCAGGCGGCGGGCCTTGGCCGGGGTAATGGCCTCGGCCGCCGTGCCATAGGCCGCGCCGCGCCGGGTCTTGACCTCGATAAAGACGAGATCACCGCTCTCCGCGGCCACGAGGTCGATCTCTCCGCGGAGTTCGCCGCGGGTGCGCCAGTTCCTGGCCAAGATCCGGTAGCCCCGGGCTTCCAGGGCTTGGCGCGCCAGTTCTTCGCCGGCGCGCCCGGTCCGGCGGCGGGAATGACCGCGAGGCGGAGGTTCCGACGGCACACTCAGCTCCGACCCGGCAAGCTGCGCCGGTGCGCTAGGGGAAGCGCAGCAGGCCGCGCCCGAAGCGCGGGGGCCGCCGATGCCGCTCGCCGGGGAACACCAGGGGTTCAGGTGCCGGCTGCTGGCGCGGCGGGCGTATCAGCCCGCGCAGGTAGTCCTCGGCGTCGACGTGCTGCGGGTTCCGCCGCATGATCCGGCCGATGATACTCACCGGATGGAGACGCAGGAGCTCTGCGGCCAGTGCATCGGTGGCCCGGGTGTGCTGATACTGCACCAGCATCACCAGCGGCCGCGCCTGATAGGGGAAGACGCTCTCCGCGGCCGCTTCATACTTCACCACCTGCTCAACGGTTGATGCCCCCCCGGCCAGCCACGTCATGTCCAGCACCAGGCAGAGGCCCCGCCATGATTCCGCCAAGGCGCGGTCCAGAGCGCTCTGATGCAGCGAGATCAGGTGGTAGGGATCCAGGCGGTTCTGCAGCAGCACCTCGCTGCGCGTACCCACATGCTCGAAGTGCACCACATCTTGCTCGGTCTCGGCAGCCTCGCTGAGCAGCAGGTCCTTGATCGCCTGCGCGCGCGCTGCCGGACCCCAGTACACAGCACGAAATCCTCCACGCGCCCCCATGCTCAGGAACGCCGCCGCGAAGGAGGTCGCATCATCCTCCAGGGTGAAGAGCTGGCACAAATGCGTGCCGGGACGCACCAGTTCGCGGCGGCCGTTCACTCGTAACTCCATTATGCCTCCCAACGTCCTCACCATGCCGGGTGCCGCTCCCCCTACTGCAGTGGGAGAGCAGAAGATTATGTGCAGGCGACGCCTGCAGCGTCTTCGGCGTCCATTATCGCCGGGCAGGCCTGCCCGGCGAAGGATTGCCGCCGAGTACTATGCAGTGCCGTGCAATTGGGGGATATCAGTCTTAGGACATCTCGCCCAACCGCACGGGGCGCGCCGACTTGTGCACCGAGCACAAAGGCACAGGGGCGAAGTTCATGGCCTTCGCACGTAGACGGTGCATTCTGCCGGGTGGTAGCATCACAGCCGAGGAACGGTGCATCGCCACCAGTGGACTGCTCGTGCCACGCTGTGCATGAGCGCGTAGCCAGGGAGCTCTTCCCCTGGCAGCGATCGAGGGCGATCCAGGCATCACAGAGAGCACTCGACTTAGCAACCACCCAGTGAAGGCAACACAGCGATACGCGGAGGAGAGACGCATGGCCGTAACGGTTGGAGCGGCAACCAGGGCAGACCTACGGGCGCAGGCTCAGCGGGTGATCGAGTTGGCCGCCGAGAAGGGCGTGAAGATCGTCGATCTGAAGTTCACCGACCTGCCTGGTACCTGGCAGCACTTCTCGATCCCGGTGAGCGAGTTGAAGATCGAGGTTTTTGAGGAGGGTCTGGGCTTTGACGGATCGAGCATCCGCGGCTTCCAGAAGATCCACGAGAGCGACATGCTGCTCGTGCCCGATCCGGCCACGGCCTTCATCGACCCGGCGCTGAAGGTACCGACGCTGAGCCTGATCTGCAACGTGCGGGACCCTATCACCGGCCAGCCGTATAGCCGTGATCCCCGCTATGTGGCGCAAAAGGCCGAAGCGTACCTGATCAGCACGGGGATCGCCACCGTCAGCTACTGGGGCCCCGAGGCGGAGTTCTTCATCTTCAACGATATCCGCTTTGACCAGACCACCCACAGCGGGTATTACTTCATCGACTCCGATGAAGGTATCTGGAATAGCGGGGCGTCCTTCAACGGCAAGCCGAACCTGGGCTATCGGCCGCGCTACAAGGAAGGCTACTTCCCGGTCCCGCCGATGGATAAGCTGCAGGACCTGCGCTCGGAGATGGTCCTGAAGATGATCGAGGCCGGTATTGAAGTGGAAGTGCACCATCACGAGGTGGGCACAGCGGGCCAGGCCGAGATCGACATGCGCTTCCAGACGCTCACCAAGATGGCCGACCAGGTGATGCTCTACAAGTACATTGTGAAGAACGTCGCCTACCAGCACGGCTACACCGCTACGTTCATGCCGAAGCCGCTCTTCGGCGACAACGGCTCCGGCATGCACACACATCAGAGCCTCTGGAAGGATGACGTGCCGCTGTTCTACGATCCGAACGGGTACGCCGGGCTTTCGGACATCGCCCGCTGGTACATCGGCGGGTTGCTCAAGCATACGCCCGCGCTGCTCGCCTTTGCGGCACCGACGACGAACTCGTACCGCCGCCTGGTGCCGGGCTACGAGGCGCCGATCAACCTGGTGTACTCGCAGCGCAACCGCTCGGCCTGCGTGCGCATCCCGATGTACTCCGATAGCCCCAAGGCGAAGCGCATCGAGTTCCGCGCCCCGGATCCAAGCTGCAACCCGTACCTGTGCTTCGCCGCCCTGCTGATGGCCGGGCTGGACGGCATTCAGAACCGCATCGAGCCGCCGCCGCCGATCGATAAGGATATCTACGAGCTCGAGCCGGAGGAGGCCGCCCACATTAAGTCAGCGCCGGGCTCGCTGGGCGAGGTGCTGGATGCGCTGGAGCAGGATCACGAGTTCCTGCTGAAGGGCGACGTCTTCACCAAGGACCTGATCGAGACCTACATCGCCTACAAGCGGGAGCGTGAGCTCCAGCAGGTCAACCTGCGGCCGCATCCGTACGAGTTCTTCCTGTACTATGATATTTAGCACTTAACTATGATATTTAGCACGCTGATATTTAGCCAGAACTCGGCGAGAGCAGGCGCTCTCTGACGGAGCGGGTTCTCTGGCGCTCGAAGAAAGCTCCGGGCGCATATCACGAGGCAAGTTGGTAGCACACGGCGCACCCATACTCGGGTGCGCCGTGCCGCGTTCTGGGTCCTCCAGCCATAGAAGCCGGCCAAGCGCGGTCCTCCGGCTATGGACGTCAATGATGCGCCGCGGCCGACGGGCCATCCTGGCCTCGCTCAGCCCCAGGCGCATGGGACGAAGCCCGTCAAGCTATGGGAGATAGGAGACGGGCAGCGACTGCAGGAAGTGTCCACCACGTTCGACGGCGCTGCCCACTCTGTGCAGAGTGCCGACCGGTGTCCCGCGCTTAATAGTTATGCAGATAGCTATGCAGAATGTGCGAGATGGCGCCTGGTAGGTGATGGAGCAGGGATCCAATGGCCAGATTTAGACGAAGATATCGAAGTGGCTCATCTGCTGGCGGCAGTACCGTCGCAGGGGCGTGGGCAGTTCCCCGCGCTTGACGCGGCTCAGGCAGGTGCGTATACTGCCATCATAACTTTGCGATGCTCCTGCGCCGCCGCGGATGAGGCCGGCGCAGGATTGGGAGGGCGAGGCGATGAGACACGTCATGGCGAGGCGTCGGGCGTTGCTTGCCTGGGTTGCCGCTGCTGCTACCGGGCTGCTGGCAGCCTGCCGGGTAGGTGGCAGGCCGGAGGAACGGGTCCCTGCCGGACAGCTGCCAGCCGCGCGGGCGAAGCCCGGGCCCCTCTACGTGCTCGATCATTCGCTCCAGCAGCCGATCCGCGAGGTGCTCCTCAGACGCATCGCCGACTTTGAGCGCGACTTTCCGGGGGCGAAGGTTGAGTACGATGATGCCACGCCCGACAACTCGCAGAAGTTTCCAGTCCTCATCGCGGCAGGCACGATCCCTGATGTCTCGGTGACGCATACGGCGTTCGTGGACCAGTATCCGTACTTCGCCGACCTGACACCCTATCTCGCCAAAGACCGGACGCTCAAGCGAGAGGAGTACTTCCCCACGATCTTCGACGCGTTCAAGGTGCCGATCGACGGGACGCCGCGGCAGATCGGCATCCCCCGCGAGGTACATGTCACGCTGATCTACTACAACCGCAATATGGTGCTCGGGGCCGGACTGCGCGAGCCCTCCCGTGACTGGACTTATACCGATTTCGTAGAGTTCGCCCTTCGACTGACCAGGTGGACGAACGACCCGGCGACAGCCACGTGGGCGATCCAGAACATGACCGGGCTGGGAGGCGCATCTGGCGGTCTGGGCATGTACTGGCAGTTCGGCGCTGAATTCTTCAGCGCGGACGGCCGGCAGTGCCTGATTGACCAGCCCGAGTCGCGCCAGGCCCTGCAGTGGCTGCTCGACCTGATTGTCCGCCATCACATCGCCCCATCTCCAAACGAGGAGCAAGCTAGCGGGCTCACCGGGTCGCAGCAGGCAAAGTTCGCCACTGGCCGCTTCGCCATGTATGCCTCGAACCAGAATACTGCACCGGTAGGCACGAACGCGGTCTCGTTTGAGTGGGACATTCAGGCGCTGCCGCAGGTGTCCGGCAAGAAGCGAGCCACGCGCATGGCTGGCAATGCCTATGGCATTCTCACGCAGGGAATGAATAAGAACCTCGACCTGGCGTACGAGTTCATCAAGTATTTCATCGGTGAGGAAGGCTCGAAGCTTCAGGTCGAGGCCGGCAATTATATGGCCCACCGGAAAGCCGCCGAAGAGTGGGCCAGACACCGCGGCCCGTCGAGGAACGGGAACGTCGTGGGCGAGATCCTGGAGAGCTGGGCGCGCCTGGAGCAAACCCGTCTCAAGAACTGGAGCAAGGCGATGGCCCCGATCCATCGTGAATGGACCGCTGTGCAGAACGGCCAGCGCTCTCTCGGCGAGGCTATCGACGTCGCCAAGCCTGAGGCAGAGGCAGCCCTGCGCAGTCCATAGGGCGTCGCGCAGGGTATGCTCTTACGTCTCCAGCCCCATCGCCCTTCGTCCCGCATCGGTGAGCCGGTTGGGCGTCCATGCAGGCTCCCAGGTGTGCTCGACGACGACCGAACGGATGCCCGGCAGCTGCTCCAGCCGGCGGCGAATGGGATTGCCCAGCCAGTTGTACCGCGGCCTGCCTTGGTGCGGCATGGTCATCAGGACGTACACGTCTGCTCCTTGCAGGCGCACGTCATAAATGTAGCCCATATCCACCACATTTGCATCTACGGTGTAGAGCATCTCATCTCGCACCTCACGCAGGGCATCCCAGACCATGCGCTTGTGCGGCCAGTCCTCCGGCCGCTCGCCCGGGCGCGCCAGGGCGCCGCCGCGCCGCGCCGTGACGCCGGCCGGGAGGTCACCGGCAGCGATGGTCAGGGGATGGAGCAGCCTGCGGCGCAGCGCCTCAAGCTCGGCCGCGCCGCTCCCTTCAGGATAGCTTCCCAGCACATAGGCATTTCGCTGCACAAAGGCCACCCCAGCGGGAAGCCGGGGGTTGTCACGAATGAACCAGCGGCTCCACAATTGCCCGTGCCCCTGGTAATTCAGGGTGGGGGCGTCAGCGTGATACAGCTTGATCCCGGCCGTGGCGTCCGGGCCCGCGCCGGGCGGGGGCTCGAGGCGATGCGCCAGCCGGATGGCGAAGAAGCAGTCGCGGCTGGTACGGTGGAAGAAGCCAACGCCCCACATGCGATCGGCATGCTCCGGCGGCACCGCGCCCGCATGGACGCGGCCATCCTCGTCCATCCACAGGATGTCTGTAAACGAATAGCCGGAGAATACCCACTCATCGTCCCGCGCGTAGTTGAGGGTGAAATCCTGCACGGCCTCCATACGTGAGTCTTTCAGGAAATAGGGGACCTCGGCGAAGAACGTATAGGTCACATCGATGAAGAAGCGGCTGGGAGTAAAGAGCGGGTGGACCGGGCTGTGCGGGAAGCCGAAGCGGCGCACGATGCAGCACAAGGGACCGCGCACCACATCATAGTTGGGGCACACGGCCCAGTTGGTCAGGCGGAACTTCTGGAACCCACCTGCAGCAAGATAGTCATGCGCCCAGTCGATATTGGGTGGCTCGCCGTGCCCCTCGCCGCCAGCGTACAACTCCAGGCCGTGGCGGTGCTTGGAGACCAGGCGCTCGAGCTGGCCCATCTGGCGGGAGAGCAACGCCACATAATGGCGTGTCTCGATGTCGAGGCCGTAGCCCTCGCCGCGCACGCGCAGCGCAGTCGGATAATGCGGAAGTTCGGCGGCGGGGTTCCCGCAGAATGCGAGATACACGCCGCGGCCGTGTGGTGGCACGCTGGCCGGGAAGACCACGTGGACCTGCCACGCGCGGCCGCGGCGCACCTCGCCGTACACCTGGCATGGAACCTCGTGGAGCGTGCCGGCTGCCTCGTCCAGGCGGGCCACCCGTATTTCCCGTGCCGGCGAGGCTACCCCCTCCACCGGCAAGGCCACGATCAGATCCACCGGCTCGTCCTGGCGCGGTAGCCCGGCCAGCTCTTCTAGAAGAACCACCTGGTAAAACGTCCAGCCGCCGGCCCAGACTGCCCAGGGGGCCGGCAGGGCGCTGATGGGCTGCCAGCCACCGGCCTCCAGCGCCGGTGTGTCAGAGCCGGCCAGACGCATGCGCTCGTTCTGGAGGGTGTCTTTGAGCGAGTTGGCCAGTGCCAGGGCCAGGTCATAGCGGCCGGCCTGCTGTGCCGCCAGCAACAGCCGCACTTTGGTGGGCACATCATCCGTGCGCTCGGCGTAGCTCTCCTCGCCATGCCGTAGGTCTCTTCGCATCGATTCCTCCGCGATGCACGCTGCGCTGCACTGGTGTATAACCTATGCCTGCATGCCCCGGACGCTTGCCAACGAACCGCCAGGAGGGTGCAGCATGAGGATCCTTGATCAGTTGCGCTGGGACGACGTCACTCCGGAGAATCTAAATTTCTACCGAGCTATCAGCGTGGACGATCTGCTCGTGCCGGTGCCGCCGGAGTTCGCCGACGGCCAGGATCACACCGACGACTTCGTGCGGCTGCGCCGGTTCGTAGAGGAGCATGGGTTACGGCTCTATGTCCTGCACTCCGGCGGGCTTCCCCGCGACAAGATTGTGTACGGCCTGCCGGGCCGGGATGAGCAGATCGCCAACTGGTGCGCGGTGCTGCGGGCGATCGGGAAGGCCGGCGTGCCTGCCACTGCCACGACGTTCTATGCCATCAGCCACTTCCGCACTACGCCGACGACCGGGCGTGGCGGCGCCCAGTATAGCACGTGGGACTACGCCGAATATCAGCGTAATCCGCGCTATTTCCCCGGCAAAGAGATCAGCGCGGAGCGGCTGTGGGAGAACCTGGCGTACTTCCTGGAGCGGGTCATCCCCGTGGCGGAGGAGGCAGGGGTGCGTATTGCCCTGCATCCCGACGACCCGCCGATCCCCCAGCCGCTCGGCGGTGCGGCGCGCATCGTCGTGAGCATCGAGAACTACCACCGCATCTTCGACCTGGTGCCCAGCGAGTGTAATGCCATGCTGTTCTGCCAGGGATGCGTGGCCGAGATGGGCGTAGATGTCTACGAAGCCATCCGCTCCATCGGCTCACGCAAGAAAATCGTCTTCGTGCATTTCCGCAATATCCGCGGCGGTCCCTATCGCTTTGAGGAAGTTTTTATCGACGAGGGCGACGTCGATATGCTGCGCGCGATGCAGACCTACAAAGAGGTAGGCTACGAAGGCCCGTTTATGATGGACCATACGCCGCGCATTCCGCACCTCTCCGCGCCGTGGTCCGGCCATGCCTACGCCAATGGATATATCCGCGCCCTGATCCAGACTGTATACGGCAGAGGTTAAAGGCACGCGGCGACAGACCTGCCGGCGCAACGGGTCGCCATTGTGCTGCTTCAGGCGATCGCACGAGCACTTCAGGATGTCCCGGCGCGCCGCGTGCGAAAGAACAGCGCACCGGCGCGCACGGTGACCTGCACGGTATCGCCCGGCTGAAGTTCACCATTGATCAGCCGCTCGCTGATGGCATCTTTTACGTGGCTCTGCACGATGCGGATGAGCGGCCGCGCGCCGTATTCCGGCTCATGATGCTGTGCCAGCAGCCATTCTACCGCTGCCTCCGAGAACGCGACGCTGATCTGCTGCTCAGCGAGCTGCTTCTGTACCTTACGTAACATGAGCTCCAGGATCTTGCGGAGAGCCGGCGGATCCAGGGGGTCGAACACGATGATGGCATCAAGGCGGTTGAGAAACTCAGGACGGAAGTGGGCTCGCACGGCCTCCAGCACCTTCGCCTTGGGATCCTCGCCGGGAGCAAGCTCGTCCGGATAGGTGAGAGCGCGCGTGCCCAGGTTCGAGGTCATGATGATCACTGTGTTGCGGAAGCTCACCACACGCCCCCGGCCATCCTGGAGCTCACCGCGGTCAAGTACCTGCAGAAAGAGATCGTATACATCGGGGTGAGCTTTCTCCACCTCGTCAATGAGGACCACGGCATACGGCCGCTGGCGCACCTTCTCGGTGAGCTGGCCGCCCTCTTCGTAGCCAACGTAGCCCGGTGGGGCGCCGATCAGCCGGGCAACATTGTGCCGCTCCATGTACTCGGACATGTTCAGGGCAATCACGGCGTCTTCGGTGCCGAACAGGAACTCGGCAAGTGCCAGCGCGCTTTCGGTCTTTCCGACTCCGGTCGGGCCCAAGAATAGAAATGAGCCGATCGGCCGTCGCGGGTCCTTCAGGCCGGCCCGCGCCCGACGGACCGCCCGCGCCAAAGCGGAGATCGCGGCGTCCTGGCCCACCACCCGTTGGTGCAAGATCTCCTCCATGCGGGCGAGCCGGTCCCGCTCGTGCCCGGCGATCTGTCCCATGGGAATGCCCGTCTGCTCATGCAGCGCCTGCGCCACGTCCACCGCATCCACTATCGTGTCCGGCCCGGTGCCATCCTGCCGGAAGGCGGCGGACTGAGAGAGGCGTACCAGCGCGCAGGCGCGCTGTAGGAGCGACACCGCGGCAGCAGGCTGTACCTGGGTGAGATACTGCCGCGACAGCCGGACCGCGGCCTGCACTGCCGCAGGGTCGATCTGCACCTGGAAGTCCCGCGCGAGCTGTGGCGCCAGCACTTCCAGGATGGCGCGGGTTTCGCTTTCGTCCGGTGGCGGTACAGGGAGCGGGTGCAGGCAGTCGTGCAGCACAGGATCCGGCTCAAGGTACCGCGCGTGCAACTGGGCTGTCGTCGTGCCAATGATGCGCACGGTTCCGCCCAGAAGCGCCTGCTTGAGCGCCACACCAGCCTCGCCAAAGCCGCTGAGGGAGGACGCGCCGAAGAACTGGTGCAGGTCATGGAGGGCGACGAGCCCGCCCTGCGCGCGCTCGATGGCCTGACGGATGACCATCTCCGGATTATCGAGCAGCGCTTCGGGCCGGATGGCCCACAGCTCCCGCGGCACCCCCGGCAGGGGTTCCCGCGCTAGCAGTTGGGCCAGCGCAATGATCAGCGCCCGGCGTCCAACACCTGGTTCACCCAGCAAGACAACGCTGGCCCGCGGCTGCGCCAGCAGCGTGGCAAGAGAGCGTATGAGGCCGGCGCGCTCAACGGTGCGCGGCACGCTGCCGCGCTGTACTGCCTGTACCAGGTCATAGACCGCGGGACCACGGCCCTGCAGGCCAGGCGGCAGCGGGATCTCCGCCGAGGCGGCGGCGACCCGGCCACTGAGCAGCCCGGCGCGGCGGAGCTCGCTGGCCCCGGCCGACTCCTGTTCAAGCAACGCTGTGAGCAGATGATCGGTGCCGGCCACAGGCTTCGCCTGCTGTGCCGCCAGCTGCTTGGCTCGCTCGATGATCTGCTGCACATCCGGAGCAACGATGCATTCGTCGTTGAGAGAGCGGTACCGCAGTCCATCCACCGGGGCCGGCCGCAACGAGCGCAGCGCCCGCTCGATACGGGCCCGCAGCTCGAAGAGATCGACCCCGAAGTAGTGCCGCAGCAGGCGAGCTGCCAGGCTGTCGCTCTGCTTGAGCAAGGCCAGCGCCAGATGGTCGGCCGTCACGACAAGATGGCCGTTATTGCGCGCAATGACGGCGGCAAGATCAAGGGCACGTTGCGCTTCCGGTGACAGGCCATCTGTGGAGAGCACGGACACGATGCAACGCTCCCGGTACTGTGGTTCGCGGTCATGTACCCCGGCACTGGAGTTCGCGGTCATTTAGCGGTCATTTAGAGGAAGCTACCATTGCTCAGCCGTTGCGATGCTGTCGAGAGGGCGCGGCAGAGAGCGTCCAGCAACTCCTTTTGACGGAAGGGCTTCTGCAAGACTGCATCCACCGTCTCAGAGGCATAACCGGGGCTATTCGGCGGAACGTCCCAGCCGGTGAGGAGCACCACCCCCACGCGGGCGTTGCGCGCTCTGACCCGGCGCGCTATATCCCAGCCACTTCCATCAGGCAGGATGAGGTCGGTAATCACCACATCGAAGGCCGAAGGGGCGGCGTCAAAGCGCTGCGATGCCTCCTGCACCGTCCCCGCGCCAACTACCTCATGGTCGAAAGGGCGCAGCATGTACTGGAGCAGAGACAGGACGAAGGCTTCGTCGTCCACCACCAGGATACGCAGCGGCCGCACGAACTGCGCGACCCCCGCCGGTTGCTCCAACGCCCGGCCGTTTTGTTGCTCAGACGCACTGTCTTGCATGCGTGCCAAGGGTCTGGTTGCGCGTGGGGGTATCATCGCTCCCTCGGTGTGCATCCCAGTACCGGCGTACGTCCTGCCGTTGAGCCGCCCTCGCCTCCTCCTTGAAATGCTACAGCCTATGTCCATAGTCTAGTCAATAGCGACTTTGCCACGTTGCGTAGTGTGCCATATTTTGTCAAGTTTTGCAAGAACGGGTCGTCGCACACCACCGTGGTTACTCCCATAGTTGGCCACATGGGTCTCTGCACCCGAGCTGATCGGAGAGGGCATTTGCGTCACCGCTCCAGGGAGGCCCGTTCGGGTATCTGTGGCTAGCCGAAGTGAATGGCCGAACATGTAAACGTGCTAGCCTGATCGGCTCAGCACTACCAACCTGCGTGAGAGACGGCCGACAATGGAGCGGGAGACGGCCGGGGACTATAAGAGGCAGAGGTGGAGAGCCGCGCATGGCACGTAAACGCGTCCTCATCGTTGACGACAGCCCCACAATCCGGCGGATTGTGGAAATGACGCTGCAGCGGGCCGGCTACGAGGTGCTCACCGCTGACACCGGCATTGCCGCCCTGGCAGCTGTGGTAGACCACCGGCCGGATCTGATCCTGCTCGACGTCATGCTGCCGTCGATGAATGGGTATCACGTGTGCCAGCTCATTAAGCGTAACCAGCGTGCCCGAGATATTCCAGTAGTGATGTTGACCGGAAAGGATGGCGTCTTCGACAAAGTGCGCGGGCGGCTGGTCGGAGCAGCCGCGTACATGACCAAGCCGTTCACGCCTGGGGCACTGCTGGCAGTTGTGGAGAAACACGCCGGGCCGGCAACGGCGCCGCAGGGAGCGGAGGCCTGTTCCGAACGCGGGGCCGGTGCACACGCTGCACGGCCAACGGAGCTTACCCCCACACTACGGCCGGCACACGGAGAAGGCTAGCCGGTCTGTCCAGAAGAAACGATCTGCCATGCAGAGCACGCAAAGCACATCGTTGATCCTACCTCTCTTCCTGCCACAGGGACAGGAACTCTTTCGCGCCGAGCGAGCGGGGGTTGCGGAGCTCCGCCATGTCCTGGACAAAGTTGCTGGAGCACGCGCATCGGGCTGGATACGCGTGGCCATGCCGGGCTTCAGCGGCACACTCCTGCTGGTGCGCGGAGAACCCGTCGCTGCTACCCTGGAGCAGGACGGCCAGCCGGAGCCCCAGTACGGCGCAGAGGCTTACGAGGCAAGTGTTGCCCTGCTACACCTGGGAGCCAGCCTCGTGTTCGTCCGGCTCGACGAGCGCATGGCACGGGTGGCTGCCGGGCTGTTTGCTCCTCCCAGCTATAGCCGCTGGCTCACTTCGCCACTCGAGGAGGCCAAGCTGGCCCTTGAAATCCTTGGGGGAGCACGCTTCGCCGGCGCAGTCGAGTTGCTGCCCCGCGAGCACGTGCAGACAGCGCGGGCGATTATCCTTATGCTTGGCGGCCGGGTGCTTGGCATCTATGACGCTGAGGCCCCTGTCCCGCAGCCAAGCCTAGACGGACAGGTTGCCACCATTCTGTCCCAGCCCTCATGCTGCCTGCGCCTGTTCCCGCTGCTGGACGACACGCCGGCTCCCTTGCCTGCACCTGCCGGCCTGGCACCCCCGTTCGGCATCGGCTCCGGAGCCGGCTTTCAGGACCCTCGCACCGCCGGCGCACCTGCCGGCGCAGAGCCGGGCCGGCCGCAGGCCGGGCCTGTGCACCCGTCCGGCCCGGCTGACTCAGGATCGCTGCGAGCGCGACCAGGTCTGCGGCGTGCGGTTACTCCACCGCCTGCAGACGCGCCGGAGCGCCCGGCCGCCGCCCCTCCGCGCATTCCTCCCGGCGTACCTCTGCGGCGCAGCCGAATCGGCTCGCCGGGCAGCTCTGCTCCCGAGAGTTCCGTGGAGCCGTCGGGTCCGGTCATTGACGTGCCCCGCCCTGTTGAGTCCCGGCCGGTACCACCGAGTGCTCCGTCGCATGCGACCGCCACGTCTGCCTCCAGCAGCACGGCCGTAGTTCCGGCCGTCCAGGACGCCTCATCGTCCGAAGCTGCCGGCCGGCCACGCCAGGCAATCTCCGAGCACGGCCTCGACTCGGCGCCACCGGCTACGGACCCTGCAGCCGCGCCCGCGCCGGCAACACCGCTTTCACCGATGGACCGGGCGCTGGAAAGCGACGTGCTCTGGTTGCTCTCGGCGCTCGATCGCTCTTGGGCCGATGTCCGCCAGAAGAGCGGGTCGCGTCCCCAGCTCCTCGAGGGATTGGCCGGCCTGGTTAACCGTGCCCTCGAGGTCGCCGTCGGAGCCGCCGCCGCGCGGGGGAGATCGCCAGAGGACCCGGAGGAGCTTCTGCTACGCCTGATCCCCGAGCACCGGATCGCCGCATATATCCCGGTCGCCAGAGGCAAAATCGACGTCTCTCCTGTAGTCAAGTACTGTCGCGAACTGGCCGCAGCGCGCCGGCCGGTCGAGCCGGTTGTTGCCGATGTCTTTGCCTGCCTGCTTCAGGCGCTGCAGGACACCCTGGAGGGCATGCTGTCCCTCGCCGACTCTCCCGCGCTCGCCGCCCAACTTCGCGACGCCTATCAGGTCTTCATTGCGATGCTCGCGCACGAGCGCGACCACCTGCGCGAGCTCGCCGGCGTTCCACCGGGCTCGGGAGCAACGGCCCTGCCACCATCGGACATGGCCTCGCAACGCTTCATGGTCCTGCGGCTGCGTAGCCAGCTGTCAGGTGTCACCCCGCCCTGAGGCCATAGCTCCAGGGCGAGGGCCGTATCCGTGGGAGTGCAGCCATGAATGCTTGAGCGCAACACGCGATCACAACGAATGCAACGCATGCAATGAAATGCGCATGCAATTTTCATTGAAAAATGAGAGGGAGGAACTCGACGCGATGGCTGGTCGAAAGATTCTCGTTGTTGATGATAGCCCAAGCGAGCGCGCCCTGCTGAGCCAGACCTTGCAGCGGGTCGGCTACGAGGTGCTCACTGCTCAGGACGGGGACACTGCACTCCAGATCGCGCGCAGCCACGCGCCTGCCCTTATTGTCCTGGACATCATGATGCCGGGAAAGAACGGCTACCAGGTCTGCCGGCAGCTCAAGGCAGATGAGCGGACAAAGCACGTTCCGGTGGTAATCGTCTCTGCCCGAGACCAGCCCCCCGACCGCTTCTGGGGGCTGCGCCAGGGCGCGGAGGAGTACATCACGAAGCCTTTCGACCCGAGCCACCTCATCGAGGTGGTCCGGCGGCTTACCTAGGCGCCTGAGCCCTGAGGAACAGCATGGAAGTTTTGCATAGAACGCCGGACCTGCCGGTGCTCGAACTCGCTACGCCTGCGACGGCCGAGGAAGGGGAACGCTATCTCATCATTAGCGTGGCCAGCGCGGAGTACGGCGTGCCCTTGGAGCACCTTGCCGGGGTCGAGCGCATTGGGCCGGTGGCCGTGGTTCCGCATGGGCCCCTGTGGCTGTGGGGCCTGACGAACATCCACGGCCATGTGCTTCCCGTTGCCGATCTCGCGGCATTCCTCGGGCTCGGTCGTGTGTCCCGCAGCAGCGCGGCGCGCCTGATCGTCGCCCGTGGCGAGGACGAGGGCTATGCATTTGCGGTGGAGCGGACGGGGCGGCTCATCCGCATCCCGCCGGGCGGCATTCGCGCGGCCGGCAGCATGCTCCCCGGGACACTGGCCGGCTATTTTCGCGGCGTGTGGCTGCACGAGGAGCGCCCCGCACTACCACTTCTAGACCTTTGGCACGTGGCACGCAGTCTCGATGCCTGGTTCAGGGCAGAAGGGTGGAACGATGATGGCCTGGCGACGAACTCTTAGCTTTCGGGACTGGAAGCTACGCACGAAGCTCTCACTGGTGCTGCTGCTGGCAGTGATCCTCCCTGCGACCTTCATCGGTGGCCTGGGCATCGTCACCTTGCGAGACCAGCTCACCCGCAGCGCATACGCGCGCCTCACCGAGGGCGCGCGCAGCCGGGCCGGGGTGCTCGACGAGATGATCGTGCAGGCCTCACGGAGCGTTGAGCTGGCAGCGGGCATGCCCGGCGTGGTGCGCTACCTCGCCGCCCCAGGCGAACGCCAGGCGCTGCGGGATGAGGCGACCCGTATCCTAGCTGCCATCCGCAAGCTGGACGCGTCCAGCGAGTCAGTCGCGGTGGCCGACGTGCGCGGCATCGTCGTGCTCGCCGACGAAGCCATTGAGGGGCAGGATGTGTCAGACCGCCCTTGGTTTCGCGAGGCCATGCAGGGACGCATCCACGTCTCCGATCCGGCGATTTCGTCTACCAGCAAGCGCTTGAGCTGGATCGTCAGTGCACCGGTCAAATTGCCCAACGGCGACGTCATCGGCGTGCTGCGCCTGCGCCGCAATGACACCGACCTGAACGCCCTCTTCCGTTCTGCCGAGGAAGCGGACCCGAATGCCCCGCGCTACCTGCTGGTTGACCACAACGGCATCGTGCTTATCAGCAGCCGGCAGAACGATCGCTGGCAATTCAGCGCCCTGGTACCGCTGCCCCCCGACGTGGAGCAGGCGCTCCTCGCGGAGCAGCGCTTCGGCGAAGGGGTCAAGCCGCCGGTGCTGGGCAGCACCGATCTCGCACGGGGCGTACTGGAGAACCCTGCGTTCGAAGGGTTCTCTTTCAGGGATCCCTTTACCGGCGAGGTGCTAGAGGCCGGCGTGGTGAAGCTGGAGCGCAAGCCCTGGCGAGTTGTGGCCGCCCAGCCGCGCGACGCCTTCTTTGCTGCGATCAACCGCTTCGCCCTGGGCAATGCCGCCGTCACCGCCACTCTGGCGGCTCTGGCGCTGCTGGCCGCTATGCTGCTCACCCGCTCGCTGCTGCGTCCGGTCGGCGCGCTGGCTGCAACGGTCGAGCGCCTGCGCAGTGGCGATCTCACAGCCCGCGTGCCCGTGACTACTGGTGACGAGATCGGGCAGGTAGGCCGGCAGCTTAACCGGACGCTTGACGACGTGCTGGCGCTGGTGCAGACCAAGGAAGAGCGCGACCATCTGCACCGCCGCATCACCCAGCTCCTCACCGAAGTGAGCACGATCGCCCAGGGTGACTTGACTATTCAAGCAGAGGTCACGCCGGATATTACCGGACCGCTCGCCGACGCCTTCAACTATATGGTCGAGGAGCTGCGCAAGATCGTCTCTGAGGTGCATGCAGCCACCATCGAGGTCACTACGACGACCACGCAGGTCGCCGCGTCGTCCGAACAGCTCGCCGCCGACGCGGAACTCCAGGCCGAGCGCATCGCCCAGACCTCCACTGCGCTTGAGCGCATGGCCGACCAGATCCGGCGTGTCTCAGCCGAGGCGCTGCGCACGGCCCAGGCGGCCGAACAGGCACGTCTGGCCGCGACGCGCGGTGGCGAGGCGGTGCAGAGCGCCATCGTCGGCATGAACCACATCCGCGCGAACGTCCAGGAGACGGCGAAGACGGTCAAACGTCTGGGCGAGAGCTCGCAAGAGATCACACAGATTGTGTCGCTCATCGAGGATATCGCCGACCAGACGAACCTGCTGGCGCTCAACGCGGCGATCCAGGCTGCCATGGCCGGCGAGCATGGACGCGGCTTCGCCGTCGTGGCCGACGAGGTGCGTCGACTGGCCGAGCGCTCGGCCGACGCGACCCAGCAGATCGCGGCCATCGTTAAGAACATCCAGTCGGAGGCCGCCATCGCCGTCGCCGCCATGGAGGACACGATCAAAGAAGTCGTCGAAGAGTCCCGCCTGGCCGATGCCGCCGGTGAAGCGCTGGCGTCTATCCAGGCTGTGGTCGCCCAGCTCGATGAGATGGTGCACGCCATCGCTGCCGTGGCTGAACAGCAGGCGGCCACCGCGACCTCGCTCTCACAGACAGTACAGCAGCTCTCGTCGGAAACACGAGCGACCTCCACCAGCACCCGCGAGGCGGCACAGACGCTGGGCAGCCTGGCTGAGCTGGCCGAGCGTCTCCGCCGGTCGGTCGCAGCGTTCAAGCTCTCAGCCAGTGCCGGGAATGCATGACCGGCAGAGCACAGAGCTAGCAGGCAATGGACACGCACGAAGAGCTCGAGCGCTCGGCACTGCAGGGCTTTTTACACGAGCTACGGGGATTGCTCCCGACGGCCCGCGCTGCGGTGCAGCATGCAGCCCGCCGACCCGATGAGGCGGCGCTGGCAGAGGCGCGGCGCCGGGTACATACGCTCGCTGCCTCTGCGGCGTTGCTCTCACTACCGACCTTGAGCGAGGCGGCAACGCTGCTGGAACAGGCAATGGCCCTAGCCGGTAGCGCCGACGCGGCACGCCGCGAGGCCGCTGCCCGGCTGATCGACGAGCTGCTGCAGGCTCTCGAGCTCGCCGCAGATGGCGACATCGACCTGCAAACCGGTGCGGCCGAGCAGGCCGCCGCACTCCTCCAGGCAGGGCGAGCCCGCCTGACCGAACTTACTGAAGCAGACAGCACAGAGCCATCGCCACCCCCGCTCTCGCAGGTTGAGGAGAATACGCCGCAAACTGAGGCAGAGCCCGGAGCCCTTGACGAGGTGTGGAACCTGTCGCTCGAGCCCGATGTCGTTGGGTCGGAGATAGCGCCGGACGTAGACGTGGCGGCCCTGCTGAGCGCCCTCCCCCAGCCGTCTCGTACCCAGTCTCCCCTGCCTGAGGCGAGCGTGTCGCCAACCAGCCGGGCGGATCCAGTCGAGCATGCCCCTGTTGCGCCTGCGCCGGCTGATCAGGAGAGCCAACCGCCGGCCACCTCGGACCCCGACGTGCTCGCCATCTTTGGCGACGAGGCACGAACCCTCCTTGCTGAGGCGCGTGCGCTGTACGATCGCCTTTCCTGGTCCCCCGACGACGCGACGCTCCAGTATGAGCTTGAGCGGACGCTGCACACGCTTAAGGGCGCGGCGGCAATGCTCGGGATCGAGCCGCTGCGCCGGGCTGCGCGCGCGGCAGAAGAACGCGCAGCCGCCCTGCCCTCCGTTGCCGCAGACTCCCGTGCCCGTGCTTTCAGCGACCTGCGCGCAGCCATCGACGCGCTGGAGCAGCACATCGCCCTTCTTCCGAGCGCTGCTGCAGACGAGGCTTCAGCAGACGCATCTGCTCCTGCACCGCCTGCCACGACAGCCCAGGAGACGCCCGCTACGACAACCGCGGAAAGCCCGCCGGCGCTCTCCAAGGAGAGCGAGCTGGAGACTGAGATCAGCCCGGCAGGTGCTGCGGCAGCAAGCGACATCCCCGCAGCGCCTGACCCAGACCTCATCGAGGTATTCCTGAGTGAGGCACGGGAGCATCTAGCAGCCATGACGCTAAACGTGATGGCTCTGGAGCAGGACCCGACCGATCGGGAGCGTCTGGCTGAACTCCGGCGCGCGGCACATACCCTGAAGGGTGCCGCAGCAGCCACCGGCTTCAGCGGCATCGCCGCGTACTGCCATTCGATTGAGGATGCCCTTGATGCGGTTTTTGAGCGCGGCGGCACTTGCGATGTGCATCTCATTCCGGCACTCTCGCGCGGGCTGGCCACGCTTGAAGAGCTTCTCCAGAAGGTAAGCAGCGGAGACCCGGCCGCAGGAGTTCCGGCCGTAGCCCCGTTCACCTATGAGCCGGCGCGCGAGCCATCACCGCCCCCGGTCACGCCGCCCGGTATGGGAGAAGAAACGCCATCGCGTGAGTCGCTTCCTACCGTGCTCCCGGCGTCGGCGCAGGGTGCTCCGGCTATAGCCAGCGCTACGCCTGCCGCGCGCCCGCTGCGGCGGCCGCGCAGTGGAGCTGTTCGCGTGCCGGTGCATCGCCTGGAGACAGCGCTAACGCATGCCGGCGAGCTCACCGTTGCTACGACGGCGCAGTCGCAGCGGCTCGCCCACATGATCCGGCTGCTTGTCGAGTTGCGCCTGACCGCCGAGCGTCTGTCTCGCCTGGGGCGGCAGTTCGAGCGACAGTTTGAGGCCTACGAGCTTGTTCTTCAAGATCTTTTGGCCGGCAAAGCCCCGGCGCATGCGCCATGGCAGCACAGCGCTGCCGCAGCCGGCTCGGCAGCGGACTTCGACCTCCTGGAACTTGATCGCTACACCGAGCTGCACCGGTTCGGCCGTGCACTTGTCGAGATGGGCGCCGATGTCGCGGCCCTCCATCGCGAGCTGGCAATGGCAGCGAGAGAGCTCGGCTCGCTTACCGCCCAGCAGCACCGTCGAGCCCAAGAGCTCCAGGACGACCTGCTCTCCACGCGCCTTGCCTCGCTGGACGTCCTGTTCGGGCGGCTGTATCGGAGCACGCGCGCTCTGGCGGAGCGGCTGGGCAAGCGCATCGAGCTGGACTTCTCCGGCCAGGACATCGAGCTGGATCGCGCTGTGCAGGAGGCCATCGGGGAAGCATTGCTTCATGTGTTGCGCAACGCGGTGGATCACGGGGTCGAGCCGGCAGCCGTCCGCGCCGCAGCAGGCAAACCGGAGACAGGAGTCATCCGCTGCCGTGCCATGCGTGACGGCCGCACCGTCGCTATCACCGTGGAGGACGACGGTGCGGGGATCGATCCCGAGGCGGTGTACCGGGCCGCCATCGAGCGCGGCCTGCTCACGCCGGGCGTGCCTCTCTCGCGTGAGGAAAAGCTCGACTTGATCTTTCTGCAGGGTCTGAGCACCCGCCGAGACGTGACGGACATCTCCGGACGCGGCGTGGGAATGGACGTCGTCCGGGAGACAGTCACGCGCTTACAAGGAGAAGTAGAGCTCTGGTCCGAGCCGGGGCGCGGCACGCGCGTCACTCTGCGCGTGCCCATCAGCATTGCCCTGGCCAGGGTGCTGCTCGTGCGCGCAAGCGGTGAGCTCTTCGCTGTCCCGGTCGGTGCCGGCGCACGAGTGGTGCGAGTGACGCCGCAGATACAGACAACGATCGGCGGCGCGCCGGCGCTTATCCTGGAAGATCGCCTGGTGCCCCTCCGCCTGCTGGGGGAACTTCTGGGTCTGCCGCCGCCCGAGCAGCCGGCGCAGCGCCGGGCGGCGCGGGCAATCGTCAGCGCCGGCCCGCGCGGCCCGGTGGCGCTCATGGTCGACGACGTCCTGGGGCAGCACGACGTGCTGGTCCGGCCGCTCCCGCGCTGCATGCGGCGGCTGCCCGGCGCCTCCGGTGTGACCGTACTCGCGGACGGCACGGTCGTGTTGATCCTGAACCTCACTGCATTGACCGAGCCCGCTCTCCGGCTCCGCGCCGCCCAAGGCATCGCGGCAACCCAGCCGGCCCGACGGCGTACGGTGCTGGTGGTCGATGACTCACTCAGCATCCGGCGTATTGTCTGCGCCGCCTTCGAGCGCGCCGGCTGGGACGCCGTGCCGGCGCGCGATGGCGAGGAGGCGCTGGCGCTGCTCCAGCGGCTGCGCCCGGATATCTTGTTCGTTGATCTGGAGATGCCACGTCTGGACGGCTTCGAGCTCACCGCGCGGTTGCGACGCCAGCCGGCCTGGCGTCACCTGCCCATTGTGGTGCTCACCTCCCGTGCCGGCGAGAAGCACCGCCAACGTGCTGCAGAGCTCGGCGCGGATGCCTATTTGACTAAGCCGTGTCCGGATCGTGAGTTACTCTCTACCGCAGAAGCACTCGTGGCGGCGCGTCGCACGAGCGCGGGAGCCGAGACATGACGACGGTGCTTTCCGGCACACCTGCAGAGCTCTACCTGGTGCTCCGCGCCGGCGCCAGGCGCTATGCACTGCCGGCGTCTGAGGTACTCCACGTACGGCCCGGCGCCGGCGTTACCGGCAGGCCGATCCAGCTGACCTGGCATGGTCAGCCGCTCCAGCTCACTGACCTGCGGGAGCCCGACGCCGTCGAGGGCATTGCGCGGCCGCCGCTGCTGGTTGTACGTACCACAAACGGGCCCGCCGCGGTGCTGGTGGATCAGGTCCTTGGGCTGATCCGGCTGCCGGGGCCGTGCCCGGCCGAGCCAACTGTACGCGTGACGTCGCACGGGATGCTGGTCACCCTCCACAGTGACGCGCTGGCCCGCCGTAGTGGCCCGGCCCTGCACTTCGCAGCCCCCGAGGGCAGCCTTCGGCCTGTGGCGGAGGCAGTCCGACAGGTCCTGGCTTTCTCGCCGGGCGCAGGACCGCTGCGCGCCTGTGTCCCCCTCGCCGCGGTTGCCGCGGTCACCCGCAGCCTCGCCGCCACGTCGCTCCTCAGCACCCCCGCCGTAGCGGGCGTGGTGAACTGGCAGGGCCATGCCGTGCCGCTTGTCGCTCTTGACCGGCTGCTGCGGCTACGTCCGGCACAGGGACAGGCACCTGCCCGCACGCTCATCTGCCGCGCCGATCAGACCGGGATGCTGCTGGGCATCCCGGCAAGCCGTGTCTGGGAGATCCTGCCGCTGTCGGCCGGCGCCGAGCCCCGGCCGCTGCCGGAGGCGCTCGGCTGGGCGCGCCCGCTACTGCGCGGCGTGTATCTCACCGCCCGCGGGCCCCTGGGCGCCCTTGACCTCGACGCTGTGGCCGCGGCCGCCGGCCTCGCTGCCGCAGCAGCGAAGTGACCTCGCTCAACTCCACCGCCCGCGCCGGCCTCCGGCATGCGTTCTGCTATAATCTCGACTTGATGTTCAGCAAACGTCAAAGGCCGGCTGTGCGGCCGGTGTCGAGTGCCGGCACACGTCGGCGCGCGTGGATGACCGTCCTGTGGGGAGCCGGCGCCCTCCTCGGGCTGCTCGGCGGAGCCGTGCTGGCCGGCCGTTTGCGCGAGACTCTGGGCGAGCTACTCCTGCACGGAATTGCGCTCGCCGGGTCAGGGCAGCTACGCTTTCGGCTGGAGACCTTTGGGCTGTGGTACCCGCGGCCGCTCTACCAGGCGCCCTGGTGGCAGCCCGATCCGCGAGTGCTGTGGCACCTGGTGGGGCGCATGGGCCGCTATGCAGCGTGGCTGCGTGAGCTAAACGCGGTGAGACGGGCAGGCTCCACCGGCTGGTGGGCCACGGCGCTGCCGCCGAGCTCGTTTGTGGAGTGGCGCACGGTACTGGAGCGGGCCGACCGCACGGGCGATGTGATGGTAGCCGGCGCCATGTCCTGAGCCAGCGCCTCACGGCCCACCGTGCTTTCTCGTGCGTGATCCCTCGTGGTAGATAGAGCGCCATATCTGGAGATAGGTGGAACGGAGCGTATGGGCACAGGCTTCGATTATGCTGCGAGAGCGCCCCATCGTCGCGCCGCCGGACCGGTTGTTCCGGCACGTAATGGGGAGACCACCGACTCATCGCCCGCTGTGGCGAGGCGCAGCATGGAGGGTATGCTGCGCATTACGGCACAAACGCTCACCTATCATACAGCTCGCGGCCCGCAGTTTCTCGATATCACCGACGATGTGCAGCGCGTGGTCGCTCAGTCGGGCATCGCCCACGGGGTGGTGACGGTCTATTCGAAGCATACCACCGCGGCGATCAAGATCAACGAGCACGAGCCGCTCCTGCTGGAGGATATGGAGCGCTTCGTCTCTGAACTCTCGCCGCAGGAGCGGCCATACCGGCACAACAACTTCCTCGTCCGTGTGGTCAACATGGAGGAGGATGAGTGTCCGAACGGCCACGCCCACTGCCAGCACCTGCTGCTCAACACGAGCGAGCACATCCCCCTGCAGGACGGCGTCCTTCAGCTCGGCCGGTGGCAGCGCATCTTCCTCGTTGAGCTTGACCGCGCCCGCCCGCGTGAGGTCGTGGTGCAGGTGATGGGCTGCTAGCCGGGCCGCTCGCGGCGCTCGTAGCGGGTGGCATCGCGCACGCGGATCTTCTCCAGCACGGCCGCAAAGGCGGCCTCCAGGTCGATGCCCTGGGAGTTGGCAATGCAGATGATCGTGAACAGGATATCCGCCAGCTCCATGCCCAGGTCTTGCGCTGCCTCGTCAGGCTTCTTGGGCTTCGGCCCAAACAGGTGATTGAGCAGCCGGGCCAGCTCACCGGTCTCTTCGACCAGCCGCGCGAGATTAGCCAGAGGATGCCAGTAGCCGGCCTTGTGCAGCCCGATCCAGGCGTCTACCTGCCGCTGTGCGCTGTGCAGGGTTATGCCACAGGCGGTTGTACCGGCGCGCCACGCCTCAAGGGCGCGCTGCCCGGAGGCAAAGGCGACGTTGTCCGGAAGCTCATCGGGACTGAACCAGCGCAGCTCTGCCGCGTTGTCGCCGGGACGCTCGGCGCCGCCGACCACCTCCGCGCGGTAGAAGATGTTCAGGGTACGCTCGGCGTCGGCATCGGTCGCCTCTGCGCCGGCTTCTGCATACACGTCCGGAAAGATGCCGACGATGCCACGCAGGCGCACCTCCAGGCCGGTCTCCTCCTGTACCTCACGCCGGGCGGCCTGCTCCGGCGCCTCCTCGTACTCCAGGAAGCCACCTGGAATATCCCACCAGCCCTGGAACGGCGGATGCTTGCGGCGCACCAACAGCACGCGTCCCTCACGCTCGACTAGCACTCCGGCGCATGGCTTGGGATTGCGGTAGGTAATCAGCCCGCACGCGCTGCAGGTCAGGCGAATCCGCCCTTGGGCGTCTGCACGCTGTTCCAGCGAAGAGCCGCAGGCGGCACAAAATCGCGGCACAGCCATCGCAGCCTAAAGCACCTCAGGTGGTATGTGACACCAGCGGCTCGGATGCGGCGGCTTCCTGGTACTCCGATGCCAGCAGGCCCATGTAAATGAGATCATGCCACTGCCCGCCAACATAGAGCTCCTGCCGGTGCAGGCCCTCGCGCTTGAAGCCACACTTTTCATAACAACGGATGGCGCGGGTGTTCGACACCAGCACGCGCAGAAAGATCTTGTGCAGGCCCAGCTCTCGAAAGGCGTACCGCAGCAGGACGCGAATCGCATCGGTGCCGTACCCCTGGCCCCAGTAGGGCTTGCCCAGCCACATCGAGAGTTCGGCGGCATGATGTGGGAGCGCAGACCAACGCAGACCGATCATCCCGATCGCAACGTCCTCCTGGGGCAAAACAATGACGAAGCTGGCCAGGTCATTCGGATCGCCGCCGTAGTCCCATGGGTTACGCGAGTAGATGCGCCGCCACTGCTCCAGGGTAGGCACGTCGAGATTCCCGACGAGCAGCCCCAGCTCACGGTCGCGACGCAGATGCCACAAGCGGTCCAAGTCTCGCGGCTCGATCGGACGCAGACAGACCTTCCCCCCGCACAAGCGTTGCGGTGCATACATCGTCATTCCTCCCCACCGGCTTCCGCACCCCAGGCCACCACGCCGCACGCCGGCCGCCCCCCGCATGCCTGCCCGTGCCGGTACGCTATCCCCCGGCCGGGATGCCGGTCAGCCCCGGCTGGAGCATTGCCTCCAGGTCAAGGATGCGGTCGAGCTCTTCTTCAGACAGGTTCAGCTGCTCGCGCGCCACATCTCGCACGCTGCGCCCGGTCGCTGCAGCCTCCTTGGCGATCTTCGCCGCCGCATCATAGCCAATGTGCGGGACCAGGGCCGTGGCCAGCATCAGGCCGTTGCGCACCAGCTCAGGCCCCCGGCCGGTCTGCGTTAGCTTGCCCATCACCTGCTTCTGCTGGATCAGCTCATCGGGCACGTCAATGCAGCGGTCGGCGAAGTTTCGGCTGGCCGTGGCAAGCAAATGGATGGACTGCAGCAGATTGTGTGCTGCCACCGGCATCATCGTGTTCAGCTCGAAGAAGCCCCACTGACCCGACATGCACACGGCAGCGTCATTGCCAATCACCTGGGCACATACCTGGATCAGTGCCTCGGCAATGACCGGGTTCACCTTGCCCGGCATGATGGAGCTGCCGGGCTGTACCTCCGGCAGCGCCAGCTCGAAAAGGCCGGCGCGCGGGCCGGAGCCCATCCAGCGGATGTCGTTCGCGATCTTCAGGAGGCTTACCGCAATCGTGCGCAGCACGCCGCTCGCTTCGACGATGCTATCCAGCGTGCTCTGCGCCTGGAAGTGATTGTCCGTCTCGCGAATGGTCAGTCCGGTCAGCTCGCTCAGCCGGGCGCACACGCGTCGGGCGAACTCCGGATGCGCGTTCACGCCGGTGCCGACAGCCGTGCCGCCGAGCGCGACCTCCGAGAGCTCCTCGCGCGCGTGCTGCAGCCGCCGCAGCGCCCGATCGATCTGGCCGGCATACCCCTCGAACTCCTGGCCCAGCCGGATGGGGGTGGCGTCCTGCAGATGGGTGCGGCCGGTCTTGATCACCGGCCAGAACTCCGCGGCGCGGGCGCGCAGCGCCTGGCGGAGCCGCTCCAGAGCCGGCTCAAGCTCTTCTTTGATGCTCAGCAGGGCAGCCAGATGGATCGCCGTGGGGATCACATCGTTTGACGACTGGCAGAGGTTGACATGGTTGTTCGGGTGTACCTCACGCGAGCCACGTCGGCCGCCCAGCAGTTCGATTGCCCGGTTGGCGATGACCTCGTTCGCGTTCATGTTGGTGGAGGTGCCGGAACCCGTCTGAAAGATATCCACGACAAACTGGTCGTCGAAGCGTCCCTCGGCGACCTCCTGCGCTGCCTGGGCAATCGCCCCGGCAATGCGCGCGTCCAGCAAGCCCAGCTCCTGGTTCACCTGCGCGGCAGCCATCTTGATGAGGCCAAGGGCACGGATGAACGTGCGCGGGAAACGCAGGCCGCTGATCTGGAAGTTCAACACCGCACGCTGCGTGCTGGCGCCGTAATAGGCGCTTTCAGGAACCTCCATCGGGCCCATCGAGTCGGTCTCGATGCGTGTGCGCGCTTCGATCTGCGTCATGGGAAGCCTCCCTGGAAGCGTCGGTCGTAGCCGCCTAGTCGTAGCCGTTACAAAGTTAGTTTAGTTCGTCAGAGCTGTGTCATAGCAAGGAACGCCCGCCGGGATGGCGAGCCGGTCTCTCATCGCGCTACTGTCGCGCTGCGCCTGCAGCCTGTCAACGGTGAAACAATACCTTCTGCCTATGCCGGCGGCTTCGATCCTCGCGTGCGGCAGGCCAAGGCGGGACGCATCTATCCCCGCGGGATGATCAACCGCTGGCCAGGAACGATAAGGTCGGGGTCGCCGAGATTATTGGCACGGCGGATGTCGTCCACGCTGACCCCGTAGCGGCGGGCGATGGCAAAGAGCGTGTCGCCCTGGCTCACAACGTGGACCAGCAGCGCAGCGGTGGCCACCGGCACCGGAGTCGCCGGTGGTGGCGCGGGCACCGGCGTCGGCGGCTGGGTGGGAGTCGGCTCGGGGGTCGCCGTGGCCGTGGGCTGAGATGCCGTCGTGGTGAGCACGGCCGACGGCGCGCTCGGCGAAGCCGTTTCGACAGGAGCCACCGGGGACATGCCGGGCTGTGCGGCTTGAAACGGCACCTGGCCGGGCAGACGCAGCCGGGCATCGACGATACCGGCGCCCAGGCCGGAGAGCACTACCAGCAGGGCAACGGTGCAACATAGAAGAACAAGAAGGACAGCAAACACGGGCCACGCCCCCCGCCGGTGCACCGGCACCAGCCAGGTGCTCTGGGAGACCCGCTGCCAGCGGGTAGGCGGCTCGGTCGGAGAGGCGCCAGTCACAGGCATGCTTTGCTCGGGCTTCAGCTCCCCTGGGAGCCGCCGCGCACAGAAGCCCCTTCCTGCGGCACGAACGAACAGATGAGAAGCAAATCGTTGACGTTGGTGTTGGTCGGACCTGTGCGCAGGAGTGCGCCGGCCGGCTCCAGGAAGTTATAGGCATCGTTGTTCGCCAGCGCCGCCCGCGCGTCGAGGCCAAGCGCCGCGCCCCGCTCCACGGTGGTGCCATCCACCAGCCCGCCGGCCACATCGTCGAGAAAATCGCTGCCGTCGGTGGCCGAGGCCAGCACCAGGACGTCCGGCACCCCGCGCAGCGCCAGCGCGGCGGCGAGCGCCAGCTCCTGGTTGCGCCCGCCCTTGCCGCTCCCGCGCACGGTCACCGTCGTTTCGCCCGAGGCAATCACGCACGCCGGTGCCGGCAGCGGGCGCCCGCGCGCCTGGAGCTCCCGCGCAATAGCGGCGGCGACGCGCCCCACCTCGCGCGCTTCCCCCTCAAGATAGTTCGTCAGGATCAGCGTGTGGAAGCCGAGCCGCTCGGCCTCCTGCTGAGCAGCCTCGGCGGCGAGCTCGTTGCTGCCGACGAGCACGACCTGCGTGCGCGCAAAGATCGGATCGCCGGGCTTGGGCGTCTCCGGTACAAGGCCGCGCACTCCGCTCTCAATATAGTGGCGGATCGACTCAGGCACCTGCTCCCAGAGCCCGTAGCGCTGCAGCAGATCGTAGGCGTCCTGGAACGTCGTCGTGTCCGGCACCGTTGGCCCGGAGGCGATGAAGTCGAGTGGGCTGCCGACGACGTCCGACAGGATCAGGGAGATGAGCGTGGCGGGATAGGCTGCCTGGGCCAGCCGGCCACCCTTTACCTGCGAGAGGTGCTTCCGAATGGTATTGATCTCGTTGATGGTCGCGCCGCTGCGCAGGAGCGCCTGGGTGAGCGCTTGCTTGTCTGCCAGCGTGATGCCCTCGACCGGCAGGGTCAGCAATGCAGAGCCACCGCCGGAGATACAGCAAAAGATCAGATCATCTTCGCCTGCCCCGCGGACCAGCTCAAGAATACGGGAGGTGCCGCGCAGCCCGGCCTCGTCCGGCACGGGATGCGCGGCTTCGTTCAGCTCGACCCCCGTGGTGCGATCAACGTGGCCGTACTTGACGTTCACCACGCCGCCGGTAATGCGCTCTCCCAGGATCTCTTCCAGGGCACGCGCCATCGGCGCGCTGGCCTTGCCCGCGCCAACGACAAAGATACGCCGGAAGCGCCCCAGATCGTAGCGGCGGTCCGCCACGATAAGCGTCTCGTCCTCTACCCGCACAAAGCGGCGCACCGCCTCTGCCGGATCCACCGCGCGCAGGGCAGCTTCCAGTATCTGCAGCACCAGCCGCTGGCGTGGGGTGGGCTCGCCACCCGACAGTCGGATCTGCATCGTCGCAGCTCAGTCCACAGGCTCACCGGAGACCCGCGCCGGATGGCCCGGCGCCCATCTATCCGTCCGACTTACTCTTCCTCGGCCATCTCCGCGCGCGTCATGCGCTCTGGAGCGGACACCCCCATCAGTGCAAGGGCGTTGGCAAGCGTCGTCTGCGCCGCTTGCACGAGCTTCAGACGCGCCTGCGAGAGGGGCGTCACCGCCTCGCCGCTGCCGGGAAGCACGCGGCACTGCTCATAGAACGAATGAAAGCTATCGGCAAGCTCGCGCGCATAGTGCGGCAGCCGGTGGGGCTCCCGCTTGCGCGCCGCATCGGCGACAACCTCGGGGAAGAGCAGCATCTTCCGAATGAGCGCCAGCTCTGCGGGATGCTGCAAAAGCGTGACGTCGCCCTCCTCCCAGGTGATACCCCGAGCCCGAGCCTTGCGCAGGATGCCGGCGATCCGCGCATGGCCGTACTGCAGGTAGTACACCGGGTTGTCCAGCGACTCCTTCTTCGCCTGCTCCAGGTCGAAATCCATCTGGCTGTCAGCGGAGCGGGAGATGTAATAGAAGCGGCACACATCCGGCCCGACCTCGTCAAGGACCTCGCGCAGCGTGACATAATTGCCGGTGCGCTTGGAGGCCCGCACGATCTCCGAACCCCGCCGGAGTGAGACCATCTGAACAAGCACGAACTCCAGGCGGTTGGGATCAATGCCCAGCGCAGCCATGGCCGCCTTCATGCGCGGGACATGGCCGTGGTGGTCGGCGCCCCACACGTCGATCACACGGTCGAAGCCCCGCTCCACAAACTTGTTGCGGTGGTAGGCAATGTCGGCGGCGAAGTAGGTCGGTGAACCGTTTGAGCGAATGAGCACGTTCTCCTTGTCATCGCCCAGGCCCTTGGAAGTGAACCAGACTGCGCCCTCACGCTCAGCGACGAACCCGCGCGCTCGCAGGTCCTCGATGGTCTTGGCGACGCGGCTGCTCTCCAGCAGGGAGGACTGCGTATACCAGCAGTCGAACCGGATGCCCATGCGGTCAAGGTCCTGCCGGATATCTGCCAGCGCCTTCTCGATGCCGATGCGCTGCAATGCCTGCACAGCCTCCTCACGAGGCAGGTGCAAGTAGCGGTCGCCCTCCTGCGCGATCACCTCATGGGCCCAGTCGATCACGTACGAGCCCTGATAGGCGTTCGGCGGGAGCGGCACATCCTGGCCTAGAAGCTGGCAGTAGCGCGCGTAGAGGGTCTCTCCCAGGATCTCTACCTGATCGCCATAGTCGTTGATGTAATACTCGCGCTGCACCTGGTAGCCTGCTGCGTCGAGCAGGTTGGCCAGGACATCGCCTAATGCTGCCCCGCGCCCATGGCCATGCGTCAACGGGCCGGTCGGGTTGGCAGAGACATACTCGACCTGCACGCGCTCGCCCCGGCCAAGGGAAACACGACCGAAGTTCCGGCCGGCGCGGTTGATCTCATCCACCTGTCGGGCCAGCCAGGCGTCGGCAAGGCGAAAATTAATGAAGCCTGGCGGGGCCACTTCGGCTGTGGCCAGGAGATCGCTCTCAGGTAAGGCCCGTACCAGGATGTCCGCGATTTCAAGAGGTGACTTATCGGGGACGGTGCGTTTGAGCCGCAGGGCGATGCTGCTCGCATAGTCCCCATGCTCCGGCCTGGCCGGTGGGTCCACAGGAATGTCCTGGACGGTAAGCTGCGGGAGCAGCCCTTGTGTCTGCGCGCGAGCGATAGCCTCCTGCAGCAGGCGCTGAATCTCAGCCCGTACCACCATCCACTGCCTCCAACGACCGATCAGGGCAGCATGCCAACGCCCCGCCCCGATGGAAGGTTGTTTTGAGGTTTCTATTATACCGAATGTCTATACAGAACGTCGGATACCGAATGCCGGATACCGAACGTCGGGATACATGAAGCGGGTGGACCGACCGGCGCGAAGCTCGTGAGGCATTCAGTAGCCGCCTGCGTAGACCAGGTAGCCGTAGTAGCGCGCTGAGGCGGCGGCAACGCCGCCGGGGCTTTCGGCGAAGCCATAGGCGCTGGGCCGGGCCTGCGCGTCGCTGCGTAGCCGAGCGATGACCTGGGCCGGCGCAAGGCCCTGGCAGGGACCGGCCAGACACAGGGCAGCCGTCGCGGCCACGTGCGGCGCCGCCATACTCGTGCCTGAGAGCACCGCGTAGGTGCCCCGGATGAACGTTGATATGATGCACGTCCCCGGCGCAGCAATGGTGTGGGCTGCATCATCGCTGCCCGCGGCGGTAAAGTTGCTGAAATCGGCTGCGGTGTCGTCCTTATCCGGCTCACATCCGTACAAAGCAGCCCCGCCCGGCTGCCCGTCAAAATCGGCGATGGCTGTGACGGTGAGCACCTCGTTGTAGGCCGCGGGCACCACATCCCGAAAGTCTTTGCTATCGTTTCCCGCGGCAACGACGTAGGTCACGCCCGCGGCCACCGAGGCGCAGATGGCGCGATGGAGCGCATCGGCGTTCAATTCCCCGCACCGACCATCATCGGCTCCAGGACCGCCCAGGCTCAGATTGGCAACCTTGATCCCAAGACTGCGGGCATTGCGCGTCACCCAGTCGATGCCGCAGATAACGGATGACCAGCTCCCAGCACCGTTCTCGTCCAGGACGCGCACGGCATAGAGCGGCGTCCCTGGAGCTACGCCGACGACTCCACGCGTGTTGTCGCGTGCGCCGATAATGCCGGCCACGTGGGTGCCGTGTCCGTTCTCATCGTCATACCGCCGCCCTCCAATGCAGTTGACGCCGCCGGCGACGTTCAGGTCGGGATAGCGGATATCGATGCCCGTGTCGAGCACGGCGACCGGCACGGCGACCCGTCCCCTGCCATCCCCTGCTGCGGCGTTGCTCGCTGTGGCCAGGATCCGCCGGACACCGGTGGGGATGGTCTGGTCCAGCGCCCGCACCGGCCGGTCTTCCGTCACAAAGGCCACGCGCGGATCCTGCCGCACGACAGCGAGCTTCGCCACAGGCAGGCGCGCCGCGTACCCCCGCAGCGCCGCGTCATACACCTGGCCGACCAGGGCGCCGTGCCGTGCAGCATGCTCCCGGATGACCGCCTGGCTATCTGCCCCGTCGCGCAACACCACGATATAGGCCCGCGTCTCCTCGGCAGCCTCCGCGGCCGGCATGCCGGCCAGCGCCAGCACGGCGCTCATCACTAAAATAATTGTAGACGGTAATCGGGAGACCATTAGCCGTGCCATGGTAGTTCGCCACTCCTTTATACGTCGTTGGGTATCGCGAAATCCTTAGAGGGAACCGACCGGCATACGACCACACGCCACCCGGCCCGGCGCGGGCACCTTCCCTGAAGAAGTTCCCCTCTTGCCATGATGAGCCGCCAGGCCGAGCATCCCAAGCGCCTGGGTACGGAAGTACTGGGGCAGGAAGTACCAAAGTACCTGCCTGTCCGCAGGCGGTGGCACGGCTGTGCTTCCGCACAGAGCCCGAAAGCGGAGCTCGAAAAGAAAGCACCCTGGGCGAGGAGACGTTGACGGAGCGTCTCCTCGCCCAGGGTGCGCTACCGGCCCGGCAGGCCGGTAGTTGTACGGGTGCCGCTTTGGCTAGGATCCAGCCTTAGCGTGCGCCACGAGCCCCGAGCTCAGCCCAGACCACCCAGGTGAACAGCCGGTGCCCGCCCCCCAGGTCTCTCAGGTACAGCACCGGCTGCCCGTGCCGGTCCAGCTTGATCGGGCGGCCCCAGGCCACAGGGTCGTCCAGCAACTCATCGACCAGTTCCCGGGCCCTGCTAGAGACCGGCGAAGCAGCTACGGTAGTAGTGCTATCAAGGTGGGAGTAAATGATTGCTAACTGATCATAATCATGCTGGTTCGGGTGTTCGTTCGAAGGCGGCCCGGCCGGGTTGTTCGTGTAGTCCATGCAGGTGCCAAGGTTCGTATTGTTGAAATTCTCGTCCTGGTGGTCGAGCCCGAACGTATGGCCGACCTCCTGGCACATCACCAACCGCCGCCAGGCCGCCGTGTTATAGGCGCTGAGGTTGAAGTAGGTATCGTTCAGTTTGACGGTAGCCTGCGTGATGTGGCTGCCGCTCACCCAGATCTGGGCCACGCCGAGCCAGCCGGTGTACCCGTAGCGTGCGTTGCACACCTCTACCCGACCGGCCGTTGGACGGCAGCGCCGGGGATCGGTTCCGCCGGCGACCGCGGTCGTGTCCAGCACGTCGGACTTTGACCAGTCGGATGACGCTTCACGCAGGTAGGGATCCCACGTGTCTGAAACGTTATCCCCCAGCATCACCGTGAATGGATTGCTCGGGCGAGCCCAGTGGTAGTTGCCCCAGGAATGATCCGCCTGCGCCGGCGCCACGCTCAGCATACTTGCCAGGAGCGCTGCGCCTGCTCCCTGCCGCCACCGTCGCGCCAGCCACCCCAGCGCGCCGGCCATGCCGGGCCAAACGATCCAGCGATCATGGTCCATCGGTTTTTCCTCCTCTGTGCATACGACCCTGTGCACACGCAAAGCGCAACATATTGCGCCTTTGCGAAAATCGCTATTGGCCCCTCGTATTGCTGGTATCTAACGTTCAGAGCTCGACTTAAGCTCTGCAAGCTCTGCATCGCTAGGCCGGCGTGCACCGGGAACGCGCGACAAATCAGCCAGAATCACGAGCACGTCGTACTAGACTTTCCATCACTATATATGGACCACGTGACATTGACAAGAGAATTTTGACCATGATTTTTTCAGGCTCTTTCTCGTGCGTATAGGGGGATACACCTCTGCAGGGCTGTCCTTGTTATCCCTGCGGCGCCGTTGCGTGTGGCGTGCCGGGCCGGTAAAATGCAGTGGCGTGTACGCCGGCACAAGGACCGCTGTATGTAGCTACGAAAGGACAATAGCGTCGGGATATGCAGTACGGAATTGTGGAAAGCGCGCTGGGCCCCGACCGGGAGGCGCGCTTTGCCCTGGCACAGGAGCTGGGCTTCGATGGCGTCGAGCTGGTGTTCAGCGCCCAGGACTACGAGCAGCTGCCCCTGTGGACGATCCCGGGAGCGGCCCGCGTGCGCCGGCTCGCGGCGGAGGCGGGGGTCGCGCTGCCTTCGGTATGCGCCACCTACTTCAATCGCTACGGGTTCGTCAGTGACGATGCCGCCGTGCGACGGCGGAGCCTCGAGGTGCTGCGCCGTCTCTGTGAGACAGCAGCCGAAGCTGGAATACGCACGATACTTATCCCCTGCTTCGGTGAGGGAGAGATCCGTAGCAGGGACGCCACGCACCACGCGCGAATCGTCGAGGCGCTGGCCGCCTGTGCCGAGCAGGCCGAGGAGCGGGAGCTGATCCTGGGCCTCGAAGCCGCCCTGCCGGCGCAGGAGCTGATCGAGCTGGCACGGCGCGTGAACCACCCGGCGGTACAGATCTACTTCGACGTCGGTAACGCCGTCCCGGCAGGCTACGATCCGGCGCACGAACTGCGTGTGCTGTCACCCTACCTTTGCCAGGTCCACATCAAGGACCGCCGGCGCGACGGCCAGACGGTGGCGCTGGGCCACGGCGACGTGGACTTCGCCGCCGTGACAAAGGCCCTGCAGGCAATTGGCTATGATGGCTGGCTGGTGCTCGAGACGCCTAGCGGCACAGAGTATCGTGCCGCAGCAGAGCAGAACCTGCGCTTCATCCGCAGGATCGTCTCTGAGACACCGGCGCCCTGAGATCCTGGGCTCCGGGAGCCCAGGCACGGAGAGACAGCATGAATGCGGCAGTCCGCGACGAGCTTCCTGCTGCGCTCTTCATTGCTCTGATCGCCGGGGGTGGGGGCACGCGGCTGTGGCCCAAGTCGCGGCGGCAGCTGCCCAAGCAGCTCATGCCGCTTACCGGGTCCCGCAGCCTGCTGCAGATGACCGCAGAGCGTGCGCTCCCCTTGTGCGGGTCGCAGCGCCTGTATGTAGTCACCGCCCGAGACCTCGTCGAGGCGGTGCGCGCCCAACTCCCAGAGGTCCCTGCCGCGCAGGTGATCGGCGAGCCGGTGCCCCGTAATACGGCCATGGCGATCGGGCTGGCCGCCGCGTACATTGCCCGGCAGGACCCTCAGGCGATCATGGCCTCGCTCGGCTCCGATCATCTCATTCGTGACGTCGAGAGCTTTCGGCGCTGTCTTGTCCTCGCCGCGCGCGCTGCGGCCGATGGGCGTCATCTCGTGACCATCGGCGTCGAGGTCACAAGCCCGCACACCGGCTACGGCTACATTGAGCGCGGCGAGCCGATGCTGCTCAACGGCGCAACTCTCTACCGCGTGCGCAGCTTTAAGGAGAAGCCGGACCTGGCCCTGGCGACGCGCTACTGGCAGTCGGGCACGTACTACTGGAACACCAACTACTTTGTGTGGCGCGTCGATGCTCTCTTCCGCGCCTTTGCCACGCACGCGCCCGCGCTCAGCACGGCACTAGAACGCATCCGCGCCGCCCTGGGAACCGACGCTGAGCACACGGTAATCGAGGAGGTGTTTCACCAGGCGCCCAGCGCGCCGATCGATACCGCCATCATGGAGAAGGCGGACAACCTGCTGGTCGTGCCAGGATCGTTTGACTGGGTTGATATCGGCGCCTGGGGCGACATGCACGTCGTCGCGCAGCAGGACGGCCCTAACTACATTCTTGCTCCGGAGCAGACCGCGACGCTGCTGCTCGACAGCGCCGGCTGTCTGGTGCACGGGTTCACCGCGAAGCGGCTGATCGCCGGCGTGGGCTTGCAGGACCTGGTCATCGTAGATACCCCGGACGCGCTGCTGGTGCTGCCGCGGCACCGCGCCCAGGAGGTGCGGGAGATCGTTAACCGGCTGACAGAGCTGGGGCGTACGGATCTCCTGTAGGGCGTCACCCGACCGGAGCAGCTGGCCGGGCGAACGTCCCGCCTATTCTGGGACGCTCGCTGCCGGCTCATCGAACGGCACGACCACGAACACCACGCGCGCCGGTCTATCCAGCAATGAGGCCAGCACGGCCTGGACATCGCGGCGAAAGCGCGTTTCGATCCATTGCTGGGCAAAGCGGTTTGGCACACCCACACGCAGGACATCCCCCTGCCAGCTCAGCGCCCGCGTGCTCCGCAGCCAGACGGCGAAATTCGCCGGGCTCACTCGCCGCTCCAAGCGCGCGAGCACCGCGGTCCAGAGGGCCTGAAGGTCATCCGCCGGGAAGGGCTCGCCTGTCTCAGAGCGCCCCTCCACGGCCTCGATCGCCCCGCCTCCCTCCACCGGCGGGGCGATTGGCTCGACCGGTTTGATCTCGGGCACCGGCGGAATCTCGCGCACCTCACGGATCGGTACAGGCCGGCCTTGCTGCTGCACCAGCGTGGTCCTCCCTTCGGGCCGCTGCCCGGCATCGTCGGCGTCCCGGCGCGCCGCACGGGCCAGGTACCGCGCGTACATGCCGTCGAGGGCAGTAGCGAGTGCTACCGGGGCGCCGCCGCGCGCCTGCACCCCGACATCCCCGGCGCCCGCGGGTGCGACGCGACGTGCTGCGGTCCATGCCACTGCCGAGCCCCGCCGGGTGCTCGCTCCGGCGGCTACCGCCGCCACCGGGGCAACCGCCCCGGCACGAGGCGCGGTCGGGATCACCTCTAGGCGCGGCCGCGCCGCAGCCCAGCGCTCGCACCAGAGCCGGACCTTGCGGGGAGCTACCGGCAGGTCCCCCTGCGCAACCAGGGCATCGATCGCCGCGCAGACCAGCCGTATCCCATCCATTCCTGGATGGTGGCGCGCCGGCGCATCGAAGCGCACTACTATCTCACGCAGGAGCTGGAGCTCCAGCTCGGTGATGGGGCGTCCGTTGGCAGCTTCGTAGGCTTCAACGAGTGCGAGCTCAGCCCGTTCCATTGCCCTTCCCTCTTCCAGTCGGTGCCTGCGCTCTTCCCGCGCGCGTACGGATGAGCCACCCCCATGCTACCGTGTTCATGCCAAAAGGTCAAGATGCGGGCCTTGAATTGCCAAATTGACACGACAAGCTTCCCGGCTATTTCCGTGTCTATCTGTCACTAATAGCCGAGGGTAGTGTCTTTATGGCATGGGAGGTTTGGGCCTCTCGGCGAGCTCTTCCGGCGCCCTAAACGCCCGCACCGGACCAATTTAGTAAACAGTTTACCATACTGGGTGTGGCAGGTCGCAGCTAAATGACACCGACCCGGCCGACGTGCCTGCACGTCATGCAGAGATGCCCGACGCCGACGTGGAGATCAAAGTGGGGGAGAGGGATCTACATACCCGTGGCCGATCGCTGCTGGTCCGGGCCCGCACGGCTGGAACATAAATAAACAAAAACAACGCGGGGCGGGTGGATATATCCACCCGCCCCGCTGGGGCGCTACAGAGACACTACTACAACGACACTACAGAACGGTTGAACTGTGCGGCTGCCGGCCGCAGGCATGCGGGCGGGAACTACTGGCTCGCCCGGGCAAGGATCTGATCGATCTGCGGCTTCGCCGCCTGCGCAGCCTCCTTCGGCGTGCGCTGCCCCTGATAGACCGGCGCAAACTCCGTATCCCACACCTGCAAGATATCGATATGCCCAACCGGCACAGCATAGGCCAGCGCCTGCACCGGCCCCTTGCCCTTCAACGGATCGATGTGCACCAGGCGCGCGTTCGCCGGCACGCCGTCGTCGGGCATCAGCTCGTCCAGCGAGTCGGGCCGGGAGGCCCCCCAGCGCTTGCCGCGGGCAATGGTCGACTGCACCTCTTTGCTGGTCAGGAACTTGACCAGCAGCCAGCCGTGCTCGCGATACTTCGCCTGCTCCGGCACCGCCCAGCCGCTGGCGCCCACCGGCACAAACTGGCCGCCGCGGCCGCGCGGATAGGGCACCACATCGTACTTGAATTCCCGGCGCTCGGCCTTAATGAAGAAGGCCGTCGAGTGGAAGCCGATCGCCATAGCCACGACCTGGTTGCGGAAGGCATCGCCCTGCCACTGGAAGCCATGCGACTGCGGCGTGACCTTGTGCTTCAGTTCGAGATCAGCGGTGAACTGAAGCGCCTCGACGCTGGCATCGGTGTCGATGATCGATCGCGTCAGATCGTTGCTATAGAAGCCGCCGCCGAACGAGCGCAAAATGCCCAGGTGCTGCTCGCTATCCGGGCGAATGCGCCAGTTCGAGATGGCAAAGATCTTGTCTTCCGGCTTGGTCAGCGCTTTGCACGTCTCCAGGAACTGCTCCCAGGTCCAGTTCGGATCGGGATACTTCACACCGGCCTTGTCGAAGAGGTCTTTGTTGTAATAAATGCCCCAGCCGGCGCTGTCCTTCGGCAGCGCGGCCTGCCTGCCCTTGTACTGGAAGATCTCCATCAACACCGTGACAAACTCGGACTCCTGCACCCCGTCCCGCCGCATGAACGGCTTGAGGTCCGCCAGGGCCCCCAGCGAGGCGAAATCGCGCACGACGGTGAAATGCTGGTGCACCATGTCCGGAACCTGTCCCGAGGCCAGCAGGGTCTTCAGCTTGGCCGGGTACGGTCCCCACTCCTCCCAGCTGTAGCGCACGGTGATCTGCGGGTAACGCTTCATGAAGTCGTTCAGAAAGCTCGTGTAAAGCTCCTGCTCCAGGCCGGCCCCGGCCGGGGTGATGAAGAAGATCTCCGCAGGCGGAATGCCGGCAGTCGCCTGAGGAGCCGGGCCGCCCGGCCCCGTGCCGGCGCGGCCGCATGCCGCAGCCAGCACCGCCCCTGTACCGGCCAGCCTGCTCAGCACGTGCCGCCGGGTCAGCACCGTCTTCCCTGCCGATAGCACCGGAGTTACCGTTGTGGTCATGGATGCGCTCCTTGCCCTCCCCGCGCGGCCCGTAGAGACTCCCTCGAGCGAGGCTGCTTTCATGCCGCGCAGCTGCAGTATACCGTGAGACGGCTGCGCATGCCATGGAGCGGGAAGCAGGCCGGCACCCGTGCTGCGCACACCGAACACCACTCATGCAGGCGCCGGCAGGGAGCCCTCCACGGGGGCTGCACACCATGGGCTGCACACCCGCGCACTCCCTCCTTGACTTTCCGCCCGCCGCGGTTAGACTGACAGGAGGATGACGTATCAGAAATCATAAGACATCAAGAAACATTCAGGGCAAAATCGTAAGTGCAGGCTCAAGCCCAAGCGAACACCGAGGACAGGGATCGGGCTTGCTAGGCTGAACGGGTCCAGACACGAAGGACGGCGGTGTGAGCGAGCAGGCTATAGACCAACGATCCCTCACGTATCAGCCGCCGTGGGCCAGGCCAGTGGCGTCGGACCGCTGCGCGCAGGTGATCGCTACCGCCCGCATGCTCTTCCCTGACTGGCCGCGTCTATTGCCCGACTTTGGCGAGGGCCTGCTGGCCCTCCTCGGCGTCAAGCCCGCCGGCCTGCTGATGGATTGGCCATGGCACGATGCCCCCCGCCTGCGGGCCCTGGTCCAGGCCGCGCCCGGCGCGGCGCTGCTGTGGCCCCCTGGACGGGACCCCCTGGTCTACCGGCCGGAAGTGCTTCTGGCCGCGGTGAAGCGTATTCCGGCCCTGACGCGCCGCCTGGGTCTCCGCCACGCTCCGGCCGCACGGATCGCTGAGGCAGCTGCAGGCTGGCTGGACGAGGAATTGTTGGGCGTGGCCCTGGGCTACTGGCCGCCCGATGCAGCGCGCTGGGCCCGGCTCCACCGTCCTGATCTGCCCTGGGAGGCCTGGGTGCCGGCCAGCGGCGGACGGCCGGCCCACCTGCTCTCGCAGTTCGGCCGCCGCGCCTGGGTTGACTGGACCACCTGGCACCCCCGCGGCGCGGCGCCGCTGGTCGCCTTCTACGACTGCTGGCAGGAGCGAGTGGAACGTCTTTTGCTGGAGCCGGTCGGCGCACACTACTCAGCCGGAGGACGCTGATGACCATCCTGGGTCTGCACCATGTCACGCTTGTCTGCCGCGATGCGGCACGTACGGTCCGGTTTTACACCGCCGTGCTGGGGCTCCGCCTGGTCAAGAAGACGGTCAACTTTGACGATCCGACGTCGTACCACCTGTACTTTGGCGATGCGATCGGCCGGCCGGGCACGTTGGTGACGTTCTTCGAGTGGCCCCAGGCGCCGCAGGGCCGGCGCGGCGTCGGCGCGACGCACCACATCGCCCTGGCGGTCGAGAGCGCCGAGGCGCAGCTCCGCTGGAAGCGCTGGCTGCAGGATCACGGTGTGCAGGTGACCGGCCCGTACGACCGGACCTACTTCCGCTCGATCTATTTCCAGGACCCCGATGGTATCATCATTGAGCTCGCCACGCGCGGCCCCGGCTTTGCTGTGGACGAGCCCCCTGACCGGCTGGGCGAGCAGGTGATCCAGCCGCGCCCCGAGCTTACCCGCGGCCACCGCGACGAGGCAGCCATCGCGGCGGCCACGTGGCCCGAGCCGGTCGACGCCATCACGCCGGACATGGCGATCCAGGGGCTGCACCACGTCACCGCCTTCTGCTCCGATATCGAGCGCACCGCGCGCTTCTACACCGAGCTCCTGGGATTCAAGCTGGTGAAGCGCACGTTCAACTACGACGATCCCAACGGACCGCACTGGTACTTCGGCGATAGCACCGGCAGCCCCGGCACGATCATGACCTACTTTGGCTACTCCCCGGCGGAGGTCGGCGTCGGGCGCATCGGCGCCGGCTTGACCCATCACGTCGCCTTCGCCGTGCGCGACCGCGACGCGCAGCAGGCCTGCCGCGAGCGGCTAGAAGCGGCCGGCGTGCAGGTCACGCCCATCATCGACCGCCTCTACTTCACGTCCATCTACTTTCGCGATCCCGACGGCCATATCCTGGAGATCGCCACGCTCGGCCCAGGCATGCTGGTCGACGAGCCTGCCGAGATACTGGGAACACGGCTGACCCTCCCGCCGTGGCTTGAGCCCCAGCGCGAGCAGATCGTTGCCGCGCTGCACCCGCTCTGAGGATGGCTCCTGGAGAAGCACCGGCTCCCCTGGGGCTCCGGCAGGATTCCCCGGGTCCTGAGAGTGGGACCGGGAAGACGCCCCCGGGCCCGAGCACCGGCAACGGGGCAGTACGCCGCGCAGGCCGGCTCGGACCGGTTCACGGCATCTCCGGCCGCCTATGCCTGGAGCCGGCAAGCTACGAAGCATAGACGTGCGCGAGGGGCGCTTCCTCCATGGAGGACCACAGCGCCAGAACCCCCTGGCGCGAGGCGCCGGCCCGGGCAGCGATGTCATTGGCAAACGCCGCAGCGCGGTAGTCATTGTCATTGTGAGCCAGCGCCCACAGGAACGCTGCGGCGTAGGCCGGTCCGGCCGCCACCAGGCCGGGCGCACTCGGATCAGGCTCGACCTCGAGGTGGAAGGGAGCCTCCGTGCGCTGCATCCCCAGCGGGCTGGGACGGTACACCGACGAGCCATGCCGGTCACGCAGCAAGGCCACGGCCGGGGCGCCGGCATCAAGCAGCGCTCGTGCGCCGGTGTCCGCCTCAGGGCGCTTGGTTACCCGACGCAAGGCATCCGGCGTACAAACTACCACCTGCGCGTGCGGGAGCAGAGGGACCACGTCTTCCATGGTCAGCCGCTCGCCCGGCAGCGCTGTCAGCAGCAAGGCAGTGCGCACCCGAGCGTCACGGGCGTGGCGCAGCACCTTCGCCGCTTCGTCGGGCCCCAGCGCCCGCAGCAGGGCAAAGCCGGCCAGGAGCAGCGTTCCTTCGGCAGGGGGCAAGGCATCCTGGAGTGTGGCCGCCGTTACGCATTGGAGGCGTCCGGCACAGGCGATGCTCAGTCGCTCTCCCTCGCTGCCGCGCACGGTGAGCAGGGCCGGCGTTCCCGCAATCTCACCGAACGGTATGAGCTCGATCCCCCGAGCCTGCAGCCAGTCTGTGACGATGGCGCGGAAGGCATCGTCCGCCAGCGCGGCCAGGAGACGGACCTGCGCTCCGAGCGCCGCAAGGGTCAGCGCAGCGATGGCTCCGGCGCCGGCCGGGCGCACCAGCAGCGGCTCCCGGCAGACGCACGTTCCGTCGGGCGAAAGCGGATCGGCGCTTGCCGCCGGCACTGGTCCATCGACCTGCGCGACCAGCTCGACCCCCACCGGACCGGCGATGGTAAAACGGGAGCGTTCAGGCGTCAGCGGCTGCACGCCGCGGAAATCGATGACGGCAATATGCTTCTCCTGCTTCTGTCCTGTCTCTGTCATGGCCGAAATGTCCCCCTGGTGTACGATGACACACTTGATGCAGACGCCGCAATCGCAGGGCACGGCACACGCGGTGAACGGGAGCACCGAGATGATTATAATAGCTGCCACAAGACGGCAGGCACACGGCCCTGTATCGTGCAGGTGTTCACGCCTGTGTCGCCGCCGTGAAAACCTTTACCGCGACTTAACCTGCTCTGATGTTTTCGTAACCTGCGATAGTGTACGCTGATACGCAGCGAAGAGGACCCTGCCGGAAGCGCTGCATGGGCGTCTTCCGGCACGAATACCTGCATGCCACAGGATGCATTCGGGGCAAAGGGTGGCGAAGATGGAACGACCTGCGCTTGGTGGGCTCGCTCTTGCCGCCGCAGCCGTACTGGTGGCGTGCGCGCGTGCCAGAACCAGAAGCTCGTTCGGACAGGGCCGCCAAAACCCGCTCGCCAGCCAGCGTGAGCGGGTGGCACATCTCTTCCGCCGCGCCGGCTTCGGGGCCACGCCTGAGCAGCTTGACGAGTTCAGCCGGCGCTCCTACGACGACGCGGTGGAGTACCTGGTCGATTACGAACAGGTGCCGGATGACCTGGAGCAGCGGCTGAAGCTGAACCCGGTCGATCTCTCCCGCATTGATAGCGTGCGCCAGGACTGGCTCTTCCGCATGCTGCATACCAAGCGGCCGCTGCAAGAGAAGATGGCGCTGTTCTGGCACAGCCACTTCGCCACGGCGAACTCCAAGGTGAACAGCGCCCTGTTGATGTACCGCCAGATCGAGCTGTTCCGGCGCATGGCCCTAGGTAACTTCCGCGAGCTGGTGCTCGAGGTCTCCAAGGACCCGGCCATGCTGCGCTGGCTCGACAGCAACCAGAACCGCAAGGGGGCGCCCAACGAGAATTATGCCCGCGAGCTCCTCGAACTCTTTACCATGGGCATCGGCAACTACACCGAGCGGGACATCAAAGAGGCGGCGCGGGCGTTCACCGGCTGGTTCATGCGCCTGGCGCCGGGAGCGCAGAACCGGCCAGGCCAGGATAATTACGAGTTCTTCTTTGACCGCAACCAGCACGACTTCGGCCCGAAGACCTTCCTGGGCGAGACCGGGCCCTGGGACGGCGGCGACATCATCAATATCATCTTCAAACAGCCGGCCACCAGCCGCTTCATCGCTCGCAAGCTCTTCTCGTTCTTCGCCTACGAAAACCCGGAGGAGGCGACGGTTGCACGCCTGGCCGAGGTCTTCGTCAAGAACAACTATGAGCTTAAGCCGCTGCTGCGGGCGATCTTCAAGTCACCAGAGTTCCTGTCGCCACGGGCCTACCACGCCCTGATCAAGAGCCCGGTGGAGTTCTGCATCGGCCTCATGCGCGAGCTGGGCGTCGCCGTGCCGCCCACCGATCTGCCGGCAGTGTTGCGGCGCATGGGCCAAGACCTGCTTAACCCGCCGACGGTGAAGGGCTGGGACGGCGGTGCCGAATGGATCAGCAGCGTGACGCTGCTGGAGCGTTTCAACTTCGCTAACCGGCTGGTCACTGGCCGCACCGGGCGTGTCGAGTCGCTCAAACTGGAGCCTGCCGACCTGGAGCGCCTCAAGCTCACCAGCTTTGAGGCGCTGGTCGACTACTTCTTGGAGCGTTTTGTGGAGCGGGATGTGCCGGAAACGACGCGCAAGGCGCTGCTGCGCTATGTGAAGACCGGCGTCGGCGCCTTTGCGCTCACGCCGACCTTTGTGGACCAGAAGGTTCGTGGCCTCATCCATCTCATCCTGTGCACGCCGGAGTATCAGTTAAACTAAACGCACTTGTGCGCATGCGCCCATGTGCATGCGCACGCTCGGAGGTTCTGCCATGCCGCTGAGGTTCACCCGCCGCTCGCTGGTGGAGACGAGTACGCTGCTGGTCGCAGGCGGGTTCACCGCGCCGGCCTTTCTCGTGCGCGCGGCCGAGGCGACTGCCCCGGCGAACGCCGCTATTCCGGGTGGCAAGCGGGCACTGGTAGTTGTGCAACTGGGCGGCGGCAACGATGGCCTGAATACGATCGTGCCCTATGCCGACCGCAGCTACTACCAGGCGCGGCCGCGGCTCGCTATCCCTGAACGGGAGGTGCTCCCCATCAGCGAATATGTCGGCTTCAACCCGGCGCTTGAGCCGCTCCTGCCGCTCTACGCCGAGGGCCAGCTCGCCATCGTGCAGGGGGTGGGCTATCCGAACCCCAATCGCTCGCACTTCCGCTCGATGGAGATCTGGCATACCGCTGTGCCGGACGAGGTCGTCCGCACCGGCTGGCTCGGACGCTATCTCCATAACACGTGCTGCGGCGAGGACCGCTCGGCAGCGCTCCAGGCGCTTAACCTGGGCGATTCGCTGCCGGCCGCGTTCTGGACCGAGCACGTGCCGGTGCCTTCTATCGCAAATCTGAACGCCTTCGCCATCGAGACGGACAAGAAATATCAGAACGAGCGCGAGCTTCGGCTGGATATCCTGCGTGAGATCTATGAGGGCATGGCCAGCCGGCGCGTCTACAGCGAATTCCTGAAAGATGCCGGCCGCAACATGATGCTGTTGGCCCAGGAGCTCCAGAAGGTTGCTCGGAGCGCTCCTGCGACGTCTGTAAAGTACCCGAACACTCCGTTTGCGCAGGGCTTACAGATGATCGCCCGCCTGCTCTCTGCGGATCTCGGCACCCGAGTGTTCTACATCGCCACGGGCGGCTTCGATACGCACGCCAACCAGCTCGCCACGCATAACCGCCTGCTGCGGAACGTGGCCGAGGGATTGCAGGCGTTCATGAACGACCTGGGCGAGCGCGGCCGTGGTGACGATGTGGTCGTGATGGTCTTCTCGGAGTTCGGCCGACGGGTGCGCGAGAACGGCTCCGCCGGCACCGATCATGGCGCCGCTGCGCCGATGTTCTTGCTGGGCGGGAAGATCAGAGGCGGCCTGCATGGCACCCATCCCAGCCTGACCGAGCTCATTGACGGCGACCTGCGCTTCACTGTGGACTTCCGGTCCGTCTACGCCGCGGTGCTGCAGGACTGGCTGGGCACCGATCCCTGGAAGGTGTTGCCGAAGGCGCCCCCACCGATCGAGCTGTTCAAATAATTAAGAGACTGCCGGCAAGCGCAAAATATAGAAAAGGCCGTCAACAACCCTGGCGGGAGAGCATTCGCAGCTCAGTTGCGTAGTTGGGCAGCGATAGCCACTCTTACCCAAGGCCCGCGGATAGTCCACAGCCGGTGTTCAGCTGTGGACTATCCGCGCAATCCGGTATATACACTTTCGGTCTATTCAATCGGTCTATTCAATCGGTCTATTCAATCGGTCTATTCAATCGGTCTATTCAAACGATACACTCCGCCACAACCACATATCAGCCGTGGCCCTCTAGCCAATCTCGTCTGTTGTAATCTATTCACAGCCGGCGCCCGGCCCCAAACCATCCACCCAATCCCTCCACACAACCCGTCACACTCGTGCATGCTTCAACCGGCATCGAAGTGCGCCGGTGTGGCCGGCGGAGTACGCAGCCGCGCCGCCCGGGCGCGCCGCTCGCGGCGCCGTTGACAGTCGATACACAGCGTGGCGTCCGGCACCGCAGCCAGGCGATCGCGGTCGATCTCCGCACCGCATTCCTCACACGTGCCATACCGGCCCGTCGCCAGCAGGGCGTAGGCGCGCTCGACCCGCTCGATCCGGTCGCGGAGCACCCGAGTGATCATGGCATCCATTTCATAGAGAGCTGCCACCTGCGCCAGATCGCACAGCGAGCCGGCAGAGCCGTCGTCACTGCCGGCAACGATGCGGGCTGTCTCCTCGTCACGCAGCGCAAGCCGCTCCACCAGCCGGCGCAGCTGAGCCCGCTCCTGCGCCAGGCGCTGCTCGATCCAGCTTCTGTGCTCGGCCTCCACGCCACACGCCTCCTTAACAGTTACAGCCTCATCGGTGCACCCGCGCTTGACGCAGACATTGCGCCAGACACTCGTACCCTGGCAAGATGCGTACCAGCACGAGCCGAATGACGGATTGCAGACGCCGTACGTTCGTCGCAGCGCGAGCGAGCATGCACCATGCACCCCAAAACCAGTTGAGCGTTCGCACGCGCATTTGACCTATGCGAGGCCCTGCGCTACCCTGGACGCGCAAGCGAGCCGGACAGCGGGCTTCCGGTCCCCGGGGCTCTAGATCCACAGGGCCTCCGGATGCGCATGAAGGATGGGCATAAGCAGTAAGTAGTAGAGGAATGGATGATCAGAACCGCCGAGATAGACCTGGATATATGCCATCTCGGCCGGCTGCCGGGACGGTACGGTGCGCTCGTCGCGCCTTGTTCAGCGCAGGAGTAGCCTTGTTACCGGCTGCGCTGGCACCGGCATGGCGGGCCGCTGCAGATTCACCGCCGACCGAGCCCGATCCCGATGTCGGCGCCGATGATCCGCTGACGATACCCTTCTTGCGCCGCTACACTCCTCAGGGCGGCGAGATCGACGTGCGCGCCGTATGGGGCCGCGGGCCGGGCTTCACCAGCCACCTGATCAGCTACCCGTCCGAAGGCCTGCGCATCACCGGCTTCATGAACGTGCCCGACGGCAGCGGGCCGTTTCCTATCGTGGCCTGCAACCATGGCTACATCAACCCGGCTGTCTACCGCACCGGACAGGGCTCCAAACGAGAGGCCGACTACCTGGCAGCGCGCGGCTACCTGACCGTCTCGTCCGACTACCGCGGCCATGGCGGCTCAGAGGGCCAGCCGGATGGCGGCCACCTGGACACCGGCTACGCCCGCGATGTCATCAACCTGATCGCCTCGGCGCAGCGCCATCCCAAGGCCGATGCCGGCCGCGTGGGCGTGTGGGGCCACTCGATGGGCGGAAACCTGGCTTATAAACTCATGGTGACGCGCTCTGAGGTGCGGGCTACGGTTGTGTTCGCCGGGGTGAGCGCCAGCGCCGTGGACGACTTCTACTATCTGGCGCAGATGATCCGCCGTCCGCTGGCTGAGCTGGTCCAGCGGTTCAACGTGCCTGAGGCTGATCCCGAGCGGTACGCGCGCATGTCGCCGATTACCTACCTGCGCTGGATGGCCGGGCCAGTGCAGCTCCACCACGGCACAGCCGACGCGAACGTGCCGTACTGGCACACCCAGCAGCTTGTGCAGGCGCTTGCTACCGCCGGGGTGCCGTATGAGTTTTATAGCTATCCCGGCGCCCCACATACCTTCTCCGGAGCGACATGGGAACTGGCCATGCGCCGCACGGTGGCCTTCTTCGATCGCTATCTCAAGGGAGCGTCCTGACCGTGAACGTACGGGCGGTTACGGTGTTCCTGCCGCTGGAGTGGCCGCTGCCGGCTGGAGCGCTGGAGCCAGCGGCCGCGCTGGCGCGGGCGGCAAAAGCGGTCTGCGCGGAGGAGGGGCTCACCCTGCAGACGGTCCGGGCCGCCGCACCGCCCCTCAATGCGGTGCTCAAGCAGCTCCCAGCCGCCCGACGCGGCGAAGAAGCGCTGGCCTATGCACGGGCGCTGGATACGGCTGCTGCGGAAGCGGGGCTCGATTACGTCTCCGCTGGGCCGGCGGTGCCGGACGAGCCCTGGAACGCACACCGGCCGCTCTTCGAGGCGCTGCCCGAGCTCGTGCTCGCCACCGAACGACTGAGCTGCACAGCGGTGGTGGGCGATCGTGCCCGTGGCGCGGTGCATCTCGGCGCTGCAGCACTGGCTGCCCGGGCCATTCACCGCATTGCTCACGGCCCGGGCAGCGGCTTCGGCAACCTGCGGTTCGCTGCACTGGCCTGCTGTCCGCCCGGCATTCCGTTCTTTCCGGCCGCCTATCACGATAATGGCCCGCCGGCGTTCGCCATCGCCGTCGAGGCTGCCGATCTGGCGGTGGAGGCGGTGAGCGCTGCCGGCACGCTGCAGCAGGCGCTGGAGCGGCTGACGAGCACGCTGACGGCCATGGCCAGCCGCTTGGAGTGGTTGGCCGCGCGGATTGCCCGCCGTGCGGGAACGAGCGTGCGGTTCCTGGGCGTGGATCTCTCCCCTGCTCCCTTTCCTGAGACGGCGCGCAGCATTGCCTGCGCCCTGGAACGGCTGGGCGTGGCCCCCTTTGGGGTGCCCGGCACGCTGCTGGCGGCCGCGCTGCTCACTGCGGCGCTCCGCAGGGCGCCGGTGGCGAAGACAGGCTTCTCCGGGCTGATGCTGCCGGTGCTGGAAGACGCGGTGCTGGCCCAGCGCGCCGCAGAGGACACGCTCAGCCTGAGCTCGCTGTTGCTCTGCTCGGCGGTGAGCGGCCTGGGCCTGGACACGGTACCCCTGCCCGGCGATATCTCCGAAGCAGCGCTCACCGGCATCATCCTGGACATGGCCGCGCTGGCGGTGCGGCTGGACAAGCCGCTCACGGCGCGTCTTTTCCCGGTGCCGGGGAAGCGTGCCGGCGACGAGGTGCGCTTCGACTTCAGCTACTTCGCCCCATCCCGGGTACTGGCAGTGCACGAGCCTGCCTCTACGGAACTGGTGGCTCGCGGCGGTGAAGGCTGGATCACTGTCACGCCATAGCATGCACCGCGTGTGTAGCCGGCTCCAACACAGCGCCCCGCAGGCACTACGTCACATCTCCTGATCTCTCCTCTGAGGTGGCACCATTTTTCTCCAGGTGACAGGGTATCTAGGCGGGAAGATGTGGTCGTGCTCCTGCCTGGTTGTGGCGCGCAGGCCGGGCCGGCTGCGCCAGATGTGGCACTGGGCTGCCGGTTGGCGCAGGGCTAGGAAGCGTTCTCTGGCCCCGAGGCGTGCTACCCGACCAGGAGGCGTCTTGCCTGGCATGGGCGAGGCGGTGGGACTGCACGGCGCTATGACCGGGGCCGTTCCCAAAGCTGGCAACGTTGTGCTGCGCGCCACCATGGACCTAGTGTACGGGCGGTCTCTGCACTCCAGCCGTGGCTTTGCCCGGCACGGCCATCGAAACGTTTGGTCAAACGTTTCGATGGCCGTATAATAGCGGCTAGCTGTAACAGAGGTAGCTTGGCTAATGCGCCCCAGCCGTAGCAGGGTTTCCATCAAGGACGTGAGCCGCCATGCTGGAGTGTCGGTCTCGACAGTCTCGCATGTCCTCAACGGCACACGCTACGTCAGTCCTGAGCTTCGCGCGCGTGTGGAGGCAGCAATCACCGCCCTTGACTACAGGCACAATGGTCTGGCGCGGAGCCTGCGTACCCGCCGTTCGTACACGATTGGCCTGATAATCCCCGATGTAAGTAACCCCTACTACCCACAGTTGGCGCGTGGCGTGCAGGACACCGCTGATGAGGCAGGGTACGCAGTCTTCCTCTGCAACAGCGATCGACGTCCGGAACAGGAAGTACGCCTAGTCGCCGCCTTAGAGCAGCGCCAAGTAGATGGCATCATTCTAGACGCCGCGGGTCCTACTCCTGAGCTCTTGACAGCATTGCGACGGTTACGCCAGCCCGTTGTGCTAGTTGGCTCACGCATTGATGAGCCGGATTTCGACCGCGTGATGATGGCGCCGCACGGAAGCTATGATGCGGTGCGCTATCTGCTGAGTCGTGGTCATCGGCGGGTCGCCTTAATCGGCGGTCCTCCGGTTTTCGGCAGCACACGACCAACGAAAGCGGCAGGCTACCTGGCGGCATTAGCAGAGGCAGGCATCGAGCCGGACCCAGCGCTTATTATGCAGGGAGATTACACCCGCGAAGGTGGTCGGCTGGCGATGCACCGCTTGCTAGCGCTCTCTGCTCCACCGACGGCTGTGTTCGCCGGCAACGATCTCATGGCACTTGGCGCGCTAGTCGCTGCTCGTGAAGCAGGGGTGCGTGTGCCGGAGGACATCGCCATCGTTGGCTACGATGACATTCCAGAGGCCTCCGTAGCCGTGCCTGCTCTAACGACTGTAGCCGTGCCTAAGTATGAGATGGGGCGTGTAGCTGCAGAGTTATTGCTGGCCCGGCTGCGTGGCGAGGGATCCCAGCAACCACAGCGCATCGAGCTACCCCATCGTCTGGTTATTCGCGCATCAGCGTAACTGTCTTCGCAAAAGGCCCGAGGGCTTTGACGTGATCCTGCAGAATACATATGTACAGATACAGATCGATGTAACAAGCTGAGAGGAGGGCTCTTCATGAAACAGCCTGTGACGCGCCGCCAAGCGATCGCTGCGACGGTAGCAACTGCCGGGGTCTTTCTCACCGCCTGTGGCACGCGCCCTAGGAAAACTGACCAGCCCGTTCAGGAGACAGTGCCGCGTTATCGGGATGAAGCTGTAACTGTTGTGGCTGCGTTCGCGGGCAGCCAGGCTGAACTGGAGATGCGCCAGGCCCAAGTGGATGCCTTCAAGCAGAAATTCTCCAGGATCACAATCGACTTCCAGACAATTAGTGGCAATCGCTTTGAGTGGTTAACCACGCGTTTTGCTGCAGGTACACCTCCTGATCTCGTCTATATGAATGAACAAAACCAAAATCCTATCGCACAAGGAGGCGTGCTAGTCGATCTGGCCCCCTATGTGAAGACAGACAAAGAGCTAAAGCCAGAGCTGTACTATAGGGATCTCTGGGAGGCCGGCAAGTTTGAGGGTAAGTTGGTCTCAATTCCTCAGGAAGTGAGCCCGATTGTGGTCTACTACAACGTTAGCCTCTTCGAAAACGCTACTCTGCCTGCTCCGCGAGACAACTGGACGTGGGAAGATCTGCTGGTCATTGCTCAGCGGCTCACGAAGGTCGGACCTGAGGGCACTGTATGGGGGATTAACCGCAATGCAACATGGTGGGGAGGATTTTGCCCCTTCGTGTTCACGAACGGTGGGGACCTTATGGATAAAGAGCGCAAGCGGGTTACCTTCAACACGCCGGAAAATCGCGAGGCATTCCAGTTCATAGTTGACTTGATGCACAAGCACAAGGTTATGCCACCGCCCGGTACTGATCCCCCTCAGAATGCTTTCCAGATCGGCACAGTAGCTATGGGCATTGCTGGTGCATGGAACGTCACGCCATACAACAACTATGCGCGTCAGGACCCAGCCTTTCGCTTTGATGTCGTGCGCTTCCCGCGCAAGAAATCTCAGTTAGGTATCGCTGCTACACTGGTCTATGGCATCGCTCAACAGTCCAAAGTGCCCGGCGCCACATGGGAGCTCCTGCGCTTTCTCTGCCTGCGAGAGGGACAGGAGTTCGTTGCGCGTGCTACCTTCGCCGTACCATCTATGAACGATCCAAGGCTTGTGGAACTGTTCGTGACGGCGAACCCTATGCCTAAGAACGCCCGGGCGTTCGTCGAGCAGGCCAAGGAGTTGCGCATGGATTGGTTCGTACCAAAATTCCAGGATATGCAACGTGAATGGACTGCAGCGCTTGAGCCAATGTGGCGGGGTGAAAAGTCCGTGGCTGATGCGCTGGCTGAGCTAGACCAGCGCATCAACCGGAGTATCTTGGGGGTGAGCTAAATGGCAAACGCGGTGGAACTCTACGCACTCGTCCGCGACGAGCTCGTCCAGCGGCGCGAGGAAGGCTACGACGTCGATGTCTACGCGGCCCGGTTCGCCGCCATTGCGCCCACACCTGAAGCTGCCACTGGCAAGGAGCGCCAGCTGGAAGCTCTCCTGGACGAACTGGCGACGGCGCCGCCGCCAACCGACTTCCCCTATGGTGAGCCTTCGACGCTGGAGGAGATCCGGCGCGAACGCCCGGAAGGGCCGCGGCGGCTCGAGCTGCCCTATGGCGAACAGGAGCTCTTCGAACGCATCCATGGCGCGTGGCTGGGCCGCGCCGCCGGCTGCCTGCTGGGCAAGCCGGTCGAGGGCTGGTCGCGGCAGGACATCCGCCGTCTGCTCGAGCATGCCGGACAGTATCCCCTGCGCGACTTCTTCCCCTGGGTGGAAGAGCCGCCGGCCGACCTGGCCCATATCACGCGCCGGCCGCGCCACTGGTTCGCCGGCGCCATCGATCGCATGGTGCGCGATGATGATATGGATTACCCCATCATCGCGCTGGAGACTTTCAGCCGCCGCGGGCCGGAGTTCACCACTGCCGATATCGCTATGACCTGGCTGTCCCGCCTGCCGTACCTGCTCGTCTATACCGCAGAGCGCGTCGCCTACCGCAACCTGGTCAATGGCCTGGAGCCCGGCTTGCCCACCGCGACCTACCGGAACCCGTACCGCGAGTGGATCGGCGCCCAGATCCGCGCCGACTTCTGGGGCTGGGTGTGCCCCGGCCGGCCGGAGCGCGCCGCAGAGTTCGCGTTCCGCGATGCGGCTCTTTCCCATGTGAAGAACGGCATCTACGGCGCGATGTTCTTTGCTGCGACCATCGCTGCTGCCTTTGCCACCCAGAGCATTGAAGAGGCGCTGCACATCGGGCTCTCCGAGATCCCGCAGCGCAGCCGGCTGGCCGAGGCAGTCACGAACGTCATGCGCTGGAGCCGCGAGGACCAGGACTACGAGACAACCCTCGATCGCATCGCCGCCGCGTACGGACACTACCATCGGGTCCACACGATCAATAATGCGGCGCTGGTCGTGGCCGGGCTGATGTATAGCCGGCAGGAGCTCGAGCCGGCCATCTGTATCAGTGTGATGGGCGGCTGGGATACTGACTGCAACGGCGCTACCGCCGGCTCGGTGATCGGCGCCCTGCGCGGCGCAGGTGCCCTGCCGTCGAAGTGGGTCGGACACTTTCACGATCGCCTCGAGAGCGCTGTGCTTGGCTATACCGACAGCCGTATCTCGGACCTGGCGCAGCGCACGTGTGCCCTGGCTCGAGCCCAGCTCGTCGCCTAGCAGTGCCGGTATGTTATGATGGTGATGGCGCGGCGGGAGGTCCGCTCGGGCATAGGGATGTGTGGTGTCGTGCTTTCCATGCAGTGGGCCGTAGTGCCGTGCCGGTTCGGTGTCTCTGCAGGGAGCCAGCGTGAGGAGAGCGCGCCATGCCGACGCGAGGCAATCGGGGCGGTCGGGAGCCCAAGAAGCCCAAGAAGGAGGCGATGGTGAAGAGCCTCCGGAAGGCAACGGAGTCGGTCGTGCTCCCCCCGGTCGAGGTCGTGCGCAAGCGCCGGCCTGAACGGGATGAGCAGGAGTAACGTGCCCCCTCCTGGTCCAGCATCCAGGCAGGCGTGACGGCCGGAGAACGGGCCGCGGCGCGCCATGAGGTGCCCCGGCCCGTTCTCTTGACGGAAAGAACGAGCGTAGTTCTAGGCCCAGACTGCCCCAGAGAACTTAACGTAACTTAAGCAAGCAGACGTGCCCGTGCGTGCTCGCCTGGCTCCCGTCCCCGAGACGTTTGCCGACACTCTGCCGCCCGAGCGCCTCAAGGCGCGCGAGCGCCTGGCGTGGGCGGTACTGCTGGGATTCTTCGGGTGGTTCTGTTTCCTTCTGGTCACCATTCCAACCGCTATCGCCTGGTATATCAACACCGCCACCACGCCCCGCGAGGTGAAGCTCGAGGTGATCTCCGGACCAGTGCTGGTGCTGGCGCCGGGCTCCGCCGACTGGAAGCTCGCTCGCTCCGGCGCAGGCATCGGCGAGGGGATCGCGGTGCAAACTCCCGAGAATGCGCGCGCGTTTCTTACCTTCGCCGATGGCAGCACGCTCTTGCTCTACCCGGCCTCGGAGATCGCCATCCGGCAGTCACGCACGGGTCGCTGGCGCGCGGAGCTGCAGCGCCTGGCGGTGGACCTCCGCAGCGGCAAGGTGCGCGTGGGAGTCAGCGGGGTCGAACAACCGGCAGGGCGCACCTTCACGGTCTGGACACCCGGCGGTCCCGTCCTCCTGGAGGATGGCAGCTACCTGCTTGAGGTCACCGGGGGCGGTGAACGCCCCCTGCGGGTCGATCTCCGCGTGCGTCGGGGCGAGGCGCTGGCGCAGGCCGGTGCGCACGCCGTACGGCTGCACACCGGCGAGCGCGCTGAATTGGTTCCCGATCGGCCGCCGACCGGTCCCTTGCCTCCAACAACTCACCTCTTGATGGATGGTGCCTTCCTGCAGCCTGGCAGCCGCGGACGGCTGCTCCAGCACTGGCAGGAGTTCAGCGAGACCGAGCGCGGTCCGGCCGGGGTGCCGAGCATCGAGCTGCACGATGGACGCCCGGTGCTGCGCCTTGAACGGAGGGGCTCGCAGTTCCATGGCGAAACCGGTGTGCTGCAGGAAGTCCGGCGCGATGTCTCCGATTACACTCGCCTGCGCATCTCGGCAGAGTTCAAGATCGCCTATCAGAGCCTCTCCGGCGGCGGGTGGGTGGCAAGCGAATATCCCTTCATGCTGCGCGTCGAGTACGTCGATGCGCTGGGGGGCCAGCACAAGTGGGCGCGCGGGTTTTTTTATGAGAACCCAGCAGGGTATCCAACCCCGAATGGCATCGCTGTGCCGCGCGACCAGTGGGTGACCACTCCAGCGTTCGACCTTCTCGTCGAAGCCCAGCCCCGGCCGGTGTTTATTAAACGCGTCGAGGTGCTGGCCTCCGGCCACGAGTATCTGACTTTCGTGCGAAACGTACAGCTTGTAGGCGAATAGGTGTGCTGAGCGTCGGTGTTGATATTATTGAGATCGAACGCATCGCCGCGGTGCTGGAGCGGCATGGCAGCCGCTTTCTCCAACGGATCTACACAGAGCGGGAGGTGGCGCACTGCCGCGGGCGGGTAGCCGAGCTGGCCGCACGCTTCGCGGCCAAAGAGGCCGCATCGAAGGCCCTCGGCACCGGCATGCGCGGCATTCGCTGGCGAGATATGGAGATCCTGCCTGACGCGCGCGGCAAGCCGATCCTCTATCTCCACGGTGCCGCACTGGCGCGGGCACAGGAGCTCGGTCTGCGCGAGTTCGCCGTCAGCCTCTCCCACTCCCGCGACTTCGCCGTCGCAGTGGTTGCCGCGCGGGAGTGACCACGCTACCGGCGGGTCGAGGACTCAGTCCTGGTCGTCGCCGGCCTCGACGAGCCTCTTGCTGCTCTCGCACAGGCTTGCCCGGGTGGGCGCGCTGCTTCCGGTGGCGCTCGGCTGGGTGTGTTCCTCACCCCTGCAGTCGATCAGCTGCAGGTGGTGCCGCGCGCGGCGCTCGGGGGGAGGTTGCCCTCCTCCTGCGGCGCCCGTCTGCAGCAGGGGGGCCAGGGCATCAAGCCCCCGCCCTAACTCTGCCATGACCGCGTGCATGCCGCTCTGGAAGCGCCGCAGCACGGAGGTGTAGTGGCGGGCAGTCGAGAGCGCAGCGTATTCCGATGCAGCTTCCACGATACGAAGCCAGCAGTCGGCCACGCGGCGGTAGTCTTCGTCCCGGCACCCCTGCTGCTCCATGGCAAGGCAGCGCTCTAACTGCGTTAACTCGTCCAGGAGCGCGCGCCCACGCACGGTGCCGTGTAAAAACGCCTGGGCCCAGCTGAAGGAGCTGTCTGAGCTCTCCATCGTCCTTAACTACACGAGAGACCAGCGCGGCCGGTCACCGATCACCGCTTCCCCCCAAGCGCGCTACCACTGCCCGGATACGGGCACACCCTTATCCACGAAGAGCAGGCCGGGGCGGCGAGAACGGCCGCAACGCCGCCCGGCAGCCTGGGGAAGAGTGCCGGGACGTGCATGCCGGATACTGTTCCCAGCTTCCCAGCTTAGCACCTGCCCGCTCAGGGGGTCAAACTGCCTCTCCGCCGGAGCCGGCGCGTGGAATGGGGAGCAGATGCGTATAATAGACAAGGTCAGATCGCAGGACGAGGCGGAGGCGGATGCGCTCGCTGGCGCGTGTGGAGCGTTACCTGGAGAGCTTGCTCGAAGGAGGATTCTTGCGCCTGTTTCGCAGCCGCTTGCAGCCGGCCGACCTAGCGAAGCGGCTGGTGCGTACGATGGAAGAGCACCAGACGCTTGCCGTTGACCGCACGTTCGTGCCTAACGTGTATACTCTGCGGCTTGCCCCCGCGGATTTCACTACCTTCGAGCCGATCCGTCACACGCTCGAGCGTGAGCTGGTGGCGTATCTGCGAGGGCATGCGGCTCGATACGGATGGACGTTCGTCGCACCGCCGCGCGTGACCCTGGAGCCTCATCCCGGGGTCCGGTCCGGGGCCGTTGAGGTAGAGGCGCAGCTGAGCGAGCATCAAGAGGCAGCCGGGGAGGGAAGCATCGCCCTCCCGCCGCGCGCGCCGGACCTCGCAGCAACGAGGCCGCTTCCGCTCGCGCCTGCGCAGGATGCTGCGACTGCCGACCCACTCATGCTGGTGCTGAGCGGACCGGGGGCGAGCTACCGGCTCCCGCTGACCCCCGGTACCGTCCTCTATGTTGGGCGAGATCTAGACAATGATATCATCCTGGCACATCCCAGTGTTTCGCGGCGACACGCGCGCATCACCCGTGCCGGCAATGAGATCCGCATCGAGGACCTGGGGAGCTCGAACGGCACACGGCATAACGGCCGGCGGGTGTCAGAGGCCCGGGTGAAGGCCGGGGATGACGTAGCGTTCGGCGCTGTTGTCCTGCGCGTGGCACTTGCGGTCGAGGCGGCGCCTGCCGCCGCGCCGGATCTGCCGCGCTGGCACCGTAACGATGCCGGCAGCGTATGACCCCAGAAGTTACCCTGCTGATTATCCGGGCGCTCTTCGTGCTGCTGCTCTATCTGTTCCTGGCCCAGCTCCTGGCACTGATCCGCCGGGATCTGGCGCAGGCTGCCCAGAGCGGGCGCGCCCGGCTGGTGGTGCTGGACTCTCCGGAACAGCCCCCCGCCCCGGGCATGGCCTTTGATGTCCTGAGCGGGGATCGAATCGGACGTAGTCCTGCGATGGAGGTGCCCCTGAGCGACGCGTATGCATCGGCTGAGCATGCCCGCGTCGTACTGCAGGGCAGCGCCTGGCAGATCGAGGACTTGGGCAGCACGAATGGCACGTTTGTGAATGCCCGCCGTGTCCGCCGAGCGCAGTCTCTGCGTCCAGGCGACACCATTCAGATCGGGCGCACGATCCTGCGCTTCGACGTGGTGGAGGCCTGATGCGCCTGCTTTCCTGTGTGCGCTGGCGCGAGCTGTCTTTGCTGCCGGTGCCGCTGGTTGTGCCCCTCGCCGGCGCCGCCTTAGTGTCCATCGGGCGGTACGGCACGGCTGAGCCCGCGGTGCTGCGGCTGGCGCTTGGCTTTGCGCTCACCATGCTCCTCGGGCACATCGGACTGACGGTGCTCTGCCGCACCGCGGACCAGATGCTTTATCCGATCGTGGCCTTGCTTAGCGGGCTCGGCCTCGTGCTGGTCTACCGCCTGCGCCCGGACCTGGCGATGCGCCAGCTTGGCTGGATCGCCATCGGCACGGTGGCCATGCTGGTGGTCACGCACGTGCTCCGGCATCCGGAGGTGCTTCGGCGCTACAAGTACAGCGCAGCCGTCGCGGGCCTGCTGCTCGTCGCCCTGACGATCGTGCTCGGGGTGGATCCCAACAACAGCGGCGCGCGGCTGTGGCTTGGCATCGGCCCCTTCCTGTTCCAGCCCTCAGAAGTGCTTAAGGTGCTGCTGGTGGTATTCTTGGCCGCGTATTTGGACGAGAACGCGACGGTGCTGACTGCCGGCACCTACCAGCTGGGACGCCTGCGTCTGCCGCCCCTACCGTACCTGGGACCGGCCGTGGTGATGTGGGGCCTCTCCCTTGCTCTGCTGGTCTTTCAGCGTGATCTGGGCGCGGCCCTGCTCTTCTTCGGCATCTTCGTTGCCATGCTCTATCTGGGCAGCGGCCGCACCCTGTATGCGGCCGTCGCGCTGCTGGCATTTGCCGCCGGCGTCACGCTGGCCTATGCCCTGTTCGCTCACGTCCGCCTGCGCGTGGAAATCTGGCTGAACCCCTGGGCTGACCCGCGCGGGCGGGCTTACCAGATTGTACAGGGGCTGATCGCGCTCGCCAGCGGTGGAGTGCCCGGCGCCGGCCTTGGCTTTGGTATGCCGACGGTTATCCCGGCAGTGCACACGGACCTCGTCTACGCGGCCCTGGGGGAGGAACTGGGGTTCGCCGGTGCGCTGGCCCTCCTAGCGCTGTACAGTGTCCTGGTTGAGCGTGGCATGCGCGTGGCGCTCTCTACCGCGAACGGCTTTACGCGGCTGGCTGCAGCTGGACTGACCTCCGTGCTGGCAATCCAGACGGCGGTGATCCTGGCCGGCAGCGTCCGGCTCATCCCGTTGACGGGCATTACCCTGCCCTTCGTGAGCTACGGCGGCTCATCGCTCCTGGCGAACTATCTGCTCTTGGGCCTGCTGCTGCGTATCTCCGCCCTGCCGCGTCCAATCCAGCCCCTCAGGCGGACCCGTGGGGTGGCGCCTCCCCTCCAGGCCCGTGACGAGGTGGCCGTAGGGACGCTGCAGACGAATGACCGTGAGGGAAGTCACTAGCCGATGAGTGGCCGGATCGTGCGACTGACCCACGTCTACCTGGCCCTGTTGCTGCTCATCTCGGCGGCGACGGCCTACTGGCAGGTTGTGCGCGGGGAAGAGCTCCGTGCCAGTGAGTACAACCCCAGACGCATCGAGGAAGAGCGTCGCACGCTGCGCGGACGGATCCTGGACCGCCGTGGCGTGGAGCTGGCCGCAACGCAGGACGGACAGCGGCGCTATGCCATCCCGGCGCTGGCTCATGTGACCGGCTTCTATAGCCTGCGCTACGGTACTAGCGGGATCGAACGGGCGTACGACGGGTTGCTGAGCGGCCGCGCCGGCGAAGGGCCGATCACCCGAACGATGCGCTCACTCCTGCACCAACCCCGCCGCGGCGGGCACGTGCAGCTTACGGTTGACGCTGAACTGCAGCAGGTGGCCGATCGAGCGATCGGCGCCGCCCACGGCGCGGTGGTCCTGCTGGACGTCCAGACCGGCGAGGTCCTCGTCTTGCTGAGCAAGCCACTCTTTGATCCGAATCGCATCGACGCAGAGTGGGAGCAATTGCGCAGCGCACCTGCCGCGTCCTCGCCGCAATGCTCGGCCCAGAACCCCTGCGCCCCGCTCCTCAATCGGGCGACCCAAGGGCTCTATGCTCCCGGCTCGACGTTCAAGGTCGTGACCGCGGCGGCAGCTCTGGACAGCCGGCTCCTTCAGCCAAATACGCCCCTGCCGGCGTGTACGGGCGCCTATGTGGTCGATGGCTTTCGGATCCTCTGCCAGCCGCGCTGCGACGGTGTCTATGATCTGACCCATGCGCTGGTGTTCTCCTGCAACGCTGCCTTTGGCCGGATCGGGAACATGCTTGGTGAAGAGCGGCTGCGCGAGTATGCGCGGCGCTTCGGTATCGGCACGGCTATCCCGCTGGAAATTGCCACCACGCCCACGCAATTCGCATCCGGCACGAACCTCAGCCGGCCGGCCGTTGCCTCGACGGCGTTCGGCCAGGGGGAGTTACTGATGACGCCACTCCAGATGGCGCTGGTCGCCGCTGCGGTTGCCAACGGCGGTGAGCTGCCGGCCCCGCGTCTGGTGCTGCGCACGCTTGATCGGAGCGGGAACACGCTGGAAGAAAGCCGGCCACGCACTCTGGGCCGGGTGATGAGTCCGCAGGCAGCCCAGCAACTCACCCAGATGATGGTGCTGGCGGTCGAGCAGGGCTATGGGTTCCAGGCGCGCATCCCCGGCGTGCGGGTCGCCGGAAAGACCGGCACCGCCCAGAGCTCAAACGATCCCGCCGTGCCGGATCACTCCTGGTTCATCGGCTTTGCCCCGGCCGATCGGCCGCGCTATGCCATCGCTGTCATGATGGAGTTCTCCGGCTGGGGCTCGCTGGAAGCGGCGCCGGTCGCCCGCCGTGTGCTGGAGGCCGCGCTGGGCCGCGCAGGCTAGCGCGGCAGAAGGATGTTGCAGCGCGGACAGTAGCGGAAGGTATCGGGATAATACAACCGGCATCCGCTGCACTGGGCTCGCCTGGGGCGCTGCGGCGGCTCTGCGGCCGTCTCGCGCTCAGCCGGTGCAGGCTCAGGTGTCGCGCGGGCAGGCGTGGTCTGAGGGGCCGGGCCGGGCTGCGTCGGCGCAGGCGATCGTCCGACGAAGGTATCGACCAGCCAGCCGGCCCCAGCAGCCACAAGGGCACCTGCCGCGAGCAGTCCGCGCCACACGCCGGCGAAACCACCGCCCGCCCCGGCAGCTCCGCTGTGGCCGTCCAGGCGCCGTTCAATCACCGGAGGACGGGGCCGGGCCGGCTCCGCTTCGGCGGTATCCTCAGGCTCCCAGGCAGGCTGCGGGTGTATCGGTTGCCGAGCAGTATCAACCGAGGCTGCGTCACGCCGGAGTTCATGCTCCAGAGCGCCGGGGCCGGCGGGCGCCCGACGCCGGCCGTTGCCGGCAATGAAAGCCCGGCCGGCAGGCTCGCCGCCTGCAGGTGGTGACAGCTGCACAGTCTGGGCAGTGCCCTGGCCGGCGTGCTCCACACGCCCTCCCTCCTCTGCCTCGGCCTGCCCCATTTGCAACGAGACGACGGCAACGACCGCCGACGGCCGCAAGAAGGACGCGTCACCGACCGTGAGCAGCGGCACGGCGGCGCCGCGGCCGGGCAGACCGCGGCCTGGGGCGCGGCCACCGGTGCCCCGGCGCTCTGCAGCGCCTGACACGGCGGGGCCACGGTGGCCGGCGGCGGCAGCTTTCTCGCGGCGTAGGGTGTGCCCCCACACCTGCTCTTCGAGCTCTTCTTCGCTTGCTCGTGCCCGTGCCGGGGGTTCGACGACGATCTCCATGGGCATCGCCTGCTTGTCCAAACGCACCAGCACTGCTTCCTGCATGGGGTGCACTGCCGGGGCACACACGCTGCACCCCGGTGCCTCTGCCTCAAAGCACCGCGGGCAGCGGTAACCGCGACAGGTCAGGCAGAAGCGGAACAGCTCGGCCAGCGCCTGCTCGAACCCGGCCACTTCGCGGCGTAGATAGGCGACGTCAAGGCGATGCCAGCCCGGCCTGCCCGGACTCAACGCCTCGGAGATGTGCTTGAGGATGGCATGGCGCAGTGGACGGGGCAAGCCCCGCGCCGCCGCCGTGGCATAGATCGAGCCACACCCGGGACACGTACACGTCAGCAAGACGTCGCGCCCCTGCCACCGAACCTCGTACTGCATGCCGGACCGCCTCCGACGCCACGCGATGACGCTTTACCTGCAGAGACATGCTAACGCCCGGCAGTACGAGAGCGTAAGGTAGAGGGACCATTGGCGCTTGCGCGATCCGGCAAAGTACTGCCCGCGGCAGGCCGGTACCTACACCGTACGGACCTGGATGAGGTTGGTCTGGCCCGGAATGCCCACCGGTACACCGGCAGTCACCACGACGAGGTCCCCCGGCTGGGCCAGGCCGGCGCGGCAGACATGTTCCAGGGCGGCATGAACCATCTCGTCGGTGCTCGCGAAGGCCGGCGAAAGCAGCGGGATTACACCCCACACCAGCGCCAGCCGCCTGGCCGTGTGCGCGTGCGGGGTCACAGCGATGATCGGTACCGCAGGCCGGTACTTGGCTACCATACGCGCCGTGAAGCCGGACTGGGTGCACGTCAGGATGGCACGCACGCCGAGCTCGTAAGCGATCTCACACGTTGCCTGGGCAATGGCATCGGTGATGCTCTGCGCCCGCACCGGACCGGGATGGCGCGGCTCAAGTGCGCGCTCTGCAGCCAGCACAATCCGCGCCATTGTCGCCACAACGTCTACCGGATGCGCTCCGATCGCCGTCTCGCCGGAGAGCATGACGGCATCGGTGCCGTCCCACACCGCGTTGGCTACGTCGCTTGCCTCGGCGCGGGTCGGCCGCGCCTCCCGAACCATGCTTTCCAGCATCTGCGTCGCCGTGATCACCGGCTTGCCCGCGGCGTTGCAGCGCGCGATGATCCGCTTCTGGGTTGGCGGCACTTCTTCCAGCGGGATCTCCACCCCAAGATCGCCGCGGGCCACCATCACGCCATCCGCCTCCGCCAGAATACCGTCGAAGGTGTCGACCGCTTCCTGCTTTTCGATCTTCGCAATGATGTGGGTCTCGCTTCCGGCGACTAGCGTGCGCAGGTCGCGCACATCCTCCGGCTTGCGCACAAACGACAGCGCAATGTAGTCCACCTGCTGCTCCAGGCCGAAGGCAACGTCCTGGCGATCCTTGTCGGTTAGAGCCGGAGTGCGGAGCGGCACGCCGGGGAGATTAAGGCCGGCGTGAGGACGCAGAGGGCCGCCCGTCAGTACGCGGCAGCGCACGAGCCCTCCGGCGGCGCTTTCGACCTGGAGATGGATGCGCCCATCGTCGATAAAGAGCTGATCGCCCGGGCGCACCTCCTCAGCGATCGACTCGTACTGGACCGGAACAACCTCAGGAGGAAGCGTCTCGTGCAGCGCTGCAGCGGCAAGGAGGAGTTCCTCGCCGGCCCTGGCCTCGCGCCCTGGGGGTATCGCACCGAGCCGCAGCTTCGGTCCCTGGAGATCAAGCAGGATGGCAATGGTTCGCCCAGTCTGGGCCGCCAGGCGGCGCACTGCAGCGATCACAGCGGCATGCTCGTCTCGAGTGCCATGAGAGCAGTTGAGGCGTGCTACATCCATGCCCGCTGCCAGCATGCCACGCAGTGTTACCTCATCCCGGGAGGCCGGACCAATCGTACAAACGATCTTTGTCCGGCGTATGGAGCCGGCTACGTGTCCTGCCCCGGCCATCCCTCTTCTTCCTTTACGTAACTTATATTTAGCCTTATTTATCTACTTACTTACGTAATGGCGATAATTCTTCTCAAAAAGGGCAAGCACTTCCTCATCGGTATCCGCGCGCAGAAGCCGGGCAGGATCGAGCGGTTCTGCCGGCCGCTGGGAGGCATGGCCGGTCAGAATGACGGCCACACGTCCGCCCAGTCCGTCTCTGGCCAGGCGCATCGCCGCGGCAAGCGCTGCGGCGCCCTCCAGCGAGGTATCGATACCACAGTGGTTGAGCGCGGCCAACGCTCCGGCCGTCTCCTCTCCATCCACCTCGACCACCCCGCCGCCCGACCATGAGGCCAGCGCCGCGATCTCGGTTGACCGGCGGGAGCGGCGAACGCCCAGTTCCCCCGGCCGCCCGGTCATTCCGGAGAGCATCTCTGCTCCCGCTGAGAAGCTTTCAGGGGCCGTTTCGCCGCCGGCCGCCGCGCGCACCGCAAATAGGCGCGGCGGCTGATCAAGACAGCCCAGGGCACAGAGCTGCCGGTAGGCGCGACCGATGCCGCAGAAGGAGCTGCCACTACTCACGAAGGTAAAGAGCGCATCAAGCGTCCCCACCTGCTCGTAGAGCTCAAGGGCGATTGACTTAAAGCCTTCGATCGAGGCATCGTTGGTTGACGGTCGCAGGTTCGTGAAGCCGGTCGCCAGGGCAGCACGCTTGGCTGCATTCAGCGCCCGTGTTGACACAATCACGCGGGCCCCCAGGTGCAGCAGCTCCGCCAGCTTTACCGGATGGGTGCCCGGCGCAACGAAGGCGTGGAGCCGGATCCCCGCCAGCGCGCTGTATGCAGCAGCGGCCACGGCCGCGTTCCCCGATGACGAGATGATCAGGTCGCGCTCGCCCCGCTGCAGCGCAAGAGAGACCTGGTAGGCCAGGCTCCGCGCCTTGTGCGAGCCGCACGGGTTCAAGTCCTCGCGCTTCAGATAGAGCTCCAGGCCGGTGAGGCGGTCCAGCGCCGGCAGTCGTAGCGCTCTGGTCCAGCCCTCACCAAGCGTGAGCCGGTACTGCGGGGATACGTCCGGCTCATAGCAGGCGGCATAGCGCCAGATGTCCTGGCGACTCTCATCGACCAGCTCGCTGAAGTCGGCAGGTTTGACGTCCTGGGGCCGGTTGGCTACCATGGCAGTATGAGTACCACAGAGCAGGCTGCTGCGGAGACAGCTCCTCTCCAGTGCCCCGACTGCGGGGCGACTGTCCATGTTCCATCCGACGCTGAGGTCGGGGAAGTGATCCTCTGCTCCAACTGTGCGGCCGAGCTCGAGGTGATCTCGCTCGACCCGCTGATTCTCGACCTCTTCGAAGAAGAGGAGAAGTAGCGGCAACGCGCTGCCGCCTGCCTTACGGCCCCTCCTTCATGTCTGCACCGGTCGCGCCGGCGGAGCGTGGCGAGCCCGGGCGGCTGTTGACCACTACCCGGCGCACGAGAGCCCGGAAGCCGGCTCCGTCTGAGTCGTCATAAAACCTCGAGAAGAAGTACGGGCAGGCGGGCGAGAGCAAGACCACGTCGCCCGGCCGCGCTGCCGTGCGAGCCAGCACGACGGCTTCCTCCAGGGCCGCGGCGCGCTGAATCGGTGGACAATCCGTCCCACGGCGCGCCGCGCGCAGTGCCTCTTCGAGACGATCCGTGCCGCGCCCGGGCAGCAGAATGATCAGGCGGCAGCGCTGCACCGCCAGGGCCGCCACTTCGTCGAAGGAGAGCCCTTTGTCTTCTCCTCCGGCAATCAGCACGACCGGCGCATCCAACGCCTTGAGCGCCGCCACCGTGGCCTGGGGCGTGGTGCTATTCAGGTCGTCGTAGTAGCGTACGCCATCTACTGAATAGACAAGCTGCAAGCGGTGCCGCAGGCCACGAAATGTTCGGACGGTCCGGCTGATGACTTCCGGGGGAACCCCGAACATGAAGGCCGCCAGCGCTGCTGCCAGCACGTTGGAGATGTTGTGCTCGCCTGGGATCAGGAGATCCTGTGCGCGGCAGAGTTCTCGCTCTTCCCCGCCGCGGCGCAGCACGAGCCGGTCGCCGCGCAGGAACGCTCCTTCTGCGAGCTCGACCTCTCGACTGAAGTAGACGACGTGGCCAGGCGTCCGCTCGGCCATACGGCGCGTGATCAGATTGTCATAATTCAGCACCGCAATATCGCCGGGACGCTGGTAGCGCACCAGGCGCTCCTTCGTCGCTACATACTTTTCGAACGACCCCTCGTGCTCGTCCAGATGGTTCGGCGTGACGTTCGTGACCACCGCGACGTGCGGGCTGCGCTCCAGCTCTATGAGCTGGCGGTTGCTCACTTCGAGCACCAGCACATCGTCCGGACGCATCTCCTCCAGCCGGTCAAGCACCTGCACCGAGCGGCGCTCGTTGCCGGCGTAGTAGGTGCGCCGGCCACTTGCCGCCACAATCTCGCTGAGGAGCTTGCTCGTCGTGGATTTGCCATTCGTACCCGTGACAGCCAGGATCGGGCAAGGCGCGAGATCAAAGTAGAGCATAGTCATGCTGTAGAACGGGATGCCCTTGTCCTTGGCCTGCCGAAGCTTGGGTAGGTTGCACTGGTAAATAAACCAGGCCTGGGTCGCGAAGATGGCGTCCGCCTCGAGGATGCCGTCGAGGTAGTGATCCTGAAAGCAGATACGAAGGGGCGCCTGCTTGAGGCGCTGGAGCGCGGCCTCACGCTCTTCCGGCTTCATCCCTACGTGCACCAGCCGGAAATTGCGGTCGAAATCTTCTGCCGGCCGGAAGTCATGTGCCGTCAGGTTGGTGAAGCCCTGGCGGATGAGAAAGTCCGCCACGGCGCTGCCCTCTACGCCGGAGAGGCCGACGATGTGCACGTTCTTGTGGCGCAGGGCACGCAGCTCATCCCACGTCATTGCCACTTAACTCACCTCAGCCACACGCCGTATCGCCCGCAGATCGTAGTGTTGCAAGAGCGCAGCAAGCGGCTGTGTGATCACACGACCGGCGCGTAGACAGGCGTGGATCAGCTCCGCTCCACCCTCCGCAAGACAGAGCGCCACGTGCGAGACCGGCCGGTCTTTGCACGTCAGAAACACCAGGTCGCCTGGACGGAGCTCGGTGCGGGACACCCGCTCGCCCTGAGTGCGCTGATCGCCGGAGTGGCGTGGCAGCCAGAGCCCCCCAGCGCGACGGTACACTCGCTGCACAAACCCCGAACAGTCCAGCCCGCCAGGCGTTGTCCCGCCCCACACATACGGCGCGCCGAGCAGGGCCTTCGCTTCCCGGCGGAGCGCGGCACAGGCAACCTGCACCGGCGCAATAGCCCCGGCTACGGATCGCGTAAGACGCTGCCACACGGCACGATTATCCGGGGCCTCCACCAGCGCTTCAGCGGAGGTCCAGCCAAGGGTCAGATCGGCGGCCTGCACCAGCGCCCAGCCTTCGTGCCGCACCAGCACGCGTAGCGCCGGCCAGTCCGGCTCCACCTGGGACGAGCGGTTGCGCTGCGCTGCGCCGTGGTCGGGCAGGCGCTGTGCCACTGCCAGATTGCGCCACAGGTCAAGCACCGGACCCGCCGGCCGCGCCCAGCCAAGCTCTACGCCGGAGATGGGATCTGCTGCTACAGTGAGCCTGCACTCCACCGGCACGCCATCCGCTGCCGCACCTGCGCGCCGTCGCGCCTCGTCGACCTGCCACGGTAGCAGCACGCGACCGTGCAGCACCAGCCTCCCCTCCCCGGCTTCTTCGCGAATGGACACAGCGGCAAAGCCGTAGCGGCTGTGTAGCTCCTCCTGCCAGCGGGCCAGGGCGTCACGAACGCGTGCAAGCGCACGCGCGTGGACCTGATCACCGATCATCAGCGCACCAGCCGGTGGAGTTCCAAAAGAGGCCGAGCGTAATCTTCCCATGGGCGCCCATCAACACGGGCGCACACCTCGCCGCTGAAGCCGTCGGTCGCTCCGAGGGCGCACAACCGTTCGAGATACACGCGCTCTTGTTCTGGATCCGGCAGCAGGTTGCGTCCCGCCAGGAGCGACAGAGCGGCGATGATGCCATAGGCGCCCCAGTTTGAGACGGCAGCTGTGACCAGGTGGCTTACGGTCGTTGCCGCTGGGTCTGCCACAAGCTGAGGCGTCGCACGCACCGCCTTGTAGACATTTCCCATGCCGATCTCGTTCCCGCCGTCGCCGATACCGATTGTGCGTGGGTGCAGCAGGCAGAGCTCGTCCAGCCGCGCGGTGTACGCCGAGATATCCACCCCCCGCATGTTCAGATAGCGCCCGGTGCGCGTGAGTCCGCAGCGCTCGACAGCAACCACCGCGACCGGTTGCGCCCGCTCCAAGAGCTCGTGAGCGCGCCGGCGGCTGGCCTCCGCATCCTCGATAGGCCAGACATGGACGGCCTGCTCAGGCGGTGCAAGCGGTGCCAGCAACGGCGCGGTATACTGGTCGGTCACGTACTCCACAGGGTACTCCAGCGCAGCCAGTGCGCGGCCCAACGCCAGCGCTCCCAGCGGGCCATCGGTCTCCCCGGCTCCGCCCACGTAGAACCCCGTGGCGATCAAGACCCGCCCGCGCGCTTCAAGCAAGAACTGCGCCGCCGCGGCGCACGGAGCAGGGGGCAGATACGGCCGCACGGCCGAGATCCCGCGCCGGTCGTCGCTATGGACAATATCGTCAATTCTGGAAAAGTACTGGATCGTGCGCGCTGCGTGATGACCAGTCATCGGCTGTTGTTTCAGACGTTACACGCACAGACTACAGGGCAGCGAGCTGCTCGTCCGGCACATCGGTGAGAAACATATGACCGGGCGCATGGGTGATCATGAACTCGGGGCGCGAACGCAGTGCCACCGCCTGGGGAGTGACGCCACACGCCCAGAACACCGGCACCTCGCCGGGACGGATGTCCACCGGATCGCCGTAGTCCGGCCGGGCGAGATCACGGATTCCCAGCATCGCGGGATCGCCGATATGAACGGGCGCGCCATGCACTGCCGGATACCGGCTGGTGATCTGCACGGCCCGCACCACCTGCTCGACCGGGATAGGCCGCATGCTCACCACCAGCGGCCCATGAAACACGCCGGCCCGCACACACTCGATGTTCGTCACATACATCGGTACATTGCATCCCTGCTCGATATGCCGCACCGGCACCCCAGCGCGCAGCAGTGCTGCCTCAAACGTGAAGCTGCAGCCGAGCAGGAAGCTCACCAGATCGTCACGCCAGTGCTCACGCACATCGGGGACCTCGGCCACAAGACGGCCGTCCCGCCAGATGCGGTAGAGGGGCAGGTCGGTGCGCAGGTCCGCGCCTGGGGCTGTTTGGACCGGCTCATAGCCTCCCGCCTCGACGACCTCAAGCAGCGGGCAGGGCTTAGGGTTACGCTGGCAGAAGAGCAAAAAATCGAAGGCGTATGCGCGCGGTAACACCACCAGGTTCGCCTGGGCGTACCCGGGGGCCAGCCCGGCAGTAGGGCGAGGTGGGGCTCCGGCGCGAAAATGAGCCCGCCACTCCGCTGGAGTCATCGCTGCCGGCTCGGCGGACGAGGACAGGATCGATGCAGATGGCCGGTGTACTACGTTCATCATGTGAGCCCTCAAAGAGGGGAGGCTCCGCTCAGCACCTTGAACACGCGGTCATACCCTGGCGGTTCCGTGCCCTGTACGTAGTATAGGTGGGCCCGACAGGCGACCGCAAGGAGGGAAGGAGGATGAACGAGCCAGCGATCGTCGCAGACATAAGATTGACTTTGCCGGCCGGTGCTTCTATAATCCGGCCAGCCTGATCATTGCGCTCTTCGCCGTGCACCGGCTCACGTCAATCAGGTGCACCGGCCGCCGGGTCAGGTCGGCCTTGTCGATCGTCCGCATAGACCATTGAGCCGGAGGCTCACAGGAGGCAGGCAATGGGCCGCTCTTCATACGATCCCACTGGTTCTCCCGCAGGTCTGCCGCGGCAGACCCGCCGCCAGACACTCAAGATCGCTGCAGCCGGATTGGCGGCTTCGACGGCTGCGGCAGCCGTCCCATACATCGTGTCTGCACAGGGTGTCCGGGCCTTCCACGGGGCCTGGCCGTATGATATGCCCCCCGTTGGCCACTACAACAGCTTTGTGCCCCAGGCCATCACCCTGGGCATCTACTGGGACCTGATGGAGCAGCCCCTGGGAATGTACTACTGGCAGGAGCAACGCTGGCTGCCCCTGCTGGCCACCGAGTGGGCCACCATCCCCCCCGATACCTTCTCCGTGCGCCTGCGCCAGGGCGTCACCTGGAGCGATGGCTCCCGCTTCACTGCCCAGGATGTGCTCACCACCTGGACGCTGGGCCGGCTGCTGAACTGGGTGCCCTGGCGCTTCCTGGACCGCGTGGAGGCGGTGGACGCGTACACCGTCAACTTCATCATGAGCCGGCCCACCTCCGTGATGGAGCGCTATGTGCTGCGCGAGCGGGTGCGGGCCCATTCCGTCTATGGCGAATGGGCGGCGCGGGTGCAGGGGCTGCTGGATGCAGGGCTGGGGCCGGACTCCGAGGAGTGGCGGGCGCTGCGGGCCGAGTTCAACAACTTCAAACCCCGCGAGCTGGTGGGCACGGGGCCCTTCAAGATCGACCCGCGGTCGATCACGGAGGCGCAGCTCACGCTGGTGAAGGTGCCGACGGCCTGGAATGCCGCCCAGATCGGGTTTGATCGCATTGTGCTGTACAACGGGGAGACGCCCACGGTGACGCCGGTGGTGCTGGCCAAGAATGTGGACTATGCCACCCACGGCTTCCCACCCGCAACGGCGCGCCAATTCGAGCGGCTGGGCTTCAAGATCCTGCGCCCACCCGTGTATGCAGGACCAACCATCCTGATCAACTACAACGACCCGGCGCTGGCTCCGCTCCGGCGCAAGGAGGTCCGCCAGGCGATTTACTACGCCTTCAACCGCGCTGAGGCAGCGACGATCGCCCTTGCTGAGTCGGCGAAGCCGGTGCAATACATGGCTGGCTTTAGCGACAATCTGGTGCCGCTGTGGCTGAGCCAGGAGGTGATCAGCCGACTCAATCCTTATACGTATGACCCGGCGCGGGCGGAGAGCATCCTGCTGGGCCTGGGCTTCCGCCGCGGCCCCGACGGGGTGTGGCAGGACCCCGACGGCAACCGCATGGAATATGAAATCTTGTTCCAGGCCGAGTTCGCCGACTGGTCAGCGGCTGGGAAGAACGTTGCCGACCAGCTCACCAAGTTCGGCGTGAAGATCACGCCGCGGTCGATCACCTTTACGCAGTTCAACAACGAGGTGTTCGCCGGGCGCTTCCAGCTCGCCACCGGAAGCTGGGGGGCGGCGCACCCGCACCCGCACTTCTCCTTCGTGCAGGATTTCCTGTTCTACAACCCACCGCAGGCGCCGGGGCCGGGCTCGGGGTTCCCGCTGGTGCAGCAGACGGATACCATCGGCGAAGTGGACCTGATGTCTATGACGCTGCAGACAGCCGAAGGCCTCGACGTTGCCGCCCAGAAGGAGCTGATCCAGTATCTGGCACGCATCTTCAATGAGCTCCTGCCGATGCTGCCGCTCTGGGAGCGCTACGGGAACAACCCGGTGCTGGACGGGGTGCGCGTGACGGGCTGGCCACCGGATGACGATCCGATTTACAAGAACAGCCCGTACGCCGATTCCTTCGTGATCATGATGCTGTACGAGGGCCGGCTGCGGCCGGCGCGATAAAATGTATGCGATCGTGCCCTAGGGGTGTGCCTCGGGCATGGTGGATCACGCAACACCTGTGATCTCCTATGCCCGAGGCAGGATGCCGGATACGCCGGGAAGCGGTAGAACACCGACGCCGGGTCTGACCCAATGAAGCGCAGCACTGCACCGCCGCTGACCGGAACGATCTGGCAGGCGAAGGAGGGGTCCTGGAGGTGAGCGCAGCCGTTGCTGTGCCGGCTTCTGCGGGCGGGATGCGTGTGCTCGAGGTGGTACGGCGCATTATCCAGAGCTACCTGTTCACCCGTATCCTGCGGGGGCTGGCGATTATCTACATCGTTGTTACCCTGACGTTCTTCCTTGTCCGGTTAATGCCGGGCAATCCTATCGATATCTTTATTTTCAACCTGATCAGCCAGTACGGCGTGACGTATGCGGAGGCACAGGCCCAGGCCGCCGCTCTGTTCTCAATCGATCTCAAGGCACCGCTCCACCTCCAGTATCTCAGCTACCTGCGGAACCTGCTGCGCGGCGACCTGGGCATGTCCATTCTCTCGCCCGGCACGCCCGTTTCAGCGATGATCCTCAAGTTCCTGCCCTGGACGCTCTTCAGCGTGGGCATCGCGCTGTTACTGAGCTTTACCGTGGGCGTCTTCCTGGGCATGCTGGCTGCCTACTATCGCGACTCCTGGATCGATAACCTGCTGTCCAGCCTGGCCTCGGGACTGAGCTCGATCCCCAACTACCTGCTCGGCATCATCTTGGTAGTGTTCCTCGGTGTGAAGACAAACCTACTGCCCATCGCCGCGATGCGCGGGTCGCTCTCCCCGGGTGTGGAGCCGGGCTGGAACCTGCACTTCTTCCTCGATGCCCTCTATCACGCTGCCCTCCCGATCGCAACCTACGTCTTGACGACCTTCGGTGGCTGGATGCTGACTATGAAGAGCAGCACGATCAGCACTCTCGAAGAAGACTATGTACACGTTGCACGGGCCAAGGGACTGCCGGATAGTCGCATCCTGACCGCGTACGTTGGACGCAATGCCATCCTGCCCTTGTTCACCCAGCTTACCATCGCGGTGGGCTTCATAATCGGAGGTTCTGTGCTCATTGAGAATGTGTTTGTCTACCAAGGGGTCGGCCAGTTGCTGCTCAGCGCAATCAGCCGCCGCGACTATCCGGTCATGCAGGGGGTCTTCCTGATCATCACGATTTCGGTGGTCGTGGCCAACCTGGTCGCGGACCTGCTGTACGGCGTGCTTGATCCGCGTATCCGTGTGAAGGGAGGAGACTGACAGGCCTATGAGCCAGGTCGCTGCCCCTGTTCCCCGTGCGGAGTCGCAGGTGCTGCCGGGCGTGCGGTTCGTGCGCGGCGTGCTCTCGGTCCTGCGAGCGATCGCCCGCAACCCGGCTGGCCTCATCGGGTTCCTGATCATCGTGACCTACGTCCTCGTCTCATTTATCGGACCGTACTTCGTGCCGCTGGACACGACCACGAAGCTCGAGCTGATCTATCAGCTGCCATCTCGCGAGCATCTGCTGGGCACAGACTACGAAGGACGCGATATCCTCTCCCAGATCGTGCACGGCGGCCGCGACATCCTGACTGTTGCCTTCCTTGCCGCCGCGCTCTCGACGTTTATCGCCGTGTTCTTCGGCTCGATGAGTGCCTTCATCGGCGGCAAGGTCGATGGCTTCATCACCAGTGTCACCGATATCGTGCTGACGATCCCGCAGTTCCCCCTGCTGGCGGTGCTCTCCGGCCTGATCCGGCTGAAGGATATCTGGATGCTCGCCGTCATCATCGGCCTGCTCTCATGGCCCACGCTGCTGCGCGCCGTGCGCGCCCAGGTGCTGTCTCTGAAGCAACGGGATTACGTGGAGGCGGCGCGGGCGCTGGATCTGGGCACGGGGCATATCATCTTTCGTGAGATCCTGCCGAATATGATGAGCTACATCGCCATCAGTTTTACCCTGGCGATGACGAGTGCGATGTACTCCCAGGTGGGGCTCATCTATCTCGGCCTGGTGCCATTCTCTGGACATAACTGGGCGATCATGATCAATCTCGGCTGGACGAAGGGTGCGATCTTCTTGCCCGACGCCATGTCCTATATCCTGTCGCCGGTGTTTGCCATTGCCATCTTCCAGCTGGGGCTGGTAATGCTCAGCCGCTCCCTGGAAGAGGTGTTCAATCCCCGCCTGCGCACAGGCTACTAAAACCAGGACGGCTAGCTATGCAGCAGACCAAGCAGCAGACTACACAGCCCGACGGCGCTGCAGCCGCTCAGCCTGCCGTGCTCTCGGTGCGGGACTTGTGGGTGGAGTACCGCGCCCGCCGCGGCGCGGTGCAGGCGGTGCGCGGCGTGAGCTTCGACTTGCTCAAGGGTGAGACCCTGGCGCTGATTGGGGAGAGTGGATCGGGCAAGACCACGCTGGCTCTGGCGCTGATGCGCCTACTGGCGCGCTCGGCGCGCATCCGCGGGGGCCGAGTGCTGTACCGCCGCGACGGCCGCGAGGTAGATGTGCTCTCGCTTAAACCCGGCGAGCTGCGCCGCTTCCGCTGGAGCGAATGCGCCATAGTGTTTCAGTCGGCCTTGAACGCCCTCAATCCGGTCCTGAAGGTCTGGGATCAGATCTTTGATGCGGCGGCGGCGCACGGGATGGGGAACCGACAAGCCATGCGCCGCCGCGCGATCGAGCTGCTGCAGCGTGTCCAGCTCGACGCGGAGCGTGTGCTCCGCTCGTATCCGCATGAGCTCTCCGGTGGGATGCGCCAACGTGTCCTGCTCGCCATGGCCCTGGTGTTGAATCCCCAGATCCTGATTCTCGATGAACCCACAACCGCGCTGGATATCCTTACGCAACGGGCCATCATCGATCTCTTGCGCGAGCTCAAACAGGAGCTGGGCTTCTCGGTGCTGCTGGTGTCGCATGACCTCTCGCTGGCGGCAGAACTGGCGGACCGCGTGGCGACGATGTACGCCGGACGGATCGTCGAGCTTGGCACGGTTGAGGAGATCTTCTACCAGCCGCATCACCCCTATACGGTGGGACTGCTCAAAGCGGTGCCGACGCTGGCCGGTGGTTTTCGCCCGCTGGAGTCCGTTCGCGGGTCACCGCCGGACCTGATTGCCCTGCCGCCGGGCTGCAAGTTCCATCCGCGCTGCCCGTTCGCCGAGCAGCGCTGTCTCCAGGAGGAGCCGGAGCTGCTCGCCCTGGATACGCGTGGGTCCTTGCATGGGCACGCCGCAGCGTGCTGGTACGCTGAGGTCGTGGCGAAGGCGTGGCAGAGTGAACAGGGGGCCCAGAAAGAGGCCGGTGCGCCGACTGGGATGGAGGGGGAGGCATGGCCACCCCGTTGATCCAGGCTGAACACATCACCCGCATCTTTGAGACCAGCCGCGGCCGTGTCCGCGCCGTGGATGATGTCTCCTTCAGTGTGAATGCCGGAGAAGTGCTCTGTCTGGTGGGCGAGAGCGGCTGCGGCAAGACGACGACCGGCAAGATGGTCGCCGGACTGCTGAAGCCAAGCGCCGGGCGCATCCTGTTCGAGGGCCAGGACGTGTGGAAGCTGGGAGGCGAGGCGTTTCGCCGGTACCGTCGCGCTGTGCAGATTGTGCATCAGGACCCGTATGCCTCATTGAACCCGGTGCACACGGTCTATGACATCTTGAGCGCGCCGCTGTTCCATCACAGACTGGTACGCTCGAAAGCTCAAGCGATCGAGCGAATTTTTGAGCTCTTGCAGATTGTAGACCTGACGCCCCCGGCCGATTTTATCGAGAAGTATCCGCATCAGTTGAGCGGCGGCCAACGTCAGCGTCTGTCCATTGCGCGGGCGCTCACGGTTAACCCGCGCTTCATTGTCGCGGACGAGCCGGTCTCGATGGTGGATGTGTCAATCCGCATCAGCCTGCTGAACATCCTGTTACGTCTGCAGGAGCAGTTCGGCACCGGGTTTCTGTTCATTACCCATGATCTGGCCATCGCCAAGTATTTCGCCTGGCGCGGCCGGATCGGAGTGATGTACTTGGGCCGGCTGGTGGAGCTGGCCCGCACGCCGGAGTTGATCGAGGAGCCAAAGCATCCGTACACACGGGCACTCCTGGCCGCTATCCCTGAGGCTGATCCTGAGGTGACCCGCCACAAGCAGCGGGTCGCGCTGCGCAGTCTGGATGTGCCGAGCCTGCTGCGCCTGCCACCGGGCTGCAGCTTTCACCCGCGCTGTCCGCTGTTTGAGGCCGGCCTGTGTGATCGCCAGCGGCCTGAGCTGGTGGAGATCCGCGGAGGCCGGGAGGTTGCCTGCCACGTCGTTGTGCGCCAGGAGCGCGGCGAGCCGGCCATAGTAGGGACCTCATAGCGGTGCATAGGAGCCCCCGCGGGCGAGCCGGCCCAGGCTGTGCCGTCTACCGCCTAGTCGCTCTGTACGACACCCGTCCAGGGCGTGTCTCTGCGGGCAGCTAACCGGGCCTTGCAGGAGTGCTATGCAGCGAGTGTAAGCCGACAAGACGTGACGAATGGATCCGCACGCTGGAAAGACCGCTTTTGCTCTAGGTCTTTTCATTACAATTCCCGCCGCAGTGCTCCTGCCGTTCCAGCCACCAGGAAGCAGCGAGCAGATCATCACGGTGGCCGCGCTGGTGATTGGCCTTGTATACCTGGCAGTCGTCACGATCGTCGTGCGGCGGTCGCTCCACTGACCTGCTGGAGCAGGGCAGCCGCAAGGCATGAGAGGTCGGTATGGTGCGGCCCCTCAGTGTATCTGCCCCGCCCCGGACGTTCTGAGCGCTGGTAAGCGGCATCCTGCCCTGCCGGGCCAGACCGGCAGCGCGAGCGCCATCCCACGATACGGCCGGCCTGCAGTCGCCACGCTGTGCCGGCGCTCGATCCGGCTCCTGACCGTCTGGGTACCTGTGCTAGTCGCGCAGACCTTCCCGGCCGACTTCGGCCTGCTGGAGCCCTGCACGGGACGGACCGCGACCGTTGACGGCGATTTTGGAAATGTTATATGTTGTAGGATGCTAGTGACATATCCCGTGTGCCCAGGTGTGCTGGGGAAAGGAGGGATGCCAACGGTAGCAACGAGATAACAACAGAAGAGCACACGTGTACCACACTGCACGGATTGCGCGTCCAGTGCTTCGGCTGTTCTAGCCACAAGGTAAGGGTGCCGGCTGTAGCTCGTGGATTCGTGTCTATTTGGCCGTTGAACGGCAAGGAGAAAGACCGATGGCAGAGTTCTCCGGTGGTGCTGCTGGACGTGACAGCGAGCAGTTTCAGGACCTGACACGCCGTGACCTCCTCAAGGCAGGGGCTGTGATCAGCGCCGCAGTGGCGGCAAGCACACTGGCGGTACCGGCCTTCGCTCAGGCGCTGCGCCCTGTTCCTCGCGAACGCACAGTTATCTTCGACATCGACGGTGGCCGCGTCGCGGCACCAGACCTCTGGAACCCCTTCGTGCCAGGCGCTCGACGCGACCATGGCTTCCACCAGTGCATGATCGAGCCGCTTTTTATACTCAACTACGAGACCGGCCAGATCGAACCCTGGCTTTGCAAGGGCTATGAGGTTAACGAGGACCTCACCGAGTGGGTGTTCTTCGTACGCGAAGGAGTGAAATGGGCCGATGGCATGCCGTTCACCGGGCAGGACATCGTTTTCACCATTAACATGCTGAAGAACAACCCGCGGCTCGGCGGCTCAGCCGACATGAATAAGTGGGTGGCCGATGTCCAGTCCGGTGACCCTGGCACGGTCTGGTTCAAGCTTACGGAACCCAACCCACGCTTTGTGCTCGATTTCTTCGCCGTCAAGATCTGGGGTTCCATTCCCATCGTGCCGAAGCACATCTGGGAGAACGTGGATCCGGTCACGTTTAAGAACTACGATCCCGCGCGGGGCTGGCCGGTGTTCACTGGGCCGTATCGGGTCGTGAAGATCTCTGAGAGCGAATTCGTCTATGACCGCCGCGATGACTGGTGGGCGGCGCAGACGGGCTTCCAGCCCTTGCCGGTTCCTGAACGTCTGGTATGGACCTGGCTGGGTCCGGAAGAGACGCGCGCGGCAGCGATGGCGGCGGGCAAGCTCGATTCTCTCATGGATATTACCCGCGGCACGTACGAGGTCTTGAAGGCCCGTAACCCACGGGTGCAGGCGTGGTATAGCGATCTGCCGTACGCGTGGCTTGATCCTTGCCCGCGCTACCTGGGCTTGAACAACCAGATCGAGCCCTGGAACGACCGGGAAATCCGCTGGGCAATCAACTGGGCAATCGACCGGGACGAACTGATCGCAATCTCCTATGAGGGCACAAGCATTAAGACGCCGCATCTCTACCCGATGTATCCCCCTATTAATGCCCTCATGGAGGAGATCAAGGATCTCTTCGTCCAATATCCGGTGCTGGAGTACAACCCGGATCGCACCAGGGAGATCTTCGAACGCAAGGGCTTCCGCAAGGGGCGGGACGGCATCTATGTCATGCCGGACGGCAGGCGTCTGGAGATGTCCATCGCCACCCCTGCCGCGTGGATCGAGAAGAAGAAGAACGCCCTGATGGTCATTGAGCAGCTCCAGCGCGTGGGCGTGGACGCTACCATGCGCGTGCTGGAAGTGGCCACGTGGTCTGAGCTGATGTGGACCGGCCAGGCGGAGGCGTTCGTGCACTGGAGCTGCGGTAGCATTAACGAGCCGTGGGCGACGCTGGATCGGTACCACAGCAGGTGGATCCTGCCCAGGGGTGAGCGCCAGTTCAACAACGACGCGCGGATGTCTAACCCAGAATACGACGCGCTTGTGGATCAGATTGGCGTGCTGCCGCTGGGTGATCCACGGATTAAGCCGCTCTTCCGTCGTGCCATGGAGATCTGGCTGCAAGAGCTGCCGGTCATTCCGCTGGCACAGGCGAAGAAGCTCATCCCATTCGACTTCACGTACTGGACCGGCTGGCCGACATCTCGGAACAATTACATTCATCCGCCTACATGGTGGCAGCATACCATCAAGATCATTTTGAACCTGAAGCCGGCCCGGTAGCGAGCCGGGTGATCCGCCGCCGCCTAGGGCGAGAACGCGTAGGCGGATGATCTCTCCACACACCGGCCGCCCACGCTGGGTAGATCGCCCAGGGTGGGGTGGGACGGTGTGATGCACCGAGGGTGCAGGCCAGGGTAGGCGTACCCCTTGGATAGTCCTCCTTGGCCTGCGCTCTACCGGGCGTGGGGAGTGTTTTACGAACGCGGCGTGCGCCGCCGGTCCCGGGATGTCCTGGCGCGTTCACTCAGTACACTGTTACCGGCAACGTGCTTTTATCTAAACCAGTGGGAGAGGAGCTGCTGTGGGGTTAACGATTGGGTATGTGGTGAGGCGGCTATTAGTCTTTGTTGCCGTCGTTTGGATCGCAGCTACGATTAACTTCGTTGTACCGCGGCTGGCGCCGGGTGACCCGGTGACGGGCATCATCCAGCGCATGGCCCAGCAAGGCATGCGTATTGAAGGGTATGAGCAGCTCGTCCGCGAGTACCGGCGGATGTTTGGCTTGGACGACCCTCTCCCTATCCAGTACCTCAAGAGCGTGACAGCCATGCTGCGGGGAGAGATGGGCTACTCGCTCTCCTACTTCCCTGCAAAGGTGAGCGAGCTGATCCAGCGCTCCATCTGGTGGACGATCGGCCTTCTGTCCACAGCTACATTGATCGCCTTCGTCCTAGGTACAGTGCTTGGCGCAGTACTCGCATGGCACAGCACGCCACGGCTGGCTAGACTGATCCTGCCGCTGTTCATGACGTTCGGGGCTATTCCGAGCTACCTTGTGGCGATTCTCCTCCTCTACGTTTTTGCCTTTGGCCTGAAGATCCTGCCCAGCAGCGGTGCAATCAGCACAGGCGAGCAGCTCGCCCTGACGCCGAAAGCCATGCTGGACGTGATCCGCCACTCCATCCTGCCGGCGCTCTCGATCGTTCTTGCTTCCTTGGGGGGCTGGGCACTCGGCATGCGCGGGATGATGGTCACAGTCATCGGCGAGGATTACCTCACGCTAGCCGAGGCCAAGGGCTTACGTGAGCGGCGTATCTTCTGGCGATATGCCGTGCGCAACGCTATTCTACCGCAGATCACCTCCCTGGCTATTGCGCTCGGGCACGTTGCTTCCGGGGCGCTCCTGGTCGAGGTGATCTTTGCGTACCCTGGGATCGGTTGGCTGTTGTACACGGCGATCGCCAATTCCGACTTCGCGCTGATCCAGGGTATCACATTCATCCTGGTGCTCTCTGTCGCAATTGCGATACTTATTTTGGATCTGCTTTACCCCTGGCTAGACCCGCGCATCACATATGCACGACGGTGAGCTGCCAGAAAGGGCAAGGCCAGCATAGGGAGACCTGCGCGGTATCCGTCATATCCTGGCACTGGGATAGCATGTGAGGTGGAGGCACAGGCATGGCCACGACGGTAGAGACTCAGGAAAAGACGAGTTGGGTTGCCGCGGCAGCGACAGCGGCTGCCGAGGGTACGGGCAACGCGTTGCTCCTGGCATTGCAGAACTACAAGCTCATTCTCGGCCTTGTCTTGGTGCTTCTCGTTGCCTCGATTGGCTGGGTAGGCCCGCGCTTCGTGGATGTGAAGCGGGCCCAGATGGGTGCGGTGCGCGAATTGAACATGCCCCCGTCTCCCAAATACCCGCTCGGCACCGAGAGCACCGGCCGTGACATGCTTGCCTTGATTGTGGCGGGGGCGCCGAACACGTTGAAGATTGGCTTGATCGCCGGGGGCATTGGGACCACCCTGGGAGTGGTACTCGGGTTCATCGCCGGGTACTTCCGCGGCGCTGTTGACACGGTGATCCGGAGCACGGCAGATATCCTGCTCATGATCCCCGCGATTGCTGTTCTCCTTGTCATCGCGGCATACGTCCGCGTGGTCACGGTAGAGATGATGGCCCTGCTGGTCGCTGCCTTCGCCTGGCCGTATCCCACGCGTGCAATCCGGGCTCAAGTGCTGAGCCTGCGCGAGCGCGGTTTCGTGCAGGTCGCCAAGCTCTCCGGAATGAATGATTTTGAGATCATCTTCAAAGAGCTCGTGCCCAACCTGCTGCCGTACCTGGCAGCCGGCTTTACCGGCGCCGTGTCCGGGGGAATCCTAGCGGCTATCGGGCTCGAAGTGCTCGGTCTGGGACCCCAGCGTATCCCTACCCTTGGTATGACGCTGTACTGGGCGCTCTTCCATGCCGCAGTCCTGCGCGGCCTATGGTGGTGGTGGAGCCCACCTATCGTTGTCCTCATTATTATCTTCACTGGGCTCTTCTTGATCAGCATGGGCTTGGATGAGATCGCCAACCCGCGACTGCGAAGATCGGTCCAATGAGCAGCGAGGCTGTGATGACTGCTGACCAAGACGGGACGCTCCTCAGTGTTGAGCATCTCCGGGTGTACTACCACACCCGCCGGGGGCCTGTGCGCGCAGTCGATGATATTAGCTTCACAGTGCGGCGTGGTGAACGCTTTGGCATCGTTGGGGAATCAGGTTGCGGCAAGTCAACTACGGCTTTAGCTCTCATGCGCATGATCAAGCCGCCGGGCCGGATCGAGCATGGGCGCGTGCTGCTCAACGGCATCGATGTGCTCGGGCTGGGGAAAGAGGAGATGCGGCGCATGCGCTGGCGCACCATTTCGCTCATCCCCCAAGGCGCCATGAACTCTTTGAACCCCGTCATGCGGGTGCGTGATCAGATCGCAGATGCCATCACTACTCATGAGGGGTCCCGGCCCAGTAGCGAATTGCGCGAGCGGATTGATCATGTCTTGAACACGGTTGGACTGCCCCGGCACGTGGCGCACATGTTCCCGCATGAGCTCTCCGGCGGCATGAAGCAACGTGTCTGCATTGCCATGGCCATCGTGCTGCAGCCACAACTGCTCATCGCCGACGAGCCGACCAGTGCGCTTGACGTCGTCGTTCAGCGCGTGGTCGCCCAGACCCTGCTGGATGTCCAGGAGAAAATGGGAGTGTCACTGGTGCTCATTGGCCATGACATGGGCCTGCAGGCGCAGCTCGTCGACCGGCTTGCCGTCATGTACGCCGGCAAGATCGTGGAAATCGGGCCGGTCGAGGCGGTGTTCCGGGAGCCGCTGCATCCCTATACGCAGCTCCTCATCGCAGCGATTCCCTCTCCTAAGGAGAAGAAGCCGCTCCGCGGCATTCCAGGACTACCTCCTCCCCTGCTCAATCCGCCGCCCGGCTGTGTGTTCCATCCACGGTGCCCGTTTGCCATGGATGTCTGCCGTGTAAGAGCTCCGATATTCCGCGAGGTGCGGCCCGGCCGGCAAGTGGCGTGTCACTTGTATGAGGACGGCGCACCTAAGAGCGCGTCCGACAGCAAGGACTCCCAGTGAAGGACTCACGGTGATGCAGGATACTGTCACACCCTTACTCGAAGTCCAACATGTGACAAAGATCTTTGGCGGCGGCCTGTTTAGTAAGCGCCGGACGGTGGCCCTTGAGGATTTCTCGCTCACTATTCCCGCTGATCGGCCGACGATCGTGGCCATCGCTGGCGAAAGCGGCAGTGGCAAGACCACCCTGGCGCGGCTTATCTTGGGCTTCCTGACCCCTACGAGCGGCACCATCCGCTACAAAGGAAAGGACATCTGGAAACTCACGCCTCAAGAACGCTGGCAATATCGCCGTGAAGTACAGGCGATCTTCCAGGATCCCTATGAGGTCTACAACCCCTTCTATAAAGTCGATCACGTCCTCAAGACGGTTGTGGACAAATTCGGTCTGGCACGGCAGAACAACGTCACTGCCAGGCAGATTATCGAGGAAGCATTGGAGGCTGTCGGGTTACGGCCGTCGGAAACACTCGGCAAGTACCCTCACCAGTTGAGTGGTGGGCAGCGACAGCGTATTATGGTCGCACGCGCCTTCCTGCTTAAACCGCGTCTCATTGTCGCCGACGAGCCCGTTTCGATGGTTGATGCCTCGCTCCGGGCAATGATCCTGGACGTAATGATCCGGCTCAAAGATGAGCATGGGATCACCTTCCTCTACATCACCCATGATCTCTCCACTGCATTCCAAATCGCAGATGAGATCTATATTCTCTACCGTGGCTCATTGGTCGAGTATGGCAGCGCTACCGCGGTGATCCAGAACCCGGCCCATCCCTACACGCGTCTTCTGGTGAGCTCGATCCCGGTCCCGGATCCGAGCATGCGGTGGCGTGATCGCATCGAGCTGCCTGTCGATGAGGAAAGCAGCGACGTGCGCCTCGGCTGTAAATTCCGGCTCCGCTGCCCCTATGCCATGGCCGTGTGTGCCGAGCGCTTCCCGGCAATGTATGAGATACGTGAGGGACAGCACGCAGCCTGCTATCTGTATAACTCGGCACACGCCCCGGCGGCGATGCCGGGTACCACACCGAGGTAGCCCCTTGATCACGCTTCAAGCCCTTGAGGGACGCTGCCACGGCCAAGCGCTCGATCGCCGCGTTGCGTTAAGCCTCAAACAGGCGTCGCAGCAGCTGTGCCAGCTCTGGCGGCGCATGCCCGAAGCGCGCTCGTGCGACCAACATCTCGGAGATTCAATGATCATACGTTGATCATACGTTCCTCCCCCAGCCGGCGTACGAGCTCCAGAGCGTATGGCCTGCTCCAAGGTGCCATTACGAGACGAGCGTCACGACGGTCACCCCATCACCGCCCTGGTTGAGCGGTGCCGAGTCAAACTCCTTGACCATAGAGTGGCGAGCCAGCAGCTCGCGCACCACCTGGCGCAGCGCGCCCGTGCCCTTTCCATGGATGATGCGCACCTGGGTCAGGCCTGCCAGCACCGCGTCGTCCAGATACTTCTCAACCAGCTCGATGGCTTCTTCAGCTCGACGTCCGCGCAGGTCGAGCTCCGTTGAGACTTCTGCGCGGCGCTGCGCAGCCAGCGCAGCCGTCACCGCAGGCGAGCCGGCCGACAGCGGCTGGATCTCGCGTAGCTCGCGGCGGCTGGCGCGCTCGATCCGGTCGGCCGGCACGCGCACCTTCAGGCCGCCGAGCTGTACCTCGGCCATGCCGCTGCGATCAGGCGGCGAGAGGAGCTCGCCGATAGCGTCCTCACGCGTAGCCAGTCCACGCACGCGTACAGGATCACCCGGGCGCAGGGGCTCGTCGGGCACCGCCTCTTCGGTCTGCAGAGGTACCGCCTGCGGAGTCATGGCCATGCGCCGGACGCTTGCCCCGGCAGCGCGCACTTCGTCCAGAGCCCGCCGCACCACAGTGCGCCCTGCGCCAGCAAGCATCGCCTCACGCTCAATGCGCCGCAGCTCATCCTGCGTGGCGCGCACCAGCTCTTCAGCCTGGCGCTGTGCTTCTTCGAGGATGCGCCGACGTTCGTCCTCGATACGAGCCCGCTCGTGAACCATCTCGCGACGCAGACGCTCAGCCTCCTGCTTGGTCTGCTCAGCTTCCTCGCGCGCCCGCCGCGCCGCTTCTAGCTCGGCGCGGATGGCCTGGAGCAGGTCTTCGACCTGCTCTGCAGTGGGGTTCAGCCACTGCCGCGCCTCCTCGATAACCTCGTCCGGGACACCAAGACGGGTGGCGATGGCCAGCGCATTGCTGCGCCCAGGCAGGCCGATGCTCAGCGCATAGGTCGGGGAGAGCGTCTCCACGTCGAACTCAACGCTGGCGTTCTCGATCCCATCATGCGTGTGCGCGTAGGCCTTCAGCTCCGAATAGTGTGTCGTCGCCACGGTGGGAATGTGGCGGCGCCACAGATAGGACAGGATCGCCCGCGCCAGGGCCGCGCCTTCGGCCGGATCGGTGCCGGCACCAAGCTCATCCAGCAGCACCAGGCAGCGCTCGTCGGCCAGGCGTAGGATCTCTATAATATTGCTCATGTGCGACGAGAACGTGGAGAGGTTCTGCTCAATGCTCTGCTCGTCACCGATGTCGGCGAAGACATCCCGAAAGACACCAATCGTGGAGCCTTCGGCCGCCGGGATATGCAGACCAGCCTGTGCCATGAGGGTGAGCAAACCGACCGTCTTCAATGCCACGGTCTTGCCACCCGTGTTCGGCCCGGTGATCACCAGGATGAAGAAGTCTTTGGGCGACACCTCCGGCCGGTACATTCCCAGGTAAATATCGATCGGCACGACACGGCCGGTGAGCAGCGGGTGCCGCGCCTGGATCAGATTCAGCTCAGCGCGCTCCGAGAGCAGCGGCTCTGTTGCGTGCATCGCGTCCGCCAGCTTCGCCCGCGCTAGCGCCAGGTCCAGTTCAGCCAGACACGCCACCGTGTTCTCAATCTCATCGCCCCACTGGCCGACCTGCATGGAAAGCCGGCGCAGCACGCGTTCGATCTCCTTCTGCTCCTCGCGCTGAAGGTGCCGCCATTCGTTGGCCAGCTCTACGACCGCCAGCGGCTCCATAAAGAGCGTGGCGCCACTGGCCGATTCATCGTGGACAATGCCTTTGAACTGATGGCGATACTCCGCCTTCACCGGCACAACGTAGCGCCCCTCGCGCATCGTGATGATGGGCTCCTGGAGCATCGAGCGGTACTGCGCTGAGCTGATCAGGCTCTCCAGCCGAGCCATGAGCTCCCGATGCGTTTTCTTGAGCTCCTGCCGCACAGCGGCGAGCTGCGGCGATGCGCTATCCATGACCTCGCCCCGCTCGTCAATGCTGTCGCGGATGGCCTGGCTGACAGCGGCGCAGACACTCATGCGCCCGGCGATCTCCGCGAGGTAAGGGTAGCCCGAGTGAGCAGCTGTCTCGGCGTGCCGCGCGTGACCCGGCCGGTCGCTCCAGACCGGCCGGGTCCCTCCCGCGGGAGTATCGGTGCGCTTCCGCCCACCGGCCAGGGTTTGCTTTACGTACCGAGCGGCATCAAGCGTACCAAGGATCTGGAGGAGTTCTTCCGGCTCGAGCACACCGCCCAGGCGGGCGCGTTGCACCAGCGGGCGTACGTCCCGAGCGCCGCGCACGGAGAACCCCGGGTGGGTAGCCAGCAGGGCACGGGCCTCCCTGGTCTCGGCCAGCAGGCGCCGTACGGTGCCTATGTCGTTGCTTGGCTCGAGCGCAAGGGCCAGCTCGCGACTGGCAGAAAAGGCCGTATACGCCGCCAAGCGCTCGCGTATCTTGGGAAACTCGAGGGTGCTTAGGCTTCGCGTATGCATGGTACTCACGCTACCAGACAGCTCGCGCTGTCCGGCAGCGCGAGCTGTCATATGTTGAAGATCGGGGCCTGCTGCGCTGGGATCCACAGCCGTACCGAGATGGCCAGCACCGGCACGGCTCGCAGCAGACCAGGTCCCAGGAACGATGTGTCAATAAGCCTGCGCAGCGTCACCAGCCAATCGGCCTGCTCAGCATAGGGGGACCGGCTCAGGGCCACAATGACCATGAGCACGATCGCTGCGGTGGCCACCGACAGCCCCAAGGCCAGCACCAGCCGCAGGACCGGCGTGACTATGCCTTCCTCACGCGGGTCGACCGGATCGGTGACCACGAGGTCCGCGCCGGCATTGTAGCGACGCAGCCCGCCGATCAGCACCATGCGCAAACGCCCCGGCCTGATCAGCAGGTGCAGCAGGATCGCTGGCGCCATGACGGCGGTCACAAGACCCAGGAACGCGCCCATCTGCAGCAGGTCCGGAGATGACCGCGGAAACTTCTCCGCGAACATGGCGCCCAGTGTCAAATAGAACTTGCTTGCGATTGCGAGCCCTACGTACATCCCTACGAGCGCCACAGCCTGCCCTTGCACGCTTAGGCGCTGGTAGAGAATGGTCGATATGAGTAAAAACGCGGCTAACGCAAAATCAAGCGGAGACATGGGCCTGCGCCACCCCTCAACCCCTCCACCCCACGCGTGAGCGGAGCATCCAACCGCCACCTCCGGTGCGCCTGAACACCTGGGCACCAGACCTGCCGGCGGCACCAGGGCTAATGATACCACAGTGACCGTCCGGTCTGGGCCGGCACTCCCGCCGGTCCTGCCCATTATGGGCCATCTCGCATGAACCATTCGTACCGTCCGAACAGCGTGAACCCGAGGAGCATGCCGGCCCCGGCGGCGGACGCGCCAAAGATGGCGGCCTGCGCAAGCAGCTGCATTCGTCGGCTGCGCGTCCCGTGTCTCCCTAGCGCGACGGCGCTCACGCCGAGCAGCCAAGATACCCAGGGCAGCGCCACGAGCAGCGTGCCCAGCAGATCGCCGGGGAGGCCCCACAGGGGATAGCCCTGGGAAAGCTGCGCCAGGATGGCGGCATCAAGTCCAAGTGCGGTGCCGGCAAGCAGAGTAAGCAGGAGGGACACAGGAAACCGGCTGAGGAACAGCAACGATCCAGCGCCGCTATTCGAGGGCGCTCCGCGCTGCTTGTTCGCCGTGTGGTGGTGCGCCATGGTCCTGAGGAGCCGCGCGCGGCAACGGATCAGGCCGCGCGATTTGCGGCCAGGTACGCGATGCAGCGATCGTACTGCTCGCGGCTGATCAGCCCTTCCGCCAGGTAGTGGTTCAGCATCACCGTCAACCGGAGGATAGAGATGAGACGGATACCATACCGCTTCAGACGCTCTGCAGCCCCCTGCTCACGGTCGACCAGCACGATGGCATCTTTCACCACGAGCCCGGCAGAGCGTAGCAGCTCGGCGGTTTCGATCACGCTGCCGCCGGTGGTAATGAGATCGTCAATGATTAGGACGGTCTGGCCCGGGGAGTACCGCCCCTCGATCACCGGCTTATCTCGCCCCGGCTCCGGGCGGCGCGCGTAAATCATCGGCACGTTCGTGTTAAGCGAGAAGGCTGTGGCCAAATGCAGCCCTCCGTAGGGCACGCCGGCAACCAGGTCGAAGGGAGCACAGCGGGGATGGCGCATGGCCTGGCCTGAGCGTGTCTCCTGCTCGATCAAGGCAGCGGCGCGGCGAAGCAGCATTGGCTCGCTCACGAGCAACCGCGGGTTAATGTAAATCGGGGAATGTACCGTGCTCCGGCCCAGTGTGAAGTCGCCGAACTCCACGGCGCCCATATGCCACAGGGCCTGGGCCAGCCACAAGTTCGTAATGCTTGGGTCAAGCATGCCTGCGTTGTTACTCCGCCCCTAGTCGAGGTAATCTTTGAGCTTGCGGCTGCGGCTGGGATGGCGGAGCTTCCGCAGCGCCTTCGCTTCGATCTGCCGGATGCGCTCTCGCGTCACGCCGAACTCCCGGCCCACTTCCTCCAAGGTGCGCGTGCGGCCGTCATCCAAGCCGAAGCGTAGTTGCAACACCCGCTGTTCACGCTGGCTCAGCGAGCGCAGCACCGCGTCCACCTGCTCGCGCAGCAACTGGTACGAGGCCGCCTCGGCCGGCAACGGAGCCGTGGGGTCCTCAATGAAATCGCCCAAGTGGCTATCCTCCTCCTCGCCAACCGGCGTCTCCAGCGAGACCGGCTCCTGCGTGGCCTTGAGGATCTCGCGCACCTTCTCGGCGGGGATGCCCATCTCCGCTCCGATCTCCTCGCACGTGGGCTCGCGCCCCTTCTCCTGCGTCAGGCGTCGGGAGACCCGGATCAGCTTGTTGATTGTCTCGACCATATGCACAGGGATACGGATCGTACGTGCCTGATCGGCGATTGCGCGCGTGATGGCCTGGCGGATCCACCACGTCGCATAGGTGGAGAACTTAAAGCCACGGTGATAATCAAACTTCTCAACCGCCCGAATCAGGCCGATATTCCCCTCCTGGATCAGATCCAGGAGCGACATGCCGCGGCCGACGTACTTCTTCGCCACGCTTACGACCAGCCGCAGGTTTGCCTCGATGAGCTCCTGACGCGCGGTTGGATCACCAGCCTCCATCCGCTTGGCAATTGCAACCTCTTGCTCGCCGGTAAGGAGGGAGATGCGGCCAATCTCGCGCAGGTACATGCGCACCGGATCGTCGAGGGCGCTCTCATCCTCATCAATGGAGGCACTCTCCGGCTCACTTGGCAGCACAGCGGGGCGAGAAGAGAGCGTGTGCTCTGCGGCTGCGATCTCCTGGATGGCCACGTCGTCGTGCCCGTTCACAGCGATTGAGGGCGCCGCGGAGCCGGTGGATGCAGCCTGCGGGGGATGGTCTAGGGAAGCGCTCTCTTGAAGGGGTGGGGAACCGCCGACGTCGTCGCTTGTGCCGTCTCCCAGGTTGTCGGGAATAACCGCTATGCCCAGATCGTAAAGCGCGGCACTCAAGTCTTCCACCTGCTCGCTCGTGAGCGGACTCTCCGGGCAGGCACGCATCAATTCTTGCTGGGTCAGGAAGCCCTGCTCCTTGCCGCGCAACAGGAGTACAGCCAGATCAACGTTCGGCTTGCTCTGCTCCATGCACTCCTCCACCGGCGACCCCGTCGTCGCTCGCTTCTTGATGAGAGTACTCGCCGAAAGATAGCCGCCGTGCCGGAGGCGGAAATCACCAAGGATGCACCGGTGGCGCGCAGGCACTACGGACGGCCGCGCACCAGGTCCCACACGCGGCCGTGCAGCACAGTCCTTGTGCTCAAGGCCAATTGTATACGCCGCAAATCTGTTGTCAATGTCGCCACATGCTGCGCCAGCGCGGCCAGCGATGGATCGTTGCCGGCTCCCGACTGGCTGGTATGCTCCGCTGCCTCACGTAGTAACACATACACCTGTTCAAGCCTCTGCCGAACATTTCGCTCGCGAATGCGCAAGGCACATCGCTCGACATCGAGGGCCCGCTCTTCAACGCCCATCTCCGGGAGGCTCGCTGAGCGCTGCGCCAGCGCCTCGAAGTGCTCTACTAACACGGCGCTCTCCGCACGCTCGTCGTCAGCCAGCGCGGCACGCCACGCTGCGGCGGGGATCGGGGCACCATTGGCCCGCTGCGTAAGCTCGACCAGCCGGCGGTACAGCTCCCGGTTTTCTTGCCGCGCAAAGTCCTCGGCGGTAAGCACCTTCAGTGCAGCCTCCTGCACCTGGGGCTCGGCGATAAGCTGCGCCAGCAAATACTCCTCAAGCTGCTCTCCCTGTTCGGAAAGCCTGAGCGGCGCCGCACGCGGCGCCGGTGCCTCCGGCGTGGCAGGCGGGTGGACCGGGGCGGCAGAACCCTCCATGACGCGGCGGGCTGGACGAGCTGCCGGTCGGTACTCGGCCAGCTTGCGCTGGACGGCCGCCTCATCGATGCGCAGTGCCCGCGCCAGGGTCTGAATATAATGTGCCCGCTGCACAGCGTCGGCCACCTCGTGGAGCAGCGGCGCGAGCTGCTCCACAACCCGCGATTTCTCGCGCGGGTCGTTCAGATCGGCCGAGCGCAGCACGACCTGCATGACATACTGCACCAGCGGCAGCGCCTCGGAGATCATGCGCTCCCACGCTTGGCGGTCGTTACGCACCAGCTCATCTGGATCTACTCCCGGTGGGAGCACGGCGACGCGCAGATCAGCTTTCAGCCGGCGTTCGAAGCGGATCATGCCACGCCAGTCAGGCACCGGCACGGTCGTGTAGTCAAACACCTGCCGCGCGAGTTCTAGGCCGCGCAGCGTGGCTGCGTCGCCCGCAGTGTCGGCATCCAGCGCCAGCACGACCCGCTCCGTCAGGCGCTTCAGGATCTCGAGCTGCCGCTCGGTCAGCGAGGTACCCAGCGAGGCCACAGCATTGCTCACGCCATGCTGGTGCAGCAGCACGACGTCCATATAACCCTCGACCAGGATCGCCTCGCGAGCGCGCCGGATAGCATCCCGAGCGCGGTCGATCCCATACAGGGACGCGCCCTTGTCGAAGAGCTCAGTCTGTGCCGTATTGAGATACTTCGGTTGCTTCTCCCGGTCTTCCACGAGGCGGCCGCCGAAGCCGGTGAGCACGCCGCGCTCGTTGCGGATAGGGAACATAATGCGGCCGCGGAAGCGGTCGTACACGCCGCCGCGCTCGTTCTGGACCGCCAGGCCGGCCTCAACGGCCTGCTCGCTGGAGTAGCCGTGGTGCGCTAGGTAGCGCAAGAGGGAATCCCAGCGGTCCGGCGCGTAGCCGAGCTGGAAGGCACGCACCGTCTCGTCGCTCACCCCGCGGCCCGCCAGATAGCGCCGGGCGGCCTCCGCCTCCTCAGAGCGACCCTCCAGAAGCTCGCGGGCAAAGTAGGCGGCGGCAAGTTCGTTCATCTCCGCCAGCACGCGCAGCCGCTTCTCATGCTCCGTCTCGCCCGCCGCAGGCCGCAAAGACACGCCGGCGCGCCGGGCCAACTGCTCCAGCGCGCCGCGGAAGTCCAGGTTCTCCTTCAGCATGACGAAGGAGAAGATATCCCCACCCCTGCCACAGCCAAAGCAATGCCACGTGCCCTTCTCGGGGAAGACAATGAACGAGGGCGTCTTCTCTTGGTGGAAGGGGCACAGCCCCTTGAGATAGCGCCCACTCTTCTTGAGCTGGACGTACCCGGCGACCACGTCTGCCAGGTCCAGACGTGCCTTGATTGCTTCAATGGGACTGGTGCTCGTGCCCGGCACTTACAGCCGCACTCCCACCACGACGTAGCTCTGCGGGACGTAGATCCGGTTAAAGATCTCGATAGCGTACCGCTCTGTCAGGCCGGCGATGTAATCGCACACGATCCGCGGCACGTCGTCGCCGGCCTCGCGACGCGCCCGATAGAAGTCCTCCGGAAGCTGATCGGGGTGCTTCACAAAATAGGTGTACAGCGTCTCGATCAGCCGTCGTGCGCGCTGCTCCTCCCGCTTGGCATCCGATCCCAGATATACCCGCTCGAACATGAAGTCGCGCAGCTTGTTCGTGAGCTCAAGCACGCGCGGGCTCATGCGAATCTCCGGCACGCCCCAGGACGACTCGACCACGTCCAGCACCATGGTATTGATGCGCTCGCGGCGCCCCGTGCCCAGCTCTTGACGTATCTCCAGAGGAATATCTTCTTCTTTGATGATCCCTGCCCGCTCGGCATCGTCGATATCATGGTTGAGGTAGGCGATCACATCGGCATAACGCACCACCTCGCCCTCCAGGGTGCCAGCGCTGGCGGGCAGGCCGCTGTGGCGAGCGGTGATGCCTTCCCGCGGCTTCGAGTGCGAGAGGATACCATTGCGCACCTCCCAGGTGAGGTTCAGGCCGCGGTTATCCTCCAGCACATCCACCACGCGCAGGCTCTGCTCGGCGTGGCGAAAACCGCCGGGGTGAAGCTCGTTTAGGACCTCCTCGCCGGCGTGCCCGAAGGGCGTATGCCCCAGATCGTGCCCCATGGCGATGGCCTCGGTGAGGTCCTCGTTGAGGTTCAGCGCGCGAGCGATCGTGCGCGCCACCTGGCTCACCTGCAGCACATGGGTGAGGCGGGTGATGTAATGATCGCCCGGCGGCGCGATGAAGACCTGTGTTTTGTCCTTCAGGCGGCGGAAGGCTTTCGAGTGCACGATGCGGTCGCGATCGCGCTGGAAGCAGGTCCGCACCGGGGACTCCGGCTCAGGGATCCGGCGGCCACGGGAGTATGCCGCCTTGGCCGCGTAGGGCGACAGCAGCTCGATCTCACGCTGCTCCAGTCGCTCGCGCACCGTCAGGGCATGGCGGATCGTCGCACGCTCCAGCTGTGCCGGAGTGTGCTCCGGCATCTGAGGCATTTGCCTCTCTGCCCCAAGGACCTGAGAAGCGGAACCTTCCGGGTTCATCGCTGGCGCGCCCTTGCGCCGTGGCATCACACATCCTTTTAGGACGGTCCCCGGCGCCTGCTGCCTCTGCGGGCGCGACAGGCGCCGAGATACCGCCATGGCCCTATGCCTTACATTTACCCTTAAATTTTACTTATCGCGCTCGGTATGCGCCAGGGCAGCCTGGGCGGCAGCCAGGCGCGCTACCGGCACGCGATAGGGCGAGCAGCTTACATAATTTAAGCCGATCAGGTGACAGAACTCAATCGATGAGGGATCGCCGCCGTGCTCCCCGCAGATGCCCACCTCTAGGTCCGGCCGTGTGGCGCGCCCGAGCTCGACGCCCATCCGGATCAGCTTTCCCACGCCATCACGGTCCAGCTCCTGGAACGGGTTCGCCGGCAGGATCTTCTCATCGACGTAGCGCAGCAGGAACTTCCCTTCGGCGTCGTCGCGCGAGTAGCCGAAGGTGGTCTGCGTCAGGTCGTTCGTGCCGAAGGAGAAGAACTCGGCCTCGGTGGCGATCTGGTCGGCCACCAGCGCCGCCCGCGGCACCTCGATCATCGTGCCGAACTTATAGGGCACCATCATGCCGGCCTGCTGCTGCACCTCAGCCGCCACCTTTTCGAGCTGCGGCTTGATCCGCTTGAGCTCATTGACATGCCCGACCAGCGGGATCATGATCTCCGGCCGGACCGGCACACCCTCCTTGGCAAGCTCAACCGCTGCCTCGAGGATGGCCCGCACCTGCATCTCGTAGATGCCGGGGAACATGATGCCCAGGCGGCAGCCCCGCAGGCCGAGCATGGGGTTGGCCTCACGCATCGCCGCCACCTGGCGCAGCAGGTGCTCTTTCTCCGCGAGCTCCTGCTCGAGCTCAGGGCTCCCATGCCCGAGCTCCTTGCGCACGCGCAACGTAGTGACCTCGACCAGGAGCTCCTCGTAGCTGGGCAGGAACTCATGCAAGGGCGGATCGAGGAGGCGAATGATCACCGGCCGGCCGGCCATCACCCGGAAGATGCCTTTGAAGTCTTCTTTTTGGATAGGCAACAACTTACGCAGGGCATCCTGCCGCTCTTCGTCGGTGGCGGCCAGGATCATCTGCCGCACGAGAGGCAGGCGGTCCTCCTCGAAGAACATATGCTCGGTGCGGCACAGCCCGATGCCCTCCGCGCCGAACTCCACCGCCTTCGCGGCATCGCGCGGGTAATCCGCATTGGCCCACACGCCCAGCTTACGCACCTCATCCGCCCAGGCCAGGAGCTGGCGCAGCTCCGCGCTCATCTCCGGCTCGATCAGCGGCACCTCTCCCAGGATCACCTCGCCCGTGGAGCCGTTGATCGTGATGATATCGCCTTCCTTGACGGTCACCCCATCAACCGTGAACAGGCGGCGCTCAAGGTCAATCTTGATCTGTTCGGCCCCGGCCACGCACGGCTTGCCCAAGCCGCGGGCCACCACGGCGGCGTGGCTAGTGGCACCGCCGCGGGCCGTGAGGATCCCCTGAGCCCAGATCATGCCGTGCACATCGTCCGGCGATGTCTCCGGGCGCACCAGGATCACCCGCTCGCCGGCGCGCCCCAGCTCCTCCGCCCGATCGGCGTCGAACACCACCTTGCCGGTCGCCGCCCCCGGCGATGCGTTCAACCCGCGAGCGATCACCTGCACCCGCGCGGTTGGGTCGATACGTCGATGCAGGAGCTGGTCCACCTGGCGCGGCTCAACGCGCTGCAGTGCCATTTCCTTCGTGATGATCCCCTCGTTCACCATATCGACCGCGATCTTCACCGCTGCCTCGGCCGAGCGCTTGCCGGAGCGGGTCTGCAGCATGTACAGCCGCCCGCGCTCGATGGTGAACTCCAGGTCCTGCATATCTTTGTAGTGGCGCTCCAGCCGCTCGGCGATCTGGCGGAACTGCTCGTAGACCTCCGGCAGCTCCTCCTTCAAGCGCGAGATCGGCTGCGGCGTGCGGATGCCGGCCACCACATCTTCGCCCTGGGCATTCAAGAGGTACTCGCCATACAGTTCCTTTTCGCCGGTGAGCGGGTTGCGCGTGAACGCGACGCCGGTGCCGGAGTCGTTGCCCATGTTCCCGAAGACCATGGCCTGCACGTTCACCGCCGTGCCCAGGTCGTGCGGGATCTTCTCGTGCTCGCGATAGGCCACGGCGCGATCGCCGAACCACGACTGGAACACCGCCTCGATCGCCAGGCGGAGCTGCTCGTAGACATCGGTGGGGAACTCCCGGCCGGTGCGCTCCCGCACCAGCGCCTTAAAACGCTCGGCAATCTGCTTGAGGTCCTCGGCGGTAAGCTCAGTGTCGAGCTTGTTGGGCGTGCGCTCCTTGAACTCGTCGAGGATCTTTTCAAACTCCTCGCCGGGGACACCCAGGACGATGCGTCCGAACATCTGGATAAAGCGCCGCCAGGCGTCGTAGGCGAAGCGCTCGTTCCCCGTGGCCTTGATCAGACCCTGCAGCGTCTGCTCGTTCAAGCCCAGGTTGAGCACCGTGTCCATCATGCCCGGCATGGAGAACTTGGCGCCGGAGCGCACGGACACCAGCAAGGGGTTCTCGGGATCGCCGAACTTCTTTCCGGTCTGCTGCTCGATGTAGCGCAGCGCCTCGAGCACCTGTTCCCAGAGACCCTCAGGGAACCGGCGGTTGTTCGCGTAGTAGGCATTGCACGCCTCGGTGGTAATTGTGAAGCCCGGCGGGACCGGCAACCCGGCATTAACCATCTCGGCCAGGCCGGCGCCCTTGCCGCCGAGCAGGTCGCGCATAGTGGCGTTGCCTTCGTGGAAGAGATACACCCACTTCTTGCCGGTGGGCGTCTGTGGCGCTGTCTGCGCGCCCATCGTCGATACCATGGAGACCTGGATCCTCCTCTACTGCGTCCATCTTCGGTCGCCCCGGGCGGGGCGGTGTATAGAAGCACAGCCGGACCGGCGGGAGCGCGGGCAGGGCTCGCCGCGACTGCCGGGGTGGCGATGATGAGTCCAGCGCATAAATCTACGCCATTATAGCCCAGCGTCGCGGGACGGCGCAAACGAATTCCGGGATACGTGATGGTCTCCGCGAGACGCCGTTTCTCCGCCGCATACGCACCCCTGAGAGGGCATAGCGCGCCGGTACTAGCCGCTCCCCTCCCTGCGCACGTACGTGCTTCCTCCCCACCATTCTCGCGCGCTCTTAAGCATGCACTCACCCCACTTTAACGAAATTTTTACTCTGGATGGAGGCGGAGCTCTGATATCCTACTGTCACAGGGCACAGGGGCGTGCCTCCAATGGTGGGGTAGAGGGATCGTTTCCCGTACGACTTCTCGGGATGCCTCTGGCGTGCGACGCTTATGGCTGTGCCATAGCTGAGAGCGTTCAGATCGCTCGGTTCAGGTAGCTCAGGAGGGGAAGACATGAGCGAGACCAGCAGTCCGGTGCAACCGCATGGGACTGAAGAGTGGGGGGGCAGACTTCTTCGGCACACTCAACCAGATGCCTCCGGAGCCGGTGGCGGCGATCGCTCAGGTACTGGAGGCCATGCGTACGGAGCCGGTCTTCCAGCGCGCTCGCCGAGAGATGCTCCAGTTACTTGGAGTGACCGCGCAGGCGATGGTTCTGGATGTCGGGTGCGGCACCGGCGCGGCTTTGCCGGACCTAGTCGACCTTGCCGGGAGGGAAGTCCGCGTCACGGGCATCGATCCTACCGAGGCCTTTCTTGCTCTGGCACGCGAGCGGGCGGCCCGGTTAGGTGCGGCAGGAGCACGGTACGAACGCGGCGATGCGCGCGACCTGCCGCTGGCCTCCGCGGAGTACGACGCTGCATTCTGTGACAAGCTTCTGTTACACGTCGGACCGCCGGGCGTGGTGCTGGGGGAGATGGCGCGGGTCATCCGGCCTGGAGGTCGCGTTGGCGCTCTTGAGTGGCATCCATACTTCGTGATCAGTACGTCCAGTCCCGACCTCGAGGCGAATTTCAACCGCATCTTCCGGCAAGCGGTGTACGACTACATGGTCAGTGCCAACTTGGCGCGCTATTTCCAGGCCGCCGGGCTGCGTGACATCCAAACCCGTGCCTATCTTGCCTCCACCGAAAGCCTTGACGCGCATCCTTTCTGGCGGGCATTTCTGATCCACCAAATACCGCTCTTCACCCATGCCGGGCTGATCAGTGAGCAGGACGGGCAGGCTTTCATCACCGATATCGAGGACCTGAATCGGCGTGGCGTGTTCCGCGCCAGTTGCGTTGTCCAGATCGCTCTTGGCACGAAGCCGTAACGGCCGGGTTCCGTCAGGATAGCCGGATTACAGAATTACAGTAGTAGATCGCCTCGCCGCGCACGCGGTGGGATGAAGGAACACTGCCTCCCGTGGTCTGCCCGCCCTGATGCCTGATCTTCGCCATGTGCCTCGTGCAGCCATGTTATACTGCGCTGCAGGCTGTGACGTGGCATCGGTAGGGTGCCACGTCAGGCGCGCTCATGTGTAGCACGAGTACAGGGGAGGAGTGAACATGTCGACGGCGATGCAGCCACTCGCAGTGACCTGGCTTGGCCACGGCACGTTCTATCTTGTCTCGCCAGGAGGCCAACGCATCCTGATCGATCCCTTCCTGAGCGACAACCCTTCCTGTCCAGCCGATCGGAAGCGACCGGAGCAGTTGGGCGGCGTGGATGTGGTGCTGGTCACCCATGGCCACTTCGACCACGTGGGCGACCTGCTGGCCGTAGCCCAGGCACTGCGGCCGCAGATCGTCGCGAACTTCGAGATCTGCACCTGGCTGGAGCGAAAGGGCGCGGCGAACACGCGCGCAATGAACAAGGGTGGGACGCAAATCATCAACGGGATTGCCGTCACGATGGTGCACGCGGTCCACTCAAGCAGTATCGTCAGCGATGGTGACATCTTCGACGGCGGGGAGCCGTGCGGCTACGTGCTGCGCTTTGAGAACGGCTTCACGCTCTACCATGCCGGCGATACGGATGTCTTTAGCGACATGCGCCTGATCGGCGAGCTCTACCGGCCTGACCTGGCCCACCTGCCCATCGGTGACCTCTTCACCATGTCGCCGCGCCAGGCGGCGCACGCCATTCGCCTCCTCGGCGTGCGGCGGGTCATCCCCATGCACTACGGCACCTGGCCTCCGCTAACCGGCACGCCGACGCAGCTCCGTGAGCAGGCGCGCGACGTAGAGGGACTGGAGATTGTGGAGCTCAAGCCCGGCGAGACCTGGCGGGCCGGCTAACACGGTGATGAGCCCTGCTGCCGGCGGCAGGGAAGGCGAGGACCGCTGCACCAGAAGCGTGCACCGGCCAGAATCCATGCCGCTTAGTGACGTGGTACCTCTTACTCGGGGCAGATCGTCCCTGCGGGTGTGCGGAGCCTGACCGCACGCTTTGGTGAGGTACCGGTTCCTTATATCCCCATATCCCCCCACATGGGGGGCTGGAGGGCAATGCCCTCCAGCCACGGGTCGCTGTAGGATCTGGTACGCTTGCCGGCAGCAGGCCGCGGCTGCCGGAGCAGCCGCGGCCTGCTGCCGGCGGCATCAAGCAGCGCTCCAGCGCGACTGCAGCACTGGTCGTTGTAGCCGGAAAGAATTTAGGAAGCATTCTTGATGAAGACCGTTGAGACACCGACGTACGAGGCCATTCTGAAGACGGTGCGCGCATGGCCGCCCGCCGAACGTCTAACTCTTGTTCAAGACATCCTCAAGACTCTGGCTCAAGCCCCTGGAGGTGGATCTAAAGCCTCCGAGACGAGAGACGCTGCCTTCAGCTCTTGGGCTGCTCGCCACCGGCCAACCGGCTTCTTCCTTTGATTTTGTATTTATTGATTTTGTATTTATATTTTGTATCTATAGATGTGGAAGTTGTAGACGAGGAAGTCGGCAGTGGTTGGAGGAGCGTCGTATAAAGAAATATGGCTGATGCGCGTACTTATTGATATGAATTATGAATATTATACTTGATGTATTGCCTCAGCGCGAGCCATGGGTTGCTGCAGCAAGTGCCGTGTGGCGGGCCAATGACGAAGGGCGCATCATTGGCTATATTTTGACCTCAACGGTTACAGATATTTTCTACATCGCTAGACGCATTGCCTGGCGTGAACGAGCCTATGCTGGGGTACGCGGTTTATTTGGAGGCGTTTGTGATCTGTACTATCGAACGGCAGACACTGGAGCAGGCGCTGGCGCTGCAGGGGAACGATTTTGAGGACAACCTTCAGCTCGCCTGTGCGACCTTATACACCATCGATACAATCGTCACTCAAGACCCGCGCGGTTTTCAGGTCACGACCATCCCGGTGCTCGCACCCGTCCAACTCCCGGCGCGGCTCGGCTAGGAAGCCGCGGCGGCCGGGCCCGTGCACACTACCCGGCGTTATCTCCCCGATTGCGCCGCTCCTTCTCCCCAGGCTACAATACGCCCGGATCGACCTGTCGCGCGGACAGGTGGAAGAGAAGGCGCTGTCGCTTTGCGAGCCCGGCGCCGCCCCTGGCAAGAAAGGACAGTCACCACGAGTACGCAGCATTCAGCTCCTGTGATCCAGCCAAAACGCACGCCCCTGTACGAGACACACATCGCCATGGGGGCGCGCATGATCGAGTTTGCCGGCTGGCTTATGCCGGTGCAGTACACCGGCATTATCGCCGAACATCAAGCAGTGCGGCAGCGCGCCGGTCTCTTCGATCTCTGCCACATGGGCATCCTGGAGGTGCGCGGGCCCGGGGCATTGCGCTTCCTTGAGCGCGTCACCACGAACGATCCGTCCCGCCTGACCATCGGCCGCGCCCAGTATTCGCTGCTCTGCCAGCCGGATGGCGGCGTAATCGACGATCTGATCGTCTACCGTGTACCCCAGGGCTTTGTCATCGTCGCCAACGCAGTCAACACCGAGACAGACTACCAGTGGCTGCTGGAGCAGCAGGCCGCGCTCGGCGCGGCCTCCTGCGAGATCCTCAATCGCTCTGCAGAGCGCGGCAATATCGCTATCCAGGGACCACTGGCACAACAGGTGCTGCAGCAGCTGACGCGGGTGGACCTGGAGAGCATCCGCTTCTATCATCACACCACCGGCGAGGTGGCGGGTATCCCGATGCAGATCTGTCGCACCGGGTACACCGGCGAAGATGGCTTTGAGCTCCTGGCGCCGCGGGACCGCGCGGTCGAGCTGTGGCAGGCCTTGCTCGATGCAGGCAAGGCTGTCGAACTCGTGCCGTGCGGGTTAGGGGCGCGCGATACGCTGCGTATCGAGGCAGGGCTGTGCCTGTACGGCCACGAGCTCACGCGGGAGATCAATCCGTACGAGGCCAACCTGGGCTGGGTGGTGAAGCTCTCCGGACGGGTGTTCGTCGGCAGCGAGGCGCTCCACCGCATCGAGCGTGATGGACCGGCACGGCGCATTATCGGCCTGACGATGATTGAGCGGGGCGGCGTGCCGCGCCAAGGCTATCCGGTGCAACGCGACGGGGAGCAGGTCGGCCACGTCACGAGCGGCACGTACTCGCCCACCCTCGATGCGAACATCGCTCTGGCCCTGGTTCGACGCGACGCTGCCGGCGCAGATGCGCTCGATGTCGTCATCCGCGGGCGTCCCATGCCCGCGCGCGTGACCCCGTTACCGTTCTACCGTGGGTCGGTGCGCCTGCCGTCGGCGCGAGCGGGTCGGGGAGCATAAGCCGGCCGCCGCTGGGGTGCTGCGAGTAGCCGGGGAGGGGCCCATGGCCCGGCATGTCCGGAAGCAGGACGGTACGCTTACGTATATGAGGTATATTGAGCTTATAAGCGTATTAAGCTTAAAAGGGCAGCTTCCGTTCGTTCCCGCCGGGGCCGTGCACGGCGCCGGCTCGGGACTCGCGCCCGCTGTACGGATCGCCATCCTTTTCGGGCCTCTCTCCCAGGATCGAAGGGGCCCTGAGAAGGGGGCTCGCGCTCACTAGGTGGTACCCGTGATACTCTACGTAAGATAGTCATGAGGGAGGCCACTACACACGAGGGAGCCACACATGACGACGGACGTGGTCCCGGAAGGGCTGCGCTATACGAAAGAACACGAGTGGGTCCGTGTCGAGGGCGATCTGGCCGTTGTGGGGATCACCGACTATGCCCAGCGCGAGCTGGGCGACGTGGTTTTTGTCGAGTTGCCCCAGCTCGGGGCCCGTGTCACCCAGATGCAGCCGTTTGGTGTCGTTGAGTCGGTGAAAGCGGTCTCCGATCTCTACGCGCCGGTGAGCGGGGAGGTGCGCGAGCGCAACACCCGTCTGGAAAGCGAGCCTGAGCTGGTGAACCGTGATCCGTACGGCGAGGGCTGGATGATCAAGATCGCCATGCGCGATCCGGCCGAGCTGGATCGCCTGATGACTGCACAGCAGTACCAGGAGTATCTGGATGGACTACGTGCCCAACACTGACCGCGATCGCGCCGAGATGCTCCAGGCGATCGGGGCGGAGTCGGTTGACGCCCTCTTCGAGGAGCTCCTGGCCTCGGTCCCCGAGCATCTGCGCCATCCCGAGTTCAACTTGCCGTCCGGCATGTCAGAGCCGGAGGTACGGCAGTTGCTGGCAGCGCTGGCGGCAAAGAACGTCAGCCTTGACCGCTGCCCCTGTTTCCTGGGGGCCGGCGCCTACCGCCACTATACGCCTAGCGTGGTGAACGCAGTTATCTCACGAAATGAGTTCTACACCAGCTATACGCCGTATCAGCCAGAGCTGAGCCAGGGCTTGCTCCAGTCGATCTATGAGTATCAAAGTCTGGTATGCACCCTGCTGGGCATGGATGTCTCCAATGCCTCGATGTACGATGGCGCAACGGCGCTGGCCGAGGCGGTGCTCATGGCCTGCAATGTCACGGGCCGTGGCACCATCGTCGTGCCAGACGATGTGCCGCCGGAGTGGATCCAGGTGATCCACTCGTATACCCTGGGGCAGGGGCTGACGGTGCGACAGGTGCGCACCTGGGCCTTGCAGGACGGCGTCTTGGTGCGCCGACCCCGCGCGGTCCTGGAGGCCCTGGACGCCGATACGGCCTGTGTCGTGGTGCAGAACCCCAGCTACTTCGGCTGGGTGGTCGATCCGTCCGGACTAGCGGAGGCAGTCCATGCCGCCGGGGCGCTGCTGGTGGCGAGCTGCGCAGATCCGGTGGCGCTGGGGCTGCTGGCCGCGCCGGGCGAGTACGGCGCCGACATTGCCGTCGCCGAGGGGCAGTCGCTGGGCACCGCGTTGAACTTCGGCGGCCCGCGGGTGGGGCTGTTCGCCTGTCGCGAGCAGTTCGTGCGCCTGATGCCCGGACGCATCGCTGGGATGACCGTTGATCGCGAGGGCCGACGTGGCTTCGTGCTCACGCTCCAGACCCGCGAGCAACACATCCGCCGCGAGCGGGCGACGTCGAATATCTGCACCAACGAGGCGCTTGTGGCCCTGGCAGCAAGCGTGTATCTGGCGTACATGGGACCGCAGGGCCTGCGGCGCGTGGCCGAGCTGTGCTACCACAAGGCGCATTACCTGGCCGAGCAGATTGCCCGAGTGCCGGGCTTTGCGCTGGCTTCGCCGGAGCCGTTCTTCCACGAGTTCGTGGTGCGCTGCCCGGCGCCCGCTGCAGCGGTGAACCGCCTGTTGCTGCAAGAGGGGATCATTGGTGGCTACGACCTGGGCCGCTATGCCCCCGAGTTGGCAAACTACTCCTTGTGGTGCGCCACTGAGCTGACCACGCGCGACGAGATAGACCGCGCTGTGCAGGCGCTGGCGGCGGTGAGCGAGCGGCTTGCCGTGCGGGCATGAACGCTCTCCGGTCTCGGTCTCTATACCGCTACGAACTCAAGCTGCGAACTCAATAAAGCTTCTAAGGCATCATAAGGCTTCTTGAAGGCTTCTGAGGCTTCGAACGAAGACGCAGGCGATAGACTATGCAGACAGCAACTCCCGATACCGGTACCGTCCAGGGTGCTATCCAGCGGCCCCGCGTGGGTGAGCCGAACCCGCGGGCGTTCATGGGCGAGCCGCTTTTGATCGAGCTCTCATCGCCGGGGAGGCGAGCGTTCGTGCCGCCGCCGTGCGATGTGCCGGAGCGCGACATCGCTGCCGAGCTGCCGGCCAGCGCATTGCGCCGCGAGCTGAAGCTGCCTGAAGTAGCTGAGATCGACCTAGTGCGCCACTATGTGCGCCTCTCCCAGCGCAACTACGCCATTGACGTGGGCTTCTATCCGCTGGGCTCCTGCACCATGAAATTCAATCCAAAGGTGCATGAGGACATCGCCCGGTTGCCCGGCTTTGCCGACATCCATCCGTTCCAGCCGGAAGAGACGGTGCAGGGAGCCATCGAGCTGATGTATCTCCTGCAGGAGTACCTGGCAGAGATCACCGGCATGGCTGCGGTGACGTTGCAGCCGGCTGCCGGCGCACATGGAGAGCTGACCGGCATGCTGCTCATCCGCGCGCACCATGTGGCGAGTGGCTCGCAGCGCACCAAGGTGCTGGTGCCGGACTCGGCTCACGGCACGAACCCGGCTACAGCAGCGATGTGCGGCTACCGCGTGGTTACCGTGCCGTCCGACGCACGCGGCAACACAGGTATCGCCAAGCTGCGTGCGGCAATGGACGAGGAGGTGGCGGCGGTGATGATGACCGTGCCCAGCACGCTGGGGCTCTTTGAGGAGAACATCTTGGCCATCGCCGAGGCAGCACACGCCGTTGGCGCGCAGGTCTACTGCGATGGCGCCAATATGAACGCCATGCTCGGCCGCCTGAAGCCCGGCGACCTGGGCATCGATGTCATGCACATCAATCTACATAAAACATTCAGCACGCCCCATGGTGGGGGAGGGCCCGGGGCGGGCATTGTGGCAGTGAAGGCGCACCTGGCGCCGTATCTGCCGGTACCAGTAGCTGCCAGGAGAGAGACGCCCGAGGGCCCGGTGTACTACCTCGACTACGACCGGCCGCAGAGTATCGGCAAGGTGCAGTCACTCTATGGGAACTTCAGCATCCTGGTACGTGCCTTTACATACATCCGCAGCCTGGGCAAGGAAGGCCTGCGCTCGGCGTCGGGTAACGCCGTGCTGAACGCGAACTACCTGCTGGAGCGACTGCGCGGCACGTACGAGGTGGCATACGACCGTCGCTGCATGCACGAGTTCGTGCTGACCGGACGGCGCTTCAAGCACCAGTACGGCGTCCGCACGCTCGATATCGCCAAGCGGTTGATCGATTACGGCTTCCATCCACCCACCGTCTATTTCCCGCTCATTGTCGAAGAAGCACTGATGGTCGAGCCGACCGAGACCGAGAGCCGCGAGACGCTCGATGCCTTCGCTGACGCGCTGCTGGCCGTGGCGCACGAGGCAGAGACCAACCCGGAGCTCGTGCGCAACGCCCCCTATACCACGCCGGTGCGGCGGCTGGACGAGGCGCTGGCGGCGCGCCGTCCCAACCTGCGCTGGAGGCTGTAAGAGCATGACTCCTATCGCAAAACCTGTCATAGAACTAGAGACGGTGCCGATGGTCCGGCCGGCCGATGAGGTGCCCGGTCCGCCCCAGGGACAGTGGACCTATGCAGACTACGCGGCGCTGCCGGATGATGGCCGGCGCTACGAGATCATCGACGAAGTACTGTACGTGGCACCATCACCGCGCCGGACACACCAGACGGCCGCAAGCTGGTTCGTCTACCATCTTGTCACCTATGTGCGCCTCACCGGTACTGGCGAGGTATTCGTCGCCCCATTCGACGTCGAACTCGCGCCAAACACGGTGGTGCAGCCCGATGTGGTCGTGGTGTTGCGGGAGCGGGAGCACATCATCACCGAGACGCACATCGTGGGCGCCCCGGATCTGGTGATCGAGATCGCATCGCCCGGCAGTGTGGGTTACGACCGGCGCCTCAAGCAGGATGCTTACGCCCGTGCCGGCGTGCGCGAGTACTGGTACGCTGATCCGGCGGCGAAGACCATCGAAGTGCTGGTGCTCACAGGCGATCACCATACCTCCGCCGGCGTCTTTACCGGCCGGTCCAGGATTCCCTCTCAGGTGCTGCCGGGCCTCCCTGTGCGTGTCGAGCAATTCTTCGCCTGAGAGTAGGCGCGGCGGGGCACGAGAGCCCGGGAGACCCCAGAACCTCTCCGTCCGCAGCTGCTGATCCCCAAGTAGCCCGCCCCACCCCTATGCTTTCTAGAACATCACTTAAGCAAAGCATAGGCGGCGCTCAGGGAGCCCCGGTACCACCGGCGCAGGCCGTACAAGCACCTCCACTATGGCACGCGCGCCGCAGGCACGCCGGAGTCCGCAGGCGGAGCCACACCTCATGCCCGTGCCGCGTTGACACGGAGGCCGAACCTCTTCAGAAATCGGCCCTGCATGCCGATGATCCGGGAGTGAAGAGGGTATGCGCGAGAGAGGCATAGCCTGTGCACGCCGAAGTACGTTAAGTCAAGTTGAGGATGGTCCCAGGAGCCCGAGGGCCGGGCTCTGTGTGCGACGTTGCACGCTTGTACATTGAAACAACCTGTACATTGAAAAAGGGAAGTACGATGGCTCTTCACCCCAGTAGCGAGAAGAGGCGCTCGTTCGAGGACGTCCGTTCGACGAGTCGCTTCTCTGAGTGGCTCACCGCGCTGCAGGCAGGCGAGCTCCCCGTCGACGACAGGACGGCCGGGTTCGCCCGCATGCATGGGGGCGCCGACGATGAGCCGGTGGGTAGTGTGGCGCCCGCCGACCATCTCCAGGGAGAGGTCGACGAGGCAGGCGATCTCGCCGCCGACTTTCTGCCGATCCCGCTTCGTAGCACCGATCTTAGCAGCCTACTGCGCTGCGACATTTACCTGCGTGTGCAGGGACAGTTCGTGCTCTATCGCCGCCGGAACCAGCCGTTAACAGTCGAAGCGCGCCAGCGGCTGGCGCAGCTGCAGACTCAGGTCGTGTACCTGCGGGTCGATGATGTGGCCACGCTGCTCGACCAGACCGGCGCCCATCTCGATGAGCTGATCTCGCGGCAGCAACTCCCTGAGGCAGAGCAAGTCGCCCGATCGTACGCTGCTGCAGTAAACGTGGCGCAGGCGGTGTGGGCTTCTCCCGTGTTCCTAGCGTCTGGAACCGCACTGGAAAAGTGCGCCCGGCGCATCGTGTTTCTCCTCGAACGCTCGCCCCCGACTGCTGTTCGACTTCATCAACCAGATGCCGCCGCGCTTCTCCGATCCGAGCCATAGCGTGAATGTGGCCGTCTACGCCGTGGCCCTCGGCATTCGGCTGGGCTTGGACACCGCCGATCTCGAAACGATCGCCCAGGGTGCGCTCCTGCATGACATCGGCAAGGCCCGCTGGGTAGTGAAGCGCTTTCTCTCGGGCGAGGTCGCCTCGCCGGCGGAACAGACAGCGCTGATCACCCGACGGCATCCTCTATGGGGAGCAGCAGTGCTGAAAGAATCCGCCCCGACCTGGAGTGAGACGGTCTGTCGCATCGTCCAGGAGCATCAGGAGCGCTACGACGGCAGCGGGTATCCGGAAGGCAAAAGCGGGGACGATCTCCTGCCGGCAAGCCAGATCGTAGCCCTGGCCGATGTGTACGATGCCCTGACCACCACCATGCCCTATCGCCAGGCCCTGCGGCCGTTTGAAGCCCTGCGTCTAATTTTGGGCGAAATGCGCAGCTATTTTCAGCCTGCTCTCGTCCCCCAGTTCGTCTACCTCTTCCTGCCGCAGCAGGCTGCGCAGCGAGCGTAAGGAAACGCTCCGGCAGAGCATCCTCTCACCGTACCCTTCGCCCACGGTGCCTGCGACTGTATCAGCAAGGGCGCATGTTCGTTGCAGAAAATGCCGGGCTGTGCCCGGCCACGGCGACGTGCCAATCCTGGATCTCGATCCGACAGGGTACCGCACGATGCCAGGCCCCGTGACTCACAACCAGTCCGAGCCGCAGCACGACGGACCGGCGCGCTCTTCCGAGCGTGAGATCACGCTTGCTGCGGCGCGGCAAGAGTACCTGGATAGCCTCGCCGAGCGCAACCGCGCCCATGCAACGTCGGCGACCTACGCCTATGCCATCGATCGCTTCCTCGCCTTCCTCCAGCGGGGCGAGCCCGATCTGGAGCCCCTGGATGGCTCAGCGCCGCTGCGGAACGTCACCGATGAGCATGTGCGACGCTTCGCCAGGCAGATGTACCGCGCCCGGCTCGCCGCCGTCACGCGCAAAACCTACCTGGTCGTGCTGCGCAACTGGTTTCGTCACCTGCGCGCCCGCGGCTATGTCTGTCCGAACCCCGATGCGATCGAGCTTCCCGACACGCCTGAGCGACTGCCGCAGCCGGACGAACGTCTAGAGCGCGTGTTCGAGGTAACGCCGGAGGCACGCACTGAGACCCAGCGGCTGATCAACCTGCGGGATCGCGCTATCCTGGAGACCCTCTTCAGCACGCAACTGCGGGTAAGCGAGCTGGTGGCGCTGAACCGTACCAGCATCGATTGGGAGCGCGGCCAGGCTATTGTGCGCGGCAAGGGACGCAAGGTGCGCACCATCTTTTTCTCCGAGCGGGCCATCGCCGCGCTCAACGCCTACCTGGACGCTCGACAGGACGACTACGAGCCGTTGTTCATTCACCATGACCGCGCCCACCGCGCTGCCCCATCCGATCGCCGCGGCGAGTGCATGCGCCTGACCCGTCAGAGCGTGGAGGCAATCGTGCGTAAATACGCCAGGCTCGCCGGTGTACAGGCCACGCCACACAGCTTTCGCCATTACGGGGCCACACAGCTTCTACGCAACGGCGCCGACATCCGCACCGTGCAGGAGCTGCTCGGGCATGCCTCCGTCTCCACCACCCAGATCTACACCCACGTGGCCCCGCGCCGGCTGGAGCACGAGTGGCGGCGCTTCCACCCTGCGAATGCGCCGCACCGGAGTCAAGAGTAGCGAAGGAAGCAGCGACCATGGTACTGAGCGATCGCACTATCCGTGAGTACATTGCGGCCGGCAAGATCGTCATCGAGCCGTATGAGCCGGCGTTCGTGCAGCCGTCCAGCGTCGATCTCCGGCTGGATCGTTACTTTCGCGTCTTCCGGAACAACCGGCATCCGTACATCGACGTGCGGCGAAACCAGGACGACTTGACCGAGCTGGTCGAGGTGCCGGATGGAGAGCCGTTCATGCTGCACCCCGGCGAGTTCGTCTTGGGGAGCACCCTCGAATGGGTCCGGCTGCCGGATGATCTGGTTGGGCGCCTCGAAGGCAAGAGCTCGCTCGGACGGCTGGGGCTGCTGATCCATTCGACGGCCGGCTTCGTGGACCCCGGCTTCGAAGGCCACCTGACGCTGGAACTCTCCAACGTGGCGACGCTGCCGATCACCCTCTACCCCGGCATGAAGATCGGACAGATCTCTTTTATTATGTTAACCACCCCTGCGGAGCACCCCTATGGGAGCTCTGTTACAGGAAGCAAGTACCAAGGGCAGCGCGGGCCAACTCCCAGCCGCTACTATCTAAACTTTGTGACCGGGCCGCGCGATGGCGTGGAGCGCTAGCAGCTGGCCAATCTGCACGGACTCTATTTTTCTGTTTCTTCTTCATTATCCTAATCTTATTCCCTAATCTTATTCTATTCTATATAGCAGCAGCGAGAATCGCGGAGGAAGCGGCGGCAGGAAAAGAGAGCCGGATGGCCGCCAGAGCACACCTGGCGGCCATCCGGCCCGCTGCACAAATGCTCAGGCTAGCACTCAGAGTAGCCGCAGCCGTGGCACTTCCGGCACCCCTCCTCATGCACCAGGGTGGCGCAACCGCAGCCCGGGCAGAGATCACCGATCTTCAGCGGCTCACCGGCGGCGAAGCCGTTCACCCGCACTGCCGTGGGAGCGGCGCTCTCTGCCTTCGCCTCCGCACGTATGCCGGCTGCAGCCGCTGCATCGTCGCTCTGGTACATGCCCAGGTGCTCTCCCAGCACTTGAGCAATGGCGTCGGGCAATGAGCGCACGCGCTTGGGACCAAACCCGATCTGCCGGCCGCCGCCGATGCCTGAGAGCTGCTCGACGATGATGCGCAGCCGTTCGCTCTGGGAGAGCGGCGAGGGCAAGCGTAGGGTGAGCGAGATAAGCCGTCCGATCGCTTCCGCCACGGCGGCGATGTCGCTGCCGGCCTTGCCGACGTTCAGGAACACCTCGAACGGCTGGCCATTGCCGTTCTTATTCACCGTCACGAAGGCGGTGCCCAGCGGCGTCTCGGCGCGATAGGTCACTCCCTCTACCACCCGCGGCCGCGGCTTCATGGCCGCAGAGGCCTCGCCCTTCTGCCCCTGCTCGGCGTGCGGCCCAGAAGAGCTCTCGGCCGCAGCAGCCTGCTTCACCTGTTCAGACTCGGGCGCTCCCTTGCTCTTGTCGGCCGCGGTGCCGACGTGGAGCACCTGCACCCCCTTGCAGCCGTCGCGGAAGACGGTAATGCCGCGGCAGCCGGTCTCGTAGGCGAGGAGATACGCCCGCGCTACATCCTCGACGGTAGCCTCATGCGGCAGGTTAATCGTCTTGGACACGGCGTTGTCGGTGCCCTTCTGGAAGGCCGCCTGCATGCGCACATGCCAGTCCGGATGAATTTCGTGGGCGGTGACGAAGATGCGGCGGACGCGCTCCGGTATCTTCGCCGCGATCTCCGGCGGCAGATGCGAGAGCACCCCGGCTTTGGCCACGGCCTCCAGGAGTTCCTCTGCCTCGTCCTCTGGATAATGCTCCTTGACCCAGCGTTCGAAGATCGGGTTGACGAAGCGTAGATGGCGCTCCCCGACGATATGGCTGTAGGCCAGGGCAAAGAGCGGTTCGATACCGGACGAGCAGTTGGCGATGATCGAGATCGTGCCGGTCGGCGCGATCGTTGTGACCGTGGCATTGCGCAGCGGGCGGTCGTGCTTGTAGATCGAGTACGGCCAGTTCGGGAAAGGCCCCCGCTCTTCGGCCAGGCGGGCCGACTCATCGTGGCCGGTACGGTTAATGAAGAGCATGATCTCCTCGGCGAGGCTGAGCGCTTCCTCGCTATCGTACGGGATGCCCAGCTCGAGCAGGAGATCGGCCCACCCCATCACCCCCAGGCCGATGCGGCGGTTTGCCTTCACCGCGGCATCGATCTCCGGCAGCGGGTACGGGTTCACCTCGATCACGTCGTCCAGGAAGCGCACGGCCAGCCGGACGGCGCGCTCCAAGGCGGCCCAGTCGATCCGCTGCGCCGGTGGGGCGGTTTCTGGCACATCCCTGCGCACAAACTTCTGGAGGGCCAGCGAGCCCAGGTTGCAGGCCTCGTTCGGGGCCAGCGGCTGCTCACCGCAGGGGTTGGTCGCCTCGATCTCCCACTCCGGCAGGTCCTGCACCGGGTTGGCCGGACTCTTGTTGATGCGGTCGATGAACACCACGCCGGGGTCGCCGGTGCGCCAGGCAGCCTGCACCAGGCGATTGAATACCTCGCGTGCCCGCAGGCGGCCGGTGACCTGCTTGGTGTGGGGGGCGACCAGGTCATACTCGGCGTCGTTCCGGTACGCCTCCATGAAGGCATCGGTGATCGCCACGGAGATATTGAAGTTGGTGATGCTGCCGTCCAGCTTACACTCGATAAATTCCAGGATGTCGGGATGGTCGACGCGCAGGATCCCCATGTTGGCACCGCGGCGGGTACCCCCCTGCTTCACCGCCTCGGTAGCGGCGTTGAAGACACGCAGGAAGGAGACCGGGCCGCTGGCCTTGCCGCCGGTGCTGGCCACGATGGCGTCTTTCGGGCGCAGGCGCGAAAACGCGAACCCGGTGCCACCGCCGGACTTATGGATAATGGCGGCGCGCTTCACCGCCTCGAAGATGCCCTCCAGGCTATCCGGCACCGGCAGCACATAGCATGCAGAATACTGTAATCCGTTATTCTTGCCCGCGTTCATCAGCGTGGGGCTGTTAGGCAGGAACGTGCCGTCGACCATGAACTCGTAGAAGCGGCACGCCAGCTCATGCACCTCGACCGGCGACTTACCCCAGCGTTCCTCTGCTTGGGCGATGCAGCGCGCCACCCGCCAGCACATGTCCTCAGGCGTCTCGACCACCCGGTCACCTTCCCGCCGGAGATACCGCTCGCGCAACACGCGCAGTGCCGGCTCGGACCACGTTCCCTTGGTAACTGGTCGGCTCAGGTCTAGCACGGTCCTTCCCTCCTTTGTACCTCTGTTCCTCGTTCTCTTGCCGGCTTGTGCTCCGTCGCCGGCCTCTCCATAACACTATATCCTGAACACTATATCTTGGCTCATGCCACAGCATAACACAATATCTAGTATTTGTCTAGTTCCCTTAGGGGCGCTCCCGCCTCTGCCAGGACCGGCACCGTCGGTGGATCGCCGGCATGTGCCAGGCGCAGGAACAGGACGAGAAACCGCCGCACCGTCTGCCGCTCCTCGGCCGGCAGGACAGGGCCGGTGAGCAGACGGCACAGCTCCAACGTGAGTTCAAGGGCCTCATCATCGGCCTCGGCTAGGCTCGGCGGCAGGTACTGGGCTGCTGCAACCAGCAGATCGGTTTCGCGCGCGGAAAGCTGGAGTGCTCTGGCCAATCGGATCACTGTCTCCCGCGTTGTGCCCTGCCCTTTCTTCAGTTTGGTGATAGTCCCCGGATCGATGCCGGCGCGCTCAGCCACCTCGCTCTGCTTCACCCCCGGCCGCTCCAGGTATCCGCTCAGCAGCTCTGCGAACGGTTGCACGGTGCCCCTCTCCCTCAATACGCGGCGGCCGGAATTGCCTTTTGCGCAATCTAGGTGCCCCGACCGGCCGCTCGACAATTGCCCTTTGCGCAATTGCATCTGTTGCAACGGGCGGAGGACGTGGCGGTTGCGCGCGGGGCAAGACGCGCGGCCGCGACGCCTCGCCAGGCTGTATTGCCATAGCGGCGCAAGATTAAGTGCCATTATGGCACTTCAAGGTGTGCACCGGTCGCCCCAGTAGCCGACACGCGGCAGCGCGTATACGGCAGCGTATGCTTCGATATGCGAAGCGTAGTGTTAGGCGTATAGTAGTGTTAGGCATATGAGTGTTAGGCATATGGAAGAAAAAAAGAAGAATATAAAAATATCAACGAACACGCGCGCTGGGCAGCTCACCCGACGGACCGGTCCATACCGCAGTCCGCCGGCGAAAGCGCTTCAAATAGCTAGGCCGCGCCGGGGCTTCGCCCCGGCGCGGCCTACAGCGGGTACTCCTTATGTTTTATGTACTCTATTCGTACTCTTGTGATTTATACTCCTGTATATTCTCTCAGGAGACGCATGAGGCGCGCAGCATCAGGCAAATACGCGGAAGGTCCGTGTCGAGACGTTGGTGACATGCTCCGGGTACTGCGCGATCTCGTTCCGGATACCCTGCCAGATCGCAGCATCCTGGTCGTCCTCAGCCTCGATCTCCAGACAGTAGCGCGGCGACCCTTCGGTCGCCACCAGCAGCAGAGCGTTCCGCACGCCTGGACGGCGGCGCAACTCAGCCAGGCGAGAGGTCAACTCGAAGGTATCTACATCGTAGAGATCAAAGAATACCAGGCGCTTCACAGCTTCTCTCCTTTCTCCGTTCTCTTCTATTCATTCCCCTCTCATGCTCCTCCATACCCCATCTATCCAGATACCCTACCCTTATCCAGATATCCCATATAGCCAGGAAATGGCCCCCCGGTGCGCCGGAAGCACAGGTCGGGCCCCGGTCCCGGGCAAACCTTCGGAAGAATGTCCGCGAACGATGCCGCCCTATAGCACGATCTCGGCTGTACGTCGTTGCCGAAACCAGCCCTGCCTGAACTTTTGAGGAACACAGACACATGGTCTTGCCTAGGGCTCCTGCGTGTAATCGTATATAATGCAGGTGCTAACATCCAAGGACGCCGACCCCTGGGACACCTATATTGCAGTGCTCCAGGGGCCGGCGTCCCCGGCGCTGATGGCCGGCTTCCGGCCGGATGGCACGTGCCGGCAAACCGGCAGCAACGAGTGGCACTAGTGGCACTAGTGCGACTAGTGGCACTAGTCGCACTAGTCGCAACGATTAGCAAAACGATTAGCAAAAGGAGTAATAGGTGTACGGGCGAAACCTCCTGAAGGTTACACAGACGCGACGCAGTGTTATCGCAGGTGCTGTTGCCGCAGCAGGTGGCACGGTGCTGGCTGCCTGCCAGCAACGCCGCGAGGGAGGAGCGTCCGAGCAGGTCGGCGCACGCGAGGCACAGCTCCTTGTTTACATGCGTGATGCCGAGCAAGAGGCGTTCTCCAAGCGCTCGCAGGAATTCATGGAGAAGTACCCCAAGATCAAGATCGACTTCCAGGGCCTGCCGGATTACTACACCAAGGTTCAGGCCGCCTTCGCCGGTGGGGTAGGCCCGGATGTGTTCTACGCGCATACTTCAAACTTGAAGTACCAGGAGTTCGCCGTCAAAGGCATTGCCGCGCCGATCGACGATATGCTGGCCAAGAGCAAGGTTGATCTGTCGGCCTATGTGCCCAAGGCAATCGAGGCCCTCAAGCTCGACGGCAAGCTCTACGGCCTGCCGGTGCGCGGGCAGTTCTCCTGGATGTTCCTGTACTACAACAAGCGTATCTTCCAGGAGGCCGGGCTGAACCCGCCCAATCCGAACTGGACCTTCGACGATATTGTCGCTGCTGCCGAGAAGCTGACCATCCGCCGCGGCGACGAGGTGGAGCGCTGGGGCTATTACCATACGTACGGCGGCTTCGAAGGCACGGTGGCCTTTGTGCGCAACTTTAATGGGGAGTTCTTCGATCCGCCGGACGGGCCGGGCAAGCGCTGCACGCTTAACTCTTCCCAGTGCCTGCAGGCCTTCCAGTGGATCTATGACCTCTGGCACAAGCGCAAGATCGCCACGCCAACACTGGACTGGAATCTCTTCGGGCAGGGCAAGATCGCCATGGTGGGGGCCCGACTGGCCGGCGAGCGCGCCACGGTGAAGAACGCCGTCAAGGATAACTTCGAATGGACCTTTATCAAGCAGCCGAAGGGGCCGGGCCGTTATGGTGGCTTCCTGTCCACCGACGCGCTGGAGATCCGTGCCGATACGAAGTATAAGCCTGAGGCGTTCGAGGCGCTGGTTTGGTACACCAACCGTGAGAGCGGCATCGCCGCCGCCTTGCAGAGCCAGGGCTCGCTGACGCCGGGCTTCCGCAAAGACGTGTACTGCTCCCAGGAGCTGCTGAACGACTCGCGCTTTCCGCGCGACGCCATGCAGGCTAACTGCGACAATATCACTGCTACCGAATCGTATACGTATCCGCACAACCTGCGCTTGACTGAGATCGAACCCATCCTGAACAAGTACCTGCCCCAGCTCCAGCGGAACGAGGCGCAGCCCAGCGCCTCTTGGCTGAACGACCTGGCCCGCGAGATCCAGGTCGTCCTCGATATGCCGCGCCTGTGAGGCAAGAACAGCCTCGCCCCCGGCCCCGGCCCGCTCCCATCCTCAGAGTTTCGGGCCTCCGCCCCCTCTCCCAGAGCTCTGGGAGAGGGGGACTGGGGGTGAGGACAGGCCGGTCAGGTGCCGTTCCTCCACTGCACCTGGATACGGCGGCACTCCGCTCTTCTAAGCGAGAGGGTCACTGCGGCATAGCGTCGGCCGTGCCGAAGGACTGTGCCCTCCTCGCCTGTGCCGGCCATATTACCGGGAGCACCATCCACCGCGACCTCAATATGCCCAGCCCCCGGCGGCACCGGCACGAGCACGCTGAGGTCGTGCACCGGCTCAGCCGCCTGCAGCGTGCAGCTGAGCCCTCGCCCATCCGCCGGATGTTCCAGGGCTACAAGGCAAACGCTGCGCCGGGCAGCGTTCCAATCAAGCCACTGCTCCGCATCGAGGAAGAGCAGGCCGCGGCGCTGGCAATGGGCGAGCACTGCCTCCAGCCAGGGCAGCGTGGGATACGGCAATGCCCGCCCGCCGCGCAGGAGCACGGGATGAAAATAGGGGTGATAGACCGTGTGGTAACGCTCGGCTGCATCATCGATCTGCGCGCAGGACCGCGCAATCGCCTCAGCCAGCGTAAGGGCCGGAAGGCCGGTCTTGGACGAAAGCCAGCCGTCATCGGTAGAGATGGTGGACTGCTCGAAGAGCTCCAGGAGCGTGCCATCCTCGGCAACGAAGCGCACAGGCAAGCCGGTGCCGTTGACGTAGCCACCCTGGAAGGCGCGGCCGGCGGCAAAACTGGCTTCCAGCCGGATGCCTGCGGCAGCCAGCGTGCGCGCGTGCTCGACCCAGCCGGGCCACACCAGCCAGTGACCACGGTGAATGCGCGGGCGGTAGCCGTAGCGCGCCACAAACGCCGTGCAGTCGGCCTCCAGCACAGCGGCAAGCGCCGCGGGCGAAGGCTGTGGCCCGGCCCAGGGATGCACGCCGAACCGATGGCCGCGGGCGCGTAAAGCCTGCTCTCGGGCCGGGTCGAGCAGCTCGATATGCTCGGGCTTCAGATAGGTCGCAAAGCACGCCCCGTAGCGCTCGCACATCTCGCAAGCTAAAGAGAGGTCGTCGAGGCTCATGTTGTCGCTATCGCCGTCGATCAGCACAGCGGCCGGAGCGTTGCCGGGAAAGCGCCACAGCCGCGGCAACGGGCGCTCTTCAGTAAGCCACTCAATGGCCCGCAGGAGCAACGTGCGCTGGAGATCGGCCTGCGGCACATCGCGGCGCGCCGGATCAAGCCGGCCAAGGAAGAGATCGTTGGGCCGGAACACGCCGTCACCGTCGAAGTCGGGCCAGGCGCCGGTGCTCGCCTGGGCAGGGCATCCTTGCTGTTGCAGCACGGCAGACTCCGCCGGGTCGTAGGTGAAGACCGCCACACGGCCACGGCCTAGCCGGCCGGCCAGGAGCGCGGGATAGCGGGAGCGCTGCCCGGGGAAGGGCGCCAGCCAAGCGGCTATCTCCACCTGTTCGAGCTCAGTGCCATACGCAGTGTAGCCAGAGGCTGCTCCCTGGTATTGCACCCCGTCCTCTCCCCATGGTAGCCCGGCGACGAGCGCCGACGCCGGTTCCAGCAGGACGTAGCGTCCGTGCCAGAACGGCTGCCCGCCGGCCAGCCCAAGCGCCGCCGCCAGCGCCGGACACGGCCGCGCCGCCAGCAGCGCACCGCCCTGCCGGACATGCTGGGCCAGCTGCGCCGCGGTGTGCTCATCGCAGGCAACCGCGGCTGCCAGAACGAGCGGAGGCAGCGGCTCGTCCGAACGAAGCGGAGCAGCCTCCAGGTCGTGCACCTCCAGCCAGTTCAGTCCCTCGATGCGCAGAAGCTCGGCGAGATACGCGGCGAAAGGGTTGCCATCGCCGCTGCGGACGAGCACAAGCATAGGGGCACGCGTCAGGCCATCGTGGTGCAGAGAAGAGCTAGACTGAGATACAGAAATGGAGCGCATCGATCCTCCGCAGCCGGCATAGAGCTGCCCCTATTGTAGTCCTCTGGCCCACGGCGTACACTACAGCTGGGCGATGTCGAGATCATCATGTCGGCGCATGGTACGACCAGGATCCAGGGTGTCCTATGACTGGAACACTGACGCGAGCTAGACCAATGAGCACTCGGCGAACATTGCTCTTCCAAACCTTTGCCGGCCCGGCGGCCTGGCTCGCCGGTGCCTGCCAGCCATTCCGCACCCAGGACCAGGCCGGGCGCACCGAGCCACCGCAGCGAGTGGTCTGGTCCAAGACGGATGCCGGCGAGGCGCGCGACCGGCTCTGGAAGGCGACCTTCGAGCAGGCATCGCAGGCTACCGGTGTGCAGGTTGAGCTGAGCATTGAGCCCGGGCAGGGCTACTGGGACAAGCGCCAGGCTGAGTTTGCCGGAGGCGTAGCCTCAGTAGATGTGATGGTGAACCAGCTGGGCTGGGTGCTGCCGGGCGGCCTGGCCGGCATGTTCGTGGACCACTACGAGTACATGCGCCGCGACCGCGTTGACCTCCAGCAGTATTACCGCGCCGACCTGGACTCGTGGTCCTGGAAAGGCAAGCTGTGGTCTGTGCCGCTCCAGAGCGGTGGTGAGGCAGTGCTGTTCAATCGCCGCCGCTTCGACGAGAAGGGCGTGCCCTATCCACGGCCGGACTGGACGTACGACGATCTCCTCGACATCTGTCGCAGGCTCAACGATCCGGCAACGAACCGCTATGCCATTCTTGTGGGACAGAACCTCCTGCACTACATCATGGGCACATTTGTTTTGAATTTCGGCGGAAAGCTCCTCAACGAGCAGCGCGATCGGGCGCTCTACGGCGACGACCCCAATGCGATTGCCGGGGCCGAGTTCGACGTGGCCCTGCACACACAACACCAGGTGGTGCCGCCCCCACAGGCGCTCGCCGCCCTGCCGCAGGGCAGCGGCGCGATGGAGGCCCAGATGGTGGCCATGGAGATCAACGGGCTCTTCCGCCACACCAGCGTGCGGGCTGCCATCGGAAACGACAACCTCGACGTCGCGCCTCCCCCGCGCGGCCCGACAGGGATCCAGACTGCGGCCATGGCAGGCAATGGCTGGTCGATCATGGCACTCTCCAAGGCGCGCGAGGCGGCGTGGAAGGTACTCAAGTGGTTGCATTCCCGCGAGGGGATGCTGGGGCCGCAGATCCAGGCCGTGGCCTGGCCGCCGGTGATGTGGGCAGCGAACACGCCCCAGTGGCTGGAGCAGTTCAAGGGCACCGGCATCGCCGGCGTGGTCGACGTATGGCAGCGCGGGGGCCGGCCCCTTCTGCCGGTTCCCGAGGGAGCGCAGGCGTGGAATGTCATGAACGCCCCGCTGCAGCGGGCGCTGCGTGGGGAGATCGGCACGCGCGAGGCGATGCAGCAGTCCGCCGCGGAGCTGAACGCGCTGTTCAGCCGCCGGCCCCCGGAGTGGAGATAACAGCGTGGAAGCAGAGCGTATTCCGGCCGAAAGCCTGCGGGTTGGTGTAGTGGGGCTGCGCCGCGGCGCTGTGCATGTGGCTGCCTTCCAGGCGCATCCGGCCTCGCAGGTTGTAGCGGTATGCGACCGCGATCTCCAGCGTGCTCACGCCGTGGCGGCGCGGTACGAGGTCCCCCACGTGCTGCCACGCTTCGAGGATATCCTGGAGCGGCGAGACGTCGACATCGTCGTGCTGGCTACGCCGGACACTGAGCACGCGACGCAGGCGCTGGCTGCGCTCAATGCCGGCAAGCATGTGCTCACTGAGATCCCTATGGCAACCGAGCTGGACGAGTGCCGCGCCCTCATCGACGCGGTGCGCCGCAGCGGCCGGCACCTGCAAATGGCCCAGCAGGTGCGCTGGGCTCCCTACATACTCGCCGCTAAGCGCCTCATCGACGATGGCGAGCTCGGTGAGCTCTTCTACGCCGAGGGCGAGTACTTCCATAACATCGCAGCGTACCTCAAAGGCCCGCAGGGTGAGCGGACCTGGCGCGCGGACAACCCATACGCCGGCATCCTGGGTGGCGGCCCCCACGCCTACGACACCATCCGCTGGCTCACAGGAGCCGAGTTTACCGAGGTGCACGCCTACAGCAACAAGCCGGCATCCGGGGGCCTGGATCGCGTGGCCGATGACTTCTTCGTCGCACTCTTCAAGGCGCCAGGACGGAGCGGCTGCATCGCCAAAGTGGCGGTGGCCAGCGGCCTGGCGCGGCCGTACTGCCTGTACTTTTCAGTCTACGGCACGCAGGGCACCTGGGAGCGCAACCGGCAGCAGCCGCCGGGCAGTGAGGAGAGCGATGACTATATCTTCCTGCGTAAGATCCCAAACCTGCGGCAGATGATGCCGCTTCCGACGTATCGCTCGCGCTACTACCACTTCGCCGGCCTGAGCAGCGAGCTGCCTGCTGGCATGGTCCAGGCCTTTGGCCAGCAAGGGCATGGCACGCACGATGCGATGCCGGCCGTCGACCTGATCGATGCCATCCTGCACGACCGACCACCGCTCATCAATGTCTACGAAGGGGCGCGCACCTGTGCCGGGCTGCGCTGTGCCCTGGAGTCCTGCCGCACCGGGCGGCCGGTGCAGATCCCGCAGTTCTAGAGCCGTGAGGGCCAGATGCACTTGCACTATCGCACATACTGCCTGCGCTGCAGCCGAGAGATCCCGCCGGAGGTCTACCAGCCCCGGTGCCCGGCCTGCCGCGGCCCGCTGGGCTTCACCTATGATCGAGATGGCCTCTCGCTCCCGCACCGACCGGACAGCATGTGGGACTTCGCGCGCCTGCTGCCGGTGCGGGATCTGAGCTGGGTGGTGACACTGGGCGAGGGTGGCACACCACTCCTGCCGGCGCAGGGTGATTACGGCTGCCGGGTCTGGTTCAAGGATGAGAGCCGTAACCCGACCGGCTCGCAGAAGGACCGTGCCCTGGCTGTGGCGATCACCAAGGCGCGCGAGTTTGGCCTGCGCACGGCCGCGCTGGCCTCGGCCGGCAGCACCGGGCTGGCCTCAGCGGCGTACTGCGCCCGCGCCGGACTGCACTGTGCAGTGCTGGTGACGGCCGGCACACCGCCCGAGCGGCTGGCGCCGCTGCGGACGCTGGGCGCGCAGGTGCTGCCGGTGCGCGGGACTATCGAGGACGCCTTCGCCGTGCTGGCCGAGGCGCGCGAGCGCCTGGGTATCTATGAGACCAGCACGTACCGCCTGGCAAACCCGTACCAGGCCGAGGGAGCTAAGACCATCGGCTACGAGACTGCCCTGGCGATGGGCGAGGCACCGGACTGGTTCGTCCTGCCGGTGGGAGGCGGCGGCACGCTGGCATCGGTCTGGCGCGCTTACCGTGATCTAGCCCATCTAGGCTCCGTAAGCCGGCTGCCTCGGATGGTCTCCGTGCAGCCGGCCCGTTATAACGCCCTTGAGCTTATGTATGCCGGTGGACGTATCGGCCGGCCGGTGACGGCCGAAGAGATCGCACACCTGCTGCCGCGTGACCCCGGCCCAACGATCCAGGTGAAGCTGGCGCACACCGTGCCGCCGGACTGGGAGGATGCCCTCGCCGCGCTGCATGAGTCAGATGGCATAGCTCTGTCGGTGACAGACGAGCAGGCACTGGAAGCGCAGGAGGAACTCGGCGCGCAGGAAGGGCTCTTTGTGGAGCCATCCTCGGCAGCGGCACTGGCCGGCCTGCGCGAGCTGGTGCGCCGTGGGATCGTTCAGCGCGATCACACCGCCGTGGTCTGTCTAACCGGCTCGGGCTTTCGCGAGACCAGCGTACTGCTCCAGGCGCAACCGCTCCGGCTTCCAAAACTGACCCCTGACGAAGCACTGGCCGCTCTGGAACACACGACCTCGTAGGGGCGAATAATTATTCGCCCCTACAAATACAACAAAATATGACCCAATAGGGGCGCATGATCATGCGCCCCTACAAACACATGATCCCGTAAGGGCGAATAATCATTCGCCCTTCCACCTGCATGGTACCCGCGCCGTCGGGCCTATCGGGTGCCCAGCTGTCGCCTTCGCCCCTCCACCTGCATGGCGACCCGCGGTTGTTGCTTCCCGTGGCCTCGCATAGGGCTGCGCGCTGTCCTGCGCTGCCCTAGAGACCTCCTGGGGACCATACAGTGGGCGCAGCCCGGAACTGCACCCTGCGCGCTACGCCCAGTCACCGGTATCCCCGACGTCGCCGGCGTCGAGCTCGTCTGCTTCATCTGCTTCAAGCTCATCCAGTTCTGCCAGCGCCATCTCCTCGTCATCGACCAGGCCGTCAAAGGGCGAGCCGGCGAGCAGGTCCGCCTGCTCGAACAGGGCCGGCCACTCATCGGCTGCAGGCAGCACCACGGGAAGGCTATGCAACCAGCGTGTCACCGCCTCAGCGGGCGCCCGCACCAGCTCGAAGTCAGGCTGCTCGCCCGGTGGGAGCGGCGGCGTGCCGTGCCAGCCGGGACTGTGCGCGCTGAACAGGTAGTAGAGCAGGAGCAGGGTGAAGAGATCAGGGCCACCGAACAAGAAGCCCGACAGGACCGGCTGCGCCTCGATCAGCTCAGGATGCTGTTCGCGCAGCCGGCGCAGCGACTCTGGATCACGCAAGAGCTGAGCCACGCGCGCCGCGCGCTCGGGCCCGAGCGCGGCCTGGTGTGCTCGGGCCGCCTCGTAGAAGTAGGCAGTCATCGCTGCCTCGGCCTGCGGAGCGGCCTCGATGGCCTCACGAGCCGCCTCCTCTGCCGCAGCGACATCGAAGCAGACCGTCGAGATGTCCTCGCTGCGACATTCTTCGGGGATAAGCGCCCACAACCGGTCGCGGGCAGCAGCAAAGCGGCTGACGTCCGGCTTCGGCAGTCCAGGAAGCTCCGGGGCCTCGCGCAGCTCATCGAGGAGAACACTGGCGCGACGGAACGCCCCTGAGTCCTGGAGGCTGCGCCACACCGCGCGCTGGCGCTCGATATGGTGGCGCACCCGCTGGGCCAGCTCTCGCCGGGTCTCTTCTAAGTCCTGCTGGTAGCGCTCCGCCCCTTGCAGGCGGGCCTCGACCACGTCCCAATCGCCGCGGTCGGCTGCGGCGGCTGCCTCCTGCAGGGCCGCCTCCAAGGCGCGCTGCGCCGCCGCCGCACGATCGCGCAGGGACGCCACAGCGCTCGCCTCCTCGGGGCTGCTTACACGCAGCAGATCGTCAAGCTGCGAGGCATACTGACCGGGCGCCGTCAGGTATTCGCGCAGCCAGTCGCGGGCGCGGTCGAGCCGCGCCAGAAGTTCCTGCGCGCGCCGCGCTTCAGGATTGCCGAAGAGCGCTCCTAGCCCGGCCTGGAGCCGGCGCAGAACCCCTGGACCTATGCTTGCCATAGGCTCCTCCTTCGCATAGTGCGTCGCCGTACGCTTCTTGCGGCCGCCTTGTGATTCCCACGGGGAGCAATGCCCCTCCCGTCGATGCCACTTCCTCTCTTCTCTAACTCTCTTAACTCTTTAACTCTAAGCGTGTATCGAAGCGCGTCCCCCTCGTAAGCCAGGTAAGCCTGCACCCCTGTACAGTCTACTGCCTCGCGCGTTAGAGTGACGCAAGAGGCCGGCAGCCTGCGCGCCTTTCAGGTTGCAGCACCGGCGCCGGCCCAGCATGCTTGAATCAAGGGCATGGAGGGCAACAACAGATGACAGCGCACCCCGCCAGGCCGATCTGTGTGTTCCTCTGCGGCGACGTGATGACCGGGCGAGGCATCGATCAAATCCTTCCCCATCCCGGGAACCCGGTGCTGTACGAGCCGTATGTCCGCGATGCCCGCGAGTACGTGTGGCTGGCCGAGAGCGTCGGCGGGCCCATCCCTCGGCCGGTAGATTTCGCCTATATCTGGGGCGACACGCTGAAAGAGTTGGAGCGGGCCGGCACAGATGTACGGATCATCAACCTGGAGACCAGCATCACCGTCAGCGAAGACGCTTGGCCGGGGAAAGGCATCCACTATCGGATGCACCCGCAGAATATCGGCTGTCTGACCGCGGCCCGCATCGACTGCTGCTGTCTGGCCAACAACCATGTGCTGGACTGGGGCTACGCCGGGCTGGTAGAGACGCTCCAGACGCTGAGCGAAGCAGGCATCGCGTACGCGGGAGCGGGCTGTACTGCGGCAGAAGCGGCGTCTCCGGCCGTGCTCGACGTGCCGGAAAAGGGGCGAGTGCTGGTCTTTGGCTTCGGCTCAACCACGAGCGGTATTCCGCGGGCATGGAGCGCCTCTGAAGATCGGCCCGGAGTGAACCTGCTAAAAGATCTCTCTGAAGAGACAGCCCGGCGGGTCGCCGACCAGATAGGACAGGCCAAGCAGCCGGGCGATGTGCTCATTGCCTCGATCCACTGGGGACCGAACTGGGGCTATGAGATCCCCGATGAGCAGATCACCTTCGCCCACCGCCTGATTGAGGGCGGCGTCGATATTGTGCACGGCCATTCCTCGCATCACGTCAAGACGGTTGAGGTGTATCGAGACCGTCTGATCCTCTACGGCTGCGGCGATTTCCTCAACGACTACGAGGGAATCGGTGGCTACGAGGAGTTCCGCCCCGACCTTCGAGTGATCTACCTAGCTCGGGTCGATCCGCAGCAGGGACAGCTCGTCGAAGCTCGCCTGATCCCCATGCAGACCCGGCGGTTCCGGCTGCAGCGCGCGACGGAGGAAGACACCCAATGGCTCTGCGACCTCTTGGATAAGCTCGGGGCTCCCTTCGGCACACACGTGCACCGGGAGGATGACGGCAGTTTGACCCTGCACTGGCGATAGCTGTGGCCTGCCGACCCGGCGGACACGTCTTAGCCGGCTGCCGGCGGGCACGCGATCCTGTTCTCCACGCTCTTCATGAAGGCGCTAGCCGCATGACCAGTGACATCAATGCGCTGGGCTCGCTCGTCCAGGGCCATGCCAAACCCGCCACGTTCTCGTTCCGTGCAATTGCGTGTGCATTGCACCATAAGCAGGTAGGTAAGCCCGATGCAGATACACCGGCGATAACGTTCGGCGCGGGCATCCTGGGAGGCGCGGGCGATGGCATAGGCGTCGTTGAGCCCCTCCAGGGCGCATGCCACGGCGACCGAGACCTGCCGGGCCGGAGCGCGCTCGACATCATCATAAAAGCCTAGTTCAATGATCCGGTCGTGCATGCGGAAGACATAGCCGGCCACCTCGTGCTTGCGTGCGACGCTCTGCGTGCACTCGAACAAGAGGCGGCAGGCCTGGGATTGCCAGTTGGCAAAGAAGACGAGGATGTCCGCCGCCACGCGGCCGCGCCGGAAGTACTGGGCATCGTAGTAAAGGAAGGCGCGCTCTGCACTGGACAGGCATCGCGGGTCGCCGAGGTGCCGGTAGGTCTCTAGCAGGGCCAGCATCGCCTCACCGGCGTAAAGCTCCTCGCCTGCATCTGGCAGGTCATGGAAATACACCTTGTACGAGCCGTCCGGCCGCTGCTGCCGGAGGATGCCTTCCACCAGGCCGGCAATCAAGGAGCGTTCGGAGGGCAGCGGGGCATACAGCAGGGCCAGGACCATGAAGGAACTGTGCGCAATCGACGACGGCTCTTCCAGCCGGCGCGGATCAAGGATCAGATAGCCGTCACGTTCGATGAGATACGCCTGGTAATGCCGGAGGGAGGTTTCAACAACCGGCCGAAGCTCATCTTTATGCAAAAAGCGTTCCAGCAGTTCGATGTCCCATACCGAGGCGATGTCACGAATGGGGCTCCGCTCACGCAGGAAAGAATCCATGTGGGGAAGATACAGGTATTCCAGCATGCCGCTCTGGGGGTTGACCATGCCCTTATACCACTGGTGGATCAGCTCCAGGCGCTGCGTCAGTAGCTCTGCCATCTCCATGGCGCACACTCCGTCTCTGTGAAGCCGGCTGCCCCGGTCACTTGCCTGGAACCGTGCCGCGGTCGAGAGCGGCCAGTCCGGCACCGGCCAGTCCCGCGTCAGGACCAAGCTGTGCGGGCAAGACCTGCAATCCCTCACCGATGGTGTGGCGTACTCGGGCGAGGATGGTCTCTCGCAGGGGCTCGAACCAGAGCGGGCCGATCGCCGCTACTCCTCCGCCGATGACGATCGCCTGAGGGTTCAACGCGTTCGCCAGGCTGGCAATGCCGGCGCCGAGCGCGTATGCTCCGCGTCGGATCGCCTCGAGCGCGGCAGTATCGCCGGCGCGGGCAAGCAGGGCAACCTGCTCCAGCGGCATGCGCCGGCGCGCAGGCAAGCGCGCCAGGCGTCGGTACTCCTGCTCGATGCGCAGCCCGGCCGCGTATGCCTCCAGGCAGCCAATCTTCCCGCAGCTGCAGCGGCGGCCGCGGTGGTCAAGCACCGTGTGCCCGAGCAAGCCGGCCAGCCCGCGGGCGCCCTGGTAGAGGCGCCCATCCAGGATCAGCCCGCCGCCCACGCCGGTGCCGACGGCCACGCAGAGCACATGATCGAAGCCCCGCGCCGCGCCAAGCTGGTGCTCTGCGAGCGCCAGAGCATGCCCGTCGTTGAGCACTACCACGGGAAGCTCGCAGCGTTCTTCCAGGTGCCAACGCACCGGCGTGCCGGTCCAGCCGGGCACGAGGCCGGAGTACAGTACCAGCCCTTGGCGACTATCGATGTGCCCGGTGGTAGAGACCCCCACCCCAACCAGAGATAGACCAAGAGCAGGAGCCTGCGCGCGGAGCTGTGCGATCACCTCTGCCAGCCGGCCCAGCAGTTCATCGCGCCCGTGCGCCGACGCAGTCGGGAAGACAGTACGGCAGTGTAGCTCGCCTGCCGGCGTGACTAGCGCCGCAGCGACCTTGGTTCCACCGATGTCGATGCCAATCGCACAGAGACCCACCGCTGTCTACGCTGGCCCTCTCACTTCCCTATGACTCAAGCAGGATGACTCATCAGCAGGCGGCCGGGAAGAGCACCGCGCGGCACCACGCCCGGATACCATGCGCGAGGCTGTAAGACAGTTTCCAGGATACTGCGGCCGAGTCGCGTGTGTCTAGCACCTGTCGGGCTGCAGGAGAAAGGCTACCGGCGTGACTGTCTAAACGAAAGCCAAGGCTCAGGTACAGTGGCGGAGGAAGCGTCGCAGGATACCACGGCGCGCGAACCGGCAGGCACAAAGGATCTTCGAGGGTACGGCACGCGTGCCCGGCGGGCGATCCGCGCTGGGCACGCGATGGATCCCACCGGCGAGCGCTGGCTACCAGCTCCGGCGCCACGTGCTGGAGCTATCGGTGTAATCGGTGTAAATAGAGCTTCCTAGCCGGGTCGAGCTGCTCGACCCCGAGTAGCTCCAGTCACCGATACGGCCGCTGTACTCGCCGTAGGTGAAGCTGCCGAGGGAGTACGATGTATCACTACCCGTCCAGCGCTCCGAGCCGACCCGGCCGTAGAGATCGGAGTAGGTATAGATCCCGATGCTGCTGCTGGTCGTATCGGCGGTGAAGCGCTCACCGCCCACGCGGCCGGAGAAGGAGCCATACGAGTAGTTCCCAATGCGGCGGATTGTGCCGGAATAAGAGTAGCCAGAGCCGGAGCAGGAGACGTAGATATCGTCGCCAATAACTGTGTAGGTGCAATCGGCCCAGGCCGTAGTCACAAGCAGCCCGAGAGCTGCAATCGCTAACGCTCCGGCGACGAGGAGCTGTCGAAGAGCAAACCTGCGCATCTGTTAAGGCTCCTTCCTGCGTTCTCCTATACACCTACTACTTCTTTGTTCCTCCTGATGTCTTATATACCTTCTCAGAAGGGGCGCTCGCCCATTGTTCAGCGCAAGGAATGTTGAGCCGGGCTTCGCCGCGACTATATCAAGATATGTCCTATCAGGTAACTGATGAACAATTTACATCTATGCAATTGACACCTATTATCTATCTATATTGATCATCGACGCACATGCGGGCAAGGGCCTGCAGGCCTATCGGAGCAGGGCAACAAGTCCTGTACCGAGCGAACCGGTGATCGCATGGTCCTGCCTTTCGGGCTTTCAAATGCATTGTCGCTTTATGTATTGTCTCCTTGAAACCGCTTGAAACACGATCACGGAGGAAGCGCAGCGGCGCCATGCCCTGCTACCATGGGGTAGACACGAGAGACCGGCTGTGCGGTACCATCCGCGCCACGGCGCAGGACGGGTGTCGTGCCCCGGAGGGGCATAGCATACGATGCCTAGGAGTGGCGCGGCATGCCGCGCCCCCATATGACCGGCCATACACGCTTTCTCTTTTCCTCCGTCGACCGGTCAGGGGCATCGGGAAGGGGAGGGTGTCGCGTGCTGGAGGGGCGCAGCGCTGTGCCCTCCAGAAGCCGCCCATGCGCAGCGGTTTTCACGGCGCGCAGGTGGCGGGCTGGTCGCCCTTGAGCCCGTAGTTAAAGGCGAGGAGCGAGAAATCAAGCACGCTGACGAAGCGATCGCGGTCGAAATCGGCGCGGGCATCGAACGCTGCGCTCCCCACGCTCGTGGCAAATGCTCCGGCCACCACGGCCACGTCTGCCGGCCCGATTTGGCCATCGCCGTTTGCGTCGCCCTCGGCGAGGTCGCCGAAGCAGAGCGGTGCATCGCCCGGCCGGTCTATGCCGACCTGCACCCCACGGCGCACGTTCCGCAACGAGGTCGGACTGCGGACCGCGATGTCGTACGTGCCGGCTCCGGGGGCGATGACGGTAAATGTGCCATCCCCCTGCGCCGTGGCGTCACGGGTTTCAGGCGGCGGGCTTGGCCACGATGAGACCGGAGGAGCGCTGAACTGTACCGATAGGGCACTCGACCGCATCGGCAGGCTGCCGGCAGCGCGTACGCCGACGCGGCCGCGCACGACCGCGGGCTCGATCCGCACGCTCAACGGCTGCAAGGTCACCGGAATCGACCGGCCGCTCGTCGCCGCAAGCGTGGTGCGCACCGGCTCCTGGCTGTCTGCCTCGGCGATGGCTGCAAGCCGCAAAGTCGCCGGGGTCCCCTCTGTCTCCTTCACGGCAAGGAGCCGCAGCTCGGCAAGCACGAAGTCTCCCGTGATCCCTCGTCGCTCCAGCCGACCAGCCGCGTAATCGATCTGACCGGCCGTGTTATCGACGCGGTTGGCCAGAATAAAAGGCAGCGGGCTCTCATTCAGGAGCTCCAGGCTTGATAGCGGGTGCCCATCCCCGTTGACCACGCGCAGGCGCGTTGCATCGAAATCCAGATGCACCTCGATGCCACTGATCGGCTCTTCCGTACGCAGGCGCAGTCTGACTATCTGGCTCTCCCCGCGCGCGAGAGTGAGAGCCGGTGGGTCGAAGGCAAGGATCACGCCCTCTGCCGCCGAAGTAACCGGCACAGGGTCATGCAGGAGCAGCGCCAACGTTGAAAGGAGCATCAGCAGAACCCGACCGAGATGCCACGTGTGCCGGCCCACCTGTAGACGCATGGCTCTCCTCACCAGCACAGAGTGGGTGCGCCGAGCGCCGTACGAAAGTCGCAATTGACTACCGGGGATTGGCAGGCGCACCCCGGCGCACTATAGCACGCGTCCAGGCCGGCACATAGATACCCGAAATGTACAGCTATGCGTTGGAATGGCCTGTTCTCCAGCGTAGCCGTCACAGCATTAGCCGGAGCGAAAGGCTGCGCTGACGTATGTCTCGATCTGGTCGCGCGACCATGCACCGCAGGCCAGGACCACCCGATAGCGCAACCGGAGGGCCTGCTCAGGGGGCAGGACGTACTCCTGGTCGAACATGAACGAGGCGCTGGCACAGGCATAGGGATCGTTGCGCACGAACCACTTCGTGGGATGGCGCGGGTTCTGCGGGGAGTCGAGGAAGATGAGCGTTGAGCTGTTCCCGCTGCCGTCGTGGCGCCCGATATAGGCCAGCCGGGGCGCCGCCTGCCCCATCACCTCCGGCCCTTCCAGGCCGCCGGCAGCCAGGACGGTGCCTTTCAGGAACGAGCGCGGTCCGCGCCAGAACAGACCGCCATAGCCGGCCATTGGCCGGCCCTCGGTCGTCGGCGAACCAAAGACCAGATCCTGCCCGCGCCGGTTGTGCAGGGCGAAGGCCAGGTCAAGGCTCCAGTATCCTTGTTCAGGATTGAGCTCCGTAACAGAGATATGGCGTTCCTCATCGAGCCAGTGCTCGCCGCCATAGGTGACCCAGCGCAGCCGCTCGTGCAGCCGCACCTGCGTCCCATCACAGGCGACCTCATCCCAGGCGACATGCTCGATGCGGCCGTAGTTCTCGAGCGGCACGTAGCCGCGCCCTCGCACATAGGTCGGCCCGCCCCAGAAGTTCTGGCCGGAAAGCTGCGCCGAGGTCATAGCCAGGCCATGGTGCCACAGATGGTCATGCGGCCGGAAGAGCGTCACCTCATCACCGGCCAGCGTGCAGAGCGGGTGAAAGTACGGCTTCCGGACCTCTGTTACGTCAACTTGCGGCGCGTAGACATATCGGAAAAGCAGGAGCTCCTGATAGCGCAGCTCGAGCTGCTGCGAGACAACGTGCACCAGCTTCAGACTCATGGCATGAGCTCCCTGGCGAGATAGCGCTGCAAGCCCTCACTATCCGGCTCTACGCCGATGCCCGGGCGGTCGTTGAGATGCACCGCGCCGTCAAACTCGATCGCCGTCTTGGCCGGGAAGAGGGCCGACTCATCGATGAACTGGCTGCCGTTCAGCGCCGCCGGGCCGTCGCAGCCGAAGGCGGCGGCAAGCTGGCAGACCGCCAGCTTGGTCAGGAAGCCGTCGGTCAGCCCGCTCACGAGCAGAGGCAGGCCGGCGGCCTCGGCCACGGCGATCTGCTGCAGGCTCGGCCAAAGCCCTCCGCTGCGCGTCACTTTGACAACGAGGTAGTCTACCAGTCCCTCGGCTGCATAGCGGAAGAAGTCGGCCGGGCTGACGCCAGCCTCATCGATAGCGAGCGGCAGAGCGCACTGCCGGCGCAATTGGGCCATCAGGTGCATCTGGTCTGCCGGCAGCGGCTGTTCCAGGACATCTACGCCGGCCTCCGCCAGTGCCTGTGCCGCAGCGCGCGCCTCATGCAGGTGAAAGCCCTGATTGGCGTCGGCCCACACGAACGCCCCTGGACCTGCCGCTGCGTGCACCGCACGAGCCACGGCGGCATCGGTCGCCGGGGCCACCGCCACCTTGAAGTTAAAGTGGCGGAAGCCCTGGGCACGGGCCTGCGCCACCTCTTCTGCAGCTGCGGCCGGATCGTGCGCCGTGACTGTGTAGCTCAGGTAGACGGTATTGCGCTCCAGGCTGCCGCCGAGGAAGCAGCGAAGCGGCAGGCCGGCCGCGCGGGCGCACAGGTCGTGCACCGCCATATCCAGCGCAGCTTTCGCCACCGGCTGCCCGGTGCTCGGCCCGCGGCCGATCGCCCGGTGCATGGCGTGGTGCAGCCCCCAGCGATCGGTCACTGGCAGCCCGATGACTGCAGGCCCGAGGTAGGACCGGATCGTCGTGGTCACACTCTCCAGGGTCTCGTACGACCATTGTGGGACCGGCCGCCCCTCGCCCCAACCGGTTAGGCCCTCGCTGTCGATAACCCGCACAAACACGTGCGGCGCCGTGCCCCCTGCCGCCCCCGCCGTGCCTGAGGCAAACGTGAACGTGCGGATCACCGGCAATCGAACGGGAAAGACTTCAACGCGCACGATCCTTCGCATGCGATATCTCGCCCCGCGTATTTATCCCGGCCCTACCCCGGCGAACCACCCGACACCCGGCCATTCATCGCATGGTAGAACGGGTCGTCCGGCGTGATCGAGCCGCGCTCCACTGGCATGCGCGTGATGGCCGACTTATACAGGCCGGCGATGAACTCGATCGTCGGCCGAACGCCGGGCCCGCTGGTAATCGGCCGCTCATTGCGCTCCATGCAGTCCAGCAGCGCGGCAAGCTGCGCCGTATGCGAAGAGGGCACATCGGTCGGGATCGCCCGCCACTGCTCCAGCTCATCCTGGTATGGTGCGCCCTCAGGGATGCTGTACTGCCAGTCGGCGTTGGTATAGCGGTAGAGATGGCGCAACTCGACCGTGGCCTTCTGGAAATCGAAGCGCAGGTACGACTCCTGCCGCGGCGAGAGCACGCTGTTGACGATGCTCCCCAGCGCGCCGCTTTCAAAACGTACCAGTGCCATGGAGACATCTTCGACTTCGATCGCGCGGTCGAGCGTGGCCATCATGGCCATCACCTCGCGCCAGCCGCCCAGCAGCCACAAGAACAGATCCATGGCGTGGATGCCATGGCCCATGGTGGGCCCGCCCAGCTCATCCCGCCAAGTCCCTCGCCAGGGCACCTGGTAGTACGCATGGTCGCGGTACCAGGTAGTATTGCAGATCCCTACCAGCGGACGGCCCAGGGCCTGTGTCTCGATCAAGCGCTTGAGATGCTGCGCCCCTGAGCCAAAGCGCCACTGGAACACGCTGCTGCAATAGCGGCCGGTGCGCTGCTCGGTCGCCTCGATGCGATCAAGCTCAGCCAGCGAGCCACACAACGGCTTCTCGCACAGCACCCATGCCCCGGCCTCGAGAGCCTGGATGCTCAGCTCAGCATGGAAGCGTGGCGGCGTGCAGATATGGACCAGATCCGGCCGCTCGGTTGCCAGCATGGCGGCGCTGTCGGTATACGCCCGCGGGATGCTGTGCCGCCGGCAGAACGTTTCTACCCGCTCGCGGTCGATGTCGACGGCCGCCACCGCCTCGGTGCGCGGGGCAAGGGCCTGGATGGCGCGGATATGCGCATTGGCGATTCCACCGGTGCCAATAATGGCGCAACGAACAGTTCTGGTCACGTGCACGATGCTCCAGCTAGTACGCTTATGTGCTTATGCTGTGCTTGTGCCTGTGCCTGCGATTGTACTACTAGCCGGCGCGACGTGCCGGCTTCAGGAGATCGAGCAACTCCGTCAGCGAGCGGATGGTCGGATGATACGGCTCCAGGAGCTGCGGGCGCTCTGCAGACGCCGGATCTGGAGCAGGCCGAGAGAGGTCATTGCCGCACTGCTCTTGCCAGGGCACTCGCTTGAGCAGCACGGCATCCATGCCGGCAGCGCGAGCGCCGATGACGTCGGTCTCGTAACGGTCTCCGACATGGATGGCTCGCTCGGGATCCACTCCGGCACGGTCCAGGGCGATCTCGAAGATGCGGGGATGTGGCTTAGCATAGCCGGCCGAGGCGGAAGAGACAATCACGGTACAGTAGCGAGCAAGGCCCAGTCGGCGGCAGGTCTCTGCAAGCGTGGACGTCCAGTTGGATATGATGCCTAACCGGTAGCCTTGCGCCGCAAGTGCTTGGAGCACCTCCGGCACCTCTGGATAGAGCTCCCAGATGCCGGCGAGCCACACCTCCCATAGCGCTGCGACGGCGCGCTCCAGGTCCCCGGTAACCCCTGTCCCTTGCAAGGTGCGGCGATAGACGTCTGACCAGACAGCAAAGTGAGCGTCGGCCTCCTCCGGCCGGCCCGGGGGCAGCGGCTGGAGCGCGGGAGCCATCTCCTGCACAGCCCGCTCATGGGCAGCAGCGAGCATCGCCGGCGTCACTGCATGGCCGAGCCGTGCGAGGGCCAGCGCCCACGCCTCGACGGGCGGCACCGGCTGCACCGGTCGCACCAGGGTCGAGCCCATGTCGAAGAAAACAGCCTCATAGCGGCGGTGCATCACCGCTTCTGCCTGGCCCAATACTCGTCCAGCAACTGCTGCATCCTCCGGTTAGCGTCCGGGATGACCTCCATAGCGCGTTTCTCACCGTTGATCATCGCAGTGAGGGCGTCATTCAGGCCAGACTCACGGAAGAGGAATCCTTCGTCCAGTTCGCCGGTGAAATGGAACTGCCCGTAATCAAAGGCACGAATAAAGGTGTCCGCTGTAGTGAAGTTGTAAAGCTGCTGGACGAGCGGTGCCCAGATCCGCTGGTTCTGTTCAGGTGTGATCGGCTGGCGTCCAGTGATGCGGACCACGATCTCTTGTGCTTCATCGCTGGCGATAAACTTCATAAAATCCCAGGCGGCTTCCAGTTCCTTCGTCTGGGCATTGATCGTATGCACATGGCCGACCGCAGCCGTCACCCGCTGGCCGGTGCGGCCCTTCGGCAGCGGTGCGACGTCGAACGGCACTCCACCGGCACGAGCGGCTCGCTCGCCCCACATGCTGGGGAAGAACCACGGCCCCTCGACTTTCATAGCGCAGCGTCCTTGCTCAATGACGGCGCCGCGCCCCTGATCAGCCAGGGTGGGACTAACGCGCACCGTGTGAAAGGACTCGTATAGCAGAAAGTCCAGCGCCTCCATAATCGTGCGCAAATGCCATTGTGCCTTCATTGGCTCGACCAAGCGGTCCCACTCCGTCTCGCCCTGCATACGCATGAACCCGAGCCAGCGAGTGTAAATACGCACACTCTGAAAGCCATAATACTGAGTGTCCCCATCGGGTCTGGTCAATCTCCTGGCAGTCTCGAGAAACTCCGCGAATGTCCACTCGGGCGAAGGATAGGGGACGCCGAAGCGGTCGAAGACCTCCTTCGCGTAGAAGATGTTTACGCTCCCCCAGTGATAGGGCCGAGCGTACAGCTTGCCGCGATAGACCGTTTGCGGCTCGTACATCTTCTCCCACTGCTTTGGCCAGGCGACATCGAAGCGATCGCGGCTGCGCAGTTTGTCCAGGGGAACAAGCGCCTCCTTCGCAGCAAAGGGCTGCCAACGCCAGCTCTGGGTATTGATGAGATCCGGACCGACGCCCCCGGCCAGGACGGCTTGGAGCTTCTCATAGTGGTCTCCGGACGGCTGCTCAACGGTGACGGTGATCTTGCCTTGGCGCTGCTGGTACGCCTCGGCGATAGCCTTCATAGCGTCCTGGTCGGGTTGCGGAGGCCACTCGTACGTCCTGATCTCAGCCGGCTTGAGTTCCGGCCGTCCAGGCTGCTGCGAGACCTCCCCGCGCTGCGGGGGACGGCACGCGTTGAGTAAAGGAGTGGTTGACACAAGGGACAAAAACAGCCGGCGTGACCAGCTTCCTGCAAGCCTCGACATCGTGCTCCCTCCTGTTCATCTCAAGAGTACAAGAGTAACGGCCGGCCATAGGAAGAACATAGAGGCGGCCATGTCACGTTCCCCATAGGCAAAACCACCGAGCAGCATGTGCCCCATCGGCCATTACCGGCTATTAGCCTCTATAGTATTTGTTTTTTCTATTTTTCTTCCCGCTATTTCTCTCCCGTGACCCGCAAGTCCCGTGGGAATGCTCTCTTTACGGCCGTTGCGACGAATCTGCCGTCGTACGGCTGCCCGGCGTTCGTCGTCCTCATAGGGGTCAAAGAAGGCTGGTGTCGCCTCGAACCCGGGCAGCACGTACTGGTGGTCTTTCATTACCCCCTCCTCACGCAGACGGCGGAGGCGGGCCTCTTCCTCAAGCTGCTGCCGGGCCTCTTCCAGGCGCTGCCGGGCGATTTCAACGTACGTCGGGGAGATCTCGTAGCCGATGTACCGCCGGCCAAGCTTCAGTGCCGCCACCGCAGTCGTGCCGGTACCCATGAAGGGGTCGAGCACAATGTCATGCACGTTCGTGTACAAGAGGATCAGCCGTCGCGGTAGTTCTTCTGGGAAGACCGCCGGATGGTCGAAGCGGCGCGAGCTCTCGGTCTTAAAGCGCCAGATGCTCTTGGTCCATTCTACGAACTGGTCGTTCCTGATGCCGCTGTAGGCCCCGTGGGTCTCCAGTAGTTGCGGCGTCTCTTTGCTGAAAACCAGGATGTACTCGTGCACGTCACGCAGCGTGGGATTGCTGGCGCGGGCGAACGAGCCCCAGGCGGTTGAGACTCCCACTGAGCTCCCTTTATCCCAGATGATCTCCCCGCGCATCTCCAGCCCCAGCTCGATGAGCTGGATAGCGATGTAGGCATGCAGCGGGATATAGGGCTTGCGGCCCGTCGAAGCCACGTTCACGCACAGACGGCCGCCGCGGCAGAGCACGCGGATGCACTCGCGCCAGCATTCCTCCAGGAATGCCAGGTACTCCTCAAGCTCCATGTTATCGTAGTGGCCGTCATAGGGCTTGCCGACGTTGTACGGCGGCGAGGTCACAATGAGCTGGACAGAGCCATCCGGCACTTCATCCATGTGCCGGCAATCTTTCGTGTAGATAATGTTCGTGCGCATCACCGGTGCGCTGTGACCCTTCGAAAACAGTCTCTGGATAAATAGTCTTTGAGTAATGCTCGCAATCCTACGCGTTGAGCGCAGCCGATAAGATCAGGACGAATAAGACCGGTGGTGCTGTGGCACTTTATGTGCGGAATACCTGTGGGTTTTTACGTACTGTACTAGCGCGCGCCAATGCATGATACTACCAGAAACTCGGGGTGTTACTACCGGCGTGAGAAGGAGCGTCAGCCCACCGGTGCTGGAGCGCGTGCGTAGGCACGACACTGCGCGCTCCGGCACCTCTCTACGATACAGAACTGCGCGCGCGGCGTCAAAGTGAACCGTACCGGCCGGAGGTTCTGGTTCTCACAGTCCAGGACTATATGCCTTACTGCTGCGACTGCTCACGCACAAGGGCGCGGCGCAGCGCCTCAGCCATCTGCTCTGGGCCCATCAGTTCGGCCAAGGCCCGCAAGGGGTCCGGCTCCGGCGCCCACAGCCACCCCACCCGCAGCCAGAAGCCCTCCAGCACCGCCGAACGATAGATGCCCCCCGGCTCCAACCCCACCTGCAGGTACTGCCCCTCCGCCCCCAGCCGGTAGAAGTAGGCCCGCCGCCGTTGTGGCCGGTTGTCCAGGATCCAGTACTCCGGCACCCCCGCCGCCTCATACTCGTTGAACTTGTCCACGCGGTCGCGGTGCTCGCTATCGTCCGAGACTACTTCGATGATCAGGTCGGGCGGGCCCACCACACGCTCGGGAGTGAGGCGGTCGAGGTGGGCGGCGCGCAGGAACATGAGGTCGGGCTGGCGGGCCGGCCCCTCCGCACTCAACTTCACCTCAAAGGGGGCGATGCGCAGCAGCCCTAGACTGTTGAGGCGAATGAACGTTCCCAGCAAGTAATACAGGAACTCCACCAGCCGCTGGTGCAGATCTTTTGGCGGCATGGACACAATAACCTCTCCCGCCACCCACTCGGCGCGCGTGTCCTCATCGGCCCAGGCCAGGTACTCCTCATAGGACATGCGCAGGCGGACGGGCTGCTCGGCCGCCATGGCGGTGGCATGTGCTGTGTCTGGTGCAGACGGCGTGACGCTCATGGGACAGCTTCCTGCACGCCAGAATGTGCACTCTCCAGGCACACGATGCGCTGTGACCGCGTGCTCCTCGTACTCCTAGTACTCCTACGCCGTTGCCTCTACCGATGGCATTGTACCATTGCCACCCCCTAGCAAGACGCGACTGTGGCGCAGCTCATGCGAGCCGTCCGGGAGCGCATATTCGTAATAGTAATGCAGCGTCCCGTCTACGTTGATCACATCGACGTAGCGGATGGAGCCTGAGCCGTGAGGCGAGCGCAGGAGCGGCCCGCTTTCGGTTACCCGCTCGAAGCGCGTCAGGTCCAAGCTGACTGCCAGGCCCAGCTTTTCCTCGTAGTTCTCCGCCACCGACGCCGACCCGTCATAGAATGCAAGAAACACCGGCGGAACGTAGAGCAGCGATGTGATGCGCGCAGCGTAGGCATCCCAGACAGGCCGGCCGGCCCGTGGCGCAAAGACATCGCCGACCCAGCGAAAATGCAGTCCGTCTTCTGAGAGGGCCAGGCCGGTATTCGAGGTGGTCTTGCCGGTGTTAAAGATATCGGCCGTGCCATGGAGTTCCTGCGCGGTATATGCCTGGGCCGGCCGTGTGGCATAGCTGACATACATACGATACTGCCCGCCGACCAGGATAACGTAGGGGTCCTTCACTCCCTCGCACTGGGCATCGTCTGCCGTGAGGACCGGCTGCCGGCTGCGCACATCGAAGCCGGCCGGGTCGGCTGCTTCGGTGACGTCGATGCGCCAGCGGTTGTCGGCCGGATCCACGTAGCTGAGGTAGAGCCGCCACCGGCCCTGCGGGCTCTTGAACAGGGCGGCGCGCTCCATGGAATCTGTGGGGAACTCCTGCTTGCGCGCCGACCAGATCGTCTCGAACGCCGAGCCATCCCGGCTGCGGGCGATACGGCACTCGATGCCGCGACCCAGCTCACGAGGCACGCGCAGACGGTAGTACAGATAGAAGTAGCCATCTTCACGATCGAACAGCACGCTGGGTGCGCCGGCCCAGTAGCCCGGCCCTTCCCCCGGTGGTGCAATCACGCGCTCGCCGGCCTGGGGGGCGAAGAGCGGCGGGAGGCCAAAGTAGTGCCGCTCAGGTCCAAAGGCAACGCTGCCTGCCATCGGGAACAAAGCCTCCTCCACAAATCTCTCTCATTCTCTGGCGCTCTCGGTTCTCCAAGGACACCAGTGTACCGCACGTGCGTCGGGTAAGCCAGAGAGACTGCTTCGCCGTACGAGCGCTACAGCGCGCACACGGCCTATTACCGCCCCTGTCGATCCCTGGCACAGGAATTGCCAATCTCCTGGTTGCTACCTAGCAGTTACATAGCCGTAGGCAGTACCGCAGGTAAGTGAGGTGTGGGCAAATTAGGTAAACGCCGCACGTAAAGGAGTGTGAGGTATGCAATCCCGAGAGGCCGGTGAGGCAGTGACAACCTATCTGTCGGTCATGGAGCGTATCCCGGCGCAAGCATATTTCTGGCTCGCCATGGGAAGCATTGTGAGCTCCGCGCTCCTGTTCATCATGGGCAAGCGCAACTGGGCCATCTTTGTCGGGCAGTGGCCATCCACCTTCTTGTTGCTGGCGCTAGTCTATAAACTCCTGCGCCCCAGCCGCGAGCACGTAGGAGAGGGCTTGCAAGAGGCGCTGCACCGGGGCACACACGCCGCATAGGCTCAATCACGAGGGGTCTGGAAGCAGCATGCGCCTCCGCAGTGCTGAACCGCAAGGGCGCATGCTGCTCTCTGACCGCATTTATTGTATATTTGCTATATTATTTTTTCTACACACGCACATGTCGGGCTGGGACTATCTCGGAGCACCCGCAGGCATGCCCGGCCACCAGTCGTAGAGCGCACTCCAGTCGATGTACCCGTAAAAGCCGAACCAGCCGGGCAGGGGCCCGAGCTCCTCAACGACCTGCTGCAGCGCGGTACCATCGGCCTTCACCAGCCAGAGCTGCGCCTGATCGCCCTGCATGCGGGTGAACAAGAGCCAACTGCCATCGCGCGACCAGCGCGGCCGCTCATCACGGTACGTAGGATCATCGACCAGCAGCCGCCTGTTCGAGCCGTCAGGAGCCATAAGCCAGATACGCCGCTGCTCCAGGGCGCGCTGCGCTGCCTCGCCGCCACCGATCTGTGACTCGGCCGGGCCGCTGGTATAGGCGATCCAGCGGCCGTCCGGCGACCAGGCCGGGAAGAGATCAGCGCGATCTGGGTCTGAGCGGCGCTGCAGGCTCCCGAGCGCCCCCACGGCGATGGACTTACTCTCCCAGGTAGCTCGCGAAGTTCCCTCTACAAGCGCCAGCAGCCGTCCATCCGGCGACCAGGTGAGAAAATCCTGATAGGCCAGCATCCCTGCAGTAACTTCTTGCGGTGTGCCTCCGGAGGCAGGTACCGCCATGAGCGGCACGCCGTCGGCGAGCAGCGATGCCGAAAACATCGGCTGCGGCCAGTACAGCAGGAATGTGCCGTCCGGCGACCAGCCGACGACGATGAAGCCTCCGGTGGATGGCCGGCCAGCGTTGAGCAGCTCGGTGGCTTCGCTCTCATCGGAACGGATGCGCCAGAGCACCGCGTAAGGCTCCTGATACTGCCCCGGCGAGCCCGGCTTACGCTGCACCACATAGACAGAGGCTAGGTATTGCCCATCAGGACTCCAGGATAGTGCCTGTGCCCCCGTTCCTGGAACGCCCTCGCTCGGCGTGCCCAGCTCCCGCCGATCGCTGCCGTCGGCATCCAGCGTAACCAGCAGCCCATCCTGCGAGATATATGCCAGACGATCGCTCGCAGGCGACCAGGCCATCTTCTGCCCAGGGCCTGTGCCAAGCCAGTCTACCCGCTGGGGCTCGCCTCCGGAGCTGCGGGTGAGCCAGAGCTCCCAGGGCTGTTTTGCTCCCTTGACGAAGGCCAGCCATTCTCCTGAGGGCGACCAGCGGGGCGCGCGATTGTGGCCATCCTGTGTGAGCCGCCGCGGCTCGCCATCGGGCAATGCTTTGACCCAAAGGTCCCCATGGCGCACATAGGCGACCCGGCCTAATTGTGGTGTCGGAGCTGCGCCCGACCCCGGCGTATGGGTTGCGCCTGCGCCCGGCTGTTGTACCGGCCCTGGGGAACCAGCAGCAGCCGGTAGCTTACGACAGCTGGCGGCCCCCAGCATGGCTATGAGCGGCAGCCACAGGCGCAGAGGGCGAGCTTGCATCGATGTCCTCCCCGACAGGATCGATCTTGTCGCGCGCATCAGGCGTGGCAAGACTATTCTCGCGCCGGAGGGGGACTTGTACACCATGTAACCATGGCAGCTGCGGAGCGTTTGGTGTGGTGCAAGCACATGCAGGGATCGCCTGGTGGGGGCTAGACCGCAAAGTGTTACGGCGTCTGTGCAGCAGAGTTCCATGGTGGGGCGTAGCCGTGCTGATCCTGCTGCTGGCTCAGCCGCTGCCGGCAGCGGCTGAGCCAGCCGGGCAGGCGGCCGCGCCGGTGCCACCGGTGGATGTCGCAGCGCGGCCGCTGGCGAACAAGGTCATCGTGATTGATCCGGGGCACGGCGGCCCCGACACAGGCACGCTAGCAGGTGGCATCCCTGAGAAACAGGTGAATCTGGCCATCGCGCTGGCGCTCAAGCCCATGCTCGAGGCGGTAGGCGCACGCACCATCTATACCCGCACATCTGACCGAGCGGTGACCTCGGGTGAGTATAGCCAGCGCGCCGACCTCCAAGCGCGGGTCGATCTCGCCAACCGCAGCGGAGCCGACCTCTTCATCAGCATTCATGCCGACGCTCACGCCGACCCAACCATCAACGGGGTGACCGTATACTACGGCGCGGACGATGGCTACGTGTACAATCTCCCAGCGCCCCGCTCAGCCGATCTTACCAGGCTGAGCCGTCAGCTCGCTGCGCGCCTGCTAACCGAGTTGACGGCGGCCACCGGCTCGCCCGACCGAGGGGTGCGGCAGCGCTCCTTCTACGTCCTGGGCGCTACCAGGATGCCTGCCGCGCTGGTTGAAGTCGGCTATATGACGAACGGGACCGATGCAGCGCGCCTGCGCGACCCGGTGTACCAGCAGCGCGTGGCTCAAGGGCTATTGAACGGGATCGTGTCTTATTTCCGCACTGTCGAGGACGCTCGCTACGTTGCCGATGTGACCGTGCCGGATGGCGCAAAGATGCCGCAGGGCGCGAGCTTCACTAAGACCTGGCGTCTTCAGAATACCGGCGGCGTGCCATGGACAGGCCAGCACCGCCTGGTGTTCGCCGGTGGCGCGCCGCTGGGGCTGGTAACCTCGGTGCCGGTGCCGCCGGTGCCGCCGGGCGGCTCGATCGAAGTGAGCGTGCCCATGCGGGTGCCAAGCGGAATGTTCGGCCGCCTCCAGTCGTACTGGCGCATGGCCACGCCGGATGGCGTGCCGTTCGGCGATCGGCTGTGGGTCGAGATTGTGACCACATCTCCGGTGGATCGCGCGCCGCCGATCACCGGTAACCCCAACGTCGAGTACTTCGAGCAGACCGGCCATAACGTGGGATATGCCTTCCTCAAGTTCTTTAAGGCCAACGGCGGCGTCGACGTCTTCGGGTATCCGCGTACCGAGGAGATCACTGAAGATGGCATGACGGTGCAGTACTTCCAGCGGGCGCGCTTCGAGTACCACCCAGACAAGGCCGGCACGCCTTATGAGGTGCAGCTCACCTTGCTGGGCGATCTGCTCACCAGCAACCGCCGGCCGTTCCCCGGCGTAGCGCCCTTCCAGTCAAACGCCCAGCACCGCTATTTCCCAGAGACCGGCCACAGCGTGCATTTTGCCTTCCTGAAATTCTTTAACGCCAATGGAGGCGTGGACGTCTTCGGGTATCCGATCTCGGAGGAAATCCAGGAGGGTAACAACGACGGGAGCGGCCGCATCTACACGGTGCAGTATTTCCAGCGGGCGCGCTTCGAGTACCACCCGGAGCACGCCGGCACCCCCTATGAGGTCCAGCTCGGCCTGTTGGGTGATGAGGTGCTGCGCCAGCGTGGCTGGCTGCGCGAGTGATCTTGCCGACGACCTCGCCCCTTGAGGGCAGGACGTGGACCTTCTGGTATCCCCGGCATTGGACGCCGGATACGGCGTGCGGCTATAGTGTCACCCAGCGACTATGTTCGTGACGATCCGGCACTCCCCTCAGCGCGCCACGCCGGCAGCCGCGCCCGCGCAGCGTGACAATATCGGCGCAGCACGGTGTCCGCGGCCCTGCAGCGCCCTGCTCGCCCCGGCGGGAATGGTGCTGCTCGCCTTCGCCCTGCGGGCGTATCGCCTGCACACCCTCGGCGACTTTGATTTCGACGAGGTGGCGAGCGTCTGGTACGCCGGCCTGCCGCTGAACCAGATGCTGGCCGCTCTGGCCGGCGCCATCTTCGAGCATCCGCCGCTGTACTACCTGCTCCTCAAGCTCTGGATCGCCGCAGCCGGCAGCGCAGAGTACCCGGTGCGTTTCCTTTCCGTTCCCTTGGGGACGCTCGCCGTCGCAGCGCTCTACGCTCTGGCGCGGCGCCTGTTCGACCGGCGTAGCGCGCTTGCCGCAGCGTTGCTCATGGCAGTAAGCCCGCTGGAGGTGTTCTACAGCCGCGAGGCGCGCATGTACGCCCTGGTAACGCTGCTGGTCCTGCTGGCAGCGTACTGGCTGGCACGAGCCACGGTAACGCCTACAGGGCGTACCTGGGCAGGCTATGGCGCGTGCGCGGTGGCAGCGCTCTATGCCCATTATCTCGCCGCGTTTGTCCTACTAGCCCTGAATGCCTGGTATCTCGTTGCCGGAAGACGCTCGCTGGGGCAGCGATGGTTGCTGGTGCACGGCCTTGCCCTGGGGCTGGCCCTGCCCTGGCTGGCTACTGCCCGCGGGTTCGGCACCAGTGTGGCTGTGGCCGGGCGCATCATCGTCGGCCCGGCCGACCTGCTTGCCTTTCTTGATCAGGCTCGTGTTGAGCTCATCGCCGGGCTCGCACCGCCATCGTGGGCAGGGCCAGCGGCATGGCTCTGGTATGCCGGCTGGGGCGGCTTGGTCGTGCTGGTATGGGGACGTGCCCCCGCTGTGCGGCGCGGCCTGGCCCTGCCGCTCCTGGCCGGGGCCGGGGCGTTGCTGGGTCTGGTCGCGCTGGTGCTGGTCAACAAATATCTCCAGACGCGCTACCTCTTGCTGGGGCTGCCCTTCCTCTACCTGGCCCTTGCCGCGCCGGTAGTTCTGGCCTCGCGCCGCCCGGCTTATCTGCTCGGAGCGACAGCCCTGGGAGCGCTCGTCTTTCTGCCCCTGCCACTTGCCGGGCTGGCACATTACCTGCATGGCTACGTGCGCGGGGACTATGGGGCCATCGTCCAGCGTATCGAGGATTTCACTCGGCCCGGTGATGCCGTCGTCATGACGGGCCCCTGGCAGTACTGGCTCTGGCGGCACTACGCCCGCACCCAGACTCCCTACTACCTGATCCCCCGCGAAACACCACCGCCGCTCAGCGAGCCGGACGCCGAGCGTGTGTTGCGCGAGCTGCCCCAGCGCTATAGCCGCGTCTGGCTCTCACTCGCTGCCACCGCACAGGCCGACCCGACCGGCTTCGTGGAGCGCTGGCTCGATGACCACGGCTGGCGCGGCTGGCAGCGCGGCTACCGCGACGCCGCGCTGCGCGTCTATTCGATCGCTCGGGAGCCCATGCCCTTCAGCGAGGCAGGGGTAAGCCTCGACAACGTGCTGCGCCTGACCGGTTACCGGCTCGACACGCGCAACCTGGAGTTGCCCGAGGTGGCGCGGATCACGCTGGAGTATGAGGTGCTGCGTACGCCGGCCGAGCCCCTGAACGTCTCCGTGCGTCTGACCGCCCAGGATGGGCAGGTCTACCAGCACGACCTGGAGCTGGGCTACGGCCGCCGTCCGGCGCCGACCTGGCGGCCGGGCGAGCGTATTGCGGCGCAGGTGGGCGTATGGCTGCCGCCTGGCGCTCCGCCGCGGGAGTATAAGGTCTACGCCGTCGTCTACGGGGCGCGCAGCGGACGCCCACTCGGCGCAGCAGAGACAGCGATCATGCGCGATTCCGGCCTGACAGTGGCCCAGGGCGAGAGCCTGCTCTACCTGGGCCGCGTGCACGCGGTCAAAACGCTGGCGGGCGTGCCCGACTGGGACCTCTCAGGCCGTGCCATCGGGGCACGCTTCGGTGGCGGCGGCAGCGACCAGATCGCTCTGCTCGCTGTTGCGGCATCCCGGCAGGCCGCACCGGGCGGGCAGGTCGAGGCGCTGCTCACCTGGCGCGCTGAGAGGGATATCGCCGGCGACTACGCCGTGCTGCTGGCGCTCGTGTCTCCCGACGGCCGCACCGTCGCCCAGGGCTGGTCCCGCCCGGTGGCCGGGGCATACGACACCTGGCGCTGGCGGGCCGGGGAGCTGCTGCGCGACCGCCGGGTGCTGCAGGTCCCTAAGGATGCCACGAGCGGCCGGTACACCCTGCGCGCCGGGCTGCTCCGCACGCCGGCACCGCGCCTGGCCCTGCCGGAGCAGCCGGAGGGCCCGCCTCTGCCCGGCCCGGACGGCACGCGCACCGTGGCGGTGGCCACCATCGACGTGCGAGCACGCCCGCGCCTGTATACACCGCCCAGGATCGCCCACCCGCGCCGCGAGCAGATCGGGGACATCGCTGATCTGCTCGGCTACGACCTGGATCGCACTGCAGCGCGGCCCGGCGAGGTGCTTCACCTGACTCTCTATTGGCGAGCACGGCCCGGCCCAGGCGGTGCAACAGGCACCACTGATGCGAGCTACACAGTCTTCACACACCTCCTCGGGCCGGACGGGCGCGTGTACGCGCAGCAGGACAATCCGCCACAGCGTGGCGAGCATCCTACCAGCGCCTGGCTGGCCGGCGAGATCGTCGTGGACCGATACGAGCTGCGCATGGACGCCCAGGCGCCCGCCGGCGAGTACGAGCTGGAGATCGGCATGTACGATCCCCGCACGGGCGTGCGCCTGCCCGTGCTGCTCGACGGCGTGCGTCAGCCGGACGATCGCATCGTGCTGGCACGCGTGCATGTGACGCGGTAGGCGCTGATCCGGCAGACCCGCTCTAATCTCCAAGTGCCTGCGAGGCTGTGTGAAGCACTGTGTCCACGATGATCGTCATGGCGATGTCCTGAACCTCCACGCCTGATATGTACGACCTCTGCGCACGGTCTCTGCAGTCTCGTCTATTCCTATCCGATGTCTTCTCCCATGCGCTTTGAATTTGCTATAAGATAGTTATGTAGTTAATTCGTCGGCTGATGGAGAGCCGGAAAATGGCGCGGCCGGTTCTCAGGATTATTCTGCTATGACAGCGGGCGTCTCACGTCAACGTCTCATAGTCGCCCTCGTCGCACCACTGCTCCGCAGCAGCCGCCTCTTAGCCGGAGCGCTCCCTGCGGGGTGCCGCCTGCCTGATCTGACCGGCCGGCAGCGCTCCAGCCGGCCGCAGGCGCCGGTGCGGGTGGCCGTCCCTGACGCCGAGGACCGCCCCCGGCCTCAACGCCGGGGCCCTGCTCCTCGAGCAGGCCCTTCCCGCCATCCTCGAGGCCGCCGGCGGGGCCTACTCCCTCACGCCCGAGCGGCTGCCGCTGCCCCGCCCTCCAGCAGGGGCCGGGGCCCCCCAGCAGCCGAGTGACCTGACCCCCTCGGGCAGGTGCTGGCCGGCCTGGCAGCCGCCGGCACCGCCCCGGAGCTACTCTACGTCCAGCCGGCCGGCGGCACCCCGCTCACGCCAGTCTGGGATGCCCAGAGCATGCCCCTGCGCGGCTTGCTCGCTGCGCTGGACCCGGCCCTCGCCCGCGCGGGCCGCCGGCTGCGCCTGGCTGAGGTCCTGCCGGGGGCGCTGGCGGCCTGCGCTGGCAGGGCGTGCTCTATGGGGTCCCCACCGCCGCCCGGCCGCTCATGCTCGCCTATGACCCGGCTCTCTTCGCTGCGGCCGGCGAGCCGGCGCCCGACGCCTCTCCCGCCGGCCGCACCTGAGAGGAGGTGCGGGCCAGTGCCGCTCGGCTGCTGCGGGTCGCCCCGGGAGAGGGCTACCCCACCCAGGGGGGCCTGCTGGTCACGCCCTCCGAGCACGTGCTCGGCCAGCTTCTCCTGGCATGGGGCGGCGCCGTGGTGGGATGCGGCCCAGTCCCAACCGCACCTGGACACCCCCGCCACGGTAGAGGCCCTGCGCTTCTGGCACCGCCTGCGCCGGCGTGAGGGGGGTACGGTGCCCGTCCCGGGCGTAGCCGATGAGGTGCGTTGGGAGCCGGCGCGCATCCTGGCCGGTGCGCTGCGCGTGGCCATGGCCTGCACCTGGCAGCCTCCGGCTGGGCGAGCGGCTGGGGCGGCGCACGGCGGCGTGGTGCTGCGGCTGGTGGAGCCGCCGTGGGCGGTGGTGCGGGCCTCGCTGCTGGGGGGTGGAGGGCTTTGTGGCCGTGCCGGCTGCTGCGCCTGACCAGGGGCGCAGCGTGCAGGCGCTGGCGCTCGTACTCGATGGCCTGGTCCCACAGCTGCCCTGGACGGTGCGCGACGCTACGCCGGAGCGGCTGGCCGAGGATGCAGCGATTGCCTCGGTGGAGGAGGCGCGCCTGGTACTGGCGGTGCGCCGCTCTGCCCAGGCCACGCCGCTGCACCTGCCCCCGCCCAGCCGCGTGCTATGGGACCTGGCGCGCGCCGTGGAGACGGGGCAGCACTCCCCTGAAGCGGCGGCGCAGGTGGCCCAGGCCGCCCTGGCGCAGGAGCTGGAGAGCTTCACTGCACGTGCAGCAGCAGTGCGACCGGCGCGAGAACGCTAATGCGTGGCTTCGGAAAAGGGCTAGATCCTGCACACGAGGGCGAGCCCGCCGGGCATCCCGGCTATGACGGCGACTTACAGAAGAGCAGCCACGCCTGAACTGTCCTGCCGAACTCGCATGACGTGTGCATGGCCGGTATACTCACCATTAGATGGCGGGGCTATTTCAGAAGAAATTCATTGCAGAGGTAATAATGGCGAGACATAGACAAAAGTTACAGCTCGCGCGACGGCATCTAGAACGGGTTCGTACTGCGTTGCTAGAGCTGACAGATTGGGATGATCTTTCTCTCTACGGCTTCTACTGCCTCGAAGCTGCTGTCGAAGCTGCCGCACTACACTTCGGATTGCGCACCTCAACAAGGCATTGAGAAAAAGCGGACATTGCTACGGTGCTACATCGGGAGAAAGGACTTCCAGACATAGACGAACTACTGGCGTGATCTCAACGACGCACGCAAAGCCGCAGCTTATGGAGACGTCGAACGCCCTGACCTGGATGCTCAGAATGTTGCAGCACAGATCGAGCAGTATGTTGAAGCAGTAGGATCACTTTTCGATCGAGGCGATGATGAGTAAGCATCCTGCATATTCATGGCCAGAATCACTCGATGAGGTTAGACGCTGGCCTACGCCACGATCCAAAGTATGGATAGAAAAAATTTTTTAGAATATGCTCGCGGCGATTGTAACATTCCTGCAATCATCGCCATTGGGTCAGCAGTACGACCAGCTCTTATAAGTATAGATCTAGATCTTGTTGTAATCTGTCGAGAACCAGCGCGTCTGAAAATCAAGCCGCCAATAGAAGTCGACCTGCACGTGTATCCGGCCACGCAGGTTCATTCACTTATCTCTAGTGGTGATGACTTACTGGGTTGGGCGGTCAAGTTCGGTCGCATTCTCTTCCAGCAACAAGGCTACTGGGACTCTATCCTGGAGACTTGGGGTGATAGACAACCGTTGCCTCCTGTGGATATGACAGTCCGGAGAGCAGAGTCGCCCTTCGTCGGCTGATCAAAGTATTTGAAGTTGGAAATATCAATGCTGCTTATGAGCAGGGACTCTTGTATATGACACATCTGGCTAGAGCAGAGCTTTTAAAAAAGTGAATATATCCAGCCTCAAGGCCGGAGCTGCCAGGACAACTCCGGGCTGCCGGCTGTCACAAAATAGCGCACTGGCTAGAGCGCTTGATGAGCACGACACCGGATGATCCAAAGAGACTCTCTGAGTTCCTTGAGGAGTTTCGTCTCACAACGCGCTGGGAAGGACTGCTCCCTTCGCCAGCAGGATGAAGGGCGACGCTGAACACCCTTCCCTCACATGTCCCCTGCCCCACTTTATCAGCTATACTGAAGATCCTGATCATATAAAATAATAGATGGATGAGAGATGCCATATTTCAGTGTTACTGTTGCTATCGAGGCTCTTCCTGAACGCGTGTGGACGGTGCTGCAGGACGTCGAGCGCCGGCCGAAGTAGACGCCGTCGGTGACGAGCATCCGGCGGATGGACCGAGGTCCGGCTGCCGTGGGCAGCCGGGCGCGTATTCGCCGGCCCCGGCTGCGCAGGCAGAGTGGGAAGTCACCGAACTGAAGGCGGGAAGGAGCTTTACCTGGGTCACACGCAGCCCCAGTTTACATGTGGCCGCGTCTCATCACATCGAAGCCACCGCACCCGGCAGCCGCGTCACACTGTCGCTGGAGTTCTCCGGCCTCCTAGGCCCGCTGGTCGCCCGCTTGACCCGCGGCCTGAATGAGCGCTACCTCGCGCTTGAGGCGCACGGGCTCAAAGCGCGCAGTGAAGCCGGGGGAACTGTCCCCGACATCGATGCTACACGTACACACACCTGATAGGCCCTATTACGGCATGCATCACTGGTCGGGGAGCCGCGGCCGCTCTTATTTTTGTTTTTTTCTCTTCGGCGTAGCAGGGCAAATACATTACTGCACTGCGAAAGCCCCTGAGTGACCAGGCAGCATGGTACAATCAGGCGAGTGCCGCGGCGAAACCGGCTAGACAGGATCGGAGGAAGGCGGCATGGCACAGGCAACACACATACAGACACCACGTCGGGCGCCGCCGGGCAAGATGACCTACGAAGAGTTCCTGACCTGGTGCGACGAAGACACCTGGGCCGAATGGGTTGATGGGGAGATCATCATCTTGTCGCCCGCGTCGAAGCGCCATCAAGAGTTGGCGCGCTTTCTGCTGATGGTGCTCGGTTTCTTCGTTGAGGCGCATGACTTAGGCATCGTCCTGCCGGCGCCGTTCCAGATGAAGCTGGGGCCCAGCGGGCCCGGCCGCGAGCCGGACCTGCTCTTCGTGGCGCGGGAGCACCTCGACCGACTGCACCCTACCTTCTTGGAGGGCCCGGCCGACCTGGTGGTGGAAATCACCTCCCCCGAGAGTATCAGCCGTGACCGCGGGGAGAAGTATGTGGAGTACGAGGCGGCCGGCATCCCCGAGTACTGGCTGATTGACCCTGACCGGCGGCAAGCCGAGTTTTACCAGCTCGGCTCGGATGGGCACTATCGAGTGGTGCTCCCCGATGCCGGCGGGCTCTATCGTGCCGTGGTGCTGCCGGGCTTCTGGCTGCGCGTGGACTGGCTGTGGCAAGAGCCCTTGCCGCCCGTGCTCGCCGTGCTCGCCGAGCTGGGGATGCTGCCGCGGTCGAGACGATGAGCCGGTCCGGGGTGCGGTTGACCCCGCCCATGTCCTCAGGGTACGATTATGGCAGCATGCAGGGTGATGAGGCCCGCCCTGTATGTGCTGGCTTTGCGTTGCCACGTCGGTGGCTGATGGCTTCTACTTGGCATGAGTATGCCGGGTAGAAGCTCTTTTTGTTTGGGTGTTGAGTTTTGTTTAGTTTGCTGAGTTTTGTTTAGTTTGTTTAGATAGATTTGCCCGGAGATACAGACAAGAGGTTGGCTTGATTACGCAGAGTGACGTGCAGCGGGTGGCGGAGGCCGCCGCGCGTGTGCGGGAGAACGTCGGCCGTGTGCTAGTCGGCAAGGCCGAGGCAACCATGCTCTTGCTAGTGGCGTTGCTGTGCGAAGGGCATGTGCTGATCGAAGATGTGCCGGGCGTGGGCAAGACCACCCTGGCCAAGGCTTTGGCCCGCTCGCTGGACCTTTCGTTCCAGCGCATCCAGTGCACACCTGATCTGCTGCCCTCCGATATCACCGGCGTGAGCTACTTCAACCAGAAGACCCAGGAGTTCCAGTTCCGCCCCGGGCCGGTGTTCACCCAGGTGCTGCTGGCCGACGAACTAAACCGCGCCACGCCGCGCACGCAGTCGGCGCTCCTGGAGGCCATGGAGGAGCGCCAGGTTACCGTCGACGGCGAGACGCGCCGCTTGCCCTGGCCCTTCTTTGTGCTGGCAACGGAGAACCCGATCGAGCTCGAGGGCACCTTTCCCCTGCCGGAAGCGCAGCTCGATCGCTTCATGCTGCGCATCTCCCTGGGCTACCCCGAACGCGACGAGGAGCAGCAGATCCTGCGCCGCTTCCAGGAGGCGAACCCTCTCGCTGAGCTACAGCCGGTGCTGCCGGCCAGTAAGCTGGCTGAGCTCTGCCGCATCTGCCGCCGCATCTACGTCAGCGATGCGGTGGCCGGCTATTTGGTGGACCTCGTGCGGGCGACGCGGGCACACACCGGCGTGGCCCTGGGAGCAAGCCCGCGGGCAAGCCTGGCGCTCCTCCGCGGCAGCCAGGCACTGGCCGCGCTGGAGGGGCGCAACTATGTGCTGCCGGATGACGTCAAGCGCCTGGCCGCGCCGGTGCTGGGTCACCGCATCATCCTGAGTGCAGCCAGCCGCCTGGATGGTCGCGCTGCGGCAGAGCTGATCCACGACGTGCTGCGGCAGGTCCCGGCACCGGTAGAGGACACAGCTGCGGTGGAGGCCTAGCCATGCTCGGCGCGGCGACGCTGTGGATGCTGGCGCTGCTGCTTTTCCTGAGCGTGCTGGCACACCAGGCGCCGCTCTTCGTGCTGTCGCTGGCGCTGCTCGTGGCTGCCGGCGTCTCGAAGCTCTACGAGCGCTACTGTCTTTCCGGCCTGGAGTATCGCCGCCGCTTTAGCCGGCGCGCGGCAGACTTCGGGGAGACGATCGAGCTGGAGGTCGAGGTCGTCAACCGCAAGCTCCTGCCGCTGGCATGGCTGGAGATCGAAGACGAGACTCCGCGTGCGCTGCCGCCGGCGCGCGGCCGTGTGCACTTCTCGCACAAGCCCAACCGCTCCCTGCTCACCAGCCTGCTGGCCCTGCGGCCCTACGAGCGTGTGCGCCGGCACTATCCGCTCCCATGCCTTACCCGCGGCGAGCACCGCTTCGGGCCGGTCCGCCTGCGCACCGGAGATCTCTTCGGGCTCGTCACCCGCGAGGAGGTGCGCCTGCAGGAAGATGTGCTGGTGGTCTACCCGCGCGTTGTGCCGGTTGCAGCGCTGGGCTTGCCGGCGCGCCGGCCACTGGGAGAGCTTCGCACACGGAGCTGGCTGTTCGAGGACCCCAGCCGCCTGGCCGGCGTGCGGGACTACCGCCCCGGCGACAGTCTGCGTCGCATCCACTGGGCGGCGACGGCGCGCACCCAGCGTTTGCAGGCCAAGATCTACGAGGCCACTACCAGCCACACGCTGATGCTCTTCCTCAACGTACAGAGCACGCCTGCTGGGTGGTGGGGCTTGGGCTATGACCCGGATGTGCTTGAGCTGTCGATCATGACGGCTGCGTCGCTTGCGGCATGGGCCTTCGAGCACGGCTATCAGGTGGGGCTGGTGACAAACGGGATGCATTACTTCCGCCGCACGAAGGTCGCGGTCGCTCCCACCGGCGATCCGGCGCGATTGCCCGACTTCCTGGACGCGTTGGGCCGGCTACAGCCGATCGCCGTCCGGCCGTTTGAGACTCTCTTGACAGAGGACGTGCGGCAGCTCCCGTTCGGCGCGACGATCGTGGCGGTCACAGGCGTGCTCACAGCACCGGTCGTGTCGGCGCTGCTTGCACTGACGCGTCGAGGGCATGCAGTCACGATCGTCCTGACCGGACGGCAGGACGCGCCGGCGTCGCTCGTCGGCATCCCGGTGCGCCGGGTTGGACCGCCTGAGGCCTGGCGCGAGCTGGCCGAGCTCCGCTTTGCCGGCGCGCAGACCGGCACTCTGGCAAGGAGGTGAGGAGCGATGCACCAGACCGCTCGAGCCCCAGCGCGGGCATCGCGCTGGCGGCCGGTCCGGTGGATCCAGCTCGGGCTGGCGCTGACGGTGGAGGGAGCCTGGCTCGCTGCCTGGAGCGTGGCGCTGGGGCGGTCGATCGATCCGGCATCGCCGCAACCGCTCCTGGACCTACCATCGGTCGCAGTGCTGCTGATAGGGGCAGCCAAGGCGGCGAGGCTCGCTGCGGCAGTGCCGTCGTTGCGCCTTGCCCGCCTGGGGCTGGCGCTGGCCGGCCTGGCAGTGAGCCTGGTCCTGGGCAGTCAGGCGCTGTGGACTGCCGCGGCACAGACAGGCTGGCCGGCGGCTTGGAATGCGGCGTGGCAGGGCAGCCTGGGCCTGCGCGTGGGCGCGGCGGTGTTAGTGTGTGTGGTGGCCTGGCTGCGGGGCATCGCCGCCGGGCACAGCCGTCTCGGCCTGGACGAGATTGAAGGCGCCTTTCGTCTGGGCGTCATCGCCCTGGCTGCTGCTCTCCTCGTGCATGCCTTCACTCCAGCGCGGGGTGCTGCGGCAACGAGCACACTGATGCTCGCCGCGCTGGCGCTGCTCGTCGCCGGTCTGATCAGCCTGCCACTGGCGCGCATCCTGGACGTGAGCGAGCGCCCGGCCGGACCGGACGAGCCGCCGCTGCGTGTGAGCGGGCCCTGGCTGGCCATGCTCCTAGCGGTGGTCGCCGCAGTGCTGCTGCTGGCCCTGGCGCTGGCCGGTGTCTTCAGCTTCGAGCGTCTCACCGCGCTCTTCCGGCCACTGGCGGAGCCGCTGGGAGAGCTCTTGTGGTTCATGCTCTACGCCATTGCGCTCCCGGTAGGGATGCTGATTGAGGTCATCGTCACCTTCCTGCGCCGCTTCCTCCATGCGGGACAGTTGCAGGAAGCACCGCAGCCACTGGTGCCGAACTGGGCGGAGCAGCTCCGCCAGCTTCAGGAGCCGGGTGCCCATCCCCCCGCTGCGCTGGTGCTGGTTCTCCAGGGGGCGCTGCTGGTGCTGGCCGCAGTGCTGGTCGGCGCCCTGATCGCTGCGGCGGTGCGGCGCTTCGCTGGCTTCAGCCTGGGCGACGATGTGGCCGAAGACCGTGATTTCGTGTGGCCGTGGGACGAGTTCAAAACAGCCCTGCTGCGCTGGCTGCGCCGGCTCTTTCGCCGGCCACCGCTGCCTGTGTTCCAAGCCCGGGCAGGTCAAGCCCTGCTGGGCGGGCCGGCGCGCGTGGTGCGGGATGCGCGCGAGCTCTATCGCGAGCTGCTGCGGCTGGGAGCACGGCTGGGGTGCGGCCGCGCGCTGGACGAGACGCCACGCGAGTACGAACAGGCGCTGACCGGCCTCGAGCTCCTTCAGGGCAGTGCATCCGATATCCACCTTGTGACCGATGTGTACATCCAGGCGCGGTATGCTCCTGAACCACCCGCCCCGGCCTCAGTCACAGCGGCGTGGGAGGCACTTGAACGGCTGCATGCACGTGTGCGGCTCGCGCAACGCAATGGTCAGCCCCCTCAGCCGGCCACTGAGGAGCCCGCCGGATAAGGTACCTGCCACGGCGAGCGCTCAAGGCCGGCCCGGCTAGCCGATCGGGGCAGGCTCGCCGACACCCGGTGGAACGCGGGCTGCCTGCTTCATGACCGCATAGAGCAGCGGGAGTGCCGCGAGCTGGGCAAGCACGGAGAAGGCAATCAGTGCGGCGAGAGAGCGGTCGTAGAGCGCCCCCATCAGCGCGCTGCCGAGAAACCAGGCTATGCCGTAGCCGGTGTTAAAAATGCCGTACGCTGAGCCGCGCCGGCGCGCTGGGGCCATGCCGGCGACCGCCGCGCGCATGATCGACTCATGGGCGCCCATGCCCACACCCCACAGCAGCACGCCGAGGAACGCCAGCATGGCCCCGCCCAGAAACACCAGCGGCGCAAAGAGCGCAGAGAGGAGCGTGGCCAGGATCAACACGGCAAGCCCGGCGCGATCAAACCACCGGCCGAAGACGAGGGCTGCGATGGCGTCGGCGACCATGCCGGCGGCATAGAACAGCGGGATAGCTGTCTCAGAGGTGATCCGCTGCTTCTCAAAGTGGTACGCCACGAGCGCCCAGTCGGCGAAGCCGGCGGCTACGAGAGCCACCGCAGCCAGGTAAAGCCAGTAGACGCGCGGCAGTCCGTGGGTATCCAGCTGCGGCACGCTTACCTCGAGATCGCGGGGATTAGGGTAAAGCACCCGCGCCGCCACCAGCACGGTCAGGGAGAGCAAGGCGGGCACCAGCAGGAGAACAAAGCCGGTGCGATACTCATGCCGCACGTAAAGCGCGCCAGCCACGAGCAACGGCCCCAGCAGCGCACCGATCTGGTCCATGGCCTCATGCAGGCCAAAGCCCCAGCCGCGCCCCATCTCCTGCGTCGCATGCGAAAGCATCGCGTCGCGGGCGGGCGTCCGTATGGCCTTCCCTGCCCGCTCAGCCACGATCAGCAGGGCAGCGATCTGCCAGGCCCCGGCCAGCGCCAGCAGGGGCACAGCCAGCAGGTTGATCACATAGCCGGCGATCGTAATCAGCCAGTACTTCTCTGTACGGTCGCTCAGGTAGCCTGATACCAGGCGCAACGCATAGCCAATCAGCTCGCCGAAGCCGGCCACAATACCCACCACGGTGGCGCTGGCGCCCAGGATAGCCAGATACGGGCCCGTCACCGCCCGCGCCCCCTCGTAGGTCATGTCAGCAAAGAGGCTGACAAAGCCCAGCAAGATGACAAAAGTCATCGCTGCCGACGGTCTGGCAAGGTTCTTCATGCAGGGCCTCCCCTACCGGCTTGTCTCGGCGCCGCCCGGCCTCACGCGCGGACCGCCCGCGGCAGCAGCAGCGTTCTTGCCCCAAGGGGATGAGGTTGTGGCAGGACACCGCCCCCCCCAGTACAGCAGCCAGCACACCGCTGTCCTCGCTCAGCCTGCCGCCGGTGCTTCGGCGGGTTCATTCGTCAATGCCAGGATGGCGCGGACGACATCGGCCCGGCCAATCACTCCAGCAACACGCCCATCTTGCAGCACCGGGATCGGGTGTCTCCCACGGTTGACCAGCAGGGCCGCGACTTCCTCCACCGGAGTGGCGGGATCAACGCAGACCACTCGCCGCGCCACGACTGCCTGCACGCGTGTGGCGGCCACCGCGCGGGCACGGTCATGCAAGGTAGTATAGCGCGTCACCAGTGCCGCGTGATCGCTGGGAACTGGCGCACGCAGGATATCCTTCAGGCCGACCATGCCCAGCAGCCGGCCCTGTTCGTCCACAACCGGTGCGCTGTTCACACCGGCGGCCAGCAGGACCCGCGCCGCCTCGGCAAGGGTTGCCGTCGGTCGTACGGTGATGACCCTCCGCTGCATGAGCTCTTGCGCCTGCATCCGTCTCCTCCCTGGCGCAGCATATCCTCTATGCTTCCTCTCCGGCCGGCTGCGACGCCAGCGCCAGCGATGCCGGTTCGACGGCCGGCTCGGTGGCGAGCGCCTCCGGCAGGCGTGCCGGAGACCGTCCTGCCTCCGGCAGGAACCAGGTCTGCGCAATGAATGTCGGTATGACCGCCGAGCCGATCACCACCGTGACCAGGATGGTATACTGTGCTTGATCAATGATGCCGTTAGTTAGGCCGTATAGCGCCGAGATCGAACCGAAGGTAAGCCCGGTAGACATCAGGAGGGTCGTATAGTTCCCTTCGCGTACTCCCATGCGATAAAGACGCGTAGCCGGCCACACCCCCCACGAACTTGGTTACCAGCTTCACGCCTAAGAGGGCCAGGATCAGCGCGAAGCCGCTGACCAGGGCCGGCAGTGAGACCAGGGTGCCGGCCTTGATAAAGAAAAACGGCGTGAGCATGGTGAAGGCAATGGCACGCATACGGTGTACCAGCACCTTGTCGCGCACAAAGACGCCGGCGATGACCTGACCCACCAGGTAGGCCGGCAGCACGGCCTCGCTCCTGGCCATCGTCGAGAGGCCGCCCAGGAAGAACAGCACCAGAAAGATGAACTTCACCTCGGGCTCAGAGACGCGCCTCCCCCACCGCGCGATCACCCAGCGCGTCACCCGCGGCAGATGCCACAGCACCACAGCAGTGACTGCCACGAAGACAGCCATCCAGATGTTGAAACTAGCAAAGAGCACACCTAACGCAAGCACGGTGCCCAGATCGTTCACAAAACACGCGGCTAGAATCAGTTTGCCCAGGCCGGTCTCATTCAACCCTGTCTCCACCATGACTGCATACACAACCGCAACCGAGGTTGTGGACAGGGCGATGCCGGCGATCTCCGCCGCGCGCATATCCCAGCCGGCAACCAAGCGGGCAAACGCCGTCGTGCCAGCGAAAGGGAAGAGGAAGCCCACCGATCCGATCACCAGGCTCGGCGTCAGATGGCGCTTGAACGACTCAGGGTCGATCTCAGCTCCGGCCAGGAAGGTGAGCAGCCCTGACCCGAAGGTGGCGAGGAAGTCGATCCAGGGAGTGGTATGAAAGCCCAGGAAGTTCCCGCCCAGGACCCCGACGAAGATCTCGGCCAGTGCAACGGAGATTCCCAGGCGAATGCTAATCAGGCTGGCGAGCAGCGCCAGGCCCATCCACGCCGAGGCGATGAACCAGTGGTATTTCTCGCATCGCTTCTGGATCGCGCACTGTGCATCATCCAGAAGGAATATGCTGTGCTGAACGTAACAGCCAGCACACACCAGCGTTCCATTGCAGAGCGAGCAGCACAACTAGCAGCGGTCCGCCAGCAGATGGAGCTCTTCGAAGAAGAGCTTCACACGGTGAGAGAGCGTCTCACCAGAAGAGCAGAAAATGCATATGAGGCTATCGTTGGTCCATCGGTAGATATGGTAGATATATTTATTTCAGAGGTCGTTGAGATATTAACTGCTGAGCTATCGAACCAGGGAGAACCGGAAGAGCGCGGAGATGCAGAAGAGTATTATGCCCAACTCCTCACCTGGGCACAGCAGCGCCGAAATGAGCTCGCCCAATCCTGGTTGATGGAGCATGCAGATCAATTCCACCACATTGCGCGGGAGCTCAAACAGACGGCGCTACCGCTACGCACTGAGATCATCGGGCGAGTCATGCAAGCAGTCAAGCAACTGGGAGACCTTGCCCCGCGTGGAGAGCACCACCTTGGCCATACCTAGCCAAATAGTATAGCTAACAGCAGAATTGGTCTTGCAGTTCCACACGCGGACGCCTCTACAACCCCTATTCTTGCTCCTCTTACTCCAAATACTCCAATTACTCCAACACCAGAGGCTGAAGAGCTGTTGGAACACTGGAGTGTACCGCCATTCGACTTTACCGGCGTGCTTAACACTCTCCAGCTCCAAGGTGCAACGCGCTACGACTCCGCCCCGTTTGCGCCGCTACCGCGTGTGCTGGCTCGGCGGGTGATGTGTCGAGCTGTCCAGCAACGCTTTGCTGCGCTGGACAGCTGAGGCAAGAGCGACGGTGCGCGAACATGTACGGAATTACCTGCGCTGGTGCGTGAGCGACCTTTGCCGGGTCGCTCAGCAAGCTATAGAAATGCGGCGGCAGCGTCTCGAACAGGCTCTCCAGGGGTCGATGAACCACCGCGCGTCTTCACTTGATCATGGGTATCAGGCAGCATCTAGCGACGACCTCGCCCAGCGCCGTGACGAACTGACGCAACTCATGGAACAGCTCACTACACTTCGCGACATGCTGCTTCAGCACGGACACCTTCCTGATGAAGGAACGACAGGAAAGCAACCTCTTGAGGACAGCGACGGCAATATCAACGCGGCACTGCCGAAGCATTTGCCTGATGTTTCGCTGATCACCGACCTGCAAGATCACGCGATCATGGCCAGTGCGGACAGAGCAGTAGAGGAGACTTCGACCTGTCCACTTTGCGCTGCAGTACTGGATGCGGTGATAAGGTTCCTTTCCCACCTCCAATATGCCTTAGCAACCGACCCGGCGACACAGCACGAGTTCCTAGCGGCACACGGTTTGTGCATACACCACACCTGGCAGCTCGGCTTCTCCGCCACCATGCTGACAGTCTTACCCACATCGCAGAGGCGATGCACGGATATATGCTCAAGTGCGATGCCCGACGTCGAGAGCTGCTTACACCTGACGAGGACGAAGCCTACCGGCGTGCACTCGTCCTGCTCGTAGGGGAGCGACAGGTGTATTAGCTCCGGATCGTGCGGTGCGTAGGCGCGCAATGTGGGTGTCGAGCTACCTCATCAAATCCAGAGATCCTGAGTTGACGTATCCTCGCCGCAAGGCGTATGATAAAAGCGCTGGTGAGCGCGGAAAAGTAACGCTCGTCGGCCGGGCGATGGAGTCCGCCCGAGGGCCACGTGTATGCGCTTGGCCCTGAACTGCCGCACTGCTGATGGCTCCTGGCTTACCCGCGTGGGCGGGAAAAGTCGGGAGCTATTTTTCTTGGCTCTCCGGCTGGGAGGCATGCCGCCCGCCTGCGTGGAGGTCTGTTCCGGCAGGGAGTAGCAATGGACAGCAGGGATGCAGAGCCTACCGTGGCGCCCTCCCATAGCGAGACAGGAGCATCGCTGAACACCGCACGTGTCTCTCCAGCTCCCCCAGGAGCGCGGTGGGGCCGGCGCCGGGATCCGGCACGTCGAGTGTACAGACGGAACATAGGCTTGCGGCACAAAGCGAAGAGGCACCAATGTTTGAGCGTATCCTGGTTGCCTTTGACGGCTCCCCAGGATCACGGCGCGCCCTGCAGGCAGCGATCCAGCTTGCCCGGGAGTACGGCGCCGAGCTTTGGACTATCTCCGTCGAGGAGCACCTGCCGCGCTACGCCGCGACTGTCAGCGAGCTTGACGAGGAACGCGAGGCCGCTAATGCGTACTTCGCGAACCTGTTGGCCGAGGCGCGGCATGTGGCCGAGGAGCATGGGCTGGCGCTGCATAGCATCGTGCGAGCCGGACACAATGCGGCGCAAACGATTGTGACCGTTGCACGTGAGATCGGTGCAGACCTGCTCGTGCTGGGACACAGCGGCCACTCCGGCGTCTGGGGCACCTTCCTCGGCACCACGACTGATAAGGTCAGCCACCATGCTCCCTGCTCGGTGCTGATCGTGCGGTGAGGATCCCATGAGCCGCCATAGCCTCTACTTCGATCTGCTGGACGCCTTCGGAGAGCCCGGCTGTGCCCTATGCCGCTTAGCCACGCGCAGCGCCGCACGCTTCCTGGACGTGCTCTCCTACGAGAACGTGAATGACTACGAGGTCCGCGAGTGGCTGCGGCAGGCACGGGGCTTCTGCACGGTCCATGCATGGCAGTGGGTCGATGACGTGCGCGATGGGCTCGGCACGGCGATTATCTATCGCGACATCCTCCATGCAGTCCAGGCAGACACGCGCACTATAGCAGGCCTGTTCAGCGGCTTGCCGGCGATGCCGGCGGCAATGGCGGCGCAGCGGCTCGGCGCACGCCTGGGACGGTGGCTGCGGCACCCCCTGGCGGAACTCGCGCACACTATCGCCGGCGGTCCGCCGGCGCCCCCGGCGACGACGCCCCCGGCACGCTTCCTCTTGCCGGCGGGTGTCTGCCCGGCCTGCCACGCGTTGCAACAGTCTGAGCGGATCTACCTGGAGACGCTCCTGGAGCACGTGCACGAGCGTGAGTTCCACGAGCGCTACGCCGCGTCGGTCGGGCTCTGCCTGCCCCACCTTCTGCGGGCGCTTGCCCAGGCGCGCGGGCGCACCTGCGAGGCGCTGGTGGAGCCGGTAGGGGCGCAGTGGGATCGGGTGGTGCAGAAAGCAATGGCCGGTGCCGCGGCCGATCTATCCGCTGCCTTGGCGCTCCGGGTGCTCGCCGGTGAGCGTGGCCTGACCGCCCGCAGTGTGCTGCCGTGGCAGCAACACTATGCTGCCTGGCGGCTGGTCGAGACCGATGGCGAGCCGTCCGATGCCTGCATGGTGGTACAGGAGGCAGCAGGGGCCGATCCTCTCGATGTTGCCTGCCCGATCTGTCATGCTGCCCTGGAGGGGCTTGCCCACTATCTCGATCACCTCCTCGCCGAGTTGCACCGTGCAGGCCTCCGTTACGCGCCGGCATCGGCGCTGGCTCGCTCAGGCACTGGATCGCTTGGGGAAGAGCCGGCACACGCCGTGGTATCCTCCCAGGAAGGCACCGACCCGTCCGCGCCGTTGCCCCAGGCAGACGCTGATGAGTGGGTCTCCGCGCGCGGGCTGTGCGCGCTGCATGCCTGGAGCCTCGTCCAGCGCCTCTCGGAGGCCGGCGAAGATACTGCGCTGGCCGGTCGGCTGGCTGCGCCGGTGCTGGCCGCCCTGCGCCGGTGGCTACGTGATACCCTGCGGACCGTCCAGGGCCGGCCGGATGGCCGGGTGCTGGCGCGGGCGCTGGCGCCGGAGACGCCCTGTCCGGCATGCCGGGCCCGAGCGCTGGCAGAGAGCCGCGCCACGCTGGCCCTGGTCACGCGGCTGAACACGGATGGTAGAGCTGACGCTGCCGACGCGGCGGGCCGGCCTGGGTCGGGAGCCATACTCTGTCTGGGTCATCTGGCGCTGGCCCTAGAGGTAGCATGGCGGCAGGGTGCCCGCGCTGCCGCGCGCCGTATCATCGCCCAGCAGCAACGCTTTTACGGTGTCCTGGAATGGCATCTGAGCGAGTACATTCGCAAGCAGGACGATCGCTTCCGAGATGAGCCGCGCGGGATCGAGCAGCGGGCGCCCTGGGTAGCGCTGCAGCTCATCGCCAGCGCACGAGCCGTCCGGTAACGGGGAAACGACCATGGGTGCGCAGCAAGACCGTCGGGATCACTCGGGGATCCCGACACCGCCAGATCGGTTTCCGGAGCATCCGGCACTGCTGACCGGCCACCAGCGCGCGGCGCTGCGAAGCTGCCTGGGCTTTGCGCGCCTGAGCCTGCGCTTCGCGGAGGCACTGCTGGCGCCCTCAGCCTGGCAATGGCCGGGCGAAATGCCCCCGGAGAGTACCGAGGAGACCGGCGTGGCTGCACGGCGCGCCCGCGCGGTGGAACGCCTGCGTGACCTGCTGGCGCAGTTTCAGGCGCGCTGCATGGAGCTTATGGAGCAGCTTGATGTCTCCGATGATGACGAGCGCGACCTGCGGCAGGTCCTGTTGGGCCAGATCCAGCGGGCGCGCGACGCGCTGCAGGACGTGCAGGTCGAGGAGCTCTCCGGCTACGGCGCACTGGCCCCGGAGGCGGAAGCGCTCCTGCGCCCGCGCATCGCCGAGCTCATCGTGCTAACCAACCGCATGGAGCAGGCGGTGCTCGCCATGCCGCGCTGGCCGGTGTAAGCACAGGATACCGCCGGCCCGGGAGAATGCCAGAAGGATGTCAGATGGTGAACGTCAGGGAGATCGGGGAAGAGCGATGCAGGGAGAATCGCAGGGCGAACAGGCCCGGCGGGCCAGCACTGAGCTCGTTGAGCCTGAGCCGCCGGCAGCGCTCCTTAACGAAGCGCAACGGCGCGCCGTAACGGTGGCCTTGCGCCAGTTTGAGCGTGCGCTCAGTACAGTAGAACATGCGCTGGCAGGCGGGGAGTGCGGCCGGCTATATCGTGACCAAGCAGACTTTACCCCAGAACAGCGAGCACGTCTGGAGGCGCTGGTGCGCCTGGCCCGCCAGCGTCTTGATGCTCTGGCCGAGCGGCTGGCGCTGCCGGTCGAGGTCCTGAGCGGCCGCCGGATTGTCGCCGCAGTATGCTCAAGCGCCTGGGAGACCCTGAGTGACGCTGCCCCGCGAGTGCTGCGCCGCTACGGGGCCGTGCACCCTGATCTCGAGCAGCGCATTGGCCCGGACATTGAGGCGCTGGCAGAGCTGGCCTTGCTCCTGGCACGTGTCGCTCAAGAAGGGCCTCCAGACACCACTGCAGAGGCGACAGAAATGAGAAGCGCCCTAGGGAACAGTCCGCAGACCACGTAAGCGCGGGTTCCCGAGGCTGCTCCCGCCGACGTCCAGACGGCGAAGCAGGCTATGGCAAGCGAGCGGTTCGGCGACCTGGTCGAGAAAATCATCTGTGCGCACGTGCGCACAGGGCGCATTCTGGCGCTCGGTGCGTTCACTGGGGCGCTGCTCGGGTTCCTCTCTGGCCTGACACTGGCCGGGATGCTGGCAGCTGTCTCCGGTGCCGTCTGGCCGCAGGTGGGTAGCGCTTCTGCGCCCATGTCTCTGCGCATACCGGGCTATGGGGCTCTCGATCTGACGGGCCCGGCAGCGCTCGCCCTCGCGCTCCTTGCCGCGCTGGTCACGACGGGCGCGCTGGCGGGGATGGCCGCGGCGCTGGCACACCGCCAGGCCGTGCGCGCCAGCGGCCTCTCGGCTCCCGGGGTGGCCGGCATGGTCCTGAACGCGTTCCTCGGCTGGCTGCGCGGGCGCGGGGATGCCGCAGCGGTGCTGGCATTCGATCTGACGAGCGTGCCTCCGCTGGCGCTGGGCGTGCGCGTAGCCGGCCCAGATCTACCGTGGCTGTGGGTGCTGCTGGGAAGTTTTGCCCTGAGCACCGTGATCGGTACCCTGCTTGCGTTCGCCTGGCTGGCACTCTATGAGCGGCTGCTTGCCGCGTGCAGCGGGGTTGATTGGGTCGGGATCATGAACCGGCAGGTGCGCGAACGCTACGGCGACGACTGGGTGCGCTACAACGCCCAGCTCGCCCAGGACCTCCGTGAAGCCGCCCGACGCCGCGCCGGACGGGGACACGGAGATGAACGGAGCGGTTGATCGGTGCCGTCTTCTGCTGCTCGCCCTCGCTTGCCCACGGCCAGACGGCAGGCTCGTGGGGCGAGGGCGGCAGAAGCGTTCACCGCACGCGCAGGAAGTCGAACAGCTCCTGCACAGTGAGCGCAAAACCCAGGAGGACGTCGTTAAGCTCGAGCATCTCCGATCCGCGCAGTGCCCTCGGCGTCTGATCCGGACGGAAGGCGAGGACTGACTCATCGGCCGGGTCTACCAGCAGCGCCCCACGCACACCGTTTACGACATACCAGATGCAGCGGCGCACCAGAGCGTTGACGCTCTGCTCCGGCGACGCGATCTCGACGGCGATGTCTGGCGGGATGGCGAACTCGTCGGCGATCTGGCCGGTTGTCTCGGTGGGGAAGCGATCCCAGAGGTAGACGGCGACGTCGGGCACATAGGAGCGCCCGCCAAACGTGACCCGCAACTCAGGGAAGGCTAAAGCGAGTGTTCTCGGCTCGGTAAACCGATTGATGCATTCAGCAATGCGGTATTGGAGCCGACTATGCCTCCCTTTCGGCGCCACTTTCTGGAGTATCCTTCCCTCTTCATATTCAAGCGCAGGCTCTTGTTCCGGCAGCCTGAGGAACTCCTCCAGCGTAACCCCTTGCCGTACCAGTGCCATATGCGGCTTCCTGTGCGCCAAGTATGCGTCAATCACCGTGCGCCGTCAACGGCCCGTTCGCCGGGCCCTCCGGCGATACAGCCCAGCCGTACCACCTCAGCCCCGCAGCCCACACCCGCACGCACGTTCACATCTCAATTTTCGTTGTACTGCTATACTGCTTGTATACTGCGTGATGCACGACCAGGAGGCTTCGTCGGGTCGGGCATCTTGTTAATTTACACACTACAAGTACCCGGGGCGATCGACGGGTTCGCCTGCCTTCATGCTCGGCTGCCACTGGTAGCCGCAGGGGGAAGCCGACCGGTCGCCCCACGACCAGGAGTTAGACGCTACGATGCAGCTCTCTGCTCAGACCGGTATCACAGTAGGCATTCTCGGCACCGGACGGATGGCCCGGCTGCATGGCATCGCGCTCAAGCACCTGCGCGAGGAGGGTGGGATAACGGTCAACGGGGAGACGTGGCCGGTAGACATCGCGCTCTATGGCCGCGATCCCGTCAAGGTCGCAGCCCTAGCACAGGAGATCGGCATCCGGCGTACATCCACAGATCTGAACGCCTTCATCGACGATCCTGACATCCATGTGATCGATAACTGTCTGATCAATTCGCTCCACTACGAGCCACTCCTGCGCGCTGTACGTAACGGCAAGCACGCCTTTACGGATAAACCGCTGACCATCCATCTGCACGAGGCCGAGCACCTGCTGGAGGAGGCGCGCAAGGCCGGCGTCCACCACGGCATCATCCAGAACATGCGCTTCGCCGCCGGCCCGGCCAGAGCCCGGGAGATCTTGCAGTCGGGCGAACTGGGGCGAGTGTTCCACGTGCGGCTGGTGTTCGGCTACTTCGTGCCGCAGCGAGTGACTAACCGCCCGGCCTGGTTCTACCAGAAAGAGGCTGCAGGCGGCGGCATCGTGCACGATATGATGGCGCACTTCTTCGACCTCCTGCGCTATATGATCGGGCCGATCCAGAGCATCTATTGCGCCACTGAGATCTTCTTCCCTGAGCGCGAAGATGCAGAAGGCCATCGTTTCAAGGTAGAGGTCGAGGATAGCGCGGCAGTGATCCTGCGCTTCACCAACGGCGCCCTTGGCGATATCTTCGCCAGCTGGGTGCGCCATAAGCACGAGGAGATCCCCTTCATCGAGATCGACTGCGAGAAGGGTGGGCTGCTATGCACCTTCACCAAGCTGCACGTCCAACGCGTCGAGGAAGGCGGCCTCTTCCGCTACGATCCCACCCAAGTCCAGGAGGGCTATGGCGAAGGGTGGACGCCCATCGAACTGGCGTACCGTGATCCCATCTATGTCCAGCTTAAAGAGTTTCTCACCGGCATCGCTACAGGCAAGCCGGTGAAGCCCGACTGGGAGGACGCGGTGATCAACCAGCGGCTGATCGAGGCGGCGTACGAGTCGGCGGAGAAGGGCTGTCGGGTGGTCGTTAGCTAGCTTGTGGGCCCCGCCGGCTCAGCGCTGCGGTTGCGGCAGCACACCAGCTCAGCCGGCACGCCCAGCACCGGCGGCAGCGGCTCCTGTCACAGCCAGCACAACATGGGAGCGCCCCTCAGACCCCAGCTGGGAAAACTCCGCCTGCGGCCGGTCAGCGTCGATCAACCAGTACTCGGGGATGCCGGCCGCCTCGTACTCCACATACTTCTCCCCGCGGTCACGGCTGATACTCTCGGGGGAGGTGATTTCCACCACCAGGTCGGCCGGGCCCTCCAAGAAGGTAGGGTGCAGTCGGTCGAGGTGCTCCCGCGCCACGAAGAGCGGGTCCGGCTTGCAGCTGGACCGCGCTTCATCTGGCAGGGTGCTGAGAGCACGATGCCGAGCCCGCGGACCTCGGTGAAAAAAAATACCAAATACCTAAGGCGGTACCGAAAACCATGCGAGGGCTTGATGACGCTCTGATGCCGGCGACAAGACGTGACCGCTCCATCGACCCACTCGGCCCAGGCGTCCTCGTCGCACCAGGCCAGGAACTCCTCGTAGGTCATCCAGCCCGGCGGCGCGCGGTGCTGCGTCTTCTCGGTCGCCGCATGTGCTATGGTCTCACCTCTGTATCAGGAGCAATGGCCGCCGTATCCGACTGTGCGCGGCCGGCCATCTCTATGCCCCAGGCGGCGTGTCGCGGGTAGCGAGCCTCTACCTTTGCCGACCCGATCCAGCCGACCTGGACCCAATCTTGCTTCCTGTGGTGGATGGGAGTCGTGTCCACCGCGACCGCCGCAGCAGGTGGTGCGCGCGACAGCAGCGCATTTCCCACCGCGCCCCTGAGCTGAGGCGGAGCGCCTCGAGGCCATGGCTCAGGCGCCGGTGCGCAGGCACTCCTGGAGCGCTGCCCACGCCAGCTCCGCCTCGCGCTCGTCCTCTTCGTCCCACGCCGGACCGGCGGCGCGAGTACGGGCGCAGGCAAGCACGCCCAGTCGCACCAGATGCCGCTTGGCCGGCCCCAGCTTCTGCATCAACGGCTGGACGCGCCAGTGCAGCGCCCGCGCGGCATGCCGCTCGCCGCGCTCCCAGAGCTCGAAGATGCGCACCAGGATACCGGTGAGATGGCATGCCGGCATGTTGCCGGCCGCGCCGCGGCTCAGCTCGGCGATCATGTTGTTGCCGCCGCTGCCCCCGAAGACGCCCCACAGCCGCGGCTCGCCGGCCAGCACCAGGGCGCCGATGTTATGGTGCGCCGGCTGCACTTCCTCCTTGACGTAGTGCACCTGCTCGACCTCACGCAGGATGCGCAAGACCTGGTCGCGGCTCAGCGCGGCGATGCCGGCATTCTGGATGAAGACCGGTCCCTGAAAGGCTCTCCCAATGGCCTCGTAATAGCGCAGCACGTCGTCTGGAGCGTACTTTTGCACGTACGGCGGCATGGCGATGACCGCATCGGCACCGGCCTCGCGGGCGGCGCGGGCAAAGGTCACCGCAGCTTGGGTACACACGCCGGCCACCCCGATCACCACCGGCACACGGCCGTTCACCTGCCGGACGACGATCGGGATCATGCGCAGCCGCTCCTCGTCGGAGAGGGTGAAGAACTCGCTTGCCATCACCGGATGGACAATGCCATGCGCACCCTGCTCACATGAGAAGTCCACCACCCGGCGCAGGGCATCGAGGTCAAGCTCACCCTGCTCGTCGAACGGCGTCACCGGAATAGTGAAGATGCCGCGCCACGGCTTGTGCTCTACCATCTCAGGCTCCTTCTGCTGTCGTCCACACGCTCTCGACCTGAGGCCAGCCCCCGTGGGATGCGCCCCGCGCACCTCAACCGTCTATGGACGCGACCGGCCGTCCATCGCCATGGCTACCGTACGCTGCTCTTCAGTGCGCTGCTGCTGCCGTTGCTGCTCCTCGCGGGCCAGGTCGGCCTCAACCTCCTCGCGGACATCTTCCAGGCGAATGACCATGCGCTCCACAGTGAGGGTGAGCTCGTCCAGGGTGCCGTGCGGAGCGATCAGACCGTAGATCGCCGTGGACAGGCCGGCGCGCAGCGCCCAGCACACATCGCCGTACGACCAGTGCCACCACTCCCCACGATAGTTCGTAAAGCCACCGGCCGTCATGGCTTCCCGCAGCATCTGCCGGTTACGCTGCGCTTCCGGCGAGAGACCGGGCACGTCGGTGAAGCGCACGCGCGGCGTGTCCTTCAGCGGCGAGACCATGTCCAGCGGCTCGCCGTCGGGCCCAACGATCGTCACATCTACCGCCGCCCCGCAGGAATGGCCCGGCGGGCTGTACGGGACGTCCGGCGGATGGGAGAGCTGGTTGAGACGCCGGCGGATCGTCGCATAGGACCACTCAGGATGCTGGCGCTGCAAACGCAGGAAGTGCCGCCAGTAGCCGCGCGCCTGCGCCCAGATAGGACGGTGTGCTGAGCTTACCCGGAGCCGGTAGCCGGGCGGCAGGGCCGCCGCGGCACGTTTGAGCATCTCCGCAGGCGTTTTGCGTAAATACGTCGCCGTGGCGTACATCTCCAGCCGCTCAGGCGGGATGGCCAGGAGCACTTCAGGACAGACCTCGCGCAGGTCGACCAGCGGCTCGCCACACTCGACGATCTTGATCCGCCGCTGGAGATGAAGCGGCTCGCCGCCGATGGCCCATTCGGGATACCGCCGGCGCGGCCGCTCTTGATCGCGCTGTGCAAGAGCAGGAAGAGCAGGCACCGTGACCTCAGTCATGTGCTATTCCCTACACCCAGGTGAGCCTGTGCGTGTGCAAAGGGAGTATATGGGACGTTCACGCTTCAGTAGGATACCACGCCGTCCCCACACTCGGACAGTTCCTCGCCCCTGCACGTGCCCGACTGTGTGCGCACCAATCCTCCGGGCAGGCGTGCCGCAAGCGCACTGGCCGCCGGGGTATACTCAAAAGACCGTGCCCGGACGGGAACTATAGCAAGCGCTGTCCAGTGGGCAGCGCTCGTCGGTGCACTGTCACGGGAAGGGAGCCCTTCGCCACGCAGGTGTATATGCGAGAAACCTCCCCTCAACCACACGGACCTCCTCACAGGGCGCTGGTCACCGGCACGCAGCCTGCGCCTGAGCCCCTTCCTGGAGTTGGCCGGCTGGTATGGCGTATCGCCTGGCCGGCGATCCTGGAGAACCTGTTGCAGACGGCCCTCGGGGTGGTTGACTTGCTCATGGTGAGCCGCCTGGGGGCGCCGGCAGTTGCAGGCGTGGGCACAGCGGTCCAGCTCACCTTCCTGCTGATCTCGATGATGAGCGCCATCACCGTGGGGGCCATGGTGCTGATCGCTCATGCGACGGGAGCACGGCAGCCTGAGCGTGCCACAGCGGTCGCGCGCCAGGCCATGCTGCTGGGCGCGCTGCTGAGCGCGGCAGCCACGGTGATCGGCATCCCGCTGAGCGAGCCTGCTGTGCGGGCACTGGGGGTTACGGGCGAGGTGGCGAAGATCGGCGGCGATTACTTGCGGATCATCATGGCGCTTTCGCTGGTGCTGGTCTGGCAGCTCACGGCCGGAGCGATGCTGCGGGGCGCAGGGGATTCGCGCACCCCCCTTGTGGCTGCGCTGGCCGGCAATGTCCTGAACGCCGTGCTGGCATACGGGCTCATCTTCGGGCATTTCGGTCTCCCCCAGCTCGGCGCATCCGGCAGCGCCTGGGCCGCCACGGCCGGCCGGCTGCTCGGTCTCCTTATCCTGGCGCACGTGCTGCTGAGCCGCCGCGGTGCCGTCACGCTGCGGAGCGATGCCGGCTGGCGAATTGAGCCCGGGCTGGCCGCACAGGTGCTGCGCCTAGGCTTGCCGGCAATGCTCGAGCAGCTGCTGATCTCGTTGGCTTTCACCATGTTCACGGCCATCGTCGCGACGCTTGGCACGCAGGCGTTGGCAGCGCAGCGGATCGCCTTTAACGCGCTGTCGCTCTCGTTTCTGCCGGGCTTCGGCTTCGCCATCGCCACGACGACGGTTGTTGGTATGAGCCTGGGTGCCGGGCGGGCCGACCGTGCCCGGCAGGCCGTCGGTTTTGCTCTGCGCGCCGCCATGCTCTGGATGGGCTCTATTGGCGTGTGCTACTTCTTCCTGGGTGAACAGGTCATGCGGCTCTTTACCAACGACCCGCTGGTGGTTGCCCTCGGGGCGGCAAGCTTGAAGAACATCGCGCTGGCGCAGCCGGCCTGGGCCATCGGCATGGTCCTCTCAGGCGCCCTGCGCGGCGCCGGGGACACCCGCTTCCCTATGCTCGCCAATGCCGGCAGCTTCTGGCTTGGCCTGGTGCCGCTTGCTTTCCTCTTCATTCGTGTGCTGGGCCTCGACCTGCCCTGGGGCTTTGCCGCAGCGATCGCCCAGGCGGTGCTCAGTGTGACCCTTGCAGTCTGGCGCTACCGGCGGAGTACCGCGCGGTGGCCGGGGCTCGCTGCCCCCACAGAGACGGGCGCGCATCCTCCGGCCACGGCTGAGCCGGCGGGAGTGCTCTGAACCGCTTGAAAGCCAGCCGTCGGCTCGCGATACTGTTACCATGAGCCGCCGGGACCGCTACCTCCACGCACCTGTCGTCTGGGAGCCGAGCTCACGGCGTGGCACAGACATGCCGGACGAGGCCGCCTCGGTCTGGGCCCTCTTTTTGACGCTCGGCGTCCTGAAGCTTGTGCTTGTGCTGGCCGTCGTGGCGATGTATCCCACTACCGAGGCCGTCCTGGTCCAGGTGGTGACGAGCTGGCCCTGGCTGGTGGTGCCGGCGGTCTTCCTGGCCACTCCGGCGGTGCTGTGGTACCGCCGTCTGCGCGTGCGTGCGAAGCGCAGGCGCCTCCTCGAGGCTGAATGGCGCGAGGAGTAATCTCGTTTCGTTGTATGCTTGCGAGCGCGCTACTTCTCACCGATGTTCCGGAAAGCACTCCGTCTTTTTGCACGCGGGATGCGGCTGCGCTGCCCGGCCTGTGGCGCTGGGCAGCTTTTTGCCTCGTGGTTTCGCATGCGTGAGCACTGTGCGATCTGCGGGCTCCGCTTCGAGCGCGAGCAGGGGTATTACACCGGCGCAATGGGTGTGAACCTGGTCATCACCGAGCTCGTGGTCGTGCTGGGCACCATCCCCCTCGCCTTCGATACGCGCGTGCCAGTGCTGCCGCTGGTGCTCGGCGCAACCCTCGCCGCCATCGCCCTGCCGTGCCTGTGCTACCCCTACTCGCGTAGCCTCTGGCTGGCGTTTGATCTGCTGGTAAACCCTGGGCAGGACGACTACGCATAAGCGCTGCGTGCCGGCACGCAGCGCATTACAGGGCACTACAGGTATAGCAGGTATAGAGCAGGCGTAGAGGGAGGATCGCCATGCCTACCGGCCGTGCCGCTATCTTCAAAGGAGCAGGTATTCCGTTCGAGATCCGCGAGTTTCCCTTGCCCGAGGTTGAGCCGGACGCCATCCTCGTGCGAGTGATTATGGCGAATATCTGTGGATCAGATTTGCACACCTGGCGCGGGGAAATGCAGCCACCCGCGCCGATCCACCCGAGCGGGTATGTTACCGGACATGAGATGGTCGGGCGGGTCGCTGTGCTCGGCAAGAACATTTCTACCGACTCCCTCGGCCGCCCGCTGCGAGAAGGCGACCGCGTGGTCTACGCCTATTTCTTCCCGTGCGGACGCTGTTACGCCTGTCTGGATGGGCTGCCTAATGCCTGTCCCACACGTTTTACCCGCTTCGGACCACGGCGTTCAGACGTCCCCCCTTACTTCATCGGCGCTTTCGGCGAGTACTATTACCTGCGGCCCGGCCATTACGTCTTTCTGGTGCCCGATGAGCTCTCCGATGAGGTGGTGGCGCCGGTCAACTGTGCCCTCGCACAGGTGATGTACGGCCTGGAACGGGCCGGGCTGCGCATCGGTGACACGGTGGTGCTGCAAGGTGCCGGCGGACTGGGACTCAATGCTGCGGCAGTGGCTAAAGAGATGGGCGCTTCACTAGTGATCGCGCTCGATCAGCTGCCTCAGCGGCTGGCCCTGGCACGCCGGTTCGGCGCCGACGAGGTGATCTCGCTCCAAGAGTATCCCACTGCTGAGGCACGGATCGAACGCGTGCGCCAGCTCACGGGCGGGGCCGGTGCGCACATCGTCATGGACCTAGTCGGTATTCCAGCCGTGATCCCCGAGGGCCTGCACATGCTGCGCATGGGGGGCACGTACGTCGAGATCGGCTGCATCGCCCCCGGCGAGGTTCGCCTCGATCCCTCGCAGTGGATCTGGGGCAACCGGCGCATCATCGCTATGACGCACTACCATCCCCAGGTGCTGCCGCGCGCGCTCGAGTTTCTCGTCCGCACCAAGGGCAAGTATCCATTCGACCAGGTAGTGTCACATAAATTCCCGCTTGAACAGATCAACGAGGCCTTCGCCCAGGCAGAATGGCAGCGCACCCACGGCGACCAGACACAGATCGTTCGTGCCTCGCTGGTGATGGAGCATCCGCCGAGCTATGCATAGCAGCCTCTTTGGCAATCCCGACGCACCAATGGGGATGTCCGGTGAGGGAGCGACCCTATGATCATTGACATGCATGTGCATACCACAGCCTACGAGCCGGACTTCACGCCCCAGTTACGCGAGGCAGAGAAATACGATGCCCGGCTCGTGGTCGCGGTGCTCTGGCCGGTCGGGCACCGCGGCGAGGAGCCGTATGATGTCTCGGTGGAGTTCTTCTGCGATGCTAACCAACAGGCGCTGGCGCTGTGCGAGCGTTTCCCCGAACGCGTGCGGGCATGGATTTACGTCAATCCGGCTCATACGCGCCAGGCCCTGGCGGAGCTGGAGCGCGGGCTGCAACACCCGGCAGCGGTCGGGCTAAAGCTGTGGGTGGCCCGGCGGGCCTCCGATCCCTGCCTAGATCCCCTGCTGGAGCTGTGCGCCGCAGAGGGCGTGCCGGTGCTCCAGCATACCTGGGTGAAGACCGGCGGCAACCTGCCCGGGGAGTCTACGCCGGAGGACCTGCGGCAGGCTGCGCGGCGCCATCCACGCACGCTGTTCATCATGGCCCACTGCGGCGGCGACTGGGACTACGGCATGAGGGCGGCGCGCGACCTCCCGAACGTTTACGTCGATATCTGCGGCGGTGAAGCAATGCGCGGCTGGACTGAGCGCTTGGTCTCAGCCGTCGGAGTAGAGCGGGTGGTGTTCGGCACCGATATGCCGGGCCGTTCGTTCCCTTCACAGCTTGCCAAAGTGTTGGGAGCGCGCCTCTCGGATGATGCGAAGGAACGTATCCTGTACCGGAACTTCGCAGCGATCCTGCAGCAGCGCCGCCGGCCGGGAGGTGCACCATGGCCGGTCTGAGCGTGCCGCCCGCGCCCGGCGCAGTGGATGTGAACTGCTACCTCGGCCGGTGGGCCTTCCGGCCGGTAACCTGTCCCACGGTGGATACGCTGCTTGCCGAGCTCGATCGCGCCGGCATCGCTATTGCGCTGGTGTCACCGCTGGACGGGGTGCTCTACAAAGAGCCGATGGCGGCGAACCGGGAGCTGGCCGCGCAGGTGAGCGCCGTGCCGGACCGGCTCTGGCCGGTATGTACGCTCAATCCGGCCTTCCCCGGTTGGGAACGCGACCTCGATGAGTGCATCAATAGCCTGCGGGCGCGGGCGATCCGGCTGCACCCGAATTACCACAATTACGTGCTCAGCGACCCGAGGGCGCAGGACCTGGTGCGACGCAGTGCCGCTGCCGGCCTGCCGGTGCTCGTGGCCGTCGGGCTGGAAGATGTGCGCATGCACCACTGGCTCATGCAGGTGCCGGACGTGCCGGCCGGCGATATCGCCCGGCTGGCTGCCGCTATCCCGGATGCCTGCGTCATTATGACCGGTGCGACCTTCGCGCAGGTGGCGTCACTATGGCGAGGTGGCACGCCGGTTCCGCCGAACCTCTATGTAGAGCTCTCGCGCGTGCAGGGCCCGATCGGCGATATCGAGCAGCTCTGCGCCCATCTTGGCGCAGAGCATATGCTGTTCGGCACGAACCTCCCCTTACACGAGCCTGCTGCCCTCCTGCTGGCGCTTCACTATGCCGATCTTCCCGACGCTGCCCGGCAGCGCATCTTTCGCGACAACGCCCTCGCCCTCCTGGGGCTACGATCTAGCTGAGTGAGCCGGCCGAAGCCACGAGCGTGGGCAAGCTTTAGATCGGCCGGATACGCCGAGGGCACGAACAGCCGGGACCGCACCGGCCGGCCGAGCTGGAACCTGCCTGGGGATGCTCCGTTGTAGCAGTCGTCGGCGAAAGCCGGCCGGTCTCCTCTCCCGTCCGTACATGCGCACCGTGACATGCGCACCGTGACATGCGCACCGTGACATGCGCACCGTGACACGCGCACCGTGACACGAGCAAAGTGGACATGAGCACAGAGACTCCTCAAGATGTAAATCAAGACTTAGTTATTTATTGTGATGGTGCCTCGCGCGGTAACCCAGGGCCGGCAGCCTATGGGATCGTCATCACGACCGCAACCGGCCAGGAGATCGTGGCTGAAGGACGTGCCCTTGGCATCGCCACGAATAACCAGGCCGAATATGCGGCCCTGGCGCGGGCGCTCGAACTCGCCGCACAGCTCCGTCCGCGCCGCGTGGAGGTGCGGCTCGACAGCGAGCTGCTGGTGCACCAGATGAACGGACAGTACCGCGTTCGCTCTGCCCACCTTGCGCCGCTGTACGCGCGCGTCCAGGAGCTGGTTCGCAAGCTGCCGGAGGTGCGCTTTGTGCATGTTCCGCGCATGCTCAATGCCCGCGCCGACAAGCTGGCGAACGCCGCGCTCGACGAGGCTGCATCGCGCGAGACGCCGCGCCGCACGCACGCATAAAGCGAAAGTTGCGCGCGGCGCAAAAAAGGAGCCCGGGAGTCTTGACGCGCGCAGCAGGAGATACGCACAATGGCGGCATCGCAGCAGTGCACCAGCCGACGGCGCGCGCAGGCCGCCGAGCAAACGGATCTGTCCCCGAGCAGGGAGAGTGCGCAGGCAGAGGCCGCGCCCCCTGCCGCGGCGGTTCGGCCAGACCAGCCCCATGTGCCCGTGCTGGCGCAGGAGGTGCTCGCGTACCTGCAGCCGCGCCCTGGTGGACGGTATATCGACGCCACGGTAGGCGCGGGCGGGCACGCCGCACTGATCCTGGAAGCCAGCGCCCCCGACGGCCGGTTGCTCGGCATCGACGTTGATCCGGCCGCGCTCGCGCTGGCCCGCCGGCGGCTTGCCCAGTTCGGCGACCGCGTGGTGCTGGTGTGTGCTCGGTTCAGCGCTCTGGAAGACGTAGCCAAGGGCCACGGCTTTACCGGCGTAGATGGCATCTTGATGGATCTCGGGGTTTCGTCCATGCAGCTGGACGATCCAGCGCGGGGCTTCTCCTTCCAGCGGACAGGCCCGCTGGACATGCGCATGTCTCCGCACGAGCCTGTGACCGCCGCACAGCTCGTGAATACGTTAAGTGAACAGGAGCTCGCAGACGTGCTTTGGCGCTACGGCGAAGAGCGCCTGGCGCGCCGTATCGCCCGCGCGATTGTCGCACGCCGAAGAGCACGGCCATTCGAAACGACAGCCGACCTGGCTGAGCTCATCGCGTCGCTGGTGCCCCGGCGCGGTGGGCTCCATCCGGCGACACGGACGTTTCAGGCGTTGCGGATTGCAGTAAACCGCGAACTGGAGGAACTTGAGGCAGCGCTGCCTCAGGCGGTCGGCCTGCTCCGGCCCGGCGGACGGCTCGTGGTGATCTCGTTCCACTCGCTCGAAGATCGTATTGTGAAGCAGTTCTTCCGGACGTACGCTGCAGGCCCCCAGCCGCGCCTACGGGTCCTGACGCGGAAGCCGGTGGTTCCGACGCCGGAGGAGGTCCGGCAGAACCCGCGGAGCCGGAGCGCAAAGATGCGCGTGGCCGAGGCCCTCGACGGTGGGGCCTCTATGCCGGAGCACCCAACGCATACATGAGGGAGACGGCCACGCATGTATCATTCCGGTTTCATCCAGCCGGTCCAGGCCGCCAAAGCCCGCCGCGCGCGCTACCCGTTCTTCTTCGAGATGGGGCCCATTACGCTGCTGCTGGTGGCGACCCTCACCCTGACCCTTACGGCGCTGCTCTATGCCACCAAGGCCGGGCGCGTGGCGACCTCGGGCTACTACATCCGGCAGCTCGAGCAGCAGCGCGATGCACTCCAGCGCGAGCGCGAGCAACTGCTCCTGCGGGCCGCTGAGCTACAGAACCTGAGCCGGATCGAGCGCGAGGCCAGGCGGCTGGGCATGGTCCCGGCACAGGCACCGGAGTTCGTGCCCGGCCGCTCGGTGCCCGAGACCCAGCCGGCGGCGGCCGGTGGATCGGCCCAGCAGCACCTTGACTGGGATGTGCCCCTCTCCCCGGCGTGGTGGGAGCGGTACTATCCCGCCTTGCGGGCCCGCAACAGCCGGGAGGGACCCACCACACCAGCCCCAACGGAACAGGCCCGGCCTGCGGGGCCGTCACGCTAGCAAGGCCGTCACGCTAGCGACACCCTGCAGGCCGCGCCTCATCCCACACCCTGGAGCAGCGAAGTCAGGCCATGCGTGCAACGCTCGTTGGAACACCTGTCATCCGACCTGAACAGCGACGCAGCACCGCAGCCGTCAGAGAGCCGCTGCAGGAAGGGGCGCTGGACATCGTCGCACCCCGCCGGCATACGGCTCGGATCGTGTCTCACAATCCACCAGATTGGCGTATCTATGCCATTCTGGCTGTGCTGATGCTGTGCGCAATAGGGCTGGCAGCACGTCTCGTGTACTGGCAGGTGCTTCACCATGAGCCGCTGCGGGAACAGGCAAGCGATGAACACATGCTCGTCGAAACTGTCCCGCCGAAGCGTGGCACCATCCGTGACGCACGTAACCAGGTGCTCGCCACGAACATGAGCGCTGACCTGGTCTATGCCGTGCCCGCCCAGATCAAAGACCCGAGCGATACGGCAGCGAAGCTTGCCCCGGTTCTGGGGCGTCGTGCAGAGGACTTGCAGAAGCTCCTTGCCGATCGCACGCGTCAATACGTGCGCCTCTCCGGTAAGGTGCCGCCCGACGTCAGCCGACAGGTGCGAGAGCTCCGTTTGCCCGGCATTTTCCTGGAGCCGACCACCAGGCGCGTCTATCCGGAAGGTCCACTGGCCGCCCATGTGCTGGGCTACGCGAACTTCGATAACCGCGGTCAGTACGGCGTGGAAGGAAGCTACGACAGTATCGTGGGCGGTAAGCCCGGCCGGCTGCTGGCAGAGCGTGACACCGCCGGTCGGGAGATCGCCATCGGTGACCGTCACATGCAGCCGCCCGTGGATGGCGCAGACCTGGTATTGACCATCGACCTCGTCATCCAGCATATCGTCGAGCGTGAGCTCGATGCCGCCCTCGCCCGCTGGAAGGCGCCGAGCGGGACGGTGATCGTCATGCAACCCAAGACCGGCGCCATCCTTGCTATGGCCAGCCGTCCGACGTTTGACCCAAACCAGTATGAACAGTATGCGAAGACACCCGAGATCTTTGTGAACCCGGCCGTGGGCCGGCTCTACGAGCCCGGCTCAACGTTCAAGGTCATCACCGTGGCTGCAGCGTTAGATTCCGGCCGGGCAACGCCACGGACAACGTACTTTGACTCGGGCGCGGCGGTCTATGGCGGCTGGACGCTACGCAACTGGGATGGCCGCGGGCGCGGGGTGTCCACGCTGGCAGACCTGTTGCGCTACTCGTCAAACGTTGGCGCGGCCCATGTCGCGTACAACCTGCTGGGGAAAGACTTGTTCTACCAATACGTGCGTAACTTTGGTTTCGGCGCACCGACAGGCGTTGGGCTGCAGGGGGAAGAAAAGGGCATTATTAAGGATCCGGCATCACCGGGCTGGTATCCGGTGGACCTGGCGACCAACTCTTATGGCCAGGGTATCTCGGTGACGCCGCTCCAGCTCATCACCGCCATCGCCGCAGTCGCGAACGATGGCCTGCTGATGCGACCGTATGTGGTGCAGAAGATCATTAGCCCAACGGAGACGCGTGAGACGAAGCCGGAACCTGTCCGGCAGGTAATCTCTCCGCAGACGGCGCGCATCCTCCGGGAGATGCTGGTCGGGGTCGTCGAGAACGGCGAGACACGGTACGCCGCCGTGCCCGGCTACCGCGTGGCGGGCAAGACTGGGACAGCCTCGATCCCCATGGCGAACGGGCGGTATGAGAGCGACGCAACGATCGCCTCGTTCATCGGCATGCTTCCTGCCGATGATCCGCAGGTCGTGATCCTGGTGAAGATCGACCGGCCACAGGGAGAACCCTGGGGCTCCACTGTGGCTGCACCGGTCTTCAAAAACATCGCCCAGGACTTGGCAACTTACCTGCGCATCCCGCCCAGCCGGCCGGTGACCCAACCCACGCCTGCGCCTGTGCGGCAATGATACAGCCGGCGTGCCGCGCCATGGCAACTTCGGAGCCATACCGGCGCTGTGGTAGAATGTGCCGCCGGCAGGTGGATCACCATGATCTCAATTGGCGAATTGTGGGAGGCACTGCACGAGACCTGCGCCCTGCCTCCGCCCCCATCCGGCGGCAGGCCGGAGTTGCTGGCGCGACGGCTGACTGCCGCGACTCAGGACTCGCGTGAGGTGGTTGCCGGCGCGCTCTTCGTCGCGCTGCAAGGAGAACATCGTCATGGCAATCAGTTCGTGGCAGACGCCCTGCAGCGCGGCGCAGCAGCCCTGCTGGTAGAGTGCCGTGAGGGCGGACCGGCGCTTCCGCTCGAGACTGTAATTGAACAGGGATGCGCCGTTGTTGCCCCGGGCAGGGAGCCATCTGGTCAGAGCCTGCGCAACGCCCCGGCGATCTGCTTTGCCGTCCCGAACACGCTTGCTGCCCTGCAGCGCATCGCAGCGTGGTGGCGCGGCCGGTTCGACCCCTGTGTCATTGGCGTCACCGGCAGCGTTGGAAAGACGACCACGAAGGAGCTGATCGCCGCACTGCTCAGCCGGAAAGAGCCGACCCTCAAGAACCCGGGCAGCAGGAACAATGAAATCGGCCTGCCGCTTGCCCTGCTCGCGCTGGGTCCGGAGCACAGCGCCGTCGTCCTGGAGATGGGGATGTATGTGCCCGGCGATATCGCGCTCCTGGCCGATATCGCCCGCCCGCATGTCGGCGTGGTGCTGAACGTTGGGCCGGTGCACGCAGAGCGTGCTGGAAGCCTGCAGGCCATTGCCCTGGCGAAGAGCGAGCTGGTGCAGGCCCTCCCTCCTGATGGGCTGGCCATCCTGAATGGGGATGATCCGCTGGTGCGCGTCATGGCCGCACGTACAGCGGCGCGTAGCGTCTTCTTCGGCGAGACTCCTGGGCTCGACGTATGGGCCGAGGATGTCGTTGGACTAGGGCTGCAGGGCTTCTCCTTCACTCTGCATTTCGGGCCTTACGTCGCCTTGGAAGCACCGGCTGAGCGGGTGCACATGCGTCTACTGGGCCGGCATCACATCCAGCCGGTGCTGGCCGCAGTGGCTGTTGCGCTGCAGCGTGGCTGGACGCCCCGCGAGATCATCGCTGCCCTGCCAGAGCTCGAGGTGCCGCAACGGCTGCGGCTGGTGCCGACGCCGGGGCAGGCAGTCGTCATCGACGATACCTATAATGCGAGTCCGGCATCCGTCATCGCAGCACTGGATTTTCTGGAGGAGTTACCGGGCCGGCGCGTGGCGGTGCTCGGCGACATGCTCGAACTGGGGCCCTTTACCGCCCAGGGCCATGAGAAGGTAGGCGCGCGCGCCGCGCAGGTCGTCGATGTGCTCATTACCGTCGGGCCATACAGTCAGATCACCGCACAGGCGGCGCGTGAGGCAGGACTTGCGCCGGAGCGGATCATTGTCTGCAATGATACCGCTCAGGCCATTGACGCCGTGCGTCGGCTGGGCGATGCCCCGGGCTATATTCTGGTCAAAGGTTCGCGTGCCATGCACATGGAAGAGATCGTACACCGACTTGCTGCATAGGAGAAGCCATGTCTGTAGGCACGGAGACGGCATCCAGCGCCACTGAGGCGCCATCGCCGGGGGCGGCCCCTGTGGCCGCCGACGTAACGGCACCCGCCCCCGGCCGGGAGGTGTGGGTCTTTACCCTCCTCCTGCTGCCTGTGGTGATATTCCTGGCTATCCTGGCCGGGCGCCTGCCTGAAGGCATGGAGAAGTCGCTCGGCCTGGCCGGCCTGGCCTTCTTCATTGGTGTGCTGGCCGGGCCACACTGGGTCCACCTGCTGCGGCGCATTAAGGTCGGTGAGCGCATCAGCAACGATGTGCCGGACACGCATCGCCTGAAGGCCGGCACCCCGACAATGGGTGGAGGCCTGTTCCTGGCGACGATCTTCGTGCTCACCGCAGTCTATAACCTGGTAGGCCACCACTCCATGCTGCTGCCGCTAGGCACGCTCCTGTCTTTCGGCGCCCTTGGCATGATCGACGACCTGGCGAAGCTGCGCGGCAAGCGGGTCGCGGGGCTAACCCGACGGGTGCAGCTCGCGCTGCACCTGCTTATCGCAGCGACGGCGTCGTACGCCTCCTACCACCTCCTCGGCATGAACAAGATCTACGTGCCCTTCCTGGGAGCGTTTGTGGTTGATGCGCGCTGGTACGTGCCCTTCGCCACCCTGGTGATCATCGCCACGCTGAACGCTATGGCGATCACCGACGGCCTGGATGGCCTGCTGGCCGGCACAGCGGCCATTGCCTTTGCCGCCTACTGGATCATCTCGGTGTGGCAGGGGTTGCTGTATCTGGGCGCATTTAATGCCACCGTCATGGGAGCACTGCTGGCTTTCCTGTGGTTCAACGTCCATCCCGCGCGCATGTTCATGGGGAACACCGGCTCGATGGCGCTGGGCGGCCTGCTCGGGGTCGTGGCATTGATGTCGGAGCAGCCGCTGTTGCTGCCGCTCATCGGCATTGTGTTCGTCGCCAACGCCATCGCCGACCTCATCCAGATCGGCAGCTTTAAGCTGCGGGGAAAGCGCGTGTTCCGGCGCGCTCCCCTGCACCACCACTTCGAGCTCCTGGGCTGGCATGAGGTGACGGTGACCCTGCGTTTCTGGATCGTCGGCGCTATCGCCGCCGTGGTCGCACTCATGCTGGCGACACAGTAACAGGACAGGCATGGAGCGACGTCGTACCTCTCCGCGCGGTCCCCACGCTCCCGACGTCGGCCTGCTGGCCGCGCTGATGGGCCTGCTGGCGTATGGTCTGGTCATGCTCAACAGCGCCAGCAGCGTCGTGTCGTACCAGGAGCACGGCACCCCCACCTACTACTTCCTGCGCCAGCTCGCTGCTGCCGCGGCCGGGGTGATCATCGTTCTCGTGCTGATGCGGCTGGACTACCGCCTGCTCGGCCGCCTGGCTATTCCGCTCCACGCCGTCGCGGTGCTCCTGCTCCTGGCCGTGCTCGTGCCCGGCCTCGGCCATCGTGCCTACGGAGCGCAGCGCTGGCTCGCGCTACCCGGCTTTCAGCTCCAGCCGAGCGAGCTGGTCAAGCTGACCATGGTGCTGTACATCGCTCGGTGGATGGCACGCAAGGGCACCCAGGTGTCAGATCTAACCTATGGCTTTATCCCGTTCCTCATCCTGCTCGGCTTGGTGTTTGGCTTGATCATGCTCCAGCCCGACATGGGCACGGCAGTCATTGTCGCCGTCGGCGCCGTGGCGGTGTTTTTCGCCGCAGGTGCCAGCGTGCTCCAGCTCATGTTCTTTTCCGGCCTGAGCGCCTTCGTGGCCGTGTTGCTGATCCAGAGCGCTTCCTACCGCATGCAACGCATCACGGCCTTTATGGACCCGTGGAAGGATCCGCAGCGAACCGGTTATCATACCGTGCAGGCGCTCCTGGCGCTCGGGAGCGGAGGGTTGACCGGTCTTGGGCTCGGCGCCAGCCGCCAGAAATTCCTGTACTTGCCCTTTCCGCATACCGACAGCATCTTCGCTATTATCGGCGAGGAGCTCGGCCTGGCCGGCACCCTGACGGTGCTGGCATTGTTCACGCTGCTCGCCTGGCGTGGCATGGTGGTGGCGCTGCACGCTCCTGACCTGTTTGGCCGCCTTCTCGCCACCGGCCTCACAGCCAGCCTGGTGTTCCAAGCGTTCCTGAACATCGCCGTCGTCACCAGCTCGGTCCCGTTCACCGGGGTGACTCTCCCGTTCTTTAGCTACGGGCTTAACTCGCTGCTGGTCAGCATGACCGCCGCGGGTATCCTGCTCAGTATCTCGCGCCGCACTGTGCCCTCGGCGAGCTCCGTCGATGGCCGGCATGACCGGCCCGCGGAAGGCCGAGAGCCCTTGAAGGAAGAGAGCGACGAGAGCGATGCGCGTGCTCGTCTCGGGCGGCGGCACCGGGGGGCATATCTACCCGGCGCTCGCCGTGCTGCAGGCCCTCTCTAGCCGAACTGGCGGCGCGCTGGAGGTGCTCTACCTCTGCGGACCGTCGCCGGTCGATCGCGCGATTCTGGAGCACACCGGCCTGCCGTTTCAGGTGTTGCAGGTAGGGGCGCTGCGCGGCGTGGGGCCGGTGCGTGCCGGCCTCAACGCAGTGCGGCTGGGGCGCGCAGCGCTGCAATGCCGCCGCATTCTGGCCTGCTTTCAGCCCGACGTCGTGTTGGTGACCGGCGGCTATGTGAGCGTGCCGGCAGCGCTGGCCGCTGCCGCCGCAAGAGTGCCCCTGCTGCTCTACCTTCCCGATGCCGAGCCGGGCTGGGCGGTACGGCTGCTGGCCCCGCTGGCCACTCGTATCGCTTTATCGTTCGACGTCGCCCGGCCTGCCTTGCGCCGCTGGGCACACAAAATCGTTGTCACCGGATACCCCCTGCGAGAAGAGTTCCGCACCGCCACGCCCGAGGCCGGCCGACAGCGGTTTGGACTGGCACCCGATGTGCCGGTCGTGCTCGTCTATGGAGGCAGCCGTGCCGCCAGACGGTTAAACCTAGCGGTGGAGGAGGCGCTTGAGGAGCTCCTAGCCGAGGCGCAGCTCCTGCATGTCTGCGGTGAGGCCGACCTGCCGCGCCTGGATGCCGCGGTGGAACGGCTCCCCGCGCCGGCCCGCGCGCGGTATCATGGATTTGCGTATCTGCACACCGGTATGGCCGCAGCGATGGCCGCGGCCGACCTCGCCGTCTGTCGCGCCGGGGCATCGACCCTGGCCGAGCTACCGGCCACGCGGCTGCCGGCGATTCTCGTGCCGTATCCCTATTCGGGGCAGCACCAGGAACGGAACGCGCGGTTCCTCGCCGAGGCAGGCGGGGCAGTCATTGTGCCGGATCATGCGCTGACCGGTGCCCGCCTGGTCCGAGAAGTGCGGACGCTTTTGCGCGACGAGACGCGCCGTGTGCAGATGCGCGCGGCACTGGCGCGGCTGGCCCGGCTCGACGCCGCGGCGGCGCTGGCCCAGGAGCTGCACACGCTGGCCAGCAAGGTGTCCGCAAGAGGAACGCAGGGGATGAGCACGCTGCTATGACCGAGCGTGAGAGCCTGTTTCGCACGCTACCGCCCGGCGCACGTATTCATATTATCGGCATTGGCGGTGCAGCGATGAGCGCGCTGGCAACGGTGTTGCTGGAGCGTGGCTTTCGCGTGAGCGGCTCCGACCTCACCCGTTCGCCGGTCACCGAGCAGCTCGCTCAAGCGGGGGCAGAGATCGTGTACGGGCACCACGCGGCCAATGTAGGCGACGCCGCGCTGGTGCTTTACTCCTCTGCGGTGCCCGCCACAAATCCCGAGCGCCTAGAGGCTGAGCGACGGGGTATCCCGGTGCTTCGCCGCGCCGAGGCCCAGGGTATGCTTACCCAGGAGCGTACCACGGTGGCGATCGCCGGCACAGCAGGAAAGACCACCACGACCGCGATGGTGGCGGCGCTTCTGACTAAGGCGGGCCAGGATCCATCATTCCTGATCGGCGGGGAGGCCATCGACCTGGGAGCCTCCGCCCGATGGGGCACTGGACCGCACCTTGTCATCGAGGCCGACGAGTTCGACCGTACGTTTCTCAGCCTCCACCCGCATATCGCCGTCGTGCTCAACGCCGAGCCGGATCACCTGGACTACTACGGCACGCCTGGCGCCTTCGTGGATGCCTTCGCGGCGTTCATCCGGCGTACGGCGCCGGATGGCGCGGTGATCCTGTGTACCGACGATGTAACCGTACGGGAGCGGCTCATGCCGCTTGAGCTGCCGGCACGGCGCATCATCACGTACAGCCTTGCCGAACCGGCAGGCGGGGCAGGCCCACAGCACTGGTGGGCGAAGGGCGTGCGCTACGGCACTCAGTATACCACCTTCGGGGCCATGCAGGGCGATCGCCTGCGCCTGGTCGTCCGGCTGAACTTGCCGGGCGCGCATGTAGTGCGCAACACCCTGGCCGCGCTGGCGGCCGTGGACGCGCTGGGCATCGATCTCTCGAAGGCGCGTGAGACGCTGGCGCGCTTCCGCGGCGTGCACCGACGCTTCGAGTTTAAGGGACAGGTCGAAGGCATCCGCGTCTACGACGATTATGCCCACCATCCCCTGAAGATCCGCGCGACGCTTGCTGCCGCGCGACAGCGCTTCCCGGAGCAGCGGATCTGGGCCGTATTTCAACCACATCTCTATGCGCGCACCAGCACCCTGCTGGAGGAGTTCCTTGATAGCTTCAGCGATGCTGATCGCGTGACCATTGTCGACACCTATTCGCCGACAGGCCGCGAGGGCGAGGAGCGCACAGTCACGTCTGAGGAGCTGGCGCGCCGGCTGCGCCATCCGGCCGCTGAGTATGGCGGGGACCTCGCCACGGCCGCGGCTCATATCGCCCGTGAGGCGCGGACCGGCGATGTGATCTTCACTATGGGCGCTGGCACGATCACCGACCTTGGCCCGCAAATCGTACGCCTGCTGCAAGAGCGCGCTGCCCGACGAGGGGATCCGTGGACGTAGAGTACACGTCTGGCCGGCCTCCCGGTGCCCCCGGCGGGAAGACTCTATCAAGGGCACAAGGAGGCGCCGAAATCGCCCGGCCTCAGCACCTGCTCTCCCCGCAGCTGCGGGAAGAGATCCGCGCGCAGCTCGAGCGTGCCTGTGGAGGGCGCGTTGCACTGGACGAGCCGATGGCGCGGCATACCACCTTCCACGTCGGCGGCCCGGCAGATTTCTTTGTCCGGGCTAGGCATGCCGGAGCCATTGTCGCCGCCATTCGGGTGGCCGAGCAGTTTGGCTTACCGTGGCTCGTGCTGGGCGGCGGCGCAAACGTCCTGGTCGGTGACCGCGGGATCCGGGGAGTAGTTATAAAGAATGAAGCGCGCGGCTGGTGGCGTCGGGACGACGGGCTCGTCGTGTGCGCTGCCGGCGAAAACCTGGTTAAACTGGCGCGGGACATGGCAGCCCAGGGACTGTCCGGCATGGAGTGGGCGGTGTCGGTCCCCGGCACACTGGGCGGCGCAGTCGTAGGAAACGCCGGCGCCCATGGCGGCTGTATCGCCGACGTCCTTGTAGACGTCGAGCTCTTCGAGCACGGACGAGCGGCCAGCCTTCCCGCTGCTGCGCTTGAGCTCGGCTACCGTACCAGCCGCTTAAAGCGCGCGGCTGCACCGGCTGCGGTGCTCTCAGCGGCCCTCCGGCTCTCGGCGGATGATCCTGAGCGCATTCGCCGGCGCATGCATGAGTTCGCCGCCTATCGGGCGGCGACCCAGCCGAAAGAGGCTAGCGTCGGCTGCATCTTCAAGAACCCGCCGGAGGAGCCGGCCGGGCGGCTGATCGATCGCCTGGGCCTCAAGGGCACCCGCTGTGGGAATGTGATGATCTCACCGGTGCATGCGAACTTCTTCGTCAATACCGGCTCGGCCAGCGCACGTGACGTGCTGAATCTGATCGAGCAAACCCGGGCGGCTGTGCGCCGCCTGGCGGGGATCGAGCTGGAGCCAGAGATCTTGCTCATCGGGGAGTGGTAACACAATGTCCCGCCCTCTGCGCGTGGCGGTGATCTTCGGCGGGCGCTCGGGCGAGCATGAGGTGTCACTCACCTCAGCGCAGGCGATCATTCGCGCGCTCGAGGCCCGCCCTGAGAAGTACGAGGTCCTGCTCATCGGGATCACCAAAGAAGGCCGCTGGCTTATTGGGGGCAACCCGCTGCAGGCACTGCTTGCCGCCGTACAGGGGCAGCCGGCGCTGCTTGCCTCGGCCGTTGCCGAGGCGTCTGTCGCCGCAGATCCCGGCGCCGGAGGCCTGGTCCTTCTCCCTAAGCGCGCTGGTGTGCCCGAGCTGGCCGCCCCTGGCGATGGACGTGCCATCGACGTTGTCTTTCCCGTGCTGCATGGCCCGTATGGCGAGGATGGCACGGTGCAGGGCCTGCTGGAACTGGCCGATGTGCCGTATGTGGGCGCCGGGGTGCTGGCCTCAGCTGTCGGGATGGACAAGGCTCTGATGAAGGCGGTGTTCCGCCAGGCCGGGCTGCCGGTCCTCGACTACCGCGTGATCCTGCGCCGGCGCTGGCTAGAACGCCCCCAGGCCATTGAGGACGAGATCGAGCGGGAGTTCGGGTATCCGGTGTTCGTGAAACCGGCCAACCTGGGCTCGAGCGTCGGTGTCAGCAAGGTGCATGATCGCAGTGAGCTGCGGCCGGCCATCGCCGAAGCGGCGCGCCATGATCGCAAGATCCTCGTCGAGCGCGCCGCGCCGGACTGTCGGGAGATCGAGGTGAGCGTGCTCGGCAACGATGATCCCATTGCCTCAGTGCCCGGGGAGATCGTCCCGCATCGCGAGTTCTACGACTATCGTGCGAAATACCTGGAGGAGGGCACGCAGCTGATCATTCCTGCGCGCCTGCCAGCATCGACGGCAGAGCGCGTCCGGGAGCTGGCGATCGCGGCGTTCAAGGCGATTGACTGCGCCGGGATGGCGCGGGTCGATTTCTTCGTCAGCCGCGATGGCCGCGCGGTATGGGTAAACGAGATTAACACCATCCCCGGCTTCACGCCGATCAGCATGTATCCCAAGCTCTGGGAAGCAAGTGGCATCCCCTTCCCGGAGCTGGTCGATCGACTGATTGAGCTGGCACTGGAGCGGCACCGCGAACGCCGGGGCCAGTATTGACCGATAGGCAATGATGGCATACCACATCCCTGCTCGCCGTGCGCTTCCGGCGCGCCGCCATCCGTTGCGCGCCGGACTCTCCTGGCTCTTGCACCATGGGCCGGCCCTGGTCGGTCTAGGACTGGTCACGTACCTCATCGGCGTGGCACTGACCCACCCGATGTTTGCCGTTCGCGAGGTCACCGTCTCGCGCGTGAACTCGAGCTCCCTGGGACTAAGCACGGCGCCCGCGCTCCAGCGGGTGACCCAGGCAGTCGGGATGAACATCTTCCGCGTGAACACGGCGCAACTTGAAGAGGACCTCAGCCGGATCCCCAGCGTGCGGCGCGTGCGCGTGCTCACAGCCCTGCCGGATCGCCTGATTGTCGAGATCGTCGAGCGAGAGCCCCGCGCAATCTGGCAGACGAGTCAGGGCCCGCTGCTGGTGGACGCGGAGGGCGTGATCATCGCCGACGGCCAGGTGCCGGCAGGCGCGGCCGGCCGGATGTCGTTGGTGGAGATCCACGACCAGGATCAGCAGGGTCTCCAGCCCGGCATGAAGGTGGATCCCCGCGCAATTGCGCTGGCCGAGCGCTTGTCTACGCTCCTCCCGGCAGCCGGGCTGCCGGTCAAGGAGTTTCAGTACTCGACGCGCCAGGGAGTGGTGGCCCTGACCGAATCAGGCATGCAGGTGTTGTTCGGCTTCGACGGCCCGCTGGAACTGCGCGTGGCAGACGCGCTGACGGTGCTTGAGGTAGCCAGACGCCGCGGCGACCAGGTCCAGCTCATCGATGTTCGACCCGACGGGCGGCCGTACTACAAGCCGGTGGCGACGCCGACCGCAATACCGAGCCCGACGGCAGCAGCCGGCGCGCGGCAGCCGGCGCGGCCGTCCCCAACGCCCGGGCGGCCTGTGGCGACCCCTACAGCATCTCGATAGTCTCGATTTCGGTAGGACTCTAGAGTATTACATGTAGCACCCTATTTAAGGCCTAATTACTTTAATTACTCTTTAATTACTTAAGGAAACGAGCGATGTGGGTGCCGGCTCTCGGACTGCTGCTTGGCCTGATCCTCGGCGTGCGCTTTGCCGGCGCACTGCCCGCTGAGCTGAGCCGCTACAACGCCCTGGCCATCCTCGTGGGGCTGGACGCCTTGTTCGGCGCCGCCCGCGCCGACCTGGAAGGGCGCTACCGCCATCGTGTGCTGCTGCTTGGCCTGCTTGTCAGCGCGGGGCTGGCCGGCGGCCTGACCTGGCTGGGCGAGTACCTTGGCCTGGAGTTCCATCTGGCGGTCGTTGTCGCGCTGGCAGCGCGCCTGTTTCACAACGCTGCACAGCTCTGCCGCCTGCTCGGCGACGAGAAGGGGGTCCGCGCCGGCGCCACACGAGTTTTGCAGTCCGAAAACCGAGGCGAGTATAATGCGTAGCATTGAGCCTCGCTCTTGCCGCTGCTCAGACGAGTGCTGCACACCGACCGGCGCAAGGAACAGGTAACGCAACCTTGGCACGAGACCGTATCATTGTCGGCATCGACATCGGCACGACCAAGACCTGCACCCTGGTAGGTGAGCTGTCGGGCGACGGGCACCTGAGCATCACCGGCTACGGCATCGGCCCCTCCCAGGGGATGCGGCGAGGCATGGTGGTGAATATCGACGAGGTCACCACCGCGGTGATGAAGGCCACGGCGCGGGCCGAGCGGCTGGCGCGCTGCAAGATCGAGACGGCGTACGTCTCCATCGCCGGCAGCCACATCGCCTCGGAGAATAGCCGCGGTGCAGTGACCTTTCCCCCCGGGGCGCACGAGATCACTCCGGCGGATGTCCAGCGCGCCGTGGAGTCGGCCCGCGCCATGCCGCTTGCGGCCGATCGGGAGATCATCCATCTGGTGCCGCGGGGCTTCATCGTGGACGGGCAAGACGGCGTGCGCGATCCGGTGGGCATGGCCGGACACCGCCTGGAGGTCGAAGCGCACATCGTCACCGGCGCGGTAGCGACCATCCATAACCTGATCAAATGCGTCCACCGGGCCGGGATCGAGGTGGACGACCTGGTGCTGCAGCCGCTTGCCTCGGCCGAGGCCGTGCTCACCGACGTTGAGCGAGAGCTCGGCGTGGTGCTGGTCGATATCGGCGGTGGCACGACGGACGTTGCGGTCTTCATTCAAGGGAGCGTCTGGTACACCGCGGTCCTGCCGCTCGGTGGCAACAATATCACCCATGACCTGGCGGTCGGCCTCCGTATCCCCACGGAGGCTGCGGAGGAGCTGAAACTCACCCACGCCACGGTACATCCTGAGGAGCTGGGCCAGGGCGGCACCGTCGAAGTCGAGTCCTTTGAGCCGGGTGTGCCGCAGGTCGTTGATCGCCGGCAGGTGGCAGAAATTGTGCTCGCTCGCGTCGAGGAAATCCTCGAGCACGTCGCCACAGAGATCCGGAAGTCGGGCTACTGGGGACTCATCCCCGCGGGCATCGTCCTGACCGGCGGGACGGCGGAGCTGCGCGGGCTGCCGGCGCTGGCACAACGGATCCTGGGCATGCCGGTGCGCGTTGGCCTGCCGCGCGGCTTCGACGGCCTCTCCGATATCCTGAGCCGTCCTGCGTTTGCCACGAGTGTCGGCCTTGTGCTGTGGGGCGCCGGCAACCCGGTGCACGCGCGCCCGCCGCGGCGGGTTCCGGCGCTGGGGTCCGGGCTGGCCGGTGTGGTGCGCCAGCTTGGACGGCTGCTGGGCGCATTTGCAGTCTGAGCCGGTCTTCGCGCTACAATGTCTGCACGACGCCGGGCGCGCGCGGCGCACATCGTAACCACAGGAGGCAGTGCTACGTCGTGGACAACGAGAGGCGCAGGCTGGCGCGAATGTTTGGCGAAGCTGAGCGGCATACGCCGGCGGAGGAGCATACCATGATCAGCGACTTAGGCATCGAAGGGTTCGCGCAGATCAAGGTCGTGGGAGTTGGCGGCGGTGGCTGTAATGCCGTAGACCGTATGATCCAGTCGGACATCCGCGGCGTTGAGTTCATTGCCATCAACACGGATGCGCAGGCGCTCCTGCGCTCGGAGGCTCCGACGAAGCTTCGCATCGGCGACAAGCTCACCAAGGGCCTGGGCGCAGGTGGGAATCCCCAGGTCGGCGCGAAAGCAGCAGAAGAAGACCTGGAGACCATTCAGGAGCACCTCAAAGGCGCCGATATGATCTTCATCACCGCTGGCATGGGCGGCGGGACCGGCACAGGAGCGGCGCCTAAGATCGCGGAGATCGCGCGGTCGTTAGGTGCCCTCACCATCGGCGTCGTGACGAAGCCCTTCCCCTTTGAAGGCAAACGCCGCATGGCCATTGCTGAAGAGGGTATTGCCACGCTGAAAGAGCACGTAGACACGCTCATTACCATCCCCAACGAGCGCCTGCTCCAGATCGCCGACAAGAAGATGTCGCTCAGCGATGCCTTCCGCCTTGCCGACGACGTGCTGCGGCAGGGCATCCAGGGCATCTCCGACCTGATTACCGTGCCCGGCCTCATCAACGTGGACTTCGCCGACGTCAAGACGATTATGTCGAATGCCGGCTCGGCGCTGATGGCCATTGGGCGAGGCAGTGGAGAGAACCGTGCCGCCGACGCGGCGCGTGCCGCTATTGCCAGTCCCTTGCTGGATATCAACATCGACGGCGCGCGAGGCATCCTGTTTAACGTGACCGGTGGACCGAGCCTCACGCTGCACGAGGTGAGCGAAGCGGCTGAGCTCGTGGCGCAAGCAGCCGATCCAGACGCAAATATCATCTTCGGCGCCGTGATCGACCCCCGTTTCGAAGACGAGGTGCAGGTAACCGTCATCGCCACCGGCTTTGACATGCGGCCGCAAGGGCGGCCTGTGCGGTCAATCTCCCCGGTGCGGCCACCGAGCACCCCACAGCCACAGCCGCAGCCTGTTCCGCCGCGCGAGAGCCCGCGCCTCGTCGAGGACGATACCGACGTCCCTGCCTTCCTGCGACGGCGCTAGCAGCCTCGGCACACCTCGTACCCACCGGCAGAAAGCAGACAGGGCAGGTGGCTCCACCTGCCCTGTCTGGCGTGCTGGAGTGCACCTCATCCCTGCCACAAGCGCTCCAGGGGAGGGTTGTCTTTTTTCCCAACCCGGCACGGAGAGGCGCGGCCGATGCACGGCGGGGTATTGCCCCGAGACACCAAGCAACAAGCAGGTATGGGGAGAAAAAACGTCCCGAGTAGCGTTCCGATGTTCTGCCCGCTCAGGGCGGGCCACCTCGGTGAGCTGCTCGGGACATCGGGCAGCGGGCGGACCGAGCTCCTCCCGGTGATCACCCGCCACCTCCGTGTTCATCATAGCACAGCGCAGGTGGACATGCCAGCTGCCCATATGACCAGAGGATCGCAAGCCGGCTAGACTTGGCGTCATCGCCCGAGCAGGCTATAATACATTCTGCAATAGATCTCTGGGGTTGGGATCCCCAGACCTGCCGGTGTAGCTCAGCGGTAGAGCAGGGGACTCATAAGCCCTTGGTCGCCCGTTCGAATCGGGCCTCCGGCACTCCGCTCTGTGCCTGGGACTTTGTCCCAGGCATATGTGTTCTCTGGGGATCCGGCACGTGCCTCGTGGCGCTGCCTTATGGCGTGTGCCGCTCGGCCCCATAAGGGCCCGGGGCGCTTATGGCCCTTATGGCCCTCTCGCCCTGTCTGCCTCGTGCCTGCCGGCCTGCTGTGGGCCTGAGGCTATCATGACGCTGTCAGCCGCCCGACCCGCTGCCCTCACCAGGGTTGCGTGGAGATGCTATATCAATCTGCTAGACTTGCTGCCCGCAGTGCCACCGCAGCACATTTAGCACGCCTGTTTTATTTTTTATTGCTCGAAGCGTACCGTGCGCAGTACCGGGCCCGCTGCTCGAAGAGGCGATGAGACGTTGTCATGAGGGAACGGGTGCAGATCCTGCTCCTTGAACGCGAGGCGGAAGGGCGGCCGAAGATGGTCCGCACGCACGACTGGGAGTACGTCTACGACCCGCTCGATCCCGACGGTATCGCGGAACTGTATGACCTGCGCAGCGACCCGTGGGAACTCACCAACCTCGCTGCTAGCACGGCTCCCGAACACCAGGCCGCGCGCCGGATGCTGGAACAGCTCCTCTTGAACTGGTCTATCAGCACTGAGGACACGCAGCCTGTGCCATTCGCATGTTCACGGTCGGTAGTACCATCCTCGCGAGAGTGATCTTTGCGCCTGGCCAAGGAACAAGAACTAGGCGTGCAATCAGCAAGCAAGGACGGAGGGCAACTATGAACCGCAGGAAGGCCTCGCCCATGGTGCACCATACTGAACCACCTGGGACGGTGGGATCCCCGCACAGCGAGCTCACGCGGCGTGCAATGCTGGCGCAGGCGTTCGGGAGCGCTGGGGCTGCCTTCGGAGCATGCCGGATCGGAGCATGCCGGACGCCTTCCCAGCAAGGAACATCGACCCCTGCACAGCCAGCAGTCACGATTGAATGGTTTCTGCCCGGCGAGGGGGTCTCCGAAGAAGTGGCCCGCATCGCCGATGCTTTTCACGCCGAGCATCCTTCCGTCAGACTGGCGATCGGCGCTGGCGGACCAAACGACGACCAGGGGTACCGGGCGAAGCTCCGCACGCTGGTGGCCAGTGGCGCAGCCCCCGACGTGTTCTACCTCGAATGGTTCGTGTACCCGCCCTATGCCGTCGGCGGCCACCTCGCTGAGCTCGAGACTCTGGCCCGGCGTGACCGCCTGCCGCTGGACAACCTGTGGCCGGCGTTTGTCCAGCAGTTCAGCTATAAAGGCAAGCTGTGGGCCTTGCCCTGGGATATGCAGACCATGGTCACCTGGTACAACGCCGATTTCGTGGCCCAAGCCGGCTTGGCCCCGCCCGGCCGCGGTACCACGTGGGCAGCCTTCCTGGAGCTGGCGCAGCGGCTGACGGTGCGCCAGGGCAGCGAGATCGAGCGCTTTGGCACAACGTTCTGGCGAGCATTGCACCAGATCCCAGGCGCCTTTATCTTCATGAACGGCGGGCGCATGTTTGACCGCAATGAGGATCCCACGGCGTCGACGTTCCACGAGCCCGCTACCGTTGAGGCCCTGGAGTACCTGGCCGACCTGATCCATACCTACCGCGTGGCGCCGACCGGGCCGGAGGAGAACGCCGCTGGTGGCAATGAGAATGGCTTCATCACCGGACGCTTTGCCATGAACATGCGCAATGCCGCAGTGCTCATGTGGCACACGCGCATGACCGGCTACCGCTGGGCGGCAGCCCTGCTCCCGGCCGGCCGTGCTGGCCAGTTCAGCATGGCGCTCTCGCATGGACTCTGCCTCTCCGCTACCACACCGAAGCGCGAGGCCGCCTGGACGTTCCTGCGCTGGATGGGCGGTCCCGATGGGCAGGCCGTCAATACGCGGGAGCGGCGGAATGTCCCAGGCCTGCGTACGGTGGCAGAGCGAGACTACCTGCCAGAGCCTGACCTTGCTCCGGTCAAGCGCGTCATCCTGGACTCGCTGGCGCAGGGGCGCTTCTTCCCCAACACGACCAAGACTGCTGAAGCGTTGCAGATCATCAACCCGACGCTTACCCAGATCTGGAACGGCCAGCTCACCCCGCGCGCGGCGGTCGAGAAGCTGCGCACAGAGGTCGATGCGATCCTCCAGCGCAAAGAGTGAACGACTATTATTAACTACCTTAGATGTTAACTACCGATATTCACTACCGATATTATGGAGATGTTACGGATGAATGGTGTCATGGATGACTGATAGTAAGAATAACTAAAGATTGAATTCCTGTTGAGTCACCAGAGAATAAAACTAGTAAGGGAAATTGAACGCCGATGCCCCTCAACCTTCTGATCCTGATCGATGACCAGCACCGCCATGATGCGCTCGGCTGCGCTGCCGAGGGGATCCCCCTCCATCAGCGCACTTGGCTGATGGGTGGCGGGCGGCCGCTCGTGCAGACGCCCAATCTGGATCGCCTGGCAGCGACGGGCGTGCGGTTTACCCAGGCAGTGGCGAACCTGCCGGTGTGCGTGCCCAGCCGGCATTCCTTTATCACAGGCCTTTACCCACACCAGCTCGGGATCTTGTCCAACGCCCATTACTGGCCCTACCAGCCGCCGGTGCCGACCCTGGGACACCGGTTGCAGGCGGCCGGGTACGCCACCGCGGCCATCGGTAAGATGCACTGGAAGAGCCGCTGGGCACCCGCCGAGCACGTGCCAGATACCCGTGGCTTTGCGTTCCGCGCCACCCGCGGCGGCCCGACTGATGGCCCCTGCCATCTCTCTTACCTCGAGACGCTTACCGCAGAGGAACGACAGCTGCGGGCAGCGTGGACGGAGCGGTTTGGGGTGGGCGGCGAGAGTCGTGCGGGCTACGTGGGCGACGTCGCGCCGGTGCCGGGGGCACGTCTGCCGGAAGCCTGGCTGGCCAACCAGGCGGTGGCCTACCTGCGCACATACCGTCAGCGCGAGGGGGACCGGCCGTTCTGCCTGATCGTCAGCCTGGACCGCCCACATCCGCCCAACGTCATTCCGGCAGACTACGCCGGGCTGTACGATCCTGAGGCTGTGCCCCTCCCGCCTCCGGTGCCGCCTGGCTTTCACGAAGAGGACCATCACATTCGCCGCCAGATCGCCGCGCGCGGTTGGGCAGAAATGGACGAGCGGGAGCTGCGACTCTCGATTGCGCGCTACCTCACGAACATCACCTATGTCGATCACTGCCTGGGCCGGGTGCTGGACGCCCTTGAAGAGGCCGGCCTGGCCGACACCACCCTGGTGGTGTTCTTCAGCGATCACGGGGAGATGCTTGGCGAGCGCAACCGCGCCCACACGAAGTACTGCCTTTATGAAAGCGCCGTGCACGTGCCGTTGCTGGTGCGCTGGCCCGGCGTCAGCCAACCTGGCCTAGTGTCCCATGCTCCGGTAGAGCTGGTCGATCTCATGCCCACATGGCTGGAAGCGGCCGGCTTGCCCGTTCCAGCGATGCTTCCCGGGCGCAGCCTGCGGCCGCTCCTGGAGGGCCAGTTGCCGGAGGCGTTGGGCTGGCGCGAGGCCACCTTCTCCGAAATCTACACCGCCGTGGACACGCCCGGGGCGCCGCGCGGGCAGTGGGCTATCCGCATGTCGCGCTATAAGCTGATCGAGCGTGTGGCGGCCAGGAGTGCGCTCTATGACCTCGAGGCAGACCCGAACGAGTTCGACAACCGCATCGACGATCCCGCCCTGGCAACGGTGCGCGAGCAGCTCCGGCTGCACCTGCTCCGTGAGGTGATACGCCGCGCGGAGCAGTTCCCTGCCCGGCACGAGCCGGTGGTCGCCATCGCCCGCCCGCCTGGGACGCCAGCGGGCAGCAGTTGATCATACCCGCTCGATCCAGCGCCGCCATGCCGATAGAGCGTAAGACGCGGATCCCTTTGGCGCGCCTATGAGCTTTCTGCTCACGATCCGCAGCCCGCGCGGTCGCACGGCCCGGCCTACAGCTGCAAGGCTTCCGACTAGGTCCGAGCTCAATGCCGTCTCACTCGCACGGCTGCGTCCGTTCCAGGCACGCTTAACCGGCCGCGGATGCTGAACGGTGCGAGTGCCCCAGGGCGGTCTAGCCGAAGCAGCCTGCTCACGCGCTGGCTCGCGGGAACGGTGGCGGAGAAGCAGGGCGGCCCTCACCAACGATGTATTCCTCCGGTGGAAACGCCGCACAGCGCACCCCGTCCTTCATCGCCCAGTATAGGCGCCGGAAGTAGCAGGAGCGATCCGCCACCGCCTTGCTCGTCCACACCGCCGCAATCGCAATGCGGCTCTGGTCGCTCGTGTTCGGGGGACTGTAGTGCCAGAGGCTGCTGTGCCACACGACAGCATCGCCCGGGTCCAGCTCGATGTAGTGCACGCCATAGCGGGCGATCATCTCCCGCACCAGCTCGCGCGGCAGCTCACCGTGGATGCTGTCCGGGTAGAGCACGTGCGGAATGATCTCGGTCCTATGGCTGCCGGGAATGAACTGCAGGCAGCCATTCGCCCGCGTCGCCGGGTCGAGGGCGATCCACATGTTACAGGGCTCGGTCTCACCGTCGCGCCACAAGCCGTTATCCTGGTGCCAGGGCGTGGCGCTGCCAGTGCGTGCCGGCTTGAGGAAGCAGCTCATGTACTTGACCAGGATGTCGTCGCCCAGGAAATAGCGCGCAATCGGCAGCGTGGTCTCGCCAGCGTAGACCGTATACCACACAAGTGGCGAGTGCAGCCCCAAGCCGCTCAGCTTGCGAAACCGGGCTGCCCGGGCAGCAGGCGTATCTCCCATTGGGTCCATGGGATCAGGATCGGCTTTGACGCCCGGTTCAGGCCGCAGGATGGTGTCCTTGATAATGCCGCGGATCTCCATTGCGGTATCATGGGAGAGCACGCCCCGCACAATGAGGTAGCCCTGCTCCGCATACTGCGCCTTCTGCTCAGGGGTCGGTTCCCAGGTCCCCATGGTCCCCATGCCTTCTCCCTCCTCAAGCGTGAGTGTGCCGTCTCTCCGCGCGAGAGCCTAGCGCCGGCTAGTGGCCTGGCAACGCGTGGAGAAATCAGCGCCGCAGGGCCTGCTCCAGGTTGATTCCCATGGAGACCGGTGTGCCATACAGCTTGCCCTGGGAGATCGCCTGCTCGAGCGTAGAGAGCCATATCTCGGCCTGGTTCCCCTGTCCCGACAGGCTGCCCTCAGTCATGCCGCTCAGGCCCGCAGCACCTCGCCGGTCATGTGCGCCCGCACGACCGCTTCGTCCACCTCGATGCCAAGGCCGGGCTCATCGGGCACCCGCACAAACCCCTGCTCGATTACCTGGGCGGGACGACGCACCACGTCGTTCCAGAAGGGAATGCCCAGGCAATGATGCTCCAGCGCCAGGAAATTCGGGATCGTACTGCACAGGTGCGCCGCGGCGATGGTGGCAACCGGGCTGGCCATGTGGTGCGGCGCTACTGAGATATAGTACAGATCGGCCAGCTCGGCGATCTGCTTGAATTCGGTCAGGCCCCCCGCTCGCGGGATATCCGGCTGGAGGATGTCCGCCGCCTGGCGCACGATCAGCTCGCGAAAGCCGTGGCGCCCCACCAGCGCTTCTCCGGTGCAGATCGGCTGGCGTGTTGCCGCCGTCACTTTGGCCATGGCCTCGATGTTCTGCGGCGGCACCGGGTCCTCCAGCCACCAGACGTCGAATGGTTCCAGGGCATGCGCCAGACGGATCGCATCGCTCGTGTTCCAGCGGGCGTGACAGTCAACGGCGAAGTCTGTGTCGCCCACGCTCTCGCGAATAGCAGCGCAGATACGCACCATGTACTCGATCTCTTGCTTGGCAAGCGAGCGATCTTCCCAGTCCAGGCGCAGGCCGGCCACCGGCACGTCCAGGTCGAACTTGAGCGCGGTGAAACCAAGCGCCTTGACCTCGCGGGCACGCCGGCCAAAGGCCTCCGGAAGATATACCTCCGGCGTGGGTCCTCCGGCGCGCACGGCCTGCACGCGCTCCTGAAAGCCTTCACGGGTCCAATCAATACCGGCGTGGCAGTCGGCGTACAGCCGGATGCGGTCCCGCACTTTGCCACCCAGAAGCTGGTACACCGGCACGCCGAGCGCCTGGCCCGCCAGGTCCCACAGGGCCATCTCCACTGCCTGCGCCAGACCAGCCAGTCCACGCTGGAGCATTCGCCAGAGCCGCTCCACGCCCAGGAGGTTCTGGCCCTCGAGCAGCTGTTTGACCTGGCGCAGGTGCGCTTCGGTCGGCTGGGTCCAGAGCGGCGCCTCGCCCCACCCCACCAGGCCGGCATCGGTCACGAGCTTGACCAGGCACCAGCGGTACGGCCCAATCCCAGGGAACGCTTCTATCGTCGTGATGCGATAGTGCGGCATCGACGGTTCCTCCTTACACGACCGGCAGGTCGATCACGCGCTGGAGGGCGTCTGAGGCTTTGAGCACGCCGGCACTGACGTCTTCGGTGCCGGCGAACACGGGCTGAAGCTCCCGATCAATGGTGCTGCTCGCCTCCAAACCACGAAAGTTCGCCGGGGCATGCTCCGGCCTGGCCCACTCGAACGCCCTGGCAACGATCGTGTACTGCGGTACCGCAGCCAGGATTCGCGGATCGTTCCACGCGTCGGGCCGCCCGCCGGGCACGCCGGCACCGTCTAACGCTTTATCCACACCGGCCTCTTTACTGGTATAGCTCTTCAGGAACGTCCAGGCCTCCGCCACGGCCTTGCACTGCGAGGTAATGCCCATGATGTGGGGCGTGGCCAGCGCGCCGCGTGCGCCCCCAGGGCCCGGCGGCAGTAACGCCACCGACCAGCGAAACGTCTCCCGGACGCGGTGATGCATTGTCGAGACTTGTGCTGAGTCCCCGTGCATCATGGCGAAGAGGCCCGCAGCGAAGAGGTCGTTCACATTCCCCCGACCGGCCAGGCGTTGGGGCGGCGGCTCGAAGCCATGGCGGAAGCGCGCATCGACGATCCACTGGATCGCCGCTCTCGTGGCCGCGGACGCCAGCTCGCTCTTCCTCCCGTCTACTGAGATCAGGTCGCCACCCCACAGCCGTGCCCATACGATCAACCCATGGTAGCCTGCCACCGAGAACCAGCCGTACTGCTCTGCACCTGACGGATCCGTGACCGAGAGCCGGCGGGCAGCGTCCGCCAGTGTCTCCAGCGTCCAGCGTTCGTCCGGCAGCGCTACACCATGCTTGGCGAAAAGATCAATGTTGTAGAAGAAAAAGGGAAAGCCAGGATGGCCATGGAACGGCAAGCCCATCAAGCTCCCGCGAAACTTCATGCCCTCGATAATCGCTGGATAGTACTGCCCCAGATCAAAGCGGTCAGCTCGTACAAGGTCGTCCAGCGGGCGCCAGACGCCGAGATGGCTGAACTCACCCAGCAGGCCCTGCGTGCACCAGGTGCAGACCAGATCGCCCAGGGTCTGCGTAGCCAGCATAGTCTTGATCTTGGTGTGATACTCCTGGCCTGCGGTCGGGAACGGCTCGACAACAATGGTTATCTGAGGATGCTCGCGGGTGAAGCGTTCACCCCACTTCTGGGACCACTGCGCATAGCTTCCGTCCTGGATATGCAGCCGCAGGGTGACCGGCCCCTTGGCCGGCTGCACCGGCTGGTCCGGTGTCAAGCGCGCAGAACGGCAGGCGAGCAGCGCCCCTGCTGGCACGGACAACGTTCGGCAGAGCGCGGCACGACGGGTAAGCATCTTCTGCACTCCTTAGTGTTATTCTATGCTGTATGCCCCTCGGGTCCCCTTTAGGCACCGCTGGTGGCCCGCCTCCGCCGGCCTCAGAGAGTCAGCCGATGGTAGGTACCTCAGCGCCCCAGTTGCCTGCTCTTCAGCTATAGGGGCTGAGGGGCAGCCAGACGCTCATCTCAGACACGCCGCGGTTAGCCCAGGCATAGTACGGAATGAGCCGGATGGCACACCGCTCCGGCCGCCGGGGCTGAAACTCCCGGTAGAGCCGGCCCGTCCAGTTCCCCTGCCGCACCACATGTGCCTCCCCTTCCAGGACCGTGATCCCACCGAGCAGCCGCTCGTCGTGCCGGGCTTGCAGCGTGATGCCGGCGGGCAGGTAGACCTCTAAGACATGCACGTCAGGCGGCAGATCAGGCGACTCCAGGCAGTAGACCAGCGGCCCGCGCAGCACTGCTACCTGGTTGCGCACACTCTCAATGCGCGGATGCCCCTCCACGAGCCGCACCCGCAGCGGCAGATCGAGCTGGAGTGTATCGCCGGCCGACCACACCCGTTCGACCGCCGCATAGCTGCCCGGCTTCGCCTCGACGCCGGCAGGCGTGCCGTTGACAGTCATCGTAGCGCCCTGCGCCCAGGCCGGGATACGCAGCATGATCGCCACGGGCTGCACAGGCGCCCGCTCGATGGTGAAGGTCACGCGGCCCTCCCAGGGGTAGGCCGTGCGCTGGGTCAGGGCGAAGGGCGTCCCGTCTGCCAGCCGACCGTCGAAGCGGCTGGCCCCATAGAGGTGCACCCACAGCCCGCGCTCAGACACCCTATACAGGTAGCCGTGCAGCCCGGCGATCAGCCGCAGCAAGTTTGAGGGACAACAAATGTGGCGTAAGCCCGGCTGGAAGCGCTGGTGTGCGTCCTGTGTGAGCAGCGGGTGGTCGGCACCATACCAGCGCAAGGGATTGGTATAGAACCAGCTCGCCCCATCCAGACCGATGCCGGAGAGAATGCTGTTGTAGAGTTGTAGCTCCATCAGATCGGCAAAGCGCGCTTCCGCAGTACTGGCGAGCATGCGCCAGTTCCACAGGAATGAGCCGATCTGCGCGCAGGTCTCGTTGTAGGCTGTGCTGTTGGGGAGCTCATAAGGAGCACCGGCCGCCTCGTGCACATCGTCTACGAAGCGGCCGTTGCGGATGGAAAAGCCACGGTGCAGAGCACACACCCCACCGGTGATATAGAGCTTCCGCTCCGTAAGGTCACGCCAGAGACGTTCCAGGGCCTCTAGAAGTGTACGGTCGCCCGTTTCAAGATACACATCTGCGGCGCCAGCGTAGAGGTATGTGGCAAACACCATATGCCCCACCACCTGGGTCTCTTGACGCAACGGCACACGGTCCTGCCGCAGGTCGGTCCCCCCTGGCCGGCTCCCATGCATATCCACGAAGGCTGCAGCGAGGTCGAGATAGCGCTGCTCCCGGGTCGTGCGATACAGCTCCACAAGCCCCATGATCTGCGAGGGATTATGCTGGATGTGAGCCAGCTCTGGTGGGCAGGGCATAAAGGTGCGATACAGGTAATCGGCTACCTTTCGCGCTACGTTTAGCAAACTCTCCTTGCCGGTGGCACGCACGTGCGCGCAGGCAGCGGTGAGCAGATGCCCCATGACGTAGAGTTCATGGTGCTGTGGGTTTTGAAAGCGCGGCCAGCCGCGGACCGTAATTTGGGTGGCGATGTAGCCATCAGGCTGTTGTGCTTTGGCAATCACCGCGATAATCTCATCCATCTGCTGGTCTAGGCGCTGCTCACGCGTGACGCCATAGATATATGAGGCGGCCTCGAGCCACTTATAGACCCATTCATCCTGCCAGTGGGTCCCTGCGAACTCCCCCTGCTCTAAGCCGGCCGCGATACGCAGGTTCGTCAGGGCATGGCCGCGCTGCGGGTCAATCATGAGCTCATACAGCAGCGGCAGCGTGACCTCGCAACACTGCCGGAACCGATCGCCCCAGAATCCTGGGAGCCAGCGCACGGCATCGAGGTCTACGCTTCGAACCCGGCAGAACGGACTTCCGCTCGTGTCGATCACGCCACCCTCAGGGTGCCCCACGACCGGGCCGGGGTGCACAGCCCCGGGGCGAACCTCACCAGAGCCAGCTCCTGGGGGTGTAGCTGCTGCCATCCGTCACCTCCATGTAGCTGCGCTGTGCCACTTCTCTTCGTCTATGTGAAGCTCCGCTTACCTCCCCGGCGATGAGGGCTTGAGCAACGGGTCCACCCGTCGTTTGAAGGCCAGCACGCCTTCGCGGGCGCTGCGCTGGCCGCTCCAGATCGGAGCGATCTCTTCCTGCCAGGCCCTTTGCACCTCAGGGAAGTTCCGGATCATCGGCGGCGTGCGCCCGAAGCGCTCGACCGAGGTCACAAACACCTCCGCGTTCCGTGGTGGCTTGCTCGGATCAACGAAATACTTTCGCTGGTGCGCATTCATCTTCGTACCCTGGAGGCCGCCTTCCTGGACGATCACTGGCAACGCCTCATCCTCGAAGAACTTCAATGCCTCCCAGGCCAGATCCCGCACCCGTGTGCCGCTCCAGATAACCAGCGGATAGGCGAACAAGTGATCAGTACGACCAGCCCTTCCATAGGGGCGAAAACCAACATCCCAGCGGAACTGGGCCTGTTGCCGGAAACGGGCGATCTGCCAGGCTCCAGTCTCCCAGATGGCCAGGCGACCTTGCAGAAACAGCTCTGCTACCCCAATCCCACGCAAGTCTTCGGGCAGCGGCACCACACGGTGCGTATTCCGCAGGTCGGCGAGGTACTGGAATGCTTCGAGGGCGGGCGCCTCGTGGAGCACTACTTCAGAGCCGTCTTTACTCAAGAAATCTCCTCCGGCCGAGCGAACATAAGCAGTTACCTCATTGATTCCGTAGCCAGGCTGCAAGCCAATGACCGAGGGCTCCAGTTCCCGTCGGGTGAGCCGAAGACCGCGGTCGCGCATTGCCTCCCAGGTCCAGGTGCGGTCCGCAGCGTCCGATGGCAGAGGCGGCACACCAAAACGCTCCAGCAGATCCAGGTTGTAGAAGAGGGCATACGTGGTGATATTATCCGGCAGGCCATACAGGCCCGTGCCCTGCCGGCGATACGAGGCGATCGCCCCCGGCGGGAAGTCGGACAGGTCGTACTTGTCGCGGCGTACAAAAGGCTCGATATCGAGGAGCAGGTCGCGGTCCCAGTAACTCAAGAGATCAAAGTCAGGAATGATAAACACGTCCGGACCGCTGCCCGCAGCCAGCATGGAGGTGATCTTGTCAAGATAGACGCCGAAGTAGCCGGCGGCATTGGGCACGTTAACCACTTCCAGGCTGGCGCGCGGAAACTTGCGGGTGAACGGTTCCATCGCTCGTACGCGCAGGCTTGCAAGCGGGTCGGTATCCCAGAAGTACATGGAGACGTGGCCGCTCAAGCTCTCAGCCGTCGGGCGCAGTTCCTCACGCGCCGGCCGACGACAGCTCGCAGCTAGCAGCACGCCTGAGCGCACTACGCCGGCCAGTACCCTGCGCCGTGAGCGCTTCCGAGCGGGCTGTTGAATTTCTTCGTGCACACATCCCGGTGCCATTGCGCACCTCCATGAACCAACGCGCTCCGTGGTTCCCCTATGGGGTGCTTACAGGTCCTCGGCCATAAACTGCCTGTACAGCGGATCATCCGTCGCTACCATCCATCGGCGAAGGAGATCACGTAAGCTCCGAACGCGCGCCCGATGCGCTTCGTCTGTCCCAGGTAGTATGTTTCGCAGCTCGTCGGGATCAGCCGCCAGGTCGTACAGTTCGTCGGCATCATCCGGCCGCCAGACATACTTCCAGCCAGGCACACGTACCATGCGTGCATTCTGCTGGGGGTTGATCCGATCGCCTTCGTTCGTCTCAGCAAACACAACGTTCTCCTCCACAGGCCAGGGCGCATCCGCCCCTCCTGTGAGGAGCGCAGCCAGGTCCCGGCCCTGCAGCGGAGGCGTACCAGGGAGCAGGGGCACGCCCAGCAGCGAGAGCAACGTGGGTACTACATCGACCAGACTGATATGTCGCGTCAGTACCGTGCCGGCAGGGATGAGGCCCGGCGCACGCCAGATCTGGAAGATGCGCACCACGTCGTCATAGAAGTAGGGTCCCTTGTCGAACATGCGGTGATGCCCCGCCATCTCCCCATGGTCGGTGGTGGCGAGCACCACCGTACGCTCAGCCAGGCCGCTCTCGTCCAGGGCCTGCAGCACGCGGCCCATCAACGCATCAATGAACGTGCAAAAGCCCCAGTACATGGCAATGACGCGCTGCCATTCCGGCCAAGTGAGATGGGCAGCCAGTTGCAGCCACGGATGGGTGCGCTGCCCTTGCGGTTTGCCCTCCAAGGGATCATCGAAGGAGCGCGGCCGCGGCACAGTGGCAGGATCGTACAGCGAGGCGTACGGCTCCGGCACTTCGATAGGGAAATGGGGCCCTCGAAACGAGCAGACCAGAGCAAAGGGCCGGTCGGGGCCTCCCAGCCCCTCTGCTCGATACCGAAACACTAGTTCGCTAGCGCAGGCGGCGATAGCGAAATCGGGGTGATCCTCTGGCGCAAACGGTGCCACGCCGCACATCGGGGGATGGGAGCCTTCCATCGTGCGCGACCGGGCAGTGCCGGTAACCACCGGTGACCGCCGCCCAGAACGCTGGCGATACTGTGCGAGAGCCTGCGCCGGGTCGAGAAACTCATGTAGACCACGGGCGCGCGCCTCAGCCGCCTCATCGCCCACATTGAGATGCCACTTGCCCACATAGCCACAGCGGTAACCCGCGGCCGCCAGGTGCTCAAATAGCAGACGCTCGCCAGGGGCGAGCCGCGGGGTTGGACTGTCGGCGTAATGCGTATTCGCGGTGAGTCCGTTGGCGTGAGGATACCGCCCGGTAAAGAGGGCTGCCCGCGCCGGTGTGCAGAGCGGCGTCGGGGTGAACGCCCACGGCGCATATGCTCCCTCGCGGGCCAGCCGGTCAAGCACCGGCGTGCGGCAGATGCGGCTGCCGTAGACCCCCACAGCGTCTGCGCGGAATTGATCCGCCACGAGGATGAGGACGTTTCGTCGTCTGGCTGGCTGATACCTCTCGGCAGCCATGCAACCTCTTCCCTGCTTTCTCGCCTCACGCTGGAACCGCCATCCCGTTCTTCCTCAGTGGCATGGCGAGAGCACAGCTGTCGTGCGACCTTAACGCCACCGGCCGGCAGCCACGAGTGGATCCACCGTCTGGCGGATGGCCAGAGCTGTCTCCCGTGCGCTGCGCTGACCGTTCCAGAGGGGCGCTAACTCCCGGTCAAGCTGAGCCACTACCTCGCGCCAGTTAGTCGTCGCTGGAGGCATGCGCCCAAAACGCTCTACCGAGACCACCCAGACCTCTCCATGAGGAGGCGGCTTCGAGGGGTCCACGAAGTACTTGCGCTGGTGGGCGTTCATCTTCGTACCCTGGAGAGCGCCCTCTTGTACAAGCACGATCATACCTTCATCCTCGAACCACTTCAGCGCCTCCCAAGCCGCATCGAGATTTTTTGTCTGAGCGAAGAGCACCTGCGGATAGGCGTACAGATGATCGACCAGTCCAGCCTTGCCTGCCGGCCGGAAGGCCGCATCCCATGCGAAGGTGACATTCTGCCGAAAGCGCACGATCTGGCAGACACAGCCCTCCCAGATCCCTAACCGTCCCTGTTCGAAGAGCTGGAGGGCATTGGTCGCGGCGAGGTCCTGCGCCGTCGGGGCGACCCGGTAGACATGACGCAGATCAGCCAGGAACTGGAGCGCCTCCACCGCCGCTGCCTCATGCAAGGCCGTGGCACTGCCATCGTTCGTGAGCAGGTCCCCGCCATTCGAGTGCACCCACGCGAGGATGCCGTTGAGATCGTAGGCCGGGGCCACGCCAAAGATGGGGCTCTCACCAGCGAGCCGGCCAGCGAACCGGCGCATGGTGTCTAAAAACCCCTCAAAGGTCCAGCGCGGATCCCCAGGCTGGACCGGAGGTACGGGTATTCCGGCCTTCTGGAACAAATCGACGTTCACAAAGAAGCCGATGCTGGAGATATTGTCTGGTAAGCCATACAGACCGCCTTCGTGACGGTATGCATCAAGCACAGCTCTGGGGAAGTCGGAGAGATCATAGCGATCGCGTGCAATGAGGGGTGCAAGATTACGCACCAGGCCGCGCTGGATAAAGCCGGGCAGGTCTGAGTCAGGCAGGATGAACATATCCGGTGCCTGGTCCGAGGCAATAAGCACCTGCAGCTTGTCGAAGTATGGCTGTCCAGCAGCCCCCGTCGTTTCCAGGATTACCTGGAGCTTGGGATGGCGAGCGCGAAACCCATCGAAGGCGCGCTGCCGCACACTGAAGATCGGCTCTTGAGCCCAGCCAAAGATGCGGATCGTTCCACCGAGTTCGCGTCCGAGCGGCGGGGCCGGCTCCCTGGTTGTGCGGCAACCGCTCGTGGCAAGGACGCCGGTCATCGCCGCGGTCCCACGGAGGATCTGTCGCCGCGTGCGGTGCTGTGCTCTCGAGCGTGTCATGGCTCCCCTCCTGGCTCTCGGGGTAGACGAGCGCGGTACTCCGACCCTGCAGTCTCCGTCCTCCCGCTGGCTGGCAGGCATCCGGCGCGCCGCAGCATCGCTTCGGTATCCTGTAAGTGAAGCGCCATCGCCTCGCGCGCTGCAGCGGGATCACGCCGGCGCACCGCCTCCAGGATGCGCTCGTGATGGCGCAGCCGGCGTTCGGTTCGTCCGTCCACCCCATACGTGGCAGCGATGGCATCGTGCAGCACGGTACGCAGGCTCTCGACGAGTGCCCAGAGCACTGCATTGTGTGTAGCCGCCGCCAGGGCCAGATGGAACTGCAGATCGCCGCTGATGTACTCCTCCATCGAGACCTTGGGATCGCGCATAGTCGCCACAGCCGCCTCGAGCGCGGCGAGGTCCTCGTCGCTGGCCCGCTGGGCAGCGAGGGCGGCAGTCTCCATCTCGAGGAGCCGGCGCACTTCCAGCAGGTCAGCCATCCCGCTCTGGCGGCGCTGCAGCAGCAGGGTCAGGGACGTGGCCACCGCCTCGCGGCTGCGATCAGCCACGCGGGTGCCGATCCCGTGTCGCACCTCCAGCAGGCCAAGCGCTTCCAGGCGGCTGATCGCCTCGCGGTAGGCGCTGCGGCTCACGCCGAACTGTTGTGTGACCTCGTCCTCAGGGGGCAGATAGTCCCCCGGCGCGAGCTGCCCGGACAGAATGAGCCGGGTGAGATGCGCGGCGGTGTGATCGCGCAGATTGCGGGGATCGCGCCGGAGCTGGAATGCTGGAAGCGTGTCCTCGGTATCGAACATTCCCCACCTGATTTTTATTGTTATTTATTGTTATGTTCAATCCCAGAGGCTCTTGCCAAGATGGAGAGGCTGCACCTGGAGTGCACCAGCGCCTCGCCTCACGCAGATTTGTTATGACATATGACCTCTGACCTACGATTGTCATACCATACTGGATAGTAGATTGTCAATCTTTTCCCTTGACCGGCGGCGCACACCAAGCCCCTCAGGATGCTGGAAAGACTGTTACCCGCTTAGTTCCCTCTCTCCAGCAGGGTTGACGTTGATACTCTTGGGCGACGTATTGACGCCAGAGGTGCGTGAAGCCCTGGAATACCAGCGAGCACTGATGTACACGCATCATGTCAGTCCGACGCCGGAGGAGCGCCGGGCTAGCGGCCTCTCGAGCAATGTGCGCTGGTTCCAGGCCGGCCGACTGGGCAGGTACTTCGATGGACCATGGACTCCCATTGACCTGCGACGCACCGTTACTGCCTTCGAGTGGGATGTGGCGCCACTGCCACGATACAAACGCAAGGTCACTCGCCTGACCGCTGATGCCTGGACCATCCAAAGCGGCCCCAAGCGTCAGCGGGAGGCCTGGCAGTTTGTGAGTTACCTCTCCTCGAAAGAGGTGCATGAGCAGACTGGCGGTTTGGGGACAACTGTGCCACCGCGGCGCTCTGTAGCAGAATCTCCGCGCTTTCTTGATCCCTCCACCCGCCGAAGTCAAAGCGTGTCTTCATCGACGAGATCCCGAACTACCGGCCCTGGCCCCAGATTCCTAACTGGGCCAAGGTTACGGCAGCGATCTCTAGCGGCCTAAGCGATTTCTGGGAGAACAAAGAAAGCTTCTCTGCCGCAGTAGCCAAGATTGTGCCACAGGTCAACGAGCTTCTGCGTACACGTAAGTAATCACCGACATAGGCTCCGCAGGTGGCCCCGGGCTGCCTGCTGCTGAGTAGAAGCCGCCGTGGCGCAACCCCTCTACGCGGCTGCGATGTACTCTTATAGCAAAGAAGTTACATTGGTACCGTCCGGGCGAGGCCCCCGGCCGGGGTATAGACAGCAGCAGCGCCTGAACCAGGTTCGGCTGGACGGTGATCAGCGGTCAGGGCCAGCCGGCCGCCGCTTCCCGCAGCGGACCCTGGTGATTGGAGAGGGGCAAGGCCTGTACTCGAGTCGCCGGAGAGGCCAGGTTCTCGCTGGAGATTCCCACCACCTCCCCCGGTTGAATGGTCCGCGAGGTGCAAAGGATGAGCGGGTAGCAGAAGGGGTATCTGCCGGCCGCGCGACAGCGGCCGACGGAGGGGCCGGCCACTGGGCGACCAGGGCCGCCACCCTAGAGCCAGCTACCGCAGTCGCGCACCTTCAGGAACGTGAATTGAGTCCATGATTTCGACTATTGTCACATCTCCAGACCTCTTCTCACTGTGGGGGCAGGGGCCTCTGGTTTACCCGATCTCATACCGAACGGACGCCGTGACTTACCATGGTGGACGGGCCGAGGCCGGACGTACCCAGCGACGCATCCCCAGCTCCAGTCGGGCCTGGCTCAGGGGACGAAGGCGGAGAATGAGCCAGGGACCCTGCACCGTCACCGGCTCCCAGCGAACCTCACCCTCCGCCGGTCCCGACTTCCCGGCCGTCGGTGACGGCGTGAGGCGGACCTCGGTAAAATCGTGCTCGGCGCCGGCCCCGGCCTCAAGGATCACCACTGCCTCTCGATCGATCCGCAGGTTGATCACGTGGAGCCGGATCCCGCCTAGCTCGATCCGATCGACCAGGGCCACCACTCCAGGCGGGAGGCCGGGGCGGCGGCGATCTGGATCCCAGTACCGGACCTGGGCGATGACCAGCCCCCCGTTGTAGATCGGGAGAGGCGCCCCCAGCACCAGCTGGGTGAGCGCTTCCAGCACCACCGGGTTCCGTACCTGCAGGTAGGCATCGCTGTAGGCGGTCGGATCCTCCCGGTCCTCCTGGAGCCAGAGGAGCCGGCGCGCACACAGCCCGAGGTTGTAGCGCAGGATCTCCTCGGGGTAGCCGGGCGCCTCCCCGTCCAGGAAGGCCAGCCAGGCTGCCTCGTGCCCGCCGAGGTCCTTGCCATGCTCGGGCGGGATATCCTCCGTTACCTCGGCCCGTCCCCAGCGGCGGACCCGGGCCCGATCCGCTGGCTCCAGCGTCATCGCCCAAAGATGGGCCGGCAGGGTGGGGTCAGCCGGACGGAAGTCGAACCAGCCGTTCCGCCAGAGTACGTCTCCCCGTTCATCCCGCAGCACCCACCGGTCGCCCGCACCGTAGCCGTACCAGCCGGGATCGCCGTACCGATACGGTACATATAGCCTCCCGTCGACCTCACGGGCCTGCTCCTCCAGGATCTCAATCTGCCAGCGGAGAAACTCCATAAACGAGACGTCCCCGGTGAGACGGGTGGCATTCTCGGCTCCAATCGCCACGGCTGGGCCCACGCTGTGCCAGCCACATGGAAACGTCCAGCCGTACCATCCGCCGTACCACTTGCCCCCCAGGTGCTCACCCACGATCCCGTTCGGCCCGACGTTGTCCGGGACGATCCCCCGGTTCGCCCGGGCTCGCTCCATCCACGCTGAGACGTATTCAAGCACCCAGTCGCAGTATCTGGGCGCCCCAGTCAGGAGAAAAGCGTTGGCGACCATGCTGGTGGCCGCAAGATTCACAACTGTGTCGGAGGAACCGAGCCGCTCGCGCAGCGCCCGGACCATCGCCTCGGCCCGCTCCGGATCTTCCAGATCTGCCGCCCGGGAGACACCTGGCACATCCTGGAACGGAAGGCCCCACACCCCGATCCACCAGGCCAGCACCTGGGGCCAGGGCCGGCCGTATACTCGGGGAAGATCACGCCGCAAGGCGGCGCCGAATACCTCCCGGTTCGGACCGGTGCTTCCGACGTAGGGGCCGCGGATGATGCGGTGGCGAGGATCGTAGTTTGGCTCCAGCAGGTCGTGCTCGTTCAGGTAGTAGCCAGCGTAGTGGCAGGCGCGCTGAATATAAGCCCGGTTGGTGGGATCGGCCAGACACAGGTCGTAGAAGAAGCGGTAACCCTCGCCCTGGTGGAACCAGTCGTAGCCCCCCTCGTAGTCGTGCACGACCATCGTCCGCCCGAAGCCGGTCGGGTAGCGCGCGAACTGGCGGGTGATCGCCTCGAACTCTCGCTGGCACGCCTGGAGCAGCCGCCCGTCACTGCGGATCAGGCAGAGCAGGGGCCAGTTGTGGAAGCTCTCATAGGCATCATCGAGCCCATCGACCCCTTCGTGGTCCGGTCTCGTTGGCCAGAGGAGGGAGCCATCGGCGGCGACGTACCGCTCCAGGACAAACCAGGGAGCCTCTCCCAGGACCTCTAGCAGCCGTTGCTCGAGCAGTGCCCAGGTCGGCGGGTGCAGACAGGGAAGCCGGGCCACGATCTCCTGCATGATGTCTCTACTCCTTTCCGCCACGCCGAGTGAGCAGCAAGCAGCGCCCAACGTTTCGGATTCACTGATTGTTGCCTGCAGCTAGCTCCGCAGGCGGTTGGCCAAAATCCGGCACCTCGAGCATCTCACCACCCCGCTTGGCCGATTCATGGGCGATGATGCCGGGCGCGCAATAGGCCGCTGCCACCCAGGCGTTGACCGGAGGCAATCGTCGATCGCGGCAAGCCCGAACAAAATCATCGACCAGAAACTGGTGGGATCCCTGATGGCCGTTGGGCAGTCCCTGAAAAGCATCGGGCAACCGCTCGACCGGATGTACCGGCGCCGTACCAGGGTAGCCCGTGCCCCGGGGCGCTCCCGCCTCAAGCCACTCCTCGATGGTTGGCGATGGTTTGCAGCGAAGAAGGTCGCTGATATCCTCGACCTTATCCTTGGTACACCAGATACTCGCTCGGTGGCCCTCTCGCTCAAAGGCCTGGTGCTCGAAGCACGCCTCGGTACCATATACCCCTAATCGCACTGCGGTGCGCATACCGACACGGCGGAACTCATTGATACGGATGATCCCTCCGTCAGAAGTCCTGCCGAGAGCCGTCTCATTACTGAAGGTGTTATCCCACCGACTCACCCCCTTCTTAAAGATCTCATCCTCGTGATGGTCCTCGAAACCCAGACAAGCCACGTGCGTCACGCGCGCAGCAGTCACCGACAATACGAACCCGATGGAGTGACTGGGATACAGCATCGGCGGGAAGCTGGCCACAGACTTCCACTGGTCATATCGCTGGTAAAACCAGTACAAGTGTGACATATCGTGATAATAGCTTCCTTCGCCGTACACGAAATCCCCGAAGTCTCCTGCCCGAAAGCGCTCGCGGCAGTAAACCGCCGCGGGATAGTAATAGCTCGTTTCTCCCACATATAAATTAGCCCGGTGCGTGCGACAAGATCGACGATGCTCCGCAATTCCTCCAAGGTGACCCCCATGGGAACAGCCGAGTAAACGTGCTTGCCTGCGCTGAGCGCCTGAATCGCCTGAGGACCATGCACCCATTGTTGAGTGAAGAGAGCAATTGCATCCACGTCCGAGCGGCATAGGTCATCAAGCGAAGACATGGTTCGTTCAATACCAAACCGCCGCGCCTGGGCTGCACACCGCTCCTGATCGAGATCAGCGAGATACACTGCCTCGACGTCGGGGTGGGCCTTGAACAGGGGAATGAAACACGATGCAAAGGCCCCGGTCCCACAGATCCCTACCTTTAGAGCCATCAGTCCAACACCTCTCTAGGGCATGTTTACAAAGGTCGTGTATCATGGATATGAGACGACGACACGAACTGCGGGCCAAAGCAGAGCGAGACATCGACCTGAGTCTGGCAGGGGGCCGCCTTGTCGGGGCCGCCGTAGAGCCACTCGCGCAGGTGTTGGCGCACCACGTCCCACTTGCCCAGGACCACCAAGGCAGCCACGACCGCGTTCTGGCAGGCGCCGCCGGCCAGGACCGTGCTGTAGACCCAGAGCGCCAGGCCGCTCTGTTGGGCCGGACGCAGGTTCGGGAAACGCTCGGCAATGACTTCGCGCATCTGGGAGTATTGGCGTGGATAGCGCATCGGTCTCCTCCGACACCGCAGTTGTCCCCAACAACCATGGTGCCTGAGAACCTCGCGCTATCCAAGCCTTCTGTCTGCACATCCAACATACCGGCCGAGAAAATTACCCTAAGCCAGGCCCGCTCTCTCCGTACCTCCCCCTGTGAGGGAGAAGCCGGGGAGAAGTGGCGCCACTTCTCCCCGGCTTCTCCCTCGAATCTCCCCCGGCCTGACCTGCGACCCTACTCGGTGACGACAAGCGTGTTGGTGCTGCCGCTTTGCACCACGGCTTGACCCACGTTCTCGTACCGGTTCTTGAACACCAGCGTGGAATCGACCCCGGTGTTCAGGTAGACACCCACCGCCGAGTTTCGAATCGAGTTCTTCTCGATCAGCGTGGCCAGGATGCCCTGGCCACCGGTTATGGGACCATCGTGCCGGAGCGAGGCTTCGATAGCGGATGGAGACTCGTGCCCATAGTGCAGGGAATGGCTGTCCGCGCACGCCGACCGATCGATCGCGTTTGACCGGAACTCGGTCCCATACGCCATGACCGCGACCGCCGGCTGGCGCGGTGGGATGGGCTGGGCCGCGGTCACGAGCATAACCGTATCCCCGAAGAAAGGCGCCTTCCCACTCAGCGAGCAGTCTCGAACGACGTTGAAGTACGTCGGCTCGCGGCGCTGCGTCATGGCCCGGCCCCAGACGCTGACGCCACCGGTGTTTCTGGAGACGAGGCCAGCGCACACGCTGTCGTACACGTTGTGGTAAAACATGAACAGGGCCTCGCAGTCGACGGCGAGGTTCTCTTCGCAGACGATATCCGACATGGTGCGGATGACGGTGTAGCGGCTCGTGGCGTCCGGGACGACCGTCCAGGGCTCCGAGACCGTCAGGATGCGCGTGTTGCCGACGTCCACGTGGTCGACGATGTCCCGCATCTGTCCCAGCCCCCGCCCCTGGACGATGACGATCTGCCAGCGCACCTGCCATCCGAACTGCCCACCGTTCACCATATCGACATAGTCGACCGACACCGTGGCAGTCGTCGGGGTGGCCGCCAGCACCGAGCCGTAGAAAAACGTTCCGTACGTATCTTGGAAGGCATAGCTCTCGCCATCGTTATCGTGGCTGCCCATGCCGCTGACGGTGTTGCCCTGGAAGTAGAAATGGCGCGGTGATTCCAGCCCACGCCCCGAAGCCAGCCCCGGGCCACGGAAGTTGCCGCTCAGCCCGGGAATGTAGTGGCCGCGGAAGGTATTTCGAAGGATCAACCCCCTCCGCTGTCCGGGCAGGGCGCCGTCGGCAGCCGCGTAGTCAAAGACGTTGTCGCGGAGCACAATGTACTCCCTGAGGTACGGCGAGAAGAACTGGGGAGCCCGTCCGGTCCAGTGGTTCTCCGCGAGCAGGACCTTCTGGTCGAAGCCGAACACGGAAACGAGGACGTGGGGGTTGTCCAGCGGGGTCTCCTGGACCGTGCGGTAGACGAAGAACCGGCCGGAGCCGGGGGTCGGGAATTGGCCCCAGGGGGTCCCGAGCACGAAGAGGCTGTAGCGGCTGGTGAGCCTGTCCGGTGCCTGGATCACGAACTTCAGGTCGCACACCCCGCCGTGGCCGTCGGTGATGCCGTCGCCCTTGGAGGTGAAGACGTTCCCGCCGGTGCCCGTGTACTGGAGAACGCTGGCCTGGTTGCTGGCTCCGCGCAGGATGACCCCGGCTCGCAGCTGAAGGGCGTCGTGATTGTAGGTGCCGGGCGGAAAGAAGAGAACACCCCCTCCCTGATCGGCGATCGTGTCGATCCCCCTCTGGATCGCAGCGGTGTCATCGGTTGCGCCGTCGCCCCTGGCGCCATACTCGCGGACGTCATGGACGTTGTGCCAGGCGAAGTCACGGGTCCAGGCCACGCCCAACCGCAAGGGATCGACATGCGGACCGGCAGGAACCATGGTGAGCGTGTCTGGCGCCGTCGTCCAGGGCATGTCGTCCGTCGTCCTGACCTGCACATCATACGGGCCGGGATCAAGCTCGGGAGCGTGGAACACCAGGTGGTAGCTGCTCAATTCCTTGACACCCACGGGCATCGCCCGCGCCGGGTTGGTGCGTGACACCAGGCGGACCTCTGTGCGCCCGCGAAGACCGATACCACGCGGATCCAGGTTGCGGCCGATGAGATACACGGGCATTCCGGGATACGCCTCGTCAACCGCCAGCCAGCGGGGCTGGGGCGCATTGACCAGGACGGTCGAGCCGAGACCAGCGTGGGTGCGCACCCACGCCGCCGCCGGATCGGCGAACGGCAGAACCACACGGATGAAGTGTCCGCCGGGATCGGCCTGCAGCACGGGCACCGTGACCGCCTCCGGACCGGGCCCCGATGGGATGGTGCTTCCCCGAAGCGGCTGGAGCAGCACCGTGTTGCCGGCCGGGTCGGGATCAAATCCCTCGCCGAAGAACGTGAGCACCTCGCCCGCCGCGACCCGCTCGGAGACACGCAGGGTGATCGGCGGGCTACTCGCCAGGGGGACAGCACCGGCAGCAGCCCAGGTGGTCGCAGGGACGGTCGCGAGTAGGGCTGTCGTGGCGCCCGCTTTGAGTGCCTGGCGCCGAGTGGGCTTTGGTGTTTGGCGACGAGACTTGGTTGTCACGGTCGATATCACCTTCCATCCCATTTACAGGTCGCAATGCTTGCCACAAAGCAAGGGCCTTGCCGGTTCGGCGATCATCCCCGCCTTTCTCCCACTGTTCTTCGCCGCAGTATCCGAGAGACCGTCCAACCACCATGGCTGCCTCACCCGACCACCGACGAATCCGGCGGAGCCTGCGCGGGTATCGAGGTCTCTCTCATCGTCCGAAGCATCTCTTCCCACTCCTCCCAGAGTGCGGGCGGGACCGTGGCCTCTAACGCCTGAATACCAGTGGCGACCTCCGCCGCCGAGGCGGGACCGGTCAGGGTGATATCGATGGCAGCGTTTCGCAGGGGAAACTGCAGGGCAACCGCAAGCAGGGGGACGTTGAACCGCCGGCAGAGGGCGTGCAGCTGGATCGCTCGCTCCCGCCGCCGGGCCAGGTCGCGATGAACAGGCACCGGCGTCATGCGCGGGTCGGGCGCGGCGAGCAGCCCCGAGGACAACGGGGAGGCGTTAATTACCCCTACTCCCCGCTCGTGCGCTAGCGCGATCAGCTGCGCGGCGCTCTGGTCGACGGCGTTGTAATCCTTATAGGTGAGGATCGTATCAAACCCTCCTCGCCGGGTCGCCGCCTCAAGGAGGGCATGACCACGGGTGGCGAGGCCATAGAAGCGGATCACTCTCTGCCGCCGGGCCTCGCCAAGGATGCCCAGGACGCCGTTCTCAGCAAACACCTGATCGAGCGTGTCCACATCGTGGATCTGGAAGAGGTCGAGGTAATCCGTGCGCAGCCGCTCGAGGCTGCGCGCCAGGCTCTCCCGCACGACGTTCGCCGCCGCGTCGGGGGGCAGCTCGGGCGGAATACCCGCCTTGGTCGCGATGAAGATGGTCCGCCGGGGAACGCGCGCGACGAGGTGTCCAAGCCGAAGCTCGCTGTCGCCGTACCGGGCCGAGGTATCGAAGTACCGATAGCCAGCCTCATAGGCCGCCTCAAGCGTCTGAAGGTCGGCTCGAATGGCGGCAGGATCCTGGGAGCGCCCCAGCCAGGCACACCCCATCCCGTAGGCGATGGTGCGCCCGTTCCGGCACAGGAGGTAGCTCCGCACGTATTGCCGGAAGGAAACCGCCGCAGCGGTCGTTTGCGCGGGTCCGTTGCTACCCGTCGAGCCCATCGCTGTTCCTCCTTGACCATACTATGCAGTTCATGACGTCTCCCGCCAGAGGGGGCCTGCGTCGTGGCCCCACGCTCCTGCCCTTGATGTCGCCGACCTTCCGAGCCCCAGGCTCCAGCGCTGCAGGGCCTTCTCTCCGGCACGCTGGAGGGAAGGCGCGCGAGCCTACAGGGCACCGGCCCCGCAGGAGAGCGCGCCTTCCCCCGGCTACTGCAGGGGCTGCTCCAGCGCCATCTGCATCTCCCTGGCTGCAGCGGTCAGTCCCTCGCGCACGCCCAGCTCGTTCTGCATGATCCGGCCAATGTACTCCACAGCCAGCTCGTTCAGCTTCCCCCACGCCGGAATCAGCGGCTCCGGCCGCGCCACCGGGACCGATTCCAGGAAGGCCTGCCACTCCGGATTGCCGCGATAGAACGGATCGGAGAGCCCAGCCTTGAAGTACGGCTCGATCTGCAGCGCTTTGCAGCGGTCCAGCCGCACCGGCATGCTTACCAGCCAGCGCAACAGCCGCACCGTCTCGTCGATATGCTTGCCATCTTTGACCACCTCGAAGGTGCCGCCGTTCGCCACAGTCACCCGGGGCGTCTCCTTGGTGCGCTTAGGGAAAGGCGCAAACGCCCGTTCCCAGCCCGGCTTGGGCCCGGCAATGACGTACGCTCCGACCCCCAGGGCGACCTGGGTGCCGTTGTCCAGGCTCACCTCCGGTGGGTTGGGCCAGGGGGCACAGACGCGGTAGCGGTAGCGCAGATCATACAGGTACTGGATCGCTGCTAGGGAAGGCTCCTCTGCCAGGATCACCCGGGTACGATCCTGGTTCAGCACTCCACCCCCGAACGTATACAGAAAGGGCTGGATGGCCCACAGGTGCACGCCGACTTGGACGAAATAGCGCTCCTTGCCGCCCGGGCCCTTGCCGGGACCGCTCACCGCCTGGCCCACAGCCAGGAACTCCTCCAGGGTATCCGGGAAGGCAGGAAAGCCGTGCTCGCGCAGCACGGCGGCGTTGTAGGCCCACACCCAGGAGAAGAAGTTGTCCACCACACCGTAAGTCTGGCCCTTCCACTGGCCGGCTGCCCAGGCGCCAGGGAAGAAGTCCTGCTTGAGATCCAGGTCGCCGATGTGTCGGTCTAGCGCCAGGAGGATGCCGCGCTCGGCGAACTCGGTCAACTGACTGGGCATGCGCAGGAGATCAGGCGGGACCCCGCCGGCTACCGCCGCGAGCACCTTTGCGGCATTGTCAATCGGGACGATGCTGACCGAGACATGCGAGCGCTGCTGGGCTTTGTAGCGCTCAAAGAGCTGCTCGTGCACGCTGATCCAGGCCGGGGAATAACCCCACTCCCAGAACTCCAGCGTGACCGGGGACGCTGGCGCGGGGCGCTGCTCCGGTGGCCGCTGTGCCCCAGGCTGGCAGGCAGTTGCCAGGGCCAGGACAGGACCGGCAGCCGTGGCGCTCAGGAGCCCACGCCGTGTGAGTGGAGGCACCAGCATGCCCATAGGCTCACCTCCTTCTCTTCTCTTACGCTTATCTCCTACTCACTTGCACGGTCGCCCTTTCTCGTCTTCCTCGCTACTTTATCTTCTTCTTCGTATGCTTCTGCATGTCCTCCTCTTAGCAATTCTTTCTTCGCTTGGCCATCCTCTCTTGCTGGGCGCCCCGCTCTGGTCGGTTGGTCCTCTCACGCTCCACCGCTTCCCAGCGGCACCGGGGCCGCCCCGGAGACCGGCGCCTCAGCCCATACTACCGTGGTATAGACCAGCTCCGGCCAGCCCAGCGGCGCATGGGCTACTGTGCCCCGCGCATCCATCACCTCCACCCCGTAGGCAAGCCCCGGCGCGGCCACCGGCACCCGGCCGCGATAGACAGCGCCCCGCACGTGCGCAAGTGGCTGGAGCGTCCAAGGGGCCTGGGCCGGCGCATCGAGCGGGCGTGTGCGCACCCCCACCTGAGTGATCGGCGCCGGCCCGGCCGCCCGCACCTCCAGCGTCAGTGACTCGTCCGGCCCCACCACGTCACGGGTCACCAACACCCACACGTGCAGCTCAGCCGGCCAGTCGCCAGCAGCCAGGAGCTCCTCCACCTGCTCGCCCAGCAGGCGCTCAACGCGGCGGAGCAGGGCCCGGTAAGCGGCGACGGCCTTGCCGTTCACCGTCGCTAGCACGCCCAGTTCCCCCTGGTTCGTGACGTTTGCGGCGAGCGTCTGCACGGCCTGCCGAAAGCCAGCCTCGCGCAGCAGGGCCAGCGCCTGCCGGGCCGCCTGCCGGGCCTCGGGCAGGTGTCCGGCCGCAGCAAACTCCTCCGCCCGGCGCAGGGCAGTCTCGACCGGTCCCTGGTCATACAGCTGCAGCGCTGCCTGGTCGTAGCGCACCACCCAGCGCACGGTCTCGAGCAGGTAGCGCAGCCGCTCCAGGTGCCGGCGGCCCGAGAGGGCCGCCTCGGCAACACGCCGGGCCAACTCCTGCTCGAGCTGTGCCAGCGCTGCCAGGTGCTGTGCCCGCGGGTACCGGCCAGCCCGATAAGGCGGGACTGCCTCCTCGGGCGGGAGCAGGTGGCCGGTCGTGCTGAACCAGGTGAAGGGCGCGCACTCCACCTGTCCCATCGCCCCGGTCCAGCGCGGGCCCAGCCGCTCCAGCTGGAGGTGCAGCCGGGCCATGGCCTCGGCGTGCGCCGCGCCATAGCAGGCGCGGCTCAGGCGCGTGAAGAACCGCTCCGGGGTCAGCGTCGGGTCCCAGGCCCGTTGGAAGGTGAAGGCCGCCACCTCCTCTACAGCCCGCGTACGCCAGTGGATGCCCAGAATGCCCTGGCACCCCTTGGCCTGCGCATCGGCCACGAGCGGGGCGAAGGCGGTCACGTTCGGCTGCGGACCCCACTGGTCCCGCCGCGTGCCCCCGCCATCGCTCTCAAACCAGAGGATAGGCCAGCGCTGCCGCTGCGGGCTCAGCCGGCCATAGACGGCGCTGACCTGGGGCTCGAACGTCGGGTCGATGTTGTCCAGGGCGGCAAAGATTATGTCTGGAGGCAGCGTGCGGTCCAGGCCCAGGTAGAAATCTGTGAAGTGCAGCCACTGATCGCCGCCCCAGCCGCTTACAATCAGCCGCACCTGCGGCGCGCACTCGGCCAGGATCCGGTGCGCCAGCGTGGCATAGCGGCTGATGCGCACCCCCTCGGCGATGCGCCCCGGCTCGTCCAGATAGGCAAACGCGGCCGCCTCCGGCGCCTCTGCCAGCGGCAGTCCCGTCGGCGGCCGGCCCCGCCGGCCGCGGCCTTCTGCCTGCCAGATCCACACGAAATCAAGGGGATACTGCCGCACGAGGTGGGCCAGCCGCTCGCGCAGGGCCGTGGCGGTTTCCGGCGCGTCGGGATCGCCATGCACCTCAAAGCCCACGCACGTCTGGATGCCCCGGGCACGGGCATAGGCCAGCGCCTGGGCCAGCACGGCCTGTTGCTGAGCGATGCCGGCATCCGGGGTTGGGTAGTCCAGGGCACAGGCGGCGCCAAAGAGCTCACGGGCATAGAGCCGGGCCGTGCCGAAGGCGTACTCGCTGGTCGGGGTGGGCACGGCACCCCACAGGTGCACGTGCGAGCCGCTGGTGGCGAGCGGAGCACCGGCGCGGTAGTGCCCGCTGCCGTCGCGATAGGCCGCCCAGGGCTCGTAGTCATAGCTGTGAAAGCCCACGAAATTGGCGCGCTGCTTGGCCAGCTGGTCGAAGAACCGGCAATAGTCCGCGAGGTTCCAGACAGTGGGGCTGTTCAGGAAGTTGTACCAGGGGAGCGTCCCCCGTGTGAGAAAGACGGGCTGGGCAGCGTGGTCAAGCTGCGGCACCGCCAGGCCCGGCTGCGGCGACGGCAGGGCATCGCCGCCCAGGTAGAAGCCACAGCCCAGGTGCTCCAGGAAGGCGTAGACGGCCCACTGCGTGGCCACTGGTGAGCCGCCGGCCAGTAGCACCAGTGGCCCGCCGCGGCCGTGCGGGTGGAGAGCCCGCAGCAGGATACCCTGGGGGCCCAGGGCGGCGAGGTCCAGCGCCTGACCGGCGCGCCCTGCCGCAGCCAGAGCGGCGCGCCGGCCGACCGTGAGGACCGGCCCGCCAGGTTGATCGGCCGGCGGCACCTCTGCGGTGAGCGAGATAAAGCTGCCCGTCAGCAGCCAGAGGTAGCGCTGCAGTTCCTGGGCGGCCAGGCGCTCCAGCGGCGCGGCATCTGCCCCCAGGACGATCTGGCTCTCTGCCAGGCGGGATGCAGCCACCGTCATGGGCTCCTCCTCCGGCGCGCTCCGGAGCGCGCCACCCGCCACCCCGTCCGCTCAGACATCAGCGACGGCGCCGTCGGCGGTCCAGGCGGCGCGGGGGACCCCGACCTCGCGCGGGGGGTTGGCGGCGATCGCTGCTTCATCGAGATCGACACCCAGCCCCGGGCGGTCCGGCACGATGAGCGCGCCCTCGACCACCGGCCAGGGCTCACGGAGCACCTGCGCCCGATAGGGCAGCGCCGGGAGGTACTCCAGGATCAGGAAGTTCGGGATGGCCAGCGCCAGGTGCGCCGCCGCGGCCGTCGAGACCGGCCCCTGCGGCGAGTGTGGTGCCAGCATGACCTCGTAGGTATCGGCCAGGGCGGCGAGCTTCAGGCACTCGGTCAGCCCGCCTGCATGGCACAGGTCTGGCTGGAGGATATCCAGCAGCCGGCGCTCCAGGAAGGGGCGTGCCTCCCAGCGGGAGTAGAGCCGTTCCCCCGCGGCGATGCTGATGCCAAGCGTGCGGGCCACGGCACAGACCGGAGCCAGGGCGTCGGGATCCTCCGGCATGGTTGGCTCCTCAAACCAGCCCAGCCGGTACGGGGCCAGGGCCTGCAGCAGCCGGATGGCCTGGTCGGGCCGGCTCCGTCCGTGGTTATCGAAGAAGATGTCACAGCGCGCCCCCACAACCTGACGCAGGCGGGCAATGCGCTCGGCGCAGGCTGCTACCATCTCCGCTTCTGCCAGGGCAGCATCGCCGGCCCAGGCCCCCGTCTTCACGGCCGTGAACCCCGCCTCCACCGCCTCCTCCGCCTCGTGCTCCAGCCGCGCCGGATCATAGATCCCCACATGGGTGTACAGCCGCACTCGGGCCCGTGTGGGTCCGCCCAGCAGCCGGTACACCGGCGCCCCAAAGACCTTCCCGCGAATATCCCACAGCGCCTGGTCCAGCGCCGCCAAGGCGGAGTTCAGAATGACACCGCCGCGCCAGAACCCGTGGCGAAAGAGGAGCTGCCAGTTCGTCTCGGTCGCCAGCGCGTCGCGGCCCAGCAACGCCTGCCCTAGCTCCTGGATCGCCGCCTGTACCGTCGCCTCCTTGCCCTCCACGGTGGCCTCGCCCCAGCCGTACAGGCCGTCCTCCGCGGTGACCCGCACAAAGACCCAGTTTCGCAGGCCTCCCCACATGGCAAATGTCTCCACCGCGCGCACGCGCGGCCCCCGTCCTGCGTCCATCTCGTTCTTCACCGTGTCCCTCCCAGGGTGCTCGCCCGCGCGCCGGGGCATCTGCGGCAGGCATCGCGGAGATCGCCGCGTGCCACATCCTTCCCACGGAATTCCTTCCCGGAGTGCGCCATCCCCTGCCCTCCCGGAGTCGTGTCCGTCAGCGCCGGCGTGCAGGACCGTGCTGCCCCGCCATGCCCCAGCCCCGGGCCGGCAGCGCCTGCCGGCTGCTAGCGCGCCCGGTAGACCACCGGGCGCTGCGTGTCATCCACGAGCACCTCCTCGCGCGCTGCCAGCCGCTCCAGGTGGCCGTGCAGGCAGTAGACCAGTTCCAGGTCGACCGTGCGGGGCCACTCCCCCAGCCGCGGGCCCAGACGCGTGATCAGCTCACGCAGGGTGTGCGGGCGCTCCCGCAGCGCTTCCCGCACCAGGCGATCGGCCAGCTCGACGAACTGCCGGCTCTCGGCCAGGAACCGGCTGGCCTGGTCCCCTTGCCAGACCGGCCAGTGGCTGCCACACAGCAGCTCGGGCCTGAGCTGCTCCAGATACGTGATCGTCTGGAGGTACTGGTCAACGTACAGGTAGGTCGGGCACAGCGCCGGCCGACCCGCCGTATCCGGATAGACCCGTCCCTGCACCGCATCGCCGGTGAAGGCGATACGCCGGCGCGGGTCGAAGACCGTCAGGTGGCCAAAGCTATGGCCCGGCGTGTGGTGGAGCTCCACCAGCCAGTCGGGCCCCAGGCGCAGCACCTCGCCGCCCCGCCAGGTGCAATCCACCGGCTGGGGCGCCCCCAGGGCAGCGCGGATGCTCTGCTGGGTGGCAGCGTCATAGGCAATGCCGTGGCGCTCGGCGTAGTGGGTGTAGCGAAAGGCCAGCATGCGCTCGGGGTCCTCAATCAGGAACCGATCGGCCTCGCCGCAGGAGAGCACGATGTCGGGATGCGCCTGCTTGATGGCGGCATTGCCCCCGCAGTGGTCGAAATCACTGTGTGTGACGATGACCACGTCCAGGTCGGTGGGCTGAAGCCCCAGGCGGGCCAGGTACGGAAAGAGCACCGCCGCCGGATCGCTCGCCGTGCCGGTATCGATGAGGACCGTACGCTGGGAGCCGCGCAACAGGTACAGGTACAGCGGACGCCCGCCGACCACGCTGGCAATCCGATGAATGCCAGGCAGGATCTCCATGTCATCCCTCCTGGAGGGCAAGCGCTCGCCCGGGGTACCTGGCAGCCGCACAGCCGGTCGAGTCTTGAAGTGGCGCCGGTGCCGGCGTGGCCGGCTGCTCGGCGCAGTACTCCTGGGGGTGGCGCTAGCTCTATACCCCCGGCGCCCCCTCGGGGCTTTGCGGGAGCAGCTCTCTCGTGAGCAAGGCCTCCTGGGTCAACGGACCGGGGCTGTCCAGGGCGAATGCCGGTCCCGCCGCTCTTGCAGCGACCCGCCTCAGGCGCGCTCACCACAATTTGTCGACGGTGATGGATTGGGTCCACACGGCCATTCTAGAAACCCTCCCGTTTCAGCAGGGCCCGCGCCTCCTCGGCCGCGGCCCGCAGGGCATCGCGTGCCGGTCGCTCCCCTCGCAGGGCGGCGCTCACCGCCTGCCCCAGGATCCGGTTCACCTCGGGCCGCAGGGGATGCTGGTACTGCGGCGGCACCTCCGGGGCCACCTCCTGGAAGAGCTGTCCCAGATCCTGCCCACCGAAGAACTCCTCGGCCACATGCAGCCGCGGGTCCGTGAAGGCCTCCTTGAGCGGCGGAAAGAGGTTGATCATCTCGTAGCGGCGCACCGCGTTCTGAGGATCGAGCATGTAGAACTTCACCGTCTCCCACGCCTGCGCCTCATACTTCGTCAGCTTGACGATGCAGTTGCCCGTGCCCCCGACGCAACTGGTGCGCCGCGGCGGGCGGTCTTTGCTCCACACCGGCAGGGCTCTGGCGCGCCACAGCCCGTTGGTTTGCGGCGCAAACTGCTTGAGGAAGCCGGCGCCCCAGTCGGCGTTGACGTAGGTGGCATAGCGGCCGGCCACCACCGCGGCCCAGAAATCCATGCCCTGGGGCAGCGGCCGGTTGATCACCTGGTGGGTGAGCGCCATCTCGGCCAGGAACTCCAGCGTCTCGATGCCCAGCGGCTGGTCGGCCACCAGGGTCCCCTGCGCATCGAAGTAGTCGCTGCCGCGCTGGCGCAAGGCCACATCGAAGCCGTACATATGGAGCTGGATCTCCTCGCCGGCCAGACGCTTGCCCACGTCCACGTAGTCGTCCCAGGTGCGGATGCGGCTGATCTCCAGGCCGGCGCGGTCGAAGAGGTCCTTGCGGTAGTAGAGCACCACTGGCGTCAGGGCGTGTTCCACACCGTAGACCTTCCCCTGCCAGGTATAGAGCGCCTGCCGGCTGGTGATCAGCTTGTCCCAGAAGCCCTCCTGTTTGAGGCGCGGCCCCAGGTCGACGAAGGGCACTTCCCCGCGCAGGAAGCGCCCGAAGGTGCCCTGCTCAACGTCGGCGATGTCCGGTGGGGTGCCACCGGCGATGGCCACCTGGTACTTGTCGCCCCAGCTCTGTCCGCCGGGATCGGAGACCACCTGCGTCACCTCGACAGTGATGCCGGACTTCTCCTTCCAGAGCGGAGCCAGTTCGCGGAAGTAGTTCGCGTGCGTGACCGGGAACGTCCAGAGCTGCAGGGTGACCGGCTGGACTGCGGGGCGGCCCGTCTGGGGCTGGGGCGCCAGACCGGCCCGACACGCCGCCAGCGGCATAGCTCCCACGGCCAGCGCCGCGCAGGACTGAGCCAGCACCCGCCGAGAGATCCCGGAAGTGCATCGCAGGGACCCGTCCATCGCGCTCCTCTCCTTTCTTTGCTCGCTTCTCTGCGCTCTTCCAGTCCCTCTTGCTGTTTTGCCCGTACGCTGTACCGTCCTGTGGCTGGATGGCCTGTCCCAGCGGACGTGCGGACGCGCTGTCCCGTTTGGCCGGGGTTCGAGACGTCCCGTCCATCCGGTCTCGCCTCGCGGCTCAGCTGCCCGGGGCGGCGCCGCCCGGGTCCAGCGGGGGTGCGGGCGCGGCCGCTGCAGCCAGCAAGGCATGCAGCTGCTCGACCGAGCCGAGCACCCGGCCGAGCTCCCGCCGTGCCACCCAGTCGAGGGGCCGCGTGTAATCGTCACCATAGAGCTGCTCCGGCACGGCCAGATGGGCCAGCAGGGCCTCCCGGGCCCCGGCCGGATCACGCTGGTGAATGGCCTGGGCAATCGCCTGGTGGTAGGGACCGCCCGCTGCGGCCACCACCGGATCGGCCCAGCTCCGCACCATCAGCTCGGCAGCCAAAGGCACAAGGGCCAGGAACAACACTTCCAGGAGAGGATTCTGCGCAGCGCGCGCCACTGCCAGGTGGAAGGCCACGTCCCAGCGGACACGCTCCAGCAAGCCACCCGCGGCAGCCATGCCCTTGAGGGCAAGCTCCAGCGCCGCCAGGTCCGCTGCCGTTGCCCGTTCCGCGGCCAGCCAGGCCGTCTGCCCCTCGATGGCGCGGCGGGCTTCGACGAGATCGCGCACCGTGGCCTGGCGGCTGGCCAGCATGAGTTGCAGGCTCTCCGCCAGGGCCAGCGGGGTTGGCTGGCTGACAAAGGCACCCTTGCCGGGGATGATGCGCACGAGCTGGCGCTCAGCCAGGGTGTGCAAAGCCTCGCGCACCACCGGGCGGCTGGCGTGGAACGCGCGCTCCAACTCGCGCTGCGAGGGCAGCCGAGCGCCGACGGCAAGCTCACCACGGAGGATCTGTGCTTCCAGGGACCGCACAATCGTCTCGCGCAGGCCTGACCGATCCATCGTCCCGGCACCTCATGGACGAGCACACCCCCAGGGGAGGGGAAACTGGTATGACCGGTCTTCGGTCTAGCACAGGGCGCTGTGCCAGTCAAGCCCCTCGGCGGTTGTCCGTCACGGTCGCGCGCAACGGAGCCGCCGACCCGCAGGTGAACGCGAGCGAACGGAGCGCACGGTGTGTTCGAGCACCCGGGCCTGGACGCAGTCCTCGTGCTTACCAACCAGGCAACGTGACTACTGAGCAACAGCTTCTATGGCCGGGAAAGCAGAGCGCCTGGCCGGGCGTTCTTTTTGCCGACGCCATTACTACTGGCTGTTGGTACCCAGACCGACACCCCAACCGCCCAACCCCCGGCCGGGCCCAAGAGGAAACGCCGGTGTGGCCAAGCCCGTACGACATCCCATATCGCGCGTTGCTGTCCCGCGGGATTGAGAACCTGCTGGTAGCAGGACGCCGCCACTCGGCCACGGCTCATGCGGCTGCCTCCACACGCGTCACCGCTACGGCCATGGCCCTCGGGGAGGCGGCTGGCACGGCTGCTGCGCTGGCCGTGCAGCGGCGTACAAGCGTGCAGGAGCTCCGCGGCGAAGAGGTGCGCGACGTGCTGTGGAGGCGAGGAGCCGGGCCGCTTGTAGGTACACCCTGAGACGTCTCAGAGACACGTCCTGCGAGCCGGCACCCATGGCACAGCACCACAGGGTCACCCACACCTACCCCGTGCGGCGCTCACTCGGCGGCGTAGGCCTCGGTCAGAGCGCCCTGGACCTGCGCCAGGAGTGCATCTCCCGGCGCATGGCTCGATAGCCCGGACAGCGCGCGGCGCGCGGCAGGAGCCAGCGCTGCCGCGCCGCCTGGGCGATCTCGGCCACAGACGGCCGCTCCAGCACCGGCGCCGCAGCGCGTCCACACAAGAACGCCTGCGTATTCCGGGCCAGCGGCAGGGCATAGACCTCTCGCAGGATGCCATGGTATTGCAGCCGGAGGGGCTCCAGGCCAAGCAGCTCCAGCCCCACGCGGATCACCCGCAGGCGCCAGTTCGGGCCCTGGCCATAGCGGTGCCCGGAGGCATACGGGTGCCTGGCCTGGACAAGCACGTCGCGCAGCCGGCGAAACAGTTCCTGGGAAAGCTGGAAGTGCCCGTAGCCTGACGTGGTGCCAAGGCGCAGGTACTCCACCAGGACCCGCGGCGGGCCAGGCGGTGCCGGAGCGGTGAGCTTGAGACGGTTGTACAGCGACGAACGGCCCAGGGCAGAGGTGACGGTGACGAGCACCAGCCGGGCCTGCTTCACCGCGCCATCGATGATGCCGGGGCGGCTGCCATACCGCAGGCTGAATGCCTCACTCACTTCCCACGAGGCACTCCGCCTGCGGTACTCGCAACTCGAACGCCACTGCGAAAGCGCGACCGCTGCCTACAGCGCCGCCGCGAGCTCGGCAAAGGGGTCGCGGGCGGCAAAGTCCCGAGCAGCAGCCTCGATCGTGACGGGGTCCCCGATATCCCAGTGCACCAGCACGCGGTAGGCCAGCTGGAGCGTGTCCCCCCGCCGCAGGACATAGGGCTCATCGCGCAGGAAGGCCGCGTTCAAGAACTGCAGCCCGGGCCGGTCATAGGTGAGCCAAGGGGTAGGATGGCGCGGGTTGCCGGGATGGTCGATCATCGTCACGCCGGCCCAGGCTTTACGCCCCATGCCATCGATCCAGCCCGCATAGTCAGTCCACCGCGCCCGGGCGCGGTGGGTCTCTTCGGAGGTGGTGTGGCCCGCTGCGTTGCACATGCGCGGCTGCAGGAAGCTGCGCGGCAGCCGCACCGACAGTCCGGCATAGCCGCCCCACTCGACTTTCCGCTCTAGCACCACCTCGTCCACCAGCGGCGTGAACCGGAAGGCCCAGTCCAGGGTGTACGCGGTGGCGGAGTCCGGCGGCCGCACGACGAGCGTGCGCCGGTCGTGCAGGAGCGGCTGTCCCTCGGAGGTCGCCCACTCCAGCACCTGCCACAGCCCTGCCCCGGCCCCGCGATCAGGGATGATGCCGAGCTCCCGATGCTGCGTGCTCCCCCAGGGCTCGCGTGAGTCCGGGCCTTCCCAGACGTTGAACCCGTTGATGTACTTCCAGGCGAAGTAGAGCCCCAGATGCCAGGCATGGTCAAAAGGGCGGCACAGGGTGATGGGCGGGCCACCGCCGGGAAGGTTGACCGGATGGCAGTAAGGATAGCGGTCCACCCCGCCATAGTGGTAGGTGAGCACAAGGTGCTCGCCGGCGAAGATGTGCACCGCCCGGTCCACCTCATGGATAAGCCGGAGTTCCTGGCTCATACATGCTCCTTGAACGTGGTTTTTAAGACGGTTTTAAGACGGATTACCGGCCACTTTGTTACCGGCTTCTTTACACGAATTACGTGCTATGGATAGCGTGATCTCATTCTGTGAGCTCATGCCGATGGTTCAGAGACTGATGATGCAGAGCAGCATCATCGTGGCCAGACAGAGGCTGAAGACCAGATCACGCTCCGGCCAGCGCAGGCGGGCGAAGCTGTAGGCGACGAAGGAAGTCGAGAGCACGGTCCCAATAGTGGCAAGCGTGGCGATCAAAAAGGTGTTCCTGGCGAAGATGAGCAGGGCCGGCTGGCCGGAAAACCGCAGGATCTGAAACATATCGGCATAGTTACTCCATACCATCGGGTCAGGGATCCACTTGATTGGATATGTAAACACCTTGTTCGGTGCCTTCAGTGACGTCGACAGCACCCAGAAGAGCGGCACCATGAACGTTACGCCAGCAATGGCCAGCATGGGATGAAGCAGCGCGTGCTCCAGCAGCGTCCTGCGAGCGGCTGTCCATGACCGGCTCGCGGCCTGCTGCACCACCGGCGCGGCGACCTGCGTTGCCTCAGCCATCGATCCCCCTCCGCTGTCAGGTGCCTGCATCACCGCTCTCTGCCCTCGTAGTACACCCAGCGGCGGGCCAGCACGAACTGTATGATGGTGAAGAACACAATGATCCAGAACAACAGCCAGGCAATCGTTGACGCATAGCCCATCCGGAAGTACTCGAACCCATTACGGTACAGGTACAAGACGGTGAAGAGCGTGGCATCCTGCGGGCCGCCGCCGGTCATGATGAAGGCGCTCGTGAACACCTGAAAGCTGCCGATGATCCCGATCACCAGGTTGAAGAAGATGATCGGCGAGAGCATCGGCAGCGTGATGCGCACGAAGCGTTGCCACCGGTTCGCTCCGTCGATCTGCGCGGCCTCGTGCAGGCTCTCCGGGATGCTCTGGAGGCCGGCCAGAAAGACCACGATCTGCGGCCCAATGGTCCAGGTGGTCATGAAAATGAAGGCCGGCTTGGCCACGGCCGGCTCGAAGAGCCACTTCACCGGCGGGATACCAAACAGCCCCAGGAAGGCATTGAGCAGGCCAAACTCCGGATGGAAGATCTGCAGCCAGACAACGGCACTGGCAACCGCCGGGGTCACCGACGGCAGGTAGAAGACGGTGCGATAGACAGCGATGCCCCGAAGCGGCACGTTCAACGCCAGCGCCAGCAGGAGGGCGATGAGGAGATGGACCGGCACGCCCAGAAACGTATAGAAGGCCGTGTTATACAGGGAGCGTGCCACTTTGGGGTCGCTCAAGAGCCGCGCGATGTTCTTCAGCCCCACGAACTGCGGCTCCCCCAGGAGATCCCAGTCCTGGAAGATCAGGTAAATGGAGTAGGCCATGGGATAGGCCCACCAAAACAAAAAACCCAGCACGAACGGCAGGGCAAACACCCGTCCCTCCATGGCCTCGCGGAAGAGGAGGCGCGAGCGCCGGGGTGGAGGGCTATGACGCACTCTCACCTGCAGCATGCCATCGCTCCACGGGAATCAGCCCTGTGCTATTTCCTGGCGTAGGTCCACGCCTCGTCCAGCGCCTTCTGCGCCTCCTGCCTGGCCTGGTAGAGGGCGTTCTTCGGGCTGGCCTGCTTGGTCACCGCCTGCGTCCAGGCATCGCGGAAGGCCTTCCACATCTCGACCGCGGCGAGCCCGCCCAGCATACCGCAGCTCTGCGCCCAGGTAATGCCCTCGAAGACGCTCTCGGCCATCGTGCGGAGCCGCGGCGGGAGCCTGGTCACGTATTCGGTGTAGAGCCACTCCCGCGCCGGCCGGTAGGCCGCCGGCGAAGGCACAAAGACCGGCTCGCCGCGCAGCCCAAGCTGCGCCCAGCGCTCGCGCCGCTGCTGCACGCTCACGTTCGCCAGGCTGCGCATGCCATCGATGCCGGTGGCGAATTTCGCAAACTCCCAGCCCTGGTCAACCTTTTTGGAGTTCGGGTCGAGCACGAAGGAGAAGCCGCAGGTCCAGTTCACCTTCTGCCCGCGCAGGCGCGGAGCCACCGGCATGGCGTAGGTGCCGCTGAAGTCGGGGTCCGGAAACTCCGCCCAGTTCTGGATCATCCAGCTCCCGTAGGAGCACATCGCCAGGCGGCCCTGGGCAAAGGCGTCCCGCTGCTGGCCCTGGAATCCCTGCAGGAACTGCACGGTCGTCTCATAGCCCCCGGCGTACTGGTCGTGTATACGCACCACCCACTCCAGGGCTTCCACCCACTCGTCGCTGTCCAGCAAGACCTTGCGCCCCTCGCGGTCAAGCGTGCGCGCGCCGTTCTCCAGGCCGAAGATCAGGAGCTGGTCAGCCAGGCCCGGCGGGAATCCTGGAATGAAGCCAAAGCGCTCAATCACACCGCCTGAGCGGCGTGTCAGCCTGGCCGTCATCTGCTCAATGTCACTCCACGTCTCCGGGCCTTTATCTGGATTCAGGCCGGCCTCTTCGAGGTGCTGCCTGTTCCAGAAGAAGTAGCGGCCGTCCATGAGGAAGCGCATGCCGTAAAGCTTCCCCTCCCAGGAGAGCTGCTGGATCTGCAGTGGCGGGAAGTCGTCTTTCTTGATCCGGTCGCGGGTCACGAGGTCATCGATCGCGCGGTAGAGCCCGCGGGAGGCAAACTGCCAGAAGGTATGGGTATTTTGATAGGCCACGTCCGGCGCGATGCCGGCGGCAACGTTGGCCAGGTATTTCTCATTGCCGTAGACGATGTCGCCGGGCGCTTCGAGCTCGACCTTGATCTGTGGAACCTTGGCCTCAAAGTCGCGTGCCATGGCTTCTTGGATGGGCCCGACGCCCCACATCACACGGATGGTGGCGGGCTCGAGCCTGGCTGGCGCGAGGGGCGCTCCCTGGTCCGGCTGGCGCTGGGCACACCCGCTCGCTGCGGCGAGTGCGCCAGCTGCCCCAGCAACGCGTGCAAGGAATTGGCGACGTGTGCTGTATGGCGCTAGCAGCATCATCATGGCCGTCCTCCTGGAACGTGAGTGGCTTACCCCGCCCTTCTCTACCTAACTTTATTACTTTCGTTCATTATTTACATTATTTATCCATTTATCTTTTCTGCAGAAGCGCTGGACTTGCCCCTGCCGCCTCCAGCACTGCGGGAACGGGCACAGGCCGGCCATCCTGCCGCATGCTCTCGTAGATAGCGAACACAACGGCCATGGTCTTGAGGTTATCCCGCCCGCTGGAGAGGGGCTCTTGCCCTGATGTACAACAGGCAGCAAAGTGCAGAATTTCATTGACAAACGGACTCGCAGAGGGATAGACCCCTGGTGCCGGCTCCAGTTCCATGAACTCCCGGCCTGACTTCGTCCCCTGCTTGAAGGCGATACGGGGCTGTGCGCTGGTACGCTGCCCGGCCGGCGGCAGCGTATGGACGACGCCCCGATCGCCGAAAATCCAGAACATCTCGCTGTACGGCAAGGCAGCGGCGGCATAGGTACTGAAGAGATCAACCAGGGCACCATTCTCCAGCTCAAGCGTGGCCAGGCAGTAGTCCTCGGCGGCAATGAAGGCCGGGTCCACGGTGAAGCCCCGTGCGGCGACGCGGACGGCGTCCCCCACGAGGTAGCGCAGCAGATCGATCTTGTGCACCGCCACGCTGATGACCACACCTCCGCCGGCCTGCCTGCCGTCATAGAGCCAGTGTGGAGGCTCGGCATAGTCATGGAGGTTCTGCAGCGCATCGATGCGGGCGTGCCGGATGGTGCCCAGCGCACCGCTTTGGATCATGGTACGCAGGCGATGGTAGGTGGCATGGTAGCGCTGCACCTGCGCCACCATCAGCGTGCGCCCGCAACGCTCGGCCAGTTCGACGAGTTCCACGCACTGCCGCATGGTGATGGCGAACGGCTTTTCCACCAGCACGTGCTTACCGGCCTCGAGCGCTGCCTTCGCTACCGGATAGTGCAGATGGTGCGGCAAGCAGATGTCTACCGCATCAACAGGGGCCTCCACAACGAACCGCTCATAGTCCTCCCAGATGCGGCTGTGGCCGAACTCGTGCGCAACTCGCTGGGCGTTCGGTGCGTGGGCGTCACACACTGCGGTGAGCGCCACCACGTCGCTATAGTCGCGATACGCCGGCACATGGGCACGGGAGATATTCCCCGCGCCGATGAGCCCCACCCGAAGCGCTGCTGCCATGTGAGCATCTCCTTCCGCCATGCGTATGTGATGCCGTACGACACCGCCTGTGACACCGCGAGCGTCGCTGCCCGCGAGGCTACCCGGAGTGGTCTGGACGGCCCATCCCCGCGGGGTGCATCATGCTGAGCGGCTGCCTCACCGCACTGGTGTAGACTGGACCTGGCCCTCGACTTCTGCGATCACCTGCCGCAGGTGAGTGATCGAGCGCGCTGCTTCTTCCTCAGTGCCACACTCCACAGAGAGCACCCCGCGGTAGCCGGCCGCTTTGAGCACCCGCACGACCTGGCGCCAGTCCACCAGCCCGTCGCCACAGGCGCATCCGACCGGTGTGCCGGTCACCTTGCCGCGCTCACGCGCAGCGTGTTCCAGATTGATGTCTTTCGCATGGACGTGCACTACACGGTCTGCCACCTTCTGCAAATCGGCGATCGGATCTGAGCCGGCCAGGAACGAGTTGCCGGTATCGAAATTGATCTTGATCCACGGGCTATCAACCAGTTCAACAATGCGGATGAGGTCCTGCACCCGCGTGGTGTACACGCCATGGGGCTCGATGCCGACGTAGATGCCATAGCGCGCTGCCGTGCGGGCGATCATCTCCAGGGAATACTTCATCACGGTCCAGGCCATCTCTTCGCTCATCCAGGCTGGCTTGATGCCTTCATCGGTGTTCACCACCGGGGCGCCGATTTCCCGGGCGAAGCGAATCGCCTGCCGGATGTAGGGCACCGAGACATCAGGGCGCATCAGCGGCGCGTGGGCAGAGAGACCGGAGGCCTTGAGGCCGTGTTTCTCCAGCTTCTCGCGGATCTCCAGGCCATCTTCCTCCATAGTGACGAAGTGGTAGTACCCGGCCTCGGCCAGCAGGTCGCGCCCGGTCATGACGCACGGCTCGACGTACTCGTAGCCGAGCTCAGCGGCCTTGGCGATGGCATAGTCGAAGGACTTATCGGCGTGGCGGACGAACTCCAGGTTGATGCCAATCTTGATGTCACTCATGACGCATCCTCCAGGGCGATCCGTCGCGGGATCCTCTGCTTGCGGTCCTCCTGTTTTATGTAATCTTATAATTTGTTTGTAATCTGTATCTCTTGCGCGATCCCTCCGTGTCTCCTCTCCAGCCCCTTCGCTGAAACACGGTGCCCACCCCAGGAGGGGCGGCACGTCCACGGGAGCGAGCGATGGCGGGCGGGACCTGGCCGCTACCGGAGAGAGCGCTCCCCGCCCGCCCATGCTGCGTCCAGAGCCACCGGCTCGCCCTTCTGTTAAACGTTTCACCGCACGGCCCGCAGTATAGCACAGCGTTAATCGTTTTTCTAGCCCTGCGCGGCCCTTTTGCTCCGGCGACTGCAACCATGCACAACCTGCCAGGGCCGGTGCGCTACCTGTGCCTGCAGCGGGCTGGCGTGCGGGTGGCAGCTGATGGTGCGCGTGCACAGGATACAGCGGTACACGATACAGCGGTACAGGATACGGAGTAAGGCAAAGATAGAAGGCAGGGGGTGCTAGCCGAAGAGCGCCCGCATCAGCTTCAGTCCCTCGGCGCTGCTCTGCTCCGCGGTGTCCTCGTGGCTATAGATCTGTAAGGTGAGGGTACCATCGTACCGGTCGGCGCGCAGCGCACGCGCCAGCGCGGCCAGATCAACTTCTCCCAGGCCAGGGAGGAGGTGCTTGTGATCAAGCGTGCGCAGGGGCGTATCTGAGACATGGATATGAAAGAGGCGCGGCTTTGCAGCCTGATACGTCGCCAGCACATCTTCTCCCAGGGCCGCCACATGCGCCACACACAGGAGATAGCCCAGGGAAGGCAGGCCCAGCCGCTCGATGAGTGCCAGGAGAGTTGCGCTCTCCTCAATGAAGTTCCCCGGGTACACTTCGATCGCCACGCGCATGCCACAGCGCTCAGCCCGCGCGCAGATCGCCTGCAGCGACGCCACCAGCGCCTGTTCCTGGGGCGCATAGGGCAGCAAGTTGCTGCCATAGGGCATCAGCGTGAGGAGCGGGCAGCCCAGCGGAGACAGCAGGTCGATGGCCCGGCAGCACATTCGCACCGCGCGTTGCCGCTCGCCGGCATCCAGGCTGGCAATGTTCGGGTAGACGGCCACCGCAGCCAGCGTCAACCGGTACTGCTCCAGCAGCCGGGCAAGGAGCGCCACCTCACGCTCAGCCTGCTCTGAGGCAAAGTCGATGTGGGGGTCCCAGTTGTAGCAGGCGTTGAGCTCGATCGCGTCAAACCCCGCGCGCCGGATCGCCGCCAGCGCCTCGGTCAGCGGCGCGTGCTTGAAGACATCGGTCAGCAGCGCAATACGCATCACGCCTGCCCCATACCTACCCTGCTCCAACAGTTGAGCCACGCACGATCAGGCGCGCCGGCAGGCGCACCACGCCACCGGCCAGCGCACCCGCCTCGAAGGCCTGCAGGAGGCGCCTGCCCGCCTCGCGACCCATCTCCTGCGCAGGCAGCGCAATAACGGTTATGCCCGGTGGGATGACCTCAGCCCACTCCGCGTCCCCCATGCCCACGAGAGCGAGATCATCCGGGCAACGCCGGCCCGCCGTGAGCAGCGCCCGGAAGGCGCCGAGCAGCATCCAGTGGTCGGCCACGAGCACAGCACTGGGCGGCGTGGCCAGCTGCAGGAGCCCCTGCATCGCCTTGTAGCCACCCACCGTGCTGCTGGCATTCGTCCGCACATAGCTCGGTGGCAGCACCAAGTCGTGCTCCCGGAGGAAGGCCTGATAGGCCTGAAAAGCCTCCTGCCGGGCCAGCGTGGCCACAGCACCGGCGATGAAGCCAATGCGTCGATGACCAAGGGCCCACAGGTGCTCGAGCGCCTGGCGCACCCCGTGGGCGTAATCGGGGAGGAGGCTCAGCACCTGGGGGTTGTCGATGGCGCTTTCGATCAGGACTACCGGCACGCCTGCTGTTGCCGCCTCGTAGAGGTGGTCTGGTCGGGGGCTCACGGACATCACCACCAGGCCATCGGCCTGCCGGGACAGCAGCTGCCGGACCGTCTCCGCCTCACTGCCCCACCGTCCCTCCGACGAGGCCAGCACCAGACCGATCCCCAGCGGGCTGGCGGTCTCTGCCAGCCCCTTCAAGAGCAGGTCGCAGCCGGGATCCAGCAGGTCGCGCACCACCACCCCGATACTGCGTGAGACGCGTGTCTTGAGCGCGCGAGCCACATAGTTTGGCCGGTAGCCGAGGGCACGAATCGCTTCCTCGACCCGCGCCTGTACCTCCGCACTGACGCGCTTTTCTGTGCGATTGACAACATGCGAGACGGTGGCCACGGACACGCCAGCGTGCCGCGCCACATCCTGGAGGGTCGGGGCCCGACGACCGGAAGTTAATCGTTTTTCCATCCTGTTCTCGGTATACCCTTTCTGGATGGGATTGTCAAAAACAGGCTCCGTCTACGCCTGCTTGTGAGAGAGGGGTAATAGTATGAAAGATGGTAATAGTAGAGGAAGCAGGCGTACACGGGTCTATAAGTCTATCTCCAACGGCAGTGGAGCGGGGCGAACGGCCTGAGCTGGCCACGACGATAGCCTGCGACGCGGGATGGTGGCCCTGCAGGACAGAACGGGCACCCGCTCTGCCCCGGACTACCTGGTGGTGGCCCGCGTGCAGCCCGGGCTGCCTGACTGGGTGTTCCTGTGCGCGTCGGTGACCTTGCTCTCGGTCAGGGAGGCCTCCCTCCGGTCTCACGCGGCACTTCCTGCTGTTGACGGCCACGCCCCACAACGGCAAGGAGGAGGACTTCCAGCTCTTCCTGGCCCTCTTGGACGGCGATCGGTCCGAGGGGACACTTCCGCGACGGCGTGCACCAGGTGGATGTGTCGGACTTGATGCGCCGCATGCTCAAAGAGGAGCTGGTGGAGTTCGATGGGACGCCGCTCTTTCCGGAGCGTTTCGCCCACACTGTGCCGTTCCGGCTCTCGGGGCTCGAGGCGCGGCTGTACAAGGAGGTCACGGATTACGTCCGAGAGGAGTTCAATCGGGCGGAAGCCTTACACGACGAGCGGCGCGCCGGGACTGTCGGGTTCGCGCTCACGATCTTGCAGCGTCGGCTCGCCTCATCCCCCGAAGCCATCTACCAGTCCCTCCGTCGTCGGCGGGAGCGGCTGGAGCAGCGCCTGCAGGAGCTGGAACTGCTGCAGCGGGGCGCCGCGGTGTCTGCTGCGGCGCTGGACCCCGAGGAGCTCGAGGATCTGGAAGACGCCTCGGAGCAGGAGCTGGCGCGGGCCGAGGAGGAGATCCTCGATCAGGCCACGGCCGCGCGTACCATCGAGGAGCTGCGCACGGAGATCGCGACGCTCCGGCGCCTGGAGGCCCGCGCGGAGGTCGTGCGCCGCAGCGGCGAAGACCGCAAGTGGCAGGAGCTGGCCGACCTCCTGGCCGCCATCTTTACGCCGGCCGCTCTGGTGGGCCGCGTCTGCGAGGAGCCGTCCCCCTACGGGGCAGTGCCCCGGCCGGTTTCTTCCCCCTACCAGAAGCTCGTGATTTTCACCGAGCACCAGGACACGCTGACTTACCTGGTGGAACGCATCCGCACCCTCATGGGCCGGGTTGAGGCCGTGGTCTTCATCCATGGCGGCATAGGCCGCGAGGAGCGCTGCAAGGCCCAGGAAGCGTTCTTGTATGATCCCACTGTGCGGGTGCTCGTGGCCACCGACGCCGCAGGCGAGGGGATCAACCTCCAGCACGCCCACCTCATGGTGAACTACGACCTGCCGTGGAACCCGAACCGCTGTTCGATCCGGTTCGGCCGTATCCACCGCATCGGCCAGATTGAGGTCTGCCACCTGTGGAACCTGGTAGCCATGGAGACCCGGGAGGGCGACGTCTACCTGACCCTGCTCAGGAAGCTCGAGGAGGCCCGCACGGCGCTGGGCGGCCGGGTGTTCGATGTCCTGGGGAAGCTGCAGTTCGAGGGTCGACCCCTGAAGGACCTCCTTATTGAGGCGATCCGGTATGGCGAGAGGCCGGAGGTCCGGGCGCGGCTGACCCGGGCGGTGGAAGGGGCCCTTGACCTGCGCCGCCTCCAGGAGCTAGTAGAGGAGCGGGCGCTTGCTCACGAGCTGATCGACGCGCCGCGCCTTCAGCGCATCCGGGAGGACATGGAGCGGGCCGAGGCGCGGCGGCTTCAGCCCACTACATCGAGTCCTTCTTCCTGGAGGCCTTCCGCCGGTTTGGAGGAAGCGTCCGGCCGCGGGAGCCACGGCGCTACGAGGTGACGCACGTCCCGGCGGTCGTGCGGCAGCGTGATCGGGAGATCGGGGGCCGCGAGCCGGTGCTCCCTCGCTACGAGCGGATCACCTTTGAAAAGGCCCTCATTGCACCCCCGGGCCAGCCCATGGCCGCCTTCATCTGCCCAGGCCACCCGTTGCTCGACGCCGTGATCGACCTCACCCTGGAACGGCACCGGGACCTGCTGCGCCGGGGTACGGTGCTAGTGGACGACCGCGATCCGGACGAGACGCCGCGGGTGGTGTTCTCCCTCAAGCACGCCGTGCAAGACGCCGACCTCACGCCGTCCGGGGAGCGGCGGGTGATCTCCCGCCGGATGCTCTATGTGGCGGTGGATCGCAAGGGAACGTCCAGCATGCGGGCTATGCGCCGTACCTCGACTACCGGCAGCTGCGGGAGGACGAGCCGGCGCCGGAGGCGATCCTGGGCCGGCCCGAGTGTGCTTGGATCACCGGTGAGCTGGAGGCCTGCGTCCTCCGCCACGCGGTCACGTACCTCGTGCCCGAGCACCTGGAAGAAGTCCGCTCGCGCCGCCTGGCGTGGATCGAGAAGACGCGGGCTGCGGTGAAAGACCGCCTCACCAAGGAGATCGCCTACTGGGATCACCGGGCCGAGGAGCTGCGCCTGCAGGAGGAGGCCGGGAAGCCCAACGCGCGCCTGAACTCGCAGGAGGCGCGCCGGCGCGCCGACGAGCTTGCCGCCCGGCTCCGGCGACGGATGGAGCAGCTGGACCGCGAGGCTCAGATCTCAGCAGCACCCCCAGTGGTGGTGGGCGGGTTCGTGGTGGTGCCGGGCTCCTGGCCAGGATGACGGGACGAGCGGCGCCCGAGCTCCGGAAGGCGGTAGACCGGCAGGCCGTGGCCGCCCGGGCGCGGGTGATCGTCATGGAGGTAGAGCGCCGCCTGGGCTATGCGCCGGTGGACCGGGAGATGGACCAGGTGGGCTACGACATCGAGAGCCGCGATCCTCACACGGGCCGGCTGCGGTTCATCGAGGCGAAGGGGCGGGAGCGTGGAGCTGAGGTAATCACCGTCACCCGCAACGAGATCCTCACGGCCCTGAACAAGCCCGACGACTATAGCCTGGCCATCGTGGAGTTCCTGGACGGCGGAGGGCATCGTGTGTACTATGTTCGCCGGCCCTTCCGCCGCGAGCCGGACTTCGGGGTGACGAGTGTGAGTTATGACTTCCGCAGCCTCGTGGCCCAAGGCGAGGTGGTAGTGTAGTGCCCCGAGGATCCGCAACGAGCAGGAAGTCCAGACGGTGGGTGCAAGCTGGCGCTGCCGGTGCCCGGGCCGAGCTAGGTTGTGCCGGAATACGGGCCCTCAGCTAGGCAGAGCGGCCAAAAAAGAAGCACCCCATTTGGGGTGCAGAGCCAGCGATGCTATCGCTGGCGGGGTTCCAACAAAAGCGTAGCGCTAATGGGTGCAGAAGTCAAGAGAATGCCGGCTACATGTAGCTATAGCTGGGATACCCATGGAGAGAAGACAACCGACGGCAATATTGCGATCGCCCTGCTTGCGAATGCGCTCGACAACCGGTTCGACCTGCACCGTGGCAGAAAGCCTTGCATGGCAGTAAGGCAAGTTATAGAGTATAGAGCAATGAAGTAATGAAGTAAGGAGACAATGCGGCGGGAAGGAAGCAGGATCTATGGGAGTTGTTGCCAAGGTCACGGCCAAGGGACAGATCACAATCCCCAAGGAGGTCCGGGCGGCGCTGAAGATCGCGCCGGGTGACCTGATCGTCTGAGAGGTCGCCGACGGCAAGGCGGTGGTGCGCCGCGTGGAGCCCCTCGACCTCGCGTACCTGCGAGCCCTGGAACAGACCCTCTCCGAGTGGGCGAGCCCCGCGGACGAGGAGGCCTATCGTGACCTTTGAGCGGTTTGCGGTTGTGCGTGTGCCGGTCCCCTTCACGGACCGGCGGGCCACCAAGAACCGGCCCGCGCTGGTTCTGTCGGACCGCGACGCTTTCAACATCCCTGCCGGCCACTCGGTCATGGCCATGATCACCTCGGCAGCCAACCCGCCCTGGCCCCTGGACTGCCCGATCACGGATCTCGGGGCCGCCGGGTTGCCTGCGCCGTCCAAGGTGCGGTTCAAGCTCTTCACGCTGGACCACCGGCTCGTCCGGGGCCGGCTGGGCCGGCTCAGCTCCGCCGGCGAGGCGCGGGTCCTTGAGGGGCTGGCGACGCTTCTCGGATTGGCCCGCAGGGACTAGACCGCGGGATGACCACGCTGAACTGCCAGCTGGGAGAGCCTCCACTGGTAGCAGCGGGCTGAGCTGACGTTTATCGCTCTTCCCGTTTCCTGAAAAGACGCTTTCTACGCGGAGACCGATGATGGCTTCCGGGTGCTCATGGACGGGGGCGCTCGCACAAAGGGGATTCGCGGGTGCGGCCCTGCAGCGAGGACTTGCATGCCCCGAGTGGGAGGTTCTCCACCCTGTGCCACAACAGCAGCCGGCCCAAAGAAGTGGTATGGCCTGACGTGCGAAAGGGACGCTGGATTCGCCGGCTAACGCGAACGTGTGATTGCACATGAGCGAGACCAGAATGACAAGAAAACTCATCGAAGTCGCGCTTCCACTTCCCGAGATCAACGACGCCTCGGCGTACGACAAGATGCCGGGGATCGGGCCGCACCCGAAGGGGATCCACCACTGGTGGGCGCGGTTGCCGCTACCGGTGGCGCGGGCGGTGCTCTTCGCTTCGGTGGTGGATGCCCCCTCCGGCCACCCGGAGCGGTTCCCCACCGAGGAGGCGCAGGCGCGGGAGCGCGAGCGCCTTTTCGGAATTATCCGGAAGATAATGCAGCCGCAGCTCCATAAACACCCTGAGATCTACGCCGAGGCGCGGGCGGAGATGCTCAAGTACTGCGATGGAAGGCTTCCGCCTGTGCTCGACCCCTTTGCCGGCGGCGGATCCATCCCGCTGGAGGCGGCGCGGCTGGGGATGGAAGCCTACGCCGGGGACATAAATCCCGTGGCAGTTCTGCTGTGTAGGTGCTACCTGGAGCTGGTGCCGCGCTGGGTCGATTGGCCGCCGGTCAATCCAGAATGGCGGTCCTCCCTCCTGGGAGCGCCGCCTTCCAGCCGGCACCAATTCCCAGCCTCATCAAGCGTGGTATTCCCGTGGGTATCTTCCGCACCTCGATCACCCAGGCCACTTGCAAAGTAGTACGTTCCGCCTTGCCGACGTCGTACCCACGGATGTCTTGGATGCATGGAAGGCAGAGTTGGGACTGCGCGGCAAAGAGCCAATGAGCGACCCGCGTTGCATCGAGTTACAACGGCGAATCGAAATCGAAAAGTACGAAGATGCTGGCCATGGTTCATGCTGGCTTACGGACGAACGCGTAGCCTCTCCTGTGGAGCAGGCCGTGCTCCACTTCGACGGCAAACGGTACCGCTTGCTAGCCTGGTGCATCATGCCCAACCATGTGCACGTGCTCATCGAAACGTACCCAAACTTCCCCCTGGCCAGTGTGGTGCACTGGTGGAAGTCTTTCACGGCAAACGAGGCCAACCGCATCCTCGGGCGAGAGGGCGAATTTTGGCAACGCGAATACTTTGATCGCTTCATTCGCGATGAAGAGCACCTGCGCGCGGCCATCGCATACATTGCACATAACCCAGTCAAGGCTGGATTTGGGCGATCGGCAAGCCAGTGGCGCTTTAGCAGCGCGTTTGCCAGGAGCGCTACTGGGAGCGCCGCCTTCCAGGCGGCAAAAGACAATAGCCGGCAGGATGCCGGCGCTCCCAGGGTAGACCGCACCACCGGCTGGGAGACGATGCTCACCGCCCTCGTCGAGACCGGCTTCCAGATCACCGCCACCTAGCCGGTGCGAGCGTCGCAGCGGCAGCGAATGATCGCCATGGGCACCAATGCCCTGGCCTCCTACATCGTCCTGGCCTGCCGCCCGCGGCCGGAAGACGCACCCCAGACCGACCGCCGCGGGTTCATGGCCGAGCTCAAGCGGGAGCTGCCCGCAGCGCTGCGGCGGCTGCAGCAGGGGAACATCGCCCCGGTGGACTTCGCCCAGGCGGCCATCGGCCCCGGCATGGCCGTCTTTTCCCGCTACAGCCGGGTGTTGGAGCCGGACGGCCAGCCCATGAGCGTGCGCACAGCGCTCGGGCTGATCAACCAGCTCCTCACCGAGGTGCTGGCCGAACAAGAGGACGAGTTCGACAACAAGACTCGCTGGGCCATCGCCTGGTACGAACAACACGGCTTCGAAGAGGGCGACTTCGGCTAGGCCGAGCTGCTTTCCAAGGCGAAGGTGACCAGTGTGTCCGGCCTGCAGGAGGCAGGGATCGTCCAGGCGCGGGGCGGCCACGTACGGCTGCTGCGGCCCGAGGAGCTGCCCAAGGACTGGGATCCGGTGCGAGGATCGCCCTACGGTGTGGGGAGCGGCTCACCACCTCATCCGGGTCTACTACTCCGAGAAGGCAGGCGACGCGGCCACGGCGGCGCTGGTGCGGAGGCTGGGCACGCGAGCGGAGCCGGCCCGTGACCTGGCCTACCGGCTCTTTGAGCTGAGCGAACGCAAAAAACGGTCGCAGGAGGACCAGGCGTACAACGCCCTGGTCCTGGCCTGGCCCGAGATCGTCCGGTTGAGCTGGGAGCACGGACAGGCCATGGACCGGCTGTTAGCGGAAGCACGGGAGGGGAGAGAAGGTGGCTGAGAAGGGGTATGTGGCAGCGGATCTCCAGGACCCCGTGCTGGACCTCGCGGTCCAGCGGATCGTCAAGCGGTTCCGGCCTCTCCGCATCATCCTCTTCGGCTCGCGGGCATGGGGAGAGACCAAGCGGTAGAGCGACCGCGACCTCCTGGTCGTGGTGCCGGAGGTCGCGGCGAAACGGCGCGCGACGGTGGCGGTCCCTCGGGCTCTCCGTGATCGGCCGATCACGAAAGACATGGCGGTGACCTTTCCCCGGCCGAGCTTGAGGGCCGCGGGCAGGCGGTGGGAAGGGGGCGCCGCGCTGTGCCGCGCGAAGGGAAGGTGCTCAATGAGCGCACCGGAGCCGGCTGGGGAGGCGCTGCGCCAGACCGCCAGTTCACCTGTGCCCAAGAAGACCCGATGGAAGCGGACGCGCTTGTGGCGGGGCAGAAGGGATTCCTTGCCACGCCGAAGGAGATGATCACATGGCGATCACGAATCACGAGTGGGTAGGCAAAGCACTGGAGCTCTTACGGGCCGGGCTTGCGCCCTTCGTGGAGCGCGAGCTCCGGGCGGCGTACCGTGAGCGGTTTGACGCAGAGGCGGCGCGCCTGTTGGGCGACGACCGGATGTAGGCAAGGAAGCCTGTCGCCCAATGGGACGTGGCGGCGCTTGTACGGGTGATGTGGGACGGGTGGGAGGAGGTGTTCCGCAAGACCCTGGGACGGGCGGAGCGAAGCCTCGTGAGCGAGCTCCGCGAGTGGCGCAACCGGTGGGCCCACCAGGAGCCGTTCAGCAGCGACGACGCCTACCGCGTGCTGGACTCAGCAGCGCGGCTCCTTTCGACCGTGTCGGCGCCCGAGGCCGAGGAACTGGAGCGCATGAAGCATGAAGCATGAAGGTGGAGCTCCTGCAGGGACAGCTCGACGAGCAGCTGCGCGGCGAACGGCACGGGGCCGGGGGCGCTCCGATCGAGGTAGCAGCGAGCGGGGCTCAAGCCCTGGCGCGAGGTGATCACCCCACATCCAGACGTGGCCAGCGGGGAGTACTAACGGGCCGAGTTCGCTGCCAACCTCTGGCAGGTGTACCTCGGCGAGGGCAGCAACGAATACCGCGACCCGGTGGAGTTCTTCCGGCGCACCTACCTCACGCAGAACCTGAAGTGGCTGCTTACCAACGCGGTCAAGCGGCTCTCCGGCTCAGGCGGCGATCCGGTGGTGGAGCTGCAGACCAACTTCGGCGGCGGCAAGACCCACTCCATGCTGGCGCTCTACCACCTCTTCTCCGGTCGGCAGCCGGGGGAGCTGCCGGGCGTGGACGAGGTGCTGCGGGAGGCGGGTTTGACTGCCGTCCCCGCAGGAGTACGGCGGGTGGTGCTGGTGGGCAACCGCATCTCGCCGGGCAACCCCTCCGTGAAGAAGGACAGCACCGTGGTGCGCACCCTCTGGGGCGAGCTCGCCTGGCAGCTGGGCGGCCGCGAGGCGTACGAGCGGGTGCGGGCCGACGATGAGCGGGCCACCAGCCCCGGCGACGTGCTGCGGCAGCTGTTCAACGAGTACGGGCCCTGCCTCATCCTCATCGACGAGTGGGTGGCCTATGCCCGGCAGCTACACGACGAGCCCGACCTGCCCGGGGGCAGCTTCGACACCAGTTCACCTTCGCCCACGCGCTCACGGAGGCGGCCAAGGCGTCGCCGCGGTGCCTCCTCGTAGTGAGCCTGCCGGCCTCGGAGAGCCTGGCCCCACCCACACCGGGGCCGAGGATGTGGAGGTAGGCGGCATCCGCGGGCGCGAGGCTCTGGCGCGCCTGCGCAACGTGATCGGCCGCGTGGAGGTCCCGTGGCGGCCGGCCAGCGCCGAGGAGAGCTTCGAGATCGTCCGCCGCCGGCTCTTCCAGCCCCTGACCGCCCCCGAGCAGTTCACGGCGCGAGATATGGTAGCGCGGGCGTTTGCCGAGCTCTACGGCGTGCGGCCCGGGGAGTTCCCGTCAGAGTGCCGGGAGGCGCAGTACGAGCGGCGAATCCAGGCGGCCTACCCGATCCACCCCGAGGTCTTCGACCGGCTCTATGGCGCCTGGGTCACCCTGGTCACCTTCCAGCGCACCCGCGGGGTGCTGTGGCTTATGGCCGCGGTGATCCATAGCCTATGGCAACAAGGTGACCGCAGCCCGCTCATCCTGCCCTCCACCATTCCCATGGATGACCCCAGGGTACGGGCGGAGCTCACGCGCTACCTCCCTGATAACTGGGCGCCCGTCCTGGAGAAGGACGTGGATGGCCCGGGCTCGCTGCCCGCGCGCCTCGACGGTGAGCCAAACCTGGGCCGCTACTCCGCGGCCCGGCTGGTGGCGCGCACCATCTTCCTGGGATCTGCCCCCACCTACACGGCGGCGAACCGGGGACTGGAGGACCGCCGGATCAAGCTGGGGTGCGTGCTGCCCGGGGAGCCGCCGGCGGTGTTCGGAGACGCTCTGCGGCGGCTTTCCGCGCAGGCCACGTACCTCTACTCGGACGGGGCGCGTTACTGGTACGCCCCGCAGCCCAACGTGACGAGCCTGGCGGACGACCGCGCTGAGCAGCTGCGGCAAAAGCCCGAGCTCATCGCGGAGGAGATCGAGCGCCGAGTGCGGGAGGAGGTCCGTCGCCAGACTGGCGAGTTCAGCCGGGTGCACCCGTTCCCGCGGTCGAGCCAGGACGTGCCAGACGATCCCGATGCCCGCCTCGTCGTCCTGGGCATAGGCGCCCCCCACAGCCGTAACGGCAGTAGCGAGGCGCTCGCCCTTGCGCAGAAGATCCTGGAGTGGCGCGGCACCCACCCTCGCCTCTACCGCAACACGCTGGTGTTCCTGGCTGCAGACGTGGCCCGCGTGCAGGACCTGGACGAGGCGGTGCGCCGGTATCTCGCCTGGGAGTCCATCCTCGACGATCGGGAAGCGCTTAACCTCGACCCGCACCAGGTGCGGACGGCCGAGCGCCAGCGGGAGACGGCCGGCGCCACGGTCAAGGTGCGCATCCCGGAGACGTTCCAGTGGCTGCTCGTGCCCGTGCAGCGTACGCCCCAGGATCCGATGGAGTGGCAGGCCGTCCGGCTCCGAGGGAGCGACCCGCTGGCGGTGCGGGCTAGTAAAAGGCTCATCAGCGATGCCCTGCTCTCCCCGCAGCTGGGAAGCACGGTCCTGCGCATGGAGCTAGACAAGGTGCCCCCTCTGGCGCGGCGATCACGTGGAGATCCGCCAGCTTATGGAGGACTTCGCCCGCTACGTGTACCTGCCACGCTTGCGGGACCCATCGGTACTTCTCCGCGCGGTGCAGGACGGGCTCGCTCTGCCCACCTGGGAGAAGGACGGCTTCGCCTACGCCGAGAGCTTCGACGAGGAGACCCAGCGCTACAGGGGCTTGCGGACTGGACGGGCCGTGACGCTCTCCGAGAGCGCGCCCGCCGGGCTGCTGGTTAAGCCCGACGTGGCCCGCCGGCAGCTCGACGCCGAGGCGCCAATCCCGGTCGGGCCGGGGGTTCAACCGCCTATCGGGCTCTCGGGCGGCACAGGCGGTGGCACCGGTGGGACGACGGTCGTTCCTCCCCCGGCGGCGGTGCTCCGGCGCTTCTACGCGGTCAAGGAGCTAGACCCGACCCGCGCGGGGCTTGAGGCAAAGCCAGATCACCCAGGAGGTGATCTCCCACCTCGCGGGCCTGCCCCATGCGCAGGTGCGGGTGACCCTGGAGATCGAGGCGACGCTTCCGAACGACGCCCCGGACACGGTTATCCGCACCGTTACCGAGAACTGTCGCACCCTGAAGTTCACCAGCCACGGGTTCGCACCTGACTGATGCACAGCCAGTCTTCCATGCAACAGCCAGTGTTCCTTGTGAGGGAATAAGCTAAGGTTAAGCTAAGGCCCGGACGTGTTGGGAGGTTGTTGCGCTGCGCCCCCATTCCTGAACCAGGCGCACGACCCGCGCCACATGCAGCGGCCGCACCTGGTCGAGGCGCAGCGTGCCGAGCTCTGGGAGCACATGGGTTTCAAGCAGCTGCCGGTAGCGGAGTACAGTTCGGGGGCGCAGGTGCAGTTCGTTCAACCACTGAGCGGCCCAGTCCCGCAAAAGCGTCTGAGCAGGGAAGCGCCCCAGCCGCTCCAGGTCCTGAGCAAGCCTGCTGAGTTTGGCCTCGACCTCCCTGAGGGACCAGCCGTAGACCGAGACACGACGCCCTTTATGCTGCAACCGGCCTTCATAGCGGCCGTCACGGCGTTTCCGAATACGAGCGCGCGACACCGGTATGCCCTCCCTTCCGGTTCGCGCGCAGGCGGCACACGTGGAGGCGAAGAGGAACAGCTCTGGTAGCCCTGGGGCGACTCGAACGCCCGCGGACGCGGTTTAGGAAACCGCCGCTCTGTCCAACTGAGCTACAGGGCCCTAACGCCCCCCCCTCACATTACCGAGACAGGACATGAGGGGTGCATCACGATAATACCAGCCTGCACGAGCCAGCGCAAGGGCGGTATGGTGCGCGTTTGACACTCCCCCCATGCCCGCGTATACTGACGCGCGAAGCCGGTCCGGCGCCGGAGGTGCGCGGAGACGAAATATGGCACAGAGCCAGTCGCGCGGAGGGTGATAGCTCATGGCACGAGCCCCGCGCCCAGGCGCACAATGGACTCGTTCGGTAGACGGAAGACACTAGGGCATACCGCCACTAGTGTCTTCTTGTTTTTGGAGCCAAGGTGGTCGCGGACCCATGCACCAGACCCAGATGACGGCGCACGGCAAGAGGTCGCAGGAACTCGTAGCAGAGGGTCCAGTGTGGCGTGCTATCCTGACGATCCGTCAGGTCAAGGAGGTTCTATGTATTCGAGTTTAATTAATAAGGTGCAGAAGGCACGGCAGTACGCCCAGGAGCGCGATCGTATCCGCTTTGAACAGCTGAAGGTCACCTTTCGCGGCGATAATGATACCCATGAGCTTTCGTTCGCCGACGGCCGCTGGCATTGCACCTGCGACTTCTTTGCTGGCTGGGGCCTGTGCTCGCATACCATGGCGATGGAGAAAATCCTGGGTGAGATGCTGCCGGTAAAGCAGACGTTCGAGGATATCTTGCACGGCCAACGCACGGAGCTGGGCTCGCTGAGCCCGGCGGAATCCGGCTAGGATAAGCGCTCCACTCGCCCCCACCATCCCCACCGCCGGGCTTTCCATGCCCGGCGGTGCGCCCAAGAGGCAGTATGTGCTGTCCCCGCGCCTACAAGCTACGTTCCCAGGAGATGCTACGTGCTGTCCCTCAGGTGGGACCCGGTCTGAGAGGAGCCCGGAATACATTCCTACGGGCAGGCCTCGGCAGCCCGACCAGGAATGCTCCCTCTCCGGGCGGGCCTTTTTCTCCGAGATGCTCCTCGCCGGGCTGCCCCTTTCTCACAGAGGGCGTGACTTCAGCTATGATCACTAGTGATAATAGTAGCAGCCGGTTGTACACGGGGAGCGGCCACGGCGGCGCGGAGAGTCCTCCGGCGATGGCCCCGCCCGGCTCCTTAGGCCGGGCACGCTCCAGTGCCATACCCATGGCGAGAATGGGTTTACCGGCACTGCCGGCACAGGGCACCGTTCCCAGCGGGCACGATCGCGAGCACAAAGCACCGTACCGTCCACCTGTGCTGCGCACGTTATATGTGCGCAGAAACGTGCGCATAATAATGAGCAAAGGAGCTGTGTAGACGCATATGTCGACCGATCGCCAGCGTGACCTCGAAGCTGAGGCGGTTCTCGCGAAGGCCAAGCAGGCCGGAGTACGATTCGTCAATCTCCAGTTCACGGATATCGTGGGCATGGTCAAGAGCGTGACCATCCCGGTCCATCAGCTTGCTGATTGTATTGAGCACGGCAAGTGGTTCGATGGCTCGTCGATCGAAGGGTTCGCGCGGATCGCTGAGAGCGATATGTACCTGGAACCGGTGCTCTCGACCTTTGCGGTGATCCCCTGGGAGCGGGGCGAGAACACGACCGCGAAGGTGATCTGTAATGTCTATACGCCCGATGGACAGCCCTTCCCTGGCGATCCACGCTACATCCTGACCCGAGCGGTGCAGGAAGCAGAGGAGATGGGCTTCATCTACCATACCGGTCCAGAGTTAGAGTTCTTCCTTTTCCGCCCCGACGAGCACGGACGGATCCGTCCGGCGCCCCACGATGAGGCCGGCTACTTCGATCTCTCCAGCGATCTGGCCGCGCATGTGCGTAAGGAAATGGTGAACGTGCTGGAAGAGCTCGGGATCACTGTGGAAACAAGCCACCACGAGGTCGCCGCGGGCCAGCACGAGATCGACTTCCAGTACGATACGGCGCTGAAGACGGCAGATAATACCGTTACGTTCAAGTACGCGCTCAAGGCTGTCGCACAGAAGCACGGGCTCCACGCTACGTTCATGCCCAAGCCGATTTACGGGATTAACGGCTCGGGCATGCACACGCACCAGAGCTTGTACGACATTCGGGCAAAGCGCAACGCCTTCTATGACCCCGATGACGAGTACGGGCTCTCTGACCTGGCCAAGCACTTCATCGCCGGCCAGCTGTACCATGCCCGCGGGATGTGCGCCGTGCTCGCGCCCTTGGTGAACTCGTATAAGCGGCTGGTTCCCGGCTATGAGGCGCCGGTGTATATCTCCTGGGCACGCGTGAACCGCTCGGCGCTCATCCGCGTGCCACGCATTAGCCCGGGCAAGCCGCAGTCCTGCCGCATCGAGCTGCGTTGCCCGGACCCGTCATGTAATCCGTATCTGGCCTTTGCGGTGATGCTGAAGGCCGGTCTCGATGGGATCAAGCGGCGCCTGCCCGTGCCTGAGCCGGTGGAGGAGAACCTGTACGAGTTCGATGCCGCGCAGCTCGAGCGCCATAACGTGGGCACGCTCCCCGGCACCCTGCGCGAGGCGCTCGATGAGATGGAGAAAGATCCACTCATCCGGGAGACGCTCGGCGACCACGTGTACGAGCGCTTCCTGGAGGCGAAACGCCAGGAGTGGGACGAGTACCGCAAGCACGTTTCCCAGTGGGAGATCGATCGGTACCTGGAGCAGTTCTAACGTCGTGCGTTCACGCCGCGTACAGACGCTGCACGGAGCGCCCCACGCTCATCCCGGCCTGGCCCGAGGGCCAGGCCGGGGATGGGGAAATCCGGAAGAGCTATCTGTTACGCGCCGCGCACCTTCGCCGCCGCACGGGCCCACATGCGCGACTCTTCCGAGAGCGAGGCACCGGTGCCGCCACGCATCACTTTGATGATTTCGGCCATGATGGCGACGGCGATCTCGGCCGGCGTGACGGCACCAATGTCCAGGCCGATCGGCGCATGAACGCGGGCTAGGAGCTCCGGATCGTAGCCGTCGCGCAGCACCCGCTCGAACACCACCATCACCCGCCGCCTGCTCCCGATCATGCCAATGTAGCGCGCCGGGGAGTGCAGCACCACACGCAGACACTCTTCGTCGTGCTCGTGCCCGCGTGTGACCAGCACGATGTACGTGTTCTGGGTGATGGGATAGCGGGAGAGGGTCTCCGTGAAATCGGCGGCAATGACCTCGTCAGCGTCCGGGAAGCGCTCCCGGTTGGCGAACATGGGCCGGTCATCGAGCACGACGACGCGGAAGTCAAGCAGGCGTCCCAGCTTCACCAGCGCTGCGGCAATATGCCCGGCACCCACAATCAACAGGGTGGGGCTGGGCAGGATTGGATCAATGAGCACCCGCGCTGCGGCCTCGCCCACACGAAACGTCCGGATGCCGAACGTTCCACTGCGCAGGGCCTCCTCAGCTGCCGCGATGACCTCCGGCGTGGCGCCGTCCAGATCGAGGTCGCCACATACGACCCCCTGCTCGTCTATCAGGAGCTTATCACCCGGCCGGGCTGCGAATGCTGCATCTGCTGACAGGAGCACGGCCACAACAACCGGGCGATGCTCCTGTTGCGCGGTGTGAATACGCTCCAGAATCTCGATGTCGCGTGGCACCGGTTGCCACAGGTCGAGCAGGATCTCCATCGTACCGCCGCAGACATCGCCTCCAGGACGATCGGGATCGTCGGCAAGCACGAAGGAGCCCAGCCGCGGCTGCCCCGCGCGAAAGACCTTGCGCGCCTCCTGCCAGACCTCTGCCTCGACACAGCCGCCGCCGACGCTGCCGGCGGTCTTGCCGTCGGGGTAGATGATCATGCGGGCGCCTGCCTTCTGCGGCGTTGAACCGCGGGTGGCAGCGACGGTCGCCAGCGCCACCGTCTCACCACGCGCCACACGCTGTCGAATGTCTTCGTACAACTCAGCCGGCTTCATACCACCTCCCCAGGGAAGCTCCCGCCTCCCTAGTCCAGCGCCACAGGCATACCGCTGCGGGCGGACTCCAGGGCAGCCAGCGTGACTGCCAGGGTCCGCACTCCCGCTGCATAGGAGCAGCGGATTTTGCTCTGGTCGTGCGTCTTCACTGCTTCAATGAACGCCTGGTCGGCCAGGAAAATGGGCGCCTGGGGTGTGACGATCTCCTGGGTACGACCGGGCTCGATCAACTTCATGCGCCGGTCCCATACCTCCACGATAAGATCGCGCGTGTATACCTGTACGCCATGCGAGTAGGAGGGGCTCACGCCGGCGAGGGCGCAGGTATTGGTGATATTGCCAATGGCCCCGCTCTTAAAGCGCATCGCCGTCGTCGCCACATCGGCGATGTCGAAGTTCGGCACATCGCCCAGGACCCGCGTGGCTTCCAGGCAATACACGCTCGTGATCTCTCCGGCCAGGTACCGCATCAGGTCTACGGTGTGGGTGGCCTGCTCCACAAGCTGGCCGCCGGACTGCGCCTGCACGCGCCACCAGGGCGTCTGCGGCATGCCGCCCAGGTAGTAGCCCAGCACCAACACGATGGTACGGCTCCCTAATGCCTCGCGCGCCCGGTCGGTAGCTTCGGAGTAGCGCGTCTGGTACCCCACGGCAGAAATGATGCCGCTGCGATCAATCACTTCAGCCACGCGGCGGGCCACGTCCAAGGAGAGCGCCACCGGCTTTTCTACCATCAGCGCGATCCCGGCCTCCGCCGCGCGGATCTCGAGCTCTCCCTGCCCGTGCGCAAAGGGCGGGATGGTGATGTACAACGCATCCAGCCGCGCCTCTCGCAGCATCTGCTCGTACTCGGTATAAACGGTCGGCTCAAGCAGCCGCGGCGCCGGTCCATCTGGACGGGCAGCTAGGCGGGCCTGCAGGTTGACCCGTTCCACCGCAGCCTGGCACCGGGATGGGTCGATGTCATACAGGGCGACAACCTCTGCGTCGGGAATGCGCAGGAGGTTCGCCATATGCGCAGTAGCAATGCCCCCGGTGCCACAGAACCCCACTCGTACGGCCATCGTCGATTGCTCTCCCTCCGCCAGCACAACATCACGGCCGGACCGCGCCGGGCCGCCGAGGATAGTATACCCGACGCCTGCCGCATCCTCACCTAAAGGGGGAACCGCCGGTGCATCCGCCTGACCGCCTCTCCTCCTCGGCAGGCGATGCAGGTGTCGTCTGGCCGGGTACCCTGCAGGGGTCCACCCGCTCACCCGGTTCACATGCCCATGTGACCTCCGCGCATCAGTTGCCAGAGCCAGAAGAGAATATTACACTGTTGCCTGGATGGAGCATCCAGGCACCCCTTGCCTACCGGTCTGGTCGGCGAACTGCCGCGCAGCATCCTGTAGCGTTCACCTGCCGGTTCGCGCCTCAGACGGCATAGAGGGAAAGTCAGGGAAGTAACAGGTAAGGGTAAAGCACGGGTAGAGAGTAATAGGGGTAAGGATAGAAGGAGTAAAGGGGCGACGCAGAGAGGAGGCTTCACGATGGTGCAGCGACGTGCCCTGGATACGGTGGTTCCGCTCAGCCGTCGCGCTGTGTTGCGTGTCGGCAGCACGCTGGTCGGGGCCGCCACGCTTCTGGCCGCGGCCTGCCAGCGGGTCCAGGCGCCAGGCGGCGAGGCAACCAGGCCTACGGCACCAAAAGCTCCCGTGACCGTCCGGTTCAACACCTGGTGGACGGCGATGGAGCCCTTCCTCGAATGGACGGTGAAGACGTTTGAGGAGGAGCACCCGGGCATCAAGGTCGAGGCCCAGATGCTTACCGGCGACTGGACTTCAAAGCTCCAGGCCGGTCTGGTGGCCGGGGTGTGGGATGATGTCGCACAGACGAACAACACTATCCAAGCAAAGTTCATGGACTCCGGCGCCCATCTCGACCTGACCGACCGGCTCAAGCGCGACAAGATCGATATCCGGCAGACCCATCTCCTGATGGGCATCGAGATCTGGTGCGGCAAAGTCTATAACATCCCCTGGGACAACGACCCCCGCGCCATCTATTACAACAAGACCCTGATCAAGCAGGTCGGTGAGAAAGACCCCTGGGACGATCTCAAGGGTAGGTGGACCTGGGACGATATGTTCCGCATCGCCAAGGCGGTGACCAAGGATACCGATGGCGATGGCAAGATTGACCAGTGGGGCATGCAGTGGGCGTACAACAGCTACCAGGAGTTCCCGGTCTTTACCTGGACTATGGGCGGCAACTACGCCGACTGGCAGAACATGCGGTATATCCTAGACAGCAAAGAGGTCATCGCCACGCAGGAGATGCTCTACCGCTGGGCCATCCAGGAGAAGGTCTTAATGACCACCCAGCAGATCAATGAGCTGAGCCAGGCCGGTATCTCCATTCCGTTTGCTGCCGGCAAGGTGGCCTTCTGGTTCCGCGCCGCGGCCAGCATGGTGCCCATGGTGCGCAGCATCAGCAACCGCTTCGAGTGGGATGTGGCGCCTATGCCCGATATGGATGCCAGCCATCCCGGCATCTCCGTCACATCCGGCAATCCCTACTTCATCCCCTCGTTTACAAAAGTGCCCGATGAGGCATACACGCTGATTATGTGGCTGGCCGGCCCGCGCTTCCAGAAAGAGATGGCGAAGCAGAAGGTGTTCTTCCCCAGCCTGAAGGCAGCGCTGGCTGATTACGTGGTCGGACCGCCGGATCATGCCGACACGTTCGCCAAGGTCTACGAGCGCCCGTACGGCATCCACTTCCGGCATTATGAGACGGTGCAGGCGGGCAATGTCATCGCCGAGGAGATCAACAAGGCATTCGCCGGGGAGAAAGGCGTGCAGCAGGCGCTGAAGGACGCCAACCAGCGCGCCAATGATCTGGTGCGCTACGGCCAGTGCAACCCGTACCAAGGCATCAAGGTGCCCATCCCCGGTTCGCCGCTGCCCTTGGGACGGTAAGTAACCCACACTCCCGGTCCCCTCTCCCGCGCCTGCGGGAGAGGGGCGTCACACGGAACCCCTTCGCCGTCATCGATCAGGCCGGGGCTTGCCCGGGCCGCACTCCTACGCTGCAGGACTCAAGAGCCCGGCGCTCTCAGGGCGGCCCGGGGGCTCCCGGCACTGTCCCATATATACTTTCTCCTAAGAGGTCCCTAGAGGTAGGCGTCAGGAACGCGCTGCCCTGCCGGCTTAGGCAGGTGCCCAGGGAATGGCGCGGACTATCGACCGCGCCGGCTCGTCCTCCTGCGAGGTCGGTTGTCCTCGAGGCAAGCAGCATGTGCCTGGACGCCACCCACAAACCATGCTATCATCACTCCGGCCGGACTTTGGGCATTATGCACAAACCATGCGCGCGACCATGCCGGTACAGGAGCGTGCAGAACGGTGCGGTGCTGGGCCGCTTGCACAGCTTCCTGGTGAGATCGTCGGGAGTTACGTGAGGCATGCGACACCTGCGTGTGGCCCTGGCGCAGATCAACCCGACCGTCGGCGACCTGGATGGCAACGCACAGAAAATCGTCGAGTACATTGAACGGGCCCGTGCGGCTGGAGCCGATCTGGTCGCCTTTCCCGAGCTCTGTCTGACCGGATACCCTCCGGAGGACCTGCTGCTCAAGACTGGCTTCCTGCACCAGAACATGCGCCGCCTGCACGACATTGTGCCGGCAACCCGCGGGATCACGGCTATCGTCGGCTTCGTTGACGTGCAGGATGATATCTATAACGCCGCGGCAATCATCCACGACGGGAAGCTGGTGGGCGTCTACCATAAGATCTACCTGCCCAATTACGGGGTCTTTGACGAGGATCGCTACTTCCAGCCCGGCGATGCCTATCCGGTGTACGTCATCGGCGGCATCGGCATCGGGGTGAATATCTGCGAGGATATCTGGTACCCCGTGGGGCCAACCACCTTACAGGCCTACGCGGGCGCCGAGGTGATCATCAACATCAACGGATCGCCCTACCACCGCGGCAAGCGCAAGTTCCGCCACCAGATGCTTGCGACGCGCGCCGCCGATGCGGCCGTGTTTGTCTGTTACGTCAATATGGTGGGCGGGCAGGATGAGCTGGTGTTTGACGGCAACAGCATGATCTTCAACGCTGAGGGGGAGCTTGTTGCCCACGGGTCATCGTTCCAGGAGGAGCTCATTCTGGCTGATCTGGATATCGACGGCGTGTTTCGAGAGCGCCTGCGCGATCCGCGGCGACGCAAGGAGCGCATGCAGCTCACCGAGGAGCAGCGCCGCCAGGCCCGCGTGGTCGTCTCCGAGGAGATTGTCGTGCGCGACCGTCCCCCGCTCCCGCCGCGGATCCCTTGCATCCTCGACGACGAGGCGGAGATCTATGCCGCCCTGGTCACTGGCACGCGCGATTACGTGCGCAAGAACGGCTTCAAGCGGGTGTACATCGGTCTCTCCGGCGGCATTGACTCGAGCCTGGTGGCCTGCATCGCTACCGATGCCCTGGGCCGCGATGCCGTTGTCGGCGTTTCTATGCCGTCGCGCTACTCGTCGCCGGGCTCGAAGAGCGACGCCCAGGAGCTGGCTGAGAACCTCGGCATTGAGTTTCTCGTCATCCCCATCGAGCAGGGGTTTACGGCGATGCTGGAGACGCTCGGCCCGGTGTTCGCCGGCACCCAGCCGAACGTGGCGGAGGAGAACCTGCAATCGCGCTTGCGCGGCATGATTCTGATGGCGCTGGCTAACAAGTTCGGCGGGATCGTGTTGACGACGGGCAACAAGAGCGAGCTGGCCACCGGCTACGCCACGCTCTACGGCGACATGGCGGGTGGCTTTGCCGTCATCAAGGATGTACCGAAGACGCTCGTGTACCGGCTGGCGCGCTACCGCAACACCTGGCCGCCGCGCCCAGTGATCCCGGAGGCCGTCCTAGCCAAGGAGCCGTCGGCAGAACTCCGGCCCAACCAGCGCGATGTCGATACGCTGCCGCCGTATGAGATCCTTGACCCTATTCTTGAAGCCTACGTCGAAGAGGATCGCAGCCTGGGCGATATCATTGAGATGGGCTTCGACGAAAAACTGGTGCGGCAGGTGATTCGCATGGTCGACGCCAACGAGTACAAGCGGCGCCAGGCCCCGCCCGGCGTCAAGATCACTCCGAAGGCGTTTGGCCGCGATCGCAGGCTGCCGATTACGAACAGGTATCGGGAGTAAATGGGTAAACAAAAGCGTGAGTAAATAAAATAAAAAGTAAATCAGAAGTAAGCCGGATGCTTCATTCTCGCGCCTTGCAAGCGTGGGAGAAGCCTCTTCCGGCGAACTGCGCAGAGTGAATCGCTGATCTATGCCATTCGTCACCGTTCGTCTGTTACTACGACATGCCTTTCCAGCCGGCACACGAGCCGTTGCCGGCGAGAGCGGGCTTGACCGCCAGGTGACCTGGCCCGCCACGCTGCGCCGCCGCGCGCCGGCGTTTGGGGCACTCAAAGGCGGGGAGATCGCGCTCTTGTCGACGGCGGCGCTGCGCCAGGTAGATGAGCGGCTGACGCTGCCGCGGGCGATCCAGATGCTTGCCGAGGCCGGCGTAGCCGCCGTCGCGGTGCAGGGCGAGATCACTGCAGAGGCCCGCGAGCTGGCCAATCGTGCCGGTATACCGCTGCTGGAGCTGCCGGCTGAGGTGAGCCTGCCCGAGCTTGAGCAGCAGCTCACCCGCCATATCATCGATCTGCGCACGGAGCTCCACGATCGTACGCAGGAGATCCATCGCCAGCTCACGGAATTGAACCTGCAAGGCCGCGGGTTGCGCGCCATCGTCGAGCGCCTCTCGCAGCTCACCGGGCAGGCCTGCGCGCTGGAGGATGAGGAGTTCGAGCTGCGCCACCTCGTGCTGCCGGCCGGGCTGGGCCTGAGCGCCCCAATCCTCGAGCAGGCGCTCGCCGCAAGCAGCAAGGAGGTCGCGGCCTGGGCCGCAACCGCGCGACTCGCTGCCTCGAACCCCCCGACGGCTAAGCTGTCCCTGCCTGGAGCGCGTGAGGAAGAGACAGAGGCCGCTGCGCCGGCGAGATCGGTTGCAACGGCGACCCAGACGTGCACCCTGTCGCGGCTGGTGGCACCGGTGGTGGTGCGTGATCGTATCGAGGGGTATCTCTCGCTGATCGGCCCGGACGAGGCGCTTGGCGAGCTGGAGCGCGCCGCGGTCGGTTATGGTGCGGCAGCGTGTGCCATCGAAATGGTCAAGGAGCACGCCGTCCTGGAAGCCGAGGACCGTCGGCAGGCCGACTTCCTGGACGACCTGCTCTCGGGGGCGCTGCCATCAGAGGAGAGTGCGCTGCGACGGGCTCGGCGCTTTGGCTACGACCTGACGCGGCCGCGCGTGGCGCTGTTCTTCCGCGGCGCCCCTGAGATGCGCCTGGCTGAGGAGCTTGAGCGAGAGCTTGCTCGCCGCCAGGTGGACGCCATCATCGCGGTGCGCTCGGGTGGGGTCGCTGTCCTCTATCCCCTTGACGGCACGCTCGACGCTGCCGGCCTGAAAGGAGTGGTCGAGCGGATACGGGCTGCCGTGGCCCTGGCGTGCCGCACGCCGGAGCTTTCTGTAGGGATCGGGCGCTACCGGCCCGGCATCACCGCGTTGCACGAGTCCTACCGTGAGGCAGAACAGGCCGCCATCACTGGCGAGCGTGTGTATGGGCCGGGGCGCGTGACCTACTTTGGCGACCTGGGGCTCTACCGGCTGCTGCTCTCGCTGCAGGACAGCCCGGCGTTGCGCGAGTTTTACGAAGAGACCGTGGCCGCCCTGGTCGAGTACGACCGGCGGAACAAGACCGAGCTTGTACGCACGCTGGAAGGCTACTTCGAGGCGCACGACAGCCCCACGGAGGCGGCGCAGCTGCTGCACGTGCACCGTAACACGCTGCTCTACCGGCTCCGTCGTATCGAGGAGATCACCGGCCTGAGCCTGGACGACGCCGAGGTGCGCCTGGCCCTCCACCTCGCCTTGCGCGTGGGCAAAATCCTCGGGGCGGAGCCTGCGTAGGAGCCCACGGCCACACACGTGGCCGTGGGAGCTTCTATAGAGAGAAGCTCCGAACCATACCTCCATGATTATAGTATCTTGCGACAGTTTGGCCTGTTCCAGCTTGGCTTAAGGGGACTTGCTATGAGCTCGATCTGGAAGGCGCTTACCTGGCAGGCGCTCCGGCGCTCCGATATTGACAGTGAAATAGAAGCCCTACGCAAAAGCACCTTTCAGTTTCTACTTTGGTTTTTGGCAGGAAGCTATCTGACTTGGCATTGGATCAGCATAGTGTTGGTGCTGCCAGAGCAGAGTGCTCCCTACTGGTTGCTTTTTGCCATTGTTATTGGGACAGTACTACTAACATATATTATATATCGGCATCACTTGCGCCTAGCCTACTGGTCGTTTCTGGTATGTTCGCTCATAGCGATCACTGCAGCTACCTGGCTGCTTCAAACACCAATGCCCCTGCTCTTCTATCCTCTCGCCACTTTGGCTGCTGTAGTGTTGCTCCATCCGCTAGCTGGTCTGCTCGTCGGTGCCAGTGCACAGCTTATACTTTTTCTACTACAGTCCACCGGTCCACTAGGCTTCTTAAGCCTTGAGCGTCTCGGAGAAGTCGGTATTTCCTCGCTCCTCACGACAATCGTTACATGGACGTTGGGCCGTGATATGGTCATTGCGGTGGACTGGGCACTGCGAGCCTATGATCAGGCGCTGCGGAATGCTCAAGATGCGCGTGACCATCGCGCTAAGCTTGTCCGGGCGTTGAAACAGCTTGATGAGGCGCACTACCGCCTTGAGCGCGCCAACGCTGCGCTGCAGCTTGCTTGGCGAGCTGCCGAAGCGGCGGAGCAGTCGCGCGCCGAGTTCGTCACGAACATTAGTCACGAGCTACGCACACCACTGAACCTTATTATCGGATTCAGCGAGATGATGCTTACTTCCCCTGAGAGCTACGGCGAACCGCTGCCAGCATCCTATCGCGGCGATCTCAACGCTATCTACCGTAGTGCGCGGCACCTTCTTGCATTGACCAATGATGTGCTCGATCTTGCCCGAGTAGGAACGGGACGCCTGGTCCTTACACGTGAGCCAGTAGCAATTGCTCAGGTAATCAATGATGCCTGCGATATCGTGCGAGAGTATGTGATCGCTAAAGGATTGTGGTTACGCACCGACATACAACCCGAGTTGCCACTCTTGACACTTGACCGCTTGCGCATTCGTCAAGTTATTTTGAATTTATTGACTAATGCAGCACGGTTCACGGAACACGGAGGAATTACTGTCGCAGCACGCCGGGAGGGAGATTGGGTGCGCGTGAGTGTGAGCGACACTGGGTGCGGAATCGCGCCTGATCAACTGCCGAAAGTATTCCAGGAATTTCACCATACAGAGACAGAGCAGGAGCGTACACCAGGCCAGTTCGCAGGCTTTGGCCTAGGTCTGCCACTAAGCAAGCGACTTGTGGAGTTGCATGGCGGCCAGATGGGCGTTGAGAGCGTTGTGGGGCAAGGTACAACTTTCTGGTTTACATTGCCAACTACTATGCTGGATAAGGTCGCTATTACCGGTGGATCCGATAAGCTACAGCAGCCTGTTTGGCCAAGCACCGGTGAGCGTATCGTTGTCCTCGCAGGAGACGATCGCGGGCTGGTTCGAGTACTACAGCGCTATCTTCACGGTTGCCGGCTGATAAGCACTACCACATTACATAAGGCTATTGCCGCCGCTACTGAGTTTCGCGCTACAGCTATTCTCACTGACCTTACACCCGTGAATGAGCGTTTGGCAAATCGCTGTCCAGTGCCACTGATCCGTCTTCCTTTACCGCACCGGGAGCATATGGCCAGTGCGCTTGGTGTAGCGGATTACCTCGTCAAGCCAATTACCCGAGCTGCTCTCGAGGCAGCCCTCGCGCGGCTTACTCGTCCAGCACACCAGATTCTCATCGTCGATGATGATCCACGCTTTGTGCGTTTATTGATACGCATGTTGCAAGCACTGGCAGCAGAGCAAAAGCATGAATATGAAGTGCGGTGCGCTTATAGTGCGCGAGAAAGCCTTACTATGATGCAAAGCCAGCAGCCTGATGTTGTGCTTCTCGATCTCAAGCTGCCCGACCTCGATGGGAGTGAGGTGATTGCAACTATGGCAGCGAATCCGAAGCTCTCTCACATTCCAGTCATTGTTATTTCGGCCCAGGATTATATTGAGGGAGATGTCCGCCTCAGCGGGACACTAGCGGTGACAAGAACTGACGGATTCCGATTAGAAGAGTTGCTTAATGCAGTTGAAGCATTGCTCAACACTCTTGAACCGCCAAGACAATATCTGACCGCGCCGACTCACTAACATTTATCTTCTTCCACCTTGCTAATATATATCTTAACAGCAAATTCATCTGTATATATTGACGTCAACAAGCCTGCCTTTGACATTTGATTAGTGCTTCGAGGAGTTGCTCCTGCTTAATTGGCTTATGCAGGTATGCCGCAGCTCCAAGTGAGATGGCAATCTGCGACTCATGCAGCACAGAGCAAACAATGACAGGAATGCCTTGTGTGGCTGAATTGCGCTTAAGCTCTATTAGCAGGTCTAAACCATCACGATTCGGGATAAGGATGTCAAGCAGGATAGCAGCAGGTAAGCGCTGTTGTGCAATAGCTAACGCCTCCTCCACGCGAGCAGCCCCACGCACTTCCCAACCATAGCCAGCCAAGAATCGCTCAATCAGGCGCACAAAATCTGCGTTGTTATCTACAACTAAGAGTATGAGCCTGCAGGCTCTAGGAAGACTGATACGAATCATCCATGTTCTACTCGTATCTGACCATGATTCATAGATTATATGTCCATTAAGCAACTTAACGAAGGGAAGGCACTCTGAAAGATCCAGTTTTTTCTGATCTTGAGGTCTTGTCGAGGTGCCGCTGATAGTGATCTCGACAGATTTTTCTTTATGTTGAATGCCAAGCTCAATCTCGCTGCCACAGCTTGTTTCGATAGCCTTAGCGAGGATTGGCAGCAACGCATGACGCAATGTTACTCTATTAGTAGTGATGAAAGCTTGGTGTGCGGAGCTCCCCCCATGCTCTTGAGAATGGAGATGCAAAGTAACTTTGTAACGTTTACACAACACGCTCAAAAGTTGACAGATCTCGCGTAGCACTTCCACAGGATCAACCGGGCCTGAACCAATTTCGTGCGACAGGAGACTTGCCTCCCGCGCGATCAAGTAATCGGTCTCTCCACTGCGGGCAGGCGCTTGTGGCACCGCTAGAGGCCAGCGTTCTGGGAGCCTCCAACGTTCCCAGAGCACAGATGCCACTGCCGCAAGGGCACGCTGGTGCTCTCGATGATATTGGCTCTTACTAAGGGCGAGGCGTTCACTGACCTGGGCAACTTCCTGCCCCTCGATGTATCGTAGCTCAAGAATGCGATAGGCGCGCCAGACCTGCGACATCGCCTCGGCGCCTAGTTCCGGATGGAGCGCTTCAATGGCATCAAGTAATGCTTGCCGCAGTGCCCTCCCTCCCGCCATCGCCCCTAACGGCTCAGCGCGTACCAGATTGATCAAGGGATGTGTTTGTAAATGTGCCATGTCATAGAGGTGTAGCAGGGCGTCACGGACTAACTCTGTGAATTCCTCCCATATACCGGGGTGTGCGACCGGCCCCTGCTCCCCAGTGGCTTCGCTAGCGAGACCTATATGAGACTTTTTGGGGACCGAGCCCCTTGCAGCCATAGCGCGCCTCACCTACTGTGTAGCTGGATCTTAGTATATTTGGTGGCCTACCACCTGATTACCTATCCCTACCAGAGGAGGAATCCTATGACATCCCAGCAGCGCTTGGCAAGAGTACCTGGGATTGGCGTAGCGAGCCAGTATAGGCGACTCACCCGGCGGCATGCTATCGCTGTCGGAGCCCTTGCAACTGCTGCAGGACCAGTGCTGGCCGCCTGTGACGCCCCAGCGGCGGGAAGACCAGCGGAAGCACCTGCTAAAGGTCGTGTAGAAGTCGGGCTCATCGCAGCACGATGGGTCATCGATGAGTGGGGACTGCCCCAGTGGGTAGAGCAATACAACAAGGAATCTCCCTCCGCCATGATCAAACTTGAGCAAGTCCCGGATGGATGGCAGGCGAAAGTGCTCTCTATGATCCGGGAGGGAAGCCTTGTCTGGGATGGAGTTGGCATCATGACGCCCTTCATCGACAAGGTACAGTGGGTGGAGAGCGGCATGATCCAGCCCATCGACCAGTATGTACAGGTCTCTACTGTAGATGGTGCTAAGACCATCTTAGGAGATCTAGTGCCCACGGTTAAGCAGGACGTGACATACAAGGGCCAAATCTATGGTATCCCGTATAGCGTCGAGGCGATTGGCCTCATGTGGTACACTGAGTACCTGGGCGGGATCGGCCTTAGGGAGCCCCCTGGTACATGGGATGCGCTTCTGGACGCTGCGAAGAAGATCCAGATCCAATTCAGATCTCAGGAGGTAGTCCCATTTGCTTGGGTCCCGGCAATCCACACATCGCTTCAGGCACTAATCCATGCTGCTACCGATAAGCCATATACTTCAGAAGGATTACTTGATATTACTGGTCCTGCCTCGATGCGGGCACTACGTTTCATGCGCTCGTTAGTCGAAGAAGGGCTAACACCGCCGCACGGTAGCGATGGGTACCTGGACCTGTGGCAGCGCTCTAAGCTTGCTCTTCTCCTCGCCCAAAACTCGCGCGGCGTGTGGGCTCAGCGCATCTTCGGACCAGACAAAGCAGATACTGGACCAGTCCCTGTGGCGATGAGAGGCGGTCCCCAGTCAGGCACTCCATTTTGGTCAAATACCTTCGTTGTTTTCAATGGGGCGAAGCATCCCCAGCAGCTTGTAGATTTCTACATCTGGCTGCTTGGGCCGAAGAACGACAAGGTGCAACAGGCAATCATCGAATCAGGCAAAGCACCGGTGCTAGACTCCATCTACAAGTCAAAGATCGAGAACAACCAGCGTTTCCGTTGGATGGCTCGCTTCAGAGACCTCATTGCAGCATCAGTGCCATATCCGGAGAATACATTCTGGAGCATCCAGAACAGTAAAATTATGCCTTGGATCAACCGACTTATGGAGAAAGGATCAACACTATCTCTAGAGGAAGCAATGAATAACGCGCTTCAGGAGATCCGAGAGGAGGTGGCAAAACAGAAAGTGCGCTAGTTTCTCCGCAAGACGCTGGGGGGAAACCTGCTTCGATAGGTTCCCCCCAGCAAATCTTATCACTTACTGCTCAGCAGCGAGGAGACCCTGTGGAAGGAACCACGGTTCTTACGGAGCAACGTGAGCCCATTGTACGGGCCTTTCTTCGACATGCACGCGCAATCAGGCGCGAACGTTGGGGCAATCTATGGGGTTATGTTTTTATAGCCCCTGCTCTGCTGCTCTATTTGACGTTCAATGCATGGCCTGTAGTGCGTGGATTATGTATGGCGTTTACTGATTATCGATTCCTTATACGAGGATCAGAATGGTCCTTTAATGGACTGCAAAACTATCATGAAATGTTTTTTAGAGATCGAGTATTTTGGCATGCTTTTGCGGTATCATTAAAATATACCATGATGACCTTTCCAGTTCAATTAGTCCTTTCTCTGCTTGTCGCACTGATGATCTCGAGCATCACACGTCAAGGTGTAGCGGCTTTTTACCGTATTATTGTGTATCTTCCAGTTGTTCTTCCCATTTCTGTTGCCATGCTACTCTGGCAACAGCTGTACCATTACCAGTTTGGGTACATTAACTACTTACTTAAAGCGGTGTTCCATGTCTCCCAACCGCCGAATTGGCTTGGCGATGTTCGCTGGGCATTGCCAGCAATTGCTACTGCAGGAGTTTGGAAGAGCTTTGGTGGTGATACACTCTTGTTCCTGATCGGCCTTTACGGCATCAATCGCGAGCTATATGAAGCCGCAGCAATTGATGGAGCTAATGCATGGCAACGTTTCTGGAATATCACGCTGCCGCTACTCAGGCCAATCCTAGTCCTTATTATTGCCCTTAATGCTGGCATTGCTAGCGCTACACAGGAGATGCTTATTCTTACTAATGGTGGCCCTCAGAATGCCACATTAACTCTTGGGCTCTATGGCTACCAACTGGCATTCCAGCAAGGGGACCTCCGACTTGGCTATGCTGCATCGATATACTTGCTGCTTGGTGTAATCCATATGGTACTTGCCGGTTTAGTGTTCAAGTTTTTCCGCACTGAGCGCTATTAGTTGAAGGGTGAAAGTTCGCTTAATTTGTGACTTATCCGAGGAGGCATAACCGATGGCAATCCAGGCAAGGGTGTGGACCTTGCCACGTAGTATCGGGATTCGACGCAGGCTGGCATTCGGCCAGATTATACTGCACATTGGACTGCTTCTTCTGTCACTTGCAGTCCTATTGCCGGTATTATGGGCAGTGTCATCGTCGTTGAAGGGACCAGACGAGCTTTATCAAGCTGTTCCATCGCTGTTTGTTCGGCAACCCACGCTGGCGAACTACCAGTATATGCTGACTCGCATGGGCAATGTGCCGATCTACATGCGTAATAGCTTCATCGTCAGTCTAGGCACGGTCGCTGTCGTATGTTTGACAGCTTCGCTTGCCGGATACGCCTTCGCCCGCATGGAATTCCGTGGGCGTGATTTGATTTTCACTCTGTTATTGTTGTCGTTTTTCATACCACAGTCCGGCGGACTGATGGCACTTTATGAGCTCATGAGCTTCCTCAAACTGCGCAACAGTCTAATTGGTCTTATCTTATTGTTTTCTTCGAGCTTGACGGTGCCGATCTTCATCATGCGCCAGACCTTTCTGAATATTCCACGGGAGCTGGAGGAAAGCGCACGGATCGATGGTGCCAGCTGGTGGCAGGTATTCCGACATATCGCCGTACCGCTAGGGGCGCCTGGAGTCGTAGTTGTGGCGATCATCACGTTTGTTCGCGTTTGGGGCGATTTTCTTGTAACTCTGACCATGATCGATAAAGATAATCTAATGACAATCTCAATCGGCGTGCGGAAAGCTGCAACAACTGGTATTAGCGCCTTCTTCGCCGGCTCTCAGTTTACTGGCAAGTTCGCGACCTATGGAGCCGACGCCGCACTATATCTTATGGCCATCGTACCCGTGGTACTCCTATGGGTGTTACTCCAGAAGTGGTTTATCCGCGGCCTCGCGGAGGGCGTGCTAAAACTTTGAGCATCTCGTTTCGGGGCGCGCTCTCCCCCTTCGTGCGCGCTGCCCAAACCGGGTGGCCGAACATTTTGACGCAGCGTATCTAGCCGGCCTGCATCTGCCCCTGCTAGCATCATGCTGGCCGCTGGCACCCTGTCGCCGTTGTGCATGCTGACGGTGCCGTACCCTGTCGCGGCCTGAGCAGAGCGCTGATGCCGCGGCTGTGCGCAGCTGATCTCCTCGCCCTTGCTCTGCCGGCCGGCACACGCCTCCTGGCCGGCCACGCCGGGCTGGAGCGCGCAGTGACCCGACCGGTGCTGATGCGCACGCGTGCTCCCGCCTTCCCCCGCTTCTCCGGCGGGGAGCTGGCGCTGCTGAGCACCGCCGGGCTGCGCCTCCTCGATGAGCCGCTCTCCCTGGAGCGGGTACTCACCGCACTGCATGCCCAGGGAGCCGGCGCAGTGGCCGTCCAGGGAACGGTCTCGCCTCAGGCATGCACCATCGCAGATACGCTGGCGCTGCCGCTCTTTGCCCTGCCGCCGGATTGCACGCTCGCAGATGTCGAGCGTGCTGCGGCACGAGCCCTCTCCGACGCCCACGCGCAGGCGTATCAGCGCAGCCGCGCCCTCTACCAGGAGCCCCTGGCCTGTGCCACAGCCGGAGCAGGTCTGGAGGCTGTGGCGAGACGAGCCGCGACCCTAGCGGGCTCAGCGGTGGCTATCGAGCTGTGTACGCCCTCACAGCTTCGTGCCCTCGCGCTGCCGGAGGGTGCCGAACCGCTGTCGTCGCACACGCAGGCCGCTCTCGAAGCAGCGCTCTTCCAGCAGCAGCCGGAGCTCGTCACCGCGCTTGCCGCCGAGCGGCTCGATGCCGCCGATCCGCCGGTCCTGCGCCGCACTTTTCCAGCCCGCCATTCAGCATGGCCGGCCCGTGTAGTGGCACCTGTGGTGCGGGAGGGTACCGTGGCCGGCCTCTTCTCAGTGCTGAGTGGCCGGGATCGGCCGACCATCGACGAACGCCTGGTGGCTGCAGCCGGCGCCGCGGTGGCGGCGGTCGTACTGGCGCAGGAAGAGGCCGTCTTGAGCGCGGAGGAGCGGCTGCAGGCCCGGCTGCTGAAGAACCTGCTGGCCGGTCCGGCCCTGGCGCGGGCGGTCCTGCGCAGCAGCGCCACCCGCTTAGGGCTGGATCCTGGCCGGCCGGCGGTGCCTGTGACGCTGCACGTCCATGGGAGCGCAGGAATACTCGGCGCGCTGAGGGAGGTTCGGCGTGCGCTCGATGCCCTGGGGCTGCGGGCTCCCGCCGTCGCGCAGGACGAGGTCATCACTGTGGTGCTTCCTGGAGATGGGAGCTGTGACCACATGTCGGCAAGTGCCCTCGCAGAGCGGCTGCGCCAAACTGTTGCTGCCATTGCAGGGAAGCAGGTGTCGGCAGGTGTCTCCCTGCCGGCGGCACTTCCCGAGCTCAAGCAACGCTGGCGTGAGGCGGTCGAGGCGTTGGAGCTGGGCAGACGGGTGCTTGGGCCCGGCCGCACGGCTTCCTACCGGCAGCTCACCCTCTACCGTCTACTGCGTGCTGCACCCGACCGCGGGGAGTTGCAGCGCTTCTACCTGGATGCCCTCGGCCCGTTGCACGACTACGATGCCCGCGCCGGCGGCCATCTCGTCCACACGCTGGCGGTCTTCATCGAGTGTGGCTACAGTCCCACCGCCGCGGCGGCGCGCCTGCAGATGCACCGCAACGGACTGCTCTACCGACTTGAGCGTATCCGGGCGCTCACCGGCTACGACCTGAGCTCCCCGGAGACCCGCCTCACATTGGAAGTTGCCCTTCGCATTCGCCGGCTACTTGACGCCGAGGCCCCGGAGCTCTCTCACACGCCGGAGAGTGAGTCGGTGGAGCACAGGCCACCTCCACCTTCGCGGAATGGTACAATGCAGGCAGCACCATAACCCGCGGAGCACAGGGAGATGGCCCGCCGCCGCGCCCGGCGTCCTACTACCACGCCGCAGCCACCTGCTCGCCCTGCGCCGCAGGCGCCCGCACCGCAGCCTGCTCGCCGGCCGGCACGCCGGCAGCAGCCTGTATGGGTACCTGTAACCATTGCCGTCATGCTCGTTGTAGCGCTGGGAGTTGCCCTCGGGTTTCGCTCTGGCGCTCTTTCGTTGCCTGGAAGCGGCACGCAGGTGGTGAGCGGCCCGGCGGCGATTGCGACAAGCACAGCCCTGCAGTCGGCGCAGTGCCAACCCGACACCATCCCCGGCGCCTTCGTCTGCCCGGAGCAGCCTCGCGAGCACCTGGCACCGGGCGATACGCGTCATCCGCCGTACAACTCGAACCCGCCGACCTCCGGCTGGCACTGGGAAGCGCATGTGCCCACCCGTCCGGTGGTGACCCAGCCGCAGCCGGACGAGATCCTGGTGCACGAGATGGAGCACGGCGCCGTGCTGCTCCAGTATCGCTGCAACGATTGCCCCGACATCCAGCAGCGTCTGGCCGACCTGGCGCGCAAGTATCCGCAAAGCACGATCGCGGTCTATAACCCGCGCCTGCCCGCGCCCATTGTTGTCACCGCCTGGCGCCGCTTGATGCCGCTTGAGCAGGTGGACGAGCAGCGCATCGAGCAGTTCATCCAGGCATACGGGCTCAGGGGACCCGAATGAGCGGAAGGGATCCTCAGGCATGGACGTCATGCCACCGCGCTTGATCCAGCGGTCCCAGCAACGCCCCGGCCGGATCACCCCCGGGGACTGGTGCGAGGTGGATGAAGGGCCGCAGCTTTTGCAATTCTTAATGCGGCCGTACGCCGGCGCAGCGCATCCCCTGGGGCGTGGCATCCATCCGATGACGACGGTCCCGCTTGGCCTGGCGATCGATGCCGCAATCAAGGCGGTGGACGGCGAGATCAATGGCGTCTCGGTGCTGCGCTTCTGCGAGTTCAGCATGGAGAACTTTACGTCGAACCGCCGGCCGCTGCGGGCCCGGGCTACGGTGAAAGCGATCGGTCGCAGGCATGTCCGCGTCGAGGCGCTGGTCTGGGAAGATGAGCGTCTGATCCTGCGCGGGGAGATCGGCCTGGTGAAGGTGCGCGGGGGCCGTGCGATCGAGCTCCATGAGCTGACGCTCGGCTAAGGGCCACCTCGTACACCGTACCCGGCAGTTGCGACTGTGTCACAGCACGAGCTCGGGCCGGCAGGCCTGCATGACCGCACGTACTGCCTCGATGCCGGGCCGTGCGGCGACGACCCGTACGATCGCCAGATCCAGCCCCTGGGCCAGCCGTCGGAAGGCCTCGGCGGCGCCGGCCGCCGGGCCATAGTAGCCGACGCGCTGCAGCAGGTCTGAGGGGAAGGCGTCGATGAGTTCCTCGGTGGAGGCGCCACGCCGGCGCATCTCGTCAAGCCGGGCCAGCGCCTCGCCGAAGCCCATGCGTTCGAAGTGGGCGCGGTACCCTAGGGCGCGCTCGCGCGCCGTGGGGACCTGCGCGCCGAGGGCGTAGCCCATCACCGCCCGCGCAAACGCCCGCCGTGCCACGTCAACATCCTCGTCCACACACACGCGAATGTACTCGATGACTTTAATCGTGGCCGGGTCGCGGCCGGTGCGCGCCGCGCCTTCAGCGATGCGGGCGCGGCTCCAGGCAACCTGCTCGGCCGTGCACCAGTTCAGCGCCACGCCATCGGCCAGCTCACCGCCTAGGCGGAGCATTTCGGGACCAAGAGCGCCCAAATACACGGGCGTGCGCGGGGGCGGCTGAATGCCCAGCCGGACATCGTGGAGCCTGATGGCCGGACCATCGTAGGTCACCCGTTCGCCGGCAAGCAAGGCGCGGAGAGTGACCAGGTAGTCGCGCATCAGCGCCAGAACAGAAAGGCGCGCCAGGCCAAGCGAGCGGCGGTAGCGTTCCTGGTAGACGCCGCCCGCACCGATACCGAGAATAAAGCGACCACCGGTGAGCTCGGTGAGCGTGCCGGCGCTCATCGCCAGGGCCACCGGCGTGCGCAGCGCTACCGGCGAGACAGCAATACCGGTGAGTACTCCCTCGGGCACAGCCGCGCGGCTGCCCGCCCAGCGCAGGGCACAGAGCTGGAAGGCGTCATGTCCGGTGCCCTCCGGGGTCCAGACGCTGGTGTAGCCGAGGCGGACGGCCTCTGCAGAAAGCTCCGCCTGCTCCTGGAACGAGAGATTGAGGGTAGCATCCAGTCCGACGCCAATGTCCATGGTATCTGCGCTCCTCACCGCTCACGCGATGCGCCCTATCCCCGGCGTTGTCTCACCGGCAGCTAAGCGTGCTGCACTGAGGCACTTCCACATGAGATCACGCAATGCAATCGGGGCAGCCCACCCTGCGTGCCATAGTGTACGCGCGGCCACGCTGCACTGCAACGCCGCCACGAGTGCTGCAGCCGATGCGAGCGCGCCGGCGCGCCCGAAGGTGGACGGGCCAGCCCGGCCACGGTATGCTTGCAAGAGGTCGACACAGTGCCGGCACTATACACGAGGTGGCGCATACTCCCCATGCGTATCGAGGCCGACCTGATCCGTCCGGTCGTGCCGGCGCCCGCCGGCTACCGGATCACCTGGCTGCTGGCGCTGCCGTTTCCGGCACGCAACATGCTGCGGCGCTGGCGCAGCATGCTCGGTATGATGGTCGGTGTGGGCATTGCCCTGGCCATCGCCATGACTCTGTCCGCGGTGGGAAAGGCGACAATCGATGTGTTAGTTGGCGACTTTCTGCGGTCCGGGGCAGACTTATATGTCCTACAGCAGGGCGGTACACCGCTCCCGGTCTACCCAAGCGATACCCCGGGCATGATTAAGAACGCGCGCAGTACACTTGCTGCGATACGGGGTATCTCTGGAGTAAAGGGCGTGGTAGGCGTCGTGGCCTGGCCGTTGGAGCGGGGTCGGCAGGGTCCTGTGCGGAAGGGTGAGCGGGCGGAACTGATCGCTGCAGTCGGCATTGCGGGCGATCCAATAGCCATCTCCAACATGGTGGTGGTGAAACAGGGGCGCTGGCTACGCCGGCCGGGCGAGGTTGTCGTCGGCGACAAACTGTATCGTGACAAGAAGATCGCTGTAGGCGATCTTATGCGGCTGAATGGCCGCGACTTTGTTGTGGTCGGTGTGGGCCGCCTCAGGGGTATTGGGTTCGATGCCGATCAGCGCGCGTACCTCGACTACGACGACCTGCGGCAGCGTGCCGGCCTCGGCGATATCCTGAACACCATCATGGTTGACACCGATCAGCCCGAGATGGTGCGCCACCGTATCGAAGAGCTGGGCTCCTTCAGCACATTTGACCGCATCCAGCTCGTCAAGCTGGCCGAGCCGCTGCTGGCTGGGAGAATCGCCATCTTTAACGTCCTCAACTTTCTCGCCCTACTCATCGCCGGTATCTTCGTGAGCAACGTCCTGGGCCGCTCGGTTGCCGAGCGCCGCCTGGAGTTCGCCACGCTGCGGGCAATTGGCATCCCCAGCCGGACCATCCTGCTGACGGTCGGCGCTGAGGCTCTGCTGATCAGCATCGTGGCGGGCATTGGTGGAGTGGTACTCAGCCTGTTCTTCGGCGCGCTCCTCAACGGGTATATGGCCCCGGAGTACGGCCTGGAGTCGCTCTACTCGGTTGACACAGGGCTTTTCCTGACTGTGTTTGCCCTGGCTCTGGGGCTGGGTATCGCGGCAGGGTACTTTCCGGCACGCGCGGCCACCCGCGTTGAGCCGGTAGAGGTGCTGCGGGAGGCATGAGCGCATGCTCCAGCTCCACGGTGTCTGGCGGATTTACGACGGCGGTGCGACGCAGGTGGTGGCCCTCCGCGATGTTACCCTGTCGATAGACGATGGCGATTTTGTCGCCATCGTCGGGCCGTCGGGCTCTGGAAAGAGTACGTTGCTCCAGATCGCCGGCCTGCTGGATCGTCCGACCCGCGGCACGGTCGTGCTGGATGGCCGTGAGGTAAGCAGCCTGAGCGATCGGGAGCGCACGCGGCTGCGGCTCGTTACCATGGGCTTCGTCTTCCAGCGCTTCCATCTCCTGCGCGACATGACGGCGATTGAGAACGTCGCACTGCCCATGGAAGCGGCGGGGGTGCCGGTGCGAGAGCGATATACTCGCGCGGCCGAGCTCCTGTGTGCGGTAGGCCTAGGGGAGCGGCTTGACTTCTTCCCGGCGAAGCTTTCGGGCGGGCAGCGCCAGCGGGTGGCAATCGCACGGGCACTGGCGAACCGGCCGCGGCTTATTCTGGCCGATGAACCTACCGGCGAGCTGCATAGCGAGGATAAAAGACAGATCCTTGAGCTCTTCCAAACCTTCAACCGTGCCGGACACACCCTGGTGGTGGTGACACATGATCCAGAAGTCGCTGCCGCAGCACGCCGCCGTATTGAGATCCGCGATGGGCACGTACGCGAAGTGCCTGTGCGCTGAGCACCTGGTCCTCCTTAATTTTTATTTTTTATTTTAATTTTTTATTTTTAAGTATTAGAGGGCTGAAGGCTTAGCCTGAAGGGATAAACGGATGTTTGCTCGGCTTCGCGCCTTGCGGTGGCACGTCCTGGTGGCCGGCCTGGCTGGGACGGCACTGCTCCTCGCTGTAGCAGCGCTCTCGCTTCAACGTGCCGGCGGGCCGGCGCAGTCACCGGCATCGCCTGAGCAGAGGCCGACTCCGCGTCTCATAGCCCGCGGCCGCATTGTACCGGTGGCTCAGGCGCGGATTGGCACCCAGGGCGGTGGGGTCGTGCTCAGCATCGCTGTAGCGCCCGGGGATACAGTGCAGGCTCAACAAGAGATTGCCCGCGTCCGTGGTCCGGCAGGCATCGAAGTGCTGGCTGCCCCCTGGGCCGGCACCATCACCAGCGTGCCGGTACAGGCCGGTGATACGGTACTGCCCGGCACGGTCATCGCCACGCTGGCTGATATGAGCCGCCTCCAGATCGAGACGACCGACGTGGACGAGTTCCTGATCCCGTACATCTCCAAAGGTCAGCCGGTCACCGTTACGGTGGACGCCCTTGACCAGCGCGTCCTGCAGGGATACGTCCGCACGGTTGCCCTCCAGCAGCAGGCCTCCCCGAGCGGCGACCTGCACTATCCGGTGACCATCGACCTGGTACGTGTCCCTCCGGATTTGCGTATTGGTATGACGGTGCGGGTCCAGTTCGTCCCGCGGGAGTCATGAGTTCCTCACCGCCACAATGACGAGCATCCCGCCACGCGAACTTCCACACATTCGGCTATAATCTATGCGTGACAGGGCTGGTCCGGCCGGACCAGCCCTCTGTGTGTTGACTGGAAGAGCATGCTACTGATTGCCGGGCTGGGGAACCCCGGCCCTCGGTATACTGGCACACGCCACAACGTCGGCTTCGAAACCGTCGACCTGCTGGCGCGGCGGCACGTCGTATCCTTCGCCAGGAAGTTCAAAGGGGAGTACGGCGTCGTTGAGATCGGCGGGGAGCAGGTAGTTCTGCTCAAACCCATGACCTACATGAATGACAGTGGCGAGTCTGTGGCCGAGGCAGCGCGCTGGTTCGAGCTCGAACCAGCGCGGGTGCTGGTTGTCCACGACGACATGGACCTCGCCCTGGGGAAGCTCCGCCTGCGTCCTCGCGGCTCATCCGGCGGCCATCGCGGTGTCGAGTCGGTCATCAAGCACCTGGGCACGACGGAGTTCCCGCGGTTAAAGATCGGCATCGGCCGGCCACCGGCCGGCATGGACCCGGTAGACTTCGTGCTGAGCCCCTTCACGCCGGAGGAGCGTGCGATCATCGACCAGACCATTGCTCGAGCTGCCGACGCCATCGAATTCCTGGTCACTCACACGATTGACGAGACAATGAGCCGGTTCAACGGGTGAGGAGAACGGTATGCCGGCACTTGCTGGCTTACTGCCATTGCTAACAGAGCTTCCCGAGCTGAAGCGCGTGCTTGACTTCGCTGCCCTCCAAGAGGGGAGCGATGGCACCCTGCGACGCGCTGCCCTGTGGGTGCGCGAGGCGGCCAAGCCGGCCGTGCTTGCAGCACTTCAGTACGGCGTGCAGCGTGTCTTCATCGTGGTCGTGCGCGACCTGGCGCGCGCCCGTGTCCTGAGCGAGGACCTGCGCGAGTGGAGCAGCGACGCCGAGCGCGTGTTGCTCTTTCCCGAGCTTGATGCCATCCCGTGCGAGCGCCTGCCTGTTTCAGCGGGACTCGCCGCAGCGCGCATGGCGGTGCTGGGCCGTCTGCTCGCCGAGCGTACGCGGCCTGCCCGGCCGGCGGAGCCTGGACTGATTGTTGTGACTACTCCCAGGGGCATGCTGCACCTGCTCCCTGATCCGCAGGAGATAGCCGAGCGCTGCATCGCGCTCCGGCCTGGACAGCAGCTGAGCATGGAGCGGGTGTTAGCACAGCTCGCCGCGTCCGGGTATGAGAGCGTGCCGCTGGTAGAGCTCCCCGGTACCGTCAGCCACCGCGGCGGCATCCTGGACGTATGGCCGCCCGGCGAGGAGCTGCCTGTACGCGTGGAGTTCTTTGGGGACGAGATCGACTCGGTGCGCTATTTCGATCCCGAGACACAGCGTTCGCAAGCTCGCTGCGACAGGCTCATCCTCACCCCGGCCAGCGAGGTGCCGGTCTGGCACGCCGCGACGGCTGCGGAGGCCCTGGAACGGCTAGACCTCTCGCGCCTGCGCGCCGACCAGCGCGACGCCTGGCGCCGTCATATCGAGCTCTTGCGCCAGGGTGTGCCCTTTGACGAGGCGAGCTTCTACATGGCCTACTTCGGCGCCCACAGCACCCTTCTGGACTATGCGCCCCAGGCGATGCTGGTGCTGGAGCAGCCGGAGCGGCTGGGCCAGGCGCTGGACGAGCTCGAGCGACAGGCAGCGGAGATGCGGGCCAAGGCGCTGCGCGGCAGGGAGATCCCTGAAGACTTCCAGCTCGGCCAGCGTCCGTTCAGTGACTTCTGGCGGCTGGTCGCCGAGCGCGACGTGCTCTCGTTGGAGTTTGGCGAGCCGGCCACCCAGCCAGCCGGCGATGCTTCCTCCCAGCGGTTTACGCTGCAGAGCTTTGAGATGGCCCATACCTACGGCGGCCAGCTCAAGCATGCTGTCGAGGACATCCAACGCTGGCGCAGCGAGCAGCAGCGCGTCGTGGTGGTCAGCCGCCAGGCCCAGCGCTTAAGTGAACTCCTGGCCGACGAAGGGATCCTTGTAGCCATCACCGAGCGGCTGGACCGGGTGCCGCTGCCCGGCTCGCTCACCTTGCTCCAGGGGCATCTCGCCGAGGGCTGGCGCAACCCGGCCCTGGGGCTGGCGGTCATCGGCGATGCGGAGCTGTTTGGCTGGGCACGTCCGCAGCATGCGCCGCGCCGGCGCCGCGTGCCAAAGCCCTCGCTCTTCGTCAGCGATCTCACGCCGGGCGACTACGTTGTGCACATCGAACACGGCGTGGCCCGTTTCCAGGGCATCGTGCGTATGGCTGGTCCGCAGGGCGAGCGCGAGTACCTGGTGCTGCAGTACGCCGGCGATGACCGGTTGTATGTGCCCACCGACCAGCTCGACCGTGTGGAGCGCTATATTGGCGTAGGCGACCACACACCCACGCTCAACAAGCTGGGCACCAGCGACTGGGCGCGGGCAAAGCAGCGCGTGCGGGAGTCCGTACAGGATGTGGCGCGCCAGCTGCTGGAGATCTACGCGGCGCGCGAGATAGCGCAGGGACACGCCTTTTCGCCCGACGGGCCCTGGCAGCGTGAGCTCGAGGCGGCCTTCCCCTACGAAGAAACGCCCGACCAGCTCCAGGCCATCCAGGATGTCAAGGCCGACATGGAAAAACCCAAGCCGATGGACCGCCTGGTATGCGGCGATGTCGGCTATGGCAAGACTGAGGTGGCGGTGCGCGCCGCCTTCAAGGCGGTGATGGACGGCAAGCAGGTCGCCGTGCTGGTGCCGACCACCGTGCTGGCGCAGCAACACTTCAACACCTTCAGCGAGCGTATGGCCGGCTTCCCGGTCACGGTAGAGATGCTCAGTCGCTTCCGCACGCCTGCCGAGCAGCGCAAGGTGCTGGCCGGCCTGCGCGATGGCACGGTGGACATCGTCATCGGCACGCACCGCCTGCTGCAAGATGACGTCAAGTTTAAAGACCTGGGCCTCGTCGTCATCGACGAAGAGCAGCGCTTTGGCGTGATCCACAAAGAGAAGCTCAAGCAGCTGCGCAAGGAAGTGGACGTGCTGACGCTCACGGCCACGCCAATTCCGCGCACGCTGCACATGTCGCTGGCGGGCGTGCGGGATATGAGCGTCATTCAGACGCCGCCTGAAGATCGTGTGCCGGTGCGCACCTACGTTACCGGCTACAACGACGAAATCGTGCGGGAGGCCATCCTGCGGGAGCTCGACCGCGGCGGGCAGGTCTTCTACGTACACAACCGGGTGCAGACCATCCATCAGGCGGCACAGAAGGTGGCGAAGCTGGTGCCGGAGGCACGCATCGCCGTGGCGCACGGCCAGATGGACGAGGAGAAGCTGGAGCAGGTGATGGTTGACTTCTCCCAGGGGAAGTACGACGTGCTGGTCTGCTCTACAATCATCGAAAACGGCCTGGACCTGCCCAATGTCAACACTATCATCGTGACTGAGGCATGGCGCCTGGGCCTGGCACAGCTGTACCAGCTGCGCGGGCGGGTCGGCCGCGGCGTGAACCAGGGCTATGCCTACTTCCTGTACGACAAAGATCACGTATTGACCGAGCAGGCGGAGAAGCGCCTGCGCACCATTTTCGAGAATACCGAGCTGGGCGCAGGCTTCAAGATCGCTATGAAAGACCTGGAGATCCGCGGCGCCGGCAACCTGCTCGGCCCGGAGCAGCACGGCTTTATGAACGCGGTTGGCTTTGACCTGTACTGCCGGCTCCTAGCGCAGGCGGTGGAAGAGCAACGCGCTCGCCTGGCCCAGGGAGCGTCCCGTGACGAAGCGGCGGCTGCGGGCGCAGCCCAGGCGCTTAGCCTGCCGCAGACGGCCGTTGACCTGCCGCTGGACGCGCTGATCCCGGAGAGCTACATTCCGGACCTGACTACCAAGATGAACTTCTACCAGCGCATGGCCGCGGTCACGACCAGACAACAGATCGATGAATTGGAACACGAGCTGCGCGATCGCTTCGGTCCGTTACCACCACAGGTGAAGAACCTGCTCTTCATCTTGCGGGTCAAGGTAGCGGCTACGGATGCCGGAGTGCAGTCGATTTCCGGCAAGGTGGAGGGCTACGCGCTGCGCAAGGTGGTTGAGCTCGAGCTCAAGCTGTGGCCGGGTGTAATGGCCGACCGGGTCGCGGCCTTCCGCGCCTTTGGCCAGAACGTACGCATTCAACCCGGGGTGGTCCGCTTGCGCAGCAAGCTGGACGGCGACGCCTGGCGCACTGAGCTATTGCACCTGCTCGGGCTCTTGCAGAAGGTCGAAGCCACGGCGACGGCGCCGGCCAAGGCCGGCGTATGACGTGCGCACGTGTACCAGCCTGCTCCGCCGGGCTGATCGCGCAGAAGGAGGCAGGTACAACACCGTAGGGAGGCCCACTCTACGCATCCCGGAGCATCGTAGACGGCGAAATGCTCCTGTCGCTTCACCGCCGGCCTGCTCTATGTATCCCGGAGCATCGCGTTCGCCTGGGGCACGAATTCCCCTAGGATATCACGCACGGTGCGACGGCCATCGCGGGCCTGCACCCAGAGGCGCGTCCAGAGCTGATCGATCTCGGTAAAGCGCGCCGGAGTCGCCATGATGCGCATGTCGCGCAGCGCCTGGCGCTCGACCTCCAGGTTCTCCCAGGGAAAGAGCGCGGCTTTGAACGCCGGATGGTCAAACTGTGCCTCGCGACAGGGAAACAGGTACTTTTGTTTGTAGAGGAACTCAAGCAAGGGGTCGCGGTGCCAGGCAGTGATGGCGCGCCAGGCAGCTTCCGGCTGTTTTGAGGCCTGTGTGATGGCCCAGCTATTCGCAGCGCCGCGCGGCGCCCGGCGCACCGGCCCCCGCGGCACCGGCGCAATACCGAGCTGCGCGCCGCTTTCAGCGAACTCACGCACTTGCTGCAGTTCGGTCGTAGCACGAAAGTAGACGCCCACCCGGCCGGTGGTGAAACCTGCCTGGATGTTGCCGCCGAACTCCCCGGCCTCATCAGGCTGGATGGTGACGCGATCGTGGGCATGGAGCGTGGCAAGGTATTCCAGCGCCTGCACCGCCGGTGGCTGATCCAGCACGCACGCGGAGAGATCCTTCGACCATACCTCGCCCCCAGCCATAAAGACCCACTGTGACTGGTACTGCATGCCACGCAGATGCTCGGGCATGCCGACGATAGGCGGCTGCCCTGGAGCGCGTACGGTAAGCTGCCTGAGCGTCTCGCGGAAGGTCTCCCAGTCCCACTGCCCGGCACGCTCATGCTCCATCGGGAGTATAACGCCACGCCCGCGGAACAGCCCCTCGTTCACAATCAGGATCCAGGCTGCACCGCTATAAGGCAGGGCATATACGACGCCGTCTATCCAGCGAACCGAATCGAGGAGCTCTCTTTGGATACCCTGAAGGTCAAATGTCGTGCGGGCAGCGAGCTTCCCGATATCGCGCAGCAGCCCCATGCCGGCAGCGGTGGAAAAGAAATTGGGGTGAACATAGGTGACATCCGGTAACGCCTCGGCTGCTGCCAGCGAGAGCAGTTTCTGGCCATAAGGTGCGGTCTGCTCAGGACCGATCTCTACTGCCACACGCACCTGCGCCTGGCTATCTCGCTCGGCCACGACCTCCCACGCGGACGGGTCATAGGAAGTGCGTGCCAGCACACGTATGGTCGGTCGCTCCTGCTGCGGCTGCGACACGCTCGGCATAGAGGGGAGCATACAGCCAAAGAGGCCGGTCGCCGTCACCGCGCCACTCACACCCATGACACGCCGCCGGCTCAGCATCACTCCAGGCTCACGCGGCATCCGGCTCTGCGGAAGAGGACGTGCACTCGATCGTTCTTCCTCTGCTAGTGCTGCCATCGCTGTCGGTATGCTTCCAGCAAGGTACAGTAAGCGGCCGACACAGGATAGAGCCGCCTCCAGTCATAGCACCGTTGCCCGCATGCATGCAAGATGCAAGCCAGGAGAGCAAAAAAAGATGCCAGAATGCGGTGCGCACCGTGTACACTATTACCCACGAGGGAACGTGCGCTATGCCTGACCCATCGACCATCAGCCTGCCGGCAGACCTGAACTACGTGGATGTTTTTATCGTGGTGGTGCTGGCGGTGGGCATACTCAACGGTATGCGCCGCGGCTGTATCGCTGGAGCGCTTGATCTCAGCGCGACCGTCCTAGCGGTTCTTGCCGCGCTGAAGTTCTACCCCTTTGTTGCCGCGTGGATCGTGCTCCGCTACGCCTGGCCGCGCGGGCTGGTCAACCTTGGCACGCTGATTGTGCTTTTCTTCATGCTCCAAGCGATGTTCGGGGCGCTCGCCGGCGTGCTCCACCGTGCACTCTGGCCGGTACGCACGCTCTTGAAACCGCTGGACATCCTGCTCGGGGCGATCCCAGGCGCAGTGAGCTCGCTGATTACGCTGGCGCTGATCCTGACCCCGCTGGCGCTCTATCCGCTCATCCCAGAGCTGCGGGAGACGATCCTGTCATCACAGCTCGGCGCGCCGATCGTGCGGCAGGCTGAGCGAGCTGCCCCGGCGGTCGAGCGCTTCCTGGGGCAGGCGGCTGAAGATACGCTGATGTTCTTCACAGTGCCTCGCCGTGAGCGCTCGCCCACGGACGCCGTACGCCTGGGTTTCCCACCCAACCTGCCACTCAGCCCCGACCCGGCAGCAGAGGAACGCATGCTCGAACTGATCAACCAGGAGCGCGCGCGGCACGGCTTGCCGCCGTTAGTGATGGATCCTCTCCTTCGTGAAGTCGCCCGACGTCACTCCGAGGAAATGTTTCGCTTATCGTATTTCTCTCATAGCTCTCCGGTGACCGGCTCGCCGGCAGACCGGCTGAATGCCGCCGGAGTGCGCTACACTGTGGCCGGCGAAAACCTTGCCTACGCACCGGCGGTCCAGGTAGCGCACGATGGGCTGATGAACAGCCCGGACCATCGTAAGAATATCCTCTCACCCGACTTCAGCCGCGTCGGCATCGGCGTGATCCAGGCCGGCATCTACGGCAAGATGTTCACGCAGGAGTTCGCCAACTAGTTCACATAAGCGCCATGTATCCCCAACTACTACCTTGTGCATCGTTATACCCACGGAATACCCACGGACGCCGGGAGCGGAGTATGTGCCCGGCGCGAGTGCTACAATGTGCTGACACACGCTGTGTCGCCTGTTCGTCATGCTAGATGGCGAGCTGTATGCACCTCGAGCTCACCCTGTACGTCCTGCCCCTCATCGCCGCCACAGCGCTGGCAGCGCTCCTTGGCCTCTACGCCTGGAGCCACCGCAGCGCACCTGGGGCCACCGCCCTGGCCGTGCTGATGCTCGCCGTATCTCTCTGGTCGCTCGCCTACGCCCTGGAACTGACGGCCACTACGCCGGAGGCCAAAGTGCTGTGGGCCAAGGTCCAGTACCTGGGGATCGCCCCCATACCCCTGGCGTGGCTGGCCCTTGCGCTCGGCTACACCGGCAGGGGTGAGCTGCCGGCATTGCGCCGCGCCGACCACTTCGGACGCGGGCTCCTGTACGGGCTTGGGGCCTTCCCGCTGGGAACCGTGCTGCTGGCCTGGACCAACGAGTTCCATGGCCTGCTGTGGCGTCGCATCTCCTTCGAACAACACAGTCGGGTCCCGGCGCTCCAGGTCGACCACGGGCCGTGGTTCTGGATCCATTCGATCTATGCCTATGTGCTGTTGCTCGCCGGCACAGTGATGCTGGCGAGCTTTTTCTGGCGCGCCCGAACGCTCTACCGAAAACAGGCCGCGGTGCTCGTGCTCGGCAGTCTTGCGCCCTGGGCTGGAAATGCGCTCTACCTCTCCGGTCATAGTCCGGTTCCCGGACTCGATCCGACCCCCTTCGCCTTTACGCTGACCGGCCTAGTCCTGGTCTGGGGCGTGTCCCAGTACGGCCTGCTTGACCTCGTGCCCATCGCCCGTGACGCCGTGCTCGAAGCGATGCACGACGGAGTGGTCGTGCTGGACCTGCAGAATCGTATAGTAGACCTGAACCCGGCTGCCCTTCGGCTTCTTGGACGCCCGGCTGCGGAGCTCATCGGCCGGCCGGCCGGTCAGGCTCACAGCGGGCTAGCTGCAGCGCTGGCCCGCCTGTCTGCAGATACCCAAGACAGCGAAGGGGCGCGCGTTGAAGTCGCATGGCCGCTCGACGGTGCAGAACATTTCCTCGAGCTCCAGGTATCGCCTTTGCGGCACCGCGATGGCCGCCTTGCCGGCCGGCTGCTTATCCTGCACGATGTCACCGACCGGACGCACGCTGAGCAGGAGCGCGCCAGACGCTTGCAGGAGCAGGCTGCTCGCGCTGAGGCAGAAGCAGCGCAACGCTGCCTGGCTACTTTGGCTGAGGTAAGCCGTGCGTTATCCGCATCGATCGATGCTCCAGCGATGCTCGAGCGTGTGGCCGGTCTCTGCGTGCCGGGGCTAGGCGATCTGTGCATCATAGACCTGGTCGAAGATGCCGGATGCATCAGGCGAGCCGCTGCCGCGCATGCCGACCCGGCACGCGCCACACTCCTAGAGCAGCTACGCCGGGCACCGCCTGTTCTCTCAGAGGAGCCTGCACTGGCGGAGACGTTGCGTACAGGCATACCGCGGCATGTCTCATCGCTTCTGCCGGCTGCAGCCGCTTCGCCGGAGCGCAACGCGGCGTACGCCGGGCTTCTCCGCGCGCTGGCACCGGGGCCGGCAATGATTGCGCCGCTGACAGCGCGGGGGCGTGTGCTCGGCGCAATCACGATCGCCTCGGGTATTGCAAACCGCGCATATACTGCTGCCGACCTGGCGCTGCTTGAGGACCTTGCCGGCCGTATTGGGTTGGCGATCGAGAACGCCCGGCTGTACCGTGAGGCCCAGCAGGCGTTGCAGGCACGCGACGACTTTCTCGCCAGCATTGCGCATGACCTGCGCAATCCCCTGGCAACGATTAAAGGGTATGCCCAGATGCTGCAGATGCGTATCAGCCGGCTCGACCTGCCGGATGCCGAGCGCATGGCCGAGATGCTCCGGCGGATCGACGCAACGGTGGCGCGCATGACCGGATTACTTACCGAACTCATCGATCTCTCCCGCTTGCACACCGGCCAGCCGCTTGAGCTGCAGCGTGAGCCGACCGATCTCGTTGCCCTTGCCCGGCATCTGGTCGCCGAGTACCAGCAAACTGCACCGGCACATCGTCTGCATCTGGAGACCGCAGTGCCTGAGCTTATCGGCTGGTGGGATCGCCCGCGGCTAGAGCGCGTCCTGAGCAATCTGCTCTCCAACGCGATCAAGTACAGTCCAGACGGCGGGGAGATCACTGTGACCATTGCTCGCCGGAGCAAAGACGGCATGGAATGGGCTGTAGTAGAGGTTCGCGACCGAGGCATGGGCATACCGGCGGAGGATCTGCCGCATATTTTCGAGCGCTTCTATCGCGGCCGCAACGTCGCCGCCAAGATCAGTGGCACCGGCATTGGCCTGGCCAGCGCGCGTGGCATCGTCGAGCAGCACAGCGGCACGATCACGGTGCAGAGCCGGGAAGGGGAAGGCTCTACCTTCACCATTTATCTGCCCATTACTTCAAAGCCGGCCGGCACGTAGCAATAGTTCCCAGAATACTCCTATAAGTGATGTCCTGGCACTCCCGCTCGCTCGTATCCAGCACTGACTTTGCGAGAAAGCGTTCGATAAACTATCCGGAAAACGTCTCTAAGTCTGGAAAACGTCTCCAATTGAGGAATGCAGTGAATCCTATGGCATCGGCGTCGGCGCAGGTACACATCGTCCCGGTCCACGGGCTCCCGGATGTGCAGCCGGGGGATGACCTTGCCCGGCTTATCTTAGATGCGCTTGCGTGGCAGGGCATAGTGCTGCGGCCGCGCGACATCGTCGTGGTAGCCCAGAAGATTGTATCCAAAGCCGAGGGCCGCCTGGTTCGCCTGGAGGAGGTCGAGCCGTCGCCGTTCGCACGCACTCTGGCGGCCCGCTACGGCCGCGATGCACGGCTGATTGAGGTTGTCCTGCGGGAATCGCGCCGCCTTGTGCGGGTGGATCGCGGGATCATCATTGCTGAGACGCACCACGGCTTTGTCTGCGCCAACGCCGGCGTTGATCTCTCCAACGTGGCCGGAGGGAGCGTGGCTGCGTTGCTTCCGGTGGACCCGGATGCGTCGGCAGCGCGCCTGCGCGCCGCTTTGATGGACGCTACCGGCGTAGAGCTTGCCGTTATCATCAGCGATACCTTCGGCCGTCCCTGGCGGCTGGGCCTGACGAACGTTGCCATCGGCGTGGCCGGACTGGACCCATTTCGGAGCTACATCGGGCAGCGTGACCGCGCGGGCTACCCGTTGCGCGTGTCGGCGCTCGCGCTGGCCGACGGAGTCGCCGGCGCGGCTGAGCTTGTGATGGGGAAGGTCGAGGGAGTCCCGGTCGCCATCGTTCGCGGCGTGGCGTATACTCCCTCTGAGGAAGGCACCGCACGCGCCCTCATCCGTCCGGCGGAGCAAGACTTGTTTCGCTGAAGCCCGAGGATGTCTGCTGAATCGGCGAAGCCGTTTGGGTGTAGCGCACTGACGACCAGACGTCGCGTACTGGCCGGACTCTCGGCGAGCCTGTCGGCTGCACTGGCTGTGGCCTGCGCGGGCGCCAACAGACCGATACCGGCTCTCTCCGGCGAGGTGACACCGGTTCCGGCTGCGCCTGGAGCACCGGGCACGGCGCCCCTGCCTGCCCGTATTGAGGTCTGGCAGCCGTTCGCGCCTGGAACGATGCTCGGCGATACACTGCTGCGTCTTGCAGAGCGCTTTCGCAGCGAACATCCCGCCACTACCCTGAACCTCACCGCCGTGCCCGGCAACCAGGAGTTCCTGCAGAAGCTCGAGACGGCCTTTGCCGGGGGCCAGCCACCGCACGCCTTTGCGCTTGATATCATCTGGCCGGCGCGGTTCGTAGCGCGCCGCCTGCTGCAGCCACTCGATGCCTGGTTCAGCCGGTCAGGTAGGACCGGCACGGGCACACAGCTCGATCGAACCGACTTCGTGCCGGCCGCGCTGGATGCCTGCACTATCGGCGGCACAGTGTACGCCCTCCCGATGATGCTGAGCGTGTTGCTGCTGTATTGGAACGCGCACCATTTCGCTCAGGCAGGCCTGGACCCGGAGCACCCACCCGAGACCTGGGACGACCTGCTACGCCTGAGCAGTGCCCTCACCCTTCCTGATCCAGCCGCGCCGTCGGGCGTACGGCGCTGGGGCTTTCAGATTCCGGGTCCGGCCGGCTGGAACATCTGGGCCTGGCAGTGTTTCCTGTGGCAGCGCGGCGGCGAACTCTTAAGCGCCGATGGCCGCCATAGCCGCTTCGCCGAGCAGCCCGGCATCGATGCGCTGGATTTCTGGATTGAGCTGGCGCAGCGCCGCCGCACAGCAACGCTGGAGCCGGGCCTAGCACCCTTTGAGCGAGGTCATGTGGCGATGATCATCCAGACGCTCACACCGATCGGCAGCATGGCTCGCACCGCGCCGGACGTAGCGCTGCGCTCGGCGGTGCTGCCGCGCGATGTCCAGGCGGCCACAAACACCGGTGGCTGGCTGTGGGGCCTAGCGGCGGGCAACGGTCTTCGTCCCATTGATCTGGACGGCGCAGCGGAATGGATACGCTGGTTCAGTGCTCCGGAGCAGCTTGGCCCCTGGAACGCCGAGACTGGTTTTATTCCGCCGCGCTACAGCGCCCAGGCAACTGCCTCCTGGAGAGCGGCCAGCGCCGGACCACTCTGGCGGGCCGCCCTTGCCAGCCTGCCTATCGCCCGCACACGCCCGAAGTTCGCTGCTTACCTGGAATGGTCTGCCCCGCTGGGCACTGCGATTGAGCGCGCTGTGCGGGGCGAGCTTTCTGCTCGAGACGCCTTGGAGAGCGCCCGTCAGGAAGCCGACGCCGTGCTGGCCCGCGCGGCAGTCTAGCCGGGCGCTTGACAACGGTGCGGCGCCGCGCGTATGGTGCGCGGGGTTGGGGGAGGGACTCCTCCCCCACCACGATACATACCCGTCGCACGCCCGCGCGTGCGGCCAGAGGCACTATCGGGAGGATAGACGAAGACATGCACCTTCTGGACTTGCCGAGAGCTCTCACCCGCCGCCGCGCCTTTCAGGTCCTGGGCACCGGCGCGGCCTCCGGCATCCTGGCGGCCTGCCGCAGCCAGCCCGGCGGGGAGGCACCGAAGTCCGAGCCCGCCAGGGCGCCGGTGAGTATCGTCTACTCAACGTTCTTCCCTGAAGATCGTAACGAGATCATGCGGCCGGGGTTCGAAGCGTTCGCCGAGCGCTATCCGCACATCAAGTTCACCATCGAAACCCCGCCTGACTACCGCAATAAGCTGCGTACGCTCATTGCCACTGGAAGCGCCAGTGATTGCTTTATCCATGACGTGTGGAGCGCCGCCTGGTACTACGATAGCGGCGCGATCTATGATATCGGGCCGTTTCTCAGGCGCGACAAAATCGACCTCAAGCGTGACTACGCCCTCATTGGTATCGAGAACTGGTGCGGCAAGACGTACGGCATGCCGTTTTATGTCACCTCGATGGTGCTGGCCTATAACAAGACGCTCCTCAAGCAGTATGGGGCGCCGGACCCGTGGGAGCGCTGGAACGGCAAGTGGACCTGGGCTGATTTCCTCGTCGTAGCCAAGCAGGTGACCAAGGACACGAACGGCGATGGGAAGCCCGACACCTGGGGCCTGATGATGGATGGCAACGGCATTAATAACATCGACCGCAACTACCAGGTCTGGTGCACCTCCAACGGCGGCGAGACCTACGATGTCGAGAAGATGCGCTACACGCTCGACGATCCCAAGACCATCGAGGGGATCGACTTCCTGGTGAAGATGGTGCACGAGCACAAGGTGATGGTCGGCCCCGAGGATGCTGCGCAGATCGCCAAGGCCCTTCCCGGCGAGCCGTTCATCCACGGTATTATTGCCTTCCGCCAGGAGTCAAGCGGGCGGCTGGCCAACTATCGCCGCCAGGTGGGCGAGCGCTTTGAGTGGGACGTCGTGCCATATCCGTCATCCGGGCCGAACGTGCCGTCCATCGGCCACTCCGATGCGGACGTGAACAATGTTTACGCGCACGGGAAGAACATCGAGGCGGCCTACGAGTTCGTCAAGTGGATCGGCGGCGAGGTCATGCAGAAGATCATGGGTCAGAACAAGCTGCTCATTCCGGCGCTGCTCAAGGCCCAGACCGATCCCGAGGGCTTCATGAAACCTCCGCCGCAGCACCTCAATGCACACACAGATTTCTTTAAGACCGGCCAGTATCGCACATCTTTCTATCACTACCGGGGCCTGGAAGCGCTGGCCGAGATTGACAAGGGCCTACGAGACGCTATGTACCTGGTGAAGTCAACGCGCCAGGCTATGCTTGATGCCAACCAGGCTGCTAATGCCCTCGTGCAGTACGGCTCCTGCCGCCAGGAGATCGTCTGGAAGCCGCGGCCGTAAGCCCTTACTCCCGGCCCCCTTTCTTTCTCACTCAGCTCACGCGGGAAGCCTTTATGCCCTCTCTCCTGAAGCTTCGGGAGAGGGGGCTGCGGAGCGCGGGCGCTCATAGTGTGCCCGCACGATTGTCTTGATCCCGCCGCGCACGTTAAAGTCGCCGGTGACCGTCATACGAATGGGGTCCGTGGCTTCTACCAGGTCGTTCAGGATGCGGTTCACGACGTCTTCGTGGAAGTGTCCCTCCTCACGGAACGACCAGAAGTAGAGCTTCAACGACTTGAGCTCCACACAGCGCGGCCCGGGTACATACTTGATATTGATAGTGGCAAAGTCGGGCTGTCCTGTCATGGGGCAGACGCACGTAAACTCCGGGCAGGTGATATCGATCTCGTACTCGCGGTACGGATGCGGGTTCGGGAACGTCTCAAGCTTCTTCGATGGCTGGGTCGGCATCGCTCGTTCTTCCGTCAATATAACCTGTCGCCGGCGTCTCTCCACGCCACCGGCGCAGAACACACCTTGAGCTTTTTAACTTTATGGTAACTCTCCGGGCGGTCGGTTGCCAGGCCGGTCACCCCCTTCGATCGATCTTCAGGAACAGCCAGGAGAGCTCCCACCGCCCGGCGAAGTGCCGAGCGGTAGGGCGAGAGCGGTAAAGCAGCGCCGTACCGTTCGACCAGCCGCATTACTTCGCCGATGCGGCGCTCGCGCAGAAAGCCTTGCGCCGACACACTCTTGCGCGGCGGCACGGTATAGAGCGTCTCATTCCAGCGTAGCGATGGATCGGTCTCGCTCAGGAAGCTGATCAATTCCCAGGCTGGATCGTGCGCAGGGCTCTCCTGCACGATGGCCAGAAACGCCACACCGACCAGCACCAGGCGGCGGTACGCTGTCCCGCTCTCCACCTCCGGCAACGGCGGATCGACCACGATGAGATCGTCCAGTCGGTCCGGCGCGTATTTGGCCACTGCACGCACAGCCGTCAGGCCCCCGTAGGCCGCGGCCAGTGTTCCGGCAGCAAGCGCCGGGATGCTCTCGGCCGGAGCAGCGAGGCCGCCGGCCGTCGCGGCACGCTGGCGCTCACGCAGGAAAGCGAGGGTCCGCTGTGCCGCCTCTCCCAGGAGGTCATCCGGCCGCTCGAGGAAGCGCCCGAACGCCGCCGCGAGCTGCTGAAACTCGAGCTCGGATGGAGCCGAGAAGCCGCGGCGCACCAGGCGACCGCCCTCTACACGGGCCAGCCGGCCCGCCACATTGATCTGTTCCGCCCAGGTCGACGGCGGCGCGCTGACGCCGACCTCGCGCAGGATATCGCCCCGAAAGAAGTACGCGCGCGGCGCCAGGAGCTGCGGCATACCCACGAGCCGGCCTTCCCAGCGGCTGCCTGCCAGGCCGGCATCAAAGAGCTCCTCGCGGTCCTTCCAGGTGCTCATGCGCGGTCCGAGCGGCAGCAGCATACCCTGGTACGCCAGCACACCGCCGTTTTCGGCAGCACACTGCACGACATCCGGCGACTGCCCCGCAGCGCGGGCAGCCGCGACTCGCTGCGGGAGTTCGTCCGGTGCCAGCCATGCTGCAGTAACGTGCCATGACGGGAAACGCTGCCGGAACCCGGGCGCCAGCACGTCGCGCCAGAGCTGCTGCGTCGCAGCCGTCCAGGCGGTTGCCCAGACGTGGAGCTCGACCGGCGTCGATGGCACCGGCGTCGGCAGCGGCGGGGGCTGTCGCGGCCCCGGTCCGCCACACGCAAGCAGCGTCCCTACGGCCCCGGTAGTCAGGGCCGCAATACAACGGCGGCGGGTCAGAGACTTAGAGCTCATGCGGCAGGGTTCGCAGGAATATGCAGCGGACTCGACGCTGCACTCGTGAGCGTGTACAGTAAGCAGTGCGCGGCCGATCACCCGCGTCTGTATTAGACAGGGTACTGTACCGGGCCGCGCCGGCGCAAACGCGGGCGCAGGAAACAGACCAGGAGGGCGACCGTGCGCAACATTGCCGACCCCCTTGCAGCAGAGCCGCTTAGCCTGTCTGGCACCGGCCGCGCCTGGCCTTCAGTGGAGGAGCGCAGCCAGGCGATTATCGCCGCCCTCGAGGAGATCCGGCCAGACATGATTCTGACGATCCCAAGTAGCACACTAAAACACGTCCTGGCCGCCTTCGAAGGGCGCGCTGACATCCCCGTCGTGCCCCTGACCCGGGAAGAGGAAGGCATTGGGATCGCCGCGGGCATGGTGCTGGGCGGTGGGCGGCCGGTGCTGGTGATCCAGGATAACGGCCTGGGCAATAGCCTCACCGCCTTGGCCACCTTCCCGCAGGCATACCATATCCCACTCCTTATCCTTGTCTCCCAGCGCGGCGGGCTGGGCGAGTATAACTCGATGATCCATACTTTTTGCGAGCACGTTGAGGATATCGTCCGAGCAGCAGGTTTACGCGCCTTTAGCCTGGATGGTCGCATTCCGGCCGAGCAGTGGCGTACGGCCATCGTAAAAGCGTTCGAGTATGCACAAATTACGCACCGTCCGGTGCTGGTGCTCTGCAATTTGATGGGGTTCTAACATGACGAGACAGGATGCCCTGCGGCTGATCATCCAGGAGTTCCCGCGTGAGCCAATCGTCGTGACGCTCGGCCAGACGGTGCGGGAGCTCGTGGCGCTGGGACGCAGCGATAACCACCTTTACGTGCTCGACTCGATGGGGCTGCCTCCAGCCATTGGCCTGGGTCTGAGCCTGGCGCCCGCGGCACGGAAGTTTGCCAAGACGGTGGTGATCGAGGGTGACGGCAGCCTGCTGATGGGCCTCTCTACCCTGGCCACCGTGGGGCTGCTGAAGCCGGAGCGCTACCTCCTGGTGGTGCTGGACAACGGCACGTACGCCTCGACCGGCGGGCAGCCCACTGCCGCGCCGGTGGTGGACTTCTGCCGCATCGCCGAGGCCTGCGGCATGGCGGCGCGTGACGCACATGACGAAGCAGAGCTGCGCGAGGCCCTGCGGTGGGGCCGCGCTGTGCGGCAGCCGGCGCTCATTCGAGCATACATCGATAATACAAATATTCCTGCACCGTACTTTCTGGAAGATCCGGTCGGCCTGGCCGAGCGCTTCCGCCGTTACCTGGAGCAGTCCTGAGCGCATGAGCGCACGTACAGGCACGCCTGGAGCACGCCGCTAGGCCTGGAGCGCTTCTTAACCGGTGCAGGTCCAGCGCGCGACGCTGTAGCGGGCAATCAGGTTTTCGTCGACTTCGATGCCCAGCCCCGGACCACTCGGCACATGCAGGTAACCCTCGGCGTCGAGACGCGTGACCGGCGGGTACGCCAGCTCCTCGCGGAAGAGGTTAGGCGTGCGATCGAGCTCGAAGAGGGGCTCGACAGGCTTGAGCGCGGGCGGCGTGTCAGGTAGGGCAGCGGCGAAGTGCAATGCCGCTGCGACAGAGACCGCCGAGCCCCACACGTGGGGCAAGCAGCGCACACCCCACGCACTCGCCAGCACAGCGATTTTGCGAGCTTCCGAGAGGCCGCCGCACGCGGCGACATCCGGCTGGGCGATATCCACCGCGCGCCGGGCAATGAGCTCACGGAAGCCGTAGCGGGTAAATGTAGCTTCGCCCCCGGCGATAGCGATGCCGTGAGGCCCCAGAGACCGCTTGACCTGGAGGTAGCCCTCGAGATCCTCGGGCGGCACCGGCTCCTCAAACCAGCAGATGTCCAATCCTTCGGCAGCCAGTCGCAGCCCTAGCCGGGTAGCCACAGCGGCATCGTACGCATGGTTGGCGTCGATCATCAAGAGAGGCTCTGTCCCAATCGCCCGACGAACCGCCCGCGCGTTGCGGACATCCTCGTCTAGGCCGAAGCCGACTTTCAGCTTCACCGCACGGAAGCCCTGGGCGATGTACCCGGCCGCCTCCTCGGCCAGCGCGGCGCTTTGCTCCGGCCAGTCGCTGCCCTGGCCTGCGCCGCGATGGTAGAGGCCGGTCGCGTAGGCACGGAGACGGGAGCGCCGGGCTCCGCCCAGGAGAGTGCTTACCGGCACCCCCAGTGCTCGCCCGGCGAGGTCGTGCAGGGCGATGTCCACTGCACTGAGTGCCTCGATGGGGATGCCGGTCTGACCGTGGTCGCGCAGCCGGTTATAAAGCTCATCCCAGAGCGCATCGATGGCCAGGGGATCGCGCCCAAGCAGGAGCGGTGCGTAGACGTGCTGCACTACCGCAGCGGTTGCCTCGGGCGGGCCAAAGGCCTCGCCCCAACCGCGCAGGCCATTATCGGCGCGGAGCTCGACCAGCATGGCCGCGCGCGAGCGGTACCACCCTTGCGAGTAGGCGAACGCCTGGCCGGCAGGGAGCTCGTGGCGCAGAATGTGCACCACCACAGCAGTGATCTTCATCACCGCCACATTATTCCGTGGCCGGGGCTCCAATGCAAGCTCCGGACCTCCCTACTGATGCGCCGCCCACTCGAGCAGACGGGCCCACAGCTCGTAATCCGTTGTGTCTCGGGCCACAATGCGCTGGTCCGGCTCAACGATCTCACTGCCAAGGGCAGTGAACTCGCCCCGCTCAGGATGCAGCAGGTCCAGATATACAGCCCCTCGCTCGAGCGTCGCGCCGCGCGGAACCAACGTAATCTGTTTTAGGTCGTCATCGGACCAGTCGTGCAGCAGGCCACGCACGACGGCGTCATCGTACGCGGTCAGGCCAAACTCCTGGGCAACCTCACCCAGAAATTCTCGCTCTACTCTTCTGTACGGGGTAGGCGATTGCCAGGGAGAGTCATCAGGCATACGCTGCATGGCTTCTTCGCCTCCTGCAACCCGAAGCGGCAACACTGCCACCTTCTCCGTGGAACTCGGCCGAACGAACTCGGCCGAAGCAAGGAGCAAGCGAGGGCTTACGAAGCCATCTGCATGCTCCGCAGCGCCCGGCAGCGCACCTCCTGCTGGGCAATGCGCCGCAGCAGCACATCATAGAGCTGCTGCGCCAGGGCGGTCTGATCAACCTGATTCCGCGCCTCTACCGTATGCACCCAGCGCTCCGGAAAGGCCGTGCGTCCCTGGAGCGCCCCGGCGATCGACCCGCCGATCGTGGCGATCGTATCGGCATCGCGGCCGAAGTTGGCACAGTACACCACGGTCCGCACCGCGTCTCCCCTGGCCAGGGCGAACAGTGCCAGCGCCACTGGGACGCTTTCTCGTGGGTCCACTGCGGTGCTCCGGCCGGTCGCTTCATCGTTGCCGGGCCACGGCAACAGGTGCGCACGATAATACGCCTCACGGAAGCGCCGGTAGTCGCCTTCGGTTAGCGCCAGCTCAACTGCAGTCTGAATATACCGTGGCATTTCGCTGGATGGATCTAAATAACGCCAGGACGCTTCAACGACGGACTCCGCCGTAGCATCGGGCAGCAGCGCTGCAGCCACGGCCGCGGCAGCGGCGCAGGCCCCGTCCTGAGGGAAGCCGGAGTGGATCAGCTGGGTCACATAGTACGCGTCGCGCACGGCGGCTGCAGGATCGCCCGCATCGATGATCCCGATAGGCGAGATACACATGGCGGACGAGTTTGAGACCATATTCCCTCGTCCGGCCTCGCGAGGCGGCACGCCTTGCACGAAGACCTTGTAGTATGCGTTCACAACCGGGGTGTAAAACATGCGGAGCTGCATGCGCTCGCGCCACACCTCAGCCCAGTGATCCGGCGCAGGTGGCCCGCCGGCGCGCAGGATCGCCTCGCAGAGCATATGCTTCAGCGCCGAGTCATCGGTGGCTGTGCCGGCGGGCCCCTTCCCGTAATCCAGCAGGTCGGTGATCTCACCATACTGCTGCTCGATCAGACGGTAATGCTTCCCCTCGGCAGGCCCGCCCAGCGCATCGCCGATCAGACCGCCCACCAGGCAGCCGGCGATGCGGTCCAAGAGCCGGTTCATGCTACACCTCGCTGGTTGCATTCACAAGTAGTGACGGCTGTATCCAAGAAAGAGCTTGATACCGACGCTCATCTGCAATAGCATCTACTTATGGCTTCAACACGCGCCCTTCAGCTTTAGCGATCTCCCACTGCTGCTGCAGACGCGCCGTCCATTCCTTCGGTTGCATTTGCCCCTGAAGAATAGCTTTAAGCCCATCCCAATATTCATCTACGAATTTCGCAGGAGATACCACGCTGATATTATAGCCCATTTCTTCTCCGGTTGAAATAGTGCGCAGAGCTTCCCGCACCCCTTCAGGGACCTGGTAATCCTCCGGTTTGAAAGGTGTGGGGCTCACCTGAATGAGAATTTCTATCCATAACTTCTGTGCCGCCGGGCTCATCAGATGGTCAATCCAGGCAACCGACGCCTCGACATTCTTGGTCTTGCTGTTGACGGAGAAACCTCCACCAATGCCACCGGCTACGGTCCGCTTGATGGTCGGGTTCACCAAGGGGAAGGGGAAATACCCGTAGTCGAAGCCAAGGAACTGCTCCTTGTTGCGTTCATAGGTCGCCAGCGCCCAGGTCCCGTTCGGCCACATGGCGACCTTGCCGGAGGGGAAGTCGTTGGCCGCGTTCCACTGGGGATCGTACGGGTTCTTGGGCAAGTACTCGAGGTTCTGCAGATCAACGATGATCTGGGCGGCGCGCGTCGGCCCCTCGCTATCCCAGCGCCCGTTGCGGTACAGGATCTCCTCGGTTCCCTCCTTGCCAATAATGGCCATCAGGATGGCGCTGTAGAGGTGCCCCGGCGACGCCCGGCCGGTGGCCACGATGAGCGGCTGGATACCGGCAGCTTTAATGGTCTTGCACAGGGTGAGGAGCTGGTCATAGGTCGACGGCAGCTGGCGAATGCCAAGCTCAGCAAAGACGCGCTTATTGTAAAACACCGGGATAAACTCTACCTCATGCGGCACACCCCAGGTCTTGCCGTTGATCATGCCCCGCTTCCTTGCCCACGGGAACACGCGCTTGAGGTTCGGCATCGTGGCATAGTAGGGGTCAAGGGCCAGCACCTGTTCGGCATCGACCAGCGGCTGTTGATACGAGGGCGGGATGTCACGCTGCCAGGTGTCCGGGCCAATGCCCGCCGCCAGTGCGGCGAAGAGCTTCTGATCGCGGTTTTCGCCGGCCGGTGGACCCACTATGGTGACGGTGATGTTGGGATATACTTGGGTGAAGCTCTTTTGCATCTCATCCCAGAGCTGCCTGGCCAGGTCACTGCCGCTCTCCGCCCAGAACTCGATTGTGCCGGAGAGGGCAGCGCTCTTCGCCGGAGCCTGCTGTGCCGGTGCGCCGGTCCGGCAGGCGGAGAGGAGCGCAGCCACGCCCGCCGCACCGGCCTGCAGCCACATGCGGCGGCTTTGGCGGATCGACCCGGAAGATCGCAAGGCGTTCATAACGCACCTCCTGAAGCTCGGTTCTAGCTCCTGCGTTGTGCACAGGAGGATAAGCCTTTAGCCGCTCCCTATCACCTGTCCCGGCGCTGATCTACCGACAGGGCGGCACGGCCTGTGCCGCTCGTTGCCTCACGGATCGCGGATAAGCGTTCCAGAGCAGGCGCCTGACTCAGCTTGAGCCGCGCACAACAAGCGTTGCCGGCAGCATCTCATGCCGCGGCTCCGGCGGCGCCTGCCCGCCCAGCCGCGCCAGCAACAGCTTTGCTGCGGTCGCGCCGAGCACGGCCACCGGCTGGGCGACCACGGTTAGTCCCGGCTGCATCAAGGCGGTCCAGGCGGTATCGTCGAAGCCGACCAGCGCCAAGTCATCCGGGATGCGCAGACCGCGCCGGCGCACCTCCAGCACCATGCCGAGCGCACTCAGATTGTTGGCAGCGATGAGTGCGTCAGGCGGCGGACGCCGGGTCAAGAGATCGGCCGTTGCCGCGCGACCACCGGCCTCGGTATAGTCGCCGGGGGCGACCAGCGCCGGATCATCAGGCAATCCGTACGCTTGGAGCGCCTGCTGGTAGCCTGCCAGCTTGTCATCGGCAGTGGAGATACCGGGTGGCCCGGCGATGAAGCCAATGCGCCGACGCCCGCGGGCGGCCAGGTGCGCCACCGCCGCGTACGCCCCGGCCTGCACGTCCACTGCCACCCAATCCCACGGGGCGCCGGGAACGCGCCGGTCCATCAGTACCACCGGTAACCCCGCCGGAATCAGTGCGGCAAGCTGCTCCGCAGCGACCTGGGTGGGGGCCAGCACTAGCCCGTCAACACGTCCGGCGCAGAGCACCTCCAGGTCACGGCGCTCGGCCTCCGGGTCGCGCGCAGCGTTCGAGACCAGCGTGGCATAGCCGGCGACGGCCAGAGTATCTTGCGCCGCCTGCACTGCCTCAGTGAAATGCGGGTTCACAATCGTGGGGATGACGATGCCGACCGTCTGGGTGCGATGGGTGCGCAGCCCGCGCGCCAGCGCGTTCGGCTGGTAGCCGACCCGACGCGCCGCCGCGATGACGTGCTGGCGCAGGAGAGGATGGACCGTCGGGTTTCCGTTCAGCGCACGCGAGGCTGTGGACACTGAGACGCCCGCTTCACGCGCGACATCTTCCAGCCGTGGGGCGCGCCCTCTAGACATCGTTTGTCCTCAGCAACCGTTTTCTCACACTCTACTCGGGGCATGGCGCTCTGTCAAGGGCGTGGGGTGGCCTCAGCCACCGCCAGGGGAAGCAACTGTCGGGTTCTGCCAAGGGAAGCGCAGCCGGCAGGCCCTGGAGCTTGGTGCCGGCGCTTCTTGTGCGCAGAACTTCGTGAAAAGATGCACATTGACTTGCCTGAAGGCCGGTGCTATAGTAAGGCCGGCTGTGCGAGAGAAGCGCGCGCCGCTCCGGCACTGCTCATGTGCCGAGAGCGACCCGCACCCTCAGGGATGGAGGCTTGCAGCAGTGGCCACGCGCATGGCGGACATGCCGCAGCGACTGTATGACCGCCTGCGGCAGACCAATGTGTGGAAGTCGTTCTTCCGCACCGGCTATCCGGATAACCGCCGCGACCGGAACCTTATCATGGTGGAGAATACCTTCCTACATCTCCACCCTGCGCAGGTGCGGCGGTCCGGCATCCGCACGACCTACACCTTCTGTCTTGGCGGCATCTCGTTCTTTCTGTTCCTCGTGCTGACGGTCACCGGCGTGCTGCTGATGTTCTACTATGTCCCCTCCGTCGAACGGGCGTACTCCGATATTCAGGCCTTGGAGACGTCGACGACGTTCGGCATGCTGCTGCGGAACATGCACCGCTGGGGCGCTCACGCCATGGTGATCACCGTGTTCCTGCACATGGCCCGGGTCTTCTATACCGGCTCGTATAAGCCGCCGCGTGAGTTTAACTGGGTGATCGGCGTCGTGCTGCTGGTGCTCACCCTGTTGATGTCGTTTACAGGATACCTGCTGCCGTGGGATCAGCTGGCGCTGTGGGCGATCACGGTCGGCACCAACATGGTGGGGAGCGCGCCCTTCCTGGGCAAGCAGGTCCGCTTCCTGCTCTTGGGCGGCGCTGAGGTGGGGCCGAACGCGCTAATCCGTTTCTATACGTTGCATGTGATCGCCTTGCCGCTGCTGGCGGCCACGTTCATGGCCGTGCACTTCTACCGCATCCGTCGCGACGGCGGCATCTCCGGCCCGCTGTAGCAGCGGCGTCATGCGGCACGTGAGGCAAGACCCGAGGAGAGGGGGCGAGACACGTGGCGACTGAACAACCTCCCAGAGCGAACCAGTCTCAGCCTGGCCAGGGAGAAGCAGGCGCCGGCCAGGGACCGCGTCCAGTGCTCCGGCCGACCACGCCGCGACCGGTTGCCGGCCAGGGCGCCGCGCCTCCACCGGCAGCACAGGGTGGACAGCCGGCAGCGCCACGCCCTGCTGCACCTGCAGGTACCGGACGCCCGGCCGCTGCCTCAACTGCCGCGCGCCCGGCTGCCGCGGCGGCCGGGGCAGCGCCGCCGCGGCCGGCTGCCGAGCCCCGCCGGCGTGAGGAACGTGTCAATACATGGCCGAACCTGCTGATGCCTGAGTTCACGGCGGCAGTGGCCATGACGCTTGGGCTGTTCGTCTTGGCGATTTTGCTGAACGCGCCGCTTGAGGAGCACTCGACGGTGAGCATCACGCCGAACCCGTCGAAGGCTCCGTGGTACTTCCTGAACTTGCAGGAGTTACTGCTCCATATGCACCCGGCGCTGGCCGGGGTGATCGTGCCTACCGTACTTATCCTGGCGCTGATGGCCATTCCCTACATCGACACCGACCCGAAGGATGTGGGCATCTGGTTCACTTCGCCGCGCGGGCGCACGATCGCCATCCAGAGCGCCATCTTTGCAACGGTGGTGAATGTGGCGCTGATCATTTTTGACGACCCGCGCATCGTCGGAACAAGCCGCCTGGTGGCAAGCCTCTGGTCAGCGCTTGGCCTGCAAAAGATGCGACTGTTCACGATCTTGGATCAGCCGCTTGAACTGCCCACCTTTATCAACGAGACGCTCATCCCGGTCGTCTTGATGATCGGACTGCCGTATCTGCTGATCCAGTACTACAAGCGCCGCGGGGCGACGGTGCGGGAGCAGTGCATCGCATTCTTCAGCGGCTTCCTGGCTACGTATGTCGTGCTGACTATTTTCGGCACGGTGTTCCGTGGCCCGGCGATGCTGCTGTACTGGCCATGGGCGATGCCTCCGCGGACATGAGGACCGGCTCGCTCGGAGGCAGGATAATTATGCTAGAGGGCGCGGCAGCACGAAGGCGTGGCGCCTTTACCGTCGCCCGGAACTGCGGCGCCCCTCACAGCAGATGAAGAGAACCTAACGGATCACCTGGTACCGAGGGGAAACGAGAAGGGAGCATACCATTATGGTGGAAGAACGCCCAGCCCCTGCTCCTGCTGCAGCGGCGCCTGCCGCCGCAGCGACGACTGCCGCCCGGCCGCGGCCGGCTGCGGCGGAGCCTGGCCTGGATGAGGCCACCTTGGCGCGGCGGCGCATCCTCCGCTTCGCCGGCTGGGCCGCGGTAGCCACCCTCTTGCTGGAGTTCGGCGGCTGCTTCGTCGGCTTCTTCTATCCCTTGCACACCGGTGCCTTCGGCAGCAAGATCCCCGCCGCCAGCCTGTCCTCCCTTAAGGTCGGCGATGTGATCGATAACGTGGAGGGTCGGTTCTACCTGGTGCGCCTGCCCGAAGGCCTGATGGCCTACTACAAGCGCTGCACGCACCTGGGCTGCACCTACCGCTGGTTCCCCCAGGACAAGATCGAGTTCGGCGGCCGCACCTTCGAGGGGCTGTTCCGCTGTCCGTGCCACGGGTCTACCTTCAACCGCTATGGGGAGGTGGTGGGCGGGCCGGCGCCGCGGCCGCTGGATATCATGGCGATCATCATCCAGGGGGATACGGTGATCGTGGACACTGGCAAGATCACCGAGCGCGAGCGCTGGGACCCCAGCCAGGCAGTGAAAGTCTGATCTCCTGCAGCGAGGGTGTGCATGGCCGAAGAACCGCGAATTCCTTCTTCCAGTGAAGCTGGCTCTCCCCCGGCGGCGCGGCCGGCGCCCGCGGCGCGACCAGCGGCCGCGCCGCCCGCCGAAGAGGCTCCGGGTGGGATGAGCTATGAGGCTCGCCGGGCCTGGACGCTTATTCTTCCGGCGATCCTTGGTCTGATCGCAATATTGTACTGGGCTTACGAGCCCGCACGCATGCAGGCCGCTGCCGAGCGCCAGCGCAGGATCGAGATTCAGCGCGGCGCGCACCTGTTTGCGCAGTATTGCACCCCATGCCATGGCATCAGCGGCCAGGGCGGTGCCGGTCAGAACGGCGGGTATGCGCCGGCGCTGAACTCTGCCACCTATAAGGCCACCGACGATCCCAAGATCCACACGCACCCGCCCGATACTCCCGAGTATAAGCACACAATTGACTTCCTGACGAAGACGATCTCGCGCGGTCGCACCATCAAGCTGCCGCAGAACCCGGCCGACCCCAATAGCCCCTTGGTAGACGTCCAGGTGATGCCGAAATGGGCCGAGAGCGAAGGAGGCCCGCTGAACAATCAGCAGATCCTGGAGATTGCCCTGTTCATCGCCTACGGAACCGACGAGGACTGGGAGCATATGACCGAGCAAGCGACCCCGGTGCCGGTGCCCACGCCGCTGCCCATGCCGCGCTTTGCGGACCTGCCGCCGGGAGATCCCCGCCGCGGGGAGGCGCTCTTCCGTGGCGGCGCTCAGCCACCATGCCAGTCTTGTCACCTGATAAATGGCCAAGGGCCAGGTAGCACGGCAATAGCTCCGGATTTGGGCCGTGATGCACCGAATTTTGATAAGCGTCGCCCCGGCCTCTCGGCAGAGGAGTATTTGCTCGAGTCGATCTGGAACCCGAATGCCTATATCGTGCCAGGTTACCAGCCCAATGTGATGCCGCAAACATATTCGCGTACGCTCACCCTGCAGCAGATTGCAGACCTCATCGCTTACCTCATGACGCTGCGCGGTGGGAGCTAGGGAGAACGGCGGTGGCTGTAATCCGTCGTACATAAGGCTCCACGAGCCGGTCCGCGCTGCGGCAGAGACATTGCTTCGTGGCGGGTCCGGTCGGGCTTTTACGCACGACGGATTCAGGCGATCCGGAGCAATCCATGGGACGCACTGAGGCACTCGCCCGACTTTACCGCTGCGGCGTCGTGGCCATCATGCGCAAGACGGAGTCGGCGCTGGCTATCGAGGCCGCGGAGGCGCTTGTCGCGGGCGGAATTGACCTGATTGAGGTCACGATGAATACGCCCGGCGCCCTGGAGATGATCCGCGACCTGGTGCGCCACTTTCCCCAAGAGCGCGCGCTCATCGGGGCCGGGACAGTCCTGGATGTGGCCGCAGCGCAGGCGGCCATCGAGGCAGGAGCAGAGTTCATCGTCTGCCCGCATCTCGATGAAAAGATCGTGGCCTATGCCGGCCACCACGATGTGATGGTGGTGCCCGGTACCCTTACGCCGACCGAGATCGTGCGGGCCATGGCCGCAGGCGCGGATGCTATTAAGGTGTTCCCCGCCGGGCCGCTCGGGCCTTCCTACATCCGTGACTTGCTGGGCCCGCTGGACGGTGCTCGCCTGGTGCCCACCGGCGGCATCACCCCCGACAACGCCGAGGTATATATCCAGGCCGGCGCGTTTGCCCTCGGTGCCGGCTCAGCGCTGGTCGACGCCGGGACGGTTGCCGCGCGCGATTTTGACACGCTTACCATGCGCGCCCGGCGCTTCGTCGAGGCGGTGCAACGTGGGCGCGCTGCCCGCAGGGGTTAGCTCCAGGCGTGTTCCCAAACTCGCCCGACCTGGCCGTCATCATTGTGAGCTTCAACACGCGGCCGCTGCTTGAAGCGTGCCTGCGCTCGCTCGAAGGGGCGCGCGTGAGGCTAGAAGTCTTTGTCGTCGATAATGGCTCCACGGATGGCTCTGTCGACCTCGTGCGTACCCGCTTTCCGCATGTGCGTCTGATCCTGCCTGGTCGGAATATCGGCTTCGCAGCGGCGAACAACCTGGCACTCCGCCAAGCTACCGCGCGCCATGTGCTGTTGCTCAACCCGGATGCCGCGGTCGAGCCGGGCACGCTCGAGGCTGTGGTGGAATTTCTCGACCGGCATCCCGACGTGGGCGCCCTGGGGGGGCAGCTGCGCTACGGCGACGGCAGCTTTCAGCACTCTGTCTTTCGCTTTCCCACCCTGCCGATGGTCTTCCTGGACTTCTTTCCGCTGAACCATCGCCTGCTCAACTCACGGCTGAATGGTCGCTACCCGCGCCGCTGGTATGGCCGGCCGTTCGACGTAGACCACCCGCTGGGAGCGTTCATGGCCGTGCGCCGCGCCGTACTCAGGGACGTCGGACTGCTGGACCCCAGCTATTTTATGTACTGCGAGGAGATCGACTGGGCCTACCGCATCCGTCGGGCCGGCTGGCGCATCTGTTACCTCCCTGAGGCGCGTGCGGTGCACCATGCCGGGCAGAGCACCAGCCGACTCCATCGGCAGATGTTCGTTGAGCTTCATCGTAGCCGTTATTTGCTCTATCGCCGCTATCGCTCTATAGTATTTTGCCAGGCCGCCCGCGCCATCGTGCGCGCCTGTTGTCTCGCCACGATTGGACGCGACGCGCTCCTGGTGCTGGCCGGACGACTGGACCCGGCCGTTGCCCGCAGCCGACGTGAGGCGCTCTGGGCGGCTGCAGCGTTGTGAACGCCTTCGCCGCACGAGCCACTGCTATGGGCGTCACCGCAATCGTGCTCACCCGCGATGAGGAGCGCCATATCGTGTCCTGTCTGCAAACGCTGGCCTGGGTCGATGAGCTCCTTGTGGTTGATTCCGGCAGCCAAGATCGCACCGCTGCGCTGGCGCGCCAGGCCGGCGCGCGGCTTGTGTATCGCCCCTTCGATAACTGGGCACGCCAGAGACAGTTCGCTCTGGGCCTGGCGCGCCAGCCCTGGGTGTTCTTCGTTGACGCTGATGAACGCGTCACGCCCGAGCTGGCAGAGGAGGTGCTGGAGATCATCGCCGACACGGAACGGGACTTTGCCGGCTACTGGGTGCCGCGGCGCAACCTGATCCTCGGCCACTGGATGCGCGCAACCGGCTGGTACCCCGATTACCAGCTCCGCTTGATGCGCCCAGATCGCAGTGAGTATGACCTGACCCGGCCGGTCCACGAGCTTGTACGGCTCCGGGGGCCGGCCGGATATCTGCGCGGGCATCTGCTCCACTTTACCGGTGATGAATTGCGCCGCTTCCTGCGCAAGCAGGAGCAGTATGCGCGCTACGCTGCAGAGCAGATGTTCAGCACAGGTACACGTCCGAAGCTACGGAACTACGTGCTTCAACCGTGGCGCGAGTTCTGGCGTCGCCTGTGGATCTACCGCGGCTACCGCGACGGCCTCCACGGGCTCGCCCTCAGCCTGCTGATGGCGTATTACACGTGGCGCACGTATGTCACGCTCGGCCGGCGGTGGCAGGAGCATGACCGCGCAGCACACTAGCTCACCGCCCGACGTCACCGTCGTGATCGTGAGCTGGAATGTGCGCGGCTATCTGGCGCGCTGCCTTGCCGGGCTGCGGCGCGAAGCCCGGTCTGCGCCATATACCACCCGGGTGGTTGTCGTTGATAATGGGTCGACCGACGGCACGCTCCAGATGCTGGCGGAGCATTTCCCTGAGGTAGGCGTGCTGGCGAACCCGTCGAACCGCGGGTTCGGCGCAGCCAATAATCGTGCTCTGGCCCAGTGCACCACCCGCTATGCGCTCGTGCTGAACCCTGACACCGAACTTTTGCCCGGGGCCCTGACACACCTCGTGGCGGAGCTGGAAGCCCACCCTGAGGCCGCCGTCTGCGGGCCGATGTTACTCAACGCCGACGGGTCGGTCCAATCATCACGCCGCCGTCTGCCCCGCGCCGCCACCGGCTTCGTCGAGAGCACCCTGGTGCAGCGCTTCCTGCCCGATCTGGCGCTCCTGCGCCACTATTACGCCGCCGACCGGCCTGATGACGTGGCCCAGGAGGTCGATTGGGTAACCGGTGCGGCGATGCTCGTCCGGATGAGCGCCGCCCGCGAGGTCGGGCTGTTCGACGAGCGATTCTTTATGTTCTCCGAGGAGCTCGATTGGTGCTGGCGCTTCCGCCGCGCCGGCTGGACGGTACGCTACACTCCTGCCGCACGAGTGATCCATTATGGCGGCCGGAGTACCGCGCAGGTGCCTGTACAGCGACAGCTGCTGTTCCTCCACGCGAAATACCGCCTGTATCGCACGTACTTCGGTCACGCGACGGCATTGCTGCTTCGGGCCTTTATCTTCTGCACCTACGTCGCCCAGCTTGCCGAAGAGGCGGTCAAATTACTGTACCGGGCTGAGCAGCGGCCTCTCCGCGCCGCGCGCGTGCGGGCATTCCTGCAGATCCTGCGCTGGCACCTGCACGGCACGCCGCTCCCTGTGCCGGGTCGCACGGGGACTGTAGAGACAGCACCATGAGCTACCGCATCTGCCTGGTCTCCGGTGAGTACCCGCCGGCTCAGGGCGGCGTGGGGGACTACACGGCCTGTCTGGCCGCCGAGCTGGCTCGCCAGGGCCACGACGTGCTGATCGCTACGTCGCGGCGCATCCCGCCATCAGCCGGCGGTGGCATTGTTGTCTACCCGCTTATCGAGCGGTGGAACGCGACCGCGCTGCCGGTCTTGCAGCGGTTTCTCCTCCACGTGCGCCCAGACGTGGTTCACATCCAGTACCAACCGGCTGCCTATGGCATGGAGTGGGCGATTTGCCTGCTGCCGACGTTGCTACGGCGTCTGGACTGGCGTCCGCGGGCGCGGGCTGCGGGCAGCCCTCTGGGCCGGTCACTGGCCGGGGTGCGACCGCTTATCGCTGTGACCTGCCACGACCTGCGCGTGCCCTGGCTCTTCCCCAAAGCTGGGCCATTGCGCACGCTGCCGCCTTGGCTGATGCGCCGGAGCTGCGACGTAGTGATCACCGTTGCGGCAGAGGACCTGGCTCTCCTACGCAGGCGCGGCGAGGCCGGGCACGCCGTCCACATCCCTATCGGCAGCAACATTGCGGTTGTCCCGCCCCCAGGCTACCGGCGCGAGACCTGGCGCGCCGCACACGGTGTGGCAGCGGACGAGCAGCTCATCGGGTTCTTCGGCTTTGCCAACGCCAGCAAGGGGCTGGACACGCTTTGGCGTGCGCTCGAGCGGCTCCACGCTGCCGGCCGGCCGGTGCGGCTTGTGCTCATCGGTGGCACAGCCGGCGACAGCGACGCGACAAATACCGCTCAGGTACGGGCACTCGAGCACTGGCGCAGCACCAGCGCTGCCGGCCGACGAGCGATTGTCACGGGATTTCTGCCGGCCGCGGAGGTCTCGGCCTGGCTCCTGGCCTGTGACATCTGTGCCTTCCCCTTCCACGACGGCGCGTCGCTCCGCCGTGGCAGCCTGCTCGCCGCGCTCGCCCACGGAGTGCCCGTTGTCACGACCTTCCCGCCGGTAGCACATGCCGGGCTCCAGGCCGGGCAGCATGTGCTCTGCGTGCCGCCCGGCGACCCTGATGCCCTGGCAGGAGCCCTGGCACAGCTTCTCGACGATCCTGAGCTCCGCCGGCGCCTGGCCCAGGCCGGCTGCGCGCTGGCGGCGCACTATCGCTGGACTACCATCGCCGGCCGACATCTGCAGCTCTACCAGGATCTCCTGCTGCGTCTGCGTCCTCACCATATGGTAACGGAGGAACAGGCATGATTCCCGACGAGGTGAGCCAGTGGATGTGAGGCTGTTCTCCCACCACGCCATGCTCCCGCCGGCACAGCATCTCAGCGATGCCGGCTCTGCCGCGCGCGCTTCACACCACGGCGCCCGGCTGCTTGGGATCCCTACGCTCACCCTCGCCGCCTTGCTGGTGCGGCTGTGGGGCATTGACTGGGAGAACCTGTGGTGGGACGAGGCGCTGAGCGTGTACCGGGCCCGCGCGCCCTGGGAAGAGCTCCTTAGCAACACCATCCGCATCCAGGCTACGGAGACCAAGGACCTGCACCCGCCCCTGTACTTCGTGCTCCTGCGTCTCTGGATGCTCGGTGCCGGCCAGAGCGAGTACGCTGTCCGCGCATTTTCAGCATTTCTCGGCGTACTCCTGGTGCCGCTGGTCGCCGTACTGGCTGCGCGGCTGGCCGGACGCCGGGCGGCCCTGCCCGCCGCTGTGCTCGCTGCGCTGTCCCCCTTTGCCGTCTGGTACGGCCAGGAGGCGCGGATGTATACGCTGGTGCCCCTGCTCAGTGCGCTGTCGGTATACCTGCTGCTGCGAGCGCTGGAGAAAGGGCAGGCATGGCTCTACGTGGCGTACCTGGCTGCCACGACGGCGCTCCTGTATACGCACTACTTTGGGCTCTTCCTGCTGGCTGTACACGCCGGCTGCCTGCTGGTTGCCGCGCGCCAACAGACACACACCGGCCTGCGCCGGAGCCTGAGCGTCCGGCGGGCGCCCTACCGGGCTGTACCGCTGCTGGTAGTGCTCGTAGGCGCGCCGCTGACGCCCTATATTCTCTGGCGCCTTACGACCGGGCATGAGTGGGGGCGACGGCTGATCTCGCTTCCCCAGATTCTCTGGGACACCTGGCGCGTGCATCTGGCTGGTCTGACAAGTGGCTGGTACGCCGAAGCGCTCAGCGCGGGGGTCGCTGCCGCATGCGCTATCGTTGTGCTATCCGTACGCCGCCGGCAGCATAGCTCTGCAACGCCCGGCTCGCTACTAGATACTTCCGCCGGGAACGGTCATCCAAATGGAATGTCGTATAGAAGTGCGGTCGCGCCACGCTGGACGGTGCCGGCCATGTACCTTCTTGTGCCTGCAGTGGCGATCTTTTTGTTTTCTCTGCTGAAGCCGCTGTTTGGCCACGTCCGGTACATGAGCATTGTGTCGCCTGCGCTCTATAGTGTACTGGGCTGGGCGATGGGCTCGTCTCGTCGCAGTGCCTGGCTACTGTCAGGCCTCATCGCCCTCACCCTGCTCTATGGGAACGTGACCCAGTGCCTCGATCCCACCTTTCGGCGCGAGGACTATGCCGCGGCCATGCGCTTCATCGAACGCTACAGCCGTCCGGGCGACGCCATCATCTTCTATGCCAACGGGTCAGAGCCGGCGTTTCTCTACCACGCGGGACGCGGATTACCATGGTATTCGCTTCCCCGCCCAGAACACGATCGCACAGACCCGCGCCTGATCGGAGAGGAACTGGCGCCCATCGCTCGCGAGCATCCGCGCCTGTGGTTGGTCACCCTGGGACCAGAACTGGCCGATCCACGTGGCCTGATTGCACAGTGGTTGGAAGCACACGCAGTCCGGAGTCTCAGCGCCCGCTTCTGGGGCGGAGGCTTTGGCACAGCGCTTGGGGTCACCCGCTATGAGACCCGGCCGGTGTATGGCAGTGCACTTTCTCAGTTGACCGGCGAGGTCGGTGGCACTCCCATGGACTGGCCCGACACACGCCGCCTGCGCGTTGCCGGCCTCGGGATCAATCTCGGCAACACGCTGCGCCTGCATACTGCGGAGCTCACAGTTAATGCAGCAGCGGGCGCTGCGACAGTAACCTACTACTGGGAAGTGCTCCGGTCTCCTATCGACGAGCTCATCATCTCAACGCGCATTGTTGACCCGGAGGGGCGGATCTGGGCCCAGCGTGATAGCCCGCCCCTCAACGGACAGGCTCTGGCGTCTCAGTGGCAGGCCGGCATGTTCGTCCGCGACATCCACGATGTCACGCTTGAGGATGGCATGCCGCCCGGGCGCTACCAGCTGGTAGTAGAGGTCTACTCGCTGCCGGCGCGACGCGGCCTGGAAGTCATCAACGAGCACGGCATCGGCAGCGGCACACTTGTCCGCATTGGGGAGTTCAGCACCTTGGTACCCGCCCCTGCCGCCCTTCCGCTCAGACTGCTGCCCGTGCACATGGGCCGGGTCGACCTCTTGGAGGCACGCCTTGGCACCGGCAGCGCACGGCCTGGCGAGAGCCTCCGCGTGCAGGGCCTGCTGCGTATCCCCGGCCGGCTCGCTCGCGAGGCAGCCGGCGACGGCGAAGACGCAAGCCTACGCCTGCGTGCGCGGCTCGTGGATAACCGGGGACATCCCATCCGGGAGACTATTGCTCCACTCCTGCAGACACCCCTAGATCTGAGAAAAGATATCGTTGTAGGGTGGAAGCTGGATCTGTTGCTGCCCGCCGGCGTGCCGAGCGGCCGCTATCGCGCCCAGGTGGCCCTGGAGCCCGCCGGACGAGGAGCGACTTCGATCCGCTGGGAGTACCTGTTGCGGCCATCCTTCTGGCGCCCGGCCTCGTCCGGTACAGACGGCTCTGTCCCGGCGCAAGCTCCGCTCTGGCCCCAGCCGGCCGCACGCCCGGCCGACCGCGGCTGGGTCGAGGTAGGTGAAGTCTATGTCCAGGGGCGCACCCCGAACATGCAGGTACCGCGACCGCAGCGCGTGGCCTCCTACCGTGTCGGCGATTCTGTCGAGCTTATCGGGTACGATGTGAGCACAACCAGCATGCAGCCCGGTGAGACGCTCTTCGTCACCCTTTACTGGCGCTGCACTGCGGCGATGGAAACGAGCTTTACCGTCTTCACGCACCTGTTGGACCCGTCTGGACGGCTGCGCGGCCAGCACGATGATATGCCCCACCGCGGCGCACTGCCCACGACCAGCTGGGTACCGGGGGAATATATTGTCGATCGCTACGAAATCCAGCTTGCTGCGGAGGCGCCGCCGGGGGTGTACTGGCTAGAAGTTGGTATGTACGACGCGCGCACGATGGTTCGACTGCCGGTGTACGCCGGCAGCGTGCGGCTCGCTGACGACCGGGCGCTGTTGACCTCCATCATGGTGCAGCGGGCTGCACCATCGCAGTGAGCACGTGCCCGGCACTACAGGTCGCATGGCTGGGACGATACTGAGGTCTCCTGGGAACGTTCTCTCTGTGATGGTATCGCTACAAACCAAGACGCGCTCCACACGCCTATTCCTGTGGCGGCTATGCCGGCCGGAAGGTGGGGCGCCGGCGCTTGTCCTTGTGGCGTTCTGCTTTCTCCTGGGAAGTGTCTACAGCGTTGCCACTCCGCTTTTCGAGGCACCGGACGAGCCCTTCCATTTCGCCTACGTGCGCTGGCTTGCGCTGGGACGCGGCCTGCCCGTGCTTAACCCCGCGCAGCCGGAAGCCTGGCGGCAGGAAGGGACCCAGCCGCCGCTTTACTACGTGCTGGGCGCGCTGCTTGCCGGGTGGATCGACACGGGCGACCTGCCGCTTGTGCTGGCGTTTAATCCGCACGCGCGTCTCGGCGTGCCCGATGCCGCCGACAATCGCAATGCGGTGATCCATACGCCGCGTGAGCGCTTCCCCTATCGCGGATCGGTGCTGGCCGTACACCTCGTGCGGTTGCTTTCTGTAGCGCTGGCCGCCTGCACCGTCCTGGCCACGTATGTCCTGGCACGTGCGGTATGGCCCCAGCGACGGGATGCAGCATTGCTCGCTGCGGCAGTGGTAGCAGCGAACCCCATGTTCCTGTTCATCTCCTCGTCGGTGAACAACGACGCCCTGGTCACACCGCTGACCACGGCTGCCCTCGCGATCGCTGCGCACACAGGAACGCGGCCATCACAGAAGAGCGCTCTGGCAGCCGGCGCAGTTGGAGGCATGGCCCTCCTCACAAAGCTCAATGCCGCCTGGGTTATCCCGCTTGTCGCTCTGTACCTGGGTGTCTGCGCGTACCGGCAGGAGAGTGAGATGAGCGCAGCGCTGCGGATCTCCGGTGCAGTGTTGGTGGCTGCCGGCACAGTGGCCGGCTGGTGGCTGGTACGTAACCTGCTGGTCTACGGCGACTCGACAGGCCTTGCGCCGCATCTAGCCGTGATGGGCAGCATGCCGCGCCGCGAAGCCGCTCAGCTCCTCGACGAACTGGCGGGCCTGCGCTTCGCCTTCTGGGGCGTCTTCGGCTGGTTCAACGTCGTGCCACCCTTGGCATACTATGTTCCCTTCTGGACGGCTGCCTGCGCCGGAGTCACGGGATGGTTTATCCTGGTGCTTTCCAGGAGACGACGCTCAACGGCCTCTGTGCCGCCTGCTCAAGCGCCTGTATGGTTGCTCGCCGGAGCAGCGGGCCTGGCGGCCGCCGGCTTGCTGTGGTGGACGCTGCGGACACAGGGAGCGCAAGGGCGGCTCCTGTTTCCAGCGTGGCCCGCCATCGCCATCCTCCTGGTGTACGGGTGGGAGCAGCTAGCCGGAGCACGCCGGCTCCTTCCCTTTGGTGCCGCGCTGCTGGCGGCTCAAGTCCTCCTGGCAACAGTTACCCCGTTCGCCGTGATCGGACCGGCGTACCGCCTGCCGGAAGTTGCTCCCCCAGGCCACACAGCAGCCGGTGAGCTTTGGCGCTACGATGATCGCATCGCCCTGGTAGCAGCGGCTCTCCCAGAGGTGATCCGCCCCGGCGAGCCCCTGGTAGCGACGCTGCACTGGCGGACTTTGGCACCACCCGGCCGCAATCTCTCTGTCTACATCCAAGTTCTGGCGCCGTCTGGCCGCAAAGTCGGGCAGCGCGACAGCTTTCCGGGCGGCGGCTTGGCGCCCACCGTCTACTGGCGTGCCGGCGACGAGCTCATTGAGCGTGTCAGCGTCCCTCTGGAGCCAGACCTGCCGCCCGGCGAGTACCTCGTTCTTGTCGGGCTCTACGATCTTACGCCGCCGTCGCACCCGTTCCTGCCCGCGCCGGCCTCAAGCGAGCGTATCCGCGACTCACGGTACACCATGGTCGGGACGGTGCACGTGCTGAACAGTCAGGCAGAGGCAGCACAAGGCTTGAGGGAGGCGGTCCGGCAGTGATGCGTCGCGGGTATGTCGCAGGCCTCGCTATTCTCGTGCTCCCTGGAGCACTATTTTGGCGCGTGCTGTTCGATAGCGCGACCATGCCGCCGGGCGGTGGCGATTTCGCCGCCTTCATCTACCCGAACTTTGTCTTTGCGGCGCGCTGGCTACAACAGGGCGTACTGCCGCTGTGGAACCCGCAGGTGTTCGCCGGCATGCCGTTTCAGGCCGACGTGCAAAGCGGCTTGTTTTATCCCCCGAACCTGCTGGCGTTTCTGCTGGCCCGACCATTCACGTATCGCACGCTCGAGCTTCTGGCGATCGCCCATTACAGCCTGACCGGCCTGCTGATGTGGCTCTACCTGCGCCGCCTGGGATGCAGCGCTACCGCCGCCCTGGCTGGAGCCGCGGCGTGGCAAGCCTGTGGCTTCCTGGTAGCGCACTTGGGGCACTATAACATGCTCGCCGTAGCAGCCTGGCTGCCGGGTTTGCTCCTTGTTCTGGAGGCCGCGCTGCCGGCAGTGCGGGAGCACGCCTTCGGACGCGCGGCGCGGCCCGTTGGGGTCGCCGCCATTGTGTACGGCCTGTCGGCGCTGGCCGGCCATACGCAGATGACGCTCTACCTGGGCCTCGTCACAGCGGTCTATGTGCCGGCCCGCCTGCTGATCAGCCCACATGCGAGCTCGGCTGCCGGTATGCCGCGCGGCAAGCTGCTGGCGCGTGCGCTCGCCGCAGTTGCTCTGGTGCTGGTGCTTGGAGGGGGCATCAGCGCCGTACAATACCTACCCGCGCTCGAGCTCGCGCGCGTCTCCGTGCGCGCGGCCATCACTTTTGAGGAAGGCCGCAAGTTCGCCCTCCCGGCAGCAGCGTTGCTGCTCTTTCTAGCCCCCGGCTTCTTTGGCTCGGCTCAGACTGGGACCTGGTATATCTCGAGCCTAACTGAGAGCTACGCTTATGCCGGCATCGCGGTGCTCGTACTTGCCTCCGTGGGAGTTCTCCTGCCACGTCCTGAGGCGCGGCGCCTGGCGCTCCTGTTTGCCACCATGGCCGCCGGAAGCCTGCTCCTGGCCCTGGGAGATGAGACCGCGTTGTATGGCTGGCTGTGGCGGGGAGTGCCGCTCTTCGATCGTCTGCGTGCAGCGGGCCGCTTCCTGCTGCTCACGCACTTCGCCCTGGCGGCCCTGGCAGCGCTGGGACTCGATGGTCTGCGCCCGCCCTGGAGCAGCAGGCATCGTGTCCTGCTGGACCGACTGCTCACCGCCTGGGGACTTGTCCTCGCCGCCCTGACCGTGCCGGCCGTACCGGCGGGTTACCTTGGGCTGGCGGTGTTTGCAAGCCGCGACCCCCTCCTCGCTCAGCGCGCCGGCGCAGCGGTAGGGTCACTCACGGTCGCCGCGCTCCTGCTTGGCCTGACCCTGCTGCTTCTGGCGTTGTATCGGTATGGCCGGCTGAGCTGGCCTGCGTTCGTTACGCTCATGCTCGTTCTGCTGCTGGCCGATCTGCATGGTGCCAACGGGCGCTACAACCCTACGACTGCCGACATTCTCGCGGCCTACCGCCATCCCGAAGCTGTGCAGTTCCTCCTGGCCCAACCCGGTGTCTTCAGGGTGGACAGCGACACCGGCATCGACGATATCTGGCATCCAAGCCTGCCGATGCTGGCCGGCTACGAGAGCATCTGGGGGCTCTTTAACCCCTTGGGGCTGGCCGAGTACCAGACCCTCCTGAAAGGCCACATTCGCGATGATCGCACGAGCCGGTTGTACCAGTTTTTGAACGCGCGCTATCTGGTTGTAAAAAAGGGCGAGCGGCCGCCCGGCGAGGCGTTCCGTCCGGCGTTCATGCAGGCGCCTCGCGTGGATATCTATGAGAATATCCGCGCGCTGCCGCGCGCCTTTGTCGTGTACGACGCCATACTGGTCGATAGCCGCGCTGCGGCGCTGGCTGCCATTACCGCCCCAGAGTTCGACCCCACACGCACCGTCGTGCTGGAGCGAAGCCAGGGAGACCTACCGGTTCGCACGGCGTCTTCGGCGCCGGCCTTTGCGCCTGCAGAGCTGGAGCGCCTCGGTCCGAACCGCCTGCGCCTGCGCGTCCAGGCCGAGCGCCCGGGTTGGTTGGTGCTGAGTGAAGTATGGTACCGCGGCTGGCATGCGGCGGTAGACGGACACCCGGCTCCTGTACGCCGCGCCAACTGGCTCTTCCGCGCCGTGCCGGTGGATGCAGGCGTGCACACCGTCGAGCTCTGGTTCGCCCCTATGACGCTCACCGCAGGGGCGATCCTCAGCGTGGCATCGCTGGTGGTATGCCTGGTCCTGCTCTTCCGCTCCCCCACAACCCGCAGGCAAGCGCAGTCAGGGAGAAAAGCCTGATCTCTACGGCGCACTCCGCCAGATGTGCGCGATCCGCTGCACGACGGTAATGCTCGAGATCACCGCCAGCGCCGCGATTGCAACGTCCAGCACCGGCCGGCCGAGCAAGAGCCCCATGCCCAGTGCCACGACCCGCTCAGGGCGCTGGAACAGCCCGACCTTGCACTCCAGCCCCAGCCCCTCAGCGCGGGCCCGGGCGTAGCTCACCATGAGCGAGCCAATCACGGCAACGTAGGTGAGGGTCAGCTCAAGCAGTGAGCCACCGTGCTGGTAATAGTACAGCAGGACCCCAAAGAAGAGCGCTGCCTCGGAGATACGGTCCACCGTGGAGTCGAAGAACGCGCCGAAGACGGTGTTCTTCTGCGCCACACGCGCCAAAGCACCATCGAGCATATCGAACGCGCCGGAGAGCAACACCAGCGCGCCGCCCCACGTCAGGTGGCCCGCGGCAATCACGGTGGCCGTCAGCAAGTTTAATACGAACCCGGCCAGGGTCAGCGCGTTCGGCGAGACACCGAACCGTGCCAGGGGCGTGACGATGCGCTCGGCACTCCGGCGGGCCAGATCAACAAGCCAGGAGGCAAACATACGTGCCGGGACCCTTCACGCACTCCACTGCGTCGGCAGAGCCGCGCTAGACTGCGCTTGGCAGCACCGTATCCGGCAGCATACGCCGCTGCGCGGCAAGAACGTCCGCGTAATAAGCCAGGATACGCCTGGCGATGCGATCCCAGGCGTAGGCCTGAACACGGCGCAGACCAGCTTCGGCCAGGCGCGCGCGGTAGCCGTCGTCGGCAATCAGCCGGGTGAGCGCCACGGCCAGCGCCGTCTCGTCGCCGGGTGGAACCAGCAGGCCGGCATTGCCCTCGGCCAGCACCGTCCGATAGCCTTCGATATCTGAGGCCACCACCGGCTTGCCGGCGGCCATAGCTTCCAAGAGCACAATGCCCTGGCTCTCCCGGCCAATCGATGGTGCGCAGAAAATGTCGCAGGATTTGTAGTAGCGAATTTTATCTTCAGGCGAAACAAACCCTTTGAAGATCACTTCGGTGAGGTTCGCCTGCTGCATATAGCGCTCATACTCTTCGAGTTGCTCCGGCTCGAATGCTCCCACCACAATCAGACGCACACTGGGAAACTGCAGCCTGACGTACTTTAGCGCCTTGAGCAGGTAAATCAAGCCCTTACGTTTTTCCAGCCGCCCGACAAAGAGAATGTTGACAAAACCATCGCGCAGCTCAGGAAACGGCCTGAACTGCGGATCCGCATACTGCTCCACGTCCACGCCGTTTGGAATGATCTCGTAGGTTGCCGGGAAGTACTTGCTGATGAACTGCATGGCTGCAGTCGAGACGGCGATCCGCCCGTGCAGCTTGGCAAAGTAGCGCGCCAGGATCGGCTTGCCCAAGCGGTAGCCCGTGTACGAGCGCCGGGCGGCATGGAACGTGGCCACGTTAACCGTCTTCGAATGCCGTAACACTGTGATGGGCACCGCCGGCGCGAACGGTTCGTGCAGATGGATGATATCGAAGTTCTCGGCAGCGAGGATCTGTTTCACCCGGCGCGAGAGGGTCAGCGACAGGTTAATGCGCGCGACCGCCTGGTTCGCCGGCACTTCGATAATCCGCTCTCCCACACGGTACAAGTTGTCACAGGACAGCTCACGCGCATCCTTCGATGACGGTGCCAGAATGCGCACCTGATGGCCCAGCCGGCGAAAGTGCCGATCCAGCGCGCGGATGTGCTCGGTAACGCCGCCGGGATAGGCAAAGTCGTAGGGAGAGACGAGTGCGATCTTCACGGACGTCCTCCTGCGAGGGCGCCGGCAACCGACTCTGGTGTTCCTTCCTCTGCCGGCCACAGGCGACGGAACATCACCCACTGCCCGGGATCACGAGTGATCGCCCGCTCCATCATCTCAGCTAGACGCTGCGTGCCGGCGATGAGATCTGCCGATTCATTATCAGTGCGCGGCACGAAGAACAGGGGCTCTACCCAGGCCTGAAATCTGCCGCCCGGCAGGCGTAGGGCAAAGGCCATCGAGATGGGCGCACCGCTCAGGCGTGCCAGGCCGGCCGGGCCTTCAGGCAGCCGGGTTGTACGCCCGAAGAAGCGTACCGGCACACCATGGGCCCCGCGCGGCAAGAAGTCCGCGGCAATGCCGACAATCTCGTTCCGGCGCAGCGCTCGCAGAAGCGTTCGGAGGCTGTTGTGTTCCGGTACGATGTGCAGGCCCTTGCTGCCGCGCAGGTGTACCAGCAGGTCCCACAGCCGACGAGAGCGCGGCACCTCCATGGGCACCCACGCCTGAAATCCGTGGAGCACGAAGTACTGGCCGACCCAGTCCACGTTGCCGAAGTGTGCCATGCAGAGCACCAGTCCCTTGCCACCGTGCAGCGCCGCTTCGATATGCTCCCAACCCTCTACATCTAACACCCGATCGAGCTCTTCGACACGCAGCAGCGGGATACGAAACAGGTCCACATAGTTCCACGCGGCGGTGCGAAAGCAGCGTCGCATAGTACGGCGAATGCGGCGCTCACGCTCCTGTGGCGGCAGCGTGGCGAAGACGACCTGCAGGTTCGCATACAGGTTCCGCCGCGCTGGACGGGCCGTGTAATAGGCCCCCAGCGCAGCAGCGTCTGCGAACGCGTAGGCTACGTGACGCGGCAGCCTGGGGACCACCCATGCCCCGGCGCGGAAGAGCCAGTATAGGACCGTGTCGCTCAGGCACTCCGCGGCCACGGCCGTCTCACTCATGCCAGGCCGGTTCCCGCCTCAGGCCGAGCTGCAGGCCCGGGGGCTTCGAGCATCCCCCGTGCTGCAGGCTGGGCCGGCGTTCTCGGCCACATCGGCCGGAACATGTACCATTGATCGGGGTGCAGGCGGATGATCTCTTCCAAACCATGGACGATCTTCTGCATCAGCGCCTGCACGTCGCGATCGAAGTTGCCGGTAGACACCGGCACAATCGGCGGCGCGATCATGCCCGAATAGGAGTTATCGCAGTTTCGCCACATGCCCATAGGCACAACGACCGCGCCGGTCTTCAAGGCCAGCGCCGCCGCACCGGCCGGCATGTTGGTACGCTGGCCAAAGAAGGTGACCTCAACGCCGCTAGAGTCTACCGGCCGATCGATCAGAAGGCCCACGATCTGGTTCTGCCGCAGCGCCCGGAACAGCTTGCGCGCCGCGCCGTCCACTCCAATAACCTGGATGCCCGTGTGCCGACGGATCCCCTGCACGAGTTCATTGAGCCGCGGCGGTCGAAAGGTGTCTGCGACAACGGTTACGTTGAAGTTCCGGGCGAGGAAGGCGGCCCCTACGTCCCAGTTGCCAAAGTGGCCACTCACGAAGATGACGCCTTTCCCGTGCGTCAGGGCCTCCTCCAGATGCTCCCAGCCCTGCACATGTCGCACCGCGCGGGCAATCTCGTCGGCGGAAAGATGCTGCAGCCGCAGGAACTCGGCGAGGTATTTCATGTAGTTACGCATCGAACACCGGGCGGCACGCTTGACCTCGGGATGGTCAGCGGGCAAGCCAAGCACCTGAGCCATGTTCTGAAGGGCAATCCGGCGTTTCTTGCGCCACAGCCAGTAGAAGCCCTCGCCGGCGGCCACCGCCACCAGGTACACCAGCCAGCTAGGCAGGACCCTCACCAGCGCGCTGCACACGCGCATCAGCACATAGAGAAGCATGCTACTCGTCCGCCCTTCCGCTCAGCGCCCGCACCGTGCGCTCACCCTGCTTACAGACACTCGCCTGCATCCCCACCCGTACGTGCCTGCTCAGAGCCTGCGCCCTCACGCCTGCCGGCGCGCGGGCGTGCCCGCTCGGCCGGTGGTCCTCCCTCCTGCGCGGCTGCCGCACGCAGCGTCGCTGAGGTCAGGTTCGACTCGCCACGAATGAACGCCTCCACCAAGTTGCGCGCCTCGCTGTCGCTGTACTGCACCGGCGGCGACTTCATAAAGTACGCCGACGGGCCCAGCACCGTGCCGGCCAGCCCGCGATCCATCGCCAGCTTGCAGCAGCGCACCGCATCGATCACCACTCCCGCCGAGTTGGGCGAGTCCCACACCTCCAGCTTCAGCTCGATATTCAGCGGCACATCGCCGAAGGAACGTCCTTCCAGCCGGATGTACGCCCACTTCCGATCAGTGAGCCACGGCACATAGTCGCTCGGGCCGATGTGCACGTTCTCTGCGCCCAGGTCGTAATCGAGCTGCGAGGTCACCGCGGTGGTCTTGCTCTCTTTTTTGGAGGCCAAGCGCGCGCGTTCGAGCATGTTCAGGAAATCGGTATTGCCACCGATATTCAGCTGGTAGGTTCGCTCCAGCCGCACGCCGCGCTCGCGGAACAGGTTCACCAGGGCGCGGTGCACAATCGTGGCCCCGACCTGCGACTTGATGTCGTCGCCGATCACCGGCAGACCGCGGCTCTCAAAGCGCCGCTGCCAGTAGCGCTCGCGGGCGATGAACACCGGGATGCAGTTCACGAAGCCGCAGCCGGCATCCAGTACCTGCTCGACGTACCACTTGGTGGCTTCTTCGGCGCCCACCGGCAGGTAGTTCACCACCACATCAGTTTTGGTGTCCCGCAGGATTTCCACGATGTCATCGGTCGAGCCAGGCGCCTTACGAATGATGCCCGCCAGGTACTGACCGATGCCGTCGTGGGTCATCCCACGGTACACCGGCACCCCTAAGTGCGGCACATCGGCAAATTTCACGGTGTTATTCGGCGGCGTGAAGATCGCCTCACTGAGATCCCGCCCCACCTTCCGTTCATCGATGTCGAATGCAGCGCTAAACTCAATATCGCCGACGTGATAGCCGCCCAGGTCGACATGCATCAGCCCGGGCACGAACTCGTTGGTCGGGGCGTTGCGATAGTAGTGCACCCCCTGGACGAGCGCCGACGCGCAGTTGCCGACACCGATGATTGCCACGCGAACCTTACCCACGCGCTCTCTCCTTCCTTACAGTATTAGCATCAGGGCCTTATTAGGATCAGGGCATCTACTGAAGTGTTAGTAGTTAGCAAATGAAGCTAGTGTCGTTAATACGCGATTTTTAGCGATGATCTCGTGAATGCTCCTCCAGAGGCTCGGTCGTGCGAGTTCCAGCCTGCCCCCAGGAGATATGGAACGTCGCGCCCTTAGCCGACAGGGGCCTCGGCCTCCTCTGCAGCCCGCCGGCCACCGACGGGCTCACCGGCGGCGTGGCCTCCGCTCAACAGCACGAGCGCCTCGAGCTGCTGCAGAGCGCCCTGCAGCACCGTCTGGTCAAGCGTGCAGTAGACCTGCCGGCCGAGCTTATGCGTGCGCACCAACCCGGCCTTGCGCAGGATGCGCAGATGCCAAGACATCAGCGGCTGGCTAATCCGCAGCGCCCGCCCCAGCTCCGAAACCGTCGTCTCGCCCGACACAGCCAGATGCTGGACCACGCGCAGGCGCGAGCGGTCCCCCAGCGCCTTTAACAGTGCGGCCAGCTCACGCAGCGTTGTATCGCTCCCCCTTACCATGCTGAGTGCTTGCTCCCCTCTATAACCCAACACGCCACGATGGTCGCACGCCAGCGGTCGCGTGCAACACATCTACCAGTACTCCGGACAGCTAGAATGCCTCCTTAATTCCCCATTTTTAAACGACTATTTATAAAACAAACATTGATGAAATACTTATTGATAAAATGAGTGTTAATGAAACGAATGTTGATTAAAGCACCATTAATTAAAGATTCATTGATGGATCCGCCGCCATCATGCTACCGTACCGGCGAGGGCGTGTCAAGGAGCGCTGCGAGCGTCCCGAGTGCGGGGACGGTGCCCCCGCCGGCTGCTTGCATCCCGCGTGAGAACCGCCTACCATAGCAGCCGGAAAGCCGGTGCAGCTCGAAGAGCGAACGATCAGCAGCGCTAAGACCAGGAACACGCCCGCACTGATCGCCTCGCCTCAGCTGCTGGGTCGGCAGTGCCGGCGTTGTTGCAAGGAGGCAGGACTTATGGCCACGACCATGCCCCGCGCGCAGCTCGAGATCCAGGAGCTCGGCCTCGACCGCGCCAAGTTGACCTGGATGTACCGGACCATGCTGCGCATTCGCCGCTTCGAGGAGCGGGTGAAGCAGCTCTTCCGTGACGCCCGCCTGCGCGGCAGCGTGCATCTCTACATTGGCGAGGAGGCGGTCGCCACCGGCGCCTGCGCGGCGCTGCGCCCGGACGACTACATCACCAGCACCCATCGCGGTCACGGCCACTGTATCGCCAAGGGCGGCCGGCTCGACCGGATGATGGCCGAGCTGTATGGGCGCGAGACCGGCTACTGCAAGGGCAAGGGCGGCTCGATGCACATCGCCGACCTGGATTCCGGCATCCTGGGGGCGAACGGCATCGTTGGCGCCGGCATCCCCATTGCCGTCGGCGCGGCCCTGGGAGCACGAATCCTTGGACGAGACCGCGTGGCGCTCGCCTTCTTCGGCGACGGGGGCGCCAACCAGGGCGCCTTCCACGAGGGCATCAACTTCGCCGCCGTGCAGAAACTGCCGGTCGTGTTCGTCTGTGAGAATAACCTCTACTCACAAACGACGCCGAACAAGTACACCATCGCCGGTGGCTCCGTGGCCCGGCGCGCCGAGGCGTACGGCATCCCCGGTGAGCGGGTGGACGGCCAGGACGTGCTGGCAGTGTACCGCTCGGTCAAGGCAGCGGTGGACCGCGCGCGGGCCGGTCAGGGGCCCACGCTGATCGAGTGCATGACCTATCGCTTTGAGGGGCATTTCCTGGGCGACCCCGAGACGTACCGCTCGCGCGAAGAGGTGCAGGAGTGGCGCGAAAAGCGGGATCCCATCCCCCTCTTCGCCGCCAAGCTACTCGCCACGGGGCAGTTCTCGCAAGCTGAGCTCGACCAGATCGACCAGGAAGTGCTGGCCGAGGTCGAAGACGCGGTGCGCTTTGCCGAGAATAGCCCGCTGCCGCGCCTCGAGGCCCTGTGGGAAGACGTCTACGCGTAGGCGCGGACAGCGGGGGACGCAAGAGTATGCACGGGTGTACCAATGCGTGAGATCACATACTCGCAGGCGTTAAACGAAGCCCTGCGCGAGGAGATGCTGCGCGATCCGGCGGTCTTCCTGATCGGCGAAGACCTGATCCAGCCGACCTACGGGGTGACACGCGGGCTCTATGAAGAATTCGGCCCCCAGCGGGTGATCTGCACGCCGATCTCTGAGGCGGCAATTGCCGGCGCGGCCACCGGCGCGGCGGTGGTCGGTGCCCGGCCGGTGGCGGAGATCATGTACTCCGACTTCTCCACCATCGCTATGGACCAGATCGTCAACCAGGCGGCCAAGATGCGCTATATGTTTGGCGGCAAGGCGCGCGTGCCGCTGGTGATCCGCATGACCACCGGCGCCGGCCGCGGGAATGCTGCCCAGCACATGCAGAGCCTGGAAGCCTGGTTCGTGCACGTGCCGGGCCTGAAGGTGGTGCTCCCCTCGACGCCCTATGATGCCAAGGGCCTGCTGAAGAGCTCGATCCGTGACGACAACCCGGTGATCTTCCTGGAGCACAAGCTACTCTACGCCACCAAAGGTCCGGTGCCTGAGGGGGAATACACGGTGCCGCTGGGCAAGGCCGACATCAAGCGCCGGGGCGAACACGTGACCATCGTCGCCACCTCGCGGCAGGTGCTCTTCGCCCTCGAAGCTGCTGACAAGCTGGCAGAAGAGGGTATCTCGGCCGAGGTGATCGACCCGCGCTCGCTGGTGCCGCTGGACAAAGAGACCATCCTGGAGTCGGTGAAACGCACCCATCGCGCGGTGATCGTCCATGAGGCAGTCGAGCGCGCCGGGGTTGCCAACTGGATCGCCTCGATCATCCAGGAAGAGGTCTTCGACTATCTAGACGCGCCGGTCATGCGCGTCTGTGGCGAGAACGTGCCTATTCCGTTCGCCCAGAACCTGGAGGCAGCGGCGATCCCGAACCCCGACCGCATTGCCGAGGCAGTACGGAAGATCACGATTTTGTGAGCGACTGTACCTCGCCCCGCAGGCGGAGAAGGGGTGAGACCCTTCGGCAGGAGCGTGCATTGGCCGATACCCCTTTACCATGGCAGACTCCAGCGCGGGTGTGGGTGAAGCGCAAGCCCCAGGCGCGACGCATGTACGTGCGTCACTTCACCAACGTCCAGGTCGAGAATGACCTGGGAACAGTCCTGGGCCAGAGTACCGATGCTCTCGACGGAACACGACCACCACTACCGCCAACGGCAGCTCCCTCCCCGCATGTGCGTGTGGACGGGTGCGACGACCGTCTCGGTCTCGGTTCTCAGCCTGCCCTTCTCCGCGTGTGGGGAGGGACCGGAGGCGGGGTGAACCCAAATACAACAGGTGCGCCATGCCATCGCCGTTGACGATGCCGCAGCTCGGTATCACTATGACTGAGGGAAAGATCACGCGCTGGCTCAAGCGCGAGGGTGATACGGTTGTCGCGGGAGAGCCGGTGTGTGAGATCGAGACAGATAAGATCAGTACAACGGTCGAGGCTACGACAGCCGGCACGCTCGGGCGTATCCTGGTACCGGAGGGTGCCAGCGCTCCGGTCGCGGCGCCGATCGCGCTGATTCTCGCGCCAGGTGAGGCGCTCGAAGGTCCGGCGGGCGCTACCCCTGCTGAGTCGCCCATGGCTCCCGCTCCGCCTGCACGGCCTGGAGCTGAGCCGGCCGCACACGCGGCGACGGCTCTCGCGGCACCGGCTGCTGCTTCGGCCACGGCGCCCGTCGAGGCCGAGCGCATCCGCGCCACCCCTCTCGCGCGGCGGCTGGCCGAAGAGCTTGGTGTTGATCTGCGCACCGTGCGTGGCAGCGGGCCGGGCGGGCGCATTGTTGAGGCAGATGTGCGCCGCGCAGCCGCCCAGCGCGCGGCACCCGCGGCGCCGCCCCCGACAGCCCCTACCGCGCCTGCGGCGCCGCCCCCGGCAGCCCCTGCCATCGCCCGCACGCTGCCCTTGACAGGCATGCGCCGCACCATCGCCCGGCGCATGCTGGAGAGCCTTCAGCAGTCGGCCCAGCTTACACTCACCACCGAGGCCGACGCTACCGAGCTCGTGGCAGCGCGCGCCCGACTTGCTGAGGACTGGCAGGCCGTCGCGCGCGCTCAGGGCCAGGAGGCGCGCGGGCCCAGCTATAACGACTTGCTGATCAAGCTCTGCGCCCGGGCCCTCACCGAGCATCCGATGCTCAATGCTCGCTTGAGCGGCGAGCAGATCGAGCTGCTCGCCGAGATCCACATCGGCCTGGCTGTGGCGCTGGACGACGGGCTGATCGTGCCGGTGGTGCGGAACGCCCATCAAAAAGACCTGCGTCAGATCGCTGCTGAGACGGCCGAGCTGGTGCAACGGGCGCGCGCCGGCACGCTTACGCTCGATGATATCACCGGCGGCACGTTCACCATTACCAATCTGGGCATGTACGACGTGGACTTCTTCACGCCGATCCTGAACCCGCCGGAGTGTGCCATTCTGGGCGTGGGCCGCATCGTGGACCGACTGGTGCCCTCCCCTGCAGGGCCGGTCACGCGCAAATTCATCCCGCTGAGCCTGACGTTCGACCATCGCATCGTGGACGGCGCACCTGCCGCACGCTTTCTCCAGCGGATTAAGCAACTGATTGAAGATCCAGTGCTGGCGTTGTGAAGGAGACGGTGCCGTGGCTCTTGCGGTAGGTGAGAAAACGGTACGCATTCCGTGGGCCGCCTACTTCGGCGACATCGAGCTGGAACTGACCTTTCCGGCGGAGTGGGACGTGACGGTCTACCCGCCGGCTGATGGACCGGACATTGGCGAGGAAGGCATTGCCCAAGCGTTTGCCGGCCCGATCGGCACGCCGCGCCTCGCAGAGCTGGCGCGTGGCCGGCGCTCGGCTGTGATCGTTGTGGACGATCTGTCGCGGCCAACTCCGGCGCATCGTCTGGTCCCGCGTATTCTGGCTGAGCTGGAGGCAGGCGGCGTCAGCCGCGATCGCACGCTCATTCTCATGGGCGTAGCGAACCACCGGCCGCTCACCCGCGAAGACATGGTGAAGAAGCTGGGCGAGGAGGTCGTCTCCAGCGTGCGGGTGAAGAACCACTTCTCCTGGGCCCACTGCGAGTACATCGGCACGACGTCACGCGGCACGCCGGTTGCGCTGAACAAGGACTTCCTCGCCGCCGACCTGAAGATCCTGGTGGGCAGCATCGTCCCCCATGGCAAGCCGGGCTTTGCCGGGGGCGCCAAGCTGGTCCTGCCCGGCGTGGCCTCGATCGACACGGCCTATGCCTGGCACGGCCCAAATGGCCCGCCAGGCGGCTTGATGAAGGTGGAGACCGAGGCGCGCCTGGACGCCGAAGAGGCGGCGCGCATGGCCGGCGTCGATGCGATCGTGAATGTCATTCCGAACTCGCGGCGCGGCATCGCCGGGCTGGTTGTCGGGGACCTCGTGGCGGCTCATCGTGCCGGCGTGGCGATCGCTCAGCGCGTCTTCGCCACGCAGGTCCCTGCAGGGGTAGACATCGGCGTGTTCACAGCGTATCCCAAAGATACCGAATATTGCCAGCTCAGCCTGGCATTCAATGTATGGTGGTCGGCGCCGGAGCCGATTGTGCACGAGCACGGCACGATCGTTGCCTGCACAGCGGCGAGTGAAGGACCCGGTTTCCACTCGCTGATGGGCCCGGGCATGCGTCTGGGCGGTGAGTGGGGCGCCATGCGCAATCTCCGCCGCCCCTTCATGCCGCGGCAGATGGTCGTCTTCGCCCCCGGCATCTGCGAGCATGACCTCTCACCGGAGGCGCGCGCTGAGATGACGCTGTGCCGCACCTGGGCACACGCACTCGCACGCCTGCGCGAGCTTCATGGGACCTACGCCCGCGTGGCTGTTTTCCCGTGCTCGGCCATCCAGCTGGCTGGGTAACCGGCGATGCGCTGCGGTGCCCCTTGCATCCATGTTGCTGCGCCGGTAGGGGAGTACTGTACCGCCGTCTGGGAATTCAGTACAATCATCTCTGCGAGCACGCGGGCAGAGGCTCGCGTCAAGCGCGGGTAGTTTTCCTCCCCGGGAGGTCTTGTAAGCAGCATATTGTTACATATATACACGTTTAGACATGTAATAAGCATAACTGCACTGTCCACTCACAACAGTGCGACGTTCTCTGTAAGCCGGAGGTGCTATGTCGGCCGACCGCGTACTGGTGCAGCCATCCCCACTCACTCTGGAGCGGCGAGCACGCTGGTCTATCCTCGGTCGAGACTGGAAGCTCGGCTATGTTCTTGTGCTTCCGGCGGTAAGTATTCTCATGGCGTTTATTGCCGTCCCCTTCCTGACCTCGATCCTGCTAAGCTTCCAGGACATCCGTGTCGGCGGCGACGCAGTGTTCGTCGGCCTGCGCAACTACGCCAGCCTGCTGTTCGGGGCAAACCGGGCGCGCTTTTTCAACAGCGTGTGGGTGAGCTTCCTGTACACGTTCGCCACCGTGGTCTTGAAGTTCATCCTGGGCATGACCCTGGCGCTCGTGCTGCATAGCGCGATCCGCGGCCGGAACTTCTTCCGAGCCCTGCTCTTCCTGCCGTGGTCGATCCCCGCCGTGGTCAGCGCCTACTGCTGGAAATGGATCTACGACGATATGCGCGGTGTCCTGAACATAGAGCTCAGCTACTTCGGCCTGATCAAGGAGCCGATCCTGTGGACCGCCGATATCAATCTGGCGCTCTGGTCTGTGGTGGCTGCGGCAGTCTGGCAGGGTACGCCCTTCTGGACCATGACCTTCCTGGCCGGGCTGCAATCCATTCCCAGCGAACTCTACGACGCCGCACACATCGACGGGGCAGGTGCGCTGCAGAGCTTCTTTTATGTCACCCTGCCCAGCATGGCTAACGTGATTGTGGTCACGACGTTGCTGTCCACGATCTGGACAGCAAACAGCCTGCAGTACATTTACATCCTTACCGCGGGCGGGCCGGCCAATAGCACAGAGACCTTCCCCATGCTGGCGCTGAACCTGGGCCTGCGCGCCTATGACCTGGGCATGGGTGCAACGGTACCGCTGATGTTCTTTCCTTTCTTCGCCGTGCTGATCTTCATCCTGACGAAACACATGCTGCAACAGGACTAGCACGTGGCCGCGGACTTGCCGGCTGCTGCAGGGGTCCCTCGAGGGAGCAAGGAGGCAGACTGTGGAGCGAGCAACAACACTGGGAACCGGGGTGCGGGCACGGAACTCCCTGTGGGCAGCGCTGACGTACAAGAACCGCCACTGGCTGGCTCTCGCCTACGTGATCGTTGTGGTAGCCAGTCTGTGGGCTATCTTCCCCTTCTATTGGATGCTTCTCACCTCGGTGCGCCACGAGAGCGAGATGTACAGCCGCGACCCGGCGCTGTGGCCGAAGTCGTTCACGCTGCAACATTACCACGCCGCTCTGTTTGAAACGAGTTTCCCGCGCTTTTTTGCCAACAGCTTCATTGTGGCGGCGAGCACTACCGCGGTCTCGGTCGTTGTCGGAGCGATGGCCGCCTACGCGCTCACCCGGTTGCGCTTTGCCGGCCGGCCGCTCATCGCCCGCATGCTGGTGGTGAGTTACCTGGCACCCGGCTCAGTGCTGTTCATCCCGCTCTTCGCCCTTTTTGTGTCGCTGCGCCTCACCAACACCTTGCATGGGCTGGCGTTGGCCCATCTGACCTTTACCGTACCCTTTTCGTCCTGGATGCTGATCGGCTACTTCCGCACCATCCCGGTTGAACTCGAAGAGGCCGCGCTCGTGGACGGGGCAACGCGGTGGGGCGCGCTCTGGCGCGTAGTTGTCCCGCTGTCGGCGCCGGCACTCGTCGTCGTAGCGGTTTTCTCGTTCACGCTGTCGTGGAACGAATTTTTGTACGCGCTGGTGCTAGTCCAGCGCAAGGAGGTCATGACGGCGCCCGTGGGACTGACCTTCTTCCAGACCGCCGATCTATTCTACTGGGGCGCCATCATGGCTGCGTCGACACTGATGGCGCTCCTGCCGGTGCTGCTCTATACGCTTGGCCAGCGCTGGGTGATCTCAGGCTGGACGGCCGGGGCGGTCAAGCACTAGCCCGCCTAATCGTATACGTATCCGGCAGGTCATAGATTTTGGGGTTCATCGCCGGTATCAACGTTTACGCTCACTGTGAGTGCGATCGTTACAATTCTCAAAAGTCAACTTTAAACAAAGATCAAATTATCAACAGCAACAGAAGGAGGCACACAAACGATGCGTACCGCGCTCACACGACGGACGGCCCTGGAGATGGCCACTGCGGGAATTGTGGCAGGCCTAGTGGCTGCCTGCGCGCCGGGCGCCGGCGGCGGGCAGGTCACGACCGGCGGGAAGGGCGCGCAGATTACCATCTGGCGCGGCAGTGACTACATTCCCGAGGTCAACGCGTACCTGAAGGAGATGTGGGATCAGTACGCCAAGGAAAAAGAGATTAAGGTCACGCTTGAAGAGAAAAGCGGGAACTGGAACGACCAGCTCATCGCAGCAGTGCAGGCCGGTACGCCACCCGATATCGTTGGCGTATTCGATTACCAGACCCAGTATTGGCGTAGCCAGGGGCAGACCATCGACGTCACGGACCTGGTCACCCGCTACCGCGGCCTGGAAGGGGGCTTCTTCGACTACGTGAACGCCACGACGATGCACCAGGGCAGGTACTATGGCGTGCCGCTGGCGGTGAACGCCTGGCCCTTCCATGTGCGACAGGATATCCTGGACAAGCAGGGCGGCAAGTGGCCGGACAGCTGGGACCAGTTCCGCGCTATCTCCCGAGCAGTGACCAGGGCGCCGGACTTCTACGCCTATGGCATGACCCTTGGCCGGACTAATGACACCAACAATCACTTCTTGGGCACGCTGTGGACCTTCGGCGGCAAGCTGCAGAATGACGACGGCAGCCTGGCCGTGGATGCCCGCAACAGCGCCTGGCTGGAGACACTAAGCCTCGTCAAGAAGATGTACGAGGAGGATAAGATCATCCCACCAGGAGCGATTAACTGGGACGACGCGGCCAATAACAATGCCTATCAGGGCGAGCAAATCGCCTGGACCTCGAACCCGACCAGCATTTACACGTGGCTGGCCCGCAACAACAAGCTAGACATCTTGAAGGCTACCAAGTTCTACCCCTATCCAAAAGGGCCGGCCGGCCAGTTCGGGCAAGTCGACGTGTGGGCACACGTGATCTTCAAAGCCAGCAAGGCCCAGGCAGAGGCTAAAGGCGCCCTGGAGTACGTGCTAAAGCCCGAGCGATACAAGACCTACATCGAGAACCTGAAGGGCCGCTTCCTACCGGTCTACAAGAACTTCGTGGACTTGCCGATGTGGAAGGAGAATCCGGCGTACGCTGAGTACGGCAATATTGCCAAGAACGGCCGCATCATGGCCTACTCGTCCTCACCGTCGCCGGCGTACTCTGACATCACCACGAAGTTCCTGATCGGCGACATGATGCAGGACCTGCTCGTCAAGAAGCAGACGCCCCAGCAGGCTTTGCAGACCTTTGTTGAAGCGGCCAAGGCCATCTACGAGCGCTACCGCGGACGCTAGCGCGCCAGGGCAGGGGGAGGGCCCCTCCCCCTGCCCCTCTCCCACGGGGAGAGGCAGTGCATGTCCAGGCCGTGCTCACCCCCGCCCCTCTCTCACGGAGAGGGAAGCAGGGGCGCGCGCTCAGCCGACGGCGCGTCCCTCGGCCCCATGAAGCACCCTGGATTTAACATCGCCAGGGTCTCGGCACGGGCTGGGGACAAATCGGGTGGGCAGGAAGCGTTCCCAAAGCTCAGAGAGGCAAGGTGTAGTCGATAGAACGGCCCCGGCGTCTCCCGCCGCCCGCCCAGTGCAGCAGCCTTGGCGGAACAGGGGCTCCGCCAAGGCTGCGGTCTTGCTCAGCAGCCGTACCAGAAAGGCAGAGGCCAGGGCAGCCAGGAGGTAGCGCCTCCTGGCATGCCGTGCCGGCGAAGTGCCAGCCATGGGCGTCACCCAAGCGACCTGCGAGGCGAGTATCGAGCGCCGCCTGCGCCGCACCCTCACCGATGCCCGGCTGCACGCGGCATCCTGCTATCTCCCGGCCCTGCACCGTGTGCTGGACTGGACGGCGCTCTTACACGGCAGCGGCACAGTAAGCCGGATCGTGGCTGAGAGCGACCGGGCCGACCGCGTGCGCCTGCTCTAAGTCAGCCTGGCCTCCTGGAGCGGCAGTGTGCCGCCGGCCTGGGCGCCCTGGCAGCAGAACGTCTCCTGCCCGCAGGCTCCTCCTGGCAGCGGGTTGAGCAGGTACCGGCGGCCGTGGCGGCGTTCCTTCCTCTGGGCTAAAGACGCTCCGCCGGTGCATCTACCAGCCACATGCAAGAGAGGGGAACGGACCTCTCCCCCGCCCCCTCCCCGCTCAGGGGAGGGGAACTCAGTACACGTGTTCAAATACCTACCATGCCGGCGATTGGCATAATCGTGCGCCTGTGGAGCAGGGCTTTTACCGCGCCCCAGCAGACACTGACCGGCAAGCTCAGCAGGGAGATTTGAGGAGGGCCTAGTACGCCGTATTACACCAATAGCCGTATTACACCAATAAAAAAACGCTTCCCCCAAGCTCCTCTCTTAGGTCAGGGGTCCCATCTCCCCCACAGGGGGAGGGCTCGGCGGGGTAACCGACTCGTTCGATCTTGGCCCATCCCCCCACCTCTTAGGGGAGGGGCCGGGGGAGAGGTCCCTGCAACAGGCAGTGAATGCCTGATGCCCGGCCGTCCTGCTGTGCTACCGCCCCTTCACCGAAACATCCTTCAGCCAGGGCAGGACCACTGGGGCGACAATGGCGTTCTGCACCCGGGGCTTTATCAGCACATAGTTCCGGCTGTGGTAGAGAGGCACGATCGGTGCCTCGTTGACGATGATCTGCTCCGCCTCGTGGTACAGCCGATAGCGCCGGCCCTGATCCCGCTCTGTGCGCGCCTGCTCTAGGAGCCGGTCAACCTCGGCGTTGGCGTAGAACGTGTGGTTCTCACCGCTCTGACTGTGGAACAGCAGGTCCAGGAAGTTCTGCGGATCAGGATAGTCAGCCACCCAGCCAAGCTCAAACATCTGCGGGCGGTTGCGCGGGCGATCCAGTTCCTGTAAGAACGTGGGGAAATCCACCTGCCGCACCGTAACCTCGACGCCGAGGTGCTGCTTCCACATATCGAGCAGCGCGCGCGGCATGCGGCCCAGCCCGCCGGTTTCACCGCTGGTAACCAGGGTAATCGGAGGCAGGCCCGCCCCGTCCTGGTACGGCGTCTCTGCCAGGAGCCGGCGGGCCCGCACCGGATCAAAGCTGAGTCCGACAAGCTTCTCGTTGTAGCCCGGCAGGCCCGGCGGCAGGATCCCCCGCGCCGGCGTGGCCATGCCCCGCAGCACCACCCGGGTCAACTTCTCTTTATCGATTGCCAGGGCAAAGGCCTGGCGCACCCTGACATCGTCGAACGGGCGAGCGCGCACGTTGAACCCGACGTAGTACACATCCAGCGCATCGACGGTGCGCAGTTCTTTGTTGAGCGGGTTTTTCTTATCGGTCGCCCGGTCGATGTCGGCCACTGAGACCTGCGTGATGTCGAGCTCGCCGCGCTCATACAGGGCCATCGTCGCCTGCGGGCCGAGGTCGAGCAGGAACTCGACCCGTGCCAGCGCCGGCTTGCGGCCATAATAGGCGTCGTTGCGCACAAGCACAATTCGCTCGTCCTCATCCCAGCGCGCCAGCCGGAACGGGCCGGTGCCGTTGGGCTCACGATACCAGTCGCGGCCTCTTTCGACATTTGCTCGATCGACTACGAACGCGGTGGGGTAGGTAAGCTTTGCCAGGAAGTACGGTTTTGGCGCATCGATAGTGATCTCGATCGTCAGATCGTCCTTTACCCTGACACCTGCGATCTCGCGGGCGCGGCCCTGCAACCGCTCGCGTACGCCCTCGATATCGCCCAGGTACGTCTCAGCTACACGCGACTGCAGGGCCGGATCTGTGGCTCGCTCAAGCGAGTACTTGATATCTTGGGCCGTGACCTCTCGCCCGCTCTGGAACCGGACGCCCCGGCGGAGCTCAAAGGTATAGGTGCGGCCGTCCGGACTTACCGCCCACCTGGCAGCAAGATCAGGCACTACCTGGAGCTTGGCATCCAGGCTCACCAGGCCACTGAAGATCTCGACAATGTAGTTTGCCGAGACCACATCCTGCGCCAGAGCGGGATCAAGCGTGGTCGGGCGGCTGCCGGTCAGAACAAGGATCTGCTCGCCGCCGGCGCGGCGCACCAGCCTGTCCAGCTCAGGCAGGCGCACCCGACAGCCGGTCGTGGTGATGGCCGGCAGGGCCATCAGTATAAACGCAAGGACACGGCGGCGACTCACATGCATGGTCATCGTCAGTATACCACCAGCAGACTCCCCACAGCCTCTCCGACCGACAGCGCTGGTCGTAAAGTATGGCACCCGGCCCTAGGCGCGCTTACAGACTTCCCGTGCCTGTTCCAGGAACCAGCGGTGGGCACGCGGGCGTGCCGCCACCCATTCTCCGCCCCAGATCGTCTGGGGACGTCCCGACCAGTCGCTCACGGCGCAGCCAGCCTCCTGCACAAGCAGCGCAGCTGCGGCCACATCCCAGACGTTGAGACTGGGGTGGTAGTGCAGATCAAGTCGCCCGGCGGCAACGTACGCGAGAGCCAGCGCGGCCGAGCCAAGCACCCGCACCGCTTCGGCCTCCGGCGCCAGCTGTGCCGCCAGCACATAGGCGCGCCGGCGCATTTCAGGATGCGATGACGCATCCAACGATACCAGCCAGGCGCGGTCAGGCTCCGCCTCAGGCGGAGGCACAGTCAGCCGCTCACCATTCATCATGGCCCCGCGGCCGGCCACGGCAGTGAAGAGCTCATCTCGCAGGGGATCGTACAGGGCCGCCACGACCGGTACCCCATCATGCACGAGCGCAACAGACACGCAGAAGAAAGGCACACCCCAGGCGAAGTTGGTTGTGCCATCGAGCGGATCAACGACCCACTGGTAACCGGAAAGCCGGCGCGCCGCATCCGGCGCCAGCTCCTCCGAGAGAAAGCCGTGGTCGGGAAACTCCCGCCGCACCAGGTCACGGATAGCCGTATCCGCGGCAACATCGACCTCGGTGACGAGGTTGCCATGCCCTTTGGAGGCGCGCCAGAAGGCGCCGCCGAAACCCCGACGCACAATCTGGCCGGCGCAGCGCGCCGCCTCGGATGCCACATCCAGCGCACTCCGTCCGCCTGCGGTCCTCGGTAGCACGTGAGCCTCCCCACACGGTATCTGATCGCGTGATCACCTGGCACACTCCATCTTCCGGCCATGCCACGAAGGCGACGGAGGCATTCTAGCATCGCCGGGAGATGCTCACAAACGGCAGCGCTAGCGGAGTATCCCTTACTACGGCCGCTCTTGTTCGAACGATAATCGCGTGCTATCGTTGTCACGCGAGAGAGGCGTGCACGAGGCACACGGCGATGTTCTTCGAAGCGCTGCATGCGCACGTATCCCGCCGGGCGTTGGGCCGGGGTCTCTGCCGGATAAGTGGCAGCCTGCTCACCGCATGTGTTGCGTGCGGTGTCCCAGGCCGCGCCCCCACATCCCACCCCTTGCCCCCATCTGGTGGACAGGCGCCGGAAGGCGGTCCCGGACGCTGGCGTAGCCTCGCCCCCATGCCGACCCCTCGGAGTGAGGTCGCCGCTGCCGCGGTTCGCAGGAGCATCTTCGTTGTGGGCGGCTTCCTGCCGAACGGCGGCGTGTCCGGAGCCACTGAAGAGTACGACATCGCTACAGACAGCTGGCGAGCACGCGCGCCGCTCCCTAAGCCGCTGCACCACCCGGCGGCCGCAGCGCTCCGCGACAGGCTCTATGTCGCCGGCGGCTTCGATGAGCGCGGTGTTCCAGTGGCCGATCTGTGGGAATACGATCCGGCTGCCGATCGCTGGACCGCTCGCGCGCCGATGCCCTTGCCGCGGGGCGCTCTTGGCCTGGTGACCCTGGGCGAGCGGCTGTATGCAATCGGCGGCGTCGGCCCGAGCGGCGACGTCCCCACGAATGAAGAGTACGATCCCGTCGCGGACCGTTGGATGCGACGGCGGCCTATGCCGACGGCCCGCGACCATCTCGCCGCCGCGGCAGCACGCGGGCGCCTCTACGTCATCGGAGGCCGCGTGGGCGGCTTCGATCGAAACCTGGACCGCAATGAAGAATACGATCCCCAAGCCGACGTCTGGGCCCTGCGCCGGCCTCTGCCGACGGCGCGCAGCGGCATTGCTGCAGCGACGGTGGGAGAACGTATTTACGTGTTCGGCGGTGAAGCACCGGCGAAGACGTTCAATGAGAATGAAGAGTACACTCCGCCGGCCGATGCCTGGGCCACCCGCGCCTCGCTGCCGACGGCCCGGCATGGCCTGGCTGCGGTCGCTGTGGAGGGAACCATCTACGTACTCGCCGGTGGTCGCACGCCCGGTCTCTCCGCCAGCGGGCTCAACGAGGCCTTTACGCCCGGCTCGGGGTAAATGTAGGCTCGGTCGCTCAACGGGACCGGCATGTAGGAGGGTGGATAGGACGATGTGAGTATCCGCGTCAAAGTTGCCCTGCTCTTCACGCTAGGGGCCGCACTGGTGCTCGGCAGCGCCACGTTCCTGGCGCTCTCCTTGTATCAGCAGCAAGCTGAGCAGTATCGCCGCCAGGCCGACCAGGCCCAGCAGGTGCAGCTCCGCCGCGGGCTCGATTCGGTCAGCACTCTGCTGGACCAGGAGCGGCTCAAGGCGCAGGCCGGAGCCGAAGTCGTGGCCGGTCGCGTGGCGGTGCAGAATGCGCTCTCGAGCGGCGATACTCGCCAGCTCCTCCAGCTGCTGAACACCCTGCGCGGGCAATTGCGCGTCAGCCGGCTTGTTGCTGTCGATGCCGGCGGCAAAGTGCTGGCTGCCCAGCCGGCCACAAACCAGGCGTTCGACGGCTTTGGCCCGGTCAGGCAAGCACTGCGGGGTCAGCCGGCCACCACCGCCCTCGTGGAGGTGGACGGTATCCTGGCCTACCTCTCGACTGCGCCGATCACGTCAGGCGGTGAGGTCATCGGAGCCGTCCTTGCGCTGGCGCAGCTTGATAGTACGTTCTTCACCAACGTGGCCCGCGTCACCGGCCATGAGGCAGCGCTGGTAATGATCCAGTCTCGCGAACCGCGTCGGCTGCGACTGGCTGCGCTCTCACCAGGCATCAATCGCGGCTGGGCGTTCGCCGAGGACAAGACCATTGACCCCCAGCTCTGGCTGGAGAGCGGGGAGAAGGTCACCCAGACCAGGCTCGGCGACGTTACGTACACCGTAGCCGTGCGTGCTCTGCGCAGCGGCAACCAGACGCCGGCCAACTTCCTGGTCGCCCAACCGGTGCCGGTGCCAGGCGATCCGCTTGAGCCGACGCGCCGCTCATTTGTTGTCCTGAGCATCGCCGCGACGCTGCTTGCCGGTGCGGCCGGCTGGCTGATTGGCCGGGTCGTGTCGAGCCGGCTCACTGCCCTTACGGCGGCGATCCGTGCGGCGCGACACGGCCTGCCTGAGCCGAAGCTGCCGGCAGGGCGGGATGAGTTGGGATGCCTTGCGCGCGAGGTGGCTGCCTTTCGGAGTGAACTGGCCGAGAACCTGCGCCAGGCGGCCGGCGGACGCGACCGGCTGCGTGCCGTCCTCGACAGCCTTTGCGACGGCATCGTGGTCATGGACGCACAGGGAGCGTTGCTCTATGTTAATCCGGCCGCACGCTGTTTGCTCGGCCTGCCGGAGAACGAAAGCATCGGCGAGCAAGCAGCGGCCCTCTCGCTTGCCGCTTTGCCCCCGGCCGGCGAAGCGCACGAGCTTCGTACAGGCGATCGGGTTTTGCTCCTGCGCAGTGAGGAGGTCGCCGGCAGCGACGGGACCGAGCGCGTGCGCGTCACAGTGATCCGCGATGTCACACAGGAACACGCGCTCGAGCGGCTGAAGGGGGATTTCGTCTCCAGCGTCTCGCATGAGCTGCGCACGCCGCTGACTGCCATTAAAGGCGCCGTCGATCTCCTGCTCGAAGAAGAGACGGGCAGGCTCACCTCGGTGCAGCGGCGCTTCCTCAACGCCATTCGCCGCAATAGCGAGCGCCTGATCACGCTGGTCAGCGACCTCCTCGATCTTTCGCGCATCGAGGCCGGCCGTGTCGAGCTAGACCTGCGGGCTCTGGATACCTTTGCCCTGGTGCGCGGGGCAGTGCTGGCGCACAGCGACCTCTTTGCAGCGCGCGGGCAGCACGTGCACATCGACGTCCCGGAGGACATCGCTCCCATGCGTGGCGATCGCCAGCGCGTCGAACAGATCCTCGCCAACCTCCTCAGCAACGCGGCCAAGTACACGCCCCGTGGCGGAAAGATCTGCGTCTCAGCCCGCGCCTGTGACGGGTACATCCAGATTGCCGTCGCCGATAGCGGGCCGGGCGTGCCGCCTGAGGAGCGCGAGCTGGTGTTCGAGAAGTTCTACCGCGGCGGCGATGCCCTCACGCGTCAGGAGCAGGGCACCGGCCTGGGGCTGACGATCGTCAAATCGCTCGTGGAGCTCCAGGGCGGTCGCGTATGGGTGGAGGACGCGCCCGGCGGTGGTGCGTGCTTTGTGTTCACGCTCCCGCGCGCGGAGGACGACGAAGAGTAGAGCAGCGAGGCGATGGCGGTATGGAGATCCTGCTTGTCGACGACGACCCGGATATCGTAGATATCGTGAGCTACTCGTTGCGGCGGGACGGGCACCAGGTGTTGGTCGCCCGTGACGGCCGGCAGGCGCTGGAAATGGTGGAGCGCTCGGAGCCGGACTTAATCCTGCTCGACGTGATGCTGCCCCATGTGTCCGGGTTCGAAGTCTGCCGGCGCATCCGCCAGCGCAGCCGCGTGCCGATCATCCTGCTCACGGCGCGCGGCGAGGAGGGCGACAAGGTCTGGGGCCTCGACCTGGGAGCGGACGATTACATCACCAAGCCCTTCAGCCATAAAGAGCTGCTTGCCCGTGTACGCGCGGTGGCGCGACGTGCCTCGCTCGGCGAGCCGCGTGGCGAGCATGGCTCAATCACCATTGGTGACCTGCACGTGAACTTCTCCACCCGCGAGGTCTTCGTGGGAGGCCGGCAGGTCGAGCTCACCCCAAAGGAATACGATCTGCTGCGCTGCCTGGTGCTCAACGCCGGCCGCCCGGTGACGCACGAGGCGCTGCTGAACTTCGCCTGGGGCAGCAGCCGCACCGAGGGCGATACCGACATGCTCAAGGTGCATATCCGCCACCTGCGGGAGAAGATCGAGCGCAATCCCAGCGCGCCTGAGTACATCCTGACCGTGCGCGGCGTGGGCTACCGCATGCGGCGGCCATAAGTACGCCGGAATCAGGCGAATCCCTGATGCGCGGCGCGACGGCGCCGGGTATAACCAGAGCAGTAGGCTAAACATGCTCACCGTGACCTATCCAGGGGGATATGCCTGATGGTGCCGTCCGCCGGTACACCACGCGCGCAGCCGCGGTCGCTTCCCGTGCACCAGGCCGCAACACAGGAAGGCCCATTTGCGTTTCGCTCTTACCTCATCGCGGCCTTCGCTATCGCCCTCACTGCCGGGTTCGGTATGGGCGCCCACCTGGCAGCCTCTGCGTGGGTCCGGCCGCTGCCCGGCACATTCTGGGGAGTGCTCGTGCAGATGCATGGCCATGCTCAGCTCTTTGGCTGGGCTGCACTCTTCGTCTTCGGCATCCTGTTCCATGTGCTGCCGCGCATGCGCGGCGCGCCGCCGCACCTTGCCCGACCGGCCGGCCCGCTGTTGGCGCTGTACCTGCTTGGTCTCCTCCTTCGCCTGGGCAGCCAGGCTGCGCTGGCCGCGAGACCTGCGACGGCCGGTCCGAGTATCTGGGCCCTTCTACTGGGGACCGCGGCGGTCCTAGAGCTCCTTGCCGGACTGGGGTTCGCCGTCCTGGTCGCGCGCATCCTGCGCGCCGGACCGCCCATAGGCACCCGCCAGGGGCTGAGCGCCTCGCTGCCGCTGCTCATTCTCAGTGCACTCAGCTACGTCGCGGCTGTTGGCCTTGCCGGTGCGAGCGGTCTGTCGGCTGCGGCCGCCGGTACACCGTTCACGCCGGCCGCGCTCACCAGGACAAACGAGACCCTGGCCCTGTACGGGTTCCTGCTGGGCATCGCCTTCGGCGTTTCCGCACGCATGCTGCCGCTCCTTCTCACTGTGCCGGGCATCTCCGCCCCACGGCTGCGCATGATCACGGCACTCCTGGCGGTGGGGATCGCCGGCCGCGCCCTGGAGCCGTGGTTCGACGATACGCTCTCCGGCATAGCCGGCGCGCTCGGCTCGCTTGCCCTGGCCGGCGCCTGCCTGTGGTACATCTGGGAGCTGGATCTTCCGCTGCGGCGCCGCCCGGTCCCCTGGCTGGCGAACCTGGAGCGCCGCAACGCAGCATTGCGGGCGGCCGGCAAGCCGGATCGCGGCATCATGCCGGATAGCGGCGAGTACGGCCGGTTTGAGTGGACGGTCGTGCCGGCGCATGCCTGGCTGGCGCTTGCCGGCGTGCTGGCCCTGGCCGCGGCCGCTGGCAGGCTCCTGGGCTGGTCGGTCGCCCCTCTCTACGACGCCGAGCGGCATGCTGTGGCCGTCGGCTACCTCACTGCGCTCATGCTGGGCATGGCCGTGCGGCTTTTACCGAATTTCACCGGCCGGCGCCTGCAGCATCTCCGGCTGGTCGACGCCCTGGCCATCAGTATGGCCGTGGCTGCAGTCGGCCGAGTGGGCGGACCACTGCTGGCTGCGCTGGGCGTCTCCTGGGCGCTGGCCGGTGCCCTGCCGGCGCTGGCAGGGCTTGCGGGGCTGGCTGCACTGATCATTACCTTGATACTGATCCTGCCGCTCCTCTACCCGACACGGTCCCCGCACAGTGCCGCGGCGTAAGGCCACCCCGGCGCGCCGGTCTCTACGGAGCCAGGGCCAGGCCGAACACACCGGCGACGATCAGCAATGAGCCGGTGAGGCGGTAACGTCCGTACGGCTCACCCAGCACGAACGTGCCGAGCAGCGCTCCAAACACGATCCCCAGCTCACGGGCCGGGGCGATGTAGCTGACGCGGCTGAAGGTCAGGGCCAGCAGCACCAGGAGGTACGCCAGCGGCGCCAGCGCTGCCGCGGCGAGGATTGACCACTTATGCAGGCGCCATTCCTGTGCCAGGGCCCGGCGTCCGCGGCCGAGCACTACCGGCGCCGCTGCCAGCCCCTGGGAGAGAAAGACGAAGTAGTTGTAGAGCGGAGGCGCTACCAGACCCACGCCGCGCTTATCCCACGTGCTGTATGCAGCGATCACGACACCCGTCGCCAGCGCATACAGGAGGCCGGGATCGCGCAGGCGGTGGAGCAGGGCGCGTGCCCCGGCCGGCTTGAGCCCACGCAGGTGTACCAGGAAAACCCCCAGCACGATAGCAACGATGGCCGTCACCCCTGCCGGGGAGATATGCTCATCCAGGACCACTATAGCGATGAGCGGGATCAGGGCGATGCCGGTACCGCGCGCGGCCGGGTAGACCAGTGAGAGATCTCCATGGCGGTAGGCCAGGCTGAGGAGAAAGAAGTAGGCGATGTGGAAGAGCATTGTCCCGCTGATGTACAGCCAGCCCTCGGCCGGCACCGGACGCACGACGGCTGTCCCGACGGCCAGCGGGAAGTAGAGCACAGCGGCCGTGGCGGTAAACGCCCAGCTAAAGACCAGGGGATCGCTACTGCGCTTGGTAAGGAAGTTCCAGGCAGCGTGGGCGAGGGCAGAGGCCAGCACGAGCGCCAGCGCCAACACAGTCATAGGCGCAGACCTGCCCCCAGCCGGCGCTGGAGCCTAGGCTCCCTTTCCCGCGGTTGGCAGCTCCAACACCGGTGCGGTCGGAGCGAGCTGGAGCTCACCTTGCTGGGCGCGGGTGCGCTGGCGGAACTGCAGGCGGTAAAGCCGTGCATAGAGACCATTGCGCGCCAGGAGCTCCTCATGCGTGCCCTGTTCGACCAGCCGCCCGCGGTCGAGCACCAGGATCAGGTCGGCTGCCAGGATCGTTGACAGGCGGTGCGCGATCACCAGGCTGGTTCGGCCCTTCATCAAGGGCTCCAGTGCCGCTTGAATCAGCGCCTCCGAGGTGGAGTCCAGCGCGCTGGTCGCTTCGTCCAGGATCAGGATCCGCGGGTTCTTCAGGATCGCCCGCGCGATCGAGACACGCTGCTTCTCCCCACCGGAGAGCCGGAAGCCGCGCTCGCCCACGACGGTATCATACCCCTGCGGCAGCGACATGATGAAATCGTGGATGTACGCGGCCTTGCATGCCGCGATCATCTGTTCCTCAGTGGCGTCTGGATTCGCATACAGGAGGTTGTCGCGCAGGCTGGCGTGGAACAGGAACGTCTCCTGGGTGACCATGGCGATCTGCCGCGCCAGCGAATCCAGCGTTACATCACGCACATCGTAGCCGTCAATCAGCACTCGGCCGGCGGTCGGATCATAGAAGCGTGGCACGAGGTAGGTGATAGTGGTCTTCCCTGCTCCGCTCGGCCCTACCAGGGCGACGAGCTGACCGGGCTGGATGTCGAACGAGACATCGTCAAGGGCAAGGCGCCGCTCCGAGCGGGCCGAAGACGACCCTCGGCGTCCGTCTTCTTGAGGCTCTTCCAGCGGGTGATAAGCAAACGAGACATGCTCAAACGTGATGCGGCCCTTCACCGGCGGCAGCACAATCGCATTAGGCCGCTCCTCGATCTCAGGACGCATATCCAGGTATTCGAAGATGCGATCGAAGACCGCAAGCGCGCCCTGGATATCCACGTAGATGTTGGCCAGCTGCGTGACCGGCCGGTAGAGGTTGCTGAGGTACGCCACAAAGGCGACCACCGTACCGACGCTGAGTTCCTGCCGAATGGCCAGGTGACCACCATACCAGTAGATCACTGCCGGGCCGGCAGCGCTCAACGCCCCAAGCGCCATGAAGAACCAGCGTCCCACCATCGCCTGCTTGATCTGCAGCGCCATGAGCTCCAGATTCTTGCGGCGAAAGCGCTCCCGCTCGTACGCCTCCCGTCCAAAGATCTTGGCTAGTATGAAGCCGCTGATGGAGAGCGTCTCCTGCATAATACTGGTGAGTTCTGCCTGCTTCTCCTGGGTCTGCCGCGAGATACGATGGCGGATCCTCCCCACGCCCCGCGTCGGCAGCACGAAGGCAGGCAGCACGACCAGCGCCAGCAGCGCTAACCGCCAGTTCATGGCGAAGATAACGACCAGTGTGGAGAGCACTGTGATCGCGTTCGTCACGATGTTCACGAGGGTACCGGTCACGACGCCTTGCACTCCGTTGACATCGTTCGAAACGCGCGACATGATCTCGCCGGTGCGGGTGGCTGTATAAAAGCGCAGGCTCATGCGCTGGAGGTGAGCGTAGAGCTGGTTGCGCAGGTCAAACATGATGCCCTGGCCGACGCGCACGTTAAGGTAGTTCTGGGCGACGCCGATGAGGCCGTTCACCACCGGAACTGCCAGCATCGCAAGCACCAGCAGGTTGAGCAGGCCGGGCTCGCCGTAGGGGATGGCGTGGTCGATAATAGCGCGGACAATCAGGGGCGGCAGCAACCCGATAACGCTGGTTGAAGCAACACACGCCAGAATTAACAGCCAAGCGCGCCAGTAGGGGATAAGGTACCCGGCGATACGGCGGAGCTGCGCGGCCTGCAATTGCACCGGCGGACCATCGTGGCTAAAGCGCATGTGATCCAGGCCAAACGTCCGTCCCCCCATGCCGCCGAACGCGCGGCCGCCGCCATACCCACCGTACCAGCTCACGCGTCCTTCCCCTCCTGATCAAGTTGATCAAGCTGGGCCAGCCGCTCCTGCAGCCGGGCCAGCCTGTGCGCATAGCGCTCCCGCAGCGCCTGCATCTGGGCGATGCGTCCATCGATCGTGGCGAGCTGCTCCTTAAGCACTGTGAGCGCTTGCTGGATAACCGCACGCTTCTCAGCCGGCTCGCTGGCGCGCTTACGCTCCTGGCGGAGCTGCTGCAGCAGCTCCTCAGCGTCAACAATGCGCTTGATCTCGGCAAGCGAGATGCCGAGCAACCGCTTGAGCTGCACAATGGTCTCCAAGCGGCGGACATCGGCTTCGGTATAGAGGCGGAAGCCACCCTCCATACGCGCGGCAGGAGGTAGGAGGCCGATCTCCTCGTAGTAGCGCAGCGTGCGCTGTGTGAGGCCCGTGCGCTCGGCTACCTCGCCAATCTGCATGTAGCGCTGCTCGGCCGACTCGGCTTGTTCATGCCCCGGCTGCTCGTCACGGCCGGCAGCAACCGGTGCCATGCCGCGGCTCGTTGTCTTTCTGCCCATCGTCACGCCGCTTGAAGTACCCCAGCAACTCCCACCACCAGACTACCATACCTTTACGTTAACGTCAAATTACGGGAGGGGCGAGGGTGCGGTGAGTGGCGTGCTAGGATGGGCACGCAGGTCTCAGCGGCGCCTCTGCCGGCGGAAGAACACGTCCCGCAGTGGCTTGCCTTGCTGGTAATGGAACCAGATGCGGTTCAGCTCATCGATGCCCGGCGGTGGAGGCGGGATGCTCTCGCCGCGCGGTGGCTCGTCCGGCTGAGCCGGCTTGCTGGGCACCGCTGGTGGTTCGGGAGGTACTTCTTGCACACGCTGCTGTGGCTCTGGAGGCGCAGGCGGCGGAGCAGGAGGCTTGTCTGGCAACGACGCAGCCCGCGGTGTGTGCTCGTCGAGATCACGGCGAGCATCCGACCCATGCCCCTCCCGGCGGGGCGGCATAGATGGCATAGAAGGAGCCGGTGCCAGAGACGGCTGCGGGCGCGGGGGACTCGGCTGGGCAGGCTGCATAGGTGGCGGCGCAGGCCGGGGCGCTGCGCCGCCTGGCAGGGACGGAGCCACTGCCTGCAGGGCGTCGGCCAGGGCGGGATCGCTGCCCCGTATGAGCTCAACCAGCCAGGTAAACACAGGCAGCCGACGTTCGATCGCAACGGCCTGTGCAGCCGCTACCTCACGGGCCACGATCGCTACGAGCTGGGGATGGACGTCGATCAGCGCAGCGATCAGGCGGCGCCACTCACCGCGCACGCGCTCGCGCAGGGCAGCATCCGGAAAATAGTTCAGCAGCAAGGCGGCGTGTCCACAGGACATGCCGTCCCTCAGCGCCGGCTCCACAGCGGGATGCTCGATACCGGCTGCAGCGAGCCACTGATAGCGCGCGAGCGCCATGCCGAGCGCCGGCGAGGCTCGTTGCCGGCTAAACGCCTGTGCTCGCGCGCTCACGTACAGGTATGCACGGTAATAATCGGCGACCCGCGCGCCCTCCGGCGCTTCCGGCTGGGGGCATGGTAGGGCTCCTGGGGAGGGAGCAAGCAGCGCCGTGTGTAGGGCGGTAGCCCGTGCCAGCGCATAGCGCGCCAGCAGCGAGGTGAGCTGCGCCCCTTCGGCGGTGGGTCCCGACGGGCCGGCCAGAAGTCGCTGCACGATAGCCTGCAGGATCCCCTCGGCAGCCGCGCCGGCAGGTGAGGGGCTTGGATGCGTCAGACCGGCCGACGCCTGGACTGCCTGCCGCACGTCCTCGACGAGCAGTTCCGTCCAGGTGTAGCCGTCGGGGAGTCCCAGCCGCGCCGCGGTCACCTGCACGGAGTGCGGCCGGTCCTGCTGGGCCTGAGACGGCGAAGCAGGACCACCCGCTTGACCCGTCTGGCGCATTCGGCGGTGCCCCGCCGGTATACGCCCTGCGCCCTCACGTGCCGGGACAGCATGCCACTCCTGTAATAATGCCGTGGCAACACGAAGCGCGTCCCAGGCACGGCGGAAGGCAGCGCGCGCCTCTGCCGGGTTCCCCCGTTCGTCCGCCGCCAGCGTCTCCCGCAGGGCGGTGGCCGCCAGGCTCATTGCGACAACGGCAGGCTCAGGACGTGCTGCCATCTACGTTGTCTCTCCCTCACCGGCGGGGCTCCGCCGCCACTTCCCGGCCTTCACCCCAGGGCCTCTGAGGATCAGTCTACACGACGCTGCGTTCAACGTATAGGGGCGAATTCCTTTACTCCGTTCGGATCGTCCCCTCACGTATACAAGGCGTTTCCCCTGGGACTCGTGCGGAGGAGTACCCCGGGGTAGTGCGACGCCTGCCGATTATCGTTCCGTATGCGCCTTAACGAGCTTTTTATTTATTGCTAGAATTAAATTGTTAGAATAGTGTCCATGGTATAGTATCATGGTACGGAAGCTGTTCACGTCTTGGCCCCGGTGTCGGAATGGCGCGCGGCAGCGCGGGGGTGGTGAGGCAACGAATGGTTCAGGTCGAGACGCTCTTGAGCGAGCAGGCTCTGCGCTACTGGGAGGGAGTACTTGCCGGCGCCGATCCCCAGGCGCCTCTCATCGAGGACTGGAGGCAGTGGCACGTAGAGTCGCTGACTGCGACTAGCCGTGCAGCCACGCAGCTGTGTCGGGAGCATATTTCGCTGGCGACCTGTCTGGAGCGTCTGGGCAAGGGCTTCGAAGCATGTCTGGGCGCCGCCCGACCACAGCCTGATGCCCAGACGGCATTGCACTGCCTGCAGGAATTGGTGCTGGCGGCCACGCGCGCCTATGAATCAAGCGGCGGCATGCCGGCGCGGGAGACCGAGCGTTTGTTGGCCGCGCGGGTGCGCCAGCTTGCGGCAGTGCACCGCGTTACCTCGGCAGCAAACTCCAGCCTGGACCTGGATCACACCCTCGCCGAGATCGTGGCCGCTGTGCATGAAGTCATGCAGAGCGACCAGGTCTCAATCTTTCTCTACGATCCTGCCACCGACCGGCTGGTGCTGCGCGCAACCATTGGCCTCAATCCGGCGGCTGTGGGCTCGGTCTCCCTGCGCATGGGCGAAGGAGTGACTGGCTGGGCAGCCCTGCAGGGCAAGCCGGTGAGCATCCGTGACGGCTGGACCGACCCGCGCTTCAAATACGTGCCGGAGCTGGCCGAGGAACCGTACCACAGCTTCCTCTCGGTGCCGATCATTCTCTTTACCGGCGGCTCCGACAAGCTGATCGGCGTGCTGAATATCCAGACCAAGGAGATCAAAGACTTCACGCCGGAGGAAGTGGCTTTTGTCGAGACAGTGGCCGGGCAGATCGCCATCGCCATTGAGAACGCACGGCTCTACGAGCAGACCGACGAGCAGCTCCAGGAGAAGATCCGCCAGCTTGCCACGCTCAGCCGCGTCACTGCTGACATCGCCCGTCACCTTGACGTGCAGACCGTGCTGGACAATATTGCCAGCGCGGCGGTGACATTGAGCCGTGCCGACATGGCGGCGATCTTCCGCCTCGATCCGGAGACCGGCGAGCTGTCAATCGTGGCATCACACGGTCTTTCCGAGCAGTACCGCTCGATCCGCGTGCGCGTGGGCGAGGGGGCGATCGGCATGGCTGTGGCGACGAAGCAGCCGGTGGCGATCACCGATGCGCTGAGCGACCCGCGCCTTGCCTTCGTCGCCGAGCAGGTGCGCGAGGAAGGCTATCGCTCGATGTTCTGTGTGCCGCTCATTAGCCGCGACCGTGTTTTGGGCGGCATCTCGCTCTACACCCGTGAGCGTCACGAGTTCAGCCAGGAACAGATCGACCTGCTGTTCACCTTCGCCAATGAGGCGGCCATTGCCATTGAGAATGCCCAGTTGTACGAGGAGGCGCAGCGCGGGCTGGCTGTGAAGGATATGCTGCTGAAAGAGATGCACCACCGCGTCAAGAACAACCTCCAGACGGTCGCCTCGCTGCTGAAGTTGCAGATGCGTCACAGCGAGCCGGGGGCGAACGTCGAGCCCCTGGCACACTCCATCGCCCGCATCGAGAGCATCGCGGCGGTGCATGACCTGCTCTCGCAGGAGGAGATCGGGCTCACCACGGTAAAGCAGATCGTGCGCAAGATCATCGATATCGCCAGCCACTCGCTGATCGAGCCACAGGTCCAGGTGAACTTCTCGATCTGCGGTGGAGAGGAGCGCATCTCCTCCCGCCATGCCACGGTGCTGGCCCTCGTGCTTAACGAGCTCATTGCCAACGCGGTCACCCACGGCTTTGACGGACGCACACACGGCACTATTCGCGTGTCTACCTCCACCGATGGCCGCCTGCTGCGGATCGAGGTCCAGGACGACGGCATTGGCCTGCCGCCGGGCTTCGATGCGGAGCGGGACAAAGGACTGGGCTTGACCATTATTCGCACCCTGGTGACCGAGGACCTCAAGGGGCGGTTTGAGCTCCGGCCGGCCGATGGCGGCGGCACCGTCGCCGTGGTCGTCTTCCCCTATACGCTGGCCGCGGCCTGATGCGGCGGCAGCAAGGCCCGTGTCCTTTTCAGGTTCAGGTATCCCAAGACACGTTCGCGCCCCTCATTCGTTCTGCGTTCTGGTACCGCGCGCATACCAGATCTATTGCACGAGGGATACACATGGCTATCGGCTCGTGGGCGCTCAAGCCGCTCGGCGCGCGTGCGCGCGCCGGACAGGTGGCCTTGCTGGCGCTGGTTGCCTCGGTGGCGCTGCTTCTTGCAGCCGTGCTGACGGTAGTGGTCTGGCAGGCGAGTGTAGGCGACCGCATTGTGGCAGGCGTGCACGCGGTGGGCATCGATCTCTCCGGCCGCACGGTTGCCGAGGCGCGTGCGCTCATCGCCCGGCAGCTGGACCAGCAGCAGCGCTCGAAGGTATTGCTGCATGCCGGTGACCAGCACTTCGAGGTCACCCTGGGCGAACTGGGACTAGAGGTACGCCCGGATGAGGCGGACACACTGGCCCAGCGCGCCTGGCAGTACGGCCGGCGCGGGACACCGCTGGAGCGGCTGCGTGACCAGATGATCCTGCTCCGCCGACCGGCTGAGCTCACGGCGCAGCTGCAGGTGAACCGTACGCAGCTGGAGGCGGCTCTGGCTCGCCTGGCTAGCGAGATCAACCGCCAGCCAGTCGACGCTGCCCTGGTGATCGGACAGAACGTCTCGAACCCTACCGACGCAGTCCAGATCACACCGTCCCAGCCCGGCCGCCGCCTCAATGTAGCGGCCAGTGTCCCTGTGCTGCTCCAGGCTGCCGGACGTGCCTCCCACGAGCCGGTTAAGCTCGTGGTTGACACCATACCTCCGCGCATTAGTGAGGCCGAGCTTGAGCAGGCACGCCGGCAGGCAGTGCAGGCGATCAGTGCACCGGTACTGCTGGAGTATCAGAACCGGCGATGGCGCCTCGAGCCTGCCACCATCGCCGGCATGGTGCAGGTTGCGTATGACGCCGGACCGCCATATCACCTCTCGCTCGAGCTCGCAGAGCTCCGTGCCTTCGTTGAGAACGTAGCCGGCGAGGTCGGGACACCGGCGCGCAACGCTCGGCTGGAGCTCCGCGGCACAGAGGTCACGGTGCATCCCGGAACAGCCGGACTCGCTGTAGACGTAGATGCTACGGTGACGGCCCTCCAGAAGGCAGTCTTCAGCCCCGCGCGCACGGTACCCCTGGTGGTGCAAAGTCGCGAGCCGGCGATCAGCGCCGGCGCGCTTGAGCCACTGCGCGCCCAGGCGAGTCGCTTCCTCTCCCGTCCCGTGACCGTGAAGTACGCTGACCAGAGCTGGACGATCGAGCCGGCCGACCTAGCTAAAGCGCTGCGTCTGCCCGACACCGAGAAGGCGCACTCGGTGGAACAGCTCAGCATCAATCTGGATCAAGCGGCCTTGGCCAAACAGATTCGCACGCTCGCCACAAAGCTGAACATCGCACCCGAAAACGCCGCGCTGGCGCTCCGGGGCACGGAGGTGGTGATCCTCCCAGGCAAGGATGGGCAGACCGTCGATGCTACCGCCGCGGCCCAAGCCGTCATCGCTGCGGTGCAGGCACCCGGCAATGGTTCGCTCCCGCCCGTCGAGCTCCGCCTGGTTCCGGTAAAGCCCCAGCGTACTGAGCAGTCCCTGGAGCCGGTGCGCCAGCGCGCTCAGAAGCTGATCGGCGCCCCCATTACGCTGCGGGCCGGCGCTATGACCTGGACACTCACTCCGGCAGAGCTGGCCGCGGCGCTCGTTTTCGGGGAGACGAACGAGCAGGAAATCTTTCCGTACCTTAGCCGCGCCAAGATCATTGAATACCTGCAGCGCCTGGCCCCACAGATCGAAGCGGCAGCCGGTGGAGGTAGCATCGCAAGCAGCCCAACGCCGCCTGCCACACCTGGCCAAGCAGCGCCGGGGGGCAGGAAGGTGGACCTGGAGAAGACCGCGCTGGCGGTGCGGGCCAGCGCCGCCGGCGACGACCGGACAGTGACCGTCGAGTTTGCCACTGGGGAGGCAGTGCGGCCGCAGACGCCGCAGCAGATGCCGCCTAAGGCGGGCAAGTGGATCGAGGTGAATCTCGCGGCGCAGCGCCTGACCGCCTATGAGGGCGACTGGCCGGTTCTGTCAACGCTCATCAGCAGCGGCCTGCCACGCACCCCTACGCCGAAGGGCACGTTCGAAATCTTCACCAAGCTGCGCTTCGATGACATGCGCGGCGGCTCCGTTGCCGCAGGCGATTACTATTTCCTGCCCAAGGTGCCCTATGTGATGTACTTTGCCGCCGGTGGCTATGCGCTGCACGGCACCTACTGGCACAACAACTTCGGTCGCCCCATGAGCCATGGCTGTGTGAACCTGTCCACGCGCGACGCCGAGTGGTTGTTCAACTGGGCCCCGCTGGGTACGAAAGTCGTCATTTTCTAGCCGCCAATTGCCTTGCCGGCTGTTTGGCGCTGTGCTAAGATTTCGGTGCGCCGGGTGAAATCAGGCACGTCCCGCACGAGATCATGCAGGCTGCCCCTCTGGGGCATAGACGCGGACCGCCGGTGGCGGTCCGTTTTGTCACTTCCCAGCAGCGGGTGCGTCGCCGGGCGGCGCAAGGGGTAGGCCCGGCCATCCGGCCGGGGATGGATGGAGCATGGGTGGGAGGCAACGCACGTGGCGAAGCCGTCACGAGCGGGCGATCCTGTGAGCAAGCGCGGCACGACGGGCGGAGCGGCGCCAGGACGGACCGAGCGCGGGCGTGAGCATGTGCCCGAGGATGATCCGCTGGCCGTCGTAGTAAATGCAGACGTGAATACGCCTTTTGCTTTCGCGCTGCGCCAGGCTCTCAAGGAAGCTGCGCCCGGGAAAGCCGAGGCAAAAGAGGTCAAAGAAAAAGAAGACAAGAAGGCCGAGGTCAAGCGGAAGCGCTGCGCCGACTGCTGGAACTGTATTATCTTCAGGGACGAGAACGGCCACCTGATGGGCCGCTGCAAGAAGAATCTGTGGCTGAAGCCAACATATTCCTACGAGGATATTAACAACGATCGTGTGCGGCGCTGGCACGCTGACTGCCCCGAGTACGACGACAGCGAATAGGCAAGGCAGCGTGCCTCTTTCGCTGACGTGTCTATTCTGCCCAGCAGACCTCGGTTGGGTGGGTGTTGTTCTCTGAGCTTCTGCCAGGAAGCTACTCCTCCACGCGTGATGCCACGGGCCTTCCCCTCCGCTCGCTAGGTCTCCTAGCCACCCCAGACTTGCTCTTCCCCTAGGGGTATAGGGCGCCTGCGGGGCAGCCGGTGAAACGGGAGCCCTAGCCCCGCAAACCTGTGACTGCCTCAGCGCCAAGAGCGGCAGCGACGCGCTCCTGCGCAGCCAAGAGCTCGGCATGGTAGTCGGGCACAAGCACCCGCTCCAGATGCCCATCCACACGGACGAGGTCCCACAGTCCCCAGTGGTCGAAGCGGCCGGTATGCCACTGCGGAAAGTCGATAATCGGATAGAGGCAAATTCCGTGGAGATCGACGCCCTGGGCCATGGCTGCCAGCGACTCATCCACCACGTAGCGCAGCCAGGGAGCCCGCCATTCGCCCCAGCACGCCGTCTCCCCGATGATCATCGGGCGCTCGTACCGCCGGTAGGCCTCAAGGAGCTGCTCCCGCAATGGCTTGCGTCGCGGGTCACGCATATCCAGGGGCTCAAGCGGCTTGCCGTACTCGTACTGCCCGGTCCAGTAGACATTTACCCCGATGATATCGAGATGCCGCGGCGTGCCTCCCAGCTCGGGTTCGAGTCGGCCGCAGAGCATGTCCCAGCCATGCCACATATAGCTCTCGTAGGTCGCTGCTGCCTCGGCCAGCTCGGGGTGTCCCTCGGGCACGGCCACATGGATCAGCGGGTCCGGATGCACAAAGCGCGCCTCCGGCTGCACGTTCCAGATCGCATTCATGCCGGCAATAGCGGCGCGCACCAGGCTCTTCTTGAGCTCCCAGCCGCGCTGGTATTGGAATGGTGCCCACCATCCCACCTCAGCGCCGGCCCACGAAAAGAATGAGATCTCGTTGATCGGCGTGTAGAACCGCGTCTCCGGATATTCCCGCCGGACATAGCGCACAAATGCCTCGCAGAACCGCGCAAACCGCTCCGCCAGCGCCGGCGAGAACGGATCGATATCCTGGGGATAACCATAGTGAAAGAGATCCCAGATCTGGAGCATGCCGGTGCGGCGTCCGGCATCGATCAGCTGCTGGATGGGGGCGAAGTCATACGCCCCAGGCACCTGTTCGATAAGGTTCCAGGGTGCGCCTTCACGCACCGTATGGATGTTCACGGCGAGAAGCCGCCGGTAATCATCATAGGCAAAACGATCGTGCTGCGTCGCTTGAAGCTGGTGCATCATCCGTCCTTCCCGAGTGACCGGAGTCGAGCACTCGAAGCCGGCCAGGAAGAAGCTCGGAAAGAGACGCCTTCCCTCTTTCATGACCTCCTTACTATCCCTCCCATTACATGCCCCGCGTACCGGACGCTCCAGCGTTCACCGACAGAGGAGGCCGCGCTATCATCAACATTGAACATCTTTATCTTCACCTGTTCTAGCACGCCCATGTCAGACGCTGGAGAGAGTGCAGCGGCTGCCACACTCCCCGGCAGCAGGCACGCAGTTTTTGTCGCCATGTGCCGAGGCCACATGGCCTCAGGGAACGAATAGGGTATAGTGCCATCCCGGCATAACGGTATTCTGTAGCAGGATTCATGCCAGTGCTTGCTCGTTGAAAGGCCGGAATTCATTCTGTGCGCCACGACGTGCCGGACACGCCGCCCTGCAGCACCGGTGTGGTTACCTCCACAGCTTCAGCAGCGCTCCATGCACGGTCGCGCCCATGGCAAGACTCAGGCACTCGGGCAGCGAAAGGAGAAAAACCTGTCGGGAACCTTGCTGCATGGACACGACCGCGCGCTACACTGTGATGACTCTCAACAGTAACCGCGCAACGTTCTCAATTGTCCTTCCCAGCAGCACCATGCATCCCGACCCTGTCGAATTGAGGATGCAGAAGTAGTCTCATTCGTGGGAACACCGATATACTACACAATCGAGGCCATATCTGCAACCGGGCACCGCAACCTACGATGCCCTGGACAAGCCGGCAGCAAGGAGCTCGAGAAGTATGCTCATCCATGTGTTCACCGGCGGGCCGGTGGCAACCAATGGCTACCTCGTGGTAGACGAGCCTACCCGTCAGGCGATGGTCGTGGACGCACCTCTGGGGGCTGCCCGCGCCCTGCTCGCCTGGGCCAGTGAAGATCAGGCGACGATCGTCCTTATCGTCGCCACGCACGGCCACTGGGACCATATCGTGGACCTCGCAGAGCTCCACGAGCGTACCGGCGCGCCGGTGGCCGTCCATTCAGCCGACCGTCCCAAGCTTGAGCAGCCGGGCAGTGTGCTCATGCCGCTTCCGTTCACCATTCGGCCGGTCACGCCGCAACGGGAGCTTCAGGAGGGCGATGTGATAGAGCTCGGCACGCTGCGGTTTGACGTGCTGCACACGCCCGGGCACTCGCCCGGCGGGATCTGCCTTTATGAACGCCGGCAGGGTGTGCTCTTTGCTGGAGACACCCTCTTTGCCGGAAGCTACGGGCGTATCGATCTTCCCGATGCCAATGAGACGGCGATGATGGCCAGTCTGCGTCGGTTGGCTGCGCTCCCGCCGGATGTGCAGGTCTATAGCGGCCATGGTGAGATGACCACCATCGGGCGCGAGGCTGCATGGATCAGGCGGCTGACCGCCGGCATGTAAGATGCACCGGCCCGCTTCCCTGAGAAACAAGCCAGCCGGTGACTCTGTGCCCGGCCATCTGTCTTCTGGGGTTGCGCGCCTCGCGCCGGGCTGAATGCGTTCACCGGATTGTCGATGCCGGGGGACCGGTTAACGGTACAGCTTCCTGGCCAAGCTCCCCACATGTCTCCAGCGCAGCGAGGACCTCCTCGCGCACGCTCTCATCCTGCTCAACGGCGAGGCAACGCTGCAGGGCAGCGATCGCCTGATGCCGGCTCTCTGCCGGAACGGCAGGGCTGGTAGCCAGCCGACCCAGCGCCCAGGCCGCGTGCCCGCGTACGAGGGGATGGTCGTGCTGCTCCAGCGCCCGAATGAGCGGCGGCACCGCCGCTGGATCACCGCTATTGCCCAGGGCCACGCAGACGTTTCGCTGCAGGCCCCAGCGCTTGGCCCGTAGCACCGGCGACCCACGGAAACGCTCGCGGAAGGCAGCGTCGTCAAGTTCAAGGAGGGGGATGAGTTCGGGCAGGGCCCGCTCCGGCGAGGCCGGCTCGAACTCTGGGAGGCGTGTCAGCGTCGGGCGGGCATTATAGGGACACACGTCCTGGCAAATATCGCAGCCGAAGATCCATTCACCCATCTGCGCCCGCAACTCGCGCGGGATAGCGCCGCGGTTCTCGATGGTGTGGTAGGAGATACACCTGCGATTATCCAGCACGCCCGGCGCCACCAGCGCGCCGGTGGGACAGGCCTGCAAGCACAGGGTGCAGCGGCCGCAGGTTTGTTTCTGCGAAGGCGCGTCGGGCACGAGCTCGCAGTCCACAATCAGCTCGGCCAGAAACACGAATGAGCCTTTGGAAGTCAGCAGGCAGGTATTCTTCCCCGGGGAACCCAGGCCTGCCCGGCGCGCCACGGCGCGTTCTGCCAGCGGGCCGGAGTCCACAAAGTAGCGAAAGCGCGGCCGGCGTCCGGTAGCCTGTTCCAGGTAATCCACGATCTGAAAGAGCTTTCTCTTGAGCACATCGTGATAGTCACGGCCCCAGGCATAGCGGGCGATGCGACCCCGTGGGCGGCCCGGCTCCCCGGCCGGCAGGCGCGCCGCCGAGTAGTAGGAGACGCCCAGCGCGATAACCGCCCGCGCCTCAGGCAGAAGCGCCCGCGGATCAGTTGCCAGCCGCACGCGCTCGGCGGTGAACCAGTGGTAGCCATCCATCAGCCCGGCCTCGAGACGCTCCAGCATGCGCGCGCGGTCCTCCTCGAAGGGCTCCGGCCCGGTGATCCCGACCAAGTCGAAGCCCAACGACCGCGCAAAGCGCTTCACATTGTCTGTGAGGGTCTGCGGATCCAGCGCCATAGCCGGGTGATGGCATTCCAAGCGGGGAGGGACCCCCTCCCCGCTCACGCTACTTCGGTGCGGTGATGTCCGCCTCCGGCGCGGCGTTGCGTAGCTCCCACACCACCTGGGGCATGGCCTGCTCAACCGAGGGAGCCCAGAAACGCAGCCGGAAGGTCGCTTTGCCCCCGGCAATGCCCTCCAGCCACAGCACCGGCGCAGGCTCGGCGGCCAGATCTGCCACGTTCCGCACTGCCGCCTCCAGACGCTCCTTCATAGCGCGCAGGTCTTCCTCCCCCGGCGCCACCGTGATGAGGAGCTCGCCTCGCTGGGCCGGATACGCTGATCGGTTCACGATCACCGACGAGTAAATGGTAGCATTCGGCACGATGATCCGCATATTGTTTTCCGTACGGAGCATCGTCGTGCGCAGGGCGATGGTCTCCACCTCGCCACGATGGCCGCCTGGGAGCTCAATGCGGTCGCCAATACGGAACGGCCGCTCAATGAGGATATAGAGCCCGGCCACCAGGTTGGAGAGAACGTCGCGCAGGGCCAAGCTGATCGCCAGGCCGGCCACACCGAAGACGGTGACCGAGGCTTCGGGCGGGATGCCGAGCAGCGGCAGGGCGATGAGGATCCCGACAGCGATCAGCCCGAAGTAAACTAGGTTCTCTAGAATCAGGACGACGTGGGGATCGGCACGCGCGCGCAGCAGCGCCCGCTTCAAACCGCGCCGGCTCCAGCGCGCCAGGAAGTAGGCTGCCCCCATGACCAGGAGGGCTGCAACAAGCTGTCGCAGCACAATGTACGGATCAAGCGCCGGAAATGGAACCTGGTAGGTGACTACGGGTGGCATAGGATCTGCAGCCTGATATCGTCGCGATCACACAAAATCGTAGGGGCGCACGGCCGTGCGCCCCTTCGTATTCTCTCACTCTTTCGCCCTAAAAGGCACGTGTCGGTATCCTGCGCGAGCTACGCTGCCGGGAAGTTCCGCAGCCGCTCGAGCGTCTCCTCCAGCACCGCCATGGAGGCAGCGTAGCTCATGCGGATATGTCCCTCGCCGTAGAACGCTGCGCCCGGCACAGTTGCAATGTGCGCCTCGTTCAGCAGCCGTTCGGCAAAGGCCATCGAATCGCCACCGGGCACACGCGGGAAGACGTAGAAGGCGCCCTCCGGCGTCGGACAGGCCCAGCCGAGGCGGGACAGCCCCTCAACTAAGAACTTTCGCCGTCGGGCGAACTCAGCGATCATGGTCTGCACACAATCCTGCGGGCCGGTCAGGGCAGCCACGGCAGCGACCTGGGCGATCGACGTGGCGTTCGACGTGCTGTTGCTGTTCAGGTCGATGATCCCCTTGATAATCGGCAGCGGGCCGGCCGCGTACCCGACGCGCCAGCCGGTCATGCCATAGGTCTTTGAAAGTGTGTTGACGACAATAGTGAGCGCCTTGACGTCAGGGCCAAACGAGGCCACGCTTGGCTGCATTCCGCGCTCATAGATGAAGTGCTCGTACGTCTCGTCAGAGACGAGCAGAAACCTGTGCTCCACTGCCAGCCGCGCGATGGCCCGCAGCTCCTCTTGCTCGATGATTACACCCGTGGGGTTCGACGGGCTGTTCAGCACCAGCGCGCGGGTGCGCGGGGTGAGGTGCGCCGCCACATCGGCGGCGCGCAGCTTGAGGTCCGGCGGCAGCGGCACAAGCACCGGCACCCCGCCGGCCAGCCTTACCTGCTCGATGAAGGTCGGCCAGATCGGCACCGGGATAAGCACTTCGTCGCCGGGATCGAGGATGACCTGGAACAGGTTATACAGGACATGCTTGCCACCGGCGCAGATCACAATCTCGGACGGTGAATAGACCAGCCCGTTCTCACGCTGGAGCTTGGTCGCAACGGCCTCGCGCAGCTCGGGAATGCCGGCAGCGGGCGTGTACTTGGTAAAGCCGTCGCGGATCGCCCGAATGGCTGCCTCTTTCACATGCTCCGGCGTATCAAAATCGGGCTCGCCGACGCTGAGGTTCAATACCTTGGCGCCGCGACGCGCCAGTTCTTTGGCGCGCGCATCCATCGCCAGTGTAGGTGAGGGCGCCAGCTCGCGAATGCGCTGTGAGACCATGCGGATCGCCCCGGCCGCCGGGGATTGCTCCTGTATCGTCACCAGACCCTCCCTCACGAAGCCCGTCCACCGCTTGACGCAACGACAGTCTATCAGCGGCACAATGTCTTCGCCACACCTGCACAACTATATCATTCGCCTGTGTGGAAAGTCGAGGCATGCCGAGCCGGATAACTGCGCCTTTCCATTGTTCACGCCTCGCTGGAGCGCCGACTGAACGGCACGTTCGACACAGCGGATGCCTGCCTGTTTTAGACCTCCGGTGATAGACAGCTCAAGACAGATCACGGAGCTCCTTCACCGACAACCGGCCGGCTGCCTGGCTCCGCACCGGCTCCTCACACGTGTGAGATAAATAAAGAAGCCCCTTGCCGGGCGAGGCGTGCTGCGAAGGTAGAAATCCACAGCACGCCTCGCCCGGCAAGGGGCTTCGGCATAGGATGGTGAAAAGGGTCTCAGCAGTTACGCGTTCGTACGCTGCGATCCCGCCTGCGCCACCCGAAGCTGCTCCTCATGGAGGACTTCCTGGCACTTGCTGCACAGGTATAGCTTCTTCGGGGCCCAGTCAGCGGAGATGCACCGCACTTCACCCTTGCAACGCGGGCACACAGGCATCTTCTCCATTCCGCAAGTTATTCCATAAGCTGCTGTCGAGATATTTCTCTATCACAAACTGCTTTCCCTCGCTCCTCACCACCGCGGCGAGGGCGTGGGAAGCCGTACCGGTGTACCGTTCCCAGCCCTGAGACCAGACCAGGCCGGAGTGGCACCAGGCAATCTGCATGTCCTAGTAAAGCAAGAACCAAGCCGGCGTTCACGGGAGATTGACCACAACGCACCTGCGTTTCCCGCCGGCGCTTTTCGTCCTGCATCCCTTAACGACGGCCGACTCCTCCCAGGATCGTATCGCGCCGCGCTGCCGGTGGCACAATCGCCCGGTACCTTGGTCCTAGGTGAGCGATCCTATCGGCCACTCACCGTCTCCCTGCCCCACATGGGATCAACGAGCAACCGGCATACCGGCCGCGGTCTGTCCCCCCCGCCGGGATAGAATACACGTTCTACTCTAAGTATACCATTATCGATGTTATACCTAGATTTTAGAAGCGGAACGAAATCACCGCGGCAGAGGGCGCAGGCTCGCGCGAGCGCACGCAGTGCTTGACTGGTGAGAACAAACGTTCTATACTGCGGGTATGGCAGGGCAGCAGTACATCGAGATCCGGTGTAAGTCGGCGCTCAATCGCGTGCAGGGCATGCCATTTGCCTGGTCCCTGAACCCATATCGTGGCTGCGCGCATGGCTGCCATTTCTGCTACGCGCGTGTCACCCACACCTACTTTGAGTTGGACCCCGGAGACGACTTCCGGCGCATCATTTTTGTCAAGGTCAATGCGCCGGAGGTGCTACGCCGAGAGCTGGGACGGGCCTCGTGGCGGCGCGAGCACGTGGCCATTGGCACAGCCAGCGATCCGTATCAGCCCGCCGAGGGGCACTACCGCATCACGCGACAATGCCTGGAAGCGTTCGCAGACTACGCTAGCCCGTGCAGTGTGACCACCCGTGGCACGCTTCTTCTCCGTGACCTCGACGTGCTTCAGGCACTGTATGCCCGTACGGAGTTTTCCGTTCACATCAGCATCATCACCCTGGAGGACGCCCTGGCACGGCGGCTGGAGCCCGGCGCGCCGCCCCCACGGCAGCGCCTGCGGGCGCTCGAGCGGCTGCGGGCTGCAGGCATTCCAGCGACGGTGTTCCTGGCGCCGATCCTGCCCGGGCTTACCGACCGTCCAGAGAGCCTGGCCGCGGTCGTGCGCGCCGCTGCCGAGCACGGTGCATGCGCCGTGTGGCCCGGCGTGCTCAGACTCGCCCCAGGCGTGAAGGAGTGGTTTGAGGGCTTCCTAGCCCGGGAGTTCCCCTCTCTACTGCCCACATACCGCCACCTCTACGCCGGGCGCAGCAGTGCCCCACGCCACTATCACGAGCGCACGCTCAGTCGGGTTGCGGCCCTGGCCGCCGGCATCACGTGGCCACTTCCGCCACGCCCGCGCGCACCGCGGCCCTCGATAGCCGGTGCCTCTCTTCATCAGAGCACGCCACCAACCTCGCCTGCATTCACCCAGGCGCCGCTCCCCCTGGAAGAGCGCGCCGAAGATTCCTGCCATGCTTGACCCGCATGGTGTGTGAGGCCGGCCTCAGCAGCGCGGCCTCTCCCCCCAGTGGGCCCGGGAGCAGGCATGCCTCTGCGCAATGCAGCACGGACCAGCGCGGGGCGATTCTGGGCAGCCCACCCCTATGGAAAGATCGGAGCCGACCCGGTAATATAGGACTGTCACAGCCGACGAGACTGCTACGCACGTACGGAGGTGAGTCGATGGCGGTGGTGACTGCAGCGCCCCAGGCGGCGCCGGGCCGGACGAAGCTCGCGGTGATCGACTGCGATATTCACAATGCGCTCCCGAGTGACAAGACGTTGTTGAAGTACCTGCCCGAGCGCTGGCGCAGGCATCATGAGCTCTTCGGCATGCGCGGCCATTTCGGCTCGTATTACCCGCGCTTAAACCCGAATGCGGCACGCACCGACGCCTGGCCGCCTTCAGGGCTTCCGCCCGGGTCGGACCTTGGGTTCCTCCAGCAGCAGTTGCTGGATACGTGGGGCATCGAGTACGGTATCCTGAACCCGCTGATCGGAGCGGGTGGGCAGCTTAATCTGGAATACAGCGCCGCTCTCGCCTCAGCGATCAACGATTGGCAGATCGCCGAGTGGCTGGAGCCGGAGCCTCGCCTGCGGGCCTCGATCGTCGTGCCGTACGAGGACGGCGAGCTTGCAGCTCGTGAGATCGAGCGCCTGGGCGAGCATCCCGGCTTTGTGCAGGTGCTGCTGGTGGCCAGGACGAGCGAGCCGCTGGGGCGCCGCAAGTACTGGAAGATGTACGAGGCGGCAGTGCGTCATGACCTGCCGATCGGCATCCACTTTGGAGGCTCCGGCGGCTGGCCGATCACCGGCTGCGGCTGGCCCTCGTTCTACTACGAAGACCATGCCGGCATGCCGGTGTCGCTGGAGACCCAGCTTATCAGCCTCGTTTGCGAAGGGGTGTTTGAGCACTTCCCCACCCTCAAGATCGTCCTTATCGAGGGCGGGTTTGCCTGGCTGCCATCGCTGATGTGGCGCCTGGATGCAAGCTGGAAGCGGCTCCGCGAAGAGGTGCCGCACCTCAAGCGCGCGCCCTCCGAGTATGTGCGACAGCACTTCTGGGCCACCACCCAGCCGATGGAGGAGCCACATAAGCCGGAGCAGTTCTTCCAGTTCCTTGAGCACCTGGGCATGAGCGATCGGCTGATGTTCGCCACCGACTATCCACACTGGGACTTCGATGCCCCGGACCAGGCGTTGCCGGTGCGGCTCCCACCGGACCTTGAGCGAGCTATTATGGCCGAAAACGCACGCGCCCTCTACCGGCTCCCGTAGGGGCCCGGAGCCGGCGCATGCGACCGGCCGCTAACGCGGATATGCCGGCTGGCTCGCCCAAAAGGGAACGAGCAACGAATAGCCAGAGTACTACCTATGCCGAAATACATCGTCGCGACGGTTGGTGAGATCCCGCCGGGCGGCCGCAAGATCGTCGAGGTGGCCGGCCGCTCTATTGGCATCTTCAACGTCAATGGAGAGTTCTTCGCCCTGCGCAATCGCTGCCCCCATCAGGGCGGCCCGCTGTGCGAGGGACGACTGCACGGGGTCGTCGAGTCAAGCTCTCCTGGCGAGTATCGCTATAGCCGCCCCGGCGAGCTGCTGCGCTGTCCATGGCACGGCTGGGAGTACGATATCCGTACTGGACAGTCGTGGTTTGATCCGGTGCATACCCGCGTCCGCCGCTACGAGGTCTCTATCGCCCCGGGCACAGCTCTGGCAGAGGCCTCCGAGCAGGTGATCCCCGGCTTGCTCAAGGGCCCGTACGTGGCCGAGACCTATCCAGTCTCGGTCGAGGAGCAGTATGTGCTTGTAGACGTGCCGGACTAGAGCTGGTACGCGAACAGACGCAGGGACGTCCCGGCGGAGCGCCGGCCTACTGCGATGAACAGGTGCGTACCTAAGGCCGGCAGGTCTGGCGTGCCTTTCTATAGCGAAGCATGCATACAATTTCAAGCACATACGAGTGCTACTTCTACTTATTAACTTTAGGTTTCCCGGCGCGGTGCCGATAATCCAGACGGGGACCATGCCGTCCAGTCTGGAACCGAGCCGGGACTTCAATGCACTGGCAGCACACGCCGTACGTCCTGCCGCTTCTCGCCACCGCTGCTGTCTCGGTTGCCCAGGCAGTGTACGCATGGCGGCGCCGGAGCATGCCCGGGGCGACCGCCTTCGCGGCCCTGATGCTGGCGGTACTGCTGTGGGCCCTCGCCTACGCGTTGGAGCTCGCCGGCGCCGATCTCCCCACCAAACGTACCGGGGCGCAGGTCGCGTATCTCGGTACGGCGCTCCTGCCACCGCTCTGGCTCCTGTTCGCCTCACTGTATGGGGGCCCGAAGAAGCAGCTCAGCCTGCGGCTATTGGTTCTCCTTGCGATCGAGCCGGTCTTCACCAGCCTGCTCATCGCCACAAACGATGGACACTACCTGGTGTGGACCCACATCGAGCTCATGGCGGGCGGGCCATTCCTCGGGCTCGATGTCCGGCATGGTCGCTGGCTCTGGCTTCACTCAATGTATGCAAGCGGGGTGCTGGCCTTGGGCGTCGGCATTCTGATCCGGACGCTCCTGCGCTCGCGGCACCTGGATATGTCGCATGCAGGCACAGCGTTGCTCGGCGTGCTGACGCCCTGGCTTGGCATGGTGCTGTACCTCGTTAGTCTCCAGCCGCTGCCGCGCCTCGGGTGGACGCCCGTCGCCATACCGGTGACGACGCTGGCGCTGGCTTGGGCAGTGTTTCGCTTTCGCCTGCTCGACATTGCACCAGTCGTGCGCGACGCCATCCTCGAAGGCATAAGCGAGGGTGTCGTTGTACTCGATGCCCAAAACCGCGTAGTAGACATCAATAGCGCTGCTCAGTCGGTCATCGGTATTCTGGCGCATGCGGTGACCGGCCATCCGGCAATGCAGGTGCTGGGCATCTTTACCCCTGTGCTCGCCAGTCAGCCGGAGGGCATCAGGAGTAAGGTTGAGCTGGTGGTCGGCGAAGGGCCGCTGGCACGAGATTACGAGGTAACGATCTCTCCTCTCTACCACCGTCGCGGGGACCTGGCCGGGCGTCTGGTGGTGCTGCGAGACGTCACAGAGCGCAAGCGCGCCGAGGAGGCGCTGCGCCAGAGTGAGGAGCAGTACCGCGCGCTGATTGAGATGGCCCCGGACATTATTTATCTCATTGCACAGGATGGTTCGTTCATCGCCCTCAACCCGGCATTCCAGCGGCTGACCGGGTGGTCGCCGGCAGAGTGGCTGGGCAAGCCGTTTATGAGCCTCGTGCATCCCGATGACCTGCGGATGGCCGTGCAGCAGCATCTCCAGGTGCTGCGCGGACAGACGCCGCCGGCGTATGAGCTACGCCTGCGCACCAGGCGTGGCGAGTACCTGGTTATGGAGTTCCGCAGCACACCACGAATCGAGAACGGCCGCGTCATTGGCGCCTTCGGCATCGCCCGCGATGTCACGGAACGCAAGCGCATGGAGGAAGCCCTGCGCGCCAGCGAGGAACGCTACCGCAACCTGATCGAGAACGCCAAGGACATGATCTACACCCACGACCTCCATGGCCGCTTCACGTCGATCAACGCCGCGGGGGAGCAAATCACCGGATATACCCGGGCCGAGATCTTGCACATGACGATCGCCGACCTCGTCGCCCCAGAGCATCGCGATGCCCTCTACCGGCTCCCAACGCCACGGGAAAGCTCCGGCGCACCCACGGTGATGAGCCTGGAGATCCAGACCAAGGACGGTCGGCGGGTAGCTCTGGAGGTCAGCAGCCGCCTCATCTACGAGGGTGACGCGCCTGTGGGCGTCGAAGGGATCGCCCGCGATGTGACGGAGCGCAGGGAACTCGAGGCTCAACTCCGCCAGGCACAGAAGATGGAGGCCATTGGTCGGCTAGCCGGCGGCGTGGCGCACGACTTCAACAATCTGCTCACCGCTATTAACGGCTGGGGCGAGATTCTGCTCCAAGAGCTACCGCCGGATGACTATCGCCGCCAGTTCGCGGAAGAGATCACGCGCGCCGGGCAGCGTGCCGCGGAACTAACTCGCCAGCTCCTGGCATTTGGGCGCCGGCAGGTGCTGGCGCCGAAGGTGCTGGACCTCAACGCCACCATCACCAGCATGCAGAAAATGCTCAGACGCCTTATCGGCGAGAACATCCAGCTTGTGACAGAACTCGATCCAAACCTCGGTCACGTGAAGGCCGATCCGGGTCAGCTCGAGCAAGTGATCATGAATCTCTGCGTGAACGCCCGTGGCGCTATGCCATCAGGAGGCACGCTCACGATTGCCACCGCAAACGTCGTTGTGGTTGAGCACAGGTGGCAGCCAGGCCAGCCCAGCGAACTGAAGCCCGGCGCATACGTTATGCTGGCGATCAGCGACACCGGAATTGGCATGGATGCCGCAACCCAGGCGCGCATCTTCGAGCCCTTCTTCACCACCAAAGAGCGTGGCAAAGGAACAGGCCTGGGCCTCGCCACCGTCTACGGCATCATTACGCAGAGTGGCGGCCATACCACTGTGCACAGTCAACCCGGCCGCGGCACAACGTTCAGGATCTACCTGCCCCAGGTTGCTCCAGCGCCTGAGCACCCAGAGGTACCTGCTGTGGCCGACAGCCTGCCCCGCGGGACAGAGACGATCCCGCTGGTGGAGGACGAGGACGGGGTGCGAAGCCTGGCACGCAGTGCGCTGCAGCGCCAGGGGTATAGCGTCATCGAAGCGTGCGATGGCACCGACGCGCTGGCACGTTATATGCACCACGCCGGTCGCGTCGACTTGCTCCTCACCGATGTGGTGATGCCACGCATGGGCGGGCCGGACCTCGCGCAACGTATCCAGGTGCTGCAGCCAGACATCAGGGTGCTCTATATGTCCGGCTACACGGATTCCAGCCTTGTCCACGCCGGCGTCGCTGCAGAGAACGTGGCCTTCCTGCAGAAGCCGTTTACCCCCGATGCCCTGGCGCGCAAGGTCCGCGAGGTGCTGGACCGGCCGGCCGGCCAGACTGGCAGCGCAGCCGCGCAGGCTGCCATCCGTGCAGCAGTCCGGCCGGCCCTTCCCTGGGAGCCGCATGAGGGCGTCCCGTGCGGTTAGTCCCACACCGTCGTGCCGATCGTGTGCGCCTTGACCCACTCCCAGTCGATGTCGACCCCCAGGCCCGGCCCCTGTGGCACTGGCACGCACCCCTGGCGGTCAATGGCGTCGAGATCGTCGGAGTAGTTCTTATAGACCGGGGGTTTGGTCGTCTTCAGCCTGGGATGTACCAGACCGAGCTCATAGTAGTTGCAGTTGCGGATCGCGGCGAAGCAGTGCCGGTGCGCCGGCCCAGGGGCGTGGATAGCCACGTCCAAGCCAAAACCCTCGGCGGCGTGGGCGATCTTGAGCACGCCGGTGATGCCACCGTGGTAGTCGGCATCCACGTGCACGTAGTCGCAAGCCTCGGCGGCGATGAAGTCAACGTGGCCTTCCAGGCCCGTGCAAACATGCTCTCCCAGGCACAGCGGCGTCTTAATCATCTGCCGCAACTTACGATAGGCGAAGGCTGAGACGCCGCCGTCTTTGTACGGGTCCTCATACCAAAAGAACCGCGCGTCATCGCAGGCGCGGCCAACCCGCAGTGCGTCGGCGAAGGTATTGAGCTCGCAGGCAGGATCAAGCATCAGGTCCATATCAGGCCCCACCCGCTCGCGCACCTTTAAGACCGTGGCGATCTCTCGATCGACCCGGCCGCCGCCCCAGCCATGGATCTTAAAGCCGCGATAGCCCATCTCACGGCATTGTACGGCGAAGTCGGCGTACGCCTCCGGGCTATCCAGCCCGCCGTTCTCGTCGCCATGGGTCGTGCTGGCATAGGCCGGAAGCGACGTGCGGAAGCCGCCCAGGAGCTCGTACACCGGGGCCCCGTACAGCTTTCCGGCGATGTCCCACAAGGCAATGTCGATCGGTCCAATGCCAAAGCGATCGTTTTTCCTGAGCGCACGCTTGATGTCGTTGTAGATCAGCTCTCGCTGCAGAGGGTTCTTGCCGATCAGATACTGTGCTACCATACCGACCTGAGCATAGGAAGCAGCGCTTCCTCCAGCATACTCGCCGGTGACGCCGGCATCGGTCTCAATAGTGAACACATACCCTTTTGGTCGGATGCGTCCGCCCGGCTGGTAGACGAGGTTAAAGCCGTTATAGTCGTATCCGGCATCGGCCAGCTCCCACTGGTACTGGTGTAGCGTTACCCGCGTGATGCGCACACCGTGTGCCATAGGCTTGCCTCCTTTGACTTAACAACCGTTATGGCTTAACAGCTTCTAACAACTAAAGCACCAAAGAAAGCACTCAACAAAGCATAGTGTTCATCCACCGGCATCGCGGGCCTGCTGCCACTATCCGGTGTCTCTTCTCGAGTTAGAAAGCCTGCCGGTGAAAAGCAACGTATGCCATGTGGTGAGGAGGTCCGGCCTGGAGCAACGGCTGCATGCTCCCACCGGGCGCGCAGAGCATACCACCTCCGCCAGAAGGGGTCCAGACCGGCTCCAAGCATCCTGGCCTGCTGCCGGCACACCCGATCCTTCTGCGCAGGGGCAGACAAGGAACCGGCAGACAGGCCGCCGGCCGGGACGTATAATGTGGGGGCGCTGTACGGCGCTGCGCCCGCCTGACGGGATCGTCGGTTTCGGGGGGTCTTCTCACCCCGGAGGTGTATCCATGGCTCAAACTGGTCTTCGCGACGACACACCTCGCCGGATCAGCGGGGGTCCGGCTTTGGAGGAGGAATTCGAGGAAGGCGGGCGGGCGTGGCACCGCGTCCTGGGCGGCGCCATTCTCCTCCTGGTCGCACTTGTCATTGCCCTCTGGCTGGTGCCGTCGTTTTACGTCGACCTCCTCTGGTTCGAAAGCGTGGGCTTTGGACGGCGCTTCTGGACCGTCTTCCTGACTCAGGTCGGCCTCTTTGCCGGCGCGCTGCTGCTCTGCCTGGCTTTCGGCCTGGGCAACCTGGCGCTGGCGCGCTTTCTGGCCGCGCGGCGCGTCAGGCCGGTGGCTGAGCCGGCAGATGGATCTGAGGCCTACACTCTGGCGCGGCTGAACGGGCTCACCTATCTGGGCATCGGTCTTGTGGCCCTTGCCGCCCTCGGCCTCGGGTGGTGGAGCACATGCCACTGGGAGATCGTGCTGCGCGTGTTCGCCCAGAGCCCCTTTGGCCTCCAGGATCCGCTCTTCGGCCGGGACATCGCCTTCTTCGTGTTCAGCCTACCGTTCTGGCGCTTCGTGCAGACCTGGCTGCTTATGGCAGTGCTGACGGCTACCCTGGTGACCGGCCTGTTGTACTTTGCCTATCTGGTGGCGCCGCAGTTCGAAGAGGCCGACCGACAGGACGCCGAGCACCACAAGACCGCCCTGATCGCCGTGGGCCGGCCCGTGCGCGTGCATCTCTCGCTGCTCCTCGCCGCCATCCTGGCGCTGGCAGCCTGGCACTACCGCCTGGAGATGTTCGAACTGGTGTATAGCCGCGGTGCTGTGGTGTTCGGCGCCGCCTATACGGCGGTGAACGCCCGCTGGCCGCTGCTGTGGCTGCTCTGCGGCATCACCGCGCTTGGCAGCATCCTTATGCTTGTGCACGCCGCCTGGCGCGGCGCGGCAATTCCGATCGGCGTCGCCGTGGCCTGGGTGCTTGCCTTCCTGGCACTTCTGGTGTACCCGCCTCTGGTCCAGCGCTTCCATGTGCAGCCGACCGAGCTGGATACCGAGCGCCCTTACATCGAGCGTAACATCAAGATGACCCGGCAGGCTTATGGCCTCGACCGTGTAGAAGAGATCCCGTACCCGGCGGAGGAGGCGGTCACCAAAGAGGAAATCGAGACCAACGCGGCGACGATCAAGAACATCCGCCTCTGGGACCCGCAGCCCCTGCTTATCACGTATAACCAGCTCCAGAGCATCCGGCTTTATTACGACTTCGTATCCACCCATTTCGACCGCTACATGGTGAACGGCGAATATCGACAGGTCATCATTAGCGCGCGTGAGCTCACCCCAGAGCGCCTGCCGCCCGATGCCCAGACCTGGGTGAACCGCCGGCTCAAGTTCACCCATGGCTACGGCGTTGTGGTAAGTCCGGTTAATGAGGTGACCCCTGAGGGGCTGCCCACGTTTTTTGTCCAGGACGTGCCGCCGCGCGGGGCCCTGCGCATCGACCGACCGGAGATTTACTACGGAGAGCTCACAAACGAGCTGGTTATCCTGCGCACGCGCACCCAGGAGTTCGACTACCCGCGCGGCGAGCAGAACGTCGAGACTACGTACCAGGCCGATTCCGGCGTGCGCGCTGGCTCGCTGTTCCGGCGGCTGATGTTCGCCTGGCACTTTAAGGACCCCAACATCCTCGTGTCCGGCTACATTACCCCGGATAGCCTTATAGTGTACAACCGCAACATTGCTGTGCGCGCTAACAAGGTCGCCCCCTTCCTGCTGTATGACATTGAGCCATATATCGTCATCGCCGACGGCCGACTGTACTGGATCCATGACGCCTATACGTATAGCAATCGCTACCCATACGCACAGCCTATTAACGAGAGGTTCAACCACATCCGCAATAGCGTGAAGCTGGTGACAGACGCTTACACCGGCGCCATGACCTATTACATCGCTGACCCGGACGATCCGCTCATTCGCGCCTATGCGGCGATCTTCCCTGAGCTCTTCCGGCCGCTGGAGGACATGCCGCCCTCGCTGCGGGCGCACCTGCGCTACCCGCAAAGCCTCTTCCGCGTGCAGGCGCAGATGTACCGGACGTACCACATGCAAGACCCCACGGTGTTCTATAACCGTGAAGATCAGCTGGGCATCCCAACCGAGATTTACTTGGACCGCCGCGCGCTGGTCCAGCCCTACTACGCGATCATGCGCCTGCCCGGCTCCGCGCGCGAAGAGTTCGTGCTGATCTTGCCATACACACCCACGAACAAGGACAACATGATCACCTGGCTGGCCGCGCGGTCGGATAGCCCGAACTATGGGAAGCTGGTGGCCTACAAATACCCCAAGGAGCGCCTGATCTTCGGACCGGCTCAGATCGAGGCGCGCATCGACCAGGATCCAGTGGTCTCGCAGCAGTTCACGCTGTGGAACCAGGCCGGCTCGCGCGTCATCCGTGGCAATATGCTGGTTATTCCGATCGGACGCTCGAACCTGTACGTCGAGCCGATCTACCTGCAGGCAGAACGAGGGCGCCTCCCCGAGATGAAGCGGGTGGTGCTGGCGAGCGGGAACCGCGTGGTGATGGAAGCAACGGTAGAGGAGGCCCTCGAGAAGCTGTTCGGCGGGCCCATTACGTACCGGCAGCCCATAGCGCCGCCGGCCGGTGCGACATCGCCGCCGATGCCTGCTCCGGCCGAGCCGGTAGTCACAGCCCCGCCGGCAGGGCCCCTGCCTGTCCCCGCGCTCGACCGCGCCGCGCTGGTGGATGTCATCCGCTCGCTGCGGGAGCGCTCGGCACGCATCGAAGGCGAACTGCTGAGCATTCAGGAGGAGCTGCGCCGCCTGGAGGTCCTGCTTCAGGAGAGCGCACCGGGCCAGCCCGGCACAGCACGCTGATGGAGGCACACCGCACATGCCCGACGTTCCGATCGTTGATGCCCACCTGCACCTCTGGGACCCGACCCGCTTCCGCATGGCCTGGCTTGACGGCAACGAGTTGCTTAACCGACCGTTCGGCCTGAGTGAGTTCCGGGACCATACGGCCGGTCTCGAGATCGCGGCGATGGTGTACGTTCAGGTTGATGTCGCCGATGCCTACGGCCTGCTCGAGGCGCAGTGGGCGGCCGAGCGTGCCCAGGAAGACCCGCGCCTGCAGGGTATCGTGGCCTGGGCCCCTATCGAGTTCGGCGCTCAGGCCCGCGCGTACCTCGACGCCCTGGTGGCCATCAGCCCGCGCATCAAGGGCGTGCGCCGGCTCATCCAGTCGGAGAGCCTGGACTTCTGCGTGCAGCCGCGCTTCATCGAGGGGCTGAAACTGCTGCCGGAGTATGGCCTGTCGTTCGATATCTGTATCTATCACCGGCATCTGCCCAACACCATCGAGATGGTGCGGCGCTGCCCCGAGGTGCGCTTCATGCTCGATCACATCGGCAAGCCCAACATCAAGGACCGTGTGCTCGATCCCTGGCGCGCCCAGATTCGCGAGCTCGCATCGCTTCCAAACGTGATGTGTAAGATCAGCGGCATGGTCACCGAGGCAGACCACCAGCGCTGGACGCCCGAGGACCTGAAGCCATACGTCGAGCATGTGCTTGAGTGCTTCGGCGAGGACCGTGTGGCTTTCGGAGGCGACTGGCCGGTGGTGCTGCTGGCCTCCTCCTACCGCCGCTGGGTCGAGACGCTGGACACACTCACCGCCTCCCTCTCTTTGCAAGCCAAGCGTAAGCTCTGGGCAGAGAACGCACGACGCTTCTACCGGCTCGAGGCAGCCTGACGGCGGTAGGTAGCCCCCGTCCGATCGTTGACACCCGGATAGGAGCCTAGACAGGCCCGGCGAGTGCGAGTGGAGACCCTTCCCCCGGCCCCTGAGAGGGGAGGGGGATAGGCATTGCGGAAGAGCACGCCCTTGCCGGCCCTCCCCCAAGAGGGGAGCCTAGAGCCGCGTGTATGTTAGAAGGAAGTAAGTGCATAGAGCGCGTTCAGACATTGATCTACGGTCGGCTATCTGGGAATGATCGGTCCTGGAATTCGCCGGCGTCGGGCGCTAGGAGGGTGGATAGCGGCGATCCTGGGTCCGGGCCAACAGATCCGACCGACCTGCCCGATGCCGCGGGGGCGCTGCTAGAGCCGCTCCTGCCCACGCGGCAGGGACCAGGGCGACCACGGCGGGTTGGTCTGCGGCGGGTACTCAACGCCGTGTTCTCCGACGCGCACCAAGTGCCGGTGGCGGCTGTTGCTGCGCGCGGTCCCTCAGGAGGGGACCGCGCGGTACTCCTTCAGTACGTGGACTTCGATTCAGGGGCGCAGGTGCGCGGGGATCACACTAGTGGGATCACACGAGTATTGTGCTGTATATCCCTAGCTCTGAGTTCCCTGCCCCGCGCGGGGGTGCTGGGACAACAATGACAGTACGCTGTATATCCCTAGCTCTGAGCTCCCCTCGCAGGGGAGGGGCCGGGGGAGGGGTCCCCAACCTCCCTTACGCTCGGCGCTCATCGAGCGCCGGCTAAGATGGCTCATGAGTATTGTGCAGCACACATGATCGCGTCAAAAGGTTACGTACAAAGCATTGCGGAGTTGCTTCCACTTGACCAGATCATCTGCGGCGACTGCCGCGAGGTGCTGCCCCGGCTTCCGGAAAAAGCCGTAGACTGTATCTTCGCCGATCCACCCTACAACCTCCAGCTCTCGAAAGAGCTGTGGCGGCCGAATCTCACACTGGTAGATCCCGTTGACGACGAGTGGGATCGCTTCGAGAGCTTCGAAGCCTATGACCGCTTCACGGAGGAGTGGCTTCGTGCCTGCCGGCGCGTGCTGAAAGACACCGGCACACTGTGGGTCATCGGCACGTACCACAACATCTTTCGCATCGGCAAAATCTTGCAAGACCTCGGCTTCTGGATCCTAAATGATGTGATCTGGATTAAGACGAATCCGATGCCGCAGTTCCGAGGCGTGCGCTTCTGTAATGCCCACGAGACCCTGATCTGGTGCAAGAAGTCACGGGAGCAGAAGACATACACGTTTAACTACCATGCCCTGCGCCACCTGAACGACGAGAAGCAGATGCGCAGCGATTGGGAGCTGCCGCTATGCACCGGCAGCGAGCGCCTCACCCTGAACGGCCAGAAGGCGCATACCACGCAGAAGCCGGAGGCGCTCCTGTACCGGGTGATCCTTGCTTCGACGAACCTCGGCGATGTGATCCTTGATCCCTTCTTCGGCACGGGCACGACCGGCGCAGTGGCCAAAAAGCTGCGCCGGCACTTCATCGGCATCGAGAAAGACCCGCGTTACGTCGAGCTCGCCCGCCGCCGTATCGCCGGCATCCAGCCTGGGCTCTTCGACGAGACACTGTACACCACGAAGAGCAAGCGCACTGCGCCCCGCGTGCCCTTCGGCCGCCTGCTCGAACTGGGGCTCGTCCAGCCAGGACAGACCCTCTACTACAGCCGTGACGGCACGCCGGCCGTCGTGCTGGCCGACGGGACGATCCGCGCTCGGGGTATGACCGGCTCAATCCACGCGGTGGGGGCGTACGTCGGCGGGCTGCCTGCTTGCAACGGCTGGGAGTACTGGCTGTTCGATGATCCGGTCACGGGCCGCAGACAGCCTATCGATGTGCTGCGCGAGCGCGCCCGTGAGCTGATGACCGCCCCTTGCGCTGTGGGCGAGGCAGTCGCTCTCTAAAAACACGCGTTCATGTCCCACCGGCCATGGCAGGCGGAGTAGGGGCCTGCGTCTCCAGGGTAGGAAGCACTGCCCGCCGGTCCCTTGGTGGCGGTCGCGCCGGTATGCTATACTCCGCGCCGGACGCGACCCGCGGCGTCCGGCCGACGGGTGCGTGGCTAATTGACAAGTCTATAGCTCCGGCCCCAGCGCTCTTATCCAGAGAGGTGGAGGGACTGGCCCTGTGAAGCCCGGCAACCAGTCCATGCCGGCGGACGGTGCGCCTTCCGGCATGCGACCAGGTGCCAATTCCGACAGACGGCCTGCGCGGCCCGGCGCTGCCGTCTGAAAGATGAGAGAGTCTGGTTCGGCACTCGTGCGCGAACGTCTCTCCTCCACGGCAGTTCAGCAGGCGCCGTCGGAGCAGAGACGTTTTTCGTTCTTGAGGTATACGGGTGGAGGTGTAGCGGGTGTAACTGTAGTGGGTGTATAAGTACGCCGGTGTATCGGTATACATAGACTCGGTATACATAGACGGAGGCAGGTAGGTACGGCTCCAGGAATGGACCTCGGGTATGAATAAGTAAGTAGGGTGTCTATGGGGCCGCGCAGGGTAATATGTGCGCTGGTGCCTTGAGTATCTTGTACGCTTCGAACTCAGCCGATGCAACGCCTACGCAGAACTGTTGAATGGCATACCGGACCGTCCGGCGAGCCCCTGGTCGCTCTGATCGACCAGACGCGCCTGCCGCTTGAGGAGGTGGTGATCGAGTGTCGCTCGCCCGCGGAGGTGGCCGAGGCGATCCGCTCGATGCGCGTGCGCGGCGCGCCGGCTATTGGCGTGACGGCGGCCTATGGCATTGCGCTGGCGGCCGTGCAGTCGCAGGCTGCCGACGCGGCGACGCTGCTGGCCGAGCTGGAGCAGGTGGCGCAGATGCTCCGCCGCACACGTCCCACCGCGGTCAACCTCTTCTGGGCCATCGAGCGCATGCTGGCGGTGGCTCGAGCTACCGCGCCGCTGGGCGTCGAGGCACTACGCCGGCGCCTGGTTGAGGAGGCCCAGGCCATCGCCGATGAGGATGAAGCAGCCAATCGCCGCATGGGCGCGCTGGGAGCGACGCTCCTGGAAGATGGTGACACGGTATTGACCCACTGCAACACCGGGGCACTGGCGACGGTCGCGTATGGTACGGCGCTCGGCGTGCTGCGCGCCGCCCATGAGCAGGGCAAGCGGCTGCATGTGTTCGTGGATGAGACACGCCCTTTCTTGCAGGGCGCGCGCTTGACCGCGTGGGAGCTGGCGCGGGAGGGCATCCCCCTCACGCTCATTACCGATAGCATGGCAGGGCACTTCATGCAGCGCGGGGTTATTAAGAAAGTAATCGTAGGCGCCGACCGCATTGCGGCCAACGGCGATGTGGCGAACAAGATCGGGACCTATAGCCTCGCCGTTCTGGCGCGGGCACATGGCATCCCGTTCTACGTCGTGGCGCCAACGTCTACCATCGACCTCTCGCTGCCGGATGGCTCGGCCATCCCTATTGAAGAGCGCAGCCCCGACGAGGTGACACATATGGCGGGGCAGCGTATCGCCCCACCCGGCGTGACAGCTGCGCATCCGGCCTTCGATGTCACGCCGCACCACCTCGTTGATGCCATCATCACGGAGCGCGGTATCGCTCGCGAGCCATATACTCGGACGCTCCGGGAGCTGGTCGAACAGACCCAGCCGGCTCCCTTTTCTGTATAAATAAGGTAAGTGAATATAAGTGAAAGCAATAATGGAGAAGTAGATAACCCGGCAACGGAACCGCGCACAGGGGTGAGGAGAGCATGGCACAGGAGATAGCCGGTGTACGCATCGCGGTGATCGGCGGCAGCGGGCTCTACCAGATGGAAGAGCTGACAGACGTGCAGGAGGTGCGCGTCGACACACCGTTCGGCCCGCCGAGTGATGCGATCGTCATAGGCCGCCTCGAGGGAGTCCCTGTAGCGTTTCTGCCCCGCCACGGCCGCGGCCACCGCATTTCGCCCTCCGAGCTCCCGCAGCTCGCCAACATCTACGCGCTCAAGACGCTGGGGGTGGAGCGCATCATTGCGGTGAGCGCGGTCGGCTCGATGCGGGAGGACATCCGGCCGCTGGACCTGGTGGTGCCCGACCAGCTCTTTGACCGCACGAAAGCCCGCCCGGCCACGTTCTTCGGCAACGGGCTGGTGGCGCACGTCTCGTTCGCCGATCCCTTCTGCCCGGAGCTCTCGGCCGCCCTGTACGAGGCGGCGGTGGAGACAGGGGCGCGGGTGCACCGCGGCGGCACCTACCTGTGCATCGAGGGGCCGCAGTTCTCCACGAAGGCCGAGTCCCGGATCTACCGGCAGTGGGGCGTCGATGTCATTGGAATGACGGCCCTACCGGAGGCGAAGCTGGCGCGCGAGGCCGAGATCTGCTACGCCACCCTGGCGCTCTCCACCGACTACGATGTCTGGCACGAGACCGAGGAGCCGGTGACGGTGGAAATGGTGGTGGCAAACCTGCTGCGCAATGTGGAGACGGCCAAGGCGGTGATCCGCCGGCTGATTCCCCGCCTGAGCGTGGAGCGGCATTGCACCTGCGGCAGCGCACTCGCCAACGCAATCATTACCCAGCGGGAGCTGGTGCCTCAGGAAACAATTGAGCGCCTGCGGCCGATTGTGGGGAAGTACTTCTCTGACCGGTAGATCGAGCGAGGGAGTATCGAGCGTGGCGATCCTGGTCGTCGGCACGATCGGGCTGGATACCGTTGAGACGCCGTTCGGGCGGGTGGAGGAGGTCCTGGGCGGCTCGGCCAGCTACTTCTCGCTGGCGGCGAGCCTCTATGTGCCGGTGCAGCTGGTGAGTATCGCCGGCACCGATCTGTCGGCCGAGCACCTGCAGCTCTTCCGGTCGCGCGGCATTGACCTCGCCGGCCTCTCAATTGTCGAAGGGCGGACGTTCCGCTGGGCCGGGCGGTACAGCTATGACCTGAATAGTCGCGAGACGCTGGAGACGCAGCTCAACGTGCTTACGCAGTTCCACCCGCAGCTCCCCGAGAGCTACCGCAGCGCTCGGTATGTCTTCCTGGCCAACATCGACCCGGAGCTCCAGCTCGCCGTGCTGGAGCAGGTGGAGCGCCCGGCCCTGGTGCTGCTCGACAGCATGAACTTCTGGATCGAGGGCAAACGCCAAGCGCTGGACGAGGTGATCGGGCGAGTCGATATCGTACTGATGAACGATGGGGAGGTGCGACAGTACTGTCATACGCATAGCATTGTGCGGGCAGCCGGCGAGGTGCTGTCGGTAGGGATGCGGCGGAATGGCAAGCCGTGGGGACTTATCGTTAAGAAAGGCGAGAACGGTGCCGTGCTCTTTACCCGTGAGGGGTATTTCTTTGCGCCGGCATACCCGCTGGAGAACGTCAAGGACCCTACCGGCGCCGGCGACTCATTTGCCGGAGGTTTCCTGGGCTACCTGGCCCGCTCCGCTCCAGACGGGAACTTCTCGCTACCGATGCTCAAGCGAGCGGTGATCCACGGCACGGTCGTCGCCTCCTACACCGTAGAAGACTTCAGCGTCGAGCGGCTGCGCACGCTCACACTGGCCGACATCGAGATACGTTATGAACAGGTAAGAGAGTACACGCATTTCGCGTAGGAGGGATATTCTTGGTCACTTCGACACAGGCTCACATCCCTGCCGACATTAAGGACCGCGGGCTGGCAGAGCGCGGCAGGCTGCGCATCGAGTGGGCCGATACCCAGATGCCGGTGCTGCGCCTGATCCGCGAGCGGTTTGCCCGCGAGCGGCCGCTGGAGGGGATTCGCATCGCTGCCTGCCTGCACGTGACGTCTGAGACCGCCAATCTGGCGCGCACGCTGCAGGCCGGCGGCGCCCAGGTCGCATTGTGTGCCTCAAACCCGCTTTCGACCCAGGACGAGGTGGCCGCCGCCCTGGTCGAGCACTACGGCATCCCGGTGTTCGCGATCAAGGGCGAGGATGCGGCCACATACTACCGGCACATCCAGGCTGCGCTGGACACGCAGCCGCACCTGACGATGGACGACGGCGCCGATCTCGTCTCAACGATCCATAAGGAGCGCCGCGAGCTCCTGGCCGGCATCATCGGCGGCACGGAAGAGACCACTACCGGGGTCATCCGGCTGCGAGCACTCCAGCGGGAAGGGAAGCTGGCCTATCCGATCATCGCCGTGAACGAGGCGGCGACGAAGCGCTTCTTCGACAACCGCTACGGCACCGGCCAGAGCACCATCGATGGCATCCTGCGCTGCACGAACCTTCTGCTGGCCGGCCGCACATTCGTGGTGTGCGGCTATGGCTGGTGTGGGCGCGGCCTGGCAGCGCGGGCGCGCGGCATGGGTGCACATGTGATCGTCACGGAAGTGGATCCCACCCGCGCGCTCGAAGCCGTCATGGACGGGTTCCAGGTGATGCCCCTACTTGAGGCAGCGCGGCGTGGCGATGTCTTCGTCACCGTCACCGGCAACAAGAACGTGCTGGATCGCCGGCACTTCGAGGTAATGAAGGACGGCGCCATTCTGGCGAACTCCGGCCACTTCAATGTGGAGATCAATATCCCGGCATTGGAGGAGCTGGCAGGCGGCCAGAAGCGCCGCGTGCGCGACTTCGTGGATGAGTACCGCCTGCCGGACGGCCGCCGGATCTACCTGCTCGCCGAGGGACGGCTGATTAATCTCGCTGCAGCGGAGGGACATCCGGCCGCCGTGATGGACATGAGCTTCGCTAACCAGGCCCTCTGTGCAGCCTACCTGGTGCGTCACGCCGGACGCCTTCAAAAAGAAGTGTACAATGTTCCCCTGGAGATCGACCGCGAGGTCGCCCGGCTGAAACTGGAGTCCATGGGCGTCGGCATTGACACGCTCACGCCCGAGCAGGAACGCTATCTGGCCTCCTGGGAAGAGGGAACCTAGGCCTGGGTCTGTGCGCGGCCACTCCTAGCCTACCAGGAGCATGCGCAGGCTCGTCAGGAACTCACAAGGAGAAGCAGACGTCCTATGGCAACCACGTTCATGAAATCGCCGCGGCTGCTCTTCACGTCGGAGTCGGTGACCGAAGGGCACCCGGACAAGCTGTGCGACCAGATCTCGGATGCTATTCTCGACGCGATCATCAAAGATGACCCCGACGCGCGAGTGGCCTGCGAGACGACGGTGACCACCGGTTTGGTGATCGTGGTCGGCGAGATCACCACGTCTACATATGTTGATCTATTGGAGATTGCCCGTACCACGATACGGGATGCCGGGTATACCGACGCGCGCTACGGCTTCGATTACCACACCTGCGGGGTGATGGCCTCTATAAAAGGGCAGTCGCCGGATATCGCGCTGGGCGTTGACCGTGCCCTGGAAGCCAAGCAGGGGTATGAGATGACCGACGAGGAGATCGAGGCGATCGGTGCCGGCGACCAGGGCATGATGATCGGGTTCGCCTGCGACGAGACGCCGGAACTGATGCCGCTGCCGATCTCGCTGGCGCACCGGGTGTGCAAACGGCTGGCCGAGGTGCGCAAATCCGGCCTGTTGAAGTGGCTGCGCCCTGACGGTAAGAGCCAGATCACGGTCGAGTACCAGTACGGCAAGCCGGTGCGGGTAGATACAGTGGTGGTCTCGGCCCAGCACGATCCCGATGTGACCGAGCAGACCATCCGCGCTGAGATCATCGAGCATGTTGTGAAGCCGGTTATCCCGGAGCATCTGCTTGACTCGCGCACGCGGTACTTCATCAACCCCACCGGGCGGTTCGTGATCGGCGGCCCGATGGGCGACGCCGGGTTGACCGGGCGGAAAATCATGGTGGACACCTATGGGGGCATGGCGCGGCACGGCGGCGGCTGCTTCTCCGGCAAGGATCCCACCAAGGTCGATCGGTCGGCAGCGTACGCGGCGCGCTATGTGGCCAAGAACGTGGTGGCCGCCGGCCTGGCCGACCGCTTCGAGGTTCAGCTCGCCTATGCGATCGGGGTGGCGCGGCCGGTCTCGATCATGGTGGAGAGCTTCGGCACAGCCAAGGTGGACGAGCAGCTCATTGAGCGCGCCATTCAGGAAGTGTTCGACCTGCGCCCCGGCGCGATCATTCGTGACCTGCAGCTCCGCCGACCGATCTATAAGCCCACCGCGGTGTACGGCCACTTCGGGCGCACAGACATCGATGCTCCCTGGGAGCGACTGGACAAGGTCGCTGCCCTGCGCGCCGCGTGTGGCCTACCGGCAACGCCAGAGCCGGTGACCATAACGTCAGCGCGGTAGAGCGTAGCTCCAGTGGTGAGGCACCGCGTCGGTGGCAGGGATCGGATGCCTACCGGCATTGCTGTGGCGGTGCAGCTGTCCCGCCAGGGCGGTGCTTGCTTCCGGCCGCGCCGGTGCGGTTATCCCGATGGGCAACGCATGCATCGCCGCCGTCGCACCCTTGTCCCTGGCGCCCATGCTGGGGGACAACGCACGTGTCTCCCCCGGCATGGGCCGGTACACCTCCGTGCTTCCCGGCGCGCAACAGACCTGCGAAAATAGGGGTGGACCGAGGGGGAAATGCCCTGAAGGAGCGATGCGTGCATCGCCCCGGCTCACCGCCCTAGAAAGCGAGGAACCATGCGTACGATCACACGAAGGGGAGTCCTGTCATCCACTGCCTCGTTCGCCAGCGTCAGCCTGATGGCTGCCTGTGGCACGCGTACCAGCAGCGGGCCGGGGGGTGCACAACCATCGGGCCCACGGGGAAAGGTCGTCTTCATGAGCCAGGGCACCGATCCCGGCGACCAGGAGCGCTATCGACCACTCGTCGAGCAGTTCAACGCGCGCGGCGGCCCCGTCACCATCGACCTCATTCAAGGCGACCCTGGCGGGAGCGCTGTCCACGCTCAGGCCAAGTTAATTGCCCTGGTAGCTGCCGGCACGCCGCCTGATATCTTCTGGACGCACGCCTACATCACGCCTAACCTGATCAAGCTGGGGCTGGTTGAGGATATCAGCCCGTACATGCGCCGAGACAAAGACTTTAACGCCGCCAACTACTTCGAAGCCGCGTTTAAAGACTACGAGGCCAATGGCAAGCAGTACGGTATCCCGCGCGAGGCCACCACGACCATCCTGATTGTAAACAAAGATCTTTTCCAGAAGCTGGGCGTGCCGTTGCCGACCGAGAACTGGACCTGGGATGATTACCTAAGGGCGGCTCAGGCGCTCACCGGCGGCAGCGGTCCGTCCCAGACATGGGGCGTGGCAGGCTGGGGCGGCACCGGATCGGCCAGCTACTACGCCCCGATTAAGGCGTGGCAGGAAGGCGGCGATATCGTCGATGCGACTCGCACCAAGTTCACCCTCCATCTCTCGCCGGCTGTCGAGCAGATGCAATGGGTGGCCGACCTGATCACCAAGCACCGCGTGCATCCGTTCGGCGAGACGTTCCCCGGCCAGAACATGGCCGAAGCCTGGAACACCGGTCGCATCGGCATGGTAACCAGCATCTCTGTATACGCGAATTTCAACAAGGCCACGTTTGAGTGGGATATCGCTCACCTGCCGCGCGGCACCCGGCGCGTCACCCGCACTGCCTCGGCTGGCCACAGCATGACCGCAGCGAGCAAGAACAAGGACGCGGCCTGGGAGGTGCTGAAGTTCCTGGGGAGCAAGCCCGCTTACGAGCACTGGGCCAAGCTCGGGCTAAACATCCCCACCTTTAAGGAGGTGGCCGATAGCCCGCTGGTGCTCAATCCAAACGTGCCGCCGCGGAGCGCAAAGATCGCCATCGACGCCTTCGCCTACGCGCGGCCGGAGCCCATTGCCGGCGACTGGGGCAACGTGCAGGCCGAGATCGGCCGGGCGATGAACCGCGTCTATTCCGGCGAGACCGACGCTAAGACGGCGCTCTCCGCCATCGTGCAGGTAATTGAGGCGCTGCTGGCGAAGGTGCCGGAAGGGGCGAGGTGAGCACGGCTGTGTCCCAGGATCCTCCTGCGCAGCCTTCGGGCAGGGAGCCGGCCTCCCTGCCCGTTCCTGCGGAGCCTTTCTCGTTGGAGCCCTTATCCTTCGCGCCCTTATCATTAGGACCCTTATCATCACCATCAGAGGATCAGCGCCGAGGAGATGCCGGACTATCCCGGCGCAGTGTGCTCTCCTTAAGCGTGTCCGCCGCTGTGCTCGGCGCTGTCGCGTGCCGGAGCGGCGAACCGACACCCCGGCCCTTGCCGAAAGCCCCACAGGAGCAGCAACCTACTATGTCGACGCACGAGATAGCCGGCGCTGCGAGCGCCCCCGGCCAGGGGTTGTCCGGTGGCTCTGTCCGCCCCGGGCTTGATGTGCTGCTCACCGAGCGCCTGGACCTAGTCATGGGCAAGCGTGTCGGCCTGATCACCAATCCGACCGGCGTGCGCGCCGACCTGACCAGCGGCATCGATGCCCTGCACACGCAAGCCGGGGTCACGCTGGCCGCACTCTTCGGGCCAGAGCACGGCGTGCGCGGCCAGGCTCAGGCCGGCGAGGCCGTCCAGTCCGGCACCGACCCGCGCACGGGCGTGCCTGCCTATAGCCTCTACGGCAACGTCCGCCAGCCTACCGCCGAGATGCTGCGCGGCATCGATATCCTGCTCTTCGATATCCAGGACGTCGGGGCGCGCTTCTACACTTACATCTGGACAATGGTCCTGGCAATGCAGGCCGCGGCAAAGCACGGCGTGCCGTTCGTGGTGCTGGACCGCCCCAATCCTATTGCTGGACTGGCCGTCGAGGGCCCGGTGCTCGACCGCCGTTTCGAATCGTTCGTCGGGATGTACCCTATCCCTGTGCGGCACGGCATGACTGTCGGGGAACTGGCGCGCCTCTTCAACACTGAGTATGGCATCGGGGCTGAGCTCACCGTCGTACCGGCCAAGGGCTGGCGGCGTGAGCTCTGGTTCGATCAGACCGGCCTGCCCTGGATCATGCCCTCGCCGAACATGCCTACCCTGGAGACTGCCACGGTCTACCCCGGCAGCGCCTTCATCGAAGGCACCAGCCTGTCAGAAGGCCGCGGCACCACGCGGCCGTTTGAGCTCATCGGCGCACCGTGGATCGACCCGTACATCTTGGCCGATGAGCTCAACGCCCGCGGCCTGCCCGGCGTGCGCTTCCGCCCGGCCTACTTCGCCCCTACCTTCTCCAAGCATGCCGGGCAGACCTGCGGTGGTATCCAGCTCCATGTGACCGACCGGCAGGCATTCCGGCCTGTGGCTACTGGGGTGCACCTGCTTGACGCTGCCCGGCGCCGCTGGCCAGAGCGTTTCCAGTGGCAGCAAAGCGGGGGCAGCTTCTCGATTGACCGACTGGCCGGCACCGATGCCCTGAGGCTGGCGTTGAATCGCGGCGTGCCGCCGGCTGAGATCATCGCCTCCTGGGACGAGGGGGCGCGCAGCTTCGCGCAGATCCGGCAGAAGTACCTGCTGTATTAACCGGCATGCGACTTCCGCAGCCCAGAGCTCCGCAGGTAATCTTCGTCTCTGTTAGCTGGAGCTGGAAGCAGCGCGCTCCAGGAGAGCCGCCGAGAGGACGGTGCCGGTAAATGAACCAAAAGGCCCTGCCAGCGCCGCGCTTCCGCCTGCCGGTCACGCGACTTCCCGAGCACCCGCCACAGACCGCCGCGCTTGAGCGCCGGGAACTCCAGTAGGGAGCGCTGGGAGTACAGCCTCCCCACAGTCTACCGCGTCGAAAGTCAGCACTCCGCTGGCATGAGTCTTGCTGATTAACAGGATCCAAGCGGCTGTGGGCTTTCACCGCCGCGGGGAGGCCGGCTATGCTGCCGGCCTCCTCTCGCGTGCGCCGTGTAGGGTTCATCGCCTGGGCGCCTTGTCCTCCCGGCACAGGCATCTGGCGGCCGGGAACCTGTACTTGGTGTATCGCATGGAACCGGTGCAGCTTTGCACTCTTGGACAACAGCACGCTCGAACCAAGGAGTTACGTTCATGATCCCGATCAGCGACACCCCCGGTCGCCGGTACCGCTTTCCCTTTGTGATGCTTGCCATCCTCGTGCTCAATGTACTGGTGTTCCTGTACGAGCTCATGCTCCCGCCGGATGCTTTGCAGGGCTTCTTCCAGTCTGCCGGCGTGATCCCGGTCGAGTATACCGCCGGGCAGGATGTGCCACCGCCTCCACCGGGCAGCATCGTCTGGCTGACGCTGTTCACCTCGATGTTCATGCACGGTGGCTTCCTGCACATTGCCAGCAACATGCTTTATCTCTTCATCTTTGGGGACAATGTGGAGGACCGGCTGGGACACATTGGCTTCCTGCTGTTTTATCTCCTCTGCGGCCTCGCCGCCGGGCTGACGCATATTTTCTTTAATGCGACTTCGTCTATCCCTAGCATCGGCGCCAGCGGCGCCATTGCCGGCGTGCTGGCCGGCTACCTGCTGCTCTTCCCGCAGGCCCAGGTGCGCACGCTGCTCTTTCTCGGGCCATTCATCACTATTACCCGCATCTCCGCGCTGCTCCTGATCGGCTTCTGGTTTCTGACCCAGCTTCTCGCCGGCGTCGCCTCCCTGGGCGCAACCACTGAGCAGACAGCAGGCATCGCCTTCTGGGCGCACATCGGCGGCTTTATCGTCGGCCTGATCCTCGTCAATCTATTCCGGCTGCACCGGCCGGCATACTACCGGGGCTAGCTACTCGGGCACTAAAGCGTCGTTAGACCGTTGGCCTGTTGCCCGACACGATGGTTGTGAAGCGGCCCAATGATATTGCCGGGAGTCTGCGCACGAACCGGCTGGGAAGCATACGCAATGGGGACACGCTCAACGATACAGCAGCCAGCCTGCCACGCCGGCCGCGGCCAGAATGAGCAGCGGGTCGGCCCTCGTAAAGGTGAGCAGCACGAAGGTGACGAGGGCGATGGCCGCGTCCGTCACAGAAAAGATCGTGCCGCGCACGACCGAGACGGCAACCACGGCGAAGAGCCCGACCAGGGCCAGTCCGACTCCGCGCACAAAGCCCTGTACGCGCTCAAGGTGGGCCAGCCGCTGAAAGATGCGGAACAGCGGCAACGCCAGGAGTGCCGGCAGGCTCACACCAAGCGTGGCGACCAGTGCGCCGGGCGTGCCCCCGAGAAAGTAGCCCAGGCTGGCAACATACAGGCCGTTGGGCCCCGGGCTGATCCGCCCGATCGCCAGCGCCGCGGCGAAGGTTTCCTCCGAGAGGAGCTTTCCATGCTCCACCAGCTCCTGGTGCAGGAAGGGCAGACTTCCCAGCCCGCCAAAGGAGAACAGCGCGCCGCGCAGAAAGAGCCAGAACTGCTCCAGGTACGTCACTCCTCTACTCCCTCAGGTGTCCTCCTCAGAAGGCCTGGCTCGGCTGCCATCGAAGCAGGCGGCACACGTAATGGCCCGCGCAGCAGTCCGAGCAGGCCAAAGACGAGGATGACCACGAGCACATGCACCTGCACCACCAGCAGGAGGAAGAAACTTGCGGCGATGATCCCCAGGTCGGCCAGCAGCGTGCGGCCGCGCGAGAGGCGTGTTTGCTCCCAACCGAGCCAGTAGGCCAGCGAGAGCGCCATGCCGGCTGTGGCCGCCAGGATGCCACGCAAGGCTGCCTGCGCATCCGGCTGGTTATGCACCGCCACGTACCCTGCGCTCAAGAGGATGGTGAGCGTTGTCGCCGGGAGCAATAGCGCTGCCAGGGCGACGAATGCACCGGCCGGCCCACCCAGCAACCCACCGATCATCACGGTCTGGGCGAGGATATTCACGCCGGGATTGATCTTGGAGAGGGCAATCGTCAGCACGAACTGCTCACGGTCGAGCCAGCCCCGCCGCTGCACCAGTTCGCGGTCCATCAAGGCGATCGTGCTTGAGCCGCCACCGAAGGAGAGGAGGCCGATCTTGAGAAACACCAAGAAGAGCCGCGCCGGTGAGACCCGCCGCGCCACACCGGCAGCGGGCTCGAGCGCGTGCGGCTTCGCCACAGGCGGCGATGATGCCGAGGGAGGTTCTGTGATCTGCATCCGCTTGACCATATAGGAGCGCATTTCTAGTATAACGGTCGCGGGATGCGCTGCCTACCGCGCCATCCGCACCGTGGTCTATGCCAAAGCCCAGGAGATGGTGCAGAGTTCAAGGCGAGTGCACCATCCTTACAAGGCCAGGTCCTCACCCTCAAGCACGTTGCAGGTTAGTGCGGGTTAGTGAAGGAGACTGGAGCAATGCCTGACTTTCAGCTCGGTGCCCTTACCCGGCCGCATATGATGGTGCGGGCAACCTTCGCCCAGACGTTGCGTGGCATCAAGGCAGCCGGCTTTGAGTACATCGGCCTGAACCAGCGCCAGGAGGTCGCTCCGGGGCGGATGCTGGTGCCGGAGGATGCGTCCCCCCAGCGCCTGCGCGAGCTGCGGCAGATGCTGGCAGACGCCGGACTCACCCCGGTGATGATGTTCGCGCGGCGGGGCGGCGATATCGGCCCGGAGACGGTCGAAAGTTACTATCGCGATCTGGAAGTATGCCAGGCACTGGGGATCACACGGCTGCTAATGTGGGGTCCATCGCCCTATCGCAAGGGGCTTACGGTGCGCCGCCCACGCCGGGAATGGCAAGAGCTCACCGCTCGCTTCTTCGCCGGCATGGAGTTGCTGGCGCGCGCTGCTGAACAGGTAAACGTGCTGGTCGTGCTTAAGCCCCATATGGGTCTCACCGCGGCCGCCTGGGAACTCGCCGACACGCTAGAGCGGATCGGCTCGCCGGCCGTGCGCATCTGCTACGACGCAGGCAACGTGCACTATTACGAAGGCCTTGAACCAGAAGAAGACATTAAAGAAATCGCTGCCCAGACAGTTGCGCTGTGTGTGAAGGATCATCGCGGCCCGCGCGGCAACGACGACTTTCCAACACCTGGTGATGGAGAGATCGACCACGCCGCGATCTTCCGCACGCTGGCCGACGTCGGCTTCAGCGGCCCTTGCCTGGTGGAGCTCGTGAAGGGCTCGACCGTCGAGGACGTTGATCGCGAGCTGGAGCGCGCAGCACGCTACCTCCAGGGCATTGTCTCAGCGCTCCTGCAGGTATGACCGGCCGGTTCCGTCCACGCGTGCCGACAGCGCCTTGCCCTCCAGTCAGGCGGACACGGCAGGTGGAGCAGGTATAATTGCTGCGGAGGTGAGGCCGGTCCAACCATGAACTGGGAGCAATATGAGCGCGCACTGGCACGATACCACCGTCTGACCATGGAAGACGCGCCGCCACCTGCGCGCAACCTGGTGCTGGTGAGCGGCGTGATGACCGACCACTGGTTCGAATGGCCGGACGCCTGGCGCGAGTGGATTACCGCCTTCCACGGCTGGTCTGACGAGGAGTGGGAGGCGTTCTGGGCCACCTGGCGCCGCGATGGTATCACCGACGACGAGCGCCGCCGGCTGATGCGGGCATGCGGGCTCTTGTTCTTTGATTGGCGCGCGGTGCCGGGCGGCTCCATCCGTGGCTCAGTACGCATGGCACAGGAGCTGTTGTATCAGCAGATGCGCGGCCTGCGCAATATTACCCTCATCGGTCACAGCCGCGGCGGTAACGTGATCAAGTACCTGTTGACTGCCGGCCACGACTGGGTTGAGGTCGAAAAGCCGCGCCACGCCATCTTCATCGACGCTCCCATCGACTGGCTGCGCGAGGTGTGCGGCTGGCTGCTTGGCGCCGGAATCGCTCCCTGTCGGCTCTGTCCGGAAGAGGCAGGCGTCACCTGTGTGACGATCAACAACTGGCTGGACCCCATTGGGGGCCGCATTCGCGGCGCGCGCAATTATCAAACCTTCATCTGGAACGATTACATGCGGCCGTACCCGCCCCACGGCATGAAGGGGCGTCTGGCGCGGCGAGTGCTGGCCGACCTGGGCGCCCTGCCGGAGCAGGACGCTGCTACCACGCGTCCTGTCGCGCTGCCCGCTCCAGTTGCTGAGGCGAGCATGGCCGGCGGAGAGTAATGCCCTGTGCCTTCTGCCCCCGAACGCCTAGAGTTTACCGCCGCGGCGGTGCCACGGCTGGCCGCGGAGCTCGGAGCATCCTGTGAACCGGCCCCGTACCGCGCCCGGGGTGAGCCGGTGTACATCCTGCATCTGCACAGTCAGGCGCTCCGAGCCAGCGTGCGGTTAGTGCTCTGGCCATCCCTCCGTCGCGTCGATGCGTACATTGGCGACCGGCCGCCCGCCTGTTTCATTGTCTTCAAAGAGATCGCCGACCTGCTCGTGCTGCCCGGCGTCGAGGTGATCTTCCGGCGCGCTGGGGGAGGCTTCCTGCTGGTGACCAGTGACGGGCAGGTATCCTGCGCCAGTTGACGGCAAGGCGGTCCAGCGCGACTATCAGACCAGGACTCTTTACACCCGCACTCTTAGGTTATATAGGTTTATAGGTTATAATAGGCTATAGAGGTTATAACTGAGCAAATCCGATTAATTAGTCGAAGAATTAATCGAAGAAAGCAGACCGTACATGCCTGTTGTCGTCGAGCCTGAGGCACCTGCGCCTCCCGCCCAGTCCCAGACGAAGCGCGGCTTTATCCGCTTCCGGTTCCCATGGCAGAAGACGAAGGTCGGGAGCGGTGGCGACGAAGAAGAGCTACTGGTTGTGAACGAGACCCGCGCCCCATGGCAGCTCCACCTGGGCTACCGCGCCCTGGGCGTGGTCGAGCCGGGCGGGCAGGCTGCCTTCCTGGTGGTGAAGAAAGGCATGCTCACGGCGCGGCAGCTTGCCGGGGATGGCTTCAGCCGCAGCGCTGACTGCCTGGCGGTGCAGATCACCGGGCGGGTGCAGCGCGTGGAGCTGCGCTATCGCCGCCTGGGCGATCTGATCGTGCACGACATTGTGGCTGTGGAAAAACCGGCCGCCTGAACCCTGAATGAAGGAGCGCCATGCCGCTCTCGGAGCTCGCCGCCCAGGCCGTCGTGGCCATAGGCATCGTGATCCTTGTCTTCTATTTTGGTGGGAGCCTGCTCAATCGCGCCATCGGCGAGCGCTGGGCCCGCTACTGCTGGCGGCTCTTGCAGAGCTGGTCGGCGCGTGGGGGCACCATTCGCTGGTATGGCATCAACGGCTTTCAGATCGAGCTACCGCAATTGAGCTCGCCATTTCGCTCTGCCCGCCTCACCGTCATCCTCCAGCCGCGTAACCTGGTCTGGCTGTGGCTGCGCAACCGCCTGCGCGGCTACGATGAACTCCTCGTCTTCCGTGCTGCACTGGAACGGCTGCCCGCCCATGACCTGGAGATCGTGCACCGCCGCTCCCAGTTCCGTGGCGACGCCGCACACGCTGCCCGCACCGCCGGCTGGACCATCACGCCGGCATGGCGTGGCCCGTTCTGGCTCGCAACTAATGCTCCCAGCGCACACACGCTCGCCGGCAATCTCCTGCATCAGCTTGGCGCCGAGGAGCGCCGGCTGCGGCGTCTGGCCTTGCGTCGGCAGTTCCGTGAACTGGAAGTCCACCTGGCGCTTCTCGATGGCGATGCGCTTCCGCCAGAGATGCTAGCACGGCTGTTGCGCCGCCTGGGCAAGGCTGCCCAGGCGCCAGCTGCGCCCACCGAAGATCGCCCCGGCCGCGCAGCCGACACACCTGCGGCAGGCAATTGACTGTCGAGGCTTGGGAAAAGGGCGCTGACAGAAAGGCCCATGGCCAGCGCATCCCGCGGGGCGCGCACCAGAGAATCTGTACCAGGCCACCAGCAGGTGCTTGCAAAAGCGACCCTCAGCGCCGCAGGTGGGCACGGTGTGCGATCGGGGCATGCCGCAGCTCCGGGTGGGCGCCGGGCACCTCGATCTGGATGGTGGCGTGCTCGATCCCATAGCGGTCGTGCAGCAGCGCAGCTAGCTCGCGAAGCACTTGCTCGGCGCGCGAGTAGTCGGGCACGACGGCGTGAGCACTGAGCGCAAGGTACCCGGAGGTCAGCGTCCAGATATGCAGGTCGTGCACCTCGATCACACCCTCGACCGAGGCCAGAGCATCGGCTACCTCCGAGGCATCGATGTGCCGCGGTGTGGCCTCAAGCAAGATGTCTACACTCTCAACCACCAGTCCCCAGGCACTCCAGAGGATCAGCGCGCCGATGGCAATCGACAGGAGGGGGTCGGCCAGATACCAGCCGGTCAGGAACATCAGCGCGCCGGCACCCAGCGCGCCCACAGAGCCGAAGAGGTCACCCAGGATGTGCAGTACAGCGGCGCGCACGTTTAGGTTCGCGTGTGATTCATGCCCCAAGATCCCCAACGTAGCCAGGTTGGCCAGCAAGCCCAAGCCGGCAACAGCAAGCATCGGCAGGGACTGCACTTCCGGCGGATGCTGCAGGCGCTCGATAGCTTCCCAGAAAATGTAGAACGCAATGAGCACGAGCGCTACCCCGTTGACTAGGGCCGCCAGGATCTCGATGCGGTAGTAGCCGTAGCTCCGCCGGGCGGAGACCGGCCGACGGCTGATCCACAGCGCAAAGAGCGCCAAGCTAAGCGCTGCAACGTCGGTGAGCATATGCCCGGCATCGGCCAGCAGCGCCAGGCTGCCAGTCAGCAACCCGCCGACTACCTCAATGACGAAGAAGCCTGTTGTGATGGCCAGCGCGACACCGAGTTCACGGGCAGGAGAATGCCGCTCAGGGATGCGCTGCATTGCACCTCACCTCAGGCAGGGTCATGAGTATGCTAAGTGTAGCAAGCTGCGGGGCCGCGCAGTGCTCATCTCCCACGTTTAGTTCTAGCGTACCGCATTGCGACGCGTGTGCTCTCGCGAACATGCTCAGCCTAGTACACACAGTCATGATATAGTACACGATATAGTACACGTCGCCCTCTGATAGCCAGACCACTATGATCTATGCCGTGCCGGCAAGAGGAGAGGCCCATGCTCTGGCAACTGGACCATCGAACACGTATTGTCCTTGGCTCCGCTGCTGCGCTGCAGACGGAGCGTGCGGCAGCATACCTTCAGAGCGAGGTGCAGGCCCGCAGCAGTATACGCTGGGAGATCACCAGAGGAACAGCGGCTGCCCCGGGGGACATCCTGCTGGGGGTGCCCGGCGATGGCACCAGCCCGCCGCCCGGAACACCGCTCCCTGAGCTCCCCGAGGAGATCGTGCTGGGATGCGGCGGCGATGCGGCGAGGCCCTCGGTGTACGCCCTTGCCGGCAGCCCGAGCGCGAGCATGGCCGCCGCGGGCAGGCTCGCGCGCTTGCTGGAGTTTGCTTCCGGCAGCGTGCGCCTGCGCCGACTGGCCCTGCGTGAGCGACCGGCCTTCCCTATTCGCGGCCACACGCTGGCCAATCACAAGCAGACAACGGTCTACGATAAATGGGAGTGGCCGCACTGGGAGGCATATCTGACCGAACTGGCTGCGTGGGGCTGCAACATCGCTATCCTCTATCCCTTGCATCCGGCGCGCTGGGTCGGGGCCTTGCCGTTCGGGGACGGCGCGCTCCCGGATGAACCACCGTGGTTCGACCGGCCAGAGCGCGAGGTGGAGTTTCGGCGTCAATGGGAAATCCAGCGCCGGATCCCGGGCCTGTGCCATGCCCTAGGCATGCGCTACGGCATCTGGATCCCCACCAACGATATCTTCCCCGAGGAGGTCAAGCGTCACCCGGAGCTCACCAAATTCGGTGGCCCCTATGTCTGCCCGCAGATTCCAGAAGCCCGGCGGCGCATCCGCGCCATCCGCGAGCGGCTGTTCGCCGAGCTGGAGCACCTCGATGTGCTGTTCCTGCCCTCGCGGGATGACGGGGGCTGCCCCGGCTGCGAGCAGTGTAACCCGTGGGGACCGGTGTACCTGGAGCTGGTGCGCGAGCAGGCCGAGCTTGCCCGCCGGTACCACCCCCAGTGCATGGTTTGGCTCTCGTTGCAGGGGCTCACGGCGGCTGAAGCCAGCCATGTGCTGGACTGGCTGGACCGTGAACGGCCGGAGTGGATCGAGGGGGTCGCCTTTGGCCCCTTCGGAGAGATCATGACCTTCGATCCGCCCGACGCCGCGGGCAGCGATCTTTCGCTGGAAGGCTACGCCCGCAGCGGCCCTCTGGCCGGCCCGCCGGCGCGCCTGCGCGCCGCGCTGCCCGGCCGCTACCGCCTGATCCTCTACCCTGACGAAACGCACACGTTTCGCTGCCAGTATCCGGTCATTGGTATGGACCCGGCGGTGCAGTTCGTCTGGCAGCGCGAGGACGGCCCGGCGCCGCGCCCGCGCGAGATGGCGGCGATCCATCACGCCACCGCCGCGAGTGCCGATGGCTCGATCCCCTATTCCGAGGGTACCACGGACGACGTGAACAAGTTTGTCTGGTCCGCGCTGGACTGGAATCCGGCGCGCCCCGCAGAAGAGATCGTCGCTGAGTACGCGCGCTGGTTTTTCGGGCCTGCCTGCGCCGAGCCGGCCACGGCGATGATCTTGAAGCTCGAGCAGGCGCTGAGCGGCCCGCTCTATTCCAGTCCGCTGGTGCCGGAGGCACGAGCGCTGATGGAGCGCTGCGAGACGGTTGCGCCGGAGCTACTGGAGAACTGGCGCTGGCTGGTGCTACGTCTGGGCGTGCTTATGCTTGACTATATCCAGCAGGTACAGCGTCGTGACCGCCAGCTCGCGGCGACGCTGCGCTACCGCGCCGCAGCATGGCACAGCCTGCCCGACCCGCGCCCAGGGCTACGCCGTACGATCACGTATCTGGAGCGTCGCCTGCGCGAGACTGACACCCTGCTGGACGAATGTGTCTGGACGCGTGACCGGCTTTTTGCTCTCCAGCGGCTGGCGGTGCGCGGGGTGAGTCGGCTGCAACGGAGCTACATGAAATGGGACGTGCTGCTCGAGCGCTGGCGTGACGCCCTCGAGCGCATCGAGCGCGGGGAACTTGCCAGCTTCCCAGAGCGCCGAGCTGCTCTGGTCACGCCCCTGCAGGAGGCAGAGGACAGCATGCGCCTGGCCTGTACCGGCGTGCGGGTGGTTGCGCCGCTCCAGGAGTTCGCCTGGGAGAGCGGCGAGCCGCGCTGGTGAACCGTGTTGTGTGCTTTTGTGTTGTGTGCTTTATGGAGCAACGCGAGGGCGGCGCAGGCGCACCCACGAGGGCACGCGCACCAGCGGCGGCGGCTCGTACCAACCCGGCTGGCTGTTCACCAGGATGCTCTGCAGGATGCCGAGACCAATCAGGATAGTGAGGAACGAGGAACGCCCGTAGCTGACCAGCGGCAGCGGGATGCCGGTCACCGGCATCAGCCCGACGTTCATACCCACGTTCACAAAGATCTGAAAGAACAGCATGGCGCTGATGCCGGTGGCGACCAGGCGGCCGTAGGCATCCCGGGCGATACTGATCACCCGCAGGCACCGCCCCAGCAGCACGAGGTAGAGCCCGAGCAGCGCCATGGAGCCAACAAAGCCCAGTTCCTCGGCCACGACGGAAAAAATAAAGTCCGTGTGGCGCACGCGCAGATAGTTAAGCTGGGTTTGGCTCCCCTGCAGGAACCCCTTCCCCCATAGACCGCCGGATCCAACACTGATGCGCGATTGGATGATATTGTAGCCGGCGCCCAGAGGATCGCGCTGAGGATCAAGGAAGATGAGCAACCGGCCACGCATGTAGCCATGGAGCAAGTGCCAGGCCAGCGGCGCCGCCGCCAGGGCAGTCACACCGGTGGCAAGGAGATGCAGCGGCCGTGCACCGGCCATGGCGACCATGCTTAGCCAGATGAAGGCAAACACCATCGTGGTGCCCAGGTCCGGCTGGCGGTAGATCAGGACCATCGGCACACCAGCCAGGGCGATGGAGAGCAGAAACGTCCGCCACTGCGTGATGTGCTGCTCGCGATCAGCCAGATACTTGGCCAATACCAGGACAAAGAGCAGCTTGCCGAACTCCGACGGCTGGAAATCGAGCGGGCCGATCTGGAGCCAGCGCTGCGCCCCCAGCGCGCCTCGCCCGGCGACCAGGACCACAGCGAGCAGCGCCAGAGTAAGGACGTACAGTGGCCCTGCAAGCGCCCCATAGATCCGGTAGTCTATGAAGGTGGCCAGGGCCATGACCGCCAGTCCGGCGAGCAGCATGAGCCCTTGCCGGACCGCCGGGCTGTTCAGGCCAAGTCCGCTGGTGGCACTGGTGGCGCTGTAGATCATTGCCACGCCAAATACACCTAATGCCAGCGTGGCAAGCAGCAGGAACGGGTCGTAGCTCCGCCAGTTCCGCTTCTCCCCGCGTCCCATCAGCGTGACCTCGTGGGTGTGGGCGTCGGCGGCGGGAGATCCGGCAACTTGAAGTACGCTCGGATGATACGATCGGCCAGCGGCGCGGCGACGTTCGATCCTTCGCCCCCTGCATAAATGAACGTCACCACAGCGATCTCCGGCTGGTTCTCCGGAGCATAGGCCGCGAACCAGGCGTGCGTCTGGTATTGCCCGCGGGCATCACGGACGCCGAACTCCGCTGTGCCCGTCTTCCCGGCAATAGGGACCTCGGTCGTACGCACGAAGCCTTTTGCCGTGCCGCTTATCACTGCCTCGCGCAGGCCGGCACGGATGGTGGCCAGGTGCTCTGGTGCCACCGGGAGCTTCCCGCGCACGACCGGCTCCAACCGCCGCACCACGTTGCCCTCAGTATCTCGCACCTCCTGGATCAGCTGCGGCTCGAGCACCTGCCCACCATTCGCAATCGCTGCATAGGCCACCGCAACCTGGAGCGGCGTCACCAGCACGTCTCCTTGCCCGATGCCCATGTTAAACGAGTCGCCCTGATACCAGGGTTCTTTCTTGACGGTGCGCTTCCACTCCTCGGTCGGGAGAAAACCGGCCACCTCACCCGGCAGCCTGATCCCGGTCTTAGCTCCAAATCCGAAGGCCTGGGCATACTGCACCAGCCGCCGGTTGCCCAGGCCGGCCATGTTGATGTGGGGGTGGCCTCCGGCGACGCTATAGAAATACACATCGCAGGACTGGGCAATGGCGCGTATCAGGTTCGTCGGTCCATGCCCCGTCCTCAGCCAGTCAACGTACACCCAGCCTCCCGGAAGGGTGAGCTGGCCAGTACACTGGATGCTCTGGCGCGAGCCAACGATGCCTTCCTGTAACGCTGCCGCGGCGGTGACGACTTTGAAGACCGATCCCGGGGGATGCTGACCGCCAATGGCATGGTTGATCATCGGCCGCATGGGATCGTCGGCGAGGGCACGGTAGTCCTCCGGCGAGATCCCGGTCGCGAACAGGTTGTTGTCATAGGCTGGACGGCTGGCCATGGCCAGCACCGCCCCGGTGCGCACGTCCAGCACGATCGCTACGCCGAGCCGTGAGCGCACCTGCGCCAGCGTCTCTCGGAGCAACGCATCTACCGCCCGCTGAAACTCCAGGTCAATGGTAAGCACGAGGTTGTGTCCTGCCACCGGGGGATCGAGATGCAATGAGCGCACGGCGCGGCCATAGACATCAACCTCGATGTACTCGCGCCCTTTCACCCCACGCAGCTCGTCCTCATAGGTCGCCTCGATCCCCGTAAGGCCGATGCGGTCGTCGCGCTCATAGCCTTGCTCGCTCAATTGCTTGAAGTACTCGCGCGGCACAGGCCCGACATAGCCGAGCAGCGGCCCGAGCAGATCACCCGCCAGGTACTGGCGAACGGGCGAGAACTGTACATGCACCCCGGGCAGCCGCGTATGTTGCTCTTCAATGATCAGGGCGGTCTCACGCGGCACGTTGCTCTTGATTGTGACATGCTGGTATGGATCGGCCCGCGCTTCCTGAATCGTCTCCTCAATCTGCGCGGCGTCCATCTCCAGCAGGCCGGCCAGCCGCCGCGCGACCGTAGGGGTCTCCGCTTTCGGCAGGTCGGCCGGCAGGACAGCGATGGAGAAACTGGGGACATTCCGCACGAGTTGGCGGCCGGCGCGGTCATAGATGACCCCGCGCAACGGCTTCACTGAACGCACGCGCAGGCGATTCGTCTCTGCCCGGCGCCGGTACTCATCGCCGCGGGCGAGCTGCAGATACCAGAGCTGGCCGGCCAAGCCCAGGAAGCCCAGCCCGACGAGCCCCTTGAACACCAGCAGCCGCCGCCGCACCGTGAGTGGTGGCTGCGCCGTCGTCGCCATCTCCCTCACACCCCCAGGTCCAGCGGCGGCCGGAGCAGCCGCTCGTAGCGTGTGACGGCATAATAGACCGCCGGCATGACCGCCAGGTTCGCCAGCATCGACGGTAGTACGACAAGCTGCAGGGTGGCGAGCCAGTCCACCGGGAACTGTTGTGACGCAAGCAAAAAGAGAAAAAGCACGTCATACAGAAGCGTTGCCGCCGGCACTAGCACGCCCGGTAGAAGCAGGTTCGATTTGAGGAGGTTCGTTTCACCGACGGCCGTGCAGAAGCCTACCACGGTCATGGCTGTGGTGGTCGTGCCAAACGGGGCGCCCGAATACAGTTCTAGAAGCAACCCGGCCAGAAAGCCCGTGATCGTTCCTTCACGGACACCGCGGCGGGCACTCCACACTGCCACAGTAACGAGCACGAGGTCGGGCTTGACGCCGGCGATGGGAAAGCGCCAGAGCGCGGTCGCCTGCAGCGTCACCAGCAGCGCCAGCGCGGTGATGCCTGCGGCGACACGAAGCGTGCGCAGACGCTGCACAGGTGACAGCAATCCGGGAACCCGCCCCATAGAGCCTAGAGCCATAGACCTTCACGTCATTTGGCGTCGGTGGCGCAGACAACTGCACCCAGCTTCTGAGCGGCCTTATGCCGCAGCCGACTCCGGCATGCCACAGCCGCACACGGGACCGGTCCCGCACCATCACCGGTGGAGGCACCGCATGCGGTGTCCCTACCGGGCGTCCTGCAACGGAACAAAACTCGTGATCACCATGACCTGCTCAAGCCGGCGAAAGTCGACCAGCGGCTGGACCTCCGCCTCCAGGAACATGTCCACGTCGCGCTGCGTGAAGCTGACCACGCGCCCGATCAACTGGTTTGGGGGAAACTGTCCGCCTAGGCCCGACGTCACGACCAGGTCACCGACCTTGAGCCGCTCGCCCTGCAGAATGTACTTCATCACTAGCCGGCCGCTGACCGTGCCGTTTACCAGTCCGGTGGCACGCGACTCCGGCGACTGGATCATTGCGTTGACTGAGCTGCTGGGATTGATGATCAGCAGTACCTTAGCGGTCGAGGGAGTGACATGGATGATCCGTCCCACTAAGCCGGCCGGCGCGACCACGGTCATGCCCTCGCGAATGCCACTGGAGGACCCGCGGTCAATCACCAGCGACTGGATCAGGTTGCCGGGATCCGTCCCGATGACCCGCGCCGACACAAAGGTGAACTCGCGGTGCTCGCTGGCATACTGCACCTGCTCGCGCAGGATGCGGTTCTCGATCTCGGCCCCGCGCAGGCGGACCACCTCCGCGAGCAGCTCATTGACCTGCCGGCGCAGCTGCTGGTTCTCCTCAGCAAGCTGTGCCGTTTTCCGGCCTGTGGCGATTGCCTGGGCCACCGCCGCCGCGCTGCGGGCGGTGATCTCCTGTGCCGGGCGGAGCACATGCTGCAGCAGGTCCTCAAGCAAGAGCAGCCGTCCCTGCTGATAGAGCAGGGTGGTGACAATGCTCAGGACAAGGAAGAGCGCGAAGAACGAGTAGGACGAACGGTTTTCACCCACGATCAGGCCGACACCCTGGCATATTGGGAGCCCACGAACACCTTGCGGTAATACTCCAGGTTGGCCAGGCAAAGGCCGGTGCCGCGTACCACGCACGTGAGCGGGTCATCGGCAATGTGAACCGGCATCTTGGTCTCTTCCGCTAGCCGCTGGTCAATGCCCTTCAGCAGCGCCCCACCGCCGGCCAGCGTGATGCCCTGATCCATGATGTCTGCCAGAAGTTCTGGCGGTGTCTCTTCGATCGAGAGCTTCACCGCTTCGATGATCTCTGCAACCGGCCCAGCGATCGCTTCTCGGATCTCGTCGGCCGTTACCTCGACGCTCTTAGGAAGGCCGGTCAACAGGTCGCGCCCACGCATGACATACGTGCCGGTGCAGGCACCTGGGTACGCTGAGCCGATGGCGATCTTCGTCTCCTCGGCGGTACGCTCGCCGATCAGCAAGTCATACTCTCGGCGGGCATACTGCGAGATCATCTCGTCGATCTCATCGCCAGCGACGCGGATCGACTGGCTCACTACGATGCCTCCCAGCGAGATCACCGCCACCTCAGTTGTGCCGCCGCCGATATCGACAATCATGCTGCCGCTGGGATCCTGAATAGGCAGCCCGGCTCCAATCGCTGCAGCCATCGGCTCCTCGATCAAGTAGGCCTCGCGCGCCCCGGCGTTGATTGCCGCATCTTGCACCGCCCGCTTTTCCACCTCCGTCACCCCTGAGGGGATGCCCAAGATCACGCGCGGCCGTGGGCTCAGCGGGAAATTGTCGTGCACCTTGCCGATAAAGTAGCGCAGCATCGTCTCCACAACTTCAAAGTCGGCGATCACGCCGTCTTTCAGCGGCCGGATTGCCACAATATTCGCCGGGGTACGGCCGACCATTTTCTTGGCTTCGGCGCCCACGGCGAGCGGCCGCTTGGTGCGCTTATCCAGCGCCACGACCGACGGCTCGGAGAGGACGATGCCGCGATCTCGGACGTAGACCAGTGTATTCGCCGTGCCGAGGTCGATCCCGAGGTCCTTCGAAAACAGGCCGAGCAATGCGTTGATAGGGCCGAGCATCCGTCCTCCAGGCGCACACGCGTCACCCTACGAGGGATACGCCATGCCGCCGGGAGTATAGCACAGGCGTAAAGACCGTCCCAAGGCTGCCACGCTCTACGCCGACAACGATGTTGCTCAGGCTGTTGCGCTTGCGTACTATCTATGCAGACTGTCTTACGTAATCCCCGTCGAAGAGCCGGAGAGGCTGCCCGGAGAAGCTGCCTGGGAGGCCCACACATGCGCATCACCGATATCGAGCTGATCCTGGTCGATGTCCCGTTCTACGAGATTCCTGAGCGCAACATGGCGCGCACCCTGGCCGGCTGGCATATCTCTGAGATCTGCCGCGTGACGACCGACGCCGGCCTGGTGGGCATCGGGGAAACCCTGCCGAATTACACTTGGGGACGAGTCACGCCCGAGGCTATCGAGCGGGTGAAGGGACGGAATCCCTTTGCCCTCCTCTGGGACGATTCGCTGGGCGCTGGCCTGCAGATGGCCTTGTTCGATGTCGCGGGCAAGGCTGCCGGTGTGCCGGTGTACCGTCTCCTAGGCCAGAAGGTGCGCGACTGGTGTCCGATCTCTTGGTGGTCCATCGATATGCCGCCCGAGGACTTCGCCGCTGAGGCACGCCAGGCCGTTGAGCTGGGCTATACCAGCTACAAAATGAAGGCGCGGCCCTGGTTTGACGTCTACGAGCAGGTCAAGCAGGTCTCGGCAGTCATTGGCCCCAATTTCAAACTGGACCTGGACTTCAACGGCATGCTGGTGAACGCCGCCACAGCGGTCCCTGTGCTCAAAGAGCTCGACGCTTTCCCCAACGTGGCCATCTACGAGACGCCCATCCCGCAGGGCGACGTCGAAGGCAATAAACGCATCCGCGCGCAGACCCGTTGTGCCATTGCCATGCACTACGGCAGCCCGCCTATCATGACGGCGCTGCGCGAGCAGGTGTGCGATGGCTTTGTCGTGAGCGGTGGGGCCGGCCGCATCCTGCGTGAAGCGCACCTGTGTGCCCAGGCGAACATGCCGTTCTGGCTGCAGCTCGTCGGCACCGGCATCACCACGACTTGGGCGCTGCACCTGGGCGCCGTGTGCACACACGCCCAATGGCCGGCTGTGACCTGCCTGAACATGTACCGGCATCAGCTCATCACCCGGCCGATTACGGTGCAGGGCGGCTACGCCCGCGTGCCTGAGGAGCCCGGCCTGGGCATCGAGCTGGACGAGACGGCGGTGGAACGCTATCGCACGCAGAGCGCGACGAAAGAGCTGCCGCGCGCGCTCTACGCCTTCGTGCGGGCCAATGGCGAGCGGACCTACTACAAGGGCGAGTACGGCAAGGGCGGCTACTGGGAGGACTTCCTGGGCGGCAACCAGCCGCTGTTCGAGCGTGGGGTGCGCCTAGAGCGCATCGATGACGACGGCAGCCGTGAGTGGGCCGAGCTGTACGCCCGCGTGCAACAGGCTCCTGTGCGCTCGAAGACGTAGCTCGCCGCCTTGTGTAGAATTAAAGAGACTGCCCGGGGAGCATGGCACCCTGCGCTATGTCAGCGGCTCCCCGCCGGGCGGGTCTTCGTGGGTGAGAAAGGGACAGCGAGGCACGCCTGCTCCTGGGAAGCAGTGGCGAGACAGTGGCGAGAAGGTAAGACGGTTTGATGCTGCGGCGAGTGGGAGCGCTAACGGAGTTCTGGCGCATCGTGCGGGAGATCGACCCGCAGGATGTGCGCGAAGAAGCTGAGCAACCGGTCCATGTGGTGCTGATGGGTGCGCCCGGCGCGGGCAAGCGCACGCTGCGGCGCACTTTACTCCAGCAGGCGTGGCCCGTGTTCGAGCTAAGCCCGAGTGGCGAGCTTGTGCCTGCCGACCCGCCGGATGCCTCGGATGCCGCGCACCTGCCGGTGCCCGGCAATCCAGCCACGCTGCCCATCCTCGAGCTGCCCAATGGCATCACTTCCCTGGACGCGCTGCCCGGCGGCCCGCCGCGTGGCAATCTTGTGCTTTACCTGATCGACCTCTCGAAGGGGGTCACGCACCAGCAGGCCCACCTGGCGCACCAGGTCGAAACCCTGGGCATTCCGGTCATCATCGTGCTGACCAAGGCCGACTTGCTCCCTGCCGATCCGGATCCCTGCTGGGCTGCGGAGCGGATCCTGGGTGGCTATGCTTCGGGCGGGCTGGTCGCCCTGGACGCGCGCTCAGCACAGAGCGTCCAGCAGCGGCTGGTCCCGCTGATCCTGCGCACACTGCCAAACTTAAGCCTGGCCCTTGGCCGCAACATTCCCTTGCTACGCGCTCATGTCGCCCAGCAGATCATTACTGAGACGTCGCGGGTGAACGCCGAGTTTGCCCTGCTCTCCAGCCTGCCGGCAACCATCCCGATCATTGGCACGGTAATGGCCGGTGGCGCCGACATGCTGGTGCTGACCAAGAACCAGGTAATGATGCTCTACAAGCTGGCCGCCGTGTTTGGGCGCAGCCTGGAGAGCAAACTGACCATCGCCGCGGAGATTGCTCCTATCGTCGGAGCCGCCTTCATGTGGCGCACGCTGGCCCGCACGCTGGTGGGCTTGCTGCCGGGTGTCGTTGCGGCCGTGCCGAAGACGATGGTCGCCTTTATCGGCACCTACACCGTCGGCCGTGCCGCGCACTATTACTATGCCAGCGGGCGCCGCCCGCCTGAGGCGCTCTTGCAGAACTTTCGCCGCGAGGCAGCGCGGCTGGGCAAACGCATCGTGCCCAGGCCGCGCCACCGCGAGCAAGGCGCTTCACCTGACCTCAGCGCTCCTCAACCGCCGCTCCTCCCCACCTCCTGAGCGCCGCACAGACGACCGGCGCTCAGCCGGCATACCCCTGCATACCCCACGCCGAGCACTCTCGGTTCAGGCCCTACTGCGGCCGCGGCTGGTCCAGGAAGGCCTGTAGCTCTCCCATGATGGAGGAGATCAGCTGGTTCACCGGCTGCGTGCCCGTCCAGATGGGATCGAGCAGGCGCTCGTTCAGGCGCTGCCAGTCCAGCATACGCAGGTTCCACGGCAGTGCCAGCAGATCCGGCCCTTCCCTCTCCACAAAATCTTTGAACACCTTGAACATGGGCCGGTTGACCACCTGCGAGTCATTCCAGGCGTCCGGCCGTGCCCCCGGGATGCCTGCCTGATCGAGCCCGGCCAGGCGCATCGCTGTGTCCTTGTTGGCAAACCACTTATGCAACTCCCAGGCTTCGTCACGGTACTTCGTCTTCGCGTACATGCCCCACATGTCTACATGGGCCTGGGAGCCCCGCTTGCCGCTGGGACCCTTCGGCAACAGCACGCAGTCGATCTTGAACCGGTCGCCCACCTGCTGCGGGAAGCGCGCGTAGCTGGACATCAGGCTCTGGCGCATGGCCACGTTGCCGTTGGTGAAGGTCTGGTTCTCCTGCCCCTTGATCGGGTTGACGCGGTAGCGATGCCGCAGATCGAACAGGAACTGCAGCGCCTGCAGCGCCGGCGGCCGGTCCAGCGCCGGCTTTCTGCCCAGGTACGGCGGATCCAGGAACTCGCCGCCGAAGGTGCGCAGCCACACCAGCACCGGTGGATATGCCGTTTCCGTCTCAATGCCCTTCACCTCGCCCACGGTCAGCTTGCGCGCGGTCTCCACCAGATCATCGAGCGTCCAGTCCGACGACGGAGGCTTGACCCCAGCGAGTTCAAATAGATTGACGTTATAGAACAGGCCGAGGTGGCTGGGGTGCAGCAGCGAGGGCAGCCCGTAGAGCTTGCCCTCAAAGCGCGCTGTCTCAATGGCCCGGGGGTAGAACTGCTTGAGGTCGTACTTATCGCGGGTCACCAGGTCGTCCAGCACCATCAGGTGTCCCAGCGAGGCGAATTCGAAGAAGGTGCCGACGCCGGTGCTGAGCCAGAGGATGTCGCCGAGGTCGCCGGCGGCCAGCAGGACGATGAGCTTCTCATAGCCCGAGTCGGGGATGGTCTCGACCGTAATCCATGGATAGGCTTGGCTGAAGTCCTTCGCCCGCTCGGGGATATACGTCTCGTTGCGGTAGTTCAGGCGGAGCGTCACCGGCCGTCTGGTGACCCGCTCGCCGGCTGGGGTGCCGGCCTGGGGCTGCCGGCCGCAGGCGGCAGCGATGAGGCTGCCGGCAGCTGCGGTTCTACCAAGAAAGGCTCGACGCGTCAGGTGGTGCAGCGGTGCCATAGCGTTGCTCCCTCCTCCCAAGGCCGTAGCGCCGTTCCTCCACGAACATGAACGTAGTATTCCGACAACAGGACAATAGCATACGCCCCCGAGCCAAGCAACCGTCGCGCCATTGACTTCCCGCTCCTACCTGTTTGGGTGGATGCGCCCCACAGCTCGGTATGCTACGATGAACGTCGCCGGCAGCGCGGGCGTAGCTCGTGCTCGCTCACGGGGCGCCGGTAAAAAGCACTCAAAACACCACAACACGCATCGTGTTTATCAACAGTACAGGGTGAGCAATACATGAAGATCACGTGGTATGGACACGCTGCGTTTCTGATCGAGGGTCAGGGCAAGCGCATCATCATGGATCCCTTCTCGCCGGAGTCGGGCTATGACCCGATCGACGAGCCGGCAGATATCCTGTGCATGAGCCAGGAGGACGATCGCTTCCACAGCCATGCCGCCTCGGTCAGGGGCAGCCCGGTGGTAATCAACGGCCGCACCATGCCGGATGCGGGCGTGCAGGTCGACGGCATCACATTTCACGTCGTGAAGGTCTGGGAGGACCTAGCCCGCTCGCGCAACCTAAACGGCATGATCCATTTCCGCCTGGATGGGGTATGGCTCTGCCACATGGGCGACCTTGGCCATCCCTTAACCGACGAGGACATCGCGCCGATTCGGGGCGTGGATGTGCTGCTTGCGCTGGCCGGCGGGCCGCCGACCATTGCCCTGGACGCGCTGGACGATGCCATTGCACGCATCCAGCCGAAGGTGGTGATCCCCATGCACTACCAGACCGGCAAGGTGCGGTTGAATATTAAGCCCCTCAATGAGTTCTTGAGCTTCTTCCCGCCTGCAATTGTCGAGCACCGCGAGAGCACCAGTATAGAAATCACACCGCAGACGCTGCCCGAGAGTCTGCGGATCGTGGTGCTCAGGCATGCGCGGTAGCTCCCTGGGCACCGGCTTCTAGCCACCGCCACGGTTCACGGCCGGCCAAGGCTTTCGAAAACTTCGCAAAAGCATCCAAACAAGTCCTACCCAGGAGCATCCGAGGTGCAGCCCAGGCCGTTCCCCTCCCGCATCACTGCCCCGTCACCGGCCGAGGACGAGCCGCCCGAGGGGGCCTATAAGTGGTCGGTCATGCTCGTGGCCGGCAGCGGCATCTATATGGTCACGCTTGACAGCGGCATCGTAAATGTGGCGCTGCCGGTGCTCACCGCGGAGTTTCACACTGCGCTGAACACGGCCCAGTGGGTTATCCTCGGCTACTTGCTCTGTATTACTGCACTTCTGCTGCCGGCCGGCCGCCTGGCGGACATGCTGGGCCGCAAGCGCGTGTTTCTGGTGGGCTTCTTGCTCTTCGCAGGAAGCTCAGCACTCTGCGGCCTAGCACCCAGCATTGGCTGGCTGGTAGCTGCACGCGTGCTGCAGGGCATCGGCGGCGCGCTCGTACAGGCGAACAGCCCGGCGCTGGTTACCCAGGCGTTTCCGTCCAGCGAGCGTGGCCGGGCGTTGGGTATCGTCAGTGCCATTGTGTCGGTCGGCCTCCTCAGCGGCCCGATGGTCGGCGGGCTGATCACCCAGTACCTCGGCTGGCGCTGGGCATTTTACGTCAACGTGCCGATCAGCATTGTGGCCACGGCTGTGGGCACCCGTCTGCTGCGGCCATCGCCACGCCAGTCGGACCAGCGGTTCGATCTCGCCGGTGCCGTTCTGTTCCTGATGGCCGTCGTGGCACTCCTGCTCACGCTCACCACCGGCCCGAGCAGGGGCTGGCAGTCTGCCGAAACTGTTGCGCTGGCCGCGCTGGCGCTGGTAGGCGCGGCGGCGTTTCTGCAGGTTGAGCGGCGCGTGCCGCAGCCGATGCTCGATCTGAGCCTGTTCGCTAACCAGGGCTTCCGTGCCGCCGCGGCCGCGGCGTTCTTGAACTTCCTGGCGCTTGCCCAGGTGATCTTGCTCATGCCCTTCTACCTGCAGCGCGTGCTGGAGCTGCCGGTCTCGCAAGCCGGCGTGATCATGGCAGCCATCCCTGCAACCAACATGTTCGTGGCTCCCTTCAGCGGTACCCTCTCGGACCGGCTCGGCTCGCGCATGATCGCCTCGCTGGGGATGCTGGTCGAGTGTGTGGGGTTCCTCTCGCTGCTCACCCTGCGCCGGAACGAGCCGGCTGCGCTGGTGGCCGCGCGCTTAGTATTGCTGGGCTTTGGCCTAGGGCTGTTCAACTCCCCGAACTCCAGCGCCCTGTTCGGCTCGGTGCCGCGCAGCCGCCTGGGAGTGGTCGGCGGCATGCAGGCGCTCACGCGGAACCTGGGACAGTCGCTTGGCCAGGCCATCGCCGGGGCACTGTGGACCGCCGTGCTCGGCGCACTGGCCGGCTCCAGCGTTGCCACCGCCGTCGCCGCAGGGAACGCCGCCGCGTTGGGACAGGCGGTGCCGGCGGCGATGACCGCCTTCCGCGTCAACTTCGGGCTGTCGCTGGTCCTGGGCCTTGCGGCGCTGTGCATCTCGCTCCTGGGGCGCCCCAGCGAGGAGAGTCGCCGCCCAGACCGAGGCCCGGCGCAACGGAAAGTTGCCGTCGCCACCCAGGCCACCGAGGAGGTAGAGGAGGTATAAGTAGCCTGTGCGGCTAGCACTGCAACACGTATGCTCTCTGCACACCCACGCCGAGGCATGAAAAATGCCGGCTCTTGCAACGTGCCAAGAGCCGGCACAGGGGTGACCTGAGGGACTTGAACCCTCGACCTTCGGGGCCACAACCCGACGCTCTGACCGGCTGAGCTAAGGTCACCGTGGCATAGGCATTCTATCACGTCCAGGGCTGGTGCTGCAACCGGGCTTGCAGCCGTTCGGTCAGTTAGGGCACAATCAAGCAAAGGAGGAAGATACCGGCCGGCGCCCTAGGCACGTGCGAGCGCCGGCCCAGACCTTGCGGGCATGCGCACATGCCCGAGTACGTGCTTTCGTGCACACCGGCGAGACCTTGAGCCAGCCAACGCTACCTGCCAACCCGCCTCACGCGCTCCCGGGCGTGGAGCCGGCGCCACGGCTGTCTCTTCATTCCCTGGTGCAAGCCGTGCTGACTGCGGGGGTTCTCCTGGTCGCCGGGGCGACCCTCTGGTTACTGCTCCCACCCGCACCACTGCCGGGCGGGCACACACGTCCGGCGGCGCCACCGGCAGCCGACCTGGCCGGCCGCCTCACCGAAGCACTGGTCCAAGAGGCAGCGCGCCGCTCCGAAGCGCTCATCCCCGACTGGCAGGGGACCGAACGCATCACGTTCCTGGTCTTGGGGCTGGACCAGCGTGGCAGTGAGCGGACGCGCACGGACACCATGCTGGTCATCAGCGTAGATCCGGTCACTCGCTCGGCGGTCATCATCTCTATCCCGCGAGACCTTTACGTGTTCATCCCCGGCTACGGCAACGACCGGATCAACGAAGCGTATCCCGTCGGCGGACCGGACCTGGCGCGGCGTGTCGTTTCTGAGGTGCTGCAGCTCCCGATCCCATACTATGTAGTCGTGGACTTCCGTGGCTTCAAACGGATTATCGACACGCTTGGCGGAGTGGTCATTGACGTCGAGCATCCGATCTACGATCCGAATTACCCGGCCGACACCGGTAACGACTACATTACCGTCGATATCAAGGCGGGACGGCAGTGGATGAACGGCGACACCGCGCTGAAATATGTCCGCTCGCGGATGAGCGATCCGGAGGGCGACTTCGGACGCAGCAAGCGCCAGGTACGCCTGCTACTGGCGTTGAAGGACCAGGTACTTAGGCCCTCCATGCTGGCGCGCGCTCCAATGCTAATCGCGCAGCTCCAGGACACCGTGTACACCAATTTCCCCCTCCGCGACGTGCTACCGCTCGCAAAGCTAGGTATGAGCATCGATCGCTCACGCATTATCACCCGGGTGATCGACACCAGCAACGGCCTGTCCCGCCCCTTTATCACTCGCGCGGGCGCCTGGGTGTTGCAGCCCGACCTGCCCAGGCTGCGCGCATTCGTCCGTGAGGCGCTTGCCGCATCGCAGGCGCTTGCTGCCGCTGCTCCCCCAGCTCTTGAACCTGCACCCCGCGACGATCTCCTGCCGGGGCTAAATCCGGACCTAGCGCGCGTGCCGTAGGCCGGTTTTGGTACAATGCCCGGCACGAAATGCACGCTCACCTACCTTGGAGTACACCGCGCGGATGGCATCCACCGAGCTGCGGCTCTTCGCCGACTTTGGCTCACTCTACACTCGGCTCATCCTGGTCGAAGCCATCGAGGGCGAGCACCGCCTGGTGGCAACCGTTGAAGTTCCGGCCGACTTCTCCTCTTCCTCTAACTCTAAGGCTGAGGCAGCCGGCTTCGCGGAGGCGGCTCAGCGGCTCGCTGCCCTCCTCGGCCTGCACGGGCCGGACGTGCTGCCCCCACCCGCGTCTGCCGTGACATCCAGCGCCGGCTTGCAGCGGGCGCTGATCGTGGCGCCCTACCACGACGATGCCTGGCTAGCGGTACACCAGGCCCTTGAGCACTGCGCCCTACTGCCTGTGGAGCTTCCTGTTCAAACAGCGGGCGCTGAGCCGACAGCAGCCGCTCGCGCCCTGCTGGATGCCGTGCAGCTCCACCGCCCGGCGCTGATCGTTCTGGCCGGGGCATCCCCGCGTGCCGGCCACGAGCACCTTGCGCTCCTGGCCGAGACAGCCGCCTGGACTGTGCGTACGTTCGGCGGGCCGGGTCCACAGCCGGCCATCTTGTTTGCCGGTCATCCCCGCCTGTGGGAACGCCTACAAGCAGCGTTCGCCGGCTGCGAGCGAGTATGGCACGTCACCGCCCCACGCCGGCTCGATGCAATAGCCCTGACACAGGCCATCGAGGCTGCTGTGCCCAGTAGGCGCGTCTCCATTAACCTGGAGATAGCCTGCCCGGCAGCGTCGGCCTTCCAGGCGCTGCGTGAGAGCGTCGCCATCGTCGCACGGCGTTACGACATGAACGTTCTGGCATTCGAGCTCGGCGCCGAGCACTGCGCCGCGGTGCTCGCCCGCCGGGAGGACACTGTGCAGGCCGTCCTGCACGGCATTGGGATGGGACGCGCACGTCTGGCACTGGTGGCAGAGGCCGGGGCAGAACGCATCCTGCGCTGGCTACCGTTCGACCTCACCGCAACCGAGTTACGCCGGCGTGCGCTGAACAGCGCTCTGCGTCCGCTTACGCTGCCCCAGACGGTCGAAGACCTGCTCATCGAGCATGCGCTGGCGCGAGAGGCGCTGCGATTGTGCCTTGCTGCACTCTTGCATCGCCTGGAGCCCGGCACGGCGCCGGCCCGGCAGGCCGCCGACCAGGTAGCAGCCCCGCCGGTCGACCTGCTCCTCGTCTCCGGAGGGGTCTTCCGGCATGCTCCGCGACCGATTCAGGCTGCGCTCATCGCGCTGGATGCCGTGCAGCCCGCACGGGTAACGCAGCTTGGCCTCGACCGTGGCGGCGTGCTGCCGGTGCTGGGCACGCTGGCACCGGATGATCCGGTTGCAGTGGCGTTGGAGCGGGACGGCCTGCTCAACCTTGGTCTGTGCGTCGCACCTCACGGCGAAGGTCGTGAGGGCGAGACGGCACTTCATGTCGAGCTGGAGCGCGTCCGGGGGGAGACGGCCGCCCTGGATGTGCCGTATGGCTCGCTTGAGGTCGTCCCGTTCGACCTGCATGAGCGCGGCACCCTCAAGCTGCAGCCCGGCCGGCATTTCGACGTGGGGCTGGGACGCGGGCGCGGGGCAACACCGCGGAGCGAGGTGGAGGGTGGCGCCGCGGGCCTGATCATCGACGCGCGCGGGCGGCCACTTGTGCTGCCGGCTGCGCGGGAGAAGCGCCAGGCACGGCTGATTGAATGGCTGCAGCTCGCTGCAGCCTATCCAGAAGTGCCGCTCCATCAGAGTAGCTCGGCGCCGATCCGCCGGCAGGGAGGAGCCCGGTGACTGAGCGCGTTGCCCTTCCACCGGCCGAGCCGCCCGCTCTCGAAGACACCGGGCTGCCCCCGAGGCCACGGCGGGGGATCGTCTCAGGGATGCTGCGCCGAACGCGGGCGCTGCACGCCCCGGGCACCATCCTGGTCCGGCCGGGCGACTATGTGCTGCCGAACACTCCAGTAGCCCGGATACAGCCGCCGGGCCGTCTGCACCTTGTTGCTGTGGCAGAGGCGCTTGGGGTGTCGCCACGGCGGCTCTCTCATTACCTCCGTGTTGACGTAGGCCAGGCCGTGGAGCAGGGTGAGCTCCTGGCAGAGCGTCGCGGACCGCTCGGCCTTGGCCAGCGCCAATGCTATGCGCCGGCAGCCGGCGTGGTGACCTGGGTCTCGGCCACAAGTGGCTATCTTGCTCTTAGCGAGCCCGAGCCGCTCCGTGAGATCCGTGCCCATCTTGGGGGCCAGGTCATTGCCGCGAGCCCCGAGACTGGAGTAACCATTGAGGGCCCGGCGCTGGCAGTGCTTGGCATAGCAGGCCGCGGCGGCACTGTGCAGGGCAGGCTGCTGCTGGCCGTCGGCCGTGACACACTGCCGGATCAGGTCTCCGGCGCGATCGTGGCGCTGACCCGTCCGGTGACCCACTACGACGTCGTGCACGTGGCGGAGATGGGTGCGGCCGGGCTACTTGCGCCTGCGGTGCTCCCCGACGCGGCCGGCCCGCTCCTAGACAGCATCGCACAGTTTGTTGTTCGTGCCGGTATGGAGGCCGGCCACAGCGTACCTCCTCCGGCGCCGCTTCCACCCGGCTTCTGCCTCGTGCTGACGGAGGGCATTGGCGAGATCGAGATGCCGGCGTGGATGTGCACGCTCCTCCAGCGCCATGCCGACCGGGTGGTCTCGCTCACCGCAGAGCCCCCTCTGCCCGAGCTGTTGATCCCCCTGGACGTGATCCATGATGCACCAGCACCGGCCGAGCTGCGGCTCGGCGCCGTAGTGCGATTGACGTCACCGTCGCATCTGGGCCTGCAAGCAACAGTCGTGCAGACCTCCGCTCTTCCCCGCCGTCTCCCCGCCGGACTGCGTACACCGGCTGTGCTCGTGCAACTGCCAGACGAAAGTCGGCAGTGGCATGGCCTTGCGAACCTTGAACTGGCACAAGAGTAGTCGATAATCGCAATACGAGCATCGATAAGAACAGACACCAAGCGCATGGAGTGTGCTGCCGATAGAGCGCGCCCGGTGTATCGGCGGAGGAGTGGTACGGTGGGGTTGTTCGACCTGAGACGAAGGCAGTCAGAGAGCACCTTTCAGGATAAGCCGGCAGGCAACGGCAAACCTGCCGGCCAGGAGGCGGACCTCAATCCGGGCGGAGGCGATATGGAAGCCGAGACGCCGCTCCGGCCTGAGGACTTCGCCCTGCCCCCAGGCGCCACGGTGCTGCAGCGTGGCCTGGGCGTACGTCCTGCTGCCGGGGAGGACGTCGATGACGAGGACACAGCACCGCGACCGCGTGCGTTGTCGGGTGAGGTGATGACCGCGCCGTCACGGGGACGCAGCAGGACAGCGGGAGCATCCGGCGCCGGACCTGCACCCCAGAGCACCCGTCTTGGCCCAGCTCGCCCCGGCAGCGAGGCACCCGCCGGTCCGGAGGTGACGAGCTTTGGCATCTGGATGAGCACGCGCGGATCGGCGGTAAGGGAGCCCCGGCATGTGGAGCCACCGGTGCCGGCGGCGTCGCCCGAGCCCAGCACGCTGCCGCCCGACACCGGCTACCTCCCTCCGCGGCCGATGTCCTTGGAAGAGTGCGGCCTCACCGCCTCGTTCATCACGGACTGTGTCCTGCGCACCCTCTACCACCTTCACGAGTGCACCGGATATGACATTGCCAACCGGCTGGGCCTGCACTTCGGCACCATCCTGGCCGGGATCCTTGAAACGCTGCGCCGCGAACAGGCCGTCGAGGTTAAGGGCCAGCGCGGCATCGGTGAGGGCGGCTACGTCCACGTGCTCACCGACAAGGGAGTAAGCCGCGCGCGCGAGGCACTCGAACGCACCCAGTATGAAGGGGTTGCGCCGGTGCCGCTGGAGACCTACATCGAGTCTGTTGTGGCGCAGAGCGTGCGACAGGTGACCGTCAATCGGCCGGCCGTTGTAGAAGCGTTCAGTGATCTGGTTATCCGCAGCGTGCTGCTCGACCAGGTTGGCCAGGCGGTCAACGCCGGCTCGTCCTTGTTCTTGTTTGGTCCGCCCGGCAACGGGAAAACGTCGATCGCCGAACGCATCGCACGGCTGTTGGGCGATCCCGTGTACGTGCCCTATGCTATTGAAGTTGATGGCCAGGTCATCAAGGTCTTCGATCCGGTCACCCACGAAGTTGTTGAGGAAGATACCGCTGCCAGGAATGTACGGGACATGCGCTTCGTGCGGATTCGCCGACCGGTCGTCATCGCCGGCGGCGAGCTGGCCATGTCCAGCCTCGATCTGCTCTACAGCGAGGTAGGCAAGTACTATGAAGCCCCGCTGCAGATGAAGGCGAACCTGGGGATGTTCCTGATCGACGACTTCGGCCGGCAGGCCATGCGTCCGCGGGAGCTGCTGAACCGCTGGATCGTGCCGCTGGAGAAGCGCGTGGATTTCCTGACCTTGCGTACCGGCAAGAAGATTGAGATTCCGTTCGATGAGCTGATTGTATTCTCAACGAACCTCGATCCCAAGGAGCTCGTTGACGAGGCATTTCTGCGCCGCATTAAGTTCAAAGTCTACGTTGGCGATCCCGACGAGCAGATGTTCCGTGAGCTCTTTGTGCGCAACTGCCAGCGCTACGGTGTGCCATGGGATGAAGCAGCATTCCAATACCTCCTGCAGCGGCACTATACGGCTATAGGCCGGTCCTTCCGTGCTTGCCACCCCCGTGATCTCCTCGAGCACCTGGTCGCGATTGCCCGCTACCGGCAGATCCCGGCGCGCCTGAGTGCAGAACTCATCGACGAAGCGTGTCTCACATACTTCGTCATGACCGACTAAACCCACCGGCATCACTTGCCTTCGGACACCATACGGTACACAATGGCTTCGGGAAGATAACGAGCAGGGCAAGCTGGCTCAGTAGGCCGGCCCGTCCCTTGGATAGCATGCCCCGGAGGTACCAGCGATGTACATCACCGTTTCCCGTTCCGATGAGTTGCCCCTGAGCCGACGCCGGCTGCTGAGCCAGGTAGGCATAGCGAGCAGTGCCCTAGTGCTGGGTGCGGCGATAAGTACCTGCAGGCCGGTGCAGCCGCAGCAACAGCCGCAGGTTCAGCCGGCCAAGCTGAGCATACTTACCCATTACGAGGGACAGCAGAACCAGAGCGTCATGCAGCCCCTGCTCGACCAGTTCACCCAGCAGAACCCCCGCATCGAGCTGGACTATCAGACGGTTCCCTTTGACCAGCTGCTCAACAAGATCATCACCACTCACGCCGGCGGCGTCCCGCCGGATGTGTTCCATATCTACAGCCTCTGGCTGCCTGAGCTCTCGCTCAACGACGTACTGGCCGCGCCGCCGGCAGACGCTATCACCGATATTCGACAGGCCTACGCGCGTGGATCGGTCGAAGGCGCATCATACCGTAACCAGGTATGGGGCTATCCTACCGAGGTTAATAGCTATCTCTTGATCTACAACCGCAGTGCCTTCCAGGAGGCCGGGGTGAGCCGGCCGCCGACAACCTGGACTGAGTTGAAAGAAATCGCCCCGCGGCTGACCAAGCGCGATGCCGACGGTAAGACCGTCCAGGGCGGGATGATCCTCATTACCGGCTGGGATTCCGGCGTTGTGCATCCCTTCATCGCGCTCCTGTGGAGCAACGGCGGCAGATTCGTCTCCGACGACAACACCCGCGTGCTCTTCAACGAGCTGCCCGGCCAGCAGACCTTGCAGCTCACCTTAGACCTGATCGACATGAAGGCTGTGGACCTTGCCCTCAAACAGGCGGACTTCCTCGCCGGCAGAGGGGGCATGATCATCATGGCCAACTGGTGGCGGACCACGCTCAAGAACCGCTTCCCCGGCGGGCTTGACAACGTAGGTGTGGCGGCGATCCCGCGCGGCAGTGGGCCGGAGTCAACTCTGCAGTATCTATGGCTCTGGGCGGTAGACAAAGCAACGAAGGCTGCTCCCGCGGCATGGCAGTTCCTGCGCTGGATGAACACGCCATTGCAACAGGGCGGCTCATCCCCGATGGGCACGTTTCTCATCAATGCCCTTGGCGTCATCCCGGCGCGGAGCTCAGACCATCAGGCGCATCAGGACGTGTTGGGCGACAGCTTCCTAGCGCCATTCGTGGCATCGCTGCGCTACGCCAGGCCCGAGCCGGTGATCCCCGGCGCGCAGGAGATCAAGACGGTCTTGCAGAAGCAAATCGAAGCGGCCTGGACCGGGCAGAAGCCCGGCCGAGAGGCGCTGGACACGGCCGCGCAGGAGGCCAACCGCATCCTGGCCGAACGGTCGAAGCGCTAGCGCCCCGGCCTACCGCTGCACCTGCTCCCAGCGGCGCGAGGCATGGGAGCGCAGGGCAGCGTCGATGACCGCCTGGGCGCGCAGCCCATCCTCGATGGTCGGCGGGCGGTCCCGGCCAGTCTGGATCGCCTCAATGAAGGCGCGCAGCATGTGCTCGCCCATGTAGGCCAGCACACCGGCGTGGTCGAGCCCAGCCGGGCTGCGCTCCGGCACGATCTCCTGCGGCGGCTCTCCGCGGCGGAAGATGCTCCCGTGCTCCACGCCGTCCGTGGTCACACCGGCCTGCGTGCCGTTCAGCTCGACGAAGCTGCGCCCCAACGGATGGTGCGAGTCTACGATGCCGACCCGCGACACGCTGATCGTCCCGTGCGCCCCGTTCTCGAAGCGCACCAGCAGCGTAGCATCGTCGTCGAGGCGGTGGGGCACCAACGCACCGGTGGCTGGATCGCGCAGCTCAGGAATGTACGTGCGCAGGTCGGCGCACACTTCGACGATCTCGCCGGCGAAGCAGCGCGCCAGGTCGATCATATGCGAGCCCAGGTCGGCCAGCACGCCGGCGCTGCAGCGCCGCGGGTCATGTCGCCAGCTCATTACCGGATCGGGACGCAGCAGACTGGCGTTGTAGCGCTCGCAGTGCACGCTGAGCAGCCGTCCCAGCTCGCCGCGCTGCACCAGCCCCTGGATCGTCTGCACGATCGGCGCATAGCGCAGCAGGAAACCAGTCATTGAGCGCACACCTGCCCGCTGCACCGCCTGCCACATGGCGCGGGCCTGCTCCAAGTTCAGCGCCAGCGGCTTCTCGCAGAAGACATGCTTGCCGGCCTGCGCTGCCGCAATGGTGAGGTCGTGGTGGCTGTCGTCCGGCGTCGCCACAATCACTGCGGTGACCTCAGGCAGCGCCAGCAGCTCCTCCGGCCGCTGAAACACATTGGTCTCAGGAATGCCATACCGTGCGGCGAAGGCGCGCGCCGCATCGGGCCGTGGCCCGCACACCGCCACCGGCCGCGCCCCGATCGCCCGCAGCGCCGTGCAGTGCGCTCCGGCCACGAACCCGTACCCGAAGATGCCAAAGCCAAGCGATTCCAGACCTGCCATATGCCGCTAATCCTCGCTGAGCTGGGAGACCGTCCGGTGCGTCGTTGCGTTATTTATGTTCAGCACACGCCAGCCGGTCGGTGAGCGGTACGGCCCCGGCGGCAGCACCTCGATGCCGGCCCGGCGCAGCGTCTCGGCATGCCGGTCCAGGCCAGGCGCATTGAACGAGACATGATGCAGGCCACCGCCTGTCTGCCGAAGGAAATCCCAGAATTGGGTGCCGGCTTGATAGGGCCGGAGCAGCTCGATCACCGCGTCTCCTGCCCGCAGCACCGCCACCTCGATACCGAAGCTTTCCGGCAATAGCTCGCGGTAGGTCTGCACCGCGCCGAACACCCCCCGGAACAGCTCGATGGCCGACTCGAGCTCGGGCAGGACAAAGGCGACATGGTGAACGTCACGGATCACGGCGATGCCTCCTGTGCGCGATAACCATGGAGTGTTTTGATACCGGCCTGGACCGGTGCCGGCCAGAGTATAGGCGGAGGTGCCGGAGCCGTCAATGCTGCAGACTCTCCCAGATAGAAAGGCATGCCGACAGTATGTCTGCGCAACACCTATGGCAGGGAAGGTGCGCCGCAACAATCGCATCCGTGTCTAACGATCACAGATAGTTCCCGACCTGCGTAGAGGGTATAATAACTGCGTGCATCCGCATCTCAGGGACTGAAGGGAGCACCCGAGAAAGGCCTGGACCTGTGCGCCCCGACCGTGACCGGCTCTACAAGACCGAAGCAATCGTACTGAAGCGGCTCGACTTGGGCGAGGCCGATAAGATCGTCACGCTCTTTACGCCCGGCCTGGGCAAGGTGCGCGCCGTGGCCAAGGGCGTGCGCAAGCTGAAGAGCCGCCTGGCCGGCCACATCGAGCTCTTTTCCTTCAGCACGATGATGCTGGCGATGGGCCGCAACCTCGACGTGGTGACGCAGAGCGAGACGATCGACCCGTTCCGGCATATCCGCGCCGACCTCTGGCGCACCGTGCACGCCTGCTACGCCTGCGAGCTCCTGGATCGCCTGACCGAGGAGCGCATGGAGAGCTACCCGGCCTTTAAGCTCTTGCTTACCTTCCTGCGCTGGCTGGACGGGGGCGAGCCTCCCGAGCTCTGCCTGCGCTCGTATGAGCTGCAGCTTCTGGGGGTCCTCGGCTATGGTCCATCGCTGACTCACTGCGTGAACTGCCAGGCGCTCCTGCAGCCGGAGGTCAACTATTTCAGCGCACCGGTAGGCGGCATGCTCTGCCCTGCCTGCGGCACCCATGCAGGCACGGCACGGCCGGTCTCCGTGGCGGCACAGAAGGTGTTGCGCGTGCTGGCCCGAGGCGATATCGAGACGATGCGCCGGCTGCGCGTCTCGCCGGACCTGCACCGTGAGCTGGAAGCGATCACACGCGGCGCGGCCATGCACGTGCTGGAGGCCGACCTGAAATCAGCCACCTTCCTAGATAGTCTCCGAGCACAGCGGCAGTGAAGGGCTGCAATCAGATGAACGTCCGTACCGCCCGCTGCCGGCTCCCATGGCCATCCGGCGGCACAGGTCGTTGCCCTCTCCCGTGAGGAGAGGGCTCGGATCAGCGCGGCAAGCTCCACGCGGCCGCTCTCGACATGGGTACGCGCCGCACGATGCCCCGCTTCAGCCGGCCATCCTCCAACGGGAGAGGGCGCTTCAGATTCCGCAGGAGAGCGCACAGTCACCGGCGCCTACCCGCACCCATGCTGCGCCGGCCCTCTCCTCAAGCGCCGGCATGCCGGACCGGGCCGCAGCATGGAGACGCAGGCAACACACACGACGCCTCATTTCGACGTGTGTTCGCTGTACCCGGCTGTATGTAAACTGGTATATAGCTGGTATTGGCATCAAGGCGGTATGTAGCCAAGCACGAGGAATACGTGAAAGGAATGGTTGGCCAATGACCGAGACAACTGTTCAGCCACAGGTTGAGATCGAGCGTCCCGACCTGCAGCGCATGGAGAAAATCGTCTCGCTGTGCAAGCGGCGTGGCTTTGTGTTCCCTACGAGCGAGATTTACGGCGGCGTGGGCAGCACCTGGGACTTCGGCCCGCTGGGGGTCGAGCTGGAGCGCAACATCAAAGAAGCCTGGTGGAAAGATATCGTCCATCGCCGTCCCGATGTGGTAGGCCTTGATAGCGCCATCCTGATGGCCACGGACGTCTGGCGCGCCTCAGGCCACCTCCAGCACTTCATCGATCCCCTGGTGGAGTGCAAGCGCTGCCATCACCGCTTCCGCGCCGATGAGATCGGCGACAAGTGCCCAGACTGCGGCGGCGAGCTGACCGAGGCGCGGCAGTTCAATACTATGTTTAAGACGTTCATCGGCCCAGTCGAAGAGGAAGCGGCGGTGGCCTATCTACGCCCTGAGACGGCTCAGGGCATCTTTGTGAACTTTAAGCTGGTGCAGCAGACTATGCGCATGAAGCTGCCCTTCGGCATCGCCCAGATCGGCAAGGCTTTCCGCAACGAGATCACCACCGGCAATTTCCTCTTCCGCGTGCGTGAGTTCGAGCAGATGGAGCTGGAGTACTTCGTGTACCCCGGCACCGATGAGGCATGGCACGCCCGCTGGATTGAGGAGCGGCAGCGGTGGTATCTCAAGTACGGGCTGCGTCCGGAGAACCTGCGGCTTTACCCGCATCCCAAGGAGAAGCTGTCTCACTACTCGAAAGCCACCACCGATATCATGTACCGCTTCCCCTTCGGCTGGGGCGAGCTGGAGGGCATTGCGAACCGCACCGACTTCGATCTGCGGCAGCACAGCCAGTACTCCGGCAAGGACCTGTCTTACTACGACGAGGAGACCAAGGAGCATATCATCCCGTATGTGATCGAGCCGTCGGCCGGGGTGGGCCGCATCTTCCTGGCACTCATCGCAGATGCCTACGACGAGGAGCCGGATAAGAGCGGCGTCCGCATCGTGCTGCGCCTGCATCCAGCCCTGGCGCCGGTGAAGGCGGCGGTTTTCCCGCTCCTGCGCAACGATGAGCGCCTGGTGACGTTGGCACGGGAGGTCTTCGAGAGCCTGCTGGACGAGTTCGTGGTACAGTATGACGAGACCGGCGCAATCGGCCGGCGGTATCGCCGCCAGGATGAGATTGGCACGCCCTTCTGCATCACCATCGATCACCAGAGCCTGGAGGATCGCACCGTCACCGTGCGCGAACGCGACAGCATGGCCCAGGAGCGCGTGCCGATCAACGAGCTAGTGGCGTACATCGGGCCACGCGTGCGGTTTCCGAAGTGAAAGCTGTCGGCGGATTGCGAAACACGGATTGAGCGGATGATTCCTGGGCTAGCGGCAGACTCGTTGCATCAGGGGCACAGATTAAACTAACAACGCATAGCGCAGAAGACGCCGGTCAGACCCTGGAGAGACGGTACGGGCGCGGCATAGTGCGCCGTTGTAATCCGTTCAATCCGTTCCCGCAATCTGTTGCAGCCCAGCCGGCACGCCACGGACAAACAAAGTAAGCTGAACCGCGAGGAAAGCTATGCCATCGATCGAATCTACCCTCGACCAGACACTGCTGGCCGAGGCTTACCGCCGCATAGAGCTGTTCATCAAGCAGGGGCTACTCCATGGGGCTGTGCTGGCCGTTGGTCGGCGCGCCGGCCTGGTAGGGCAGTACGCCGCCGGCCTAGCCCGCTGGGACGGCGAGCCGCAGCCGGTTCGACAGGACACCATCTTTGCCATCGCTTCGATCACCAAGCCGATCGTCGCTACGGCGATTATGCAGCTTGTCGAGCGCGGCCTGCTGCTGGTGAATGATCCGGTGGCGGTGCACATCCCAGAATTTGGCTGCAACGGCAAGGGCGCGGTCACGATCAAGCATCTCTTGACCCATACCTCCGGCTTGGACGAGAGCTACCAGGCCGAGCTACGGGAGCGCCGCGCCCCGCGCGAGGAGTTCGTCCGCGGAGCCTGCACGAGTTTCATCAAATGGGAGCCCGGCACACGCTATGAGTACTGCAACGCTTCCTTCTGGGTGCTGGGCGAGCTGATCGAGCGGTTAAGCGGCGAACGACTGGAGGAGTACCTGCGGCGCCACATTTTCGAGCCGCTGGACATGCGCGATACCGGCTTTACGCTCACCGAAGGCCAGCGTGAGCGTATCTCGGCTGTGGCCGGCGGCCAGCCGGAGCAGGGGCTCGACTTCTGGCTCCGCCTGGCTGAATACGCACATCCGGCCGGCGGGCTCTTCAGCACGGCGCACGATTTGGTGCAGTTCGGCCGTGCCTTCCTGAACGGCGGCACGCTGGACGGCTACCGTTTGCTCTCACGTGCGAGCATCGCCGCAATGACGGAGAACCACACCCCGAGCCTGGCCGAACAGCGCGGCCTGGGCTGGGCACTGCAGCGCTGGCCCGGCGAGCCTTGCGGGGCGCCGGGCTATGGCCACGGCGGTGCTACCGGCACCCAACTTCGCATCTACCCCGAGCTTGACCTGGTGGTCGTCTTCTTAGCCAACTGCGTGGGCCTGAATGACCGCGTGCAGCCGGCGGTGCTTAATCCGGTCGTCGCCGCGGTGTCTGACTGAGCGTCGTCCGGCGCGCCCGGCCCGCACGAGAGCCGCGAGGGTCAAGGGTATGCCACGTCGAACATCTGCTATTGAGCGCGTCGATGCTACGCGGTATCGGGTCTCGTTTGACCCGCCGCTGGAGCCGGAGATAGCGCTGTTTTACTTCGGCTTCTACCCTGAGACCGAGCTGCACTGGCGCAACGGCAAGGTTGTGGCCGTGGTCGCGCCGGTCTCGGTGTACGAGCGGATCGTGCGCGATTTCTCCGACGAGCCGGACGGTACCGGGGCAGGGAACTCTACAGGCACGCAGGAATGAGCGCTCCGATCCCACCACGCCTGGCGCTGTATATTCATATTCCGTTTTGCCCCACGCGCTGCATTTACTGTGATTTCAACGCCTACGCCGGGGCGGGATACCTGCGCGAGCGTTATGTCGCGGCGGTCTGTCGTGAGCTTGAGGTGTGGGGGTACACCTGGCCGCGTCGGCCCGGCAGAGAAGACCCCCTACCGCCCGCAGTGCCACGCGAGGGCTGGCGCGTGCGCACGATCTATCTGGGCGGGGGCACGCCCTCGATGCTGGCACCCGACCAAATCGCCACCATCCTCGATGCTGCCCGCGCCGCCTTCGCCGTCGAGCCCGACGCCGAGATCAGCATGGAGGTCAACCCCGGCACGGTAGATGAAGCCTACTTCCGCTCCGTCCGCGCGGCGGGCGTGAACCGCGTCTCCATCGGCGTGCAGAGCTTCGACGATGTGCGGCTGAAGGCGCTCAGCCGTGTTCATACCGCTGCCGAGGCTCGGCAGGCCTATGCAGCGGCACACGCGGCCGGTTTAACCAATGTCAACATCGACCTCATCTTCGGGCTGGAGGGGCAGGACCCGGCGGCATGGCGTTGGGAGCTCGAGCAGGCGCTGGCGCTGCAACCACGGCCGGTGCATCTCTCCCTCTACGGCCTCACCGTCGAGCCGCGCACACCGCTGGAGGTCTTTGTGCGCCGCGGGCGCGTCCGCCTGCCGGACGCCGATGCTCAGGCCGAGATGTATGAACTGGCCGAAGTAGTGCTCGACACGCACGGCTACGAGCACTACGAGATTTCCAACTGGTGCCTGCCCGGCTACGCCTGCCGGCACAACCTGGTGTACTGGCGCAACGAGCCCTACCTTGGCGTTGGCTGCGGCGCCCACAGCGCCCTGGCCGGGCGGCGCTGGGCCAACCTCGCCCCACCGCGGGCCTACTGCGAGGCGATCGAGCGCCACGGGCATGCCCTCGATCCCGCGTACGAGCAGGAGCCGGACCCGGCGCTCGACCTGGCAGACACCCTGATCTTGGGCCTGCGCACCGCTGCGGGGGTCTGTCTGGAGCAGCTTCAGGCGCGGCACGGTCCCCTGCCGGCGCAGTATGTCACTGCCTTTGATGACCTAGCCGCCGTCGGCCTGCTGGAGCGGAGCAACAGCACCGTGCGCCTTACCCGTCGCGGCCGCCTGCTGGCGAACCAGGTCTTTATCCGCCTCTTGCCCGAGTAGCCACGAGCTGCGCCACCTTTCGATCCCGAGTGGCCTCGCTGTACGATCAGCGGGCCTCGATAAGGCGGCGAGCCAGGGCAAGATCGGCGCGGAAGAGCGCTTCTTGCGCCGTACGCTCCTCGCCTTCGAGGCGAAGGAGGTAGGTCGGGTGGAACGTGGGGAGACAGGGAATGCCGTATCGCGTGTGCTGGGGAGCGCCACGACGCTGCGCCAGCGCGGGTCCGGGGCCGAGCAGCCGGGTGGTGGCAGTAGCGCCCAGCGCCAGGATCAGGCGCGGACGCACGATCTGGATCTCGCGGTCCAGCACCGCAGCCCAGCGCTCAATCTCGTCCGGGGTCGGTGGGCGGGTGCGCAGCACACCGCCTTCGGGGGTGACCGACCGGCACTTGACCACGTTCGTGAGATAAACGGCGGCCGACGCGATCCCGGCCGTATCAAGGGAGGCCCGGAGCAGGCGGCCCGCCGGGTCGGAGAAAGGACGGCCCGTCTGTTCATCGGCTTCAGCGGGCGCTTCCCCGACGATCATCAGCCGCGCGCCGGGATTGCCCTCGCTGAAGACGGGCCGCGTCCCGGCGGGACAGCGCGCAGCCTCGACTTCACGGCGCAACCGCCCCAAGGCTGCGGCGCGATCGGCAGGCTCGCCTGAATCGAAGAGGGAGAGAAGCCGATCCAGCACGTATCGGCGTTAGTGCCCCTCGGAGCAGGAGAACATCCCGTAAGCCGGAGTCTGTGTCTGGCTTTGGACCTGCGCCGCCTTCTGCACCGGCGCGGATGCCTTCTGACCAAGCGGCAGCCAGGCCGGCAACTTGACCTCGGCAGGCACTACAATCGTCACCGGCACGCCGACCGGCAGCGCTACAGGCCGGAACTGCAGCGTGCCACTCCAGATCGACCCAGCCGCCGCCAGTGCCACCAGGCCGCCGGCAACCCCCATGAGCAGCTTTCCGACCATTCCTCTCCCCTTGTGATGAATGGCATACGCCCACACCATATCGAGCGTACTGCCAGTGTAGCGGTGACAGGCTCCACCGCCAAGAGGAACGTGGCCCGTACCTGTTGCGGCCCTAGAGACATTAGGGGCACGGCATGCCGTGCCCCTACGGCACACAGATAGAGGACCGCCGGTCGAGCCTGCCGCCTTCCGCATTGCGCACTACGCGGGACGCCCTTCTCCTTCTTCCTCCTCGAATATCGCTGCCCTGGAAGGTGGCAGCGCGCTCGCTAGCAGGCGACGCAACTGCTCCAGCGGCACCTGCCGCCGTCCCAGCAGCCAGGCGTCGAGCGCCAGTCCGCGCACGTCCTGATACAGTCGCTGCAGGCGTACGATCTCTTCAGACTGGACGGAGGGCTGTGCCACAGCAGCTTCGAGCACGCGGAGCTGCTCCTCTCGGTTCCTGAGCAGCCGCACCAGCTCAAGCCGGTGCCGATCGGCCTCGCGCACGAGCTCCAGCAAGCTGCTGAGCTGCGACAACGCATGCTCGTACTGGGAGCGCCAGTAGCGCCAGTCTTGCTGCTGTTCTGGCTGCTGCTCATCCGGCATAGAGCACTCCTACGTGCAGTAGCCTCCGCGGCATGCGGGCCGGTGCGCCGCGCGCGCCGACACAGGAGTATACCGGCAGGCACAACGGTGAGTACATGATATAGCCTCTGCAGGGCTGGCAATGCAACATCCTTGCGGGCCCCTCTGCGAACCGGCATGTCCCCTCACGCTCTTATTATCGCTACATCAGGCATGCCATTTGATGAAGAAGTACCACTGCACCAGATCCCGCGCCATAACTATGACATCAGCGCGCGTACCAGGGCAGCCACATCGTGGAACACAGCCTGAGGGCGAAGCCGCTCCAGCATGCAGGGGAGACCAGGGCTGCTCCGGCGCTCGACAGCGACGTCCTGCCGCGCTCTGCCGGCAGGCTCCGAGCATGGATCTCTCTACGGCTCCGGAGGGTACGTTCAGGCAAAGGCCCAGACGCGCGTCAGCCAGCGTGGGGCGCGCTGCTTCGGCGCCTCCGTAGATACAGGCTCAGGGACAGCGACGCTCTGCGCCAGGCACTCCGCCAGTGCAAAGATGTCCTGTCCGAGCTGGCTGACGGGATGGGTCAGCAAGAGCGGCGTAGCGGTGTCGATAGCCCGCCGCGCCAGCAGCCAGTCATTGGCCAGCGTGGCCGTGAACCGCCGTCCCAGGATACGTTCGGCCTCGACGACCTCCATGCCCAGCCGCGGGTCGGCGGTTGCCCGGTTCAGTACCAGCACCAGCTTCTCCGGCGGATACTGCAACTGGGCAGCTACCTGGAGCACCATGCGCAGATGGTAGATCACCGGAAGCTCCGGCGTGCCGACCAGCACGATCCGCTCCGCCAAGTCGAGTATCCGCAGCATCTGCTCGTGGAATGAGGGCGAGGTATCGACTACCACGAAGTCGAATGCCTCCTGCAGCAGGCGCAGGATCACCTGCAATGCCTCAGGTGTGACCAGTTCCGCCTGCGCCGGATGTGGCGGCGCCAGAAGCACGGCGAGCCCCGTGCGTTCGTGACGCACCAGCGCTGCCTGAACCCGCCCGGCATCCGCGGCGCTGAGCTCATCGAGCTCGGCCACCAGGTCCACAATCGTCCGCGTGGGCGGTGTGTTCAGCACCAAGGCAAGGTCTCCGAACATCAGGTTCGCATCCACAAGCGCCACACGCGCCTTGGCGCGCTCGCGCTCCCGTAAGGCCAGTGCCAGGTTCGCGGCAATGGTCGTGCAGCCGACGCCGCCGCGCGGGCCGAAGACAGCAAAGATACGTCCTTGCCGTGTTTGCGCCTGAAGCTGAGTAGGATATGCCATGCGTGCCGCACCCTTTCCGCGCGTGGCTCCGGTATCGTAGTAAGAGCCACACACCTACCATCCCGGCCAGGACAGGCCGGCAAAAGTCTGTTCCGGCACGGCTCCCGGACCGACGAACAGAACGCCGCGATGAGTTCTCACCGATGAATATCGGCAGCAGGCACACAGACTTGAACGGGAGGTACTACGCCGGGCTGCTGAGGTGGTGCTCGACGATCGCAAGGAGCTCGGCCAGCTCGAATGGTTTGGCGAGATAGCCATCTGCCTGGATCTCGCCAGCCCGCTGCGTCGCATCCGTCGCCGCAGTGAAGACGATGATCGGCACGTGTCCCACGTGCTGCGTCCGAAACCTGCGGGCGAACTCCCACCCATCCATACGGGGCATGCGCATATCGAGAAGAACCAAATCGGGGCGCTGCGCGGCCGCCTGCTCCAGGGCGGCCAGACCATCGGCCGCGGCCAGGACGCGGTAGCCTGCTTCGGTCAAGACCTCCGCCACGAAGGCGCGCAGGTCGGGGTCATCCTCGACCAGGAGCACGCACCTCTGCTCTGGCACCACAGCTGCCTCCTTCACCATCACGGCTACCGGCTATCGGCAGGCTGAATGTGAACGTCGAGCCTTCTCCCTCAACGCTGGAGAACCAAATCTTTCCGCCGTGCCTGGCCACGATCTCTCGACTCAGATGCAGCCCAATGCCCATGCCACCGTAGTCATGGGGCGTGCCGGCATGGGCGCGATAGAAGCGCTCGAAGAGCTGTGCCTGCCGGTCGCTCGGGATGCCAATGCCCTCATCTCGCACCGACACCACAGCGTCACCCGCCTGCACGTCCACGGTCACCCAGATGTGTCCGCCGCCGGGCGAGTACTTGATCGCATTGCTTAGCAAGTTTTCCACCACCTGCTCGATCCGGTCACGATCAACGACAACAGGCGCTGAGGCGATGACGCACAGCTCCAGACAGTGAGCGCTGGTTGTCGCCTGCAGGCGCTCGACGACCGCGCGGACAAGCGCTGCCAGATCACAACGCTCAGAGCGCAGCTCAAGCTGGCCATACTCAGCGCGGGCTACATCGAGGAAATCCTGGATGAGACGGGTCAGGCGGTTACACTGGCGCTCCAGCACTTCGAGCACCTGGGTCTCATGCAGTGGCCGCCCCGCGGCGATGCGCCGGCGTAGGAGCTCGACGTAGCCTTTGATCACTGCGATCGGCGTTTTCAGCTCATGCGCCGCAGTGGACAGGAACTCGTCGCGTACGCGCAACCCTTCCTGGGCAGCATGGTACAGCCGGGCGTTATCGATCGCCTGGGCACAGCGGCGCGCGAGCTCCTCCGCCTGGGCAAGGTCTTCTGGACCGTACCGGCGCCCGGACTGGGCGCTCACCAGTACGATGCCACCAAGCGTGCGTCCCCGCCCGACCAGGGGGACGATCATCGCCGAGCGTACGCCGAGCGCACGAAGCGTCTGCCGGTGTTCCGCGTCGCGGGCAACGCTCGCCAGCAGGTCGTCGGAGATGTGCGTATAGAGGACTGCCCGGCCGGCCTGGATCACCTCGGCCACAGCCGGCACCTCCGGCTGGCCGGCCAGTTCCTGAAGGAGCCGCGCCTGCGCCGTGCCGGATGGATCAGCGTGAGCCACAGCCAGCCGCCGGAGCACGCCATCGCGATCGAGGATATCGACCACGCACCAGTCGGCAAGCTGCGGGACGGTAAGCTGTGCCACATGGGCCAGTGTCGCTTCGTAGTCGAGCGTCGAGGCCAGGATGGCGCTGGCCTCAGCCAGGAAGTGCTGTGCGGAGATCAGCCGCTCCCGTTCGGCGGTGCGCGCGGCAAGGTTTGCGCGCATCTCTGCAAAGGCGTTGATCAAGGGGCTGAGTTCACTGGCCGAGGCGGCCGGCGGGAGCGGAGCGGAGAGCTCACCTGCGCCCAGGGCGCGGGCCGCCGCGGCCAGCAACCGTACCGGACGTGTGAGCGTGCGCGCCAGCAGTACCGCACCCAGCACGGCCAGGGCCGCACTCGCCACTAACCCGGAGATGGCCAGCCGGCGCCAGCGCTCGGCCGGCGCCATGACCACTGCTTCAGGACGTTCCACCACGACCGTCCAGTTCGTCGTTGGCAAGGGCACATAGCTGGCGATGAACTGCTCGTCGGCCACGCGGTAGCGTACCACGCCCGGCCCGGGAAGCCGTCCGTGCGATGGTATTCCCAGCCACGTATAGTCTCGCTGCTCCTGGACAACCTCGGGGTCTGGATGTAGGAGCACAGCGCCGCGTCCATCGAGCACGAATGGGCGCGCCCCGCTCTGATCGGCCACGTGACGCACCAGCGTGGAGAGGCTCGCCAGGTCCACCACCGCGCCGAGCACCCCTACCACACGGCGCTGTTCATCCCGGATCGGCGTGTGGATGAGCAGCGAGACGCGCCCGGTGCTCAAGGCCGGGGCAATCTCCCACGCTTGCTCGCCCCGGCCGGCTGCGACCTGAAACGAGGGGCGCGCGGCGATCGATGGCGCTCCACCCGGATGCGAGGAGGCCAGCCGCCGGCCGGCACGATCGAAGACCGAGAGCCGTGCGTAGTCCTGACGGTGCTGATACAGCACCTTCAAAAGCGCATCTTGCCGTGCCGTATCCATACTCGCGATGTCTGGCAGGGCGGCCATGGCCCGGCAGTCGCTGAGGAGTTGCCCGATGTAGGCTTCCAGATGTGCTCCCAGGCCCTGCGCCAAGCCGGTCAGCTCGCGGGCAGACTGTTCTGCCAGCGCCTGATGCGCCTGCGCCACCACGATCTGGCCGATCGTCCCCAGGGGGAAGAGCCCGATCAGCACAAGCCCGAGCAGAAAGCGCGCTTGCAGGCTGGAGAGAAACCGCATCGCTCGTACCGTCATCACGATCCACGCGGCAGCCGTGCCTGGGGCGCAGGCACGAGCCGACCATCTCGCCACACGGCCATGAGATAGTCCTCGGCCACCAGGGCATCGTGGCGCTCGGGCGTGAACGCCGGCGCATACCGCTTCACTAATCCGTCATACGGCTCCAGGTGCTCGAGCGCCTCCCGCACGCGGGGCCCCTCGGTAGTGCCGGCCTTGCGCAAGGCCCGCGCCAGCAGGTGAACACCATCATAGCCGTGGGCGACGCCGACCGGCGCCCGCACCTGCTCGACCTGCCTGGTGCCGAAGCGCTGATGGTAGGCCTCCAGCACCCGCTGGGCTTTCGGCGAGAGTCGGCCGTAGAACGAGAAGGTCTGCAAGGTGTAGACGCCTTCGGCGTTCTCTAAGCCGGCCAGCTCGACGAACGGGCCACCGGTAATGCCCCAGTGACTGACCACCGGCACCCGCCAGCCCAGTGTAGCCATGCCGCGCATAATGGCCGCGCCCTCCGGCGCGTTCGCCACCAGCAGTAGCGTATCTGCGCCGGCCGCTCGCAGGCGCGCCAGGGCGGCGGTCATGACGGTATCCCCCTGGTCGAAGCGCTCGATCCCAACCGACGGGATTCCGCGGCGAGCCAGCCAGTCCAGCAGCCCGGCCACATTGGAGTCGCCCCAGGCGGTCGTATCGGCCAGGATGCCGGGCCGCCGTGCACCGACTACGTCCGGAGCGAAGCGCACCAGGAACTCATCGGCGTACTCGTCGCTCACCGAGACGCGGAAGGCATAGTTGGGTGTGCGTCCATTGCGCGTGATGGCGGTGACCGAGCCCCAGGGGTTGATGAGGGGGATCTGAAGTTCATGCACGAGGTCGAGCTGTGCTAGCATCACGGGGCTGTAGATGCCGCCAAATACAGCCACAATGCGGTGCTGCTGCGCCAGCTCACGCAGGGCCGCTACGCCGCCAGAAGGATCGTTGGGCACATCGCGTACGACCAGCGCCAGCGGCCGGCCCAGCACGCCGCCCGCGCGATTGATCTCATCCATTGCCAGAAGCATGCCGCGCTGAATCGCCTCGCCGGATGCAGCCAGCGGCCCGGAGAGCGGTGCGATCAGACCAAGAGCGATGGGCTGTCCGGACGGCTCTGCGGCGCCCAGACGGCAACCGCCGGCCAGGACGCTGAGCGCCGCAAGCGCCCACGCGCCCCGGCAAACGCTCCGCCGCGGCAGGTAAGTCGGCCCGAGTTTAGGGTGCCTGCTATACCGCATCTTTGCTCAATTCACCCGTACGGCGTAGAGCATCTCCCGGAGGGCATACTCCAAAGCAGGTCGTGCTTCCCCCATGAACAGACAGGACATAGTCGATCTTGCAAGGGCACAACCACTCACATTGTCTGCATTTCGCGGCATAATCTCTAGTTCGAGATGCTGTACAGGCCATTTGGTGTAGCCCATGACATCTCATCGGAAATCTTCGTGAGCGGGAGAGGAGGAAGCAGTGCGGGGGAGTGGTTGAGCCGATGGGAAGCGTTGCATCAACGGATGAGGCAGGGATAGTGTCCGGCCGGCCGGGCAGTGCTGCTAAGACAAATGTGCGGCATAAGGCTCGTCGGGTCGGCAGAGATAGCCACGAGCTCCATGTACTCCCAGGGCCGGCCGGTCTCAACGGGGTCAAAGCGCAGGCCGGTAATGAGCCCGTGATACGCCGGCACCCGCGAGAGATCAACCGCATAGGTACGAAACTGGCCATCGTTGACCACGCGAAACGTCACACGCTTGTCGGCGCTGAAGAAGGGACTATCCCAGGTCTTCCAGAAGATTTCTGCAAGGTTTGATCTGGTGTGGAAGGCGGCGCGAATATAGAGCCTCGGCACGCGCCCCGCCTCCCACAGCACGTCCGGGCCGATCATCTGTGGATCGTCTCGGTGCAGCTTCACTCGCAGCATACCCTCGATGGGATACCCTCCATCCTCAGCATTGACATACCACCAGTGCTGCCGATCCCGCTCAAACCGGTAGTCGGGCAGCCCCGGTGGGGGCCGGTGCGCATACGCCCAGCGCCGGATATTTTGTACGGTGTCAAGAATAAGCGCATAACTGTACTCGTACTCGATGTCGTGGTCCAGCACCTCACGACGTACCGGTGCGATGTAGCCGGTTGCATCATCCTGCGGCCTGCCTGCGCCGGGCTGCCCGTGGAAGCCACCCCAGAACTGATACACCCCCGGATGAACGACGCCCAATCCCCAGCCAGAATCATCCACCAAGGCAGCCCAGTGCTCGGTGGCGTAGAAGCGGGACCACTTGAGCTCGCCGTTCGGAGACGGTTGTTTGGGGATCTCCGTCGTGGGGGCGCCGGTAAACGGCGCCGAGCCGGTGTAGGTCACCAGACGATGCAGCCGGGCGACGGTGTACACGGCCGGAAGCTCCTGATCCATCGCCGCGTACTGCGGGTGCTCGGGGCGCTGATTCGTCAGACGATGACGCACGCGCGCAGCGCGGCCGTCGAGGGTGATCCAGGTCTCGAAGGTGCACTCGCCCGCCACGCGCCTGAGCGCCCACTGTAAGGGGGCCGATTTCACGTAGAGCGTCGTGCCGTCGTTGTGGTACTCCAGAACCTCGGCGGGATTGCCATACACATCGCCGGCGCTCACCGGATTCCACGGCCAGCCCCGCCAGTCTGGATGGGCCTCTCCGAAGGGCTGCGGGCCGGCATAGAACGACGGCCCGATATAGCGGCCGAGGTCGTGGATATTGACGATGTTCGCACTGTCGCGGGTATCGGCCAGATAGCTGATGCTGCCGCCGCGGGCCAGGTCAACGCCGATGCGGATCAGGCCGTTGTCCAGAAAGGGAGGTAGGCGCGTCCGCGGTCCGGTCGGCGTGGGAGAGGGCTGCGGCCGCGGCGGAACTGGCGTCTGCCGCGGCGCAGGCTGCGCCGTCGGAGTGGGCGACGGCGCCGGCGCGGCCCCCGGCAGGAAACGACCGACCGAGCAGGCCGCGGACACGAGCGCACCCACGAGCAACGGCAGGCCGGCGCGCACCAGCCGACGCCGGGAAACTGGACGCTCCCGTCCAGGCCTCTCCTTCTGGTGGTCCATCACGTTGCGTAAAGGTCCTTCTCAAGCACCGTACCGGCTGCGTTCGCCGTACGCGGCTGCTGCGTCGTTGCCGGTGTTCGGCCGACGATCGTGTAGCCCCAGGCGACGCGGCACCATCAGCGCCGTGCCCGCGGCGCGAACTGCGCACCATCCAGCGTCATCGCCAGGCCCTGGGAGACCTCGTCCAGGCGTGTCAGGTCCTCTGGGGAAAGCTGCACATCGAGCGCGCCGATGTTCTCCGTAATCTGCTCCGCGGTGTCCGCGCCGGAGATCGCGACCGTGATCTCCGGATGCGTCAGGACCCACTTGAGCGCCACCTGCGCTACCGTGGCCCCGCTCCGCGCGGCGATGTCCTGCACCACGCGCAGTACCTCCCCAGCGCGGCCGCGCATGATCTGGTTGAACTGCTCGCGGCGGCGGTCGCCCCACAACGTGCCGGGAGGCGGCGGCTGATCGGGCGAATACACACCACTCAGCAGCCCGGTAGCGAGCGGCGCATAGGCCATGATACCAAGCCCCAGTGCCCGCACCAGCGGAAACATTTCCTGCTCCAGGCTGCGGTTCAGCAGGCTGTAGGGGTTCTGCACGCAGATCAGCGGCGACGCATTGATGCGCTCCTGGATCCACAACGCGCGGCACACCTGCCACGCCTGGTAGTTGCAGACACCAACGTAGCGAACCTTGCCCTGGCGCACCAGATCGTCCAGGGCACGCATCTGTTCCTCCAGCGGTGTAGTGGGATCAAACGAGTGCAGCAGATATACATCGATGTGGTCCGTATCCAGGCGGCGCAGTGAGCGCTCGACCTCGCGCATGATGTGGTAGCGCGAGCCGCCGCGGTCGTTCGGCCCAGGGCCGACTGGACTGCACACCTTTGAGGTAATCACGACGTCGTCGCGCCGCCCTTTCAGCGCCCGGCCCAGGATGACCTCGGCGCGGCCGGCGTAGGCACGATCGTCCATCAGGCCATAGACATTGGCGCAGTCAAACAGGTTGATGCCGCTCTCAAATGCTCGCAGGATCAAGCGCTCCGCGGCCTGCTCGTCGGCCTGGCCGCGCAGGCCCAGTCCCAGCGCAATGCGCGAGACCCTGACCCCGGCTGTGCCGAAGTTGACGTACTCCATGGCGTGCCTCCTCTAGCCCGTGCCTCACCAGGCCCGCGTCGGTCCATCCGGCTTACCCGATGTACGGATGTTTTTCCGCCACCTCTTCGTTGAGTTCCACGCCCAGGCCGGGCTTCTCCGGCGGGACGATGTAGCCCTGCTCCCAGCGGATGGGCTCGGTCAGAATCTCCGCGTGAAACCCACCCCACTGTTCGATCCCTTCCTGGATCAGGAAGTTGGGGCTGCAGGTGTCGATCTGGATGTTCGCCGCGCCCTCGATCGGTCCCGTATACAGATGCGGCGCAATGTGGGCGTAATGGGTCTCGGCCATGCCGGCGATCTTCTTCGCCTCCAGGATGCCGCCGACGCGCCCCAAGGCAAACTGCAGGATCGAAGCGGCCTGCTTTTCCAAGAGCTCGGCGAATTCGTATTTTGTGGACAGCCGCTCGCCGGTCGCAATCGGGATGCTGGTCGAGCGGGCCACGCGCGCCATCTCATCTCGGTTCTCCGGCGGTACCGGCTCCTCGAACCAGAGCGGGTCATACGGCTCCAGCCGCTTAGCCAGGCGGATGGCGCTGGACGTCGTCATCTGGCCGTGGGTGCCGACCAGGATATCCGCCTTGTCGCCCACCGCCTCCCGCACCTTCCGCACCACGGTCTCCGCCCGGCGCAGCTCCTCCAGCGACAGCTGTTTGGGCGTAGGGACCGCCGGCCCGACCGGATCGAACTTCACGGCAGTGAACCCCTGCTCGACATAGGCGATGGCACGCTCCGCAGCGCGGTCCGGGTCAGTGTGCACGCTCGGCTCACCGGGAGTACGCGGGTACAGGTAGGTATAGGCGCGCAGCTTCTCGTGGCAGCGCCCACCAAGCAGGTTATAGATTGGCTGGCCCAGCGCCTTGCCCACGATGTCCCAGCAGGCCATCTCGAACGCGCTGATCACCCCTAGCATAGTGAGATCGGGGTGTTGAGCGTAGCCGCTCGAATAGAGGGTGCGCCAGAGCAACTCGGTCTTAAATGGATCGGCGCCGATCACCAGCCGCTCGCCGACATCCTCGATCAGGCGCACGACCGTGCGTGGGTCGAACGGCACCGCGTACGCCTCGCCGTAGCCAACAAGGCCATCGTCGGTCGTGAGCTTGAGAAAAACCCAGTTGCGCCCGCCTCGGTGCGGCGGCGGATTGCCGACCACAAAGGTCTTCACTGCCTGGATGCGCATCGGTCACGCTCCTTTCGTTGCGGCCGGTTCGCTGCCTCCGGCCGCTCTCAGAAACCTGCTCGCTCAAGCGTGCGGGCGCAGTGTAAGGAGAGCCGGGCCCCCCGTCAAGCTCTTAAGAAGCCCCTGTATCGAGGCGAGTCTGCCCCTGAGCTCCCTCCGTGTCGGGGAGAGGTCTGCTCCCCCTGCTGTTGCCGGCACCAACATCACCGCAACCTATAACGCGGTTGCGGTGTGTCGGCTCATCCGGTACGATGGCCCGGCAGACCGGCGTGGAGGATGAGGCGATGAAGATCACGGCAGTGCGTGCGTTTCGCGTGTCCGGCAGTTACATTGCCCCGCCTGAGGACGGCGGTGGCCGCCGTCGTCTCACCACGGCGTTCATCACCATTGAGACGGATGAGGGCATTGAGGGTATCTTCGGCCCGCTCTTCGTGGAGACGGCTGTGCTGGTACGTATGAAGCTGGCCCCCCACCTGCTTGGCCAGGATCCCCTGGCTACCGAGCACCTGTGGGAACGGCTCTACCGCAGCGACCGGCACGCCCGCAAGGGATACGAGATGATGGCCATCAGCGCGGTTGATTGCGCGCTGTGGGACCTGCGCGGCAAGGCGGCCGGCCGGCCGGTCTACCGTCTCCTCGGAGGGCCGACGCGGGAGCGCGTGGACTGCTACGCTTCCATCCAGGTCAACACCGACGATCCTGCCGTCATCCGCGAGCTCGCACAGCAGGCAGTTGCTCAGGGATTCAAGGCCCAGAAGTGGTTCTTCCGCTATGGGCCACGCGATGGCCTGGAGGGCATGGAAAAGAACGTTGCCCTGGTGCGCACCGTGCGCGAGGCGGTCGGACCGTATATCGAGATCATGTTCGACGCGCACATGCGCTGGGATACAACGTATGCCATCCGCTTTCTGGAGCGCGTCGAGGAATACCGGCCGCGATGGCTGGAGGAGCCGGTGCACCCTGACCTCCTACCGGAGTTTGCCGCTATCCGGCGGACGACGCGCGTACCCATTGCTACCGGTGAACATGAGTACACGCGCTGGGGCTTCCTGCAGTTACTGCAGACCGGCGGTGTCGATGTGCTGCAGGCCGACCCCGACTGGTGCGGTGGCATCAGCGAGCTGGTGAAAATCTGCGTGCTGGCGTCGGCCTTTGGCCGGCCGGTGATCCCCCACGGGCACTCGCTCTACGCGGCGCTGCACGTCATCGCCTCCCAGCCGTACACCACGTGCCCGATGGCAGAGTTCCTGGTGCGAGCGCAGCCACAGAAGCAGCACTTCTTCCCGCGGTATGTCCAGCCTGAGGGCGGCTCGATTGCCCTGCCGGACACACCCGGGCTGGGCATCGCCCTAGACGAGGCCAAGGTCGAGGAGCGCGTGGAGCTGCCATGAGTAGCGGACCCTGCTTGTCCGACGATGCACCGGCCCGGTACAATCAGGCGCATCCGACGGTCGAGGTGAAAGCCATCGGCTACGATCGTTCAGCCTTCCTGCGATGACGATGCCAACCCACCCGCCGCGTGTCGCTATCGTCGCCGGACAGTTCCATCGCGAGATTGCTACCGCGATGGTCGAGGCGGCCGCGGCTGCCATCAAGGAGGCCGGCGCGCAGCTCGTTGAGACCCTCTGGGTCGCCGGCTCCTATGAGGCCCCGCTGGCGGTGCAAACGCTGCTGCGTGATCCGGGTGTGGACGTGGTCGTGGTGCTGGGGTACATCGAGCGGGGCGAGACGCTCCACGGCGAGGTAATGGGGCACGTCGTGCACCGGGCACTGGTGGAGCTATCGCTGCGCTATGAGAAGCCGGTGGGCATGGGCATCATCGGCCCGGGCGCAACAGCCGAGCAAGCCCATGCCCGCAAAATCGCCTACGCCCAAGCGGCAGTGCGCGCTGCCCTGGGGCTCCACGCCACGCTGGCAGCACGCAAAGGCGCCGCGCCACTCGACCATTCCGGCCGGTAATTCCTGCGGCGTCCTCATCCGCCAGCTTGCCCACTTGGTGCCGCGCCCTGGCGCTCCCGCACCGGCCGGATCGGCTCATCCGGATAGATCCGGATAGCGCAAGCGCGGCTCATGCAGGCATACTCGCGGCGGTCGCGGCGGCTGGCGAATGCCGGAGGGATACGTACTGCCGGCGACCCGCAGCGGGGGCAAGTAATCATGTCGGTGCTGTCGGTGGCTTCGTACTCGATTTGGGGCTCGATCGCCATACGCGCACGTACTCCAAGCTAGACTGAGATGCCAACCATCCCCTGCAGCAGGGTTCAGCTACTCCTGCTGCAGCGGTATGGACGAGATCCGCAGCTCAGCCTCGGCGAGCAACTTTCGGCAGTGAGCAATCAAGCCGGCAGCTTCCTCGTAACAGGCGACGGACTCATCCAGGCTGAGCCCGCCCTCTTCCATGGCAGCGACAATCGCTTCCACGCGGCTCAGCGCCTCCTCAAAGTTCAGAGATCGTCGTCCCTCAGCTTGCTGCTCACTTGCCACTGCGTGCTCTCCTGAAGCGTGTTTTCCGTAAGGAACAAAAGGAACAAGAAGAATCTGTCACACCGAGGCCAGCGCTGTACGCCGAGGAAGGCATCGCACAGGTTGTTCTTACCACGCCGCGTGAGTCGGCTGCAAGCGGGGCCGCTACCGCCCGGACGTGGCCCCGGGCGGGGGCCCGGTGATATCTTCGATGCGTGTTGCCAGCCGGGCGCGCGCAGTATCTACCAGCAGGGATGTGCCGGGCAGGAGAGTCTCAGGGCAGCGCACGAACGTGCCGTCCGGGTGGCGTAGGGCTGCAAAGCCACGTGCCAGCACCCGCGCGTAGCTCAAGCTCTCCAGAACACGGGCAAGCGCGTCAAGGTGGCGCCGCCTGGCAACCAGCTCACGGGACATCGCAGCCTGCAGCCTGGCCGCGAGGCTCTCGACGCGCGCTCGCCGGCCGGTAATATCGGGGGCGTGACGTGCCAGGACGCGCTCCAGCGCCTCAACTGTGGCGGAATGGTATCGCAACGCCGTGGCCATCGCCTGGACCAGGCGCTGCTCCAGACTTTCGAGCCGCGCCAGCACCTGTGCGCCGTCTGGCACGGCCAGCTCCGCCGCATGCGTGGGTGTGTTGCCCTTCGCATCGGCCACATCGTCGGCGATCGTATGGTCGCCCGTATGCCCGATGCCGGTGATCACCGGAATGTGTGAGGCAAAGATTGCTCGCGCCACCTCCTCGGTGTTGAACGGCGCGAAGTCGAGCTCCCCGCCGCCCCCACGCGCCAGCACGATCACGTCGGCCGCGTCGAGCCGGTTGACGGTCTGCAGCGCCGTCACGATATCGTTGACGGCGGATTCCCCCTGCACGCTCACCTCGAGCAGCAGCACCTCAGCCACCGGAAAGCGCCGGGCGATTGTACCAATAACATCCTGGATGGCCTGCCCGTGCGGCGAGGTGATTACGGCCACGCGCTGCGGGAAGGGTGGCAGTGGACGCTTGCGCTCGGGGTGGAACAACCCTTCCCGTTCCAGTCGCTCGCGCAGGAGCTGTAGCTGCCGCTCGTAGCCCTGATCACCGGCAAAACGCAGGTCGTCCACGACGAGCATGAGCGTGCCATTGGCCCACCAGCTCAGGGTGCCCCATACCTCCAGCTCTGCTTCGTCGGCATGCTGGATGACATCGAACCCGCCGGGAATGGCGGCGAGGAGACGCTTCCAGACACAGCACTGGATCTGGTACGTGCGTCCATCCAGACCTTGTTCGCTCAGGCTGAAGAAGTAGGCGGCGGTACTCTGTCGCGGGCGCGGGGTGCAGCCGCGCACGTGCACGCGCTCTGGAAGCGCCACGCGGACGGCAGCATCGATCAAGGCCCAGAGCTCAGACACGCTCAGCGGGCCGCGGCACTCCAGCAGCGTAGGATCCGGCAGCGGAAGCTGCACGGCGAGGTCCTCCCGGCGAGGGCATCAGATCGCTGCCGGCATTATACGTCCGCGCGACACAGGGAGGAAAGTGCTGCGCAGGCCGGCCTGGCCGGTGTCTTGGCTATACGTCCGCGCGACACGGGGAGGAAAGACAAAGCCGGCAGGAGCAGTCTTGGCGGTTGGCATGCAGAACGCCAGATCACGCTGCAACGCGCCAGATTCCAATAACCGGATCCCAACAACCGGACCCTATACAAGGAGCCGGATCATGTTGCAAGGAGAAGGAGTGTGTCTTCGGCCGGCCCGGCAACCTCATCAGCCAGATCCAGCAACGCAGAAGCATAGGCCAGGCGCCCGCCGGCTTTTTGCAGCGCATACTCAGCTATCAGCGCCATGCCGCGTCGGGCAAAGATCTCGGAGAGCTCCATAAACGCGCGGGCTTCCTGAGCAAGGTCCAGCGCGTCGTATAGAAGCTCGGTGCATGCGCCTGTCCCACTCTGTGCCGCGCCGGCGGTCTGTCGAAAGGCTTTCATCATATTCCTCCTCACCGGCCACCCCACACCGTGCACCTACCCTGATCACTAAGAGCCTGGACCACATCTTATGCAATGTGCATGCCAGGCACCATAGGCACGTGAACAGTAGAGACACCGGCATCACAGCCGGTTGTGTACCTGGCCTTCTGGCCGGGTAAGCGCTCACCGAGAGAAATGCACGGAGCGTGTTATTCCTGACCCATGTATAGCCTGTTACCTCAGGTGGACAAAATGTGATAGGAAATGGGTCCTGGGACGGCCAGGCTTAGCGGCTCTCGCTCTTCCGGTGGAACAGCCATGCCGCGAGGCGGCGGGCGCGCGCCTCCCAGGTGTAGGCCGCAACGTCGGCATGTGCACGCTCGGCCAGCCGGCCGGCCAGCGCCGGGTCGTCTCGCACAGTGCAGAGCGCGCCGGCCAGCGCAGCCGGATCGTCGGGAGCAACGAGCCAGGCGTTGCGGCCATGCTCCAGCACCTCGCGCAGGGACGGCAGATCCGAGGCGACGATCGGCCGGCCGGCAGCCATGTATTCGAACAGCTTAAGCGGGGAGGTGTACTCGCGCGAGATAGGATCCTGGGCCGAGTTCGGCAACACCAGTACATCGGCTGCGGCCAGCCATATCGGCACCTGGGCCGGCGGCACGTAGCCGGGCAGCCTGACCTCGGCGCCACCCGAGCGAGCCGCAACGTACCGGCGCAGCGCGTCGAGGTGCTCGCCCACCCCTCCGACGATGCACACCAGCCACTCCGGCGGGAGCAGCCGCGCGGCATCGGCCAGTGTGTACACGCCCTTCCAGCGATAGAGGTGGCCGGTGTAGCAGGCGACCGGCCGATCTTGCGGCAGCCCTAGGAGGCGGCGTGCCTCGGCCCGCGCGGGCGCCGCAGCCAATCGTGCCGGGTCGACGGCATCGGGCGCGACGATGAGCGGAATGCCGTGCGCGCCGTGCGCGCGGCACCAGCGCGCCAACCCCTCAGTGATGCAGATGATGCCGGCCAGCCGCGGCATGACCAGCCGCCAGGCCAGGCGCGCGGCCCCGCGCGGCGCGTCATGAAGCTCCAAATACCAGCGCTTCCTTGCCCTGCCGAGCAGCCGGGTCAGGCCCAGCACCGCCAGGTCCCGCGTGTACACGATGCCGGCACGAGAGCGCCGCAGATACCAGGCGCAGGCGAGCGCAAACGTCACCGATTGCAGGTAAAATGCGGCCTGCACCAGCGGTGTGCGGTTGAGCTGCGGGAGGTCGAGGGTCAGCAGTTTGATCAGGTCGAGGGACGGCAGCCGCACCAGGCGCGTCCGGCAGAACGCCGGCCCCAGGCCGTAGTATCCGGCCAGGTCGCTCACCTGCGCCATGCGCGCCGTGTTCTGCCGGCCGGGATAGGCGAGCTCAACCTGATAGCCCAGCGCGTTCCAGGCCTCGCACATCTTCAGGATCTGGTAGACGTGGGCCTTCTCGCTGGGGATGCGCGCATTCGCGAGATAGAGAATATCTGGTGCCCTGGACATGCTGTGCGCATTATAATCCGCGCGATGTCCTGGAAACCGCACCATGCGGCAGGCCGGGTGCCGGAGCTGTGTTCCAGGCTGTGAAAGGAGAGTGCCTGATGCGTGTCACCCACGTGGACTACTATTTATGTAACCAGTTCATGCGCGAGGGAACGGTCAACGGGCCGGAATATCCGGAGCCGCGCTGGGATCTCGTGCCGAAGTACTTCATCCAGGTGCATACCGACGCCGGCATCACTGGTATCGGCGAGACCCCCCGCGGCGTGAAAGAGGACGCCGTTGTTGCCGGGGCGCAGGCACTGATAGGTCGGGACCCCTTGACACTACCGCTGGAGAACCTGCCCCTGCCGCGCAACGGCGCTTTCATGGCCTACGAGATCGCGCTCTTCGATATCGTTGGCAAGGCCCAGGGCAAGCGGGTGGTGGACCTGCTGGGTGGCGCCGTCCGAGATCGCGTCGCGGTAGACTGGTGGAGCGGACGTCGTACCCCCGACGACCTGGCACGCTGGGCGAAGGAGGGATGGGATCGAGGCTTTCGCGGCATTAAGATCAAATGTACCATCCAGGACCCGATGGTCGAACGGGTGCGTCGCTGTTACGAGACGGTCCCGGAGATGAAAATGACCATCGATCCGAACTGCCGCTTCTACCGCGCTGAAGATACGCTGGAGCTGGCGCGGCAACTCCAGCAGTATCCGAACGTCGCCTGCTTTGAGGACCCCATCCCCAAGGATGACCTGCGGGCGTACGCGGCGCTCCATCGTGCGATGCAGGATACAGGCATTCCGCTCAGGCTGCACCTGGGATCGATCGAGCAGCTCCGGCAAGCGCTTGACCTGGAGTGCATCGACATCGTGAACTGTAGCCCACCCAGCATGGTCACGTTCGTAGAGATGGCCCGCATGGCCGGGGAGGCAGGCATCCCCTGCTGGCATGGCTCCGGCAACGACTGTGGCATCCTCGACCTGGCCTACGTGCACTGCTGCGCTGCAGCACCCGCCTGCACCCATCCCAGCGACATCATGGGCAACATCCTGCACGTGGACGACTTCCTGGTCGAGCCGATCCGCTTCGAGGGCGGCGATGCCCTCGTACCCGACCGCCCGGGCCTCGGCGGGGAGCTGGACATGGCAGCGGTAGAACGCTACCTGATTGCGCGCGGCCGCGTCGAGGGCTGAGCCCCGCGAGGCCGCGATATGTCACGTAACGTAAGAAACAGATCACACAGGGAAGGAGCACGCACTGCATGAAGATCACCGACGTTCGCACCTATCTGGTCAACGCCGACTACGGCGGCCGCACGGACCGGCCGCATGGGCGGAACTGGCTGTTCGTGAAGGTCTTTACCGACGAGGGCATCACCGGCGTAGGCGAAGGCGGTGGATGGCCCGAGGTGGTGGAGGCGGGCATCCGCGAGCTGAGCTATTTCCTGATCGGCGAGAACCCGTTCGACATCGAGCGGCTGTGGATGAAGCTCTACTACCTGCTGCACGGCCACGGGCTTACCGGAGCGGTGCGTGGCGGGGTGATCAGCGCCATCGATATGGCACTCTGGGACATCAAGGGCAAGGCGCTGGGCGTACCGGTGTACGAGCTCCTGGGTGGCAAGTACCGTGACCGTATCCCGGTGTACAGCCACGCCAGCACGGTCGAGCGGGCGCAGCAGTTAATCGAGCGCGGGATAAAGATCTTTAAGTGCGCTCCCAGCGTACAGGTGCTCAAGACACTGCGCGAGGCATGTGGTGACGATGTAGAGATCGGTGTGCACTGCCACGGCGAGTTCACGGCTGCTGCGGCGATCCAGCTCGGCAAGGCCTGCGAGCCGTACCGGCCGGCGTTCTTCGAAGAGCCGACCTCGCCCGACGATATCGAGGCGCTGGCGAAGGTGGCCGAGAAGGTCGATATCCCGATTGCGGCGGGCGAGCGGCTGTACCACAAGTGGTCGGTCAAGGATCTACTGCACCGGCAGATCATCGACATCTTCCAGCCGGAGATCACTCGGATCGGCGGCATCACCGAGTCGAAAAAGACGGCCATCATGTGTGAGGCCTACGGCGTGAAGGTGGCGCCGCACGATGGCTCGGCCGGGCCGATTGCCGAGATGGCGAACATTCACTTCTTGGCGTCGATCCCGAACGTGGCGTACCTGGAGCATCGCACCGACGACGTGCCGTGGCGCTTTGAAGTGGTTACCGGTGCAGTGCCGGATGTCAATGGCTACCTGGAGGTTCCGAACCGGCCCGGGCTTGGCATCGACATCAACGAAGCGGAGATCGCCAAGCACCCGCCCCGCGCGGTCTCAGCGTACCAGTACCGCGAGCCCACGCCTGAGGCGTTCCAACAGATGCGAGCACGCTAGGGCCCCGTTCGCCCGTTCATTGCTCCCTCACCGCGCGGTGGGGGACGGTCCGCCCCATTCTCGGCGGCCTGGAGAGGAGAAACCGATGGCCCCTGATGCATCAACGGCACCTGCACGCTACGTGCTGCACGCCCGCATAGTGCTGGAGCAGCTTCAGCGCCTGGGAATAACCCACATCGTCTGGCTGCCCGATACCGAGACCGGCGCCATGCAGGCCGCCTTCGCAGCGTTTCCCTTTACCGTCGTGCCGGTCTGTCGTGAAGGCGAAGCGATCGCTATTGCCCTGGGGCTCTGGATCGGTGGGAAGAACCCGGTGGTTTCGATGCAGAACACCGGCTTCTTCGAGCAGGGAGACTCCCTGCGCGGGCTGGCGCTTGATCTGCATCTGCCGCTGCTCCTGATGATCGGCTACCGCGGCTGGCGCCATGGCGCGCCGATGGAGGACTCGGCGGCGATCTACCTGGAGCCCCTGTTACGGGCTTGGGGCATACCATACTTCCTGCTCGAACGTGACGAAGACGTCGGCGTGATCGCGCAGGCATACCGGCTGGCGCATACCGAGCGCCGGCCTGTGGCGGTGCTTATCGGCTCAGAGTACGCGCCGGAAGCCTCGGAGGCGCGGGAGGCGTGACCATGATGGACCCGCTTGCAGCATTGCGTGTGCTGGTGCCCTGCCGCGGCACCGCTGTAGTGATTCCGACCATGACCGCTGCCCGGATGTGGGCGGCGGTCTCGCAGCGTCCAGAGCTCGACCTGCCTCTCTCCGGGGCAATGGGCAAGGCCTCCTCGGTAGGGCTGGGTATAGCCCTAGCGCAGCCGCAGCGCCGGGTCATCGTCCTGGACGGTGATGGCTCGCTGCTGATGAACCTTGGGAGCCTGGTAACGATCGCGCACATGCGGCCACCCAACCTGCTGCATATCGTCCTTGAGAATGGCGTGTATCTCACCAGTGGTGGCCAGCCTATCCCTGGGCGCAACCTGGTGGACTTCGCCGGCCTGGCCAGCGCCGCGGGCTATGCCGCCGCGTACACCTTCGACGAGCTAGCCATCTGGGAGGCCGAGGCGAGGAGGATCATCACGGAGCCGGGGCCGGTGCTGGTCTGCCTGCGGGTAAGGATCCCGCCGCACCTTCCTCAGGTGCGCACGCGGCGCACTCTCGAGGCCTTGCCGGAGGTGCGTGCCGCATTGGCCGGTGCCTAGCCTGCCTGTACTCCATCAGAGGTAATCTGCCCCCCGGTAGGCGCGCTATAAGGGAGTATACTTGAGTATACTTGAAGTGCGACCGGAGCCGGTCGCGAGAGCGGCCGCTCAATGGCGAGCGGCTGCCTTTCAGCAGTCAGCGAGGACGCACATGGTGACCAGCAACACTGTCGTTGCACGACGAAAGAGGCCTCTGATCTCTTCATACTATGGGGTGCGCCGGGTAGCCGTCCTTGGCGCACCCGGTAATCTCGGCATTCCTGCCGGTGGCCCGGCGCTCCTAGCCGGACCCGCACGGATCCTGGCAGAGCTCTCCCTCTCAGAGGAAGCACGCCACCTGCTGCATGTTGAAGGAAGCTTAGCGCCGGCGAGCGCCGGGAATACGCAGGGCCAGGAGCTTTTCGCGCTTGTGCGGCGGCGCGCTGATGAGGCGGCTGCGGTGACGGCTCGTCTGGTCGCCGCCGGGGAGTGCCCCGTGACGATCGGCGGCGACCACAGCATCAGCCTGGGCACGATCGCCGGCGTCGCCGCCGGGCTACGCCGCCTGACTGAGCCTGCACTGCCACTCTGGGTGGTGTGGATCGATGCCCATCCCGACTTAAACACGCACCGGACCTCGCCATCAGGCAACCCCCACGGCATGGTGCTTGCCGCTCTCCTGGGTGAGGGACATCCACTGCTGGTTGGCGACGGGCCGGTGCTCTCGCCCGACCATGTCGTGCTGGTTGGCGTACGTGCGATCGACCCGGGCGAGCACGAGTATTTGAAACGCACGCCCCTCTTGCGGGTCTCCACACCGGCAGCTGTGCGCGCGGAAGGCCCGCGGCGACTGGCTACGCGCATCGCCCAGGACGTGGCCCGCGCAGGCGGCCGGCTCTACGTCAGCTTCGACCTGGATGCGGTAGACCCGTCTGCGGCTCCCGGTGTTAGCACGCCCGTGCCACACGGGCTGCAACCGGCCGAGGTCCTGGAGCTCCTCGACGCCCTGGCGCACAGCGGGCTGCTGGTCGGCGCGGACGTGGTGGAGTACAATCCCGCTAAAGACCGAGAGCGGGCGACGGCGCGGCTGGCGGCTGAAGCGGTCATCCGCTTAGCGCGGGGTGCTGCGGGAGCACGCTAACATCCCCTGCATCGGCAGCGCCATGGCAGGCAGCCCTTGCTCAACGGCGCCAGGCCACGCGGTCGCCGAGCACGCGCCCCAGGTATTCCCTGCTCATGCGCGCTGCCTCACGCGGCGGCCGGGGTGCCCGCGGCGTGCCATCGAGCTCAACGTTCACCCAGCCGGTAAACCCGTCCTCAAGCAGGATATCGAGGATCGCTGGAATCGGCAGCACGCCGCTGCCAACCGGCACATAGTTGACGTAGCCGGTTGCGTCGATCTCCCTGCCCTCCGCGTCGCGCTCGTACGTACCGCCCCAGTCCTTTAGATGCACGTGGGTAATGCGCCTGCGGTACGTGCGCATGACCTCCAGGATGTCGCTGCCCCCCTTCGCGATCTGTCCGGTATCAGGGGCAAAGCCGACTACTGCCGGATCGAGTAGTCCAAGGATGGTGTCGATGTCCTGCCGGGTTTCTACCGCTGTGCCGGTGTGTGGATGCAGACCGGTGACGAGCCCGATGCTCTGGCAATACCGCCCAATCTCATGGAGGGCATCGGCCAGGCGCTTGAACTGGTCGGCTGTATAGCCGCCGGGTGGCCGACGACCGCAGGCCAGCACCAGCGTCTCCCCACCTACTTCTTTCAGCGCGTCGGCCTCCCGACGGGCCGCCTCCATGTCGGCAGCGGCGCTTGCTGGGTCGATCCAGGTCTTGCCGCAGTACGCCGCGCCGGTGGGGATGCCAAAGCGCTTGACCAGCGCGCGCCAGCCGCCGGGCTTCGTCTCATTCCATTCCACAATGGTGCGGCCAAACGTCTCGAAGCCCAGATAGCCAAGCTCCGCAACGTCACGATATGCCTGCTCCATGTCGCCTGGAATACCCCAGGTGATGCCGGTGTGCCCGATCTTCAGCGTTGTCATGCCCTCCCTCCAAGAAAGCAGCGTATTCGCTTACTCTTCGATGATTGCTACAGCGCGCACCGGCGCGGCGCTGGCTCCCTTCCATTTAATCGGTAGCACGGAGACGATGAAACCATACGGGACCGGGATCTGGTCCAGGTTGCACAGGTTTTCCAGGTGATAGTACTCGCGCTCGAGCATTACCTTGTGGGCCTCCCAGAACTTGCGGCGCTCGAACATCTTCGGCACCGGTGGATCAAAGCCAATGGCGTCAATGCCCATCACCTTTACCCCGCGATCCAGCAGCCAGTGCACCGCCTCTTTCGTCATGCCGGGGTGTTCCGTCAGGTATGCGCGCGTGTAGCGCTTCTTCGCCGCGTCGGTACGGATGAGCACGATATCCAGTGGCTTGATCGTGTAGTTGATACGCCGAACCGCCTCCGCGATGTCGTCGGCCGTGATCTCATCGCCCGGCTGCTTGTGCGTGAGGTCCAACACCACGCCGTCACCATAGCAGTACTCCAGCGGGATCGCCTCCGCCGTCGGCTTCCCCGGGGCAACATGTCCCCAGGAATCGATATGCGTGCCCACGTGATCGCCGGTAACGATCATGCAGTGGTTCGGCAGCTCCGTCACCCCGAAGCGGTCGGTGCCCATGCTGCGCGCCATCTCCTGATGGCTCTCTAGCTCCACAATGACCGGCCGCGCTACATTGGGGTAGACCGGCATTCCCTGATACACCTCAAACGAGAGATCGATAATGCGCCGTGGCATGCACGCACTCCTTTGCGGCAGTAGTGTGTTCGGAGGGGCCCGGCGCCGGCTTCTCCGCTACCTGCCGGCGCCGGGGAAAGCGAGAAGCGACGCACCACTCGTCTACGTCACGATCCAGCCGCCGTCGACGTAGATGCACTGGCCGGTCATGTAGCTGGCATCGTCGGACGCCAGGAAGGCCGCGACGGTCGCGATCTCCTCAGGCTTGCCGGCGCGCTTCATCGGGATACGCTCCAGCACAACAGGCAGGATATTGGGATCGTCCATCACCCAGCGGGTCATGTCGGTAGCGATCAAGCCGGGGTTGATGCAGTTCACGCGGATGCCGTGCTCGGCCAACTCAGCCGCCATGTTACGGGTGAGCGCCTCTACCCCGCGCTTCGAAGGTGCGTAGTGTGTGCGGCCCGGCAGCGCCATACCCGCCTGGATCGACCCAATGTTGACGATGGCCCCTTTGCGGCCGTGCTGGAGCATCTGGCGCACCACTTCGCGGGCGCACAGCCATTCGCCTTTCAGGTTCACGTTGATCACGTCCATCCACTGCTGCTCGGTCATCTCGAGCATCGGAATGATCGTCTCAATACCGGCGTTGTTCACCAGGATATCGATTGGCCCCAGCTCCTGTCCGACCCGCTCGACCATCTGGTGCACCTGCGCCTCGTTCGAAACATCCGCCATCACTACTATGCTGCGCCGGCCCATGCCGCGGATCTCTTCGGCCACAGCCTGCGCCTGCTCCTCACCGGTGACATCGTTTACCGCTACATGCGCGCCTTGACGCGCCAGCTCCAAAGCAATCGCCCGGCCAATGCCGCGCCGGGCGCCAGTCACCAGAGCCACCTTATCTTGCAGCCGCATTGTGTCACCTCCTTTGCAAACGTGCTGCCCTCTCCGGGCTTTTGTTATTTCCCTCGCCATCTACAAGGCATTCGTAGAGGCTCCGCCGGACAGTGCTGCGAGCTCTTCACGGATGAGATCCCGCATCTTCACCGTCTCAGTCACGACGTCTACATTGGCGCAATCGGCTGAGCCGGCAAAGTGCACATACTCTGTTGCATACACACCATCGAAGCCGGCCGCCTGAAGCGCACGCACGACCCTACGGAAGTCCACCGTGCCCAGCTCCAGCTTCTCCTGGAGCGCCCCCGGGCGGGCCTGGCGCATATGGATATGCGCCGTGGCGGCATACAGCGGCTCATAGCTTTCCTGCTCAAAGCCCTGGCAGGCGAACTGGCCGGGATCGTGGTTGATGCGCAGGCCAGGCACTGCGCGCAACAGACGCTCGAGCGCATCAGGGCTGCTGATCGCCGCGCCACGTTGCGCCTCGACAAGGAGCTCGGCGCCCGCAGCAGCGACAGCCTTCTGGACTGCACGCACGTTGTCAACGATGACGGCGAACTGTTCGTCTGCTGAAAGGGCGGGATCCGCCCGGCCGAAGCCGGTCTGGACATGCGCGATGCCCAGGCGAGAGGCCAGGCGTCCTGCTGCGCCATAGAGCTCCGGCAAGCGCCGGCGCTGCTCCGGATCCGCAGTGGTAAGCCGCTCACGGAAGCCGACGAAGCAGCCGGAAAGCCGCATACCTGCCTCGGCGGCCAGGTTGCCGATACGCTCAGCTTCGCGCTCTGGGTTAGCGGCCAGCATATAGGGATCCAGCTGCTGCGGATAGGTCGCGGCGATCAGATCGGCGTAGTCGAACTCCAACGCTTTGATAATGCGAAACGCGGCGCCAAGGGGAACGATGCCAAACGAGTGGGTGGTGCAAGCGATGCGCGGAAGTTGAGCCATCGTGCTGCTCCTCCGGCTCCGGCCGATTAGGACATGGACTGAGCCGTCTGGGCTCCGACCGGGGCGAGCGTGTCCAGGGCGATCATTCGTCCTTCTGCCTGGGAGAGCACCAGTGCGCGCTCGATCAGCAGCACAGCATACCCATCGTAGCCCGTCGCTGCCGGTGTCTCAATCCCCTGGACCTTCTCCACAAAGGCGCGGATGGAGCGCTCGAAGGCCACGTTAAAGCCCCGGTCTTCTCCGGTATAGTAGGGGATCTCCCGATCGCCGGGTGTCCGGACAAGGCGTCCCATGATGTCCTGCGTGGTGATGCCGCTAGCGGTCAACCGCCCGCGCTCACCCACTACATCAACGCGCAGCATGTTCGTCCGCAGGTCCTCGAAGCGTGAGGCCGCGATAGTGCCCAGGGCGCCGTTCTGGAAGCGCATGGTCAGCACTGCGTTGCGGGATGGCACATAGACAAAGTCCGGGCACTGTACCGGGTAGTGATACGCCGGATCGGCCGTCGCGGTGTAGTGGCCGCTCACCGCCGTAACCGGACCACCGAGCCAACGCAGTAAGTCAATGGCATGGTGGAAGCAAAAGGCATGCGCATAGACGGTGATTAAGGCGATCTCCCCGAGCTCTCCTGCCGCAAGAAGCTCTTTGAGCTTGGTAAAGATGGGAAAGAACCGATAGTTATAGTTCACGCCTAGGAGCCGGCCGGTTCGCTCAGCCGCGGCGACCATAGCGCGGCCGCCTTCCAGCGTGTGGGCCATGATCTTCTCGCACAGCACATGCGCCCCTGCTTCCAGAGCGGCGATGACCGGCTCGACGTGCTGGTGCTCGCGTGTACAGACGTCAACGATATCCGGCCGCTCTTCCTCCAGCATCTGCAGGTAGTCAGTGTAGGCCCGGCCGCCGAAAGCCTCGATGAATGCCTGCGCTTTCTCGGGCACGATATCACAGCCGGCCACGATCTCCACCTGCGCGAGCTTACGATAGGCAGGAGCATGCTGGCGGGTCGCGATTCCGCCGCAGCCAATCACAGCAACGCGAAGCCGATCAGCCATCTCATCTCCCTATGGTCTCTTAGCTCGAGCATTTTTGGCCATTCTTGGTAAAAACAGGCAAACACCATCTTGCTGCCAGCACCGTTCCATATGCGTTACATACCGTTTACACACAGTGGTCTGCCAGCTCGCCGGCTGATGTGCCGTCCCCGGCGTGTGTCTGAGCGCAAGCGGGGGGCGGCATCGGTGCACTCAGATGTGCCGGCAGGATCACGCGGCATGGACCAGAAGGCCGCGAACTGTGGTACCATAGAGCCAGCACTTGGAGCATTGTCTTATGCCTTTTACCGTAAGCGACTTTCACGATCTGGTACGTCTGCTGGAACAGCATCCGGAATGGCGCGCTGAGCTGCGGCGCCTGGTCCTGACCGAGGAGCTGCTCAGCCTGCCGGCGCTGGTACGCGAGCTGGCTGAGGCACAGCGCGGCGCTGCGGAGCGCCTGGCTCGCCTCGAAGAGGCCCAGATCCGCACCGAGGAACGCCTGGCCCGCCTCGAAGAGGCAGTAATACGCCTGACCGAAGCACAACAGCGCACAGACGAACGTCTGGCTCGTCTCGAAGAGGCCCAGATCCGGACCGAGGAGCGCCTGGCTCGCCTCGAAGAGGCTCAGATCCGCACCGAGGAACGCCTGGCCCGCCTCGAAGAAGCTCAGATACAGACCGAGGAGCGCCTGGCCCGCCTGGAGGAAATAGTCGCTCAGTTGGCCGAGGCGCAGCGTCGCACCGAGGAGACACTGCAAGCGCTGATCCGCCGAGTAGACCGGATCGATTCCCAGGTGGCTGAACTGCGGGGAGAGAACCTGGAGCGGCGGTACCGCGAGCGCGCTGGAGCGTACTTCGGCAGGCTGCTCCGCCGCGTTACCGCCCTGACCGATCGCGAGCTGGGGGATATCCTGGATGACGCTGAGGAAGCGGGCCGGATCAGTATGGAGGAGGCGGCTGAGATACGCCTGAGCGATGTGGTCGTGCGTGGCCGGAGGCGCACCGATTCTGCCGAGGTCTATCTGGTAGTCGAAGTCTCGGCCGGCGTCGGCCCCGGCGACGTCGAGCGGGCCATTCGCCGCGCAGAGCTGTTTGGCAAAGCGCTTGGGCCACAGGTGGCCGTCCTGCCGGCGGTTGCCGGCGAGCAGATGATGCCCGACGCGGCGCGTTTGGCCCAAGAGCGTGGTGTCCAGATCATCCCCGACGGCCGTACCCAGACACCGCAGGTCGAAGACCAGCCTGTATAAGCTTATAACGACGTCCTCAGGGGCATGCTCTGGGCATGGCATCTTAGTTACCCGGCTCCTGCTGCCACCAGTGCCTCGAGCGGTGACTCAGTAACGGTGAGGGGAAGATCGATGCGTGCCCGCCGTCGTGCCGACTCAAAAATAGCCATGATAATCTCATGGCCTGCGCGAGCAGACGAGGCATTGAGGGGGTGCCGGGTCCCTCGTTCGATAGCTTCGATCAGCAGCGCGATCTCACGAGCGAACGCGTCGACCGTCGGCAGCGCAGGCACGTACCATTCTGCCTGACCGCGCAGGCGAGCACGCAGCGGCGGTTCATCGGCTACCGGCCGGTCGCCGCTGATCTCGATCCAGCCCTCGGTGCCATAGACAAGCGCCCGCTGGTAGCCGGGGCGGGCACAGATGCCCGTCTCTACGAGGCTGCGCACCCCTGTACTGAAGTGCACAAGCCCCACTGCACCTGTTTCGACGTGGTGACCGTAGCGTGTGCGGGTGCGCTCCCAGTCCTGGAAGCCAAAGCTTTGCGGGCCGGTATTGGTAACCTCTCGCGGGCGCAGATCAATGTTGCCGATGACCCACACAGCCGGCGCATCGCCGGCGAGAAAGCGCATCAGGTCAACTGAATGGGTGCCATCACTCAAGAGGTCGCCGTGGCACATCACGCTCACCTGCACAAGCTCACCGATCATCCCCTCCTCGATGAGCCGGCGAGCCTCGCTATAGCGCGGGAGCAGACGACGCTGATGTCCAATCACCAGCACCGTCCCTGCGCGCTCGGCTGCGGCGACCATACCATCGGCCCCGGCTAGATCCACAGCCATCGGCTTCTCACAGAGGATGCCCTTTGCGCCGGCCGCAGCTGCCGCCTCAACCATCTCCGGATGCAGCGGCGGCCAGGTACAGATGCTCACAACCTCAGGCCGTTCCGTCTCCAGCAGCTCCCGGTAATCCTCATACAGCCGCTCAATGCCATACTCGGTGCGGAACTGCTCGCGCGCTTCGGCGCTGATATCTGCACCGGCCACGACCGTCACGCGCTCGGCGTTCTCCGGAGCAAGATATCCTCGCATATGGGCACGAGCAATCTTCCCCAATCCCAGGATCGCCACACGATACCGCTCAGCCATTCTGCTCGACCTCTCTATCGTTTCTACCGGGATTTGAATTCATCAAGCCTCTTCTGATATCTTCTTGCACTATATCAAGAGCTTCTTTCCCGGTTCGTTTACCTGCCGGCACATTATTCACTGGTGAAAAATCCAATTGCACCGGTGCATATTACCGCTGGTTAGCAGAAACTACCTTCTCTGCAGCGCCCGCTCGGCCTCGAACTCTACCTGGGCAGAGCGCGTGATCTCATCCAGCGCCTCACGCGCCCCGCGTTGCTGCTGCAATACCTCACGTACCAGGACGCTGCGATTGCCGCCCCAGATATTGATCGGGATTACCGCACCGGGCGGGCTATGCTTTGCGACCCGCAGCGCCTCCACAAAAGGCCTCGTCTCGGCATTGCCTTCCAGGACGGCCAGCCCCGGTGACGTCTTCAAGCCCGGGGTAGCCAGGATGCGATTGACCAGCGCCAGCGTCCCCTCCGGAGTAGCACTCACCCACTTGATGAACATCCAGGCCGGCTCTGGGTCCTTGATACTTGTGACCATCCCGATGCCGCGACCGGACAGCCAGGTAGCCTCGCCCGGCCGCACCTCCGGCCCGCCCGGGAAGAGGCCGGCGCCGAACTCCGCCTGCGGGTTCTTCTGCCGGGCGCCCGGCAACCCCTGGCTCGTCCACACGCCCATAGCGATGCGCCCCGTCGCCAGGCCAGTGTCCCACCCGCCCATAGCCTGGAGTTCAGCCTGCACCGCATCGTATCCACCAAGGCGCTTCGCCCACTCGACCATCCAGGCCAGCGCTTCAACCGTCTTCGGATGGTTGGCGATCACCCTGTCCGTTGCCGGATCATAGAAGTCGCCGCCGAACGCATACGCCCAGCTTTGCAGGGAGTTGGTCTCCCCGTAGAGCTGCCAGGGCACGAACCCAAGCTGCTCGTGCGCGCCTGGAGCGCCGCGCGTGAGCTTCATGGCCAGCTCGTCGAGCTGTGCGATGGTCAGCGGCCCGCGCTCGGTATCCAGCCCGGCCGAGCGGAAGGAAGCCTTATTCCAGAACCAGGGGAAGTTCACGTCGATCTGGAACGGTAGCCGCCACAGCTTCCCGCCGATCACCATCTGCGGCCAGTATCCTTCGAAGAAGAGCTCCTTGCTCACCTTGTCCCGCCCGGCCCAGGTATCCAGTGGCTGGAGCACACCCATACTGATCCAGAGCGGGGTCTGCTGCGCGGGCACGAGCGTCACGGTCGGCTGGTTGCCTGCAGCGATGGTAATGGCGAGCTTTTCTAAGATGGCGGTATTGTCGCCGGACCAGTAGACGAGCTCCGCCCGACAGCCCGGATGTACGGCGGCGAAATCCTGGCCGGCCAGCACCAGGCCATCGCCGGTCGGTGTGCCCACGTTCCAGGGGCTGACAAACTCGATCGTGCCGCGGCAGGCGTTACGTGCAGCCGGCTCGGCCACCGGCTGAGCCGCGGACCGGCACGCGCCGGCTGTGAGTACCGTCGCAAGCGCTGCTACCTGTGCCAGCAATGCCCGGCGCGAACACAGTGCCTTGCCAGATAGCCGTCGTACCGTGGTGATGTTCTGTATACCTTCTCGTCGCATCGCCCTTCCTCCCTCAGTGAGTAGGTAGAACTATGTAGAACCAAGTAGTATTCGGTACAGTAATAACAACAGAGCGGCGCTACGCGTCCTCCTACCCACTTATCGTCGTGGACGCCGCTTCATCCAGATGCGCAGTGGATCATCTGCCCGCTGCATCCAGACCAGCATCTCCTCCTGAAGCTGCTCACGCAGGTCCTGCCACGCCGGAGCCTCGGCCAGGTTCGTAAGCTCCCAGGGATCCTCCTGCTCATCGTACAATTCATCACTATCGTGCGGGTAGTAAACGAACTTATAGCGCTCTGTGCGCAGCATGCGCACGTCGTACAGCCCGCGGGCCGGGCCATGCCCGTGAAACTGGCTGAAGACACTCTCCGGCCAATCACTCACGGTCTCTCCACGCAGGAGCGGCCACAGACTGCGGCCATCGAGCTTTGGTGGCAACGGAATATCCGCGGCTTCTAGCAGCGTGGGCAGCACATCCAGCAGGCTGACAAACGGCTGGATGACCTGACCGGTCGGGATGCGCCCCGGCCAGCGCATGATCAGCGGGATACGCACCATCTCTTCATACATGAACGGGCCCTTGTCAAACAGCCGGTGCGAGCCCATGATGTCGCCGTGATCGGCCAGATAGACCACCAGCGTCTGCTCGGCCGCGCCCAGCTCGCCAAGGGTGTCCAGAATCTCTCCAAAATGCTCGTCAATGAGCGTAACGAAGGCGTAGTACCGTGCCAGGCACTTCTGCCACTCTTCGTCACTCAGCGTCCCGCTCTCGCCCGCTTCGTCGCGGTAGATGCGGTGCGCGGCAGGCTTGTCGACCAGCGTGTCGTGCAAGTTTGGCGGCAACGGGATTGTGCGCCAGTCGTAGAGCGCGGCGTAGCGTTCCGGCACAACGCAGGGCCAGTGGGGCCCAGGAGTAGACACAAAACAGAGGAATGGCTCATCAGGGTGTGACCGCACGTGCTCCCGCAACCACCGCTGGGCATGCCGGCAGATGGCGATCTCACGGAATTCCTCGCCATCAACCGTCGTCACAGCAGAGTAGGTAGTGGGGTTCTGGAGCCAGCGACGCTGGATAGGATCAATGAGCGGATACCTGGCCGGCCCAGGCCAGTAGGCTGCCCGGCTGCTCCCTTCAGTGGGCGGTGGACCTTCTGCAAAGCCGAGCCGGCGGATATCTTCCTCCTTCCCGACGTGCCATTTCCCGACATAGTACGTGCGGTACCCTGCCTCCTGAAAGAGCCGCCCGAGGACAGGCATGCCGTCGGGGATGCGCCCGCGCTGGTAAAAGTCACCGTCACGCCCGACGGAATTAAAGATCATGCCATGGTGCGTTGGCCAGAGCCCGGTCAACAGCGACGCACGGGCCGGCGAGCAGATCGGTGAGGGCGTATAGGCGCGGGCGAAGCGCACTCCCTGGGCAGCGAGCTGATCCAGCCGCGGTGTGCGGCAGATCCGGCTCCCATAGCACCCCAGAGCATCGGCGCGATGCTGGTCGGTCATGAGAATAAGCACATTGGGCCGCCGGCTTCCCATGCCCTATCCTCCTTGATTTCGCACCACAAGCTTGCGTGCAGGCAGGCGGCACAGGCGCAAGAGAGCCATGGTACAGCTTATTCAGCGCCTGCCCTTAGTCCAGGAATGCGGCAAAGGCGCGGCGGGCATACTCCAGGCTCGCCGCGAGCGCGGCCGCCGGCACTTCAAGGGTGAGGACAAGATTGCGCCCCAGCGGGCTGCGCTCGGCCAGCAGGGCAACAATCGCCGGCAGGTCCACATGCCCTTCTCCCAGGGTACAGTGCCGCAGCGCCAGGAGCCCGCCGGGCGGGATGCCCCGGTTGCCGGGCTCGGCCTCCACGATCATATCCTTGACATGTGTGGCGAAGGTATATGGAGCCAGCGCCTCGGCCGCAGCCAGGGGCTCCTCGATCACCGCATAGGGATTGGCCGTATCGAGTCGAGCACCCACAGCCGGGCTGTTCACTTCCTGGAACACCCGGGCCAATTCATAGCCGCGGTAGTCGGCGTGGTTTTCAAGAGCCAGCTTCACGCCCCCGGCTTCGGCGATGGGTGCCAGGCGGCGGAGCGCCGCCGCCAGCCGCTCCAGTTGTTGCTCCAGCGGCGGCTCGCGCAGCCACCGGCCGCCATGCAGCGGCGAGACGGTGCCGATCACCTGCACGCCCAACGGCGTGCAGGCGCGCTCGACGAAGGCAGCGAAGCGTTCAACCGGCTGATCGGGGCCATGCTCAATGTACCGATCGCCGAAACTCAACTGCACGCGAATACCAGTGCGTTCCTGGAGTTCCCCAATCCGCTCAACCCAGCCGGGCTCTTCCCAGCCGGATGACGGGAGGTCTAGGGACTGCACGCCCAGGCGCTGGGCTGCGGCGAACAGGTTCTCCGGCTGCATCGCCTCCGGCGTGCGCTCCCGCACCAGTCCCGAGGCCACGACTCCTAACTTCACTTCATCGGCCTCCCCTCGCTTGTGTTGCCGTGACTGCTCACGCCTGCTCAAGGTGAGAATCCAGTTAAGCGCCGCTCGGACCCGGTCAGTGCACCATGATCTCTCCGGCCGTGATCATCGCTTCGAGCGGGTTCTCTTGGACAGCGAGTGGCAGGTCAACGCGCCCTCGTCGCCGCGCCGATTCCAGCACCGCCAGGACGATCTCCATGACGGCGCGTGCCGAGCGCCCGTCCAGCGGGTGGCTCCCGCCATGCTCGAGCACGTCAATGAGCCGTGCCGGCACGGCAAGCCAGCCGTCGTTGGGGACGATCTCCGGATAGACCCAATCCGCCTGCCCCTTGAGACGAGCGCGCAGGCGGGGCTGCCCCTCAACCGGCCGGTCCGGACCCACCTCAATCATTCCCTCAGTGCCATAGATCACCGCGGGCCAGCCGCCGCCCCCGGGACGCATCACCACGCCACCCTCTAGCGTGGCCCGTACGCCGCCCTGGAACTGCACCAGAGCAAAGGCGCCGGACTCAACATAGTGGCCATAGCGCATGTGCGGGCGCTCTTCCGGCATACGTCCACGCGGGTCGCGCCTGGTTGGAAGATCTCGCATATCGATCTGGCCAATCACCCACTCGGCCGGAGGATCGCCGAGCAGGTAGCGAATGCAATCTACCGTGTGCGTGCCGCCGGTCAGGAGGTCACCACCCAGGAAGCCGGTGATCTGCACCACATCGCCGATTGCCCCGGACTGGATCAGCTCGCGCGCCTTGACATAGCGGTCGCGAAAGCGCCGCTGGTGGTTGACGATCAGCACGGCTCCAGCGCGCGCAGCTGCGGCAAGCATGCGGTCACAGCCGGCCAGGTCCACTGCCATGGGCTTCTCAGCCCAGATAGCCTTCACCCCGGCGGCACAGGCCAGCTCGGTCATCTGCGGCCGCAGCGGCGGCCACGTACAGATGGAGACGATATCCGGCCGCTCCTGCTCGAGCATCTCCTCCGCCGTGGCATACATGCGCGGGACGCCGAGCTCCTCCGTCCAGCGCCGCCGCGCCTCCTCAGAGGGATCAGCACCTGCCACGACCTCGACCGCGGGAAGCCGGCGATAGGCTTGCAGATGGGCCGTGGCAATCCCGCCACAGCCAATCACCCCCACACGATAGCGTGCTGTCACAACTGTCCTCCCCTAAGCTGGCAGCGCTACAGCTTGAAGAGCTGGCGTCCCGGCTCTTGGCGCTTCCATTCGAGGTAGCGCGCATTGACTTCCTGGTTGATGCGCTCGAGCGCCTCACGAATACCGAGCTGTCCGTTGATCGCCTGATCCAGCAGGCCCAGCCCAAGGTCAACGACACTGCCGTAGAAGCTCAAGGCCGGGAACTCGGCGCGCCGCATGGCCTCCACATACGGCCGCTGCAGCGGGTCCTGCTCGAGCTCACGCAGGCCGGGCGACTTGAGCCAGCCGGGGATGCCGGTGAGCCGGGCGACCATGGTAGTGCCCTCCTCGCTAGCCCCGACGAATTTCATGAAGTCCCACGCTTCCTCGCGCTGCTGGCTCCCGTTCACCGCGCCGATCGCCCAGCCGCCGACCTTGGCCGAGCCCACCTTGCCCGGCGGCTCGGCCGGGAAGGGTCCGGCGCCGATCTCGAGCGTCGGGTCGTTCTGCAGCACGCCACGCAGCGTCACCGAGGTCAGGGCATGGATGCTGAAGCGACCGGAGCCAAAGTAGTGCACGCCCTGCACCTGTACTTTCTGGATCAGGCTGGTCACACGCGCCACCCCCAGGCGCTGGGCCCAGCCACCGTACCACTCCACGGCGCGGATAATGCGCGGGTGGTTGAAAGTGAATTCGTCTTTGTCCCGGTCGAAGAAGGACCCGCCGCAGGCGTAAGCCCAGGCCGCCAGCGTGTTGCTCGTGCCGGAGAGGTCCCAGGTCACCATGCCCACGCGCTCGTACTCGCCGCCCTGCTCGCGGGTAAGCCGCGGGATAAGCGCGTCTAGGTCCGCTAGGCTTGTCGGCGGCTTCTCGGGATCGAGGCCGGCCTCGCGGAAGTGCGCCTTATTCCAGTGCAGCGGGAAGTCGGCATTGACCTCCTGGGGCATGATCCACACCTTGCCGCCATAGCTCATCATCAGCCACATGCCCGGGGAGAAGTCGCTCCCGCTCAGCTTATCCCGCTTGAACAGGTCCTCGACGTTGGCGAGCACGCCGCGGTGGGCCAGGCCGGCCACCGAGCCGGGCGGCAGATTCATGAGTGCCGGCGGACTGCCGGCAGCCATCGCCGCAATGACCTTGTCATTGAGCCCGGTAGGCACGTCGACCATTTCGACCGCGCAGCCGGGGCGCCGCTCGACAAAGACACGCGTGATCTCCTGGAAGGCATTCCAGCGCACACCGCCCACGCCGAGCACGCCCCACCACTCCAGCTTCGAGCGACACGCACCGGCCGGTGTAGCGGGGGCTTCACCGGCCGGCCCGGCCGCGCCCCTGCACGCTCCGAACAACGCAGCGGCTACCGCGCTCAAGGGGAGGGCAAGCTGCTGCCGGCGCGTCATCCGATGTCCCGTCATACATATCTCCTTTGCTGTTGTTTTTATTTATCTCTTTATTATTATATTTTTCATCTTGCTCTCTAGACTTGACCGGCACCGATCATAAGCTGCAAAGGAAACGACGTCTGCTGGAGGGGTAAATCAATGCGCGCATGCAGCCGGCTTGACTCGAAGATTGCCAATCCAATCTCCAGGGTCGCCCGACCCTGCTCACCTGAGAGCAGATGATCACCCCCGTGCTCCAAGCAGCGCAGGAGCTCTCGCACCTCCTCAACGAAGGGGTTCGTCTCAGCGACAGGGAATTCTTTCCAGCCGGATGTCAGGTGAGCTCGCAGCAGCACCTGCTGGGCTGTATTCGGTCGGTCCCCCATCGCCTCGATACGTCCAAGCGTTCCAAGCAGCCGGCAACGGCAATAACCCGGCCGTGCAATATCCCCACACTCCACAAACCCACGCACTCCAGACTGGAAACGAAAATACCCGATGGCCGCATCCTCTACCGGATGGCCGTAGCGTTCCCGTCGTTCCCGCCTATCGATCTGTCCCATAACCCATGCGACTGGTTCGTCATCCGCATAAAAGCGTATAAGATCGATAGCGTGATCCGCTGAGGTCAGGATATCCGTTTTCGCTTGTCCCTCGATTTCACCACCGACGGTAGCATGGACCTCAACAAGTTGTCCGATCACACCGGACTTTAATAACTCCTTGGCCTTTACATGCTGCGCCTGGAAGCGGCGCTGGTGGTTAATGAGAAGGAACGTTCCAGCGGCACGGCAAGCTGCAAGCATGCGATCTGCGTCAGCGAGATGTGTCGTCATCGGCTTTTCACAGATAATAGCCTTCACAGCAGCCTCGGCCGCGGCGACGGTCATCTCTGCATGCAGCGGAGGCCACGTGCAGATAGAGACAATATCCGGCTGTTCGCGGGCGAGTAGTTCGCGATAGTCGGCATAAAGAGCAGGAACGCCGTATGTTTCTGCGTATGTACGGCGCGCCTCATCTGAGATGTCCGCACCGGCGACCACTGTGATCTCAGGAATTTGCCGGTACCCGTGAGTATGTAGGCGAGCGATCCGTCCTAAGCCGATGACAGCAGCGCGATATATGGTCCCTACCATGCCGGTTATGCTCCCTTTTTAACTTGCCGTTTCCATTCCTGATACCGCACATTAGCATCGCGATTAATCGCCTCCAGCGCATCGCGTACACCACGTTTGCCATCGATGACTTCTTGAATTGGATTTAAGTTCAATCCTGCTGGAAAGTAGTATCCAAGCTGCGGAGTCTGTGCCCGCCGGATACCGTCAACATAGGCTTTCTGGAGAGGGTCTTTGCTTAACTCCGCGAGCCCAGGTGATCTGAGCCATCCTGGGATGCTTGCGCCTCGTGCAATAATGAGTGTCCCTTCATCACTGGCACCAACGTATTTCATAAAATCCCAGGCTTCTTCTCGCTGTGTGTTCCCAGCTACTGCTGCGACTGTCCACCCACCGATAGACACTGTGCCCGGCTGTCCCGGCGGTTCGCCCGGCATAGGGCCGGCGCCGATTTGGATCGCCGGGTTATACCGCAGGACTCCTCGCAAGCCTGACGATGTCAGCACATGGAGGCTAAAAAGGCCTGAGCCAAAGAAATGGACGCCGGGGATGTTGGCAGCCTCGCGCAAGCGGTTCACTCGCTCGACACCGAGACGATGAGCCCAGCCAGTAAACCACTCCACAGCACGTATCAGGCGTGGGTGAGTGAGAGTTGGCTCGTCCTTAGCCTCGTCGAAGAATGATCCGCCGAAGGCGTAGCCCCAGGCCTGGAAGGTATTACCCAGACCATAGAGGTCCCACGGCTGCATACCCAGACGCTCATATTCACCGCCACGCTCCCGAGTGAGCCGTACTATGAATGAGTCCAGCTCCGCAATGGTAATTGGTCCCTGGTCTGGATTCAGTCCGGCCTCGGCAAAGTGTTCCTTGTTCCAGTGAAGAACAAAATCAGCATTGCACTCAAGGGGGAGGAACCAAACCTTGCCTCCATAGTTCATCTGTTTCCAGAGGGGCGCCGGGAAGTCGGAGCTATTGAGCTTGTCACGGGCAAAGAGATCGTCAACCGGCGCCAGCACACCCTGAGAGGACCATGAGCTCACACCAGACGGCGCCATCGCGGTGAGAGCAGGAGGCGTACCGCCTGCCACCGTCGCGGTGAGCTTTGTGAGCAGCTCACCGCTGGGCACGAATATCATCTCCACCGCGCAGCCAGGACGGGTAGCAGTAAAGCTACGGATGGCCTGTTGGAAGACTTCATAGCGGACTTCGTTTGTTGGAAACGGATGGTACCACTCAAGCCTTGATCGGCAGCCGACCTGGCGCGGCACAGTAGCAGGTCCGGCCGTGCTTTGACTAGGCCTGCAGGAAGTTGTCAGCGCAATAACTGGGGTGCTTGCCGCCAGGCAAAAAAGCTGACGGCGTGTGCTGTTCTTGCCACCACGTCCCAGACCAGCGTATGCCATAATGAACCCCTCCTCTAGAAGCCATAAGACCGCGCCGCCGTCGCCCTTCCAGAAGGGCAGAGCCATCACGCAGGTCGCAAGTGCGGCTGGAAGGAGACCTTGATTGCCTCGCGGCGCAGCAGCATCTCAACGCCCTGATCGTATCGCTCGAAGGGCAGGCGCGCACTGATCAGCGGGCCGGCCTTTACCTGCCCGGTCGCCAGCAGGTGCCGGGCGTAATCCGCCGCCTGACGCGTGCGACCGCCGAAACCCTCCAGCGTGACGCCGCGTCGCCACTCGTCGATGCCCCAGTCAACCGGTCCGTGCGGCACCCCGAACACCAGCACGCGGCCCCGCGTAACCTTCAGCGCCGCGCTGATCGCCTTCCCGGCACCAGAACAATCGATCGTTACGTCGAGCTGATTGCCGCGCAGCGCCTCCCACTCCGGCGAGTGCGGGATGATCCCATGATCCGCGCCAAGCCGGCGTGCGAGCTCCAGGCGCGCCGGCAGGATGTCGAAGGCATATACCTCGGCCGCGCCACGCGCTTTCAGAGCCTGCAGCGCCAGCAGGCCGGCCGGCCCGATGCCCGAGACACCGACGCGCTTGCCGGCAACCTCACCGGCGCGCAGGATGGAGGTGGCGACACAGGTGAGGAGCTCCTGGGCTGCCGCCTCTTCAAACGGCAGATGCGGCGGCGCCTTCACCACGGCATCCTGATGCACCACGATGTACTCGGCGTACCCGCCCTGGCGACGCAGCCGCTGCCCTGGCACGCTCCCCCAAAACGCCACGGGGTCGCCGGGAGCAAGCTTTGTCGCTCCCGGACCGCACTCGACGACCACTCCGGCCCACTCATGGCCGGGCGCACCGGGGTCCTGCGGGTAGACCGGATGGCCCGGCCGCTCGAAGATATCCTCGCCCTTCCAGATGGTCATGTCCCAGTGTGTGCAGGTGTTGCACGCCTTGATCTCGACCAGCACCTCCTCCGGACCAGGCTCCGGGCGCGGCAGCTCGACGATCTCGAAGCGGCCGGGCGCAATGATTTGAATAGCACGCATGGATGGCTCTTACCTCCGGTTCTGCTGCAGCAAGGGAACGATCTCCTGTTTGATGGTGCGGCAGGCATCGGCCACCGACTTCTCACCGCGCCAGATCAGGCCAAACTCACGGCCAACGATGCGATCCAGGTCGGGCTTGACCGGCGAGATGGGGATGCCAATCACCGCGTAGTTCTTCTGGGCAGGGGCCACAATATGGGCGCTGGGCGGCGCAAACGGCGACTTCTCCCAGCGCGGGGCGAACGAGTTCCGCACCGGGATGCCCAGGCCGGTACGCAGGAACTCGCCAAAGAGCGAGTCGTCGCTCTTGCCCAGCAGCTCGCTCAGGTAGATCCAGCACTCGCCCGGATACCTGGTATCACGGGTCATCGGATACGCCGAGCCCATCGAGGCACTCCAGCGCCCTTTGGGCCCGCGCGGCCAGTCGGCGATGTCGAACCTGAACTGGACCTTGCCAGAAACAAGCTCGCGGGTGTTCCAGGGCCCGCCGGCGAACATGCCGGCCCTGCTGGCACGGAAAAGGCCGTACTGCCCGCCGGTGACTCCCTGGAGGTCAGCGTCCAGAGGAATGACGCGGTGGCTCATGCGTGCCGCCACCCACCATTCGAGCGCCTGGATGGACTCGCGGGAATCGATCTGGGTCTCGGTCTCCTGCTCGTTCAGGTAGCTTCCGCCGAAGGGCAGCAGGTAGCTGCCGTGCATGGTCCAGCCGGCGCCGGGGATGAAACTTACCGCACCCCACTGCCCGTCGGCCGGCCTGGTCAGCCGCTTGGCTGCAGCCAGCCAGTCGTCGAAGGTCCAGGTCGAGTTTGGATAAGGGACTCCCTCTTTGTCGAAGATATCGCGGTTGTACCAGATCAGCAGCGGGCCGTGGTCATAGGGGATGCCGTAGATCTTGCCATCCGGCCCGGTGTATAGCTTCAGCGCCACCGGCGGGAAATCGGCAATGTCGAAGTCCTTCGACTTGGCGAGGTAGGAGTCAAGGGCGCGGACCAGTCCTTGGCGGATGAAAGCCTGGATCTGCGTGCCCTGGGCGTAGATCATGTCCGGCAGCTGTCCCGCAGCTGCCCGCGTCACTACAGCGTCAATGTAGTCGCCGGGAGGACGCGCTTCGTGCTCGACGCGCAGCCACGGATACTTCTCGTTCATGCGCCGATCTACTGCTTCGAAGGCTGGATAGACCACCGAGGTCGGCTCGATGATCCACGACTTCAGTGTGATCGGTTGCCGCGCGGCGGGCCCGGCCTCCTTCGCCGGCCCAGGCTCGGCGCGGCGGCACGCTGCCAGGGATGCAAGCGGCATGGTGCTGACGGCTGCTACGAACCGACGGCGAGAGAGCATCGCAACAATCCCTCCCTCATGACCCGGGCGCCCGGAGCAGCCTGGGGCCCCGGGCCACACCTGTTCAGTGCCTCTAGCTCTGTCCGGCCACCCAGGCCAGGCCCTGCAGCACCAGCCGGCGATAGCTGGGATGCTGCAAGGCCGCTGTGTCGTGTCCCAGCGCGTTATAGTGCACGCGGCCCTTGCCGTAGGTTTTCACATAGAGCAGCGGCCAGCCCTCGGCCGTGGCCAGCACATGGATGTCCGGCCCGAGCGGCCCGGCGCCCAGCTCACGCAGCTCGCGGGCAGGCCGGCCCTGCCGCACACCCTCAGCCAGGGCATCGAACCCGCGTGCGTCACCGCCGAGCTGGTAGAGCTCATCCTCGACCTCGAAATCATCCACCCCGGCGGTGATCGGATGAGTGCGATCCTCGATATGGACGGTGAAGCGCTTGTATGGATCGTGGCGGATGAACCGGCTGCCAATCATGCGCAGGTACGCGGCGCTGTTCCAGAACGTGGCCGTAGCCGCGTGCAGGCCCAAGAAGCCGGTGCCGCCCTCGACCGCGCTCAAGAGTGCTGCCACTTGCTCATCCGTAGGCTGGAGGAACGTGCTCCAGTTAATGATGACCTGGTACTGCTGAAGCGTGCGCGGTTCCAGCACAGAGAGATCGTCGGTGATGCGCAGGTCGCAGCCGCCTTCGCCGGCGAAGATGCCGGCCAGCTCGGCGTAATGGAACGGCCGGTTGTGGTACTCCGCCCCGCCAACCAGCAGGAGCGCCTTCAACTTCGCCACATTATCCTCCTTGTCAAAAACCTCGGGCAGGCTCCTACGCCTGCCTCTCCCCAGGTATCCTCTGTGGTTGCCTGCTCCGGGCATGAGGCCTGCGCAAGACCAGGGCAGACACAGGGGCTTGCTCCTACCGATCAGGCAACCTGGTGTTGGGCTAATTCCTCGGCGGTCCTCCTGTAGGGGCACCTCCGGTGGTTGCCCCGGTGCCTGGGCAGGCACGCAGGCTTGCTCCTACGCGGGTGCGTCCAGGTGGGCCAGCACGTTGTCGGCCAGTTCGGTGATGTGCCGGCGGATCTCCGCCTCGGCCCGGTCGGGATCGCGCGCCCGCAGGGCGGCCAGCACCGGCTGGTGGCGCTCGGCGATCTGGAGCAGCGTGTAGCCAGCCACCTTCAGGCTGGTCAACAGCGTCCAGCAGTGCGGATTGAGGCTGTCCCACAGCCGGTAGAGCCGCGTGCTCCCCGAGGCCTGGCAGATGCGCGCATGGAACGCCACATCGGCGGCGATCAGCCCGTGCAGGTCCTCGTGAGTCGCACACTCGCGCATGCGTGCGATCAGGTCCTCCAATGCTGCCAGGTCCTCGTCCGTGATACGCACGGCAGCGCGCCGGATGGCGTAGGCCTCGAGATGGGCGCGCAGGTAGTAGGCGTCGCGCACTTCCTCCGGCGAGAGCTTGACCACCACGGTGCCCCGCCTGGGGATGTACTCCACCAGCCCATCGCGTTCGAGCTTGCGGATCGCCTCCCGAATGGGTGCACGGCTGACGCCCATCTGCCGCGCCACCTCGGCTTCCACTAGTCGCTCGCCCGGCGCCAGGCGCCCGGTCAGGATGGCCTCGCGCAGGGCTTCGTAGGCATCGGCAGAAAGCGGCCGGTACGGCCGTGCCGGCAATACAATCTGCGCCATCGTCCTCCCAGTCGGCTTTCCCAGTCTTTGCCGGTATCCCGGCCTCACCGGGAGCCGCTCCATGTCGGTCGTCTGTCGGCTGTCGGCAGGCTGCATGGTAGAGCGTGCGATGTCCGCTGTCAAGCCTTCCTACGTACTAGCCTCGCCGCCCGGCGATGAAGCGCGGCTGCCAGATGCGCAGCGCATCCGCCTGGTCGATGAGGGGATCAGGCAGGCCGGTCTCGGCCAGCCGCCGCGCCACCCAGGCGTCCATCGCCGCGCTGAGAGCCTGCACCACCTCCGGCCGCGCCTCCGCCAGGTTATGCCGCTCGGCGGGGTCCCGCCGCAGATCGTAGAGCTCGACGGCAGGCTTGCCGTAGATGTCCGGCTCCAGGGCACGAATGAGCTTCCACTGCGGCGTGCGCCAGCCGCGCTTGCGCATCCAGGTGCATTCGGTCAGGTAGATCGCCTCGAGCGGGGCGATGGCGCGGCCCTCTATCAGCGGCAGGAGGCTGCGCCCGGCCATTCCGCAGGCGCGTGCCACCTCCGCCAGGCCCGCGGCGTCCAGCACCGTCGGCGCCAGGTCCAGCATACTCACCATGTCCGTGATGACTCGTCCCGCACTCCGGCCGTCTGGGAAGTGCAGCAGGAGCGGCACGCGCACGTTCGTGTCGTAGAGCCCGTGATGGTCGAACCAGCAGCCGTGATCGTCCAGCTCCTCGCCGTGATCGGCGCAGAGCAGCACAAGGGTATCCCGCCGGCGGTCGAGCTCGGTCAGGCGCTGGAACAGGTGCGCCAGGCAGGCGTCGGCATAGGCGATGCTGGCGTCGTACTCGGCGATGACGTAGCGGATGTCGGTAACGCCCTCGAGCCACTCGGCGAAGTAATTGGCGAACCAGGGCGAGCGCCACACCGGGTCCATGCTGTGCGGCCCAGCCCGGTGCGCCAGGTCCCGCTCATTGCCCTCGTAGAACATGCGGTGGAATGGCGGCGGGGGCAGATAGGGGCTGTGCGGGTCCCAGTAGTGCACGAAGAGAAAGAACGGCTGCCCGGCGCAGTTCGCCTCGTTCAACAACGCCAGGGCGCGCGCCGTGACCTCCTCGCCGATGCGCCAGGGCCGCGAGCCGTCGTGGTCCCAGCGCGGGTAGGAGACATAGCGCTCGAAGGCGGGAGCGAACCAGCGGCCGATGTTGTCGACCGCGCCGGTGAAGTAGCCGTGCGCTCGCAGGAGCTGGGGGAGCAACCGGATGGCCGGATTCAGCTCCTTGCGCCCGCCCTGGGCCACGATCTGGTGGGCGAAGACATCCAGGCCGCTGAACATGGTGGTATGCGCCGGCTGTGTCGGAATGTGCGGGCTGATACACTGGGTGAACCGCACACACTCCTGGGCAAACCGATCGATGTGCGGCGAAGTGCAACGAGCATAGCCGTAACACCCGAGATGATCGGCACGCAGCGAGTCGATGACGATCCAGAGAATGTTCATAGACCTTCCGTTTCGTGTGTCATCAGCCGTCATGGCGACGCGGGCAGATCCATCCCGGTTGCCTCTCGCCCGGGGAGTCTCGGCCTGATCGGTCCGTGCGCCCCGCACATGCGCATGCGGATTGTAGCGTAGCAACGCCCTGCGTGAAACGCCGGGGCTTGACCGGCTGTGCCACGGGTTCTATAGTGACCGCGGGCAGCAAGAAAGGCGTCTTGCCTGAGAACATCAGGGATCGCCCACACCAGGATCAGCTCTAGAGGGGGTATGAGATGGCAGAGGTCAACCGTCCATCGGAACGCCCCGGCACCTGCAGCACGGCGATGCGCCCCGAGGCCCGCTCTGGGTCTGTCTCGCGACGCAGTCTCCTCGCCGGCCTGATTGGCGCGGCCACGCCGGCATTTGCCTGCAAGGGCGCGCCCGGCGCCCCGGGCGGACCTTCGGCTCAGCCGACCGGTGCCAGAGTGACCGGCCAGCTCACCTTCTGGAGCTTTGGCGAGACCGACCCCAGCAACGCGGCATGGCAGCAGCGCCTGGAGGACTTCCAGAAGGCCTACCCCCAGGCGACGGTCGAGCGGGTGACCTATACCTATGGCGACATCCATAGCAAGCTGCCTGTGGTGGTGGCCGGCGGCACTCCACCTGACGTGTCGGTCTACGATCGCTACCTGATCCCAACCGCCGCGTTCCGGGGGCTGGTCCAGGATATCCTGCCCAAAGCCAGGACCGCCGGCATCACCGCCGAGCTCTACCAGCCCTGGACCTGGCAGGAAGTCTTCCTCGACGGGAAGCTCTATGGCCTGCCCTACACCACAGACTCGCGCGCGGTGTACGTCAATGTCGCCCACCTGGAGCAGGCCGGCCTGCCTAAGACACCGCCGAAGACGCTGGACGAGTTCATCCAGCTCACCGACCGGCTCAACGCTCTGGAAGGAGGGGCCTACAGGCGCGTCGGGTTCATTCCGTGGCGAGACAACTGGGGCCTTTACGGCTGGGGCTGGCTTTTCGGCGGCGAGTTTTACGACCCGAAGACGAACCAGGTCACGCTGGAGAGCCCGCCGATTGTAGCGGCGTTGCAGTGGCTGGGCGAGCAGGCCGCGCGCCTGGGCTACGAGCGGGTTGAGGGGTACGTCCGTCTGGCCTCCACCGCCGGAGACATCTTCCTGACCCAGGCGGTGAGCACATACATCCAGGCAAACGGCTGGCTGCCGCGGCTCCTGCGTGGCGACCCAGAAATGAACTGGACGGTCTGGCCGCCTCCACCGCTGCAGAGCGTGGGCCGCACGCACACCTGGTCGGGCGGCTTCGCCGTGGTCATGCCCGCCGGGGTGAAGAACCCGGACGCCGCATTTGAGCTGATGCGCTATCTCTCCGATGTCGAGTTCCAGCGCATCCAGATGCGCACGGGGTTGTGGCTGCCTGTCTTCAAGGAATTGCAGCAGGACCCCTTCTGGAACACCGTCGATCCGCGCGTTAAGCTGTTCGTGGACCTGCTGCCGTTCTCGCACAGCCGGCCGCCTATTCCCCAGATCCAGATGCTCACCAATGAGCTGAACGCGGCTCGGAATGCCGTGGTGCGTGGCGAGAAGACGGCCCGTGCGGCGCTCCAGGAGGCCAACCAGCGGGTGAACCAGGCGATCGCCGAAAAGCGCGTGGAGTGACCAGGCGTTGTACATTAGCATCCGTGCTTACAGGTGATTGTCAGGCATACCACCGGATACGGCGGGAGCTAGAGCCGAACCGGAGCTATCCGGCAGCCCTAGGTCGGGAAAAGCCACATGGGGTGCTGCTGATCAGCATGGGCCCGTGAAGAGGAGGTTGCATGATGGTATTTCGCGTCTCACGGCGGACCGTTTTGACGGCAGCCGCCGGCGCATGCGGTGCGCTTTCTGCTTGCCAGCCGGGCCGGGCCCCGGCCGGCGAGGCGCCCCAGGCCCAGGCGGTGATCTGCCGCTCGCGGCTGGAGCTGTTCAACGCCCATCCCGCCGGCACTCCCAGCTTCTTGTCGCTGCAGGCGGTGATCGAGGGCTTCGCCCGCAGCCGCACCCAGTGCACGATCGATGTGGTCACTATGCCCAGTGCCGAACTTCAATCCAAGCTGACCGCCGCAGTAGCCGGCGGCGTCTCTCCCGCGCTGACGCTGATGCCGCCCGGCTGGACCAAGCAACTGGCGGCCGCGGGCTTAATCACCACGGTGGATGACCTGTTCAAGCGCGATCGGCTGCAGGGTGCCGACTTTCCCGCCGGCCTGTGGAAGCAGATGTCCTGGAACGGCAAGCTGTGGTTCATGCCGGCCACCGAGACCAACGCCGACTTCGTGCTCTTCTGGAACAAGAACCTCTTCAGCGAGGCCAACCTGAACCCGGAGCAGGGTCCGGCCACCATCGCCGAGCTCGATGCGATGATTCCGCGGCTCACACGCGTGCAGGGCGATGAGTATGAACGGGTAGGGATGGTCGTCTGGGACCTCTACGGCCATGGCAACACCATCCAGGCCTGGGGCTATGCCTTCGGCGGATCATTCTACGACGAGGCGAAGGATGAGCTGACGTTTACTCACCCGCGTATTCTCCGCGCCGTGGAATGGTACACCGGTTGGGCCCAGCGCTTGGGTGTCGAGCGCGTCAATCGCCTGCGCCAAGCGGTGGGAGTTCCGACAGGGGTGCACTTCTTCGCCTCAGGGCGCTTCGGGCTGCATCCGCTGGTGTCGGTGCATCTGAAGTCAGCCCGACAATACGATCCCGGGCTGAACCTCGGCGCCGGCCCCATGCCCGGCGAGCCGCCGGGCAAGACCGGCACGGTTGCGGTGGGCGGCTGGGTGATCGCCGCGGTGGCCGGCAACAAGCAACGGGAGGAAGCCTGGGACTTCATGAAGTACATCGGCGCAAGCGACGAAGGCACGACCATCATGGCGCGCATGGGCGGCATCCCCGGCTGGCTGAAGTCGCCAGGCCTGGATGAGATCGGGCAAGACCCGTTGATGAAGGCGTATGTGGACGCCCTCCGGCGGGCAGAGTACGCTCAGCTTGGCTTCTATGTGCCTGGAGGCTGGGACAGCGCGCCGATCCAGGAGATCCTGGACGGCAAGCGCAGCGTTGCGGATGCGCTGGAGGCGATCAACCGCGATGCTAATAGCCGGTACGCCCGGTGGAAGAGCCAGATCAAGCAGGGCGCGTAGATGTAATGTAAACGTACATGACGTACATAACGTACATGACGTATACATGGAGGATGCATGGCCGGCATTCAACCGATGAAGATCGGGGTCATCGGCTGCGGCGCGATCAGCGCTACGTATTTACGCAACCTCAAGCGTTTCAACGTGGTGGAGGTGGCGGCCTGTGCCGACGTGCGCCGCGAGGCGGCTCAGGCCCGCGCCGCCGAATTTGAGGTGCCCAAAGCCTGCACCGTCGAGGAGTTGCTTGCCGACCCGCAGATCGAGCTGGTAGTCAACCTCACGCCGCACCGTGTGCACGGCGAGGTCGGCCTGGCCGCGCTGCAGGCCGGCAAGCACGTCTACAACGAAAAGCCGCTCACGGTTTATCGCGAGGAAGGCCGGCGCATGCTCCAGCTCGCCGCCGAGAAGGGGCTGCGCGTTGGCGGCGCGCCCGATACCTTCCTGGGCGGCGCCTGGCAGACCGCCCGCCGGCTCGTGGACGAGGGCGCCATCGGCGAGCCGGTGGCTGCGTTCGCCAACCTCCACGCTCGGGTCCCGCCGCGTCCAGGCGAGCCGCCGCGTTCCAGCCCTGACGGTTATGTGAGCTTCTATCTGACCGACTTCTTCGAGTACGGCGGTGGCTGGGCCTTTGACCGCGGACCATACTACCTGCACGCGCTGATCAACATGCTCGGACCGGTGCGCCGCGTCACCGGCTCGGCCCGCATCACCTGGCCCGAGCGCGAGCGCGGCGGCCGGGTCCTAAAGGTCAACGCCCCTACCCATGTCGCCGCCATTCTCGACTTCGCCAACGGGGCGGTATGCACGTTCGTGATGACCGCGGATGTGTACGGCACCGGCCTGCCGCACGTCGAGGTCTATGGGAGCACGGGCTCCTTGCGCTGCATCGACCCGAATAACTTCGGCGGCACGCTCTACCTGCGCAAGCCCGAAAGCCCGGAGCTTGTGCTGGTGGAGAGCCGCTTCGGCTACAACGAGAATAGCCGCGGGCTGGGCGTGGCCGACATGGCCGTCGCCATCCGCACCGGGAGGCCACATCGGGCCAGCGGCGAGATGGCCTACCACGTCGTGGATATCGTCAATGCCATCCACGAGGCCTCGCAGCAGAACCGGCACATCGAACTGGAGAGTACGTGCAGCCGTCCCGCTCCACTGCCACAGGGACTAGCCGACTGGACCATCGACATGTGAGGCCGGGAGTAGGCATCCGCACGCACTGGGAGGAGGCCGGCAGGCATGGTGAAGCTTGGGGCGATGGAGACCTGGTTCGACGGCGAGGTGATTGTGCCGGGGGAGATGCTCGAGGAGCGCCTGGCCAACCTGGAGGCCTGGGGCTACCAGGGCATCCAGCTCAGCAGGCGCACGCTCGAGCTGGGCTGGCCGGCGATCAAGCGCGCTCTTGCCGGTAGCAGCGTGCGGCTGTGCATCGCCGGGGGGACCGGCGGCCTCCTGGCGGCCGATCCGGAAGCTCGCCGGGTCGCTGTGGAGCGGCTTAAAGACGGGCTGCGCCTGGCCGCCGATGTGGGCGCCATCGGCTCGCTGGTCGTGCCGGTGCGCCTCCAACCGGAGCTTCCGGCGCCTCCTCCGCCGAAGACGCTCTATGAGCTGGAGCGAGAGATTCTGATCGAGGAGCTGGCCGAGGTGGCCCCGGTGGCGGAGGAAACCGGTACCGTGGTGATCATTGAGCCGCTTAATCGCTACGAAACCCACTTCATCCGGCAACTGAGCCAGGCCGCCGACATCTGCCGCGCCGTGGGCAGCCCCGGCATCAAGATGATGGCCGATTTCTTCCACATGAACATCGAAGAGGCCGACATGGGCAAGGCGATCGAGGAGGTCGCGGACTGCCTGGCCTACGTGCACCTGGCCGACAGCAACCGCTACCAGCCGGGGGCCGGGCATCTCGACTTCCGGCCGGGCTTTGCCGCCCTCAAGCGCATCGGCTACGACGGCTACATGACGCTGGAGTGCCGCATCCTCGGCGAAGACAAGGGCCAGGCGCTGAAAGAGACAGCCCGCTACATCCGCGCCATCTGGGAAAGTGTGTGATACCTTTGTAACGGTCTTTCTCAAGCCGAGATGGGCTTTCTCAAGCCGGGCCAGGAGAAACGCTCTTATGAGCAGCAACATGACCGAGTACTCTGTAAGCACCGCTTATGTTACAGTGCTCACGCGCCGTGACGCCCTCCGTCACACAGCCGGAGCAATTGCCGGCACGAGTGTGCTCGCAGCCGCGGCCTGCCGGATCGGCGGCCGTGGCATCGAAGGGCCACCGCCGTCGCAGCAGCCCGTCACGCTGCGCTTCATCCCCGGCGGCCTGATCGCCGACATGGCGAACCAGGTGATTGAGGCATTTCAGGCTGAGCACCGCAACATCACTGTCGAGATCGAGCCGATCACCGGCGACTACAACGACAAGATCAATACGTTGCGGGTGGCCGGCCAGTTACCCGATGTGATCTATACCTCGGACGCCCGCGTGAAGCCGTTCGTGGCGAACCAGGTCGCCACCAACATGGAGGCCCTGGCGGCCAAAGATAAGGCGTCCCAGGAGCTGCTGCGCGATGTCTATCCGGTGATGCTCAACCTGGGGCGCACGCGTCTGGCGCCTGGCCTGTACATGCTTCCCTGGTCGCTTGATGTGCTGGTGCTGTACTACAACAAGACCATGTTCCAGAGCGCGGGCGTGGAGTTCCCCAAGCCAACCTGGACAGTAGACGATCTGATCCTGGCCGCCCGCAAGCTGACGCGCGAGACCGGCGAGCCGGCCACGTCACAGTACGGGGTGAACCTGAACTGGACCTGGTGGGCTGAGTACGTGCCGTGGATGCGCGGCTACGGCGGCGATATCCTGAGCGCCGATGGCCGCCGCTGCACGCTGGATGACCCGCGCTCGATCGAGGGCATCCAGGCCATGGCCGACCTGGTGCTGAAGCATCGTGTCGCGCCGCCGCCCGGCACGAACTTCGGCGGCGACCCGTTCCAGCTGGGCCGCGTCGGCATGATCTTCGGCATTCGCAATACCACGGCTGTCCTGCGCCGCACCGTAAAGGACACCTTCGACTGGGATGTCGAGCTGCGCCCGGCGTTTCCTGTTAAGCGGGTGACCGGCATGGGCACCGCCGGCTGGACGGTCACGACCCAGACCAAGCATCCGAACGAGGCCTGGCAGCTGGCGAAGTTCCTGATCAGCCCGACGGCCCAGCGCATCTTCGCCCAGAGCTACGCCAACGTGCCAGTGCTGCAATCGATGCGCAACGATCCGGCCTGGCGCAGCCTGCCGCCCCCGCCGACGAACAACGACGCTTTCGTGCGAGCGGCTGACTACGGCACCCTGCCGCCGGAGTTCCCGGCGGAGTGCGGCAGCGTCTACACCGGCGACGTCCAGAAGATCATTAACGAGGCGATCACGGTGATCCTCACCGGCGCGAAAGGCACGGCCGCAGCGCTGCGCGATGCTGCCGCCCAGATCAACGCCTGCATGGCCGCGCATCCTGAGAGCAAGTAGCTCACGCCAACACCGCTACGCAGGCAGCCGGCATGCCGGGGGCACTGCGTTCCGGCATGCCGGCTGCCTTGTATAGAAGCGCCGGTCAAGCCTTCGCCCTGCAGCCCGGCGCCATACCACGCACTTGAAGCTCACCTCCGGAAACTCCCGCAGAAGGCGAGACCAATGCGCTAAGACCAGCCGGTGCGCTCGGCCAGCCATCGCCGTGCGATGACGCCCTGGGCGGCCTGGAAGGCGCGCACGGTGGGGATCCCGGGCGGCGGTGGCTGCAAGGCGCGGTGGGTGAAGAAGCCGGCCACTGCTGCGATGGCGGCCGTGATGGCCTGCGGATCGGCCGCCCGACAGGCCGGATGCAGCTGCAGCAGTGCGTCAGGCGGCGGACCTCCCTGCATGGTCACGCTGGGTGCGAAGAAAACCGGGTCGACCCAGGCTGCCCCCACACAGGCCAGCGGCCAGTCCACAAACCAGACATGCTGCGGCGTGAGCAGCAGGTTGTCCGCCCGGATGTCGAAGTGCAGCAGGGTATCTCCCGTTACAGCAACAGGCGCCTGCGCTTCCAGTCCAGCCAGCGCGTCAAGATGACGCGCCGACCACGCATCGAGCCCGTCCGGGCGCTCCTGGAGCAGCCGCTGCCAGCCGCACAGCCGTTCTGTGAACTGCTCTGCGGCTGTGCCGACAACCCGGGAAGATAGTGGCGACGGGGTGAGCGCCGCGGCTAGGCCGACCAGCGCTTCCATCACTCGCTCCAGCTCATCCATGCGCCAGGGCAGGGCTGGATGCCGGCCATCGACGTCCTCCATCGCCAGCACGACCCAGCCCTGCTCTCCTTCATCGCATGACCACAGGAGCCGCGGCACCGGGGCTTCAGGAGGCAACGCCCGCAGGATGGCGCTCTCACGGCGGTGCATGGCCGGGGTAACAGGGTTGGGCTCGGGCCCGGCTGCTTTGACGAACACCCGCCGCCCATCAGCAGTCCGGAGCCGCGCTGCTACCCCCGGCGAAAAGCCACTCTGCTGTGCCACCGCCGCGACGACAGGGCTTCCCAGCCAGGCCTCGACGGCGTCGCGGCGGCGCGCGGGGAGCTCCTCCCAGGCGAGCCGCACCCCGGCCGCGGGAGGGGCTGGAGCAGCATCGAGCTGGTCCTGCGGTCCCTGTCCCGTCATCGTTTACTCTTCTCGTAGTCGCTCCAGAACTGGTCGAGCTGGGCCTGCACCTGCCGCGTCGCGTCATCCAGTGCAGCTCGGGCGGTCATCGTGCCCTGGATTGCTGCGGCAGTGGCATCCTTCTGAGCCTGCCAGAGCTCGGCGATTAACGGGCTCACTGGACGGCCGCGCGCCTGTGGCATCAGTCGCAGGCCAAGCTGTACCAGCGGTGCAACTATGCTCGGCGGCGGGAAGCGAGCCAGGAGCGTCTCGTCCAGACGGGGCTGCCCGGTGAAACGACCGAAGAAGAAGGGTCGCCCTACCTGCGCGCTCAGCGCGGCTTCTGCAGCTACTCGCGCTGTCACGCCCTCTTCGCTGACCAGGAAGGCCAGCAGGCGCCAGGCCAGGTCCGGTTGTGGCACTCCTGTCGGCACAGCCCAGCCCCAACCGCCGGCCCAGGTAACCGGCGGCATGCCACGCTGGCGCGGCGGAGGCGCTGCCGCCCCGAAGTCGCCAGAGGGCATGTACTGGAGATACGACGGCAAGGCTACGTTGGTGCTAATCTGCATTCCCAGCTTGCCTGCGCCAAAAGCCGCTAGCGCAGCATTCGTGCCCCCGCCGCTGAAGCGGCTCAGGAACGCACTCACCCGTTCAGTCCCGCCCAGCGCCTGCGTCAGCTCAACCAGGAACTCCAGCGCCTCGACATGCTTGGGTGCATTCAGGTGACTCTACGGCCGTCGGCACTGAGATAGTCGCCCCCGCCGTTGGCCAGCGCCCACTGATATAGCAGCTCCGTGCCAAACGAGGGGTTGAAGCCCAGCTTCTCTAAGTCGCCGGTGGAGCTGCGCAGAGTCATCCGGCGAGCCATCTGAGCGAAGTCTGCCCAGTCCTGCGGTGGCTGTTCTGGATCCAGGCCGCTGTCACGGAACGCCGGCTTGCTCCAGTACAAGAGACGATTGTCCACATCGAAGAGCAGGGCGTAGAGCTTGCGGTCAAGGGGTCCATAGCACTCCTGGAGCGGCCCCTGATAGAAGCGGTTCAGGTCAAAGCGGTCACGCCTCACAAATTCGTCCAGCGGCAGGATGATACCTTTGACCGCCGCGCTGCCAGTGACCGGGCGGTTCCAGTAGACCACCGCCGGAGGATCGCCGGCCACGATAGTAGCGATCAGGGCCTCCGCTTCCCGAATATCGAACACCTGCTTCTGTTCCAGCTCAAGTTCGACCGCCGGTGCCTGCTCCCGCCACAGGGCGAACTGTTGCGCGTACGCTTCCAGTGGGGCCCCGCCCAGCCAGAGGCGTGCTCGCCCGCGCAGTTCCTGGGATAGTGCGCCGCGCTCTTCAGAAGTGCGTCGAGCAAGGCAACCGCTTAGAGGAAAGCCACCTGACAGAACACCCAAGGCTTGGAGATAGCCTCGCCTTGTCAGCCGCAGCGCAACTGGACGCCCTACAGAGCGCTTGGGGTACGCCATTTTCATCTCTGGTCCCTCTAGGGTGCTCGGTGAAGCATACTCCCACACGACGCCACTGTCATTGCTTTTGGACCTGGATCTTGTGTCTAAGCCGCCCACGTCTGCGGCCGGCCTCAGAGCCGGCCGCCGGGAGTTGATACAGCCGGCCAGATACCGTCGACCAGACCGAGGATAGCATAGCAGACACCGCAGGCTACCTACACCACCGCATCGCTGCCGGCTTCTTGACAGCCCCACGTGCGCCTGCTACGCTGAGTGCAGCGCTCACGTGAGCGGTAACAGGATGTTGTAGAGTTGTCATACTAATATGTGGCACCCGCGCCGAGGAGGACGCTCAATGGTTATAGCAGCACTTCATCACCACGCGGCAAGCTGGAGACCCCATTCCCAATCACCAGCCGCACCGAGTTATCTGCGGTACACGCGGCGCCGAATGCTCTTGACCCACACGGTCGCATCGCTCGCCGCAGCCTGTGCCCGACCCGGCGGACGGGGCCCTGCCGAGACGCCGGCAGGCGCCGGTGCCGCACCGCGCACGCCGGTGACGCTCCGCTTCGCCGTGACCCAGGATCGGCTGGATTCTGGCCTGCAAGAAGTCATCGATGCCTTCAATGCCCGCGGCACCCCCATCCGCGTCGAACCCGAAATCCCCGCCGGCGCACTGGTAGACCGAGTCCTCGTCCAGGCCACCGCGGGCGAGACTCCAGATCTGGCCCATACGCACCCGCGCGACTACCACCCATGGGTGAACGCAGGTATCCTGCTCGGACTTGACGCGCTCATGAAGCAGGACAAGCAGACCGTCCCGGACATCTTGCCTGCGGCGCTCCAGTACTGGTACCGTGATGGCCAGTACTGGGCCATGCCGCATAACCTGTCGATCCAGAACATCTACTTCAACAAAGATCTCTTTGATAAACACGGGCTAAAGACGCCGGATCGCTGGGAACAGGAGGGGCAGTGGACGTTCGAGGTCTACCTCGACCTTGCGCGGAGACTGACCAGCGGCAGCGGTGAGAACAAAATCTTTGGCGCTGTGTGGCGGCACACGGCGCTGGATATCCAGCTCGGGTTCATCTGGCCCTTCGGCGGGGACCTCTGGGACAAGGACGGCAAGCAGACAGTGCTCGATCGCCCCGAAGCCATCGAAGCGATCCAGTTCCAGGCCGACCTGACGGCGAAATATGGGGTGTCACCGACCGATACCGAATGGCAGCAGTTCGCCTCCATGCGCTCTCCGACCTGGGGCGCGGCATTCGGCCAGGGGCGATGTGCGCTGGAGATCCAGCCGAACGACTCCCTGGCGCCCCATGTCATTCCTGCCCCCTTCCCGAAGGGGATGGTGCCGATGCCCAGGGGCCGCGCCGGACGGATCATCCGCGGCCTGGCCGTAGGCGTGCACATCTTGAAAGACTCGAAGAACCGCGATGCCGCCTGGGAGTTCGCTCTCTTCCAGTCGGGTAAGGAGAGCGAGCAGATTATGCTGCGCGCCCATGTGTCGCTGCCCTGGCGCAAATCCACGCTCGCAACGATGGACCAGTCCCTGTTCCTGCCCTGGGAGCGCGCCGACTTTTACGCCGAGGGTGTGCGGCATCTGCGGGCGACGCCGTACGTGACGCGATTCGCCGATATCAACCGGCTGTACAACGACGGCTACATCGCCGTCCGCAACGGACAGAAGAGCGCCGCGCAGATGATCGCCGAGATCAAGCCGCAGATCAATGAGCTCCTGCGCGGCTAGCACGAGCCGGTGCGCCACCGCGCCCGGCACGAGGCGCTGCTGGTGAGGCAGGGGTGAAGCGCAAGATCACGATCGCCGATGTCGCTGAGGCAGCCGGGGTCTCCCGACAGACGGTCTCGCGCGTCCTGAACGCCAAGGGCGAGATCAGCGCGGAGACGCGCGAGCGCGTGCGCCGGGTGATCGAGCGCTTGGGCTACCGACCGCACGTCATGGCCAGCGGCCTCGCCGGCGGGCGGGCACGGTGCATCGGCCTCATCGTCACGCAGCCGGCGGACGAAGCGCCGACCAACCCCTTCTTCCTGTCGGTGATCTACGGTGCCAGCCTCGAGGCGGAACAGCGGCGGTATGCTCTGGCCATCAAGTATGCGCCTGCGGAGACCGTGTTGCGCCTGCGCGAGCGCCTCTTCGAGCGGGGCCAGGTGGACGGTATGATCATCCTGCGGGCGCATCGAGAGTGCGCGCAGGCGTTTGCCGAGCCGCGACCGGAGCGCGCACCGGTGCTCCTGATCGGCGACTTCCCACCGGAGTGCCCGTGCCCATCGCTTGATATCGATAACGCCCAGGGCATGCGCCTGCTGGCCGAGCACCTGCTCGAGCATGGCTACAAGCGGATCGCCATCCTCTGCCACGGCCCGCCCGGCCATGCCACGGCAGATGCCAGATTGCATGCAGCACTGGAGGTGCTGCAGGGGCATGGCGTGCCTGTGCCGCCGGAGTTTGTCCTGTGGACAAACTCCACGCTGCATGACGCGTACCGGCAGACCAGACGGCTCCTCAGCAGCCCCCGGCTGCCGCGCGCTATTATGGTGACCAACGACTGGACTGCCATGGCTGTGCTGCGCGCCGCGCGAGACGCCGGTCTGCGCGTGCCCGAGGACGTCGCGGTCACAGGCTTCGATGACCTGCCGCTGGCACCGTATCTGGAGCCGCCACTCACGACCGTGGTGTTCTCCGGCTTCGACCTGGGGCGCGAAGCCATGCGCTGGATGATCGAGTATGTCGAGACCGCGCAGCCCCCACCACGCGCCTATCTACCAGTGCGGCTTGTGATCAGGCGGTCGTGCGGGTGTCCATATCCCGAGCTCAGCTTGGAGAGCAGGGCGTGTGCTCCAGCAGCTGCGCAGGACGCAGATATCGTACAGGACTCAAGTACCTCGGGAGGACATCGATATGGAACCGGTCGGTGAACAGACCCCCAGTGCGCTCCAGTGGCACACAGCAACGGTGCGCATCGATGTGACCCGACGCTCGCCACTCCGGCGTATCTGGCGAGCCATCGGCTATGATGAGGTGAACTACACCTACACGCCGAACGGCCGCACCCTGCTCGGCAAGATCGGTTCCCTTGGAGACGGTCCGTACTCCGTGCGTGCCCACTACCTGCTGTGCTCCGGCGACGGCACCGGCCGGCCCAAGTGGGGCTCCAGCAACGTCTATACCGAGGATGCTCAGGGCCGCCCTGTCTACTCCTGGGACATCATCGACCGAGTGTTCGATACGTATCTCGAAGCCGGCTGCGTGCCCTTCGTCGAGCTGGGCTTTATGCCCGAGGCGCTGTCCACCGCACCGCCCGGTACGCCGTATGACACGCTGCGGGACGGTGGCTGGCGCTATCCGCCGCGGGACTATACGCGCTGGCAGGAGCTGGTGCAGGCGCTGGCCGAGCACTGTCTCGCGCGATACGGTCTGCGGGAGGTCAGCCGCTGGTACTGGGAGCTCTGGAACGAGCCGGATATCTTCTACTGGGCCGGCACACTGGAGGAATACTGCCGCCTCTACGACCACACGGTAGCCGGGCTCCTGACCGTGCTGCCGCAGGCGCGCGTGGGCGGGCCGGCGACGACGGGACCGGCGCGGCCGGAGGCCGGGGCCTTCCTGCGCGGGTTCCTGGAGCATTGCGTGCGCGGGACCAATTTCGTTACCGGTGAGCGCGGCACGCGGCTTGACTTCATTAGCTTCCATGCCAAGGGAGCGAGCTACCAGCGGAACCCGCAGGCGCCCAAGCAGACGCCCACGCTCTACCGCCTGGTGCGCCACATCGTCACCGGCCTGGAGATCATTCGCGGATTCCCGGAACTCGCCGGCCGGGAGGTCGTGCTCTCCGAGTGCGACCCGGACGGCATGGCCGCCTTCAGCATCGCCGACAACCCGAACCTCACGTTCCGCAACACCGAGTATTACGCCAGCTATGTCGGGGCAACGGCCTGCAAGCTCCTTGACCTGGGCGTTGGCGAGCCGGTGCGTGTCGATGCCTTTCTGACTTGGGCCTTCCAGTTCGAAGGCCGCGGGTACTTTGAAGGATTGCGCACGCTGAGCACGAACGGCATCGACAAGCCGGTACTGAACGTCTTTCGGGCGCTGGCGCGGCTGGGCAGGCAGCGCCTGCATCTGGAGAGCAGCGCCACCCGTGATCCCTTGGCCGTCGAGGGCGGCGATCCGCCGACCACGCCGCCGGATATCTCGGGGATCGCTGCGCTGAATGGCACGGGCGAGGTCCAGATCTTCCTGGTCAGTCACCACGACGACTGGGACGTGCAGGCAGCTACGGCGGTGCAGGTTGAACTAGCTGGGCTGGCGCCTGGACGGGTCTACCGGACACGGCGCTACCAGATTGACGGGGAGCACAGCAACGCCCACACTGCCTGGGTGCGCATGGGCCGTCCGCAGCAGCCGACGGCGGAACAGCGTGCCGTCCTGGAGCGCGCCAGTATGCTCGCCCTTGTTGAGGAGAGGGCCTGCACCGCACTCCCCGACGGTCGTCTCCAGCTCAATCTGCTCCTGCCCGCGCACGCAGTGTGCTTGCTTGAGCTGGTGCCGGCATGAGGTATGCTGCAGGAGTACACGTATCAGTGTGTGCAGGACGGGGCTTGAGCCATCACCGATGCCTGAGAGAAGCGGACCGCTTCAGCCTTGGAAGGGGCGCAGAGAGAAACGTAAGAATGAAATGAAAGGAGCCTGCCATGAACCAGAAGCGCCTGCTCTCACGACGTGAGGTGCTGGGAAGCGTTTCTATGCCGGTCATTACCGGCATGGTTGCAGCTTGCCGGCGGCAGGGGCCGGCGCGAGAGGAAGCTAGACAGCCGGCCGCGCCGCCCCAGCCGGTAGAGATCCGCGTGGCGAACCGCCAGCCGGAGTGGACGCCGTACTGGGAGAAGCTCCTGCCTTCGTTCACCGAGCGGACCAAGATCACGGTCACCTTCGAACACTACCCCGACTGGGCGGCCAAGCTCCTGGCGCTCTTCACCGCTGGCACCGGGCCCGACGCGGCGCACAGCAACTCTCACCTGGATACCAAGTTCTACGACGCCGGCTTCATCCGCGACCTTACGCCGCTGGTGGCACGGGAGAAGCTCGACCTCGACCGCGACTACACCCTGATGGGCACGGAGAAGTGGTGCGGCAAGCTCTTCGCCCTGCCCTACTTCGCCGAGCCCTTTGCCCTCTACTACAACAAGAGCCTGGTGCAGCAGCTCGGCCTCAAAGACCCCTGGGAGACGGCCAGGGGGGACTGGACCTGGGATGACCTGCTCGAGCTGAGCACCAGGGCGACGCGGGATACCGACGGCGATGGCAAGGTGGACCAGTGGGGCATGATCTGGCCCTGGAACCCGCCCGGCTACTTCGGACCTATCCCCTGGACCCGCGGCGCCGACTTCGTGGACTGGGACGCTATGCGCTATCGTTTCGACAATCCGATCTTTGTGGATTCCGTGCGGCTCTTCCAGAAGTGGCTGATGCAGGACAACATCTTCATGACAGGGCCGCAGCAGAGTGCGGCCCAGCAGCAGTACGGGAAGAATGCCTTCCAGGCCGGCCGCAGTCTGTTCTGGTTCCGCTCGGTGACCGACATTCCGCGCAACCGCACGGCCATCGGCACCAGCTTCGTCTGGGATGTCTTGCCGGTGCCGAAGCTGGACAACAGCCGGCCCGGGGTATCGCTCACGGCCGGACATCCGAACTGGATGAGCGCCCAGACCACGAAGGTGGAGGCAGCGTGGCAGTTCTTGCTGTGGATGAGCGGGCCGGAGGTCCAGGGTGACATGGCTCGCACGAAGTTCCTGATGCCGGCGCTGAAGTCGTTCCATAGCGTGTTCCTCACCACTGCGCCGGGCGAGCCGCCGGAGCACATCACGGTCTTCGGGGATGTATTCAAGAAGCCGCATGGCTGGCACTTCCGCCATCACAACGGTGACGAGACGAACGCGTTGTGGTCCCGGGGTATGGACCGGATCCTTGGCGGTGAGGTGCCCCTGCAGCAGGGCCTGCGCGACCTCCAGGAGGAGATGAACCGCGCTGTGATCTACGGCGACTGCACCCCTTACCGCGGCCTGCGGCATCCCATCCGGCCAGCAGGCTAAAGAACGAGCGAGAGTGCAGCATGCACGATCCCCATAAGACCAGGAGGGGCTATGATTGCGCAGGTATGTTTTCAGGACATGGCAATGCCCTGGAGTGGAGAGCGTTGCGATACTCTTCTGCCGCGTCCCACACCGGTGACGCGCCGCGAACTCCTGCTCAGTTCTGGTTCAGCCGCTGGTCTCCTCAGCGCCGCCTGCGGCCGCGCCGGCGGCCGTGCAGAGCAGCCCGAGCAGCCGGCGAAGATCACCCAGCCGGTGACGCTCCTCTACTGGACTATCCTGGGCGGTGCAGACGGTTCACGCATGAAAGAGCTCTCCCAGCAATATGCGAAAGAACATCCCCTGGTGACGATCGAAGACATCCAGGGCGTGCCGGATTTCCTGACCAAGTTCGCCAGCTCAGTGGTCACGGGAACTGCACCGGATGTAGTGTGCATCCGCCAGATCTACGTCCCGGGGTTTGCTGAGGGCAACATGCTGTTCGATCTGCTACCGCGTGAACTCCAGCAGGTCGGCCTGAAAGCAGAGGATTTCGACCCCAACGTCTGGCGTGCCAGCGAGTATAAGGGCAAGCGCTACTCCATCCCGCTTGATATCCACGGCTACATGCTGTTCTACAATGCCTCAGTAGTAGCAGAGAGCGGCCTGGATCCCAACAAGCCACCGCAGACCTGGAACGACTGGCTGGACTGGATTCGGCAGCTCACCCGAAGCGACCGGCATGGCGGCTTTGTCAGCGACGGGGGAGAAGGGCTGATCTGGACGTTTTACCATCACCTGCGCCAGGCCGGTGGGACCCTGTTCTCAGACGACGGCAAGAAGGCCGCATTTAACTCCGCGGCCGGGCATACCGCGCTCTCGTTCATGGCCGAGGTTTTTCTCCGGGCGAACCAGCCATTGCCGCAGCCACTGCTCGACATGTTCGAGCAGCGGCGAGTTGCAAGCTTCTTGAATGGCCCCTGGAACCTGAACCGGCTGGGCCGGCCGGATAACCCGGTGTTCAACGATCTGCGCGTGGGGTTTGCGCCCCAGCTCGATCCTGCCAGACCTGCATGGTGGGCCCAGAGCCACCAGCTCGCCCTGCCTCGGCAAGACAAAGTAGACGAACACAAGCGCGCAGTCGCCTTCGACTTCGTGCGCTGGCTGGTGGAGCATACACTCGACTGGTCCGTCGCCGGCCAGCTTCCGGCCAACCGCAGGATCCTGAATTCTGATGAATTCCAAAAGAGCACGCATCCGGTGATTGGACACCTGAAAGTCTGGGAGAGGCATCTCGCCAGCGCCAGCTTCATGCAACTGCATCCCCGCTATGTGGACACCATCCCGGTGCTGATCCCGCCCTTGCAGCAGGGCGTGCGCAACCAGCTTGCGCCGCGCGCTGCCCTGGAGCAGGCAGAACAGGCAGTCAACGCACTGCTGTCACAGTGAGCGCTGCACCGTTCAGAGAGGGCAGGTGACGGTGACGAGCCGGCACCTGCCCGGAGGTGTGCGGGAAAAGACGAAGCCAAGGAGACGAAGCCAAGGAGAGGAGAGGGAACGCCATATGCCGCCAACCAACGCAGGTGTCGCATCGCCCGCGGCCGGTGCTCCTGGGACGGTCCCGCGCCGCCGGTGGGGCCGGAGCGAGCTGTCCATTCCGGTGATCCCATTCGGCACGCAGGGCTTCGGAAACATGTTCGGCCCCGTGGCGGACGACGAGGCCGTGCGGCTTATCCATCGCGCTATCGAGCTGGGCGTCAACCACTTCGACTGCGCCCGCTGCTACGGCGACTCCATGCGCAAGCTGGCCCTAGCCCTCAAGAGCGTGCCGCGCGAGCAGGTGATCATCTCCGGCCGCCTCTGTCTGCATCGTATTCGCTCGGAACTTCAGCGCGAGCTGGCCCCCACCGCCGAGGATGCCATCCGCGACGTCGAAGACCAGCTTGCCTTATTGGGCATCGACTACTTCGACGCCGTCCTGGTGCACGATCCGGCGGACATGGGCCCGGTGCTGGCGCCGGGCGGCGCGCTGGAAGGGCTTCTCCGTCTCAAAGCGCGAGGGCTGGTGCGCAACGTGGGCTTTGGCATGCGCCCGCACGATTTCCACTGGCAGGCGCTGGCCACCGGCGAGGTGGATGTCATGCTCACGTTCAATGATTACAACCTGCTGCGCCAGAGCGCTGCTGAGCCGGGCGGGATCCTGGAAGAGGCGGCCCGACGGGACGTCGGGGTGCTGAACGGCTTCGCCATTGTGCGTGGCATCCTAACTGGTGTAGATGTCGACGAGGCAGCGCGGCGCGGGCGCTGGACGAACCAGGAGGATATCGCGCGGGCCAAGCGCATGCGTGCCTGGGCCATGGAGCGCGGCGTGAGCCTGCTGGCGCTGGCCCTCCAGTTCTGCCTGCGTGAGCAGCGCATCCATGGCAATCCGCTGGGCAATCAAAACATCGCCGAGCTCGAGCAAAACGTGGCCGCCGTCACCACGCCGCTGCCGGAGAACATCTGGGAGGAGTTCGCTGCAGCCGGTTTGTGAGGTGGCGGACAGCAGGTCCTGGAGGAGAAAGAAAAACACAGGGCTATCTCTTTACAGGGCTATCTCTTTACAGGGCTATCTCTTTGAAGATAGCCCTGCACTCACAATCGGGAGCGGAAGACGGGATTCGAACCCGCGACCTTCTCCTTGGCAAGGAGACGCGCTACCACTGCGCCACTTCCGCATGACGTTGCCGGAATAGAACCGGCGTGCTGCGTGGTACCCCCGGGGCGACTCGAACGCCCGCACCTGGCTCCGGAGGCCAGCGCTCTATCCTCTGAGCTACGGGGGCAGGCGCAGTATCACTCAGCGAGAGAAAGTATAGCATCCATCGTTCGAGCGAGCAACCGCGCCCAACGCTCAACACTCACGCCCATGGCACACCGCTGCCAGCAGGCGCAGCACCCCAGCCTACCGCAGCGACGAAAGCCACTCCTCCAGCGAGGCTGCCACCGCCAGCCGCTCTACTGCAGCCTCGCGCCGGTCGTGCTCCAGCCCGCGCAGCAGCTCCGCTAATCCCTCGGGCACAGTGCCGAAGCGCGCGCGTGCGATCCGCGAAGCTATATGAACGGCGGCCTCTGCCTCACCTTCGGCGCGTCCCTCGGCGCGTCCCTCGGCGCGTCCCTCTTCACGCCCTTCGGCAAACCCTGCCGCGTGCCCTTCGGCACGTCCTCGTTCGGCAGCCTCGCGTCGTGCAGCTTCAGTCCACTCGCGGAGTAGTTCCTGAATAAGTGGCGTCTCTGCGATCATACGCTCCTCCACCAGACGGCGTATCACAGCACTATCATAACGCAGTGAGGCCAGCGCTGCAGTACAGGCATACACATCTTCGCGCGTGCCGGGCGCCGGCACTTCCAAGGCCCGGGCCAGGCAGGCCTGCACCACCTGCTCCGCCGACCTGCCTCCATGATCCATCAGAGGAACGAGCGGCGCCAACTCGGGTGGAAGGGTCCGTAGCGCTGCTGTCCCATCAAGTTCCCATAAACGGATGGGGCGGTACTCTAACGCCAGCGCGCTCCGACCGCCCACCGGCACGGAATGCCATGTCGCGCTGTTCCCTGCCCGCGCCGTGTCAGGACATGCGCTCCTCTGCAAGAAGAGCACGGCGACACTCACCGGTAGCCTATGGGTCCGGATGACCTGAATACAGTAGTCACAGAGCCGCTCCTCGAGCTTCTCATCTGCGTAGCTCTGCGCCTCGATGATCAACGCAAACGGTGGAGGACCGGCGATCCGTAGCAGGCTATCCAGACGTCGCGTCGCCGAGGTGAGCTCACGGTCCAGTGGTTCAACCAGACCTACAAGCTCCTCCCCAAGAACAAAGGCTGCATACGACCGCGGGAATGCGTCGGTCAGCAGCTTGAAGGCGCGATCGTAACTCGGCCGCTCCACTATACACCTTTGTTTTACGACATTTAATTTTACAGATTTAAATTTTATGGAGTTTATGGAATAATGAAATAGAGCGGCGGCAAGGATAGTATGCCAGAGATACAGTCACGCGCGACTATATCAACCACCACGCGCGCAAGGCACGCGCATGCTCGTTCTTGAGACGCCTTGCAGGCCGCCTTGGATGCGCTGTAAGACAGCCTGCGCCGCTCACGCAAAGAGGAGCCGAAGCCCCTCCCCAGAGATTCTCGTTCACGCCCCGGCGGGCTCGCGCGCGAGCGCCCGGCGCGCCACCAGCAGGCCGTACTCGAGGCTGTCCACGAGGGCGAACCAGCTCGCTTCGATGATGTTGGTTGAGGCGCCCACCGTGCTCCAGCGGCGCACGCCATCTGTGGACTCAATGAGCACCCGTACGGCCGCGGCAGTCGCCGACGTGCCGTCGATGACGCGCACTTTGTAGTCGGTGAGGCGCAGGTTCGCTACTTCCGGATAGTACGGCAGGAGTGCCTTGCGCAGAGCCTGGTCGAGGGCGTGGACCGGGCCGTTGCCATCGGCCACCGTATGCTGGATCTCGCCGTTGATCTCCAGCTTCACCGTCGCTTCGGCGAACACGGCCGAACCGCGCCGCGTCTCCACCAGCGCTAGGAAGTCGATGACTTTGAACGGCGGCCGGTAATCCGGCGCAGCACGACGCAGCAGCAGTTCGAACGACGCCTCGGCTCCCTCGAACTGGTAGCCCTGCTTCTCGAGCTCCTTCACCCGCTCAAAGAATGCTGCCGCCGCCTCTTTCGAGCCAAGCTCAATGCCAAATTCACGCGCCTTGCCCAGGATCGATGCCTTGCCGCTCAGCTCAGAGATGAGGATGCGCTGCTCATTACCCACCAGCGCCGGATCGATATGCTGGTAGCTGGTCGGCTCTTTCAGCATCCCGTCGGCGTGATAGCCAGCCTTATGGGCAAAGGCGCTGGCGCCCACATAGGCCAGGTGGTTATCGTGGATGAGGTTCGCAATCTCCGCCACATAGCGGGAGACCTCGGTGAGCCGCGCCAGCTCTTCCCAGGAGATGCAGTCGATGCCCATCTTAAGCTTGAGGTTTGGGATGATGGCGCACAGATTGGCGTTGCCGCAGCGCTCACCATACCCGTTGATAGTGCCCTGCACATGCACAGCGCCGGCCTCGATCGCCGCCAGACTGTTCGCCACTGCCAGCTCGCAGTCGTTGTGCGTGTGGATGCCGATCTTCGCCCCCAGCGGCCCGAACTCATCTACGACCGCGCGCACGATCGAGGCAAGCTCGCTGGTCAGCGTGCCGCCGTTGGTGTCGCACAGCACCAGACAATCGGCACCGGCCTCGCAGGCCGCGCGCAGACAGGCTCGGGCATAGGCCGGGTTCTCCTTGTAGCCATCGAAGAAGTGCTCCGCGTCGTAAAACACCTCGCGGCCGTGCTGCTTGAGAAAGCCGATCGAGTCGGCGATCATCCGCAGGTTATTCTCGAGCGTCGTGCCCAGCACGCGCTCGACATGGAGCTGGGAGTTCTTGCACACGATAGTGACCGTCTCGGTGCCGGCCTCCAGCAGCGCCCGCAGGTTCGGGTCGTTCTCGGCGCGGTTATCCTTGTAGCGGCTGCTCCCGAAGGCAACGATGCGCGCTTTCCGCCACGGCATCATCCGCGCGCGGGCAAAGAACTCGCGATCCTTCGGGTTCGATCCTGGATAGCCGCCCTCAATGTAGTGAATGCCCAGCTCATCCAGCTTGCGCGCGATCTTCAGCTTGTCCTCGACCGAGAGTGAGATGCCTTCGCGCTGCGTGCCATCGCGCAGCGTGGTGTCATACAGCGTAATCGGCGTGGCTGGCGAACCCCTCGTGCTGGACATTGTTACACTTCCTTCACAAACACAAATTTTCTGTTTACTTCTCTCTGTTTACTTCCCCGTCTTCACTTTCCTCACCGACCTTGCGTTCCCCGTCGCACGGCCTCGGCGACGAGCGTGCCCATCTGCTCAGTGCTCACAAGCACAGCGCCTTCTTCATAAATATCGGCAGTGCGATAGCCCGCGCTGAGCACCCGCTCGACGGCCAGCTCTACCGCGTCTGCCTCAGCGGCAAGCCCTAGGGAGAAGCGCAGCAGCATAGCCACGCTCAAGATTGTCCCCAACGGATTAGCCTTCTGCTGCCCGGCAATATCGGGAGCAGTGCCATGCACCGGCTCGTAGAGTCCTTTGGGTCCTTCATTGATGCTGGCAGATGGCAGCATCCCCAGGGAACCGGCCAGCAGCGATGCCTCGTCGGAGAGGATATCGCCGAACATGTTCTCCGTGACGATGACATCGAAGTCACGCGGCCGGCGCAGCAAGTGCATCGCCATGGCGTCGACGAGCACATGCTCGACCTGGACATCGGGATTCGCTGCGGCCATTTCTGTGGCGATCTCGCGCCACAGCCGCGAGGTCCACAATACATTTGCCTTGTCTACCGAGGTGACTTTTCTACGCCGGGTGCGAGCAAGCCGGATCGCCACCTGAAGCACGCGACAGATCTCGTGCTCGGAGTACGGCAGTGTGTCAATGGCGCGGCGCTCTCCCTCTTCCTCCCAGCGCCGCGAAGGCCGGCCGAAGTAGAGGCCGCCGGTCAGCTCACGCACGATGAGCAGGTCAACCCCTTCGATCACCTGGGCTTTCAGCGGGCTCACCCCCACCAGCGCCGGGAAGACCCGCACCGGACGCAGGTTGGCAAAGAGGTCAAAACCCTTGCGCAGGGCGAAGAGTGCCTGCTCCGGACGCACTTCGGCGCGGGGATCATCCCACTTTGGCCCGCCGCACGCGCCTACCAGGATAGCATCGGCCCGCTCACAGAGTGCATATGTCTCCGGCGGCAAGGCCGTCCCGTACTGATCAATCGCCGCGCCGCCGACGACTCCCCACAGCAGTTCAAAGTCCCTGCCGGCACGCTCGCCCACGGCGCGCAGCACCTTTACCCCTTCGGCAACAACCTCCGGGCCGATGCCGTCGCCGGGTAAGACAGCAATCGTATATGGCATACGCGTAGATGCTCCTCCGGCCGGTCATGAATGGGCACGCGGTCGGTGGATTTCCAGGGACCGATTGAACGAACGGAGAGCACAGCAACAATTCTGTCCCTTACCCAAACGTCCGCGCGCCTAGACTTCGGGAACGGATGGCACAGGCAGGCGCTTCGCCCGCTCCGTCGGCACAGCCCTCTGCCCGGCTTTCGGGAGTGGACCGAACTAGAAGGTGCCGGCAGCCCCAGCCGTGTTGCCTGCCCCGCGGGGCTGACTACGTAAATCCGGCGGACCAGAGAGGAGAGCCGAAGCGCTTGCATGAACCGCTCGCTTCGGCCCCAGCAACCGCACCGACCTGGAGCGTGGCGCCGGCACCCCTTCGCTGCACCCTCGGAATGGGCTACTGCGTGCGTAGCCGGCGCTCTCCGGCCGTGGCAGTGGCCAGCGCGGTCTGGCCGGCGCCGGCCGTGTGGCCGTTAACCCGCCGCTCCTCAGCCTGCCTGCGGTAGGCCACGACCTTATTTAAGGCATTCATATAGGCCTTGGCGCTCGCCACGATGATATCCGTACTGGCGCCGTGGCCGCTGAAGGTGCGGCCGTCGCTCTCCACCCGTACCGTCACTTCACCGATGGCGTCAATACCAGCCGTGACCGCCTGTACCGCGTACTCGGCCAGCCGTACCGGCACCTGTACGATCTTATCCACGGCCCGGTATGTAGCATCCACCGGCCCGGTGCCGGTAGCGACCTCCGTGATCTCCTGACCGTCCGGTGTATGAATAGTCACCGTCGCTGTGGGGATCAGGTGGTCGCCGCAGGAGACCTGCACCCGCTCCAGGTGGAAGATCTCGGCCGGCTGGTGCACCTCATCGGCAATGAGCGCCTCGATATCGCGGTCGGTGACCTCTTTCTTCTTGTCGGCCAGCTCCTTGAAGCGGGCGAAGGCACGGTTCAGCTCGTCCGGGGAGAGGTCGTAGCCCAGCTCCTGGAGGCGGGCCCGGAAAGCATGGCGCCCACTGTGCTTGCCCAGCACCAGCGTCGAGGTCACCAGGCCGATGTCGCGCGGGTCCATGATCTCATAGGTCGAGCGCTCCTTGAGAATACCGTCCTGGTGGATGCCTGACTCATGGGCGAAGGCGTTGGCGCCGACGATTGCCTTGTTCGGCTGCACCAAGATGCCGGTACGGCTAGAGACCAACCGGCTGGTCTTGTAGATCTGCGTCGTATCGATGCGGGTCTGCAGTCCGAAGAAATCGCGCCGTGTCTTCAGCGCCATGACGATTTCTTCCAGGCTGGCGTTGCCGGCGCGCTCGCCGATGCCGTTGATGGTGCACTCCACCTGCCGCGCCCCTGCCTTGATCGCCGCCAGACTGTTCGCCACCGCCATGCCCAGATCGTCGTGGCAATGCACCGAGACTACGACCTTGTCGATGCCCCGCACGCGCTCATACAGGTAGCGGATCAGGTCGGCGAACTCTTCGGGCACCGCGTAGCCCACCGTATCGGGGATGTTGATCGTGGTCGCGCCGGCCTCGATCGCCGCATTCAGTATCTCGACAAGATACTCTCGATCCGAGCGGGTGGCGTCCATCGGCGAAAACTCGACGTTGGAGAGGTACGACTTCGCCCGCGCCACCATCGCCCGCGCCATCTCCAGCACCTCCTCGCGGCTCTTGCGAAGCTGGTGCGCCAGATGGATATCCGAGGAGGAGATGAAGACGTGGATGCGCGGGTCCTCCGCCTCGCGCAGCGCCTCCCAGGCACGATCAATGTCCTCCGGAACAGCGCGCGCCAGCCCGCAGATAGTGCAGGTGCGCACCTCGCGAGCGATCCGTCGCACAGCCTCGAAGTCCCCCGGCGAGGAGATTGGAAAGCCCGCCTCAATCACGTCCACGCCAAGCCGGGCGAGCTGATGCGCGATCTCCAGCTTCTCCTCGACATTCAGGGTCGCCCCTGGAGACTGCTCACCATCGCGCAGGGTTGTATCGAAGATAATTACGTAATCCGAACTCGCTCCTCCGACCGGCATGGTCTATTCCCTCCTCGATATACTCCGAACAGTGCATAGTCCATCGCGTGTATGGACCGACGCGTGTATGGATTGACTTGCTGCGCTCCGTCGCTCCGGCAGGCTCTTCACCGCGGCATGGTTCCGCGCTACCTCTGAAGCACTACTTTTTCTTCAACCACGGCATCATCTCGCGCAGCTGCTTACCGACTTTCTCAATAGGATGCTCCCGGTCACGGCGGCGCATGGCATAGAAGCTCGGCCGGCCGGCCTGGTTCTCCAGGATCCACTCGCGGGCGAAGGCTCCGGTCTGGATCTCCTCCAGGATCTTCTTCATCTCCTGGCGAACCGACTGGTTGATGATCCGCGGCCCGCGGGTGTAGTCCCCATACTCGGCCGTATCCGAAACCGAGTAGCGCATGTAGTTCAGCCCGCCCTGGTAAAGCAGGTCCACGATGAGCTTCAGCTCATGCATGCATTCGAAGTACGCCAGTTCCGGCTGGTAGCCGGCCTCGACGAGCGTCTCGAACGCCGCTTTTACCAGCGCTGAGACACCGCCGCAGAGCACTGTCTGCTCGCCGAAGAGGTCGGTCTCCGTCTCTTCCTTGAAGGTCGTATCCAGGCAGCCGGCCCGCGTGGCGCCGATCCCCTTGGCATATGCCAGGGCGTAGTCATGCGCGCGACCGCTGGCGTCCTGGTAGACTGCGATCAACGCCGGCACGCCGCCGCCTTCCAGGAAGACCGAGCGCACCAGATGGCCCGGGCCCTTCGGCGCCACCATCGAGACATCGATGTCCGGCGGCGGCACGATCTGGTTGAAGTGAATGTTGAAGCCATGGGCGAACATGAGCGTCTTGCCGGGCTTCAGGTTCGGCCCAATGCTCTCTAAATAGAGCTGGCGTTGCACCTGGTCCGGCACCAGCACCATGATCATATCTGCCCGCCGCACCGCCTCCGCCGTTTCGACGACCTCCAGCCCGGCCTTCTCCGCCTCCGGCCAGCTCTTGCTCCCGCGGTAGAGGCCGACCATCACATCGCAGCCGCTGTCCCGCAGGTTCAACGCGTGGGCGTGCCCCTGGCTGCCGTAGCCCAGCACTGCGATCTTCTTGCCTTGCAACAGGCCCAAGTCGGCATCCTGGTCATAGTACATGCGGGCCATGGTGGTACATCCTTAACGCATTATATTTACTGCTTTTATTTGGCACGCTATCAATGCACCATCCTAAATGTGCGTTTAGGACGCCCTGCGACATAAAGAGTATGTGCACAGCGCCTGTTCCCCGGCCGCACGCCGAAGCGAGCGCGGCCGGGGGACAGGGCCGCATCCTACGCCACTTCTTCCTCCGGCTGCTCCTTGGCCGTGATGGCGCTGCCGCGCACCATGGAGACCGTGCCCGTGCGCACCATCTCCTTGATGCCGAAGGGACGCAGCAGGCCGACCAGGGCGTCGATCTTCTCCTCTTCGCCGGTGACCTCCACGATCACCGCATCGTGCGCCACATCGACGATCTTGGCGCGGAAGAGCTCGGCAATCTGTGAGATCTCTCCGCGTGTTGCGCCCGTGGCCGCCACCTTGATCAGCGCCAGCTCCCGATCCACCCGACGGTCATGGGTGACGTCGCTCACCTTGAGCACATCGATGAGCTTATAGAGCTGCTTCGTCACCTGCTCGACCACCGTGTTCGAGCCATCGACCACAATCGTCATACGCGAAATCTTCGTGGTATCGGTGTGGCCGACGGCTAGGCTTTCGATGTTGAAGCCGCGGCGGCTGAACATGCTCGCCACTCGCTGCAGCACGCCCGGCTGGTTCTGCACCAGCGCCACGATGATATGCTTCATCGTCAGCTCCCTCTCTTCCCCCGTCTTCCTTCCGGTAGAGCGCCGGGGCGCCACACCGGGCGCCCCGGCCTGTAGCCGGCTGCATCCACGCCCTGCTACACGCCCCCCGTCGACCCGACCGTCGCCATCTTATGCGCCGGAACCGGCCGGTAGTCCTCTTCGCGCTCGATCGTTTCCTGCAGGCTGGCGCCGGGCGGCACCATCGGCCAGACACACTCCTCGGGCGTGACCCAAATATCCAGCAGCACCGGCCCCGGCGTCTCCACCGCCTTGCGCAGCGCCTCCTCGACGCCGCCCTTCTCGGTCACGCGAATGCCCGGGATGCTATAGGCCTCGGCCAGCTTCACGAAGTCCGGGTTCCACATTTTCACCGCCGAGTAGCGGCGCTGGTGGAAGAGCTGCTGCCACTGCCGCACCATGCCCAGGTAGCCGTTGTTAAACAGGGCGATCTTGATAGGCAGGCGCTCCTCGACGATGACCGCCAGCTCTTCCATCGTCATCTGGAAGCCACCGTCGCCGGTGACGCAGAACACCAGCTCGTTCGGCCGCCCGAACTGCACGCCGATCGACGCGGGCAGGGCATAGCCCATCGGTCCTAGGCCTCCAGACGTAATATGCGAGTTGCGCTTGTCATACCAGTAGTGCTGCGCGGCAAACATCTGTGCCTGGCCCACGTCCGTCACCAGGATGGCCTCGCCGTTCGTGACCTCGTAAATCTTCCGAATGGTGTACGGCGTGGTCAGCTCCTCCGTCTCCGGCAGGGCCAGGGACGGATGCTGGATGCGTAGCGCGTTCAGGTGCTCGATCCAGTCGCGGTGCGAGTTCGGCTGGACCTCGTTCACCAGCACGCTCAGCACCTGCTTCGCATCGCCCACGATGGGCACGGCCGCCGGCACGTTCTTGCCCAGCTCTGCCGGGTCGATGTCGATATGGATCACCTTCGCGTTGGGCGCGAAATCCTTCAGCCGACCGGTGACGCGGTCATCCATGCGCATGCCCACAGCCAGGATGCAGTCGCACTCGCACACGGCCATGTTGGCGTAGTAGGTGCCGTGCATCCCCAGGAAACCAAACGACAGCGGGTGCGACTCTGGGAAGCAGCTGATACCCAGGAGCGTGGTGATCACCGGGATATCCGCCTTCTCGGCCAGCGCGCGCAGCTCATCGTACGCGCCCGACAGGATCACCCCGTGCCCGGCCAGGATGATCGGCTTCTTCGATTCATCCAGCAGCTTGGCCGCCTGTCGGATCTGCCGGATATGGCCGTGGTAATGCGGCCGGTAGCCCGGCAGGTTCACCTTCTCGGGATAAACGAATTCCGTCTCGCTGGTGAAGATATCTTTCGGGATGTCAATCACCACCGGACCCGGCCGGCCCGTGCGGGCGATGTAAAACGCCTCTTTGACGATGCGCGCCAGGTCCTTGACGTTCATCACCAGGTAGTTGTGCTTGGTGATCGGCATGGTAATGCCGAAGGTATCGGTCTCCTGGAAGAAATCCTTGCCGATGGCATAGGTCGGCACCTGGCCGGTGATGGCGACCATCGGCACGGAGTCCATCATAGCCGTAGCGATGCCGGTCACCATGTTCGTAGCGCCCGGGCCGGAGGTGCCGATACACACCCCCACCTTCCCTGTGGCGCGGGCATAGCCATCGGCCATATGCGCTGCCCCCTGCTCGTGGCGGCAGAGCACGTGCTTGATGGGATAGTCCAGCAGGGTGTTATAGAACGGAATGACTGCGCCGCCGGGCATGCCGAACATGATTTCCACGCCCTCGCGCAGCAGGCACTCACACAGGATCTGTGCACCATTCAGGCGCTGAGACATCGCGCTCTCACCTCTCTATCACACTTCGTTATCCCTGCCCGGCCGCTCAGCCGGGGCAGACTCGGGACAGTCGTCTGGTACTGTGGCGGCTCCCCTCGTCGTGCAGGACAGGTCTGGCGGCCCGGCGAGCCGGCGGGCGCCCCCACCGGGGCGCCGTGGGATTAGCGACCGCCAGACCGGCGTACTCCTAACGCGTGCGTGCCCATTCCGTTCTCCCCTGTGTCGTTCTCGCTAGGTACTCTTGTTACTTACGTCATGCGGCGCCCTTCGGTGCCTCAGCCGCTCCACTCACCCGACACACGCACAGCGCGCCATTCATTCGCAGAGGCACCGCCGGATCTCCGCAAGGCCCGTGTGCTTACCGCAGCACCGCCCCCGTATTTGCCGAGGTGACGAGCTGGGCATAGCGCTTGAGCCAGCCGGACTTAATGCGCGGCTCCCAGGGTGGGAGCTCGGCCAGGCGGCGTTTGATCTCCCGCTCGTCCACCAGCAGATCCAGACGGCGGTTCGGGATATCGATCACGATCTTGTCGCCATCGCGCACCGCTGCGATAGGCCCGCGCTCGGCCGCCTCCGGGGAAACATGACCGATCGCTCCACCTCGGGTCGCCCCGGAGAAGCGCCCGTCGGTAACCAGTGCCACCGAGCGATCGAGCCCCATGCCGACGATGTTCGCCGTGGGCGCCAGCATCTCCTGCATGCCGGGGCCGCCCTTCGGTCCCTCGTAGCGCACCACCACCACGTGGCCCGGGCGTACCTTTCCGTTCAGGATGCCGGCGCACGCTTCTTCCTGCGAATCAAACACAATCGCCTCGCCGGTGAACCGCATCATCTCCGGTGCCACCGCCGCCACCTTCACCACAGCACCGTCGGGCGCCAGGGTGCCAAACAGAATGGCCAGCCCCCCCTTCTCGCTATACGGGTTCTCCAGCGGGCGGATCACCTCGTAGTCCGTGATCTTGGCGTCCTTGATGTTTTCCCAGAGCGTCTTGCCGGTAACCGTCATTTGATTGAGGTGCAGGACGCCCTCGCGGCGCGCCAGCTCCCGCAGGATGGCCGACACACCCCCGGCGCGATGGACATCTTGGATATGCACGTCCGGACGGGCCGGCGAGACTTTACAGATATTTGGCACGCGATCGGCCACCTCATTGATCCGGCGCAAGGGGTACTCGACACCCGCCTCGTGCGCCAGGGCCAGCGTATGCAGCACGGTGTTCGTCGAGCCGCCCATGGCCATGTCGAGGGCAAAGGCGTTGTCGATCGACTCCGGCGTCACGATATCGCGCGGCTTAATGTCGCGCTTGATCAGCTCCATCAGCGCGAAGGCAGCGCGGCGGGCGAGCTGGTTCCGTTCCTCGGAGAGCGCCAGCGCTGTCCCGTTACCCGGCAGCGCCATCCCGAGCGCCTCACAGAGGCAGTTCATCGAGTTCGCGGTGAACATGCCGGAGCACGAGCCGCACGTGGGGCAACTATACTTCTCCAGCTCCGCCAGGTCTTTCTCAGAAATGCGGCCGGCCTGATAGGCCCCCACCCCCTCGAACACGCTCATCAGGTCTACGACCTGGCCGCTGGGCAGGCGGCCTGCCGCCATGGGTCCTCCCGACACGAACACCGTCGGGATATTCACCCGCATTGCGCCCATGAGCATGCCCGGGACGATCTTGTCGCAGTTCGGGATGCAGATCATCCCATCGAACCAGTGCGCCTGCACCATCGACTCCACGGAGTCGGCGATCAGCTCGCGGCTGGGCAGCGAGTACTTCATCCCGATGTGGCCCATCGCGATGCCATCGTCGATGCCGATCGTGTTGAACTCGAACGGCACGCCCCCGGCCTCGCGCACCGCCCGCTTGACGATCTCGCCGAACTTATTGAGATGCACGTGGCCGGGGATGATCTCCACAAACGAGTTGCACACCGCGATGAACGGCTTGCGGAAGTCCTCGTCTGTCACGCCAACCGCCCGCAGCAGGCTGCGGTGCGGCGCTCGCTCGAAGCCCAACTTGATCACATCGCTACGCATGGCTCGCCTGCTTTCTGCCTCCAACCGGCACTGCTCAAGGCACTTGAAGCGTTGTCTCCGGCCCCTGTTCCGTCATCACCGGACCGGCCGGCAGGTCGTGCCGTCCCGTGGCGTTGCCGGCCGACCAGAGAAAAAAGCTCTCGTCCCTGTGCAGGGACGAGAGCGCACGCTTCCCGCGGTACCACCCTGGCTTGACGCAGCCGCACGACGCCTGCAAGACACGCCATGCCCGAGCAGGGGACCAGAAAAAGTGAACTCCCGTCCCTAGGGACGGGAGTTCACTGACGCTTCCCGCGGTACCACCCTGGCTTGACGCGCCCGCTCGGTCGAGCGTGGCTGCGCCCACTCGTTCGGATAACGGCATCTATCGCCGGCCCTACCTACTGCACGGCACGTCGCTGCCCGGACATCTCCCGAGCCATCCACAACGCGCCGGGTTCAGCAGGGCTGCTCAGGGGCGAGTTCGGAGCTCCGTCGCCGCCGGGCTTGCACCAGACGCCGGCTCTCTGGAGGCGCCGGGCAGGCTCCTACTACTCCCCGTCATCGCAGTTCCTGTGCAGTTGTCATAACAAAAGGCGCCGTCCGTGAATATGTCCGCAACGGTACTATCGTGGGGCTATGCTACCATAGTTGGTGCAGCGTTGTCAATCTCTCACGCTATCTCTTCTGCAGTGCCAGCGTGATGCGCTGGTCGATCTCGGCGAGGCCCTCGTTCACCGGCCGCTTGCCCAGCCGCACGTCGGTGAGCACCTCCGCGGTGATGTTCGTGATGTCCAGCCAGGCAACCGACTTCGGCATCGGCTTCGCCGCCACGAGACTTTCCACGATGACCTTCTTGCTCTGCGGCGGGTTAGGGTCCTGCAGATAGGCGCCGTTCAACACCGCTTTAATGCTGGGAGCAAACCTGGCGAGCTGGAACCAGGCGGTCTGTCCCTCGGGGCCCACGACATGCTTGAGGAATTCCCAGGCCAGCGGCGGGTTCTTACTCACCTGCGAGAGCCCGTAAGAGAACGCCCAGCTCGGATAGTAGCGCCCTCGCTTCATCAACGGGAGGTGCTGCACATCCCAGCGGAAGCTGGCCGCACCCTCTGCCGGCGGGTTCTGGTACAGGTTGTTCGTCTCCATGATCGAGATCACGCCGCGCCCCTGGCGGAAGGCGCCCCACACACCGCCGATCGGATTGACGGGCATGACGCCCTGCTTCTGCGCCAGGTCAACGAGCCACTGGATCGTGTCGCGGGTCGCCGCGTCCGTGGACCACTGCGACTTCGTTGGCTCGTCGGGAGGCACCAGCGGCTCGCCTCCGTTGCCGCGGATCCAGCTATACACGAAGCGCGGCACGCCCTGCCACCAGTGGTAGAAGCCCCAGGTCGAGTCCTCGTCGCTCGTGCGCCGCACCGTGGTCCGGCGTGCGATGTCAAGGGCCTGATCGATCGTCCAGTCGGAGCCGGGCGGTGCAATCCCGTTCTCCTGCAGCACATCAAGATTAAGACAGGCGTGGTTGGTCACGACCCCCACAGGCAGCGCATAGAGCTTGCCCTTCCAGACATGGTACTCGACAATTCCCTCTACATGGTCGCTTTCCTTCAGCGAGGGATCGACCTTTAAGAAGGGGCGCAGGTCGGCAAGCACGTTCATCTGCTCGGCATACATTGGCACGAGATCGGGCGTGACGCCCACAATGTCCAGCCGTGAATCGCTGGCAATCATGGTAATGAGCTTGTCCATGACCCCCTTGAGGTCGCCACCCCCGGAGATTTGCTCGACGGTGACATTGGGAAACTGCTCGTTAAAGCGGCGGGTCATCATCGCGTACGCCTCGCCGCGAGCGCCGGTGTTCGAGCTCCAGATAAACCAGACCAGATGATCCCGCTGGTTCCGGTCAAGCGCCTGTGGGGCCGGGGCCCCCTCTCCAGGCGCCTGTGCGGCCGGCCGGCACGCCCCCGCCAGCAGTACTCCACCGGCACGTGAAAGCACCGTGGTGATGCAGCGGCGACGGGTGAGCACGCCGCTGCAAGCAGGTTGAACGCAGCCTGCGCCCGGCCCTTCTAGACCGGGCAAGGAGCCGGTGTTCAGATCTGTGTTCATGCTATGCATACCATGCGCCCTCCTTCAGGGGTGTGCGACTGTAGCCGCACACGGATGGTCCCACCCACAAGCAGGAGCATGCTGATCGCCGGCAGTATACCAGCCTGCTGCCCGGTCAACCACCGCGCATCCGGAATATACCGCGCCATGCGGCACAGGCATGGCGTCCGGAGCTACACTCCGGGTTCCTGCAGCGGCTGGACCTCCAACGGCTGCCCTGCTATGCTGCGGCTGCCTGGGAGGCATGCCTCCCAGGGTAGCGCAAAAATTTCCAAAACGGGCGAGGAGACTGGCATGAAGGCAGCGGTTTTGTATGAACGCAACGCACCGCTGGTAGTCGAGGAGGTCGAGCTGGCGCCGCCGGGGCCGGGCGAGGTGCAGGTGAAGCTGGCCGCCAGCGGGGTATGCCACTCCGACGTGCACCACTGGCGGCAGGAACTGGGCACGCCTTTACCGGCAGTCCTGGGGCATGAGGGCGCCGGCGTCGTGGAAGCCGTCGGGCCCGGGGTCACGCGCGTGCGGCCGGGGGATCACGTCATCATCGCCTTCGGCCCCAAGTGTGGCGAATGCTTCTACTGCCTGCGCGGCATGCCCCACCTCTGCACGCCGCCGGGTGGGCCGCCTCTCTCCCAGCGGCTGCGCAAAGGCGATCTGCTCATTACCCAGGCCTTTGGCGTGGGCTCCTATGCCGAACGCACCACTGTGCCGGCGAACAACGTGGTGCCTATCCCGCAGGACGTACCGCTGGCCAGCGCAGCGCTGATCGCCTGCGGCGTTGCCACCGGCGTGGGTGCCGTGATCAACACGGCACGGGTCGAGCCGGGAGCCAGCGTCGTCGTGATCGGCACCGGCGGCGTCGGTCTCAACGTCGTGCAGGGAGCGCGCCTGGCCGGCGCAGCCAAGATCATCGCCGTCGATATCCTGGATCACAAGCTTGAGCTCGCCGAGCAGTTCGGGGCCACCCACCTCATCAATAGCCGGCGAGAAGATCCGGTCGAACGGGTGCGGGCGCTCACCGGTGGCCTGGGCGCCGACTACGCCTTCGAGGTGATCGGGCTGCCCCAGACTATCCTGCAGGCCTATGAGTCGGTACGCAAGGGCGGGGTCGCCGTCATTGTCGGCGTGGCGAGCATGGAGGCCAGGATCGAGCTTTCGCCACTGATGATGATGCGTACCGGGCGTACGCTGATGGGCTGCGCCTACGGCTCGACGCGGCCGCAGGTGGACTTCCCGCGCCTGATCGCGCTCTACCAGGCCGGGCGGCTCAAGCTGGATGAGCTGATCTCACGGCGCTTCAGCCTGGAGGAGATCAACGAGGCCTTCCACGCCCTGGAAGCAGGCCAGGTCGCCCGCGGGGTGGTGGTGTACGGAAATCCGTGAGCGGCCGGAGCGAAGTGGGCGCTTACTCTGCGCCCTTCTCTGCCCAGATTGCCGCCAGGTGCACGATCGTCTCCACCGCCTTGACCATGTCCTGCACCGAAACCCACTCGCGCCGGCTGTGAAAGTTGTGCCCGCCGGCAAAGAGGTTGGCGGTCGGCAGGCCCATGTAACAAAGCCGCGCCCCGTCGGTGCCGCCGCGAATGGGCCGGCGGATCGGCTGCAGGCCGGCGCGGCGCACAGCCTCCTCGGCATACGCCACCACCTGGGGGTGCTGGTCCAGGATGTACTTCATGTTGCGGTACGATTCCTGGACCTGCACCTCCACGCCGGCGCGCGGGTCCAGCGCGGCTACCTCGGCGGCGAGGCGGCGCAGCAGGTCCTCCTTCTCGTGCAGGCCTTCGATGGTGAAATCGCGCACCAGGATACGGATGACCGTCTGCTCGACGCCGCCCTGAAGCACATAGGGATGCAGGTAGCCCTGGCGCCCCTCAGTCGTCTCCGGGGACATGCCTTCCCTGGGCAGGCGGGCCAGGAACTCCGCGGCGAGGCGAATGCTGTTTACTAGTTTGCCTTTGGCATAGCCGGGATGCACGGCGCGGCCGCGGAAAGTGACGACGGCCGTATCGGCACAGAAAGTCTCGTCTTCGACCTCGCCCGCGGTCGAGCCGTCCATGGTGTAGGCGTAGCGGGCTCCGAACTTCGCCACATCGAAGAAATCCACGCCCCGGCCCACCTCTTCGTCGGGCGTGAAGGCGACGCGAATGGTTCCGTGCGGGATCTCCGGGTGGCGCAGGAGATAGGCCACCGCGGTCATGATCTCAGCCACGCCGGCCTTATCATCTGCCCCGAGGAGCGTGGTCCCATCGCTGGTGATGATGTCGTGGCCGATGCACTGGGCCAGCTCAGGGGTCTCTTCCACGCGGATCACCTGCTGGGGATCGCCCGGCAGGACGATCTCGCCGCCCTGATAGTTGCGCCACACCTGCGGCTTCACTCCGGCGCCGCTGACCTCCGGTGAGGTATCGACGTGCGCCAGGAAGCCGATCACCGGCACCCGCCCGGCGCGCGGGTCATCCGGCGGCAGTGTAGCCGGCACCGTGGCCATGACATAGCCGTACTCATCCATGGTCACGTCGGCGGCGCCAAGGGCGCGGAGCTCGTCGGCCAGCATGCGCAGCAGCACGAGCTGCTTCTCCGTACTGGGGTAGCGCTCCGCCCCCTCCTGCGATTGGGTATCGATCTGTACATATATAAGAAAGCGCTCCTCTACCTCGCGGGCGATGTCTTCCGGATCGAAGATCATTGCTCTCCCTCCGCGCTGTGCTGCCCTTGCCGAGGCAGCCGGTCTATTCTCGCGCCTTCCAGCAGGCGCCTTCATCTGCCCTTCCAGAAGAAGCAAGGATTTTTGACAATTTGCCCGATATCCTGTACCATCGGGTCGAGCGATGGGGAGAAGAGCCGCTGCACCAAGTTTGGAGAACCAGGTGCGCCGGCGGCGCCTGGCCGTCGGCCTGAGCCAGAGCGCGCTGGCCGAGCGCTGCGGGCTGACGCGACAGGCGGTGAGCGCCATTGAGGCCGGGCAGTACGTCCCGAACACCGTGGTGGCGCTGCGGCTGGCCCGCGCCCTCGGCTGCACGGTCGAGGAGCTGTTCAGCCTTGCCGAGGCGATGCCCCGGGTCGAGGCCGAACTGCCCGAGGCGCTGCCTGAAACTCTGCAGCCGGTGCGGGTGCGCCTGGCCCGCGTGGGCCGGCGACTGCTGGCTCGTCCGCTCAGCGGGATGGCGGCTGCGTTCGCCGCGGCCGATGGCCTGGCGGTGCCGGTCCGGCCTGGGGACCCGGTGCCGCGGCGCGTGGCCGTTGACCTGCTGATCGACCCGCAGCTCCTCGACACGACCATCGTCGTGGTGGGCTGCGACCCGGCTCTGGGCGTGCTGGGCGCACACCTGGCCCGGCGCTACCCGGCCTTCCGGCTGCTCTGGAGCCAGGCCAGCAGCGCCGCGGCGCTGCATCTGCTGTGCGCCGGGGAGGCCCACGCGGCCGGCACGCATCTGTGGGATCCAGAGAGCGGCCAGTGCAATATCCCGTATGTGCAGCGCGAGCTTGCCGGCCGCCGCGTCGTCCTTATCACGCTCTCGGAGTGGCAGCAGGGCCTCATCGTCGCTGCCGGCAATCCGAAGGGCCTGCGCGGGCCGACCGATCTGGCGCGCCCCGACGTGACGATCGTTAACCGCGAGCGCGGCGCCGGGAGCCGCACGCTGCTCGATACTTGGCTCCAACGCGCCGGCATCGCTCCGGGCCAGGTCCGTGGCTACGAGCGGGAAGTTCCCTCCCACCTGGCTGTAGCCCAGGTCATTGCCGCCGGCGGAGCCGATGCTGGGCCCGGCATCCTGGCGGCCGCGCGGGCGTTCGGTCTCGACTTCATTCCTCTGCACCAGGAGCGCTACGACCTCGTCCTCCCGCAGGAGTATCTTGACAGCGCTCCGATCCAGGCGCTGCTCGATGTGGCCGTAAGCCTGCCATTTCGCCGCGAGCTGGATGCCCTCGGGGGGTACGACAGCTCACGAACCGGAACGATCGTGGCGGAGTTCGGTCCATGAGCAGGGTCCTCCGGCGCTTCTTCCGGCTTGTGCGCCGGTGTCCTCGGTGCCTGTGCATCCTTGGATACCTGGCTATCCCGGCGGTGGCACTGGCGCCCGTGACCGCCTGCGTCCGTTCGAGCACCGGCCCAGCACCGGCTCAGGCGACCGAGGCAGGATCTGCAGCCGCGGCACGGCTGCAAGGACAGGTGACCGTCTTCGCCGCAGCCTCGCTGACCGACGTCTTCACCGAGATCGGGACTGCGCTGGAACGGGCCAACCCGGGGACAAAGATTGTCTTCAACTTTGCCGGCTCGCCGGCACTGCGTACGCAGCTTGAGCAAGGTGCCCGCGCCGATGTCTTCGCCTCGGCCGACGAGCCAACCATGGACGCCGTCGACCGGCAGGGGCTGCTCGCCGGCCCGCCGCGCCTATTTGCGTTGAATCGCCTGGTGGTGATCGTGCCTGCGCAGAACCCGGGGGCTATCGAGCGGCTCCAGGACCTGGCGCGGCCGGGCCTCAAGCTCGTCCTGGCGCGCAGCGATGTCCCGGTCGGTGCCTACGCCCGCCAGGCCCTGGCCAGGATGAGCCAGGACCCCGCCTTTGGTACCACCTTTGCCGAACGCGTGCTCGCAAATGTAGTCTCGGAAGAGCCAAATGTGCGGCAGGTAGTGACGAAGGTGCAGCTCGGCGAGGCCGACGCGGGCATCGTCTATGCGACCGATGCCTCCGCAGGGGTCCGCGAGGCTGTCCGGAGCATCCCTCTTCCTGATCAGTTCAACGTCATCGCGCGATATCCGATCGCTGTGGTGAAGAACGCCCCTAACGAGCCAGGGGCGCGGGCGTTCGTGGACTACGTGCTCTCGCCTGCCGGCCAGGCGATCCTGGCGAAACACGGGTTCCTCCCGCCCACGTCCGCCGCTTCAGGGACCATACCATGAGCGGGAGTCTGCTGCGACAGTCGCTTCCATCCCAGAAAGCCCTCGGGAGGGTCACCGGCGCACCGCTGCGCCGGGCCGTCTCCAGCATGCTGTGGACAGCCCCTTCAGCTCTGTTGCTGCTGTTCATTGTGCTGCCGCTGGTGGCGCTGGTCTGGCGTGCGCTGGACTCCCCGGCCTTTGTGCCGAGCCTGGCTAAACCGGCGGTGCTCCAGGCCGTGCGCCTTACCGTCCTCACCACGGCCGCGACGCTGCTGATCTCCATCGCGGTCGGCACGCCGCTGGCCTATCTCTTGGCGCGGCGCACCTTCCCGGCGAAGTGGCTGGTGCAGCTTCTGGTGGATCTTCCACTCGTTGTGCCCCCGGTTGTGGCAGGCGTGGCGCTGCTGATGGCCTTTGGCCGGCGGGGGCTCCTCGGCGCCCAGCTGAGCATACTCGGCATCGAGATCCCTTTCACCACGACGGCCGTGGTCCTGGCTCAGCTCTTCCTGGCCGCTCCCCTTTATGTACGCAGCGCCCAGGTCGGCTTTGCCGCCGTTGACCCGGCGCTCGAAGAGGCGGCGGCGATCGACGGCGCCTCGCCCTGGCAGACGTTCTGGTACGTGCTGCTGCCCCTGGCGCTCCCCGGCCTGGCCGGAGGAGCGGTGCTCTGCCTGACGCGCGCTGCGTCAGAGTTCGGCGCCACGCTCATGTTCGCCGGCAGCTTCGCCGGGCGGACGCAGACGATGTCGCTGGCGATCATGGCGGCGTTCGAGACCGATCTCTCTGCTGCCCTGGCGCTGGCAGTGCTCCTGCTCGGCCTCTCCACAGCGGCGCTCGTGCTGGTCCATACGCTCGCAGGCAGGCAACCAGACCGGTAACAGCGGCCGTTTCGCTCCTCAGCGAGGTTCCTGCACTGCTTTGAACACCAGGGCCGTGTTGATGCCGCCGAACCCAAATGAGTTCGACAGCACTACGCGCAGCTGCGCGTAGCGGCCTTGCTCCGGCACGTAGTCCAGGTCGCACGCCAGATCGGGCTCCTGCAGATTTATCGTGGGCGGGATCCACTGCGCCCGCAATGCCAGGGCGCAAATGGCCGCCTCGATGGCGCCGGACGCGCCCAGAGGATGCCCGTATAACGCCTTGGTGCCGCTGACCGGCATCCGGTAGGCGTGGACGCCGAAGACCTGTTTGATCGCCAGAGTCTCGGCCACATCGTTGCGCGGGGTCGAAGAAGCGTGGGCGTTCAGGTAGTCTACGTCTTCTGGACGTACCCCGGCCTCGGCCAGGGCGAGTCGCATGGCGCGCGCTGCACCCAGGCCGTCCGGGCGCGGTGCGCTCATGTGGAAGGCATCGTTGCTGAGCCCATAGCCTGCCACCTCGGCATAGATTGGCGCACCGCGGCGCAGTGCATGCGTGTACTCCTCCAGCACAAGCACGGCCGCGCCCTCGCCCATGACGAAGCCGTCGCGACGACGGTCGAACGGCCGGCAGGCCTGCTCCGGCGTCTCGTTGGCCGTCGAGAGGGCATGGATCAGGTCAAAGGCCCCGAAGGTAAGCGGCTCCAGCGGCGCCTCCGTACCGCCGGCCAGCATCACCTCGGCCAGCCCGGCGCGGATAGTGCGAAACGCCTCGCCGATGGCGCTGCTGCCGGCGGCGCAGCTATTGCCGTTTCCACTCACCGGTCCGGTAATGCCCAGCTCCATGGCAACGCTGCACGCCGCAGCACCGGCGAACACCAGCAGCGCCAGCGCCGGATTCACGCTGCGCGGGCCGCCGGCAAGAAACGCCCGGTGCTGCACCTCGGCGAAGCTCACGCCACCCAGCGCAGAGCCGATGATCACCCCGGCCCGCTCGCGCTCGAGTGCATCCGGGCACAGCCCCGCATCCTCCAGTGCCATGCGGCTCGCCGCCAGGGCAAAGAGGGCACAGCGATCCAGGCGTCGCGCCCGCCGCGCATCGGTATAATCCAGCGGATCAAAGTCGGTCACCTCAGCGGCGATACGCGAACGAAAAGGCGCGGCGTCAAAGCGCGTGATGCCCCTGATATAGGAGCGTCCGGCCACGAGGCCGTCCCAGAGCGCTTGCCGACCGCACCCGGCGGCGGTCACCGCACCGATGCCGGTCACCACCACGCGGCGTGTGCCGGCGCGGCAGCCAGACAAGGTCTCCACCGAGGGCAGGTTCACCGGCCGGCCTCCTGTTCAGCCAATTGCTTGATGCAGTGCAACGTCCGGCCGGCGATGTGCCGCACGAAATAGTCTCCGATGATGTACCGCGCCACCAGCGGTCCGGCCCAGGGCCATGGCACATCGAGCCGGTGTGCGATGGCGACGCGGTAGGTACAGCCACCGTCGCCGACCGGCTCGAACCGCCACTCGACGTACATGCCGGTGGTCAGACCGCCGACATGGCGGTAGAAGATCGCCGGCAGCTCCGGGCGGACCTCCTGCACCGCCGTCCAGGCCACCGGGATCCAGTCGCGCCACGCCGCCATATGGGCCAGCAAGCGCGTGCCCTCGCGCGCCAGCGGTCGCACCCGGCGGTAATGCGGCAACCGTTCAGGCCACCGCTCGATCTCAGCCGCCAGCGAAAAGATCGCCTCCAATGGGGCACGGATCAGCACGGCATTCTCGGTGTGGATCGCCTCGCTCCTTCCCGTTTCTTCACCAGCTAGAACCCCTTGGCCCGGCCGTTCGTATCCGCGCTCCTATGGCCGCAAGAGCCGCGCCAGAAAGACCGGCGAAAGCAGCGGGCCGGCCCCGGCCAGGTCGCCGAGGGCAGCGCCCAGACGCGATCTGAGCTCGCCACGGCGCGCCAGCCGTTCGACCGCGTAGTCAAAGAGCCGCGGCGTCTGCACAAAGAGCTGCACCAGTCGCGAGAGCACGTCCCGCGCCAGGAACTCCTGCCGGCGCAGCTGATGGTACCGCGGGGCATACCATGCGGCACTCCGTCCCCAGCGCATGGCATCGCTCACCACCTCGGCCGCCAGCTCTGCGCCGCGCAGCGCCTTGTAGATACCTTCGCCGGTAAACGGATCGAAGAACCCGGCCGCATCACCGACCAGCAGGAAGCCGTCGCCGGCCGGCGCGCGCACCACGTGTGCTAAGGGCGCAGCTCCGGTGACCGGCTTCACCCGTCGAGCATTCGCCAGCCGCTCCTGCAGCAGCGGAAGTGCAGCCAGCGCCCGCTCCAGCCGCGCGGCCGCACTCAGGTGCTCGCCGGGGCGCGGCAGCGGGACGACCGCGGCCACGTTCACCCGGCCGCCGGGCAGCGGGGCCAGGCCGCAGTAGCTGCGCCGGCCCACGTACATCTCGCCGGTGCCGTCCGGCAAGGCAGGCATTTCGTAGTGGGTCACCAGGCCCAGCCGCCGTGGCCAGCGCACCGGCCGGCGCAGGCCCAGCGCGCCGGCCAGGACCGACGTCCGCCCATCGGCTCCGATGACCAGATCGGCTATGATCTCCTGTTCGACATCAGGTTGTGGCCCGAGCGCACGCACGCCGACCACGCGCCGGCCCTCCAGCAGCGGGCCACGCACCACAATGCCTTCACGCACGTCAACCCCTGTGGCGCGGGCGAGCTCGAGCAAGACCTGGTCGAGCTGGAGGCGCGGCATGGTCAGCGCGCTGCGCGGGCAGCTGCCATCATAGTATTCGATAGTGCAGCGCCAGCCGGATGGCGAGATAAGGGTCATGCCGCGCACGCGGCGCAGTCCGTGCTGCTCCAGCCGCTCCAGCGCGCCCAGCCGCTGCAGCACATCCTCGCAGGCAGGGCTGAGGTACTCGGCACAGGGTTTGTCACGGGGGAAGCGCCGCCGGTCAAGCAGCACAACAGCCAGTCCGGCGCGGGCGAGCAGCGTAGCCGTGGCGCTACCGGCCGGGCCACCGCCGATGACGATGAGCCGCGCCCGCTCGCCCCTCACGGCCCGGCCTCCTCACCGGCACCGCCGGGTTCTGCGGCGTCGCAGACCAGCGCCAGACGAAAGAACGGCGCCCGGCTGATCCTGGCTCGTCGCAGCCCGGCCTGGTGTGCCAGGCTCGCCAGTTCAGATAGGGTGAAGGCTCGCCGCACGGAGAGCGGTGCGTCGTGGTGGGTGTAGGCGCTCCTGCCCAGCAGGTGGGCGGCCAGCCAGGCGCCGAGCCAGGCGGTCCTGCTGCGCTCGAGGTCGGTCACTACCACGCGCCGCCGCGCCACCCGCGCCAGTTCACCGAGCAGACGCACCGCCCGCCGCTCATCCAGATGGTGCAGCACAAGAGAGCAGGTGACCAGATCAATACTACGGTCTGCCAGGGGCAGGCGCAGACCATCACAGCGTAGTAGCGTGATGTCCTGTTCCCGGCCAATATGGGCACGAGCGCAGTCCAGCACCTCGCGGCGCAGGTCGCACAGCAGGAGCTGCAGGCAGATGCCTAGCTGCCGGGCGCGGCGCTGCAGCGTCAGCGGGATATCGGCGCCCCCGGTACCAACGTCGGCCAGCGTGAGGCAAGCGCCGCGCCCGGCGGCGCGCACCACCGGCAGGACATGGCGAGCGACCAGGGCCGTGCCGCCGAGCCAGGCGTTGAGGCGCGCCAGGTCGTCGAGATTGGAACGCAGGAGCTCGGGGTCGAGGAGCGGTTCGTCCAGGCACTCGGCCTGCTGTAGGCGCGGCCATGCGGCAGGCCGGCTCAAATCCGGCCTGCCGCGCCACAGGTACGCAGCGATAGGCGCGCCCAACAGGTGCATGAGCGAGTGCTGCCGCGGCAGAATACTCCTTCATGCAGGATAGCAGCGTTGTGCACGGAGTACAATGGGCAGCGGCTTATGCCTGCCGGACAGCCTCGGCTTCGATCGAGACCTTTACCTCCTCGCCGACCAGCCAGCCGCCGGCCTCGAGGGCGACGTTCCAGTTCGCACCGAAGTCCTTGCGGTTGATGGTAGTCTGCGCACTGAAGGCGATGCGCTCGTTGCCCCATGGATCCTTCACCCGGCCGTCGATGGCCGCCTCGAGGACCACCTCTCGGGTGATGCCGCGGATGGTGAGGTCGCCAACAACGGTATAGCGGCCATCCGGCCGCGGCGCGATGCGGCGACTCTGGAACGTAATGGTGGGGAACTGGGCGGTGTCGAGGAAATCGGGCGAACGTAGATGCTCGTCACGCTGGGGCTCGCGGGTATCGATGCTGGCGGCGTCGATCTGCACCGTGACTGCGGAGCGGGCGAGGTCTTCCTCGTCGAGCACGAGTGTGCCGGCGACGGTGTTGAAGCGCCCGCGTACGGTTGCCACCATCAGATGGCGCACGGCGAACTCCACGTTCGTATGCACCGGATCGATCTGCCAGGTCGTGACCGCCCTAGGCTGTATCTGTACTGCCATCCTGCGAAAACCCTCCCTCTACACTAGGATGAGTGATTTTTATGTTTAAATAATTATGGAAATATGGAAGACAGAAGCGCGCACCATACGTAGACCCAGAGTGCCTCGCGGCCCTATGTGGCGAGGAGCGCCGGGGCATAGCGGGCGAGCTGATCGCGCCGGAGCCGGAAGAAGTGGTAAGGCCCTTCCCGTCGCAGAGTGATCAGCCCGCAGTCCTGCAAGATCCGGGTGTGATGGGACAGCGCCGGGGCGCTGACGCCGGTTGCGGCCTGCAGATCGCTACAGCCCAGCTCCCCGCGCTCAGCCAGCACCTTGATAATCCGAAAGCGCGTCGGGTCACCCAGGGCCTTGTAGACTTTGATCGCTGCCTCTTCACCCGCTGCCAGCTCAACCATACTGCGTGACTGCTTTCACGGTGCCGCACCGCTCTGTCCGCCCATATTTCCACGTTTCCACGAACGTGGAAGTCTGCTCTATCATACGACACTGCCCCCGCGGTGTCAAGTGCAAGCAGGGACCACGGGCGTGCGGTAGGCTTTGCGACCGCCTTCCCTGATGGTGTACACTATCGTGCGTGACGGCGCCGCGTGCGGCGCCGCTGCGCGCTGGAGAGGGAGAAGACGCCTGCCCTATGCGGGCCACAAGACAAGGGGAGCAACTATGATGGCGCACAGGCTCGCAGCATATGTTGACCCGGTGGAGATGTTTCCAGGCGTGCGACGGAAGACTATGGCCGAAGGTGAGCGGGTGATGGTGTGCGAGATCAGCTTCGACCCTGGAGGCTACGTACCCGAGCACCAGCACCCCCACGAGCAGGCCGGCTACGTCGTGCGCGGCGAGCTCGTGCTCACGGTGGCCGGCACGCCGATCACCCTGCGGCCTGGCGATGGCTACGTGGTGCCATCAAACACGCTGCACTCGGCGCGGGCTCTGACCGAGTGTGCGGTGATCGACGTCTTCTCTCCACCGCGCGAGGAGTACCGGTTAAAAAATACCGGTAAAAACATGTAATACTCAGCGCGTAGTGTGTCACGGGTACGACGCATGCTGCTGGGCACTTGAGGAACCCTGGGCAGCCGGCCTGCACAAGGTCGTATCGCGAAAGAGTGCGAAAGAATATTGCCTGTATGGCGCACACCGTGGAGTACGCACTACGCACATGTTGGTGAGGAGGATCGCTCTGTGCCTCTGAGGATTCGCCTGATGCGCATGGGTGCGAAGAAGCGCCCGAGTTATCGTGTGGTCGTGGCGGACTCCCGTGCGCCGCGCAATGGCAGGTTCGTCGATCAGCTTGGCTATTACAACCCCCTGACCGATCCGGCAACTGTGCACATCGACGTCGAGCGCGCGGTGAGCTGGCTGCACAAGGGCGCCCAGCCGACCGAGACGGCGCGCGGGCTGCTGCGCCGCGCCGGCGTGCTGCGTCTCTACAGCGAGCAGAAGATGGCGGCCAAGCTCGCTCGCAAGGGTGCCGAGGCATCCGAAGCTCCGTCTGCTGCGCCTGAAGCGCAATCCGAAGCATGAAAGAGCTGGTCGAGTATATCGCCAAGAACCTGGTCAATCACCCTGAGGACGTGCGTGTTGATCAGTCGGGCACGCGCGTTGTGCGCCTGCGTCTGCGTGTCCACCCGGACGACATGGGCAAGGTGATCGGCCGGGAGGGCCGCATCGCCCAGGCCATCCGCACCCTCCTCAAGATCGTCGCCGCCCGCACCGGGCGGCGCATTGAGCTCGACATCGGGTAAATCGGCTTTGCCGTCGTTTGCGTGCCGTGTGTGTGCCGGGCCATGCCGAAGATGTCACCCGATCGCGCCCCACCGGCTCTTGTATCCGGCGGCGCGCTTGAAGTGCTGCCGGGCCGCCTCGCGGTCGCACGGGTCGTTGCCCCATACGGCATCCGTGGCGACGTCAAGGCGGAGATCCTCACGGACTTCCCCCAGCGCTTTCGCCGCCTGCAGCGTGTCTTTGTGGGCGCCACAGACCGGGAGCTCCATTTAACCCGCTACCGCCTTGACGACGACGGCCGCTTCGTGTACCTCCGCTTTAAGGAGATCCCGGACCGCACAGCCGCTGAGGCCTTGCGGAACCAGCTCCTCACCATTCCGGAAGCCGAAGCCATGCCGCTTCCGGAGGGAACATATTACGTGCACCAAATCATCGGCCTGCGCGTCGTCACCGACGCCGGCGAAGAGCTCGGTCGCGTGCGCGAGGTGCTCCACACGGGAGCCAACGACGTATACGTTGTGGACGGCCCGCGCGGCGAAGTACTCTTGCCGGCCATCCCCGAGGTTATTCTCGACGTCGATCTGGCACAGGGCATCCTGCGCGTACACTTGCTGGAGGGGCTCGTGGAAGAGTGACCCCGCGGTTTGTGCGGTTACGACTCCTAGCCACGCTCCTTGGCACGGCGCTAGTGCCCACTTCGACGCGTCCCGCCCCGCGCCCGCCTGCGCCCCGGCCGCGCCCTACCGTCGGCGCGCTGCCCATTCTGGGCGTGCACACCCGCCTGACCGATGAGGTCGAGGAGTGGAAGATCGCCCGCACGTTCCAGATGGTGCGCGCCATGGGCGCACAGTGGGCGGTAGAATACTTTCCCTGGGCCTACATTCAGCCGCACAGCAAGCAGCACTGGGAATGGACCCACGCCGATCAGGTGGTGCGGCACGCCGTAGCCAACGGCATTCGCGTGATCGCCCGCCTGGATGGCGTGCCGGCATGGGCCCGTCCGCGTGAGACGACCTTTCGCTACCTGGAGCCCGGCCGCTTTGGGGATTTCGCCGACTTCGTCGAAGCCTTCGTGGCGCGGTACCGCAGCGCCGTGCAGCATTACGTCATCTGGAACGAGCCGAATACCAGCTTTGAGTGGGGGTACCGCCCGGTCAGCCCGGAAGAGTATACGGCGCTCCTCCGCACCGTCTATCCCCGCATCAAGCGCGCTCATCCCCAAGCGGTGGTGATCTCCGCCGGTCTTGCCCCGACGCTGGAGCAGAGCGAGTGGGGGCTGAACGACCTGGTGTTCCTGGAGCGCATGTACGCGGCCGGCGCCGGTGCATGGTTCGATGCTCTGGGCGTGCACGCCTACGGCTGGAGGCTGCCGCCGGACGATCCTCCGGCGCCGGACCGCGTGAACTTTGCGCGGGCTGAACTGCACTATGCTATCATGCAGCAGCACGGGGACGGCCATAAGCCGGTGTTTATCACCGAAGCCGGGTGGAACGATCACCCGCGTTGGACTAAGGCAGTGCGTCCGGCGCAGCGCATTGAGTACACGCTGCGCGCCATTCAAAAGGCGCAGGCCGAGTGGCCCTGGCTGCGTGCCCTGTGCTTCTGGCAGTTCCGGCTGCCCCAGCCGGCCCGCAACGTTAGCGACTATGCGACCTTTGTAGACGTGGACTTCGAGCCCAAGCCCATCTACCTCGCCGTGCAGAACCTCGTGGCATCGCTTAGCCCTCATGCCCAGCCCCTCTCGCGCGCTGCGCGAGAGGGGTGACCCTCACAGCTGGTGTCCTTCCCCCCCTGTGCTGTAGAGCACAAGTGAAGCTGGGCGCCGGGTGCGCGTCCGCTCCTGACGCGTCGGGAGCGGACGCCGGAGGTGAGGGCTTCCGCCCCAACGCCTGCTGCTCCGGTAGCCATCGCAGCGGCTGTTTCGGCAAGTAAGAACCTGAACATGCTCGACGTTCGTAGTATGGTACGAGGGCTTAGACAGGCGGGTGTGCCCGTACGCATGCACGGTGCTGCCGGTCCGGCCTCCCGCACGACGCTGTTCCGGCGCTGTCGGTCCGGTCGGGAGACCCAGGTGTTCAGCCATGTCCTGGGTCCACGCGCTGTCCCGGTTATCTCGTAGCGTAGTTCCGCCTTCTGTTAATCCGCCTTTGATAGAGATGTCCAGCGTTATTCCAGACACCATAACGCAAGGAGGGGATAGGCGTGAAAGGAAAAGACGGAAGAGGTCGGCTCTGGGCATACTGGGCGCGGCTGGGAGGGGTAGCACTCCTGGCAGGCGTTCTCGCCGGGGTGGGGGTCGCCGATAGCCCGGCACCGGTTGAGGCACAGGCAGCGGTGCAGACAGTGCGCGTGGAACTCAGGGAGTGGGAGATCGTACCGCGGACGCTGACCCTGCGCGCCGGACAGCGCTACCGCTTCGAGCTGGTGAACACAGGGCAGTTCCGCCACGCCCTGGAGTTCGAGGGCATCCCCGGTGGGCGCAGCCCCGATGTGATGTCCGGCCAGACCGGCACGTTCGAGTTCACCTTCACGGCAGGCGGACCGCTTGAGGTTTACTGCCCCATCGCCTGTCCGGGGCCGAACTGCCACCGCGATCGCGGCATGCTGGTGCGCTGGAACGTGTTGGGGGCGGCAGTCGGCCAGGTGCCGCGCGGGCTTCCGCGCACCGGCGGTGCGGCGTTGCCGCTGGCCGGCCTGCTGGCGCTCGGCGCCGGCCTGAGCGGGCTTGTGCTGCACCGGCTGCGCCGCAGCGTCTGACCCACGGCCTCCCGGGCAGTGCGAGCAGGCGATCGGCGTGGCCACCCCATCGCGTGCTCGCACTGCCCGGGTAGCACCGGACCACTCCGTGGTGCTGTTGGTACAAGCATGTATTTTCCCCGGATAAGCAATGGAACAGAATAGACAGAAACATACAATGTCCCTATACTGGATCCTGGCTCGCACAGAGGGCATCGCCGACCGCCAGGTTCCTCGATCCCTCGCGGCATCATCGCTTTGATCTTACGTTGTTCCTATGATTTCCTTATCTACCTAGATTTTATTCTCTCAGGAAGGAGGGATTCCCATGGCGCGTCTCAGACTGGTTCTCATGGCCGTGTTCCTCTCCCTTGCCCTGGCGACGCCCGCCCTCGCCCAGCCTGTGCCGACGGTGCGGGTCGTCCGCGATCCCACCTTGGGCAACATCCTCGTCGATGCTCGGGGCATGACCCTCTACCGCTTTACCCGTGACGAGCCGAACATGAGTAACTGCTATGACGCGTGCGCGCAGACCTGGCCGCCGCTGCTCCTGCCTGCAGGCAACCCGGTGGCCCCGCCGGGACTGGGCGGCAGGCTTGGCATCGCCGTGCGACGCGATGGCACGCGCCAGGTAACGTATAATGGCATGCCGCTGTACTTCTATGCCAGGGACACCCGCCCCGGCGAGACAAACGGCCAGGGTGTGGGCGGCGTCTGGTTCGTGGTGGAGGCCATCGCTGCCGGCCCGGCGCAGTTGCCTCGTACCGGTGGAGGCGCGCTTGGCCTGCTCCTCCCGGTCGTGCTCGTGGTCGGCCTGACCGGCCTCGGTACCGGCATGCTCCGGTGTCGCACTCGCTGAACGCGAGTTTTATCCCACCCTCCTGTAGGGCTCAAGACGCTCGCGTCTTGAGCCCTACAGGAGGAACGCGGGGCTCGGCACAGCCTCTCTCGCCGCTACCATGACGCAGCGTCGGGGAGGCTACTGTGGTGCTCAGGCATGCTTGAGCACGATGCCTTCGAGGATGTTGGCAACGTCCTCGGCCTTGTCGCTGGCCGTCTCGAGGTACTCGTAGATCTCCCGCCACTTGATTGAGAGTACGATATCGCGGGGGTCGTCCGGCTTGCTGAAGAGCTGGGCGATGCCGTCGCGCAAGAGCTCGTCTGCCTCGTTCTCCAGCCGGTTGATCTCTACCGTAAGCGGCAGAATCGCCTGCATCCGCCTGCGGTCACGCAGCAACCGCACCGCATCGCCCAGCACGCGGGATTGCTGCTCGAGCACACGGCCAATGCCCTTGGCATGGGGGGTAATGGACTCAATCTTGAAGACGCGCAGGCGCACCGCAGCAGTCCAGATGAAATCCGTCACATCGTCCAGGCCATGCGCCAGCGCGGAGATATCCTCGCGGTCGAGCGGCGTGATGAAGGTCTGGTTGAGCGCATTCATAATGGCATGAATAGTGTGATCGCCCTCGTGTTCCAGATCCTCCAGCCGTGCCAGCTTGCCGGGCAGGTCTTCATAGCGCTCCAGCAGATCAACCAGCGCAACCGCCGCCTGGTGCATGATGCTGGTGGCCTGTTCAAAGTAGTCGAAGAACTTGACATCGCGCGGGAGTAACCGCAGGTGGATCACCTCTCAACCTCGCTTTCCTGGCAACCTCTTCTCGGCATGCCGGCGCTTATACCACAAGACCGTAACGTACAGACACGGCGGCCACACCAAACACCGCGCATCGCAGCCTGCCCTGTTCTCCAGCATACACCAGAGCCGCATGTCCCTTCTCCTGCTCGAACAGGGCTTAGATGAGCGCACGCCAGGCGGCGACGGCGGCGACTGCCAACCAGTAGGTGGCGGCCGCCACGACGGCGGCCGCCGGGATGGTCAGCACCCAGGCCCACACGATGCGGCCGGCCACGCCCCAGCGCACCGCCGAGAGCCGCCGCACCGAGCCCACGCCCACGATGGCCCCGGTGATCGTATGCGTCGTGCTCACCGGAATGCCCAACTCCGACGCCATGAAGAGAGTCGTCGCCGCGGCCGTTTCGGCGGCGAAGCCACCCACGGGTTGCAGGTGGGTGATGCGGGTAGCCATGGTATGGATGATCCGCCAGCCACCGGCAAACGTGCCCAGCGCGATGGCGGCGTGCGCAGCCAGCACAACCCAGGTGGGGACGTAGAACTCCGGGCCAAGGTAGCCCGCGGAATACAGCAGCGCGGCGATGATCCCCATGGTTTTCTGGGCGTCGTTCGTGCCATGGCCCAGGCTGTACGCCGCAGCGGAGACGAGCTGCAGGCGCCGGAAGAGTAACGCCGCAACCTGTGGACGCACCCCTTTGGTCAGCCACGCCACCAGGGTGATATAGGTCACCCCCAGGATGAACCCGATCGTTGGAGACAGGACGATGAACAGGGCCGTCTTCTGCAAGCCAGAGAAGACAATCACCTCCGGGCCGGCTTTTGCCAGCCCTGCACCTACCAGGCCGCCGATCAGCGCGTGCGAGCTGCTGCTCGGGATGCCCCAGTACCAGGTGATCAGGTCCCAGACGATCGCTCCGGTGAGCGCTGCTAGGATCACGTAGTTATCCACGACCTCTGGCTTAATGGTGCCCTTGCCGATCGTGTTCGCCACATGCAGGCCGAAGCCAAACGCAGCTACGAAGTTAAAGAACGCTGCCCAGACGACGGCCTGGCCTGGCGAGAGCACCCGCGTTGCGACCACCGTCGCAATCGAGTTTGCCGCATCATGAAAGCCATTGATGTAGTCGAAGATCAGCGCCACTCCGATGAGGAAGGCCACCACCACGAAGGTCTCGTCTACATTCACCAGCGCACCTCACCCGTGCGGCACACGCTTCCCTGCCGGCGCCGACCTGCTTCAACGCACCACAGTCCAAGCTTGAGGCTCGAATGCGCACCCCGTGCGCCTGCACGTGCTCCATAACACACGACCGCAAGACTGCAGCGCCTCGGGCTCAGACCGCCGCGCGTAGCTCCCGCCACAGGCAGTACAGCGTCGCCATCGGCTGCACGGCGAGACCATGCGCCGGGTCGAGCTGGAGCGCTAGCGGCCCGGCGAGCTCGGCAAGGGCCGCGCGCGCCACATGGAGAAACGGCGCCTCCGGATCAAGCGCCAGCGCCCGCTGCACCGCCGCGCGCACCTGCTCGATCACCTGCCGGCTCTCTTCGATGGTGGCGGCGACCTCGTCCCCGCGACGCACCGGCAGTCGCGGCTCCTGCGACCACACGAACGCATGCCCCATGCACAGGATGCGCGGTCGCAACGCAGCCAGTCGGTCCAGGCTTGTCCGGTACGCCGCCGCGTCCTCAAACACGAGCGGCAGGCCGCCGGGCCGGCTGCCGCGGCACTGGATCGCGTCTGCCGAAAACAGCACGCCGGCATCCGGCCACCAGAAGGCTACATGTCCCAGGGAATGCCCAGGCACGTGCACGACCTGCAGCCGGATGCCTCCGCCCAGGTCAATGGTGTCTCCGTCGGCGAGCGGGCGATCGGGCCCGCGCCCGAACTCCATACACCGGCGCAGCACAGCCCGGCGCTCCGGCAGCTCATGCTCCCAGCCAAGCTGCCGCTGCGCCACCGTATAGTAGCCCTGCATATGCGCCTGTTCGTCACGGAGGAATGCCGCGTCGGCCGCATGCACAAGCACCGCCGCGCCCGAGCGGCGCCGCACCTGCTCGTTGCCGCCGACATGGTCCCAGTGCCCGTGCGTGTTGAGGATGTAGCGGATGTCTTCTATTCGGCGCCCGATGGCCGCCAGCCCCGGCTCGATTACCTCCGGCACCGACTGCACCACCCCACTATCGATCAGTGCCGGCTGCGGAGCATCGATGTAGTACGCCATGCTCAGCCCACCGCCGGGGAAGGGGCAGCGGAAGAGATAGATATGCTCCTGCACACGCTCAATGCCACGCGCAGTCACACGCTCGGTAAGAGGCGGCGTACTCTCGCTCATGCGTTGCTGTTCCCCTCCGCGAAGGCTGTGCTGGTGACCTCCTCGGCCCACATGCCGGTGTAGCGCAGGATATAGAGGCCGTTACGGACATCGACGACATAGACGAGCCCATCCTTGATAATAGGGTAGCTCCAGGTAACTACCGGTACCGCGCCGAACGCCGCATCGTGCTCCGCTACGTTGGGGACCGGCGCCGGCACAAACACGCCGGCGCGGCGCGGTGCCGCAGGGTCGCTGATATCGATGGCCTGCAGACCACCAGCATGCCAGCTTACCAGAGCGAGATGCGGCAGGGCCAGTGGATTGTGCGCGCTGTAGGTGCCGCGCCGTTGCAACGTCTCGCTACAGCGCGCCGGATCGTTCTCGGGCAGGCGGTACTCACCGACCTGCCGCGGTGCAGTGGGGTCACGTATGTCTACAATTCGCAGCCAGCCGTAGGGGCAATTCGGAGCGTATACCTCATCGGTAAGCAGCACCAGCGGCCGGCCCGGCACGGCTACCGCGCTGTGAGTATGACCGGGGGCAAGGGGCGCATAGCGCAGCCGACGCCCCGGCAGCGTGATCGGACGTACAACCGGCCGCGGCCGCCCTGCCGCGAACTCAGATGTATCGACGATTTGGAAGCCCCCGTCCCACAGCGCCAGGTATGCGCGCGTACCATCCGGCGAGACGGAGAGGGAATGCAGAGCGTTGCGCAGGAGACGGCCGCCGACCGTTTCGGTCGCCGGCAAGCCAATGTTCCAGCGATCGATCTCGTGCGGCGCGGCCGGGTTGCTGAGATCCACGACAATAAGTCCCGGCGCAGCAGCAAACAGGGCGACGAAGGCCAGGGCGCGGCCGGGGCGCTGGGGATCACGCCACAGAAAGAACTCATGCGGCCGGAGGGGGCCAAAATCGAAGCTGCCCACCTGCAGAGGTCGGCGGCAATCGCGAATATCATACAGTGTCAGATCATTGCGCCCGCCAACGCTACTAAGCCGGTAGTGGAGAACGATCAGGAGCTTCAGCTCCTCACTAGCGCGGAGCTCACGGGCTGTGCTGCCGGGCACAGCCCCAAACGCACCGACGACCCGCGGCGCGGCAGGATCCGCCACATCAACGGTCAGCACGGGCTGGCCTGCTGCGCGTCCACCGATATACGCGCAGTCACCGGCCAGCGCCAGGCCGGCGTTCATCCCTCGCCGGCCGAGGTCGCTGTGGCCAACCAGCGAGAAGTTCCACATCGTGCCGGGCAACGACAGCCCCGGCGGTATCTGCACTCCGGCTTCCTGCTCCGGTGGGACAGCATCGGCAAGCGCCGCAGGCCGGACATCATCCGGGGGTTGCACAGTAACGGGCTCCGGCTGGGAGAGTGCTGTATAGTCCGCCGGTGTTCCGGCGGACCGTGAATCTTCCGCAGGCTGTGGGAGCAGATCACCTGCCGGTGGCAGGGCTGCACAGCCACCAAAGGCCAAGGTCAAGAGGAGGATGAGGAGCGCGCGCGTGATTACCATTACTTCCGCTACTTTTGCCAGTGTATCATAGCTGCGCCGCGCTCCACGGCTCCTGTCTGGCCATGGGCGCCGTCCCTCCCGGCCCTTTCTCGAAGCCTCCTCGGTGAGCAAGAACTGGTTACTGTCCAAGCCGGCAAAGCAGGGAGCCGGGACGCCTCAGACGCGGTCACTAGAGCGTTCGGCATAGCACATGCCCCACTGCCCCGGCCGGCTTCACGGTGCGACGACTTGGATTTCCAGCGACGTACCGGCGATATGTGTGAGGGCCTGCTCAAGGACCCGAACTCCGCGCGTGCGCAGCCAGTCCGCGGCAAGCCTGGTGGGCGCTTGCACCACAACGCGCTGCGGCTCTCGCCGGAGGAGCACGGCGTCGTGGAACCACGTCCGATAAACCGGCAGCGAGACATGGCGGCGCACCTCCTGCAGCACCGCTTGCCAGAAGCGGCCGTCATCTAGGAGCGGTTCCAGACCGGTAGGGGCTACCGGTTCTAGTGTGGGAGTGCCGGCGTGGTGAGCCACCTGACCGTCACCTGCCGCCTGTGCCGCGGCTAGGTCGGGCTTTGCAGCCATCGCCGCAGCAGTGTCCGGTACACTATCCGGCGCCGGGGTGCGAAAGCCGGCGCGCATCCAGCGGCGGCAGATGGCCGCCACGTCATCGAGCGTCGCATCTGCGCCCATCTGATCAACCGCCTCGATCACGGCGGCAAGCAGCCAGTCCTCCGGCGTCAACTCCGGCGTCTGGCTGCGTACTGCCGGGGTGAGCTCTGCGATGAGGGTGGCCGGCAGCGCCGGAGCGTTTTCTCCGGCATTTTCTCCAGAAGGTGTGCGCAGCATGGCAAGCAGCGGCTCGAGGGCGGCAGTGCTGCCCTGCGGCGCGGTCTCCCCCCGCTGGTTCCTGTATTCGCGCTGCGCGAACTGGGGGCTTTCTGGAATAGGACTGTCTGATTCGAGCGGCAACGGTAGGCCGCTATCCCGTTCGATGTTTCCGGTCGCACTAAATGACTGGCCAGGATCATTGTCCCGGCTTTCGAACGTAGTACGTGATTCGCTCTGGTGGTACGTTCTGTCGCTGGAAGCTACGGTGCTCGATGGAGCGCTGTGTGGCTCAGCTACGGTGCTCACAGCAGTGTTGCTGTCGGTGACAGAGCTTCCGGATACCGGCTCGGGCCAAGCAGTGTCGCTGCCAGCGACACTGCTTGGGGGCACGACGGGTTCCTGAGCCGGTGCAGTGCCACGCGCCCGGGCCGCACGGCGGCGGTACGACTCAGCGGTGGTAGCAGCGCGGCGGGCAAGCCGCTGCCACAACGGCGTCGGCTGGAGCTCCGTGAGGATGTCATGCCACGGGTTCTGCCGGTCGATAGGGGCGAAGCGCGGGGCGAAAATATGGCGAATATAGCGAAACACTTCAGCGTCGCGCTCAGCCAGCTCCAGCACGGCCCGCACCGCATCGGTCGTGAGCGTATAGCCGTCGCTGCTATCACGCACGCGGTAGAGGTTATGCGGCACCCGCCAGCGCCGTCCGCGCGCGTCGATGCGCACGACCATCTCCTTACGGATCTCGATCAGACCCAGGGTCACCAGTATTTTGTTAATCGTTATCAATTCCTGGCGATCTTCGCCGTAGAAGGCGGCTTCGGCCTCCTGGCTGGGGAAAGCGTAGCCGTGGAGCGGAGAGTCGCTGCGCCGGTCGGTCCACACGGTATAGCTGTTCAGCAGGCCAATGCCCTTGAGGCCGATCAGGGGGGCGTACTGGGTCACGATGCTGTTCCAGTGCCAGAACCAGCCGCGCCGGCGCTCGTCCAGGCCGCTACGCAGTGATGCCTGGCCGTGTGCGCCCGGCTCCGGTTCTACTGCGCGGACAGGGCTGTGGCTACGCATCATGTGCTCCTCCAGGCGGGGTGCAGCCCAGGCCTCCATCGCTTGCGACTACGAGCCGCCGGTGTTGCCTGGCGGCTGCGCGCCGTAGGCTGCGCGCAGCCACTCACCCAGCGCCACGACCGCGGCGCGGAAGCGTTCCCGCTCGGATGCTGGAATCCGCTCGTCTGTGAGAACCGAGGCCACTAGGACCAGCACCGGATGTCCGGCGCCCAGCCGTTCGATCGCGGCCGGAAGCTGTCCTGCTGCTGCCAGTAAGGCATCGAGTTCGTGGGGAGCCAGCCCCAGCCCGCGAGCCAGCGCCTCGATCTGCTCCCGGCGCGCCGGCTCACGCTCGCCCGACTCCAGGCGGTTAATGATACTCGGGTGAATTCCGGTGCGCTTGCCCAGCGCATTCTGTGAGATCCCCGCTCGCTCACGGTACTGCCGGAGCAGCTCGCCGAAGCGTACCATCCACGGTCCTCCTCGCTGTGGGCGCTGCGCTGCCTCTCGCGCGCCCCGTCCCAGCGTGCGCGCCTATTCTCGCGTGGATTATGCTATTCCGTCAATAGATTTGTGCTGAAATGGCATAATCCGGCGACAGACGGGCGCAGTGTGCCGATAGGACACAATAATTGTGTCAAAAACGCATAACGCGCTGTGCAAAGCCCTTCCCGGTGGCCCTGGACTATGGAGTGTTCATGCCGCTCTGCTTTGTTGTGGTCGCGGCCGTGGTGCTGATGGAGGGGGCGATCGGGCTGCGAGGATCCCTAGAGGTATTCGATCAATGCGGTGGGCGTCGAGGGCGCAGGCCGCGATCTTGGTAGGGAAAGGCCTGGGAGAACGCGGTAAAGAGGCCGCAGGCAGAGCGCCGAGATCGCCGATCCGCCGGATGGCTCAGGCAGTGCCGGGCTCCATGCTCATGCTCCGGCTGTGTCCTGCCGGCAGCCAGCCGGCCGGTCGTAGCCCAGCCGCCGCAGGATCTCTCTGGCCTGTTCCAGGTCGCGCCGCATCTGCGCCACCAGAGCCGCGACGCTCTCGAAGCGCACTTCGTCGCGCAGGCGCTCCACGAAGCTGACCCGCAAGGTGCGGCCGTACAGGTCGCCGTCGAAATCGAGCAGATGGCTCTCGATGCGGCGGTACTGGTTGGCGAACGTCGGGTTCTCGCCAACGTTCGTAGCCGCAGGGTACGGCCCGGCTACGACGTTGCCGTGCTCGTCAAGGAGCTCAACCAGCGTGGCGTAGATGCCGTTCTTCGGCACGACCAGCTTCTCCGGCATACGCAGGTTCGCTGTGGGTACTCCGAGCAGCCGGCCACGGTGATCTCCGTGGATCACAATGCCGGAGATCGCGTAGTAGCGGCCGAGCAGCCGGGCCGCCAGCGCCACGTCGCCCTGGGCAAGCAGCTCGCGGATGCGCGTGCTGCTCACCCGGTCGCCCGCCACTTCGAGCGGCGGAATGATCTCTACCAGGAAGCCCATTTCCCGTCCGAGCTCCACCAATCGCGCCGCATCGGTATCACGGCGATGTCCCATATGGAACGTAGGCCCGACGGCGATGTAGCGTAGGTCCAGGGAAGTGCGCAGGAGGTCGAGGAACGCCCGGCCCGGCAGCAGAGACAGCTCATACGTGAACGGCCACACAATCACGTAGTCGGCCCCGCAAGCCAGCAGACGGCTGGTCCGCTCGTCAAGGGTACAGAGCAAGCGCAGTGGCACCTCCGGGCGCAGCACTTTCATAGGGTGGGGCCAGAACGTCACTACCACGCTCGCCCAGCCCCGCTCGCGCGCAACCTCGGCCACGCGGCGGACCAGCGCCTGGTGTCCCAGGTGGACGCCATCAAAGGAGCCAAGCGTTAGCGCCACCGGCGCACGAATTGTGCGGGCAGGCCGGCCATCGGGGCCGGGCTGGATGAGCTCATCCGCGTGCAGAATAGGCATGCGCCATGACCTTCAGTGGTTTCCATGCACCGGCGCGCGGCTGCCATTCGATCAGCGCCACAAACCGTCCGCGTACGTCGTAGGCCCGCACCGGGCCCGGCGCGGGCGCTGCCATCGCCGCGCGCACAAGCTGCCCCTGCGCTAGACGTCGCGCGTGTGCCTCGCTGAAGATAGCCGCCGGTCGGTCAAGTACGGCAGTGTCCACGGCATAAATGATCTCCGGCCAGGTACCATCGACAAACCGGCGGGACAGCTCCTCCAGCGTTACCGCCTCGTCCAGGGTGAATGGACCTGTGCGCAGCCGCACCAGCCGCTTGAGGTAAGCGCCGCAGCCAAGAGCCTGCCCCAGGTCGTGCGCTAGTGCGCGTATGTACGTTCCTTTCGAGCACTCAACGAAGAGCGTGGCGACGGGTGGTTGCCAATCGGTCAGTTCCAGCCGCATGATCTGAACCTGCCGTGGCGGTGCCTCGATCTGTGCACCGGCGCGCGCCAGGGCGTACAGGCGCCGGCCTCCCACCTGAATGGCCGAGTAGACCGGCGGACGTTGTGTAATCGTACCACGAAATCTCGGTAGGACAGCCTCGATCTCCTCGCGGGCCGGAATGCGGTCGCATACTGCCACGGTCTCGCCTTCGGCGTCATAGGTGGTGGTGGTGCGCCCGAACTCGATCCAGGCACAATAGGCCTTGTCGGCGTCGCTCAAGTACTCGACGGTGCGGGTGGCGTCGCCACAGGCGAGCACCAGTACCCCTTCCGCCAGGGGGTCGAGCGTGCCGGCGTGGCCGATATGACGCTGCCCGGACAGCCGCCGCACCTGCGCAACCACGTCATGGGAGGTCATGCCCGCCGGCTTGTTTACATTGAGGTATCCGTGGAGAGCGTTGCCGGGAGCTCCCCGCCGTTCGCTGTACTGCTCCATACTAGCCGTCGCGCCGCCTCCAGAACAGTGTGCCGCGCCGCTTCCAATGGCCCGGGCAACGTGCATCCCGCTGCGCGGCGGTGACCGCCTCCGCCCAGTCCGCCGGCCAGGGCAGCGACATCGAGCGACTGCGAACGGAAGCTGACCTGGACGGTGCCGTCAGGCATCTCTTTGAAGAGCACGACCACTCGCGCGTCCTGGACACCGCCCAGGAACGAGCTGATGCCGCTCAGGTCTTCTTCCTGGGCGCCGGACGCCTGGACCATCTCGCGCGTCATCTCCGCCCACAGGATATCGCTCTCTTCCTCGTAGTGGAGCGAGCTCAGCACAAGCGCCCACAGGCGCGCCGTCGCCACCGAGCGTGAGCGGAAGAGCTGGAAAGCCAGCACGCCCGGCTCGGCGCCCCACTGCACCGTCCCTGCGGCAGCAGCAAAGGTGCGATCGGTCACCGATGAGGTCTGGAACGAAAGCGTGTCGGTGTAGAGCCCGGCCAGCAGACAGGTGGCAACGGCCGGCGAGGGCGGTGCGCCGAGATCACGCAGCAGGAAGTACACCAGCTCCGCAGTCGCCGCCGCGCGGCTGTCGACCAGCTCGACGTCGCAGAAGCGTCCTTCGCTGATGTGGTGGTCGATGTTCAGCGTTCTCGCGTGCGGGGCGAGTTGGCGCGCCACCGCGTACAGCCCCCCGAAGCGCTCCGGACCGTGGCCATCGACGGTCACCAGGAGGTCCCAGCCGCCCATGGCCGCGTGTACCGCTCGCAGGCGTTGCTCACAGGAGACGATCTCTTCGGCGCCGGGCAAAATGGCCAGGCGGCGCGGCACCGGGTCATGCGAGCAGGCAACCGCTTGCTTCCCCATGCCGCGCAGGGCGTGGACGAGCGCGAGCATCGAGCCGAGCACGTCCATATCGGGACCGAGATGGCCGAAGAGCGCCACCCGCTGCGCCTCGCGCAACAGCCTCAGCGCAGCCTGCCATGCGGTCCCAACTCCATAAGGAGCGGTCTCTTCGCTCACGTGCTGCGCTGCTCCTGAGCGAGGCTGCCGAGGCCTTCGGCCGGGGTGACGGCGCGTGCGTCTGTGGCAGCAGGTTCGTCCAGTCGCGGCGGGTTGGCGGCGCGCTCAGCCTCGATCTGGCGCAGAAGCTGCAGGATGCGGGCACCACGCTCGATGCCGCGGTCGTGCTTAAACTGCAGTTCGGGCACATGCCGGATCTGCAGCCGCTCGGCCAGCTTCGTGCGCAAAAAGCCGGTGGCATGCTGGAGCAGCTCCATGGTCTCGCGCTGCTCCTCCGGCGTCCCCAGGATGCTCACAAACACCTGCGCATGGCGCAGGTCTTTTGAGACCTCGGCATCCGTGATGCTGGCGAACCCCAGGCGGGGATCGCGCATTTCAGTCTGGAGGATGTCGCTCAGCTCCCGAACAATCTGTGCGGCAAGCCGCTCTCTACGACGGGTGACCATCGCCCGCCTCACTGAGCACTAGGATTAGGAAAGAAAATTGAAGAAGTATATCGCTGCCGGCACCGGGCCGGCTCACGCACCGCCAGGACGCTGACGGCGGAGCGCCAAGCTGGTCCACCCATCAGGTCACCTGGACCTGGCGCTGGCTGAACGTTTCCAGGACGTCGCCGACCTGAGCGTCGTTGAAGCCCTCCAGGCCGACGCCGCACTCGTAGCCGGCGTTGACCTCGCGCACATCGTCCTTGAAGCGCCGCAGCGAGGTGATCCGGCCGGTCCAGATTACCTGGCCACCGCGTACCACACGCACCTGCGCGCCGCGCACCAGGTGTCCGTCCTGCACGTAACAGCCCACCACTGACTCGCCACGACCGGTGCGAAACACGGCACGCACCTCGGCGTGGCCTTCGATCACCTCTTCGTACTGTGGCGTGAGCAGCCCCTTCAGTGCCTTGCTGATATCGTCGACGAGGTTATAGATGATCTGGTAGTACCGGATGTCCACGCCTTCGAGCTCGGCCGTGCGCCGCGCCACCGCATCCGGCTTGGTGTTAAAGCCGATGACGATCGCGTTCGACGCGGCGGCCAAGTTCACATCGCTCTCCGTGATCGCGCCCACGCCTTCGTGCAGAATGCGCACCCGTACCTCGCTCTGGTCGAGCTTCTCCAGCGCCTTCTTAATTGCTTCGAGCGAGCCCTGCACGTCGGCTTTCAGAATGATGTTCAGCTCCTTGGCCTGGCCGGACTGGATCTGTGCCAGGATCTCCTCCAGGCTCGCTGCCCGGCGACCTTCGATGCCGGGCTCGGCCTCGCGCCGCTGCACCATGCCGCGCTCGAGCTCGCGGATAACCTTCGGATCGGTCTCCACGCGCGCCCGGTCGCCGGCAACCGGCACATCGTTCAGCCCCAGGATCTCCACCGGTGTGGATGGCCCGGCCGCCTGCAGGCGCCTGCCGGTGTGGTCGAACATCGCGCGCACGCGGCCCCAGGTCTTGCCGGCCACCACCGTGTCGTTCAGGTGCAGTGTGCCGGTCTGCACCAGGATCGTCGCCACCGGACCCTTCGACCGGTCCAGGCGTGACTCAATGATCGTGCCAATCGCCGGCCGGTCGGGGTTGGCCTTCAGATCGAGCTCTTCGGCCAGCAGCAGGATTGCCAACAGCAGGTCGTCAAGCCCCTCGTGGGTCTTTGCCGAGACATGGACACACTCGACGTCGCCGCCCCACTCGCGCACGACCACCTGGTGTTCGGCCAGTTGCTGGTGCACGCGTTCCGGGTCGGCATCCGGCCGGTCGATCTTATTGATCGCGACGATAATGGGCACTCCGGCGGCGCGAGCATGTGAGATTGCTTCAATGGTCTGGGGCATCACACCGTCGTCTGCAGCGACCACAATGATGGCGATGTCCGTGACCATAGCGCCGCGGGCGCGCATGGCCGTGAACGCCTCGTGGCCCGGGGTATCGATGAACGTGATCAGCCGACGCTCGCCTTCAACGTCTTTTTCGACCTGGTATGCGCCGATATGCTGCGTGATCCCGCCGGCCTCGCGCGCCGCCACATTCGTCTGCCGAATGGCATCGAGCAAGGAGGTCTTGCCGTGGTCAACGTGGCCCATGATAGTGACGACGGGCGGGCGCGGGCGCAACCGAGACGGATCGTCCTCGGGCAGCACCAGCTTCCCCCCGACGCGCTCGAGCTGCACCTCGACAGGCTCGGGCTTGGGCGCCTCTTTGACTTCAATGCCGAGGCTCTGGGCCACCTTCGCCGCGGTGGCATAGTCAATCTCCTGGTTGATCGTGGCCAACACGCCGTTTCTGAGCAGCTCGCGAATGATCGTCGCCGGGGGAACGCCAATGAGCTCAGAGAACTCTTTCACGGTGAGGCTGGCCGGCAGTTCGACCACCTTGGGCACGACCAGCGTGGCCGGCTGCGCGCTATGCCGCGGCATCTCGCGCAGGCGGCCGTTCTCGCGCTCCCGCTCAAATTCTTCGCGCTCCCGCTCTTTCTGCGGCGCGCCGCGATGCCCGCGCACCTCGCCAAGCGCGGCCACCCGGCCGAAGGCACTGGGCGGGGGGCCGCTGGGGCGCCCTCCGCCCGATCGTCCGGCGTTGGGGCGCCCTCCACCTGGCTTTCCACCACCGGGGCGGCCTCCGCCCCCTGCCGGGCGCGATCCGCCCCCTCCTGCCGGTCGCGGGCCTCGATTGGGCCCAGAGGGCGGACGACCGCCCTGCGTTGGTGGCATAGATACGTCCCTCCTCGTTCGTGTGGCGTCTACTGCTTCACTGTGATGTTCTGTGATGTTGCCGGATCACGGGATGGGCGCCGCACGAGGCGGCGCAGTCACGAAGCGCTTCCTTCCGGCTGTGTCTGCGCAAATTCTACCAGACGTTGGCGATCCTCCGCGCTGAGCTCGATCTTGAGCGCGCGCTCGATACTCTTGCGCTTGAGCGCGGTTTCCCAGCAGGCACGGTTCGGGTGCAGGTAGGCGCCGCGCCCCGACCGCTTTCCCGTCGGATCGATCAGTACCTGGCCGTCGGGCGTGCGGACGATACGGATCATCTCTCGCTTGCCTTGCACCATCCCGCAGCCCACACACGTGCGCTGCGGGATCCGGCGCGGGCGCTGTGGTTGCGGCTTGGCCTTGGCCATGCGTTCCTACCCCATGCACGCCCAGTGCATCATCCCCGCTGCTCGAGCGTTGCACTCGGCTGAGCGATCGAGCCCGCCGGAGCATGAGGCAGCTCAGTGGCGCTGCCATTCCCGGCCTGCTGTGCTGCTTCTGCCTCCTGGCGAGCTGCCGTGTCGCTCTTGATATCGATGCGCCAGCCGGTCAGCTTTGCCGCCAGACGGGCGTTCTGCCCATCCTTGCCGATGGCGAGCGAGAGCTGCTTTTCCGGCACAATCACCAGCGCCGTCCTGGTCGCTTCGTCGATGTCCACGCTCAGCACCTGTGCCGGGCTAAGGGCATTCGCCACAAAGACGGCCGGGTCGGCGTGCCAGCGCACAACGTCGATCTTCTCTCCACCGAGTTCGTTGACAATGTTCATGATGCGGGTGCCGCGAACGCCGACACAGGCGCCGACGGGATCAAGCCCCTCCTGTCGGGCGTACACCGCGACCTTAGAGCGCGAGCCCGGCTCGCGGGCGATCGCCTTCAGTTCGACAGTGCCCGCGAAGATCTCCGGGACTTCCAGCTCGAAGAGCCGCTTCAGGAAGTCCCGATGCGCCCGCGAGACAATGATCTGTGGACCCTTCTGCGTTTTATTGACCTCTAGAACATACACGCGCAGCCGCTGTCCCGGCCGGTAGCGCTCGGTGGGAATCTGCTCCTGCGGCGGCATCAATGCCTCTGCCCGACCGAGGTCCAAGATCACGCCCCGCGAGTCCACCCGCTGCACCGTCCCAACGATAATGTCGCCCTGGCGGTCGATGTACTCGTTGTAGACGTTCTCGCGCTCCTTTTCACGCAGCCGCTGCAGGATCACCTGCTTCGCCGTTTGCGCGCCGATACGGCCAAAGTCCTGCGGCGTAACCTTACGGACCTCGACCTCGACCTCTGTGCCGAGCTGCGCGTCCGGCCGGATGGCCCGCGCCTCCTCCAGCGAGATCTCCGTGCGCGGGTCACTGACCGTTTCGACGACGCGCTTCAGCACGTATACCCGCGCTTCGCCGGATGCCGGGTCCAGGCGCGCAATGACGTTTGCTCCGTCATGATCGCGCTTGTACGCCGACACGATGGCGGCCTCGAGGGCCTCGCGCACGTCATCGCGCGTCAGTCCCTTTTCAGCGGCAAGCTGCGTCATGGCTGTGAGCAGATCGTTCTTCATCATGCCTTGCCCCTCACCCGCACAGTTGTCGGGTGCCATGCCAGTACGGGCGCCGGCGCGGCCGACCTTAGAGCGGCCGGCCAAAAAAAGAAGTGGGGGTTGCCCACTTCTTCACCAGCGCTAAACTTCGCCTGTGCTTCAGCTACGTTAGTATACCATTATGCGCATCCGACCGGCAATCCCCGCGGGGCTTTCTATGCCACCGGCTGCCGGATGCGGCGAAACCGATACACCCGCCCGGCTACATGAAAGCCGAGCGGCTCGTACAACGGAATCAGATGCTCTTCCGTGCGGAGGGAGGCCAGGTCAAAGCCCGCGTGCGCGGCGTCGTGCAAGAGCACATCCACGACTGCCGTGGCAAGGCCACGACGGCGAAACCATGGTCGCGTAGCAACACTATACACGCCGGCCACACCCGCAAAGGGCCAGAGCGTCGCCGAAGCTGCCGGCGCCCCGGCCCAGTAGCCCAGATACATGCGTACCGTTCCCAGGGGATTAAAAAACTCCGTCAGGCCGGGAGGGTCACCGTACACCTCGCGCACGATCTGCAGCGCGGTTCGGTGCGCCTCCTCGCCGGCAACCGCCAGCACGCTGATCTCCCCAGGCCGCGGCCGCAGCGTGCGCCGGCTTTCGAGCGGGCACACCATCAGCAGGTCGGCGCCGGCGAACACGAAGCCATACGGGGCTGCGGCCGCACGCCAGGCCGCCAGGCGATCCTCGTCACCGACCAGGCGAAGCACAATCGGGCCGGCATGCCGCGCCAGTGTCCCGGCGATGAGGGCAAGCAGGTCGTCTGGGGCGCCGGCGTAGCAGGGATCGACGAGCAGGTAGCTCTCCAGGGCGCCGGGCCCTTGCCACCAGGCGCAGACCAGGGCGCCACGACGCTCAACATGGAAGATACCACCGGTGCCGGCGGTCTGCCCAAGCGCGTACCATCCTTCACACTCGTTCTGCCATGCCCGGAGAGCCCAGGATGCTTCAGGAAGGAGGATGTTTAGCTCGTTCACCCCTGTCCCTTGTCCATCTCTTGGAGCAGGCTACGCTGAGCAAGCCATCCCGGCTCAGTTTCCGGCGCAGCCTCGCTCTGCGCCGTAGCCTTGCTCTAGGCCAGTGTGTCGCGTCCGATCAGCTCACGGAATGCCGGGTGGATTAACGACGGCGTCAAGCACGCGCAGTGCTTCATCGCGCGGATAAGGCCCGCGCTCCTGCAGCTGCCGCACAAATGCCTCGAGCCAGCGCGTCGTGCCGCCCGCACCAGGCGGGAAGCGCTCGAGGATGTCCTGGTCGCTGATGGTCATAGTCTCGGGCTGTGCCTCGATCCATGCCCGGACGGTTTCGGGCGTAAGCACGGTTTGCTCTGGCTCGGGCTGAACATCACCGGCGTGCTGGTGTATGGTCATGCTAGTCAGCTCCCTTCACGGTTTACACTTGCTGACTACAGCAAGGAGAGTGCCGGCTTCGAAGTGGTACCGGCGCATCTCACGGCCGGTACTCTGGGTCGAGTGTACCACGCGCAGCGTGGCGCTGTAACATGACACGAACATGCCCATATGGCATATAATGGTGGTCCATCGAGGGCAGCGTTGGGTGCAGCCGGTTCACCGGCCGGGGAGACACCATACCACGTCGCCAGGAGAAGGACTATCGTGGCAACGCTTGTAGATGCGCGGGACCTTGCGTGGTCACGCCTGGAGAAGGTGGAGCTGGAAGAGGAAGCGCTCGAGGAGACGCCGCCGGCCATGCGGCTAGAAGAGTGGGTCAGCCTGCCACTCCTGGTCGCCATGATTGGCGCAGCGCTGTGGTCCATCCACACAGCGAACTGGGTCGCCGGCACGTCCCGCCTGTTTGCACTGGGCACTCTGGGCCTGCTGGCCGGACTGTGGCTCAGCCGCACAGGCATGAGGGCGCGCTGGGGGCTCGTGCTGGGCCTGCTGCTGGGCGGTATCGCCAGTTTCATCGTCTCCGGTAACGTTGTGCCCTGGGGCGAGCGCGCCCTCGAGCATGGTCGGGAGCTGTGGGCGGCCACGGTAGCATGGTTCGGTGGCGCAGGGGGTCCCTTCCCGCTGCTTCCAGCCCTTCAGGCCTCGGCCGCCGCGGCTGCGGACACATGGACCCGCCTGGTTTCCTGGTTGAACCTGGCGGTCTCGGTGGACACGGCCACCGACGACTTGGCGCTGCTCTACTTCCTCGGCCTGGCTGCCTGGGGGATGGGGCTGGCCGGGGCCCTGGCGCTTTTCCGTCGTCACGATGGCCTGCTGGCTGCTGTGCCCGCCGGTATCGCCCTGGCAATCAACATGACCCTGGTGCAGGGAAGCCGCACGCCCTTCCTGGTCTGGTTGGTCTCTTTCCTGGCGTTGCTGGTGGTATCCTCTCTGGCCGGCCTGCGCCGGCGATGGGACCGGCTGCGCCTGTACCAGGCGGCCCACCTGCGTGAGGGCATCATTCTGGTGTCCACAGTGGTGATCGCCGTGATTGTGGCGTTTGCGCTGTTGACGCCGCGCGCGGCTCAGAACCCGCTGGCGGTCGCCTGGGAGCAGCACATGGCCGATCGCTGGGCGGAGCTAGAGGACGCGCTGAACCGCCTCTTCACCGGCACCGGCCCGGGCGGCAGTGGGGCTCGCGGCGATACGCTCGTGTTGAAAGAGCCTCCCCAGCTCACGCCCCAGGTTGTCTTTCTGGCCGCGCCGCCCAATCCGAACCCCCCGGATATCCCCACGGTACGCTACTGGCGCGGCATCGCCTATGAGACCTACACCGGCCGGGCCTGGCAGAACCAGAACCATCAGTTGAAGGACGACGCGCTCGAGCGCGCCGGGCCGGCAGCGAACGAGGCGCGCTTTCCGGCCGCGGTGTCTGTGCAGATTGTCAAGCCCACCAGCGACGTGCTCTACCTGCCCGACCGGCCGGCCCGGCTCTCCCGCACGTACAAACTTCAGACCCCTCAGAGCGACCAGATCGAGCCGGAAGACTTCGTGGCGCTGCGCCTGCGCCGTGTGCCGAACAATCCGGTCGCCTACTCGGCGGTGGTCTATCTCTCGGCAGCCTCGGAGGAGGAACTGCGCGCGGCCGGCACAACCTACCCGGCCTGGGTGAGCCGCTACCGTCAGCTTCCACCCGGCCTGCCGACAAAGGTGCAGGAGCTGGCCCAGCAGCTCACGGCCGGACTGACTACTCCGTATGACAAGGCCGTGGCCATCGAACGCTACGTGCGGGACCTCCCGCAGAACCCTGACATCAAAGCGCCGCCGACCGGACGGGACGCTGTGGAGTACTACCTCTTCGAAGCGAAGGGCGGCTTCTTTGACTATGCCGCTACGGCGATGGCGGTCATGCTGCGCAGCGTGGGGGTGCCGGCACGGCTCGTCACCGGCTATGTCCTTGACACGCTTGACCCTCAGGCGCGCGCCTACGTCGTGCAGGAGAAGGACCGCAGCGCCTGGGTCGAAGTGTACTTCCCCGAGTATGGCTGGATCCCCTTTGAGCCGAACGGCAACCGCCCGCCGATCGTGCGCCCCCAGCACCCGGTGACGATCCCGGGGATCATCCGCGGCGGCCAGCAGGTGCAGATGGAAGGGCGAGAGGAGGAGCTGCTGGCGCAGGCCCCGTCGGTAGGTGGGAGCTCAGCGCTGGCCATCTCGTTCCAGACGGTTCTGTTGCTGGTGCTGGCCGGACTAGTCTACCTGATCGGCCGCGCGGTGATCGACCGCCTGCAGCGCCTGAACAACTCCCCGCGGGAAAACATCCGGCGGATTTACGCCGATATGGTGCGCCGGGCACGCCTCTTTGGGGTACGGCCTGACCCGACCATCACCGCGCGCGAGTTCACGACCCTCTTGGTGCAGAAGCTCGAAGAGGCGCGCAACGGACGGCGTAAGCCATTGCCGCTGCCGCGCCCCGCGCCGCCGCGCGAGGAAATCCACATCATCGGCGAGGCGTTCTCGCGCGCGACCTACAGCCCGCACCTCTCGCGAGTCGAGGATGAACAGCGCGTTGCCGAAGCCTGGAGTCGGGCGCGGTGGCCGATGACGCTGCTGCTCCTGTTGCGACGGTAAGCCTGTTCAGTCTGCTCCGAGCGGAGCCGAGGCCTGCCCGCCCTCATGCGTCTCCATGCCCGGAGGGACCGGCGTGCCCTCTACAGCTTGCCGCGCCTCGCCGGCGGCAAGCACGGCCGCGAGGCGCGCGGCGAACTCGATAGCCGGCTGCGCGGCCAGCTCGATAAAGCTCAGCAGTAACAAGGTCGTGCCGAGGAGCTCGCTGCTTTCTTCCAGCGCATATGCGATCGAATACGGCGCGCTGATGAGCTGCCCGCTCTCCCCAATGCTCACCGTGTGGAATACCGGTACCGCCAGCGCTTCGAGGGCGATTGCGCTGACCCAGAGAGTCACGCCGGCCAGAGCAAGCCGCCGGCAGTGCGGGATGGGTGCCAGGACTCGCCGGAAAAAGAGAAACAGGAAGGTGGCGGCAGCAGCGGCGAGCGGTCCCAGCACGAGCACCCAGAGGTATCCTGCCGGCAGCGTCTCCTCGAGGAGGGCCGCGTGCGCCCTGACGTAAGCCCCGATGGTCTCATGGACCTGCGCGACCTGATCCGCCGAAAGCCCAAGGGCCAGAGCAGCCACAGCGAGCCAGCCGAAGCGCCACCGGCCATCCACGTGTGCGCGCACGTGGTAATTCACCGCGGCGAAGACGGCGGCCAGCGTGAGTAGCATGCTGGAGTACCAGGAGGCCAGGTTAGCCTCCTGGTTCATGTCAAGTTGATGGGTTGCGATCTCAGAAGGGAGCTGGCCCCCTAGATGAATGTTGAAGTTGGCGAAGATCAGGACGAGATTGATCGCCCAGATGCCCCAGGTCAACGCCCGCAGCGAGCTGGGTGGCAGTGTCACACGGATTTCGAGCCGGCCTGACATGGCTCAATCGTAGCCGAGATGGTGTGTGTGGTCGAAGGGACCGGACCTCTGCCCTATCCGGGCGGTACCCTTTTGGTCTAGAGCTTCGTGAGAAGTGCCTCTGAATATGCCTATGTAGTATGCATATGCCTGGGGATAGCGTGGTACAGAGCGTGCCGGTGAAGTTGTATCCGGCCAAAGGCGTTGCGCGGGGGTGCCGGTGCAACAGTGTATACTATCCCAGATCGGGACGCTGCGCTGCTCTGTAGTCGTGGGCAGCACGGCTTGCCGGAAGCGCATGGGCGAGCCCGGTAGGTGAACGCGTCATGCGACATTTGTGTGGAGTGTGGAGAGAACACGCATGAGCCGTCTGGCGAACCGTATTCAGACCCTGCCACCATACCTCTTCGCGGAGATCGACCGGCGCATCAATGAGAAGCGGGCCCAGGGCGTCGATGTGATCAGCCTGGGGATCGGCGATCCCGACCTGCCGACGCCCGACCATGTCGTCGAGGCACTCTGCGCCGCTGCGCGCGTCGCGGCGAACCATCGCTATCCCGACAACTATGGTCTACCGGCGCTGAAGGCCGCCATCGCCAAATGGTACCAGGAGCGCTTCTTGATCAGCGTGGATGCTCAGAAAGAGGTCTTGCCGCTGATTGGATCGAAGGAAGGCATCGCGCACATTGCCTGGGCGCTGCTCGACCCCGGCGACATTGCCCTGGTGCCAAGCCCCGGCTATCCCGTCTACCAGATCGGCACACTTCTGGCGAACGCGCGGCCGTACCTGATGCCGCTGGAGGAGAAAAATGGCTTCTTGCCCGATCTGCAGGCTATTCCTGAGGAGGTAGCCAGCCAGGCGAAGCTCATGTGGATCAACTATCCCAATAATCCGACCTCGGCGGTGGCCCCGGCAGACTTTTTCCACGATGTCGTGGCCTTTGCAAAGCAGTACAACCTGGTCGTCTGCCATGATGCGGCCTATACCGAGGTGGCGTTCGACGGTTACCGCCCACTCAGCTTCCTCGAGATCCCGGGCGCCCGCGATGTGGGCATTGAGTTCCATTCCTTCTCGAAGACCTACAACATGACCGGCTGGCGCATCGGCATGGCGGTGGGCAACGAGGAGCTGATCGAGGGGCTTGGACGCCTCAAGACGAATATCGATAGTGGTATCTTTAATGCGGTGCAGTATGCCGCGATCGAGGCGCTGAAGACCCCGCAGTCATGGATCGCGGAGCGGAATGCCATCTACCAGCGCCGCCGCGACCTTGTGCTGCAGACGCTGGCGAAAATGGGGGTGCGTGCGCAGAAGCCGTTGGCCGGGCTTTACGTCTGGGCTGCTGTGCCGGATGGCATGTCGTCGGTTGAGTACGCCATGCGCGTGCTGGATGCCACCGGCGTGGTTATCACGCCCGGCGTTGGGTTCGGGAAGCACGGCGAGGGTTACTTCCGGATTTCGCTCACTACCCCTGATGATCGCCTCGAAGAGGCGCTGCACCGGCTGGCAAACATATAATGCGGGCGCAGCACCTGCTGCGCTCGCTATCAGCATAGACGTGTGCGTGGTCTCATGGCGTACGGCGAGGATACACCAGGGAGCGTGCAGCGACACGGGGGCGAAGAGACAGGAATATGACGGCGTTTCTTAACGGGCATTCCCCTGAGCGAGCCATTTTGGTAGGGGTTCGGCTCCCGCGCGATCGGGAGCGCGCGAGCCTGTGGACTATGCGCGACTCGCTGGAGGAGCTGGCGCAACTCGCTACCACAGCAGGAGCCGAGGTGGTCGGCACGGTCACGCAGTCTCTGCACGAGATCGACCCGGCGTACCTGATTGGTCGGGGCAAGGTCGAGGAGCTGGTTGAGCTGTGCGCCGAGCTGCAGGCGGACCTTGTGATCTTCGACCACGAGCTCTCACCGCGGCAGCAGCGCAACCTCGAGCGTGCGCTCAATCCACACGCCCAGCAGGGCGCCGTGCTGGATGGTGGGCGAGACATCAAGGTGCTTGATCGTACGGCGCTGATCCTGGACATCTTTGCTCGCCGCGCCCGCACCCGCGAGGGGAAACTGCAGGTCGAGAAGGCGCAGTACGAGTATCTTCTGCCTCGGTTGGCCGGGCAGTGGTCGCACCTGGAGCGGCTGGGCGGCGGCATCGGTACCCGCGGCCCCGGCGAGTCGCAGCTCGAGACTGACCGCCGCCTGGTGCGACGTCGCCTGGCACAGCTTGACGAGGAGCTTGAAGAGGTGCGCCGGCAGCGTAGCCTCTACCGCCGCCGCAGGCATCGCCGGCAGATCCCGGTGGTGGCGTTGGTGGGGTATACGAACGCCGGCAAGTCCACCCTGCTGAATGCACTCACCGACGCAGGCGTTCTCGCGGAGAACCGCCTCTTTGCCACTCTGGACCCCACCACGCGCCGCATTCGCCTGCCGGATGGCCTGGAGGTACTGGTCACCGATACGGTTGGATTTATCCAGCGGCTGCCGCACAGCCTCGTGGAAGCCTTCCGGGCGACGCTGGAGGAGATCAACGAGGCTGATGTGCTGATCCATGTCCTGGACATCAGCCATCCAAATGCGATTGCTCAAGCCGCAGCGGTGCAGCAGACGCTGGACGAGATCGGCATCGAGGCGAAGCCGGTGGTTACCGCGCTGAACAAAATCGATCTCCTCCCCAATGGCCTGCCGGTTGAGGCAAGCGCCTTCCCGCACGCGGTGCCGCTGTCCGCGCTGCACGGGTATGGCATCGAGGAGTTGCTGCGGGAGGTGCAACGGGTGCTCGCCAGTGACCACGTCCGCGTTACTGTGCATATCCCGTACCGTGCCGGACGGCTGGTTGAGCTGTTCCACCAGCGGGGGGTGGTCGAGCGTGAGGAATACACCGATGACGGCACGCGCATCACCGGCACCCTCCCGCGCGCCTTCCTGGCCGACTTCGACACCCACGCTCGGGTCGAAGAGCTGGTGCCATCCGCTCAGCTCCTCCCGTAACGCCGGCAGGACACGGACGGCGCCCTTCGACCTCGCACGTTGACTTGTCAGCGCCAACGCGGTATCCTTAGCCCAACGATAACTGACTAGATTGCTCATCATTGTCATCATCTTGCGAGGGTGCACGGCCGCGGCCCGGCCGGGAAGTGAGGAGACACAGGCATGTATGGCGAGGCCGAGGGAGAGTATTTACGCCTGACGAGTGCTTGAAGCTGCGATCCGGCAAGCGGAGGTCTCCGCGAGGTTCGTATCGCCCGCGCGGCGGGCAAGCCTGAACATACGCGCCGTTCCCTGCCGGTTCTCTCGCGGCGTGCCGCGGTAGGAACCCTGGCCGGCGCAGCGGCGCTGCTGGCAGCTGCCTGTACCGGCGGCCAGCGCAGCCTGGCCCCTGCTCCCTCTGCGCCACAGACGGCGAAGCCCAGGGAGAAGCTTGATCTGGCCTTCTGTTCGCAACTCCTGTGTATTCTGCCATTCGAAGTCGCGGTTAAGGAGGGCTTCTTCGCTCAGGAAGGCCTGGAGGTGAACCTGGTCTATATGCGCGGGGGCCCTCCGGCGGTGCAGGCGCTCCTCTCGGAGAGCCTCGATTTTATCGGTACGACGATGGACCTTGTGGTCCAAACGGCCGCGCAGGGGAAGCAAATCATTATGGTCACCTCGACCTCCCGCCTGCCCTTCTTCGCCCTGGTCACCGCACCGGCCACCGCGGCACAGATTACGTCACCGCGGGACCTGGCCCGAAGAAAGGTTGGCGTAGCGAACCTGGGTGCAACGGATCATCTGCTGCTGCAGTACGTTGTGAAAAAGCATGGCGCGGACCCCCAGGCTGTGGAGTACGTCGCCCTGGGGCCGAACCTTTATCAGGCGCTCCTGGCCGGACAGGTGGACGCAGCAATGGTGCAGGAGCCGGCGCTCACGCTTACGACTGAGCGGGGTGGTCGCCTGCTCGTGAACTTCATGAGCCTGAAAGACGCCCGTGAGCAGCTCGGGGCGGCTTACCAGTTCATGGGCCTGATCACGCGCCCTGACGTCATCGAGAAGCGCCTGCCCACGCTCCAGGGGCTGTCCCGTGGCCTGCGCCGCGCTGCGAAGTTCATCCTGGACAACCCGGGTGAGCGCATCGTGCAGGCCGCGCCACAGGAGCTCATTGCCGGCGGCGATCTGAAGTTGCTTGGCCGCATCCTCGATGGCTACAAGAGTGACCTCTATCCCGTCGACGGCATCATTCCTGACGACGCCGTGCAGACGGTGATTGAGGTACAGAAGAGTTCCGGGGTCGTAGATCCGAATAAGCAGTTTCGCTTATCAGATCTATTTACAAACAAGTATCTGACCCCTCTTTCATAGTGCATCGTGTATACGCAGATGTAGTGCGGACTGTACGGTGGTTCAGAGGAGGCTTCGTTGTGGGTGCGGCTGCTCTCGATGCACCGACGCGCGGGCAAGGTGTGACGTCTGTACCGCGCGTCGAGCTTCGCGGCGTGACAAAGCACTTTCAGGCGCCGGATGGGAGTGTGTACCCGGCCATTGAGGACGTTGATCTCACCGTTCCGGCAGGGTCCTTTGTGGCGATCGTCGGGCCGTCAGGCTGCGGGAAGTCGACCCTGCTCCGTCTAATCGCCGGTCTGGCAGCGCCCACGGCCGGTGAGATCCGGCTGGATGGTGTGCCTGTCCGCGGCGTACAGCACGAGAGGATTGGCTTTCTCTTCCAGCAGGATGCTCTGCTGCCGTGGCGTACTGTGTTTGACAACGTGGCGCTGGGATTAAAGATTCGCGGCGTGACCCGGCGTGAGATCCGCGAGCGCGTCGAGTACTGGCTCGCGAAAGTCGGCCTGAGTGGTTTTGCCCGGCACTATCCGGCGCAGCTCTCGGGCGGCATGCGCAAGCGTGTCGCTATCGCTCAGACACTAATCACTGATCCCCAGCTCATCCTGATGGATGAGCCATTTACTGCGCTGGATGCGCAGACGCGTCACGTTATGGAAACTGATCTGGCGCAGCTCTTCGGAGAGGGCGACCGTACCATCGTGCTCGTGACGCATGATCTCGACGAGGCCGTTGCGCTGGCAGACACGGTCGTCGTAATGACGCGCGGCCCGCGCAGCCGTATCAAGGCGATTGAGGATGTCGGGCTGCCGCGTCCGCGGGATCTCCTGGCCGCCCGCCGCGCGCCCCGAGCGGTCGAGCTTACTACGTATTTGTGGCAGCTCCTGTACGAGGAAGTCGGTGATCTCGGACGTGCCGGAGGGCCGGACCGCCCTGCCCTGGATGGCCGCGCGGTCACCGTCGGCGCTCCCCAGAGGAGCATCCATGGCTACTGAGACCCTTCGCCAGGTCGAGACGGCCGCAGCGGACTCGGCCAGCCTGCGTTCGTTTCGCCGTGGCCTTGCCGCCGGCCTGCCGCGGCTGCTGCCGCTCCTCATCCTCATTGCGCTGGTGGTACTCTGGGAGATCGCCAGCGCGCGCCGCTGGATCGACCCCTTCTTCTTCAGCTCCCCCAGCGCCATCTGGCAGGTGCTGGCCAGGCAGTTCACCACCGGCACCATCTACCGGCACCTGTTCGCCACGCTCTACGAGGCCGCCTGGGGCCTAGCCAGCGGCTTTGCTGCCGGCGCCCTGCTGGGATGGCTGGCCGCGCAGAGCCGTCTAGTCGGCACGGTAGCTGAGCCGGCCATGGTCCTGCTCAATGCCATCCCACGGATCGTCATCGCGCCGCTCTTCATTATGTGGCTGGGTATCGGGCCGAATTCTAAAATCGCCCTGAGCTTCTTCCTCGTGTTCGTGGTGGTGTTTTTTGCCGTCTACTCCGGCATTCGCGAGGTAGATCCCACGCTCGTCGGACGCGTACGTATGCTGGGCGGCTCCGGCTGGACGTTGATCCGGGAGGTGTATGGGCCGGCCGTGCTTGCCTGGGTGTTCGCCAGCCTGCGCCTGACCGTCGGCTTTGCTTTCACCGGAGCGGTCGTCGGCGAGTTCATCGCCTCGAGCCGTGGCCTGGGCTACCTGCTCAACTTTGCCCAGAACTCGCAAAACGCCTCCTTGATGCTCGCCAACGTGATCCTCATCCTGCTCATCATCCTGGCCTTGAACGTGGCGGTTCAGGCGCTGGAGCGTCGCGCCACGGCCTGGAAGCGCGCTAGATGAGCGCTCCCGGCGCCTCCCTGCTTCGAGCCCCGCTGGGGCTAGGCCAGAGCCTGCATCCAGTGGCGGATACCAAGCCGCTACCCGCCCCGCCGTGCCATGAACTGGCCGATCACGGTGAACACTATCGTAAGCAGGATGCTCACGATGATGCTCGTCATCAGCGGGAAGTAAAAAACGAAGCCATCCCGCTGGATGACGATATCGCCCGGCAGCCGGCCAAGGAAGGGGATACGCCCGGCGATCAGCAGGATAACGCCGAGCAGCGCGATGACCACGCCAAGGATGATCAGTGTTTTCGCCAGCGTGTCCATACTAGTACGCGGTCTCTCCATACGACAGGTCTGCGATCAGCGCCTCAGCACGCTGCGTCGTGCAAGGTAAAGAACGATGCCGGTCCTCAGGACGAAAAGAGCCTGCCCTGCTGGAGCGCGGCGTCTTTGAGATCGAAGCCGATGTGTCGTGCCGCAAGCGGCGTAGCGACGCGCCCCTGCGGCGTGATGTGAATGAAGCCGAGCTGCACCAGGTACGGCTCGTAGACATCTTCGATCGTCTCGTCCTCTTCGCCTACTGTGGTGGCGAGCGTGCGCAGGCCGACGGGGCCGCCGCCGTACTTCTCGAATAACGCGCGCAGGATACGGCGATCCACCTGGTCCAGTCCGAGTTCGTCGATCTCCAGGCGCGCCAGCGCCTCCCTGGCAACCTCTTGAGTGATAACCCCGTTCGCCCGTACCTGGGCATAATCGCGCACGCGCTTGAGCAGCCGGTTGGCGATGCGCGGCGTGCCGCGCGAGCGCTTAGCGATCTCCGCCGCGCCGGCCGGCTCGATAGCGACATTCAGGATCTGTGCCGACCGCAGGACGATCTGCTCGATGGCTGCCTGATCGTACAGTTCCAGCCGGTAGTGCACACCGAACCGGTCGCGCAGTGGCTTGGTAAGCAAAGCCACCCGTGTGGTCGCACCGATAAGGGTAAAGCGCGGCAGGTTGATACGTAGTGTCCGCGCGCTCGGCCCTTTGCCGATGACGATGTCTAGAACGAAATCCTCCATGGCCGGGTAGAGTACCTCTTCAACGACCCGGCTCAAGCGATGGATCTCGTCGATGAACAAGACGTCGCCTTTGTGCAAATTGGTCAAGATGGCGGCCAGGTCCCCGGGCCGCTCGATGGCCGGGCCCGTGGTGACACGGATGTTCCCTCCCATCTCGTTGGCGATGACGTGCGCCAGCATGGTCTTGCCCAGCCCGGGCGGACCGTGGAGCAACACGTGGTCCACCGGCTCGCCCCGAGCCCGCGCCGCCTCGATGAGGATCTGGAGATTAGCCTTCAGCCGGTCCTGGCCGATGACCTCGCGCAGCCGCTTCGGCCGCAGCGAGAGCTCGTCGCTCTCATCCGGCCCCGGTGCCGGCGAAACGATGCGCTCAATCGTTCCGTCGCTCACGGTCGTGCCTTTGCCCACACGCCCCGGCCCATCACTTCCAGGGCCCACCTTATCACATACACCTCTCCCAGTACTACTCTACGACGTGCCCCCACGCCCTGTCTCGAACGGACGTTCCATACACCTCAGCAGGATTATACCAGGACTACTGAGGTCTCACCCCTCCCGTCCTGCGGGAGGGGTGAGCAAGAGACAAACCGGTGTGGTGCCACGATTCAGGCAGATGCACTCTCAGTGATGTGCATGAACTGCACGTACTCCGTCCCGCTGCGCCGAAGAGCGGGTAGGGGTGATAGAGATCGCTAGCCTTGCTCTTCTCGCCGCCCGGCTTCGTAGGCCTTACGTTGCTCAGGGTGGTACTCCGGCACGGGGACATCCCACCAGCCGGTCTTGTTCAGCCCAGCGCGCGGGAACTCGCGCGCGACCATGATCTCTACTAGCGCCGGGCCGCCGGTAGCGAGCGCTCGCTTAACCGCCGGGCCGATCTGGTCGGGCGTCTCCACGCGCTCGCCGTACATACCAAACTCTCGAGCGATGTTGGCGAAGTGCGGCGTGTACATGCTGCCGTCGCGGCGGTTGAAGTCCACAATAATCGTGCGCCCGAAATTGGCGAGCTGCCCGCCCTTGATCGAGATCCAGCCGGCATTGTTCAGAATAACGATCAGGATGGGGATGTCTTCCATCACGGCCGTCGCCATCTCCTGCATGGTCTGCAGAAAGTCGCCATCCCCGGCGATAGCGACCACTTGCCGGTCGGGGCGGGCAAGTTTCGCTCCAAGGGCAGCCGGCACCGTGAAGCCCATGGTCGAGAAGCCGCCGCTGGTGATGTGGGTGCGCGGCTCATACACGGGAAACTCCTGACGCACGATCGCCTGGACAAGGCCGGCGCCCGTAGTGACGATGGTGCTGCGATCCAGCACGGCACGCAGCTCTTTGAGGGCTCGCGACATGGTCATCGGCAGTTCATCGCTCTCTCGCTTCTCGGCGCAAATGCGGTCCCACTCCGCCTTGAGCTGCTGGATCTCGCTGAAGTAGGGAGTTTCGTGATAGGCCCGCGGTGGCGTGAGGTCGCGTACGGCTGCCAGGAGATCGGCAAGCCCGGCGGCCGCATCGCCCACCAGGCCAACCTCGACCGGGTAGTTCTTCCCGATCTCGTGCGGATCGATATCCAGATGGATGAGCTTGGTGGGCGGGATAGCGAAGCTCACGCCCTTGCGATACGACGAAGCAGACCAGTCCACAAAGCGGCAGCCGACGGCGAGGAGTACATCGGCAGAGGCGGCCAGCTTGTTGCCTGAGGTCGAGGCCGTATCGCCCACGCTCCACCCATTCAGCGGGTGATCCTCGGGAATAGCGCCCTTGCCCATCCAGGTGGTGACCACCGGCGCGCCGAGGTGCTCAGCAAGCTCGACCAGATGGCACGATGCCTCGGCCGTAATCACGCCGCCGCCGGCCACAATCACCGGCCGGTGCGCGCTGACCAGCAGCCGCGCTGCGCGCTCAACCGCCTGAGCATCGGGACGGGGCCTACCATGCGGCAGGCGCTGCACTGGGTCCGGCAACTCGACGTCGGCGGAATCCGCCTGCACATCCATCGGGAGATCGATCAGCACCGGCCCCGGGCGCCCGGTCAGCATCTGGTTAAAAGCGCGGTGCAAGACATAGGGGAGCTGGTCCACGCGGCTGGGCTGCCAGTAGCGTTTGGTGATCGGCTCGAGCACCCGCGGGAAGTTGGCCCACTGCACTCGCTCAATCTCCTGCAGCACCCCTCGTCCGCGCATGTACGTGTGCACGCTGCCGGTGATGAGCAGCAGCGCCGTCGAATCCACATATGCTGTGGCAACCCCTACCACCGTGTTCGTGGCCCCCGGGCCGATAGAGGTGAATGCCATGAGCGGCTTGCCCGAAGCACGATAGTAGCCGTCGGCCAGGTGCACCGCGCTCTGCTCGTGCATGACCGGGATAACGCGGATCTTGTCCTTCACGTCGATGAACGCATCGAGCATCGCCCAGATACCATGTCCCGGAATTCCCGTGACGTAGGGCACACCTTGTCGGATGAGGTACTGGGCGATGATCTGCCCACCGCTAAGCCGCATGGCACCCTCCTTTGCACGGCACTGCGTAACACCTATTACGTAGTGCGCGGCGTGTCACTGCACCTGTGACCATGCTTTGAAAGTGTCTCCTTAAAATTGCAAGAAGTCTTCAGTTACACACTACGCAGCACCTTCTCGATGTACTCTTTACTGATCTTGGCATTGTCGAGCGGGTTCGTCGGTGGGAACTGAGGGCCGAGGCGAACATCCTGCTCGACGACGATCCAGCCGCGGTAGCCGGCCGCGCGCAGTGCTCCTATCAAGGCAGGAAAATCGACGCTGCCCTGGCCGAGGGGCACGAACACACCCGCGCCCACAGCAGCAGGGAAATCCATCCCTTCCCGACGCGCTCGCTCCAGCACATCGGCACGGATGTCCTTGGCATGCACGTGCCACACGCGCGCGGCATAACGTCGGCAGAGTTCTACCGGATCGGCACCGCCGAAGGCAAGATGGCCGGTATCCAGGCACAGACCCACGGCCTCCGGCGCGACCAGCTCCATCAGCCGGTCTACCTCCGCGCTGGTCTCCACATACGTGCCGGCATGGGGATGGAACACCGCCCGTAGGCCTAGCCCCTGAACCTGCTGGGCCAGCGTCTCTAATCCGCCGGCCAGCCGTCGCCACTGTTCTTCCGAGAGCCCATCCTCCGGACGCACCCGTCCAGCACAGGCCAGGCGCTGCGGCGTTGCCGCATCAGCGACGACCAGGACGTGGGCGCCCAGGTCGGCCAGCAGGCGGGCCGTCTCCGTTGCCTGCGCCAAAGACGCCTCGGCACGCTCAGGATCGTAGAGGGTAACCGGACAGAAGGAGCCGATCAGCTCCAGGCCATAGGTAGCCAGCTCGCGACGAAGCGCTGCAGGATCGGTCGGCAGGTACCCCCATGGTCCGAGCTCCGTGCCCTCATAGCCTGCCTGCTGCATCTCAGTGAGCACACGGCAGTATGGTAGCTCCTCACCCCAGCCGGGGAGCTCACAGACGCCCCAGGTGATCGGCGCAGTGCCCAGGCGTATCTCAGACATGGCGAGCACTCCTCAAGCAGTACGCAGGCTAGCGTATGGGCACGGTATATTCCAGTAGTCGCCGTGCGATCGCTAAATGTTCCGGGTAGCCAGTCCTTCAGGCCGCTGCAGGGCTGGCCGGCATGGTATTGTAGCATGGACCGGCGGCAAGAACGCCGCCATTCTCAGCGAGCAGTCAGGCCGCCGTCAACGACGAAGACAGCGCCGGTGATGTAGCTGGCATCGTCTGAGGCGAGGAAAGCGATCATGGGGGCGATCTCCTCGAAGCGGCCAAGCCGTCCCATGGGGATGAGAGGCTCTAGTCGAGCGCGCCGCGCTGCCGGGCCCTCGACGCCAAGCAGCTCAACATCCGGCGGTGCCTCCAGGGCTCCTGGGCAGACCACATTACAACGGATGCCGTCTTTAGCGTAGTGCACCGCGAGGGCCCGCCCAAGCGATAGCAGGCCGCCTTTCGATGCTGTATAGGCGGGGTTATGTGGCGCAATCCCGGCGAGGGCCGTGACCGAACTCACGATGATCACCGATCCACCCCGGCCCTGTGCCAGCATCTGCCGGATGCCGGCCCGACAGGTGAGGAATACACCGCGCAGGTTCACTGCCTGCGTACGGTCCCATACGGCCTCGTCCAACTCATGGATTGGCCTGTCCTGGCCATGGAGCTGGATCGCCGCATTTGCGACGACAACGTCCAGCCGTCCCCATTGCTCTACAGTGGCCGTGACCGCCTGCTCGACCTGGTCCGGCACGGAGACATCGCACGGCAGTGCGAATGCCCGTCCTCCCCCGCGCGTGATCTCCTCAGCAACTGCTTGCAGTGTGTCTGGCGTACGTCCAAGGAGAGCCACCGCTGCGCCCTCGGCAGCCATGCGCCGCGCGGTAGCTGCGCCAATGCCACTGCCGGCGCCAGTGATGAGGGCAACCTTCCCGTTCAGCCGCATCGCACGCCTCCCGGCTTATGAGCGTTATTCGTGTGTAGGGTGTGCTGCATAGTGTCTTGTTAACCCGACGTCTCGGGGAGGCGCAGCCATGCTGCCAGGGCCTCGCTCCAGTAGAGCGTGTGGCCGTCCTGGAGCAGAACGACCCGGTGCGCCTGCGCCTCTTCCTGGGCCCCCTGCGTTGCACCCTCCCCTGCGGCCACCGGCACTGCCGGATACCCTGCCCGGGAGAGGAGCGCCGCGCGACGGCGAGCACGTGCGACGTCACCGGCATCTACCACCGCGGAAGCCTCGATAGCCAGCCACACCTCAGGGGCTTCAGGGAGGTGCCGCGGCATGCCTCGAACGAGCAGGTCAAGCTGAAACAGCTCGGTGAGCTCCTCCGGAGAGAGCTGTTGCTCGAGAGAATCTTCCAGCTCTTGGAGCGGCACCGCACGTACCCGTCGCAAGTAGGGGCCGAAGTACGCAGCTACCCGCTCACGATACCGGTACTCTAGGAGGCTGCCGCGCATTTCTCCAACCGTATCAATAAGCCGCTGGAGGCGCTCCTCGGTGCGCTGCTGGGCCTCGGCGAGTTGGGCGACAGTGGCTTCTAGTCGCTGGAGGCGTTCCTCGGTGTGGCGCTGCGCTTCAATCAGTTGGGTGACAGTGGCTTCCAGCCGCTCCAGGCGTTCCTCAGTGCGGCGCTGGGCCTCGGCCAGCTCGGCTAGGCGCTGGTCGGTAAGCCGCTGGGCCTCGGCAGCTTGCCTCTGGGCTTCGACAAGCTCCGCAAGCTGCACCTCCACACGTTCCTGCGCCTCGGCCAGGCGGCGCACGATCTCCGGCAGCGCGAGGATCTCATCCGTGAGCAGTAGCCGGCGAAGCTCCACCCGCCACTCCGGATGCTGCTCTAAGAGGCGCACCAGGTCCTGAAAATCACTCACGGTGAAGGGCATCGGTTTCCACATCCGCTCGGCAGCGCGTGCCGCGCTGCCGGTTGATTTGGTGTCACTCTAGTGTAGCATGCGCGGGCACCGGTGCGTGCTGCCGCGCCCAGGTGCCGTGCGTAGGCATGTAGAGGAGAGGGATAACCAAGTTACCGCCGCGTTCCCAGATACTGCAAGGCGCGGCGCACGCGCTCGGCTTCCGGCAGCGCCGGGTCGAGCTGCGCCTCACGGATCGCCTCCATTGCTTCAGCCGCAGAATAGCCCAGTGCGGTCAGCGCGGCGATCACATCGCTTTGCGGGGCGAGTAACTGGGGCGCGACGCCGGCCGGTGCGCTCACCTTGCCGCGTAGCTCCAGCACGATGCGGGCAGCAGTCTTGCGGCCAATGCCGGGGACACGCATGAGCAGCTCAGCGTTCTCGGTGGCAATAGCACTGCGGAGTTGGTTGACCGGCATGGCAGAAAGGACTGCCAGCGCGTTACGCGGGCCAACGCCACTGACTGTGAGCAGAAGCTCGAACAGCTCAAGCTCCTCTGGCGTGGCAAACCCGTAGAGGGCAATAGTATCCTCGCGGAGGTGCAGGTGCGTGTGCAGCCGCACGCGCTCACCCGACCTGCCGGCGCGGCTCAAGGTGTTGGTTGAGGTGTAGACACGCAGGCCAATGCCGCCTACAGACACCACCAGGGCGTCATTCTCTGTAGAGTCTACAACCCCTTCGACAAAGGCGATCATCGGCGCTGTCAGACAATGCCCAGCGCCGCGGCGCGGGCGAACTGGGTATGGCAGATGGCGATCGCTAAGGCATCGGCGGCGTCGTCCGGTTGTGGCACGCTGGGCAGCCGCAGAAGCAGGCGAATCATCTCCTGCACCTGCTCTTTCGTCGCGCCACCGAAGCCGGCCACCGCCTGCTTGACCTGCTGTGGAGAGTACTCGGCAACCTCAAGGCCATGCGCCGCCGCAGCGAGCAACGCCACGCCACGGGCCTGTCCCACGGCCATAGCCGTGCGAGTATTCCGGCTGAAATACAGCTGCTCGACAGCGACCTGGTCAGGTCGGTGACGCCGGATCAGGTCATCCAGACCCTGGTAAAGCAGGAGCAATCGACGCGGCAGCGCCAGGCCCGATGCAGTCGTGAGACAGCCATACTCAATAAGCCGCAACGGCTCAGGGCCTTCCACCAGCCCGAAGCCCATCAGGGCAGTCCCCGGGTCAATGCCGAGCGTGCGCATCGGCGAACCGCTAGCTCGCCACCTGCTCGACGAGCTGTTCGGTGATCTCGAGATTGGTATGCACCTTCTGCACGTCGTCCAGCTCTTCCAGGCGCTCGATCAGGCGCATTACCTGCAGCGCCTTGGTATCGTCGAGCGTGATCGTAGAGATAGGCACGTACGTGAGCTCGGCCGAGCTTATCTTCACGCCTTGCTGCTCCAAGGCGCGCCGCACCTCGTCGAGCGCAGCTGGCTCAGTGTACACTTCGAGCACGCCATCGTCTTCCTGCACATCGTCAGCGCCGGCATCAATGGCCTGCAGCGTGATCTCCTCGGCGTTGCCACCGTTGAGCGGGATTGTAATCAATCCGCGCTGCTTGAACATCCACGCCACCGATCCGGCCTCGCCCAGGGTTCCACCGTGGCGGTTAAAGACGTTACGCACCTCGGCAGCAGTGCGGTTGCGGTTATCGGTCATCGCCTCGACCAGGATCGCCGCTCCGCCGGGTCCATAGCCCTCGTACATGATCTCCTCAAGGTGGCCGCCTTCTTCCGTGGCGCCGATCGCCCGCTTGATCGCGCGCTCGATCGTCTCCTGCGGCATGTTATGCTCGCGCGCCCGCTGGATGGCCAGGCGCAGGCGCACATTTACCTCCGGGTCCGGTACGCCCTGCCTGGCCGCGACGGTGATTTCGCGACCCAGCTTGGTGAAGAGCTGGCCGCGCCGCACATCCATCATGCTCTTCTGGCGCTTGATCTGCGCCCACTTCGAATGTCCTGCCATAGCGTCTTCTTCTCCCGGCGCCCCCTCCCAGGGCGCCTTCGTCTATGTTCCTGTCCTCTTGTGTGTCTTGTCCCGCTCCGCCCGTCCGGCGGCTCGCACATTGTTCCAACGAAGCAAGGGCAGTGTGACAAATGAGAAGGCAATTGTCATATTTTGTACGACTAAACGCGGCCGCGTGGACAGGCGGGCTCCGCCAGGATTATAGCATTCGGCATAAGCCTGCCGAAAACGCCTTTTCCAGAGATTGGCCGGCAGGATGTCTGCCGCGGTGAGCGAGCTACGCGCTGGAGAAGCGGGCGCGCCGGGGCCGGCTGGCTTACCGCTGTCCGGCGCGCCTCTAAGGATGAGGTCGATGTCTTATGGCACGACGACGATGGTGCCGACCATGCCCAGTTCGTCGTGGAGGGCACAGATGTACGGATATGTGCCTGGTTTAGTAAATGTCACGCTGAACGTTGTGCCGAAGGGAAAATCAGCCCCAACGAAGCCTGAGTTAACCGCCTGGCCAGGTGCGCTGATCGTGGCATGCCCGGGTCCATCGGTCCCGGCGGGGGCGAAGGCGCCCAGAGGGCCGCCGGCTGGCTCAGGGCCGAAGGTGATAGTGTGTGGTGTCTCCGGATCAAGGTTCGTCCACACGACTGTCTGCCCGGCCCGCACGACCAGTTTCTCCGGCAGGAAGCGCATGACGGCGATGCTGCCATCTTCAAGGAACTCACCAATGCCGCTGGTGACAGCAGTATGGCCGGGTGCCCTGACCGCAGCCACCAGCCCCTGTGCCTGGAGCCGTGCTCCCCGCCCGAGCAGGCGGGCGATCTCCACGTGCGCCTGGCGGTCGTAGAAGGTCTGGTCATGGGGATACGGCGTGCCAGCCGGCCGCATGTGGATCACACCGGTCATCTTCATGTGGATCAGGCACACGTAGGGGAAGTCGCCGGCCTGGGTGAACGTCAGCGTGAACGGCGGCGCACCCTGGGCGAGGACTCCGGAGTTCACGTAGCCGATCCCGTTGTATGTCGGGCCACCGGCCGGAGCGGCTGCCACGGGATTGAACTGCGGGCCACTGGGCCCCACGATCACCAGCGGCGGGCGCGGCCCGCCAGAGAGAAAGGTCACTGTGTGGATCTCGCCGGTCTCAAAGGTCCAGGTGACGCTGTCACCGGCGTTGATAAAGAGCTCATTCGAGAAGAACTCATTGAGCTGAATGCCCTGGTCACGGCTTTCAGCGCCGACGGCAACGTGCCACTGGGTAGCAGCATGGAGTGGAGCCAGCGGCAGCAGGCTCAGCGCTGCAGCGAGCACTGGAGCGATGCCTCTCTGGGCGATGCCTCTCCAAAGGGAGAGTACGCAGCTCATCATATAGTTGCTACCTCCTTCCTTTTTTTACCTTTATACCTAACTTTTATATACTTAATTAAAATCCGGCTCGCCACGGTCATCGTGGAACTTCCTGAGGTCCAGCGGAGCAGCACGGTACGCACTGAGATAGCCGTAGCCTGCTGAGCAGCGCTTCTACAGTATGGAGAGACTATCAGCCAGCGATCAGCGCCTCGATGCGCCGGCCTCTATGCAACCAGTGTGCTGCTTGCGGGACACCGGTGCAAGGCCCGCTGGGCTGATCTTTCAGTACGCCCGGCGGGAACGCGTATGTAAATATTTGGTTAGCAAAATTAGTAGCTGGTTAAGCCCCCTGAAAGCCCCGGGCCACCCTTAACCAGGAGCTAACCCGTTTCTGGCCGCTATTTAACCAAGCCTGCTGTACCACGACATACACTGTAAGCAGTAATGTACCCACAGTAAACACGTTCTCTGCACTGCTGTGTATGGCTGGTGGCTCGCAGCGTACGAGACAGCGGCTTTCCGTCTGTCCGGCACTCCTAGGTCCTGTGGTATCCGGCTATCTACGGCGGCGTGCTGGGCGCAGGTCCATGCTGTACCGGCTGGTTCTCGTGCTGAGCGCGCTGATCGTTGCGCTTCTTCCCGGCGTTCTCCATGCCGATGACGATTCCCTGGTCGGTCCGCGCCATACCTCCTACACGCTTGATTGGGACAAGCGGCGCCTGCCGGGGCCGCAGAGCTACGAGCTCGAGTGGGAGATTGAGGGCCCTCGCCTGGCACCCGGTGGCCTGAAAGACCCGGCCGACCTCTTCCTCGACCGCGCCGGATATCTCTACATCGCCGACCGCGGCGATGACCGCGTCGTGCGCCTAACCTCTGAGGGAGTATTTGTTGATATCATCGGGCCGGCGGCGCCGGACGGCTTGAGCCAGCCTGAGGGTGTATTCGTTGCCGATGACGGCGAGATCTACGTGGCCGACACCGGCCACTCCCGCATTGCCGTGTTCAACCCCAACGGCTCATTCCGGTACAGTATCGGTGCGCCGCACTCTAACCTGCTTGAGGAGGGCCCGTACAAGCCGAGCAAGCTGATCGTGGATCGCCGCGGCTATATCTATGTGATCGAGTCGGGCGGCGACTACCGTGGCATCCTGCTGCTGGATCACCAGGGCACCTTCCGTGGCTTCTTTGCGGCGAACCCTGTGGGCTTCAGCCTGCAGCGCTGGTTCGCCCGCATCTTTGCGACCAAGGAGCAGAAGAAACAGCTCTCTAAGGTCCGGCCCACGCACCATGCCAACATGGTGCTGGACGATCGCGGCTTTGTCTATACCGTCCTGCCCTTCGCCTCCTCTGATCAGATCAAGAAGCTGAGCCAGATCGGCACAAACGTGTACCCCAGCGGGAAGTACGGTGAGGTAGAGCGCGAGCCAAGCGGCGCCGTGCAGCAGCCGCGCTTCATCGACATCGCCGTCGATGAGCAGGGGATCATATCGGCGCTGGACTTCAACTCGGGCAAGATCTACCAGTATGACCAGAATGGAAACTTCCTGACGGTCTTTGGCGGCAAGGCTTGGCGGCGTGGTTACTTCGGCTATCCGGCCAGCCTCGTCGCCGGCCCCGGCGGCGTGCTGTACGTGCTCGACGCTGAACGGGCCAGCGTGGACCGCTTCCGGCCCACAGAGTTCACCCGCCTGGTACACCAGGCCAGCGCCCTGTACTTTGATGGAAAGTATGAGGAGGCAGCCGAGATCTGGCGCCAGGTGCTCAAGCTAGACACCAATTATATCCTGGCACACCAGGGGCTGGCCAAGGCCTACCTCAAGCAGGAGCAGTGGCGCGAGGCTATGCAGGAGTACTTCTACGCCCATGATCGCGCGGGCTACTCCCAGGCCTTTGCCGAGTGGCGCCACCAGTTCGCTCGCGAGCACTTTGGCCTGGTTATGTTCGGCACCGGCGCGGTGATCTTGCTGCTCTGGGGCTTCTTCCGCGTGCTGGGCTGGCTGCTGGCGCAGGCCAACCGTCTGGAGCGCCAGCTTACCGGCTACCAGTGAGTGCGTTTCGCCTTTGTGTGCAGGCCAGACCTTTCAGAGCGCCCCAGCGTTATCACACCGCCAGCGGCCCGGCCGCGCGTACCTCCGGCGGGACATGGGCCGCGAACTCTTCAAAGCCTGCCACAAACATCTGTGCCAGCCGGCGCGCCTGCCGGTCGTATGCGTCGGGGTCGCTCCAGCTTCGCCGCGGGTTCAGCACCTCCGGCGGTACATGCGGGCAGGCGACGGGCACGTACAGGCCGAAGATGGGGTCGCGCTCCACGGCGACGTCCTGCAACGCGCCGCTCAACACTGCCCGTACGATCGCTCGGGTCAGCGAGAGCTTCATGCGTTGGCCTACCCCATACGGTCCGCCGCTCCAGCCGGTGTTGATCAGCCACACCTGCGCGCCGTGCCGGGCGATCTTCTCGCCCAGCATGGCAGCGTACACCTGCGGCGGCAGTGGCAGGAACGGCGCGCCAAAGCAGGCCGAGAAGGTAGCTTCCGGCTCGACCACACCGCGCTCGGTGCCGGCGACCTTGGCGGTGTAGCCGAGCAGGAAGTGATACATGGCCTGCTCCGGCGTGAGCTTCGCCACCGGGGGCAGCACGCCAAACGCATCGGCGGTGAGGAACAGGATGTGACAGGGGTGGCCGCCCATGCCGGACTGCACGGCCCGCGGGATGAACTCTACCGGATAGGCGGCGCGTGTGTTCTCCGTCAGTGAGTCATCCGTGAAGTCCGGCTCGCGGGTCTTCGGGTCCAGCACCACGTTCTCCAACACCGTCCCGAACCGGTGCACTGCGGCGTAGATCTGGGGCTCTGTCTCCGCCGAGAGGTTAAGCACCTTGGCGTAGCAGCCGCCCTCGAGATTAAATACCCCTCGTTCACTCCAGCCATGCTCGTCGTCGCCAATGAGCGAGCGCTCTGGATCAGTGGAGAGCGTCGTCTTCCCTGTCCCGGAGAGCCCGAAGAACAAGGCAACATCCCCCCCGGGGCCAACGTTGGCGGCGCAGTGCATCGGCAGCACACCGCGGTCGGGCAGCAGGTAATTCAGGACGGTGAAGACCGACTTTTTGATCTCGCCCGCGTAGCCCGTGCCGCCGATCAGCACGATGCCCTTCGCGAGATGCAGGACAATACAGACCTCAGAGGCTGTGCCATCGACCTCAGGATCGCAGCAGAAGTCGGCCGCATGGATCACGGTGAGCTGTGGCACATAGTCATGCAGGTGGGCAGGATCAGCAGGTAAGAAGAGCGCGCGGGCGAACAGCGCATGCCACGCGTACTCTGTGATCACGCGCAGCCGCAGCTCATGCTGCGGATCAGCCCCGGCGCGACAGTCGAGGACGAAGAGTTCCCGGTCTTCAAAATGAGCGCACATGCGCCGGTACAGAGCCTCAAAACGTTCCTCCGGCATCGGCCGGTTAACCGCACCCCACCAGATGCGCTCTGCACTGGCCGGCTCATACACGATGTACTTGTCGTTTGGCGAGCGCCCGGTGTACTTCCCGGTAGAAACCACCAGGGCGCCGCCGGGTGCCAGCATCCCCTCGCCGCGCCGGATCGCATGCTCATAGAGCTCCGGCACGGAGAGGTTCCACCATACCCGGTCCGGGCTCTCAATTCCGTGGTGCTCTAGCCCGTAGCGACTGCGCACCGGACCGACCTGCAGCATCGTTCCCCTCCTGCCTAAGACTGCTGCGTGTCTATAGAAACCGTGAACAGAAAAAATCATACCGAGTTATGGCATATCTGGCTAGTAGGCGGCCAGGGTTTGTACGGCATCATTCAGGTCTCTCATAGGGGCCTGAGGGCACGGAGGGTGCCGGCCGCCGCCTCTGTGCCCCGACCGCTCGGCGTTCAACGCTGCTCATCTTCAGCCTAAAGCACCGCACGGCGGCTGGCAAGAGGCGGTTGCACTGCGGGCCCAGGTCTGGCATGATCCTGGAGCGCAGAAGGCGCCGGCGAACCAAGCGCCGCAATACACACCGCACAGCAGCGTGCCCACGAGGGTGCTACGGGGATTCGTCCGAAGGGGTGGAAAAGCCCCAAAATAATCTTGCAAGGAGGACGAGTAACATGGCGCAGAGTGAGGCCAAACCGCGCGCAGCAGCGCTCTTAAGCCCGGAGCTCCTTAGCATTGCCCTGGACGAGATCAAGCGGCAGAAGGGGCCGCCGAACTGGTCGGTACGGGTTGTAGTGAGCGATAAGTTCACAGTCACAGCGATTTGCCAGGCGCCCGGCACAGTCAACGACCGGCACTACCACATTGAGGATGAATGCTGGTACGTGGCTGAGGGCGAGATCGACTGGGTGTTCGACGATCAGGTCGTGCACGCCAAGGCCGGGGACTTTGTCTTTGCCCCGGCGCATCGCTGGCACCATATCTTCCCAAAGGGAGATAAGCCGTCGATCCGTATCGCCGTCAGCGTGACGGGGGAGTTCCACCGGCACGAGTGAGGCGGTCGGCCTCTCCTCGAGGGGCAGATTGTCCACGGCCTTTGGACAATCTGCCCCCTGCTGTGCCGGCGGTCTCTCCCCGGAGGTCTCGATAGGAGGGATATCTCATGGCGCTCACTGTATCCACTCCCTGCTGTGTGCCTATCTCGCGTCGAGGAGCCCTCAGCGGTGCGCTTGCCGCCCTTGCGACCGGTGTGCTGGCTGCCTGCCGCACGCCGGTGCCTGGAGGCAGTGCCGAGAAGCTCGGTGCCCCGCCGCAGCCGGTCGAGATTCGCTTCGCCAACTGGGTTCAGGACTACGTGCCGTATTGGGAGCAGATCCTTCCTCGGTTCACCGAGCAGACGAAGATCACCGTTACGATCGAGTACATCCCCTCTGGGAATGAATGGGGGACCAAGCTCCTGGCGCTCTTCACCGCCGGCACCGCGCCGGACGCAGCCCATAGCGTCTCGCACACCGACACCAAATTCTACGACGCCGGCTTCATCCGCGACCTCACGCCGCTGGTGGCACGGGAGAAGCTCGACCTCGACCGCGACTACACCCTGATGGGCACGGAGAAGTGGTGCGGCAAGCTCTTCGCCCTGCCCTACTTCGCCGAGCCCTTTGCCCTCTACTACAACAAGAGCCTGGTGCAGCAGCTCGGCCTCAAAGACCCCTGGGAGACGGCCAGGGGGGACTGGACCTGGGATGACCTGCTCGAGCTGAGCACCAGGGCGACGCGGGATACCGACGGCGATGGCAAGGTGGACCAGTGGGGCATGATCTGGCCCTGGAACCCGCCCGGCTACTTCGGACCTATCCCCTGGACCCGCGGCGCCGACTTCGTGGACTGGGACGCTATGCGCTATCGTTTCGACAATCCGATCTTTGTGGATTCCGTGCGGCTCTTCCAGAAGTGGCTGATGCAGGACAACATCTTCATGACAGGGCCGCAGCAGAGTGCGGCCCAGCAGCAGTACGGGAAGAATGCCTTCCAGGCCGGCCGCAGTCTGTTCTGGTTCCGCTCGGTGACCGACATTCCGCGCAACCGCACGGCCATCGGCACCAGCTTCGTCTGGGATGTCTTGCCGGTGCCGAAGCTGGACAACAGCCGGCCCGGGGTATCGCTCACGGCCGGACATCCGAACTGGATGAGCGCCCAGACCACGAAGGTGGAGGCAGCGTGGCAGTTCTTGCTGTGGATGAGCGGGCCGGAAATGCAGGGCCACATGGCGGAGACAAAATTCCTGATGCCGGCGCTGAAGTCGCAGCATCCCAAGTTCTTGACCAGTGTGGCCGGCCAGCCACCCGAACATATCACCGTCTTTGGCGACGTGTTCAAGAAGCCCCATGGCTGGCATTTCCGCCACCACAACACGTTCGAGACCAACGACATCTGGGCGGCCGGCATTGACAAGGTGTTCCGCGGCGAGGTGCCCCTGCAGCAGGGTATGCGTGATCTCCAGGACGAGATGAACCGCAAGGTCATGTACGGAGACTGCACGCCGTACCGTGGGTTGAAGCATCCGATTCAGCCCACCGGCTAGCGGACATGCCCAGGTGAGCGAACGCACGTATGGATGCCTTTGACGGCAGGGTTGCCATCGTCACGGGCGGGGCGGGTGGCATTGGTCGGGCGGTGTGCAGCCGCCTCGCCCGTGACGGCTGTGCAGTCGTCATTGTCGATGTGCGGCGGGAGCCAGCTGAGGCGGTTGCCGCTGCCCTTGCTGCAGCCGGCGCCCGCGCCCTTGCCCTGCCGGCCGACGTAGCTGATGAGGGCCAGGTGGAGGACCTGGTCACACGCACTCTTAACGCTTTTGGTCGGCTGGACATCCTGGTCAACAACGCTGCTGCCGCTATGCCGCGCCTGGCAGCCCACGAGACTCCGCTCGATACCTGGCAGCGCAGCCTAGCTGTCAACCTCACGGGCGCGTTCCTCTGCGCGCGGGCGGCGGCGCGGCCGATGTTGCAGCAACGCTATGGCCGCGTCGTCAACGTCCTGGCTATCCAGGCCTGGGTGCCGCTGCCGCGCAACGCTGCCTACGCCGCAGCGAAAGGCGGCCTGCTCGCGCTGACCCGCAGCCTGGCGATCGATCTGGCGCCGCACGGCGTGCTGGTCAATGCTGTAGCCCCGGGGCTGGTGTACGTCGAGGGCGACCCTGTCCCGCCTGAGCGTGACCGCGCCAGCCCGAATCTGCTGGGACGCATGGGCCGGCCCGAGGAGGTCGCTGAGGTCATCGCCTTTCTGGCCTCAGAGGCCTGTACGTACGTGGTAGGCGAGGTAATCCGCTGCGACGGTGGCCGCCTGCTCTCCCGTAAGGGCGATCCCGACTGGCTGAGGTGAGGCGCGGCGTGTGCCGGAGTGCGCCAAGCCGGCAGGGCGATAACTGCGATATACTTGGGCATGGCCGCCCTGCACAATGTGATGACATTCAAGGGGATCCCGCGGCCGGATATGGAGGTCCCCGATGCGCGCTTGTGTCCATGCCTTCTCCCGTCGCGCTGCTCTGCAGCTGTGCGCGTCGCTCAGCAGTGGAGCGCTCCTGGCCGGCTGCCGCACTGCTACCCAGCCCGGCCAGGCCGAACAGCCCAGGCAGCCCCGCGGGCCGGTGAAGATCGTCTTCTGGTGCTACGGCGGTGGCGGAACCGCTGAGCAGCTCTTCAGAACCGCTGTAGAGGAGTACCGCCAGAAGTTCCCCGACATCACTGTTGAGTTCACCGGCATCCCCTCTGGCGATATCCAGCAAAAAGTGTTGGTCTCCTGGACCTCCGACGTCATCCCCGACATCGTCATGGACTCCTGGCGCGGCTTTCTGCGCTTCATGGATAGTGGGCTCTTCCTGGATATCACCAACGAGTTTGCCAAGCGCAGGTACAAGCCGAGCGACTTCTACGAGACGGCGCTGAAGGCTTACCAGATCGACGGCAAGCAGTTCGGCATGCCACAGGGCTGGGGCACCAGCCTGTACGCTATGAACCTCGACCTATTCGAGAGTAGCGGTGTGCGGCTCGCCCCGGACTTCGATGAAACGTGGACCCAGGATGATCTCGTGCAGATGCTGAAGCTGGTGGTGAGATACGACGCCACCGGACGCATGAGCCCCTACGGGGGCGCAGACGACTCAATCTTCTTCTATTGGCTCTACAGCTACGGTGGTGATTTCCTCACGCCCGACCAGTCACGCGCTGCAGTGACGGCGCCCGAAGCGCTGGCCGCCGCCGAGCAATCGCGCACGGACCCGGCACATGCCAAGTGGATCCCGGACTTAAGCGACATCTATAACAAATACACCCGCCAGCTCCGCACGGGCGAGGCCGGGCCGCGTGAGGCGATGGCGAATATGGCCAACGACATCAACGCTGTGCTGGCCGAGTACCAGCGCTCGAAGGGCAGGTAGCCTGCCGGCAATCATCGCGGCGCTGCCGTGGGATTGACGCCCGCCGGGCGGCAGCGCATTATAGCATCGTATAGAGCTTGGGGAGTCTTGGGAACCTCGTGCTAAAGAGAGGATAGGCGATGGCAGTAACGAGACCGACGCAACAACTGGCGATTCATGGCGGGCCGCCGGCGGTGACGGAGCCGCTGCCGGGCGGTGGCTATGGCGTCAACGAAATCGATGAGGCCGAGAAGCGCTATGTGCTCGATGTGCTGGAGCGCAAGGCAGTATTTCGCTGGCAAGATGCCGCGAATTCCTACGTGGCCCGGTTTGAAGACGCCTTCGCGCGAGCGACCGGCGTGCGCTACGCCCTGGCCGTGAACAGCGGCACGGCTGCCCTGATTACCGGCCTGACTGCTCTCGGCATCGGGCCGGGGGACGAGGTGATCGTGCCGGCCTATACCTTCATCGCCAGCGCGGCCGCGGTAATCCTGTGCGGCGCAGTGCCGGTGATTGCCGAGATCGACGATACCCTGACGATCGATCCGCAGGATGTTGAACGGAAGATTACCCCGTATACGCGGGCGATCATGCCGGTGCACATGCGCGGCATTCCCTGCCAGATGGATGAGATCATGCGCATTGCGCAGCAGCATCACCTGCTGGTTATCGAAGATGCCGCACAGTGCGACGGCGGGTCGTACAAGGGCCGGCGCGTTGGCTCAATCGGCCACGTTGGCTGTTTTTCCCTGCAGGCCAGCAAGACCATCACGGCCGGTGAGGGCGGGGTGGTGGTGACCAACGATCCGCAACTCTATGCCCGCGCTGCCCTGGCGCACGATTCCGGCATGGCGTTCTGGCGCAAGCTCAGCGCCGACCACGACATACGCCTCGGCGAGATTCCCCCCTTTGCCGGCAACGGCTACCGTATGAGCGAGCTCCAAGGAGCGGTGGCGCTGGCCCAGCTCGAGAAGCTCGACCGCATTATCTCGACGCTGCGGCAGCGCAAGCGGGAAGTGATGCAGGCGGTGGCCGGCGCGCCGGGCCTGCAGCCGATGCGCGTGCCGGATCCCGACGGGGAGTGCGCGCTCTCATGCAACTTCCTGCTCCCCTCAGCGCAAGAGGCCCAGCGCTTCGCCCAGGCCCTCTCGGCTGAGGGCGTGCGGGTTGGCACTGTCCATAACGAAGGCTTCCCCGACCGGCACATCTATAAGTACTGGGACTATGTCCTGGACAAGACGCCGATCTCGCCCACGCGTGATCCCTGGCGCGACCCGCGGTACAAGGGCAGCGTGGAGTACTCTCGTGATATGTGCCCGCGCACGATGGATATCCTTACGCGTACCGTCGCAGTAAGTCTGAACCAGCGCATGACCGAGCGCCACAGCGCCATGATTGCCGAGGCGATCACTAAAGTGGCGCAGGCGCTGTATGGGTAATGCACTATAACAGGTAACGAACTGGAAGAGGCAAGCGGGCAGTAGCCGGGGTAGTAGCTGGGATAGATCCAGTGGTGGATAGGATGCGCCTTACCTTTAGCTGTTTCGTAAGGCACGGCGCAAAGTCTGGTGCTACGGCGCCTGGTAGCTCTACCATGTCCACCTTAGCGGGCTCCTCTGCGGCTCCTGAGCTTTGTGCAACCGCTCACGCGCCGCGGGAGAGAGAGGCAGGGGGTAAGGGCTTCTCTTTCCTATCCTCCAAGTTCCGGGAGGCATTGAGCGATCCTGTCCGCAACGCGCGGCTGATGGTGCTGGCCGGCATCGTGGGCGGGGGGCTTCAGGTCCTTGGCGGCGGCGCAGACATTGCCTGGCATATCGTCATTGGCCGTGACAGCTTCTTCATTCCGCCGCACCTCGTGCTGTACTCCGGCATCCTGCTGGTCATGCTGGCTGCGGCTATCGGTCTGCTCACGGCAGTGGCCCAGCCCGGGCTGCGGCGTGGCGGCCTGCGGTCTAGGACCGCGCAGGTCTGGGCGCTGCGTCCCCTGCGCGCGGTCCTGTTAGCGGTGGCAGTCCAGCTCTCGGCCGGGCCGTTCGACGAGCTCTGGCATCGCCTCTACGGCAAAGAGACCTCGGTGTGGAGCCCGCCGCATTTCATGCTTATCTATGGTGCAGCAGCCAGCTTCCTTGCGCTCGCCACCGTGGAGCTCCGCGCCCGCCGACTGGAGGCACCGCATGGCGCCGGCAAGCTCAACTCCTGGGCCTTTGTGCTCCTGCTCGGGCTGGCCCTGACGATCAGTCTGGCGACCATCGCCGAGTCCGGCTTTCTGGGGATCCCGCCGACACATGTATCACAGCGCCGCCCGCAGCTCATCTACCCGCTGATTGCGCTCGCCACCGCGATCGTGGCGTTCGTCCCGGCCGCGCGCCTGGGGCAAGGGCGTCTGGGCGCAACGCGCGTGGCACTGGTGTACACCGGTCTGGTGCTGCTGATGGTGCTGACCGTCCATGCCGTGAGGCTTGGTGCGGCCCGGCCGTTGGGGCCAGCCCCGCTCCTGGTGCTGGCGCTGGCGCTTGATTTGGCGCTGCCGTGGCTGGAGCACCGCGGATGGGGAGCCTACCGTGCAGCCGCCCTCGCAGCGGCCATCGCTGCGTCGGTGTACTTCGTCATTGCTGCACCGTATGTCCATTTTGTGCTGGGCTGGCGAAAACTGAGCTTCGCCGACGGTGTCCTCGGGGTGTTGCTCAGCCTGCCCGTCGCTGCCCTGGCAGGGCTTGCCGGCGCAGCGCTGGCGCGCTTGCTGGACCGTCTGGCAGCCGTGGATGCGCCGTCTGTCATGTTTCCAGCCCGTGGAGCTGGAGCGTCGTGACTACTCGCGTCTGCAGGTCGGCGATGCGGATGGCGTGGTTGTTCGTATCGGCGATGTAGAGCTTCCCGCCGGCAACGCTGAGGCCGCCTGGCTCGCGGAACTGTGCCGCCGCGCCGGTTCCATCTGCATAGCCCGGCTGTCCGTCGCCGAAGAGCGTCATGCAGGCGCGCGTGTTTGGGAGCAGGCGCTTAATCTTGTTGTTGTAGCTATCGGCGATGTACAGTGCCCCGTCGTAGTAGCACACCCCGAGGGGGTGCTGCAGGCGGACGGCGTCTCCGATACCATCGACGTCGCCGAACTCGAAGAGCCCCTGCCCGACGATCGTGCGCACAAAGCCGCCCTCGCCCAGCTCAACCAGCCGGATCGCGCTGGCCTCGCTGTCGGCGACATAGAGGCGTCGGCCATCGGTACTCAGGCCGCTCGGCTGGGCAAACCAGGCCTGCAGGCGCGGCCCGTCCTCCAAGCCCTCGTGGCCGGTGCCGGCAAAGAGGCGCACGATCCCACTCGTGAGGTCCATAGACCAGATCTGGTGGAACCCGGCCATGGCGATGTAGAGTATGTCGCCGACCAGAGCGAGGTCCCATGGGGAGTTGAGCGCCGTGCGCCGGCCCGCGCCCCCGATCTCGTAGCGCATCGCTTGCTGCCCGGTCCCGGCGATAGTCTCTACCGACCAGTCCTGCAGGCTGATCCGCCGGATAGCATGGTTCTCGGTATCAGCGACGTAGAGGCTATCACCGGCCAGAGCCATGCCTTGGGGTCCACGAAACTGGGCCGTCTGCGCCGGCCCGTCCTGCAGCCCCTCCGCACCGCTGCCGATGACCCGGTGCACGGTGCCCTCGAGGCTGGCGACGACGATGCGATGGTGCCCGCTATCAGCGATGAAGAGCCGCCCAGTGGCGGCATCGGCCAGTACTTTGCCCGGAAAACGCAGCGGCGACGGAAGCTCTTTATCTCGTTCCAGATGCAACGCAATGGGGCGGTCATCCAGCAGCCCGGCGGCTTTATACTGCTGCAGCAGGTCGGACACAAACTGGTCAAGCAGCTCGAACGGTACCTCTCCTTCGTGCTTGCCGAGCACCCTACCCTGGGGATCGATGAAGACCAGGGTAGGCCAAGCGCGCACGCCGTAGCGCTGCCAGATGGCGAAATCCCGGTCGTTGACAACCGGGTGCTCAACGCCGTAGCGGAGCACAGCCTCGCGCACGTTATTGGTGAGCTGCTCGGCCGGGAACTTCGCCGAATGCACGCCTACGACCACAAGATAGGGGGCGTGCTTGCGTTCGAGCTTCCGCAGCACGGGAAGCACATGCATACAGTTAATTCAACAGAAGGTCCAGAAATCCAGGATCACCAGCTTCCCGCGCAGGTCCTTCAGGCTGAGGGGCCGGTCAACGTTCAGCCAGTCCAGGTCCGGCGGGAAGTCCGGAGCGTTCACCGTGCCGGCGTACTGCGTGGTCATGTGCTAAATCCTCGGTGCTCTGCAATAGCTCTGCTGCAAAATGTGAGCCATATCTTCCTGTCCGTATCGGTCCGGACGAACACGGTGTGCGCCTCGCTGTTCTATCCCCCTGATGTAGGGGCGACGCATGCGTCGCCCCTACATCAGGGGGACCCATCAATGCAATGATTTCATTCACATGGTTGGGTATCAGTACAAATTGGTCCAATGCGGCATGGGGAAAGTGTTCCGGAACCGCTATCCAACAATGCCGGACGATCCGCCCTGTTTCGTTCAATTGCATCATGCCATCTGCAATATCGCCGAACAAACACCTACCTCTATGGGTGACAACCGTGATAAAACACGCGCCTGCACCATGGAGCGCGGAACGGATGTAGGGTGCGCTTATGTTCGACAAGCTTGCAAGAAAGCATCCCCTTATACCTGCGCGGCGGCCAGACGCTCGGCCTGGTCGGCGGCGACCAGCGCGTCGATCAAGGGATCAAGGTCGCCGTCCATGATCGCCTGCAGGCGATAGAGCGTCAGGTTGATACGGTGGTCGGTGACGCGGTCCTGCGGGAAGTTGTAGGTGCGGATCTTCTCCGAACGGTCGCCCGAGCGCACCATCGAGCGGCGCACCTCGGTCAGCTCGCTCTGACGCTTGCTCTGCTCCAGATCGTAGAGCCGCGCGCGCAGCACCGCCAGCGCCCGCGCCTTGTTCTTCAGCTGCGAGCGTTCGTCCTGGCAGGTGACCACGATACCGGTCGGTTTGTGGGTGATGCGCACCGCCGAGTCGGTCGTGTTCACGCTCTGGCCGCCATGGCCCTGCGAGCGGAACACTTCGATCTCGAGGTCTTCCGGGTTGATCTGCACCTCAATCTCATCAGCTTCGGGCAAGACGGCGACTGTGGCTGCGGAGGTGTGGATCCGCCCGCTGGCCTCGGTGATGGGCACGCGCTGGACGCGGTGCACCCCGCTCTCGTACTTGAGCCGGCTGTAGGCGCCGCGCCCGGCCACTCGGAAGATGATCTTCTGGAAGCCGTCAAGGCCAGTCTCGGTGGTGTCAAGGACCTCGACGTCCCAGCCCTTGCGCTCGGCATAGCGGCTGTACATACGGAAGAGGTCGCGAGCGAACAGTGCCGCCTCTTCGCCGCCTGTCCCGGCGCGGATCTCGACGATCACATCTTTTTCGTCATTGGGATCTTTCGGCAGCAGCGCGACCTTCAGCCGCTCAATGAGCTCATCCCGCTTGCGCTGCAACGAACGGATCTCGTCCTCGATCAACTCATCCAGCTCGGGATCGCGCTTGGGGTCATTAAGCATGCCCCGCGTGGCTTCGAGCTCCTCCTCGACGGCGCGGTACTGCCGAAAAAGCGACACAACCTCCTCCAGCCCCGCCTGCTCGCGTGCATAGCGCTGCAGCAGCTCGGGGTTCGTGACCACGTCCGGTCGTGCCATTAATTCAGTTAGTTCATCATAGCGTTGCTGGACGCGCTGGAGACGTTCCAGCGCGGTAGCAGGAAGGTGCAACGTTGACATACGATCTCCCCCAACGAGCCCGCCGGTCTGTGTCCCACAGGGTGACGAGCGCCATGCGGCCGCTTAGGCCCCCGCGTCGGCGACCTGCTGGAGCAGCGGCGAACCCGACCCCTGTGGCTGGGCTGCCGGGAGCACGCCGTCGGCTGCGAGCACGCGCGTCAGCGCGGTGATCGCTACCTCCGCCTGCGAGGCATCCGGCTCACGCGTCGTGAGCAGCTGGAGCGAGAGCCCGGGCGCCATCACTGCCCGCACCACCGGATTGGCGTAGTGCCGCGCCGCCCACTTGATCAGCTCATAGGCCAGCGCAGCCAGCACCGGGATCAGGAGCACGCGTGACAGGATGCGCTCGACCAGCGGTGGCTTGCCCAGCAGCGAGAAGATCAGCACATAGAGCACCATCACCACCAGCACGAACGTGGTGCCGCAGCGGGGATGGATCCGGCTGAAGCGCAACACCGACTCCGGCGTCAGCGGCGCGCCCTGCTCCCACGCGTGGATGGCTTTATGCTCGGCGCCGTGGTACTCAAAGACCCGGCGCACATCAGGCACCAGGCTGATCGCTGCCATATAGCCGATCAGCAGGCCGATACGGATCACGCCCTCCACGAGATTACTCAGCACTTTCTCGTAGGGCAGTCCTGCGAGGAAGCGGTCGATCCACCCGGCCGCAAGCACCGGCAGGACGAAGAACACGCCGATGGCGACGGAGAACGCCAGAAGCACGCTCCCCCACATGACACCCTGCGGGACCTCCCCGGCTTCCTTCTCGATCTCCGCCGGAGAGACAGCCGCGGCGCGCTCCGCCTGGCCGTTGCCCTGCGCCTTCTGCGCCGCGGCCTCGGCAGCGACGGCCACGTTCGCCGAAAACAGCAGGCTGCGCATGCCCAGTGACAGCGTTTCCCAGAGCGCCAGCACGCCGCGGACGAAGGGCCACCGGCCCCAGCGGCTGCGGTACACAAGGGAGGTGAGCGGCTGCTCCCGGACAATGATATGTCCCGAGGGATGGCGCACAGCGACGGCCCAGCCGTTCCGTCCCCGCATCATCACCCCCTCGATCACGGCTTGGCCGCCATAGCTAAACGGCTTGCTCATGGCAGTGCGTCTCCCTCCTGAGTCTCCTCCGTACGCCTTACCGCCTACCCATTACGGGGCCTGGTGAATGCCGGCAGAAAAAAGCAGGGCCAGCACCCTGGCCCTGCCCGTGCGTGCACCGTCACCGCTAGGACTCACGCAGCCCGAAGCGACGGCGGAAACGCTCGACCTGTCCAGTCGTATCGACGATCCGCTGCGTGCCCGTGTAGTATGGGTGGCACTTCCAGCAGAGATCGACCCGCAGGCGCGGCTTCGTCGAGCCGGTGATAAACGTGTTCCCGCACGCGCAGGTCACCACTGCCTCAGGGTAGTACGTCGGGTGAATGTCCTTCTTCATGACATGTGCTCCTTACAACGCAGGCCCGGTTCCATGCGGGCCTGCGCTCTTGATTATAGCATACCGCCGGAGGGGCGCCTGGAAGGACGCCCAGGCGCGTCCTATCGTGTATAGTGAAGTCATCTTGCTCCGATGAACAAGACGACGGGCGCGACGGCGTACCTGTATCAGCATGAGTACAGATGCTGAATAGACGCAACAGCAGTAGCGGGAGGAGGAAAAGCAGGATGGCGTACTTGACACGGCGAGGCGTTCTAGTCGGCGGTGCCATCGCTCTGGGTTCGCTGGCGTTGCCGGCGAAGCCGGGGCTGGCGTATCCCGACCTGCGCTTCGCTCCCGGGGACCCGGCGCTGGTATACCAGGGCGACTGGGAGCCTGCACCGCCTATTCCAGGCGAGCCCCCGGCGCGCCGGGCGCGCTTCGCCATGGCAGCCGTAGCGCTCACCTACAGGGGGCCATGGGTCTCCTGGCTAACCGATGCCGGTCCTGACCGAGGGATCGCGCGGGTGCTTATCGATGGCCAGGTGCGCGATGAAGAGATTGATTTGTATAACCCGACGATTGAGCTGAGGGAGTTCCGCTGGTCCACGCTCGTTGCTGAGCGTCCCCATGTGATCCGCATCGAGGTGACCGGGAACCGTAATATCCGCTCGGTCAGCAGTTGGGTGGTCCATCGCGGGTTCGTTGTGCCGGATGCGCCGGTGTTACCCTCTGCCATCGCGGAGGTGCAGCCGACCGAGACGCCTGTCCCGAGGCCGGGCGCGCCTGGTCAGGTCCCGCCACCTGTGCCACTTGCACCGGGGACAAGCTTTTACCGAGCCACCGATCCGCTGATCACCTATATCTTTGTGTGGGAGACGGTGCCTGGTCGCCCGGCGTCGGAGATCCTGCCAGCTCTTCCGCCGTACCGGCAGGCCCGCACGCGGCTCTCCAGCGCCGAATTCGCCTTCAATGGCCCGTCGATCACCTGGCACACGCTGGCCGGACCGGAGCATGGGATTGCGCGCGTGACTATTCGGAGTAGTGTGGGGGCGCCGCGGGAGGACTTTATCGATCTCTACCACCCGGTCGAGGAGCTGCGCAGCTACTCATGGAGCGTGGCGGATCCGACGCGGATCTCGACTATACGCATCGATGTCTGGGGGGACCACAGCGCCCAGTCTAAAGGGGATCTCGTCGTGATCCTGGGATTCTCAACCCCCAAGGCCCCGGTGCCACCGACGTTCTAAAGCCCGCGCGAGCAAAAACGCTGTCGAAAACGGGCATGTCGTTCCTGGATGCTGGTTCCTGGGGATGCCACTCCTGGGGAGGCCGAGCAGGCCGGACTATTCGAAGGTCCGGGTATTAAGATCCGGGCATTAAGAGAAGGATGTGTATGCCCAGTATGGTAGGGAGGTGGTTGCTTCGGCTGTTTTTAAAGCCGGTCCTCGAGCGCGGCGTCTGGTCGGTGCTGAGTGGTCTGGCTGCATCCCCAGGGAGTCTGGAGCGGCGCAGCCTGTCGTGGGGACCGCTCCATGGTAGTAGTTCCGGCGTGATTGTCCTAGTGTTGCGTGATCGTCCTAGTGTAAGGTAGTGAAGGCACATAGAGAGCCCTAGGCCGAGCTGCCCGACCTAGGGCTCTCTGCATTCAGGCCTTGCGGAAGCCCTGCCTTACGGCGTGCACGGGGTCGTCATAGTGCTGCGGATCCTAGCCAGGTCACCGGTGCGCGTGGCGCTGAACGGGGGCAGCAGATCGGCTGCCTTGAGCAGGTACTGGATCCCCGTCAAGCGATCATGGCAGCCAGGTCGCCCGATAAAGATACCACCCAGGTCACGGAAGTTGTCGATGTTCCAGTTATCGAGCGCCGCGGCCTGCGTGAGCAGATTGATGCGCGTGGTCGGGGCATCACCGATGTACACGCCAGCCCCGGCTGCATCGCTGATGCGCGCGGAGATAGCCCGCAGGCTGTCGTGTACCTCACCCAGCGAGGCAGCCGACGTGTTTGTCGCCATATCAAGTGAACGCTGCGCTACGTCCAGTGCCTCAGCAAGCAGGTTGGTGTTCCGCAGCGCCTCGTATTTAGAGGATGTAGCGCCGGTAATACGCCTCTCCGCAGAAACCGCATCGCCGGCCGTGCTCTAGAGCGAAACCAGGGCGCCAGCCAGGTCCCGCAGGATGCCCGGTGTTGCCCCGCGGGCGGCAGCCGTACGAGCCCACTGCAGTTGCTGCTGCCGGTAGCTGATCAGAAGATCCAGGTTGCCTATGAACCGCCGGAAGTAGTCACGGTTGTAGAGGTCGCCCAGAGCAGCATATGCTGCACGCATGCCGCCTGCGGAGGCTGCGGACGGGCTAGCTGCCTCGTCCTGCTGGTTGAGGGACAGGCCTTCCATCAGCAGCTGCAGCGCCTCATTGTAGAAGGGCGTGGCAGCATCCAGGCCTGCGGCAGCGGCCAGGTCACCTTTGGCCCGCAGCGCGGCAGCCAGATCGCGCCGCGTCCCAGCGCGGTCCCGCAAGGATGCGCGCGCGGCATCGCGATTCGCGACACACGCCCGACCCCACATGATCGCATCGTCAAGCCGGTTGGTGTCGCCGGTGCCGAACCAGTCAACGTAGCGAGCGCGCAGGTCGCAGGGGGTGCTGGTGCTCTTGGGGTTGAGCGCCCACGCCTTCAGCAGATCCTCAATAGACTTATCGCGCTGCTTGAGACCTTCGTAGACATCCTGCCCATCATGAGCTACACACCGCGGCGGTATGACGTAGAGCAAGCAGAAGGGCGGCCTGAGTATAACAAGGGCCCGAACCCCTGACAAGAGGGATCGCGCCTAGACTGTAGTTTAGGACTCTGAGGGACGGTGGCGGGTATAGTCCTCAGGCAGCGCAAGCATCTCACAGACCGGGTAGAGCCTGCCGACCTGCCTCACGCTGGGCCGGCGTAAAGTCTGACCCGGCAGCCGGTACGCGCTGCTTCGACCATGGCCTCGCTCACAGCGACTGCCTGCATGCCTTCACGCAGCGTTGCGCCGCGCTGTTCGTGGGTGCGTCCCGTCACCAGATCGGCGAAATGATCCAGCATTACCCCTGTGGCGTCACGCAGGTCGCCCTCAGTCTCGATGGTACGCGTCTCTAGCCCCAGCGGCCGCATGCCTGCGCCCGGCTGGCGCACGCCCTCGTGCTGCACGACCTGTAAGGTCTTGCGGTCGAGGCTCGTGACGCTCCCCCGCGTGCCTACCACCTGGATGATGTTCTGCGTCTGGATGCCCAGCATGCTGGCGATGACGGTCGCCGTGCGCCGCCCGCCATCGTACTCGATGAGCAGGTTCATGAACTCGATGGTCTCGTCGCCGAGGATCGTGCCGCGCGTGACTGTGCCGTAGACGGCCTCGGGCATCCCGCCCATCAGCCACAGGACGAGATGCAGGTCATGCGTGGCCGTGTCCACGATGCCGCCGTAATGCTCTGGGAAGAAGTACTGCGGGCCCATCGGCCCGCGCTGGCGCGTCACCAGGGCCTGCATGGGGTTAATGGCGTCTACCTGGCGCTTCAGTTCCAGGGCAAAGGGCGTAAACCGGAACTGGTAGCCCACCATGCCGATCACGCCGGCAGCTTCAGCGGCCTCGACAACCCGGCGCGCCGCCGCAGTGGTGTCGGCCAGCGGCTTTTCAATGAAGACGTGTTTGCCGGCATGGATGGCATCGAGGGCAATCGGCGCATGCCACCTGGTGTTCGTAGCGATGAGCACAGCCTGCACGTCCTCTCGTGCCAGCAGGCGCCGGTAGTCGGTCTCTCCTGGCACGCCAAACGCTTCCATAGCGGCCTGCAGGCGCTGCTCATCCACATCGCAGACTGCTACCAGGTGAAACTTTTCAGACTGCCGCGCGTGGGCACCCAGGACGCGCACGCCGCGCCCGCCACAGCCGATGAGCACCACACCCACCGTATCCAGACCGGCCATCTTCTCTTGCTCCCATCCCGGAATAGAGCGCGAAATAGAGCTGTCTGAGCAGCAAGCTCTGGTCCTTAGCTCGCCAGCCAGCGCCGCGTGAACTCCAGGTTGCGGCGCGCCGCGGCGACCGGATCGTCGCCGGGCGGTGTCTCGAGCACAACCCACCCATCGTACTCGATCGCCTGCAGGGCCTCCCGGCAGGCATGCCAGTCCACACGTCCGTCGCCCAACATCGCCCGGTCGGTGTCCTTGAGATGCACCATCACCACCGCTCGGCCGAGCCGCCGCAGCATCTCCGCCGGGTCATGGCCAAAGTGCAGGGCGTTCGCCAGATCGACGTACACGCCCACCAGCGGTGACCCGACTGCCTGGATGATCCGCTGGAGCTGGTCGGTGGAGAAGCTCGTCTCCAGGGCGATCGCTACGCCGGTCTCCTCAGCCACGGGCACGCAGCGACGTAGTTCGGCGATATAGCGCTCCTCCTCTGCGGCGCTGATGTCGATGCGCTCACGCTCGAAGTGCGGGAAGAGCACGGCGGACCCACCCAGTCGACGGCAGGCGCGCAGACTATTGGCCACCAGCGCAACGCCGGCGCGCCGAGCCTCGGGATCAGGCAGCGCGAAGTTCACGCTGCGGTAGGCGGCCACGCTCAACGAGCTCACCACACAGCCAGCCTGGCGGCACCACCCGGCCACCTGCGCTGCGCCTTCATTTGAGAGCCAGTGGTCGAGCACCGCGGTGTCGCGCACCACCAGCTCCACGCCATCGTAGCCCAACGCTCCAGCGGTGCGCAGCGCCTCTGCGTAGTCCTGCCGCAGTGACCCATTCCGAATGCCGATCCGCACGTCTCTATCCTCCCAGCCTGCAGGCTTACCGCCGCTTGGTGTACTTTGCCTCGATAAGTTTGACCGCCGCCTCTTGCGCCTCGTCCAGCGCGGGCTTCGGCTCCTTCTCGCCCGGGAGCACCGGCCGAATCGCCAGCCGCCCGACCTCGGTGTCCACATCGAGGAACCACGGCGCCGTGCGCCAGTGCGGGATATCCTGCGCCAGTTCTTTCAGAAGCTGGCCCGGTCGCTGGCCACCAAAGAACGGGTCCTCGGCCATCAGGCGGGGATCATCAATGACTTTCTTGTAGGTGGGCCAGATGCGGCGCAGGTCATAATCGTGCAGAATTGCTGGCGTAGTGTGGGCAAAGATGATAAAGTCGATGGCCGCAGCCGATCCCTTAGTGCCCTTGAGCGCTGCGACGCCGGTGCCGCCGGCGGTGGTCGTGGCCGGGGTATTGGGGCGCCAGCGCGCCATGGGCATCAGCCGCCAGCGGCCGGCCGTGTCCTTCGCCTGTGCCCCCAGCCCACCGCCGCCGAACCACCACGGCGGGGCGATAATGCGGCCGGCAGTGTCGCCCTTCACAATCAGCTCCCAGTCACGAAAGCCCGGCCTGAGCCCGTTGTGCAGCAGATCGAGTTTCACCGTCATTTCGTACAGCCAGGTCAGCACTTGCAGGTTCGCCGGCGAGTTAATGGCCGGGTTGCCGCGCTCGTCGATCCATCCGCCGCCGTTCTGGATCATCAGCCGCAGCACGTCGATCTGGACGATGTGGCTGATCCGCCGGTCGGGTGCGGTGCCCTTAATCTTGCGCGCTGCCTCGGCAACGTCTTCGTACGTCCTGAAGGGGACGGTGACGTTGGCCTCGGCGAAGAGATCAGCGCGGTAGGCGAAGGTGGAGACGTTCAGCTCGTTGCCCAGCCCGTAGATCTTGCCCTGGTACGACCAGGGCTCATAGCCTGACGGACCAAAGAGGTCCTTCTCGCGGCCTTTCAGCGCGTCGTTTAGTGGCGCTAGGGGAATCTCATCGCCGATCAGCGCCGAGAACCAGTTGATGTGGATGTCGAGGCCGTCGGGTGGCACTCCGCCGGCGATGGCCACGATCGCTTTCTGAACGAGTTCGCCGGCATCGGTCGAGGCGTTCTCCCAGGTGATGGTCAGAGGGCGCTGCCGGGTCTGGTTGTAATCCTCAAGCGCCCGCTTGAGCCAGTTGATACGGGTTTCAGTCCAGTACCAGTGGGTGTAGGTCGTGGGGAGCTCCGTTTTCGCCTGCGGTGCCGGGCTCGGCCGGCACGCTGCAGCGAGCGCCGCGATCGGTGTGACACCAGTACGTACCAGGAACGTTCGGCGGGTGATAGGTGAAATGAACATAGAGCCTCCTTTGCCTCTTCGCCGTCGCTGCGCTGAGCAGTGCGCGGGACGGACAGTAAACGTCGGCGGTTCATTCAGCTCGCAGCGCCGCACGGTGTCCTCTGCAGCAGCCTCAGCATACCGGTGCGTGCACCAAGGGTCAACCTGAAGTGCCGGCACCCGATAGGGGGCGCAACGCCGCTGCGCTCCTCCCAGGCAGGACGTCGATCCCGCATCGTGGTGTGGCGGAGTCGCACAACCTGCCCCGGAAAAGAAGGGGCACGGCATGCTGGATCCATACGATAGATGACATTGGTCCTGCGGTGCAGTACGCATGGGGCCACCCGGCGTCCCGTCCTGGCGGGAGACACAAACGCCTGCGCTCTCGCTGTCTTGACGGCGTCGGTACCCTTGCGCTACAGTGCCCGACCTGAGAGATCGAAGAAAAAGACAAAAATACATGCAAGGAAAAAGAGAGAGAAGGAAGGAGCAACCCATGCCGCAGCGCCTGCTCTGTCTGAACGCCAGCACTATCCGTCCGACGCCGCTGCTGGACAAGATCCGTATCGCTGCCCAGGCCGGTTATGGTGGCATCGAACTCTGGAATAATGAACTGGATGCCTTCATCGCCGCGGGCGGATCACTCGCACAGGTACGTCGTGCCCTGGAGGATGCCGGGCTGGCCGTGCCCGACCTGATCGCCCTGCACGGCTGGATCGATAGCCCCCTGGAAGAGTACCCGAAAGTCCTGGCCGAGGCGCGGCGGCGCATGGAGCAGGCCGCCGCGCTGGGCGCGCCGTATATTATCGCTTCGCCACCGCGCGGCCGCGTCGACCTTGACCGTGCCGCCGAACGCTACCGTGAACTCCTGGCTATCGGACGCGAGCTGGGCGTGAAGCCCTCCATGGAGTTCTTGGGCTTCGTCGAGCACATCAAGACCATCCGTATCGCCTGGTACATCGTCGAGCGCGCCGGTGACCCAGATGGCACGATTGTCATGGATTCGTTCCACATCTACAACGGGGGCTCCACGCTTGACGACCTGCGCGCCGTGCCGGGGGCGCGCATTAGCATGTTCCACATCAATGATGCCCCGGCGACGCCGCCGCCGGGCAGCCTGACCGACGCCGACCGTGTCCTGCCCGGAGACGGTGTGATCGACCTGCCCGCCATGCTGCGGGTGCTCGACGAGATCGGCTACACAGGCCCGATCTCGCTGGAGCTCTTCAATCAAACGCTGTGGGAGCAGGACCCGCTTGTTGTTGCTCGCACCGGCATGGAGCGGCTGACGCGCCTCGTTGGGGCCATGTGAGCGGCTCAGAGAGTAACGAGTGCTGCTTCTATCCTGCTGCGGGCAAGTCTCTGGACGCTGGGCGTGAGCCGCTGATCCAGGCGCGTGTGCATGTGTATTCACCGGCAGAAAGCCTGTGCTAGTATGTGGGTGAACGGTGTTGCTCAGGCGAGAGCGTTGTTTAGCCTCTCGAACTCAGGCACTGGGGACAGGCGAGCGAGCCATGCACATCGAGTTCTTATACTGGGAAGAGTGTCCATCGCATGAGGAAGCGCTGGCGCGCCTGCGCGAGGTGCTGGCGGAGGAAGGGGTGAAGGCCGAGATCGAGGTCCGCCGGATCGATACCGAGGAGCAGGCCCAAGCCGAGCGCTTCATCGGCTCACCCACGATCCGCATCAACGGGGTTGATATCGACCCGGCGGCTGAACGACAAACCTTCTACTCGCTGACCTGCCGCGCCTATACCCGCGATGACGGCCGTATCTCACCCCTTCCGCCGGTGGAAATGATCCGCCGGGCTATCCATGCAGCGCTGGCGCAGGAGCGAGCGTAGAGAACGTGGCGCCCGTAAACATAAATTAAGACCGACCCAGGAGGTGATCTTCATGGCGAACCTGAGAATCGGCGATCGGGCCATTGATTTTCGCCTGCCGGCGACCGATGGGCGCACGTATTCGCTGGCGGACTTTCAGGACAAGAAAGTGCTGGTAGTGATCTTCAGCTGCAACACCTGCCCGTATGTACGCGCCTGGGAAGATCGCATGATCGCGATCCAGCGGGACTACGCAGACAAGGGTGTGCAGCTTGTGGTGATTAACGCTAACGATGTGCGCAAGCAGCCCGGCGACAGCTTTGAGGCGATGGTCCAGCGCGCCCGGGAGAAGGGCTTTAACTTCCCCTATCTGCGCGATGAGACGCAGGAAGTGGCGCGCGCCTATGGCGCCGAGCGCACGCCGGAAGTGTTCGTGTTCGACGCGGCGCGGCGGCTGGTCTATCACGGCAAGATCGATGATAACTACGAAGACGAGGCGCAGGTAAAGAATCACTATTTGCGCCGCGCCATCGACGCGGCCCTGGAAGGGCGCCTGCCAGAGGTCCTGGAGACGCTTCCTCAGGGCTGCACGATCAAGTGGAAAGATTGATGGGGGAGAGATTGATGGCTGCCCTGGGGCGAGGGCGGCGCCGTTTTGTAAGACCGACGCGTACCAACCACGCGTTACTGAACTGAAAGGGCTGCGCACACGATGGAGCCTGTTCGCCTGGGGATGATCGGCTGCGGGCAGATCTCAGAGAAATTCTTTCGCCAGGCTGCCCAGCTTGAGGGGGTGGAGTTTGTGGCGACCTGCGCGGCGCACGAAGAGAGCGCCCGCCGCAAAGCGGAGGAGAAAGGCATCCGCCGCTGGTATACCGACTACCAGGAACTGCTCCGACAGGATGACATCGACGGCGTGGTGATCACCACGCCGCACAGCCTGCACGCGCGCATGGCCCGCGATGCCGCCCTCGCCGGCAAGCATGCGTTGGTGGAGAAGCCGGTGGCGACGCGCTGGGACGAGGCAGTGGAGATGGTCGAGGCGTTCGAGCGTACCGGCCGGGTGCTGGTGGCGCTGCCCTTCGATCACTATACCTATGTCACCACCGGCCTCTCCTACATCAAAGAAGAATATATCGGCAAAGTCACCGCCATCGATGCCCAGTTTAGCCTGCCGGGGCCGCCGCGCTCGAACTGGTATTACACCAGGGCGATCTCCCATGGCGGGGCTATGCTGGACACTGCCCCGTACGCCCTCACGCGCATTGCCGAGGTGATGGGGCCGGCGACGCGCGTGACCGCGTTCGTGAACACCCTTATCCCCCAGCGCATGTGCGGTGATGGCGGCCGCGTGCACTCGGACGTCGATGACAATGTGACGGTGCTCCTCGAGTATCCGGGCGGCCAGCAGGCGATCATGCGCTCGTGCTGGGCATACTCCTACATGGACCGCAGCGTCATCGTGCACGGACGCCACGGGGATGTCTTCTGGAATACGGCAGGTGAGCTGCTGATCGTGCGCAGCACGCTGAAGCCGGTGCCGCAGGCCGAGCCGGTGCGGTTCCTGGGGCTCGACCACTGCTACCGCCCCGTCATCCCACCGCAGACGGTCGAGCAGGATGTCATGGCCGAGTTCGTGCGCTGCATCCGCACCGGCGAGCGGCCGACTGCCCACGGCCGGCTGGCGCTGCATGTGATCGAGCAGCTCATGAAAGCCTATGAGTCCGCCGCTACCGGGCGGATCCTTCCCCTCGAGACAACCTTTGAATCCTGGTGGCAGCCGGAACCGGGCCTGTTCGACCTGAAGGGTCAATGGCTCTAAACAGGCGGGCGTTCAGGCGTCGGCATACTTCTTGCAGAGCGTTTAACTAAAGACGCTCGTACCTCTTTCCGATAACCTTTATAGCAGCCGCGTCGGGCGTATTTAGGTCCTAAGCGCGCCCGGGAAGAGGACAACGTTCCCCGTTGTATCGCTGCCGGCGCTGGAGTAGAAACGCTGTGCCTGCGCAACTCCCCTTTGAACCGTCACAGGCGAAGCCGTGGATCCTTGTCGTGGAGGATGAGGCCTCCATTCGGGAGGTAGTGCGCGAGATCCTGGAAGCCGAAGGCTATCTTGTGGCCACTGCTGCTAACGGTGCAGAAGCACTCCGCATAATGGAGCAGCGACAGCCCGCCCTGGTTCTGCTCGATATGTGCATGCCGGTGCTTAGCGGCTGGGACTTCGCCGCGGCCGCACGGGCCCAGGGCTTCCGTATGCCTATCCTGATCATGACGGCGCTGCCGAATGCCCGGCAGTGGGCTGCAGAGATCGGCGCCCAGGGCTGCCTGACCAAGCCGTTCGATCTCTTCGACCTGCTCGCTGCCGTTGAGCGCCTGCTGCAACGTCCACTATCCGGCAATGGCCGGTACCACACACCGGCATAACAGCCCGGTTGTTTGCTGCCTTGAATACCTGCTTTTGCCGGTCCTTCAGTGATGTTCCGCGCCGGTTTTTCCGTTTCCTCAGTGCTCTCCAAAGGGTTCGCCGAGCTGGGCCAGGCGTTGCTTCAAATAGTCGATTGGCTCCACTGGTGAGGGATCGGTGGCATACAAGATGGCCAGGTAGTACGACGTGTAATCTCCGGCGACGATGCTTGTGAAGAGCTGGGCTGTGGCGCTCCGGCCGCGAGCCGTGACACGTTCAAAGGGAATGCCGCGGCGTTGTAGCAGCTCCTGGGTCACCTCAATACGCCGCAGCGTACGCGGGTGATAGTGCGACGATACTAGCAGCACGACGAACAGTGCTTCGGCCAGGTCAGCCGGGTTCTGGTAGCCGACGACTGCGTTGTGGTTCAGCTCCGGGAACACATCGTAGGCGGCGTACGACTTGCTGTTCTCGTTGAACTGTCCCTTCCAGCGGCGGGCCACTTCCGAGAGGATGCCCGCGCCATAGATGACCGGCAGCCGGCCGTGCAGCCTGCCGGCCAGCTGCTTGGCCATATTGCGGGCGGCCGGAACATCTGCGGCCAGTTCCTGCGAGAGCTGTTCCACTGTCTGGATAGCTTCCTGCACGCCCTCTTCCTGGCTGCCCACGATGCCGAGCCGCTCGGCGACGGCCAGGAGCGGCACAAACAGATACCCCATCGCAGCGCGTGGCTGCGCCTTATAGCTGAAGCGGTAGAGCGGGACCCCGTACTGCTCGGCAAGCTCGGCAAGCCTGCCCCCAGAGGTGATGGCCAGCAACCGGCAGCCGCGCTGCCGCGCCTGTTCGAAGGCTGAGAGAGTCTCCTCGGTGTTCCCGGAGTAGCTCACTCCGATAGCCAGTGAATCCGGCCCGACGAACCCGGGTAGGTCATACTCGCGGCAGATGACGATAGGCACGCGGGCTTCACTATAGGTGAGGGTACGCAGCAGCTCGCCGCCGATCGCCGAGCCGCCCATGCCCAGGATCACGATGTTTCGTGCGTCCCGGTAGGCTTGAGGCAGCTCCAGGCGGCGCGCCTCCGTCCAGGCCGCCCGGATCTGGGCTGCGGTCTCACCAATGCGGCCGAGCATGTCCCCAGGGTCGAGCGCGCGCATGCGCTCGGGATCGTCCAGGATTGAGAGATCAGCGCGTGAATGCATCGGCATCCCTCCTCTGCTTGCCTCATGTTGGGCCCGCTCCGGGCGCACGTGGGCGCTCGCAAGACTGCCCGCAGAGCGGCTCACGATGGTGTGTTCACCGGCGTTCTGTCCAGCCTAGATGCCTGCGAGCTCGCGACCTGCCTGCAAGATACGCGGTACCCGTTCGCGACTGGTCGTCTCAGTGTAGATCCGCATGATCGGCTCCGTGCCTGAGAACCGGATCAACAGCCAGCTTCCGTCCTCGAGCAGGTACTTGAAGCCGTCGGTGGTGTTCACATCTACCACCCGCAGGCCGTCAATCTGCTGGGGTGTGTTCGCCCTGATGCGCGCCAGAATTCGCTCTCGCTCGGCGGCGGGGAAGCTCAGGTCAATCCGGTCGTAGTAGTGCTCGCCGACTTTGGAGAACAGGTACTGCACCAGCTCAGACGGCGTCTTCTTGAGCTGGACACACATGTCGAGGATAAAGAGCCCGGCCAGGATGCCGTCGCGCTCTGGAATATGCCCGCGGAAGGCATACCCTCCCGATTCTTCACCGCCGACGATAGCATTGTGCTCCAGCATGGCCGGGGCGACGAACTTAAAGCCCACGCCCGTCTCCACCACCGGCACGTTGTACAGCTTCCCCAGCTTCTCCAGCATCGAGGTCGTCGAAAGCGTCTTCACGATCGTGCCGCGCCAGCCGCGTACCTCCAGCAGGTACAGAGCGAGCAGGCCGTAGACCCGCAGCTGGTCGATAAACTCGCCGTGCTCGTCACACACACCCACGCGATCGGCGTCGCCATCGGTGGCAATACCGATATGGGCGCGGCGCTCGCGCACGGTACGCAGGAGCGGCTGCAGATTGGCAGCTATAGGCTCGGGACGGGCCATCTCCGGGAAGATAGGATTGCGCTCTCCATGGATCTCGTAGAGCTGTGTAGCGCCGCCCTCAAGGATACGCCGTAGCCAGCCCGCGCCGGCGCCCCACATGCTGTCTATAACGACCGAAATGCCGGCACGCTTGATCGGCTCTGGGTCAATTAACGTGCGCAGGTGGCGCAGGTACTCAGGGGCGGGATCGAACACCTGGATCAGCCCGCTGCGCTCCGCCTCGGCGCGGGGCATACGCTTAACGGCCTGGGGCCCAGCCTCCGCCACCTGGGCAATGTGTTGCTCGACCTGCGCAAGCGTCTCAGGATCGGCCGCTCCGGCGTACTCCGAACGCAGCTTGAAGCCGTTGTCAATGGGAGGATTATGGCTCGCCGTGATGTTAATCGCCCCGGCCGCCTGCTTGGTCAGGATCGAGTACGAGATGACCGGGGTGGGCGTATAGGTCTGCGTGAGATAGGCGGTGATGCCATTGCCCGCCAGCACCTCGGCTGCTGCCGCAGCGAAATACTCGGAGGCAAACCGCGCGTCATGGCCGACCACCATGCCCTTGTTAGCTTTGCCCGTTGCGATCAGGTAGTCGGCCACTCCCTGCGTGGCGATACGCACATTGGCGAACGTAAAGTCTTCGGCGATGACACCACGCCAGCCATCAGTGCCAAACTTGATCGGAGTAGGCATCGCATTGCCTCCGTTTACTTCACTTATACTCACCAACTAATACTCACCAACTACTGTTTACTAAAATATTCACTTTAGTGAACAGTAGTAACTATGGCGTCGTGTGGTCCCTCGGACGCCTCGGCGGAGAGCCCTGCCACCGCGCAGGGCCGCGATGCCCCGCGCCCACTACCGCAATGCCTTCTCCTGGGTCACACTGCGCCAGTAGTCCAGCACGGCACGCACGCTCTCTTCAAGCGGGATCTGCGGTTCCCATCCGGTTGCCGCGCGCAGCCGTGAGCAGTCGCTCACGATCACCGGCACGTCCACGGGCCGCAGCAGTGCCGGGTCCCGCTCGATCCGTACCGGCACACGTGCGAGCGCGAGCAGCGTATCCACAATCTCCTGCACGGCTACGGCGCGGCCGGAGCCAACGTTGTACACCTCGCCGGGCTCGCCGTGCTCAAGGGCCAGCCAGTATGCCCGCACGACATCACGTACGTCTGAGAAATCGCGGCGTGCGGCCAGATTGCCAACCCGCAGCACGGGCGGACGCTTCCCTGCCTCGATCTCGGCGATCTGCTGGGCAAATGCTGCGACTACAAACGACGGGTCCTGGCGCGGGCCAATGTGATTGAAGGGCCGCACGCGCACAGCATGCAGGCGATGGCTCAGGTAATACTGCAGGCCCAGCAAGTCTTGGGCCACCTTACTCACTGCATAGGGGTCGGCCGGGCGCAGCGGATTTGTCTCCCGCACCGGTAGCTCATCTGGACGGACGATGCCATACTCCTGGCCGGAGCCGACCACCAGCAGGCGGGCCATCGGGGCATGGGCCAGCAACGCCAGGATCACGTTGAGCTGGGCAACCACATTGGTGATGAACGTCTGGGCCGGATCCGCCCAGGCCGCCGCCACCGATGCCTGAGCAGCGAGGTGAAACACTCGTTCCGGCTGCACCTCAGCGACCACACGGGCGGTTGCCGCCGCGTCGGTTAGATCGGCTTCATGGAGGTGCGCGTGCGCCAGCACCGCCGCGCGGCGGTGTGCTGAGCTGCGCGGACGCACCACGCCGTGGAGCTCCACGTCGGCACGGGTGAGGCAATGCTCAGCCAAATGGCTTCCCGCAAACCCGGCGATGCCTGTAATCAGCACCCTCACCCCGTACAAGACCCTCCAGATCGCGCTGGCCGGCGTTGAGAGCACACAGAGCGTACGGCCGGGCGCCCTGCTCCGACCACTTCCTGTAGAAGCGTCGTCGCGCGGCGGTACGCCGGTGGCACGACACGCCCGTGTCCTCGCCTTGCGCATTATAGAGCATTGCGCTTGCTACCGAGATTGCGCCGGGCGCCCGCCGGTGTAGCTGGGGACCTGTGCAGACAGTTCAGGGTTGATCTGAGATAATTGGCTGGGGCTGCGAAACGCATCGGTGAGGCGCTTTGCTGCACTCTCTATGTACTCCCTATGCACTCGCATGGAAGACCTTCCGCCCCTCGTACGTGCCTGAGCGCGTATTCTATCGATCAAAGGGTTCGGCGAGGAGAAAGAAGCAGGCAAAGAAAACACAGGAAGTAAGGGAGCCCTTGTACTGATGGGTGAACACGCTGTAGATCTTTCGGTCGGTGTCTTCCTCGACAGGCTGGCTGCCGAGACCCCCACGCCCGGCGGGGGCAGTGCGGCAGCGCTGGCCGGTGCGCTGGCCGCCGCACTGGTGAGCATGGTATGCCGCTACACGCTCGGCCGCGAGCGTTTCCAAGACGTGCAAGAAACGATCAGCCGCGTGCTGGAGCGAGCGGAACAGCTTCGTGCCGAGCTCACGCAGGATATCCAGCGCGATATTGAAGCGTATGGAAGCTATGCGCGCGCGGCAGCTCTCCCGCGCGGCACGCCGGAGGAACGGCGGGCGCGCAGCGAGGCGTTGCAGGCGGCGCTCCGTGCCAGTACGGAGGTGCCGCTGGACGTCGCCGCTCGCTGCACTGTACTGCTCAGGCTGGCTGCGGACGCTGCGGCAATAGGGAACCCGAACCTGATCTCCGATGCTGCGGTGGCGGCAGAGCTGGCCGAGGCTGCACGGCGCTCCGCCGCTCTGAATGTGCGCCTGAACCTGCGAGGAATAAAAGACTCCGCCTTCGTCGAGTCGTGTACGCAACGCCTGGCAGAGATCGAGCAGCAGGCCAACGCGCTGCGCGATCGCGCCGTGGATACTGTGCTGGAGCGAAGCCAATGAGCGCCCGCGTGCTCGATGGAAGGCCGCTTGCTGCGGCGATCAAGCAAGAGGTCACTGCAGCCGTCGCTGAGCTGACCGCATCCGGTCGGCGGCCCGGCCTGGCGGTGGTCCTGGCCGGCGCAGACGAAGCCGCCGCGATGTACACTCGTCGGCTGGAGCGACTGGCGGCAGAGGTAGGCATCGCCTTCAGTCGTGTGGAGCTCTTGCCTGAGACGGATACGCCGGCCGCTCTCGCCACGATCGAGCGGCTCAACCAGGATCCTGCGATAAGCGGCGTCCTGGTGCAGCTGCCGCTTCCACCGCAGATTGATGCGCAGGCGGTCACATCTGCCTTAGCACCGGCGAAGGACGTGGACGGCGTGCACCCGCTTAACGCCGGGCGGCTGTTCCTCGGCCTGCCGGGTCTCGTGCCGGCGACACCGTTGGCCGCCCTGGAGCTCCTCAAGCGGTATGAGATACCGCTTGAGGGGAAACGTGCCGTCGTGGTTGGCCGCAGCAACATTGCTGGCAAGCCAATGGCCCTGCTGCTCCTGCGCGAGCATGCTACCGTGACGGTTTGCCATACGCGCACCGTTGACCTCGGCAGCGTTACCCGCGAGGCCGAAGTGTTGGTCGCTGCCGCCGGCCGGCCGCAGCTCATCCGCGGCGATATGGTGCGCCCCGGCGTGGTGGTAGTGGACATCGGCACCAACGTCGTCGATGGCAAGCTGGTAGGCGACGTACATTATGAGGAAGTCGCCGCGGTAGCGTCGGCGATCACCCCGGTGCCCGGCGGCGTCGGTCCGTTGACCAACATCATCCTGCTGCGCAATGTGGTGCAGGCGGCGCGGGAGCATCTTGCCGCCCGGCAGGAGCGTGGCGTCTCGACTCGGTTGATGCAGCCAGGCACGGAGTAAGTGCATACGGGCATACATGTAGTAGTGTAGGAATATGGACGAGCGACATGTCGTTACTTCCTTCTTGGAGCGCGACGGTCGCATTCTGGTGTTGCGACGTAGCGAGCGCGTCGGCACGTACCGCGGCCGCTGGGCCGGGGTCTCAGGCAGCATCGAGCCCGGAGCGTCGCCGCTCGAGCAGGCGTATCGAGAGCTGGCAGAGGAGCTGGGGCTTGGTCCGGACGACGTCGAACTCGTTGCGGCCGGCCGGCCCTTAACTGTCCCGGACGAGGCATTGCAGCGCCGCTGGATCGTCCATCCGTTTCGCTTCCGGCTGCGCCATCCCGAGCGCCTGCGCCTGGATTGGGAGCATACCGAGCTCCGTTGGATCGACCCGGGCGAGCTGGCACAGCTGGACACGGTGCCGATGCTTGCCGAGACCTGGCAGCGCGTGGCCCCAGGGAATATGGAGGCAGAGATTGAGGCGCTGGTCGCTGCGATCGAGCACGACACTACCCATGGCGCGGCCAGGCTGGCGGCCGATGCCCTCCGCACCCTCGCTACGGCGGCCGAGCGCCTGCCGGCCGGCACGCCCGCCGAGCTAATAGCCCGGCTTGAGGAGCTGGCTCAACGGCTGGCGGTGGCCCGGCCCGGCATGGCTCCGGTGCGTAACGCCGTCGCCCGGTTCCAGGCAACGCTCGCCGCGCCGGACGTGCCCCAGTCCCTGCCGGAGCTGCGAGCGACGCTGGCTCGTACCGCTGCAGAGCTGATCGACCGGCTGGAGACCGCTCGACAGCGCGCTGCCGAGCGCGCGGCGGCCGTTCTCCCAACCGATGCCCCGGTGCTGACCTGTAACGACAGCGCGACCGTGGAAGCGACGCTCAGAGCGGTGTATGACCGGCATGGCCGCTGTGCAGTCCTCGCGGTCAGCTACACGACACCGGATGGGCTGGACCACGGTGCTTTGCATGCTGCGCGACTCAAGCAGGCCGGAATCGCCGTCGAGCTGGTGGTGCTCGCGGCGCTCGGTGATGCGGCCCGGCGCGCCGGCTGCGGACTGCTGGGAGCCGATACCGTCTTCGGCGACGGCTCGGTGGTGAACGGCACCCCTTCGCTTCGCGTCGCCGAGGCGCTGGCCGGTGCGGGCCGGCCCCTCTATGTTGTTTGCGATAGTTTCAAGCGCGTGCCGGATCCACCCCCTCCTCCCGAGAGCCTCCCGCCGGGGTTTGATCTCGTGCCCGCCGCGCTCATCACGCAAATCATCATAGAGGAGTAGGGCCCTCATCCCGACCCTCTCCCGCGCTCTGGGAGAGGGGAGGAGCACCGCGGAGCGACCCCGTTCTGCCACGCTCTCTACGGAAACGGTCCTGCTGCGGAAGAGGAGCGCCGCGGGGAGTAAGTTGGCCTCACCTCCCTCTCCCACACCGTGGGAGCGTGGCGGAGTCTGTGGCGGAAGCAGACTGCCGGGGCGGTAGCCTGCGGGCCGTTGCGTGCGTGCTCGTGCAGGCCCTCGGCGTAGCGGGGGAGCCTGCGCTCAGTGCGGCTGCGGCCGTGTGAGCTGGGCGGCCTCAGGCACGAAGGTAACGCTCTCGTAGCGCTGCTCGATACGGTCGTAGATGGCTTTGGGGACAACCGGTGCCCCCAGCTCGAGCTCATCCAGGCGCCGCCGGAGATCGCTCATCCAGTCGGCTCTATCCTGAAGCGACTCGGGCGGTTCGGCGAGGGCCTGTTCAAGCTCCCGGATGATGTTCTTGTACTGCACTCCGGCAGCGCGATGCCGCTCGGCGAGGTCGGCGAAGTTGAAGAATGTTTGCAGGCTGGAGAGGATTGCGGCGGTAACGCTGATGAGCCCGACGATGATCTTGACCGACGCATCGATCGTCGCTCCAAGCGAGGCAAACACTGAGGTGCCGACGACTGCGGAGAAGACGATGGCCGGCACGCCAAGCCAGTACCGGTACCGATCGTAGCGCCGCGCGGCTTCGTCGTGCCGGTCGCGCCCCTTATGGGCGTGCAGCAGCCAACCACGCAGCAACTCCTCGCGCGAGCCCGGCTCGAAGACTCGCTTGCCCGGTGTGCCGGCCTGTTGCGCAGCCATAGTCAGTAGGCCTTTCGCAAGAGCGCGAGGATCTCGTCCTCAGTGGCCAGACGTGGGTTAATGCGGTTATTGGCACGGCGCAGCGTGTCACGAGCGATAAGCGGCAGCACCTCTTCGCGGACGCCGGCTTCGCGCAGGGTCTGTGGCAGGCCGATATCCTGGGAGAGCCGTCGCACGGCCTCGACGGCGCGCAGCGCGGCGGTGCGCATGCTCACGCCGGTAACATCTTCGCCCAGCACCTGTGCCACATCCGCCAGCTTTTCGGCGCAGCCGTTCAGGTTGAACTCCATGACGTGCGGCAGCATCAAGCTGATAGTCAGGCCGTGCGGCAGGCCACCCCATACACCAAGTGGATGTGAGATACCGTGGCAGATCCCTGTGCCGCGCTGGGCGAAGCCGAAGGCCGCGATCATTGCCGCGAACATGAGCGCCGCGCGGGCTTGGAGATTATCGCCGCGGGCGACCGCCACCGGCAGGTAGCGCCCCACTAGGCTGATAGCGGTCAGGTCGCTCAGGTCGGAGATGGGATTGAAGTTAATGTTCGTATAGGATTCGATGGCGTGGCCGAGCGCGTCCATGCCGTTCATGGCGGTCACCCGCGGCGGCACGGTGAGGGTGAGCTCAGGATCGCAGATCGCCGCGGCGATGCGATACGGCGGGCTGCCCACGCCTTCTTTGAACTTGCTCTCGACATCGTAGATGATCGCGCCGCCGCTGATCTCGGCGCCGGTGCCGGCCGTGGTAGGGACGCCGATGAAGGGCAGCGTCGGCTTCGTTGGGCGGGCGCGGCCATACATGTAGTCGGTGACGCTGCCGCCATTGGTGAGCAGCACGTTGATCGCCTTGGCGCAGTCCAGCGAACTCCCGCCGCCACAGCCGACAATGATGTTGATGTCGCGCTGCCGGGCGAACTCGACCCCGGCATTGACGTGCTCGACGGTCGGCTCCCCGCGAAAGTCGGAGAAGACGCTTATGGCGATCCCGGCGTCCCGCAGTGACGCCAGCGTCTTCTCCGCCGCTCCGGCCTCGGCAACGCCCTGCTCCGCTACCACCAGCGCGTGCGTGCCGCCGAACTGCCGTGCACGCTCTCCAACACGCTGCACCACGCCGGGGCCGAAAAGGATCTGCGGGCTGTGAAATGTGAATGGCCGAGAGAAATCCCACGAGAAATCGAACATTGCTTTCACCCTGTCGGAATCTCCTGAGTCTCGCCCGTCTCCACGTCCACCATATAGAGCTGCCGTCGGCCGCCGCCGAGTCTGGTGTAGGCGATCCTGCGCCCGTCCGGCGACCACGCCAAGTTCCAATCCCCGCGCGCCCCGGAGGTGATCCGGCGCACGTTCGAGCCGTCGGCGTCCATTACGTATACCTCTGTGACACCGCCCTCGCGCTCCGACCAGAAGGCGATGCGGCGGCCGTCCGGTGACCACGCCGGTGCCCAGTCGTCGGCTTCATGATAGGTCAGGCGGCGTAGATTTGAGCCATCCGGGCTCACTGCATAGATCTCCATATTGCCATCGCGGTTCGATACAAAGGCGATAGTCTGTCCATCCGGTGACCAGGCCGGTGCCCAGTCACTCACCCGCCGCTCGCGTTCGGATACGTTTCCCGTCTGTTCCGCCATGTTGCCCTCTTCAGTCCATCGTTCCTGATCCTCAGCGCAGGAGCCTGCACCTACTTCACTCCGATGCAGATAAATCGCGTCAGGCTGAAGAGATACTCGCCGGCGGCATCTGCTGCCTCCTGTTCGGCCTGCCAGCGCTGCACGTCGGCGGCAGGGATCGTGCCGTCGCGCACGAGTTTCTTCAGCCAGGCATCGATCCAACCGAACTCGGCTCGCATCTCCGCATAGCTCGTTAGCACCGGCGTGTACGCAAGTACCCGCCGCGCAGACCATGGCGCTGCTTGGAGGTAGCGCCAGAGCCGACGGCCGGCCCAGCCATCCGGTCCGGCGTCGCTCAGCGCGGCAGTGATGCGCCGCGCCAGCATCCGGTCGCGAATGGTAACTGTTAGCGTATCGTAATCGCGGTGGACCAGCACTAAGCGGCCCGTCGGCCGCAACACGCGGTATGCCTCGCGCACGAACGCAGCCGGATCATGCATGTATTCGACCGACTCCAGCGAGAGGACGACGTCAAACGATGAGTCCGCAAACGGCAGCGCTTCGCCTCGGCCGGCCACGTAGCGTACTGTTCCTGCATCCGGTGCAGCCGGTTGCTGTAGGGCCTCGCCGAGCCGGGCCATGCTCGGATCCAGGCCGATCGCGGCGCCCGACCGCCCAACACGTGCGGCGGCCAGTCGGCACATCCCGCCCGTGCCGCAGCCAACATCAAGCACCCGTTCGCCGGACTGGACGCTGGCGAGCTCCAGATAGTAGCGCCAGTGCCGTTCGGCCGGATGCATGTGCTGTTTCCTGAGTCCGTCACCGGCAGGTGCTCAGACGGCCTGGGGAGCGGGCCGGTCATACGGGCGCAGTGTACGCGGTGCATCCCGCACGGTCAAGCGCTGTTCCGGAGCCTGTGCTGCATCACCGGGACTGCCGGAAGGCCGCCTGTTCAGGTAGAATGGCGTTGGAGTGGCGATGATGGCAACGCACGATGAAGCTGTCAGCGCAGCGAGCTTTGCCACAGGAAGGTCGCGCGAGGTGCTCGCGCATGACGCCGCGGGCACCACGGACCCCAGGAACCTGCCGGGTGACGGCGTGGACGGTCGCGAGGCTGCCGACCGAACGGCCGGGCCAGAGCAGCCGGAAGAGCTAACCCTAGTGCCGCTGTACACGGGCTTGCTGGAGCAGGGTCGGGTGGCGCGGTTTGCCATCGCCCCGGCATCCGCGGCGGAGCGTTTGTCGGCGCGGCCCTTCCTGCTGGTGAGCACGCGCACGTATAACGCCGCGAAGCTTGGCGCTGAGATCCACCGGATCCGCGGCACGCGGCGCGGGAGTGAAGTCCGTTTCTCCACAGCAAAACTCCCGGTTGGGCCGTATCAGCTCGCTCTAGCCGGCCCTGATGGGGAGACGCCGGTGTCGCGCTGGGTCGCCTTCGCCGTAGCCCCGCCGCGCGCGTTGCACAACCTGACCCGTGCGCTGGGTGCGCTGGGGATCAAGATCGATGTGGGGCAGCAATAGGCGAGCCGGGGCTATCCCAGCTCGCCGGCCAGTGCCAGTGTCAGCGCTGTGCCCAGCACTGCAGCGGTCTCAGCGCGCAGCACCCGTCGGCCAAGGCCGGCGGTAAGAGCACCCCAGGCGCGCAGCCCCTCTAGCTCAGATGGATCAAAGCCGCCTTCCGGCCCAACTACGAGCAGAACGTCCGTGGGTGACGCCGTGCTGGTGAACACCGCATGGAGCACGTGGGAGAGCGATCGCTCCCGCTCGCCTTCCCACAGCGCAATGCGCAGCGGAGGATACAGGCCGTCGGTGTCGTAGGGAACGCTGCAGAGCCGGGCAAGTGGAGTGATAGGGAAGACATGGGGGAGGATGCGCCGGCGCGACTGCTCAGCCGCCTCCCGCACGATGCGTTGCCAGCGGGCCAGCTTGGCGGCAGCATCGCCGGCCTGCACAACCGTACGACGAGCGATCAGGGGAATGAACCCGACGGCGCCCAACTCCGTGCACTTCTGCAGCGCCCACTCGAAGCGCTCGCCGCGCAGGAGCGCCAGCGCCACCATAATGTGCAGGCGCGGCTCGACCTCGTCATCGGGGAGCGGCGCGACAAGCTCCGCGCGACCGGCGCGGCCGTCAAGCAAGCGGGCCACATACGCCCTGCCGTGGCCATCGAGCAGCTCGATCCGGTCGCCGGCACCTAGACGCAGCACATGTCGCACCTGCCGGGCGATGTCGTCCGGCAGCTCGACCGGCGAGCGGGCCAGCCGCTCGGGGGCGATGAAGAAGCGTCGCTGCGAGGGGACCTGCAGGTCTGTGCTTACCGGCGCACCGCCTGCACCGCCGCCCAATCGCCGCTGGTCATCGTCTCGAAGCACGTGAACCCCTGCCTTGCCAGCGCATCCTGCACCTCAGGCAGGCGCTCCGTGAGGATGCCGGAGGCGATCAACCGTCCGCCGGGACAGCATACCACTGCTAGGCCTGGGGCAAGCTCAATGATCACGCCGGCGATGATATTCGCCAGCACCAGCGCAACCGGCCCGACAGGCAAGTCCCTCACCGGCGCGCCTGTCTGCCTGATTTGGCCGGATGGATCAAGCGTTCCTTGGGCTACCGTCACCACACGGGCGAGCCGGTTCCGGCGCACGTTGGCCTTTGCCGCGTGCACCGCCACGGGATCAACGTCCAGCGCTAGGACGCGGCGCGCGCCGAGTCGGGCTGCGCCGATGGCGAGGATGCCTGAACCTGTGCCCAGGTCCAGCACCACCTGGTCTATGGGCGGATGCTGCTCCAGTGCTATCAGGCAGAGCTGTGTGGTCGGGTGCAGGCCGGTGCCGAAGGCCATCCCCGGGTCGAGCTCCAGCACCAGATCGTCCGGCTGGGGCGTGTAAGCACGCCAGGAGGGCTTGATGACGAAGCGGCGGCCCACTCGGTGGACGTGATAGTGCTCTTTCCAGGCCTCGGCCCAGTCCTCTTCAGCAAGCGTGCGCGTCTGTACAGAGCCGATCCTGCCCAGGCCGAACGCCTGGAGGTGCCAGAGATCGCGCTCCAGTCCCCGGCGCCGCGCCTCTAGGCCGGGGCCGACAGGGAGATACGTCTTCACCACTACTGAAGCGTCGGGCACAGGCTGCGGAGCGGCCGCCCACGCCTGCTCATCCAAAGAAGGTGGCTGGGACGGGACCTCGATGGCGACGCCCCCGTGGCCCCAGCGATGGAAAATGGCATACACCGCTTCGGCGGCTTCCGGGCTTGCTTCCACCGCCACCTCAACCCAGCGACCAGCGCGCGCCTGCTCTGTAGCTGCTTTATCCGCCGCCAAATGCACCCTTGACCTTCTCAAAGAACCCTTTTTCCTCAGCGTGGCTCTCTTTCTTAAACGTGCGCGCCAGCTCTTCAAGCAGCATCCGCTGGTGCGGTGTCAGCTCGGTGGGCACCGTCACCGTCACGTGGATGTGCTGGTCCCCACGCTCCCCGGTGCGCACGTCGGGCACGCCGCGCCCGCGCAATGTAAAGACCTGGCCGGGCTGCGTGCCAGGTGGAATGCGCAGGCGCTCGCGGCCATCGACCGTCGGCACGACGACGTCGTCGCCGAGCGCGGCCTGGGCAATGTTCAGCTTGAGCTCATAGTGAATGTCGTTGCCATCCCGCTTCAGGTACTCATGCGGGCGTACCGTGATGAAGATGTACAGGTTGCCGGGCGGCCCGCCCCGTGGCCCCACCTCTCCCTCGCCGGTGAGGCGGATCTGCGTCCCGTCATCCACGCCGGCGGGAATGGTGACCGGCAGCACACGGGTAACGCGCACCCGACCGCTGCCGCGGCACTCGCTGCATGGTACGCCGATAACCTGTCCCTCGCCGCGGCAGCGATCGCACGTCACCACGTTGACGAACTGCCCGAAGATCGAGCGCTGGACCCGGCGGATCTCCCCCGTGCCGCCGCAGGATGGACAGCGCACTGGATGCGAGCCGGGCTCGGCGCCGCTGCCGCCGCAGTGGCCGCACAGCTCAAGGCGGTCGATGCGCAGCTCCTTCTCGCACCCGAAGACCGCCTCGTGGAACTCAAGGGTCAGATCGTACCGGATGTCACTACCGCGTATCGGCCCGCGTCGCCCGGCCGTTGCTGTGCCGGCGCCGAAGAAGGACTCAAAGAGATCGCCCAGGTCGCCGAAGCCAAAGCCCTCGAAGCCGCTGCGGCCGAAGCCGGTCGGCCCGCGTGCTCCGACATGTCCGTACATATCGTATTCAGCGCGTCGCTTGGGGTCCAGGAGCACGTCCTTGGCTTCGTTGATTTCCTTAAATCGGGCCTCCGCGTCCGGCGACTTGTTCACATCTGGGTGGTACTTCCGCGCGAGCTGGCGGAAGGCGCGCTTAATCTCTTCTTCCGTCGCATTGCGTGGGACGCCTAAAATCTCATAGTAATCACGCTTCGTTTCCATGGCTTGGGCACGTCATCCTTCCTCGACGCACGTACAACTGGCTCTGACAACTTACTCACCGGCAGGCGGGGCGGGCTCTTGCTCAGACGCCGTCGTCTGCGCGGCCGTCTCTGCGGCAGCCGGCTGAGGCTGCTCCGGCTGAGCCGGCGCGGCCTGGGGCCGCGGGCCGAGCTTCACTAAGGCGGGGCGCAGCACCCGCTCATGCAGCTTGTAGCCGGGCTGCAGCACGCTTATGACAACTTCTTCCCCGCTGGGCGCCTCCTCACGCAGGACGGCCTCATGCAGGAACGGATCAAAGGGCTTGCCCAGCGCCTCGATCTGCTCCAGGCCGCGGCGCTGCAACACCGCACGGAGTAGCGCATTAATGTGCCACACGCCCTCGATCCAGGTGAAGTGGCGAAGCTCCGCCGGCAGTGCGGCAAAGGCGCGGTCGAAGCTGTCCAGCACCGGCAGCAGCTCCGTAATAAGCTCTGCCGTGGCATAGCGCTGCATGTTCTCGAGCTCGGCCTGCGTGCGGCGGCGCAGGTTCGCCAGATCCGCCTGGGCACGTGTCCAGCGCTCGAGGCACTCCTGGAGCCGTCCCCGCTCGCGCTCAAGCTCGGCACGGAGCGCGTCGAGTTCCGAACCAGCAGGCGCCTGCGTTTCGGGCTGCGCTGTCCCTTCCTGCGCCGGCTGCTGCGGCTGTTGCGGCGGCGTGGCCGTGCCGCCGGCCTCACGCTCAGGAACCTCAGTCACGGTGCCCCCTCCGTGTCCATGTACTGTGTCTGTCTCAGTCTATGCGCACTGTGAGTCTACATTTTAATTTATTAATTTTTATTAATTACGTTCCATACTGCTATGCCCGAAACCTCTGCGGATCTGTCTGCGCAGATCTGGGCATAGAGAATGTATCGTACTGTGCGTGCTCTGTTATCCTCTGGTTCTGCGCCGGGCGCCTCTGCGCTGCTGCCCCTGCCCTTTCTTACGAAGCGGTAATCGCTGCCAGCAATTCACTGAGAAGTGTAGCGGCAGAGCCCAGGACAGCGATGGTGTACGCGTAGCGCAGGCGGGTTGGCCCAAGTACAGCCAGCGTCCCGCCGGCATGCCCAGCGCCGTAGTATGTCGCCGCCAGTAGGCTGCACTCGCGCAGCGCAGGGTGGCGGTTTTCAGAGCCAATCACTACCGCCACGCCGTCTTTGATCGTGGCGCTCCATGGATGCGCCATGACCTCACCGCGTTCCAGCACCTCCAGCACCGGGCGAGCGCGCCCGGGAGCGCGGAACTCCGGCTGGTCCAGCAGGTACGCCGCGCCGTAATGGTAGACCGCTCGTGGCTCGCCTCGCTCGAGGCTGTGGAGCAGCCGCGAGCATGCCCGCACGACCTGAGCATCGAGCTCCGGCAGCGTATGCCACTCCGGCAGGAAGCACTCCGGCGCAGCAACGCGAAGCAGGCGATTGAGGCGCTCGGTGCAGGCGTCCAGCTCGCGCGCAGTGACCGGCCGCGTCAGCGGCACAAGCTGCTCTTCGACGATGCCGCCGGTAAAGACGGCCACGAGGAGCAGGAGGCGCTCCTGAACCGGCACCAACCGGATATGGCGGATGTGCCCACCAACCGGTCGCGGCGCCGTGATCACCGCCGGCGCTCGCGCCAGTCTGGCTAGGGCTGCGGCCACCCCGCGCAGCCACGTGCCTGCCACCAGGTGCTCCGGTGAGCGCGCCATGCGTTCGCAGGCTTCAAACAGTGCCTGCCGCAGGGCCTCGTGCTCCGCCGGGTGCAACCGCACCGGCGCCATCAGCCGCGCCACGTAGTAGCGGTAGCCCCGCTCGCTGGGCACCCGTCCCGCCGACGTATGTGGCTGAACAACGTAGCCCAGCTCCTCTAGGAGCGCCAGCTCATTGCGCACCGTTGCCGCGCTAACACCCACCTCCGGCCGCCGCGCCAGCACGTCCGACGCCACCGGGACAGCGGTGGCAATGTACTCCTCCACCACCGCGCGGAGCAGCGCACGCTGCCGGGCCGTGAGGTCCGATGGCTCCGATGACACAGGCAGCGGCGGGCGAGAGTGGTCGGCGAGCGTTCTCACGGCATCGATGCACCAGGCGCGCGTTTCGTGAACATGATTAGCACTCTCAGGCCGAGAGTGCTAGCATGTTCGAGGATAGCACTGCCCGGCGGCGGTGTCAATGCAGGAGGACCAGGAAGCAGGCCGGCGCTCTTCCAGGTACGGGCATCCCGCGGCACACGACCTCAATACGCCCGCCCCCGCAGGACCTCAAAGATCGTGCGAATCATGATCTGGATATCAAAGAGTATCGACCAGTTCTCGACGTAGTACAGGTCGTATTTCGTGCGTTCTTCGATCGAGGAGTCGCCGCGCAGGCCGTTCACCTGCGCCCATCCCGTAATGCCCGCCTTCTCGCGGTGCCGCTCCATGTAGTTGGGGACGATGCGGCGGAATTGCTCGACAAACATCGGCCGTTCCGGCCGCGGGCCGACCACGCTCATCTCGCCGAGCAACACGTTGATGAACTGCGGCAGCTCGTCGAGCGAGAAGCGTCGCAGAAACGCTCCTAACCGCGTGCGGCGCGGGTCGTCCTGCGTGGTCCAGAACCGCCTGGTGCGCTGCTCGGCGTCTTGGATCATCGAGCGAAACTTGATGATCGGGAAGCTCACCCCATCTCGGCCCACCCGTTCCTGGATGTAGAACACCGAGCCGGGCGACTCAAGCTTGATCAGGAGGGCGATCAGGAGCATCGGGCCGGAAAAGAGGGTGAGCACCACAAATGAGACGGCTAGGTCGAGCACTCGCTTTGCCACGCGGTTGAAGCCGACGAGCGCGCTCCCACGCATGCGCACCAGCGCCAGGCCGCGCACGTACTCCACTGTAGCCTCGGACACCATGATCTGCAGGATGTCCGGCAGGACCTTGACCGCGACACGCTCGCGATCGCAGGTGGTGATGATGTCCAGGAGCGCAGCCGCGGGGATGTCGGGCATGGCGACGATGACTTCATCCACCTGCTGCAGCCGGATGACCTGTCCTAGCTCATGGGGACGGCCGAGCACCGGCACGCCGTCGATCGTATGTCCGGGCTCGTAGACTGGATCGAGGAGCCCGACGATCTCGTAGCCGATCGAGGGTGGGCTACTCAACCGCTGCACTGCCGTGCGCGCCAAATGCCCGGCGCCAATCACCAGCACGCGCCGGGTGCCCACGCCGAAGCGGAAGAGACTAGCCTCGACATGCCAGAGCAGCAACCGGCCGGTCCAGACCAGCGGCATCGCCAGCAGCCAGCCCAGCCCGACGACCAGGCGCGAGTGCTGGAGCGCCGCCGCAAAGAAGGACAGCGTCATGGCGAAGACCACAGCCAGGGTGAGCCCCTTGACTAGGCGGAAGACTGCGTCGGTCTTCGAGGTGCCGCGTGTGCTGCGGTACAGGCCCACCATGCCCAGGCAAAGGGGCACGGTCAGTGCCAGTATGGCCATGAGGGGGTAATAGAAGTGGGGCGGGTGGAACTGGCCGAACGGAATAATGGCGCGCGGAAACCGCAGCAAGTAAGCCAGCGCGAACGCGGCCTCCGTTGCCAGAACATCGGATGCTATAAGCAGGAGGAGAAGGAGCGTATCAGCGCGTGCGCGCCAATCCACGCGCACTCTGGTCCTCTCCTGGCCGGATAAGTGTGCCGGCCCCCCGGCCGGCTAGACGGCGCCGTATTCGCCATACCAGCCCGGCCGGGTAGCCCGTCATCTTGGCCACGTCTCCAATATAACGTAAGAGCGGCACAAGTAAAACGGCCAGCGCACGCTCGGCCGGGTGGCGCTCTCCCCAGCGGCGCGCCAGGCGCACATACGGTGCGCGAACGTACAGTAGCCCAAGCCCCAGCAGGAGCGGCCAGATGGCCCACCTGGGCCGTCCATGCAGGGCGAGCCATGATCCGAGCGTGTAGGTCAAGTACCGGATGGCATGCCGGTGGGGCCACAGCCCGGCTTTGCCGTCTCCCCGTGCGTACAGGTAATACTGCTTGAAGAAGGCGCACACCGTACGGCGCGGACGGTAGTACACGATCGCCTGCGGTACAAAGGTGAAGCGTGCGCCTGAGCGCCGCAGGGCGAGATCGAACACGACATCTTCACAATAGTCAAGCCATTCCGGGTAGCCTCCCGCGCGTCGCCATGCCGAGCGACGAAAGGCGACCGACCGGCTGGACGGCAGGAACCGAGCCCCGTTGATTTCATCCACGTCGGGGATTGTGGTGACGCCCAGCGCCAGCTCGAAGAGATTGTGCGGATCGGTGACGAAGAACCCGGCGGCCACATCCAGCAGCGGGTTGCGCTCCAGCGGGGCGACCAGCTTCTCGAGCCAGTCCGGCGCAAGCCGCACGCCGGCATCGGTGCAGGCAATGATCTCGCCGCCCGCCAGCTCAATAGCGCGATTGCGTCCCTGGGCAATGGTCGCGCCCGCATACACCTCCACGCGCAGCGGGCAGCCCAGCCGGTCACGATAGGCCAGGATCCGTTCGACGGTGCCGTCGCAGGACCCGCCGTCGACGATCACGACCTCATCAGGCAGGCGCGTCTGGCCCAGCAGTGAGTCGAGAAAGGGGCCGATCGAGTGCGCTTCGTTCTTAACTGTAGCGATGAGCGAGAGCATGGATGGTGAGTGTGTCATATACTTCCCAGAGGCGCGGCGCCACGACGCGCCAGTCATAGCGAGCCTGCACCAGGGCCCGCCCGCGGCGGCCGAGCGCGTGGCGCTTTCCAGGATCGCGCAGAAGATGCACGATTGCCTCGGCAAACGCCGGTGCCGAGCCGGCCAGCAGCAGGTGCTCGCCGTGTACCACGGCCAGTCCCTGGGCTCCCATAGGGGTGGCCACCACAGCGCGCTCCAGCGCCAGCGCCTCCAAGATCTTCAGGCGTGAGCCGCTCCCCGCCAGCAGTGGCGCCACAAAGACCTGCGCCTCGGCGATGTACTTCCTGGCATCCGGTACCGTCCCGGTCACCACAATGCTGCCGCGTGCCAGCCGCCGCACAGCCGGTGCAGGGTCACGACCGGCCAGATAGAGCGTGGCGTTAGGATACGCACGCAGGACCAAGGGCCAGATCGCTCGGCAGAGCCATTCGGCAGCTTCGACGTTGAGCCGGAACGAGAAATGCCCGGTGAACACCACGCGTCCCGGCACCTCAGGCACATCTCCAGGACGGAGCAGCTCGGTGTCTACGCAGTTGGGCACGACCGCCGGACGGATGCCGGCCAGCGCGGCCAGTGCCTGGGCATCGGCGTCTGAGACGCAGAGCACCTCGTCGGCTGCCCCACAGGCACGCGCCTCCTCACGGCGCAGCCGGCCCGCCTGTATCATCGAGTAGAGGGCAAGAGGCCAGCGCACCGGTGAGCGTCGCGCACTGCGCGCTGCCTCCCGCTGGAGAAGGTACTCGACATTGTGGCAGTCCAGCACCAGGGCCGGGCGGTACACCGTGCGCGCGAGCGCTTGCTCCACCAGTCGCCAGAGTTCGAGCCCTTCAATCTGCAGCGCGTCATAGCGCTCCTGGAGCAGGAGTTCGCTCAAGGTCGCGACGAACTGGGCGCTGTGCAAACGGTGCAGCAGATCAGGGTCCCGTGAGCACAGCAGCGTGCGCAGGCGCGCTGTCAGCGAGCGTGCTCGTGGTGGCGGCACGAAGGCAACGCGTGCTGCGATATGGTGGAGCGCCGGATCGGGCCGGCCGGCCCCGAAACAGAGGAGATCTACCGTGTGGCGCGCAGCGAGCGCCTGAAGCAGGTGCCAGTTGCGGATCGCTGCGCCCTGCGCAGGTGGGTAGGGCGGCTGTGGGGCCAGCATAAGGATACGCATCGTCGCTACCCCGCCACCTCCCGGTAACAGGCCAGCACGTCACGCACGGTTCGCTCCCAGGTGAAGCTGCGCGCCCGTGCCAGTCCTCGCTCGATGAGTCGGCGGCGCACTGCCGTATTGAGGAGCACACGTTCAATGGTCACAGCAATGCTCTCCACGTCGGTTGGCGTGCAGAGCAGCGCTGCATCGCCGCAGACCTCCGGCAGGCTGGAAACGTTCGAGGCGACCACCGGCGTGCCGCAGGCCATGGCTTCCAGCGGCGGCAGGCCAAAGCCTTCGTAGAGCGACGGCATGACGAATACCTCTGCCCCGGCGTAGAGCGCCGGCAGGTCCTCGTCCTTGATCCGTCCAACCAGGCGCACGCGCCCGCGCACCAGCGCCGCCGCAGCCGCGGCGTAGATCGCCTCAGCCCCAAAACCCGGCTCGCCGGCCAGCACAAGCTCGCCGTCGAACACGCGACGCACCCGCCCGAATGCTTCGATCAGCCGCACAAGGTTCTTGCGGAGCTCAAGGGTTCCGACAAACAGAATATACGGGCGCGTGAGGCCCAGTGCCTCACGCAGACCCCGTACCGTGCGCTCCGGCGGACGGGCCAAGCCGGGCCGCGGCGCCGGATACACCACGCGAATGCGCTCCGGTGGCACGCGTAGGAAGTTGATCAAGTCATGCTTGGTCGCCAGAGAGTCGGCCAGGATCGCATCGGCGCGGCGCACCGCCCAGCGGATCTGCCCATAGTAGCGACGGCTGTCTGGGGCGTGGGTCTCAGGATAGCGCAGGAAGGCTAGATCATGCACGGTAATCACGCTGGCTCCGCCGGTCCATTGCGGCGGAATATGGTCGGGACTATGCAACAGATCGAGGCGCGTGACCAGACCGGCGGCGGCAACCTCGGCACCAAAGATCCAGCGCTCTAACGGATGGTGGCAAGGCGTGAAGGCAGCACGATGCAGCACGTTCGGCGCCAGCTCGGCGGCCAGCGTCTCACGGTCCTTCCACATGCGGAAGATGATAAAACGGTCGCCCGGCGCAGCCTGGGGCAGGCCTTCCATCAGCTGCCGGATGTAGATCCCGATGCCCGCTCGGTTGTAGAAGGCGAGGCGTGCATCAAAGCCGATGTTCACCGTAATGTCAGCTTCCTAATCTCTGGATCTATCTGAGCACAGCGCAGGAGCAGGCAGGCGGACACGGTCAACCCGCCATAGAGCCAGAGCAGGGCGACCATGTGGGGGAAGGTGGCAAAGTAGTGGTCAAACATGCCCCCGGTGAATCCGCCGACCAGTGCAGCCGTGAGGCTCAGCAGTACCCCATGCTCGGGGAGGTCAACCGGCAGGCGTGCGATCTGGATCGCCGGCAGAAGCAGATGCGCCGCTGCGACAAGGAAAGCGCTCAGGCCAAGGAGCCCGCTCTGCTCAGCAATCATCAGGTACAGGTTGGAGACGCCCCGGTACAGCTCGAGCTCAGGGGCGGCGCCGAAACCAATGCCGAGGAAGGGGTAGCGGCGAATGATGTCCCAGGCATTCTGATACTCGGTCAGGCGCATGATCGTGGCGCGGTCTTGCAGGCGCACCCCGGCCAGGAAGCGCTCGACGAAGAGCTCTGCCTGGGGCACCAGCAACACGGCTGCGGCGGCGGCGAGCAGGACCAGCCAGGCGCGGCGGTACCGTAAGGTAGCAACGTAGAGCAGCGCGGCTGCGAGCCCGACCCATGCGCCGCGTGAGAACGTTAGCAGCAGGCATGCCACGATCGCCGCGACAGCCGCAGCCAGGACCGGCCGCGACAGCACCGGGTGCCGGGCAAAGAGCTGCACCAGTGCCAGGCTGCCGGTCATGAGCAGCAGCCCGCCGAGCACGTTCGGGTCAATGCTGGTCGCTGTGGCGCGGATACGCGTGGTGTCGGCGATATAGCGCACGATGTCGCTCTCGGCGCGCGGGTATCCAAGTGGGCCGAGCAGACGCAGCACCTGCACCATCCGCTGTTCACCGGCGGCGTAGAGGGCCACACCGATCGCTCCCTCAAGGGCGCCGAGCAAGATCAGGGCGCGCACCACAAAGCGCAGGCGCGGCCAGTCACGCACAAGGTTGACCACGGCAAAGAAGAGAAACACAGCCACCAGCAGCTTCAGGAAGTAGCGCGCTTGCTCACTGGTTATGCCTGCGGCTGCCCCGGCTACAAAGCCGGCGCACATAAGCCCGCAGTAGAGCAAAAGCGGCCGGTTGACCGGCGTACTGCGCGGCGCAGCGTCCTGCCGGGTCCACCAGCGGACCAGCCAGAGGCCAAGGAGACCTGCTGTGGTCACGTCGAGGAACGTGGGAGCCACGCCGAGACGCACCGGTACAACGCCAAAGGGGAGCAGGGAGATCACTGCGATCAGCATGACCAGGGCAATGCCCGCGTCGGCGGCAAACCAGGCTGCTGCACCGAGTGCCGCCAGGAGCGCTATGCTGGCCAGCGGGCCCAGATAGGCTACTGCCAGCCCCACGGTGCTGCCGGCAGCGAGGCAGAGCGCGACCAGGGCGGCTCGCGCGACCCAGGAACCACGACACAGTATACCGGAGGGTGAGAAATTGAGATAGCGAGTTACATGTGCCATAGCGCGCCTGATACTACGCTCACGTCGGCAACGGTGTAGGGCGCAGTGCGTGACGGGTGCTGCTCCCTGAAGGCCCCCAACACAGGGCACAGCGGCCCTGCACTTCGTCCTTTAGGAGCGCGGCTCACGAGCTGGCCCCTGAGCCGGCGCCGGCATCTGTGCCCTGGGCCCCTGCGGCGCGGCGCTCCGCCTGGTAGCGAGCGTAGTCCTCCGCGGTGACGAAGTCGCCGCCTTGGACCTCGCGCGAGAGCTCGCGCCGGGAGGAATCGAACACCATCTCCAGGTGCAGCCGCCGAAAGCAGGTCCCGCTGCCGACGATCTCTTTGCGCAGCACGTAGCCCGTCGCGCTGTCGGAAGCGCTGCCCTCGTCGAACTCCTGCGCCAGGTCAGTCGAGGGGTTGATACGCACGCGGATGACCTCACCACATGAGCGACAGCGCACGTACACGTACAGCGCATCACGGTCGCCGTCTGCGGTGCCACCACCGCCGAAGAGACGTCTCAGAAACTCGAACATCGCCGTTGTGGTCCGTCCTCTCCCGTCCTACGCAGCAATGCCTCCAGCTCCTCTACCGACACGCGCCGGCCGGCCTGAACCCGGCGGCGCTTGCCCAGCATGCGCGGCAGGAGCACCAGTCCGGCGAGTTGCCCGCGCAGCCGCGCCCGCGCGGCAGGCGAACGCACGTGCTGCAGCGCCTCGATGGTAATCCGGAGTTGTGCGCCCACGATCGCCCGCCAGTGCCGTCTGAGCAGCGGGGCAGGCACATCCTTCGCCAGCACCGCGATGAAGTTGCGCCCGCAGTAATAACTCGCTAGCGGCCCGCCGCCGGTGGCGCTCAACCGGTGATAAACGATTGCGTCCGGCACGAAGAGGCCGCGATGGCCACGCAGGGCCGCTCGCCAGGCCAGGTCCACATCTTCACAGTACTGTACCAGATCGTCATCGAAAAGGCCGATATCGTCCAGCAGACTGCGCCGGAAGGCTGCGGCGGCCCCACACGCAGCGAAGACCTCCAGACAGGCATCATACTGACCGCGATCCTCCTGCCAGACGCCACGGCTGCCCGGCACGCCGTCCAGTCCGTAGAAATCTCCGGCAGAGTGTAACACGGTGCGGCGGTCCCAGAGCAGGAGTTTGCAGGCGAAGAACGCTACATGGGGATACGCCTGCGCAGCGCGCTCCAACGCCTCCAGCCACCCGGCGTCGGGTTCCGTGTCGTTATTGAGCAGACAGATGATCTCGCCGCGGCTGGCCAGGATGCCGTCGTTGACGGCGCGCACGAACCCTCCATTGCGTGGCCGGGCCACTACCTGCACCCAGGGATAGTCGCGCTCGAGGAGCTGGACCGATCCATCGGTCGAACCGTCGTCCACGACGATGGTCTCAAAGGTGCGGCAGCGCTGCCGCGCAAGCGCGCTGAGGCATCCGGGCAGCAGGGCAGCGCCGTTCCAGGTAGGGATCACCACACTAAAGCGCGGCCGTCCTCTCATGGACTGCGGCGGTACGGAAGAGGCGGTCGTGTGCACCCCTCGTGGTGTGCTCACCCCCAGTGGTGTGCTCCTCATGCCTGGGCGCTACGCAGGCTGCCCACGTACTCCTGGAGAGCATCCTGCCAGGGGCGCAGGCGGATGCCGTAGAGCCGGGCGGCGCGCACGTTCGCCAGCACGCCATTGCGCGGCCGTGCCGCCGGACGTGGGTAACTTGCGGCAGGGACCGGCAGGAGCTCGCACTCCTGCCGCCCGGCGGCAGCCAGCACGGCCTGCGCCCATGCGAACGCCGATGCGCTGCCGTCATTCGTAAGGTGAAAAATCCCGCCGGCGCGCGGCTGCACTGTACAGAGTTGCAGCAGCGCAGCGGCCAGATCGGCAGCATATGTCGGGGCAGCCACTTCATCGACAAGGTACCGCAGCGTCGCACCCGGGACAGCGCGCTCCAAGAGTGCCGTCACGAAGTTGCGCTTGCCGTCGCCATAAATCCAAGAGGCACGCACCACTGCAGCTCCAGGCACCTTGAGGGCAGCGTACTCCCCCTCAAGCTTCGTGCGGCCGTAGACAGAGATCGGATTGGGAGCGTCGTCCTCGAGATACGGACCGTCCTTCCTGCCGTCGAAGACAAAGTTGGTACTGATATAGATCAGGTATGCCCCGACGTCGGCAGCCGCCGCGGCGACGTGGCGTGTCCCCAGCACATTGACGCGCCTGGCAGCCTCAGGGTCGCGCTCGCACCCATCGACATCAGTCAGCGCAGCGGCGTGGATGATTATGTCGGGCTGCGTCTTGACAATCGTGCGCTCGACGGCGGCTTGATCAGTGACGTCAAGCTCGGCATGGCGCAGCGCCTGCACATGCGGCGAGGCCCGCGCAAGGGCACGCCCGAGCTGTCCGCCGCCACCGGTCACCAGGATACGCATCACTCCTCCCAGGAGATCACCCAGACACACGCCGCGGCGAGCAGCACACAGATCGCTGCGAGAAAGCCGAGCTGTCGTGCCGTCAGCCCAGCGTCCTGGCTCGTCAGCAGCAGGATCACCACCATGCCGGTGGCCAGGCCAAGCCAGGTCACCAGCCGCGGATGGCGTTGCCAGAGGGCGCGGACGCGTGCCAGCATACACTCACTCCCGCTTCTTTGCGCGCGACCCAATTAAGGCCATGACAAGCGCCAGAGCCAGTCCAAGGAGGGTAGCGGGGCTGGTCGCCACACCCATCCAGTATATGATCGTGTCAATTAGAGGGCCGTTTGCGGCGGGTTCCATGATGAAGTCCTCTCGCTGCCGGGGCGCTGCTGCGCCAGGACGCTCTCGATCGCGCTGCGCTCGCTACTGAACAGATGTGAAGGCAGCTCGCTCAGGGCGAAGAAGCGGCACTCACTCACCTCGTCCGAAGGGCGGAACTCACCCCCACGTAGCTGGCACTCAAAGGTAATCTCGATCTTTGGACGGCGGCGCCGGGCCTGCACGTTGAGAATCCGCTCAGCAGTAATCTCCAGACCGGTCTCCTCACGCACTTCACGGGCGATCGCTTCCTCCAGGCTCTCGCCACGCATGACATGCCCGCCGGGCAATCCCCAGGGCCGCCGGCCGCGGTAGGTATGCCTGACCAGGAGCACCCGCCCAGCGCCGTCCGGGATGACCGCGCTCACGCCGACCAGAAACTTCTGGCTAAACAGCCAAGCTATCGCCCACCACGCGCTCGACGGGAGCGGGAGCCTGCCACAGAGGCGGTACAGCACGCGCCGCAGCCCCACCGCTACGCGCCGTAGCGATCGCTGTCCCATTGGCGATGCGGCTAGCTTTTCCACAACAGGTATGCGATACCAATGGCCAGCAGGAGCAGCACGAGCATCGCTACTTCGCCGGCGCCGCTGACAGGCGGGCTTCCTGAAGTACTAAACATTCATCTATGCTCCCGCCGGCACGCCTGCGCTCCCCGGCTGCGCCGGTCATATCCAGAAAACTGTTGTGATTGTAACAAGCAGCAGGGATGCGGGTCCAGCCTCCCGCGACTGGGCAAAGGGCCGGAGGTGGTCTAGCGGAACACCGCCGGCCGCATATGCCACTCAGGATGGGCGCTGACCTCCTCTTTGGTCAGCCCTAGGCGGACCGTGCCCTGCTCAACAGCCACCACTTGCGCCCAGGGAACGTATAGGTCGCGCTTGATGAACAGGCCCTGCCGTACATGCAGGTAGCTGCCTTCATCGCCGGTGCCAACCAGGATCTCCTGCACCTTGCCCAGGTCCTGGTTATCTGCTGTGCGCACGTGGAAGCCTTCGCGCACTTGGCCAATGCTGATCGGTATTCCCATAACACGCCTCCCAAGCAGCGTATTTCTGGCTTCCGCTCCGGCGGATCCCGCGCAGCGCCGCACCTGCATCTGGGCTGTGGCGTGTGCTTCCCCTGGTAGGCTATACTCCCTCCTCAGGGAGGATGTCAACTGTCTCGTCTAGGACCGGCTAGCGGCCCGGCGCTCTCAGGTGGTTGGTTGCTTCCCCCTTCCGGCCAAACCCAGGTGTTGCGCTGGAGCGCAGTCCGTTCCTTGGCTCCCTCATAACCTAGTGGTATACTCTGGGTAGACAATTTAGTAATTGCGCAGATGATGACTCTTTTAGGGCGTTGCCGGCTCAGGGCCGGGAGCAGTGTTAAGATGAGCGCACCACGCCTGATAACGGACGAAACAGGGCGGGCCGAGCGATGCGAGGTCCGGCAGGTCGATCCTGAGAAGGTCGAACGGGCGCGGGCCCTCCTGCTCGACGATGAGCAGTATACGGCGCTGGCTGAAACGTTCCGCGCCCTGGGCGATACCAGCCGCGCGAAAATCCTGTACTCACTGCTGCACCAGGAACTCTGCGTCTGCGACCTGGCAGCGGTAGTGGGCATCAGCGAGTCGGCGGTCTCGCAGCACCTGCGCATCCTGCGCAGCCTGCGGTTGGTGAAGAGCCGCCGCGAAGGTAAGGTCGTGTTTTACTCCCTGGACGATAGTCATATTCGCACCCTGCTTCATGTCTGCCTGAGCCATGTGCGGCACGCTGAGAGCGGTACCGAGCCTAGTGCGGATACGGGAGAGCAGCCATGACTCTGCAACTGGGGGCCGCCGTTGAGCCGACGGAAGCCGAGTTCTGCCTCTCTGGCCTGGACTGCGCCGACTGCGCGGCGCGGGTGCAGCGGCGCGTGGCGCGCCTGCCGGGCGTGCTGCACGCGCAGGCCGATTTCGTCTCGGCGCGCCTAGTGGTGCGTTTCGTCGCCCCGGCCTCGCTCGATCAAGTCAGGCGCGCCGTCGAGCAGAGTGGCTACCAGGCCACGCCGCTTGACCGCCGGGATGGCGAGCGTACCGGGCGGGCCCTGAGGCCCGAGCCCGGCGCTCGTGTGTCGGGTCGCGCGCTCCGGTTGGCGGCCGGTGTTGTGGCGCTGGTGGCGGGTGGCCTGCTGGCGCTGGCCGGCGCATCCGAGCTCTGGACGCGGGCCTGCTTTGCCCTTGCCATCCTGCTGCCCGGCTACCGCATCGCCCTGAACGGGCTGTCCAATCTGCTCAGCACCCGGACGGCCGATATGAACCTGCTCATGAGCATTGCGGTGGTCGGTGCGGCTGTCCTAGGCGAGTGGGCGGAGGCAGCAACGGTCGTCGTGCTCTTCGCCCTGGGCAACGCCTTAGAGGGCTATAGTGCCGATCGGGCGCGCCAGGCTATTCGCCGGCTGATGGAGCTTGCTCCGGCCAAGGCGCGCGTGCTGCGCGATGGGCGTGAGGTAGAGGTGCCGGCGCGCGAGGTGCAGGTAGGCGAGATCGTAACAGTGCGGCCCGGTGAGCGCGTGCCGCTCGATGGCGAGGTGGTGGAGGGCCGCTCGGCAGTGAACCAGGCCCCCATCACCGGCGAGGCTGTGCCAGTGCCCAAAGGGCCCGGCGACCCCGTGTTCGCCGGCAGTATCAACGAGCATGGCTTCCTGCATGTACATGCCACCCGCCCGTATGAAGAGAATATGATCGCCCGTATTCTGCACCTGGTCGAAGCCGCGCAGCAGACCCGGGCGCCGCTGCAGCGCTACGTCGATCGCTTCGCCGCAGTGTACACGCCGGCCGTCATCGTCGGCGCTGCGCTGGTGGCGATCATCCCCTGGGCAGTGCTGGGGCAGCCGCTTCAGCCCTGGCTCTACCGCGCTCTGGTGTTGCTGGTGATCGCCTGCCCGTGTGCACTGGTGATCTCGACGCCGGTGGCGATCGTAACGGGCCTGGCCCGCGCGGCGCGGGAGGGCATCCTGATCAAGGGCGGCGCTTACCTGGAACTGGCCGGCCGGATCAAAGCCCTGGCCTTTGATAAGACCGGCACGCTCACTGAGGGCCGACCTGAAGTCGTGCATGTGGAGCCGCTGGGCTCGCTGAGCGAGCAGCAGGTGCTGGAACTCGCCGCAGCCATCGAAGCCAGGTCGGAGCATCCGCTGGCTGCGGCAGTGTTACGTCGCGCAGCCGCCCATGCCGTCGAGCAGATTACACTCCCAGTGCAGGAGTTCGAGGCCCTAGCCGGGCGCGGGGTCCAGGCGCGCATCGACGGCCATCGCTATGTGCTTGGCAGCCCGGCACTGCTCGCTGCCCGAGGCGTTGAGCTCTCCGGCGTGGCCGAGCGGCTCGCCGAGGCTGAGCAGCAGGGTCAGACGGTCCTGGCCTTGGCAGATGAGCAGGAACTCCTGGCGCTCTTCATCGTCGAGACCCGCATCCGGCCCGGTGCCGCTGCGGCCGTAGCACGGCTGCATGAGCTGGGCATTGTCCACACCGTTATGCTCACGGGTGACAACCCGGGGGCTGCGGCGGTGGCGAACCGTCGCATCGGTGTGGCGGAAGTGCGTGCCGGCCTGTTGCCTGAAGACAAACTCGGGGCAGTGCGCGAGCTCCAGCGCCGCTATGGTCTGGTCGCCATGGTTGGCGATGGGGTGAATGATGCCCCTGCGCTGGCCGCGGCTGATATCGGCATTGCCATGGGTGCAGCAGGCACTGACGTCGCCCTGGAGACGGCCGACATCGCTCTCATGAGTGACGACCTGATGAAGGTCCCCGAGGCGATTGCCCTCTCCCGGCGCACCCTGAGCATTGTGCGCCAGAATATCGCACTTGCGCTCCTGACCAAGGGGGTCTTTCTGGCACTGGGCGCCGCCGGCCTGGCCGGCCTGTGGCTGGCGGTGCTGGCCGACATGGGCACCAGCCTGCTGGTCACGCTCAATAGCATGCGGCTGCTGGCCGGACACCCCTCTCCCCAGGTGGTACCCGCGGCACAGTGTGGCTATCGACCGGGTGAGCAGGCGGCACCGTAGCGCCGAAACTTAAGATCCGTACGTCAGCAGTGCCGTTGTACGGCGGTCGCCGAAGGGACAGCAGGGCCCGCTGATCTGCACTGTGAAGATGGCTCCCAGCCCCAGGATGCCGGTGCCGGGGCCGCAGAGAGGAGAGCGCGCCGGCACGAACGGCACATCAATGGTGAGCTGTTCGCCCCCAGCGAGGGCATCCAGCGTGAAGGTAAGCTCGCCTCGCCCCACGCCTGGTCTCAGGGCGAACGCCTGCTGGTGGCGGCACATGGCGATGGCGTTGCTCGACACCTGGAAGTGGCTTTCAGCGAAGAAAACAGCGACCGTCAGGCCGTCACAATCCCGCACGTCGTTGCGCAGCTCGATGCGCAGGATAAACGGCTCGGTCTCGGTGCACGCACGTTGGAGCCGAAAGTCGTCTCGTCCGCTACATGCCCCGGAAGGCGTCGCCTGGCTCAGCCGGACATCCAGGGCCGCGCACCGGCCCGGCGTGATCGGCGCGGCAGACGCTCTATCGATGGCAATGGTGCGGAGGTGGGGTGCAACCCAGGTGAGCGCGGTGCCGGCTCGCACGAGCCAGCGGCGTGAGCCTGTTGTCACGGCGATTCCTCTGGCGTTTGGGTGTGCTTTGCGTGAGCGTGTGTACGCCTGACGCTGTGGTCTGAAAGATGGCAGTCCTGCACTGCTCGCTCCCTGTGCAGGCAAGACACGCGTTCATCTGTCCGGTCACAGCGGCGAGGCGTCGTCTGCAAGCGTCATCTACAAGTCATCTACGAGCCGGAACAAGCTGGTACAACACAACCAACGTAGCCGGTGCCGGCGATAGCTGCAATACCCCTAGGGCTGAAACGGTCATACGCCGCGCGGGCACCAGCCGGTCCTTAAGGCCCGCAGGTTCAGGTCCTTATCTCGCCGAAGCCTGTGGCGCGGCTGTACGGCTGTATCTGGTATGCCGGGATCCTTTAGGCATTGCGTCTGTGAGCGATGCTGGGGTCTTGAAACACACTGGGGGCAGGTTGATAACCTGCCCCCAGTGAAAAGATCTTCTCGTTGTGCCCAGGTGAGCTAGTTACGTCTTGACCGGCTCGCCCAGCGGCAGCCGTTCGCGCACGAGGTCTTTCAGCTCTTTGAGCTCGGGGAAGCGCTTGGTGGCAAGTTTGGAGAAGACGAGTTCGCCGTTGACGGTGACTTCGAAACAACCACCGTCACCCGGCTCCAGCTCCAGCCGCCCAAGGGTGGGCTGGAACGCAGCCAGGAGTTCCTGCGCCATCCACGTGGCGCGCGGGAGATGTCCTCAAGCCACGCAGTAGCGAATACGCACAACGTTTACGTCAGCCACAGGTACACCTCCAGACACAAGCACTCCTGTCGGGACGCTCCCCATGATCGCCCGACATGTCTCCGCCCAGATCATAGCATATGCCGCGGCGAAGCACAGCAGCTACCGGTCAGGCCACGAACTCCTCGATGGCCTGCGCCATGGCCTCCGGCACCTCGAACATAGGAAAATGGCTGTGGGCCGCCAGCTTCTGTACGTGAAACCATGGATAGGAGGCGGCAAACGCGTGCTGCGCCTGAAGGTATCCAGGGTCATCCGGCTGTGCATAGAGGTGCAAGACAGGCACGGGCGGATTGAGGGCTGCCAGCGCCTGAAGCGGGTTCCCCTCACGGGCATAGGCTGCGGCAATCTCACGCCCGGCCCGCGCCCACATGTCGAAGCCGTAAGAGCCCATGCCCTCCCGGACAAAGCGCACCAGTTCAGGAAGCGCAACCCCTTCTGTCCAAAGAGTGAAGAGCGCCTCGCGGGTCTGTTGGAAGCGCTCGGGTGACTGCAGTCCCTGCAGTGCCTCCAGGAAGGGTGGCGGCGGATCGAGGATGATCCAGTCCAGGAAGACTAGCTTTGGAATGCGCTCCCCAGTCGGCGCCGTAGTTCGATGGCGATCCAGCCGGCATGAGACAGCGCCACCGGCACCACCGCGCCTGCACCGCTTGCCTCGATCACCGCCAGAGCATCATCGGCCAGCTCACAGGATCCAAAGTCGCTATCAGGACGATCAGATCGCCCATGCCCGCGCCAGTCGAGCGCAAGGGTGCGCCGATGTGCCTGGCAGCGAGTGGCAAGGGGATTAAATACGGTGCGACCAGAGCACCAGCCCGGCATGAACAGCAGCGCTGGCTCGCCCCAGCCGACGTCATCGTAGCTGATACGCAGTCCGTCTCTAAAGATGTCCGGCATGGCGCTTCCTTCTTGTGATAGCAACCTGATAGCACCAGAGAGCACTCCAACGAACGCAGTTGCTTGCACAACCGGCAGTACCGGCCTGGAGAGGGGCTCGGCGCCAAGCCGGAGGCTGCGCGGCCGGGCCGCCGCTACTCAACTGCCGCGGATGATACCATGGATGAGCGGTGGTGGCGAGACACGGTCCTCGGACCAGGCGCAGGCAGCCAGTACGCGCCGGCGCACCTGCTCCGCGAGAGCTGAGTCGTTCAAATGCAGCTCGCAGATTGGATCACCCCGGCGCAGGCGGCTGCCCACTTTGGCATAGAAGACCACCCCGACCGCGTGGTCAATGGGCTGGCCTTTGACTGCTCGGCCGGCGCCCATCTGCACGGCGGCCAGTCCGATCTCCTCAGCGTCGATGGCAGCAAGGTAGCCATCCTGGGGGGCTGCGACCAGCTCAGTCAGGCGGGCGCGCGGCAGGCGGTCCGGGTCATCGATCACGCTGGGGTCGCCGTCCTGCGCCTGGACCATCTCGCGCAGCTTGGCGAGCCCGGTTCCCGAGGCAATGGCCTGCTGAAGCAGCGACCGTGCTTCCTCGACGGTGCCGGCGCGCCCGGCCATCAGCAGCATCTCACTGCCCACCGTCAAGCACAGCTCAACGAAGTCGGGCGGACCCTGGCCCCGCAGGGTCTCGATGGCCTCGCGCACTTCCAGGGCGTTGCCGACGGCGCGGCCGAGCGGCTGCTCCATCGAGCTGAGCACAGCAGCCGTGCGCATGCCCGCGGCGCGTCCGATGCGCGTCATCTCCTCGGCCAGGGTACGGGCCGAGGCCAGATCTTTCATGAAGGCGCCGCGGCCGACTTTTACGTCGAGCACCACGCCGTGTGCGCCCGCGGCGATCTTCTTACTCATCACCGAGCTAGCGATCAGCGGGATGCAGTCCACAGTGGCCGTCACGTCGCGCAGGGCGTAGAGCTTCCCGTCGGCAGGGGCGAGGTCGGCCGACTGCCCGGCGATGACCAGCCCATGACGCCGCACCTGCTCGATGAAGCGCTCCTTGGAGAGATCAACGGTGAGACCGGGGATCGATTCAAGCTTGTCCAGCGTGCCGCCGGAGAAGCCCAGGCCACGGCCGGACATCTTCGCTACCGGCACGCCGCAGGCCGCCACCAGCGGCACCACGGCCAAGCTGGTCTTGTCGCCCACACCGCCGGTGGAATGTTTGTCTACCACGAAGGGCGCCACACCGGAGAGGTCGAGCCGCTGGCCCGAGCGCACCATGGCCATGGTCAACGCGGCGGTCTCCGGCGAGGTCATGCCGCGAAACCACACGGCCATCAGCCATGCTGCGATCTGGTAATCCGGCACCTCACCGCGCATGTAGGAGCTGATCAGCCAGTCCAGCTCTTCCGGCGTATGCTCGCCGCCGCGCTTTTTCTTCTCGATCAGATCGACTGCGCGCATGGGGTGTTCCTGTCCCGGTCCGTCACACACCCTCTGCCCGACCGTTGAGCGTCTGCACACCGACGAGGCGCCCGCCCTGAAAGTAGAGCCGCGGCACCCGCGCGGAGATACCGGTCAGCACTTCATAGTGTAGCGTGCCGGCGTGCTGCGCCAGCTCCTCGACCGGGATGCACTCCGGCCCCTGGGTACCGATCAGCACCGCCTCGTCACCGACCTGTACGCCGGGGATATCCGTCACGTCAACAACGCACATGTCCATGCACACCCGCCCCACAATGGGCGCCCGCTGCCCGTGTACGAGCGCGGCCCCGCGATTGGAGAGGGCGCGGGAGAGGCCATCGCCGTAGCCGGCCGGCAGGAGCGCCAGTCGCGAGCGACGGGCCGTGCGGAAGGTGCAGCCGTAGCTCACAGCCGTCCCCGGTGGTACCTCCCGCACGCGGGCCACCTCGGCTTTCAAGGTGAGCGCGGGCCGCAGGCCATCCAGTCGCCGGTTGAAGGGCCCCGGCTGAATGCCGTAGAGGGCAATGCCGGCACGCACGGCTTCGAAGTGCGCTTCCGGAAAATCCAAGATCGCCGCGCTGTTAGCCGCGTGGCGGTAGTGGAAGCGTAGCCCGCGGCGGGCCAGCGCGCGCTCGGTGGCCAGGAACAGCTCAATCTGGCGCCGCGTGTAGCCGTCAGAAGGATCATCGGCGAGCGCAAAGTGGGTGTACAGCCCTTCCAACTCCAGCCCGGGCAGGCGGGCCAGCTCGGCCACGAAGTCGGGCGCCTCGTCGGGCAAGAGGCCAAAGCGGGTCATGCCGGTGTCGATCTTTACGTGCACGCGGGCGCTACGGCCATGCCGCTGCGCTGCCTCGGAGAGCGCACGGCCAAGTGCCAGCTCGTTCACGGTGAGCGTGAGATCGAAGCGCAGCGCCGTCTCGGCCTGCCAGTCGGGCACATAGCCCAGTACCAGCACCGGCGCTGTAATCCCGGCACAGCGCAGCTCCAGGCCTTCGTCCAGCCGGCCCACACAGATGCCTGCAGCTCCGCCTGCCAGGGCCGCCTGCGCTGCCGCGATCGAGCCATGCCCGTACCCATTGGCCTTAACTACCGCCAAGAGCCGGCACTGGGGGCCGATCCAGGCACGCAGGCGCGCGGCATTGCCGGCGATGGCATCGAGATCGATCTCCGCCCAGACCGGCGACCCGGCTCGCCGCGTCGGCTCGTGGGCACTGGTGACGTGATGCTCGAGCGCGCGTGGCTCCAGTGCCAAGTATGCCGTCACCGCTCACTACCTCCGGACTGCTGCGCGGTGCTCGCTCCCGGAAGTCGGCCGCCGATCACCTCGCCGGCCTCCTCCCGTGCGATAAGACGCACGATGTCGGCACGGGTGATGATGCCGGCCAGCCGGCCCTGCTCGAGCACAGGCACACGGCCAATGCGATGGTCCACGAGCAGTGTGACGACCTCTTCGAGGGGCGTGTCGACATCGACAGTGCGCACCGGTGAGGTCATCACGTCAGCCGCAGTGGTACCAAGCGCGCGCCGGAGCTCAGCATTGAGCCGTCGCAGGTTGCCGATCGGAATGACCTCGCCCAGGATCGGCAGATAGACGGGGAAGTGTAGCCGGGCGTGCCGGACGATCAGGTCACTTTCGGTCACGATGCCGACCACGCGGCCGGCGTCATCCACCACAGGAATGCCGGAGATCGCGTGCTCGACCATCAGCCGCGCGATCTCCCCCACGCGCGTGTCCGGGCGCACAGTGATCACGGGGCGGGTCATAAGGTCTCGGGCTTTCATCGCGGCGGCATTATAGCACTCTCCTCCTGCCGGCTCGCAGGAAGCTTGCCAGGCAACGCTGCCGCGGTGCGCAAGCGAGTCATCACCAGGGGCAGTTTGGGGAGCAGATCACCGGCCAGCGGCCCGGAGAGGCCGATCTCGTGTTCCAGTTCCAGGCCGGCCTGGGCGTGCACGTACGCCGCGGCGGCCGCGGCCTCGAAGGGCGCTATGCCCTGCGCCAGCAACCCGCAGACCGTTCCGGCGAGCACATCCCCGGTACCGGCCGTGGCCAGCGCCGGCGTGGCGATCGGGATGATGGCTGTGCGACCATCGGGGGCGGCGATGACGCTGGGCGCTCCTTTGGAAACCAGGATGCAGGACCACTGCGCGGCCCGCGCGCGGGCCAGGCCAAGGCGATCGCGCATGATTTCATCAGTCGTGAGCCCGGCGAGCCGGCCCAGCTCGCCCGGGTGCGGGGTCAGGATGCTCTCCGGCGGGAGCAGCGCCGGCCAGTCGGGCTCGCGTGCCAGCAGGTTCAGCCCATCGGCATCGATGACCAGCTTGGGCCGGGACTGAGGTGGCTGTGCCCGCAGCCATGCCAGGACCTGGCGCAGCAGCGCTGCGGCGTTGGGATGCTGGCCCAGGCCGGGACCGATGAGCAGCACATCGTACCGTGCGGCGGCTTCGAGAACGTCGTGCACGGCCGTCGGCGCCAGTACCCCGGGCGTTTCTTCCGGCAGGGGCAGAAACGTAGCTTCAGCCAGCCGCTGAGCGACAATCGGCGGCAGAAACGCCGGTGCGGCCAGGGTGACCAGCCCGGCGCCGGCGCGCAGCGCTGCGGCGGTGGCCAGGAACGCTGCGCCGATGTACGTGCGCGATCCGGCGATGACCAGCGCGCGGCCGAAGGTCCCCTTATGGCTCCAGCGCGGCCGCGCCGGCAACATCGCTCCAACCTGCGCATCCTCCAGCGCCTCAATGGGCTCGGCGGCCACGCGCTCGGCCAGCAGGCCGATCTCGACCGTCACCACCTCGCCGCAGAACTCAACGGCCGGAGGAAAGTAATGCGCCGGCTTGGGCAGGCCAGTTGCCACCGTCAGGTGAGCGCGAAAGGCCAGCGGATCAGCGGCCCCGGTATCGGAATCCGTCCCGCTGGGGACGTCGATGGCCACACGGAGCTGGCCGTGGGGGGGAGGCGTTTCGGCCACGACCTGGAGCACCTCTCTTACCGCCCCACGCACGGGAGGCTGGGTGCCCATGCCCAGCAGGCCGTCAAGCACGATATCGGCCTGCCACAGGCGGTTCCGCAGCAGATCGCGGCCGTGGGTATCCGTGTCCAGTAGCTCGATGACGACGCCTGCGGCTCGGGCTGCCGCCACGTTGGGGTCATCCTCGCGCGGGCGCGTCAGATAAGCAACGCCGTGTGCACCCTGCTGGGCCAGATAGCGGATCGCCACCAGGGCGTCGCCCCCGTTATTCCCTGGACCCACTAAAGCCAGCACGCGCGGCCTGGCCAGAGCGCCGCAGCGCGCTCGCACGGTGTCAGCTACCCCACGTCCGGCCCGTTCCATCATGCCGGGCGGTGTAACCAGGCCCGTCGCGTACGTGGCCTCCTCGATCAGGCGCATTGCCGCCGCGGTCACCACTTTCATGCTCGTTTCTCCATACGATGCTCAATGCCAGCAGGTCCTATAATTTGGCGAAAAACTGGCAGCCAAAGGCTCTCCGGGTCTATACTAACAGGACAGCGCGCCCGGTGGAGAGCAAGCCGGTGCGCAGCCGCCTTGTTGCGCCGCGCTCGCGCGATCGCCCGAGAAGCAGCGCTCCAGTCCGGCTGTGTGGCGTCTCTCTCGACAGGTGCGTTGCACAGAGAGCCGGATCGCAGCGGTCCGGGAGCGATGTATGCGGGTCGAGGACCCGCCGAGGAGCGATGGTACGAATGCTTACGGTTACTGATGGGGCCAAGGAAGTCCTGCACGAGATCTTAGGCGCAGCGCGGCGCGATGTGCCGGCCGGCTTGGGGATCGATACGAGCTCGGTGGTGCTCCGGCTGGTTGCCGAGGCCCAGGGGCTGGCCTTTGCCCTTGACGTCGAGCGCGACGGAGACCAGGTGATCGCATACGAAGACGAGACTGTCCTCGTCATTGGCGAAGATGTGGGGCAGCTGGTCGACGGCTACACGCTGGACGTGCACACCCACGACGACGGGGGCCAGCACCTGGAGCTACACCGCGGGCAGCCCGGCGAAAGCCACGCCTGAGGAGAGGGCTTGGGGCGGAACCCGGACGCGGCGTTGACACGCCAAACATCTTGATGGTAAGGTATTGTCCGTGTGGAGCGCCGCGTGATTGCCGGCGGGTGTTCGGCGCGCCGCCGTTTACCCACACGAGCCCTATAGAGCCCGCGGGTGGCGCACCCGGGCAGATCCCCTTGGCGAGGGTTTGACCATGGCTGGGAACAAGCGGAAGAACTATCTGCGCCTGCGCTGGCGCAGCAAGAAGGCGAACCACGGCCGCAAGCCCAACCACGGCCGCAGCAAGTAGCCGGGGTGAGCGGAGCTGCGCGCGACCTGTGCTTTCTTACTGAAACCACAAGCGCCTCACGCCCTGGCTCATGAGGCGCTTGTTTTATTTCGAGGCTCTTCCTGTGCTCACGCCCGCAGTGCTTCGCGGCGGCGCCAGAGTTTGTGCGCGGCCGCAATAATCGCGTCCATGTCTGCACGGCTGCCCAGCAGGATGTGCTGCGGGAACCAGAAGCCCTCCTCATAGCAGGCTCGCTCAGCCACAGGGCACATGCCACGCCGGCTGTCGGGGCTTGGGTGCGGCCGTCCGGCAGCGATCCAGCCGTCGTAGCTTTGCCGGCCTCCGGCGGCTATGGCCTCGAGGCGCGCGATTTCCCGCAGGATCACCGGTAAGTGATGCAGCGGTGTCGTATAGCCGGCTGAGACCGGGATGCCTTCAGCGCGCCACGCCTGCAAGAACCGCTCCCGTGGGATCCCGTCCCACACGGCGGCATCATAGCGGCCGATAAACAGATGCCAGGCGTGTGTGGTAACCCGAGGGTCGCGCCGGAGCGGGCGTAATCCGGGCACCTCGGCCAGGCCTGCGGCCAGATAGGCCGCATTCTCCTCTCGCCGGGCGATCTGCTCGGGCAGGCGATCCATCTGGGCAAGCAAGAGGGCGCTCTGAAATTCCGTGAGGCGGTAGTTCCAGCCCAGGATCTCGTGCTGGTACCAGGCGCCCTGACGAATGCGGCCGACGTTGGCAAGCGACCAAGCTAGGTCATAAAGCTCCCCACTGTTGGTGAGGACGATGCCACCCTCTCCGGCAGTCAGGTTCTTGCTGGACTGGAAGCTAAACGTGCCGAGATCGCCCAGCGCACCGACGCGCCGGCCGTGCCAGGCCGCGCCGTGTGCCTGTGCGGCGTCCTCAATCACTCGCAGGCCGTGGCGTCGGGCAACGTCGAGCACGCCGTCCATATCGGCCGGCCCGCCGCCGATGTGCACGGCGATGATGGCGCGGGTACGCGGGGTAATTCGCTGCTCCACACTCCTGGGATCGATCTGGTACGTCTCGGGATCGATGTCGGCGAAGACGGGAATGGCATCTACCATCAAACAGGCACTGGCTGTGGCAATGAAGGTATAGGGAGGTACAATCACCTCATCCCCGAAGCCGATGCCCGCGGCGCGCAGAGCGACCTCCAGTGCAGCGGTGCCATTGGCCACCGTGACAGCGTACTTCGCCTGGTGGAACTCGGCGAAGCGCTGCTCGAACTCGCGTGCTTTATTGCCGGCATGCGAGCCCCACCTGCCTGAGCGCAGAACCTCAAGCAGTGCCTGCTCATCCCGCTCGGAGACGACCGGCCAGCCATGGAAGCCGCCACGGCGTACCGGCTCTCCCCCTTCGATTGCCAGCTTCTCCGTCTGTGTGACCATTCTTCTGCTCCTCTCCTCCGGGATATGCCGGCTCTGACATGTCCCGGCGAAGCTACGAGTACAGCCTCGGCAGGCAATTACGCCCGCTGGCGCCAGCATGGTAGCGCAGCCTTACTAAAGACTCAAACGGGTAGAGTTGGAGGGGAGCTCCCTCTCCACACCCTCAGTACATCAGTACGGCGGCAGGCCGAGGAACCAGCGTGCTCCCAGCAGGTTGGCTGCAACGGATAGGGCCAGCAGGAAGACAAAGGCACCGCGCCAGAGTGGGTGGAGCGGTCGGCGCAGGCCCATTGCCAGCGGCACGAGCAGGAACGGGAGAACGTCCAGAGCGAACCGGTAGCCAAACTGATACCAGCCGGTGTTGTAGTACAACAGGTTCGGGAGCGCAACGGCCAGCGTACTCAGCCATGCCGCGCTGTACACCCACAGACCATCCCGCGGGGGTGAACGCAGGCAGAACAGCAGCACGGGCGACACGGCCCAGATCCCGGTGCCCCACGGATCGAACCGTACCGGAAAGGGAATCCTCCGCTCGCGCTCAGGCGTGACCAGCATCCTGAGAAGGTGCGGCGGATCACCGGCAGCGGCCTGCCAGAGTGCCACGCTGCGCATGTCCAGCAGCGGCGGCTGCACGAGAAAGGCGGCGATGTTGCGCGGCACGAAATGCGGGCTGAAGAGCCCGTGGGCGCGCAGTCCGGGTTCGAGCTGAGGGGCAACACGCATCCTCTCGTACCCAAAATCGAGGGGGTTGCCGAAGCGCATCACATTCAGGGTAAGCAGCAGCGCGGTCGCTGCCACGGGAGGTATGCTGAACTGAAGGACCTGCCATGCCAGATGCCTTGGGCTCCGGCTGCGGCGGAGGGCCAGCATCATCCAGAAGAGCGCGCCGAAGGCGACCGGCGTACGGGCTAGGAATGCCGCGGCCAGTGCTGCCCCAGCGAGCAACGGCCGGCCGCGGCCGGCACATTCGAGCAGGTACAGCAACAGGAAAGTGACGGCCACAATATGAGCGGTGAACCACACCCGTCCCACCAGCGATGCATAAAAATGCACCGTGCCAAAGGCTAACGTAGCTGCCACCGCCAGGGCTTCCGGCCGGCCCAGGGCCAGCCCGCAGCCGGCAAAGCCGGGGCGGCTAAGCCGGCGCATCAGGACGTAGGCCAGCGCCGTGTTGCACGCGCCAAGGAGGAGGGTGAAGAGGGCATCGTTGAAACGTGTGCCGGCCACCGCTACGAACGGCAGCATCAGGAAGGCGGGCATCGGCGGGAACGAGACGTAGTAACGCCCGGCGAATGGAGTAATATCGCCGAGGCTCGCCGCGCGCACTGGATCCACCCACAGGCGACCGTGCAGCAGGGCATCGGCCAACAGGACGAAGTGTGGCGCGCCGGACTGCCGGCGTGCTGCCGGGCCGCTCACCAGGAGGTATACGAGCTCCGTAAGCGCGACCAGCAGGCCCGCGATGGCGACATCTCGAAGAATCGCACGCCGAACTGCGGCAGTCACAGCGAACACGGCCCCGGATGCTATGGCTGGGCGCCGGGGGCGGGATGGCGGCCGGTCTCCTCGCCCTCGAGCCAGGCGATGAACACGATGCTCAGTGCCACCAGGTACACCAGCGCCCCCGGCACCCACATGATCAGGCCGGCCAGCTGCTGGTCGTCCAGCGGCGAGAGGCCGAAGAGCCGCGGCGCCGTAGCGTAGGTCGGATACAGCACGATGGTGGCAAAGGTGATGAGTGCTCCGATGATCGTTGGCGGGAGCGATTGCAGGAAGAGATAGAGCACCTGCGCCGGCTTGGAGAGGCGCGGGAGCTCAGGCAGCGGACTCAACACCGGCCACCAGCTCAGCAGCGCCGTGAGGGCAAAGCTCTGGTGCATCAGGGCGTGCATCCATTCCACGCGCAGGGCAAGATCATAGAGCGCCGGGGCGTGCCAGAGAGCGAAGGTGCCGTTGAACACGAGGAAAGCCACGACCGGTGAGGTCAGGAACCCGGCCACCTGGGGCACTATAGGCAGGCGCAGGAGCGGCCGCAGCAGCCAGTCCGGCGTACCCAGGAGCAGCAGGGGCGGCATGGCAAGCGTGAGCAGGAGGTGCTGCACCATGTGCGCGCTGAGCAGAAAGCGCTCGCCCAGCACATGAAGCGGCGACACCAGTGCCAGCGCCGCCGTGGCGATTCCTGCGAGGAAGGCGGCCACACGCCATAGACCAACTGGAGTTGCCCCTGGAAACCGATCACGCCGCGGGCCAATGGCCACAAGGTAGAGGGCCGTCACGCCAGCGAGGCCGGCCAAGAGCGCGGGGTCCAGGTACCACTGCCAGATCACCGGACACACTTTCCAGTGCCGGGCAGAGCCGCGCGTAGTTCGTGCATAGTTGTCTGCACCCTACGCACGGCGTTCAGCCGGCGATCCCCACATGGTGGGCAAACAGCACCAGGAAGCTGATCAGCAAAAACGTCGCGGTGACCAGTCCGGTGCCGAAGAGCCAGGAGAACACGCGGCTATCAAACTTCAGGTGCATGTAGTAGAGCGCAACGGCGCCCGCCTTCAGGATCATCAGAGTGATCAGGATGGGCGCCTGCGGCAGCTGGGGCACAAAACTCACGCCCACTTCGATAGCCGTGAGCACGAACAGCACCACGAACACACCCACGTAGTTCGGGTGCGTGTGGTGCTCTACGGCGGCGCCGTGGACCCCGGCCTGCGTTTCACCATGCACGCTGCTCATGCGGTACTCCTTGCTGATACTCGGGTATCCTCGCACAGGCTTCTTGGCAACTGTCGCACTCAGAGCCGGGGGCCCGCCCCGGTGAGGGCCGGCCCCTCCTAACCTGTGGGCGCCAGCAGGTAGACCAGCGTGAAGATCACCACCCAGACCACGTCCACGAAGTGCCAGTACAGGCCGGCGATCTCCACGCCAATGTAGTTGCGCTCGTTAAAGCCGCCGGTGAGCGAGCGCGCCACGCATGAGAGCAGCCAGAGCACGCCGATGAAGACATGCGTCCCATGGAAGCCGGTGAGCGTAAAGAACGATGCACCAAAGAGGCTGCTGCTCAGGGTCACGCCCTCGTGGACGATCTTGCTAAACTCGTAGGCCTGGCCTCCCAGGAAGCAGGTGCCCAGGCCGGCCGTGGCCAGCAACCAGAGCTGCAGCCGGCGGCGATCGCCGCGCTGGATGGCGGCGAGTGCCAGCACCATAGTCAGGCTGCTCAGCAACAGAATGAACGCCAAGAGCGCCGTGAAAGGAATGTTCAATACATCATGCGGCCCCAGCCCAGGGTCATGCTTGCCGCGATAGAGCAGGGCTGTGGTAATGAGCGATCCAAAGATCAAGCACTCCGAGCCCAGGAAGGTCCACATTCCAAACTTGCGCACATCCAGACCGCGGAATGGATCGTCGACCTGGACGGGCACAGCAGGATGGGCCGGGATATGTGCCTGTGTCTGCATCCGGTCACTCCTCGCCTGTGCTTAGTCTGCCGCCATCTGCTGGACCCAGCCCAGCATACCGATGGCCCCTACGGCCAGGCCGGCGATGATCAGCGGCCAGGCAACCTGGAGCACCAGGCCCCAGGCAAGCAGGAAGATGCCCACGGCCACGATGAACGGGTAATACGTCGGGCCGGGCAGATGCAGCGTGTGCCCGCTCTCATGCAGCATGAACGGTGCCCCGGCAGGCACTCCGTGCTCATGGGCCACCTCCGGGTACTTCATGTCCCAGTAGGGGCGGCGGCTGTACACAATCGGCGTGGCCTCGAAGTTATGCTCTGGCGGCGGTGAAGGTACCGACCACTCCAGCGTAGCGCCGTCCCAGGGATCGTTGCCGGCCGGCGGGCCATTGCGGAGGCTCCACAGCAGGTTCACGATGAAGAGCAGGACCCCTGCGCCCATGATGAATGCCCCGATACTGGCGACCAGGTTCCACTCGTCGAAGCCCAGCCCCGGGGCATAGGTGTAGATGCGGCGCGGCATGCCCTCGATGCCCAGGTAGTGCATAGGGAAGAACGTCAGGTTAAAGCCGATGAACTGGGTCCAGAAGTGCCACTTCCCCAGGCGCTCGCTCATCAGCCGGCCGGTAATCTTGGGGAACCAGTAATAGGCGCCGGCCATCAGGCCGAACACCGTGCCGCCGAAGAGCACGTAATGGATATGCGCCACCACGTAGTACGTATCGGTCTGTTGCAGGTCGATCGGCGGCGAGGCCAGCGAGACCCCGCTGATACCGCCGATGATGAACATGGCAATGAAACCGATGGCAAAGAGCATGGCCGTGGTCATGCGCAGCCGGCCGCCCCACAGCGTACCGATCCAGTTAAAGATCTTCACACCGGTCGGTACGGCGATAAGCATGCTGGTCGCGGCAAACGACGCGTTCGCCACCGGACCCAGGCCTGTGGCGAACATATGGTGCGCCCACACGGTGAAGCCCAGGAAGCCGATGGCGACGCCCGAATAGGCCACGAAGGTGTAGCCGAAGATCGGCTTGCGAGCGAAGGTCGGCAGCACCTCAGACACAATACCCATGGCCGGCAGGATCAGGATGTACACCTCCGGGTGGCCGAAGAACCAGAACAGGTGCTGCCACAGCAGCGGGTTGCCGCCGCCGGCCGGATTGAAGAAGTTCGTGCCGACGTAGCGGTCGAAGAACAGCAGCACCGTGGCAATAGTGAACGACGGGAAGGCGAACACAATCAGGAACGAGACCACCAGGGTCATCCAGGCGAAGAGGGGCATGCGGGTCAGGCTCATGCCCGGCGCCCGCAGCTTCAGAATCGTCACGATGAAGTTGATCGCGCCGGCGATCGAGGCGATGCCCAGCACGTTCAGGCCAATCACGTAGAAGTTCATGCCGGCGGAGTGGGAGTACTGGTTCTGCGTGAGCGGCGCATAGGCGAACCAGCCCGCATCCGGCGCTCCGAACAGGGGTAAGAAGCTCATTTCGAAGAGAATCCCGCCCAGCAGGTACACCCAGTAGCTCAGGGCGTTCAGGCGCGGGAACGCCATGTCATGCGCGCCGATCATGATCGGGACCACGAAGTTGGCGAAGCCCACCGCTGCAGGCATGAGGGCCAGGAAGATCATGATCAGCGCGTGCATGGTGAAGACCTGGTTGTACACGTCTGGGGCCAGGAACGTGTTGTTCGGGACGGCCAGTTGCAGGCGGATCAGCAGGGCCAGGATGCCGCCCACCAGGAAGAAGATGAGGGACGTCGTCAGGTACAGGATGCCGATGCGCTTGTGATTGACCGTGGTGAGCCAGCTCAGCCAGCCGGTCTCACGCACCGGCAGGCGCAGGACACCTGCTTCACGGGTAATGACAGTGGTTGCCATCTACAGCGCCTCCGCTGTGATGCTGGGTCGCTCGACCGCTTCGTTTTGGTCGCGGCTTTCCACTTTAGCTTACCGCAGACTTGAGAGAAACGCAGCCAGGTCTGCCGCCTGCTGCTCGCTCAGGCCCAGGTTCGGCATGAGCGCGCCCTTCTTGATCGCCTGCGGGTTGTGTATCCATTTTGCCAGATTTTCCGGCGTGTTCTCCAGTAGTCCGGCCACGATCGTGGTGCGACTGCCGACGTGGGTGAGGTCGGGGCCGACCTTGCCCTGAGCGTCAGTGCCAGCGATCGTATGGCAAGACCAGCATTTCGGTGCCGTGTCCGAGCGGTCCAGGAAGAGCTGAGCGCCGCGCGCTGCGGCACCGGTCGTGGGGATGGTGGCCGGCTGCCGCTGGGCGCGCACCCAGGCATCGAAGTCGCTCTGGGTATTGACAATGACGCGCAGGCCCATCAACGCGTGCTGCATGCCGCAGAACTCGGCGCACTGACCGCGGTAAATGCCGGGCCGGTCGGCCCGGAACCACAACTGGTTCGTCAGGCCGGGGATGGTATCGGTCTTACCCGCCAGGCGCGGGATCCAGAAGCTGTGGATCACATCCGCGCTCTCCAGGGTGAGCTTGACCGGCCGGCCGACCGGCACATGTAGCTCATTAGCGGTGGTGATACCCAGGTCGGGGTATTGGAACTCCCACCACCACTGATGGCCAATCACGCGCACGTTCAACGCATCGGTTGGGAAGCTGGCTAGAATCGCCTGGGTGCGGAAGGTCATAATGGCGATGATGGCCACCACGATCGCCGGTGCGACGGTCCAGGCGATCTCCAGGCGGGTGTTGCCGTGCACCTGGGCCGGCAGCTCGCCTTCCTGGCCGGGGCGCTGGCGGTAGCGCCACACCGAGTAGAGTAGCACGGCCTCGACGACAACGAAGACCAGGACGGCGGCCCAGAAGATCGGAATGTAGAGATCGAAGATAATCGCCGCGTGGGAGCCTTCAGGTGAAAGCGTCGATTGTGGGTTCGGGCTGGCACAGGCCGGCAGCAGGCCCGTGCCGGCAAGCAGTGCCATGCCGCCGGCGAGGCGGCGGATGATACGACGATGCGGAGCCGGCAATGCCTTACCTCCGAGAAGATACTGGCGGCCCCCTGATCCTCCAACAGTCCAGAGCGCTGTGCTCTACATCGGGCGTGTGCGCGCACACGACCCGGCCGCACGCGGTGTTCCTCCGGCGCGGCCCTATTATACAGTACTTTGTGAAGCAACTCACGAGGGCTATCCCGGCGGCACGGCAGGCAGGGGTGCTCACCGTGCCGCCGAACGCCTGGGCAGCCTCCGGCTGAGCATAGTAGGTCATGCCGGGCATGGCGGTCAAGTTGTGTTCTGGAGGGCGGGGACGGGAAGATCCCTCCCCTAGCTCCTCCCCTGCGAGGGGAGGGGGACTTGAGGCAGAGATTTGCGCGCGGCGGCCAGGTCCGGCGCATCACCGACCCCGAAGGGGGACCGAAGACAAAGGAGGGACTCTCCCCTACGAGGGGAGGGGGCGATTCGCGGCAAGCTAACGGCGGGTGGCCTCTCTAGCTCTTCCCCTGAGAGGGGAGGGGAAGGGAAGGCGAGGGGTGAGGTCAAGAGCTGGTGGGTACCCAGGCGCGCCGATGCACTTCTGATCGGGCGGATCATCCTGGCCACTGCTGGTGAGGCCGAGATCCGGCGGGTGCGCAGGCGCGCCCGGCTCTGCACGCTCATTCTGGAAACGTAGGGCGAGAGAGGTCTGAAAGAACAGTCTGCTCACGTAGCCTGCCGCATTGCAGCCGGTGTCGGGAAGAAGGCTATCCTTCAGGATTGCTCCCCTCCTTCGCCTTCCCCTCCCCTCACAGAGCAGAGGCCGAGGGGAGGTCTCTCCCCTCTCCCTTCACAGGGGAGATGTTCTCCATTTCCCCCTCCCCTGCGAGGGGAGGGGCCAGGGGAGAGGTCTTCTCTCTCCTCTCATCCCCCTCCCTAGAAGAACGGCGGCGCCCAGCTTGCACCGCCGCCGCAGGCGTGCTATATTTGCTGGTGCGACAGGCATGCGCCTGCCGGTAGATAAGTTCAGAGCATTCACGGGCTCGTAGCTCAGTTGGGAGAGCGCTTGAATGGCATTCAAGAGGTCAGGGGTTCGAGTCCCCTCGGGTCCACCAAGGTGCAGGCGTTCGAGGCCTCTGTGATCGCCCGCCACATCGGCGGGTTTTTTATTGCCTGCTCCTGCCGTGCTTCCTTCGCTTATTTCGCTTATTTCCGCTTACTCCAACGCATACGCGCCAAACGATGCTCCGACCTCCCTGCCGGGCCATGCTCTCTAGAGTATTCGCGTCGTCCACTGCCGGTGAGACGTCCAATCCGGCACGGCGCGCGCCGTGGGATAAATCACCCAGGCACTCTAGGGACTTTCACCAGCACCGGCATGTGGAGCCACCCATGACAAGGCCGGTTGAACCGGCTACGCTGGTACCGTCTATCTCTGTCCGGCACGGCTGCCTGCAGGGCCGCCGCAACCATCACTCAGCGTGCCGGCGGTGAGCAGGCAGGCCGGGCGTACCGTCGTGCCCCGGCCGTCGCCGGGGGCGACGTGCGCAGTGCCGGCAATCCTCTTGGGGCGAGCGCTGTGACGGTACAGTGGTGCTCCATGCGACGTAGGGGGGAGTGTCATGTTCAAGGAGCTAGAGGAGCTAGGGGTCTGGATATACGCGCGGGCGGGGGTGCCGGCACGGCATCTGGAGGAGCGGCTGCGTGCCGAGCGCGGCCAGGCTCTGGTGGAATATGCGCTTATCCTGGTGCTGATTGCAGTGGTAGTGATCGCCATGCTGATCCTGCTGGGCGCGCGGGTGAATAATGTATTTAATTTTATTGCCAATGCAATGAACCAGCCCAGCTAGCCTGCGTCGCACCCGTACTGTTCACGGTGTTGCAGCGGTCCGGCCGGGCGCCTGCAGTCTGCGGCAAGGTATCTGCAGGCCCCGGCGGACCGCTGCCGGTGGGTTCCAGGGACTGATACGCTTCCCCTTACGCCTTCCCTCTATCGCGGCGCGTATCTCCACGCGAGGGACTGTGGCTCAGCACGTGCCTTTCCAATCCGCAGGCCGGACGGCAGTGCTCTGGTCGAGCACGGGTCGACCATGCGGCTCTCCTCGCCGGAAACCGGCCGCTTCGATGTGCCCGCGCGGCGTACTTCTGCTGGTCCCCTCACCGGGGACGTAAATGCGCCTGCCGGGGCTTGTGCGCGCTCTGGCCGGGGCAGTAGCCTAGGATCAGGGGCTTCCCGCGGCTGCTCCGACCAAGGGGCTGACTGCACGCGGGAGCGCCGGCTCTAAGTAATTATTCGAAGAGGGGCAATGATGGCGGGTATCGAGGAAGACGCGCGGCAGGCTATACGGGAAATACAGGAAGAAAGCCCGGGCAGGAGCAGGTTGTCGGAAACTACTCGGCGCCGGTTGATGAAAGCGGGGCTAGCAGTGGGGATCGCGGGCTACCTTGTACCTGCGATGAGGCGACTAGCAACAGCTGATGGCCAGTTGAATGTTTCTCCAGTTCCTGTCAACCTAACTAAGACTATGGCCATTGGCTCCCAATGCGAGATTAATGGTGTCATTATTTTTTCGAATCAAACCGGGAAAATGATTACTATTGTTTCTGTTGTAGATACTCTTGTTGGTATTGCCGATCAGGCTGTTACGTTTGGTTCAGGATCTGGCTCTCTGTGTTCAATACGATTGGAGAGCGGAGCGGGGGTGCCGCCGGGCCAATGTGCCTCTGTCCCATATACTATTACATTCAACAGCCGAAGCTTCTCAGGGAATATAATCACTAATCAAGCAGTTGTAATCTATCGCATAGAGAACCAGCAAGATATGCAGAGGGTGGAAACTTTCAATAGCCTCGAGTGGCAATGTGGCTCGTGAAGTAACATACATTCACGAGAATGCCATGCGTGTTCCACAAAAAGTATAGCATGCTTTTGAGTGCAATAATTGAACTAGCAGTTTGTCCTCTACTAGCGAATCAATGTGTATGGAAGATACGTCGCCTCATTTGGCTGCCGAATTGTAAGTGACAGGGCATTATTGCCACCAAGTGTTATGGTATCTGCTATAATTGGGCCGGTTATGAAAGTTCCACCCCCGTGAATATCTACTGGACCACGTGGCCAGTACAGTATCCCGGACATATCGAGAGTTCCGCCGGAAGAGAAGTCGAAGAGTGATTCTTGTGCCTGCTGGCCGAATACGCAATCCGGATCTTGGTATATAGAAATACCTTTCCAATCGCCGGTCGTGCGACCATAGAGCTTCACAGTGGAATTAGTTCCACCTATGCTTAGCCCACCACAGAAATTTGTAGTCGCTGGGTTCCCCGAAACTCGGCGGAGACTAGTTGAAATGATGACAACACCAGGAGATTGTGATTGAGCGAATTCATTAAAATTATTAAAGCACGCATTTGTCTGTGAATTATTAACACACAATGTTCCCCCATTCATTCGGATCGCAATGTCGCTCTGATTTCTTGTATCTGTACGGACAAGCAGATAAACACCAGGATTGAGTCTGACCTCCTGGTTGTTCTGTATATTTATCGCGCTATTACTCCCATAGCAAATGATGTAGAAGCCTTGGTCAGTAGGGCTAATTGGGTTGGGAGTGGCACTTCCAGAAATTAACTGATAATTTTCTCCCGATGTACACAGCTTTTGAGATGGATCAGGACCAGGAAGCGTAGGGATGCGTGATGATAAACTAGCTAGAGGATCTAGATAAGGATTAGACATACGCTGCGGTTGTGGACTACAATAGATTTGGTTCGAACCACAGTCAGCTCTCTCGCCGTAATAAAGTATGGAGCCATTAGTCACATACAGTCCTGGCGACGTTGAAGTATTTACTTCGATAGAATCGGTGTTTCCTTGTGTACAAGGCGCGGCGTTAATATAGGCGCTTGCATTAGTGAGACTAACAGTGGTATTCCCTGTAATAGTAAGACCGGGGCAGGTAGTCTGACTCAAAGCTAGAAGACCTATGTCTGAAATTTTGTCTGCAGTAAATCGCGCAACACTTCTCGCCTGGATAGCGCTACCTGGAGATCGAGAAAGGATATGAATAAGGAATGTTGGGAATTCGTGTCGTACAGTGACCTCAACTAAACACCAACGACCTGGATCCGCCGTGACAGACACATTGATGTCTGAATCAGACTTGCCTGAATAAGCGTTAGCGCGGACATATGCCCGTGCAAGGGCTTGGATAGGAGTAGCCCATTGCCCGGTAAATTCCTCGTCGTTTAATTGTGCACAGTACTGAACTGCTGCTAGCGCGGCAGCGTCGCTGGCGCGCTGGGCCCGGCGGCGTTCCGAAAAGATAATGCCACCGTCCAGAAGAAGCCCAGCCATCCCCAAGAGAACTGTTAGAGCAATAGCTATATGAATGATGACAACTCCGCGTTCTTGGTAGGTACTACAGCCAGTTCCAGTTCCTGTACGCACTAGGTGGATGTGGTGCCATCGACGATGTTCCATTTCGTTATCCCATAAACTATAAACACCGTGCAATTTTTCTATACGAGCAAGCTAAAAAGTAATGATCTGCTCAGAAATGCTTGTAAGCTTCATCTGCCCAACAGACCTGAAAATGAGTACCGTGAGGGGCATGTAATCTACCTCGACACGGACGCGGACTGATTGGCCTGGGTGGTTGCCCCCCAAAGGTAGTGTCACCTCCACACGAGCTCGTGCAGGGTCAATACCGACAAGGTAGGAACATGCTTTTGCCACAACCGATGACGGTGAGGGGGTATTGCATGATGTGATGGCTGTGGCTTGCGTCTCACTTCCTGGCGTGCAAAACTGTTGGCGCAAGCACTCATATCCCCGTACCATAGCGTAGCGTGCCCCTTCGCGTGCTGCAGTTGAAACACTCGAGTAGATCCAAACAGCGCGGCCGAAATCGATTAGACCTAGTAAGAAGAGAAAAAGCACTATTCCGACTAGGGCGTACTCAACAACTACCTGGCCGCGCTCAGTGGTGCCCCTAGTCGCATTGCCGCAGTCGGAAACAGCAGGCCCTTCATACTCTTCAGGCTTGTGCAAGGTTTCAGAAATCCGGTGAGCATGCTTATAAAGCACACACAGATCAAGAGTTGTATCGTACATGGTTGACCACCGATCGCAGTAAAGTGATGGTCGATACCCGTACCAGTGATGGTAAGAGAGCATGAAAGTTGTGTTTTGCCGTCACGCGTACAGCGCCATAGGATCGGCGCCAAGTATATGTTGCTCCTGGATCTACCTCGTTGTCGCTGATCCACTTGATCTCAACACATACTCGTACCAGAGCGCTGCCACAATCAGTCATGGATGGACTGTCTCTGAGCGACTGTAGATCGTTTCTTGCCGCCCGGAAGGCAGGGACAATTCGATCCCGGAGTTGTTGCGAAAGAATATTGGCCCCGCTCCGATCTCTGCACTCTAGCACTGTTAGATCTGGATTTGCTAGGACATCGGCTCTACACCAGGAGCCTTGAGGCAAGGGCTGGAGATTGGCCGCGACATATGCGCTTGCCCAGGCGGCGTTTGTCATGGATACGTCTGCATAAAACATGCGCCCCAAGTCAAGTGCGCCAAGCACGAGAAGAAGCAACACTGGAAGCACCAGGGCTAGTTCCACGGTCGCGGTGCCCCGACGATTCCTCGGCTTGAGCACGCCGTGGAGCCTCGTGCTGCCGAACATCGCTCGCGTCGCTGGCTTTCGCACCTTAAGTAACCACATCCGCTCTGGCCTTACCGGCACACAGGTTGCCCCTTCGTGGAATAAGGCATACGATCTACAGGAACGATAGGCCTGCCCCGGCTATAGCACCTGGAAGACGCCACCGCCAAGGTCCGCTAGCCGGACCTCATGTGCACTCCGGGCCTACCCGCCGATAGGTCCAAAGGAGGAATTCCCTGCCCCAACGAGCCTATACCGCCGATGGTCGGCGTCCGGCGGGCCTCACGGCCCGAGCTGTTCGCCCAGGCGCAGGAGGGCGGGCACAGCGGGGCCGAGGATGACGATGCCCAGGGCCGGAAAGATCAGGAAGATCATCGGGAAGAGCATCTTCACCGCCGCCTGGTGCGCCAGCTCCTCGGCACGCTGCCGCCGCCGGATCCGCATCTGCCGGGCCTGCACGCTCAACGTGTCGGCAATGCTGGTCCCCAGTTCGTCCGAGAGCAGCACCGCGCTGACAAAGACCGAAACCTCCTGCACCCCCGTGCGCGCCGCCAGGCGGCGCAGCGCCTCCGCCCGCGTCATGCCCAGCCGCATCTCTTGCAGGACCAGGTCGAACTCTCGCGCCAGCTCATTGTTCCATTTCTGCGTCACTTCCAGCAGCGCTGCATCAAAACCCAGCCCGGCCTGCACCGAGATGGTCAACAGGTCCAGCGCATCGGGCAGTTCCCGCAGGATCTCCTCCTTGCGCGCACGGATCTTGTAGCGCAGCCAGAACTGCGGCACATAGTATCCCACTCCGGCTCCGGCGATGACCAGCAGCAGCGCCGGCATCTGCGGCACCTCACGCTGCACCCAGTACATCAGGGCGCCACCTAGCACAGCGCCGAGAGCGCGCACGAACAGGAACTGCTGCAGGGTCCAGTCGTAGGGGCGCCCGGCCAGCTCGAGCTGCTGCTGCATCTCCCGCAGCTGCCGCTCTGGCAGCAGGCGCATGGCCAGCCCGGCCACCAGCGCCACCAGCGGGTACATGATGCGTCCCCGCATGTACTGGGTGATACGCAACGTGCGCGGCCCGCGCGGTGCCGGTACCCACCGGTGCAGGAGGCCCTGGGCGCGGCGGCGATACAGCACGCCCAGCCCCGCTCCGGAGCCGATCAGCGCCATCCCCGCGGCAAGCGATGCCAGAGCCAGGCGCTGCTCCACCGGCACCGCCAGCCTCGGCAGGGTGATGGCTGACGATGGGGGCGGTGGCACCGGCGCCATCACCGCCGGTGCGACGTAGGAGAGCACGGTCTCCACCGGCGGCAGGCCCGGCGGTGTGATGCGGATCTGCGCCCGTACCTCGCTCCCCGGCTCGATGCCATCTGAAATGTAGGTCAGCTCGTAGCGGCCATAGAGCTGGCGGCCGGCCAGCCGGGCCAGCGCAGGGAGCTCCGCCGGGCTCGCTGCGCGGAAGAAACGTCCGCCGCTGTCGGTGGCAAGCTGTTCGAGCTGCGGCTCGGCGGCGCGGCTGCCCTCGCCGGCAAGCAGGATGACGTAGACCGGCACACCCAGCTCCCTACCCAGCTGCGCGACCTCCTCGGCGCGGCGTGTGCTGCCGCCGTCCTCGCCGCGGGTGAGCGCCACCACGGCGCGGGCCGAGCGCGGCGCGCCGGCGCTTGCCGTCCTGGTCACCGCTTCATACAGGCCGTCAAAGAGGCGGGGAGCCGGTCCGGCTGCCCTCACGCTCGAGAGCGCCTGCTCAAGGGATCGCCGGTGGCTGCTGAAGGCGGACGGTGGCTGCGGCGGCGTGCTGAGCACGGCAACCGCCGCCAGGTCCTGGGCGCGCAGGCGTGCCAGGAGCGCGATCCCGGCGGCCTGCGTCTGTCGCAGCGGCTCCCCCTCAAGCGCCGCCGAGCTCTCTACCGCGATGGTGAGCACCAGCGGCTCAGCCTTCTGGGCAACCGGATACATCACCACATCGCGCGGCGCCTTACCGTTCTCGCGCACGGTGACGGCGCGGCCGCTCAGGTCCGGGACCGGCGTGCCGTCCGGGGCCAGCACGTCCAGCCGCAAGAGCACGCGCGGGTACCCGGCCAGGCGCACCTCCGTGACCGCCAGGTTGCCGGCGGCCCCCACATCGGCGGCCGCGAGCGCCAGAGCCAGTAAGGTGAGCAGCGCAGCCAGCGCGGCGCCGCCGCGAAGAGCGATGGATTGCATGCGCATCAAGATGCCCACGAGAGCCCTACACCCGAATGTCCACAATGCGACGAAGAATAAGATAGCCCAGGCCGATCATCGCCAGGCCGGCGTAAAGCATCACCTGTGTGATGCCCGGCTCAAACAGCCGACTGATATAGCTCGGGCTGGTCACGAACAGGAGCCCTACCAGCGCGAAGGGCAGCACCGTGATGATGTTCGCCGAGAGCCGCTGCTGCGCGGTCAGAGCGCGGATCTCGCCGCGCACCCGCTCGCGCTCGCGCATCGTCTCGGCGATCGTCTCCAGCACATGCGCTAGGTTGCCTCCCACGCGGTGCTGGATGTTGATCGCCGTTACCACCATATCCAGGTCATCGCTGGGCACGCGGTCCACCATCCCCAGCAGCGCCTCTTGCTGGGTGAGGCCGAGCCCCATCTCGCGGATGGCCCGCGCAAACTCCTCGGCGATGGGGTTCTCCATCTGCCGGCTGACCATGCCCATTGCATGGATCACCCCGGACCCGCCTTCCAGGGCGCTGGCGATCATCTGCAGGGCATCGGGGAGCTGCTTCTCGAAGCGCTGCAGACGGCGCCGCTGCAGATAGCGCAACACGGTAAGGGGGGCAAACCAGCCCAGCGCCGCCGCGGCGAGCACGAACAACAGCCGGTTCAGGGTGGGCTGGCGCTCCGTAAACAGGAACATCAGCAGCGGGAGCAGCGCCGTGAGACTCAAGCGGATAACCAGGAACTCCGCCGCGGTGAGCGGCAAACCGGCGCGCAGTAGCTCACGCCGCACTTGCTGGATATAGCGGCGACGGGTGAGGCGGCGATTGATCGCCAGAGCCAGGCGCCCGGTGCGGCGTGCCTGGCCGCGCATGGCCGCCGGCAGCGCCAGCTCCGCCAGCCGCGCCAGCTCGGCGTCGGTGGTCAGCTGGGGCACCACGAACTGGATAGCGCGCCGCGCCAGCATGTACCGAAACAGCGTCTGGCCGAGGCCCAGCACGAAACAAAGCACCGCAGCCGCGGTGAGCAGCGCAGCAAGGAGACTGATCAGTGTCATGGGTCGTGCCTGTCGAGCTCTCCACCACATGCCTCGCCGAGAGGCATGCGGCACCGCCTATCCGTTCAACAGGCTGCGCGGCCGGCCATCCACTTCAGGGCCCTGGCGCGTTGTGCCGATGCCGAACGTCTTGGGCGGCAAATGGATATTATTCACCTCCAGCTTCTCCAGGAACTTCGGCCGCACGCCCGTGGGCACGAGCTGGCCGACGATGCGCCGGTTCTCCACGCCGTACTGGTGGAACGTGAATAGCTCCTGGAGCGTCACCACGTCGCCTTCCATGCCCTGCACCTCGGTGACGGACGTCACGCGGCGCACTCCGTCATGCATGCGTTCAAGGTAGACGATCAGGTCGATTGCCGAGGCGATCTGCTCGCGCACGGCCCGCAGCGGCAGATCCATGCCGGCCATCAGCACCATCGTCTCCAGGCGGGAGATCGTATCGCGCGGGCTGTTGGCGTGCAGCGTGGTCATCGAGCCTTCGTGGCCGGTGTTCATCGCCTGGAGCATATCCAGCGCCTCCGGCCCGCGACACTCGCCGATGATGATGCGGTCGGGACGCATGCGCAGGGCATTGATCACCAGATCGCGGATGGTAATCTCACCCTTTCCCTCAATGTTAGCCGGGCGGCGCTCCAGCGGGATCACATGGCGCTGGCGGAGCTGGAGCTCGGCGGCATCTTCGATCGTGATGATGCGCTCGTTGTTTGGGATATAGCCGGACAGGATGTTCAGGAGCGTCGTCTTGCCGGAGCTGGTGCCGCCGGCCACCAGAATGTTCAGACGGCCGCGCACGCAGGCAGCCAGAAAATCCATCACCTCGGGGGTGATCGTGCCGAACTCGATCAGGTGCTGTGCGGTCAGCGGTGAGCGCGAGAATTTCCGGATCGTCAGCACCGGCCCGATCAACGAAAGTGGCGGAATGATGGCGTTCACGCGGGAGCCGTCGGGCAGGCGTGCATCGACCATCGGCGAGGACTCGTCGCAGCGCCGGCCCAGCGGGGCAATAATGCGCTCGATGATGCGGCGCACATGCTCGTCGTTCTCAAAGCGGATGTCCGTCTCCTCGAGCACGCCGTTGCGCTCGATCCAGACCTGATCGGGCCCGTTGACCATGATCTCGGTAATGGTGTCATCTTGGAGAAGCGGCTCGATAGGCCCGTAGGCCAGGATCTCTGCGGCGATAGCGTCGAACAGACGCAGCCGTTCGGCCCGCGGCAGGGGCACGCCCTCCTCCTCGAGCATCTCATTGAAGAGCTGTTCCAAGTAAGTGCGCACCTGCGCGGGCGGGATTTCGGAGAGCCGCTCGTTCAGTTCGTTGATCAGGCGCCGCTGGAGGCGCTGGCGCAGCGCCCGCAGGTCGGCGCGCGACGGCAGGCGCTGCGTCTCATCGAGCGGCTCAGCCTGGACGTCCCGGCGCCTCCCTGAGCCGGCGCCGCTGCGCCAGCCGGGAACCGCACCAGAGAGCCCACCGGTCGGCGGTCGATTCACTGACATGGCACTACGCACCTCCGGAGCAGACTAGATCCACGGCAGCTCAAGCCCTCAGCCCCCGGGCACCGCCCGGCGGCTGGGACGCAGGCGATTGAGCACCGGCATGAACGAGAGCACGCCGGCGCGCGCACCCGGCTGGTCCGGCGCAGCTTCGTCCTCGTGGCCGGCGCCGACCAGCTCCAGGGGTTCCTTGCCGGCGGCGAGCTTGCGTGCCAGGTCCATGATGTCCTTGGCCGCAGGCGAGCGCGGGTGGGAGAGCAACACCGGCTCGCCGCTATTGGCGGCGGCGACCATCGCTCCGCCGCTGCTGCGGATGCGGCCGGCGGCCTTCATGCGCAGGCTTGCCTGCACCTGGGCTGTTTCCATAGCTCCCTGGCTATCGGCGCGGTTGATCACTAGCTGGAGCTTCTCGCCGCCGTAGCCGTGCTGGAAACACAGCCGCAGGAACGCCGCAGTATTCTTCAGCGCGGCCAGCTCCGGTGTGGTGACCACCACGACCACGTCGGCAGTGTCAAGCACGGCGGCAGTGATGGGGTCCAGCGTAGACGACGTATCTACCACCGTGAAGTCGAACGTGAGCACCATTTTCGCCAGGATACGGCTCACCTGCTCGCCGGTCAGCACGCTGGCGGTATCCAGCTCCTGGGGCGCCAGGAGCACGCGTACACCGCTGGCATGGCGCAGCATCACCCGCTGCAGCAGCTCGGAGTCCAGATCACGCAGATGAGGAAGGAGATCGACGATGCTGTTCTCGGAACGGAGATTGAGCGAGACACCCACATCGCCGCTGGTCACGTTCGCATCGATCAAGGCGACAGAGCGGTGAGTGAGGCGGCGCAGCGCGATGGCCAGGTTAACGGCCAGGGTAGTGGTGCCGACACCGCCTTTCGCCCCGTGGATGGCGAGCAAGCGGTTCGCCGTGGGGGCGGCGACGCCGCCTTGGATAAGCTGGCTCAGGCGCGCGCGGCGGCGCAGCTCGCGCTGATGGACATGGCGGATCGCGCTGAGCAACTCTTGCCGGCCGAACGGCTGCGTGAGATAGCCGCGGGCACCGGCCATGGTCCACGCCTGCGCCACGGCGATGTCATTATCGGTCAGCAGGACCAGCACCGGCGCGGTGGGGATGACGTTCTCCAGCTCCTGGATGATCATCCCGGGATCGCTGGAGCGGGAGGGAATCAGCAGCACCACGTCCGGTTGGTGCCGGCGCGCCTCGGACTCGGCATCGCCGCCGGCGATGCTCGCCACGGCCAGGTCGATGCCCTCATCGGGGCCCAGCACTCGGGCGATGGGGTCGCTATAGCGGCCGGTCTCATCTAAAAGGAGCACTCGCAAGAGCTCCGGCGGTTGATCTACCACCCGCTGACCTCCTCAATCGCCTCGCCGCATCCGGCCCGGAGCACCCGGGCCGCCGCGCCACCGGCGGGGCGGGTCTTGCTCCTAGCGCGACACCGGCTGGCCCAGCCGGAAGCCATACAGCTGGAAGAGCCGATCCAGGGTGACGGGCTCAGTGGTCCAGCGCGCGTCATCCTCGCGGGAGCGCAGGACCAGGTCAATAGTGCCTTTGGCGTCTTTGATGTACTTGAGTGCGACAGCATCCTGCGGATCGACCAGCAGCGTCAGCACCGTCGGCGGCGCGGTGCGGCCGGCCGCGGCGTTCGCCTGGTTGCGCTGCTCCTGCGTGGCGTTAGGCGGCACGTTCACCGCCGCCATCGATCCACCGATAGCCAGGATTTCGGCATTCTGGATGGTGAACTGCGTGACGAGGGCGGCAAGCTGCGCTTGTCCGCTCTCCTGCGGCGCAAGGTTTGGGGGCGGCACCTGCAGCGTCAGGAGCAGATCCACGCGGTCGCCGGGGCGCAGGATCCCGGACGTCGTCAGGGTGTCTTCCACATTGATCGTGACCCCGACCTTGCCCTTGGGCACGCTTGCGCTGATACTTCCGGCCATCCGCGTAGGGGACACATTGGCGCCCAGGACGATCTGTCCGGCGACGAGGCGGTTCACGGTATATTTCCCAACCGCCTGCTCCGGCGCAGCCAGCGCGCCGGGCGGGACGAGCTCAGCCGGCAACTGCTTCACCGTCAGGTTATCCGGCACGACCACGCTGGCCTCCGGGATATCGCGCGTCGTCACTACGACCGGGACCAGCGTGCCGGACGGCGCCCCGGGGGCCGTCTGCCCACCCGGCACGACCACCGTCCCGCGGCTGGTCGTGCTAAGCACCAGCGCAGCCGCCAGCACGGCAAGCACAACGCCGGCCAGCATCAACCACGTCCCTGAGCGCCCGTACATGGTACCCTTGCCTCCGTTTGATCCGGCTTGCCAGAAATGCAAGCGCGATCCTTGCCGCCACGTTGGCTGGAACTCCTCCGGCACATAGGGAAGCTCATTGCAGATTCCTGGCGACTATGCGCCGGCAGCGTGCGGTGTGTCCAAAGGAGTCCGGTATGGTTCACAGAGTTCCGCCTGGCTCAGGTGAGGCAGGACGAGGCTTGGTCCTGCCCCACCTGAGCGCCAGTGCCTCAGATACCCCGCGGCACAGGCCTGCTTCTTCTGCTAGCTGGGCTTGTTCATTGCGTTGGCGATGAAATTGAAGACGTTGTTCACCCGCGCGCCCAGCAGGATCAGCATGGCAATCACCACCACGGCGATCAGCACCAGGATGAGGGCATACTCCACCAGGGCCTGGCCACGCTCGGCACGCAGCCGCTCCTGCGCGGCATACAACAGGGTCTGTGTCCAACTATAGGCGTATAGTCCCAGATTTTCAAGTACTTTCGGCATCGTGCTCCCTTCTCTGTCAGTACTTTCGGCTGTATGACACCTATGTGACACCGGTGCGTTCGTCTGTCCCCTCAGCACTCGCGTTTGCTCGTGTGTCGCTCACCCCCTTTCTCACCGGCGATGGCCCATCGCGGGCACCACCGGCCGGATGCGCCAGATGCCGTGCCCCCAGCGGCACGGTAGAAGGGCTGGCCAGGCCCGTTGTCTCCTGTCCTTCGGCCTCGGATAACGGAACGAGATCAGTGTAGCCGGTGACATCGGCGCAGTCATGAGGGGTTCATGGTGTAACCTGATGTGATTTTTCCCTAAGCGGTGTGGGGAATTCCCTTGAATTACACTGGCCGGCAGGGATGCCGGCGCTCCCAGGGGCCGGCGGCTCCCAGGGGCCGGCGGCTCCCAGGGGCTCCCGGGGTGTCAATCGCCACCGCGGACTTCGGAGCCGGCCGGGCCGGGGCAGGAGGAGCCCTGCTCGAGGAAGGCGCGATTGCGCCGGGCGGCGGCACGATCCTGCGCGGCCTCGTCCATGAGCCACGCCGGGTCGAGGGACTGAGAAAGAAGCTGGAGCGCTTCCTCGGCTGCCTGCTCGATGCTGGTGCAGTACAACCGGCCGCGCTCGGTCAGGGGCTCCTGCTCGGCCAGCAGGCGGGCATAGAGCCGCGCCGCCGTGAGCGGCTGGCCCAGGCGATCCTGGAGCGTGCTGGCGAACTCTTCCAGCACAGCGACCTGCACGGCCAGACGCTGCAGGCGCCCGAGCGTACGCGTGTAGTGGATCGACAGTAGCAGCCCGGCAAGGACCAGGCAGAGCCCTGCAGCGAACTGGAGCCACGAGACGAGTTCGTCCCGCTGCGCCAGGCCGGGCAGCAGCTCGCGTTCCTGGAGCAGGTAGGTCACCAGCAGCAGGTCCACGCTCATGAGCACACTGCCGATGCGAATGAGCCAGAGCTGCCGCGTGTAGGTCGGGCCCAGCACGGACCGCTGCCGGAACGCCGAGCGATGCACGCCGGAAATGCGGCTCGCCGAGGGCTGAGCTCGCAGCAAGAATGCTCCCAGACACCTCCATGGGGTCTGCATGGCGCTTCCCCGTGTCCTTTCCAGGTCTGCGGCTCAGCCACGCCGATGTCGATCGCGGGTGAGGCATACCGGCTACCCCAGTAGCGGGCGCCCCCACGTCTGTCTGAGCTGCAGCGACGCCTAGTATAGCGCGAGGCGCATGTCTGCGCATGAGGAAAGGCTCATGTGGGAAGGGGGATTTTCTGCCTCGTGTGGGGCCGGTTTCCCCCTACAAGTGGTTCCTCCGAGATCGTGCGTCACGCAGGCCGTGTCCATCCAGGTCCTAGTTGTGGCTAGGTCCTGGGTCTGATTGTGGCGAGGTCTAGTGGTAGTTAGGTGTGGATGACGCCGCGGGCCTGCGCTAATACGAGCCGCGTCCGGACAGCACAGCCGGCAGAGTGCGGGCCAGCAGGCAGAGATCCTGCCAGAGGGAGTAGTGCTGGATGTAGTGGAGCTCCAGGCGGACGCGCTCGTCGAGGGAGAGATCGCCGCGGCCGTTCACCTGCATGGGTCCGGTCACGCCTGGCTTCACCGCCAGACGCTTGCGGTGCCAGGGTGAGTAGCGGGCCACGATGCGCGCCTCCTCCGGGCGGGGGCCGACCAGGCTCATCTCACCGCGCCAGACATTCCAGAGCTGGGGCAGCTCATCCAGGCTGGTGCGGCGCAGGAACCGCCCGACGCGCGTCACGCGCGGATCGTGCCGCAGCTTGAAGGCCGGCTCGGGCAGGGCGTCGAGATCGACCACCTCCTCCAGGCGATCCTCGGCATCCGCGACCATCGAGCGGAACTTGTACATGCGGAAGGGGCGCCCGTTTTCACCGATGCGCTCCTGCACAAAGAAGATCGGTCCCGGCGAGTCGAGCTTGATGGCCAGGGCGATCAACAGCATGATGGGCGCCAGGCAGACCAGCAGCACGCTGGAGACCGCCACGTCGAAGACGCGCTTGAGGGCCGCGTCCCAGGCCGAGAGCACCGGGGCGCGCAGGCCCAGCAGCGGGATGCCCCCGACGAGGTGGAGGGTCGCCCGGGCCGAGAAGAGGTCGACGAAGTCGGGCACGACATAGACGTGCACCGGCAGGTCCTGCAGGTCATAGACGCAGCGCAGCGCCAGGTCGCGCTGAGATGCGTCCAGGGCGATGTAGACGGCCTGAATGCCGTGGGTGCGAACCAGGTTTGCGCACTCCTCCGCACAGCCCAGGCGCGGGGGGCTGCCGGGGGGCCCGGGGGGACCGGCATAGCCGGCGATCCTGATCTCACCGCCGCTCTCCGTGGCGAGGGCGGCGGCGAGGCGGGCGGCGGTGTCGGGGGCAGCGACGACCATGGCCCGCAGCGCGCTCTCGCCGGTAGCGGTGCGCCGGTGCCACAGCCAGCGCAGACCGAGCCGCGCGCCGAACGTGAACAGGAGGGTGAGAAGATAGAAGTAGCCGAAGAGGACCCGTGAGAAATTCTCCACCTTCGCAAGGTAGAGCAGGCTGGCGAAGCAGAGCGTTGAGGTGGTCACACCGAACGCCACCAGGCCCAGCTCGGTGGCGAGCGGAGTGCGCCGGGCCGCCTCAAGGCGGACGAGCCGCGGGTAGAGGGCCAGCCAGACGCCCGTGACCAGGGCGTAGACCGGCGCAGTGAGGTAGACCGTGCCCGGCTCGATGGGCAGGCCGATGGCCAGGGTGTGGCGCAGCCAGTCGGCGAGGCTGAGCGCCAGCAGGGCGAGGGGCAGATCAACGATGTAGGGATAAAACGCGGCACGATACTGCGCTCGCCGGTACATAGGCACCACCTGGCGGGTCGCACGCGGCGCTGGGCGGACACACGCTCTGGAGCTACTATAGTTGCGCCGGACTGCCGGCACATGAGGGAAAGCCTGATGCCAGGAAAGGGACTTCCCCGCGGCAGGTAGTGGGAATCACCGGCCCCGGCGCAGCCGGGTGGGGCAAGCTAGGCTCGACGCCTCGCTCTGGTGCTGTGGACAGGATGGGGACTACTGCACCGGCCGGCCGGTCGGCGAGGGGACCGCAGTGGCCAGCCGAGCGCGGTCTTGGTCAAGCCGGTGGGAGAGCCGCTGCGCCTCGGCCAGATCGGCGGGCGTGCCGCGGCGGCGCAGCGTGTCGATATACGCTTGATAGGCTGCGAGGCGGTCCGGCATGCCCGTCTCGACGGCAAGCGCCTCAAGCTGCGGGACCTCGCGCGTGCCGATGCCGTAGCGGCGCCAGACGATCCCCTCGTACGGGTCGGTGCCCGACGTTCCCGGAATTGCCCGGGCATAGTGCGCCACCGCGGCATCAAGCCGGTCGTTCGCCGCAGCGATCTGGCCGAGCAGATAGTGCACCTGCGGGTTGTCATCACTGGCGAAGGCCAGCGTGTCGGCGGAGACAAAGCGGGCGATGCGCACGGCGCGCTCAGCTGCCGCCAGGTCGCCGCGCAGGAGGTGGGCGCGGGCCATGCCCAGGTAGGCGGCGGGAGCCGGGCTGCGCCGCGCCGCTGTAGCGAACGCCTCGAGGGCCTGGTCCGCGTCGCCGCGCTCCAGGGCAGCCTCGCCGGCTAGCAGTGGATCGGCTGCGAGGTCCTGCGGGGAGGCGCTGCCAGAGAGATAGGCCAGGGTACGCCGGCACGGCAGACGGTTCCACGGCGGGCGCTCCTCGCATTTCTGCACTGCCAGGGCCACGATGTGCTCCCAGGCGGCCCGGCGGAACTCGCTCAAGCGCCAGAAGCTGGAACGGGCCAGCTCGGGCCGGCGGGACAGGCCCTCGGCATAGGCCTCGATCGCCTCATCAAGGCGTCCGGCGGCTTCAAGGTAGCGGCCCAGGGCGATGGCGTAGTGCGGCCGGCGCGGGTCGAGCGCGGCGGCGCGGGCCATTTCGGCAATGGCCTCGTCGGAGTGACCGGCCTGCCACAGCAGGGCGGCCAGGTTCGCATGGGTGGTGGAGTAGTGCGGCTCGAGGGCCAGGTCGCGGCGGAACGCCGCAATGGCGCGGGCCAGCCAGTCACCGTCGGGCTCCTGCGTTGCCAGCCGCGCGTAGGCGATGCCAAGCTGGAAATGGTACGCGCCGAGCGCGGGGTCGAGCGCAGCGGCCTGCTCGAGGGTCGCTGCTGCGCTCTGCCAGTCGCCTTGTGCGGCGGCAACGAGCGCTGCCTGTTGCACTGCACGAGCGCGTTCCGGCCAGGAAGCGAGAACCAGCGAGGCAAGATAGCCGCACAGCAGCACAGCGAGGCCGGCGCGCAGCTCCCAGCGCTGCCTCGGCTGCTGTAGCGTGGCCGGTAGAGGGGCGGGCCCGGCGCGACCCAGGGCGAGCACAATCCCGCTGAAACAGAGCAGCCACAAGAGGATGATGGGCTGGTCGAGGAAGTTGTCCACCAGGCTGTGCAGGCCGAGCGCCGCGAGCGCGGCGAGCGCGGCGGCGTAAAGCCACCACTCATCGCTGGTGCGCACCTTCTGCCAGCCGCGCCGGGCAAGCCGGACGAAAGCGCCAAGAAGCCAGAGCAGCGCGGCAAGGCCGGCGATGCCGAGCTCGGCGCCGATCTGCAGGTAGGCGTTGTGCGCGTGCACCTCGAGCACGCCGGCGTACTCCGGCCGCCAGGAGGCCAGGAGAGCATGCCCCCACGTGCCGGGCCCGCTGCCGGTAGGAATGTGCGCGAGCATGGTCACCAGGGCCACCCGCCAGAGCTCCAGCCGCAGCATGTCGCTGGAGATCCCGCGGAGCCGCATGCTGGGGAGTGCGACTAGGGCCATGCCCCCGAGAAGAAGCGTGGCGAGCACGCTGCCGAGTACGAACAGGTACCGGTGTGTTCTCGCCATGGCGACGATGTTCACGCCGCCGCGCCGCGCCAGGGCGAGCAGGAGCAGCAGCGCCGCGCCCGAGGCACCGCCGAGCCAGCCGCCGCGGGTGTAAGTCTGCCAGACAGCGAACCAGGCCAGCGCGCTGTAGGCAGCCCAGGCCAGGCGCGCGCGGCCGCGGGCATGCAGCAGCTTGCCCAGGGCAAGCAGGGCGAAGACGTTGGCGAAGGCTGCGTAGAGCGACGGCCAGGCCATGCCGATGCGCAGGCGGGTCGGCGGGAGCGGTTGCTCCCATCCGCCGATGGGGAGCCAACCTTCCAGGGGCCAGAAATACCCGAACCCCACATACCAGTCCACGAGCTGGGCCACTGCAAACAGGTTGAAGATCAGCCCCAGCATCAGGCTGATGTTGACCACCAGGACGCGGCGTCGGGGTGCACACAGGTAATCCAGCAGCACGTAGAACCCCAGGAAGAGCGTGGCGACCACAAACACGCTCTCCAGGGAGAGGCGGAGGTCGGTGGAGCGAAGTAGGCTGGCCGCATAGGTGGCGCCCAGGGCGAGGAGCGGCCATTCCAGGCCACTGGGCGGGAGCGGCCTGGCACGCCAGAGCCTGACGGCAAGCCACAGACAGACCGGCGCGGCGATGGCGGCGTAGAGGAGCACGCGGCTGCCCGGCGCGGGCGTCCACAGATAGCGCGGCAGCATACTCACCACGGCGAAGGCCATGGCCACCGCGGCCATGTGCAGGCGAGACAGCAGGCGCGCAGCATCGAGCGCCTGTCGCGTCCGTCCGGTGGGCCGAGCGGAAGACACGGAAAGAGCCGACGATCTTGACATCATGCACGAACCTGTTCCCTCGCCAGCGGGGCCGGGCGGTGCCCGGGCATGACAGCCCTCGGCACAACCGGGCCGGTCGTGTGGATACCGGCCCGCGGGGGCCTGAGGCACGTCGCGTCAGCCGTGGGTCGTGGCATAGGCAGGCAATACCTTCCAGATAAGAACCGCAAAGGCGATAGCGACATTGGCAAGCGGTAGGGCGAGCAGGACCCGGCGCTGCCCGGCCGGCCAGGGCGCGAGCAGGCGCTGCCAGCCCGCGACGATGAGCAGTGCTGCTGCACCGAGCGCGGGGAAGAGCAGCCGGCCCTGCGGCTGCATAAAGGTGAGGTTATAGTACAGCAGGCCGGCGTACAGCAGGGCGATGAAGCCGGCGCTCAGCGCCAGCGCCCGCCGCGCCGGCGGGTCGATGGGCAGAGCCGGCAGCGGACGGAGCCAGAGGTAAACCAGGCCGGCCGCGGCGTAGGCCACGACGAGCGCGTAGAACAGATACACCGGCAGCCATACGTAGAGGCTCAGCCAGCCGAAGACGGCAAAGAACGAGAAGAACGTCACCAGCGGGAAGTCGGTGACGAAGTAAGGGTCGGCAAGCGAGCGCGGGTACATGCCTGCCCCACCCATCTCGCGCTGGAGCGCCGTGGCAAGCGGGTCGCCGTAGAGCAGGGCGTTACGAACGTACCACCAGCCGGCGATCAGCGCGGCCAGGCCGGCGACGACAAGGAGGGCGCGCAGGCGCCTGCAGAGGGAGCCCGGCGCCCAGAGCAGGGCCAGCAGCACGGCCGGCACAAGGGCGAGGAACGACTGTTTCGTCAGCAAGCCTAGGCCGAACCACACTCCCGCGGAGATTGCGTGCTGGATCTGTGGACCGGAGCGCAGCAGCCGCAGCAGCGACCAGAAGAGCCCGCTTCCAACCAGGGTTGCCAGAGCGTCGTTGGTCACGCCGGCATGGACAAACAGGACCTGTGGTATCGTCGCGGCCAGTGCCGCGACCGGCAGGGCTGCGTGGGGGTATGCCGGCAGCGCCTCCCGCGCCGCCAGGTAGATGAAGACAACGGCCAGCGCGCCCAGCGCCACAGAGAGCAGCCGTACCAGGTGGAGGCCGCGCACGGCGTCCGCGTAGGGAAAGTGCTCGCCGGGCACCGGATGGAGGTAGCGGTTGGGTCGGCGGCGGAGGTCAGGGTTCTCGACGGCGACGACCTCGAAGGGTGCCAGGCCGCTGAGCTTCAGCAGCGGCGCCGCCAAAAGATAGTACAGCGGGGGCTGGTGCCCTTCTCCCGGCACATAGCGCGCATCGCCCGGGTGTTGGACCGGCAAGCCCCGCCCCAGCGCAAGCACGCGCACGTAGGCGTAATGCCATGGCTCGTCGTTGGTCTCATACGCCGGAATGGCAACGCTATAGGCGCCTGCCAGGGCAACGAAGGCGACCACGACCAGAGCAAGCGCAGGCCAGCTCACCGGTGGCGCGGCGCGGCCAGGTACGGGCGGGGCAGCCTGAGGCGTACCCAGGCAGACGGCACTCATTCTGGCCCTCCGGGCGGCGGCAGACTGCTGCGCCGGACAAAGACCTCCTCGACCTCGCCGCGGTAGGTGCGCAGCCAGTCCGGATCCTCGGCGAGCGCGGCGGCCAGAGCGCTGTCTTTTTCGATTAAGACGGTATTAACGCCGTAGCGCCGGAGAGCCTCGCGCCAGCCCGGCTGGAGCGTGGCTATCGCCATATAGGCGTCCATGACGTCCGGGCCATGCACATCAGCGCGGCCATCGATGAACGGCTGTTGCGTAGGGTACAATCGAAGCATAAGGAAGCCGCCCCAGTGATAGGTGTTGAACAGGTTCCCCGGCGGTTGCGTGCGCAGGAGGTGTTCAACGCCACCAACGGGATATGGATTGAGCAGCGGCTCGCGGCCAAGCTGGAGACCCTCCCGGGTGAGCGGCTGGGCCAGCAGCAAGCCGATGATCCCGACCAGGAGCGCCAGGTTCAGGCGGGCGAAGAGCGGGCTCTCCGGCAGGCGCTCGCGCTGGAGCCGGCCGCGTGCCAGGGCGTCCAGGCGCGGGCCCATCACCGCAGCGAAGGCCAGGGCGAAGAGCGGCAGGTGCCGCGCCGACTGCAACGCCATTATCGTGAAGACGACCAGGCATAGATTCAGCGGCCAGGAGTCGGATGGCCTGCCTTCATCGGGTGCAGTGGGGCGCGCCGGTGGAACTATAGCCAGCGCCGCCAGCGCTGCGGCGAACACCAGGAAAAGCGGCTCGTGAAAGTTCGGGCTCTGCCACTCGGCGATGTACTTCATCGATGGATTAGCAGTGCCGCCGTAGTGGGTGATGGGGTAGAGGAGCATGGCCAGGCCGTTGGGGTTCACCAGGCTGATCGCGGTGCAAGCAGCGCCGACGGCGGCCAGATGCGCAAAGCGGCCGAGCAGGGCGCGAGCATCCTGCGTCTGCGCAGGCGCGGTCTGGCGGCGGAGCAGGAGCCAGAGGGCCTGGCCCAGCGTGCCGGCGGCGAAGAGCCCGAGCAGCAGCAGCCCCACGATGAAGCCGCCGTGGAGGTTGGCCCAGAGGAGCGAGAGCGGCACGAACAGCCAGAGCTGCCGGCGGCGGCCCTCGGCGTAATCCAGGAGAGCGGCGAGATAGAGTGAGGCCAGGGCAAAGGTGAGCATCTGGATGCGCACGCCCCACAGGGGGCTGGAGAGAATCGCTGCCCAGGCCACCACGGCTGCGGCCACGACCTCATGCACGCCACGGCGGCGTAGCGAGCAGTAGGCGATCCAGCAGGCCGCCAGGATCACCGCAGTGAACAGGAGTGTCAGGGCGCGATAGCTGGCCGTCTGGTACAGGAGGTACATGAGTACCTGGGGCAGCCACTCATGATCGATCCACGGGCGGCCCTGTGAGGTCGAGGTGAAGGGGTCGGTGTAGGGAATGCGCCCGTGCTCGACGATCCAGCGGCCGGCAGCCAGGTGGATGAACACGTCGGGGTCGGTCGGCATGACCAGGCTGCGCCGCGTAATGGTGGCAAAGCAGACCAGCACAAAGAGCGTACGCCGATGCAGGCCCACCGAGAGTACAGGGAGCGGGCGAACGGCGGTGCTCGGCTTGCCGCTCACCGCAAGGGGAGCCGGTGAGCCTGGGGTGGTGTGTGCCTGGGGCACCGGTAGATGCATGGCTGGTTCTCTTGGAGCGCGCATCCAGATGCGGCCGTAGCGCTGCCGGCTGGGTGACTATGGCGCGGCACGCGGCGCAGGACAACTATATCGCCCGGCAGGCCGGAAGTCATGGGTGGTGGTCCGGATGCCGGCGGGGCTTTTCTTGCAGGTGATTAGGGAGAATTCCCCTCCCGGCGGGACAGCCGGCGAGGTATGGAGGAGGAGCTGTGCGGCGAGTGTTCAGCCATGCGCGGGAGCACACTCTGGTAGCGGCTCGCGCCGTCGAGCGCGAACGCGTGGACCTGACGATACAGACAGGTGCGGTGCTGCTGGTGTGTGCGGCCGTGCTTGATCTGATCACCTTTGCCCAGATGGTCGAGCTGCACGGACCGGTGGCTGAGCTGAACCCCATCATGCGCGCCGTGCTTATGCAGGCCGGGCTGGCCGGCGTCCTCTTGCTCAAGATGGTTGCCGCGGTGACGCTGGCGCTGGCGGCGCTGCGGCTGGCGCGGCGGCGGTTCCGCGTGCACGCCTGGATCATCGTCACGATCGGCGTGCTGGCCTGGACGGCCGGTGCCTGGACGAACGGGTTGTAGGGTGAAAGATGTTGCGCTCCAGCGGGGGCGGGTAGCGAAGCGGTGCGCGCGTCGCCTAACCGGAGATGGGCGGTGCGTGCACCGCCCCTACGGGGGCGCGGCGGGGCAACGGTGGCATGGCAGGATCGGTGCCGCAGGAAGATTGCGGCGGTTGTAGGGGCACGGCACGCCGTGCCTCTCCCCCTGCCATGCCTCTTCCGATGTGTCCTCGCCCCCACGCGACGAAGCCGTAAGAGCCCGGCACGCCGGGCCCCTATCCCTTGTGGCTGGACGGCGCCATGCCAACGGCCTCGGACACGGGCTCCCGGTATGCCGTAGGGGCGCAGGGCCCTGCGCCGGAGATACCAGATGCGCATCGTCCCACCTGCCCCTGAGGGTGATCCAGGTGTAGGGGCGCAGGGCCCTGCGCCCCTACACCTGGATCACCCTCGCCTCCCTGTTCTTGCGGGCGGGTCATAGCAGATCGGGAGAGGCATACCCTCCCTGTAGGGGCCCGGCATGCCGGGGCCCTACGGCTTCGTCGCTTCGTCGCGTGCGGGGGAAGCATACTGGAAGGGGGGGGCATGGCAGGCTGTGCCCCTCCCGCATGCCGGGCCCCTACAGGGCACGACACCGTTCTTGCGTTGTGGGCAGACGGTACCGCACGGCCGGTCCCCCGAGCCTACCCCATGAGATCTAGGGGGTGCACCGTGGTGCACCCCCATGGGGATTGGGCGCGGAAGCGGGCGTATTCTTCCTCGACATACCGCCGGATGCGGCTGCGGAAGTGTGCCTGGTCGAATTGCAGGGCGTGGGCACGGATGGCCTGGGGGGAGAACTGGGTCCCGCCTCCGCCCTGCTCAAAGGCGCGCAGCGCCTCGATCAGGCTCTCCACACGCTGGGCATCAAAGAGCAGACCGGTCTTGCCCTCGACCACAGTTTCCAGCGCGCCCCCGGCGCGGTAGGCGATCACCGGGCGGCCACAGGCCTGCGCCTCCACCGGGGCAATGCCAAAATCCTCCTCGCCGGGGAAGAGGAAAGCGCGGCAGTGGCGCAGCAGCTCGCGGACCCGCTCGCGGGGCTGCTCGCCCAGGATCTGCACCGTCGGACCGGCCAGAGCGCGCAGGCGGCGCAGCTCTGAGCCGGTGCCGACCACTTTGAGCGGCAGGCGCAGCTCGTTGCAGGCGCGCACGGCAAGATCCACCCGCTTATACGGCACCAGACGGCCAACGTAGAGATAGTAGTCCCCGGGGGGCGTGCCTTCCGGCGCCGGTGTGAAATAGCCGGTATCCACGGGCGGATGGATGACGACGGCCTGCCGGCGGTAATACTTGGCGATGCGCGCGGCGACGTTCTGCGAGTTGGCGATGAAGCGATCAACGCGGTCGGCGGTGGCGGTGTCCCACAGGCGCAGGTAGTGCATGATCAGCCGGGCCAGCAGCACCCCCAGCGGATTGCGCAGCTCGCCGGAACGCCCCACGTACTTCTCGCGCAGGTCCCAGGCGTAGCGCATGGGTGTGTGGCAATAGCAGATATGCAGCGTATCCGGGCGGGTGATCACCCCCTTGGCGCAAGAATGGCTGGAGGAGAGCACCACGTCGTAGCCGCGCAGGTCGAAGCTCTCCACCGCCAGGGGGAAGAGGGGGAGGTAAGGCTGGTGCATGCGGCCGGCGAAGGGGAGGCGCTGGACAAACGACGTGCGCAGGTCCATGCCCTGAAGCAGGGGATGGCGGCGGTTGCGGTCGTACACGACGATGGTATAGATGGGCGCATTGGGCCAGAGCTCGTGGAAATGGCGCACGCAGACGTCTGAGCCGCCCAGGTTACAGAAGAAATCATGGACGATGGCCAGGCGCATAGCGTCGCAGTACGGAGCAACAAAGCACGTTCACCTGCGCTCGGGCGGCTGCCCGGTTCGCTTCCACCACGAAAGGCCCAGTGCAAGGGCGTAGACGGCGGCGAAGGCTACGGCTACGGGAATGATACCGATGCGCAGGTCCAGGAACGGCGTCTGCCAGGCGGCGGCAAACTGCGGCACCGAGACGTTGAAGGGGCGCAGCACGGCGTCTGGGAGCAGGAAGCGCAGCGCGACGAGCGCGGGATCGGGCAGCAGCAGGTGGAGGGTGAGCATGAAACCGGCCGTGCGTGGGAGGTGGAGGGCCGGCCATAGCATGCCCAGCAGGATCCCGCTGCAGGCGAAGGCGACGGCAGCGAGCAGGCGGCGGCGCAGGGCCGGCGGGAGGCCGCGCGGCTCAGGCAGGCCGGGGCGGGCTTGGCGGCGCTGCCAGGAGACGTGAAGGCGGCGCGGTCGGATGCGTGGCCGCGCCGGCGCCGCGGTCGTGCTCTCGAAGTACAGCCTGGCGCCGAGGAGCGACGCCTCGCTGACGGCGCGGTAGGTGCGGCACTGCGGGCAGCACCAGGCATCGGGCGGGATCAGTGCGCCGCACACCACGCAGGCGATCGAAAGGCGCGGCTGTGATCGGGCGCGGCGCTGGAGGAACTCGGCCAGATCGGGCGGCATCTGGGTATCGGCGAGGATGCGCGGGGCCAGGCCGGGGCGGGCGAGCGCCTCCTCAAGGCGGCGGCGATACTGCTGGGCCCAGCGCAGGTCCTCGCGGGCGCGCTCGTTGGCGGGATTGAGGCCAACCGCCTGGCCCAGGCAGAGCACCATTTCATTGACGTCGGGGCTGGTGATGCCTTTCCAGAACCAGGCCTCGTCGTTGGTTGGCTCCTCCTTGACGGCGCGACAGAAGTAGCGATAGGCCAGCGCCTCATCGCCGCGCTCGAGGGCGGCCAGTCCGCGCTGGAGCGCGCTTTCGGGTGAGGGCGCGGGCTCCTGTGGCATCTCTGAGACAGACGACGGCGCAACCACAGCGGACCTCGTGCGACCTGCGCCGGCGGGATGGCCGTGAGGCCGGCCCCCGGCGTGATGATGTCACTGTACGCCTGCGGGCGGAGCAGGTCAAGGGGAAAGACCTGGGCCGCTGGCGGGGTCTTCCCTCTGGGGGGGAGGGGGACCTCTCCCCCGACCCCTCCCCTCTCAGGGGAGGGGAACTGAAAGCGGGGGCTGAGGCTAAAAATGCAGGAGAGAACCGCTGGGGAGGGGGAACTGAACGCTGGGGTGAAGGCTAAAAAATCAGGGGAGAGCTGCGGAGGAGGGGAGACGGGAGGCTGGAGTGAAGGCTAAGCATAAAAAGCGAGGGTCAAAGGGCCGGGAACGGAGGGATGGGGTCGAGGTTAAGAAGGGGAACGGAGGGATGGGGCGGAGGCTGAGAAGCAGGAATGGAGGGCTGGAGTTGGGTCTATAAGGGAAGGGGGACAGAGAGCCGGGCGTTCTATAGAAGATTTCGACCGATTTTTGCCGACAACGGGCTTATGGAGACGGCGGGGGCGTGGGAGAGAGGGCGATGCGCAGGATGGCGCTGTAGACGCGCAGCGCCCGCGCGGCGTCGGGGGCGGCGCGGGGGATGAAGAGCAGGCGGACGGCCTCGTAGGGGAGCAGCAGGGCGAAGTTCGCGGCGACGGCGGCGCGCATGGCCAGCGTATAGGCCGGCGAGTAGTGCTTGGTGCAGAAGTAAATCAGCGAGCGGTACCATTCTACCAACATCTGGTTGGCCACGCGGCGGTGCTGGCGCTGGCCGGTGCTGGCGCCCAGGTGATGGATGACCGCTGCCTCGGGGGTGAACATGATCTCCCAGCCGGCCAGGCGCATGCGATAGAAAAGATCACAATCTTCGAAATACATAATGAAGCGCTCATCGAACAGGCCGGTCTGGCGCAGGGCAGCCAGGCGCACCAGTACACAGGCCGCCATCACCGAGGGGACGGCGCGCACGTGGTCATGGTCCCAGAAGGCCTCGGCGGCCTTGGGGAAGAGGCGGCGGAGGAGCCGGCGGGCCAGGGTGTGGAAGAGCGGGCTGGCGGTCAGGCGGCGGAGCAGGGGCTGGGCGCGCACCGCCTCGCGCAGCAGCGTCGGCTCTGCCTGGGTGGAGCGCTGCAGCGAGCCGTCGGGGAAGAGCAGGCGGCAGCCAGCCGCGCCGGCGCGCGGGTGGGCGTCGAGAAAGCGGCACAGGGTCTCGAGTGCACCAGGCAGCACCTCGGTATCGTCGTTGAGCAGCAGCACGTAGCCGTCCCTGCCCTGGGCGAGGAACTGCCGCAGCACCTGGTTATTGTTGGCCCCGAAGCCTTGCGGCGCGGCGTTCTCGAGCAGGTGCACCTGGGGGAAGCAGGCGCGCACCATCTCTGCGGTGCCCTCTCCTGAGCAATTATCCACGACCCAGACATCGAGTGTGAGTTCGCCGGCATGAGCGTAGAGCGACGCCAGGCAGCGGCGCACGAGCTCGCGTTTGCGATGGGCCACGATGACAACCGGCAGGGTGTGCATGCCTGCAGGACCTCCGTGTCCTAGCGTACTGCATTGCGGCGCGGGGGCCAAATGGGGCGAGGACGGGAGGACCCCTCCCCTGGCCCCTCCCCTGAGAGGGGAGGGACAGGGGGCGAGGTGCCGGCTCTGAGCAGGCAGGAGGGTGCCCCTGGCGCGATTCAGGGAGAGGGCGTAGGTCTGGCAAGGCGCGCCGGCTCTGTCGCCCGGCGTCTCCCCGAGGGGGAGGGGAGCCTGGGCGATTGGAACAGGAAGGTGGCGTCTGAGAAGTGTCCTGTAGGAGGAGGTGAGGAAGGCGGTGAGGGCAGAGGGCCGGGGACATGAGGAGTGCGGCGGGGGATCCAGGAGAAGGGGAGGGCTCAAGGACGGCGAGCCCTCTGCCCTGCGAGGCCTAGAGGTGTAGCAGCGCTGCGCCCTGGATAGCCGTCGATGCCTGGAGAGGGACCCGGGTGCCCGGTGTCACAGAGACGCAGCACGCTGCACCCCTGGTATTCTCGGTGGGCACGGAAGATCGGTTGTTTGGCACCGTCCGTCCCACAAGGCAATACTGGTGTCACATGCCGGAGGGGCATGGCAGGCGACACCTATAGGGATATGGCATACCATCCCTGTAGGGGCCCGGCATGCCGGGCCCCTATCCCTTGTGGCTGGACGGCGCCATGCCAACGGCCTCGGACACGGGCTCCCGGTATGCCGTAGGGGCGCAGGGCCCTGCGCCCCTACACCTCTCGGGGGCAGGTGGGACGATGCGCATCTGGTATCTCCGGCGCAGGGCCCTGCGCCCCTACACCTGGATCACCCTCGCCTCCCCGTTCTTGCGGGCGGGTCGGGGTAGACCGGGAGAGGCATACCATCCCTGTAGGGGCCCGGCGTGGCTGTGCCTCGACCCCTTGCGGTTAGACGGCGCAATGTGCACCGCCTCGGACGCAGGATCCCTGATGCGCGGGAGGGGCGCAGCGTGCTGCGCCCCTACGGCACTGCTCTACCTCCGGCTCGTCGATGACCGGTGGTGCGACGGAGCACGCTGAACCCCTACAACTGGCGGATCGACCGCGGGAGGCGGGGGATGCTGCGTGCCTGGGCGACGGTGCAGCGCGCTGTGACCCGACGACCTGTGGGTCGAGGCACAGCGGGAGAGGGCATACCGGGCGGTCGGCGGGAGGGACACGGCGTGCGTAGGGGCGCAGGAGAACGCGGGCAGGCATAGGAGCCTGCCCCTACTAGGGGCATCACAGCGCCGGGTCCCGACGGCTAGGCGCAGACGTTCGCCGGCGCGATGTCGAACATTGTCCCTATCAGGGGCGCCACAGCGCTGTGTCCTGACGGGGTGGTGTAGAATGCGGCTGCGGCAGCGCAAGGAGATGAAGGGTGCCTGGAGGCGTGGTGTGGAGGTGGAAGGAAGGGGGTAGAGTGGAAACGGTTCTCGGAGCGGGAACGGTTTTCGGAGCGGGAATGGAAGGGTGGGGGCGACGCGTGCTGGGCAGAGCAGGGCAGATGGTCGCAGGACCGCTGGCCTTCTATTTCGGCGCGTTCTGCCTCCTGACCTGGCCGCTGATCACGAAGTTCGCGACGCACTTCTTCGCCGACACAGGAGACGGGCTGCAGAATGTCTGGAACCTGTGGTGGGTAAATAAAGCAGTCACCGAGCTGGGGAAGCTACCCTGGCACACCGAGTACCTGCACTATCCCTTCGGCATCTCGCTGGTCGGGCATACGCTGAACCCGTTCAACGGCTTCGTGGCGATCCCACTGCTGCGCGTGCTCAGCCTGGTGCAGGCGCACAACGTGATTGTCATCGCCTCGTTCGTGCTGGGTGGCTACACGGCCTTTCTGCTGGCGTATCAGCTCACCAGGTCCTACCTGCCGAGCATCGTTGCCGGCTATATCTTCACCTTCTCCAGCTATCACTTTGCGCATGCGCAAGGCCACCTTCAGCTTGTGTCGCTGGAATGGCTGCCGCTCTTCATCCTGCTGTGGTACATGCTGATCTGCCGGCCCTCGATAGCGAAAGCCATTGGCGCGGCAGGAGCGCTGTTCCTTGTCCTTCTCTGCGACTACTACTATTTCCTGTATGCACTGGTTACGGGCTACGTCATCGTTCGCTGGCGCGCCTATGCCCTGAAGGACAATCTCTACACCTTCAGGAGACCGTACCTGGTGCCGCTCAGTGTGTTTGCCGCCCTGGTCGCGCTGCTGTGTGGCCCACTGGTGGGAGCGCTGACGTTCACTAGCCTGGGCGATCCCCTGCTTGGCGCACACCTGCCGGAGGAGTTCTCGCTGGATCTCCTGGGGCTGGTGATCTATGGCGGGCACTGGCGCTTCGCCTGGCTGACGGAGTGGTTCTGGGCGCGGCTGCCCGGCAACATTAACGAAAGCAGCGTGCACCTGGGGCTGGCGGTGCTCGTGCTGCTCGGCTACGTCTGGGCCAGGCGGAAAGAGGCGGCGGCACGTGGCATCGGGGTGTGGTATCTGATGTTCGTGCTGTTCACCGTGCTGAGCCTGGGTCCGGTGCTCCAGGTGTGGGGGCAGCGGTTGCCTTACACCAGCCTGCCGTACGGATGGCTCGAGATCGCCCTGCCGCCCCTGCGCATGTCGGGCGTGCCGGTGCGGATGGTGGTGATGTCTACCCTGAGCGCGGCTGTGATCTCGGCGGTGGGCCTCAAGCTCCTGCAGGCCGGCTCGGCACGGGCGCGGCTGCTGGTTGGCGGGCTGCTGCTTCTGCTGGTGATCGAATACCTGCCCGGCCCCATGCCGGCGTCGCAGGTAGCAGTGCCAGCGTGTGTGCGGGTATTGCGGGACCTGCCTGGCGGGGGCGTGCTTGACCTGAGCGAAAACCTCTCGCTGCCGCTGTACTACCAGACCATCCACGAGAAGCCCATCGCCCTGGGCTATGTGGCGCGGCTGCCGCGCAGCGTGTACGAGCGAGACCTGGAGCTGGCGCGGACGTTCGGCGCGCGGCGGTTTGCCGAGCTGCGGGAGCGATACGGCATCCGATACATCCTCGCGGAGAAGGCTCCCGTGGAGCTGTACCAGTCGCCGGAAGCGGAGATGCTGTGCGCTGACGGGCAGCTCACCCTGTTTGGCCTGCGGGGCTGAGGGGACCGGTGTGTAACCTGTCCCTACCGGGGGATGGGCAGTGCCTGGGGTGATTGAAACAGGGCTGGCGCGGGCTGGCTGGGCAGGAATGAGACCTGCCGCGGCCGGGCATGGCTGGCGGCTGGTGGGGCGGGTTAGAAACCCGCTCCTGCGGGGGATGGCACAGGTGGTCGCTCGATGGAGGGGGTGCGCCACTGGAGGCCGGGGATGCGGGGGAGGCCGGGGAGGATGGGGAGGCCGGCAGGGATGCCGGCGCTCCCGGGCGCTCCCGGCGGGGGAGGCGGGCGGGAGCGAGTGAAGGATGTTCGCCTCTTCGTACCGCGGAGGCGTATGATGGGTGGCGTTATGTATGGCGAAGGAGGCATTGCTCGAAGGCGTCTACGGCGCGAGGCCAGGTAAACTGCTGAATTGTCTGGTGGCCCTGACAGGCAATGCGCCGGCGGAGCTCATCGTCGGTAAGCAGGCGAAGGATGATGTTATGTCTGGTTTGACGCGGCCGCTGATGGGCAAGGGTGTGCCGATACGTGGTGAAGGGATCGAGTGGCGCGAGCACTTGGAAGAGAAGGACACTGATAGGAGGGTTCAGGTTGACGGCGGGGCCGTCCGGCGTGCGATAGGTTAGCTCGTGCACGCCATACGGGTTACTCCCACTGCGCGCAGCGCGGCCGGAAGCAACGAACGAGCCAAAATCGTGCAGGCTTCCTGCCGGGAGATGCGGCAGCAGGCCGAACCACAGCAAGCAGAATACCAGAAGCGCAAAGGTTGTCAGGCGCAGCATACGAGCGCCGCGCCGGTGGCGATATGTCACGGGTGGATACAAGCGACCGGCAGCAGAAATGGCTGCATCGTGCGCCTTTTCTCGGGCCTGAGCTTCCTGATGTGCTGCCACGGCCGTTCAACGTTCCTGGAGATGTCCCTACCCGGGGATGTTCCTCCCCGATGTTTCTAAGCTGAGCAATGCGCCTGGAGATGTGGAGCCAAGACCGTGGTTCACGCCGGCGCCAGCCAGCCGTAGACGCGGCCGCAGAAGGTAGCGAAGTGATAGCGGGCGGTGCGCACCTGTCCGCGGGCGAGGCAGAGGGCGGCGCCGCCGAGCGACCGGGCCCACTGGTAGGCGACGTACCAGAGCGGGTAGCGATGCTTCCGCAGCACATGCCCGACCCCGGCACCGTAGCGAAACGCTCGCTGTGGCCCACCCGGCATGCGATCACGCGGGAGGTGAGGATGGCCAACCAGCAGGCCCGGATCATAGAAGAGCCGCGCTCCCTGCCGCATCGCCCGAAGCAGATAGTCGGTCTCCTCCCCGGCACCCCACCGTGTGCCCGCGCCGGGTCCAATCTCCTCATCGAAGTCGCCGACTTGTTCAACGACTGACCTTCTGAGAGCGCGTTCAGAAATTGATTGATGGGCGGCTCTCGCAGCATGATCAGTCCCCAAATGCGCCGGGGCTGGCGCGAAGGGGAGGGCTGAGCATGGCGCAACTGGGTCCGGGCCAACAGTATCCGACCGATCTGACCGATGCCGCGGGGGCGCTGCTGGAGCCGCTGCTGCCGAAGCGGCAGGGACCAGGGCGACCCCGACGCGTTGACCTGCGCCAGGTGCTCCCTGCCTTGGTCGCTCTGATGCGCCCCGGGTGCCAGGGGCGTCTGCAGCCGCGCGAGTTCCCCTCCTGGGGAACCGTGCGGTAGTACTTCGCCACGTGGCCGGCCGAGGGGACGTGGGTGCGGCTGAACGATGCCGTGCGGGAGCGGCGCCGCGTTCAGGCTGGCCGGCAAGCGCAGCCGCGTGCGGCGATCCTTGATAGCCAGCGTGGCAAGACGACCGAGGCGGGAGGTGTGCGCGGCTACGACGCGCCCACGAAACGGCAACGGCCGCAAGCGACACATGCTGGGGGATCCCCTGGGGCAGCTGCGCCGGGCGCTGGTCCACGCGGCGGACGTGTCCGATAGCGAAGGCAGCCGACACTTGCGGCAGCGAGCGGGGGCCACGTTCGAGCGCATCCGGAAGCTGTGGGGCGACCAAAAGGGTACCAGACCGGCTGCGTCGACGGGGTCCACCAGCCCCGCGGGTGGACGGTGGAGGGGACCGCCCGAGCACCGGAGGCGACCGGCTGCGCGGGCATTTCCACGCGCTGGATCGTGGAACGCACGCTGGCTTGGCGCATGCGGAACCGCCGTTTGCGCAAAGACACCGAGTTCGGGAAGAGATGCCGCGCCACCTATCTGTACCTGGCCTCGATCCGCCTGGTGACGATGCGCCGAACTTGCGTGATTTCTTGATTTCTGAACGCGCTCTTAGAGCTGGCGCTGACCTTCGGCGCGCGCCGGTTTGCCGAGCTGCGGGAGACCTATGGCATTCGCTACATTCTCGCCGAGGACGCCCCTGTGGAACTCCGCCGGTCACCGGACGCCCAGGTACTCTGCGCCGATGGCCGGCTGACGCTGTTTGCGCTTACCGGTACGGCTGCGATCGGCAACTGGTGAGCGGGCTTCGCTGCACATTTACCACGTTCGCGAGCAGAAGGCTGCTGTATACCGGAATAGCAGCGCCAGTTCCAGAATGCACCGAAATGATGCATGGCGCCATGGTCCTCTAGCTAGTGTGCGAGCTACTATGTGTTATAGTCGCCTGCTCAGCCTGCGGAGCCGAAAAGCAGTTGACTTTACGAAACGGTCCAGCCGCCGGGCTGTGGCTGCCATGCGGCCCACCAACAGGACTGCCGGCAGCAAGGCCAGAAAGCGCTTCGAAAGCATTACCTTTGGATCGAGGCGGACTGCTTGGGCCAGTGCGCGCCGCATAGATGCTGGGTCCAGTGCGCCACGATAGGTGTAGGCGAGACCAAGGTAGCCGTAGGCCAGGATATGGTTCTTCAGGCTCGCGAGCTCGGGATGAGTGGCCAGCGCGCGTTCACGGACGTGAAGCCACTGTTGGCCCATTTTCGGTGAGTTACTCATCGTTTTCGAGGATGCATGGTACCGCATCAGCGAAAGGACTGCTGGCACGTACTCAAACGCGAACCCGGCTGCAGCAAGACGCACGAAGAAATCGTAATCCATAGCGTAGTGCAGTACTGTGTCGAGTGGTCCGACAGCCTGGACCGCGCTCTTGCGGAAGAAAGTTGACGGTTGTGAGATATCACACCAGCGAAGGAGGTCCACGAGCCGCACACGCCTAGGCCTGAGGTGTCCGATGATGCCCCAGGGCTCCTCGAACTCGAAGGCATCGCCGCAGAGCACATCGGCGGATGGGCATTCCTGCCAGCGGCGGATCACGCAGGCCAGCGCGCCCGGCAGATACACATCGTCCGAGTTGAGCCAGGCCAGCACCTCGCCGGTGGCGCGGGCCCAGCCCTTGTTGATGGCATCGGCCTGGCCGGCGTCCCGCTCGCTGCACCACCAGGCCAGCCAGGGCTCGTATGTGCGGATGATCTCTACGCTGCCGTCGGTGGAGCCGCCGTCGCAGATAATGTACTCCAGGTCGGGATAGCCCTGCAGCAGTACCGAGCGGATGGTCTCCTCCAGGAACTGCGCCTGGTTGTACGATGGCGTGACGATGCTCACCCGCGGCCAGGGGCGGCCGTCGGGCAGCGTGGCGGGCAATGGCGGGCTCTCCTCTGTCCAGGGCCAGCCGGTCTTGCCGGGCGGAGGTGGCGGGAGTTCAGCCAGCGTCGGACAGCGCATAGCTCTACATCTCTCCAGATGCTCCGTTGTCACAGCCTCCCGTCTATTGTAGTACACTCCTTGTCCTTAATCAGCGAGGCACTTCATAGTTAGACATTGCCAGGTGCTCACGCGTCATGTCTCGCCGCTCTTACCTTTCTTCAGCAGCTAACTGAAAGTGGCTTGCTAGAGCAAACGCTACTCCTGCAGACGTAATGAATGAAGCAATAACTAAGGGACTACTAGTCGGCACTGGAGCAATAAAAGGTAAAAGCAGACTCGTGCCTGCTAAGATGCGAGAAGGTGTGCGCGAACTGTATTTTAGCGTATGTATTATCCCAGGTAACAGGGGCAGTAGTGAATACGTCCATGCAATGGGCAATGCCGCGACGCCGAGCCAACACCAGCACCACCATGCGGCCAAGGTCTGCGGCTTCACACGCAAGGCCTGCCAGACCACGTAGGTGACTAGCCCTGCCAGTAAAATAGCGCCGATCCATCCAGCTAGGCGCCATCCGACAACAACGAGCGCACCATTGTCGAACCTGGCAATTTGCATAACCATACCCGTCTGGTTTGCATTCATGTAGCTAGTCAACACATCAGCTCGCAGCGCAAGCAGCGTGGCAAGCGCAAACATCCATACTGTGAGAAAGCCCCACACAGCAGGCCATTGGCGATGCATTAGGAAGGGTATGAGGATGCTGGCTGCGAAATACTTCGGAAGTGATGCAATACCAATGACTACCCCGGCAAGGAATGAGTGCTGGCGCATGTGCCACGCAAGCAACAGACATGTTAACCAAATTGGTGTGAATTGAGTTAGGGACCATGTAGCTGGGGGCCATAAGAGGATAGCTGGCACAGCCGCAAGGCCGCGCCGCCAATCACCGAACATCATACAGCTAGAAATAGCGAGGCAAACTAACATTGTCCATGTCCATACTGCATGGGCTGCTGGCCACGCAAGTAAGGCGAGCGGTAATGCGAACAGGAAAGCAGTTGGCGGATGTGTACTCCTATGATCAACTTCCCAGTCAATTCCGATAGAAGCAAACGCAGGGCCAAGCAGCGGATACAGTTCCCCCCGTCAGGAGTGCACGGGCACCTAAATAATCTTGTGCGAAATCTCCGCGCCCACCCTTCCCAGCGAGTGCAGTAGCAGCCGCGACGATGCCAGTTGCAAGTTCGGGCGAGCGCATAACGACTAAGGTCAAAGCAATGCCGAGGAGCGGCGCGATAGCCAGTCTTCTTATTCCTTTACGGGTATTCCACAACGAGACTTCTTGCTGATTGCTTTTAAGTATGTTTGTATAGCTCGTTTCCCGATTCTCGCTTGTCATATTACGATCTTGCTTACAGTCTGGAGCATTCCAATGGACTATTACGGGGTACGTGGTCCGTTGACTATATGGCTGACACGCATGACGCATGCCTCCGCCAAAAAGCGGGCAACACGGAGTGCTGCCCAAAAATTGACTAGAACTGACACTGTTTGAGCACCCCTAGCCGTGGCCACATTCGGTACCGCACCCCCGCTGGCGGAAACAGGATTGTGGCGGCGCTACGCGCGCCACACGCCAGCGATTGTGATCAGCCTGGCAGAGCATGCTTAATTAGCAAGGTCCTTATGCGCCCATAGTGTCTGCAAGAGTAGGCATTACCACCTGCGACATCGACTCAGCGATCAGGGCGCGGTCCTCTGCGGTGAGAGGACGCCCGGCGATGCGGCGGTAATGTGCCCGAAAGATGCGCGCGGTCTTCTCCCAGGAGAGGCCAGAGACCCGCCTGCGACCACGCTCTACCAGGTTTCGGCACAGGTCATCGTCGGTCCAGAGCCGGCGAATAGCCGCAGCGATCTCAGCTGGATCGTCAGGATTGAACAGCAGTGCTGCATCGCCGGCAACTTCGGGTAGTGAGGTCACGTTCGAACACGCTACCGGCACGCCAGCGAAGAACGCCTCGGTCACCGGCAGGCCCCAGCCCTCGAACTTGCTGGGAAAGACCACCGCGCGGCAGAGCCGATACAGGCATTGCACCTCCAGGGGGCTGACGAACCCCAGGAAGCGTACCTGGCTCGCGAGCCCCAGTTCCTGCATGCGCCGCTTGATGACAGGAAAGAACTCGTTGAGCCAGCCAGAGCATACCAGCGGCACGACCAGGCTGTAGCGATCGCGCAAGATGGCAAGGGCATCGAAGAGAGCGAGATGGTTCTTGTGCGGCCAGGTCTGTGCCGGATAATAGATGAAGTTTGAAGGCAGAACAAACCTTTGGCGAGCTTCGGCCACGTCATTGTGCGAGGGAACGGGGTAAATCTGCACTGGTGGGGCGAGAGGAACAACGCGTACGAGATCATCGCCGAGATCATATTTGCTCATGATGTCGTTTTTTATCCACTGGGTGGCAACGGCAACCATTCGAGCATAGCGGCAGAACATGCGATATCTTCGCTCTCTCGTCCTGTATTCATATCTGCTAAAATAATGTGGAAGGTGCAAATGCTGCAGGTCCCATGGATGATAGATGTTTGGTATTCCAGTAAGAAAGGCGTCTTGCATAGTAAAATGCATCACATCTATGCCGGCTCGCTCGATGGTGCCATCTGATACGGGAATGCGTACTGGCCAGAAGGGTAACGATCTCAGGAGTGCCGCGGCACGGCGCACCGATGGGAAAATGGAGCGAATGCGTGCTTTGAGCTTGCTGGCCGGCCGGCGGTTACAGAGCAAGAGCCGGCACGGCCCGGCGATATATGGCCTGAGCCAGGTCTCTGCCCCCTTATAGGTCAGGAAGTAATACTCTTCGTTGCCTTCCGTGAGTTGTGAGAGCCCGGCGGCCAGACCGATGATCACTTGCTCAACGCCACCAGATAAGCCGCTGGTGAGACGCGCATCAAGACAGACGCGGAGCGCGACGGAAGTATGATCCGAACACTCACTTTTCGCTGGTAGCCTGTACTGGTCTAGCATGGCTTAGAAGCGAGAAACGAGTACATACGACCTGGTGTAGGACGCTTGAGCCAGGCCCAGACGACTGTCTCGGCCACCGGTATAGCAGCTAGGAAGACGCCCAACCTGCCGAATTTCTGTTCAAGTTTTGTACGAGCGAATCTCTGCAGCTCAGTATTAGACCTGACTGCTGGGAAGGCGTTGATCACGCTGTCCCAAGGGCCGATGATCTTCTCAAGGCGCAGCCCGGCCGCCTGAATAGCCGCTATATAGGAGCGCAGAGGGAATGCATGCTCTCCACCGGCAAGACGATGGACTGGATGGCTGGCCAGAAATGCCTTGAGCTGCTGCGCATTATCAGCTACGTGCTCTCTACAGGCCAGGAAGACTCCTCCAGGCCGCAATACCCGTGCACACTCGCGCAAGACCCGTGGGAGGTCCCGGGTGTGATGGAGCACTTGACGGGCATAGACGACATCCACAGTGTGTTCAGCTAGAGGGATTGCCTCGCCCACCGCAGAAAGGACATAAACAGGCAACCCTGCTGTGATGCGACGGATGACAGCACATCCCGTCACATCGCTGAGATCTGGCTCCAGTGCGAATACGCATGCGGCACCGGCACGTACAAAGGCGATCGATGCGATACCGGTGCCTGCTCCAAGATCTAATATGTCGGCCCCCAGGATCCTTCCGCCCAGGAGTTCCTGCACTTGCTCGAACTCTGCAGAGGAGGCAAAGCGCTCTGCGCATGCCAAGGCGTCACCATCAAGGTATGAATCGTGGATAAGCTGAGCAAATTTCGGATCGGCACGCAGACGGCTGATGGCTTCCTGTACGCTGATCATAAGCGCTCTCTGTGTTTCGCAGTTTATTGCAGAGAAAAGTAGATTGAAGATCCATAAAAATCTTCTTTATGAATTATCTTGTGCTCTGGCTTGCCTCTGTACATCGCGCTTCAAGCGGGCGATGTGGGGTATGTCGCTCTTGTGTTTGAGATATTCTTAATCAGTGTGCTACCGTTGCACAAAAGTGAGACAAATACAAGAAGGACGCCTGCCAATGGTAGGGAACCAAAAATGATCCAGTGCACGTGCGACATGCCGGCAAGGTACCAGAGAACATAACTTGGGACTAACAGAATTAGTGCCGCTACAGTGAGAGTACTTGACCATCGATAGGCGAAGAATACAGGAAGTAGAAAGGGCAGATAGGTTGTCCAGCTAGTCGGCGAGGCCAGTAGCATTGTCACGAGCGATATCGCACTGGTCATTGGCACCGCGGGTCTTCGCCGCCACGCCCAGAATGCTACAACACAAACTAAGACGGTGCCAGTTGCCGTCCCTATCCATTCCATCCCAAGTCGTGCGGCTAACCCAGCCAACGATGCATTACCAGGCTGTGAAATCCATGAAACAGTAGCCAGCGTGTGGAGCCAATTAAGATACTCTGGTGGTCCGAAGTGGAATAAGGGAATGACTCCCAGGATGAGAGTCACTACACTTGCAGCGAGTAGCATGAGCGGTTGTCCTGTGAGAGCAATCAGCAAGGGCCACAACAAGAGGTGAGGCTTCAGCGAGGCGGCCAGACCAATAGAGATGCCGGCAGCCAAGAACTTCCCTCGATGTAAGAGGAGCCAGGCAAGAGTCACAGCTAGTACTAATGGCGCATGAATTTGGCCATGGTAAAGAACCTCCCAAAAACCACCAATGCCACAGGCCCATGCTATGCGAAGAGGGAGCGCATCGTCCCTATAAGTAAGCGCGAGCAAGCTGACTGCAGTGAGATAGAAGATTAGTGACGAAAGAAACCATATACGGTAGGCTATATCGCGATCAGCTCTGGAGAGCGCTTTGAAGAGCATGACCGAGAGCGGCGGGTTGAGGTTAACTGCATTGATGGTATGGACTGTATCCCCTTGGACCCGCTTTTCTTCTACCCAAGCTGCAGGGCCATAAGGACTCTGGCCAGACTCCGCTGCACGTCCAGACAACAAGAATAGATCAAAGTCGACTTGTCGATGCTGGAGTGGATTCGCCCAGGGTAATTCACAACACAATATCAGGCCTACTATTAGCGAAAAGCCTAAGATGCAGCGAAGGCGTTTAGACAAGTTATGACTTGCTAGCGCCGTGTGTGCTGATGGATTTTGGGTATATACTTCCCCGCCGCGCATGTTTATTTTTCTATTTCTCACGAATTAATTATATTGTTGTTTGATTAGCAATATCTATGGCGTCTGATCGCTGACCAATAGTACAAGCAATTGGAATGCATGAATAGATAGTGGGAGCATTGTGAAGATAAGATATGCGCCAACGGTTCCCAGACGATTCCAGGAAGATCTATTACTTGAACAAGCAGCTCCTTCGTAGCGAGCACTGTTAGTGGCATGCAGTCGATGAGATTACCTGCACTTTGAGAACTCCTATTCCATTAAGGAACGTCTCTAAGGCATTGCCGAGAGCTGAGAGAACAGTCCAAGCTGCTAGGCCTGAGAGCAGCGCCAGTGAGAGGGTAATAGTTGCACCGACCCACAGGTGATGAGCGGAATACCACCTATTTATCCATGTTTGAGAGAGCGAACTAACGCCCGGGCTGCAGTAATGAGCATCCTTGGTCGAAACATAGAGTACGGAGATATCATGGCGGCCCAGCGAATCCGTAATTTCCTTGCGAATGGTTCATTGTCGCATGGCGGACTTGCATTTGACTCGATCGCTTCGACGACTTGTCGCGCGAAGCGATCCCAGTTGAAGTGCTTATCGAGAAGCTCCCAGTTGGCCTGCTGCATATCCTTAAGGAGCTTCTTTGGTAGATACTGTAGCTCACGTAGCAGCTCGACCGCGCGTCTCAGATCCGTCAATGGCACGTTGACTATCCCAATATAGCCTTCATAGCCGCTCTGGGGAGTGCACACTGGGATCAGACCCCAAGCCATTGCCTCAAGAATAGTAGCCGGATTTGCATCAGCATGGCTAACTGTAAGCATAAAATCATGCTCTGCTATGAGTCGCTTTGCCTGATATGTGCGGAAATCATGCCAACCTAGGGGTTTCAGGTATTTGATCGACTTTCTACCACTGCCAATCCATGAAATAGTCGTCTCTGGAAGCATGCGCGCTAACTGGCTGAGATAGCGAGGATTCTTTTGCCAACCAGAGTGACCAATATACACAAAGCGTCGATTTCCCGAGCTATTGAAGTCATGCTTAATTGGGGGGAAATCCTCGCGATCCACTGCGAGATCAACGTGGATCATCTTGGGAAGCCAATGTGAAAAGACCGAGCTGCCTATGGAGTTAAACCAATAGTTTCCTGTTATCGCAAGATACAAATCAACATTTGTAATGATGGAGTCAAGAAAGGCTACCTGACCAATGTCGCCATGATGGTAGGGCGAAAGGGCAATGACTCGCTTCCATCCGGGGTGTCTCGCGCTTCTGCGAAAAAGAGTCCAGGGCACGGGATGGGGATGACCCAGAAGGACATCCTCCGGCCCCGGTTGTATTTCCCCGAATTGATCCCAGTCGTAGAGTCGGACACTATACCTCCTTCGCAGGCGCTCTGCAAGCTTGCGGCCAATGGCGTCCGGACAAGAGATTCTTGGACCGTGTGGGTAGACCAAATGGATGGTTGTCATTTCCTTGCTAGATAAGTATCTTTTCGCCCGGCGAAGATCAAGGTGGCATAATGAGCATCTGGATTACGACTTGCCGCGCGAGGCAAAACCTTGCGAAGTACTGGCGAAAAACCGATCAATTGACTCTCTACATCCTCGAGACGAAGTCTGATGGGATGTCCTATGTCAAAGGGAATTTTCTTCAGATCCTCCTCATTGGTAAGGTCCTGGCCTATAACTAGGAGACCGCCCGGCTTAGTGATCCGGGTCGCGGTTGCCAGACAGAGTTGGGCATCCATCACGTGGTCGAGTACGTTGATCATCACGACTACATCGAAGTAATTCGCCGCGTACGGGCACTGCTCGATTGGATGGTCGTCCACTAGGATGGAGTGCGAGTGGTATTGCCGAGAGACCCAAGTGTGGCGGAGGCGTAAATAGTCACGGATCAGAGGATCACTGCATACGACGTGCTTGGCCTTGCATATCTTTAGGATTAACCTGGTATTAGTATATGGGCCGCAACCGAGCTCAATATAATTATCTACTTCCCTTGGGAGAAATGTATAGTTCTCAAACTGCATCGCCCACCAGTAATTCCAGTCGTCGCCAACTGGTTCTCGCAGCTTTAACAGGATGAGTATAGGCCGAACTATCGGCCAGATAACCCTCTTCCAGCCTCGCTTTTTCTCGATGCCTTCCCAAAGAGACCGCTCCCAGCATTGGGCCTGCATCCATCGCTCTTGAGATACACGAATAATAGACATTTGTAATCTCCATAAGATAAAGGGATCTCTGTATTCTATTTATCTACAATGAGTATCCCTAGTTCGTCTCGTCGCAGCTTCGCGAGTAGCTTAAATATATAAACGGAGCTCGGGACTGTCACACAGGTAATCTGCGCAATAACGGTGCTCCAGATTATCCCGGAAATTCCGAGGGCATACGTCATGAAGATCTTCAGGCAAATTACGGTGGAAAGTAGAAGTAACGCACAGAGTACTTGAAAGCGAATGACGCCGGCGCCGTTGAGGAACATGGCCAGCGCCCCACCCCCTGAGGCTAATATGCTCCACGTGCCAAGGCCAAGCAGAAGTGGGAGAGATGGAGTAATTGTTGGACCAACCCAATAGTGTATGATCGGAATACCAAATATCACTAAGATGAAGGACAGTGGGACTGAAGTAATAAGAGACCAGAATAGTGATTGGAAGAATGTTTTCCTAACCCAAGAGAGATCTCCTCGTGTGAAGGACTCTCTATAAGCAGGCCATAGAGGATTGAGTGCTAGGCTGAGAAGCAACGGTACAATACTGAACATGCGGGCGGGTACTGCGTACTCGGTTACTGCAGCTGGTCCAAGTAGCCAGGCTGCGATTACGTTGTCCGACGCATATGCAATAGTCATTGAGACTTGTAGCGTGAAGAATAGTGCGCCAAGCTTGAGCAAGCGAATTACTGCGGAACCGCTCAGGGCAGCGAGGCTCGGCCTAAGCCACGGCCGTTGGATCCGGAACAGGACGATAGCGTTCGCCAAGGAGGCGAGTATAGGTGCGCCTGCCATCGCTAGGACGAGCCACGGCAGGCCCAAGCGGAGGTGAATGGCAAGCAAGACTCCAGCTAGTCCGAGGAGGTTACCCGATGCTCCCCATAGGCTATTAGCGAAGCCGGATTGGTAGCCTAGCTGTACTCGGTCGACGACGCTAAGTGGGATACTCACGGCTAGGTAGGCCATGAACACCGCGATAGTGGGACCTGCTTCCCGTACAGCTAACTCGGAAGTCACGTTGAATACACGTGGCCAATTCACGAATGGAAAAGCAAGCGTAAATATTGCTAGGATTAATATCCCTATAGCTGTCAACACAAAGATCCCACTTGAAACGTACCTACATGCTGCCTCTCGGTCGTTCTTACCATCGGCCTCTGCAACTGCATTCAATAAACCGTTGCTCACCCCCAGATCAGCGAAGCCAAGCATAGCGATGATTGAAATCATAGTCATCCACATGCCATAGCGTTCATGGCCGAGATAGCCTAGTGTAAGCGGTACTGAAATTAATGTTGTCGCTGCTACGATGCTTTTCGCGCTGGCAGAGGCAAGTGCCGTGAGAAGTATACGCCGGTACCGCTCCCGCGAGCGAGAACACTCGGTAGAAGTATCAAAGGGTTTCAGATACAAAAGAAACGATAAATTAGTGACACGATGCAATACCTTCCATTGAAATAAAACTCTTAGGGAAGCGATTTCAGCCATCATGATCAGCGCTTTTGCTTTGGAGTAGCGTAACGTGTGTTTCGCTCACGCTAGGTCCACCGACATGGTCATACTTGCGCTTAAGTGTGGCCGCCAGCAAGCCGCGAATTCCCTGGGTTAGGGTGACGCGAGCGTGAAAGCCAAGCTTTTGAGAGACCAACTCTGTGCTGGCCACGCTGTGCAGGATATCACCGGGGCGAGGCGGGCCGTGCTCGACCGGTGCCGGTGGGAGGCCGGTTGCCTCGGCCACGAGGGCGGCTAGCAGAGCAGCCAGCTCAGCCACACTGGTGGCGTGCCCCGTGGCGATATTGTAGGTGCCCACATGGTCCGTCTGCACTGCAAGCAGGCAGGCCTGCACCACGTCGTCTACGTGCACAAAGTCGCGCGTCTGGCTACCGTCGCCGTAGATCAACAAGGGCAGTCCGCGACGGGCACGCTCGACGAAGCGGGGGATCACTCCGGCGTAGGCGCTCCCCGGCGACTGCCTGGGCCCGTACACGTTGAAGAGGCGTAGTACGGTCACGGGGAGTGCGTAGAGACTGGAGTAAAGCCGGCAGTACTGCTCGGCCGCGAGCTTGGACACTCCATACGGCGATAGCGGCAGCGCAGGTGTATCTTCCGTGATAGGTAGCTCACGCGGGTCGCCGTACACCGCTGCTGTAGAGGCGTATACCACGCGGCGCACACCGGCGCGGCGGGCGGCCTCTAGCACATTGAGCGTGCCAAGGACATTCACCCTGGCATCCTCGCACGGAGCATCCACCGAGCGGGCCGGAAAGACGTGCGCGGCCAGGTGGAACACGGCCTCGACACCCTCCATTACCGTCTCGAGCGGGCCCAGGATGCTCTGAACCACTAGCTCGACCAGCGGCGTGCCATCAGGCTGCCGCGCGGCCAGCGCACCGGCCAGATTATCAAGATTGCCGCTGGAAAGGTCATCGACGACCCGCACCTGCAGCGTCTCCGGCGCGCGGCCAGCCCGCCACAACGCCAGTAGAGCGTCCACCAGATGCGAGCCGATGAAGCCGGCCCCGCCGGTGACCAGCACGGACGCATACGGCAGGCCGGCGTCGTGGCCGTCAGTCCCTCCCATCGCTATGCCCCGACGGTTGCCAGCGCCCGCTCGGCCGCTCGCTGGGCCAGGTACCAGGCCACGGTGCGGCGCAGGCCCACCTCGAACGGCGTGGTGGCACGAAAGCCGAAGCAGCGCTCGGCGCGGCTGGTGTCCACCTTGCGCCGCGGCTGCCCGTTCGGCTTGGTGGTATCCCACACGATGCGCCCGCGAAAGCCGGTGGCCCGCGCCACCGCCTCCACCAGCTCGCGGATGCTGATCTCATACGCCGAGCCCAGGTTCACCGGCTCGCTAGAGTTGTAGCGCTCCGCCGCCAGCACGATCCCCTCGGCCGCATCTTCGACGTACAGGAACTCCCGCGTAGCCGTGCCGTCGCCCCACACCACAATGTGGTCCGCGCCCGCCTCGCGGGCCTCCACGCACTTCCTGATCAGCGCCGGGATGACGTGCGAGCTCTCCGGATCGAAGTTATCGCCCGGCCCGTACAGGTTCACCGGCATCAGGAAGATGCTGTTGAAGCCGTACTGCTGGCGGTAGGCCTGGCTCTGCACCAGCAGCATCTTCTTGGCCAGGCCGTAGGGCGCATTGGTCTCTTCGGGATAGCCGTCCCACAGGTGCTCTTCGCGGAAGGGCACCGGGGTGTACTTGGGATAGCAGCAGATGGTGCCCAGGGCCACGAACTTCTGCACCCCGGCCTGCCAGCACTCGTGCAAGAGTGGCACGCTCATCATCAGGTTGTCGTAGAAGAACTCGGCTGGCCGGGCACGGTTGGCCCCGATGCCTCCCACACGGGCGGCCAGGTGGATCACCAGGTCGGGCCGCACCTCGACCAGCAGCCGCCGGATAGCGGTGAGGTCGCGCAGGTCGTAGTCGCGGCTGCGCGGCACAAACACGTCGCTGGCGCCGTGCTCGATGAGCTTCTGCACCACCCACCGGCCCAGGAAGCCGGCACCCCCGGTCACCACCACCCGCTTGCCTGCCCAGAAGCTCCGGCTCTCGGGCCAGCTGCTGTCCATAAGCTACCGCCTTTCAGGTTCCAGCCTGAACGTTATGTCACGATGAACTGGACGTTGCGCTAGCGGCTGTCCAGCGGGTCTTTGATGCGCCCGTGTGCCGGCGCGTCCCGCACCTCGACGATGCCCTCTTCAACGCCTACCCGGGGCTCAAAGCCAAGCCGCCGGCAGATTTTGGTAAGCGATACGCGAATATCGCGCAGATCGCCGCCGAAGGTAAGGTCTTTCTACTCCCGCGTTACGCGTGACCATCGCCTCCAGGGACGCCCTGGAGCAGCGTGCGGCGTCCCACGCGCGTTGCGGGCATGCCCCGTGTCCGTATCCCGCAGGGGCGCCCCCGCAGGTACCCCGCTGCCTGTGCCTGCCCCTACGGATTTACGGATCTGGCCTCTCGTATTGTGCAGGCTGCCTGGTCGGGGAACAAGCGGGCGGGCACCCCTGGCTAGGACGATTGGGGTGATGCCCTGTGCTGGACCAGCGCCAGCGCACGGCGGGCTGGTCCCCCTTACAGAGGCAGCCTGCGGCATCCGGCTGCCGGGCCAGGAACATACGATGAAACTGCTATAAGCGTAGTGCAGCCTCATGCGCTACGGTAGAGCAAACCTGCGGGTGACGCGATGTCATTCTCCCGCAGGTCGCCTGGGGGTTTTCACCTATACCGGCGGGCCGGCGCGGGGACGGTCTGCGCGAGGGACCGGGTGAGCTGATCGAGCTCCTGGGCAAGGAGGTCGGCCTCGGCCAGGTCGGCGGCGGTGCCGCGGCGGCGCAGCGCGGCGATGAGGGTGTGCAGGGCTTCCTGCTGCTCAGGCAGGCCGGCGCTGATGTCCAGGACGCTCACCTGGGGCAGCTCCGGGGGCAGGAGCGTCGGGCGGCGCCACACGTCGCGCCCGTAGCCGGCATACACCACGGTGCGGCCGAGCGCCCGGCGGTACTCGGCGATAGCGCGATCGAGGTCGCCGCGGGCCTCGGCCACGCGGCCCAGCACCGCGTGCACGGCCGGGTCATACAGGCTGGAGAACACCAGGGTATCGGCGGAGACGAACCGGGCCATGCGGGCGGCGTGCTCGGCGCACTCGAGGTCGCCGGCGAGCAGGCAGGCACGGGCCAGGCCCAGGTACGGTGCGGGTCCCTGGGCCCGGCGTGCAGCCTGCCGGAACGCTGCCAGAGCGGCCGGGACATCCCCGCGCTGCAGAGCCAGGTGGCCTGCCTGCGCCGGATCGCTCGCGGCGCCGGCTGCGGCAAGATCGCCGGCGGCCAGGGCGAGTGAGCGGCGGCAGCTCTGACGGGCCCAGGGTGGACGGCCGAGGCAGTGCGCGTCCGCCTGTTGCCGGATGCGCTCCCAGGTGGCCCGGCGGAACTCGCTCAGGCGCCAGAAGCTGGAACGGGCCAGCTCGGGCCGGCGGGACAGGCCCTCGGCATAGGCCTCGATCGCCTCATCAAGGCGTCCGGCGGCTTCAAGGTAGCGGCCCAGGGCGATGGCGTAGTGCGGCCGGCGCGGGTCGAGCGCGGCGGCGCGGGCCATTTCGGCAATGGCCTCGTCGCGGCGGCCGGCCTGCCACAGCAGCGCGGCCAGATTGGCGCGGTTGGTGGCAAAGTTGGGCTCGGCGGCCAGGCCGCGGCGCAGGGCGGCGATGGCCAGTTCCAGGAGCGCAGGGTCGGAGGTCTCTGCGGCGAGCATGCCGTAGGCAGCGCCCATCTGCTGGTGGTAGATACCCAGCCGCGGGTCGAGCGCTGCCGCCTGTTCGAGGGCGGCCGCCGCGGCGGGCCAGTCCTGTCTGGCTGCGGCCGTGAGGGCGGCTTCCTGGGCGGCGCGGGCGCGCTCGGGCCACAGGCCGGTGGTCAGGGCGCCCAGGTACGCCAGCAGGATGGCCGCCAGGGTCGCGCGCTGCGCCAGGCGGCGCCCCCGTTGCTCCTGCCGGGGGAGCGCCGGGCGGGCCAGGACCGCGACCAGGGCGGCGAAGACCAGGGTCAGCCAGAGGATAGCCGGAGAGTTCAGGAACGAATTGACCAGGCTGTGCACGCCCAGCCCGGCCAGGCCGGCGCAGGCGGCGGCAAAGAGCCACCAGTCGGACGTCTGCCGCACCCGGGGCCAGGCACGGCAGGCCTGGAGCGCCAGTGCGCCGGTCAGCCAGAGCAGTGCCAGCAGGCCGGCCAGGCCCATCTCGGCGCCCACCTGCAGATAGGCGTTGTGGGCGTGCTCGTGCAATTCGTCCACGTATTCAGGGCGCCAGGTCGCCAGCATGACCTGGCCGAAGGTCTCCGGCCCGCTGCCGAACGGCAGGTGGCGCAGCATCGTGACGATGGCGACGCGCCAGAACTCCGTGCGCATGGTATCGCTGCTGAGCGCGCGGCCGCGCAGGCCCGGCAGGGTCAGGACGGCGAGCGCGGCTAGCGTCCCGGCCGCGGCCAGCGCGCCGAGCAGTGCCGTGCGCAGGCGGGTACGCAGGACGTGTCGCAGGTGGAGCACATCGCTGCGGGAGGCCCAGGCGGCCAGCAGCACTGCAGCGCCGGCTGCGGCGCCCAGCCAGCCACCGCGGGAGTACGTCTGCCAGACGGCAAAGCCGGTGATGAGCAGGTAGGCGCTCCACCCTAGCCGGGCGATCCCGCGCGCCTGCAGCCACTTCCCCCCGGCCAGGGTCAGGGCGAAGGTCAAGAACGCCGCAAAAATATTCGGCCACATCAACGGATCGCCGATGCGCAGGCGGACGGGCGGGACCGGCCGGGCCCATCCGCCAAGCTCAAGCCAGCCATCGCCGCGCCAGAAGACGTGCAGTCCGGCATACCAATCCAGCAGCGTGAACAGGGCGAAGAGGGTGAACACCAAGGCGATGCTGAGGATCGTGCCGACCGCCAGGCGGCGGTGCTCCGGCACGGAGAGATAGTCGAGCAGGGCGTAGTATCCCAGTAGCAGGGTGGCCACGGCGAAGATGCTCTCCACCGAAAGGCGCGGGTCGGTGGAGCGAGCCAGGCTGACGGCATAGGCGGCGGCCAGGGCGAACAGGGGTAGCTCAAGGCCGCTGCGGCGCAGGCGCTCGCCGCGCCGGAGCTTGACCAGCAGCCAGGCGACCAGAGGCGCGGCGGTGAGGCCATAGGCCGCCAGGCGCACCGGCGAGGGCAGGCCGAGGAAATAGGGCGGGGCAAAGACCCAGCAGAGGGAAAAGAGCACAGAGCCCGCTGTGCGCAGGACATACACTCCTCTGCTCCATCCCGCGAGCGCGGCGGATGCCGTGAAGTGAGGGAGGCGGCCGGCGGTCGCCGGGGAGGTCAGTGACTGATGCATTGCCTGGTCCTGTCTGGGATTGCCGATGCTAAGCGGTGATGTATCCCCGGGGGGTGAACACCATGCCGGGGGTGCTTGCTCCAGGGTATGGGGTGAGAGGCCGCGGGGGCCAGCGGCTCCCCAGAAGCGCCCAGGACTTCTGGGCGGCGCTGTCCGGCCATGCGGTCGGTGGGCTGGGGCCGGGAGGGCAGGGCTCCAGGCCTGCCCCTACAGGGGATTACGCCGCCGGTTGCGATCAGGGCAGGCACGGACACCGGGGGCAGGCGTGGGGAGCTGCGGAATGGGTATGCGGTACCTGGGGGCGGTAGTACGCTGGTCATTTTGCATGGGCCGGGGGCGGGCACGGGTGGGATACTGGAGGCAGGCCGAGCGAGGATGGTGGGGTGGGTGGCGGTGTACCGACCGCAGGAGTACCGAGCCGCATATTACCCCTATCTCGTTGATCTGCCGCTGGCGCTGGTGGCGCTGGTGCTGGCCGACCGGCTGCGGCACACGCTGGCCATCGGCCTGCCGATCGAGCCGGATACGGTGTATCTGTCGCCGCCGGTGTACGCCATTGTCGTGGCGGTGTGGGTGACGCTGTATCCCCGCCTGGTGCGCGGCGACGGGCGGCAGGGCGCACCGGTTGCTGGTGAGCTGGGCCGGGTCACCTTCGGCATCACTGCGGCGGCGCTGTGCGTGGCCAGCCTCTTTTACCTCGTCAAGATCGAGAATTTCTCCCGCGTGCTGTTCGGGTACTTCGTGGCGCTGACACTGCTGCTGGTCGCCGCGGCGCGGCTGGGACTGCGCTGGTGGTGGCGCCGTCGGGTGGCCGCAGGCCGGGAGGTGCGGCGGGCGCTGGTGATCGGTGCGCCGGATGCGGCGGCGCGGCTGGCAGCGGCGCTGGCTGCCGAAGCGCCGGACGTACGGATCGCCGGCTACGCTGCACCGGATGGGAGTGCAGCGCCGTGCGGCGAGGCCGGTGGCGTGCCGTGTCTGGGTCCGGCGTGTGCCTGCGCCGCCCTGGCTGAGGCGCAGGCGATCGACGTGGTGTATGTCGTGCTGGAGCCGGGGCAGCGCGACCTGGCGCTGCGCTGCGTGGAAGCGCTGCAGGCGCTACCGGTGCATGTGTACATCGTGCCGGACTTCGTGGATCTCTTTGCAGCCCGCGCCACGCTGCACCTGGTCGGGGGCATGCCGCTGCTGGCGCTGCGCGCGCCGGTGCTGCCGGCCTGGGACGCTGCGGCCAAGCGGCTGTTTGACGTGGTGGTCAGCGCGGCTGTGTTGATCGTGCTGGCCCCGCTCTTCGCTCTGATCGCCCTGGCCATCAAGCTGGATTCGCCCGGGCCGGTGTTCTTCGTGCAGACGCGCGCCGGCGAGAACGGACGGCCCTTTCGCATGTATAAGTTCCGGTCCATGGTCGCCGATGCTGAGGCGCGGCTGGCCGAGGTGGTCGATCTGGGGTCGCTGGCCGAGCCGGCATACAAGCTGCGGCATGACCCGCGGGTGACGCGGGTAGGGCGGGTGCTGCGGCGGTGGAGCCTGGATGAGCTCCCCCAGCTGTGGAACGTGCTAAAGGGTGATATGAGCCTGGTGGGGCCGCGGCCGGAAGATGCGGCGCTGGTGGCGCGTTACACGGCCTGGCAGCGCAAGCGTCTGGCTGTGAAGCCGGGGCTGACCGGGCCCATGCAGGTCAATGGGCGCGGGGACCTGTCGCTGGAGGAGCGGGTGCGGCTGGAGCTGCGCTACATCCAGCAGTACTCCCTGTGGGAGGATATCCGCCTGCTGCTGCGCACAGTGCCTGCGGTCTTGTCCGGGCGGGGGGCGTATTAGGGCCTCACCCCCGGCCCCTCTCCCGCAGCGCGGGAGAGGGGAGGGAGGAGGCGCCCGGCTGGGGACCGGTGCGGCGGGAGAGAGGGAGGGCGCCAGGCCGGCAGCACTGGCTGCGGGAGAGGGGGGAGGGCACCCGGCTGGGGCCGGCGCTGCGGGGAGAGCACCCGGCTGGGGGGCCCTGCTGCGGGAGAGGGGGAGGAGACCAGACCGGCGGCCCGCGCTGCGAAAGGGGGCGGTGCAGCCGGTCTTAGATGCCGGCAGCCTCGCTCAGTTGCGCTGCCAGCATGAGCGCGGCTTCGTAGACCGGGTCACCGCCCAGGGTGTCGAGCAGGCGGGCTAGTAGCTCCGCCTCGTTGGCGGGAGGCAGACGCAACACTCGCGCCGGCTGAGAACGGCTCTCCAGCACGGCCTCCACCGCGGCACACGACGGCTCGGTCAGGCGCACGGCGAAGTGGGCGCCGCCGGCATAGAGCGCTACGCGCCGCACCGCGCCGGCGGTCGGGCCGGCCTGTCCCCGACTATAAAGTTCGACCGCGACGGTGCGCGGGCCGGCGCGCAGAGAGAGACGCGCCGCGCCCTGCTGTGGCGCCGCGCCGGGCTCCCAGCCGAGCCGGCTGGCCAGCCAGGCGACCAGGAGCACCGCCTCGACTTGACCGTCGGGACCGGGAGCGTGCTCCAGCTCGATGCGCTCGATGCGCGTCAGGCATGCCCGCGCCTCCGGCGGGTCGAAACACTGCGCCAGGAGCGTACGCCACGGCGCCAGGCGCGCCCACGCCAGGTCGGCCACGTGGTACCGGCCTGCCGCCTGGTCGCAGCGAGCGGCCAGCCACCGCAAGCCCTGCCCCGGCCCGGCGAAGGCAGCGGAATCGACGATCAACTGGTCGCTCACGCTCAGCAACCGTCCGAAGAGTTCGGCGAGCAAGCGCTCGCCGGGAGGCTCTGCGGTTGGCTGGGCCGGAGCACGCGGTCTGCTCCCCGGGGGCTCGCCCAGCCACCAGAGCGACACCGGCAGGTCGGGCACCAGCAACGGCAGCACCAGGGCCCCGGCGTCGCGCAACGCAGCGCCGCGCGCCTGCAGCGAGATCTGCTCGCAACAGACCTGCACCCCCGAAGGGTCGGGGAGCTGGCAGTGCGCCTGGATCCAGGCTTCCAGCCCCGGCTCGGGCGCGTCTACCTCTGCCAGCACCAGGATGGCGCGGCACGGGTAGCGATAGATCAGGCCGCTAAGCGTCTGTTGCACGCGCGCTGAGTCGGCCGGACGAGCCGTCACGGCGATGAGGTTGAGCACGCGGGCGGTGGTTACCGGTCCGTGGCCGGCTTCCGGCGCACCGGCCAGCTCCCAAAAGAAGGCGAGCTCTTGCTCGATCGCTTGAATGTCCACCCGCCGTGCCGCGCCGGCGCGCAGGTCGGGCGGGTTCTGTGTGCGGCCCATGGCTACAGGCGCCTCCATTCCCTGCCGTCCCGCCCGATGAAGGCATCGGCCTCGGGCGGCCCCCAGGTCCCGGCCTCGTAGAGAGGAATGGGCTCGCGCGCCGGTCCGTCCCATGCCTCCAGGAGGGGCGTGACGATGCGCCAGGCCAGCTCCACCTCGTCGTTGCGTGTAAACAGCGTGGAGTCGCCCAGCATGCAGTCCAGCAGCAGCCGTTCGTAGGCTTCGGGCGCCTGCACGCCGAACGATGCGCCGTAGCGAAAGTCCATCGTCACGGAACGCACGCGCAGCGCCGGGCCGGGCACCTTCGAGGCGAAGCGCAGAGTGATGCCTTCATCAGGCTGGATGCGCAGCGCCAGAACGTTGGGCTCCAGACGGTCCGTGGCGCTCTGACGGAAGAGCGAGAGCGGCACCTGATGGAACTGGATGGCGATCTCGGTGGCGCGCTTGGGCAGCCGCTTACCTGAGCGCAGGTAGAAGGGCACGCCGGCCCAGCGCCAGGTGTCGATGTACAGGCGCAGGCAGGCATAGGTGGGTGTGGTCGAGTCTGGCCGCACGCCCGGCTCCTGGCGATAGCCCGGCACCGGCCGGCCGCCCACGAAGCCGGGGCCATACTGCGCCCGCACAGCGACGTGGGGCACGTCTTCAACGCTAAAGGGCCGCACGGCACGCAGCACCTCGACTTTCTTGTCGCGCACCGCGTTTGCCTCGAACGCCACCGGCGGGTCCATGGCCACCAGGGTCAGGAGCTGGAGCAGGTGGTTCTGGAACATGTCGCGCACCACGCCGGCCTCTTCATAGTAGGCCCCACGCCCCTCGACGCCGAGGTCCTCGGCCACGGTGATCTGGACGTGGTCGACGTAGCCGCGGTGCCACAGCGGCTCGAAGATGCCGTTGGCAAACCGAAACACCAGGATGTTCTGGACGGTCTCCTTGCCGAGATAGTGATCGATGCGATAGATCTGGTGCTCGCGGAAGACTTCCTGCACCAGGGCATTCAATTGCCGTGCGCTGGCGAGATCGTGGCCGAACGGCTTCTCGATAATAATGCGTGCCCAGCCGTGCCCTTCAACGCCCTCCTGTGAGAGACCGGCCTCGCCCAGCCGCCGGATAATGATGGGATAGGCACTGGGTGGCGTGGCCAGGTAGAACACGCGGTTCCCCTGCGTGCCGCGCTCGGCATCCAGCCGCTGCAGAAGCGAAGTCAGGCGAGTATAGCTAGCCGGATCGTCGTAGTCCCCCCGCTGGTAGAACAATCCCTGGGCGAAGCTCTCCCACACAGACGGCTGCACCGGCCGAGTGCGCGAGTAGCGATTGACGGCTTCCAGCATGGCCTGCCGGAAGCCGTCATTGGTCAGCTCGGTGCGACCGAAGCCGACCACGGAAAAGCCGGGGGGTAAGAGCCCTTCCAGGGCCAGGTTATACAACGCGGGCACAAGTTTCCGTCGGGTGAGGTCCCCTGAAGCACCGAAGATAACCATGGCGCAGGGGTCCGGCAGCAGGGGGACCTGCAGGCCTTCGCGCAGGGGATTGGGCGCCGGTGCAGTCTCGACTCCGGAAGTGACGGCCATCGTGCTATCCTGCCCGCAAGAGCGCGGCGCGGCCCGGCACCGGCCGGTGCCGGGCCGCGGTTTCGCCTGTACTTTTTCGTCTTCGCTTTACGTACTTGCCTTGCCTTACAGGATACTATGTTTGCCGGCTCAGCGCACGCTTAGGCGGGGCGGGCTGCCTCGCGCTGCGTAGCAGGTGCGGCGCTGGTAGCCAGGGCCACGATAATGCCCAAGATCACGATCACCAGACCCACCCAGAAGCTCACCGGCTGCGGCAGGGACGTCCTCCAGGCTGCGTCGAGCGAGTACGCCCCCGGCCCTACCAGACCCAGCACGAAGGCGACGGTGGCATTGACCAGCGGATACTCAAGGCCGTTCTCAGACACCCAGATCCTGGGCCAGTGCACCTTAATGATTGCCATTAACATCGAGGCGAGAATGCCCAGCGACCCGAGGGGAGTGAACAGGCCCAGGGTCAGCAGCAGGCCCCCCACAAATTCGACCAGGCCGCCCAGCACGGCCCACAGCCGCGCCGGCCGCAGTCCCATCGAAGCCAGCCAGCCGGCGAAGCCGTCCAGCCCGGGACCGCCAAACCAGCCGAATAGCTTCTGGGCGCCATGTCCGGCCAGGAGCACGCCAACCACGACTCGCAGGATCAGCAGACCAAGGTCTATCGGCATCTCCATCACCTCCGTTGGATAGCCTCTGGAAAGCCTCTGGATAGCCTTGTATGGCCTTGGATAGCCTTGTATGGCCCTGGATAGCCTTGGATGGATAGCCACGTAGAGCAACAAGCTCCTGAGCTCTGACGAGCCTGAAGACTACGGGAGCGCCCGGTCGAGGGTACGCAGCAAGCAGAGCAGCGTGCGCTGCTCGTTGGGCGGCAGGGCACCCATCAGGCGGGCTACCGCGGCCTCATGGGCCGGGACGACCTGGACAAAGAGGGAGCGGCCGGCCGGCGTGAGGTAGAGCCGGTTGACCCGCCGGTCGGCGGGGTCAGCGCGCCGCTCCACCAGCCCTGCCGCGGCCATACGGTCGAGCAGGCCGCAGATGTTGCCCTTCGTCACCAGGAGCCGTTCGGCCAGGGCCTGCTGGCTGATCCCTTCAGCCGCCCCAATATGGGCCAGCACATCAAACTGGGGCAGGCTCAGGCCAAAGCGGCGCACATGCTGCTGCAGATGGCGCTGCATCTTGCTGTACACCCGCGCCAGGCGCAGCCAGGCCAGCACTGCCGGGTCCCGCACACCACGCACCTGTTCCACGTCGCCCCTCCCGCGATCGGACTCCGGCATTCCGCGGCGAGAATAGTTCATATATAAACATATCTTGTGTCTCGATGGCTGTCAACGGAATAGTGTGCGCAATGGCAAGGGCTTCGGGGGATGGGCCTCGGCCGGGTCGTCTCCCTCATCCGCCTGGTCTGCGCAGACTGAACCTGTTCTGTTTTGGGGGCACCCGGCCAGACGCGCATGGCCGGTGCCATCCGCCCCTCCGGGCCGTCCTGGATGGCTTTCCCGTGACCTGCTGAGACGGTCTACGGCTTAGGCGGCTCCTCACGCGCAGACCGGAGGTGTTACAATCCCCGCAGATGGCCGATGCGCGGGCCGCGAGTGGGAAGGGCGTAGGACGCAAGCTCCTGGAGCCACCCAACACCCGGCGCTGCCGGGCCGGATAACCCACGAGGGGCCTGGCCAGGTGCGACGAGGACACCTGGGCCGAGTGGCTCGATGGAGCGGGCATTCTCTTGTCGCCGGCAGCAGAGCGTCATCAGAACCCGGCAGCCTTTCCGACACGCATGCTGCATCTTTTCGCAGAGGTCCGCGGGCTCGGCATCGTGCTCTCAGCGCCCTTCCAGATGAAGCTGTGGCCCAGCGGGCCCGGTGGCGCGCCGAATTTGCTCTTTGTGGCGCGGGAGCACCGCGACGGGGCGCAGGAGTACCGCGACCGCGTGTGCCCCACCTTCCTGGGGGGCCCGGCTGACCTGGGGGTGGAGCGCACCGTCCCGGAGCGTGTCAGCCGTGACCGCGGCGAGAAGGCTGTGGTGGGAGCTGCTGCCGCCGGTGCCGGGCGTGCTCGCTGAGCTTGGCATGGTAGCGTCTCCGGCACATCGAGCCCGACTGAGCGCTCTGTGGTGCTTTATCGGGAGTCAAAAGCATTTATGTCACAGGTTGCTACTTGTCCCTCGAGAGGTCCCTCCACGATTGGAGCCCCGCCACAGCGGCCGCGACGCGACCGGCTGCTTCGCCTGCTTGTGCTCCCGGCACTCGGCACGCTAGTGGGTGCGCTGGCCGGTGTGCTGGCTCTGGGGACGGCGCCGCTCATCGGCGCCTCATCTGGAGAGAACTTCTGGGGGCTCCCGCCGGCGCTTGGCGTCGTGCTCTGCGCGGCAGGCGGGATGTTTGTGGGAAGGCAGCTGCGCCGCTGCCTCGAGCGCACCTGGGATCGTTCCCTGTGGCGTCTAGTGCGCGCGGCTCTCTCCAGTGCCCTCCTCGCCGGGCTGGTGATATCCACCCTCCCTGCCGTGCTCGCCGCGCTGCCTGAAGCTGGGGCAGCGATAGCCCAGTATGGGCTACGTGGCGGGGTCCTGCTGGGCATCGTGCTGGTCAAGGTCACCCTGGCCGAAGCCTGGGCGCTGAGCGTGCTGTACAGCCTCCCAGGAGCGGTCCTCCTGGGCATGCTTGCCTGGGGCGTGCATCGCCTCAGCCTCTTCTCACATAGATAATCATTTAAACTAATGATATAAATCGTTAAATACCCAGATAAATATTCAAAATTCAAAGAACAGGCATGGCTGAATGATACCTGTGGAGGAGCGTCGCGGGAGGGGGCATGAACAGCGCTCACCGGTCTTCACGAAGGACGTGGCTGTCGCGCCGTCGGTTTCTGACCGCAGCGGGATTCGCGGCGCTGGCTGCCTGTCGGGGCGGCTTCGAACAGCCGCGGCAGGATACTGTGCCGCAGCCGGCGTCGGGCACGATCACCTGGCTTCAGCGCGCCCAGCCGGTGGAGGTCGAATGGGCCGAGCGCATTGTCCTGCCGCGCCTGCGCGAGCTGGCGCCGAACGTCACCATCAATCTGACCCTGGAGAGCGGCAACTGGGCCGATAAGGTATTTACGCTGTACGCCGCCGGCACGCCGCCCGACGTGCACAACGGGATTGTAGGCACGTTTATCCAGCTCTACGCCCAGGAGGAGGTGCTGGAGCTCACGCCGCTGATCAAGCGCGACAAGATCGACCTTTCGCCCTTTGGTGGCTTCCAGAATGACCCGGACATGTGCCGGAGAGCGGCAAGCAATGGGAGCTGCCGGTGCTGACGACCCTGGGCCAGGGCATCTTCTACAACATGGACCTGTTTGACAAGGCCGGCCTGCCTTATCCCCCCACCGACTGGCAGGACCGCAGCTGGACCATGGAGCGAATGGCCGAGGTGGCCAGGCGCCTCACCACCAACTGGGGCGCTGAGGATGCCGTATACGGCCTCGTTACCACCGCCCAGTTCCATTTCTGGGCCTATCCCTGGGGCGGCGATCCTTTTAAGCCCGAATGGTATGCGCATGGTATCGCCACCGAGACCCAGGCCGACCACCCGCTGGTCGTGCAGTCGCTGCAGTTCCGGGTGGACCTGATCTATCGCTACCAGGTCCATCCGACCCCCGGCGAGCAGAGCCGCATCGCCCAGGGCGGGCACCCCTTCAAGACCGGCCGTGTGGCCATGTGGTGGGGCACCGGCTGGGAGTATGCGTCCCTGGCCGAGGGCGCGGGTTTCCGGCTGGGCTTTGCCCCGTTCCCCTGGAAGGCCACGAACAAGACCGTGGCCTTCACCGACGGCGTCATGATCACGCGCCGCACGAAGGCGCCGGAGGCGAGCTGGGCGCTGGTCAAGTACCTCACCAGCCGCGAGGGACAGCTGGAGTATGCGCGGGCGACCAAGCGGCCCCCGACGCGGCAGGATGCCCTGGAGCCATGGGTGACGAGCACGTTTCCGCTTACCGGTTTCACGACCGTCCGGCAGTTCGAGCAAGCCACGTTTGGCTTCTTGAGCAATTATATTGATAACTGGGCGCACTACACGATCAATGCCCGGGAGTTGCAGGCGATCCAGGACCGCGAGGGGCCGGTGATGTGGCGCAACGAAGCCTCTCCGGCGCAGCACATGCCGGTGGTCAAGCAGCACATGGACGCCGTGCTGCGCGAGGCTTATGAACGTTTCAAAGACACGCGGCTGTTAAAGGATACACGGTGCTGACGAGCACACGTCGGCTACCGCAAAGCTGATACAATGCACTCACCACACTAAACACAAACAAGGGAGGGGTGTCCATCATGCCCGTTCTTCCGTCTGCACTGACTCGCCGTCGGGCCGTGGTCGGCCTAGGCACGGCGGTGATGTTTGCCTCGGCCTGCCGGGCCGCAGTGCCGTCCACTGGTGGGGACGGCGGCGCCGGGGCGAAGAAGCCGGCCACGATCTCGTACGCCATCCAGGTGGGGCAGGCCGACTTCGAGAAAATCGGCGCGCCTCTGGTGGAGTATCAGCGCAGGTACCCGCAGATCAAGATTGAGGCCACCAACTTCCCCTCGGTGGCCGAGTACATGACGTTTCTGCAGACCGGCTTTGTGGCCGGCACCGCGCCGGATGTGATCTGGATGTATACGCGCGCCTTCCTGCCGTTTGCTGTGCAGGGCGTGCTGGACGAGGTCACCAGGCCGCTGGCCAGCCGCAAGATCAAGCTTTCGGACTACTACGAGCTGGCGCTTGAAGAGGCCCAGTACGAGGGCAAGACCTATGGCATCCCGCAGGGCTGGGGCGTCGGCGTGCTGGGTATTAACAAGACCCTCTTCCAGAATGCCGGCGTGAACTTCAAGCCGAACTTTGACGTGGACTGGACCCACGACGAGTTCATCGCCATGCTCAAGCAGGTGGCCAAGGTCAACGCCAACGGCGACCTGGAGGTCTGGGGCACGGATTATACCGAGGTCTGGCCCTTGTGGTGGGACTTTGGCGCCGACATCCTGGATAAGGACAAGAAGCGCTGTATCGTAAACACCCCACAGGGGGCACAGGCGCTGCAGTGGTGGCATGACCTGACGTGGGTGCACCGCGTGCAGCCGCGACCGAGCGGGATGGGTGGCGACCGGCCGTCGGGCGTGAACATGTGGAACGCCGGACGGCAGGCCATCCTGGGCAACGCCGGGCCGTTCGTGCTGGCGCAGTGGGGTACGCTCGACTTTGACTATGACATCGTGCTGCGGCCCAAGGGACCGGCGCCGCGCTACCACCGCTGGTATACCGACATCTACGTGATCAACGCGGCCAGCAAGGAGAAGGATGCCGCCTACGACCTGCTGGCCTTCATCGCCGGGCCGGAGGGGCAGACCATCGTCGAACGTGCCGGCGGCCGCTCGATCCCCGGGCACAAGCAGATCGCCGAGACGGTCTTCCTGCGGGAAAATCCCACGAAGATCACCAAGCAGAAGTGGCTGGATGCGGCGAAGAGTGCGCGTAAGCAGCCCCTGATCGTCAAGTGGGACGAGATGGTGCGGATCGTCGACACCCACCGCGCCAACGTACTGGCCCAGCGCGCATCCCCCAAGGAGGCCGTGGCGGCGATCGAGCGCGAGGTGAACGCGCTGCTTGAGGGGCGGTGAACGGAGTTCCAATTCCAACTAAATCAATCTAATGTACGCCTTGCTAATGTACGCCTTGCTAATGTATGTCTTGCTAATGTATGTCTTGTGTGTTGCCTGCGGAAGTCTAGGCAATGACTGGGGAGCATTATCTTGCTAAGCGAGCCCAGCACTGCACGCGCCGTGCTTTCACTCGCTGGTCTGTGGCGGTTGCTGGAGGCGTCTTTGCTGCTTGCCGTGAGCGTCTAGGGCCACAGGAGCAACGGCTGAATACTGACTTTCGCGGTCCTGCCGATCTCCAATGGTGGATCATCGGTGGTGAGACGGCGATTGACATTCTCACGCGCGAAATTATCGAACCGTATAGGCGAGAACGACCGCAAATCTCGGTGACGATTGTCTCTCATGGCGACTGGAATGATCACTTCACCAAACTTCAAACAGCCTTGGCTGGTGGAGTACCTCCGGATATCGCTCGCATGAAGGACTATTGGATAGTCGACTTTGTGACCAGGGATGCTCTGACTGAGTTGGACGCGTTTATTGTCGCGGACAAGCTTGATTTGAAGGCCCGTCATGGCGAGGGGCGGCTCGAGTCTACGCGTGTCGGCGGCAAGACCTATGCACTGCCATTTACCACACTTACATTGAATGAGTTCTACAATGAAGATTTGCTGAAGCAGTTTGGGTTTGTTGCTGGTGCAGAGGTTCGTCCACCCACAACGTGGGAAGAGCGGCGAGAATACGCTCGCCGCATGGTTGACCGCGACCGCGGACAGTGGGGCTACCGCAACTATAGCTTTGATCCCTCACAATCGTCAACGGTTGAATGGATGGAACTCTTGTGGCAAAACGGCGGGGAGTTCCTCTCGAAGGATCTCAGCAGGTTTGTCTTTAACACTGCAGAGGGTGTTGAGGCGCTTCAGTATATAGTGGATCTGATTTGGAAGGATCAGGTTGCACCAGCGCCGGGTGTACCTGTGCCTGGGGGTCCTGCAAGCGGAAAGATCGCTCTCTGGAACGGTGGCTGCTGGGATATTCCTAGCTATCGCAAAAACCGGCCTGACTTTAACTTTGGCGTGGCTATCAAGCCGGCGAAGAAATCGGCAACGGTAATGATTCAGGGTAATAACCTGGCAATGTTCCGTGAAAGTAAACAGCGAGAAGCCGCCTGGACGCTCATGCGGTTCATGAATCGCGAAGAGAGCGATCTTGCCTGGAATGCTCAGGGCGGATATCTCCCAGTAGCGTTGGCGAACTTTGAAAAGCCGCCGTTCTCGACAGATCCTGCCTGGCAGATGGTCATCAAGCAGTATCGCCGGCAGGATACCCGGCCTATGCCTATTACCGTCAGTTACCAAGAGATCATCAATGCAATTGGTGCAGAGCTGCGAGCTGCTTATGAGAACAAGAAGCCGGTAAAAGACGCGCTTGCCGATGCGCAACGGCAGGCACAAGACATCCTTGATCGTGCGCGTAAACGGTGAGTTCGTCTTGGGTAACAGGAGCTCTCGCTCTGGCAACTTTGTCGCTCAGCGTCTGTGATTGGGTCGACACTCCTGTGCAGATACTCTATTGCGGCCGGGGCGTGCTGGTCACGCTACCCCAACAGGGGCGCGCCTCGCCGCGTGATCCGGCGGGCCGGCGCGGTGTGGAGGCCGCAGGACATGAGGAGTGTCGCCGCGGGATGTCCCGTCCCTGCAGCGACTGTCAGGTTCTGAGCGGCCGGCCGCTTATGCGCTGTGCAGCAGGTAATCTACGCGCCGCACTAAGTCCTGGGGGTCGAACGGTTTGGTCAGGAAGTCGTCGGCCCCCAGGCGCACGACCTCGCGAGCCTCTTCGAAGTCGCGGGCCGTCACAATGATCACTTTGGGCCTCGGCTCAGCCACATCGGACCCGCCGCGCTTGAAGAGCCACATCAGCCGGTAGCCCGAGACCTGGGGCACGCCAAGGTCCAGCACGATCAGGGCCGGGCGCTGCTCATCGAAGCGGCGCAGGGCGGTCAGGCCGTCGGGAGCGATGTCGACCTGATAGCCAGACTGCTCCAGGTGCAGGCGAATGAGCTCGGCCAGCTCCTCTTCATCCTCGACCACAAGGACGCGCTCCTTTGGCGCTGGTGGCGCGGTTTCGTGCATAGCCCCCCTCCCAATTGACCACGCCGGCTATGGGCCGGGCTGCGCGCCGGGCCACTGGATCTGCGGCCACTGGTCGAGGAGCTTGCGGCGCTGAGCGATAAGCTGCTGGCGGTACTGTTGCCGCATGCCGGCGTTAAAGACCTGCAGGATGATCTTCACCGTAGCAACCAGGTCCTCCGGGTAGAACGGTTTGGTAATGTACTGTACCGCTCCCTCTTCCAGGCCGCGCAGCCGGTCCTCGTCGCCGGCCCGGGCGGTCAGGATGATCACCGGCAGTCCGGCGGTCTCCGGGCGCGACTCCAGACGGCGCAGCACTTCCCAGCCGTCCATGCCAGGCAGCATCAGGTCCAGGATCAAGAGATCCGGATGCTCACGCTCGACCAGGTCGAGCGCCTCCTGGCCCTCGGCAGCCTCCAGCACGCGGTAGCCTGCCGCCTCAAGGTTTACCCGCACGATTTCGCGCAGGCCGGGTTCATCATCCACGACCAGGATCGTTGCTCGTTCCACAGGGCTGCTCCTCGATCGCTTCGTCCGGGGGCCTGGCTGCACCGAACAGCCGGCGCGTTTTAGATATAAGTAGTATGGCACACTTTTCAGTAGTATGGCATGCCTTGGAGCGGCATAAACCTCCTCCGGTCTATCCAGCGGCTCCGTGAGCCTCATAAGCCAGGGAAAGGATCTGCACGAGAGTCTTCTTGGCGGGTCGTGTTCGCAGGTGCTGATTCCGGCCGGGATGGCTCGCAGGCACCACCGGCGTCCCGCGACAGTAACTTCTAGCCAACGCCGGCTGATTCTAGAGCCTGGCAGCAGCCGGAGCGGAAGCGACGGGGCTTCCGCTCCGGCCTTTCGTCCGGCCTGTCCCACGCGGGCAGGGAACGGACTCGCTGCCCTGCCGCCCTCCTTGGCGGGGAACACTATACGGAAGCGTGTACAGCACGTCGGTACGTTACCGAACGGACTAGAGTCCCGGTCGCCTCCAGGCGAACGCAGGGCAGCGAAGTGCGAAGGGGAGTCCGGGGTACTGCGCTGCGGTAGTACGGAAGTACTACCGTACCCTAGTACTTCAGTCCTAGCGAGTGTAGTACCTAAGGGAATATCACTTACCATTTTGTACGGCATTAGACATACAACATTGAAGAAGTTGAAGCACCAGCCATCACGCTGAAATCTCCAGCACATCTTGGAGTACACATGTACTACCGGGCGGCTGGAGGGAAAGGGATGACTGTGTCTCCACCACGAGGCCGCCCGGGGCCAGGTGCGAACCGGCTTCTCACCATCCTGCCGCCAGCGTCGCGAGAGCGGCTCCACACCATCGGCCGGTCTGTGCGCTTGGAGTTCGAGCAGCTGCTGATCCATCAGGGGGAGCATATCGAGCATGTGTATTTTCCATACAGCGGGATCATCTCACTGGTCGTGCTCATGCACGACGGCCGTGGCGTGGACGCGGCGACCATCGGCTTTGAGGGCATGGTAGGGGCATCGGTCGTGCTGGGGGAAGAGCAGAGCCCGTGCGAGGTCATGGTACAGGTCCCCGGGGAAGCCCTGCAGATCCCGACCGCTGCCTTCCGGCAGGCCCTGCACGAGGACGAGGCGCTGCGCGACATACTCCTGCGCTCTATCGAGGTATTGCTGGTCCAAGCCGTCCGCTCCGTTGCCTGCAATCGGCTGCACACCGTGGAGGAGCGCCTGGCGCGCTGGCTGCTGCACGCTCACGACTGGGTCTGGGTGAGCCGTTTCCACCTCACCCAGGAGTTTCTCGCCGCCATGCTGGGCGTCCGCCGCTCGACGATCACCATCGCTGCCGGGGTGTTGCAGCGGGCCGGGCTGATCACCTATCGCCGCGGTGACCTCACCATAGTAGACCGCCAGGGCCTGGAGGACGTCGCTTGTGAGGACTACGCGGTCATCCGCGACGCCTTTGAACGTCTCCTGCCCCTCCCGCCCCACTCCATGTGAGCGCTCGCGGGAGCCTCCGGCCGGCGCGCCTTGTCCGGTCCCTCTCAAGCCACCTCGGCCTGTTCCATCTCGGCGCGTCGCAGCACGACATGGAACGTGCTGCCCCGGCCCGGGGTGCTCTCCGCCCAGATGCGGCCGCCATGTGCCTCAACGATCCGCTTGCAGATGAACAGGCCCAGCCCAGAGCCCCGCTCAGACCCCTCCTGGCCGGGCACGCGGTAGAACTTTTCGAAGATACGCTCCAGTTGATCGGGCGGTAAGCCGCGCCCCTGGTCGCTCACCGTGATGTGCACATCGCTCTGCTCAGCCCAGGCCCGCAGCCGCACGACGGTGCCGCGCGGCGAGTACTTGAACGCGTTCGAGAGCAAGTTCATGACCACGCGGCTGATCTCGTCGGGATCGGCGATGGTTTCCAGGGGCTCATCGGGGAGGTCCACCAGCAGCGTGTGCCCGTCGGCGTGTTCCTGGGCTGTGGAGGCGACCGCGCGCAGGAGCGGCGTCAGGGACACGCGCCGCAGGGCAAACCGGTACATGCCGGTCTCGAGCCGCCGTGCGGAGATGATGTTCTCCACCAGCCGCGCCAGCCGGTCCGCCGCCTGGTCGATGCCGCGCAGGAACCGACGCCGCTGTTCCTCGGACAGAGACAGGTCGGTGCGCAGCAGCGTCGCCGCATAGCCTTTGATCAGCGAGAGCGGCGTGCGTAGATCGTGTGAGATCATCGAAACGAAGTCAACCTTGAGCTGCTCAAGCTCTTTCAGCCGGGTGACATCGCGCACCACCGCTACCACACGGCAGCCGTCGGGATGTTCGTCCGGGACGAAGGTGTAGCTGGCTGCGATCTCCCGGCGGCGGCCATCCCGGCCGATCGTCGTCGTTTCGACCAGCAGGGCGCGCTGCGTCTCGAGGACGTGCTGGACCGGGCAGCCGCGATCGCACAGGCGATTGCCGCGCGAGTCGAAATGGCAGAGGACCTCACTGCACAACCGACCGCGCGCCTCTGCCGCACTCCACCCCGAGATTTGCTCCATGGCGCGGTTAAATTCCGACACGCGACGCTCGCGGTTGTACACCACAATACCGTCGGAGCAGTGCTGGATGATGGCGTTGAGCTCGTGCGCCGTGCGCGTAGCGATGGTAAAGAGACGGGCGTGGCCGATCGCCAGCGCTGCCTCCCAGGCGAACGCGCTCAGCAGGCGGATCTGTTCGGCGACGTCGGCCGGGCGGGTCCGCCAGTATACCGAGAGGGCGCCAAGGGTCTCCCGCTGGGCCCGCAGCGGCACGCCCAGGTACGCGGCGAAGCCCTGGGACCGCAGGAACTGCAGGTGTGCTAGCGGCGTAGGAGTGTGCTCATCCACGTAGTAGGGAGCGTCCCGGGCGAGGGCGATCTCAGCCAGCCGCGCGTCGCCCTGCGCTGCACCGGCATTCCAGGTCTCCGGCGTCATGCCTGCGGCGGCACGGACCACCAGCTGACCTTCTTCGAGCAGGGATACCGCGCACCCTTGAGCCTGTGCGATCTCGGCGGCCACGCTGGCGATGCGCGAGAGCGTGGCCTCGAGGTCGAACCCGGCAGAGAGGGCATGTCCCACACTCTCGATCGCGGCCCGCAGCTGCTGTCCCTTCTGGCGGGTCTCCTCGTAGAGGCGGGCGTTATCGATAGCCATCGCGGCCCAGGTGGCAATAGCCTGAATGATCTCGACATCCTCAGGGGTAAAGGCGTACTGCCGGCGGACATGGTTCACGAAGAGCGTGCCAAGCGCCTGCCCCCGCGCGATCAGGGGAGCTACCAGCAGCGAGCGATCGCCGAAGAGCGCGACCGCGGCCTTATCGGTCCGCGGATCGGTGAGGGCATCAGAGACAACCACCGGACGGCCGCTTTCCAGCGCGGCGCGTGAGAGCGGCTCCCGCTCAAGCGGAATAGGGTTCCTTTTCCAGGCGGCAGTGAACGAGGGGTCCATGCCGTAGAGCGCCGAGGGCTGGAGATAGCGCCCGCCGGCGTCAAGCAGCAGGATGCTGGCGCGATCTGCTCCGGTGAGTGCGGCAGTCCGTTCCACAATGCGGTCCAGGACCTGATGCAGCTCGAGCGTGGAGCCGGTAGCCCGTGCGATCTCCAGCAAGATGGTCGCCTCGCGAGTGCGGCGCCGCTCCTCCTCCAGGAGACAGGCCTTTTCCAGGGCGGCTGCGGCCTGGCCCGCCAGGATCGCAAGCTCTGCCGCGACACTCGGTTCGAGGCGCTGCTCGGCGGCAAAACGGACCTCCAGTACCCCATAGGCGCGAGATGTCGTGCGCACCGCCAGCGCCAGCACTGCGGCCTCCTGGCGTGCTGCGTCAGGAGCGCGCAGGCCCTCGCCATCTCGATCGACCTGGGCGGCCGGCTCTTCAAGCACAGCGAGCAGGTCAGGCGGGCAGGGACGGCGGCCGTGCTCGAGGGGGCTCCCCTGCACTCCACGCACATACCCCACCTCGGCCTGGGGCGTTGCGGGATCGGGGGCATCGAAGTAGGAAGCCTCCACAGCCCCGAACAGGTCGAGCGCGGCGCGAACGGTACCGGCCACGATCTCGGACCGCTCCGTGGCCGCGTACAGCTTCAGGGCGACGTCGTGGAGGGCCTGGAGGCGCTCGGCGCGTTGCAGCGCATCGAGGGGCGCAGGCTCAGTACGGTGCGGCCCCTGCGGACGCTCGTCCTCACGGGGGAGCAGGGACGGCGACGACGGATGCATACCGGGCTCCTTTGCCCCGGTGCGACACAGCGTCGCGGCTGTGTCACACTCCCACACAAACCCACCTGTGTCGCCGGGTCACCGCATGCACTTGTCTCCTGCGTGCGGCGCCGCGGGCGACAAGTCAGGTGCATTATATGTGCCCGGCTTGGATGCGTCAATGCGCATAGCGGAGAGAGGCTCGAGAGATGCCCGGGCCAGCCACGCCGCGCCTGCTCGCCGAGATACCATAGCGCCTGCGCCGACGCCTCCCGTGCGCTGGGTGCTAGAGCCAAACGCCTCCCCGGGGCGTCTCGCGGGGAGCCGGCGCTGTCGGCCGCGGGTAGGGCACCGGAATATACTCCACCGACGGGCGTTGCTGGCGCGCCTGGGGATAGAGCTGCATGAGCTGCAGGACCTCCACCGGCATGTCGGTGGAGACCGGCAGGCCTAGGCGGCGCGCTTCAGCGACGGTAATGGGATAGTCGTGTGTCCAGGTACCGCGGCTCAAAGTCGCCGCCAGTTCCGCCGCCTTGCCCTCAGGCAGGCGCTGGCGCAGCAGCTCGGTGACGAAGCTCTCCACCTGCCGGATCGCCTTCTCGGCCACATCGGCCAGGATCAGCGTCTGGTCATCGATCTCAGCGATGGGTTTGCGCTCGATGACTTTGAGGATGCTGGCCGCCGGGTACTGGCCGAGCTGCGGATCCACCGGACCCAGCACGGCGTTCTCCGCCATGACGATCTCATCGGCGGCTAGAGCGATCAGCGTCCCGCCGCTCATGGCATAGTGTGGCACGAAGACCGTGACTTTGCCGGGGTGACGCAGAAGCGCCTGAGCAATTTGTTCCGCGGCGATCACCAGGCCGCCGGGCGTATGCAGAATGATATCGATCGGCAGCTGCGGATCGGTAAGCTGGATCGCCCGCAGCACGGCCTCCGAGTCCTCGATGTCGATGTAGCGCACGATAGGGAAGCCCAGGAGCGCCATAGTCTCCTGGCGGTGGATCAGGCTGATCACGCGACTGCGGCGCTTCTGTTCGAGCTGGCGCAGCAGCTTGAGTCGCTGCGCTTCCAGCCAGCGCTGGCGGATCACTGGCTGGAGTGTGCTAAAGATGAAGAACAGCCACAGCAGATCCAGGAACGTCATCGCATGCCCCTCCCTCCGACCCCCGACGTACTACCAGGGCCAGTACTGATCGGGATGATACTGCGGCGCCGGCCGCCGCAGCGGCCAGACCAGCACGAGCCCGGCGAGGAAGCCGCCGACGTGGGCCCACCATGCTACTCCGCCGAGGAGCTCCATATCGCTGGCCAGCGAGAGCAAGCCGTTCAGCAGTTGGGCCAGGAACCAGCCCCCCACCCAGATAATAGCCGGCACCTCAACGAACCAGGGGATGAAGAATACCGGCACCAGCGCCACCACGCGCGCCGCCGGGAAGAGCACCAGGTAGGCCGCCAGCACGCCGGAGATTGCGCCGCTGGCGCCGATGGCCGGGACGTTTGACAACGGGTTGAACCAGATATGCAGGAGCGCTGCGGCGATGCCGCAGACCAGATAGAACAGCAAAAAGCGCCAGTGTCCCAGGCGATCCTCGACGTTATCGGCGAAAATCACTAGCGCCAGCATGTTGCTCAGCAGGTGGAACCATCCTCCGTGCAGGAACTGTGACGTGAGGAGGGTGAGCCATTCGTTGGGCCACGGCGCGGTGAGGAAGCGCCGCGGCACGACCCCCAGCAGCCACAGGAACGCCTCCAGCATATCTGGGGGTAACCGGAGCTCAACGAAGAACAGCAGGATGTTCGCACCGATCAGCGCGGCCGTCACATACGGGAACCCGCGGGCGCGCACCGTGTCTTTCAAGGGAATCACAGCCGGATCATCCCTCTCTACGCACGAGGTCTATACATCAGGTCGCCGCATCAGGTCTACGCGTGGAACTCTGCATGCGGGAGGCACTTCCTGCCGGCAGCGAGCGAGTCGAGGTCGCTCCTCCACGCCCTTCCCAGCCCCGCAGCCCCGAGATGCTTGCGGCGCCTGGGGTGCGTCCCCTCATGATAAGTACATGCTAAGTGATAAGTACATGCTAAGTAAAAGGTAAGAGCCGGCAAGAAGCACGCTGCAAGTATAGAAAATTTGCCCCAGTGGGTGCAAGGCTGTGACATTCTCGCACACATGCCAAGCCTGCAACAGCCAGCGGATGCTGGTCACTGCAGCGGCTAACGCCTAGCCCAGAAGCGCTCAGGACGGCGGCCTGCCTGCCCGGCCAGTTCGATAGACATGACACGGGCAGGCACCGCGCGCCGTCCACGGAAGCGGCGGGTGAGCCGCGGGCCGAGCTGGATCGCCAGCGCGCCTACCGGCACGCTGACCAGCACCAGCAGCACAGCGGTCTGGGCTACCAGGGTCTCCCCGGCCTGGAGGGCCAGCGTGCCGAGCACCAGGGTGAACTCCCCACGCGGGATGAGATACAGCATGGTCAGGAGCCGCCCGCGCACGCCCAGCCCGGTCGCGGCGCCGCTCCAGTAGTTGAGGGGCAGCTTGACCAGCAGCGCAGCGGGCACCAGGGCGATGGCGAGGGGCTGAATGCCCTGCAACAGCCGGGCGGCGCTCGCGCCGACGGCGAGGAAGAACATCGCCGCGGCCAGGTCGCGCAGCGGACCGAGCAGAGGTTCCAGGCGCTCGCGCAGGCCGATGCTGGCTACGACCGTGCCGGCGAGGAAGGCCCCGATCCCTTCCGAGGCGCCGGCGCGGTGAAACAGCTCGGCGGTGGCCACGGTGAATGCCGCTCCCAGGAGCAGGAGCGGCTCCGACGGCAGGCGTGCCAGCCAGCGGCTGAGCCGCGGTCCTGCAAGATAGGCGCCGGCGAGGTAGGCCCCCACCAGCACCAGGCTCGCCAGGAGGGCCGGGCCGCCGGCCCGGCCCGCGGTCACGGCGAGCACAGCAGCGATCACCAGATCTTCGAACACCAGCACGCCGAGGACCGTCTCGCTCTCGGGATAGGCGGCACGCTTGAAATCAACGATCAGGCGGGCGATGATCGCCGAGCTGGAGACATAGAGCGCCCCGCCCAGGAGCAAGGCGGCGCGCCAGTCCAGTCCCAGCAGCAGGCCCAGGCCCCACCCCATAGGGAGCGCGAGCGCATCCCAGATCCCGGCGCGAATGGCCTTGCCGGAGAGCGCTGCCCAGCGTTCGGGGCCGAATTCCAGGCCAACGCTGAACAGCACCAGGAGCAGGCCGAGGTCGGGCAGTGGCTGCAGGAGCTCGAGGTTCACCAGCGGGGCCGCCAGCAGCCCCGTCAGGAGGTAAATCGGCAGCGGCGCCAGGCGCAAGTGCCAGGCCAGGACGGCACCGAGGGCCAGGAGCGCGGTGGCCAGTGTGAACTGCAGGATCGCCGGATGCATCAGGCCTTCAGCTGCGTGCGCAACGTATCAACGGCGCGCCGTGGTCCGGCCACCACCAGCATGTCGCCTGGCTCCAGACGCGTGTCCGCGGCGGGGTTGGGCAATAACGTTTCATGGCGGCAAACGGCCAGAATATGCACGCCCTCCGGTACCTGGAGGTCGGCAAGTCGCTGCCCGGCAAGACGCGGCGGCACCGCGATCCAGTCGATCGCCTGCTCACCGACCCGCATGGTGGCCGCCGCGGTCAGCTCTGGATGGAACAGCACACCGCCCAGGATTGCGCCAAGCTCGCGCGCTTCTTCATCGGTGAGATCGAGCGCGGCGGCCGGTTCCTCGCCCCCGCCAGCCTCGTAGTAGAGCACCTGCCGTCGCCCGCTGTGGTGCACCACGATGACGATCTCATCGCCGGACTGCACTTTGATGGTGAACTTGTGGCCTACGCCCGGCAGCTCGACTTCTTCTACCCGCATAGCATCTCCGCTCCCCTGCACCCGGCCCTGGACCTGGAAGGGATGCAAGGCGCACTCTCGCAGGCCTCCAGATCCAGCATCCTGTCGTGAGGCACACGATACCAGTGCTTTCATCGTAGCGCGCCGGTGCACCGGCGCGCTACCCGGGCGTGGCTGGCGCATAGCCTGGAGAGGAAAACGCCGGCCGAGCGCACGACACCGCCCGCAGTGCTGCGGCAGCGTGCCTGGCCCGGCCGGCGCGGCTCTCAGCGCGGCTATCTGCCCGGCTGCGCACGGATCAGCCCAGCTTCTCGATCGCGCGCAGGAGCCCCATCATGTACCCGGTCGAGTAGGCCCGGCCACGGTGGCCCCAGTCGGTATCGTCGATCATGTGCGGCACGTGATCGTCGATCATGAAGCCGGTGAAGCCTACCCGCTTGAGCGTCAGCATCGCCTCGACGACATCGACGTTCCCTTCGCCGATGAAGCACTCCTGGAACTTGGGCACCGTGCCCTGCACGTCGCGGAAGTGCACGTAGAAGATCTTGCCGCGCTCGCCGAAGTAGCGGATGGCGTTGATCACGCCGGTCGAGCGCTCATCGCCCATCTCCGACCAGCAGCCCATGCAGAAATCCAGGCCGCTATTGGGGCTGGGCACCAGCTCCATGGCTTTCTTGAAGCCGTGGAAATCTTTGAACAGCCGCGCCACGCCGCCCAGCGAATCGACCGGTGGATCATCCGGATGCAGCGCCAGCTTGACGCCCCATTCCTCGGCCACCGGCACGACCGCCTTCATGAAGTACTCGTAGTTCTTCCACATCTCCTCTTCGGTGAAGACGCGGCCATGGGTGAGGGGTGCGTTCTTGACCAGCTCCAGGTCAAAGGACGTGACCTGTGCGCCGCCGCGGCCGGGGGTCGAGCGCGAGGTGCGCCAGACACGGTTGGGCATCCAATGGTAGCCGAGAATAGGGATGCCGGCGCGGCCCATGTTGCGGATGGTTTCCTGGTAGTTCTCGATCTGCTCGTCGCGGCCCGGCAGACCGAGCATGGCTTTGTCGTAGAAGCTCACCGGCGTGTTCTCGATCGCCTCCAGGCGCAGGCCATAGTCTTCCACCCGCGTGCGGAGCTGCAGCAGGTCCATGAACTCCCAGCGCTTCTCGCCCGGCAGCTTCGGCGTGTTCAGGAGCACGCCGCTCACGCCGAGCTGTTTGGCGAACATGAGTCGCTCGTGCGTGGGTTCGCTGAACTGTCCAATGGCCACGCGCATGACTTCTTTCATCGCTGTGCACACCTCCTCTGTTCCCGATCGATTGTTCCCGATCGATTGTTACTGATCGACCACCGATCCGTCCACGTGCAGCCGCGTCTGGACCGGCCGCGGCCGGGGCGGGTACTTCTCCCGGGCATCTTCGGCCAGCTCGACGCCGATGCCCGGCGTATCCGGCACGATCAGGAATCCGTTCTCCACCCGCAGCGGGTTCTTCACGATCTCGCTCTTGGGCGGCACGTGTTCGTTCCCTGGATATTCTTGCAGCGCGAAGTTCGGGATGCATGCGGCGAGCTGCACGCAGGCGGCGGTGCTCACCGGGCTGAGCGGGTTGTGCGGGACCACGCCGACGTAGTGGGCTTCGGCCAGAGCGGCGATCTTCTTGCAGTGGGTGAGGCCGCCGGCCATGCACACGTCCGGGCGCACGTACTGCACCGCCCCGCGCTGCAGCAGCATCTCGAACTCGTGGATGGTATGCAGGCGCTCGCCCGTGGCGATGGGAATGTTGATATGGTTCGCCACCAGCGCCATGGCATCGAAGTTGTCCGGCAGAATGGGGTCTTCGTAGAAGAAGGGATGGTACGGCTCGATGCCGCGAGCGAGCACGATTGCCTCGGCCGGGGTCAGCCGGCGGTGAATCTCGATGCATAGATCGACCTCATCGCCGACCGCCTCGCGATAGCGGGCCACGGTCTCGATTGCATCACGCATCTTGTGGGCATAGGTCTGGAAGTACGGCACGTCGCGCGGCTCGTCCAGGAAGGGCGTGAGGTGTCCGACGGCGGTGTAGCCCTGTTGCTTGGCCCGCACGCAGCCCTCGATCAGGGCCTCTTTCGTGCGGCCGAAGACATGCACATAGACGCGGCACTTATCGCGCACCTTGCCGCCCAAGAGCTGATAGCAGGGCACGCCGAAGTACTTCCCGGCGATATCCCACAGGGCAATGTCGATGGCGCTCAAGGCGCCCATGATAGCAGCGCCGCGGAAGTGGCTGCTGCGGTACATGTATTGCCAGTGGTGCTCGATGCGGAGCGGGTCCTGCCCCACCAGGTACTGGGCGAACTTCTGGATCACCGCCTCGGAGGCTTCAAGATAGCCCCAGGTGCCGGATTCCCCCAGCCCGGTGATGCCCTCGTCGGTGTGTATCCGCACGAAGAGATAGCGGTCGATCGGCAGGGTCTCAACGCGCGTGATCTTCATGCTGGCCTCCCCCTCTCTGCGCCGTGGTCTATGGAGCTCTTCACGCCTCGGTGCGTGCCGATGATACTCTCATACTGCCTGTGTCTCAACTTCCGTGTCTCAATTGCTGCCGGCATGCCGGCAGGTAGGGCGTTTGCCACCGGCATCCGATCTCGCATACCATGGGAGCGACTGCTCCCGGCAAGCGCGTCCGGCGAGCGGCTCTCTAGAGTAAAAGAGAGAGTAAAAGAGTAAACAAGAGCAAAGAGCGCCGAGAGCAATGAGTGCAGCGATGTCTCGCAGGCAACCGATCGATGCCGTCCTGCTTATTGGCTTTGGCGGGCCGGAGAAGCCCGAGGACGTCTGGCCATTTCTGCGCAACGTCGTGCGTGGCCAGAATGTACCCGAGCAGCGTCTTCACGAAGTGGCCCACCACTACGAGGCTGTCGGGGGCGTGTCCCCTTACAATCGCTCTACACGCCGGCAGGCAGCCGCGCTCCAGGAACGCCTGGCGGAGCGCGGGCTGCCACTTCCGGTCTATATAGGCATGCGCAACTGGCATCCCTTTCTCCAGGAGACGCTGGCGCAAATGCACCGCGCGGGAGTGCGGCGCGGTGTAGGCATTATCCTTGCGCCACACCGCGCCCAGACGAGCTGGGAGCGCTACCAGCACGATGTCGAGCGCGCTCGCGCGGCGCTGGGCGGAATCGGCCTTGAGGTGCTCTATCCGCCGCCCTGGCACGCGCACCCGCTCTTCCTGGAAGCCCTGGCACAGCGTGTCGAGGAGGCCACCGGCGTTCGCCGCGGCGCCTGGCCGGCCGGTGTCCCGATCGTGTTCACGGCCCATTCCATTCCGGTGCGCATGCCCGGCGCCGAGAGCTACGCCGCGCAGGTGCATGAGACGGCGGCAGGCGTTGCTGCCCTGCTGGCTGCGCCCGACTGGACGGTTGCGTACCAGAGCCGCAGCGGCGATCCGCGTACCCCGTGGCTGGAGCCGGAGGTGGCGGACCGCCTGGCTGAGCTGCGGCAGCGCGGGGCCCAGACGGTCGTGGTCGTGCCGTGCGGGTTCCTGTGCGATAACGTCGAGGTGCTGTACGACTTGGACATCGAGGCGCAGCAGGCCGCGCGGGAGCTCGGCCTGCAGATGCTCCGCGTGCCTACAGTGGGCGATCATCCCTTGTTTATCGAGATGCTCGCCGAGCTAGTCCTCCAGGTCGCGAACCAGTCCGGGTAAGGGCGACCGGGAGAAGCGGCCATCCGGCCCCGGGCATGCCGGGTTGCAAGCGCGGGGTGTCGGGGCGAACCCATGGGTTCGCCCCGACCGAGACAGCGGGCGAGCGGCTGGCCGCGCTTTGCCTGCAGGAGCGCATTGACCTGCTCGACGATAGACTTGGCAACAACGCGAGGAGCTTCCTGGTTATTGCGGATCTTCGCTACTTCAGCATTAATGATGCGGCTGATGTCGTCCCACAGGGGCGTAGGCGGGAAGCGCCGCATGGCCGAGCGGCCCTTGGCGAAGTACTCGTTCCACTCGCGCGGGAAGGCGGAATTGAGATACTCCGGGCTGCGCAGCGTCGAGTTCCGCGCCACGACGCCACCGATGCCCAGCTTGTAGTGCAGCTTCTGGAACTCGGTGCTGGTGTAGAACTTGGCCACCTCCCAGGCTGCAAGGGGGGTACTTGGTCGGGGCGGCGATGCCGATGCCATTTCCAGGGAAGCCGTAAGCGCGGCCGGCAGGGCCCTTCGGCAAGAGGCTCAGGGCCACGTGCGGCTGTACGAACCCGGCGGTGTTCCCCGCCGAGCGCAGCCCCGGGAAGGTCGCCAGCTGCCCGGCGATGAAGAGATTGATCGGGGCGGTGCTGCTGAGCTCCGCCGGGCTGGGAGCGACGCGCCAGCGCCAGATCACATCCTGCATCTCCTGCAGGCCGGCGATCGCCTGCGGGCTGTCCATCACGCAGCGGGTCATCTCTGGATTGAGGATATCGCCGCCGGCTCCCCAAACCCAGACCTCCCAGCTCGGCGCGTGCATGCCAAACTGCACGATCTCGTCGCCGCTGCGCTTCGTAAGCTTCAGCGCCGCCATGCGCCAGTCATCCCAGGTCCAGTCATCGGTGGGATAGGGCACGCCCGCGGCATCGAACAAGTGCTTGTTGTAGTAGAGCACGGTAGGTCCGCCTTCACGCGGGATGGCCCAGGTCTTCCCGTCGAGCACGAAGGCGTTCCACATCACTGGCTCGAAGTCGTCTTTATCAAAGCTCCGATCGCGCGCGACAAACGGGTCGATCGGCTGCAGCATGCCGGCGGCGGCAAAGCGCGGGTACTGTGCCACTGGGGTATGGATGACATCCGGCGGCACCCCCGCGGCAAACGCCGCGGTGAGCTTCTCGACCGTGTTGCCCTGCGGGATGAACTCCAGCCTGATCTGGGGGAAGCGCTGCTCGAAGAGGTCTTTCGCCTGCCCGGTGACGAACTGCCCCATCTCATTGGCCGTCTGCTCCCAGGCGATCTGCAACGTGATGACTTCGCCGGGCTTGAGGCCGAGGTCCGACTGCGGTGAGCCGGCCGCGGGCGTCTGCGCCGGGCGCGCCGGCCGGCAGCCTGACAGCACAGCCACGGCCGGGGGGAGCGCCGGGCCGTAGGAGCGTAGCCAGTCACGGCGGGACAGGCGAGGCAGCGCTCCGGAGACCTGCAGCGTAGTCATGGAGACCTCCTCGCACCCGTAGCAGGGACAGGAGGGCGCGGCACCGTCGTACCCGACTAAGAATTACCCCTAAATTAAAATCTACCTGTGCTGGCCATGTTCGACATGGCCGTGATGGGGACACAACCGGACACAGCGCAGCGCCGCTGCGCCCCTCCGAAAGCCCCTTTCGCCGGTTAGCCCACCGGCTGCACCGGCATCTTCATGCCCTTAAAGGGTGGGTCGCCACCGCCCCAGCTCACCACCTGGTTCATCAGCTCGGTCATCTGCTTGAGACCGGCAACCACGCTGATCTCGCCGCGGTAGATCTTCTGTACCTCGCGGCTGTAGATGGCGCTATCCTCGGTGGCGCCGTAATGCCGGATATAGATACCGTACGGCCGCTTGAAGACATCGGCGAAGACCTGGGCGTGCTGGTAGGGATACATGTCAGGCGGGCGGAAGAAGCGCGGCTGGTGGTCCTTCTTGGCCGGCACCAGGATACGCTCCTCGGCCATGAACCCCTGGAACTCGTCCATGATCATCCACTTCATGAACGCCCAGACATCTTCGGGATACTTCGTCTTGCTGTAGCCGGCCACCGGATGTCCGGCAGTCCATGCTGCACCGGGGCGCCCGCCGATGCGTGGCACCGGCATCATGTCCCATTGGAATGAATCCCGCACCACCGGCCACATGCGCGACCAGTCGTTCACCGAGCGATAGTGGATAGCCACCTTGCCCAGCGCGAAAGGTGTCATGCCCCCGGCATCCAGAGCGCGCCCGCCCCAGGGGGCCATCATCTCGGCACGGACGTCATTGGGCAGATTGATCTTCAGCTTGGTCAGCCAATCGAGCATATCCTGGTGCGCCGCCACACTCTCGGGGATGTCGAGCTGCCACTTCATCTGGTCGAGGTCGAAGTGGCTGGCGCCGCGGGTCCAGATGAACGGCCCGATGTCATGGTAACTGGTATAGCCCCAGTGCAGGCCCCACACGTTCTCGGTCGGATCGGTGCACTTGCGCGCGATCTCGATCATCTCCTCAAGCGTCCAGTCGCCGCGGTTAGTCGACCGCTCCCACGGATCCTGAATGCCTCGCTTTTCAAAGAGAGTTTTGTTGTAGTAGATGGCGAATGGCTCTACCCAGTAGGGCAGTGCGTACCACTTATTGCGCCACTTCTCGATGCCGGTGAGGGCCCAGTCTTTCTCCAAGTTGATCTTGTCCCGGCTCAGGTAGGAATCAAGCTGAAGCACAAAGCCGGCGTCGTAAAATTTCATATCATTGTTTGACACCGTGTCCCAGATATCCGGACCGGTGTCGCTGGCGAACATCGCCGTGATCTTGGTGAGCTGTTCGCCGGAGTTGTTATTACGCTCGATGACGATGTTAACCTTGTTTTTCTCTCCCCACTCTGCCCACTTCTTCTCGAAGCGATCCATCGCATTGGGGCGCCAGCTCATGAAGCGGAGTTCAATCGGCTGAGTACGTCCCTGGGGCTGACCGGCTGTCTGCCCGGCCGAAGGCGCAGCGCCTTCGCGGGCGCGACAGGCAGACAGAACCCCGGTCACAACGGTACCGGCAAGCAGGGTGCGGCGCGAGAGTGATGCCATAGCTTCGACCTCCTGTTTCCCTTAGCTACCCCTACGCGGCTCCGCTCTGCCCGCAGCAAAGGAGCGGTAGAACCGGGCGCTTTCAGTATGCCACACCGGTACAAGATTGTGAAGTGCAAAGTTGTGCAGCGTAGATCTATGCTCCGGAGTGAACCCGTACTACACTAGGTGAAGCCTGCCGGCAGGCTGTGACGTTCGGACTGCCTCGCTCCGGCAGGCTATCCAGGCACGGGTTGTCTGTGTTTCTCCGTATAGTCTGCGCACAGGAGGGGGATATGGCCCTGCATGGCGTTTCCCGGCGTACGCTTCTGCTACGCTCGCCGGCCCTGGTGACCGGCTCGATCCTGGCTGCAGCCTGTGTCCGTCGACAAGCACCAGAGGGACGGCCTGCGCCGACCCTCCAGCGGGGCGAGCTGGTCTACTGGGACTGGTGGGGCACTGCCCAGTCCGACCTGGCTGCCTGGTTCGAGTGGGTCGAGCAGGAGTATCGCAGCCGTTTCCCCGGCGGTACCTTCAAAATGATTACCGTGGACTTCGGCGAATACCCGACCAAGTTCACCGTCGCCGCTGCTTCCGGCGATGTCCCGGACGCCCTGCACTACTCGAACGCCTGGGTGCGCGACTTCTGGGCTCTAGGCGCCCTGCGCGCCCTGGACGACTTGGTGAAGAAGCAGCCGGATGTGGCCATGGACAAGTTCATTCCGGCCTCCAGCTTCTACGCGGTGCGGCAGGGGAAAATCGCCGGTATTCCGATGGAAGGGCCGGATAGCGAGGTGACCCTCTACAACACCGACCACTTCCGCGAGGTCGGGCTCGATCCCTCCTACGACCGGGTGAAAAACTGGACCTGGGAAGACTTTGACCAGGCGGCTATGCGGCTTACCGTCCGCCGGGGCGCCGAGGTGGAGCGCCCGGGCTATACGGTCAAGGTGCCGGACGGTCGCTACTTCGCCTGCTGGATGTACAGCCAGGGCGGGCTCTTCTACAAGCGCGATTACACCGGCCTGGACGTGAACAACGAGAAGGGCGTGAACGTGTTCGCGCACCTGCTCGACCTGCTGGAGGGCAAGCGCGTCTCCACGCCCATTACCGTCACCAACCACTTCGACCTGTTCCTGGAGGGCCGCGCGGCGATGGTCCAAGGGGGGAGCTGGAACGTCGGCACGATCCAGGCACGCAACCCCAGCCTGGCGTTCGACATGATGGCCTATCCTCGCCATCCAGGCGGCGGCAAATATGCCACCGCAACGTGGGTGAATATGGTCGGCATCCCGACGAATGCGCGGCGAGTGGAGCAGGCCTGGGAGTTCTGCGCCTGGTACTCCAGCCTCCCTGTGGCGATCAAGCGGCTGGCCGTCACTAACAAGACCTCGCCTCGCCTGGATTTTTATCAGACCCCGGAGTGGCAGACCGAGGTGCGTCGGGTGCCGCAGCTGCAGCGCATCATCGATGTCGCTCTGGTAGGGGGTGAGCGGCCCGGCGTGCGTTTCGACCAAATGGAAGCGGCGATGCGCCCGATCTTCCGAGCGGTCATGGAAGGCAAGATGTCGCCCAAGGAAGGCGTGGCCCAGCTCGAAGCGGTGACCGCGCCGATCCTCTCGGCCCTTCCGCCCGAGGCGCGCTGAACCGGCGGCCTTGGCTCTGCGTAGAACTGCTCAGACAGGCGTGCTGATCGCCTCCTCTACCGGCCGGCAAACGCGGCGCGGGGCACCAGGTGCACGCCACTGGACCGCACCTGGTGCCCCGGGGGCGACCTCGCTACTGTGGATTAGCCTTGAGGAACTCGTTTACCGCCGCGGCGATGCGGCGTGCCGCAGCCGCGGCGCCCTCCTCGTTGTTCCAGATCTTCTGGAGCTCCGGGTTGATGTAGTCGCGCCAGATTTTATCCTGATCTTTGGACAGAAGGCGCACGAACTGATACGGCTGGCGCAGGATCTCCACCGGCAGGCCGGGCGTCTCGAACGTCGGGATACTCTTGTGCACATCAAGGAGCACCTTTTGCGCTTCCTCATGGTACGGCACGCCGGTGCCATCCAGAGCAAAGACCTTGAGGCCCTCGGGGCCGGCCTTAAACTTGATCCACTCCCACGCCGCCTCGCGCACCTTCGTATCTTTGGCCATGGCCGTGGAGGTCGGGCCGCCGGTGGCGTAGTCATAGGCGTAGGTTTTCCGCTTGGGGTACGGCACCACGCCCCACGTGAACGAGGTGATACTCTTGTACAGGCCGATGCCGGTAGTCCACCGCGAACGGAGGGCCAGCCTGCCGGCCATGAACGCCTGGTCCTCGTTCATGCCCACCTCGGCGGAGAAGCGGTTCAGGGGAGTGCCGCGGTGCTTATACTTCAGGTCCTGCAAGAACTGCAGCCCTTCGATAGCCGGGGGCTCGTCGTAGAGGCACTTCGTCGGTTTCTTGAAATCATCGAAGGGCCGGCCGCCGGCGCTCTCGATCCAGAGGTGGTTGTCATTACTGCCGGTGCCCACCGACGCGCCGACGATCTCCCAGCTTCCGTCCGCGCCGCGCTTGGTCAGCCGCAGCACTGCATCCACGAACGCTTCCCAGGTCCAGCGGTCCTCCCTCCAGAGCTCGTACGGCGTCTTCAAGCCGGCTTGCCGGAAGAGGTCGGCGTTATAGAAGTACACGTTCGGGCTGGTCTCGCTGGGGTGTGCCAGGAGCTTGCCCTGGTAGCTCATGATCTCGAACATGAGCTTGGAGATGGGCCCGGTCCTGTAGCTGCCGAGGGCATAGGACGGGTCTTTCTTGATCAGGTCATTGAGGTCCTGCAGGACGTCGTTCTCGCCCCACATCTGCACGACCTGCAAGTCCATGGCGAAGGTATCCGGAGGGGTTCCACCGGCGAAGGCAGCGATGAGCTTCTCCGTGAGCGAGCCGGGGTTGACCGTCTCGACCGTCACCGCTGGGAACTTCTCCTGGAAGGCATCGGCGATGCGGCGCTCGCGCTCGTTGTACTCCTGCGAGCCCCAGTGCCAGTAGGTAACCGTCCCGCTCACCTGTCTGCCGGCGGCCTGCGGCCCCTGGGGTGCCCTGCCGGCGCATGCCACGCTCGCCAGCGCCGCACCCGGCGCGGCCCCGGCCAGCACCACCGCGCGACGGGTTACCCCATACGGCCGATCCTGCGGCGCAGTGTGCGGCGGACGTTCGCTCGTCATGACGTTTCTCCTGCTATGCGAATATACCGCTCATGTGCGCTCTGCCGGGACTATGGTAATCCAGGAGTGCACGCAAGTCAAGAGGATGACCCTCCGGGGAGATCGCTGCCGCCGCTCTGAGGATCGAGGAGCACTAAAAAATACCCGCCGGGGGCCTCCCGGCGGGATGAGCAACAACATCAGGCTGCGGGGCAGGGATTCGAACCCCAGCTTCGTGGTCCAGAGCCACGCGTCCTACCGCTAGACGACCCCGCACCGTACCATACAACGCCCCAGGTGGTTGCGCCTGGAGCGCTTTGTATTCTAGCATTCCGTCCGGACAGGCGTCAAACCAGACAGAGCGGCTGCTCGCGGTGTGCGCTTGCGGGGTGCGGGCCCACCGAGTACACTGCCGAATGCAGCGCACGCATGTGCTTGTTCCCTTCTGGGAATGCTTTAGAGAAAATATATGCTTTAAAGTATTAAAAAATTCATGGTAATGCAGGAGCAAGACCATGAGCGGGAAGCTCGAAGGGCGGGTGGCGCTCATCACCGGGGCAGCAAGCGGTATCGGCCGCGCCATCGCCCAGCTCTTCGCCGCCGAGGGCGCGCTGATCGCCGCAGCCGACCTCAACCTGGCCGGGGTGCAAGCGCTCGTCGCCGCCTTGCCCAATCCGGAGAAGCACCTGGCGCTGCAGCTCGACGTACGTGACGTGGCGCAGATCTATGCCGTCACCGATCAGGTCGTGGCACACTACGGCCGCCTGGACATCCTGGTGCCGAGCGCGGGCGTGATCCGGGTTGTGCCCTTCCTGGAGTCCTCGGAGGACGACTGGGACTTCGTCACCGACATTAACCAGAAGGGCGTGTTCTTCTCCATCCAGGCTGCGGGCCGCCATATGGCCCGCCAGCGCAGCGGGGCGATCGTGACACTGGCCTCCATCGCCGGACGCTTTGGCTCCGACGACCAAGCGATCTACTGCGCCAGCAAGGCCGCAGTGATCAGCATGACCCGCTCCGCGGCGCTGGCTTTGGCGCCGTATGGCGTGCGGGTCAATGCCCTGTGCCCCGGCCTGACCGAGACACCGATGTGGGAGGTCATCGATGCGGCACGCGCGGCGCGGCTTGGCCTGCCGCGCGGCGAGCCAACCCGCCAGCGCGCTGCTGCCATCCCGCTGGGGGTCACCAACACCCCGGAGGACGTGGCGCGGGTAGCACTCTTCTTCGCCTGTGATGACTCGCGCACGATTACCGGCCAGGCGCTCAATATCGACGGCGGCTTCCGCATGGACTGACCTGCCTGTGCCGCCTTTCAGGTGAGAGCTACCGTGTTTCGGCCTTTCCGTGTGGAGGTCCCGGCGACGACGGCGAACCTGGGGCCCGGCTTCGACGCCCTCGGCCTGGCGCTCGGCCTGCACAACGTGTTCTCTTTCGAGCCCGCGTCGGAGCTCGCTGTAGAGGTAGGCGGGGAGGGGGCGGAGGCCCTCCCGCGTGATGCGGAAAACCTGGTCGTGCAAGCGGCGAGCGCCGTCGCCGGCACGGCCGGCCGCGTCCTGCCGCCGTTCCGGCTGGTCGCCGAGAACCGCATCCCCCCGGCGCGCGGGCTGGGGTCGAGTGCATCGGCTGTGGTGGGCGGGCTGGTGGCGGGCAACCACCTCCTGGGCAGCCCGCTTGCTCCTGACGAACTCCTGCGGCTGGCGGTGCGTTTTGAAGGCCACCCGGACAACGTCGCGGCGGCCCTCTGCGGAGGCCTGGTGGCCGTCAGCATGGCTGGCGACCGCCCCCTGAGCGTGCGGCTGGAGCCCCCGCCCGGCGTCGTGGCGGCGCTGTGTATCCCCGAGCAGCCGCTTCCTACTCAGCAGGCTCGTGCCGTGCTGCCCAAACAGGTGCCGCTCGAAGACGCCGTGTATAACCTCTCCCGCACGGCTCTCCTGCTGGCGAGCCTGGTGGCGGGCAAGCTGGAGCTACTCGCTGTGGCTATGCAGGACCGGTTGCACCAGCCCTATCGTGCCGCCATCTTTCCGGCCCTGGAGCCCTGCATCGCCGCCGCGCTGGAAAACGGAGCGCTGGGCGCGGCGCTCTCCGGGGCTGGTTCGACGGTGCTGGCGCTGGCCCGGCCGGAGCGCGCTGCGCAGGCAGCCGCGGCCATGGCCGCGGCTGCCGCACGGCACGGGTACCCGGCGCGGAGCATGGTTGTTCCGCTGGAAGCGCAGGGCGCACGGATCGTCGTAGGCGACTGACTGCTCGCGGCAAGGCAGGGCGCACCCTGTTCCTCCAATCGTGCCCGGCATCGCCGGCTTTCGGCCATGCAACGCTCCTCGGCGACCGTCGCTCTCCGCCGGCCTCCCTTGACCGCCTCTGCTGCTGGTGCTATACTGCTCTCACTTGTTTAGAACGATCCAAGAGCACGGTCCGGCTTTCCGAGCGAGGAAGAGGAAACGTACGAATGGGCAGGGCGGTCAAGATCGGCGTGATTGGCGCCGGCAGCGCGGTGTTCTCGCTGGGACTGGTGCGCGACCTGTGCCTGGCAGAATCGCTCGCCGGTAGCCTGGTCACCTTCATGGATATCGACGCTGAGCGCCTGGAGCTCGTGCACCGCCTGGCCGTCCGCTATGCCGCCGAGCTCGGCGTCGGCCTGCGCTTCGAGGCGACGCTCGAGCGCGAGCGCGCCCTACGCGAGGCCGACTTCGTGCTCAATACGGCCATGGTCGGCGGCCATGACTGCGAGGAGGCCTGGCGGCGGCTCTCCGAAGAGCACGGCTACTACCGCGGCCTGCGCCTGCAGACCAACCTGCAGCAGTACGAGCTGATGCTCTCGGTGGCCCGCGACATGGAGCGGCTGTGCCCTGATGCCTGGCTGGTGCAGAGCTCGAACCCGGTGTTCGAGGGTTGCACGCTGATGGCGCGCCAAACCGGCATCAAGCTGGTCGGCCTCTGCCACGGTTTCTACGGCTACCGGCGCCTGTGCGAGGCGATCGGCGTGCCTCCCGATGAGGTGCAGTGGGAGGCACCGGGGGTCAACCACTGGATCTACCTGACCCAGTTTCGCTATCAGGGCCGGGACCTCTATCCGCTGATCGACGAGTGGATCGAGACCAAGGCCGCAGCGTACTGGGCGAACTTCCGTGGCAGCTTCAGCGACACCCAGCTCTCACGAGCGGCCATCGATCACTACCGCCGGGTGGGGTTGATGCCCATTGGCGATGCCTCGCGTTGCTTTTCCGAGTGGTATTACCACACCGACCTAGCGACCAAGCGCCGCTGGTACGGCTACCTGGGCGGGTTCGACAGCGAGATCGGCTGGTCGCACTACCTGCAGCGCCTGCGGGAGAACATTGAAAAGCTCCGGCGCGTGGCACTCGATACCTCTGCCCGCGTCACCGAGGCGCTGCCGCCGGTGCGCACGCGCGAGATCCAGGTGCCTCTCATCGATGCCATCGCTAACGACCGTCCCGGCATCTTCCAGGTGAATGTGCCCAACAACGGCGCAATCGAGGGCATCGCCGATGATGTGGTGGTGGAGGGCAAAGCGCTGGTGGATGGTGCCGGCATCCGTCTCCTGCACGTTGGCCGGCTCCCCGAGAAGCTCATGCAAATGGTGCTGCTACCACGCATCCTGAAGATGGAGAAGGAGCTGTTGGCGTTCACCACCGGTGACCGCGATGTGCTGGTAAGCTGCGTGCTGGAGGACCACCGCACGCGCTCACTGGAACAGGCCGAGGCAGTCGTCGATGCCATGCTGGCGCTGCCGTGGAACGCCAACCTGGCGGCGCGTTTTAGCCGGCCGCGCCGCCGTCCGTTGCCCGAGTACCAGCTCGATTCCATCGAGCAACCTGCGCAGTAGATCGCGGGAGAGCAAGCTAGTGCTCGGCACAGCGGGGATGGCTGTGGATCTTACGCTATGTTTGGGGACGTTTACCGAGGGCATGGACTGCACAGCGCATAACTTAGAGCATTTAGAACTAGATCCCATGGGATCTAGTTCTTGGGATCTGGCTCATAAATAAAGTTGCACTGCAAGGCGGGAGGGAAGCTATGGAGCCGTGCGCTAAGCGACTTACTCGTCGTGACCTGGGCCGAGTACTGACGACAGGCAGTGCCTTACTGCTTGCGGGCGCATGCGCGCGTTTGACCACGCCATCAAAGCCGGCCGAAAGTGAGCGCTCACCGCTTGAAGGAGTGAAACCTGGTGGCAAGATCACATGGTCGTTCTGGGCAGTGAGCCAGGAGCAGGCAGATAATACGCTGGCTCGCATCGCTGAGTTTAATCAGCAGAATCCGCACATTCAGGTCGAGGCCTTATGGGTCTCTTGGGGGGAGTACCGCTCGAAAATCATCTCACTCATCAGTGCAGGCACTCCACCCGAGCTTACTCAGGTGGACGCCTATGATATGCCGGCTTTTGTCGAGCAGCAACTCATCCAGCCACTTGATCCATACATCAAGGGGGATAAGAGCTTTAACCTGGATGTGTTTCTGCCCGGTGCCTTCCTGGAGGACCACCACATCTTCAATGGGGTATATTATTCCGTTCCAAATGGCCCAGAGAGCCCGCGCGTGCTCTTCTATGACCGTGCGAAGTGGCTTGATGCCGGGTTGCCATTGCCGAATGACCTGGATACGCAGGGCAAATGGACATGGGACAGCTTTCTTGATGCCTTATTGCGTCTCTCACGCGGTGACGGAGCGGCGCGCTCATTTGGTATCGCCGCCCAGCTCGGTGTGCATCCTGAGCCACATAGCTGGATTTATTCGAACGGCGGGAAAACACTCTCTGATGATCGAAAAACCTTCATCGGCGATATGGCCGAGACGGTCGATGCGCTCCAGTTCCAGGCGGATCTCATCCACAAGTACAATGTGGCGCCGCGACCCGGCGATGATCTCGGTCCTGGTGATCCGTTCCTCTCCCATCGCTTGGCAATGGTGCTCAGCGGCGCTTGGTACGCTGCCCCGCTCTTCACGCGCCCGGATTACGATTATGGCGTCGCACCGCTGCCGAAAAGCCCCAAGGGTATGCGCCGGACTGTGGTGAAGCCGAACTCGCTCACGATCCCGGTTGGTGTTACCGGCCAGAAGGCGGCAACGGCCTGGGAGCTTGCCAAGTTTATCACCGGCCCAACGTACCAGAAGGGACTCATCGATGTTGGGCAGGCCCTCACCAACCGGAAGGACCTGGTAGACTACTTTCTCCGGAACAGCCCGATTAAGAACGCCAAAGTATTTATGGATGCCTATGAAAACCGGGAGGTGCTACCTATTCCTTTGATCCCTAAATGGCAGGAGTACAATGGGATTGTTACCGAAGAGATGAACAAGGTGCGCCGTGGCGAGGTGAGTGTGCGCGAGGCCATGCGTGTGATCAAGTCGCGGGCTAGCGCTGTGCTGGGTGGCGAGAGGTAGAAGGGATGGAGGGGAGGGGTCGTCTAAACGAACGTAAACACCACAAGCGGACATGAACACCGTGCACAAGGACCCGAGGAGGCGTATCCCCGTATGACTGCCGAACCAGCACTTGATCGCACGCAGCTCCGTAGCTACGCCTGGGGACAGCGCCGCGACCAGGCCGGTATGACGCGCCGCGCCTTTCTCAAGGCCGAGGGCTATACGGACGAGGACCTCGGCAAGCCGATCATCGGCATCTGCAACACCTGGAGCGAACTCAATCCCTGCAACATCCACCTGCGCCAGGTGGCCGAGGCGGTGAAGCGTGGCGTGTGGCAGGCCGGCGGCTTCCCCCTGGAGTTCAACACACTCTCGCTCAACGAGGTGTTCTGGGCGCCGACCACTATGCTCTATCGTAACCTGGTGGCGATGGAGACCGAGGAGGCGCTGCGGGCCCAGCCGCTCGACGCTGTGGTGCTGCTGGCGTCGTGTGATAAGACCGTGCCGGCCCAGCTCATGGCCGCGGCCAGCGCCAACATTCCGGCGATCATGGTCACCGGCGGACCGCTGCTGTCGGGGCGCTTCCGTGGCGAGGATATCGGCGTCTCGACCGATATCTACCGCTACTGGAACGAGTACCGCGCCGGCAACATCACCGACGAGGACCTGGCCGAGCTGGAGAACAGCATGTGTCCGTCGTGTGGACATTGCACGATCGTGGGCACGGCCAGCACCATGGCCGCCATGGCCGAGGCGCTGGGCATGATGCTGCCCGGCGGCGCGGCGATCCCGGCCGTGGACGCGCGGCGCTACCAGCTCGCCGAAGCCAGCGGCCGGCAGATCATGCGCCTGCTCGAGCAGGATATCCGTCCCTCCGACATTCTGACGCCGGAGGCCTTCGACAACGCCATCCGTGTCTGCATGGCGATCGGCGGCTCGACCAACGCGGTGATCCACCTGATCGCCATCGCCCGCCGGCTGGGCATCGACCTCACCCTGGACCGCTTCGACCGGCTCTCCCGCGAGACGCCGTACCTGTGCGCCATCAAGCCTTCAGGCCCCTATATGATGGAGCATCTTTTTGAAGCCGGCGGCATTCCGGCGGTGATGGCTGAGCTCCGGCCGCTGCTGCACCTGGATGCCCTGACGGTCACCGGCAAGACGGTCGGCGAGAATATCGCCCGCGCCCGCGTGCGGGATCGCCGGGTGATCGCGCCGCTGGACCAGCCGCTGCGCCCGGAGGGTGGTATCGCCGTGCTGCGTGGCAGTCTGGCGCCCACCGGCGCGGTGATCAAGCAATCGGCCGCCTCGCCGCACCTGCTGCGTCACCGTGGGCCGGCGCTCGTGTTCAACTCGGCCGAGGAGATCCAGCGGCGCATCGTGCAGGAGCGGCTGGAGGCCTCGGAAGACACGGTCTTTGTCCTGCGCTACCAGGGGCCGCTGGGCGCGCCCGGCATGCCCGAGAGCGGCGGCTCCATGCCTATCCCCGAGAATCTGCTCAAGCGCGGCATCCGCGACGTGCTGCGCATCACCGATGCGCGCATGAGCGGCACGGCCTACGGCACTATCGTGCTGCATGTGGAGCCCGAGGCAGCGGCGGGTGGTCCGCTGGCAGTGGTCCAGGATGGCGACGAGATCGAGATCGATGTGCCGGCGCGTCGCCTGGACCTGCTGGTGGACGAGCGTGAGATCCAACGCCGTCTCGCGCAGTGGCGCCCGCCTGAGCGGCCGTGGAACCGCGGCTACCGCGCTCTCTTCCTCGACCACGTGCTGCAGGCTTCGCAGGGCTGCGACTTCGATTTTCTGGCCAAGGTCGATCCGGAGACTTACCGGCCGCCGCGACGGCGTGCCTGAGAACGTCTCCTGGCCCTCCCTGCGGCAGGGAGGGCCAGGAGCTGGTGTTGACGTGGAGACCTGGTACTGCGCGACGCTGCTCATGCGCAGCGGCTCTGCCTACGGCGCAGGAGCAGCCGGTGCGCCCGGCGTCGAGAAGCCAAGGATAGCGACCCGGTCCCCGGTGGAGCCGCGGCTCTTGTCACCCACGACGTGAATGCGCAGGAAGTGCAGCTTCTGGGGATCAACAACGCTCCAGCTATAGGACCGGACTTCCAGCGTTGGACTGTACAGGTCGATGTCGTCATCCCGGATCACATCGTCGATCGAGACCCTGACTTTGCCACGGTCCGGGCCGGCGAGGGTGTACCAAGTCACCGACGGCCCGTTAAAGCGGAAGGCGGCGATCGCCAGGCCGCTCTCAGCCTGACGGTACTTTGGCAGCGCTGGCAGGGTAGCTTGCGCGGCTGTGTCTCCCTGGTCGGTCCATGTGGATGTGTACTCGACCAGGGGATCGCTCGCCCGGTAGAAGCGCGCCGGTTCACCCAGCGTGGTCCCCGGACGTGCTGCCGGCGCTGCACCTGGTGCTGCAGGCCCTGGCAAGGCTGGAGCGCTTGCAGACGGCCCGATCGGGGCGTTGAGCGCCATAAACCCCTGATGCACGACGAGACTATCGTGCGACCGACTGTCGCGGTCACCGGTGACGATGATGCGGATAGTGTGGTTCTGCCCGAGGGTAAGCGTCGACCAGCGGTACTCCCTGGGCTGCTCGACGTCGCTATACAGGCTCATTTCGTCGTCTCGCACCTGGCCGTCGATGATGACATCAATCTTGCCGCGAGCGGGACCTGTGGTGGTGAGCCAGGAGATCCACGGCCCGCTGTAGGTGAGCTGGACCGCTGTGCCGGCGAGCCGGCTTTCGAGATCAGAGGCCATTGGCGTCCACTCACCTGCGAACACCTGCGCCGGATCCTGGGCAGAGAAGCGGAGCGGCACTGGCCCATCCGCCACAGCGACGGTCGTTGGACCAGCCAGGGCAAGGACGCTAGCGAGGCCTGCTACCGCGATGAGATTACGTGTGACAGTCACGAGTTTACCCTTTCTCAACTCTTCTATACTTTCTCAACTCTAAGATACCTATCATCCACGCTGACACGTGGCAGGGTCTGCGTATCAGTCGATAACAGCGTTTTGCCAGACCTCTCTTTCTCCTCCGTGATGACCGGTACTCCTCACACAATCATCCTCGTTTGAGACCCTACCGGCCATGCAAAATGCGCAAGACTGCTCGCAACTCTTCGATCTTGCGTGTTTCTTCGTCGTGCCGTCATGTCTGAACGCCGGTTGGACTCCCTGTGTCGGAGGCATGCCGGCTCACCAGGGGCCGCGGGCAGAGCACGGTCGATCCCTCTCCCGGCGCGTCCAGGCAGCGCCAGGCCACCCGCCAGACGACGGCACTGGGATCTGTTGGTTGTCGAGATCGGCGGGGTACCTGGCCTGCCCTCGCATATTCCGATATCGACGTTATGAACCGACGTTAGATATAGACTCAGTTCCACCCAGTGGAAGTGATCGCGCCGCACAGCTTCCGGCCTTACGGTGCCGGCGACGGGCGTGGTGTAACCCGCGCCCATATACCGTTCGGCAGGAACGAGGTGACGAAGCCGATCTCCACAACCGGACGTTCCGGCATGGGCTGTAGGTCGTAGGCGCGGAGCACAGATGCAGCCAGGAGCTTGGCTTCCACATGGGCGAAGTGCATGCCGATACAGATGCGCGGTCCGCCGCCAAAGGTAACCAGGGCAAAGGGGTTCCGCCTGTCTTCCTCCCTGGGCGGCTCAAAACGATCGGGATCGAACCGCTCGGGGTGCGCAAATAGATCCGGCAGGTGATGCGTGGCGCCCAGAGCCAGCCACACCTGTGCCCCCGCAGGGATGATGTGACCGGCGAACTCGACATCAGCCAGCACGCCGCGTGGCACGGCAACCACCGGCGGATGGAGGCGGCCGGCCTCGCGGACCGCGTGGTCCAGCACGCGCATGGCACGCAGCGCCTCAAAGGAGATGGCGCTGTCTGAGCCGAGTAAGACGCGGGCAAGTTCCTGCCGTACCCGCGTCAGGTATCCAGGGTGCGTCGCCAGCAAGTACAGCAGCCACGCGCCGAGGGTAGTGGTGGTCTCGTGGCCGGCAACAAGCAGGATCTTAAGGTGGTCGACCACCTGCTGGTCGCTGAGCGGCTGCCCGTTCTCATCGCGTGCCTGGACGATCAGGCTCAGCACATTTTGCGGCGCTGCCTCAGGAGGGCGGCTGCGGCGCTCAGCGATAAGCGCCAGCACGATAGCGTGAAGCTCGGCGACGATACGCCGCCGTCGTTCTACAAACTGCCCCCATGTCTCTACACGCTCATCATAGCCGTGGAGTAGAGCGTAGAAGAGCTCACGCAGACGCCCAATCTCCGGACCATCTAAGCCGGCCAGTGCCCGCGCCGCGACCTCGAAGGTGATCTCCCGGGCCTCGGCGAAAAGGTCCACTTCGCCGCGCTCGGCCCAGGCATCAATGCGGCGCCGGATCACGCGCTCCATAACAGGCAGGTACTGTGCCATGCATGCCGCGGTGAAGGCGGGGTTCCACAGCTTGCGATGCCGGGTGTGCTCAGGGGGGTCCATGTTGAGCAGTCCCTTCCCGGCCCACTCGCCCACCAGCGGTGTCCAGCCCAGGTCGTGACTGAAGTACTGGCGATGGGTATAGAGCACGAAGCGGTTGGCCTCTGGCCCGACCAGGTATAGATGCTCCTGTCCACCCGCCGGCCTATCCCCGAGGATACGCCGGAAGATCGGGCCGTGGGCGCGCGCGGTGGCGGCGAGAAACTGCGGCGCAGCGAGGTACCAGCCCTCCGGAAAGTGCACGACCGGAATAGAGGCAGTGCTGGTAAGCATGGCGGATGCTCCTTATGCTCCACGACACGCAGATAATTCAATTATTGAATTATACAGTGCTCGAATTATACAATACCTGAAGGAAGCGCGCCAAGGGAGGCCGGCATGGCGGGCACGATGATCATGCAGCCCGGGGCTGCGTTCCGCCAAGGAGCCAGACCCCGCACACCTGCACTCCCGCCGGAGTTGTGCACCGGGGCTGTGGAGCTACGTTGCACAGCCGCCCTATACTCCCCGCAGGCCGGCGCCAGATCATGGGCGCGGGCAGCACGGTCGAGTCCGGGCGAGCGTCCGCCTCGAGTGTGGTATGCTGGTGGTGCGTGACAGGGTTCGCTAGCCCGGCAGAACGGGTATCCTGCGCAGGAGGCATGCGCGATGCACGTGGCTCATCTCGATCATGCGCTCATTAAAAGCATTAGAAAGAAATGCATAAAGAAATGCATTAGGAAATGCATTAGAAAGAAACATGCAGACGGAGAGGAGCGTTCCCGCTACGACGAGAGCCATCTCAGCCGGCGCGCCCTCGTCGCTGTTGCCGCGCACGCTGCCACAGTCCCGGCGCTTGCTGCGGCCGCATGCGCCCGGCAGCCCGCTGCGCCGGCACAGCCCGGCCCGGCGGCCAAGGCTCCGGCCAGCGTGGTGTTCTACTGCGTCTTTGCCGCCGGTGAGCGGCTGGAGCGCTACCAGCAGGTGTTCGAGAAGTTCAACGCCGAACGCAAGGATGTCCAGGTAGAGGTACGCCCCGGCACCGGCAGCTACCAGACGCATCGCGAGAAGATCATCCTGGAGCATGCCGCCGGTGCCCCCACCGACTTCTATGACAACGGCTGGGGCCCCTGGACCGATATGGTCGATAACGGGGTGATCCTCGATCTGTCGCCGTTCGTCAAGCGCGACAAGATCGACCTGAACATCTTCATCCCCGAGACGGTGAACTCCTGGACCTACGACGGCAAGCTGTACGCCTGGCCGCATGCCGTGTCGGGCGACTGTCTGGCGATCAACAAGGCGATGTTCGATGCGGCCGGCCTGCCCTATCCGCCGGTGAACCCCGAGGATAAAAACTGGACCATGGAGCGCTTCTTGGAGTATGCCCTCAAGATGACCCGGCCTCCCGACCAGTTTGGGTGGGGTGGCTCGATCAACGGCTATAACATCGGCGGGGTCACCGACGGCACCTACTTTGGCCAGCTCGCCTGGGATGATAAGAACAAGAAGTGCATGATGAACCAGCCCCGCTTCAAGCAGGGCTTGCAGTTCTTCCTTGATCTGCGTTACAAGTACCACGTCTACCCTACCGCGGAGGAGGCCCGCGCCCTACGCGGGGATGCGAACATCGATATCTTCAACACGGGCAAGATCGGCATGAACCGGCCGGGCGGCACGATCTTCACCCAGCCGCCCAAGGACTTCCCGTGGATGCTGGTGACCATCCCGTACTCCGGCCCCGGGCGGAACATCTCCGGGCGCTTCTGGGCTCAGGGCCTGCACATCGATGCCGGTAGCAAGGTGCCGGATGCGACCTGGGAGGTCTTTAAGTGGCTGCTTACCATCGAGAACCAGATGCTGTTCTGCCAGGCCTTTGGCCAGCCGGTCACCGCGCTGAAGAGCGCCCAGCCGAAGCTGCTGGAGGTCTTTAAGCAGCAGACCGGGGTGGACGCTACGGCGTGGACGCTCCAGGTGCAGTACTCTGGCCAATCCGGTGCCGGCATGCTGAAGTACGGGAACTGGCCGGAGGTGCAGCGCGAGCTGACTCCGCTCTACGCCATGCTGCAGGAGAACAAGATGTCGGTGAATGAGTACGCCGACCGCGCCTGCGAGATCATCGATCGCTTGCTGCTCAAGAAGGTGTGAGACGTGAAGGCTGAGCTGGTCTCTGTGGGCACCGAGCTGTTGCTCGGCCAGATTGTAGATACGAACGCAGCCTGGCTGGCCCAGCGGCTCTCTACCCTGGGCATCGACTGCTACTATATCTCTGCTATCGGCGACAATCTCGGGCGCCTGACTGAGCACCTGCGCCGCGCCTGGGAGCGGTCAGACCTGATCGTGATGACCGGCGGGCTGGGCCCCACGGAGGATGACCTGACGCGCGAGGCGATCTCTGCCCTTCTGGGCGAGCCGATGGTGGTCCAGCCGGAACTGGAGCGCGAGCTGCGCGCGTTCTTTGCCCGCCGCGGCATGCCCATGCCGGAGCGCAACATCAAGCAGGCGACCCTGATCGCCTCCGCTCGTGCGCTGCCGAACCCGATCGGCACGGCGCCTGGCTGGTGGGTCGAGCGGGACGGCCGCATCATCGTCGCCATGCCGGGCGTGCCGGTTGAGATGTACCGTATGTGGGAGTACGAGGTGGAGCCGCGGCTGCGCGCCAGGCAGGGCGGCGCAGTAATTCTTTCCAAGACCCTGAAGGTGGTGGGGCTGGGCGAGTCCGCCGTTGAAGAACTGCTGGGCGAGCTGGTGCGCTCCACCGCGCCGACGGTGGCAACCTACGCCAAGCAGGATGGCATCCACGTGCGCCTGACGGCGAAAGCCCCGAGCCGGGCCGAGGCTGAGGCGATCATCGCCCAGATGGAGCCGCGTATCCGCGCCATTCTGGGCCAGCACATCTATGGCGTGGATGACGAGACGCTGGCGCAGGCGCTGGCGCGGCTGCTTGAGCAGCGCGACTTGACCATCGCCACGGCCGAGGAGGTCACGGGCGGCCTGGTGGCCAGCGAGCTGATGGAAGCCGCCGGCCACCGTTTCCTCGGCGGCCTGGTCTATCGCTCGTTCGACTGCGACGCCGCGCCGGTGATCGCCGAGCGGGCGGCCCGGCAGTTCGGCGCCGGCCTTGGCCTGGGGGTGACCAGCACGCCTGCCGGGGAGAACAAGCACAATGTCTTCGCTGCGGTCTGGCACCAGGGGCGTGTGGTCGAGCACACGCGGCTGTATGCCACTACGTTTTCCGCCGTGCGGCGGCGCGCCCTGGTTGACGCGCTGAACACGGCGCGGAACTATCTGCTCGAGGTCAAGTAAGATTTCGCGGGATCGAGCCTCACCCGTAGCGCCCGTGCTCGTCGCTGGCGACCTCAACGCCGACCTCATCCTGCGCGCCCGCAATGAGGAGGCGCTGCGCCCGGTGATGGGCACTGAGAAGCTTGTCGACGATGCCACGCTGACGCTGGGCGGCTCCGCGGCCAACACCGCCTGCGGCCTGGCCCGCCTGGGCATGCCGGTGATGCTGGCCGCGTGCATCGGCAGCGATCCGCTGGGCGAGCTGCTCCTCCAGCTGGTGCGCCGGCACGGCGTGGATCCTGCCGGCGTGCTACGCCATCCGTCTGCAAAGACGGGTATCTCCACCGCCCTCTCCACGCCCCAGGACCGTGGGTTCCTGACGTACCTGGGCGCGCTGGTGGAGCTACGGGCCGAGGATGTGCCGGCCGCGCTCTTGGAGAGGGCACGGCACCTCCATACCACAAGTTACTTCATGCTTGCCGGGCTGCGCCCGGGACTGCCGGCGCTACTTGCTGCAGCGAAACGGCGTGGGCTCACCACGTCGCTGGATACCGGCTTTGACCCGGCTGAGCGCTGGGAGGGGCTCGATGCGCTGTGGCCGTATCTCGATGTATTCCTTCCCAACGAGGTCGAGGCGCAGGCGATCACCCGGGCAGCTACGGTCGAGGAGGCTGCGGCGCGGCTGGCCGAGCGAGTGCCGTGCGTGGTGGTGAAGCTGGGACCCGGCGGGTGCCTCGCCGTATGCCATGGCCGGATCGAGCGCGTCGCCGCGCCGCCCGTGCCGGTCGTCGATACGACCGGGGCGGGAGATGCCTTTAACGCCGGCTTCCTCGCCGGGTGGCTGGAAGGCTTGCCCCTGCGGCGGTGTCTGCAGCTCGGCGTCGCCTGTGGCACCCTCTCTGTGACGCAGCCCGGCGCCACGGCCGGGCAGCCGGCGCGGGGTGAAGCTGAAGCGTTCATCCGGCAGTACCTGCAATAAGCCCCCGGCAGGCAGAGGCCTCCAGAGCCTGTGCTATAATGCGCGCGGCCCCACAAGTATGGGCTCAGAGACGAGGCAGCAGGCGGCAGCACGCGTATCGGACGAACCCGTGGAGCAGCTGCGCGACCAGGCGCGCCAGTATCGCCTGGATCTTCTGACCATCGATACGCCGCCCGGGCGCGTTGCTCTGGCCGGCTTTCTCGCTGGCTTTCTTGCCGTCCTTCTTCTGCTGGGCGGCTTTGTGCTCACGGCCCTGATTGTCTACGTACTGGGCCAGGTGCTGGCGCTGTTTGGCCTCGTGCCAGGCGGCGAGGAGCCAGGCGCATTTCCGGACAATCCCGTGAGTGCGGTCGCGTCCTTGCTCGGGAGCCCGGCGATCCTGCTGCCGCCGCTGTTCCAGGCCGGCGCAGCGCTGGCGGTCATCGGGGCACTGGTGGCGGTCCTTCGCCGGTGGGACCTGCGGCGAGGCGATGAGTTGTCCCTCTATCTTGGGCACCGCCGGTTGTTCGCCGATGTGAGCGCGTTCTCGCTCGCCGGAGTAGCCGGTGGGCTGTTGCTGGCGTACGGGAGTGGCTTCCTGCCGAGCTACGTGCCCCGACGGCAGGGCATGCCCAGCCGCCTGGAACTGGCCATCATCATTGCGTTCCTGTCGCTCCTGGCGAGCTGGCTGCTCTTCTGGGTGTGGCGCCGGAGCTTCAACCTCGTGCTCCCACACGTCGCGGCTCCTACGTTGCGCGCCTGGACCCGATCCGAGGCCGGTGCGGAGGGGAGGTGGTCTGGGGCAACGTCGGGTGGCGAGGAGCAACGGCAGGAGTAGCGGGAGCCGCATGCATGTGCTTCGAGCCTGGTATTTTTTACTTTCACCCTTGCCCAATTTGCTCAAATTTTTGCTCAGAGTGTACTCAGTATACCCATCTGGTCGGCGTCTATTAGTATCCAGTGTGGGGTGAGCCGGAGGCGTGGCGAGTCGTATCCCATCGCTGGGCCGGCGCGCTGATGCGCTGGAGCGGCTGCGCACAGAGGAGTTCGACCTCATCGTCGTCGGTGGCGGGATCACCGGCGCCGGGATCGCCTTGGATGCAAGCCTGCGCGGGCTGCGCGTGGCTCTCCTGGAGAAAGGCGACTTCGCCTCCGGGACGAGCAGCCGCTCGTCCAAGCTGATCCACGGCGGCTTACGCTACTTGGCGCAGTATCAATTCGGGCTCACCCGCGAGGCCTTACACGAACGGTCGACGCTGCTGCGTGTGGCGCCCGGGCTGGTGCAGCCCTTACGCTTTGTCATTCCTGTCTACGGGAGCACGCTTGAGCGAATCCGTATCGGCATCGGCCTGAGGCTCTATGATCTCCTTGCCGGCCGGCACACTCTGCCCGGCCATATTCGCCTCGATGCCGCGGCCCTGCGCCGGTACAGTCCTCTTCTCACGGGCGACCACCTCGCCGGTGGATTTATCTACTCGGACTGCCGCACCGACGATGCCCGGCTTGTGCTCGAGGTATTGCGCGCGGCCGCCGCAGCCGGCGCAGTGGTGTGCAATTACGTCAAGGTCGAGCGGCTGGAACAGGCGCGCGGGCGGATCCGGGCTGTCGGCGCGCAGGACGTGTTCTCGGGGACCTCGCTCGAGGTGCGCGGCCGGCTGGTCGTCGTGGCGGCCGGGGTGTGGACGGATCGCCTGATCCCGCCCGGCGAGAGCCTGCTGCGCCCCTCCAAGGGGGTACATCTAGTTGTGCCGCCGGCGCTCCTGGCCGGGGCGATCGGGCCTGCCGGGGCCGAGTACGCCCTGCATCTCCCTACTGCGCCCGATGGCCGCATGGTGTTTGTCATCCCCTGGCAGGGACGCGTCCTCATCGGCACGACGGATACGCCCTATCACGGCGATCCAGATGCCCCGACAGCCGGTCAGGCCGACGTGGCGTACTTGCTGGAGGCGGTGCGCCGCGCCTTCCCTGCACTCGACCTGAACGAAGAGGCGGTGCTTAGTGTCCAGGCCGGCCTGCGCCCGCTGGTAGCGAGCAGCGAGACGGAAGACTCCTCCCGGCTCTCGCGCGAGGAGCGCGTGTTCGAGACCGCCGAGGGCGCCCTGGCCGTTGTCGGCGGCAAGTACACCACCTTCCGCGCCATGGCCGAGAAGGTGGTCGACCGCGCGGTACGGCTCCTTGTTGCCGAAGGTGCGCTGCCGAGCCCGCGGTGGAGTATCACCCGGTACTACCCGCTCCGGCCCTCCCCTGACGGCCCTCCCACCCTCGAGCGTTTCGCACCGGACCTTGATGAGGCGGAGGCGCAGCGGCTCGTTGATGCGTACGGGGTAGTGGTTGCGCACTATATTGCCGGGTTGGCCGCCGAAGATCCGTCTCTCCAAGAACGCCTGCACCCCGATGCACCGCACCGGGCTGCCGAAGCGCTGTTCGGCATCAGGCATGAGATGGCTGCTACGATCGGCGATGTGCTGTTCCGGCGCACTAGGCTGGGCCTGCTCACCGCCGACCAGGCGCGCGCGGCCGCCGCGCGCGTGGCTGAGCTCATGCAGCGTGAGCTTGGCTGGACGGAGGCCGAACGCCGCGTCCAGCTTACACGCTTTGACCTCGAGGCGGCACAATACACGCCGCCGCGCTGATCTGCCTGGGCGAACGTATTGTTTTTCGGTTCGCCCATGTCGGGCGTATCTGACATCCTGGGTTCTACCGCAGCAGGCGCACCGGCCGGGGGACTGCACCTGGAAAGCCTCCCTGCACGTCGTATCCTCGCCGCGCGGCCCTGGGCGGTGCAGCGCGTTCCATACGTCCATACGTAACGTTTACCAGCCGGGACGCCTTCTCCTGCCGGTACGTTAGTACTGCCGCGCGGTGCCCAGAAGTCCCGGTCATGCGCGCGACGCTCCCCGGGCACGTACCATAGAGACGTGAAAGAGGTGTGCCTGCCGGTACGCTGCAGCGTCCATTGCCGGCAGGTGCACGAGAGTACGCAGGCACGGCCGCCGTCGCGCGCGCGGCCGGCCGGGGATGGGTGCAGGATGGGGCGGCACACGCGACTTGTGTGGATCGGTGTTATCACCGTTGCGTTCGCCACTGCGGCGATGGTCACATTACGGCTCGCTCATGCCGCGACGATGTACTGGTACGTCTTCTTCTCGCCGGTGGCGCTGTGCGCGTTCGTGTTTGGTCTGCGCGGGGCGTTGAGTGGAGGCGTGATCAGCGCGTTTCTCCTGCTTACTGTGGCGCTGGCCCAGCAGGCAGGGCTGCCCGCCGCTGGGAGCGACTCGCTGCCCACCTTCTCAGATGCTGCCGGGTGGCTTCTTGTGCTGGCCACCGCGCTGGGGGTCGGCTGGCTGGTTGAGCGCAGCCGGCGCTCTCAGAACGTCCTGCTCGATACTGCCCAGCGGCTGGCCAGGACTGATGGCCTGACCGGCCTGCTCAACCGCCGGGCCTTTCAGGAGCATCTCGCGCAGGCCTGCGCGGCGCTGACCGAGCCGCAGCGGCGCTTTGCGCTGGTGGTGCTGGACATCCAGGGGTTCAAGCAGATCAACGACATGCACGGGCATCTGGCTGGAGATGCGGCGCTCCAGGCGATTGGGCGCGCGCTTGCTTCCAGCGTGCGCGCGGGTGATCTGGCCTTCCGCTATGGCGGCGATGAGTTCGCCGTACTGGTGCACGGCGTAGACGCGCGCCAGGCACGCGAGGTCGCCGAGCGACTGAAAGCGGCGGCCGAGAGCTGGGTCTGGCCGGGGAGCAACGCGGATGTGGAGCCGCCCACGCTGCGCCTGAGCGTGGGCGTGGCCGTTGCGCCGGAGCATGGCTGTGATGCCGAACGCCTGTTCGCCAGCGCCGACCGGGCCATGTATGCCTCCAAGGCAGCCGGCTCGCGGCAGGTGGTGGTGTGGCATAATCCGCCGCCGGCCCAGGAGCCTGCTCGTACGCTCGGCCGGGCCCAAGAGCCGGTGCGGCTGGGGTGAGCGCTGTCCGCGGGCAGGGACGGCTCTGCCTCTCCCTTGCTCCTGCCCGCGGACAGGGCCTCACGGCCGCGGCTTATCGAGCACGGCCTGGAGCTCTCGATCGACCTCTTGCAGGTAAGCGCGCGTCGGCGCCTGATCCCCGTCGATGATCGGGTTCATCCTGGCGTTGAGCACGCTCTGGTGCTCTTCCCCGAGGAAGTTCCACGGCAGCTTGAGGTTCATGGCCGTCTCTGCGGCCTCGATCCAGACCTTGTGCAGGGGATTGGCCAGGAGCCGCTCGCTGTGGAACACATCCGGCCTGGCTCCGCTGGTGCCTGAGGCGCCTCCGCGGCCCTCGCCCAGGCGAATGCCCGTCTCCCTATCGGTCAGGAATTTGGTGAGCTCCCAGGACTCCGGCACGTTCTTTGTCTTAGCGTTTATAGCGATGAAGTCGGTCACCGCCATGGAACCGCGCCGCCCGCTGGGGCCTCTAGGCATCAGCGTGTTGCCGATCCGGAAAGCGTCCCTGACCTGCGTGGGCAGGCTCTTTGACCAGGAGCCACTCTGCAGCATTGCCACCTGGCCTTTCACGAAGTCGGCGTTCTGCATGTTCTTGCCTGTTGGGGCGACGCGGTGGCCGGTGATCAGGGTCCAGTACCACTCCAGCGCCCCCATCGCCTGAGGGGTACTCAACTGTGACTTGCGGCCGTCATCGGAGATCACGTCCCCACCCCAGGCGCGCACGTAGTGGACCACCCACTGGTAGCCTGGATTGCGGCCGGTGGGGAAGAAGCCCCAGCGCGTCACCGTATCGCCGTCCTGGCGCTGCGTGCGTTTGGCTAGCTCGACCAGCTGGTCAAAGGTCGTGTTGAGATCAGGAGGGGTCGCCCCTGCTTGCTCGAACGCGTCGATGTTGTAGTAGATCCCCATGGGGCCGGGCTGAAGCTTAAACGGTAGCCCGTACACCTTCCCCTCGAACTTGACCCCATCCACCGCCGAGGGATAGTACTGGTTCAGATCGAATTTCTCCGCGCGGATGAGATCGTCGAGAAAGCGGATCACTCCGGAGTACGCCCACAGGTGCCCGGTGCCCGTGGCGCTGGCGCCCCACAGCACGTCGCCCAGTGAGCCCGCGGTGATGAGCGTCTGGATCTTCTGATAGTACTCCCCGCCGGGGAAGGACTCCATGTTCACTTTGATGCCGAGCTGTTGTTCAAAGAGCGGGAGACGCTCTTCCAGCGTATCGGCCTCCGTGCCGGTGCGCACGTGCAGGGTGATCTGGGTGCCCCTCCGCACCGCGCTCGGTCCTACCTTCAGCGCAGATTCGGTTTGCGCTCCGGGGCGCCGGCACGCGGTGGCCAGCGCGACAAGCATCGGTGCAGCGCCACCTACCATCGATACGAGACACCGACGTGTCAGAGCAGTATGCCGAGACATAGACATCCTCCGGACCCTGTCATCAACCTGTCATCGCACGTTCAAGCGCCTGCGCTCGTCTCGATCTGCAAAGCCGCTCTGGGATTGCCAGCCTGGGGACTCACCGGCCCTGTTCGGGGTACTCCGGTTACACCGGCCGGGGCGATTCATCCGATCTTAAAGACCACACAGGCGGCGGACATCGCTCTGGACAGGATGCCGGGCTGCCGCACGTGGCCGGACGCGGCGCCCATGCAGCCCGGCCTAGAGAGCCTGACCACCACCGGCCCTAGCCACCGGCCATGGCGGGCACGATTGAGAGCTCGTCCCCGTCTTTGAGCGGTGTCTCCAGCCCGTTGAGGAAGCGCACATCTTCGCCATTCAAATACAGGTTCACGAAGCGGCGCAGCTCCCCGTTCTCATCGCGGAGGCGCTCGCCCAGGCCAGGATAGGCAGCTTCCAGGGCCTCGATGCACTGCGCTACTGTAGCAGCCTGTACAGTCACTTCCGGCTGGCCACCGGTGAGCCGTCGCAGGGGCGTAGGGATACGAACCCGTACTGGCATACGTCTACTCCTATTGCTTGCGGGCCTCTCCTAGTGCGTGCGGGCCTCAACAGAGAACGCAGATGCTTAGCCCTCGACCAGGTCGCCTTCCACCGGGTCTACGCGCACGCCTTGCTCGATCATCCACTGGATGCCGCGCTCGATGTTCTCGAGCTCGCCTTCAAGCTCGAGCACGACCCAGCCGCGGTCGTGGGTCACATTGGCGCGGCGGATGTTCGTCACGATATCGAACTCCTTGCCCAGGCGATAGATCAGCGGCTGCGTGACCAACGGCGGAGGGAAGGTGAACTTCACACGTTGCTTTGCCACGGTAGCGGCCTCGTCTCGTGCAGCGTGCCACGCCGGTGTGCTCCGGCAGCGTCTTCCGAATGCCCGGCTTCGCCCAGGCTCCATGGTTCCGCTACCGAATCTATCGCACAGCTGTCCCGGCGAGCAACCGCTCTGCCATGGCCTCTTCAAATGAGCGCAACGTTGGCCTGATGCGCACCGGCTGTACCACGCTGTCCGCCACGGCTTCCTGCGTCTTCAGGCCGTTGCCGGTGATGAACGCCACCGTCAGCTCATCAGGCCGGATCTGTCCCGCCTGCACCAGGCGCTTGAGCGTCGCAATCGTCACACCGCCGGCCGTCTCGGCAAAGATTCCCTCCGTGCGCGCCAGGAGCTTCATCCCTTCGATGATCTCTTCATCCGTCACGGCCTCGGCGGCGCCGCCAGATTCCTTGATGATCTTGAGTACGTAGTAGCCATCAGCCGGGTTACCGATCGCCAGCGATTTCGCCACCGTCTGCGGCCGCACCGGGCGCACGTTCAACGTCTTCTCGCGGTACGCGGTGACCACCGGCGCGCAGCCTTCCGCCTGGGCCGCGCTCATACGAGTGGGCACGCCGTCGATCAGGCCGATCGCAGCCAGCTCATGGAAGCCCTTCCAGATCTTGGTAAAGAGCGACCCGGAGGCGACCGGTACGACGACGTGATCGGGCGCGCGCCAGCCCAGCTGCTCGGCGACCTCAAAGGCAAGGGTTTTGGAGCCTTCAGAGTAGTACGGGCGCATGTTGATGTTAACAAACGCCCAGCCATAGCGGTCGGCCAGTTCGCTGCACAGGCGGTTCACCTCATCGTAGTTCCCGTCCACAGCGATCAGGGTGGGATTGTAGATGGCCGCCCCAAGGATCTTGCCGGCCTCCAGGTTCGCCGGAATGAAGACGTAGGCCTTCATGCCGGCGCGCGCCGCGTGGGCCGCCACCGCGCAGGCCAGGTTGCCGGTCGACGCGCAGGCCAGGGTATCGAACCCGAACTCGAGCGCCTTGCTGGACGCCACCGACACCACGCGGTCCTTGAAGGAATAGCTCGGATTGACGCAGTCGTTCTTGAGGTAGAGCTTTTTTAAGCCGAGCTCGCGCGCCAGGTTCTCGGCGCGAATGAGAGGCGTGAAGCCGGCATTAATATCAATAATGCGCTCCCCCTTGACGGGCAGCAGGTCGCGGTAGCGCCAGATAGAGTGCGGCCCGGCGGCGATGCGCTCACGCGTCACCGTGCGCCTGGCCGCTTCGAGGTCGTAGATGACTTCAAGCGGACCGAAGCAGAACTCACAGACATGGATAGGTTCAAGGTCGTACAGCCGCCCGCACTCGCGGCAGCGCAGGTTCGTGGCAAAGCTCATCGTGTCTCATTGCTCCCTGGCATAGACTGGTATAGCCTGGTTCGCCGGCCGGTTCACAGCCGCCGGCATAGATTCAGCATAACGCTAGGCGCGACCATCCGGCCAAGGCAACAAAAAACCCCTTGCGCCTGCAAGGGGTGTAAGAGATCCGCAAAGATGCGCGAACACCTTATCTTGCAGCGACGCTGCCGGAATTGGCACCTGGCGGGTTCCACACCAACAGCATACCCGCTGGTTGCCGGGCTTCACAGGGCCGTGTCCCTCCACCTCTCTGGATAAGGAGCGTTGCCTTCGCCGGTATGCAATTGTAAGGTGCGTCATGCTGCGCTGCATTGCGGCTCAGCACAGCGTCTGTTCCGTGTCGGTAGGGTAGCATGTCAACGCCGGCTCCGTCAAGGCAGGGACCATAACCCCTCGGCCGTCATGCCGGCGTGGTGCCTGCGCGCACACGTTCGTACGGAACGAACGGTGTCAGGACCCGCGGCGGTGGCAACGCACGGAGTGGCGCCGGCCCTGGTGGCCGGGTATGATGAGGAGGGAGGTTGCTGAACGCATCCGCTCCCCCTTGGGAGAGCTTCCGGGGGTCGGAAGCTTCCAGTTGAGATCCAGTTGAGCGTTGAAGCCCCCTAGATGAGTCGGATGGCTTATTGAACGGCTTAAAAAGTAAAAAAGATAGCTTAAAGGACAATTCAGGACGGCTTATCATGCAGCACAAGAACGCACGGGAGATTGAAGGCAAGGTGTGGCGCTCAGTTTATGGGTTTCCGGTGCAGCCGCCGGATCCGCAGCGGGGCACCATTCATGTTGTTGTGGAGATCCCACAGGGAAGCCGTAACAAGTACGAGTACGATGACCGGCTCGGCGTTATCCGGCTCGACCGCGTCCTGTACTCATCGGTGCACTATCCGACCGATTATGGCTTCGCGCCCGGTGCCCTGGCAGAAGACGGGGATCACCTGGACGTGCTGGTGACGATGAACGAGCCCACGTTCCCCGGCTGCCTGGTCGAAGCGCGGCCGATCGGTGTCCTGCACATGCGCGATGAAAAGGGCGTCGATCACAAGATCCTGGCCGTGCCGACCGGTGACCCCCGCTTCGATGGTATCCACGAGCTCTCGGACTTGCCGCAGCACTGGCTAAAGGAGATCGAGAACTTCTTTGGCACATACAAGACCCTGGAGGGGGTTGAGACAGAGATCCTGGGCTGGGATGGACGGGAGGAGGCTTGGCGCGTGATCCTGGCTGCCTTTGAGCGCGCCCAGGCGGCCGGACAGCTTACCGAGGCCTAGGACGATCTGGTGAACGCCGCGCAGTCGGGCCGGCGGTGTGATACAGTTGCAGAGAACCAGAGGGCAGTAGAGCTATGTGGCATCGGGGGATCACTCGCCGTCGGGCTGCTGGAGCCGGCTTGGCTGCCGGCCTGGCGCTGGCCGGCTGCCAGCTCACGCGCACTGCGCCGCGTCCCAGGCCCGTGGAAGGAGGGACGCTGCGCCTGGCTGCGCTCCTCGACGCCCAGTCTCTGAACCCGTTTGTTGCCGTCGACGCGGTCTCGGCGGAGTTCCAGAGCCTCATCTTCGCCTCGCTCACCCGCCGCGATCCGCAGACGCTCGAGCATGTGCCCGGCTTGGCCGACTTTGAGATCGCCACCGACCGCCGCACGATCACCTACCGGCTGCGGGAGGTGTACTGGAGCGACGGCCGGCCCATCACGGCCGACGACGTGAAGTTCACCGAGGATGTACTCCAGGCGGAGACGACCCCGTATCCGTACCGGTCGTGGCGGCAGCGCTACCTCGAGCGCTGGGAGGCTATCGATGCGCGCACCTATCGCGTGCGGTTGCGCGAGGTCTACGCGGCGGCGCTCGATCTGCTGAACATTACGCCGGTGCCACGGCATATCTGGGAACCCCAGCTCACCGCCCTGCGCGAGACTCCGCTCGGCACGAACCCGCAGGTCTTCAGCGGCCCCTTCGTGCTGGAGCGCTGGGAGAAGGATGCCGCCTGGACGCTGCGCGCAAACGAGCGTTACTACCTGGGCAAGCCCCGTGTGCAGTACCTCACCGTGCGGCTGGTGCCTGACGCCTCTGCCGCGCTCGCCCTGCTACAGACCGACGCGGTAGATTATGCGCCGCTCGATCCTGAGCGGGCGGCCACTGTCCGGGGCGATGAGACGTTGTCTCTGCTGGCGTACCTGCCGCACGTCGCCACCTGGGACTTCATCGGCTTCAACCTGCGCCGCCCGTATTTCAAAGATGTCCGCGTGCGCCGCGCGCTGGTCCATGCGTTAGACCGCAAGGGGATGGCCGAGCGGATCTTCGGCGGTCAGGTCGTGCTGATGGATTCGGGCATTCCCCCGAACTCATGGGCCTTCAGCCGTGACGTTCCCCATCTTGAATACAATCCGGCCAGGGCGAGTGCCCTGCTGCGCGAGGCCGGGTTTGAGCGCCGTGCCGATGGGGTTTTGGAGCAGGATGGCCATCCCCTGACCCTGCGCCTGCTCTTTACCAGCGGCAACCCGCAGCGCGAGCAGATCGCCGCGGCCGTACAGCGGTACCTGGGCGACCTGGGCATCGCTGTTGAGCCGGTGCCGCTCGATTTCAGCATATACGTAGAGCGCCTGCAGACCTTCCCCTTCGAGTACGACCTGTTCATCCTCGGCTGGCGCTCTGGTGCTGATCCTGCTGCCTCGCGCGATCTCTGGGCACGTGATACGATCCCAACGGTGAACTGCGGGGCCTATGAGAACGCCCGGGTTGAGGAACTCTTCGATCAGGCAGCGCAGACGTTCGACCGCGCTGAGCGCAAGCGGCTGTACGACGAGGTGCAAAAGATCCTGGCCGAGGACCTGCCCTACATCTTCCTCTGGAGCCGTAAGAGCATCGTCGGACTGCGCCCGCGCGTGCGCGGGGTGATAGAGAGCCCGCTTGGCCCGTTGTACAACGTGCATACGCTGTATCTCCAGGAGGCGCGCTAGGGCAGGCTGCAGGCCGTTCTTGAGACAGCGGGCAGGACGCCTCACTCAAGTCGAGAGGATAGAACGACCAAAGAACGGGTGGTAACGTCCGGCACCGCTGTGTGGGGCTGCGCCGTCGTTTCTGCGTGCCGGGGGCACGTCATGCGGGACCTCCACTTCGAAGCTGCTGCGCTCGGCCTGTACGGAAGCGTCCGTACGACCGCGCCTGCCGCGGCACGGTTCACCGCGGGCAGCCGGGGCGCGCTCGCATTGCTCGTCGAAGGTCTGGACGACGTCCGCGCGGCCTGGATGCTGGACCGTGTGGAGGAGTGCTTCGCCGCATCCACGCAGGCGCCCCTTTCTGCCTTGATCCACGCGGTGCGCAGCGCCTTCCGCGATCTGGCGGCCGTCGGACAGGATACTACCCTCGTAGGGATGACTGCAGCGCTGGTGCGGGGGCGCGAGTGTCTGTTCGTTCAGGTCCCGCCGGCCCAAGCATACGTCTTGCACGGCGGAATTCTCCGTGCCATCCCTCAGCCGGCGCTGTGGGCCCCGGCCCGTGCCGTCGGGACCCCGGTCGAGCGCCCGGCGCTGGTCGCGCCAGCGGCCAAATGGGAGATCGAGCTCGAGACGTACCGCGTCTCGCTTGAAGCCGGGGACACGCTGGCGCTGGTCAGCTCGCGGGCCTGCACGCGCTTGAGCGAGCATGACGTGCGCGCCGCGCTCAAAGCGCGCGGGTTCTCTCGTGTGTTAAGCCGCCTCAGTCATGGGCGGCGTCGGTACGAGCACTTCTGCGCGCTGGTCGTCCGCGCAACCACGGCCGGCATGCCGTCGAGCAGGCTGGCGCGCGCCCTGCAGGCCGGTGTACCCGCCCTCGCCTGGCCCTCGCTTGCGCGCGGCCGCCTTCCCGGCTTGTCCGGCCTGCGGCTGAGCATGCAAGTTGAGCGGCTGCGCCGGGCCATGGGGGAGCTAGCTGCTGCGGTCGCTCTGGTCTGGCGCGCTCGCCGGATCAGCCCCACACTACCGCCCCGGCAGAGCAACGCTGCCGCCGTGCCTGTATCTGACCAGCGTGCTGGGGCAGGACGCTCCGACGCCGCGCTCCAGCACGTCCGGCGCCCGGGGCGCGCTGTGCCTGTGCTGGCACCCGCCCCGGCCCTTGGCATTGAGCTGCGTCCTCAGCGGATTAACCGGCGTGCCCCCTACCCTGGACGGCTGCTTGCCGTGCTGGGAGCAGTGGGTGCGGCCGGACTGCTGGCACTGCTGGTGTGGCGCGTCCTTCCTTCGTCCTCTGAGAGCAGCCAGTTTACTCCCGCGCCGCGCCAGTACAACCTCGCTGCAGCTGCTCTCGAACGCGCGCGACTGGCGGAAGAGCCTGCCGCAGCGCTTCGCTTGCTTGATGAGGCCGAGGGCCTGCTCCCGCCGCCCGGACGCCGCCTGGCACCTGCTGAGGCCGAGCGTGCCGCAGCTCTGCGTGCGGAGATCCAGGCTGAGCGAGACCGGCGGACAGGCACCACCCGTCTGGGTCCCCCACGCATGGTTGTCGACCTGCGGGCAGCGGTCGGTGACCCGGCGCGTGCCGGGGCGCTGGCGGTGAGCGGCAATACGCTGTTCGTCCTGGAGATGCAGAGCCATCGTATCCTGCGGGTGCAGGACGGGCAGGCCCGTGCGGTCCTGGGTCCGGGCGACCGCGTTGGTACGCTGACTATCGCTGAGCCGTGGTTGCTCGTCGCCAGGCCGGCAGGGGGCGCCTACGTGTTCGACAGTGAGCGCCGGCTTGTGTTTCTGCCGCCGGATGGACCTCCCCGCGTGGTGCCGCTGCGCGCCGCCGCGACATGGCGTCGGCCGGTGGCTGCGGCAACCTTCGCCGCGAACCTATACATCCTCGACCCTGACCAGGGGCAGGTCCTGCGCTATGTGCCTGCCGGCGGCGGCTTTGACGCGGCGCCCCAGCCATATATTGCCGCCGGGCAAGCGGTGGACCTCGCCGCGGCGACGGCCCTGGCCATCGACGGAGATGTCTGGGTGCTGGTGGGGGGCCAGAACGTGCTCCGCTTCCGCGGCGGGCGCCTGCAGCCGTTTGAGCTTGCAGCAGCGCTCCCACCGCTTGCGCAGGCAGCCGCCATCTTTACTTCGCCGGAGAGCCGGGCGCTCTATCTGGCCGAGCCCGAGCGCGGGCGTATCCTGCAATACAACAAGAACGGCGCGTTGGAACGCCAGTACCTCCCATCGCCGGACGCGGCGGTCCTGATGGGTATCGCAGCACTCTCCGTAGACGAGGCAGCGCGCCGCCTCGTTGTCTCCGCCGGTCCCCTCGTATTGGAGTATGAGCTTCCTGGCTAGGAGCAGGCCGCTGCTCCCGCCTGGCCTGGTCAGGCTATATAGCCGGCCGGCTGTGGACGTACGTGGCTGGTATCTGTTGCACCCGCATGCTACTATAGCGCAGCCGTATAGAGGCGGCTCGTCTTAAACGCCGCCTGGCCGGGCATACGTGCACGATGCGGAGGTGCCCGATGCAGCGCACAACGGAGGCAGGAACGCAGGCAGAGCTGGTCCGGCTGGCTCGTCGTGTCTTTGGCGGCGGCGCGCTCAGCCTGTGGGCTATCCCAGACGACGCCAACGTGGTCATCGCCCGGGGCAAGGGCAGCCATGTGTGGGACGTTGACGGCCGGGAGTACATCGACTTTCATCTGGGATCAGGGCCGCTGCTGCTGGGGCATTGCCATCCGGCAGTTGTGGAGGCGGTGCGCCGGCAGATCGAGCTGGGCTCGACCTTTCACTTCATGAATGAGCCGGTCATCCGCCTAGCCGAGCGCGTCATCGAGGCCGTGCCCTGCGCCGAGGCGGTCAAGTTTGTCAGCACCGGCACCGAGGCCACCTTCTACGCCCTGCGCCTGGCACGCGCCTTTACCGGGCGCTCGAAGATCTTGAAGTTCGAGGGCGCCCTGCACGGGGGCCACGACTACGCGGCGCAGAGCACGGCGCCGCCGCGCCCGAGCCCCTACCCGCAGCCCATTCCTGACTCCGCCGGCATTCCTGCACAAGCCACGGAAGCGGTGCTGGTCTCCGAATTCAACGACCTCGAGCGCACAGCCGCCATTGTCGATGAGCACGGCTCCGAGCTTGCGGCCATCATTGTCGAGCCGCTGCAGCGGGCCCTGGTGCCTCAGCCGGGCTTTCTCGAGGGGCTGCGCGCCCTGTGCGACCGCTGCGGGGCGCTGCTGATCTTCGACGAGATCGTCACCGGCTTCCGACTGGCCTGGGGCGGCGCGCAGGAGCACTATGGGGTCGTGCCCGATCTGGCCACGCTGGGCAAGGCGTTTGCCGGAGGCTACCCCATGGCCGCCGTGGTCGGCCGGCGTGACGTGCTCGACCTCACCGCACCCGAGCGCCGCGGCCGGCCAGACTTCGTCTGGATCAGCGGGACCTTTAACGGGAACCCCGTGGCGGCTGCGGCCGGCCTGGCTACGCTGGACCAGCTCCAGCAGCCGGGCGTGTACGAGCGGCTGCATGCCCTGGGCCGGCGGCTGCGGGAGGGGCTGAACGCGCTGGGCCGGGAGCTTGGCATCCCGCTGGAAGCCATCGGCGACGGCCCGGTCGTGCAGGCTTTCTTCGGGCCGGGGCCGCTGCGCCGGTATCGCGATACCCTGGCTACCGACCGGGCGAAACGCATCGCTTTTGGCGTGGAGCTCCTGCGCCGCGGCCTGCTGGTGAACCCAGGCGAGAAGTTCTATATTTCGCTCGCCCACACCGACGAGGACATGGACCGCGCGCTGGAGATCTGCGGCGAAGCGTTGCGGGCCCTCCAGGGCTGACGTGGCGCCCTGGGACCGCAGCCGGCTCTTGCGCACCGGTGTTCGGCAGAGCAGGCATTACAGATACCAGACAGATACGAGCCCCATTAGATAGCCAATAGATAGCCAAAATTAGATAGCAAAAGAATAGCTAAAGACGAGATAGCTAAAGAAAGATAGAAAGGCGGAAATCCATGGAATACCGGAGACTTGGCTCGTCGGGTCTCAAGGTCTCAGTCATTGGGCTGGGCGGGAACACCTTCGGCCGGTATGTCGACGAGCAGCAGACGGCCGCCATCATCAATCGGGCGCTGGACCTCGGGGTCAACTTCATTGACACGGCCGATATCTACGGCCGCGGCGTGTCCGAAGAGTTCGTGGGCAAGGCGGTGCGTGGCCGGCGGCGTGAGGCGCTGATCGCCACGAAGGTGTGCGGGCGCATGGGCGATCTCCCGAACGACCAGGGGCTGTCACGGGCCCACGTCATGGACGGCGTGGAGGCCAGCCTGCGCAGGCTCGGCACCGACTACATCGACCTGTATCAGGTGCATTTCCCCGACCCCGACACGCCGATCGAGGAGACGCTGCGAGCGCTGGATGACCTGGTGCACCAGGGCAAGGTGCGCTACATTGGCTGCTCCAACTTCGCCGCCTGGCAGATCTGCGAGGCGCTCTGGGTTGCCGACCGCTGTAACCTGGTACCGTTCGTATCGGTACAGCCGCCGTACAACCTCCTCAATCGCGGCATCGAGCGGGAACTTCTGCCGTTTTGCCGCCGGTTCGGCATCGGCGTCATTCCGTACAGCCCGCTGGCCGGCGGATTGCTCACCGGCAAGTACCGGCCCGGCGAGCCGCCCCCACCGGGCACGCGGGCGTATAACAACCCCAACATGCAGCGCCAGCTCACCGAGCGGAACCTGCGCATCGTAGCGCGGCTGAGCGAGTTCGCCCAGGCCCGCGGCCACACCGTGGGTGAGCTGGCGCTGGCGTGGCTGGCCGCCCATCCTGAGGTGTCTACCATCATCGCTGGCGCGACGAGCCCGGAGCAGGTGGAACAGAACGTCAAGGCTGCCGACTGGAAGCTTAGCGCCGACGACCTCCAGGAGATCGAGGCGCTGCTGGCAGAGGAGTAGCGCTGAACAGTCCCCGGACATAGAGCGCTTGCGGGTCACAAGCCTGGGCGATGCGTCGGGCCCACGTGGATTCCAACCGAGCCAGCTCGCGGCGGCCCAGCACGGCCCGCTCGACAAGCGTAATGCCCAGCGCGGCATAGGCCGGTGCCATGATCGTATCGCCGTACTCGAGCGTCGGCACCGGCAGCGCGCGCTGCTCATCCGGCACGCGGTCCACGACGGCAGTGATCTCCAGGTAGGTCTTCAGGCCGGCATCGGGAACGACGGCGCCGGTGATTGGGCGTAGACTTGCCGCATCAGCCGGCATGAGGCCGCGGAGCAGGCTGCCTCAGAGCAGGTGTACCGAGATCCGGTTATATGTTTCTTCTTAGACCGGCTCCGGGTCGGCCGGACCTCCCTGGAGGCTTTCCTGGGCGGGAGGGGTTTCCGGCGGAGGCGTTGGTTCAGGGGCGGGGCTCTCTTCCGTCGTAGTGGGAAGCGATAGGGCGCTGCCGGGCGCTCGCCGCGTGGTCGGCGCGGTCTCGCGCCTGGCTCCGAAGATCTGCACCCAGTAGAGACGTGTCCGGCCGCGGCTGACGACGCCGACGCCGATCTCGCCGAAAGCCGGGTTCAGCATGTTGGCGCGATGGCCGGGCGAGGCCATCCAGGCGTCCACGACCTCTTCAGGGCTGCGCTGGCCGGCAGCGATGTTCTCGCCGAGGCGGGTCCAGCCTGTATAGCCGCTCTGCTCGACGCGGGAACGCAGATCAGCCTGCGGCCCGCAGGTATGGCCGAAGCAGTCCCCTCCGGCCAGCACCTCAGCATATGCCTGGGCGGCTTGACTCAGCTCCGCAGAAGGAACAAGCCGGCCAAGGCCCGCAGCCATGCGCGCCTCGTTGGTCAGCTCAATCACGCGAGATGCCCGCGTATCGGCCTGTGCCACGCCATTCAGGCCCGGCGCCACCGCAGCGAGGCCAGCCAGCACCATTGCACGCCTGGCCAGCCGCCCCGTATGCCGGTGTGAAATCGCCTGGCCTTGCCCTTTCCCAGTCATACCACACTCTGGTCGCTTCTGGTTTTGCCTGTTAAGGCTTCAGGCCTCTGCCGACCCTCTTTCAGTAAGAGCATCGTCCCGCGGCCCCTTCCTGTAACTGGATTAGCCGGAAAGTACTCCCCGGCGCTCCCGCAAGTACTATCAGGTACTTGACAAGGCCGTGCAGAAGACGGCGTCCGTTTCAGGAGCAGAGATCAGGCAGAGACTTTCTCCGGCAGCCGGGCATAGGCAGGCTTGCACCATCGTCTCTTATAGAGCCTTCGCAGAGTGACGGCCATAGTCATGAGGGGCATTCCTGTATGAATCTGTATGAAACCGGAGTGTACACCGCAGTGCGTCGAGGCGGCAAGCTCGCGAGGTGGGGATCCTCGCCGTGCACCGGCTCCACGCGCTTGCATACGATGGCGCAGCGGTTACAATGAGGGTGGGTATCCAGATGGCTGTGTCGGCCGGGCGCACGGCCCGGCCAGGCCCATGGCACAGCCGTGCCTTGCTCAGCGCCAGAACGGTTATTCTTCAACCGAGAGTTGGATTTCATAGAGTTGAATTTAATTTGGATTTAAATAAAGAAGCAAGAGCGGGTCAGCGCTGATGATTAGGGGCTACAACGACAAAATCCTGCGCGTCGACCTCACCAGCGGACGGATCTGGGTCGAACAGCCGGGCGAAGCCGTGTGGCGGCGCTATCTGGGCGGCAGCGCCATGGCTTCCTGGTACCTCCTGCGCGAGCTCAAGCCGGGCGTCGATCCGCTGGGCCCGGAGAACATGCTTATCTTTATGACCAGCGTGATCAACGGCACGACCATCTCCGGAGCCAACCGCTACACCGCCGCCGGGAAGTCCCCGCTCACCGGCGGCTTCGGCGAATCCGAGGCAGGTGGCTGGTGGGGACCTGAGCTCAAAGCGGCCGGCTTCGACGGGATCGTCATCACCGGCGCGGCCGAAAAACCGGTCTACCTGTGGATCCACGATGGCGAGGTGGAAATCCGCGATGCCTCGCACCTGTGGGGCCGCCACTCCGGGGAAGTGCAGGACACGCTGGAGGCAGAGCTGGGCGACAAGCGCGTTCGCGTGCTGCAATGCGGCATCGCCGGCGAAAACCTGGTGCGCTTCGCCGCCATCGTCAACCAGTGCCGGCACTTCCACGGGCGCTCTGGCCTGGGCGCGGTGATGGGCTCGAAGAAGCTCAAAGCCATCGCCGTGCGCGGCCACGAGCGTATCGAGGCCACCGACAAGGCGGGGGCCCAGGCGGTGTTTCGCTGGTTTAAGGAGAACTATGACCGCGAGCACGACACCCTGCACCTGCACGGCACGGCGCGGGGCATTCCCAGCCTGCAGGCCGACGGCATCCTGCCCACACGGAACTTCCGCGACGGTAACTTTGAGCACTTCCGTGAGATCAGCGGGCAGCGCATGTCCGAGACGATCCTGGTCAACCGCGGCACCTGCTATGCCTGCGCGGTGGCCTGCAAGCGCGAGGTGGCTGTGCCGGAGCTCGGCGTGACGCCCAAGTTCGGTGGGCCGGAGTACGAGACCATCGCCGCCAACGGCTCGCTCTTGGGCATCGGTGATCTGAAGAAGATCGCCCTGGCCAACCAGTTGCTCTCGCAGTACGTGCTGGACTCCATCTCCACGGGCGCGGTGATCGCCTTCGCTATGGAGTGTTTTGAAGAAGGCATCCTCACCAAGGAGGACTGCGACGGCCTGGAGCTGCGCTTCGGCAACCAGGACGCGGCGATCGCCCTCATTCACAAGATCGCTCGGCGGGAGGGGATCGGCGACCTACTGGCCGAGGGCGTCAAGCGCGCCGCCGAGAAGATCGGCCGCGGCGCCGAGCGCTTCGCCCTGCATGTGAAGGGGCAGGAGCTGCCCATGCACGAGCCGCGGGGCAAGAAGGGCTTGGCCATTGCCTATGCCATCTCGCCCACCGGCGCGGACCACATGGAAGCGCCGCATGACCCCTTCTACGAGAGCTTCGACACCAAGAGTCTATCCCCGCTGGGCATCCTGGGGCTGATCGAGCCGGTAGACCGCATGGACCTGGGCCCGAAGAAGGTGCGGGCGTTCTACTATTGCCAGCAGGTGTGGAGCCTGTACAACTGCGTCGGCATGTGCGACTTCGTCGGCGTGCCCATCGGCGCGCTGGCGCTGCAGCAGCTCCAGAACTATGTCAGCGCGGTGACCGGCTGGGATATGTCGATCTATGAGCTGCTGAAGGTAGGCGAGCGGGCCAATACCATGGCGCGCCTGTTTAATCTGCGCGAGGGCTTCACCGCCGCCGACGACTGGCTGCCGCAGCGCATGTTCGAGGGGCTGGGCAACGGGCCACTGCAGGGCGAGCGCATCGACCCGGAGCAGCTGCGCAAGGCGCTGCGGCTGTACTACCAGATGTGCGGCTGGGACAGCGAGGGCGTGCCCACGGCGGCCAAGCTGGCTGAACTGGAGCTGGAGTGGACCCGGCCCGAGCTGTTCGAAGACATGATGGCCGGTGTAGTCACGCGCACCCGCCGCACCGGCGCCCTCGAGGCAGCGCGCGAAGCAGCCGGCTAACAGCTTGTCCCGGCCCTGCCGGCGGCAGGGTGGAAAGGGCGGAGCCAGGCACGTAACCTCGGCTGTTCCCCTACCCTGCCGGGGCCGCGTACACGTGTAGCGATGCGCTAGGGCCTGGGACGCTGCGCTTCTCGGCCATCGAGCGGTTGTACTGGCCCGAGCTCACAGCCGACGTCATACCAGTGCAGGCGCTCGGCAATGAGTACCCGCACGCCCGGGGCGAGCCGCTCGATAAGCCGCTGGAAGCGCTGTGGCTCCATGCGCTGCAGCGGCGGCCACGACCACCATGAAAGCGTGAAGTCGGGCACGAGCGGCGCGTTGAGGGGACGGAAGAGGCCGTCCCAGTGGATCGGGATGACCAGCCGGGGCCGGACGATCTTCAAGAGCACACGGTAGTAGCCCGGCTCGCGATGCGGCCCGACCAGCAGCACATCGGCGGGCCTGGCTTCGGTCGGCCGCTCGCTCGGCGCATGCAGAAAGCGTATCCCCGCGGTGGTGATCAAGAAGCTCAAGCACCGGTCCATGCGGTAGTCGGTTAGACGCAGGGGCGGGGCTGCCGTCCGAGGGAGCGCGCCGTTGATGAGCCAGTCGATGGGCGTACGCCCATGCGTCGCAGCCAGGACCTCGACATCGAACCGCCCCAGCTGCAGTCCATCGCCTGCGGCGATCCGGTGTATCTGGCCGGGCGGTATTCCCTCCAGCTCCAGCAGCCGGCAGACGTTGTGCGGGCCCCACGCCGTCGCGCCGGTTCGGCGCACGACCTCCGGCACGTCCATGGCGTGATCCCAGTGGGCATGGGTGACCAGCACGTGGTCGGCCCGTTGTACATGCTCGGCGACAAGCCCGGCATTGCACGAGACGCGGCCGACAACCAGGCGCCACCACGGCGGGCGGGTGAAGAAGGGATCAACCAGGAGCACGGAGCCGCCCGCCTCGATCTCAAGCCCGGCCACCCCCAGCCAGCGAAAACGCACGCCGCTGTCGCACATCACCCCCTCCTGCCCGTTAGCGATGCATCGTGACCGGGCTTCGCACCGGCGGCTCCAGCCGGCGGAGGAGCGGCTCGAACGGGCGCAGCTTCGTCGTGGGGGCGCGGAAGCTGCGCTCGCCGCGCAAGAGGGCATAGACCAGGCGCCGAAAGCGTGGCACATGCACAAAAGCGAAATACGTGAGCCGCGGCATGCGGCGGGCCAGGCGGGAGAGCGCGTAGGCACGGCGGAGATCAGGCAGGATCTCGACATCGACGCGGCGCCGGTACTCCTGCAGGTCCGGCAGGCGTCCATCGAGCATCTCGAGCAGTACCTCAGCAGCAATGCGCGCGCTCTTGAGTGCGTAGGCAATGCCCTCGCCGGTGAACGGCTCGACCATGCCGGCGGCATCGCCCACCAGCAGCACGCGGCCCGCGACGAGCTCGGTCGGCACAAGGCGGCACGGCAGCGTGTGGCCCACCGTGCGCACCACATCCTCGCGATGGAAGCCCTGTGCAACGAAGTAGTGCTCGAAGTAGCGTTTGATGGCGCCTCCGGCGCGCTCGCCTCCGGCCGCGCCGACGGAGAGCAGCCCGGCCTTGGGAAAGACCCAGGCGTAGTCGAGGTCCTGTGCGGCATCGCTCACAAAATCGAGCGTCAGCGTATCGAGCGGCACGCGGTCCTGGTAGCGATCCAGCTGCAGCTCGCACTCCATGGCCACAAAGCGCATGGAGGCCGGGCGCAGCCCCACTGTTCCGGCGACGATGCCCTTTGCCCCGTCTGCTCCCACGAGCGTCGGCGCGCTCACGGACAGCCCGCGGGCGCTTACCTGCACGCCGGCCGGATGCACCTCGATGGCCGTCACCGCCCGGCCGTCGAACAGCAGCGCCCCGGCGGCGACGGCCTGCTCGGCCAGGTAGGCATCGAAGCGATCCCGCATCACGGTGTAGCAGAGCGGGCCTCCGGCATCGAAGCGGCGGGCCGGACCGGCGCGGAAGCTCAGGGTGATGCCGCGGACCTCTCGCTCGACCACTGGAGCGATGTCGAACGGCAGGGAGTGCGCCGCCTTCCAGGTCACCCCACCGCCACAGGGCTTGTAGCGAGGCAGCTTCGCCTGCTCGACGAGCGCTACCCGTGCGCCGGAGCGGGCGAGCAGATAGGCGCAAAAGGCCCCGGCGGGGCCGGCGCCGACGATGACGACATCGAAGCGCTGCATAGCTGACAAGCTGTGGTAAACGCGCGAAGATGTTTGGACCGCAGACCGGCAGTTCGCCGGTCACTTGACGCTGCTTCGACGGTCAGTGTACCATTAGAAGGCGCCCGATAGAAGGCGCCCGATGGGATTGCCGTGCGTGCCGGACAGCGTCCTGGGGCGTTAGAGTAGTGGTCTAACTCGTCACCCTTTCAAGGTGAAGATCAGGGGTTCGAATCCCCTACGCCCTACCACCAGGTGGTGCAGGCGCCGCACCCGGCAGACCGGGCGGCGCCGTTTCTGTTTCTCCTCCGAGCCACCGCGATCCCCGATAGCTCAACTGGTTGAGCAGGCGGCTGTTAACCGCACGGTTGCAGGTTCGAGCCCTGCTCGGGGAGCCGATTCCCCAATCCCGAGCTCTCCCCCGAGTGTTTACCGCTCGAGGGTTTGTATCTGGCAGCCGGTCGGAAGCGATCCGCACGCGGTACCACCGGCAGCAGATTTTCCCAATGCAGGCCCGCGCGCCGCGGCCACTGGCGCATCCTTCCCCACCTTCCGCTCCTGCTCGCCGGTTGGAGCAGAGTATTCCGGACACGGCCGAGAAAGGCATCGACCCCGAGCAAATCCAGCTGGCGGTCGCCCAGGCGCTCGAGCGCGAGCGGATGACTTCTGACTAGCGTCGGCGGAGCGCTGCCGAGCGTGGCCGACGGGTGGCGGTGCCATTCGAGGGCGCGCGCCGCTGGATCGCGGCGGAAGGGGCGCGACCGCGGAGGTATCGTGCAATAGGCTGCACGAGTATTGCACGACTCTCAGTCGGCGCGGTCGCGCCATCGGCAGGCGGTCCGCGGACCCCATCCTCCGGTCGGATCGAGCAGCCCCCGGTGCACCAGATCGGCTAAATCGTTCGCCCCGTGTGCTCAGATACGCCGGTTACCTCCACGTACTCACGACAGGCGATGGTCCCGTGTCTTTGCGCGTACAGCAACCCCCTCTGCTGTCCTTCGTCGATCTCGCCCCACTCCAGCCGTGCACAGAACGGGTCGGCATCGGCGTCGCCCCGCGCGGGGCGACGCCGCGGAAGGTGATGACGAAGCTGAAGCCGTCCCCCCGAAACTCGGGCTCCGGCAGTTCCAGGCTCGCCATCTCCTCCCGCAGGCGGCGGATGCCCGGCCCGACCTCCTCGATGTAGCCCTGCTCGACGAGCACGCGAGCGATGAGGCGGTTGCGCGAGAACTGGTCGTAGCCGAGCTGCTCGAGTGTGATAGGTGGCGGCAGCTTGCCGGGGCTCCAGATCTCCAGGCGGTCGTCGAACCTGAACAGCCGGACCTTCGCCCCCTTCGAGCGACCAGTCCCAGTGTGCAAGGGCGTTCGCCAGTGCCCCGCGGACACTGTAGTCGGGGTACTCGGGTACGTCGACCCGCCGCACGCCCTCCATCCGGGGCACCAGGCGGCGATTACTGGTGACGAAGGCTGCCCCGTCATCGATAACCCGCGTCAGCAGGCCGACCACGTCGGCCCGGTCCCGGAGCTGGGTGCCTTCGTGCAGCCCGTAGAAGAAGGCGCCCTTGGGGGTCGGGACTCATTTGCACTCTTTCCAACTTTCGCCAGACGATGTCGTGGTGCAGTGAGGGGCGAAAGGCTGCAACCGGTCTGCAACCGCCTGGTTCTAAGGTCTACCCAACCGGCCGATGCAACAACACCAGGGACCGGTGGAAAGGCGAGACCAATATGCTGAGTGATGGAGGCGGTGAGGTCGTCCTCCTCCAGCTCACGTCGCCATCTGCACAGGCCACCGTCCATACGTAGTTAGTGCATACGGGCGGCACCAGACCCCCGTTCCGGCGGGTAATTCAGCGAGAGGAGTTCCGACATGGCTCAGCAGACGTGGAAAATCAGCGGAGACTACTTTGAGGCGTGCAACTGCGAGTCCACTTGCCCGTGCATCTTCTTGGCCGACCCGGACGAGGGCGACTGCCAACTCGCGCTGGCGTGGCACGTCCGGGAGGGCCACTTCGGCGGCACGCCCCTAGACGGGCTGAGCGTCGCCGCCATCTTCCATACGCCCGGCAACATGCTCTCCGGCCCGAAGTGGCGCGCGGCGCTCTACCTCGATGGGCGCGCTACTCCGGAGCAGGCGGAGGCACTCGACAAAATCTTCTCGGGTCAGGCGGGCGGCTTCTGGGCGAACATTGCTCCACTGGTCGGAGAAAGGCTCGGGGTGCGCCAGGTCTCGATCCGCTTCGAGGCCGATGGCCGACGCAGGCGACTGGAGATACCCGATATCCTCGACCTTGAGCTCCAGGCAATTCCCGGAGGCGATCCGGGTCGTGAAGCGGTCATCACGAATCCTACCCTGTACGCGGCGCCCGGCAACGACCCGGTCATTGCACGCTCCACCCACTACGCCTACCACGACCATGGTATCGCCTGGGACAACACCGGCCGGAACGCTTTCTATTCGCACTTCGAGTACCAGAGTTGGTGCCCGTCCCGAGCGCCGGTGCATCTGACCGGCGCTCGGGACGGTGTCATGGAGGCACAACCTCATGCAACTCCCTACTCTGGAACGTCACGGCCGCGGCGCCAGGCAGCAGGCATTCATCGTAGGGCTCATGCCGGCGCTTGTGGCGCTCGCCTGGCTTGCCACGCTCGCGTTGCCCGGTATGCCGTTTGGCGTTGCGACGAGCCACGGCCATGGTGGCGCATTGGGCGAACTCCCCGAAGGGTCAGCGCTGCTGTCGTTCGGGCTCTTCCTCCTTGCTTGGATGGTGATGACCATGACAATGATGCTCCCGACGGCGCTCCCAGTGGTACTCACTTTTACCCGCCTGGTGCAGACCCGTCCGGGCGGTGCCCAACGGGTGGCCTTCTTCGTCATGGGCTATCTCGCGGTCTGGGCCGGGTTCGGTGTTGTCGCGTACAACGTCGACCTCCAGATCCATGCCGCGGTGCACCACAGCCCGTTCCTGGCCAGTCACACCGAGCTACTCTCTGGCGGTGTGCTCCTCCTCGCCGGTGCCTACGAGTTCGCTCCGCTCAAAGCTCGCTGTTTGCGCCAGTGTCGCTCGTCGCTCGGTTTCCTGATGAATGCCTGGCGGGAAGGGTGGGGCGGTGCCTGGCTGATGGGGGCGCACCACGGCATCTTCTGCATCGGCTGCTGTTGGGCGCTCATGCTCGTCATGTTCGCGCTGGGCATGGCCCAGCTCGGATGGATGCTCGGCTTGACGCTCCTGATGGTCGTCGAGAAGGTCGCCCGACGGGGTGAGCTGGTCGGTCGTGGCGCGGGGCTGCTGTTCCTGTTGACCGGCCTTGCCACCCTCGTCGGCTATATAGGCTCCCCGAGCACCTAGAGCGCCGGTGCCCAGCCCCGGTTTGGAGGCCACCAACGATGATCGCCGTTCTCGTCCTATTCGATCTTACGCACAGCTCGGTTGATCTCGACACGTTGAGGTCCAGTATCGCCGAGTCGGTGACCGGGTACCGCGAGCTCGAAGGTCTGCGCCAGAAGGTTTACCTCTCTGCCGCCCCGGATACCTTCGGAGGGTTCTATCTCTTCGAGAGTGAGGCGGCGCTGGTCACTGCTCTCCCTCGCCTGGGCATCGGCACCCAGCAGCGTACCGGCGTTGCCCCGCGCATCCTCCGGTTCGACGTCGAGGCGATCATCGAAGGGCGCCACACAACGCCAGACCTCACCCGGGTCGGGCGGGCGCTCCGCTGACTTTTCCCCGAGGAGGCGCGACGCCTTGTATCCCCTTCTCGACGGGAGTAGCATGGACGAACCCGGGGCGAAGGAGAGGGCCTCTTGCTGAAGATATATCTTCTCGGCCGGTTCGAGGTGCACCTCGACGGCCGGCCGGTCACACAGTGGGGAGGTCGCCAGACCGGCGCTCTGGTGAAGGTGCTGGCCGCGGCCCGTGGCCAGCCAGTGACGAGAGATCAGCTCGTCGAGATGCTCTGGGACGATCCTCCCCTTCGGGCAGAGCGCGACCTGAAGGTCCTGATTAGCCGCGGGAGGCGTGCGCTCGGCGACACTGCCCACGAGATCCTCGTCACGACATCCACGGGCTATGCATTGGGAGGACCATGCTGGATCGACGCAAATGAACTGGAGAGCCTGGTCGCCCAGGGGGCAGCCTGGGAGCACGCGGGGCGACCCGGCCTAGCCGAGGCAAGCTACCGGGCTGGACTCGATCTCTACGTTGGACCCTTCCTCCCCGAGGATCTCTTTGCCGACTGGGTTACCCCGCACCGGGAGCGCTGCCGCCGCCTCTACCTCGATGCCCTGCTCGCGCTCGGTGAGCTGCTCTTCCAACTACGGGATCGGGAGGCCATTGGTCTCGCGTAGCGCCTCCTCGCCGCGGACCCGTACTCGGACACCGCCGTCCAGTGTGTCATGCTGGCGCGTGCCACATTCGGTGACTCATCCGCTGCGCTCGATGCGTACGTCGGGTTCCGCCAGCGCGTTCTGGACGAACTTGGCGCGTCGCCGAGCTCGGACACCGACAGTCTTCACGCGGCAATCCTCCGGGGCGAGCCACTCGCCGACTGGCCCCGCCTCCCGTCGTCGGCTCGACCCGGCTCGTTCCCCGTCCCGGCCGATCGCCCGCTCGTCGGGCGAGACCGCGAGCCGGGCGCGCTGGAGCAGGCGCTGGAGGATGCGGCGAGTGGCCAGTATGTCCTCCTCGTCCTCACCGGCGAGGCCGGCATCGGTAAGAGCCGTCTCCTGGAGTCCGTTCGGGCCATCGCCGGGGACCGCTTCCACCTCCTCTACGCTGCGGGGAGGGAGAGCGACCGCGACCTCCCGTTCCGGCTACTTGTGGACGCGATCCGCAGCCTGGACATCGGTCCCGAAGCGTTTCAGGCCGCCACGGGACCGTACGCTGACGTCGTCGCCGAGCTCGTCCCCGAGCTCGCGCTCGGTGCGGCGCACGCGTCACGGCCGACGATGTCGCAGATTACCCGGCGGCGACTATTTGAAGGGTGCCTCCACCTCATTCGCTCGCTCGCTAAGGTGCGTCCGGTCTTCTTCATCTTGGATGACTTCCACTGGGCCGATCCCTCCACCGTTGATGTGGTGACCTTCTGTCTCAGGCGCTTGCAGGGGGCACGAGTTCTGTGCGTGCTGGCCCTTCGCACTGGCGAGGTGAAGGCAAGTGCCGAGATCGTGGGCCATCTCCCCGATGCCCGCCTCATCAACCTGTCACCGCTCTCGTCGGACGACGTGCGTCGCCTCATTGGCGAGATGGCGCCGGACGTTACCGACCGCATTGTCGAGGAGAGTGCCGGAATCCCCTTCTACGTCGTCGAGCTCGTGCGATCGATGCACGAGCCAGGCGCCGGGGCCTCTGTTCCCTCGGGCATTCACCGGCCCATTCAGCAGCGAATACGTGGGGTTTCGGTGCGCGGACGGCGAATCCTCGACGCGGCGGCGGTACTGGGAGATGGTTTCAGCCTGGACGCACTCGCGGCGCTGGCAGATCTCCCGCTCCGCGTCGCGCTGGATGCGACAGAGGATCTCATCGAGCGTTGCTTCCTCGTCGACCCGGGAGCGCGGCCGGCAGGTTACCGCTTCGCCCACGACCTTATTCGCCGCTCGGTCTACGACGCGATCAGCCCCACTCGGCGGCGCTTCCTGCACGGGAAGGCTGCCGACCTCCGGGTCGGCGCCGACCCGGCCATCGTGGGACGGCATGCGCTGCAGGCAGGTCGGCCGGAGCAGGCCGTCGCGTTCTTCCGGGCCGCAGGTGATGCCGCCCTGGCTCGGCTGGCGACGCGTGAGGCGGGATCGCTGTTCGAGGCGACGCTGGACGCCGCCTGTGAAGCAGGGATCGATAGGCGCGGTCGCGTCGATCTGCTCGACCGTCTCGGCCGAGCCCGCTCGGCTCGCGGCCAATACGTGACCGCTGCCGAGGCCCATCGTGCAGCCTTGGGGCTTACCGATGATGCCGCCGAAGCCGCGCGTCAGAAGCTGCGGCTGGGCTGGATCGCCTACTACCAGCGGGAGCCCGAGCGCGCGGCTAGCCTGGCCAGGGAGGCGCAAGCTGGGGGGGACGGCGCCATCCGCGGGGATGGGCTCTTGCTCCAGGCGAAGGTGGCCCATTCGATGGGTCGAACCGCGCAGGCCGCCGGGCAGGCGCTCGAGGCCGGCCGTCTGGCCGGACCGGAGGCCCAAGCCGAAGTGCGGGCCCTCGAAGTTGCCATTGCCAACCACCGCGCCCGCTTCGGAGAGGCAGTCCTCCGATTCGAAGGTGCCGTGGATGCCCTCCACCGGGGTGGGCTCCTCCGGCCCTTGGCCACGCTCATGCTCCACGGCGGGATCGCCCTTGCCGGCCGTGGCGACTACACGCGTGCGCTCGCCGTCCTAGCCGAGAGTGCGACATTCTGCCGGCAGGCTGGCGCCGAGCACCTCGAGGCGCGCGTGCCCAACACGCTCGGGTCCATCTACCGGGAGCTGGGCCAGCCGGCGCGGGCCGCGGAGCTACACCTGGAGAGCGCCGCCTTGGCCGAGCGCTCCGATTTCAGCGAGGCTCTGGCCCACGCGTGGGTGGGCCTCGCCGAGCTCAGTCTTGACTCCGGTGATCTCGGCGAGGCTGAGCGACTCGTCGCGGCAGCGTGCCCGATCGTCCACGACCCGCTCGTCTTCTATAGCTGGCGCATCCGCATGCGCTGGCAGCTTGTCCGAGGACGCCTCGCGTTGCTGGAGGGCCACCTGGACGATGCCCTCCAGTCGGCACAGGTCGTCCTCGCGGAAGCGAAGGACACGGCGTCTCCCAAGTACGAGGTGCTCGCGCTCCTCCATCGCGGCGAGGTGCTTGGCCCGTGCCACGGCGGTCTGACCGATCTGCGCTCCGCCTTGAAGCTCGCCCGGCGCCTCGACGCGCCGCCGTTGGTGTATCGCACTGCCGTGGCCCTGTCTCGGATCGTGCATGGCGAGGAAGGGGCGAGCCTGTTGCGTCTGGCGTCGAACACCGCCGAGGCGCTCAGTGGCCCCCTCGCGGACGACCTCCGCCGCACCTTCCTGGCACGTCACCTGGCGCATCAGTGAGCTGCAACCGTCGTGCAACCACCCCTTGCGACCATCGTGCTATCACATCCGCTTGAGCGTGAGAAGGAGACGCCCGTGACGACCAGCACCACGCCATCAGTCCTCGCAGCGTTGATCGAAAGCCTGCGGTCGGAAAACTTCGACCAGCTTCGCCCCCACCTTGCCCCGGAGACGGTCTTCGACGCGACCGTGCCGGGCTGGCGGTTCCGGCTCCGAGGACCGGAGTCGATCGTTCGACAGCTCCACCACTGGTGGCCTACCCCGGCCGAGCTCCCGTCCTACCGGGTCACGCCCACCAATGAAGGCGCCGTTGTGGAGTTCGAGCGACGCTGGCTCGGCGACGGGGGGTTGCGCGGCTGCCGCCAGGTGCACGTCCTGGTCCTCGACGGCGAGCGCGTGCGCGAAATGCGCGTCACCTGCGCCGGCGAATGGGACGAGGAGACCCTGCGCGACGTCGATGGCAACCTGCGAGATGGTCGACCATGACGGCGGTGAACGCCAGTAGTCTGGCCGAACTGACCGGCCCGGGCTTCCTCCGGGCGCTCCTGGGACCAATCGAGTCGCTTGACCGTCGGCCTCTCGGCGCGCTCGGGTACTCCGGGTCCACGCACGAGCGTCTCGAGATCCGGTTGGGTTCGGGAGAGCGGCGTAACCTCGTCTTCAAGCACGTTCGGCTTGCGCAGGACTGGACTGCCTACCGTACTGGGGACACGCTCAGCCGTGAGGCAGCGCTGCTCGCCGAGCCGGCCCTGGATCGAGTGTGGGACGTCTTCGCGTGCCCCTACCTCGCCCATGCAGTCGAGGAGGGGGAAATCGGACTGCTGTTGCAGGATGTTTCCGAGCACCTCTTTCCGGATGTCGACGAGCCGCTGACTGAAGCACAGGAGGACGCGCTGCTCGCGGCGTTGGCGACCCTCCACGCACAGTACTGGAACGCGGATATCTGGCGCATCGCGTGGCTGGCCACGCCGGCGCACCTGTTCACGGTGCTGGGGCCCCGCGCCGGGGAGGAGGAGAGCCGGCGCCCCACCCCCCACCCGCTCCTCGACATGGTCCGTCAGGGCTGGGCGGCGGCTCTGGCCCGTCTCCCGGAGGCAGCCAGCGCCCGGCTCACCCGGTCTGCCGACGATTTTGCCCGCGAGTGTTCCACCCTGCCGCGTACGCTATTGCACGGTGACGCCAAGGTGGCCAACTTCGCCCTGCTCACGGGGGGACGTGTCGCGGCTTTCGACTGGGCGTGGATTGGTGCCGGCCCGTGCACGCTGGACCTCGGTTGGTACCTGGCCGTCAATGCTGGGCGTCTGGCGAGAACGAGAGAAGGCGTGATCGCCCGGTACCGTGGCCTGCTCGAAGCCGGGCTCGGCCGCAGCATCCCTACCGACCTCTGGGAGCGGCTGCTATCCACCGGTTTATTGTGTGGGGCGGCGATGTTGCTCTGGGAGAAGGCGCTCGCGCTGGAATCCGGCACGCGGCGGGCCTCGGACGAGTGGGACTGGTGGGTGAGGCAGCTTGTCTCCCGAGCAAACCGGCTACCCGCGACTTCCGACTGGGACAACTGGCCAAAGGCTCGATGACCAAAGGACTGGGATCTGCGCTCGGTGAGCAAGGGAAGGTGACCAGGAAACTGGCAGCACCAGCCGAGCGGTCTGGACCAAGGGACTATGTGTTTCCCGCCGATCTCCTGGCCATACTCCTCATAAGCTCATAAGCCCTCGGTCGTCAGTTCAAGTCTGCCCCCTGCCACCACACAGCCACGGCACGTTGCGTTGGCCGTCTTTCCAGGACTTGGGTCACACGGGCACGGGGCACCCCGAGCCTGCGACCGAGATCGGCCCGAGTGGCGCACTCACCCGTCGCTAACTTGCCGTGCCAATCCTGGGCGAGGACGACCGGATTGCGAGACACTCGGGGTGCCCCTCTACCGCGATGTGCTCTACGCCGATTGGCACCGCCGGCTCGCAGTTGTGGGGTGAGACGTTGACCACCTACTGGCGCCACGCGGAGAGGAGCAAGTCGGGTTCATGCCATTGTTGGGCGGTCTTCCACTGCACGACGTGGTGTTTGCCTGCGAGCTTGTTTCCGCCTGCTGGCATGACAACTTGCTGGCTACTGCGCAAGCCTGGGCATCGGTCAAGACTCGCGGGCCTAAGACCGGAGGACTGCCGCGGTCAACTCGCCCGATAGAGCAATCCTGCGACTCAGTACTCCTTCGCTTCCACCACCTCGACAATTCGCGACTGAGGGTTCATCATGATCGTCCCCTGAACCTGACCCCACACGACGCGCATGGCGGCAAGCAATGTCTCAGCTTGTTGTGCAGTGTCGAATTCGAGATCAATCATGACGTAATTCGGATCATCCACCGGTCGCAGAATCTGATAGCGGCGGACGCCCAACTTCTTGCGCCCAACGGGATCGCTGTCAAATGCCTGTTGCCAACGCTCATAATCTGGGACGGGGTGTTCAATTCGTAGCATGTACATGATATTCTCCTCTACTGATCGGGATTGGTTTACTTCTCGGTTACAAACACGAGCGTTTTGTATTTTCGGTGAGGCCGCCCAACGGCCGGGTTCAGCCGTGTTGCGGAGCGCGGCGGAGCGGCGTCAGGTGCAAGCGCGTGTTAGCCCGCCGTCCCTATGCGGTGTAGGAGAAATGGCTTCAGTGGTGCTCCGCCCAGGCATGTCACCCGGACAAATGCACGTCGACAACACAGAGTCCCGATGATGACGGTGGGCGACGAGACAGAAGCTGCTCGCTGCGAGCCTGGGCGTCGCGAGCACACGGCTCATCTCTGTTGCTTCACAGCGTCTGCGGAATCGCTGGCAGCTCTCGCCACCAACGACGGGCTTGACATGCTTCGACCACTGCCAGCCAGGCTCAAGGGTCTCGCGATAGAATGTCAATCCATCGTAAGATCGCGCGCATCCTCCGTCCGCTTCGACGAGTGGTTAGGCAGCCTTCGATCTACAGCCTCAGACACGCATCTGCCGCCAGCCAGAACAACCGCTCTCGGATCTCCTGCCGCGATTGCCAGCCTCGATTATCCCATTCGCTCCCACTCAGATCGTCGCCCGCATAGAGCACCTGGCCAAACACGACGCCCCTGAACTCTGCCACGGCCATCATGGCGGCCGCCTCCATCTCGACGGTCAGACACCCTTCGCTTTTTCGCTTGGCGATCTTCGCGCGTGTTTCGCGATACGGAGCATCGGTCGTCCAGGTCTTGCCAAGTTGATACGGAACACCTTGCTGGTGAAGCGTCTCCTGCAACGCCGCAACCGCTTGCTCGTTTGCTTTTATTTCCCGTGCTGGAGGCAAGTAATGGTAAGAGACTCCCTCGTCTCGAACGGCAGCTGATACCACAATGAGTTTTCCGACAGGCACGTCTCTCTCAAGGACGCCGCAACCCCCGCACGCGATGAACTTTCGGCAGCCTATTGCAATGACTTCCTCGAGAAGTGCGGCCGCCATTGCAGAGCCGACACCGGGATGGTAGAAAGCAAGCCTGCGCCCTGAGTATGCAATCTCGTAGAGGGGATGGAGACCATCCGCCCATGGGTTGTCAGCGACTACCTTAGCTTTGCTTTCATTCGCTACTTTCTCGATCACCTCCTTGAAAAAGGAGATGACGCAGTGCTCAGGAACGTTACGAGGCTTTACGACGTGGGAGGGCTCTACCATCGCCGCACGCTCGGGATCGAACTCAAGAATCGGAAAATCCGCAGCCGGTAACAACCCGCGCACCATAGACACTCCCCCCTGATTGGTCAGTGCTCCCCTTCAAGCGCTATTATAGATTGTAATTTAGACTCTAAATTATACCGACCCGAACGTCAAGCTCAAAAAAACCACACCTGAACCGCGGCCGCACGCCAAGACTGACCCTCGGGAGGCCTCAGGGGCGGCTAACGGTCTCGGGATGAGTCGCCCGGCAGCCCTGAGATAGTATCTTATACGCGATTCGCTGCAGCTGGCCGGTTCGGCTCCATGGAGTGGTTAGGCGGCGCGGATCAGCCGGGGCAGTTCAGGATCGCAGGCCGAGCCAGCCGAAGATTATCCCCGGGAGCAGAACGAGGGTTGGTATCCAGAAGATCGGCGGAAGGTCGCCGAACCGAATAGAGATGCCAGCGTTCAAGTAGGGCTTGAAAATGAGAAACCAGTAAGGGAGAACGACCAGCCCCGCCAGAACGAGGGTTACGAACGCCCACACCTAGTGCTGGCGAAGGCCGAACCATGCAAGAGAAACCATGAAGAGGCCTATTATGACCAGTGATCCGCCCGCGTTGGTCAAGAATAGCGTGCGGAACGTCGCCAACTCCTTGTTTCTATCCAGCAATTCAGACGGCGCTGCTCCAAAGAGCTGGCTGTCGGTTTGCTGCGAGATGAAGATGGCGCTACGTCCGAATTCTGAGTTGACAAAGATTGGCGTGAGTGTCCCGATCAACAGATGAACAACTCCCGACACCAGAAAGCAAATCACACTCACCCCGAGTGGGGATGCCCAGTGGAACGTGGCTGCCGTCTGAGACTGATCCATGGTAAGTTCCTTTCGCCAAAAGTTTCTGTTGTCCTGCGCCGCCTAACACTGTTTTGGTCCGCGGTTCACTTCCTCCACCAGATGTCGAGCGTTATGAGGGACAAGCGGCTGTCCATGCTTTCTAGGAGCGTTTCTTCGCCTATTCGCCATCCCGAGCCGAAGGCAAGCGCTGGCCGAGCAACCGGCCGAGCGGCCCCAGCACGGCAAACGCGAACCACTGGACCCATATCGGTGGCCGCGTGAGGCGCACGGTCGACCAGAACGTCTGTCCGAACACGCCGAGGAGCAGGAGGGGCGGCATGCCGCTCTGGCTCAACCGCCCCGCCTGTGCGAGACCGAAAAGAGCCTCAAAGAAGGCTTCCGTGTTCAGGGCCGGCTCGAATTCCTGCCGGTACTCGGCGGGCTCGCTGCCCTCAACCCAGAAGTGGTGCGGCGTGCCCGGCGGGATGCTCACCTCCTCGCCGGTGGCCACGACGCGCTCGCGACCAGCAATGCGGAAACGGAGCGCGCCGCGATGCACCGCGAACCGATTGGTCTGGTACGGGTGGACATGCTCCGGCTCGCGTTCCTCGCTGGGCGGGCTCACGCACTCGAGGACGAGCCGCGCACCGGCGGAAGCCTGTGCCGTTTCGACGAATCGGACGCGTTGCCCGGTCCGGGGGTTTGCAATCTCCTGTCCGATCTGTGCCATCTCGCAGCTCCCTCCCACGCAACGTTGTAGCGCGTGGGAAATTGTTTGTTAATTTTCTGACAACTGCCGCAATCGTATGTTGCATGTTCATTTCTCAACACTCAACGTAACAGAGCGCAGGCGGTTGCGTGGTCAGATTGAGCGACTGGTTATGCCGCGCTGCATTTATTGTCGAATATTAGATTATGAATGGAATTATCCTTTTGGTTTTACGTGAATACTCCGCATAGTCAGGAAAATGCGCACGAAGAACCTGCTCTTCGCTTACAACACGCATTGAAACTACACTTGTAACGATCAATCCAATAATCACTGTAGTGATGGACAAATGTCCAAAAATACTTGCCCAAAGTAATAGTAGCGCAGCAGCGTACATTGGGTGTCGAATAAACGCATATGGCCCGCTTGACAACAGCGGCCCTTCCTTCGCGGGGCCCGCTCTTGCAGGGAGATGTATCCATTCATGGAGTCCCCTTCATGGAGCCCCTTTCGCGACATCCGGCGTAATCGCGTACGGCCGTACGGCTGACCGATTGGCCAGCTCATTTTCTGGCGGCCTCATTGTCGAGGGGCACGACGTTGACGCGCCCGTCGTGCAGCCGGGGGTAGAAGTGATCGGCAAAGACCCTGGCCACCAGTTCACGCCGGCTGCCAGTGCCCGTTTTGGCCAACAGCGCTTTTACATGATCGCGAACGGTGTGCGGCGAGATAATCAAGGTCCGCGCGATCTCCTCCGTCCCGAGGCCGCGGGCCAGTAATGCCAGCACCTGTTGCTCGCGAGTGGAGAGACCGTAGGCAGCGACAAGGAGCGAGGCGACCTCCGCCGGACGGGCCGGCTCGATGACCACGGCCAGGAGTCCAGAAGCTGGCTCCGGTGTGGAGAGGGGCGCAGCACGCAGCGCCAGCCACTGGCCAGAGCGCGTACGCACGCGGAGCGACGCCGGGGCTTCGCCTTCCCCGGCCGCCCGAGCTCGGGCCGTGGCAGCGACAATATAAACGCTCGGTGGCGTCTGCGGCTGGATCCGGAGCCCTTCTCGCTCTGTCAGCTCCGTGAGTTCGGCCAGCCACCGCCCGGCTGCGGGCGTCAGCGCCTCGATGGCCCCGCGCCTGTCCACGACGACGACACCAGGGCCGGGGGCGGGCGAGTCTGTGCCGGGCTCATTGAGCACGGCGTTGCGCAGCCCGGCGGCAATGGGGCTGGCGACGCTGCCAAGCCAGGCCGCTTCATGGCATTGAAACACCCGATCCGTTCGCAAGAGAGAGGCCACGCCCCAGCACGCAGCGTCGACCACACAGGCAACGCGCAGCTCATCCCGGAACCCGAGTGCTAGCGCAAGCTCACGGTAGCGCGCGCTCCGGTCGAGGTGGCCACGGGTCGCCACACTCAGAATGGCGGCGGGCTGGGCGCTGCGCGCGAGGTCGGTGAACTTGTTGAAGTCGGGCGTGAGGAGCTCGTTGTCGAAAGAGGACTGGCAGGCCCATAGGGGAAGATTCTGGACAAGCCCGCCGGTGACCAGGACCAGTGCGGGATCTGTAGTCGACCAGAACGCAGCGTCGAAAGGCACTACCGATCGGACCAGGGCAGACACTTGGCGCAGGAACTCGTCCGCCAGTAATCCGCGCTGGCTCAGCCGGACAATTGCATCACGCGTCCGGGCCATCGCCAACGTGCCGCTCAACGCGTTCCCCATGATCGTATTCTACGCTGGCGCATGCCAGTTAACAAGCCATTAATCCCTCAATTGAGGGATTGAGCGGCCGCGCTCTTTGAAGGAAAATCATTAAGGCGAAAGCAGCTCCAGGGGTGGTCGGGGATGGCATTCGAAGCCGCTGAGAAATCCCAATAACCTTAGTTTCTGTAATATCCGGCACATAACATACGAGGAGGTCGGTTGTGTCGAACCAGCAAATGATCCGATTGATGCGCCAGGGGTATGAGGCCTTTCAGCAGGGAGACCTCGAAACTATCGGTGATCTGCTTGCCGGCGATATCATCTACCACGTTCCTGGTCGTAGCCCCCTCGCACAGGACTACCTGGGCAAGGCAGCCGTCTTTGGCTTCTGGGCCAGGCAGCACGGGTTGACGAACGGGCACTTTCGGCTCGAGGTGGTCGATCTGTGTGCCACTGACAACTACGGCTTCGCCCGGGTGATCGTGCACGCCCAGCGGAACGGCCAGAGTATCACCGCTCCCGGCGTCAACGTGATGCGCTTCCGTGAGGGCAAGATCGCAGAGTTTTGGAGCTACACGGAAGACCAGTACGCCCTGGACACGTTCTGGTCCTAGCGCCCCTATCAGCCTTCTCCATGCCAGTAGCCGAGGGGAGGCTTGTCTTCTGATCGTGACCAGGGGTAGTGACCTGGAGCAGCGGTGCAGCACGCCTGGCATTCGTGCTCCACCGGACGCTGATGCACCGCCGCTACCAGAGGTGCCGCTGCTGCCAGGTCCCTTGCCCAGCATCACAGATAGACGGCTACACTGGCCGGTCGAGGCTGCCTGGAGGTGCCTGGTGTTCATGCCACCTGAGGGAACGGCCTATGGGTCTGGCACGTTACTGGGCACCACTGAGCGCCGCAGCGTTGAGCGTGAACCTCTTCCACACGCTCGTCGACTGGCAGATTGGTCTTTCTGGCGCCAGCTCAGATGTCCTCGCTTATCCGCAGGCCGCGCTCGCCTGGGTGACTGTTGCGCTGTAGGGCTGGTAGGCATGGTCCCTTGCAGGTGCAGCCGCTGGAAGGTCCGCCTACCTCTTGCGTGTCCTTGTGCTTACCGCTGGCTGGGCCTTCGCGGGCAACGGGCTTTGGAACAGAAGACCACCGAATTGTAATTGTAAAGGATTGTATTGTAAAGGATTGTATGTGTAAGGTAAGGAGAGACCTCCATGCTTGAGTGGCAAACTCGCCAGACTACCGCGGCACTCGCCATCGCTGGCGCCATCCTCACGCTGGTCTTCAATGCGCTACATCCGCACCCGAGCGACTCCACGCCCGAGGCGTTCTTGCGCCTGGTGGCGGCGCACTCCCACTGGGTCACGCTTCACCTGGGGCTCAGCCTGGGGGTTCTACTCATCGTGGGCGCGCTGGCGGGCCTCACGGACGCCCTGCGGGAGACGCCTGGCGCGCGCCTAGCGCGCTTCGGCCTTCTGACTGTGCTGTTGGGCGCCTCCCTGTTTCTGGTCAACTTCGCCATCGACGGCATCGCCATGCAGGGCATTGCCCGCGCGTGGACCGGGGCTGTGCCAGCCGATCAGGCAACAGCCTTGCGGATCGCCGACGCGCTTGACCGCGCGAACTTCGGCCTCTACACGTTTGAGACCCTGCTGCTGCCGGGGCTGCCTTTCGTCCTGTACGGGCTCGCGGTCGTACGCAGTGGCAGCTATCCGAGGCTGCTGGGCTGGGTCGGTATTCTAGGCGGCAGCGTGTCCTGGGCGGCCGGCCTGCTGCAGGCGTACACTGGTCGCTCACCGTTGGCCAGCGTACTCTTCGTGGGCGGCTCGATGCTGGTCACGCTGTGGATGCTGATGCTCGGAGTCGTGATGTGGCGCCTCGCGGGGCGATCATCGACCGCAGTCGAACCGGCGGCGCTTGTTGGACGAGGGCGACAATGACCCCGGCTTCTCGACCGCATGGTGCATCGCGGCGCGCTCGGCCGCGAGGAGCGCTCGCAGGTCCCCCTCAGCCTC